>Ga0207976_100001_pt1 | contig 1452583 bp, 1386 predicted proteins | sample LakWasMe94_HOW11_2_FD_183916 | JGI IMG/M metagenome (GOLD analysis project Ga0207976, IMG submission 183916) | Freshwater sediment methanotrophic microbial communities from Lake Washington under simulated oxygen tension - Sediment Metagenome... | ecosystem: Environmental > Aquatic >... | reverse complement strand
GACCGCGTTCTGTGATTTGCTTTACAGCTTCGAACTTAAACTCGTCCGTGTATCTGATACCCTTCATGTAACTTACTCCGTTCTGTTTTAGACATTATGATTTGTCTAGCAGAGCGGGTGAAGTCCATAGCTCAGACTTATTCATGTCCCCCCCTTATTTAAATGAATGATATATTCACCAATCTTAAAAGCTTTATTTTGTCTCAGTTTCTTTGAAGCCAAACACAACATACTCTTTTCATATGATTCTGTTAATAACCAAAACTATTATTAACCTCTACAAATTTTGTGTCGCAATGCCTATTATGATAGGGCTGGAATCAAATACCCCTAGACTCTTATTGAATGACGTTATAACGAATTAACCTTAAACCATTCATTACTACTATCAAACTAGCGCCCATATCAGCGAATACAGCCATCCACATTGAAGCATTCGCAAATAGTGCAAGTATCAAGAAAATAAACTTGATACCAAGTGCAATAGCAATGTTTTGCCAAAGTATCGTATGGGTTTGTTGAGATAGGCGAATAGTTTCTGGCAGTCGACGTAGGTCATCATTCATCACAAGAACATCAGCTGCTTCCATGGCTGTGTGCGTTCCAGCTGCACCCATTGCAAAACCGATGTCTGCTCTTGCTAATGCTGGGGCATCATTAATACCATCGCCGGTCATCGCTGTAGTGCCATATTTTTTCTGAAGCGCTTCGATTTCCTTAAGTTTATCTTCGGGTAATAAATTCCCTTTAATTTCAGCAACACCAGCCTGCATTCCCACTATTTTTGCTGTTGCCTCATTGTCTCCAGTCAACATTACTGGGGCCACACCCAATTTCTTTAGCTCTTCGATAGCTATGGTAGAGAATGGTTTGATAGTATCTGCGACGGCGAAAATTGCCAGCACCTTTTCATCATTAGCAAGTAAAGAAACTGTTCGGCCAGCATTCAGATATGTGCCAAGTCGGATTTCCAATGCTTCAGTGCTAAGATTAAGTTCTTTAATCCACCTATGATTGGCTAGATAGTAAGTTTTACCCTTGATAACACCTTGAACACCTCTACCGGCGACTGCTTTGAAATCAGTGACATTTTTCAATTTACCAGATGATTTTTCGGAGATTGCTTTGGAAACAGGGTGGTCAGACCTATATGCCAAACTAACAGCAATACCCTCGATTTCGGTCTTATTTTCTTCGCCATCTAACATCACGGATGCTACTAACTTAGGCTTACCTTCAGTGATTGTTCCGGTTTTATCTAACGCCACAGCTTTGATCTTGCGAGCTTCTTCAAGGTATACGCCGCCCTTGATCAGAATGCCACGCTTCGCTGCTGCAGCTAAACCACTGACTACCGTGACAGGTGTGGATATGACTAAAGCACAAGGGCAGGCTATCACTAACAGTACAAGAGCCTTGTAAATGGATTGCAACCAAGTCCAACCCATTAGCCAAGGCATCAGAAGCGCTACTGCTAGTGCCAACACGAAAACGGCAGGCGTATAAACTGCTGCAAACCTATCTACAAACCGTTGAGTAGGTGCCCTTGAGCCTTGAGCTTGTTCAACAGCCTCAATAATTCTAGAAATGGTGCTGTTAGTTGAGAGCGCAGTAACTCTCATTTCCAATTCTGCTGCCTGGTTAATGGTCCCAGCATAAATTTCATCTGCCGGTGATTTATCGATTGGCAAGCTTTCACCCGTTACAGGTGACTGATCAACTGCGCTCTGACCAGCTGTAACAATCCCGTCAAGAGGAATTCGCTCGCCTGGCTTGACCCGTACTTTCGCATCTATCTGGATGTCTTTTACAAGTTCACGCTTCCAGGAACCATCAGACTGCTGAACCTCAGCATTCTCTGGGGTAAGTGCCATCAGGCTTTTGATTGCATTTCGGGCGCGATCAACGGCCTTAGCCTCAATAGCTTCTGCGATTGCATAGAGCGCCATAACCATGGCAGCTTCTGGCCACTGACCTATGAGGAACGCACCAGTTACAGCTACAGTCATTAGTGCATTGATATTCAATCGTCCTTGCGTCAGCGCTTTCAAACCTTTCACGTATACATCCAGGCCAGCCATAATAATTGCGACGCCTGCCAAAGCCATGCCAAGGTTATTAATTTCCTGAACATCCGTGAAAGCAAAGTCTAGGATCTCAGCTAAAATCGCCAGAATTAATGAGCCCAGCAACTTACCCCATGTCGCCCAAAAACCTTTTTCGGGCTCTAAAAACTTCCCAGAATCAGTTTCTTCATCTACCAGCTTTGGTGTAAAACCCGCTTTGCGAATTGCTTCTATACTTTGTAAGACGCTGTCAGCATCCGCATCAATGCCTAATTCTCTTTTGCCCAGGTTAAATCTGAGGCTTCGGATTGTTTCGATTTTGCTCAATGCGCGCCGGATTTCAGCCTCTTCAGCAGCACAGTCCATTTCTTCAATGCGCAACTTGGCAAATACTTCATCAGAGGAAATTTCAGCCTGAGCTGCAACAACTGATGCTTTACTGATTTGCGCTGTTACTTTTTCAGATGTTTGACCACAACAGCCCTGACAGTTTTTACCTTCATCTTTGGTATCTTTTGAATCATTCACGACATTGCTCCTAATGAATACTTAACTAAATGGTCAGGCAGTAGCCCCACCTGACCCAGTTTGGTAATTAACTAGCTTTGCGAGACATCCCTTTTTCGTTTGCTTCCCTTCTGGTTTCCATCCAGTCATAGGCAACGGGTAAGAAAACTAGTGTCAACACGGTAGCAGTGAGTAAGCCACCAATCACCACCACTGCAAGTGGTCGGAGGATTTCAGAGCCGACACCTGTTGCAAGCAGGAATGGGATGAGGCCGAAAATTTCAACCATTGCCGTCATCATAACCGGCCTCAAACGAAGGGTTGTGCCTTCTAATACCGCTTCATCAATTGTTTTGCCTTCTTCTCGCAGGCTATTGATGAATTCGACAAGGACAATACCGTTCAACATTGCTACGCCGAACACGGCAATAAATCCAATTGCAGCAGGAACTGAGAGATACTGCCCTGCTATAGCCAGTGAAAAGATGCCCCCAATCGCAGCAAACGGTACGTTGGCGATGATCAGCCCTGCGTATCTGAATGAATGGAAGGCTGTATACAGAAGGACGAAAATTAACCCGATGGTAAGAGGCACGATGATCGCCAGTTTGGTCATAGCACGTTGCTGGTTTTCAAATGCACCACCCCATTCAATCCAATAACCACTAGGCAACTTCACTTTCTGATCAATGGCTGCTTGGGCCTCTTTAACGAAGCCATCAATATCGCGACCTTGGACATCCATTTGAATAACCGCATAACGCTGCAATTGCTCACGTCTAACAAATGAATAACCTTCTTCGATATTGACACTTGCAACCTGAGAGAGCGGAATCAAAGCACCTTGAGCGGTTGAGATTGGAATATCGTTGATGGTTCTAATGTCACTTCGATATTCAGGCTGGAGCCAGACTTGGATGGCAAAGCGTTTAACGCCATCAATCAGAGTCGATACTGGTTTACCGCCAATGCCAGACTGAACCACTTGAAGCACATCATCTGCATTGATGCCATAACGAGCAATCGCCTCTCTATCGACATTAATAATCAGTTGAGGCTTACCTACGTTTGCTTCCAGCGCAAGATCCGCTACGCCATTAACTTTAGCAACAACTCCTTTTACCTGATTGGCAATACGGTCAATGGTTGCAAGGTCTTCGCCGTAGACTTTTGCGGATAAAGTAGCCCTGACCCCAGAAATCAACTCCTCTACCCGGGACTGAATTGGCTGAGAAGCAGAGATGACCGCTTCAGGCACATCCTCTTCAGCCTGTTCTTGAAGTTTCGCTGCCAGGTCACCATAAGTGATTTTCTTGGGCCAGGTATCTGCTGGATTTAGATGAACTAATACCTCCATGGAATTAACATCTGCGGTTTCGCCTTTTTCAGGTCGACCAATCATGGCAATGCTGCTCTTAACTTCAGGTGTTTTCTTCAGGCTTTTAGCTACGCGATCAGAAACTGAAATGGATTGCTCCAAAGAAGTAGATGGAATCCCGGTAACTCTAAAAAGAATGTCTTGTTCCTGAAGGTTAGGCATAAATTCTTTACCCAAGAATGGGAACATCGCCAATGCTGCAACAAAGGCAATACCTGTCGCGCCAACGACAATTTTCTTATTCGCAAGACACCATTTTAGAAGGGAAACATAGCGAGGTTTCAAAAGGCGAATCAGCCAAGGATCTCTTTCTTCTTTTGGTTTCAGAGCCAAAGAACAAAGTACAGGGATGAGTGTCAACGTCAGGATCATCGAACCAATCATGGCGAATGTCATGTTGATTGCTAGTGGCTTAAATAACTTTCCTTCCAAGCCTGTCAAAGAAAAGATAGGTAGAAATACCACTGTAATGATGAGAACGCCAAACGTAATTGGGTTGATAACTTCACGGGAAGCATCCAGCACAATCTTCGTTCTATCCACATTTTGACCAGCATAGTGGGCTAATCGACGGAAACAGTTTTCTACAAGCACCAATGGACCATCGATTGTCATACCAAGCCCAATGATTAAACCACCTAAGGACATCAGGTTTGCCGATATCCCGTATTTCTCCATGAATATGAATGCAATCAAACGCCCCATTGGAATCGCAACAACTACCACCAGAGCAGAGCGCACCTCACCCAACAGCATGAAGAGCACAGCGATTACTAGCAATGCACCTTCAACCATTGCACGATCGGCCATTTTAATCGCTTTGTCGATAATGGCTGTGCGGTCATAAACCGTTTCAAGAGTGACGCCCTTTGGTAACGTAGCCTTCACCAGCTCTAGTTTCTTTTTAGCGGCATCTACCACTTGCTGAGCATTTTCACCAATTCTGGCAAGCACCATGCCCATCACTACTTCTTTACCATCCTGAGTGACTGCACCGAATCTCGGACCTGCACCTTCAATGACTTTGGCGATGTTTTCTACATAGACCGGAGTGCCTTGTTTTTCAGAAACAACTATACGTTCAATGTCTCGACTGTTCTTAACCAGACCCAAGCCGCGAACCAGGAATTGTTCTTGGCCAATATTGATGTACTGGCCTCCAACTTGATGGTTATTCGAGGTTAGTCTTTCAATCACTCCAGAGAATGTCAGGCCGTACTTAAACAACTTCTGAGGGTCAATTTGAACCTGAAATTGTTTCTCGTTACCACCCCAGGATGTAATGTCATCAACCCCTGAGACTGTACGCATTACCATTCTTACGCTCCAGTCATGCAAGGTTCGTAGGTCAGTGGTAGATTGTTTATCGGAATTGAGCGTGTACCAGAGAACCTGGCCTAAACCAGAGGTGTTCGGACCAAGGGTTGGCTCTCCATAACCCGCTGGCATTCTTGACCGAGCATCCGCCAGTTTTTCACCCACCAAAAAGCGTGCTTGTTGAATGTCCGTAGTGTCATTGAAATACACGCTGACATATGACAATCCAAACAGTGAAACTGACCTGATTTCCTCAATACCTTTGAGACCGGCTAAAGAGCTTTCAACGGGAAACGTAATCAGTTTTTCAACATCCTCTGAAGCTAGCCCAGGGGATTCCGTATACACGTTTACCTGAACAGGGGTTACATCTGGGAAAGCATCCAAAGGCACTTCCTGCCATGCTTTGACTCCAAAAAATGCAGCAACTATAAACGCCAGAATGACCAGAAGTTTATATTTTAGCGCAGCATCTAATATCCAATTTAGCATGCTGTTCTCCTAGTGCTCATCGCTGATTTGAGATTTGAGCTGTCTGGCTTTTAGCGCATATACACCAGTCTGAACAACGAGTTCACCTTCTTTGAGGCCAGATTTAATCTCAACTACCTCGTTATATCTGGAGCCTAATTCAACTGCCCTTGGAGTGAAGCCGCCTTTCTCATTGATATACACATTTGGAATGCCTTGTACCATTACCACTGCGGAGTTTGGAACAACAAATACATCCTTGGTCCCGGCATGGCTGAACAGTACTTTTGCAAACATATCAATGCGTAGCTTGAGGTTAGGATTGGGAAGCTCGATCCGGGCTTTTACTGTGCGAGTAGTCTTATCAACCACGCTTGATAAATAACTGACCTTACCCTGGAAAACCTCATCTGGATAAGCTGTGACTGTGACACTGGCTGATTTACCAACAGCTAGGGATTGCAAGTCTCGTTCTGGAACATCTGCATCAATCCAAACTGAAGACATGTCTGCAATAGTGAAAATCGTGTTTGCAGGACTAGCTAACTCACCGATCACTACATTTTTCTCAATCACAATGCCGTCGAATGGCGCTTTGAGTAAATAGGTTGAACCATTTTGTTCTGTCAAACCGCCATACATTCGCAATCTCTCTGAGTCTGCATACAGGGCTGATTTAGCTCTCTCTAGTGCAGATTGTGACTCGATCAATTGTTTCTGAGGAACAACCTTGTCTTCATACAGTTTTGAAATTCGATCAAAGTTGGCCTGAGCCAGCGCCAAGTCTGTTTTAGAGCTTCTGTATTGGGCTCTCGCTTCACCCATTTGAATACTATCGATCTCAGCTAATATCTGACCTGTTTTAACTCGGTCTCCAAGATTGGCAATCACCTTGGAAAGCTTGCCTTCAATTCTAGGAGTTACATGGGCAAGTTTATTTTGGTTAGCCTGAATGTTAGCTGTAAACGTTAACTGGTCTTGAACGGCACTCTTGGATGCAGGAGTAACTGTTAATTGGCTTTGCTGGACTTCAGTATTACTTAATTTAATCACATCTTCATTAGCTTCACTCTCCTCAGGAACTGAAGAGATGGCCTTGGTTTCTGAATCTGGAACATCTTTTGAGCTGCATCCACTTAGGAGCATGAAAAAGATAATTGCGGAGAAAACCAGTGCAAATAGATATAATTTTCTGAGGAAAGTTAACATTTTTGTTTCCTATTCTTGTGTAGCTGAAGCTAATGGGGACAGCCAGCCTGAAACATATTCCAACTCAATCTGTACAAGGCGAAGATCTTTTTGTGTTTCAATGATGTCGCGTTGAGCATCCACCACTTGTCGTTGCACAATCAGTAATTGCGGCAATCCAATTTCACCGTTTTCGAATGCCTTTTTGGAAAGCGTCAGGTTTTCCTCTAGCTTGGGATAAACTTCACTGTTCAAGCGTCTGACTCGATCCTTGATGTTCTCTCTACGCAACCAGGCGGCTTCAATGACTGCTTTGGCATTACGTGTCTCAGAAGTCAGGTTGATTTCTGATTGAGTGAGCTCTGCTGTTGCTCGACCTATGCCAGTCGCATTGCGACGGAAAATCGGCAATGGCATGGATACGCCGATGGATGAAATATTGTCACTGCCAGCGAGACTGGCCTCCGTCGTATTGATTAGAGACACAGTTAGGTCTGGGTAACGCATACTTTTTTGCAGCTCTAAACGCGATCTGGCAGAGGCTTCTTTACTTGTCAGGGATTGAATTCCTGGGCGGGTATCAAGCTTGTTGAATAGTTCTTGTAGTGTGTATTGCGTTTGGGCTGGAGTTAACTCCCCAACAACTTCTGGAAATTCATTTGCCTTAAGCTGCATGGTGGCTGCCAGCTGAGTTCTTGCACGCAACAATTGTTCATTAAGGGAGATCAATTGGTTACGCGCACGCTCCGCATCTACTATGGCCAAATTCCCATCAAGCAAACTATCCTCACCGGCGCTTACTCTCTTGCGAGACAACTGCGTATTTTGCTCAATGAGTTTTAGAATGCGTTGTTCAACTTCAATACGCTTTTGGACAGCAAGTACATTGATGAACTGCTCTTCTAATTGCGCATGTAGAGCGCGATATTCTTCAGCAATATCTTGGGAAATTGCAGTTTTACTTTCTTCTGCAGCTTGTCTACGAAACCGTTGCTGCCCGGCAATTTCGAAGGTCTGGGAGATACCGATACCATATTCACCTCTGTAAGGGTCAGATGCGCCGGTTTGAGCAATACGGCGGGTTCTACCTTCCAAGTTCAGTGTCGGGTTGTAATAGAGCGGGCCGGAAGCATCTTGGAACTCGCCAGCAGGAATACTCTGATTGGCGATTAAGCGCTTTAAGTCCGGGTTGTTCTGGGCAGCAATAGTCCAGGCTGCCTCCAGCGTTAATGGCTCAGCATTGGTAACTGAACTGATTAAGAAAGCTATTAATACAAACAGCCATCTTATAGACGATGAATCATACACGGTAAGACCTCTCTCGTTGGATCAATAACCAAGATGCTGAAATCACTCAGCATCTTAAAAATTTAATCAAACAAGCACAGGAGGTCTGTAGAGACTTTTAAGGACTGGATTGGTGAACTGATCTTTAGATTCAATGTTGTAGGTAGATGAATCTAAATCAGGAAGAATGTGACTAATTCCACTCGTCTCAATGGCTGTGATGTGAGCAGAGATATGGCAAGCATGATCACAAAATTGTTCTGAGATTGGTACATTTATGATATCAGAATTGCTATTCACTTGGGATTTGTTAATCAGGTGAACATCCTGCATGACTGCTTGAGACGAAACAACATCATCAAACAAAACTTCAGGCGAGAAAGCCCACGCCGATGAGCTCAGAACTGAGACCAGCGCAAGAAATGCCATGAATTTTCGGATTAGTTGAAACATGCTTTTTTAATTTAGCAATAACTCATTGATTAGTCAATAATTTCCATGTATCGAAACGTACAGAATCCATCTTCGGAATCATTCTTAAAAAAACCAAGTTTTGACTCTCAGCTTCTGCAAACTTTGCATAATAAAAAATTATGATCCTGCAAAACTTGCAGGAATTTACGTGCCTGACTGAATATTTCCATTAATAATCAATGTGATAAGAATTGGCATACGGTTTGCTGATTTCTGATGATTGCCATCAGAAAAATGAGCCCATGTTTTTAGAAAACTTAAAATCAAAGATTTCGAAATACTTGCCTGTTCCAAAGACTCAAAATGCCTGGGTCATGATGGCATCCTTGTTCATTATGGTGACTGGCAACATTTCGCTTTGCCAAAACCTGTTGAAGACGTATCCACTCAGCCTTAATAATCTTCCGTTCCTGGCATCACTATTCGTTTTCTTTTTAGTCACACTAACAATCATCATTCAAATACTTTGCATTGGTAAATCTGCAAAGTGGGTTTTAGCTGTTCTGCTGATTGTTTCTTCGCTGAACGCATATTTCATGGATAGCTTTGGAGTAGTGATCGACCACACCATGATGGATAACGTTGCTCAAACCGATCAGAGAGAGTTGCAAGGTTTAATCACATTTGAATTGGTGGCTAGATTGATCCTACTGGGTCTAATCCCAGCGTTTTTTGTAATTAAAAACTTTCCAAAACCACGTAAATTTTCTCAAGAGTTCAAAAGCCGTTTTAAAGCTATTTCGAGCCTAACTATTACTGCGATTATGGTGGTTGCACCATTTACTGCAGGATATGCCTCATTTATCAGAGAACATAAAATCGTAAGATTTTATGCGAATCCAACATTCTCAATTTATTCTGCATATAAATATGTAAATCAAGAAGCCAAAGTGTTTGAAGCACGGAATGCCCCTTTAAAAACGATCGCCACTGATGCCTATAGAAACACTCAAAATAATAACAAACGGAAGCTTGTCATCGTTGTCGTCGGTGAAACAGCAAGATATGACAGATTTGCACTAAACGGATATCAACGCGCCACCACTCCTAATCTGGAAGCTGCAAACGTTGTCAGCTTTAGTAATGTCAGTGCTTGCGGCACCTCCACCATGGTTTCTGTACCCTGTATGTTCTCTTCCCTGGGGCAACGTGGTTATAACAAAGAGACGGCTTTGAAGCAGGAGAATGTGATTGATGTCCTGGCTAGAAACGGAATTGATGTTTTATGGCGCGACAATAACTCAGACTCGAAAGGTGTTGCACTTCGAGTTAAATATCAAAATTTTCAATCAACAAACCTCAACCCAATATGCGATCCAGAATGCCGTGACGTAGGTATGTTAGATGGTCTGGACAAGCACATCCAATCAAAAAATGGTAAAGATATTCTAATCGTATTGCATCAAATGGGGAATCACGGGCCTGAATATTTCAGACGTTACCCAAAGGTATTTGAGAAATTCAGCCCAGTATGTAAGTCGAAAGAACTCAAAGATTGCACCAAGCAAGAGATCGACAATGCATATGACAATGCCATTCTTTATACCGATTATTTTCTATCCGAAGTAATCAAATTTCTTAAGCCATACGAAGAAAACTACGATGTGGGAATGATGTATATCGCCGATCACGGTGAGTCATTAGGCGAGTATGGAATGTACCTTCATGCAGCACCGGTGGTGATTGCGCCAAAAGAGCAAACCAAAATACCTCTCATTGTATGGACAGGTAATTCGTCTGCATTCCCAGAAAGCCACTTGAGGCAGCATAAAAATCTTGCATTAAGCCACGATGATGTTTTCTGTTCGCTGATGGTCGCTTATGACTTCAACAGCAACATGTGTAAGCCATATATGGAGGCTGCAAGACATTTACACAATTCACTGGATCATGATGCTGTTACAGCTGTAGTTGATAAGGGTATTTCAAGCTAATTCTTAGGATGTAATTTCGAGAGAAAAACTATGTTGAAAAAATTGGATGCCGAATTAAATGTACTTCAAACTGCACTGCGTATACGGAGTCAGCGTCAAGAATTACTTGCCTCTAACATTGCAAATGCAGATACGCCGCAATACAAGGCGAAAGATATTGATTTCAAGTCAGCCATGCAATCAGCAATCCAACAGGCTGAAACTAACGCTACTGCATCAACAGCTCCAAGAGCAGGCATTCTTAAACAAACTAGCAATGAGCATTTGAGTGGAGATCCAGCTCAAGTGAAAGGGCACTCTGGAGATGCTCTATTTCGCTCTCTAGTACAAGGTTCTGTAGATGGTAATACTGTAGACATGGATTTAGAGAGAAACGAGTTTGTAGACAACAGCCTTCGCTACGAAGCTGGTGTCACTTTAATGACAGATAAACTTAAAGAAATGATGACTGCAATTAAAGGAAGTAGCTAGCCTATTTGGATTGGCAATTACCAAATCAATTATAGAAGCATCAGGACAAAATTAAAGTACGGCCTCACGAGCCCTTCACTTGATCATAATCGTGATGATGAAACGACGAAAAAATTACTTTGATATGAATTGAATTGTTGAAACTAAAATACGGTGATATAGTAATTTGATGGTAAGATTTTTTCGTACAATTGCTGTTGTTTTGACATTTGCTCTGGCTACAAGTCCAGTGCTGGCAGCTATTTGCGCGACTTCATGTGTTTCTCATTCTGTAATTTCGTCTATGCAGTCAGATGTCATGGCCCATATGAAAAATTGCCATGAAAGTAAAATGAGTAAAGACAAGCAGCAAAAATATAGTCATGACCATAAGCCTTGTTCGATAGGTGCTGGTTGTCAGTACACTCAAGTAACGCCGATTGAATCATCTGCTAAATATGTTTTCGCCGCTTTACCCGCAGTTTCCTTTCCTAGTTTCACCCCTTCGGAAAAATCCGCAGATCTATCTCCTCCGTTAAAGCCTCCAGCTTGAAGTGATGCACTAGGGCCTAATTACGCCCTAAATCTGCACATTTAAGTTTAGGAGAGCTCTCATGAATGCCCCCTGTTTGGCGGTTACGCCAAGAATCATATGCATGTCTTTTTGCATAATGACAGTGTTGGCTATATTTTTGGAGGTTGGTACTGCAAAAGCAGAACAACCGCTGACATTAGCTGAGTCAATACAATTAGCAACACAAAACCAACCATTGCTTCAGTCACTTGATGATGCCGCTATGGCATCACGTCAAGCAGCTATCGCCGAAGGTCAATTACCAGACCCTAAGATTAAGTTTGGTGTCATTAATTTACCTGTGACCAGAAATGATAGCTTACGTTTTGATCGCGATGACCAAACTATGGCCAATCTCGGTCTCGCGCAAGATATGACTCCTCGCAGAAAACGTGAGGCGGCCTCCAATCGCATGCTAGCTGAAGCCGATCAGTTCTATACAGAGCAAATAGCGACTGCTAGAACTATTGAACGCGATGTGGCTTTAGCATGGTTGGATGTATATGAGGCTCAACGAAAGTCTGACCTCTATCAACGCATGACTGACGACATGGTGGCTGAGCGTAAAGTGCAGGCTGCCAGTGTCAGTTCTGGTGCTATAAAAACCAGCGATGTACTGCGCATGGACACCCAAATTTCCATGACCAATGAAAAGCGGATTGTTGCACTTCGTGATGAACGCAAAGCTCGCGCTACTTTGGCTCGCTGGATTGGTCAGGCTGCATCACGTTCGATCTCCTCTGAACTTCCAGGCATCACCGATACCTCCCCCCACAATGCTCTTCAAGCAGAATTAGATAAGCATCCGTTACTACTCAACGCTGCTCAATCTGAAAAAGTTGCTCAGCTCGATGTAGATAATGCGCAAGCTAATTTGGAGCGTAATTGGGGCTGGGAAATCGGCTATGGGAAACGTTTTGCAGACCGTAGTGACATGCTGAGTGTTCAAGTATCGATTGATCTGCAATTGGATCGTGCGAATCGACAAGATAGGCGTACTGCAGAAAAGCTGATTTTGGTAGAGAAAGCACGAAAGCTTACCGAAGACCGGCGACGTGAGCTTTCTTTCGAATTAGAAAGCGCTATGGCAGATGCACAGGCTGCTGATGCTCGTGAGAATGAGCATCTCTCAAAACTTATCCCCAATGCTGAAGCTAAATTAAATATCGCGCGTGCAGCATATCAATCCGGAAAGCAACCTCTCAGCGACGTTTGGGATGCTCGTAGAGATGTTTTAGAAATCGAGTTAGATCATTGGGCCATCTTGACCGACAAGCAACGGGCCGCCGTCAGAATTGGCTATTTATTAAACGATAGTCGTCTATTTAAACAAATTGAAAAGGAATAAATCATGAAAACAACATACGTCTTAGTCATTGCTACATTTTTAGTAACGATCACTGCTTGTTCCAAACAGGAAAGCCCTGCCGCTTCTAGCAGCGAAACAATGACAGAAATGCCAGCAGTGGAAAAGTCAGTAGAAGCCAAGCCTAACGCAATGCTCCCTAATGAAATTGACCCTAGCGATATGAGCGGCACTAATGTGGAACAAGATGCTAGCGGTAAAAAAATATTGTATTGGCATGACCCAATGGTGCCAGACCGTCATTTCAGTAAATCAGGCCTATCTCCATTTATGGAAATGCAGCTTGCACCTAAATACGCTGAATAACTGGACATCATTAAGGAAATAAAATGAAACGACTCCATTTAGTGATAGTTCTGATTTTATTATTACTATCAGCAGGAATAGGTTGGTCTATTGGACAAAGATCCATGCAATCACCCATGGCTCAGGATAAACCAGGCGATGATTTGATGACGACTAAATCCAGTGATGGAGTCGTTCAAGATGGCAGCGGTAAAAGAGTTAAATACTGGTATGACCCAATGGTGCCAGATCAGAAGTTTGACAAACCAGGGAAGTCTCCCTTTATGGACATGCAGCTCGAACCTAAATACGCCACTGAAGGAAGTGATGGTGAGGAAAGCGGTGTCGCAATTTCATCACAGACAGCACAAAACTTGGGGATCAGACTAGAGAAAGTGTCCTTTAAAAACTTCGGTGAATCACTCTCTGCGATTGGCCGAATCGAACCAGACGAGCGACATATCTATGCAGTTCAAACACGCATCCCGGGATTTGTTGAGCGCTTATCAGTCCGTGCAGTAGGTGATCCAGTCATCAAAGGCCAGAAAGTTGCAGAAGTCTATGCACCAGATTTGTTAGCGGCTCAGCAAGAGTATCTAGCATTATTGGGACTTCATAGTGTTGATAGTGACAACTCTCTAAAGCAAGCAGCCTTCAATCGACTGAAACTACTTGGCATGACTGAGAGTGAAGTGGCCGCTATTTCGAAATCCGGTAAAGCAAGCCCAAGATTTGGCGTATATGCCCCCGCATCAGGAATAGTCACCGAGTTAGGCGTTCGAGAGGGTGCTCAATTGATGGCCGGCAGTTCATTAATTCAAATTTCCAATCTTTCTCAAGTCTGGATGATTGCAGAGGTTCCAGAGCGCGATGCAGTTAGTTTGAAACCTGGCATGGCTGCTGAGGTTCGGATGCAAAGTCTTCCTAATGAAGTTTTTAAAGGGAAGGTAGGTTATCTATATCCGATCTTGAACGATGCTACTCGAACCATACAAGTGCGTATTGAATTACCAAACAAAGACAATCGTTTGCGCCCCGGCATGTATGCCAATGTGGAATTTACAGGACAAACCCACGAAGCTTTATCTGTGCCTACTGAAAGCATCATTGCTACAGGTCAGCGCAAAGTGGTCATAGTAAAAGAGGACAATGGTTATCGCCCCGTCGAAATCGAAACCGGACAAGAGCGTAATCAGTTTACTGAGGTTTTAGCCGGCTTAGTCGAAGGTGAACAAATTGTTGCTTCAGGTCAATTCTTGATCGACTCAGAAGCATCGCTTTCTGGTGTCCTGGCAAGGCTATCGCAACATAGAAATACTTCCGAGATGAATGACACTAAATCTGACATTCCCAAGGAGAAGATGCCTATGGGGCATGGCAAAGTAATAGATGTAGATCCAAAATCGAATCATGTCACACTGAACCATGAGCCCATCACAGAAATTGGCTGGCCTTCAATGACGATGGGATTTAAGGTAAAGGATAGTAGTCAGCTTACAAAACTTAGAACTGGGGACGAAGTTGAATTCGTTTTAAAAGCCGAAGCATCCGCTGAGCAAGGTATGCCAGCACAATACATGATTGATCGTATTATAAAGATTGAGCCGATGAAAAACAGTATGAAAGGGGCGAAACCATGATCGCTCGTCTCATACGTTGGTCATCAAACAATCGATTACTGATATTGCTGGCAACATTGATGGTGATTGCATGGGGGATATTCGCCATGCTAAGAACACCACTCGATGCAATTCCAGACTTATCTGATACACAAGTCATCATTCGTACACCATGGCCTGGTCAAGCCCCACAAATTGTTGAAAACCAGCTGACCTATCCTCTTACAACGACAATGCTCTCTGTGCCAGGCGTAAAGACTGTGCGGGGTTACTCGTTTTTTGGTGACTCGTTTGTGTATATTCTATTTAACGATGGCACGGATCAATATTGGGCACGTTCCCGCGTGCTTGAGTACTTAAGCCAAATCTCATCTAAATTGCCAAAAGGTGCGAACCCAAGTTTGGGGCCGGATGCAACTGGCGTCGGCTGGGTGTATGAATATGCGCTTATAGATAAAAGTGGCAAACATGACTTAAGTGAACTGCGGTCATTGCAGGACTGGTTTCTTAAGTTTGAGTTAAAAACTATACCGGGAGTCGCTGAAGTGGCAACACTAGGCGGCATGGTCAAACAGTATCAGGTTCAAGTTGATCCAAATAAATTGCGTAACTACCGCATACCTTTATCCAAGGTTGTGTCCGCGATTGAATCTGCAAATCAGGAAACAGGTGGCTCTGTCGTAGAAATTGCAGAAGCTGAGTACATGGTTAGAGCACATGGTTATTTAGAGTCGATTGATGACTTTCGCAAGATCCCCTTGATGGTGAGCAACTCCGGGGCACCGATACTTCTATCTGATGTCGCTCGCGTACAAATTGGACCCGAACTTAGACGTGGACTCGCAGAATTGAATGGTGAAGGAGAAGTAACTGGTGGCGTGATTGTTATGCGCGCTGGTCAAAACGCGCTTGAAACCATAGATGCAGTGAAAGCCAAACTTGCGACACTCAAAAAAAGCCTGCCTGAAGGTATAGAGGTTGTGACTACTTATGACCGATCTCAACTCATTAAACGTGCCGTCGATAACCTAACAAATAAACTGATAGAAGAGTTTGTTGTAGTCGCTTTGGTTTGCGTCCTGTTCCTTTGGCACTTCCGTTCAGCTTTAGTAGCAATTGTTGCATTGCCGATAGGTGTACTAGTCAGTTTTATTGTCATGTACTACCAAGGAGTCAATGCCAACATTATGTCGCTGGGCGGCATTGCGATCGCTATTGGAGCAATGGTGGATGCTGCAATCGTGATGATCGAGAATGCGCATCGGCAACTTGAAGACTTTAAGGCCCGACATGGCGAGCCTAGTCATGCTCAACGCCTGACCGTCATTATTGATGCTGCCTGTGAGGTAGGACCAGCACTGTTCTTTTCTTTGTTAATTATTACTTTGTCGTTTATTCCTGTATTTACTCTAGAGGCTCAGGAAGGTAAGTTGTTTGCGCCATTAGCGTTTACCAAGACTTACGCGATGGCAGCTGCCGCAGGATTGTCCGTCACATTGATTCCTGTATTGATGACGATCTTTATTCGGGGCCATATTCGTGCTGAACATGAGAATCCTATTAATAGATGGCTGATTGCAATTTACAAGCCAGTACTAGACAAAGTGCTACATTTTCCAAAAGTCACTTTATGTGTTGCATTGATTTTAGTGCTGATCACGCTCTACCCACTAGGCAAACTCGGTAGCGAATTCATGCCGCCACTTAATGAGGGTGACTTACTTTACATGCCTACAGCTCTTCCAGGGCTGTCTGCTTCAAAAGCTTCAGAAATACTGCAATTGAGCGACAGGCTTATCAAAACTGTGCCCGAGGTAAAATCAGTCTTCGGTAAGAGTGGTCGAGCCGAAACTGCCACTGATCCCGCACCCTTGGAAATGCTAGAAACCACCATTCAGTTGAAACCGCGTGAAGAATGGCGTGCAGGCATGACTCCTGAAAAATTAGTCAAAGAACTTGATGCACGTTTAAAAATTCCCGGTATGGCTAATGTGTGGGTGCAACCTATTCGCAATCGGATTGATATGTTATCTACAGGTATCAAAAGCCCAGTTGGTATCAAAATTAGTGGCGCTGATCTAACTACCTTAGAAAAACTAGGCGAAGAGGTTGAGCGCCTTATGAAAAAGATACCAGGTGCTACCTCTGTCATCTCAGAAAGAGTAACGGGTGGACGTTACATTGATGTCAAAATAGACCGACTCAAAATTGCACGCTATGGCTTGAATATCAGTGATGTACAGATGTTGGTTTCTACTGCGATTGGTGGTGACAATGTGGGAGAAAAAATTGAAGGTTTAGCACGCTTCCCAATAAATGTAAGATTTCCCCGAGAAATACGTGACTCTGTGGAAAAGCTCAAGGCGCTTCCTATCATCACCGAGCAAGGTGCCACGGTCCCCCTTGGCGACGTGGCAGCAATCACTGTGACGAGTGGTCCGCCTATGATAAAAAGTGAGAATGCTCGGCCTAATGTCTGGGTTTATGTAGATATCCAAGACCGCGACTTAGGTGGATTTGTTAAAGATGCGAAAGCAATGTTAGATAAAGAGCTGCGTTTACCAGCAGGTTATTCACTTGCCTGGTCGGGACAGTTTGAATATTTTGAACGTGCCGCCAAACGACTCAGTTATGTTGTGCCGATGACCATAGGAATTATCTTTATCCTTTTATTTTTGTCATTTAAACGCATGACACCAGCGTTGTTAATTTTAGGTAGTTTGCCATTTTCTCTGGTTGGGGCAGTTTGGTTTCTTTACTTCTTAGGGCATCATTTTTCTATTGCTAGTGGAGTAGGTATGATTGCACTATCGGGACTCGCCGCTGAGTTTGGCATCATTATGTTGGTGTACTTAGATGATGCAATTGAACGATATAGGTCCACTGGCAAACTAAATAATGAAGCAGACTTGTATGACGCATTGATTGAAGGTGCGGTCTTACGTGTACGACCAAAGGCAATGACAGTTGCAGTAATTCTGGCTGGTTTGATACCGATTCTGATTGGCACTGGAACAGGTTCGGAGGCGATGAGCCGTATTGCAGCCCCTATGGTGGGTGGCATGCTGACTGCACCATTGCTATCATTATTTGTGCTCCCTGCTGCATATATTCTGCTTAAAAGGAAAAAATAATAGTGTATTCCTGTGATATTGAGCATCCATTCCAACTAAATTGAGCAATACAAATCCATTTTTTAATTGGAGGCTTCATTATTTTGGCGATATCACGGGTGCACAGGAAAGCGTTAGTTTGCTTTCCTCAAAGTAAGATTAGATTTTATTAAAAAATGCCTATTTGAAGCTTAAAATTTACTGATGATAATTAAAAAACTTTGCAGTAAGAATTATTTATGACATGGCTTTATGTCAATTGACATAATTGCATTAAGTTGCTGAATTTAAATAAAGGCAGTTAATCTCTCTATTCTGCACCTGAACTCAGTGCCTCAAGGTAATGTCACTCTTATTTAGACCTCTAAGGAGACATTCATGAAAAATTCAACTTCTGATAATCAACACCATGCAATGGCATCCATGAAATACTCAACTTTTGCTTTTATGATTATGGTCGGTACTTTCATCATGTTTGGATTAATGTATTTCAATACTTTTTCTTTAGATCATCTCTTTTTCAGTGAGACTAGATCTTATATGGCGCTCATGATGGGCGCCGTCATGGCTATGGTTATGCTGATTTTCATGTGGAAAATGTACCCCAATAAAAAGTTGAATGCAGTGGTTCTTATTGTAAGTAGTGTTGTATTCTGTGTTTCGCTATGGTTAGTAAGAAGCCAAGCGACTGTAGAAGATGTTGCTTACATGCGAGCTATGATTCCTCATCACTCGATAGCTATCTTAACCAGTGAGAGAGCAAACATAAATGACCCCAGAGTTCGAAAACTTGCGGATGGAATCATTGAAGCTCAGCGTAAAGAGATTGTAGAGATGAAAAATCTTATTCAAGATTTGGAAACAGAATGAGCCTAGCTCATCTGAATAGTATCAAGAGCTGCAAAAATTATGAATAGAGAGTAAATAATCACCGGGGAAAAATCTGTTATTCTCGGTGATTATTCCAATCTTCCCATCAAATTAAATACACCAACAGCAAAAAGTCTAATCTGTTGAATGCACTATCTTTAACTAAATGTTAATGACCTGAATGGTTAGTTGGTTTCCTTACGTTTACCTCAAACCCGTCTTTATCATTAAACTTTTGACGCAGAACCTTAGTTGTATCTACCTCAACGGCATGGGCAACTGTGCCGCTGGGATTTTTATAATCACCTGGATTTTTATAGTCATTTTTAGCGAGTCCATCTCGGACTTTCACGGTCGTGAACATCCCCCCCATCTCAAGTGAGCCAAACTGTCCGTTGCCCATCATCATTGGTAATGTATTTTTGGGTAATGGCATATCCATCATCTCGGACATATCTGTCATTTCCGACATGCCCGTTTCACCCATAGGCATGTAGTCAGGTACGAGGTTAGTGATTTTCTTCATCAGATCACCTTGTTTCACACCTATCATGGTGGGGAAACTGTGCCCCATCGCATTCATGGTGTGATGACTTTTGTGACAGTGAAATGCCCAATCGCCAGGCTCGTTTGCAACAAACTCAATGGCGCGCATTTGACCAACGGCAACATCAGTGGTTACTTCGGGCCAACGTGCGGTTTTTGGTACCCATCCACCATCAGTGCCAGTGACTTCAAACTCATGCCCATGTAAATGGATGGGATGATTTGTCATAGTCAGGTTCCCTACGCGAATGCGTACACGGTCATCCTTACGAACCACAATGGGATCGATACCTGGGAAGGCTCGGCTATTCCATGTCCATAAATTGAAATCCAGCATGGTGTTCACTTTAGGGGTAAAGCTTCCAGGCTCGATGTCATAGGCGTTAAGCAAGAATACAAAATCGCGATCCACCGGCATGAACTTAGGGTTCTTGGGATGCGTGATCCAACTGCCCATCATGCCCATGGCCATTTGTAGCATTTCATCCGCATGAGGGTGATACATAAACGTGCCTGGACGTTTGGCTTCGAATTCATAAACAAACGTTTTTCCAGGCTCAATGGCAGGTTGTGTCAAACCACTAACTCCATCCATACCGTTGGGCAAACGTTGACCATGCCAGTGAACACTGGTTTTTTCGGGCAAGCGGTTCGTCACAAAGATACGGACGCGATCACCTTCAACAACCTCAATTGTGGGCCCAGGGCTTTGACCATTGTAGCCCCAGAGATTTGCTTTCATACCCGGTGCAATCTCTCTGACAACAGGCTCAGCAACAAGGTGAAACTCTTTGACACCATTATTCATCTTCCAAGGCAAACTCCAGCCATTCAAGGTGACTACAGGCTGATAAGGCCGTCCAGTGTTTGGGTGCAAAGGTTGCTGAGTATTGGCTACTTCGGAGGTAATGATTTCTGGGATGGCTGCCAATGCAACCTTACTGACAGCGCTGACGGCAACGCCAGCCATGCCTAATCCAGCATATTTAAAAAAGTTTCTTCTATCCATAGTTGTCATCTTATTGACCTTCCATCAAACGAGGACTAGCGACTAAAGTAGCTTGTAATTCAGCATCAGCTAACCAGAAATCACGTAATGATTCGATATAGCCTTTTACACTTTGTACTTGCGCCCTGGCATCGCCAAATAATTCAAATGGGCTTGTGAGCATGCCGTTATAGCGCAGTTGATCCTCGTACAATATACGTTTGCGTAATGGCACAATCTCATCGCGAATGTGACGAGTGACATCATGTTTGGTGCGATAAGTGTTATACCGTTCTCGTATCTCAGATTGCGCATTGGTCACCAACTGAGCAGTTTCCTGTACGGACTGCATGTAAATTGACTCTGCCCGTGGCACCTTGGCCTGGCCCCAGTCAAACAACGGAATTTCAAAAGCGATATCAATACCTTTCTTGTAAGGCTCGCTTCTTCTGCCCTCCAATACTCTTGCCGGGCCTAACTCGATCACATTGATGAATCGCGTGGTTTTGGTCAGTCCTAGCTGCTTAGCCAAAGCATCCATTTCAGAGCGCTTAACCAGCAAGTCCAATCGTTGTTCATAGGCATTTTGTTCAAAGGCCTGTAACTCTGAAAGAGACTTAGGCAGATCAGGTAACCGAGATTGGATTGTGAGTTGTGAAGCTTTCACACCTAATTGCCTGGCCAAAGCCTCATATGCCCTCACTTCAGCATTCTTTGCATTAGCATATTCAAGGGCGGCATCGGCATAGAAGCTCTGCTCACGTGACTGCTCCAGTCGATTCCAGTTGCCGGTTTCATGCAGTCGTTTAGCCAACTCAGCACTAGCTTCTGCAGACTCTTTCACTTGTGCGCTATATCTGGCCAATTCAGTAGCGGCTACCGCATTAAAATAAGCGATACGTGTCTGATAGGCGAGCTTCAGGACTTCAATAGCGGTAGAGGCTTGTGTCTGGGCGAAACGTCTTTTTTCAATCTCTACAGCTTTAGGCATGGTGATCAATGAGAAAACGTTGAACGTGAATGCCTGTTCGATCTTATACTCACCACCATTACGCGCATATAGCATAGAGAAGCGTGGGTTGGGCAGACGGCCTGCCTGTACAAGGTCCGCTTCTGAAATACCCAGCTCATAGAATGCAGCTTGTAGACCTTTGTTGTTATAAAGCGCCACCTGTACTGCGCCTTCCACATCCAAAGGTTGTGCAAGCAATGCCTGAGTCTTGTCCTGCAGGGACTTTTTAGACGCTTCAGTCTTAGCCCATTCATACTCTTGCTTCAGGTGCGGTTGAGTTTGTTTTTGTACCTCATCCATGCCGCCATCTTTTGAGAAGGTCGCGCATCCACCTAATAACAAGCTTACGGCAACAAGAATGACGCTGCGTGCCCTGAAGATTCCAATATTAGTGCTCATGTGAATCTCCTTCAGATGATGACTCATGTTGATGACCTGAATGGTTGTCTTGAGCTGGTATTGCTGATTGACTTACTTCACCATGTTGATGTCCAGCGTGGTTATGGTCACCAGATGTAGGTAAAGATAAGACACCTATGCCATGTCTGTATACCACCTCACCACCCAACCATGCAGTGATGCCAATCCCCAGCGATAAAACAAATAACAAAGTGATTGTAGATATAGATATTGCTCGCTTATAACCATTTTTAATTATGTCCCAAACAGCGAATCCGATTAACCCTGCTACAGTTGGAATCGCCCATGAGCGATGCGTTAACATGGCTAAATGACCACCTTCATCATGATTTACTGAATTAAATGCCAGCCATCCGAATAGAACAGCGATTAGTCCAAAGAAAGCTGACAACCATAAAGTGAAGTGAGTGTATGCAGTGAAGTATTCGCCCAATTGGGTTTGCCTTTTGAAAGCAGCAGCGATACCAAATAATAGGGACATAAAAGTCAGTGCGATTGGAAAATGCACAATCGCTGGGTGAACATTCGGAATGATCTTGGATTTGTATGAGTGTGCAGGATTGGTAGCCTTTGAATGTGCTTCTGAAGAGTCGTTGCCCTCACTTTCCTGATGGTGATGTAAATCGATGCTCTTATCGGCTTCAGAGATTGTGTCTGAGTTTGCACTTGGCATGAGGTGATGCTCGTGTGTATGCATCGAATCATCATTCATGCTGCTAGGTGAGCCTACGTCGTTAATGTGTTCTTTGTGAGTGTGTATACGGTGATTACTCTCAACATGCGCCTCAGAAGGATCATTATTGTGCTCCATGCGGGCCATTCGGGAATGATCCATATCCATCATTTCAGAGTGGTTCATAGATTTCATATCCATGCCTTGCATGTTTGAGTCATGTTGATGCAACATGTGGTTAAGCTGCATCGGAGACTTAAACTCTGTAATAACGGGTGAAATAACCGACTCCGTTTGCATTTTTTGCATATCATGCCCAGTGTGACTGTTGGATGGAGTTGTATTTTTTGTCCAATTAGAAACACCCTGTGTGGAATCGCTTTTGTAATCCTCAAATACTGATTGGTATACAGCCTCTGATCCACTATTATCAGCAGCAATAGAGACATTGTGTACCATAATTATTAGTACACCATTAACAGTAAGTAAAACTCTTTTCAACCATGAGTGATTTTTTCTCATGAATACTCCACTTCAACCAATCAGTAGTAAAAAATTTAGATAACAAAATCAGCCCTTTCCAGGGCTGATATCAATTCATACTAGTGCTTATGTGAATCCATAGAGTCACCGCTGGACTCAACGATCAACTTATAGTCAATCATCATTTGGTCCATAATTTCGCCCATCATCTTTTGATGCTCTGCAAACCACTCATCACGCTCTTTATCTGTTAAACCTGCTTTTGGCTTCATGGAGCGACAGCTATCCATGTTCTCATGCATCATTTTCATGTGATTTTCGAGAAGCTTCTGACGCTCAGTACCCTGTGCAGCTTGTGCTTGCTGTTGCACTTGCTTTGCCTTTGTGACACGTTGTATCAGTTGACGCTGTGCTTCGTCCATACCTGCAATAGCACTCGAAGCGAAGCCGGCAATACAAATCAGACTGATTGCGAGCAAGCGATTAATATTCATTCCATTCATGATTTAGCCTTTCTGAAAAGTAGTTGTAAACACTCATTGCCATAACACAAACCTTGTATTTAGCTTAAGTATTTACTCAAAATTGTGCTACGCATCGCTACTAAAACCTGACCAAAACATTACAAATTTGTAATTTAATCTTTTGCAGCTCTTGTATGAGATCGTATCGCACAAGTTCTATTTTGATATCAACACCATAACTTAGCGATTACCAAAGAATTACATCTTTGTAATTTTTGCCAAGGCATCCAAATCTCATGCACAATAAAAGGACATTAAATGTCTCTAGGCCACCAATGAGAATTCTGATTGTTGAAGATGAAGTAAAAACAGGCGATTACCTGAAGCAAGGTTTGTCTGAAGCCGGGTTCGTTACTGATATTACCCGTGATGGTATTGATGGGCTGCACTTATTGATGACCGAGGAATATGACCTGGTGATTTTGGATGTCATGTTACCTGGTATGGACGGGTGGCAGGTTTTGAAAAGTGTTCGGCAGATTGGGAAGCAGATGCCGGTTCTCTTTCTAACAGCTCGTGACAGAGTTGAGGATCGAGTTAAGGGTTTGGAGCTTGGAGCCGATGATTATCTGATTAAACCCTTCGATTTTTCGGAGCTACTTGCAAGAGTGAGAACGCTACTTCGGCGTGGAAAAACCAAAGAAACCGAATTGCTAGAAATTGCGGATCTCAAACTCGATATTTTAAGGCGTCGGGTGACACGTGCTGGTAAAAGAATTGACCTCACATCTAAAGAGTTTTCGTTGTTAGAGCTATTACTTCGTCGCCAGGGCGAGGTTCTGCCGAGATCGCTGATTGCTTCTCAGGTTTGGGATATGAATTTTGATAGTGATACGAATGTGATTGAGGTAGCGATGCGACGCTTACGTATGAAAGTGGATGATGAATTTGAACCAAAACTGATTCACAACATTCGTGGTATGGGCTACGTATTGGAAATACCAGAAAAATGATCATCCCTAAGTCGATTACCTTTCGCCTTACTCTCTTTTTCTCAACGGCATCTACGATTGTTTTGCTTTTAATAGGCCTGTTGGTTGACACCCTGGTGGAAGCGCATTTTGAGCACATGGATCAAAATGAATTGGCAGGTAAACTTAAACTGATTCGGCATGCCGTAGAGAATGTAAGCAGCGATGCTGACATAACCGCACTCCCAGCAAAACTTAATGATGCGCTCGTAGGCCATAATGACCTGTTTGTCGCAATCATTAATAAAAGTCATCAGCTTATATTTACGACCGCAGATACAAACTTCACTACTGCAGTGCTTAAAAGGATTGAGGAGAATACAACCAGCAAACATTCTGACCTAAAAGTATGGCGGCATGATAAAAAAATTTACAGGGGCAAGATCTCATATGCAAAAAGTCATATTCCGGAACAGCCTAATCTGCTGGTTTTACTTGCTATTGATATAGAACACCATCAAGAGTTTATGGTTGAGTTCCATCGTAATTTATGGATTGCCATCGCGGCTTGCATAGGGCTGACCATACTACTTGGCTGGACAGCCGCGCGTCGAGGACTAGCACCTGTGAGAGATATGGCGCGGGTAACGCGGGGTGTTTCGGCAAGTCACCTGGCCGCTCGTATACCCCGAGGATCTGTTCCGCCTGAGTTGATAGGGTTAGCCACCGAATTCAATGAGATGCTTGATCGTTTGGAGAGTTCTTTCAGGCGACTCTCTGAGTTCTCTTCTAACTTAGCGCATGAATTAAGAACGCCAATTAGTAACCTCATGACACAAACACAAGTGATCCTTTCCAAACAGAGAAAACGTGAGGACTACAGGGAAATTTTATACTCGGCCTTAGAGGAGTATGAGCGCTTAGCAAGAATGATTTCAGACATGCTGTTATTAGCCAAAGCAGATAATGGTCAAATCATGCCAGATATAGAGTTAGTCGATCTTGCCAAAGAGGTATCAGAACTATTTGCCTATTATGAGGCGGTCGCTGATGAGAAAGAGATTAAGCTTGTATTGGAGGGGCATGCATCAGTGCGCGGCAATAAACTGATGTTGAGAAGAGCACTGAGTAATCTTCTCTCAAATGGTATCAGGCATGCATACAGAGCCTCTGAGGTTTATGTAACAATAGAAAGTAATCCAGCTGCTAGCAAGGAAACAATCTTGGTGATTCAAAATAGTGGGGAAAAAATCTCGGGGGAGCACCTTCCCTTACTATTTGATCGCTTTTATCGAGTAGACCCATCACGCCAGAAATCTAGCGATGGCGCAGGACTGGGTTTAGCGATTACCAAGTCAATTCTTGAAGCACATCAAGGTAAAATTAAAGTATCGTCAGATGATAAATCCACTAGGTTCCAGGTGACTTTGGTCAGTGCCTCACATGCTGATTGATTTTAATTTAATTGGATAAGCCATCAAGAATTGGGCATGCAGGCCTATCGTCGCCTTGGCAGCAATGGACAAGTTTTTGCAGTTCTGATTTTATAGAAATCAGGCTCTGGATCTTCTGGTTTAAAGCTTCCACATGCGCTGTTGCCAACTGCTTCACTTTGCTACTTGGTCTTTGCGGGTCATGCCATAAGCTTAATAATTCCTCAATTTGCTTGATAGAGAAGCCTAAGTCACGGGAGTGTCTGATAAAGCTCAGCGTATGGACATCTTTTTCAGAATATTGACGATATCCAGCAAAAGTTCTTGAAGCGGCAGGCAACAAGCCGACGCTTTCGTAATGCCGAATCATTTTGGTCGATATACCCGACGCCTTGGCAGCTTGCCCAATGTTAAATAGACTCATCGCTTATGTCCAAATGATAAGTAAAAGCCTGCTGATATTGCTCAGCAGGCAGATAGAAATTACTTAGTTTCAGGTGGAAAACCAGCATCTATAAGCGCTGAAACGATCTCGTCTTTTGCAACACTGCTTTCAACGTTGACCGTTCTGGTTGGAGGATCCGTAGTAATGCTTGCTTCTGGGTCTATGGCTTTAATGGCACTTGTCACACCCCTTGCACATCCACCGCAGGTCATATTTTCAATATGAAATTCCATCATCAACTCCTTAAAGAATAATTGGTATTAATATAAGCTTAAAGGTTCCAATAATGGTAAGGTCAAGCATTATTATTCAAAGGTTTTGTGGATTGTTGAATTCAACTAGAGGTGGTTTGAATGTCCGTAAGCGCAAAGCATTTCCTAAAACGAACACGCTCGATAAAGCCATTGCGCCGGCAGCAAATACTGGTGAAAGCAGCAAGCCCCAGGCAGGATAAAGCGCACCAGCCGCTACCGGAATCAAAGCCGTGTTATAGGCAAATGCCCAGAACAGGTTTTGATGAATATTCCCTATCGTTGCTTTAGATAAAGCAATCGCATTCGGCACACCTTGCAGATTGCCGGACATTAAGACTACATCTGCTGATTCTACAGCGATATCTGTACCGGTCCCGATTGCCAGGCCTACATCTGCTTCTGCCAGCGCGGGTGCATCATTGATGCCATCACCCACAAAAGCGATCTGCCCGTAAGTAGCTTTCAAGCGACGTACCGTGTCAACCTTGCCCTCAGGCATGACCTCAGCAATAACTTCATCAATGCCAAGCTGGCGGGAGATTGCATGTGCGGTCTTGGCATTATCCCCAGTAATCATGGCCACTTTCAGACCTAACTGATGCAGTGCGGAAATTGCACCAGGTGTCGAAGTTTTTATGGGGTCAGCGACTGCAATAATGCCAGCCAACTGACCATCAATAGAGGCATATAAGGGTGACTTACCCTCTTTCCCCAGTTGCTCAGCAGTTTGCGCAAAGACGTTCAAATCTAACCCCAGTTGGCGCATGAATCGATCCGCTCCTACTTCAACGAGAGCACCTTCAACACGGGCTCTTACACCCATACCTGTCACAGACTCAAAGTCTGTTAACGCTGGTAGAGACTGCCCATTTTCGGTGGCAGCGGCCACAATGGCACGTGCAATTGGATGCTCAGATTTAGATTCAACCGCCCCGACTTTTGCAAGAAGACTATTACGCTCGAAGCCCTCTGCAACTTCCAGGTCGGTCAGTACTGGCCGTCCTTCTGTGAGCGTACCCGTCTTGTCCACCGCGACAACTTTGGCATCCTTGAGTAACTGTAATGCTTCACCTTTTCTGAACAATACGCCAAGCTCGGCACCTCGCCCTGTTCCAACCATGATTGAAGTCGGCGTAGCCAAACCCATGGCGCATGGGCACGCAATGATCAACACGGAGACTGCATTCACTAATGCAAAGGTCAACGCAGGGGATGGACCAAAGATCATCCAGCTGATAAATGTGAGCAAAGCAGCACCCATAACAGCAGGTACAAACCACATAGTCACTTTATCTACGAGCGCCTGTATTGGTAGCTTAGATCCTTGTGCCTGTTCCACCATACGTATGATCTGAGCCAGCATGGTTTGATTACCAACGGCTGTCGCACGCATCTCCAACATCCCTTTCTGATTAACGGTGCCGCCGACTACAGAAGTACCCAGGGTTTTCTCGACAGGGATGGGTTCACCAGTGATCATGGATTCATCAACGAAACTTTTACCATGGGTGACTTCACCGTCTACCGGCACTCTCTCACCAGGTCGCACTTCGAGCACATCATTGAGCACCACTTCATTGATAGGCACATCCAAAAAGCGATGATTGCGCATGACATGCGCTTCTCTGACCTGCATTTTTGCCAGGCGCTTGATTGCTTCGGAAGTGCGCCCCTTGGCACGGGCCTCCAGAAATCGGCCAAGTAATATCAAAACGACAATGACTGCAGCCGCCTCATAGTAGACATTGACCGTTCCTTCCGGTAACAGTCCAGAAGCAAAGGTCGCGACTATTGAATATCCGAAAGCCGCAGCAGTACCTACTGCTACGAGCGAGTTCATGTCTGGAGCAAGCCTAAACAGTGCAGGAAAGCCTTTCTGGTAAAAGCGCCTACCAGGGAAAGCCAGTACCAGAGCCGTCAACACAAACTGCATGTACCAACTAGTGTTCATACCAATGGTATCCATGATTAATTCATGAACACCTGGTATCAGATGCGCACCCATTTCCATTAAAAACACTGGTAAAGATAGTGCTGCTGCCAGAATTAGGTCCCGCTTCAATTTGAGTAATTCAATCTCTTTTTGACTTTCTGCTACAGCCTGTAAGGAGGATAGAGAGTCAACGACCTTAGCTTGGTAACCGATACGCTCGATCGCGGAACTCAATTCTGCTGGGTCAGCAGAACCATATATGGAGGCACGTTCAGTGGCTAAGTTAACTGTTGCTTCAACAACCCCTGGTACAGATCTGAGGGCTTTCTCAACACGCCCAACACATGACGCACAGGTCATGCCAATAACATTGAGTTCTATCTTGGATGTTGGAACTTCATAACCCACTTTATGAACAGCTTCGATCAAGGCTGTGCGATTTACCTCTTCGGTAACGTGAATAGTCGCTCGCTCAGTTGCCAGGTTGACTGAGACATTTTCTACGCCAGAGACCTTTTTTATGGCGGCTTCAACACGACCCACGCAGCTGGCACATGTCATCCCTTTGATAGGAAGTGAGATATTTTGAGTGGCATCACTTAAAGTCATTTTAGACATGCTCATCATTCTAAATTTGTATTAGATGCAAATCAGTTTAAAGCTTCCCACCATGGGAAGGTAAATTAATTTTTACTTTAATGCAAAGAATCCGATGGGATTACACTTTAAGCCAAATCAAACAACGCCTCTGTAATTGATTGCGTTTTGAATTCTTTCAACCTCTTTTAGACCAGTAGTTGATTCGGAGATTGTTATAGGAGTTGCTCCTGAAATTGGATGGTATTGAATAAGCCATTCATCAATCTTTGATTCTTGAACCAAAGGTGCTGACCGCTAATTCATAAATGTAAGCCTGGTGATTGCAGTATTGAAGCGCATGAACTCCCTATACAAGACCGAATAGCCCTTGATCGCATAATCTAAATAAATTTATGCACACCTAGTCTGATGTTATTTTTTATTTCGTATGAATGGCATTCCAACTACTACTGATTGAGGTTGCCGTGCTGGCACTGAAGTTGGTTTGCGCAATTCTTCAAGTGCTTCCTTCAGGACAAACACTGAGGAATGCAGGAATAGACCAGCGATAATTGTCCCCACAGCTATATCAGGCCAACGAGAGGTCAACCAGTAACTAGCAGCCGCAGCAAGCAAGACTCCTGTATTTGCAATCAAGTCGTTACGAGAACAAAGCCAAGTCGAACTCATATTCAAGTTGTCGCTTCGATGTCTGTATAGCAATCCAAAACAAATGAGATTGAAGAATTAGGCAAGCGCACCTATCGGCCCATGAGTTCAGCGTTAGGTATAACGGGATTAAATATTTTGTAGATAGCTTCCAGCAATACTCCGACACCAAAGGCCAGCATGAATACGCCTTTAATCACAGCAGCCACAGCTTGCCAGCGTAAGGACTTAGCTAACACGAACAGACTGAACCCATAGACAATAGCGTCACCCAGCATATCCAAAGAGTCAGCCAGCAATGACGTAGAGTGCGCGACTAAGCCAGAATATGCCTCAACGACAAACATCACAGCATTGATAATCAGGACAGCCCAAAGCACACGGCTATGAGACTCCCTTAAAGCAGAAACTTCACATCCTTTGTCTTCACAGCAACTTGCCATATTAGTCCTTAATCGCACCACGGTAGAAGTGAACACCACACTCATATCGCGTGTAGCTTAACACGATCTCCAAGTGCGGTTGCCGACTCCTTGCGCTCACTGTACCTGTCAACCAGCAAGCCGGATATATCACGGGTAAGTAACGTGAATTTAACCAGCTCTTCCATCACATCAACCACTCGATCATAGTATGCAGATGGCTTCATGCGGCCATCTTCATCAAACTCTTGGAAGGCTTTAGCAACAGATGATTGATTTGGAATAGTGATCATCCGCATCCAGCGTCCTAGTATGCGCATTTGATTCACAGCATTAAACGATTGAGAGCCACCAGACACTTGCATCACCGCAAGTGTTTTTCCTTGTGTTGGTCGAATAGCTCCCATGCTTAAAGGTATCCAATCAATCTGTGATTTCATGATGCCAGTCATCGCACCATGACGCTCAGGAGAACACCACACCATGCCCTCACACCAGAGAGTTAAGTCGCGCAGTTCTTGAACTTTGGGGTGTGTCTCTGGCGCATCATCTGGTAATGGTAGTTCATGCGGATCAAACACCTTAACTTCACCACCAAGCGCTTCCAGTAATCTTTTCGCTTCCAAGACCAACAGCTTACTGAATGATTGCTTTCGTAACGAACCATACAGCAACAAGAATCTTGGCTTGTGGGTGGATGGCTTGTAATCTATCAGGTAAGAAATGTCTGTCTTTGCGAATAGCGACTGCTCAATGTTTGGCAAGTTGGTATTAGTTTCCATCTATTCAATCTCTCCAATTAATTTCAATTGGTGCTGAAGTTGATCTTTGACAGCTAAGGTATCAGGAGGCAATGCCAAAAATGCCTCAATGCGTTTTCTCAATATGGAGTAGGCTTTGATGAATGCTGCATCTATTTCAGCATCTGTACCCGTCGCCTTGGCAGGGTCATCCACTCCCCAATGCGCTCTTAAGACGTTACCAAGATAAGCTGGACAAGTCTCACCTGCTGCATTGCTGCATACTGTAATCACAATGTCTGGTGTCACAGGCAAGTTATCCCAGGACTTGCTGTAATAATCCTCTGTAGCTATGCCCTCACGTTCAAGCAAAGCAATGGAGCGTGGATGCACTTCACCTGTAGGGTGACTGCCTGCACTCATTGCCCGCATGTAATCTGGTGCCAAATGATTAAAAGTGGCCTCAGCAAGAATTGAGCGGCAAGAATTACCGGTACATAAAAATAGGATGTTCATTGATAGCTTTCGATTGTTAGGCAGTTTCGTACCAATCGCGGGTACGGTTAACGATTGCAACTACAGATAACATGACAGGTACCTCAATGAGTACACCTACAACGGTAGCCAGAGCAGCACCAGAGTTGAATCCAAATAGAGCGATGGCGGTTGCTACAGCCAGTTCAAAAAAGTTTGAAGCACCAATCAAGGCAGATGGAGCAGCGACACAGTGAGCCACCTTGAGCTTCTTATTCAACCAGTAAGCTAACATGGAGTTGAAATACACCTGGATGATGATAGGTATAGCTAACAAGGCAATCACAAATGGCTGAGCAATGATTTGCTGACCTTGGAAGCCAAATAGCAATACCAAAGTGGCAAGCAATGCAGACAGGGAAACTGGCTGAATGCGCTTAAGCAATGCGCCAAGCTTTTGCTGGCGGCCTGCCAGTACGACTTCACGCACAAACTGACTAATCACCACTGGTACGACGATGAATAGCACCAGAGATGTCAGAAGCGTATCCCATGGTACGACAATGCTAGATAGCCCCAATAGCAACGCTACCAGCGGCGCAAATGCAAATAGCATAATAGCGTCATTGAGTGCAACCTGTGACAGCGTAAACTTAGGCTCACCGCCACAGAGGCCGCTCCAAACAAACACCATGGCAGTACATGGAGCAGCTGCTAACAGAATCAGACCTGCGATGTAGCTGTCTATCTGGTCTGCTGGTAACAAGTCACCGAATAAGTGACGGATAAATACCCATGCAAGCAAGGCCATAGAGAACGGCTTTACTATCCAGTTAATGAACAAGGTCACGCCTATGCCTTTGCAGTGAGCTAATACATCACCCATGGTCTTGAAGTCAATCTTTAGCAGCATTGGGATAATCATTAGCCATATCAGGACGGCCACTGGAAGATTCACTTCAGCCACCTTGAGACCACCTACAGCTTGAAAGAACTCAGGGAATACCTGACCCAATCCAATGCCGACTACAATGCAGCCAAGCACCCACCATGTCAGATTACGTTCAAAGCTACTGATTACGCTTGGTTGAGCTGTTATTGCATTCATTATTCATTACCTTTCTCGGGGGTGCAGCTTGTGACATCAGGGCAACATTCAGCCACTCCCGCACAGCAATTCTCTGTGAGGTAGGCAAGCAAACCATTCATGACTTCATAATTTGCGGTGTAGTAAACAAATCTGCTGACCTGGCGTGAGCTAACCATTCCTGCATGACTTAACTCTTTGAGATGAAACGACAACGTACTTGGGGGAATATTGAGTTTTTCCCCAATGATCCCTGCTGGGAGTCCTTCAGTTCCGGCTTGAACGAGCAAACGGAATATTTCCAAGCGAGCCTCTTGAGCGATTGATGAGAGTTGAGTCACTGCTGATTTGATGTCCATATATTCTATATTTCCATTAATATGGAAATATAGCAACTATTTTCTTTACGCAATTAGCATAGAAAATTTAGAGGGAACTGCGTGCCTAAAGATGGCTTTGAATGGAAGTCCTTCAACTGTTTATTTGTGTGGCTTCCTGGAAAAAGCCCCAAACCCAGCTAGTGCAATTAGACCTACCAAGATTTGTGCCGTCATCGTTTCTGTAGTTGGATAAACACCTAGCCACTCGATTCGCGGTATGGCTGTGAGTACATTGACACCTATCCATCCAGCTTCTTGCAAGGCAGACATGCCTTTACCAATGAGTACAACGGCTAAGATAACTACCAGGACGGAAGTGAATGAAAAGAAACGGCCCAGGTTCATTCGTGCGCTTGTATAGAGCATTACCCAAGCAATCAACGCCAGCAGCAATACCGCTGTTATAAAGCCTCCGGCGAGAGCAGTGTTATTGCCGTCAGCCATCAACGCAGAGTAGAACAATACAGTTTCAAATACCTCTCGATAGACAGCAACAAATGAGAGTGCGAATAATGCCCAGACAGACTTGCTTGAAATGGCTTTCGATAATTGTCCCTTCAGATATTCCTGCCATTTCCCAGCACTACTTTTCTGATGCATCCAAAGACCGACACTTAGCAGAACCACGGATGCAAGCACCGAACCAATCCCTTCGGTCACTTCTCTGCTTGAGCCGCTAATCCCTATCAAATAGGTGGCTACAACCCAAGTTAGAAGTCCGGCCAACAAAGCACTGATCCAACCACGATGCACGTGCTGAAGCAGGTCTGGCCTTTCCGTCTTTTTCAAAAAGGTGATCATGCCAATCACAATCAAAAGTGCTTCTACACCTTCACGTAAAAGTATTGTGGCTGCGCCAATGAACGTTGCCGTTGGATCAGCCTTCGAGTCCTGCATGATGAGATCAACTCTGGTGAGCAATGCTTCCAAATTCTCTGCTGCATTTTGTGCTTGCTCGACAGTTCCTTTGGTCACAGCTGACCGGTAGTCAAGCATGGCTTTTTCAACGGATACAAGAAGCTCTTTGTTTCTTGCGCTGAGCATGGGTTCGATTGGCTCAAAACCATCAAGGTAGGCTGATAGGGCTAACTGAGTTGAAAGCGGTACATCACCTGATCTCTTAGCTTCCAGGCTTTGCGCAAGTTTAAGTCTGGACAAGGCCAGACCTTTGGCCCGATTTTTTTCAACTAGGTCAGGGTGAGTTCGCAGATATGCGACCACATTGCGTACAGTATCTGCCGGCAATGTCTCAGTTAACGAGGCTTCAGTTAGCGTGCTGAGTTTATCCAAGCCGGTAAAGCGTTGCTTGATGTTTCCCTCATTGTTATCCCAAAGTATCTTCCCTTGTTTTTGCATATCCTCATTATGTGAAAGCGTGCCAATAAAGAATGCCAATGCCCAACGATCCTCTTCTGGCAGCGTAGCAAAGCTTGGCATCGAAGTACCATTCACGCCTTGAGAAATGACCTGGTAAAGCGCCATTAAACTTCTTGATTTTGCACGGTCAGCATCAGTAAATGCGATAGGTTCAGGATCTAATGTAGCAGCAAGTGGCCCATCTCCATTCCCTGTCGCACCGTGACATGAAACACATTGCACCGCGTAAAGTGATTTCCCTCGGCTCAAGTCTGGAACAGACTTAGGGGCGATGGGAATTGGATATGCGGACAATAAGACTGAGTTTGCTTGATGAGCTAAACGCGTAATTTCTGAATCAGAGGCTTTATTGGTAACAGCAACACGTAATTGGTTTATAGCTTCAGCAATTCGACCCTTAGCTTTGTGCGTAGGTAATAAGGTTAATAGCTTGTTAGCATTCTCAACAAAGTCCTGCATTTCAGCATATTCGGCTTCGCTGACGACAACGCCATTTTGAACTGCGCCACTGTAATCTACGGCTACATAGTCTAATAATTGCCATAGTTGTTTTGGGGCATCAGCCTCTTGGCCCTGAGCATGTACTGAGCCTGTAAAAATTACCCATGCAGCAAGGAAACGTAAAAACCAATGATAGAAAGTCATGCAAACACTCTTAATTATTTTTTATCCCACTCTTGGAAAGATACGGATATAAAGTAGTTCACTAATTAATTCGACCACAGTTTGAGTGACGATGACCGCTGGTATTACAGGAATTGCTCCAGGCACGGCTAAAGCGAGTGGCAACACTACAAGTGAATTACGAGTTGCAGAGCTAAATGACACCGCTCTTTTGGCCGTGGCTTCCAGTTTGAATAGGCTCGATACTACCCACCCAATGACAGGAGCAATGATCGCAAACGCTACATAAATTGGCACCACTTTAATTGTTGCATCTAGCGCTGATTCAAGCTGAGGAACCAGTGCTGCAATCACTATAAATAATACAACCGCAGTTGCAGGCACTGGGCATAGACCAAGCACCGTTGAAGCTTTCTCGCCAATGGCAGACTTTGCAGACCACAGCTGTACTACACCGGCTAAAACCAATGGCAAAGCAATTAACCAGATAAATGCATGAATGAAAGGGTCTATTTGCACAAGGCTGGCAGCGGATTCACCCATCATGAAATTTAGATAACCCGGCAACAAAAGCATCTGAAGTATGAGCAATGCAGGAGTCGAGGCCAGCAATAGTCGAGCATCTGCTTTACCTAAATGTGAGAACGTCACCACATAATCAATACATGGAGTCAGCAGCACAAATAAGACACCGAGTTTGATCATAGGCGAGTCTGGCAGAAATTGAGTTAGAAACATAACCAGCAGTGGAATCGCCACAAAGTTAGATACCAACAATGCACTGAGAAATCTTATGCGTGTAAATGCTCTACCCAAATCAGACAGTGGCACTTGCAGGAATGTAACAAAAAGCATGAATGCCAACGCAGGATTGATCAAGTCACTCAAGCCACCATCCACTTTAAACATCAGCGAAATGGCCCCTGCCAAAAGCACCGCAATAAAGTAAATGGATATTTGATGGTTCTCCAGTTTCTCTCGAATAGCCTGCATAGTATTGTTCCTCAAAATTTATGCGAATGGTAAATGAGATCATTTATTATTTCAATACTTGTTGAAATATTGAAATAATAGTATTTTTGCTGCTTATATTCATAGGGCACAACATGAATCCATCGCGTTTAATGAAAGAACAGCAAGCATTAAATAGTTTTGCTGCAATTGCGCAAGAAACCCGGCTGCGTATCATCCGTCTTTTAGTTGTTGCTGGCGCTGAAGGTCTGCCCGCAGGTGCGATCGCGGAGCAGCTAGGAGGTTTATCACCCTCACGTATCTCATTCCATCTTAATCATCTTGAGCAAGTCGGGCTGATTGTTAGCCGCCGTGATGGGCGTTCAATCATTTATAGCGTCATTTTTACTACGCTTTCAGACCTTGTTGCTTTTCTGATGCATGATTGCTGCCAGGGTCACTGTGAGTATTGTGATCAAGCGATAGCGCTATTTGAAAAGTGTGAGGGTAGACCAAGCGACTCCAAATAAGCAAACAAATGCGCTTTCAAACCTCAGCTGAGGCTACAGATTCTTGCCATCGCCAATATATAGTGGTGATTATTCTTTACATTAGATTTCTTCATTGCCTATAGGTGGCGATGACTCAAGCGCAATTGAATCAAGGTGACGGTCAGCGAGATGATCACTTTGAGCAATCATCTTGTTAAAAGATGGCACCTTGTTTCCTCTGACAGCGATCACCAAATCAGAGCCAATTTCTACAATTTTCAGCCACGCCGAATTGGTTGATTCTCGACGGGTCAGCCGCTACATTTATTACTCAGAAAATTATGAGGTAATGAATTAACTGATGCCTATTTGACGCAGACTTGTTGAGCCAGTACTGGTGTAAATAATCGCTTAGTTGAGACATCATTTTAATTACATACTTGCTAGGACTACCTTTTCGACTTGTGTAACTTATACGCAACGATAGCTAAACCTACGACAGAGATTGTAATGATTACACTAAGGAAAATTGCAACATTCAGCATATCTATGATCTCCTTTTCAAATCGCCGTTAGCCCATCCATCTTGAATGGCCTTTTCAATTTCTTTAAGAGTAGCTTTATAGCTGGTTTTATCACTGAGTGTACCAATGTAGCTAGGTCTATCAGAATTCTTTGGAATAGATTGAAAAGCTATACTGCTAGCAATAGAATTTTCTTTGCTGCTCATTCGTAAAAGCTCAATCTCCTCATCGTTAAGCATGCCTGGGCCTTTTCCTTCACGCAACTGCATTAGTTTGCGTGTGGAGGGTGTTAGATAAGTACCTTCTGTTTTTTCATCGATTTCATTACTCATACATCAAGACCTCGAATAGTAGAGCGCAATAGACCATAGCTGTACTAATGATTACAATACGGTTTAGTTTTCGCAATGAATATGGGTGAATATACCAATCTTGTTAACAAAAATGTATGAGTAAGTTTGTTGTTCATGACCAAACTTTATTGTTCGTCCATACAACTCTTCATAGCTTCTCTATTCCGACAGGTTTTCCAAAGTCGATACACTCATGCTTATTTTCTTCTGTAACGCCAGCCATAAGCTCTTCCAGAATGTATTCCTTTTTGGGCAGAAATCTAGCCTGGAGTGGATAAGCTATTCTTGGGCTTGTTGGCAACAAACCTGTCTCAGCAGCAAGGTTTCGCAGTAAAAGATGAATCAAACTCTCTAACGAATCCGACTCCATGAAATCTACAAGTCTGTGAACAGTGCAAGGACCTACTGATGAAAGGGTGTCTGCTTCAAATCGAACTAATATTTCTTCAAACTGATTTTGAGTCACTGTTTTCCTCAACCTTAGAATGAAAGAGGTAGAAAGTGTATCAGCCTTTTAAACATAAAACACGGTTGCGCGAAGAGTTAACTAGTTGCTAAAACGGCGATTGATCATAGATTATTGTTACACTTAATACTAGTCATTTTATGACCAAACTCTATTATCTATGACCAAACCCTATATCTTATGACCAAACTCTATTTTGATTTATCACCGGCCTTTATTTTCAAAAATGGTTATTCCACCGTCACGCTCTTGGCGAGATTACGTGGTTTATCCACATCGGTGCCTTTGAGCAAGGCGGCGTGATAAGCCAGCAACTGTACCGGAATCGCATGCAAAATAGGCGAGAGCACACCGACATGGCGTGGCGTACGAATCACATGTACGCCCTCAGATTCTTTAAAATGGCTGTCAGCATCAGCAAACACAAATAATTCCCCGCCGCGCGCTTTGACTTCCTGCATGTTGGATTTTACTTTTTCCAGCAGGGCATCGTTAGGCGCAATCACCACCACCGGCATGTTGCTGTCGACCAGGGCCAATGGGCCATGCTTTAACTCGCCAGCCGGATAGGCTTCGGCGTGAATATAAGAGATTTCTTTGAGCTTGAGCGCCCCTTCCATCGCAATTGGGAAGTGGACGCCACGGCCCAGGAACAAGGCATGGTCTTTATCCCCAAAGCGATGCGCCCATTCGCGGATTTGTGGCTCGAGGTTCAAGGCAATCTGCACGCCACCTGTTAGTTGGCGCAAGTCGGATAAGTATTGCTGCTCTTGCGCTTCACTCAACAGGCCACGCGCTTTACTCAGCGTGACCGCCAACACAAACAGAGCAATCAATTGTGTAGTGAACGCCTTGGTACTGGCAACACCGATTTCAGCGCCAGCGCGGGTATAGAAAATCAGGGATGAGGCGCGCGGAATCGCACTTTCCTGCACGTTGCAAATGGCCAGGCTATGGGTATGCCCCAGTTTCTGCGCATGTTTGAGCGCTTCCATGGTATCCAGCGTTTCGCCCGATTGTGAAATCGTCACAATCAGCTGCTTAGGATTGGGTACTGATTCACGGTAACGGTATTCACTGGCGATTTCTACCGAGGTCGGAATTTTTGCGATGCTTTCCAGCCAGTATTTGGCAGTGAGCCCGGCATAGTAACTGGTGCCTGCGGCCAGAATCAGCACGCTATCCACTTGCGCAAAGACTGCCGCGGCAGATTGACCAAACAATTCGCTTCTGAACGCGCCATCGTCAATCAGCGCCTCAATCGTATCGCTAATCGCGCGCGGTTGCTCATGAATTTCTTTTTGCATAAAGTGGCTGTAAGGGCCGAGTTCCAGCGAATCCAGCGACACATCACTCATATGCACTTGACGCTGTGCGACTTCACCTTGCTTATCGACGATGACGACGGCATCGGTTTGCAGCGTCGCCACATCGCCATCTTCGAGGTAAATCACTTTACGCGTGGCAGACAGCACAGCTGACACATCAGACGCGACAAAATTTTCGCCTTCACCCAGGCCAATTAGCAATGGACAACCGAGGCGTGCAACGACCATTTGCTGTGGTTGATCCAGCGCAATCACGCTGATGGCATAGGCGCCAGTCAATTCTGCAATGGCTTGTTTCACTGCGGTGAACAAGTCACGGCTTTGCTGATAATAGTAATGCACCAGATGCGCGATGACTTCGGTATCGGTTTGTGAATAAAACTGATAGCCGAGCGCTTTCAAGCGATCACGTTGTTCGTCGTGGTTTTCGATAATCCCGTTATGCACGACTGCAATCTGTGCATTGTCCTGCGCCGGCGACACATGCGGATGCGCATTTTGCTCTGTGACGCCGCCGTGCGTGGCCCAACGTGTATGGCCAATGCCAACCTGGCTATGCATGCTTTCTGCTTTGAGTTGCAACTCTGACACGCGGCCAACGGCGCGTGCACGCTCAATACTTTGATTGAGCACCGCAATCCCGGCCGAGTCATAGCCGCGATATTCGAGCCTGCTTAACCCCTCAATCAGGAGGGGAACAATATTTCTGTTGGAGACCGCACCGACAATGCCGCACATACGCTTATTTTTTCACCTTTTGTGGACGTTTCCATCCTTGAATTGACCTTTGTTCGCGTGCGCGGCAGAGCGTTAAGCTCTCTGCCGGCACATCTTTGGTAATGGTTGAGCCTGCGGCAATCGTTGCACCACGGCCTACAGTCAATGGCGCCACTAATTGTGTATCCGAGCCAACAAACACATTATCTTCAATGATGGTTTTATGTTTGTTCGCCCCATCATAATTACAAGTGATGGTGCCTGCGCCGATATTCACGTTTGCGCCAATGCTGGCATCACCCACATAGCTTAAATGATTGACCTTGCTGCCATGCCCAACCGTGGCATTTTTAATTTCAACAAAATTACCCACGTGCGTCTCTGCCGCCAGTTGGGTGCCTGGGCGCAAACGTGCAAACGGGCCGATTTTACTGCCTGGGCCGACCCTGGCATCATCAATATGCGTAAACGCCGCCAGGCGCGTGCCTTTGGCAATCACTGCATTTTTGATCACACAATGCGGGCCAATCTCTACATCGTCCTCCAGCGTCACATCGCCTTCAAACACGCAGTTCACATCGATCAAAACATCGCGGCCACAAGTCAGTGTGCCGCGGATATCAATCCGCTGCGCATCCAGCAAAGTCACGCCCTGAGTCATCAACATGGTTGCCTGACGCAACTGATACTCACGCTCGATCTGTTGCAAGTCCAGCTTGGAATTAATCCCTGTCACCGACCAGGCATCGTTGACGACATACGGCAACACCGCGCGGCCGTCACTGACTGATAGCGCGATAATATCGGTTAAATAATATTCCTGTTGGGCATTCTGATTGCTGATCTTACCCAACCAGGATTTAAGCTGTACATTCGGCATCGCCATGATGCCGGTATTCACTTCTTGTATGGTGCGCTGCACTGCGCTGGCATCTTTATGCTCGACAATCGCCACCACTTCATTGTGATCGTTACGCACGATACGGCCATAGCCAGTTGGATCTTGTTTGATAAATGTTTGCACCACTAGGTGCTGATCTGCTTGCGCCAGCATCTCGCGGCAAGCCGCCACATCGACCAATGGCACATCGCCTAACAGAATGAGTGTTTTACCTTGATCGGGCAGGGTAGGCAGGGCTTGTTGCACGGCGTGTCCGGTGCCGAGTTGCTCCGCTTGCAATACCCATTGCAAGTCATCCCCCGGCGTCTGTTGTTGCACTTGTTCACCCCCAAAACCATATACCACGGTGATGGTTTTTGGATTCAGTTGGCGTGCCGCGGCGATCACATGGTGCAAAATAGGCTTGCCACCCACCGCATGCAACACCTTGGGCAGGTCTGATCGCATGCGTGTGCCTTTACCTGCGGCGAGAATTACAATATACAAATCAGTCATGCTGTTATTTTAGCGCAGAAACAAAAAAGGCGGCTCGAAAGCCGCCTGTTTTATTGCCAGACTCCACAGGAATCTAGTGCACAGATTTACGCAATTTCTGGATTGCCTGGATTTGTGCGATCGCTTCTGCCAATTCAGCCTGCGCAGCGGCGTAATCGATCTCTGAAGAACGGTTACGCAATGCTTCTTCTGCGGCTTCTTTCGCGGCGATGGCTTTTGCTTCATCAAGATCCTGGCCACGAATCGCTGTGTCCGCCAGCACTGTCACCAGTCCTGGTTGTACTTCCAGCATGCCGCCAGAAATATAAATCACAGTTTCTTCTTGCTGGGCAGTTTGCTTGATACGCAATGCGCCTGGCTTGATGGTGGTAATCATCGGTGCGTGATGTGGATAAATACCCACTTCACCTGCGCCAGCTGGTGCAACCACAAACTCGGCTTCACCAGAGAAGATGGACTCTTCGGCACTCACAACATCGATATGCACTGTATTTGCCATAATGTTCTCTTTTCTATGTCACTGAAAATTGATCATGCAGGCAAAGTTAAAACGATGCCCGCATCATCACGATTAGTTCAGTGTTTTAGCCTTTTCAACGGCTTCTTCAATGCCACCGACCATGTAGAACGCTTGTTCTGGCAAGTGATCGTATTCACCAGCCACAATCGCTTTAAAGCCTTTGATGGTTTCTTTCAGTGGCACGTATTTGCCTGGCGCGCCAGTAAACACTTCAGCCACGTGGAAAGGTTGTGACAGGAAACGTTGGATTTTACGTGCACGGCCTACGGCCAGCTTGTCTTCTGGAGACAGTTCGTCCATACCCAGAATCGCGATAATGTCACGCAACTCTTTATAACGTTGCAGCGTTTGTTGTACTGAGCGTGCAACGGCGTAGTGCTCTTCGCCAACTACCAATGGATCCAGCTGACGTGAAGTAGAGTCCAGTGGGTCAACCGCTGGGTAGATACCCAAAGAGGCGATGTCACGTGACAACACAACAGTAGAGTCCAAGTGTTGGAAAGTCGTTGCTGGTGATGGGTCAGTCAAGTCATCCGCTGGTACGTAAACGGCTTGGATAGATGTAATAGAACCCACTTTAGTCGAAGTAATACGCTCTTGCAGACGGCCCATTTCGTCGGCCAGGGTAGGTTGGTAACCTACGGCTGAAGGCATACGGCCCAGCAACGCAGATACTTCGGTACCGGCCAATGTGTAACGGTAGATGTTATCCACGAAGAACAATACGTCACGGCCTTCGTCACGGAATTTTTCTGCCATAGTCAAGCCTGACAGTGCAACGCGCAGACGGTTGCCTGGAGGTTCGTTCATCTGACCGAACACCATCGCTACTTTGGACTCTTTCATGTTGTCCAGCTTGATTACGCCTGCATCTGCCATTTCGTGATAGAAGTCGTTACCTTCACGGGTACGCTCACCTACACCAGCAAACACTGACAAACCAGAGTGCTGTTTAGCGATGTTGTTAATCAATTCCAGCATGTTCACGGTTTTACCTACACCCGCACCGCCGAACAAACCGACTTTACCGCCTTTAGCAAACGGGCAAACCAGGTCAATCACCTTGATACCAGTTTCCAACAAGTCAACAGAAGGTGACAAGTCTTCGAAAGCAGGGGCTTTCTGGTGGATAGAACGGAATTCTGTAGAGTCGATAGGACCGACTTCATCAATTGGGCGACCCAATACGTCCATGATACGGCCCAAAGTGCCTTCACCCACTGGCACAGAAATAGCTGAGCCTGTGTTTCTGAATGCGGTACCACGTGCCAGACCATCAGAAGAACCCATGGCAATGGTACGGACCACGCCGTCACCCAATTGCTGTTGTACTTCCAGTGTCAAACCGGCTTCTGCATTGGTGTCTGTTGCATCAATAATCAATGCATCGAATACTTTAGGCATTTGATCGCGTGGAAATTCCACGTCAACCACAGCGCCAATACACTGCACTACTTTACCTGTTACTGCTTGATTTGCCTTTGCCATTTTCTTTTCCTAACTGTATGAGTCAGATCTAATTGAATTCTTTCACTAGCGCTTAAACGATATGCTTTAAGACGCTCGCCTTAGGACGAAACCGCTGCTGCGCCGCCGACGATTTCTGAAATCTCTTTGGTAATCGCCGCCTGACGGGCTTTGTTGTAAACCAGTTTCAGCTCACCAATGACGCTCTTCGCGTTATCAGAAGCAGATTTCATCGCTACCATACGGGCAGATTGCTCAGACGCCATGTTTTCAGCCACTGCGTTGTAAATCAGTGACTCGATATAACGTGTCATCAATTCATCCACCACTGGTTTTGCTTCAGGCTCATAGATGTAATCCCAATGGCCATTCGGGCTACCCAGTTGCTCACCGGTCAATGGCAACAGTTGTTGCATGGTCGGTTCTTGCTTCATGGTATTAATGAATTTGGTATAGCAGATGTAAAGCTGATCAATTTCACCGGCAATGTACGCGTCCAGCATGACCTTGATGGTGCCGATCAACTTTTCCAGATGCGGAGTATCGCCCAAACCAGTGATATGTGATTGCACCTTGGCGCCAATGCGGTTCATAAAGCCGTAGCCTTTGTTACCGATCGCGCTGACGCTGATGCCTTTGCCTTCAGCTTCCCAGGCTTTCATCTGGTTTAATGACAAACGCAATACGTTGGTGTTTAAACCACCGCACAGGCCTTTGTCTGAGCTGACCACAATCAGACCCACATTTTTCACAACGTCACGTTTGATTAAAAACGGATGACGATACTCTGATTGTGCAAAGGAGAGGTGAGCCGCCACGTTACGGATTTTATCCGCATAGGGGCGGGAAGCACGCATTCTGTCCTGCGCTTTACGCATTTTAGAAGCAGCCACCATCTCCATCGCCTTGGTGATCTTGCGTGTATTTTCTACACTCTTGATCTTGGTTCTAATCTCTTTACTACCTGCCATATTAGGTTCCTAAGTCGAAGTGTCAGAGATTAATAAGCGTTGGTTGCTTTGAAATCTTGAATCGCAGCTTCCAATGCCTTCTCGTTGTCACCGCTCAGATCTTTGCTGGACTCGATAGCATCGATGATGTTCTTGTACTTGGAGTTCAAGAAACCATGCAATGCATTTTCAAATGCCAATACCTTGTTGGTTGGCACGTCATCAAAGAAACCTTTGTTAGCTGCAAACAAGCTCACGCCCATGTTTGCCACGTTCAATGGCGCGTATTGTGCCTGTTTCATCAACTCGGTAAACATACGACCGCGGTCCAGTTGTTTACGGGTCGCTTCGTCCAGATCAGAAGCAAACTGCGCAAACGCAGCCAGTTCACGATACTGCGCCAAAGCCAGACGTACACCACCGCCCAGTTTTTTGATGATTTTGGTTTGTGCAGCACCACCCACGCGTGATACTGAAATACCGGCGTTGATCGCAGGACGTACACCCGCGTTAAACAAGTCAGTTTCCAAGAAGATCTGACCATCGGTAATCGAAATCACGTTGGTTGGAACGAATGCAGACACGTCACCGGCTTGTGTTTCAATCACTGGCAATGCAGTCAATGAACCCGTTTTACCTTTAACTTCACCGTTAGTGAATTTTTCAACATACTCTTCGTTCACGCGAGCAGCACGCTCTAACAAACGTGAGTGGATGTAGAACACGTCACCTGGGTAAGCTTCGCGGCCTGGTGGGCGGCGCAGCAACAGAGAAATCTGACGGTAAGCAACCGCTTGTTTGGACAAGTCATCGTAAACGATCAATGCATCTTGGCCACGGTCACGGAAGTATTCACCCATGGTACAACCGGCATAAGGTGCCAGGAATTGCAGGGCAGCAGAATCAGACGCTGAAGCAGCCACGATAATGGTGTAAGCCATCGCGCCGTGCTCTTCCAACTTACGTACTACGTTCGCAATGGTAGAAGCCTTTTGGCCAACCGCAACGTAGATACAAGTCATGTTCTGACCTTTTTGGTTGATAATCGCATCAACCGCTACAGCCGTTTTACCCGTTTGACGGTCACCAATGATCAACTCACGTTGACCACGGCCAACCGGTACCATAGAGTCGATAGACTTCAGGCCAGTTTGCACAGGTTGAGACACGGATTTACGTGCAATCACACCTGGCGCAATTTTTTCAATTTTGTCTGTCAGCTTGGCGTTGACTGGACCTTTGCCATCGATAGGCTGACCCAATGCGTTCACCACGCGACCAATCAGTTCAGGACCGACTGGCACTTCCAGAATACGGCCGGTACATTTACAGGTATCGCCTTCTGTAATGTGTTCGTAGTCACCCAAAACCACAGCACCGACGGAGTCACGCTCCAGGTTCAATGCCAGACCGAAAGTGTTGCCTGGAAACTCAATCATCTCGCCGGACATCACGTTAGACAGCCCATGGATACGCACAATGCCGTCTGTTACGGAAATCACGGTACCCTGTGTACGGGCTTCCGCAGAAGTAGAGAAGTTTTCCAAACGGCTCTTAATGAGCTCGCTAATCTCTGATGTAGATAACTGCATTTAATTCTCCTATGCCTTATGCTGTGAGCGTATAGGCTAAATTTTGTAACTGACCTTGGACAGACGCGTCGATAACGGTGTCGCCAACAATAATTTTGATGCCGCCGATGATTTCCGGATCTACGGAAACGCTTGCTTCAATTTTCTTGCCGAACTTAGCTTCCAGACGTTTCACCAAATCTTTAGTTTGTGTCGCTGTCAGTTTGGCAGCTGCAATGATTTGAGCGTCCAAGGTGCCTTCGTCTTGCGCTTTTAAAGCCTCAAAAGCTTCAGCAATGGCAGGCAATAAGGATAAACGGCCATATTCAACCAAAATTTTGATCAAATTTTGCCCTTGTTCGTTGAGCTTGTCGCCACAGACCTTGAGGAATGCGGCTTCAACATCAGCGGCATTCAGTTTAGGGTCATCAATCAGGGTTTTCATTTGGTCATTTGCCGCGACTGCCGCAGCCAATGCCAACATTTCAGACCATGCTGCTAAAGCCTTGTTTTCTTTGCCGAGCTTGTAAGCAGCGACAGCATAAGGCCTTGCAATGGTTGAGAGTTCAGCCATGTTTTATCCCTTTTACCTTATAGTTCCGCAGCGAGTTTAGCCAACATTTCGCTGTGTGCTTTGGCGTCAATCTCTTTACGCAGGATTTTTTCTGCACCGGCCACGGCCAATGTCGAAACCTGTGCACGCAGACCTTCTTTGGCACGGTTCACTTCCTGATCGATTTCAGCTTTGGCACCGGCAATAATGCGATCACCTTCAGCTTTGGCGTTACCCTTGGCTTCATCAATGATTTGAGCGGCGCGTTTTTCGGCTTGCCCAATGATCTCACTTGCCTTTTGTTTGGCCTCGTTCAGTGTGGTTTCAGATTTTTTGGCAGCCACTTCCAGGGCACTTTTGCCTTCCTGGGCAGCAGCCAAACCATCTGCGATTTCCTTTTGGCGCGCTTCGATCGCTGTTAACAGCGGCGGCCAAACGAATTTCACCGTGAACCAGATCAACACTGCAAATGCGATAGCTTGCGCGATGAGTGTGAAATTAATATTCATTTTGGATCCATCATACTGATTGGTTGAAAGGTTTAAGTCACACTTAAACCCTACCGGGCGGAGATTACCGAGTAAAAATTACTTAGCAACAACGCTCAACAATGGGTTTGCAAATGCAAACATCATTGCCAGACCAACACCGATAATGAAAGATGCGTCGATCAGACCCAACAGCAGGAACACTTTACCTTGCAGGGCTGGGATCATTTCTGGTTGACGAGCTGCGCCTTCCAGGAAACTTGCACACATGATACCAATACCGATACAAGCGCCAGCGGCACCCAAACCAATGATCAAACCGATACCAACGCCTGTGTAGGCTTGAATCAATGCTAATGCTTCCATTTAATACCCTCTCTTATAAAGAATTAAAACAACGACAAAGTTAAAAACTAGTGCGACTCATGCGCCATGGCCAAATACACCACAGTCAGCATCATGAAAATAAACGCTTGCAATGCCACAATCAGGATGTGGAAGATAGACCAGCCAGCTCCCAGAATGGCACCAAACACGGTTCCGGTCAGGCCGGTGGCTGCCCACATACCCAACAGCAAGAAGATGATTTCACCGGCGTACATGTTACCGAACAGACGCAATGAGTGAGAAAGTGGTTTTGAAACGTATTCAATCAGGTTGAACAGGAAGTTGGCAGGCCACACCAGCGGATTGCTGCCGAATGGGGCACAGAACAGTTCGTGAATCCAGCCACCCAAGCCTTTGGCTTTGATCGAGAAGAAAATCATCAGGAACCACACAGCCAATGCTAAAGCAAAGGTGGTGTTGATATCAGAAGTCGGGACGATACGCCATTTTGCGTGCTCGCCACCGAAGAATGAGACGATACCCGCAATCCAGTCGACTGGCAGGAAGTCCATAGAGTTCATGGCCAACACCCAGATAAACACAGTCAGGGCAGTCGGGGCGATAAATGAATGACGGTCACCGTGGAAAATGTTTTTGACTTGGTCATCAACAAAACCAAATACCAACTCAACAAAAGCCTGGCGCTTGGTTGGCACGCCTGCGGTCGCACCACGTGCCACCCACCAGATCAAGCCCATCACCAGCAGGCCGAGCACCACAGAAGTAAACAAGGTGTCGTAGTGCAACACCCAGAAACCTTCAGAGGCAGTATTGCCGTTCACACCCTGGGCATTAAAGCTCAAATGGTGCGCGATATATTCAGAAGGGGTGAGTTCTACGTTTTGTGCGTGTTCGGTTGTCATATTTTCAAACTAATTTTAAATTAACGTGTCTACACATCTACTTGTGATTTTGCCAGTGCGGCGCCTGAAAAAAGTGCCGCTGCTGCCAAGCCAGCGATCAGTGCGAAAGGCACCAATGCCTGATACAGCTTGAAAACCACAAACAGGATAATCGCGATGATGACTATTTTTACTGCTTCAGCCTTGAGTAAATTGAGCAAAACTGCTGTCGGGTCTGTTTTTTCACGGCCTTTTTCTGCGATTCTTGTTGCAAACCATGCACCAATCACCACAGAAACACCACCCATCAAAGCGGATAATGCCGCTGGTAAACCACCTACACCATAAGCAATCAATGTGACAGCAGTTGTCGCCATCACCTGCCAACGCAACATATTGCTATAGAGCGACATGCCTGCCGCAGTGTTTTGTTGACCACTCATGGGGTTTACCCGCTAAAATTCAAGACAAAATACACCAAAGACGCGAGATTTTGAATTATTCACTCGCCGAAGTCAAGCACCAAACAGTCGTTAACTGACTGAATGTGCTGGAAAAATCTGGTTTCTGGTTGCTTTGATCGATTTCGCTTACGATTTCAGGCGATTATCGGTCAGTTTCGCTATCCAATCATCGAGTTGATCGAGGTTTGAAAAGCTCAGCTTTAACACACCAGCACCACTGGCTTTACTGCTGATAGAAACATCGGCCCCTAATTGCTCGCTCAGCTGATTCTGTAAAGAAGCGACATCGGGATTTGCCGCCTGCTTAGCCTTTTTGCCCGCCGCAGGTTCAGATTGAATCAAACGCTCAACCTCACGCACCGACAAACCCTCTTGCACGACTTTGTTGGCGAGCAAGATTTGCTGCGCGGGTTCGCTACCCACCAACGCCCTGGCATGCCCCATATCAATCTGGTTATCCAGCAACATGTCTTGCACCATCGGCGTCAGCGTTAATAAACGCAACAGGTTAGACACCGCCACCCGCGAGCGACCAACGGCTGCCGCGGCTTTTTCATGCGTCATGTCAAACTCATCAATCAAACGCTTGATGCCCATGGCTTCTTCTAACGGGTTGAGGTCTTCACGCTGGATGTTTTCAATCAAGGCCATCGCCAAAGCGGCTTCATCGGCGATTTCCCTCACCAACACTGGCACTTCAGACAGCCCAGCTTTTTGCGAAGCGCGCCAGCGACGTTCACCGGCAATAATTTCAAATTTGTCCGCCGCAATTTCTCGCACCAGGATAGGCTGCATGATCCCTTGTGCCGTGATCGAGTCTGCCAGCGTCTGCAGCGCCTCTTCGTTCATATAAGAGCGTGGCTGATATTTACCCGGCTGCAACTGACCAACGGGGAGGGTGCGCAAGCTATCTGATTGGGTGATCGTTTCCGTATCGCCTGATAACAATGCGTCTAGTCCGCGTCCAAGTCCTTTGGGCTTCACCATACTGCTACTTCCTTGTAATAAGTCTTTAAAAGTGTCGATTTTCGACGATTAATTTTTCTGGATAATTTCTTGGGCCAGCTCGAGGTAAGCTTGCGCACCCTTGGACGAGCGATCGTATAACAATACCGGCATGCCATAACTGGGCGCTTCTGCCAGCCGCACATTACGCGGCACGATGGTTTGATACACCTTTTTGCCAAAATGGCTTACCAGTTGTGCCGATACCTGCTGTGCCAGCATATTGCGATTATCAAACATGGTCCGCAGCAAGCCCTCGATCTCAAGTATCGGGTTTAAGTGAGCGCGCACTTTCTTCACAGTATTGACCAGGTCTGATAACCCCTCGAGTGCATAGTACTCACACTGCATGGGAATCATCACCGAATGCGCGGCTGTTAGCGCATTCACTGTCACCAGGTTGAGCGAAGGCGGGCAATCCAATAACACATAGTCATAGGCATCATCCCCCAGCTTGAGAATGGCATTTTTCAAGCGCGTTTCACGTGCCATCTCGTTCACCAACTCCACCTCAGCGCCGGCCAGGTCACGGTTAGACGGCGCAACATCAAACTTGGCCGCCTCCGCATGTATCACCACCTCTTGCATGGTTTTATTACCAATCAGCACTTGGTAAATACTGTCTTTTAAATGTGTCTTATCAATGCCACTACCGGTGCTGGCGTTGCCCTGCGGATCCAAATCTACCAACAACACTTTTTTGCCGTGTTCGGCCAGGCTAGCTGCCAGATTGACGCAAGTAGTCGTTTTGCCAACGCCACCTTTTTGGTTGGTGATTGCGATTATTTTCATTATGTATTCTCAAACACAATTAAATGCCGTTCTGCCTGCAGGTGTGGCACCTGCAAACGGATGACCTCTTTAGGAAACACGCCCGCTTGCTGTAACTCATCGGTTGGCACCACCCCCTTCATTGCCAACCAGCGGCCATGCGGCGCGATCAAATGCGTAGTCAACTGCTTAAACAAAGCAATATCGGAAAAAGCACGCGAGATCACCTGAGTAAAAGGCGAGGGTGGTTGATAAGCCTCCACGCGGCCGTGCACCACCTGTGCATTTGACAAACCCAACTCCGCCTTTACCTGGCGCATAAAAATTGCTTTTTTCTGCACCGTATCAATGGTAGTCACCTGCACATCTGGTCGCGTGATCGCCACCACTAAGCCAGGTAAGCCACCACCACTGCCGACATCGAGCAAACTGCCCGACTGAATATAAGGCAACACACTCAAGCTATCGAGCAAGTGCAATACCAGCATGTCTTGCGGGTCACGCACCGCGGTCAGGTTATAAACCTTATTCCACTTTTCTAGCAACGCCAAATATGCAAGGCATTGCTCTTGCATCTCTGTAGTCACCACAGATTGTAAACCAAGCGCCTCTATACCGGCGGTTAATTGCGGCAACAAATGTATCATGCTGCTGCAATATCGCCTGATTGGCTTTGTTTTTTGTGTTTACGTTTCAGATAAACCAGTAACAAAGAAATCGTGGCTGGAGTAATGCCTTGTATACGGCTTGCCTGCCCAATCGTTTCTGGTTGTTGCGCTAACAACTTTTGTCGCGCTTCATTACTTAGCCCATGCACATCATTGTAATCAATGGCATCACCCAGCTTGATGCTTTCACTATTTTTCTGGCGGGCAATCTCTTCATTTTGCCGGTCAATATAGCCCTGATACTTGGCGGCAATTTCCACTTGTTCCAATACATCTTCCGCCAACACTTCCGGCGCAGGCACAAGATTCAACAGTGATTGATAAGCAATTTCTGGTCGACGCAATAATTCAAACAATGAATACTCATGCTCCAACGGCTTACCAAAAATGGCCACCTGTGTTTCACGTGAAACAATGGGATGTTGACCTGCGGGCTGACCGTTGTCCGGTTGCAAAAAAGTACGCTTCAAGCGAGCCTGCTCACGCGCAACCGCTTCCTGCTTTTTACAGAAAGCCTCCCAACGTACATCATCGACCAATCCCAGCTCACGACCTTTTTGAGTCAGGCGCATGTCTGCATTATCTTCACGTAATTGCAAACGGTACTCCGCGCGACTGGTAAACATACGGTAGGGCTCATTCACTCCCGTTGTAATCAGGTCATCCACCAACACGCCAAGATAGGCTTGTTCGCGGGAAGGGCACCAGCCTTCTTTGTCTTGCGCAAACAAAGCTGCATTTGCCCCCGCCAGCAAGCCCTGCGCTGCAGCCTCTTCATAACCGGTTGTGCCATTGATCTGTCCAGCAAAAAACAAGCCACGGACGGTCTTGGTTTCGAGAGTCGACTTCAAGCCTCTTGGGTCATAGTAGTCATATTCAATGGCATATCCGGGGCGCAAAATGTGCGCATTCTCCAAACCACGAATCGAACGTACCAAGCCCAACTGAATATCAAATGGCAAACTAGTCGAAATACCGTTAGGGTAAATCTCGTGGGTGGTTAAGCCTTCAGGCTCCAGAAACACTTGGTGTGATTCTTTATCTGCAAAGCGATGAATCTTATCTTCCACCGAAGGACAATAGCGCGGCCCAACCCCCTCGATGACACCCGTGTACATGGGCGAGCGGTCAAGGCCACTTCTGATAATGTCGTGCGTTTGCTGATTGGTATGGGTAATCCAGCAAGGCAATTGCTGTGGATGTTGCGCGACATTACCCAAAAATGAAAACACCGGCACTGGCGTATCACCAGGCTGCTCAGTCATCACACTATAATCAATCGTGCGACCATCGATCCGGGGTGGGGTGCCGGTTTTTAGACGCCCAGCCGGGAGGCCAATTTCACGTAAGCGCGCAGCCAACGAGATTGCTGGCGGATCTCCGGCGCGACCTGCGCTGTAATTTTGCAAACCCACATGCACCAAGCCACCCAAAAACGTGCCTGCAGTTAGCACCAAGGATTTAGCATTAAAACGCAGACCAATTTGAGTGACAACACCTGCAGCCTTGTCGCCTTGCAGAATAATGTCATCCACTGCTTGCTGAAAAAGCCACAGGTTAGGCTGGTTTTCCAAGCGGTGACGAATAGCAGCCTTATAGAGGATGCGATCAGCCTGTGCACGTGTTGCACGTACAGCAGGGCCTTTGCTTGAGTTCAAGATACGAAATTGTATGCCACCTTCATCGGTTGCGGCAGCCATCGCGCCGCCAAGTGCATCCACTTCTTTAACCAGATGACCTTTACCAATACCGCCAATAGAAGGGTTACAGGACATTTGCCCCAAGGTTTCAATGTTGTGGCTCAACAACAGTGTTTTCTGCCCCATGCGGGCAGACGCCAGCGCAGCCTCAGTACCGGCATGGCCACCACCCACCACAATGACATCGAATCGATCAGGAAAGTCCATCATAAATAATCTTGAACTGTTTGATTTAAAAAGAATTGTGATTTTAGCGTAAACTAATCAAATGGTCATTTAATTCACTACTTTGATTCATTTGTTTCATGTTTTAATACACATTTATTACGGTTTAATACAAATCAATTACAAGCAGGCCATATTTACTTAACATAAGAAGAATAGAATTTTTTTGATAACAACCAAGGAGCCTTACCCATGAAATTAAAAACAATGATTGCTGCATTCGGGGTTTTATTTTCTGTACACGCAGCGGCTGATGTAACGAATGCCGAAAAACTCGTCTACAAATACACCAACATTGCACACTCTGCTAACCCAATGTACGAAGCACCATCTATTACAGACGGTAAAATTTTCTTTAACCGCAAATTCAAAACACCTAGCGGTAAAGAAGCGGCTTGTGCCTCATGCCACACTAATAACCCTGCAAACGCAGGTAAAAACATGGTGACAGGTAAAGAGATTCCACCATTGGCACCTCGCGTCAATACCAAGCGCTTTACTGATATCGATAAAGTAGAAGACGAGTTCACCAAGCACTGCAATGACATCCTGGGTGCTGATTGCTCACCTTCAGAAAAAGCCAACTTTATTGCTTATCTGCTGACAGAAACCAAGCCTAGCAAATAATAAAAATGCTACGGTATGTTTGGGATCCCTTTATCAGGATCTTTCATTGGTCCTTAGTGGCGGCGTTTGGGTATGCTTTCTATACACACGCCTCCATGTGGGAGCAATTGCATCATGCGTATGCTGGTTATGTCGCAGGGTCATTGATTGTCGCTCGTATTATATGGGGGCTGATTGCTACAGGCTACGCCAGCTTTCACAGCTTTCCGTTGAACCCGGTATGGGCGGTGAAACATCTTTTTAAATTGCTCAAGGGCACCGCTAGGCATTATATTGGGCATAACCCAACCGGTTCTATTGCCATTTATGCCATGCTGGGTCTCGGCATCATTACAGTTGGCTCTGGTTGCATTGTGTTCAACAACGGCTGGGGTATGATTGATGATGAAATGAGTAAGGTACTACACCATTACGTCACCTGGGCCTGGTTAGCAGTGGTGGTCGTGCATGTATTGGGCGTGATTTTTGAAAGCTTTATTAATCACGACAATCTGATCTGGGCCATGATTACCGGCTGTAAACGGGTGTGTAGTATTGATGAGCGATTTAACCAGCGTGATACGCCATTCCCGCGAAAAAAAACCCGCTAGTGCGGGTTTTTTATTTGCCAATACAAAAGCGGCTAAAAATTTCACCCAACAAATCATCTGGCGTGAATTCACCAGTAATAGACCCCAGCGCCTCTTGTGCGCAACGCAATTCTTCGGCTACTAATTCTGCGGCATGCATTTGCAACATGGCGTGATGCAAATGTTGCTCAACTTCTTGCAATGCTTGCAAATGTCGCGCCCTCGCCATGAACACACCCTCGCCACCAGGCTGATATCCCACAATCTCTAGCAGCGTTTTTTTCAGGTTGGCAATACCATCGCCTGTCTTGGCCGATAAAAACACGTGTTGCTCATTTTCGCGTTTTTCAATGCGCGATGTTTCACGTGAAACATCTATCTTGTTATGTACCCAGACTTTTTTGATCTCTGACGGCAACTTTTGCAAAATTGCCGTTTCTTGCGCGCCAACCCCATGTTGGCTATCTACCAACAACAAAGCCACATGCGCGGTTTCAATCGCCTTCCAGGTGCGCGCAATACCCACTTGTTCTACCGTATCTTCGGTCTCTCGCAGACCAGCGGTATCAATCACATGCAGCGGCACACCTTCAATCTGGATAACACTTTTAATCGTATCCCGTGTGGTGCCTGCAATCGGCGTCACAATCGCCACCTCTTCGCCAGATAATGCATTCAGCAAACTAGACTTACCTACATTAGGCTGACCTATTAATACAACATTAATCCCTTCGCGTAATAAGACACCTTGCTTGGCCTGGTCAAAGATATGCTGTAACGTTGCTTGGTTCGCCTGCAATTTTTCGCGCACGCGCCCCTGTGTGATGAAATCAATTTCTTCTTCAGGAAAATCCAGACACGCTTCAACATACATACGCAAATCGACCAACTGTTGCAGCAAGGCCTGTATCGCTTGTGAAAACTCACCCGAGAGCGATCTTACCGCGCTGCGTGCAGCTTCTACCGTGGCGGCATTAATGAGGTCAGCAACAGCTTCTGCCTGTGCCAGGTCGAGCTTATCGTTTAAGTAGGCGCGCTGGGTAAACTCGCCAGCTTGTGCATGACGCGCACCGCATTCGATGCAACGCGCGAGCAACATTTGCATCAGCGCTGTGCCACCGTGTGCCTGCAGCTCCAGTACATCTTCGCCGGTGTAAGAGTGTGGGTTGGGGAAATAGATGGCAATGCCACGGTCAATGAGCGTGGCATCGGCTTGCAAAAACGGCAGATAAGCCGCATGGCGTGGGGCAGGGCAGTGGCATAAAATTTGCGCAGCAATTTCTGCTGCTAACGGGCCAGACACCCTAACCACCCCAATGCCGCCCGCACCTGGTGCGGTGGCGATGGCGGCAATGGTGTCTGTTAAAGCTGGCTGATTATTTGCCATGTCCTTTTTTTGCCACAGCTTCGGCATGAATCATGCGGTTAATCGCCCATTGCTGCCAGATAGACAGAATGTTGTTCACCAGCCAATATAACACTAGGCCAGCCGGGAAGAAGAAGAAGAAAATACTGAAAGCCACTGGCATGATTTTCATCACTTTGGCTTGAATCGGGTCGGTTGGTGGCGGATTCAAAAAGGTTTGAATAATCATGGTCGCACCCATGAGCACCGGCAAGACAAAGTAGGGGTCTGTCGCTGACAAATCTTGAATCCAGCCAAAGAACGGCGCATGGCGCAACTCAACAGAGCCCAGCAATACCCAATACAATGAAATAAACACAGGAATCTGCACCAAGATAGGCAAGCAGCCGCCCATCGGGTTGATCTTCTCTGTGCGATACATTTCCATCATGGCTTGCTGCAGCTTTTGCTTATCATCACCAAATTTGTCTTTCAGCGCTTGCATACGCGGCGCGATTTCACGCAGATGCGCCATATTACGGTAGCCAGAAGCAGACAATTTAAAGAAAGCGGCCTTGATCAGAATAGTGAGCACAATGATGGCAATGCCCCAGTTTTTTACCAGGTCGTGAATATGGGTCAACAACCACATTAACGGTTTGGCAATCACGGTCAGAATCCCGTAATCAACCACATACTCCAAACCAGGGGCAGCAGCCGCTAAGTCATCTTGCACTTGCGGACCACTAAACAGTTTGGCATCGACCGTTTTGCTGCTTCCGGCGGCGATTTCACCCACAGGTAAGATAGTACCAATCGAGAAATCATGTTCACTCAATTTAGTGGTGTAGAACTTGCGCTCAGCCGACGATTGCGGCACCCAGGCACTGACAAAATAATGTTGTACCAAGCCTACCCAGCCATCTTTGGCATTAATCGACACATCTTTTTTGGCCATTTCATCAAATTTGACCTTATTGTATTTGTCTGCCTCGGTGAAATAAGCACCGCCAGTAAAAGTTGGCATCATTTTAGAGCCCTGGTTGGACTCATTATCATGAATAATCTGATAATACACAGAAGGTGAGATCGCTTTATCGCTATTGTTTTTGATCTCGTAAACAACATCGATCAAATATTGACCACGGTGAAAGCGATATACCTTATCCACAGCCACGCCATTGGTTTCTGGCGCAGTTAGACGCACTTCTAATGTGTCCTGGCCTTCTTGCAAGGTGTAATTAGTCTCAGCCGAAGTGAACGTCACATAATGGGTAGGCAAACCATCACCTTTAAGACCGGTTTGCGCCACATATAATTTATCTGCACTGGCATCACTCATCAGCTCATAAGGGCCTGAATTATCGTCGGCCTGATGTTCGAGCAAAGATAACTGACGCAAATCACCACCAACCGTATCAATCACCGCCGCATAGCGGTCTGTTTTAACCGCAATACGTGTCCCTTGACTTAATTTAAAGCCATTTTCTTGTGGTTTGTCCGCAGGCGAGGTTTGCACCGCCGCCTGTTGCACAGCTGGCGCAGGCGTATGCTGTTGTTGCCACGCATCCCACAACAACATAATTGAAAAGGAGAAAATCACGAACAGTATTAAACGGCGAGTATCCATAAGGTTTCGTTTTACAAGTCTAAGGAAGGGGATCCACACCACCGGGATGCCATGGATGGCAGCGGCCAATGCGGCGCAAAGCTAACAGGCTACCATGCCAGGCACCGTAGCGCTGTAATGCCTCAATGGCGTAGTGTGAACAGGTTGGATGAAAACGACATTGACGGCCCAGCCAGGGGCTTAACCCCCACTGGTAACATTTCACGAATGTAATCAGTATCGTTTTCATCAGAATTGTTAGGAAACGGGTGCGATTTTTTTTAGTCTAGCCAGTAATTGTGACAAATCACGTTGTATGGCCGGAAAATCATCATGCTGAAAAGCCTTGCGCACTTGTAGCACGACATCAAAGCCATGGTCGACCAGAGAGGGTTGTGCCCGCAACAATTCACGCAAGACGCGCTTCATATAATTGCGTTTAACCGCCAGCTTGGCGACTTTTTTCGACACAACCAGGCCATAACGATGATGGTCTTGCTGGTTAGGCATGATGTTGGCAAACAGCCACTCACCATAAAACCGTTTCCTGAAACTAAAAACGGATGAAAATTCATCCGTTTTTTTTAGCTTGTACAATGTCATGCATTGAGTTTCAAGCAATGCATCGTCAAGGATTACAGACCCAGACGTTTACGACCTTTGGCGCGACGAGCAGCAATCACTGCGCGGCCACCTTTGGTTTTCATGCGTACCAGAAAGCCATGGGTACGTGCACGACGGGTTTTAGATGGTTGATAGGTACGTTTCATTATTAAACTCCTGCCAATAGTGGCAATTAAACTGTCGTCCGGCAACTCTGATTAAACAGAGAATATTTGCCGATTTCAAAAACCCTTAATTAAACAGCAAATCGAGACCTTATGTCAATGATTTTTTTTATTTTATTATAGATCATGGCTGTGGATAACTCAGATTAAAACGTTTAGAATGTCAGCCATAGGTCAAGGCGACTATCGCCACACGACCACGTCTTCTGCCACTCTTCCTGGCAATTATAACGAACAAACGCAAACAGTGCCTGAAACACGGAAACGGGCTGAGTTTTTGCTGACACTTTTAAAAAAGCACTGGAGCAATGGAAAATTTTTGGGCCTATTGTTTGCTGAAGTTCGAAAAAGAGCTCTCGGCACAACAATACAATACCTGGATTAAACCCCTCAAAGCACGCGTCAATGGTGAGGCGGTGCAGATTGTCGCGCCTAATAAATTTGTCATGCAATGGGTAAAAAGCAAATTTTTTAGTCGCATTGCCACCATCGCCACCGAATTATCGCCCAGTGCGGTGGTTGAACTGATTGTCGATACTAGTGAACAAGCCGCACCCGCACCAAACCCAGCCCCGATTAAAGCCGCACCGCCTCAATCACCAGTAGAAGCAGTAGTCGCAGCAGCACAAGCTCAATCTTCAAGAGTCATTGATAAAAAACCGGTGAGTAACCGCGCGCCAGCCAAGCATCTCAGGTCTGAAAAAAGCAGTGGCCTTAATGATAGCTTTCTGTTTGATAACTATGTGACAGGCCGTGCCAACCAGTTAGCGCGGGCCGCGGCAATTCAAGTCGCAGGCAATCCTGGTCAGGCTTATAACCCCTTGTTTATTTATGGTGGCGTCGGCCTGGGTAAAACCCATTTATTGCAAGCCATCGGCAACGAACTCAAAAAAGCCAAACCAGAGGCCAATATACGTTATCTGCATGCGGAACGTTATGTCTCTGACGTGGTGAAAGCCTACGAAAACAAGGCATTTGACGAATTTAAGCAACAATATCACTCACTCGACTTGTTACTGATTGACGATATTCAGTTCTTTGCTAAAAAGACCCGCACCCAAGAAGAGTTTTTTTACGCCTTTAACAGCCTGATTGAAGAAAAAAAACAGATTGTCATCACATGCGATACGTATCCTAAAGAGATCGTTGACATGGATGAGCGCTTGCGAACGCGCTTTAGCTGGGGCCTGACAGTGGCGGTTGAACCGCCGGAACTGGAAATGCGTGTGGCCATTTTGCGCAAAAAAGCCGAAAACCTCAAAATAAACCTGCATGAAGATGTGGCTTTTTTTGTCGCCAAGCAAATCCGCTCCAGCGTCCGTGAGCTTGAAGGTGCTTTAAACCGTATTATCGCCATGGCCAACTTTACCGGCCATGCCATTGATGTGCATCTGGCCAAAGACGCTTTACGCGACCTGATTGCGGTACGCGGCCGCCAGATTACCATTGAAAACATCCAGAAAACCGTGGCTGACTACTACAAGATTAAAGTCAGCGACATGTTTAGCAAAAAACGTTCTCGTAATGTCGCCAGGCCACGTCAAGTGGCTATGTCTTTGGCGCGTGAATTAACCAATCATAGCTTCCCGGAGATCGGTGAAGCCTTTGGCGGTCGTCACCACACTACGGTGATGCATGCCTGTGAAGAAATTGAACAATTACGCCTAAATGACCAAACATTAGCAAGAGACATCGGTTTGCTAACGCAGGTCATTCGCGATTAGCTAAAAAAATTTAGCAAGACAAGCTGTGGATAAGTTGAGAATGAGGTGTGGTTAAATATTGCGTATAGACAGGATAAAATCAGTTTACAATATCAGCCACAAACCATGCATGTTTAAACCGCAATTTATGCACAAGCTAAAATGTTTGTAAGTCTTTGAATTAAATTAATTTTTAGAGTTACCCACAAAAAAGTCGTACATTACTATTAGTCTTATCTTTTATATATTGAAATAAAGTTATTAATCAGGTCAGGCCATGCAAATCAAAATCAACCGTGAGGTTTTGCTTAAACCCCTCAATAGTGTCACTGGCATCGTAGAGCGCAGACATACGCTGCCCATCCTTTCTAACCTGCTGGTGAACATCAAGCAGCAAGAAATGCATCTGACAGCCACTGATCTGGAAATGCAAATTTCACTCAAGGTCAATAGCGGCATTGAAGGCGAATTGAGTACGACGATTTCGGCTAAAAAATTGCTGGATATCTGTCGTTCATTACCAGATAGCGCGTCTATTGAAATGAATAACCAGGATAATCGCATCACTCTCAAAGCAGGTAAAAGCCGGTTTAACCTGCAAACCTTGCCTGCGGCTGATTATCCTTTGATGAGTAAAGCCAGCGGCCAAAACATTAGTTTTAGTCTGGCGCAATCAGAGCTTAAACGCTTGCTCAAGCAGGTGGAGTTCGCCATGGCGCAACAGGATATCCGTTATTACCTGAACGGTTTGTTGCTCGAAGTAAATGGCAACCAGCTACACGTGGTAGGCACGGATGGCCATCGTTTGAGTTACACCAACACTACACTCGACCAAAGCTTTGAAAAAACAGAGGTCATTTTGCCGCGCAAAACAGTGCTGGAACTGACCAAGTTACTCGATGAGCAATCAGAAGCTCCGGTGGTGATTGATTTACTTAATGGCCAGGTGAGTTTTGAGTTTGGGGATATCCAGCTCATCAGCAAAGTGATTGATGGCAAATTTCCGGATTACAACCGCGTGATTCCAACCGGTCACCAAAATACGTTTATGGTGAACCGGGTGGCGATTTTAAGTGCGTTGCAACGTGCTTCAATTTTGTCCAACGAAAAATATCGCAGTATTCGCATGGTGATTACAGCAGGCTTACTCAAGCTGATTAGTACTAACACTGAGCAAGAAGAAGCCGAAGAAGAAGTGGAAATCGACTACAGTCAAGTTCCTTTGGATATTGGCTTTAATGTGACGTATCTGATCGATGTGCTGAATAACCTAAGTGATGAGCAAATTGAGTTTGCCTTTGCCGATGCCAATAGCAGTTGTCTGATTACTGCTGCCAGCGATAGCAACTATAAATACGTTGTGATGCCAATGCGCATATAATGCACGCACTCGTGTTTCACGTGAAACACGCTGCAGTGACTTTTAATCTCAATTAAAGAAACTTTTGTTATGGCAGAGCCACAAGAATATAACTCAGACAGTATCAAGATTTTGGAAGGTTTGGACGCCGTACGTAAGCGTCCCGGCATGTACATTGGTGACACGTCAGATGGTTCTGGTTTGCACCATATGGTATTCGAAGTGCTCGATAATGCGATTGACGAAGCGCTGGCAGGCCACTGTGACGACATTAAAGTGATTATCCACCCGGATAACTCGATCAGTATTTCTGATAACGGCCGCGGTATTCCTACCGATATTAAAGACGACGACAAACATGAGCCTAAACGCTCTGCGGCTGAAATCGTCATGACCGAATTACATGCCGGTGGTAAGTTTGACCAAAACTCTTACAAAGTCTCTGGCGGATTGCATGGCGTCGGTGTGTCTGTGGTCAATGCCTTGTCAGACTGGCTAAAACTGAAAATTTATCGCAAAGGCAAAGTGCACCAGATGGAATTTCATCGCGGTGTGCCACAAGCGCCATTAGCGATCACCGGCACCACAGACAAAAAAGGCACAGAAGTGCACTTTCTGGCCTCGGTGGAAACATTTGTGCTGGTTGAATATCACTTTGAAATTCTGGCAAAGCGGATCCGCGAATTATCTTTTTTGAATAATGGCGTCAAAATTGAGCTGATTGATCAACGCACCGGCAAGTCTGAAAACTTTGCCTTTAGCGGAGGCATCAAAGGTTTTGTCGAGTACATGAACCGCACAAAAACCGTGCTGCATCCAAAAGTGTTTTACGCCATCAGCGAAAAAGACAATATGACGGTAGAAGTAGCGATGCAATGGAACGATAGCTACTCTGAAACCGTACAGTGTTTTACCAATAATATTCCGCAACGCGATGGTGGCACACACTTGACCGGCTTGCGTACAGCGATGACACGCACGCTGAACCAGTATATCGAGCAAAACGAATTTGCTAAAAAAGCCAAGGTTGAAACCACAGGCGACGATATGCGCGAAGGCATTACCTGCGTGTTGTCAGTCAAGGTGCCTGATCCTAAATTCTCCTCACAAACCAAAGATAAACTGGTGTCTAGCGAAGTGCAGCCAGTGGTGTCTGAGATTGTGGCAGCTAAACTGGCTGAGTTTTTAGAAGAAAATCCGGTCGATGCCAAAATTGTTTGCGGCAAGATCGTAGAAGCCGCGCGTGCACGAGAAGCTGCGCGTAAGGCGCGTGAAATTACACGTCGTAAAGGCGTGATGGACACCATGGGTCTGCCAGGCAAACTGGCCGATTGCCAGGAAAAAAATCCAGCCTTGTCTGAACTCTACCTGGTCGAGGGTGACTCAGCGGGTGGTTCAGCCAAACAAGGCCGTGACCGTAAGTTCCAGGCGATTTTGCCGCTCAAGGGTAAGATTCTCAACGTAGAAAAAGCACGTTTTGACAAACTGCTGGGCTCACAGGAAATCGCCACGCTGATCACAGCCATGGGTACCGGCATTGGCAAAGATGACTTTAACCTGGAAAAACTGCGTTATCACCGTATCATCATCATGACCGATGCGGACGTCGACGGTGCGCACATCCGTACCTTGTTGCTGACGTTTTTCTATCGCCAAATGCCAGAGTTGGTCGAAAACGGCCATATCTACATTGCGCAACCACCGCTCTATAAAGTCAAACAAGGCCGCGATGAGCGCTACCTCAAAGACGAACACGAGCTGGACGAATACCTGCTTAACTCAGCTTTGCGTGATGCCGTGCTGGTGACTAAAGAAGGCGGCGACATTCTAAAAGACGACGCCCTGACCAGTATCGCCAAACAAATGGTGCTGACAGAAGCCGTGATCCGCCGTATTGCAAACCTTTATGATGAAAGCGTGTTACGCGCGATTCAAGATTTAGGTGACCTCGATTTGAGCACAGAGTCTGCTGCCAATGCAGCCGCTGAAAAACTGCGTCCTATCCTTGGTGCCGTCGGTTCTGAAGTCATCGTTGCACAAGACACTGAAACCAGTGCTTACCGCCTCGAAGTGAACAAATACGTGCACGGTAACCTCGAAAGTTGCGTGATTGATGCTGCATTCTTAAGCAGTGGCGATTATCGCCAAATCAACCGCACCTCAAACATGGTTAACAACCTGTTAGGCGAAGGCGCATTGATCAAGCGCGGCGAAAAAGAGCAAAAAGTCAGCACCTTTAAACAGGCGCTGGACTGGTTGCTGGGCGAAGCCAAACATAACCTGAATATTCAGCGTTATAAAGGCCTGGGCGAGATGAACCCGGAACAATTGTGGGAAACCACCATGGACCCTACCGTACGTCGCTTACTCAAAGTGCAAATTGAAGATGCCATCGGCGCCGATGAAATCTTCACCACATTAATGGGCGATAACGTGGAACCACGCCGTGCATTTATCGAAAGCAATGCACTCAGCGTCAGCTCACTTGATATTTAACGAATCCTGCTTTTATCAGCACTAAAAAAGCGCCTGTGGGCGCTTTTTTATTACTCACTTTTTTAAACCAATATTCATGCGAGCTTTTAACTAACCGTTCAATCACACAACGCTCATAGGCTTATGCGTAGTGTTGATGTGGAGTGTCACGGTCGGTTTGTTCAGAGCGCTGCTGAAATTTTTTGCCCAATCGCTGGGGCCGTCATGATTTTCAGTGTGGCTGGATTATTTGCTAATGTCGTTATCGGCTCTGCCACTGACAGGGGGCAGGCAATTGAGCTAGGCATGATTAATTATCTGTGGCCTAGCCTGACCATTTTGTTTGCATTGTCGGCTGACCCGCAATGCTGCTTTGCTTGCTCTGCATTGTGTGGGCGCTGTATTGTGCGTTTACTCGGCATTTTGACAGCGGCATCAATGGTGTGCCGTTATTTTTGGTAGCAACGGCTGGTGTGTTATGGCTTGCGTATTTGTTTAGCGACCAAGCCACGTTGGTATTTAACATGGGCGGATTACTGCAGGTGTTTGTCATGGGGGTGATGATGGCCACCGCCTATTCCTGCTGTAACCACAGCATCCAACACGGCAATCTGGCCATATTGGCTACCATGTCTTATTTCACGCCAGTTTCTCAGTCCTGCTGGCAAGCATGTGGTTGGGTATCCATCCACACACAGGTTTTATGTATGGAGTAAGCCTGGTGACGTTAGGCTCGTTATTAAGCGGGTGGGCGAACAAAGGCTGATTCAACAGTATTCTGCACATGTATTCTATAAAGGCTGTTTGCAAGCCTTTGCCGGATTTATCTGACAACAAAATCAGAGTTTCACCAGTTTTTAACTAAAAATAGCCGACCTAAACTAATAGAAATTTCCAAGCAGTACTGTCTGGTATGCACATGGCCGGACTGGTAAAGAATTCCATTAGATTAGGTTGAATGAAACATGGCGTCCCCAGAATTTGCAAAACAGATTTTTGATGTCTTACGTTTTTCGATAGACTTGGCCTGTAACGAACAAGATTGGTCTAATGTCAGCCGTGATGCCTTGGCCTTTGGTTTCACCCAGACAGATGTCTCCTCTGCCTTTGCTTATGCACAGCGGTTTGACCTGCACATTGCGCCAGAGACTTACTTCAGTCTGCAATATCGGTCATTTGATCCATCCGGTCCCTTTCGTACATTGCCCGCCGTCAGCAAATTTGAGCTAACAATGTCACGTGGGGCTGAGATGATTTGTGCCCACCATAATGGATTTGATGAGCCTGTCACGGCCAAAAATGCATCCGACTGGAGTGAGCTTTCATTTACCTAAATGGTATACCTGCTAACGGCGTCCCATGTTTTTCACAGGAGATGACTATGTCTAAAGATAACCCTGATACGCAAACACCAAATAAGCCAATCTTCCAATCCGATAAGACAAAAGTCAACAACCCACAACAGCCAAATAAGCTTAGCGATACGCTAGAGGCTGAAATCGCATCTGAAGTGGCGCATGGCCAGCTTACTGACAAAGAACTCAATAGCGGTAACGATATTTGATGTTTCAATAAAAGATTGAATTGCCACCTTTACGCGAGCATAAATTGTCTGACCAATTGGCATAGGCGATCGAATGCCGGATGTGCTTTAGCCGTTAAACGCTGGCCACTGTCTTCTAGCCGTTGTACCTGTACTGGCACGCCAGCTTGCAATAACTTGCTGGCATAGGTTTCGGCCTCATCGCGTAAAGGGTTGCTAGCGCTAGTCATCACCAGGGCAGGCACCAGCCCGGCCAATCGGCATGAGTTTACGGGTGACACATAAGGGTGCAGGGCATTGCTGGCTACTTGCGTATAGTCGGCCCAGGCCCGTCTGCAAGGGCTATCTAGTGCTGCTGCCAGTGACTTTGAGGTTTGTGAGGCATCCAGCATAGGGTTAATTAATATTTGCCCTTGCAAGCTGTGCTGGCAAGCCAAACCACGGTCGCGAAACAACATGGCAACCACGGCCGCCAGATTGCCGCCCGCCTGCTCCCCGCCGACAAATATCTGTTTTGCATCAGCGCCTATATTTTTCGCTTGTGCACTTACCCATGCCAGCGCCTCATAAGCCACCTCTATTGTGTCTGGGAACTGCATGGCCGGCGCTAAGGGATAGCCTACACACACCACTAGCATATGCGTAGCGAGTGCCTGGGCTAAGTCGTGCGCCGTTTCAATGCTGCCGCAGTTAAACAAGCCGCCATGAAAATAAATCAACACCGGCTGTTTGCCCCTAGCCACGCGCTGGCCAAATATTTGCAATGTGATTGGCACCTGGGTCGCCGAGACTAAAAAAGTCGTTGTCCACATGGTTTACAGTGCAGGCACCGCCATGCCGCGCTTGACTGCTGGACGTTCGCCGACCAATTGCAGCCAGCGGTGTAACGCTGGTTTGGTTGCTAATGACTGTTCAAGCACGTCGTTCAAGTAGGGGGTTGCAGCCAGCACCCACGGGTAGCAGGCAATGTCAGCAATCGAATAGTCTGCACCGGCCAGATAAGCGTGAATACTCAGTTGTTTCTCCATGACACTGAGTAACCTGTCTGCTTCTTCGGTAAAGCGTGCAATGGCCAGTGCTGACTTTTCTTCACTCCTCACCGCAAAAAAACCAAGCTGGCCCAGCATTGGCCCCAATGCACTGGTTTGCCAGTGCAACCATTCAAAAGCGCTGTAACGCGCCTGGCCTTGCTGCGCTAACAACTGGCCGTGTTTTTCAGCCAGGTAGGTCAAAATGGCGCCGCTCTCAAAAATCACTACCGCGTCACTATCTGGGGACGTATCCACGATCGCCGGGATCTTGTGGTTAGGCGAAATCGCACTAAAGTGCGCAGAAAACTGCTCGCGCTTACCCAGATCAACCGGGCTCACCGCATAGTCGAGCCCCAGCTCTTCCAGCATGATGGAGATTTTTCGACCATTCGGTGTTGCCCATGTGTATAAGTTGATCATTCGTTTGCTTTCTAAAATTAACGTAAGCCGCCACCCACTAGCAATTGCTCGCCAGTCAGCCAGTAAGAGTCCTCTGAGGCCAAAAACGCTGCCACTGAGGCAATATCATTCGGTTGACCCGTGCGGCCCAGTGGCGTTTGTGCCACATAGCCACTTTCCATCTCTGAGCCAATCACGCCAGCCGTTTGGGTGCCTTCGGTGGCGACCAGGCCAGGATTTAAGGCATTGACGCGAATCTTGCGTGGGCCCAGCTCTTTGGATAACGAGCCAGTGATCGCATCCACTGCGCCTTTGGTCGCGGTGTACACCGCTGCACCTGGTGGCGTTAAGCGACTCACTACTGAGCCAATGTTGATAATGCTGCCGCCTTCAGGTAGGTATTTCACCGCGGCCTGGGTCGTCAACAATAAACCCAGCACATTGATATTGAATTGTTTGTGGAAGTGTTCAGGGGTGATTTCTTCAATGCTGGCAAATTCATAAATGCCGGAGTTATTCACCAGAATATCCAGCTGGCCATAATTGCTAATCGCCGCCTCTATAATCGCCTGGGCGTCTGCCGCTTCACTCACATTGCCGCCTACGGCGACGGCCTTGCCACCGGCAGCAATAATCTCTGCCACCACTTTGTCTGCGCCTGCTTTGCTAGACAAATAATTCACCACCACCGCTGCGCCATCACGCGCAAAGCGTTTAGCGATTTCTGCGCCTATGCCTTTAGAGGCACCAGTGACTACCGCGACTTTACCTTCAAGTTTGTTGCTCATAAAAATCTCCTAATATTTAAAAAGTGAAAGGTTGTTTGAAACTGGTGACCACTATAAATAAATAAAAAACACAGATAAATCACCTAAATATGCAATCACTGTGCTAATTTATTGGACAATCAATCTAAATAAAGAAGGTTATGGACCGCTTCGACACTATGCTCGCGTTCACAAGGGTAGTAGAGCTAGAGAGCTTTACCAAAGCAGCCATGTCGCTCAATTTGCCCAAAACCACGGTCTCGGCCCAAGTGATGGCGCTCGAAAAACGCCTACGCGTCAAACTGCTGCACCGCACCACGAGGCGCATCAGCGTCACCACCGATGGTGCCGCCTATTACGAGCGGGCGATTCGATTACTCAACGAGCTAGAAGAAACCGAAGCCGCGCTTAACCAATCCACCGCCAGCCCCAAAGGCCGTTTGCGGGTAGATGTGCCCACACCTGTGGGGCGGTTGGTCATTATTCCGTCACTGCCAGACTTTTTAAAAAAATACCCCGAGATACAACTAGAAATCGGCTGCGACGACAAGCCGATTGATTTGTTAGAGGAGGGGGTCGATTGCGTCATCCGCATCGGCAACCCGCTAGATAGCAGCCTGGTCGCCCGCCGCGTAGGCACCATGCAGTTTATGCTGGTTGCCTCGCCAGACTATTTAAAAACCTACGGTACACCCCAAACTCCAGACGACCTTCAACGTCACCAGGCCGTGCACTTCTTTTCATCCAAAACCGGCAAAGTCCGCAACTTCATCCTGCAGCAAGATGGCGTAGAACAAGAAATCCCCACCATACGCAAACTGGCGATTAATAACGGTGACGCCATCGTCGCCGCTGCATTAGCAGGCATAGGCATCTGTCAACTGCCTGCGTTTATGGTGCAAGGTTATTTAAATGAGGGTAAGTTAGAAAAAGTGCTGGATGATTATGGGGTGGGGAGTTTGCCGATTAATGCGCTGTATCCACAAAACCGGCATTTATCCTCAAAAGTGCGGGCGTTTATTGAATGGGTGGCGGAGTTGTTTGCAGAATGTAGTTTGCTACAAAATCGCCCATAAACTAAATCTAAATATTTACTTACTATCTTGATTGGGGATGAATTAAAATCTAGCAACAACGACTATAAATCCTATTCACATGACTGAAAATCAAAACCCTGAGCAGAAAGCGCGTGACCGCATTGATGCTTTGCTTGAACAGGCTGGTTGGGTGGTTCAGCATAATAAGAAAATAGACTTTTCTCGTGGAATAGGCATTGCTGTTAGGGAGTACACGACAGACATTGGCCCCGCCGATTATGTGTTGTTCATTGATAAAAAAGCGGTTGGCGTGATTGAGGCCAAGCGCGAGGATTTGGGCCAAAACATCACCTCTGTTGAACAACAAACTGAAGGTTATGCCAATGCAAAACTCAAGTGGGTGAATAACCAGGCCCCTTTAGCGTTTTTGTATGAAAGCACAGGGGTGATTACACGTTTTACGGATGGCCGTGATCCTAAGCCACGCTCACGAGAGGTCTTTAATTTTCACCGCCCTGAGACACTTAAAGAATGGCTAAGCCAGACTAAGAGCCTGCGTGGTCGCTTACTAGATATTCCCCCGCTCAATCCAGAGCATAAACCAGCCAGCGAATTGCGTTTAAGGGATTGCCAAGAATCAGCAATCAGCAATCTTGAATTTTCATTTAAAGCAGATAAACCTCGAGCCTTGATACAAATGGCGACGGGCGCGGGTAAAACTTACACTGCGATTACCTCAATCTATCGATTATTAAAGTATGCAGAAGGCAAACGCATCTTGTTTCTGGTAGACACCAAAAACCTGGGTGAGCAAGCAGAGCAGGAGATGATGTCATACCTGCCCATAGACGATAACCGAAAATTTACCGAGCTATACAGCGTACAGCGCCTCAAATCGAGCTTTGTCGATAAGGGCGCGCATGTGTGTATTAGCACTATTCAGCGTTTGTATTCCATACTCAAAGACAAAGAGCTGGACGAAGCCACTGAGGAGATTAACCCGGCAGAGTTGGTGCAGGGTAAGGCACCTATGCCTGTGGTATATAACGAAAAGATCCCGCCAGAATTTTTTGATTTTATTTTCATCGACGAATGTCACCGCTCGATTTATAACCTGTGGCTGCAAGTGCTCGATTATTTTGATGCCAGTTTAATCGGGCTGACCGCCACGCCGGACAACCGTACCTACGGCTTTTTTAAGAAAAATGTCGTGAGTGATTATAGTCACGAAAAAGCGGTGGCCGATGGTGTCAATGTGGGCAACGAAGTCTATCTGATCAACACTGAAGTGAGCCAGCAAGGTGGCAAGTTATCTGCCAACCAACTAGTCGAGCGTCGTGAAAAATTCACGCGCAAAAAACGCTGGGAGCTGGCCGATGAAGACGAAGCATATTCAGCAACCCAGCTAGACCGTAAAGTGGTTAACCCAGACCAAATCCGCACCATTATTCGTACCTTTAGAGAACGTTGGCCAGAGATATTCCCCGGCCGCAAAGAAGTGCCAAAAACGCTGATTTTTGCCAAAACCGATAGCCATGCCGATGACATTATTCAAATCGTGCGAGAAGAGTTTGGCGAGGAAAACAAGTTTTGCAAAAAACTCACTTATAAAATTGATGAAGACCCAAAATCTGTGCTGGCGCAGTTCCGTAACGAATACCATCCGCGTATTGCCGTGACGGTAGACATGATCGCCACTGGCACAGATGTCAAACCGCTTGAGTGTCTATTATTTATGCGCGATGTCAAAAGCCGCAACTACTTTGAGCAAATGAAAGGTCGTGGCACCCGTACGCTAGATTTAGACGACCTGCGCAAAGTCACACCCTCGGCCACCAGCGCCAAAACACATTATGTGATTGTCGATGCTATCGGCGTGACCAAATCGCTCAAAACTGCCAGCCAACCGCTGATTACCAAACCCACAGTGCCGCTTAAAGACCTCGCCATGGGGGTGATGATGGGGGCGCACGACGAAGATACCGTCAGCTCGCTCGCAGCGAGGCTGGCGCGCCTGAATAAACAACTGAGCAAAGACGAGCAACAGCAGATTAAAGCCAAAACCGGCGGCATAGAGCTCACCCATATCATCGGCAGCCTGTTTAATGCCATTGATGCAGATATGGTAGAAGCCAAAGCATTGGAAATTGCAGGCCAACCTATAGGCACCGACCCCGGCGAGCACAACCGCGCCAAAGCCCAAGAGCTACTGGTTGCCCAAAGCGCCAACCTATTCACCGGCGAGTTGATTGACCTCATCGACAGCATACGCCGCGACCACGAGCAAACCATAGACCACGAAAATCTCGATACCGTGACCTATGCCGGCTGGGATAAAGAAGCCGCCGACCACGCACAAAGCATGGTCACCGAATTTTCCGAATACCTCACCCAGCAGCAAGACAGCATCACCGCCCTGACCATCTTTTTTAGCCAGCCTTACCGCAGGCGTGAACTCAGCTTTGACATGATTCATCAGGTACTGGATAAGCTTAAAGCCGATAAACCCAAACTCGCCCCCATGCGCATCTGGCAAGCCTACAGCCAGCTCGATGACTACAAAGGCGAGCAACCTGTGAGCGAACTTACTGCACTGGTCGCCTTAATTCGTCGCGTATGCGGCTTAGATGCTACACTCGCGCCCTTTGACGCCACCGTGCGCCGCAACTTTCAAACCTGGATCATGCAACACCACTCCGGCGACAGCCAAAAATTTAACGAAGCGCAAATGCAATGGTTACGCATGGTCCGCGACCACGTGGCCAGCTCGTTTCATATCGAGCGGGATGATTTGGATATGGCGCCGTTTGACGCACAAGGCGGATTGGGCAAAATGTACCAATTGTTTGGGCAGCAGATGGATAGCTTGTTGGATGAATTGAATGAAGTGTTGGTAGCGTGATGAACAATGGTATTAGAGATTTGCCATCATCTTGGGCATTAGTAAAACTTGGTGAGTTTGTTGAAAACGAGAAGGGGAAAAAACCTAAAAATGAATCCCCAGAAAAAACAGAAAATCATTCAATACCTTATGTTGATATTCAAGCATTTGAAGAAAACATCATACGTACATGGACGGATGGTGTTGGATGCCGAAAATGTTATGAAACAGATTTCTTAATGGTCTGGGATGGTTCACGTTCTGGGTTAGTCGGTAATGGAATGAATGGCGCATTAGGAAGCACGCTAGTTCGTATTAACTTCCCATCAATGATCAATAAATATGCCTATTACTTCCTACAATCAAAATATCAGCAAATCAATACACGCGCTAAGGGAAGTGGAACACCTCACGTTGACCCAGACTTGGTTTGGAACTACAACTTTCCAATCCCGCCGCTCAACGAACAACACCGCATCGTCGCCAAAATCGAAGAATTATTTTCTGAGCTAGATCAAGGCATAGACAACCTTAAAACCGCGCAAGCGCAGCTTAAAGTTTATCGCCAAGCTCTGCTCAAACACGCTTTTGAAGGCAAACTCACCGCCGAATGGCGCGCACAAAACGCCGACAAACTCAAAAGCGCCAGCGCACTGCAACAACGCATCCAACACGCCCGCGAGCAACGCTACCAACAACAACTAGCCGAATGGCAAGCCAATGGAAAACAAGGCAGTAAACCCAAAGCGCCTAAACCAATTACACCACTAACCGTAGAGGAACTGGCTGAATTGCCTGCTCTGCCAGAGGGGTGGGCATGGACTCGATTGGGTAATACGAATGTAGAAGTAACAGATGGCCCGTTTGGCTCGAACCTTAAAAGCAGTGATTATGTTGATAGCGGTGTTCGAGTTGTTAGGCTTGAGAATATTGGTGCACTAAAGTTTATCGAAGAAAAAGAGTCTTTCGTTACAGAAGAAAAATACGAATTACTAAAACGGCATACGGTTACATCAGGCGATATTGTTTTCTCGTCATTCATTATTGAAAACGTTCGCGTCGCTTTAGTGCCACCAAGCATTACAAAGGCAATCAATAAAGCTGATTGTTTTTGCGTGCGCTTCTCTGGCGAGACATTGAGTAATGTTTATGCTGTGCTATTTTTATCAACGAGGCATGTGTACAAGCAGCTCGAATCTCTAATTCATGGGGTTGGCAGGCCACGTATTAATACTACGCAACTAAAGGATGTTGTTATCCCGGTTTGTGGTGACGCAGAGCAACAAGTCATAATTGCTGAACTTGAGGCTCGCTTGTCAGAAGTTGACCAACTCGACCAAACCATCACCAGCTGCCTGCAACAAGCCGAAGCCTTACGCCTATCTATCCTCAAAAAAGCGTTTTCGGGTGAACTGGTGGCGCAAGACCCCAACGATGAACCTGCCGCTGCCTTATTAGCACGCATACAAGCCGAAAAAGGCAAAAGTGATCGTCGTCGTCAGTAGGTATCTTGTAGGCTATTAAAGCCTGAATATACAATCGTACGGCGACGTAATATACAATTAGACGGAAACTAAATATACAATTGGACGGTATTTAAGTATACAATTAGACGGAATATTTTTATTATTATTGAATGAGTTATAAAAAATAGTGCACATTTATCACCGACATATGATGCCTGCTTTGCAGACTGCTTTGGCAGACACGCCAGTGGTGTGTTTGTTAGGGCCGCGTCAGGTGGGTAAAACCACGTTGGCTAAGATGGTTTCGCCTGATAGACCGTATATTAGTTTTGATGACCAAAACTTGCTGATGGTGGCGCAAAATGATCCCATAGGCTTTGTGCGTGGCTTGCCTGAAATGGTGGTGTTAGACGAGGTGCAGCGGGTGCCTGCACTTTTTCCAGCCATTAAGGCTGAGGTGGATAAAAACAGAACGGCAGGACGTTTTTTGCTCACTGGTTCTGCCAATTTGTTGTTGTTGCCGCATGTGCAAGAATCGCTTGCTGGCAGGATGGAGGTGGTCTATCTGCAACCACTTTCGGAGTTGGAAAAGCAAGACAGTGGGCATTGCTTGTTACAAGATTTTTTGAATGATGCGCTGAGCACGACCATCAGCACTGACAGCGTGGTGGATGGTGTAGCAGAGGCGATTTGTAGCGGTGGTTATCCTGAGCCGCTTACCCGATCCCCAGTGCGCGCACGACAGTGGTTTCGGCAATACTTAAATGCAGTGATGCAACGCGATGTGCGGGATATTGCCGCCATTAAGGATACAGACGATGTCGCCAAGCTGATGCAGATGTTGGCGTATCGCACGGCCAACTTGTTAAGTGTGAATGGTTTGGCGAATGATTTAGGCATGAACCGTATCACTGTTGAAAAATATTTCGGTGTATTAGAGCGCTTATTTTTGGTACGGGTGTTGCCTGCCTGGCATCGCAATGATGCCAGTCGATTGATTAAAGCTCCCAAAGTGCATGTGGTGGATAGCGGCTTGGCCGCTGTACTAAATCATCTGAGTGTCGAGCAGTGGCAGAGCGCAAGCGATTCTTTCGGTGCTTTATTGGAAAGTTTTGTGGTGCAACAACTGATGTGTCAGGCAGGCTGGGTCGATGCAGATTTAAAGTTTTCGCATTATCGGGATAAAGACCAAGTGGAGGTAGATTTGGTGATTGAACGAGGCAGAGACGTTTGGGGCGTAGAGGTCAAACGTGCAAGCAGTGTGAGTGAAAAAGATGGTGCAGGTCTGGCAAAACTGGCTGCGCAAGCGGGCGCTCACTTTAAAGGGGGTATGTTGCTATATACCGGTGCAAGTTGTTTACCATTAAAACAAGCGGGTTGCTTTGCCGTGCCTATGAATAGATTGTGGTTGTAACGTAAAAGGTTTTTGTATTTCAAAGCTGTTGATGAAATAAACCGTAAAGATTAATAACATGATGATTTTTATAAGAATTCTTATTTCATTGCAAATCGAAGTAGCCATTCAAAACAATCATATGAAAGCAATAAAACGTCTATGAGTGCCACTGCCTCTATTGTCTCTAAAGTTTGGAGTTTTTTAACAAGCTGCTTAGTGTGGTGATGCATTTATGCTTCAATTTTCAAAATATATAAATGTTATATTTTTTTGAAAAAACATTTATAAACAATAAGATATATAGATATAAATAATGGTGATTAAATTTTTATGCTTCATTTAAACATCATTTATGCTTCACGACGCACTTAAAGAATTGTTGTTTTCGATAACTAAATAAATTGCTTGATTAAACAGAAGAGATTATTAAATGTGCCATACCTCCTATGCTTTTACTCAATACCTCCACAGCTAACCCCCTAAGATACTACTCAAAATAAACATAAAAGTAATTAATCACTATGAATGCTACTGCCTCTATCGTCTCCAAAGTCTGGAGTTTTTGTAATACGCTACGCGATGATGGCGTGGGTTATGGCGACTATCTGGAGCAACTGACTTACCTTATTTTCTTGAAAATGGCGGATGAATATAGCCAGCCGCCGCACAATCGCAAGGTAGGTATTCCGCCAGAATTTAGCTGGCAAAGCCTGAAAACCAAGCGTGGTGCAGAGCTGGAGGTGCATTATGTGACGCTGCTGCGCGAGTTGGCGAACAAGCCTGGCATGTTGGGGCAGATTTTTACCAAGGCGCAAAACAAGATTCAAGACCCAGCAAAATTGTCTCGCTTGATCGAGATGATTAACGAAACCGACTGGGTGACCATGGGCGCGGATGTGAAAGGTGACATCTACGAAGGGTTGCTCGAAAGAAACGCAGAAGATACCAAGTCTGGCGCTGGGCAATACTTTACGCCGCGTGCCTTGATTAAAGCGATGGTGGAGTGTGTGCAGCCTGAGCCTAACAAAAGTATTGCTGACCCGGCGTGTGGCACTGGTGGTTTCTTTTTGGCCGCGTATGACTTTTTGGTACAGAGCTATCCTGCCATGGATAAGCCGCAAAAGGCGTTTTTAAAGCACGAAACGTTTTTTGGGAATGAGATTGTGGCGGGTACGCGTCGCATGTGTTTGATGAATATGTTTTTGCACAACATCGGTGAGATTGATGGCGAAAGCATGGTGTCACCTAACGATGCGCTGGTGGCGGATGACGGGCGGCGCTATGACTATGTGCTGGCAAATCCGCCGTTTGGTAAAAAAAGCTCCATGAGTTTTACCAATGAAGAAGGCGAGCAGGAGAAAGACGACCTCACCTATAACCGCCAAGACTTTTGGGCCACCACCTCTAACAAACAACTCAATTTTGTGCAGCATATTCGTACCATGCTCAAAACCACAGGCCGCGCGGCAGTGGTGGTGCCAGACAATGTGTTGTTTGAAGGTGGCGCAGGTGAAACGGTGCGCAAGCGCTTGCTGGAATCTACCGAGTTACACACCATTTTGCGCTTACCCACCGGAATTTTTTATGCCAATGGCGTGAAAGCGAATGTCTTGTTTTTTGATAACCGCGAAGCCAGCAAAGACCCTTGGACCAAAGAAATCTGGTACTACGATTACCGCACCAATATTCATCACACCTTAAAGAAAAAACCTTTGCGCTTTGAAGATTTGGCTGAGTTTATTAGCTGCTACCACCCTCAAAATCGCCATGTAAGACAAGAAACTTGGCACGAAGCCAATAACCCGGAAGGGCGTTGGCGTAAGTTTAGTTATGAGCAAGTGATTGCTCGGGATAAAACCAGTCTGGATATTTTTTGGCTAAAAGATAAAAGTCTGGCTGACCTTGATAACTTACCAGAGCCAGATGTGTTGGCCGATGAGATTATTGAGAATATAGAGGCTGCACTATCCAGTTTTAAGGCGATTACAAACAGTTTGTAGATAAACTCTTGCTCTAGACCAATTGAGTCAACTACCGAGGAATTCTCGGTAGTTGACTCAAGGGCCTCAAACAAAATGTACTTACGATGGTGATAAAGATAGAAAACTCAGAACCCACCCGCGAAGAAATAAACGCCCTCACAGGCGCCACCTTGCTGGAGTTTGGCGCTACTTGGTGCAGCTACTGCAAGGCCGCGCAATCTACAATTACTTCTGAGCTTAGTCATTTCCAGAATATCCGCCATATTAAAATCGAAGATGGCAAAGGCCGCAGGCTAGGGCGGTCGTTCCACGTGAAACTATGGCCGACGCTGATTTTTATGAAAGATGGCGTTGAGCTTAAGCGTTTGGTGAGGGAGATTGAGGCGACGGAGTTGCGGGCAGCGTTAGTCAGCTTGAGTGCCCTGCCTTAGCGGCAACCAAGCAACGGTTTAACGCCCAACGACCGAATAAGTCTGGTTGGTTGGGCGTTGGCGTTCTTAACACAAATCATCAAAGCTGGTCGGTTCGCAGATGCGGCTTTCTTCTTGCGCTAGTTGTTGTTTTTTAGACATTTCATAGCTCATTTTTCGCAGTCGCATGACAGAGCCTAAAGGGCGGTGTGCCGTAATACCGTGCCAGGGCGAGAACAACATGCCTTCATCGACTACGTGTGAACGATAAGGGCTCCAGGCGATTTGTGGTTTGGCGGTAATGCGGGCGATGGGGAGATAAGGCGACGCCTCTGTTGACCAGATGACGGTTGAGTCTTCAATCGGCATTTTCTGGAGATCGGTGCAGAGTTGTACGCGCAGCTCCCACACGGCGGTGTGCGCAATAAAGTAATCGACGATAGACTTTCTGAGACCATCGGAGGCGAGGGTATCTACCGGTTTGTTGGTGAGGGTGAGCAGCTCGGGTGCAATCGGCACAAAAGCGATTTTGGCCATATAGTTGCCGTATAAAATCGGGTCTTGGCTAAAGTAGGTTTCTCCTAAAATATTGGTTTCTTGTGATTGGTGCAGATTTTTAATTAAGGTTTGCTGGCCATTTTTGAGTGACTCCACCAATTTGGCGGTGGCGCGAAATATTTGCGATAAAAAATGCCTGAACTCGGTGTTGCTTTCTGGTGTGGTGGCCATGTGTTTGAGGTTGGCGAGAAACACCTGTACGCTAGAGGACAGGAAACTGGCGCCGTTCACCAATAAAAAATTCTGGGTGATGGCGGCTTCGCTGCCTGGCAGCCGTTCACCCTCGACACCCAGTACCTTGATGGCGAGGCTGCGTGGCGTGCCGGTTTTGTCATGCAAAATATCGCCTGGCACGGTTGAAAAGCGCATCAGCAGTGGCAAGGTTTGCGCTTTGGCAAACATGCCTTGGGCCAAGGCTGCGGGCAGATGATCGTAAATCTCCATTTCGGCGTAAATGAGGCCATGACTTTTGACATGTACGCTGCGCGCGCTGTGGTTTGCATGTAAAGCTGTGATTGCGGAGAGTTTGCGCAAAGTGTCTTGCAGTTTCTCCTGGCTTTTGCGTTCGCTCTCGGCCAGCACTTCATAGGCGGGCTGATATGTGAGCGGTGAAATTCCAATCTCTGCAGTGTGTTGCATAACAACCCCCAATGCTTGAACGGGTCTGAGTCGAGGGATAAAAACGCCCCCATTCACCCGGAATGGATTTGATGGCACATGGCTTACGCATGGCTGCGACAATGCTTTGCGTACCGCCTGATTAAAGATGCGTTTTAGGGGTTTCGGGCTCGTTTACGTGGCTTGTTGACGATACCGGGCGAGAGGTGTTGTTGGCAGCAGGCATGGTCGGTTGGGCGCCCGTGTTTGAAGGTAGCGTAAGCCTGGCCGCGCTGAGTGTTGGATCCGCTTAACATATGCATACTCCTTCATTCGTTGAGTACAAACGGCAGCCATAAAGGCTGCCGTGATTGTCGTGTGATGAATGAAACCCGAAATGCATTCGACACTTCATTACACACGCGACAATTGCAGATTACGCTGATTGACCTGCGTATTGAATAAGCAATATTCCTATGATGGTGTAGGAAATACTTAATGGCTTATTGCAAATAAACAATACTTGTTTTAGACGCAAAACAGGCGAACAAAGTTCCACAGCGTCTGCGGTGTGCCCGTGGTTTAACGGGCTTGTTGCGCATTGAATGCCGTCATCAAATTGCGGTAGTCAGGAATATGGTTGGCGCATAAGGCACCCAGGCCTTCGATATCGTTACGCCAGTCGCGGTGCAGCTCGCAGGCGACGCCAAACCAGGTCATCATTTGCGCACCGGCCGCTTCCATGCGGCGCCAGGCGGCATCGCGGGTCAGTTCGTTAAAGGTGCCTGAGGCATCAGCCACCACAAACACTTCAAACCCTTCGGCAATGGCAGATAGCGCAGGAAAGGCGACGCAAACCTCGGTGACGACGCCAGCGATAATCAGCTGCTTTTTGCCGGTGGCTTTAATGGCTTTGACGAAGTCTTCGTTGTCCCAGGCGTTGATCTGGCCAGGTCGGGCAATATAAGGCGCCTCTGGAAACAGGGCTTTGAGCTCAGGCATTAACGGGCCATTGGGGCCGGTTTCAAAGCTGGTGGTTAAAATGGTCGGCAGATTAAAAAATTTGGCGGCATCGGCCAAGGCCAATACATTATTCTTAAAACGGTCTGGCTCAATATCGCGTACCAGCGATAGCAGGCCCGCTTGATGGTCTACTAGCAAAACGACGGCGTTGTCACGGTCCAGGCGTACATAAGGGGTGTTGTGCATGATGAATATCCTCTCAAGATAGTTAGATGGTTTGGAAATCACGGCCATCAGCGTCAAGCGTGAATGCTGACGACCGTGTATCCTTTTTTTTAAATGTTGGACTACTTTACAAGCCGTTATGCGCTGACAAAACGGCCCTGGTTAAAGTCATTAATGGCCTGGTCAATTTCTTCCCAGGTATTCATGACAAACGGGCCATGACCCACCACTGGCTCATTCAGCGGCTCACCGTTGAGTAACAGCAACACTGTGTCTTGCTGTGCCTGCAATACCAGCTCATTGCCTTCACGCTGCATCACAGCCAACTCGGCAGGGCGAATGGTATGCACTTCGCCGGTTTTTACCGCGCCATGCAGCACAAAAATGGCGGTGGTATGGCCTTCTGGCAGCGTGAAGGTGGTGCGTGTCCCGGCATTGAGGCGCACATCCCACACATTCATCGGACTAAATGTATTGGCTGGGCCTTTGTGGCCAGCGTATTCACCGGCAATCACGCGCACTTTGCCTGCCTCTTCTGGCAACGCCACTTCTGGGATCTGCGCACGGGTAATGCCCTGATAGCCTGGCGCGGTCATTTTGTCCTTGGCCGGCAAGTTGACCCATAACTGGATCATTTCAAATGGGCCGCCACTGCGTGCATAGTCATCGCCGTGGTATTCCTCGTGAATAATGCCTTTGCCTGCGGTCATCCACTGTACTTCGCCGGGGCCGATGGTGCCACCGGCGTTAGTCGAGTCGTGGTGTGAGACCTGGCCATCGTAAACAATGGTCACGGTTTCAAAGCCACGGTGCGGGTGTTGGCCGACGCCGCGTCTGTGTGTGGTGGGCTCAAAGCTGGCAGGCCCAGCGTAATCCATCAGCAAAAATGGAGAAATATCATTGGCAATATCACGGTAAGAAAAGATGCTCTGTACCGGAAAGCCGTCACCCACCCAGTGGTTGCCATTGCTACGTTTGATAAAAGCCAGTTTTTTCATGATGATGCCCTTTCAAAATGGTTTGCGTGTTTGCATGGTTGACACTATAAACAGATGACTTTTAGGTGACTAGATGGTTAAATATAAAATCACTTTTCATTTAAATGAATAATAGGCGATGGCGTATGGACTTTAATGAAACAGCGGTCTTTGTGAAGGTGGTGCAGGCGGGCAGTTTTAGTGCGGCTGCGCGTCAGCTGGGCTTACCCACGTCGACCATTAGCACACGTGTGGCGCGGCTGGAGCAGCGGCTGGGGGTGACTTTGCTGCAGCGCACGACGCGCCGCTTGAGCCTGACAGAAGCCGGGGCCATGTACTTTGAGCATGCGGCTACCGGCCTGGGCTATTTGCTGGAGGCCGAAGCGGCGCTGGATGAAGCGCGTCAGCAACCGCAAGGCGTGCTCAAGGTGACGGCCCCGGCCGACCTCGGCGATGCTTTGCTCGGCGGGCTGGTGGCGCAGGTGCAACAAATTTATCCGGCGTTGTCGCTAGAGCTGATGCTGACTGAGCGTTATGTTGACCTGGTGGCAGAAGGCGTCGATGTCGCGCTGCGGACGGGTGAATTGCGTGATTCGAGTTTGGTTGCCAAATCGTTGGGCACCATACAGTGGGCCTTGTTTGCCAGCCCGCACTATTTGCAGTCTGCCGGGCAGATTGCCACGCCTGCGGATCTTAGCCAGCATCAAACGGTGCAATTTACGCCCATGGGCCGTCACCACTGGGAGTTACAGCAAGGGGCGACCGCTATTCGGGTGCCGCTCAATGGGCGCATGCTGGTGAACAGTATAGGCGTGGTGCAGGCGATGGCTGAAAGCGGGCAAGGTGTGGCATTGTTGCCGACTTTTATCTGCCAACCCACGGTAGCGGCTGGCGGTTTGCAACGGGTATTGCCTGCATGGCGCGGGCAAGCGGATGCGCTGCATCTGGTCTACCCCAAGCAGCGCTTTATGCCGCCCAAATTGCGCGGATTTATTGATTTAGCCGTGGCCGCACTCAAACCTCTGTTTGTGTCTTAAGTGGTGGCTTTGCAAGCAACGCTGGCGGTCATTGGGTCAGTGTGATATTGGCAACATGGGTTGCCGCGCTTTAACCGGCTGGGATGACATTGCTGCTATCGCTGACATTTTTTTGCTTATTTTCGATTGAAAACCACATTGAATATAGTGTTTTTTCTTGGGTTTAAGCGCATCATGGTTTCTGTAAACTAAAGTATCAACCTGACATAACCGTTGTTAAGACACTAACAATAAAATAGATAGGGGATACGTGCGTTGAACACGACGGCGGAATCATCGGCATTGCACGCTGAAATTGTCGGCATGCTGTATGCAAACAATCGTAGATCATTGATGGCAGCCATCGTGGTCATGATTGCGCTTTTGCTCGTGCAGCAGCAACTGATAGACCACGTCATTCTGGCGGTGTGGTCCAGTATTTTTCTGGTGGCCTATGGCATCCGCGCTTATCTCACTTATCAATATCTAAAAGACCAGCACCGCGAGCTGCATAGCCGCCAATGGCTGCAATGGTTTCGTGCCAGCACGGCCTTTTGCGGGCTGGCCTGGGGCCTGGGTGGCATTTTACTTTTTCCGGAGACGGACACGGCACACCAGGCGTTTTTGATTTTTGCGTTGGTCGGCGTATCCGGCGCTGGCATTATTATTTATTCCGTAGACACTTTAAGTACCAACTTGTTTAGCGGCGGTATTTTGTTTTTGATGATTCCGCGCTTTGTGATACAAGGCAGTTCAGTCTCACTGGCGCTTGCCGTTTTGTTTATAGTCTATGTGATTTACGTGACGGTGGCTGGCCGCAGCCTCGCCAACAGTTTGCGCGAAAATATTTCGTTGCGCATTGCCTCTAATCTGGATAATAAAAAAGTACACCAGTTGGCCTATTATGATTTTTTAACCGGCCTGCCAAACCGTCGTTTATTGACGGATCGATTGAATCAGGCGTTTGCGCGCTGTGTGCGCCACCAGAGCTATGGCGCCGTGTTGTGCCTGGACCTCAATAATTTCAAAGGCTTGAACGACAGCAAAGGCCACCAGGCCGGGGATGAGTTATTACAGCAAGTGGCATTGCGGTTGCAGCAGTGTTTACGCAAAAAAGACACCATCGCGCGTATGGGTGGCGACGAATTTATTGCCGTGCTGGATGAGTTATCGACCGACAAGGCAGAAGCAGTTGCTGCCGCGCAGGCCACGGCCGAAAAAATGATGGCAGTGTTTTCGCAGCCATTTGAGTTGCAAAACAGTAAATACCGTACCGCCCCCAGCATCGGTATTTGCATGTTTTTGGGTGATTTGTATAAAGAAGAGGAAGTATTGCGCCGCGCCGATATCGCCATGTATCAGGCAAAAAAATCGGATAACCTCAACAGTATTCAAATGTACGACGAAGCCGTGCACCCGGCGGTTGAAATGCGTGCCACGCTGGAAAACGAGCTGGCATTTGCCTTGCAGGGCAAGCAATTGCTTTTGTACTATCAGGTGCAGGTCAATGAATTGCAGCAGCCGACGGGCGCTGAAGTATTATTGCGTTGGCAGCATCCGACGCTGGGCATGATTCCGCCAGACCAGTTTATCCCCATTGCCGAAGAAACCGGCGAGATTGTCTCGATTGGGCAATGGGTGCTGGCGCAAGCTTGTCAGCAACTTAAACATTGGTCACAGTCGGTGCATACCGCCAAGCTTAAATTATCGGTTAATGTCAGTGCGATTCAATTTGGCCAGCCAGATTTTGTGCAGATGGTGAAAGAGACGGTGTTGGCCAGTGGTTGCGACGCCAAATGCTTGCGTTTGGAGCTGACCGAAAGCCTGATCGTGAAAAATATTGATGAGGTGATTGAAAAGATTAATGCCCTGAAAGCGCTGGGCATCACTTTTTCGCTGGATGACTTTGGCATCGGCCAGTCTTCGTTATCGGTATTAAAGCGATTGCCACTCGACGAGTTAAAAATTGACCGCAGCTTTATAAAAGATATTGTGCATAACAACTACGACTCGTTTATTGTGCAGACGATCATCAATATGGGCAAAAACCTGAGCCACAGCGTGATTGCTGAAGGGGTAGAGATGCAGCAGCAAATGGCCATGTTGCAGAACATGGGCTGCCATTCTTTTCAGGGTTTCCTGTTTAGCCGCCCTTTGCCTTTGCATGAGTTTGAGGCCAGTTTGCAGGCAGCCATCTCAGGCGATGACAAGCCATCTTCAACCAGCAGCGCGCGCAAGGTGTTGCATCGTCGGCTCAACTAAACTTTGATCCATTCTTCGCCCTGACTTAACCAGCGTTGTAAATGGGCCGTTACCGCGGCAGGGTCACGCTGCAATAATTGGTCTGCGGTGGTTTTGGCGGTGTCCAGTAGCGCAATATCCCGCCCCAGATCGGCAATCTTAAGCATGGGGACACCGCTTTGGCGTGTGCCCAGCAACTCGCCGGGGCCGCGAATATGCAAATCGGCTTGGGCGATTTGAAAGCCATCGTTGCTCTCAAAAATTACCTTTAAACGCTGGCGGCCGATTTGCGAACATTGTTGCTTGCTATAGAGCAGAATGCAGGTGCTTTTGGCTGCGCCACGGCCAACACGGCCGCGTAGCTGATGCAACTGGCTTAACCCCATGCGTTCGGCATGTTCAATCACCATTAAACTCGCATTCGGCACATCAACGCCGACCTCAATCACCGTGGTGGCCACCAGCAGGTGAATCTCGTTGGCAGAAAAGGCCTGCATCACGGCCTGCTTTTCGGCAGGCTTCATACGGCCATGCACCAGACCCACTTTAAGTTGAGGAAAAGTCTGCTGCATGTAGGCAAAGGTGTCATTGGCGGTTTGTAATTGCAGCACCTCTGATTCCTCAATCAACGGGCACACCCAATACGCCTGATGCCCTTGGGCGCAGGCGTCGTGTACGCGCTGCAAAATTTCTTCACGTCTGTCATCAGCCACCAGTTTGGTGATAATTGGCGTGCGGCCTGGTGGCAGCGCATCAATCACCGACACATCGAGGTCGGCGTAATAGCTCATGGACAAAGTACGCGGAATTGGTGTCGCAGACATCATGAGCTGGTGCGGCTCAAGTTGGCTGTGCTGGCCTTTTTTGCGTAAAGCCAGCCGTTGGCCAACGCCAAAGCGGTGCTGTTCATCCACAATGGCTAAGCCCAATTGTTTGAACTGCACATCCTCCTGAAACAGCGCATGTGTGCCGACGGCTAACATGGCCTCGCCGCTGGCGATCAACGTAAGTGATTGCTCACGCTGTTTTTTGTGTTGGCTGCCAGTGAGCCAGGCCACGGTGATGCCCAGTGGCTGCAGCCAGTCACAGAGTTTTTTGTAATGCTGTTCGGCCAGAATCTCGGTCGGGGCCATCATGGCGACTTGCCAGCCAGCCTCGATCAATTGCAAAGCTGCCAGGCAGGCAACAATGGTTTTGCCGCTGCCGACATCGCCTTGCAGCAGGCGCTGCATCGGGTGTGGCTGCGCCAGGTCATGCCCAATTTCAGCCACCACTTTTTGCTGGGCGGCGGTGAGGGTAAAGGGTAGATTGGCCAGCAGACGAGCCACCAGGGTGGTTGAGGCAGAGATCGCGGGCGCGCGCGATTGTTTGCGCCGCGCATAGTGCTGCCGCATCGATAATTGCTGCGCCAGCAGTTCGTCATAAGCCAGGCGTTGCCAGGCCGGATGCGTGCGGTCTTCCAGTGAGGCCAGCGCAACCTCGGGAGGAGGTTGGTGCAGCAACTGCAAGCTGCTGGCAAAACTCGGCAACTGCATGGATTGATATACCCAGTCGGGCAGGGTTTCGTCTAAATACTCAGCTTTCAACACCTGGTGCATGGCTTTGCGAATCGCCGATTGCCCCAGCCCCGCGGTGGTCGGGTAGACGGGGGTTAGGGCGCTATTGACCGGCGTATCTTCGCCAACTTTGCGCTGCGTCGGGTGCACCATTTCGTAGCCAAAAAAGCCGGGCCGCACTTCGCCAAACACACGTAAACGCTGGCCGGTTTGCATGGCAGCCACCTGGCTGGGATAAAAATGTAAAAAGCGCAGATTAATGAGGCCGGTGTCGTCTTGCAGCCTGACATTGAGCATTTTGCGCGGTTTGTAGGCGACCTCGTTGTGCACTACCACGCCTTCAATCTGTGTCTGTTCGCCGAGGCGTAAGTCACGGATGGCGGTAATGCGGGTTTCATCGAGGTAGCGTAATGGCAAATGCAGCAACAATGCCTGTACCGACTGAATGCCCAGTTTTGCTAGCTGGCTGCACAAGGCAGGCGAAAAACCTTTGATTTCGCTCAAGAGACGCATGCAGGCTCAGACGCAATTACTGGATACGTTGTTCCAGCTGGTTACCTTTAACCCGGTTAATACGCACAATTTGCTGAATTTTGCGCAGGTTGCGGATCAGGGTCGCCAGGTGCACGCGGTTATGCACCTGCACAGTAAAGTTGACGTTGGAATACTGACTGCCATCGCTGACTTCGACACTCACATTATCAATGTTGGCGTCCGCATTGGAGATGGTCGCTGCCACTTTTGCCAGCATGCCGCGCTCGTCAACCACCGTGATGCGTAAATTAACGCTGAACAGTTTTTTCGGATCGGCATCCCACTCCACATCCAGCCATTTTTCCGGGTCCAGCCTGAACTTGCGAATCGCCGGACAATCGTGGGTGTGGATGACCAGGCCTTTGTCTTTATTGATAAAGCCCAGAATCGGATCGCCAGGAATCGGGCGGCAGCAAGGGGCAAACTGCACTGCCATGCCTTCTGAGCCGCGAATGGTAATGGTATCCAGTACTTTGCCAGACTTATCCTCAGCATCTGACGGATGCGCCAGTAACTGATGGGCGACCATCAGGCTATTACGTTTGCCGAGGCCGATATCGGTGAGAATGGTCTGGCGGGTTTTGCTGCCATAGTCGTTCATCACCTTTTGCCATTGCTTATCGCTAATCTCGGCCGGTTCTATATGCATGGCGCGCAAGGCCACATTGAGCATACGCTCGCCCAGTTGTGCCGACTCTTCTACCTTCACGGTTTTAAGGTAGTGGCGGATATGCGAGCGGGCTTTGCCAGTGACCACATAATTGAGCCAAGCCGGATTCGGTTTCGCCAACGGCGCCGTGATGATCTCGACATGGTCGCCATTACGCATTTCTGTGCGCAGCGGTGCCAGTTCGTTATTGATTTTCACCGCGACGCAACTGTTGCCGACGTCAGAGTGCACGGCATAGGCAAAGTCGACGGCAGTCGAGCCACGCGGCAAGGCCATGATGTTACCTTTGGGCGTAAACACATAGACTTCATCCGGGAACAAGTCGACTTTAAAGTTTTCCAGAAACTCGTGGCTATCGTCACTTTCGGTCTGTATTTCAACCAGGCGCTGCAGCCACTGGTGGGTTTGCTGTTGCAGTTTGGTCAGGTGCGCATCGGTGGTTTTATACAGCCAGTGCGCAGCGACGCCCGCATCGGCAATGTTGTGCATCTCCTGGCTACGGATTTGCACTTCAATTGGCGTGCCAAACGGACCAAACAGCGTGGTATGCAAAGACTGATAACCATTGGCTTTGGGGATGGCAATATAGTCTTTAAACCGGCCAGGAATCGGCTTATACAAGGCATGCAACGCGCCAAGTGCCAGATAGCAGGCAGCGGTGTCTTTAACGATGACGCGAAAACCGTAAATGTCGCCAATTTGCGACAATTTCATCGATTTTTCGGCCATTTTCTTATAAATGCTGTAAAGGTGTTTTTCGCGACCTTCGACATCATATTCAATATGATATTGCTTCAGCTGGTTTTGGATGGCTTCCAGAATCTTGCTGATGACCTCTTTGCGGTTGCCACGTGCCAGGCGAATCGCCTTATCAATTACGTGGTGGCGGTTAGGGTAGAGGTATTTGAGGCTTAAGTCTTCCAACTCATGGTAGATCGGGTTGAGGCCCAGCCGGTTGGCAATCGGCGCGTAAATATCCAGCGTTTCGCGCGCGATGCGTTTTTGTTTTTCTGGTCGCATGGCCTCAAGCGTTTGCATGTTGTGCAGACGGTCGGCCAGTTTGACCAGAATCACCCGCACATCCTGGCTCATGGCCAGCAGCATTTTGCGGAAGTTTTCCGCTTGTGCCTGAGTGGCCGTTTGCAGCTCTACTTTATCGAGCTTGGTCAGGCCATCGACCAAGTCCGCCACCTGTTTGCCAAAGCGCTCGGCAATCGCCGCACTGTCTACTTCGGTATCTTCCACCACATCATGCAGTAACGCCGCCAGCAGGGTGGGTAAATCGAGATGTAGTTTGGCCAGGATGCAGGCGACAGAAATCGGGTGGGTGATATAGGGTTCGCCGGTCTTGCGGGTTTGACCGGCATGCGCCTGCTCGGCATAGCGATACGCTTGCCAGACCAGTTGCACTTCTTCTTCGTTGAGATACTTGCGGATCAGCTGGGTAAGGGGGGAGTCCTCACGGTCAGCGGGGAGCAAGTCCACTTCTTCCAGAGTAGATCTGGACTTGCGATGGGCAGAATCGCCTTGGCTGTGGGGCATAGCTGTTTATGCTTGGCCCTTTTTCTCTAACAGTTCTACGCCGATTTTGCCGGCGGCGATTTCACGCAAGGCAATCACGGTAGGTTTGTCTTTTTGTGAGTAACCACTGACTAACGGGTCTGAGCCATTAGCGATTTGTCTGGCGCGATAAGCCGCCACCAATGTTAACTGAAAACGGTTTGAGATGTTGTCCAAGCAATCATCGACAGTAATACGTGCCATAAAAACCTCTTAATATGTGAGCCTACATGCAGCGTGCATGCGCGCTGGGTCAGGTAAGTGATTGAATCAATGACGCGTGGCAGGCAACCTGGCGGTTTAACTGCAAGCGCTGGGCGCGAACAATCGCCATCAGATCCTGCAAGGCCACGTCAAAATTATCATTAATTGTAACATAATCAAACTCATGCACGTGACGCATCTCCTCACGCGCCGCCGCCAGCCGCTGCGTAATCACGGCTTCACTGTCCTGGCCGCGGTTGTTCAGGCGGTGCGCCAGCGCATCAATCGACGGCGGTAAAATAAAAATGGAGGTGACTTGCGGAAACAGGGTGCGGATTTGTTGCGCCCCTTGCCAGTCGATCTCGAGGATCACATCACGGCCGGAGGCCAATGCATTTTCGACCTCACTTTGCGCGGTGCCATAACGCGCACTGTGTACATGCGCGCTTTCGAGAAAGCCGCCCTTATCCAAAATGTCCATAAACACCGATTCAGGCACAAAATGGTAATGAATCCCATCTTCTTCGCCTGGGCGTGGCTGGCGCGTGGTATGCGACACCGATAGTTTTAAAATCGGGTCTTGCGCCAGCATGGCGCGCACTAGGCTGGTTTTACCCGCCCCAGAGGCGGCAGAAATCACAAATAAATGACCTTGGCTCATGAGGCACACCATTCAGGGTTAGGCAGTGAAGAAAAAACGGATTTGAGTCCTTCGCCCCAGCCCTTGCGGATGCTGGCGTAGTAAGGATCGTTTTCCGTCAGTCGTTGCCGACAATCGGCGCTAAAGGTGTCAGTGCGGTATATCATCAAATCAATCGGTAAAGCCACAGAAATATTGCTGCGGATAGTGGAGTCAAACGAAATCAGTACGCATTTTACCGCATCTGTCACATTGGTTTGATGTTTGATGACGCGATCAATAATCGGTTTGCCGTATTTGGTTTCGCCGATTTGCAGGTAAGGTGTATCGGCGGTGGCTTCAATAAAGTTACCGGCGGCATAGACATTAAACAGGCGTGGTTTTTCGCCCTTGATTTGTCCAGCGACCAGGATACTGGCGCTAAAATCAATGCTGTGCTCTTTAAGCGCTTTGCCATCGCGCTGGTGTACCGCACGCATGGCAGCCCCCACCACGGTGGCCGCTTCAAACAGCGATTGCACATTGTGCAGGTGCGCATGCGGCTCAGGCGATTTGAGTTGTTCGCGACACAGATTAATCACCGATTGGGTAATGGCCAGGTTGCCTGCCGTGAGCAACACAATCATGCGCTCGCCAGGCACCTCGAACACGTGCATCTTGGGCGCAATCGCCACCTGATCGACGCCTGCATTGGTGCGCGTATCCGACGCCAGCACCAGGCCTTGTTCTAGCAAAATACCAACACAGTAAGTCATAAGCGTAAAGAGCGAAAAAGAGGAGTTAAAAAATCATCATAGCATGCGCAGCGACTACTGCTGCGCCGCCTGGGCTTGTTGTCGAAGTTGCTGTTGATATTGCGCACGCTGTTTGTCGGTTAGGCTGCCGTGCTGGTTGACATGCACCATGCTTGCCATGCCTTCACGACCACCGCCCATGCGCGAGCCCGTGACCGGGCTGGCGCTGCGGTAGTCTAAGCCGGTTGCCAGCCTGACATGCGTTTCGTCGGTCAATATACCATTAGACACGTCCAGCCCCAGCCACTGGTCGTGTTGCCAGACATCGACCCAGGCATGGGTTTGCATCAGGTGGCCATCGGCGGTGAACAGGTAGCCACTCACGTAGCGCGCCGGTAGGCCCAACTGGTGGCAGCAGCCAATAAAGGTGTGCGCATGGTCCTGGCACACGCCTTTGCCTAGCCGAAACGCTTCGGCGGCGGGGGTGTCGACCAGGGTGGCGCCCGGGATGTATTGCATGTGTTCACGCAAGGCCTGCATCATGTCCGTCAATGGCGCAGCGGCAAATTGGTGTGCAAACGCCGCCATGGCGGCATCTGCCTGCGTTAGTGGTGTCTCTCGCAGATAGACGTCCAGCGCTAAGGTCTGTGCAGGCGTGGTGGGTTCAACGCCGGTTTCCACTTCACCGCAGACGGTGATGACCAGTTCCTCATGTGGCTGATCTATGACCAGGGTGTGAGCCAGATTGCTAAAGGCATCTTCAAATGCGGTGAGTTGACCATTAACCTTGATCTGCCAATGCTTGACCTGTTGGCCCTCTCCATTGCGCGGCGTCAGGCGCAATTGTTGGATGGTGTATGGCACCACCTCGCTAAACACATAATGTGTCTGGTGTTCAATATTGAGTAACATAATTGGTGAGCACCAACGTCAACAGCGCAGCACTGTTGCTCACAGGCTGCGCGTGAAGAGGTTTATGGCCATCTATAATCTGCTTGTCAGACCGTCGCACTTAAAAAATTGCGTTGTATTTCTTCACCTAATTTACGGTTGGCCAAAATAAACTCATCTAAAAAGTGGTGTACGCCATCTTTTAAAATATCCAGCATGCGGCCGTAGTGCAGTTTGGCATGCATTTGCCCGGCTAAACGCTCCGCCTCGGTTTGGCGGCTACCGGCCACCTGGCGCAAAATCGGCATGATTTCGGCGTAACAGGCATGCAGTGAGCGTGGCATATCTTCACGTAAAATCAGCAGTTCAGACACTTTCATCGGCTCGATCGCATCGCGGTAAACCTTCTGATAGGCCTGAAACGCAGACACTGAGCGCAGCACCGCGCTCCATTCGTAGTAATCCACCGCGCCGTCATTGGCCTCTTGCATGGGGATTAAAAATTCATATTTCACGTCCAGCAGGCGTGCGGTATTGTCCGCGCGCTCCATAAACGTGCCCAGGCGCACAAAGCTAAACGCTTCATCGCGCAACATGGTGCCAAAGCACACACCGCGGAATAAATGCGAGCGGCTTTTGACCCATTCGCAAAACTCGCTCAAGCCGCTGACTGTCAGGTCCTGCTTGATATATTGGCCGAACTCCAGCCATAGCGTGTTCATGTTTTCCCAGGTTTCGGTGGTCATGGCCACACGCACGGCCCGCGCGTTTTCACGGGCGCTACGCAAAGAGCTATAAATGCTCGAGGGGTTATTGCTATCCATCACCAGGTGTTTAATCACATTGGCAGCATTGAGTTCTTTATAGGTTTTGTCATAGATATCGCGGATACCGGCAATTTCCAGCACTGTATCCCACAGCGCGGCTTCATCACTGCTGTCGGTAGGCAGCAGCGACATGTTATAGGTCACATCCAGCACGCGTGCCACGTTTTCGGTGCGCTCAATATAACGTGCCATCCAATATAAATGGTCTGCGGTACGGCTTAACATATCACGGCCTCTTGATTCACTTGTTGGGCAGCCATTTGCGACTGCGAAGTTTCTACACTGATGTCATCTCGCTCCAGCACCCAGGTATCTTTGGTGCCGCCGCCTTGCGACGAGTTCACCACCAATGAGCCTTCTTTGAGCGCCACGCGCGACAAACCGCCGGGCACCAAGCTGACTGTTTTGCCTGACAGCACAAACGGGCGCAAATCGACATGGCGCGGGGCGATGCCTTGCTCGACCAGCGTTGGGCAGGTAGACAGTGCCAAAGTCGGCTGAGCAATATAATTGGCCGGTTTAGACACAATGCGTAACCTGAATTCTTCGATTTCTTGCTTGCTGGCCGCCGGACCGACCAGCATGCCATAGCCACCAGAGCCTTGTACTTCTTTCACGACCAGCTCGGGCAGATGATCCAGCACGTAGGCCAGATCATCTTCCTTGCTGAGTTGATACGTAGGCACGTTCTGCAGGATGGGAGACTCACCCAGATAGAACTTAATCATCTCCGGCACGTAGACATACGTCGCCTTGTCGTCAGCTACGCCGGTGCCCACGGCGTTGGCTAACGTGACGCCACCATTGCGGTAGACGGAGAGCAGACCTGGCACGCCCAACAGGGAGTCGGGCTTGAACACCAGAGGGTCAAGGAAGTCGTCGTCGATGCGGCGGTAAATCACATCCACCCTTTGCGGGCCTTGTGTGGTGCGCATATAGACGGCGTTATTACGGACAAACAAATCTTGGCCTTCTACCAGCTCGATACCCATTTGCTGGGCGAGGAAGGCATGTTCAAAGTAGGCGCTGTTGTAAGCACCTGGAGAAAGCAGGACCACGGTCGGGTCAGTGACGCCAGTTTGCGCTACTGAGCGCAAATTGTTCAACAACACATGCGGGTAATGCTCGACTGGCGCAATCGGATATTTTTTAAATAAATCCGGAAACAAGCGCATCATCATTTTGCGGTCTTCCAGCATATACGAGACGCCAGACGGCGTGCGCAAATTGTCTTCCAGCACATAAAACTGCGATTCGCTGGTGCGCACCAAATCAATGCCCGCTACATGCGCGTAGACTTGGTTGGGCACAGTCACGCCCACCATTTCTGGTCGATATTGTGCGTTAGTTAAGATGCTATGCGGGACAATGCCAGCCTTAATGATTTCTTGGTCATGATAAATATCATGCAAAAACATATTGAGTGCGCGCACGCGTTGCACGGCGCCTTTGGACAAATGTGCCCATTCACTGGCGGAAATCATGCGTGGAATCACATCAAACGGAATCAGGCGTTCGGCACCATCTTCTTCGCCATAGACGTTAAATGTAATGCCTACACGGCGGAACAATACTTCCGCTTCGGCGCGCTTCGCGGCTAGCTGTTGTGTCGGGACATCGCTTAACCAGCGGTTATACGCCTGGTAAATCGCGCGGACATTGCCCCCATAGCCCTGCATTTCATCAAAAAACTGTTTGGCCGATTGCGTCATGATGCTGGACCTTTGCCTTGCTTGTAAAATTCAATTAAATAAGAGCAAGCCGTGTGCCAGCAAATAATAGTGTTTTAAATCATATTGTTATGGTTTTTAAGCGCTTACTATCAAAACAAAACGCACCATTTCGGTGCGTTTTGGAATCACGATTTTGGTGCAGCGTATGTGGTTTACTCAATATTCTGAATCTGCTCGCGCATTTGCTCAATGAGCACTTTGAGCTGCATAGAGACTTGGGTTGTTTCAATCGCAACCGATTTTGAGCCCAAGGTATTGGCTTCGCGGTTCATTTCCTGCATCAAAAAGTCCAGCTTTTTACCCATGGCGCCACCGGCCTGCAGAATACGGTCCATCTCAGTAATGTGCGATTGCAAGCGTGCCAGTTCTTCATCCACATCAATGCGCTGTGCATAGAGCACGATTTCCTGACGTACGCGGTCGTCATCTGCCTGCATGGCTTCGCGTAGTTTGGCCGTCAGTTTTTCCTGATACTGGCTCACCAGCGTGGGCAGCAGTGGTTTGACGATGCTGATTTGTTCGCGCACGCCTTGCAGGCGGTCGAGCAATACCTGTTTGAGTTTTTCGCCCTCACGCGCACGGGCGGCAATCAGTTCATCAATGCCCTGCGACAACCCGCTTTGCACGCTTTGTGCCATGGCCTCGGCATCTGCGGCTTCCGTTTGCAAGACGCCGGGCAGTTTGAACACGTCGACCAGGTTGATCGGTTGGGCTTGCGGAAAATGCTGTTGCAGCTCGCTGAGCGTTTGTGCAATCTGCGTCACCATGGCCGGGTTGAGTGAGAGCGTGGTCGCAGCGGCATCACTCTTGAGGCTCATGCGGCATTCCACTTTGCCACGGCCGAGGCGGGTTTGCAGTTGTTCGCGAATCAGCGCTTCAAACTGGCGCAAGCTGTCTTCAATTTTGACATTGAGTTCAAGGTAGCGATGATTCACTGCCCGCAGTTCAATCAGCAGCAGGCCACCCGGAAATCGGGCTTCGCTCGCGGCAAAGCCGGTCATGCTTAAAATAGGTTGGTTGTTGGTTTTTTTTGTGGTCATTTTCGTGGCTACCTTGCGTCTCCGGGCAAACTGGACGATTGTATCAAATGCGCTATCGATATGCGAAAATAGCATTCAGATAAAAGAAACCTGTGCTGGTGGTGGTATCGCAAGGCATTGCATGCAGGTTTCCCTTAATAAAAGCCATGATTGTGTCGTTAAAGCGTTAGTGAAGCTCTCTAATAAATATGATTTTGCCTTGCCAGTCGGCACTGCGCTGCATGACTACACCATTACACGGGTGTTGAGTCTGGGCGGGTTTAGTTTCGTCTATTTGGCGCAAGACCTGCAAAAAAACACGGTGGCGATTAAAGAATACATGCCGGTAACGCTGGCTGAGCGTGACGAACACACGCATATCCGCTCCAACGGTAAAAACGAAGCTGCCTACAAACATGGCATGAAGTGCTTTTTTGAAGAGGGCCTGGCGCTGGCCAATATCGAGCACAAAAACATCGTGCGCGTGAAAAACTTCTTCCGTGCCAACAATACCGTTTACATGGTCATGAAGTATGAGCGCGGCAAGTCGCTGCAAGATTACATCATGGCCTTGTCGCAACCGGTGCCGGAGAGCTTTTTGATCCGCATGTTTGTCGAATTGCTCAATGGTTTGCGCGAGGTGCATACGCGCAAATTGCTGCATCTGGATATCAAACCGGCCAATATTTATATCCGTCTCGATGGCTCACCGATGCTGCTGGACTTCGGATCGGCGCGCCAGGCCTTGTCTGAAGTAACATTGGCGCCAACCTACACGCCGGGCTTTGCGCCGCCAGAGCAATATATAGACCGCAAGCATCTAGGGCCATGGAGCGATATTTACAGCATCGGTGCCAGCATGTACGCCTGTTTGCAACGCGCATCGCCCGTCTCGGCCAATCTCAGGCTGAAAAATGATACGCTGGTGCCTGCGATGGAGCTGGGTAAACAGATATACTCTGAAAAATTGCTGGCGATTATTGATGAATGCATGCAGCTGGATTATTTATCACGGCCGCAAAGCGTGTTCTCATTACAGAAAAAAATGATCGGCATTCGCGTGGCAGAAGATCCGCGCGGGTCGCTGGTGGATAAAATCATCAAGGTGCTGAACAAACCGCTATGAAGTTCACCATTGCACAAGGCAGCCGCCAGGGGCCGCGGCCATATAATCAGGACAGGCTGGCGTATTCTTATCACAGGCATGCCATTTTTATGGTGTTGGCCGATGGCATGGGCGGCCACCAGCATGGCGATGTCGCCGCTGAAATCGCGGTCAAAACCATGATAGAGGCGTTTCAGCGCGAGTCGCAGCCCATGATTACCCAGCCAGCACAATTTCTGCGTGAGCAAATTGCCCGCGCGCATGATGTGATTGAAAATGTGCGCTTGCAAAAGCGCTTGCTGGAGTCGCCCCGCACCACCATTGTCGTGGCGTTGATCCAGCACAACAAATTGTTTTGTGCGCATGTGGGCGATTCGCGCGCGTATCTCTACCGCAATGGGCTGGTCGAATTTCAGACCGAAGATCACTCGGTGGTGCAGTCGTTGTTACGTGAGGGAAAAATCACCGCTGATGAAGTAGACCATCACCCGCACCGTAATAAAATTTATAATTGCATTGGTGGCGATCGCGCACCGCAGGCTGAGTTGGCGGCGCCGATTCCGTTGCGTGAAGGCGATGTGATTATGCTGTGCTCGGATGGCGTGTGGAATGCGGTGCCAGAAATCAGCATGGCGCAGCATATGCTGGCGGCAGATATCAATGATGGTGTGGGCAGGCTGTTGGATGATGCGGATCACGCCAGCATCACGGTGGGCGATAATATGAGCGCGATTGCCTTGCAATGGGGGCAGCGCGTGACCAGTCCGCTGACGATCTCAACGCTGGATTTACCGGTAGACGTCACTACCACCATGATGAATGAAACCACGGCCCCGCCCAGCCAATACGCGCTGGACCTGACCGATGACGAAATTGAAAAGGCCATTGCCGAAATACAGGAAGCGCTGGGTAGAACCCGGCAACATATTAAATAACCGAAAGTTGTCCACCATGATCAGACCTAGCCAGCGCGCCAACGACCAGTTGCGTGCCATCGACATTATCCGCCACTATACCAAGCACGCCGAGGGCTCTGTGCTGGTGAAGTTTGGGGATACGCACGTGATTTGCACCGCCAGCGTAGAAGAAAAAGTACCTGGTTTTTTAAAGGGCAAAGGCCAGGGTTGGGTGACGGCTGAATACGGCATGCTGCCACGTTCGACAGGTTCTCGCATGGACCGAGAAGCCGCTCGCGGCAAGCAAAGTGGCCGTACACAAGAAATCCAGCGCCTGATTGGCCGCAGCCTGCGCGCCGTGATTGACCTGCAAAAACTGGGCGAACGCACTATCCATTTCGACTGTGACGTCATTCAGGCCGATGGCGGCACGCGCACCGCCAGCATCACTGGCGCCTATGTGGCGATGGTCGATGCCGTGTCTACGCTGTTGCAAAAAGGCCTGCTGACAGAAACCCCGATCAAGGATTCTGTGGGCGCGATTTCGGTGGGCGTTTATCAAGGCACGCCGGTCTTAGATTTGGACTATATCGAAGACTCCGACTGCGACACGGATATGAACGTGGTCATGACCGGCAATGGCGGCTTTGTCGAGATTCAGGGGACGGCCGAAGGTGAGCCATTTAGCCGCGACACCATGAACCAGATGCTGGATTTAGCCGCCAAAGGCATTGCTGAAATAGCCAACATTCAACAACAGGCGTTGCAGGCATAAACATGGCCTTGCCATTCAACAAACTGGTTATCGCCTCCGGCAATAAAGGCAAAATCCGTGAAATCGCGCATGTGCTGGCGCCGCTCAATATCGAGATCGTATCGCAAGCCGAATTTAATGTGCCGGAGTGCCCCGAGCCTTTTGGCACGTTTGTAGAAAACGCCCTGGCCAAAGCCCGCCATGCCAGTGCCCACACTGGGCTGCCTGCGCTGGCAGATGACTCCGGCTTGTGTGTGAATGCCTTGCAAGGGGCGCCGGGCGTGATCTCGGCGCGCTATGCTGGCCCGCAACCGGCCAATAGCCTGCTCACGCAAGATGAACGAAACAACGACAAGTTACTCACAGTGATGGCGCGCGAGAGTGATCGCCGTGCTTATTTTTACAGCGTGTTAGTCCTGGTGCGCTCACCGCAAGACCCGCAGCCTATCATTGCCGATGGCCTATGGCTGGGTGAAATTCTGCGCGAGTTTCGTGGCAGTGAGGGTTTTGGCTATGACCCGTTGTTTATGGACCTGACCACGCGCAAAACGGTGGCTGAGTTACCCCTGGAAATAAAAAGCAAGATGAGCCATCGCGGCCAGGCGCTGGTAAAATTGCTGCAAGCGTTAGAACAGAGCAATTGAGAGCAAGTGCATGACAAATGAGTGGCCAAAATGGGTACGTGACGATGGTTCGGTGGTTTCCTGCACCGAAAAGGTCAAAGTCATGACCGAAAATTTTGATGAACTCAAACAAATTGCCCAGGATGCGCTCGAAGATGGGTTGCTGATGGAAGTCAGTGAAGAGCAGATGCGTAAAGCACTGCATGAGCTTGTCGACACTTTAGTTAATCCCTATAACAAGATATAGGTTTGCCAGCATGGCAAACCAATCGCCACAACACATCCTCCAAGCCGTTTTCGGTTATTCGCAGTTCCGTCACCAGCAACAAGCCATCGTCGAACATGTCATCGCTGGTGACGATGCACTGGTGCTCATGCCCACCGGCGGCGGCAAATCGCTGTGTTACCAGATTCCCGCCCTCGCACGCGAAGGCCTGGCGATCGTTGTTTCACCGTTAATTGCCTTGATGCAAGACCAGGTCGAAGCCTTACAACAACTGGGCGTCAATGCTGCCTTTTTAAACTCCAGTCTCAGTGCCGAAGATAACAGCCGCATTACGCGGCAAGTGCTCGCTGGCGAGATCAAACTGTTATACGTCGCCCCCGAGCGGCTGATGGTCGGCAGCTTTTTAAGCCTGCTCGACGAAGTGCAGCAACATGTTGGCCTAGCGTTATTTGCCATCGACGAGGCACATTGCGTGTCGCAATGGGGGCACGATTTCCGGCCTGAGTACCGCCAGCTCACCGTACTGCACAACCGCTTCCCCGATGTGCCGCGCATCGCGCTCACCGCCACCGCCGATGCCCCCACGCGCGCCGAAATCATCAGCCAGCTCAATCTCGAAAACGCCGCCCAGTTTGTCTCCAGTTTTGACCGCCCCAATATCCGCTACCACGTGGGTATCAAGAATAATGCGCGCCAACAATTGGCCAGCTTTTTAGAGCGGGAGCATCCAGAGGATGCTGGCATCATTTATTGCTTGTCGCGCAAAAAGGTAGAAGAAACCGCTGCATGGCTGGTAGAAAAAGGCTGGTCAGCGTTGCCTTACCATGCCGGTTTACCTGCGCAATTACGTGAGCACCACCAGCGACGCTTTCTGCGTGAAGAAGGCATTATCATGGTGGCGACCATTGCTTTCGGCATGGGCATCGATAAACCCAACGTGCGCTTTGTCGCGCATCTAGATTTACCCAAAAGCATGGAAGGCTATTACCAGGAAACCGGCCGTGCCGGTCGCGATGGCCTGCAAGCGAACGCCTGGATGGTCTACGGCATGGGCGATGTCGTCTCCATGCGGCAAATGCTCGATAGCGGCGAAGCCTCCGAAGAACGCAAACGCCTAGAGCGCCTAAAACTCGATGCCTTACTCGGCTACTGCGAATCTACCGCTTGCCGCCACCAAACCATCTTGCGCTACTTCGGCGAAAGCCACCCCGGTGCCTGTGACCAATGCGATAACTGCCTGCACCCGGTCGAAACCTGGCAAGCCACCCAAGTCGCACAAATGGCGCTTTCCTGCGTATTCCGCACCGGCCAAAGATTCGGCGTCGGCCATTTAATTGATGTCTTGATGGGTAAAGTCACGCCGCAAGTCGAGCGCTTTAATCACGACAAAGTCAGCACCTTCGGTATAGGCAAAACCCTCAATCAAGCACAATGGAGTGGCGTCTATCGGCAATTGATTGCCGCAGGCATGCTAGAAGCCGATATGGCCGCCTACGGCGGCTTAAAACTGACTGAAGCTGCAAGGCCAGTGCTCAAAGGCGAGCAAGAAGTGTGGCTACGCCGCGACGCCGAACCCGAAAAACGCATGAGCAAAGCCGAACGCAGCGCCCGCGCCAAAGAAGCCTTTGCCGGTGCGAATGATGATCCGCTCTGGCAAGCCCTTAAAGCCAAACGGCTGGAACTGGCAAGAGAGCAGGGCGTGCCGCCTTATGTGATTTTTCACGATAGTACGCTGCTGGAAATTCATAACCGCAAACCACAGACCCTGGATGAAATGGGGCAGATCAGCGGGATAGGGCAGGCGAAATTGCAAAAATATGGCGATGCGTTTTTGCAGGTGCTTGAAGACATGGCTTAAAAGCCATGAGATGCCTTTAAATGACATCCAGAAATTTCGACTGAAGCTTGGGATTCACCTTTTGACTCTGATGGATTAAATTGGCTGTCATTGAGATTTCTGCAATCTCAAGCAAGTTTTTATTGATAGAGACACCATCCTCCATAAACCAGCGCAGTACAGGTTCCAAATGCCAGATGCCACCCGCAGAGCTTTGATGAATCGGGTTGGGAAATCGCTTTTTAGGGTTGGCGATAATTTTTTGAATATTCTGTCGAGAGCAACCAATCACGCTGGCGATTTCAGTAGGGGTGACCAAGTCAGGTGATACCTCAATCAGTTCTGCGTCTGGGATAGCCTTTTTAACATCTGCAATCGCACTTAAAACGGCCGCATCAGCAGAGGCCGCTTCGCGCATAAAGTCGAGGGCTATTGCTCCCATTTTTCCCACGCCTATCGTTGCATCATCGCAGCCCGCTTCAAACAACGCATCTAAATATCGCGAAGAGTCTGCGTTTTCATTGGTCAGGGCATATTTCAAAATAAACTCGTATTCCATCATCGCTCACCTATTTTTTACCTTTGGGCAGGGTCTTTGTCGCGTTCTCGTCTAATTTGCCCACGCATTTGTCCACCACGCGACGTAAAGCTTTAGCATGATTCTCTGGGCTTCTGGGCGTACTCCAAATACTTGTCACACAAAACTCACCACAATGGCACTCTTCATCATTAAACGGGCAATACATTTTTCCCCAACAATGCCCTCCGCCCACCGTGACTTTCCAATGTTTGGAGATAGCATATTCAATGGCCGCATTGATTTCTTTGTTTGGGTGTTTGATTGCCATATTATCCCTGAGGATTTATGTTGTCAATCGACAACTATTTATAATTTATTAACTCTCGTTAATATAGCACTGGGCAATTTTAAAAACATCAGCAATAATCTGGATATCTATGAGACAGTAGTGGGCATCATGGCAAACAACTTTTATGCTCTTAAATCAGCACTTTCGACAGAAGCACAATCTAAGATGGCTCAGAAAGCTGAGCAATTGTTGCAACAGTTACCTTTATTCAACTTGTGTCAGGCGCACGGCCTGTCTAAAAAATGATGGCGGAAGCACTGCATATTCAGCAACCCGCTATAGCTAAAATTGAAAAACGTACCGATATGTATTTATCAACTCTGCGTCACCATATCCAGGCCATGGATGGCGAGTTGGAGATCGTAGTAAGATTTCCAGAAGGTTCAAGATTCAGAACTTCTCGGATTTGTAAGTTTGTAGAGCTAGATTAATAAAATGAACGGTGCTTACGAGGGAGATTTAATCAGACCATTAGGCCTTGTGACTTTGTATTTTGGTTATGCGGAGTTCGAAGTAAATAGCCTCATTAAATTATTGGGCCAATATGGCGTCAGTATAAAGATCTCTGACACGGCGTCTTTAGGCTTAAGGGTGGATGCATTTATTAATGCGCTTGAGCCACTAAAGTGCGACGGTGTGGTTGAGGTACTAGAAATTTTGGCAGAAGCTAAAACGCTTTTAGAGCAGCGTAACAACTTAATACATGGGGCTGTCTTTTCTCAAGGCCGCGTAGTTCCTAGCAACTCAGCGAAAAATCAGTTTTACGTCACTCCTGAATCTCTCTCTGAGTTAGCAGATAAAGCATTTAACTGGAAAGAGCGCCTTAACTCCAAAATCCAACGCCGACTTATTCCTGCACTGTGCAATCAATAAGTTATTAATTAAACTGTACTTAGAGTTGCGGAGATGTTTGGCATCGCCGCGATGCCGAACCCGAAAAAACGCATGAGTAAAGCCGAACGCACCGCCCGCGCCAAAGAAGCATTTGAAGGTACGAATGATGATTCGCTTTGGCAAGCACTTAAAGCCAAACGGCTCGAACTGGCAAGAGAGCAGGGCGTGCCGCCTTATGTGATTTTTCATGACAGTACACTGCTGGAAATTCATAATCGCAAGCCCGAGAGCTTGGATGAAATGGGACAGATTAGCGGGATAGGTCAGGCGAAATTGCAGAAATATGGGGATTCATTTTTGGAAGTCTTAGATGAAATGAATTAAAAAATTAATAGTGATGTTCCAAGATTGCAATCAGCTAGTGGCGATTCAAATAATGAATTAACAGCAGGCCTTATGACGACCAGGTACATGAATTAAGTATTATCTGCTTTAAAGTCCAAGCTGATCTTAAAAGTTAGATTTATACTTTTACTCATGGCAAAGCGAATTCGTCCAAAAAAATATAAAGTTGATGTTGCACTTCACCCTTGTTTATTGAGACGGTGGGTAAAGTGGTTGCCGAACATGAGTTCGGACATTACAGATATGCTCGCAAAAAAAGAAATTTTCTGGGAGCTTCAAGATATAGCTAAGGAAAATCCTGAAATTCTAAAACCAGATGCATTTTTTGATTGGATGTGTAGAAACTATGTAATTTCACAGGCTGTAGGTATTAGGAGTTTTATCGATGCAGATAAAAAATCGCATTCCCTATGGCGGTTGTTATACGAAATTCTTGAAAATCCGGGAGTAATAAATCGAACGGCTCATTTACGGTTTTATAGAAAAGTACCTAACGGAGAATGGCTGGGCAACAAGACATTTAATGCAGTGGTCGGAGAGGGAGCACAAAAATTAGGACAGATGGCGATTCGAGCAGATTTACGTAAACTTGAGGACTCTTGTGAGCGAATACGTAAATTTGTTAATAAACGTATCGCACACCGTACTAGTCCGGGTCAGATTCGACGGTTGCCAATATTTAATGAATTAGATGATGCTTTAAAAGTGCTTGATGGAATTTTCTGTAAATATAATTTGCTTTTAAGAGCACAAGGTCTTTCTTCATGCGAAGCTGTGCGTCAGTATGATTGGCGTGAAGTGCTTTGGGAGCCTTGGATTACTCAAGATAGTCAGCTGCGACCTTAGCCTTAGCACTCGTCACTTAATTGATATTAGTAATGGTTTTACAGTAGGCCAAACATTCTCCAATATCTTTGGCTGTGCATTGACATTAGGGTGCAACCCATCTTCAATCACTAAATCAGCGTGTCCGCTAACACCATCCAGAAAAAACGGTACAAAAGGTGTTTTGTATTTCTCTGACAAATCTAGAAAAGCCACTTTAAAACCATTGGTATATTTAGGGCCATAGTTCGGCGGGATTAGCATGCCTAGCAACACCACTTGTGCGCCAGCCTGTTTGCTGGCTTGAATCATTTTCTCAAGGTTGTTTTTCATTGCATCCAGCGGTAAGCCGCGCAGGCCGTCATTTGCGCCTAGTTCTATCACGACTATACTGGGTTTAAACTGCTTGAGTGCTGCGGGCAATCTGCTGAGTCCACCCGCAGTGGTTTCGCCGCTAACGCTGGCGTTGGCAACTTCGTAGGGCAATTGCTTGTCTTTCACTCGTTGGGCTAATAAATTGACCCAGCCTTTTTCTTTGGGAATGCCAAAGGCGGCGGATAAACTGTCTCCAAATACCAGAATCACCGGTTTGGATGCAGTCTCAGCCAAGGCGGGATTGGCAAAAAATAGAGTAGTGCAAACGCTTAATATTTTGAGAAAACGGAACATCATTAATGCAAGCCCCTTATGCGGTTGAAGCAGTGTCTTTAAGTAAAACGGTTGTTTCCAATGATACAACAATCCCCATTTTGACTAATTTGAATCTGGTAGTTCCTAAAAAGGAGCGCCTGGCGATCATCGGGAGTTCAGGTTCGGGTAAATCTACCTTGCTGGCTTTGCTGGCGGGACTGGATATTGCCAGCAGTGGCAAGGTGTTGATTGATGGCAGCGATATTGGTCCGTTGGATGAAGATGGCCGCGCCGCCATTCGTGCCAAACATATGGGGTTTGTGTTTCAGTCATTTCAATTGTTAGGCTCACTGACTGCGTTTGAAAATGTGATGCTGCCTTTACAGTTGGCGGGGCGTAGTGATGCGTCGTCTATCGCCATGTCGGCGCTTCAAGGTGTCGGGCTTGCAGCACGTGCTACGCATTATCCAAAACAGCTATCCGGCGGTGAGCAGCAACGCGTGGCAATTGCCCGGGCGTTTGCGGCCAAGCCTTCGATTTTATTTGCCGATGAGCCGACTGGTAACCTGGATGCGGCGACTGGGGAATCTATCATTGAGTTGTTGTTTGAGCTGAATGTGAAGAGCGGCACCACTCTAGTCTTAGTTACACATGATATGAATCTGGCGCGGCGTTGCCAGCGGGTACTTAATTTGCAGCATGGACAGCTAAACGAGATCACTATCCCTGACCATTCGGGAGTGCATTAATGCTGGCTTTCTCCATTGCCTGGCGCCAGTGCCGCAGCTTGTGGTCTTCAGGTGAAATCCGCGTATTGCTGTTTGCCTTGATATTGGCGGTGACGGCGACTACCTCAGTGAGCTTTTTCACTGACCGTATTAAGTCCAGCATGCAGACACAGGGCAATGTGCTGCTGGGGGCGGATCTGGTGGTGAATTCAGATCATGCCATCCCTGCCGCCTATCTGGCCGAAGCGCAGCGGCGCCAATACCAGACCTCGCAGGCGCTGGAGTTCTCCAGCATGGTGCTGAAAGGCGACAATAGCGAGCTGGCTGAAATCAAAGCAGTGGACGCTGTTTTTCCGTTACGTGGTCATTTGACCATTAGCAAGCGGGCAGCCACCGCAAAAGGTGAATTAACTTCAGCAGAAATTCCCACCAGTGGAACAGTGTGGATAGAGCCACGACTGGCACAAAAACTCGTATTGAAGATAGGCGATGAAGTCAGTGTAGGTGAAAGTCAGTTCAAGATTGCGGCATTTTTGCTGCAAGAGCCTTCGCGTGGCGGCGATATGTTCAGTATTGCGCCGCGTTTGTTGATGAATAGCGCCGATGTCGCGGCCACCGGCCTGGTGCAGTTTGGTAGCCGAGTGAAATACCAGTTGCTAGTAGCGAGTCCAAACGATGGCGTCGCTGCAAACCAGGCGATGGAAAACTACGCCGAATGGCTAAAACCGCGGTTGGCCAGAGGTGAGCGTGTAGACGATATCCGCAGCGCCCGCCCTGAAATGCGCAATGCGTTGAACAAGGCACAACAATTTCTGGGCATTGCCTCTATGGTCGGCGTGATTCTGGCGATGGTGGCGATGTTGCTGGCGAGTATCCCCTATGTGCAAAAAAGCCTGGATGCCTATGCCTTGATGCGCTGTTTTGGCGCGACCAAAAAACTGATTACGCAGATTTTGTTATACCAGACTTTGCTGCTCGCTTTGGTCGGTAGCGTGATTGGTTGCTTGCTGGGGTTTGCCGCGCAATACGGTTTAGCGATTCTGGCAGGGCGACTGTTTTTGGAAACTTTGCCTGCACCTGGCTGGATGCCGGTTTTGTTGGGATTGGTTACCGGATTTGCCACCTTGCTCACCGTCGTCTGGCCACAACTGATGCGTTTGCGCGCCGTGCCTGCATTACGCATTTTGCGCCAGGACCTGGAAGGCAATCTGCGCACCAATGGCATTGTGTTTTTACCGGCATTCCTGGTTTTGGCGGGGTTGGTGTTCTGGCATGCTGGTGATATCAAACTGGCTGCCATCGTCTTAGCGGCACTGCTGGCATTGGTCGTGGTGGCAGGCTTTCTGGCTTTTGCTGGCATGCGCATCGTGCGGTCGTTTAACGTCCAGAATTTCGGTGTGATCAAGCTGGGTTTAATGGGCTTAAAACGCCGCCCAATATTGACCATTGCCCAGGTGGTAGGTTTAAGCATGGGCCTGATGGCGATATTGCTGCTGGCAATGGTGCGTAATGATTTGCTGAAAAACTGGCAAACCTCGTTGCCGGCAGATGCGCCTAACCGTTTTGTCATCAATATCCAGGCTGACCAGATTCCCGGCATCAATGATTTACTGACCTCGCATGCCATTCAGCATGCCGATATTTTCCCCATGGTGCGTGCGCGGCTGGAAGCGATCAACGGCAAGCCGCTGAATACCGAAGATTACAAAGATGACCGCGCCAAGCGCCTGGCGGAGCGCGAGTTCAACCTGTCTTGGGCTGAGCAGATGCAAGCTGACAATGAGCTGGTAGCAGGGCAGTGGTGGCGTGCGGAAGATGCAGGAAAACCTCAATTGTCACTAGAGCAGGGCCTGGCAGAAACGCTTAACTTAAAGCTGGGTGATCAACTGACGTATGACGTGGCTGGCACCAAACTTAACCTGACCATCACCAGTTTGCGCAAGGTGGAATGGAATAGCATGCACGTTAACTTTTTTGCGGTGACACCGCCGAAAGTGCTGGATAACTATGCCGCCAATTACCTAACCAGCTTCCACTTGCCTGCGGGCAAGGAAGAAGCGTTGAATCAACTGGTCAGGAAATTTCCCAACTTAACCATTATCAATGTCGCCGCGGTGATGGAGCAACTCCAGAGCCTGCTCAGTAAAATGAGCTACGCCATTGAGTTTGTTTTTGGCTTTAGCCTGTTGGCTGGCTTGGCTGTGTTGTATGCCGCGCTGATGGCGACCCGTGAAGAACGTGTGCGCGAAAGCACCTTGATGCGGGTGCTGGGTGCTTCTAGAAAGCAGGTGGTGCTGGCAATGTTGGTAGAATTTTTATGTATAGGCATACTCGCCAGTGTCGTCGCCAATATTTTCACTAATGTCGCTGCTTATTACCTGACGACGCTGGTGCTGGATATGGAATACCAATTCAATGCCTGGTTAAGTGTGCAAGCCTTGTTGGCGGCAGTGGTGCTGGTGCCATTCTCTGCCTGGCTGGTGGCACGCAATCAGTTTAACCAAGCACCCAGGGTGTTATTACAAAGCATATAAGCCAGTGCCGCGGCACCGTTACGCGTTAAAATACACGCATGATCCCGATTTATCCTGCCAACAGTTTAAGTGACGCGCCATTACAAGGCGATGTCACCCTCAGCGGCCTCACCAATCCGCCGCCACTTTCGCTGTATATCCATATCCCCTGGTGCGTGCGCAAATGCCCTTATTGCGACTTTAACTCGCATGAGGCACGCCAGGAGATCCCGGAAGCGGCGTATGTCGATGCGCTGATTGCAGATTTGGAACAAGCCACGCCGCTGGTGTGGGGTAGAAAAATCCGCAGCATATTTTTTGGTGGTGGCACCCCCAGCATCTTTTCAGCCGAAGCGATTGATAAGATTTTGAGTCATGTGCGCATGCTGACGCCGCTGGAATATGACGCCGAAGTGACGCTAGAAGCCAACCCAGGCACGGTGGATATCGCTAATTTCAAGGGCTATCGTCAGGCAGGCGTGAACCGTGTGTCGCTGGGCATCCAGAGTTTTCAGCCACAATATCTAAAATCACTAGGCCGCATTCATGACCGTGAGCAGGCATTAGCGGCAGCGGAATTGGCGTTAAATACATTTGATAAGGTCAATCTGGATGTGATGTATGCCTTGCCGGAGCAGAGCCTGGAGGATGCATTGAAAGATGCTGAAACGGCTTGCCAGATCAAACCGGCGCATTTGTCGTTTTATCATTTGACGCTGGAACCAAACACGCCATTTCACCGCACGCCGCCGAGCTTGCCGGATGACGACACTAGCGCCACCATGCAGGAAGAGATTGAAAAGATACTCGATAGCCATGGCTACCAGCATTATGAGACTTCAGGCTTTGCCCAGCCAGGCGAGCAGTGTGTGCATAACCTCAATTACTGGACGTTTGGCGATTATTTAGGCATTGGTGCTGGCGCACATTCCAAGTTGAGTTTTCACGACAAAATTATTCGCCAGAGTCGGCATAAACACCCAAAACGTTACCTCGAGGCGGCACCAAAAGGGCAGGCGGTGGATAGTGAGTGGGTGATTGGTCGTGAGGATTTGGCGTTTGAATTTATGATGAACACGCTAAGGTTGGTGGATGGTGTGGAGGCTGGCTTGTTTCAGCAGCGCACGGGATTGCCGTTACGGGTGATACAAGCGCAAATGCTGGAGGCGCAACAAAAGGGCTTGTTGGAGCAGGTTGAGGGCGTGATTAAGCCGACCTTGTTGGGGCAGCGGTTTTTGAATACGTTGTTGGAGATGTTTTTAAAGGAATAAAGACGATTTAACAATCGCCATTCCGCTGTTGGGCGGAGTCCCGGCATGGTGAGATTGCAATAAAAGGTTATTCTTTAGATTGGTCGTTGTAGGATGGGCATTTTTGCCCACGCGGTTGTGGTTATTTGTTAGGTTTCTTTTCGCTTTTTCAGCGAATTACTTTTCTTTGTTTGCCCAAAGAATAAGTAACCAAAAGAAATGCACCCCAGCTTCCGCTTATTTCCTGTGCTACTCGGCTTGTCGGGCGGCCATCGAAACTCAACCTGGCAGCTCACACAAAACGTGAGCTGCTGCGGGATTCGAACAGCCGATGGCCGACAACTCCCGCCAATCCTGCGTTGCTCGGCGCGTCAGATGGGGACCCCGAACACCATGCGACCGCCACCGCTCCTAAATTGAAAAAGAAGAAAAAAGAGTCTAGTTTTTAGTCGCCCCAACTTCCACGCTGCTAGTTAAATCAGAATAATCCCACCCCATCACGCTGAGTAGCGGAGACAAAATAAGGAAGAAGGGAGCGACTGTTTGAGCTCCGCGGCAGCTTGCGGGTTATGCAAGCTGCTAGGGCGAGTTTCGTGACCGGCTTATTTTGTTGAGCAACGCAAGGGAGCCTTTAGGCCGAGATGGCTGGGTGTCGTCCTCTTTGGTTACTTTCTGGGGGACAAGCACCAGAAAGTGACTCGCCGAGTGGCGAAAAAGACGTAATGAATTTCGTATATATTTTATGATTACCGCTTAGACTGTCTTTCTTCAAAAATTCCCCAACCCAAACTCAATACCAGCAACAATATCGCACTCACCACAATCACCGCTAACTGCGGTGCCTGATAAAGCTGTTTCACAGGCGTCCGCGCGATCGCCTGAGCATTCGCCTGATAGGTTTCCACAATATGGGATTTCACTGCCGATATGCGTTCCGTCAAATGCCCTACAGAAAAAGAATACCCTTTTAACGAGAGTTCTTTCGGTAGATTTAATGTAGGCATATGCCAGTTTGACGATGTGTGTTGTGCTGCTTGCGTCAGTTGCACACTCATCACCAACCCGGGCGTGACAAAAGCGTCAGTATCAACTTCATCGGCTTTTTTAATTCGATGCGTGAGGGTGTGCAGGGTTTGTGCATTGGGCACGGCGATGAGTTGCGCGCTTGCACTGCGCTCATCCGGGCGCAGCACAATACCGCGACTGCGGCTAAGGGTGATGGATTGCTGCACAAAGCGCTGTTGCAGCACCGGGCTTTGCGGATAGAGTTTGGCGGCCAGGCTGTTGACGCTTTCGCCTGGCAGCAAGGGCCATAGCATGGCTTGTTCGTGTTTGGGATTCGCAATGCCAAGGGCTGCTGGTGTGGGTTGGCTCGCGAACAGGCTGCAAACTAACAGCAGCCCCATCATCATGACCGGGTATGATTTACGCTTACTCGGTGGATGATGGCGCGTTGTCATCAGCGGCCTAATTGCGCTCTGGCTTGCGCGATGGCGCGGCGGACTTGTTCTGGCGCGGTGCCACCCGTGTGGTTACGGCTGGCGACCGAGCCTTCTAGTGTCAGCACTTCAAATACGTCTTCGCTGATGGTGTGACTAAAGGCTTGTAGCTCAGCCAGGCTAAATTCGGCCAGGTCACGGCCTGATTCCACACCGGCTTTCACGGCGTGGGCGACCACTTCGTGAGCATCACGGAACGGCATGCCTTTTTTCACCAGGTAATCGGCGAGGTCAGTCGCCGTGGCAAACCCTTCCAGTGCGGCCTGGCGCATATTGTCAGCTTTGACGGTAATGCCGCGCAGCATGTCAGCGTAAATCTGCAAAGTCACCAGCAAGGTGTCAGCGACGTCGAACAGTGGCTCTTTGTCTTCCTGGTTATCTTTGTTGTAGGCCAGCGGCTGGCCTTTCATTAAAGTCAGCAGGCCGATTAAATGGCCATAGACGCGACCGGTTTTGCCGCGCACCAGTTCAGGCACATCCGGGTTTTTCTTTTGCGGCATGATGGAGGAGCCGGTACAGAAGCGGTCGGCGATATCAATAAAGCCGAATCTTGGGCTCATCCATAAAATCAGTTCTTCTGAAAAACGCGACAAGTGCATCATGAGCAATGAGGCTGCGGCGTTAAACTCAATGGCGAAGTCGCGGTCAGATACAGCATCTAAAGAGTTCTGGCAGACGCTGTCAAAACCCAATAATTCAGCCACCAGTTCGCGTTTGATAGGGTAGCTAGTGCCTGCGAGTGCGGCAGCGCCCAGCGGCAAGCGGTTGATTCGTTTACGTGCATCGGCAAAACGTTCGGCGTCGCGGTTCAGCATTTCAAAATAGGCCATCAGGTGGTGGCCGAAGGTGACGGGTTGCGCCACTTGCAAATGGGTAAAGCCAGGCATGATGGTGGCGGCGTGTTGCTCGGCTAAATCCAGCAATGAAGTTTGCAGGGCGCGGATGCCGGCAATGCTGTCATCGACCACGCTACGCAACCACAGGCGGACATCGGTCGCCACTTGGTCGTTGCGTGAGCGGGCAGTATGCAAACGTTTACCGGCATCGCCGATTTTTTCGGTCAGACGTCTTTCAATGTTCAGGTGCACATCTTCCAGGTCCAGCAGCCATTTAAATTGCCCAGCTTCAATCTCGGCCAGAATCTCACCCAACCCGCGTTTGATGTCAGTGACATCTTGCGCCGAGATAATGCCTTGTGCACCCAGCATGGTGGCATGCGCAATCGAGCCTTGAATGTCGAATGTGGCCAGGCGCTTGTCGAAATCGACAGACGCTGTGTAGCGTTTGACCAGCTCGGCCACCGGCTCGTTAAAACGGCCGGACCAGGCTTGGTCTTTTTGGTGCAAAGATGACTGTGTATTGGAGTTGGACGTTGTCAAAACAAAAATTCTTTCTGCCAGAAATGGGGCGCACAGCGCGTGCTTGCGCCATGGGCACTTAATACTTATGATGCTGGCACCACATTATAAACGAACATCACGCCGTGCGTAAAAGTAGCCGCATCCCCAATTTTCGCAATCTGGGCATACACTTACGTGTACTGTTGCTCCACCTGTGTCTATTGGCGCTGCTCACCGTGTATGACGGCCAGTCTGGCTGGAACGCCGTCTTGTGGGCTAGCGACCTGGCGCGCATAGGCAGCCAGTGGTTGCCACCACTATTGCTGGTGATGGGCGCGCTCACACTGGCTTATCCCATGATTAGCCGTTGGCCTTATCGGCAGGCGTTGGCCGCCTTGTTTTTGCTGGCGATTGGCATCACGGCGCTGTTAACCTATGGCTATCAAAGTTGGATTGCGCCTTTGAGCGCGGCACAGTATTGGCAGGTGATGTTGCTGTGTGTGGCGGATGTGCTGGTGTGCCTGTATTACCTGGACTTATTGCAGCGGGCCTATTCACCGGCAATTGCTGAGGCGCGTTTGCAGGCCTTGCAGGCGCGGATTCGCCCCCATTTTTTGTTTAACAGCCTGAATGCTGCTTTGTCACTGATCCGGAGCCAACCGCAACGGGCAGAAACAGCGCTGGAAGATATGGCTGAGCTGTTCCGCGTATTGATGGCGGATAACCGTGATTTGGTGCCGCTGTCGCAAGAGATTGCCCTCTGCCAGCAATATTTGAATATCGAAAAGCTGCGCCTGGATGAGCGTTTGAAATGCGATTGGCAGCTGTCTGAGATTCCGCCAGAAGTGATGATCCCGCCGCTGATTTTGCAGCCGTTGCTGGAGAATGCGGTATATCACGGCATCGAGCCGCAATCGCAGGGGGGCGTGGTCAATATCGACATCAAGCCCAGTGGAAAAAGCTTGTTGTTGCGTATCAGCAACCCGCTGCCGCCACGCAGTGATAAATCTGGCGGCAATAAAATGGCGCTTAAAAATATTCGTGAGCGCCTGCGTTTGCACTACGACCTTGAGGCGCAGTTGCGGCAATATGAGGCCGATCAGCGCTACATTGTTGAAATCGTGATCCCAACGCGGCCTTTATCTGAGGTTGTGCATGGCTAATCAGCGCTTGCTCATCGTAGATGACGAGCCGCTGGCCAGGCAGCGCTTGCGCGACTTGGTCGGCGATGTGGGCGGTTACGACGTTGTGGGCGAAGCGGCGAATGGTGTGGAAGCGCTGCCGCTGCTGCAAGACTCGACAGTGGATATTGTGCTGGTGGATATTCGCATGCCGGTCATGGATGGCATCGAGTTGGCGCAACATTTGCGCGATTTGCCGCGGCCACCCAAGCTGATTTTCACCACCGCCTACGATCACTATGCGGTGCAGGCGTTTGAGTTGAATGCGATTGATTATTTGCTGAAACCGATTCGTAGCGAGCGCCTGGCGGCTGCCCTGGCGAAAGCCAAACCGCTGCAATCAGCACAATCGCAGGCCTTGCAGCCATTGCAGCAAACGCATGATCACCTGAGTATTTACGAGCGTGGCAAAGTGGTGCTGGTGCCGATTGCAGAGGTGCTTTATCTGCGCGCCGAGTTGAAATACGTGACGGTACGCACGCGCGAAAAAAGCTATTTGCTCGAAGCCGCACTCAGTCAGCTTGAACATACCTATGCCACGCAATTTGTGCGTATTCACCGCAATGCACTGGTGGCACGTGCGGCGATTAGCGGGTTCGAGAAGCAACGGGTTTCGACAGGCGAAGAAGCCGGAGAAACCGCATGGGTGGTCTTAATGAAAGGCATCCCGGAGACATTGGTGGTGAGTAGACGTCACCAGCATGTAATTAAGGCCGCCTAGCGGCGACCTTAATTTGAAGGCACTCATTTAAAGGCGCTATTTCTTTTTTTGCGCCTGATCAATCACTTTGGCGGCCCAGTCGCGGCCACCTAGGCCAAAGGCAATCGCCAGTGCCAAAAACACGGCGCCAAACACAATCACAAACAGTGAGTGAATCAGTTGCATGCCAATGCCCAGTTGTTCCAGGGCAATAAAAATCGCCAGAATCTGGATGCAGTATTCGGCTGAGGTGCTGATGATAAGCGCTTGCTCAAACTTGATGCTATGTAACCAGGCGAACACCAGGCGGTTGATAAAGCGCGCAAACAAAGTACCGAAAATGACTACCAGAATCGCCACAATAATATGCGGTAAATAGCTGGCCAGCTCTTTAAGTAATGAGGCCACTTCGCTCAAACCCAGTGAGTTGGCGCCGGTAATGACAAACAGCAGAATGACCAGCCAATACACCACCTGGCTGATGATGCCGCTCAGGGTGACTTTATAGTTGGCGCTACGCATAAAGGCTTCGAGACCGGATTTTTGCGCAAAAGTGTCAAAGTGTGAAATCTCAAGAATGCGTTTGACGCCTAATCTGACTGCTTTAGCGACCAGCCAGCCAAAAAATAAAATCACGATGGCGGCGAGTAATTTGGGCACAAAATGGACCAGTTCGACCCAGAATTGGTTGAGAGAAGAAAGAAAAATGTCGAGTTGGTATTGCATGGATAGTCCTCCATTTTTATCAATAAATAGCGACTTTTCTAGCCACTTCGGGTTGCTATGCAAGTGCCAGCATAACTCAATCGGACGGCCTTGTGGAGCAAAAGGTTCATCAGGAGATGTCCGCATAGACGCACAGCAGTCAGGCGATGCCGTGTTAAAATAGCGCGCTAAATCCATCATAGGTATGATCGTTGTGAGTACACTCAATCCCCCTGCCAAGCTGGTTATTGCTTCACGTGAGAGCGCGCTCGCCATGTGGCAGGCCAAGCATATCCAGTCCAGATTACAGGCCTTATATCCACAGTGTGATGTCAGCATTTTGGGCATGACCACCACCGGTGACCAGATTCTGGATTCCCCCTTGTCCCGCATAGGCGGCAAAGGCTTGTTTGTGAAAGAACTGGAAAATGCGCTGGCGGATGGCCGTGCTGACTTGGCGGTGCATAGCATGAAAGATGTGCCCATGCATTTGCCAGCAGGCTTTGTGCTCACCGCCACTGGTGAACGCGAAGATCCGCGCGATGCATTTGTCTCGAATACCTATACAAGTCTGGAAGACCTGCCTGACGGCAGCGTGGTGGGTACCTCCAGCCTGCGCCGACAAAGCCAGATACAGGCGCGTTTTCCGCATTTACAAATCGAGTCGTTGCGTGGCAATGTGCAAACCCGTTTGCGCAAACTGGATGAAGGTCAATATGCGGCGATTATCCTGGCGGCGGCTGGGCTGATTCGCCTGGAATTGGGCGATCGTATCAAAAGTTTTATTAGTCCTGCGGACAGCATTCCGGCCGTGGGCCAGGGCGCATTGGGCATCGAAATCAATGCCAACCGTACAGACCTGAGGGCAGTCTTGGCGCCGTTGAATCATGTGGATACGCAATTGTGCGTGGAAGCTGAACGCGGATTTAGTCGTGCGTTGGCTGGCAGCTGCACGGTGCCGCTGGGCGCCTATGCGACCAAACAAGGTGAGACCATCAGCATGCAAGGGTTTGTCGCCAGTGTCGATGGCAAGCAGATGCTTAAGGAAACTGTGACTGGTCATGCGTCTGATGCAGAAAAATTGGGCCAGCAATTGGCCTTGCAACTGGTGGCACGCGGTGCTGATAAAATTCTGGCCGCGCTGGATGGCGTGAAATGATCCTGCCATCGGCTGCGCCCTTGGCCGGGATGCATATCGCGGTCACGCGGCCACCCGAGCAAGCCACCAAGCTCACGGCAGCGATTACTGGTGCAGGCGGCACAGTGATTTCTTTTCCGCTGCTGGATATTAAAGGCCTGGACGACCTGCGTGCATTTCATGCGGTAGTCACACCGCTAAGCCAGTTTGACTGGGCCGTGTTTATCAGCAGTAATGCCGTGCAATATGGCATGCCTTTGTTGCAAGCAGCTGGCATTTCCCCGACATTACAATTTGCCGCTATCGGCCCGACCACGGCTGCCAGCTTGCAAGGCTATGGCATCGCAGAAGTGCTGACGCCTAGCGAACGCTTTGACAGTGAAGCTTTGCTGGCACTGCCGGCATTACAGCAGATGCAAGGCCAGCGCGTACTGATTGTGCGCGGTGTGGGTGGGCGTGAAGTGCTGGCTGAGACCTTAAAGCAGCGCGGTGCAGAGGTGGTATTTGGCGAGTGCTATCGCCGCGTCAATCCTCAAAATAGTGCCGAGTGCCTGCAACAGGCCTATGCCAACGGCCAATTACAAGGCATCGTCGTCACCAGCAGCGAAGCCTTGCGTTTTTTACTGGCGCTGGCGGGCGAGGGTGACTGGTTAAAAGCGACGCCTGTATTCGTTAACCATGCCCGTATTGCCGAGCAGGCGCGTGAATCTGGCTTGATCGCCTTTAGCGCCGACCAGTCTGGCGATGCTGCCATGCTCAGCCTGCTGCAAGCGCATCTTTCACCTAACGCGGGCTAGATCTTTGACCTGCGTCTGCAAGCCAACAGCCCTAAGCCCGCTAACATCAACATATAGCCATCAGGTTCTGGCACCGCTGAGACATTGATGCCTGCGTTGTTTGTCAATGTGATTCGCGATTCATGAATGAGCATCTGACTTTGTGCGGGTGTCAGCACTAGGCTACCTGCCAGCGCTGGCTTTTGAATAATGCTTTGATTAATCGCGTTTGAGTTGCTTGAACTCTCGCTGATGACAGACCCTGGGTGCAAGCCTATGTCAAATGACTGCCAGGCAATCACTGGGCGCGGCGACCATCTGTCTACAGGCGTGGTGCCGCTGGTGAGTAAGACTGTGTGCGTGGTGTCGAACAGCACATTGCTACCAATGGTCAGGCTGCCGGTCAAACTTGATAGGCTGATTGCCGGCGCGTAGAGGTGGAGGTTGCTGAGTGTCAGGTCGCCACTGGCCAACAGTGATATTGGGCTATCAGAGGTTAACCAGCCGCCATCCAAACTGAGGTTGCCTGTGCAATTGAATGAGATGCCGCTGTCTGAGGAAAGCGCCATGTCTCCGGAGCAGCTCGTGCTTGCCAGACTGATTTGAGCACTGGCGTGGCTTGCCAGCGGTAGGCAGGCAAGCAAACAGGATAATACACACAGGCGTAACATCTCACACTCCTTGATATAAGGCATTGCAGTGTAGCGGGACAAGCACCGGCGTTGCGTGATGCTTTGGTGAAGCTCAGACTAGGCCATAACCATGACAAGTTCACAGGATAGGGCTTGACAAAATAAACTAAATAACTAATTATTTGGTTATATGAAAACAGTGACCCAGATTCCAGACCCGTGGAACGCTATTTCTGAACTCTTTGTTGCTTTGGGTGATGCCCATCGGCAACGGATTTTGCTATCGTTTGAAAAAAACGAGCGGCTGACCATTCTGCAAATTGTGGAGGGCTCGCAACTGAGCCGCACCGCAGTCACCCATCATTTAAAAGTACTTGAGCGTGGCGGCGCCTTGCAGAGCGAAAAAGTCGGCCGCGAAGTATATTTTTGGGTTAATCAATCATTGATGCAGCAAGCACTGCAAGACGTGCTGGACTACATCAAACAAGACATATAAAAAAGAAGTTAACAGGGAGTAAATAATGCTGGTGAGAGTATTAAGAGCCGTATGTCGTCTGTTGTTTCGCGTGCAGGTGACAGGGCTGGAAAATGTGCCGCAGGAAGACAGGTTGTTGATTATTGCCAACCATGAGTCTTTTCTGGATGGCTTGCTGCTAGGCTTGTTTTTACCCAAGCGTGCGACTTTTGTCGTCCATACCGGTGTACTCAAGAATCTCTTTTTTCGCTGGTGGTTAAAGCTGACACCGCATTTATCTGTCGACCCGGCGAGCCCGCTGGCGATGAAAAAAGTCGTACAGCGCCTCAATGCAGGCGAAAACGTGGTGATCTTTCCCGAAGGCCGCATTACGCTGACCGGCGCCTTGATGAAGGTCTATGACGGCCCTGGATTCGTGGCGGCAAAAACCGGTGTCAAAATTCTGCCAGTGCGCGTTGAAGGCGCTGCACAATCGTATTTTGGCCGCTTATCTGATGCGCATCCGCGCAAGCTGTTACCTCGCGTGACTCTGAAAATTTTGCCACCGACAGGCATCCGTATTGAGCAACATGGTCACCATGCTCCGCTCACCGCCAAGCAGCGCCGCCGCATTGCGGGCGAAGCCATGCGCGGCATCATGCAGCATATGCTGTTTAAAACCCAGCAAAGCAAAAGCCTGTTTGAAGGGTTTTTGGACGCCATGGATAAATATGGTGCCAAGACACGCATTATTGAGGATATGCACCAGGTCGAAGACACCTATCAAGAAGTGCTTAAACGCAGTCTGGCACTGGGTCGTATCGCGAGCAAGGTCAGTCAGCCAGGTGAGGTGGTGGCGGTGTTGATGCCGAACATTACCAATACGTTGGCACTGGTGCTGGGCATGAGCGCCTTTAAAAGAATCCCTGCCATGCTCAATTACACCGCGGGGGCCGATGGCATGCGCAACGCATGCATCGCAGCGAATATCCGCACGGTCATCAGCTCGCGCAAGTTTATTGAAGCGGCTAAGTTAGAGGAGACCGTCGCCAACATGCGCGATCTGAATATTGTCTACCTCGAAGACCTGCGTAGCCAATTTGGCGTACTCGACCGCGCGTGGCTCATGGGCTATGCCTTACATTACCCGCGCGCGGCCATGGAGCCCGTCACTGCTGAAGAGACGGCCGTGGTGTTATTTACCTCTGGCTCCGAGGGCAAACCCAAAGGCGTGGTGCATAGCCATAAAAGCATTTTGGCCAATACACACCAGATTTTGGCAACACTGGATTTCAGCCCGGCAGATAAATTCATGATGGCCTTGCCGCTGTTTCACGCCTTCGGCTTTACCGGTGCGCTGCTGCCGTTGTTAAACGGGGTTCCCATGCTGCTGTTCCCCTCACCGCTGCAATACAAGTTGATCCCGGAAGTGATTTACGACAAAGGCTGCACGGTATTTTTCTCTACCAGCACGTTTCTGGGCAACTACGCCAAATATGCGCACCCGTACGACTTTTACAAATTGCGCGTGGTGTTTGCCGGGGCCGAAAAACTCAATGAAGAAGTGCGCAAGATTTACCACGAAAAATTTGGCATCCGCATATTAGAAGGCTATGGCACCACCGAGTGCGCGCCGGTGGTGGCCGCCAACACGCCAATGGCTAACCGTCATGGCACGGTCGGCCAGTTTTTTCCTGGCATTGAGCACAAACTAGAGCCGGTGCCAGGCATCGAAAACGGCGGCCGTTTGTTGGTCAAAGGCGACAACATCATGCAGGGCTATTACTTGTATGACAATCCCGGCGTGTTGGTCGCACCGCGAGATGGCTGGTATGACACCGGCGATGTGGTTGAAATAGATAGTGACGGGTTTATTCATATCAAAGGCCGCGTTAAACGCTTTGCCAAAGTCGCCGGTGAAATGGTCTCACTCGAAGTGGTGGAGAAAATGGCGACTACCGCAGCCCCGGAACAACAACATGCCGCGACCACGGTGGCAGATGCCAGCCGTGGTGAAAGTATTGTCCTGTTTACCACTGACGCCAAACTCAAGCGTGAAGACTTGCAGATTGTGGCTAAAACTATGGGTGCACCCGAAATTGCCATCGCCCGCAAAATTATTGTAGTGGCGCAAATCCCGGTGCTGGGCACGGGCAAAACAGACTATGTCACCTTGAAGCAGATGGCGGAAACAGCTGCATGAATCGCAGACAGTTTATGATCGCTGGTGGTGCCTTACTCTGTGCAGGCTTAACAGAGGCCGCTTGGAAATATGTGCCAGACAGTGGGTTGAAACATCCCTGCGGTGAGGCTTTTCCAGCTTCACTACGCGAGCATGAAACCTGGAAAGTGCTGTGGCAAGATATACGGCCTGATCAGGTTTGGGATGCGCATGTGCATTTGGTCGGTGTGGGGGATGCATCGAATGAGACATGGTTTAACCCTGCGATGGATGAGTGGTTGCACCCTCAGCTCAAGCTGCAAAAATCATTCTATATCAATGCGACCTGTGCCGACCCGGCACAAATAGATGAGACCTCAGTGAGCCGAATGGACGCATTGGCACAAGCATTACCAGCAGGCATGAAGCTGATGTTATTTGCGTTTGACTGGCATCGCGATGCGCAAGGCAAAATTCTCAAGCAACATTCCATTTTTCATATTTCCAACCAATATGCAGCGGCGATTGCCCAGCGACAACCAGATCGCTATGAATGGGTCGCTAGTATTCATCCATTCAGGCCAGATGCAGTTGACGCACTTGAGCACGCTTATGCACATGGTGCCAAAGCCATCAAGTGGCTGCCTTCTGGCATGGGTATAGATCCAGCGTCAGCCAAGTGCGATGCTTTCTATAAGAAGGCGGCAAGTCTGGGGATCCCTATTATTAGCCATACAGGCCAGGAGAGTGCTGTCCCTGGCGGTGATCAAGCATATGGTAATCCGCTTCGAATGCGGCGTGCACTCGACCATGGTGTGAAGGTCATTCTGGCACATTGCGCAAGTGATGGCATGGATCAAGACCTAGATCATGGAGGCCGCAGTATTCGCAGTTTTGATTTGTTCACCCGTTTAATGGAGACGCCGGACTATCAAACTTTGTTGTATGGCGATATTTCAGCCACCACACTGATCAACCACGCCTGGGTGTTGCCGGAATTAATCAAGCGACAGCACTGGCATCCAAGGCTGGTGCATGGGTCGGACTACCCGTTACCTGGCATCATGCCACTCACAAACTTAAAGACCTTGATTGCAAATGGTTGGCTGAGTGAGACGCACAAGCCTTTTCTAATCACTTTAAAGAATCACCATCCTTTGTTATACGACTTTGCCTTGAAACGGTTGCTGAACATCAATGGCCAAAGTTTCTCTCCCGTTGTTTTTGAAACCAGACATTTTTTTGAGCGAACATGACCAATCCATTTAACTTATTACGTCAGCAACGGTTTGCGCCTTTTTTCTGGACACAAGGCTTAGGCGCCTTCAATGACAATGTGTTTAAAACAGCCTTGATTACGCAAGTGGCGTTTAACACCGCCAGCCTGACGACGCTGGATGGGGCAACATTGGCGACCTTGCTGCCTGGCCTGTTTATTTTGCCGTTTTTCCTGTTTTCGGCCTCAGCTGGACAATTGGCGGATAAATATGAAAAGTCGCAGATTATCCGCATGGTGAAAGTGCTGGAGATAGGCATCATGCTATTTGCGAGCATCGGTTTTTTAAGTCGCAGCTTGCTTATGCTGGCGCTGGCCTTGTTTTTAATGGGCGTGCATTCCACTTTGTTTGGGCCGGTGAAGTATTCTTATTTGCCACAACATTTACAGCCCGGGGAACTCACGGCGGGCAATGGCCTGGTCGAGATGGGCAGTTTTGTGGCTATTTTACTCGGGCAGGTGCTGGGTGCCTGGCTCGGCAGTTTAGAACAACATGCCTTGTTTACCAGTTTGAGTGTCTTGCTGGTCGCGGTCTCCGGCTATCATCTCAGCCGCGGTATTCCGCTGTCACCAGCGCCTGTGCCTGACATCAAGATTAACTGGAACCCGATCACCGAAACGATTAAGAATGTGCGCACGTTCTGGGCGCAGCAAACCTTGTGGGTGGCGATTGTGGCCATTTCGTGGTTCTGGTTTTTTGGGGCGACTTTGTTGGCACAGTTTCCTAACCTGGCAAAAAACGTGTTGCAGGGCAGCGAGCGAGACTTTATCAGCCTGTTGTCGATTTTTTCGGTGGGCGTTGGTGTGGGTTCTATTTGGTGTGAAAAACTGTCCAAAGGCAAACAAGAGCTGGGTCTGGTCATGCTGGGGGCAGCAGGCATGTCTTTATTCGCCTGGGATTTCGCCAGCACCACTGGCAGTATTCAACAACAGCTGTTAACGCATCCAGCGCTCACATTGCATACATTAGGCGGCGTGGATGATTGGCGCATGTTGCTCGATGTGGCCTTGCTCGGTGTGAGTGGCGGCTTGTATATTGTGCCCTTATATGTGTTACTGCAAAGCCGCGCCGAGGCTGGCTATCAGTCACGTGTGATTGCAGCCAATAATATTATGAATGCCTTGTTTATGGTGCTGTCGGCCGGGTTTTCGGTGTTGCTGTTTGGCATGGGCGTGACTATTCCACAATTGTTTGCTATCACTGCCGCAGCCAATGTGCTGGTGGCGATTTATTTATGTTTTCGTCAGCCGGAATATTGGCACAGCGTGCGTGACTACCTGCGTGGGTTGAGGGGGTAGGCATGCGTCGTATTGTCGGCATGGGCGTTGGCCTGATTTCGTCGTTTGTCTCTGGGGCGTCTGCCAGCGATAGACTGGGTTTATATGCGCAAGACCAATTCCAGACGGTGCATGGCATCTGTCAGCCATGCCAGGCGTTACCGCAAACCCAGTGGTATTTTCGCCATGAAACCGTTGCGCTGCCGCAGCCAAGCCTGCCGGTGTCTGGGTACCACGGTGATAAACGCGGGGCTGACGATACTCAGGCGCTAAACCCCGATGCGTTGCCGGAATTGGTCTGGACCGGCGCTAGCCAGCGTTGGTCGCAGATGACATTGCATGCAGATAGCTCGGAAATCATAACCGCGCAGGGTGAGCGCTGGCAGTTCAATCTGGTGCCTAAAATTGCCAGCAACCGCGCGTATTGGAATGCTGAAACGAGTCGATTTATCGGCCAGGCGCCATTGTCGGTGCGCGGCGAATGGGATGGCCAAACACTGGTGGCGCGCACGGTCTGGCCGCAGCCGTTTAAGCTCAATTTAACCGCCAGCACACAACCGTTGAGCCGGGGTGAGAGCCTGCAATCGCTGGTGCAGTTTGCCAACGGCGGCGCCCGCAGCCCGTATCACAGCCGGTTGTTATGGGAGAGATCACCTGGCGCCGGGCAACAGTCGTCCGGCAAAGCGGCGTTGGGCATTTTGCTCAATGGCGCGCAAGGCGATGACGATGAGGCGCATGGCGGACATTTTGCATTGGCAACCGGCGTCGTTGGTGCTGAGGGTGAATATGCGACATGGCTGGTCAATAACTACTACAATCTGGCCAGTAATAGCGAGAAGGGCATTATTGCCGCGGTGACGCCATTTGATAAATACATGGGCGACTTCAATAGCGGGCAGGCCTTTTACCGTCCCTCTTATATGCTGGTGGCGGTATTTAGCCAGCCTCATATTCCCCAGCAGATTCAGGCCCTCAACAATCGTGTGTTCCAGCATTTTTACCGCAATGATTTTGTTTATGACCATGCCCGCGAAAACTGTGCCGGCATCAGCATAGACACCTTACGCAACCTGGGCTGGCAGGTGCCACCACGCGGGGTAGAAAGCCTGCTTAAAGCCAGTGCGGCGTACTGGTATGTGGCGGCGACGGAGCGCAGCTTGAAAAAAGGCCGCGCCATTTATGATTACCTCAATACTGAAATGACGCGCTTGTTCCCCGCCGTGGCGTTTGATGCAATTGGTAATGACCTGCTCAATATTGCGCACACGGGTGACAAAACCACGCTCACCTCAACGGACATGCAGCCGATGGCCGAACAACTTGAAGCCATCTATTTTGTGCGCATTCCGCAAATCCCCTCTAGCAGGGCTGATGGCCTGGCGCCTGTCTATAGCTTCGCGCAATACCTGCAACAGGCACCGGCGGATAGAAGCCAGTGGCAAATTATCCCGGTGACGCCTAACCCGTTGCCAGAACCGTTGAAAGAAGGGTTGGCACGCCAGCCAAAAGCACCTGCATTATTACCGCTACCGGCAGCACTGTTGTTAATTATTCTTGCGGTGTTAGGGTATCTATTCTTTAGGTTGTGTCGGAATAGCTTTAAGAGGTAAGGGATTCCAATCAATGATTGATCGCATACAAATTAAGAATGCCGTTACTTTTTTTGTAATGTCATTTTTATTGATGATCAGTATTTTAGCTATTTGCGTTGTTTTAGCGACTTGGATTTTTTCTTATAAGCCATCAATCTACGTTAAACCAGGGGTTAATAGAACCGTTTTAAATATATATGCCGTGTTAGATAAGTATGAACAAGAGGCAATTCTTCACCAACTCGTTAGCGCAAAACAATTAGTACCAGATAAGCCTATACGCGTCATATTTATGGACAAAGAGGTTTGGACGCAAATGACGGAATCTCTCAGTACGAGAGGAGCCGAAAAAGTAATTCGGACAGAAGACATTGAGTAATATCAATATCGAATGCAGTGTTACGCTATCCAATTTTCAATATTTAAATTAGGCACTCGCATAAACTCTTTCTCGTTATTGGTGACCAGAATCAGGTTTTCACTTAAGGCGTGGGCTGCGATCCAAAGGTCGTTGTTGCCAATCGGCGTCCCCTTTTGTTGTAGCGTTGCGCGAATTTCTCCGTATCGTAGTCCGACCTCTTGTTGCATGTCTAATACCGGTATCACCGCACTGAGTTTATCTAAGGCTTGCAGCACTTTGCTGCGATGCTGGCTTTTTTGTGCGCCAAACTGCAGCTCACCAAAAGTGATGACAGACATCGCCACTTCATTTTCTGCCAAATTTAAAAAGCGCTGATTCAGCGCCGGATGTTGGTGTTTGGTCAGGTAAATACAAATATTGGTATCGAGTAAATAGCGTGCCATTAAAATGACTCTCGCTCTTGAGGTGCTTGGTCATCCCTGCCGTCAGCCATAAAGTCTGCAGGGAAACTGGCAAAAATAGCTAACGCATCTGCAGGTTTGTAGCGTTTTTCACGCAGCACCACTTCGTCGCCGCGCTGAAAAATTTCTACGTCTTTAGACTGAAAGCGAAACTCTTTGGGCAGGCGCACGGCTTGACTATTCCCTGATCGAAAAACTCTGGCGGTTGACATATGAGTCCTCATTTATGTATTTACAAAAAGTATATACATTTTGTGTGTGGGTTGTCAAATTAACTGTGGCGATGATCCTCGCATCAGTTACATTCGCTGTTGTCATTGGGTTATTTAAGGTAAACAAAAGGCATTTAGTGCTGTCATACTCATTCAAAATTGATCAGGAGTTTCCTCTATGCAAATCGCTTTTCACCGAAAACTCATTCTCACTGCCATCATTTGTTTATTGCTCTACCAGGTGGGCACCTGGATTACGGTGGTGGCAGGCGCGGTGTGGGGTGCGGGGGCGGCAGTGATTGTCGCTGTCGTCTCTTATGTCTGTGCGCGTTTGGCAAAGCGTGGGGCAACCAGCACCATTTGGTTTTTAATCCCGACCTTGTTATTTACCGTGGTGCCTTTACTGGCCAAGGCATGGAGTTTATTGACCAGCCAGACCGGCATCGTTGATATGCTGGTCGATTTAGTGCCGTTGCTGGTCGGGTTTGTGATTCCGGTTGCGTTGTTATCCGTGGTGTATCTCGGTCTGCGCAAAAAGTCTGTGTTGCCAGAGTAAGCACCCTGCGCGAACAATCTGCAATAACCCGTTATAATCACACGCTTGAATCAATCTGATTAAGCACACATGCAATCAAGTTACTTCGGCAAGCCACGTTCCTCCTCTAAATTATGGGCGATTGGCCATTGGTTTGGCCCTTATGCACCGCTCATCGTCATGTTTATCAGTGGGCTGCTGTTGCTTTCGCTCACGCGCCTGGGCCTGGTGGCCTGGAAGTGGGAGCGTGTGCAAGCCACTGGCGAGTTGTGCCAGATTCTGCTGCAAGGTGTGCGCGTAGATACCATCCAGCTTGGGTTGCTGGCCATTATTCCTGTTTTGCTGTCACCCCTATTAGCGACGCGTAAATTATTCAAGGTTTGGCGCGGCTTTACCTACTGGTGGGTATTACTGTCACTGGTGCTGCTGGTGTTTTTAGAGGCGGCGACGCCTGGCTTTATTCTCGAATACGATGTGCGCCCAAACCGTATTTTTGTCGAATACCTCAAATATCCGCACGAAGTGTTTGGCATGTTGTGGCAAGGATTTAAGACCGAGCTCGTGTTTGGCCTGGTCATGACCTTGATTGCTGTTGCCGCCGTGGCCAAATTGCTTAAGCCCTGGCGCAAAGCAGAAGCTAAATGGGCGAGCCCGGCAGTATGGTTGGTGTGGCCATTGGTGTTGGTGCTAACCGTGTTCGGGATACGCTCAACGCTGACACATCGCCCGGCCAATCCGGCGCTGTTTGCGATTACGCAAGACAGTATGGTCAACAGCCTGATTTTAAATTCGACCTATTCGGTATTTTACGCCGCTTACAGCTTGCAGCACGAAGCAAAGTCGAGTGCGATTTATGGCAAGATGCCACGCGAAAAAATCTTTGCCCTGACCGGTGCGCAAGCGGCGGATATCCCGACGCTGACGACACTGGTGCCTAGTGTGACACGCGACAAACCGTTAAACCTGGTCATTTTGCTGCAAGAAAGTCTGGGGGCGGGGTTTGTTGAATCGCTGGGCGGCAAGCCGGTGACGCCAAATCTGGAAGCGCTTAAAAATGAGGGCATCTGGTTCACACACTTGTATGCCACCGGCACGCGTTCGGTGCGTGGGATTGAGGCCGTTGTCACCGGCTTTCAACCAACGCCATCCGATAGCACGGTGAAACTGGATTTGAGCCAGAAAAACTTTTTTACCCTGGCATCGTTATTGTCCAAACGCGGCTACCTGACTGAGTTTATTTATGGTGGCGAATCCCATTTTGACAATATGCGCAGCTTTTTCATGGGCAATGGTTTCCAGCAAATCACCGACCAGCCAGATTTCAAAAATCCGGTCTTTGTGGCCAGTTGGGGTGCTTCAGATGAAGATTTGCTGAATAAAACCCATGAGCAACTGATGGCGCATCATGCCAGTGGCAAGCCATTCTTTACGCTGGCGTTCAGTTCCTCTAACCATGCGCCATTTGAGTTCCCCGATGGCCGTATCAAGCTTTATGAACAGCCCAAAGCCACCGATAACAATGCGGTGAAATACGCTGATTACGCCATAGGCGAGTTCTTTAAAAAAGCCAAGGCCAGCCCTTATTGGAACGACACGGTGTTTTTGGTGGTGGCCGATCACGATATCCGCGTACGCGGCGATTCGCTGGTGCCGATTGAGCATTTTCATATCCCGGCGCTGATTCTGGGCGGCGCCGTGCAGCCAAAAACGGTGGATGCGATTGCCAGCCAGATTGATTTGCCGGTGACGGTGTTGTCATTAATGGGCATCGCAGCCCAGCACCCAATGACCGGGCATGACTTGTCGAATGTGAGTGCTGACTACCGTGGCCGCGCCATGATGCAGTACAACTACAACTTTGGCTGGATGCAGCAAATAGGGCCAACAGTGACCGAGAATGAGGTGGTCGTGTTGCGGGAAGGCAAAGCGCCAGCATTTGGCCGTTATGATCCTGCCAGCAAGCAATTGCAAAATACGGCCGCGCCAGCGGATAGTGAGGCGTTGGCCGAGCGTGCGTTAGCTAATAGTTTACTGCCTGCGCTGTTGTATAAAGAGCAGCGTTATCGCTTGCCGGAGTAGAACTCGTTTTGAAGAAGACACAACCTTCGATGCTCACGCGTCAGGTCATGATCGATGGCCTGAAATATCTTGCCAAGGGTGGTTTATGGCTGAAGAACAGTCACTTGCCCGCGATCACGCATACGATTCCTGAGGATTTTACCGGTCTATGCGTGGCCAGCAATGCTGACCCGGCCACCGATGACTATGTGCTTGCGCAATTGCAGGCCTTGGGTGTGAAGCGCGTGCGTCTGGATATCAGCGATGACGATGCCCGACCATATCAAGAACGCTTTTTGCGCCGGTTACTGGCAGCGGATTTCTCGCTGACGCTGCATGCGGTACAGCCTTATGAGGCGGCCAGAACTATGCGCAGCAACGAGGCGCAAGCCAGCTGGAAGCAGTTTATCAGCGAGCTGCTACAAAGCTATGCCACAAGTATTGCGGCATTGGAGATAGGTAACACCGTCAATCGCAAAAAATGGGCCGGTTATGACATGCCTGGTTTTATGATCGCTTGGCAAATTGCTTACGACCTGGCCAGACAATATCAAGTGCTGGTGGTGGGCCCGAATATCCAGGATTTTGAGCCTGTGTATAACATCAGTCTGCTCAAGACTTTGGGTGCAGAGCGCCGCTTGCCAGATGTGCATAGCAATAATCTGTTTGTGGAGCGTGTGGTAGAGCCCGAACTGGCAGATTTCCGTATTCTCAAGCACAAGTGGACGCGGGTGCTTAAATTTAACCTGATTAAAAAAGCCAAGTTATTGCAGAAAATCGGCGAGGATTTCGGCGTACCGACGCTGGTGTCACCGGTGGCATTTTGGGCGATTTATCGTATCAAGCGCCGCTTTCCTGATGGCGCACAGAAGCAGGCCGATTATGTCACGCGTTATTTCACGTTGCTCGCCGCGGCGGGAGCGTTACGCCATGCGAATTGGGGCGCATTCGTCTGTCATCGTGAAGGCCTGATTGATGACGGTTTGAAAGATGCTGATTATCCAGCGCTGGAACGCGTGGCCTACTATAAATCAGCCGATGGCATGGTGGCCGATTATCAACAAAACCCGAGTTTTGCTGCGTTTAAAACGGTGAGCTATTGGCTGAACGGTGCGCAGTACATTGCGCCGGTCAGCACCGGCAATGGCCTCGAAATTCACCGTTTGCAACAGCATGGCCAAACAGTGCATATTGCCTGGACGGTGAACGGCCAATGCGCCATATTGGACCAGATTTATTCCCCGCATAGTTTGCAGCAAACGCAATTATTTAACCGCGATGGTGAATCGGTGCAGGGTAAGCAAATGCTCACAGAGTCGCCTTTGTACCTGGTTTGGCCACAAGCGGAACAGATTGTCTTGCGCACGCCCCGGCCCGTGTTGAGCGGCACCGTGATTCACGCGCATATCGCGGGTCAGCAGTACTTCCCGATTGAAGAGGGCGATTGGCGCGGCATGATATTGGCTGCCAATGCCGAGCAGGCACAGCAGTTATGGCAGGCCTGGCACCCAGAAACCTTGCTACCGCCAGCCAAGGCGGACGCTTTGCGCCATTCCAGAAACGCCATCTGGTCGCTGCCGGATCCGCGCGATGCGACGCAACAGGTCACCGTGAAAAAACCGGTACGCATGTACTGGCATAAAACCTGGTTAGATAAACATAAGCCAAGCAAAGCCAAACGTAGCTGGAATGGCGCCATGGAACTGCTGCGTCGCGGGGTTGGCACTGCGATGCCGCTAGCCTACATTGAGCATGCTAATGACACCACCTTGCGCCGTAATTTTTATATTTCGGCGTTTGTGCCACATGATTTTGCCATTTCAAAAGCCTTTTTGGCGTTTAGACATGGTGAAGTCCAGTTTGAGGGCATTGCAGCCGACACTTTGTATCACGCCTTCGCCCGCTTTTGTTTGCACATGCATAACTCAGGCATTTATTTCCGTGACTTTTCGGGCGGTAATATCCTGGTCCAGCGTCAGGGCGAACAATTACATTTTGTGTTGATAGACACCGCGCGCCTGCACGCAACGCCCACCGCGACCATGATCAAGCAACGCCTGTCTGATTTAACACGGGCGCTGCATAAATTGCATTGGGATGGCCGCAAGCAGTTCTTGCAAATGTATTTAGGCATGACTGGTCGACGCCTGCAGTGGCAGTTTTTATGGCCGTTTTATGTCTATGATGCCAAAGTCTGGCTCAAGCGCACCGTCGGTCGCAAAGGCATGCGCAAGCTCTTGCGCCACATCAAATCTCGCTTTGCTTAACGTTAATCTCAGGCCACACTCATGAAAATCATGAATGCATGTTGCGTAGTTTAATCACGACAAGTGCCGTGGGCAGTTTTAATATAGTCACACGTTGATAGCAATCGCTAAGACGAATTTAAGATCAAGGAGAAATGACTATGTGGACTAAACCAGCTGCTACCGAAATGCGTTTCGGCTTCGAAGTAACTATGTATGTAATGAACAAATAATTTGTTCTTCACGACATGAACGGGCGCTCAGGCGCCCGTTTTCATTTAAAGCATGCATTGCAAAACTTTTTATGGTCACGTCGTCTCCAATGCATACATTGTTCATAAGGCTTCAAACCATGCCAAACATCGCGCACTGCGTGACCACATTAGGATTACTGTTTTGTAGCCAGTCGGTGCTGGCTTGTCTGGATGCGCAGGCGCTGAATGGCTTGGCCGACAAAGAAATGCAATACATGCTGCAACGGATTCCGCCAGCATTTGCCGATGCCGTGAGTGACCAGCTGATTCAAGGTCAAATGACGGCAGTCTCAGCAGATGCCTGCGAAGCACATTGGCAATTGCGTTTACCTGCAGCTGATATTGCCGAAGCGCAAGCGCTATTGCAGGCTGACCCTGCCAAGCAAATCATGCTGGCCGCGCAGGGTTACCAGATTCCTGAGCAAGCGGTGTTAGAAGCCGACTTTGCGGTCGATGCTGGTAGTTTGCAAGTAAAGCATCAGGACACCTTACAAACGTCAGCATTGGGCAAACTGCGCGCCAGTGTGGAGTTGATGTACGCCATGCTGACGCAAGCCCGCGCCAATGGTCAAAGCCATGCCGAACCCTGGACCGGTGCTGACAAGCAAGCGCTAGCTGCCGTTTGTCAGCAGTCGCCGAGCGTAAAACAGCCTGCGGCTTGTGACTGTTATGTTGCTGGTTTGGCAGAAAAGTATAGCGCGCGCCAAGTGAGATACAACCGTTATCTGTCAACCAATCCTTACGCTTTTGCGACGGGCAACGGCGCAGACTTTAAGCAACTGGATAAAAAGCTGCAAGCGAACTGTGGCCTGGCGGCATCACGCTAACCCAACCACCCTAACTGAGCTTAATAATTGAGCTGGCCAGACAGATACCAGCCGGTTTGGTTATCTTTGTTGGCAATGCGGCCAAGGTCAATATAGGCCCCGGTGATCGACACGTTGCGGTGCGGAAACCAGGTCATAAAAATATCGTAGGCGCTCTGTTCTTTGTAGACCGATAGGTTATTTGGTTTGTCGCGATACTCGGTGCCAATCAGCCAGTTATCAGACAACATCACCGCCGCAGACACCGCTGGCAAAATGCGGTATCGATCATGTTTGTCACCGCCAAAGCCCAAGATGCCAAACTGATTGGCCTTGGTTGCATGCAGGTTGGCGTTGAGCAACAGGTTATAGCCATTGATGGCGCCTAAAAATAATTTGCTGGTGGCGACATAGTAGTCAACACCGCTGCGATTTTCTGCCCCGAGTGCCTTGGGCACGGCATTAAAATCTTCGTTGTATTTATATTGGGCGCCGACGGAAACTTGCGGCAACCAGCTGTCTTGCTCGTAAACGGCATCCCCTAGTACGCGGACTTTAACGCCCAGGGTGTTCAGGCGAATCTGCTCACCGGGCACGGTGTCACCGAGGCCAAACCTGGCCTGACTGGCGCTGACTTCGACGCGATTGTAAAAGCCTAGCGCAACGCCAGTGGTGTTGAGTTTGAAGTCACCGCGCGTTTCCGCGTGGGTATAAAACAACGAGCCGCCAATTTGTTTGTCGGTGCCATAACCACTGATGACGGCCCATGGCATGAGCCCGCCGCCTGCAGCGCCTTCAATTTGCGTGACGCCGCCAGTGGCTAGTAGGCGGTCACCTGCGTATGCGGGGACGGCAGTGATAGTACACAAAAAAGTGGCATGTATTAGGCACACAAAAAATCGATAAGCGGATTGCATAAGGCGTATTTCCGGATAGTTGATTGCTGCATTATGTCGTTAACGCGATAAATATCATTGCAAGAAAAGCATAGGGAAGCACATCTTTATTGTGGTTTTGTGGCCAGCATGCGCTCGTTAATATGAGAGCATTGATCCAAAGTGTGGAGAGTAATATGCGTGTGTTCGTGATGATGATCATTGCGATGATGATGGTCGGGTGTATGGCGCAATCTAAGCCTGAGGCGACGTTGTACCAGCGTATTGGTGGCCTGCCCATGCTGAGTAAAATTTCTAATCAAACCCTGGATATTGTCAGCAAGGACCCGCAAACCAGTCGTTCGTTTGAAGGGGTGAAAATGAAAACGCTAAAAGAAAGCCTGACAAACTTTTTGTGCGTGAAGACTGGTGGCGATTGCGTGTATGAGGGTGATACCATGAAAAAGTCTCATGCGGATGCAAAGATCACCACCGCAGAGTTTGAACGTATGGTCGACGTGATGCGTGAGCGCATGGATGTGAACGGCGTCGGCACCAAAGAAAAAAATGAATTGCTGCGCATCTTGGCCCCGATGAAACGGGACGTGGTGACCGATTAGGAGTGGATATGATGCGATGGTTAATGATTTTGACAGGGCTGTGTGCTGCCAGCATCTGCGCGGCGGCTGAAGTCACTGCCGTTGTCACGGATGCGGCAGGTAAGCCAGTGGCTGACGCGGTGGTGGCTTTTTATGATGGCAAGACAACCGCGTTGCCTGCGGGGGCAGGTGGCAAAGTTGTGCAAAAAAACAAGATGTTCCATCCCAAGGTGACCATCGTCCAAACCGGGACCAAGATCAATTTTCCAAACGAGGACACGGTCAGGCACCACGTATATTCGTTCTCGCCAGCCAAAAAGTTTGAGTTAAAGCTGTATGCCGGGATCCCCAGTGATCCGGTGTTGTTTGACCAAGCGGGCGTGGTGACGCTGGGATGCAACATTCACGATTCTATGATAGGGTACATTTATATTGTGGATACACCATTTTTTGCCAAAACTGACGACAAAGGCAAAGCCGTCCTTAAGTTAAATGAAGGGCACTATAATTATCAGGCTTGGTTGCCTGGCCAGACTAAACCTGGTGTAGAGCAGAAAATTACCATAGAGGGTGCGACTGAGGTCAAGATCACTCTCCCCTAGACGCACACTGCATGATCAAGTTCAAACATATACATTCACGCATTGCTTTTACCTTTTTAACGGTGGTGGTGGTGATCCAATTGGCCGGGCTGATTCCGCTCAAATACGCCTTGGATAAACACGCGAATCAACTGGCTGAAGAGCAAATTAATGTCGGTGAGCGCGTTTTCGTCAGCTTGCTACAGCACAACACACAAAGCCTCAAGCAGGCTACCCAAGTCCTGGCTGCAGATTTTGCGTTTAGGGAGGCGGTCGCCACGAATGATGCCGGTACCATAGCGTCTGCGCTGGAAAGCTATCAAGGGCGCATTCACGCTCAGATTGCCTACTTCATCAGCAGCCATGAAGACCTGGTGATAGGCACCGCAGATAATGAGCAAGCCTTGTTTGGGGAAAATGCCAAAGAAGATGCCATGCATGCGATTGTTGAGAATCAGCGTGGCACATTGAAGTTTGATATTGTGGAAGGTAAGCCTTACCAGCTGATCACGGTGCCGGTAAAAGCCCCAGAAACCATCGGTTGGATTGTGATGGGGTTTGCAGTGGATGGGCGGCTGGCTACTCAGATCAAGCAGTTGACGCATCTTGATGTCACCTTTGTGCAAAAAACCGATCAACGTGCCTGGCAATTAGTCAGCAGCACGACAACCCCTGAGCTGTCTAACTTGTTGGTAAAAAGCGTGGCCGATATTTATCGGCAAAAACTGTCACTGCACCGCGTCAACCTCAATGACCAAGCCTATCACTTAAAAATCCGCTCCTTGCATGAAACCAAAGATGAGGCTTTTTTGGTGGTGTTACAAGGGTCGGTGGAGCCTTTCACCCAAGATTTGAACACGCTGTTCAAAGTTATGCTGCTGCTGACATTCATAGGGGTGTTGATTTTTGCCGTCCTGATTTGGTATGTCTCGCGCAAGACCACAGAGCCGATCGCGGCACTGGTCAAAGATACCGATAACATTGCTCTTGGGGATTACGAAAAAGAAATTCAGGTCAATAGCACCGATGAAGTCGGTCATTTGGCCAAAGCGCTTAACAGTATGCGCGAGGCCGTGTTGCAACGCTCCTTGCGTATCCAGCGGCTGGCGTTTAATGACGAACTGACAGGGCTTTCTAATCGTCTCGCCTTCAACCAAGGGGTACATCAGGCCATCACCACCCATGCGCAAAGCCAGCAAAAACTGAGTGTGATTGTCATCAATATTCATCGATTTAAACCGATTAATCAAACCTTGGGGCGCGATTTTGGCGATGATTTATTGCGCCATGTGGGCCAGGTGCTTAAGCAAAATGTGCTGAGCGAGCAAGACATCGTGGCACGTCTGGATGCGGATGTATTTGCCGTATTATTACAGCATACTGATCAGGCTAAAGCCACACGCTATGCCGACAAGATTCAGCACGTGTTTGAGCAGCCAGTGAGCGTGCAAGGGCAGGCGATTGATGTGCGTACCGGTATTGGGATCTCCTTGTACCCAGATCACGGACTCAGTGAAGAGTCATTGCTCAATCACGCTGAAACTGCTCTGCAGGAATCACGGGCCAAAAAATCACCCTGGATTGTCTACAACACGACATTGGAAATCGATCAGTCAGAAACCTTGACCCTGATTTCCGACTTGAAAGAGGCCATTCAGCATGACCAGTTACTGTTGTATATCCAGCCTAAGATTGATGTCATGACCCGTCGTGCTTTGGGCGGCGAAGCGCTGATCCGCTGGGTGCATCCTGAAAAAGGCATGATTTTCCCTGACCAGTTTATTCCGTTTGCCGAGCAAACTGGTGTCATCAGCGATATCACTAACTGGATGCTACGTCGCGCCTGTCAGGTGCTGGCCGGTTTCAAAAAGCAAGGCTTGCACATCACGCTGGCGGTCAATTTGTCCACGCGCGATCTGAATAATATGGAGTTTCCGGAGCAAATTGGTCATTTACTGTCGTCGCATGGCCTGGATGCTAAATCGCTAAAGCTGGAAATCACTGAAGGTAGTTTGATGCAAGACCCAGAGCGCGCCGAAGTCGTGGTGAAAAAGCTGGCGGCCATGGGCCTGCACTTGGCGATTGATGATTTTGGCACGGGCTATTCCTCGCTGGCCTATTTGCGGCAATTGCCAGTACAAGAACTTAAAATTGACCGCTCATTTGTTATGTTTATGGACAAAAACAGCAGCGATGCCAGTATTGTGAAATCGACCATAGACCTGGCGCACAATATGGGTCTGATTGTGGTGGCAGAAGGCATTGAAAACGAGTATGTCCTTAATCAGTTGGCCAGATTAGGTTGTAACGAAGGCCAGGGCTACTTTATTGGCAAGCCGATGCCAGAAAAAGATTTTTCGGTGTGGCTGGAACGTTGGGAAGGTCAAAATGAGATCGATATTGATATCGGTGATGATCTGTCCTATGACCTGAACCCACAGGATATTGAGCCGCAAGTGCAAGACCCTTTCAAACTCGATCATCTCAGCTAAGCAGTTGAGTGATACACAAGCCTTACCTTATGGTGAGGCTTTTTTGTTTGTTGATTAGTTTTATTAATGGATGCCATTAAAACATTCAACTTTATTTCACAATCCAACCCGCTTAAGATGGTCACCTAACCCTACAGGAGATTGTCATGAGCCAGATCAGAATGCACAAAAAAGCCAATTTCATTGTTCATTATGTGATTAATTATTTTCACAGATAAGCATTAACTCTATTGCTATTAAATAGTGCGCTATTTATAATCGAAGCTTATGAGTGAAGACGCAAAAACTAAAACACCCGTGTTGCAAGAGCAGTTATGCTTTTCGGTCTATTCGCTGTCGCTCGCCATTAACAAGGTGTATCGGCCATTGTTAAAAAAGCTCGATCTCACCTATTCACAGTATTTAGTCATGCTGGTATTGTGGGAGAGTGATCAGCGCACGGTGAGCGATATTGGCGAACAACTGTTTTTAGACTCTGCGACTTTAACGCCATTGTTAAAACGGCTCGAAGCAGCAGCACTGGTGCAGCGCGTGCGCTCTAGCCAGGATGAGCGTCAGGTGATTGTTGGTCTCACCGCACAAGGGCGGCAATTGCGCCAGCATGCGGCAGGTATTATGGACGACATGCTGTGTGCCATGGGGTGTTCGCTGGAAGAGCTCGGTGCCTTGCGTGAGCGCTTGAATAGTTTGCGCAATCATTTGATTCAACACGTTGCCTGAGCCCCGGGCAACTGAGTAAAAAGTGGGTGTTGATTTTTTTAACATTTAAGTAGTGCACGATTTAATTTTGTGTGATCTTTTTTTGAAACTTTAGTGAAAGGGAATTAACAATGAAAATAAGCGCAATCCTCAGCGTGTTGTTTGCCGCCACTGTTGCCGTGACATATCCAGCCTTGGCTGATGACAAACCGGTGACCGAGCAATTGGTGGATACTTTAACCACTTTGTCTGGTGGCCCCCATGCAGGCTATCGTGCCAATCACGCCAAAGGTGTGATGGTGCAGGGCACGTTTACGCCGACGGCGCAGGCGGCAGGCATTAGCCAGGCGGCGCATTTCCAAAAAGCCACGCCAGTGCTGGTGCGTTTTTCTGATGCTACCGGCGTGCCGAATATTCCTGATGCCAATGGCAATGCTTTCCCAAAAGGCATCGCCATTCGCTTTCAATTGCCGGACGGTAGTGCCACCGACATTGTGAGTATTTCGGTGAATGGCTTTCCGGCCGCCACGCCTGAAGATTTTTTAGGCTTGCTCAACGCGGTGCGTGATTCACAAGGCAGCACGGCCAAGCCTAGCCCGGTGGAGCAGTTTTTGGGCGCGCATCCGGCCGCCCTGAAATTTGTCACTACGCCTAAACCGGCGCCTGTGAGTTTTGCAACGCAGCCATTTTTTGGCGTGAATGCATTTCAATTTACCAACGCAGCAGGCAAGGCAGTTTATGGCCGTTATCAGATTGTACCGGTGGCTGGGGCGCAATATTTAAACCAAGCCGCGGCTGACAAAGCAGCACCAGATTACCTGATGACGGATATCGTCGCGCGCGTGCAAGCCAAAGGCGTGCAATATAAACTGTTGCTGCAATTGGCTGCGCCAGGCGATGACGTGAACAATGCAACCGTGGTATGGCCTGATAGCCGTCAAACAGTAGAGCTGGGGACACTCACCTTGAATAAAGCGTTGGCAGACAGCCAAGCGGCAGAAAAACCGATCATGTTTAACCCGCTGCAATTAACCGATGGCATTGCGCCTAGCCAGGATCCTATCTTGCTAGCACGGCCAGCCGCCTATGCGGTGAGTTACGGTAGAAGGCTGGGGCACTAACCCGATTGAATATCAGAGAATTGGGTATTTAAGAAGTCGCAGCGCTGACCATGGTCAGCGCTGTTTTTTTAGGTGGCGACGAAATTAATGGCTTTGCCATTGATGCAATAGCGCAAGCCAGTCTCGGTTTTGCCATCAGGGAATACATGCCCCAGATGCGCATCGCACACATTGCATTTCACTTCTATGCGCTGCATGCCATGGCTTTCGTCGGCAAAGTAGGCAATGGCATTACTTGCCAGCGGTTGGTCAAAAGAGGGCCAGCCTGAGGCCGATTCAAATTTTTGCCCCGAATCAAACAGCACTTGCTCGCAACAGGTACAGGCGTAACGCCCTGGGCTAAACGCGACACACATTTCAGAAGAAAACGGCCGCTCGGTGGCACTGAGGCGAGTAATCGCAAACACTTCATCATCCAGAATCTCACGCCAGGCGCGGATGGATTTCTGTAATTTGTGATCGGGCGCCAGATTGCCTTCTCTGGCGAGTTTGAGAATATCTTTCCATTTCAACATGATGTTTATCCATTCGCTGGTGATGCACGGCACAGACGCTAAAAAATGCTAAACCAGCGCTTTCCCCTGTCTTTTTCAAACATGCAGGTATCACGCTGGCAGATAGACTACAGACTATCGAGTATAACATTATCGCAATGGTTCACCAGGCAGGAGACTTTCCGTGATCGTCAGACCCAGACCCCATCTCTTAGAGCTGTTTTTTATCATCAAAGGTTCGATCGTGCTCAGGATCATGCCACTGATGGTGTTTGTGGCGACCCTGTCTGCGGCGGTGGTTTCTTTATATACTTTTAGACCAGACTGGTTGCCCAGATTTGACGGTGGCCCGTTTGCATTGCTGGGCATTACCTTGTCCATTTTTCTCGCGTTTAGAAATAACGCCTGTTATGAGCGCTGGTGGGAGGCGAGAAAAATCTGGGGTGAGTTTATGCTCACAGCGAGAAACCTCGCGCGTTTGAGCCAAATTTTAGATCCCCAGGATGGCAGCCTTAGCCCGTCACGCAGACAACTGCTGGAACATAACATCGCGTATGCACATGCGCTGTTGTTGCAGCTCCGGCCGGGCGATCAATTGCCGAAAATAACGCGGTTATTGCCAGCAGACATTGCCAGCGCGTTTACTCAGAGCAGAAACCCGCCTGAGGTCATTTTGCGCGCCATGGAGCGTATTCTGATTGAAGCGCTGAGAGAGGGCCACATTCAGCCTATCCAGTTCAACCTGCTAGAGGAGCTAATTCAGAAGCTGGCACTGACACAGGCAGCCTGTGAGCGTATCCAGAATACGCCGATTCCGTTTGGCTATACCTTGCTGTTGCATCGCACCGCCTATACCTTCTGCTTTTTAATGCCTTTTGGGTTTGCCAATACCTTGGGTTGGGCGACGCCATTTGTGACTGCGCTCGCCGCTTACACCTTGTTTGGGCTGGATGCCTTGGGCAACGAGCTGGAAGAGCCTTTTGCGCCGATTGCCAACGCATTACCGATTAACGCGCTGACCGATCTGATTGAAATTGAACTCAGGGAAGCCTTGGGGGATGAGGTGCTACCCGCAGCGCCAGTGCCGAAAGAGTTTGTGCTGATGTAGCTCAGGGCATTATATGCTGATGGCGAAAGGCGTGTGCACCATGGCGGTAGCCGCCAATGGTGCGTTAAAGGGAAATTAAAAGTCGAACTGCGCGCGCATGGTGATCGCATCTTCGTGATCAAACGTGTAGCTTTTATTGGTGCTGCTTGTAGGCGTGGTGACGGTCACGGGCGTATCAAAGTGCGTATGCACGTAGTTGGCGACTAAGCGCATATAAGGCGTCAGAATCCAGTTGGCACCAATTGTCCAGCTATCAAATTCATTAGAACGACCAGCGGACAAGCGACCAGTGCCAGCGGCATTTGTAGTGACAAAGTCACTGCCATCAAATTTGCTGTACCGGGCACCTAGCTGCAATGCGCCCCAGCCATCGCCACCCCAGGCAAAGTCCTGCTTGGGCCGCAAACGCCCAAACATGCCGTCTTTATAGGTGCTGGCAAATGCTTCGCCGGTCACAATCCAATTGACGCTGGCATACCATGCGGTCAAGTCGCGATCAAAGTTAGCGCCATCAAACGTTTCCCGGATATGTTCAGTTTGAAATTTCAGTGGTCCGTGTGCGAGCGCCAGTTCATAGCCTTGCCGGCTACGGTCAACCGCTCTGGTAAACGTGTCTGTGGAGAATACGGTATAACCGCGACCTTCGGTCTGGACGTTGAGTGTGGTAATGCTGCCAGGCTCTTGTTGTCCTTTGGCATAAAAACCGCCCATGTGAACGACACTGTCTTTCCAGCCTGCAAATTGTGCAATATTGCCAACGACGCGCACCAAGCCGTCTTTATTGTCATATTTGGCATCTGTTTCGTCGCCGTTAGCGGTGGTCGTATTCACCCCTTTGCCATCGGTCCAGGACGCGTTATAAAACAGGCCGGGGATGGGTTCGCCAAATACCATCACACCACGGTCAAAGGTCGGGCCTAGCAAATAATCGGTAGAGCCGCGTTCTTGAAAGTCGGTAAAGTTGGCGTTCATGGCCCGCTCTAGGCCATAAAAAGGTTTGAACTGGCCGGCGCGTAATTTAAACCCAGTAAAGCGGGTATAGTCTACGTGCGCATAGGTTAAGCCTACACTGCCATTGTTGGCCGTGCCGCTATATTCGGCTTCTAGCCGGGCGGCAAAATCTTTCATGGCGACATTGGCACCCAATCGTGCGCGTCTGATATTGAATGTATCGGGTGCGGCAATGTCGGGTGCAAAACTGCGGTAATCGGCTTGCACGCGGCCGTTAATGCCGAGTTTCCAAGCCCCGCTACCATCTTCAAAACTCAAGCCATTTTTAAAGTTGGCATACACTGGCTGGCCAGTGGACTGGCCGCGCGCTGACTGCAGCGTTTTTAACTGATCCGCCATGGCCTCAATTTTTGATTGTTGCTCACGCAGTTGCAGTTTTTCTTCTGTTGCGATGGCTGGCGGCGGTTCGGCGGGTTTACTCGATGTTACTTTTAAGGCTTTTAATTCATTTGCCAGCATTTGCATTTGCTGTTGTTGTGCTTCTAACATCTGTTGCAATTGTGCAATGCGGGCGTCTGTTTCAGCGTCTGCCCAGGCTGATGTCATGCTCATCCCTAACATCACCGTGCTGAGCGCGGCAGTGATTTTGTTAATGTGTAAAAAAGGCGCTTTGGCGCCCGCGGCAATGCTAATTGCCTGATGATTGACATGTTTCACTAAGGTTGTCCTCTCGTGATAAATAGGGTGTTTTTAGTCTATGGTCACTATTGCGGCTTTACTATTCCTTGTAAGTAATAAAATGGTGATCAATAAACTACAAAGATTTTAGCATCGTTATATTCATTCAGGAATATCGTTAATGGGTGATTAAGACCTTGAAGATGATCGATTTTGGCACAGCTTGATGTGAAAGCAGGCGTTAAGAAGAATAGCGTTTGTTGCTTAATTCTTGGGTCGCAATGGCGGGCTGGTCATGCGCCATCAGGTCAGCTAATACCTGGCCTGATCCGCATGCCATGGTCCAGCCCAGGGTGCCATGGCCAGTATTCAGCCACACGTTGGGGTAGCGGGCATCTGCCTGGCCTATGATGGGCGTGCCATCCGGCGTCATCGGGCGCAAGCCTGTCCAGAATAAGGCTTGCGAGAGATCGCCAGCATGTGGGAACAAGCCATTGAATACCATTTCCAGCGTTGCGCGGCGGCGCGGGTTGAGGCGCAAATCAAAGCCTGCCAGTTCAGCCATGCCGCCGACGCGGATGCGCTGGTCAAACCGAGTAATCGCCACTTTGTAGGTTTCATCCATGACGGTGGATAGCGGCGCCGCATCGGGGTTCGTGATGGGGATGGTCAGTGAATACCCTTTGACTGGGTAGACTGGCAGATTCAGTCCGAGTGCCTGCGTGAGTGGGCGTGAATAGCAGCCGAGGGCCACTACATAATGGTCTGCTATCAGTGTTTCCAAGCCAGCATTGGTTTGTATTTCTACGCCTTGCAATTGCTGTTGCTGCGTGATTAGCCGCTGGATGCTTGCACTTTGGATGAATTTCACACCGAGCGCCTGTGCCTTCAACGCCAACTCGCGAGTAAACAACTGGCAATCGCCAGTTTCGTCGCCAGGCAGATATAAGCCGCCTAGGAGCTGGTCTTTTACATGCGCCAGTGCGGGTTCGATACGTGTGCAGCCCGCGGGGTCCAGATGCTCAAAAGCCACCCCCATACGGCTCAATACGGCAATATCTTTGGCCTCAGCGGCGAGCTGTTTTTGTGTGCGAAAGACTTGCAGCGTGCCGCGGCTTCGCGCTTCGTACTGGATGCCCGTGTTGGTGCGCAAGGTGCGCAGGCAGTCGCGACTGTATTCTGCCAGCCGAACCATCCGTGATTTATTAAGGTCGTAGCGGGCGGTGGAGCAGTTGCCTAAAAATTGTGCAATCCACTGACATTGCCACACGCTGAAATCGGGACGGATACGGAGAGGCGCATGGCGTTGAAACAGCCACTTGAGCGCTTTGAGTGGTACATCCGGGCTTGCCCATGGCGCGGCATACCCCGGTGAAATCTGGCCTGCATTGGCAAAGCTGGTTTCGAGGCCAACGGCTGGCTGGCGGTCTATGACGGTGACCTCAAACCCTTTTAATGCCAGGTAATAAGCACTTGTGACGCCAATCACACCAGAACCCAGCACCAACACACGCATGATGACACTCCTACAACGGCAACTGACGATGCCACTTATGTGACATCAGCCATCTTATCAAAATTGATCAGCTAGATGCAGATGGTGTGTGTTGCCTGATGGACGTCAGGATGCGAGTTTTTCCAGCGCTTCCACCATGACTTTGGCGGGGTCACAGTCTGTTTGCGCCGCAATTTCCACCATGCCGGTGGGGCTGGTGACATTCACTTCAGTTAAATAGTCACCAATCACATCCAGCCCGACTAAAAACAGGCCGTGTTGTTTGAGGGTTTTGCCAACTGTAGACGCGATTTCCTGGTCGCGGGCACTGAGCGGTTGCGCAACGCCTTTGCCGCCAGCCGCCAGGTTGCCGCGCGTTTCGCCGGCTTTGGGGATGCGCGCGAGTGCATAGGGCAACGGCTCACCGTTGATGATCAGGATGCGTTTATCGCCTTGGCTAATCTCAGGAATATAGCGCTGCACCATGATGGTTTGTGCTTCAAACTGGGTAAGCGTTTCGAGGATGGCGTAGATATTCGGGTCGTCTGTACGCAGCCTAAAAATACCACTGCCGCCCATGCCATCCAGCGGTTTGACGATGATGTCGCCGTGTTCGGCCAAAAAGGCTATTATTTTCTCTTGTTTGCTGGTGACGATAAAAGGCGGCGTGAATTGCGCAAAACGGGTGACTGACAGTTTTTCGTTCCAGCCGCGAATAGAGGCCGGGTCGTTGATGATGCGCGCGCCTTGTTGTTGCGCCAGTTCGAGCAAATAGGTGCTGTAGAGGTATTCGTTATCAAACGGCGGGTCTTTGCGCATGAGCACGGCATCAAACCCACTCGGCACGTGCGTGGTTTTGTCACCGGTTTGCCAGTGGTCATGGTCAACAAAGGCAAAAGGCTGGGCGTCGACCTGGACGGTGTCGCGTTGCAGGTGCCAGTCGTGCTGCTCACACACATAGAGCGTGTGGCCACGCGCTTGCGCGGCGCGCATGATGGCGAGGCTGGTGTCTTTGTAGCTTTTGAGGGAGGCCAGCGGATCCAAAATAAACAGCAGTTTCATTATGCGCCTCGGCGGTGTTTAATCATTCAACGGGTCGTTGTCCTGTAGCTCCATGCCTGCGGCTAACAGCGCCAGGCGCGCCACTACGCCATAGGCATAAAAACGGTTGGGCGGCGCATCGGGTGCGCCCGCACAGTCGGGCAGGGTGCAGGGTTTTTCAAACGCGAGTGGGGCAAAGTGCATGCCGGGCGCATTGAGGTTTTCATCAATGCCGCGGCTGGTATGCACGCGGTAAAAGCCACCAATCACAAAGTGGTCCATCATATACACCACCGGTTCGGCCACGGCATCGTTGATGTTCTCAAAAGTGTATACGCCTTCCTGAATCATCACCTCAGATACCTGCATGCCTTCTTTAATCACTGACATTTTATTGCGCGCTTTACGGTTGAGGTCGCGCACTTCGTCTGCTGATTTAACGCTCATGATGCCCATGCCATAGGTGCCAGCATCGGCTTTCACAATCGCAAACGGCTGTTGCGTGATGCCGTATTCGTCATATTTGGCCTGAATTTTTTTCAGGATGGCATCGACTTTGTCTGCCAGTAAGTCTTCGCCGACGCGGGCATGGAAATCAATGCCGCTGGCGGTGTCAAAATACGGGTTGAGCAACCAACGGTCGATCTCAAGCAATTGCGAAAACTCGTCGACCACTTTGTCATAGGCGGCAAAGTGTTGTGATTTGCGGCGCGTAAACCAGCCTGCATGCAAGGGTGGGATCAGGGTTTGTTCCAGGTTTTGCAACATCTCGGGCACGCCGCCGGACAAGTCGTTATTGAGCAAAATGGCACAGCTATCAAACGCCGGGTAATCCACGCCTTCAAACGAAGCGGCCTTTAATTGCAGGCGGTTTTTCACGCGCACTAAGGGCTCCAGAATCAATGGCAGGCCATCGTGGGTTTCCAGCTTGGTAATTGCGGTGATGTCTGGCGACAAGCTGCCGGTACGCACATCCATGCCGGCCGCTTTGAGGATGTTGTGCAGCTCAAGCACGTTGCGCAAATAATAGGTGTTGCGGGTATGGTTCTCTGGAATCAGTAATAAACGGCGTGCATCAGGGCAGATTTTTTCAACTGCCACTTGGGCTGCTTGCACGGCGAGGCTTAAAAATTCTGGGTTCAGGTTGTTAAAGCCGCCTGGGAACAAATTGGTATCTACCGGCGCGATTTTAAAACCGGCGTTACGCAGGTCAACGCTGGCATAAAACGGGGCAGGGATTTCCTGCCATTTGGTGCGAAACCAGTGTTCGATATCCGGCATGGCCTGTAACACGCGTTTTTCCAGCGTATACAGTGGGCCACTCAAAGCCGTTGTTAAGTGTGGAACCATGTTTGCTCCTGTGCTTGTTATTGATTGGCCGGATGACCGGCACCGTTTATGCGGATGGTTGCTCGATCACGGCATGTGCTTGTTGATCTGCATGATAACTGCTGCGCACCATGGGGCCGCTGGCTGCGTTGTCAAAGCCCATGGCGTCGGCCTGTTGTTTAAACCAGTCGAAGGTTTGCGGCGTGACATAGCGCAACACGGGTAAATGGTGCACGCTGGGTTGCAGATATTGGCCCAAGGTCAGCATGCTGACGTTGTGCGCACGCAAGTCACGCATGACTGCAATGATTTCTTCGTCGGTTTCACCCAGGCCGAGCATGAGGCCAGACTTGGTGGGCACATGGGGGTACATGGCACTGAATTGCTTGAGCAGATCTAGCGAGTGCTGGTAGTCAGAGCCTGGGCGCGCCTGTTTGTAGAGGCGTGGCACGGTTTCCAGGTTATGGTTCATAACATCTGGGGGTGCTTCGCGCAGAATCTTCAGTGAGACATCGAGGCGGCCACGAAAATCGGGCACGAGAATCTCGATTTTGATCTGCGGCGATTGCGCGCGAATCGCACGGATACAATCAACAAAGTGCTGGGCGCCGCCGTCGGGCAGGTCATCACGGTCGACCGAGGTCACCACCACATAACGCAGTTTCATCTGCGCAATGGTGCGCGCCAGGTTTTCTGGTTCGTTGGGGTCTGGCGGCAAAGGTTTGCCATGCGCCACGTCACAAAATGGGCAGCGGCGGGTGCAAATATCGCCCAGAATCATAAAGGTCGCCGTGCCGCCGCTAAAGCATTCACCAATATTGGGGCAACTGGCTTCTTCACATACGGTGTGCAGATTGTTGTCGCGCAGTACCTGTTTGATTTCCTGAAAACGCGCCGAATCTGGCACTTTCATACGTATCCATTCCGGCTTGCGCAGCATCGGTTGCGGCACGATTTTAATTGGGATGCGTGCCGTTTTAGCGGCGTCTATCTCTTTGACACCGGCCACTTTTTTGGCTGGGCGCACGCTGACCGGATGTTCTGGGTTGGCATTATCTGACATGCGTCAGTTTCTCTTTCAATCGTTGGGTTAACTCTGCTGCAATGTCAGGCATGGTCAGCGCGATATTTAAATCCCGGGTTTGTGTCATTTGCATGCCAGCATAACCGCAAGGGTCAATGTCGGCAAATGGCTGTAAATCCATGTCTATGTTTAAACTCAGGCCATGATAGCAGCACTGGTTTTTAAGGCGTAATCCGAGGGAGGCGATTTTTTTGCCCGCCACATAGACGCCGGGGGCATCGGCACGCGCCTCAGCGGCAACACCATAGGCTGACAGAAATGCTATCAGGCTATTTTCCAAGATGGAGACAAGTTGCCGTACATTCAAGTGGCTGCGTGCCAGATCAATCAGGCAGTAAATGATGAGTTGCCCGGGGCCGTGATAAGTGATTTTGCCGCCGCGGTCTACATTGACGACCGGAATGTCGTTTTGCGGCAGGCGGACGCCACGACGGTTAAGGCCCAAGGTATAGACCGGCGGATGTTCAGTGATCCATAGCTGGTCTGGGGTTTCAGGGCTGCGCGCGGCAGTAAATGCCTGCATTTCAGCCAGCGTGGCCGCATAATCAGTCAAGCCTAGCTGGCGAATTTGCAGAGCAGGCATGGGGTAAAGCAGGTTACAACACGACCTTGACCATCGGGTGCGAGGTCAGGCTGCGATAAATATCGTCCAGTTGCGGTTTAGAGGTGACATACACCAGGCAAGTCAGGCTCAGGTATTTGCCATTGCTGCTGCCGCGCATCTCGATCAAATGCGTGTCGAACTCTGGCCAATGGCCCTGAATAATGCGGGTGACTTCAAGAGTAAAGTCGTCATGCGTTTCACCCATGACCTTGATCGGGAAGTTGGTCGGAAACTCAATCAGGGTTTCTTCTGCTGCAGGCGTTTGCGCTTGCTGGGTCATGGGGTCACCTACCTTTGTGTTTAGTCAGCGTTATGACGACAAGGGTTTACTGCAAATACAGGCGCACCTGGTCAATCATGCGTGAGAAGATGTTGCTGGCCTCAACGGCATGCACGGTCACCAGTGGCACGCTGTGTACCACTTTGCCGCCCAGGCTGAAATCAACGGCACCCACGGTTTGATGCGCTTTGAGAGGCGCCTCCAGTGGTTTTGCAATACGCAGATTCGCCTTCATATTGGCATATTCACCTTGCGGTAATGTTAAGTAGACCGGTTTGGCCACCGTTAAATCGACTTCATTTTCGGTGCCTTTCCAGACTTTTTGACGCGTAATGGCTTTGTCGGCTGGGTAAATCAGCTTGGACTCATAAAACTGGAAACCAAAATTCAGCAGTTTCTGGCTTTCAGCCGCGCGTACACTATCTGAAGTGGTGCCGAGGACCACAGAAATCAAGCGGAAGTCACTGCGTTTTGCGGAAGAAATCAGACAATAACCAGCAGACTCGGTGTGGCCGGTTTTCATGCCATCGACTGAAGGGTCAATAAACAACAGGCGGTTGCGGTTAGGCTGTGTGATGTTGTTATAGGTATAAGATTTTTGAGAATACAGGCGCGCATAGTCCTGTGGAAAGTCACGGATCAAGGCATTGGCCAGAATCGACAAGTCACGCGCCGTCGTCGTGTGCGTCGGGTCTGGCAAGCCAGTGGCATTCACAAAGTGGCTGTTTTTCATGCCTAGTGCAGCGGCTTTTTTGTTCATCAGCGTCGCGAACAGTTCTTCGCTGCCTGCAATGCCTTCTGCCAGCGTAATAGCAGCATCGTTGCCAGACTGAATAATCAGGCCATGTAGCAACTCGTCCACCGTCACCGTCATGGTGGTATCGATAAACATTTTGGAGCCTTCGACCTTCCAGGCTTTTTGGCTCACTGGCAAGGTTTGTGTCAGTACCAGGCGTTTTTGCTTCACGGCCTCAAACGTCAGATAAGCCGTCATGACTTTGGTCAACGAGGCTGGCTCAACTGGCATGTCCGGGTTGTTAGCGGCTAACAGGCTGCCGGTATTCGCATCACGCAGCACAAAGGCCTTGGCGGCCAGGGTAGGCGTAGGCACATTGCCGGTGATGGCTTCAGCCGCCACAGTCAGTAAAGGAATGGAGAGTAAAAAAGCAATACAAGAACGCCACATGGTCATCATTTAACGAGAAAAAATACTTAACGAGAAAAAGTTACCGGGAAAATATCAGCGCAGGTAACTGGAATTGGTCACGCATTTGACTAGCGACTTGAGCCGCCAACGCGTGATCTGGATATGGCCCCAGCACGATCTGGAACACTTTTCCATTATACACTTTGTTGAGCAGGGATTGTGTGTCTGGCAGCGCACTGAAAATGCGCTGTTGCAGACGGTCTGCGTTCTCTTCTTGGCCGAAAGCGCCTACCTGTACATACACACCATTTGCGTCCAACGTCGACAAGGGTTTTGCCGCAGTAATGGTGCGCGTGACTTGCACCGTCTCTTGCGACAGTGCTGGTGTGTTTGCTATGGGTTGCGCAGTGGTGGTCGGGCTCTCTGATGGCTGCGCGGGGTCGATTAATGTCACCTGTACTTGGGCAGAGCCGTGGCGGGTGATATCCAGCTGTTTGGCGGCGGCATAAGACAAGTCAATGATACGGTCGCGGCCAAAGGGCCCGCGGTCATTAACGCGCGCCATGATGGTTTTACCATTGCTGAGGTTGGTGACGCGTACATAACTCGGAATCGGCAAGGTGCGGTGTGCCGCGCTCAGTTTGAACATATCATAAGGCTCACCACTGGCGGTTTTGCGACCATGAAACTTCTTGCCATACCACGAGGCGTGCCCGGTTTGTGTGTATGGCGTACTGAGGTCAGACATAGGTGTCACGGTTTCACCGTTGACAATATAGGGCTTGGTCGTGCCTTTCACAATCGGCTCCACCTTCGGCGTGATGGTGGTTTCGAGCGGAATATTCGGGTCTATGCCGTCTGTGGCATTGCCGCTGCTTTCAGGTTTGGGGTCTATGTTAATCACTTTTGGGCCGCCCATGACTGTGCCATTGCTGGCTGGGGTGTTGGTGGCAGGCATGGATGCGCTGCTGGCAGGGATATTCGCTGCTGGTTTTGTCGGCGGTGTTGAGGGCGCGGTCTGCCGCGGCGGCATGCTGCTGCTACAGGCGGCCAGCCAGATTGTCAGCGTGATGAGGCATAACCGTTGCAAGTGAAAAAACATCCAGTTCCTTAATCGGGATTGACGCGCCTAATCAGTGGCGACCAGGCGCTTGTGCGATTGCACGCTCATTAATAAGCCCAGGCTTAGGCCCAGCGTGAGTAATGAGGTGCCGCCATAGCTGACTAGCGGTAATGGAATGCCGACCACAGGCAAAATGCCGCTGACCATGCCCATATTCACAAAACAATAAGTGAAAAAGGTGGCTGCGATGCTGCCAGCCAGCAGGCGAGAGAAAGTACTCTTGGCTTGTGACGCGATAATGAAGGCGCGACCAATAATGATGGTAAACAACAACAATAACAGGCTGCAGCCAACCAGGCCAAACTCTTCAGCAAACACCGCAAAAATAAAGTCGGTGGTGCGTTCGGGCACAAAATCCAGTTGCGACTGCGTGCCGTTGAGCCAGCCTTTGCCGGTGGTGCCGCCAGAGCCAATGGCAATGGTGGCCTGAATAATATGGTAACCGGCGCCCAGCGGATCTTGGCTGGGGTCGATCAGGATCTCTACGCGGCGACGTTGGTAATCATGCAGCATGGACCACAAAATGGGCAGGGCGGCGCCAAACGCGACCACACTACCAAAAATAAATTTCCAGCTCAGGCCTGCTAAAAAGATGACATAAAAACCAGAGGCAAATACCAGCGTGGCGGTGCCGAGGTCGGGCTGTTTGGCAATCAGCAGTACTGGTGTGAGCAAAATCACGCCTGCAACAATGTAATCGGCTGTGCGCAGCATGCTTTCGCGTTTGGAAAAATACCAGGACAGCATGATAGGCACCGCCAGTTTCATCAGCTCTGAGGGCTGGATTTTGGTCACGCCCAGATTTAGCCAGCGCCGTGCGCCGTGGCTAATGTCACCGACCAGCGCAACGGCAATCAGCAGGGCCAACCCCAGCAGGTAGGCTGGCAAAGCAATGCGTTCTATATGTTGCGGCTGGGTGTTGGCGACCAGAAACATCACGCCCAGCATCACCACAATATTGATCAACTGCGCATTGACCTTGAGCAGTGACTGGCCGGAGGCGCTGTAAAGCACCATGAGCGCGACCACCAGTACCATGAGCACGGTGGCGAGCAAGATGGAGTCGATATGGCGGATAAAGTGGCCTATCCATTGTCTAATCATGCGGTTCTTCCTCGACTTCTGGCGCGTTGACGACGGCCGCTTCTGCCGCGGCTGCTGCTTGCGCTGCGGCCGGATCTACTGGCACTTTGCCCAGCAAATAATAATCCATCACTTTGCGCGCGATTGGCCCGGCGGTTGAGCCGCCATGACTGCCGTTTTCAACAATCACCGCCACGGCAATTTTCGGGTCTTCTGCTGGGGCATAGGCAATAAACCAGGCGTGGTCACGGTGGCGTTCGGCAATCAGTTTTTCGTTGTATTTTTCGTTTTGCTTGATGCCTACCACTTGCGCGGTGCCTGTTTTGGCTGCAATGTCATAGCCTGCATTCGCGCCCACGGCAGCGGCTGTTCCGCCTGGCCGTGTCACATCCATCATGCCCAGCTTCACAATCTCCAGATTCTGCACATTCAGGTTTAACTGGTCGGCAATGGCATGCGGCAACATTTTTACCTGATTGGTTTTACTGTCGACGATCGCATTGACCAAATGTGGACGGATTGCCTTACCGTTGTTAGCCAAGGTGGCGGTGGCATATGCCAACTGCATGGGCGTGACCAGCGTGTAGCCCTGACCAATGCCGACAATGACGGTTTCACCCATATACCACGGTTGCTTATAGCGTCTCTGTTTCCAGGCAGGCGTTGGTAATAAGCCGGACAATTCACCTTGAATGTCGATATTGGTTTTTTCGCCAAAGCCAAAATGGCGCACAAAGTCGGTCAGGCGCTCAATGCCAAGCTCAACCGCCAGGCCGTAAAAAAAGGTATCGCAAGAAACCGTAATCGCCCTGCGCATATCCACCGCGCCATGGCCGGAGGGCTTCCAGTCGCGGTAACGGTGGCGGCTATTGGGCAATGTGAAATAACCGGGGTCGCTAATGGTAAAAGGTGGCTGGCGTTTGCCAGACTCAAGCCCCGCCAGTGCCACAAACGGTTTGAACGTCGAGCCGGGTGGATAAATGCCTTTTAATGCACGGTTGATCAGAGGTTTGTCTAAGGAGTTGTTGAGCAGGTTCCAGTTGTCAAAATCAATGCCATCCACAAATAGGTTGGCATCAAATGACGGCATGCTCACCATCGATAGCACTTCGCCGGTTTTGGGCTGTATGGCCACCAGTGCGCCGCGGCGACCGGCAAATTCATGCTCGGCGATTTCCTGCATTTTGGCATCCATAGACAACACAATATTGTTGCCCGAGGTGGGCGACGCGCTCGACAGTACGCGTACTGCCCGGCCATCGGCATCGATTTCTACTTGTTGAAAACCGGTAACGCCATGCAGGTCGGCTTCATAGGCTTGCTCGACGCCCGCTTTGCCGATGTGCTCGGTGCCTTTGTAATTAGAGAGCTGGCTGCTCTCTTTTAGTTGTTTGAGGTCGTTTTCGTTGATACGGCTGATGTAGCCAATGCCATGCGTACCCAGCGTGCCGTAGGGATAATGGCGGAACAGTCGCGATTTGAGCTCAACACCGGGGAAGCGGAAGCGATTGACGGCAAACTTGGCGGCTTCGTATTCGTTGAGGTGGGTGCGGATGGGAATGCTTTCAAACGTATGGCTCTGCGCGCGCAATTTTTTAAAACGTTTTAAATCGGTGGCGGAAATCTCGACCAAGCTGCCAAGTTCGGCAATGGTGTCCTGCAAGCCATCGGTTTTCGATGGCGTGATTTCCAGCGTATAGACAAAAAAGTTATGCGCCAGAATAATGCCGTTGCGGTCAGAAATCAGGCCACGATTAGGCGTGATCGGCACAATCGAAATACGGTTGTTTTCTGCCAGCGTTTGATAATAGTCATAACGAAATACTTGCAGAAAATAGAAACGGCCCAGCAGCGCTGAAAAGGCGCTGAGAACCAGTAAGATCAGAAAAACCAGACGAACCCGGAACTTATGCTGTTCGTTTTGATGGTTTTTGAGTTCGGTGCTATACCCCATCGCTTATAACTTCTTCGGGCGGGTCAGTTCGCCAAACCAGATAATCATGCACTGCCACAAGATCAGGTCCGAAGCGACCGGCAGGGCGTAGGTCCAGTCGGGCAACTCACTACCGGCGAACAGTTTGAGCAATAAAATCAGTCCGCGTTGTACGCCAAACAAAAAGATCACATACAAATAAAGTTGCCAGCGGTTAAACAGCACCAGGCGACGCTGGTAAATCAGGCCGAGAAAAGCGGTGATGGCAAACGTCAGCGCATGCTGGCCGAGCAGGCTGCCCGTGGATAAATCGACCAACAGCCCGGCAAACCAGACCCAGCCAATATTGCAGTGATAAGGTGCTTGCAGCACCCAGTAAATCATGATGACCAGCAAAAAGTCAGGGCGGATGATGACGCCGGTGTCAGACCATGGATAGAGCTGAAAGACCAACCCAGCCAGCATAGTGAACAAAAAGATACTGAATTTTACCGGTTTCATGGATGCTCCGGTGCGGCAGGGGTGAGTGTACTATCAGGCAGTGTGGTGGCGCCTGGTTCAGAGCTGGGCGCATCCAGCACGGGGGTTTCAGTGGCGGGGTGCGGGTCAACCGCCGCGTTATTTTTTTGCAAGACCTCAACCACAGACTGGTCCAGGTGCTGCGCGTTATTGCGTGGTAGCACTTGCCTGTTTTCGCTGGACTGGTTGATGGCCGGTGACTCGGGTACCTTGAGGATCAGCACGTGTTTGTGGTTATTCACGCCTGCAATCGGGCGGCTGATGATTTTGGCAAAAGGGGAGTCCTGGCTTTGTTTGATCTGGGTGACCACCGCCACAGCTAGGCCTGCTGGATACACACCATCAATCCCTGAAGTGACCAGCTTGTCGCCGACTTTAATATCGACACTGGTCGGCAAGTAAGGGATGTCCAGCGTGTTGCGCTTGCCTTCACCAAAGGCAATGGCGCGCAACTGGTTGCGCTCAATCTGGATCGGAATCGACAGTTTTTTGTCGGTAATCAGCGTCACTTCGCTGGTAAAGGTATACACACGCGTAATTTGCCCGACCACGCCTTGCTCATCCACCACGGCCTGGCCTGGGGTGATGTGGTGACGGCTGCCGCGGTTGAGCGTGATAATGTTGCTAAACGGGTCGCGCCCCATATGCAACACTTCGCCGAGCGTGGCTTGCGGAATAATCGGCGCATCCCCCGCCAATAGCGTGCGCAAATGGGCGTTTTCGGCATCCACTGTCGCCAGGCGCTGCAAGGCGGCATTGTCTATCAGTGACTGTTGCTTGAGTTTGAAATTGTCTTGAATCAGCTGGTTATGTGACGTGAAGTAGGTGTTGATATTGCGACCCCACTCATTAGGCGCGCTGGCCAGCACCTCTAGCGGGTGTAAGGCTGTGCTGAACCATTGTCTAACCTGGCTTAAATAGTCAAAGCGTGCATCGACCGCCATCATCACCAGTGATAGCGTGCAAAAAAACATCAGGCGTGAAAAAGGCTTGGGTCCCTGGATAAAAAATGCCGGGGACTCCTGCGGATCAAGCTGTTGGTGTATGCCTTTTAGCATGGTCGGGTGCGTGCCAACGTTGCCCCGAATTATTCGCTAGCAAAAACGTTGCCCAGCTTGTCCATTTCTTCCAGTGCGCGACCGCAGCCACGGGCGACGCAAGTCAGCGGGTCTTCGGCCACAATGACCGGTAAACCGGTTTCTTCTACCAGCAAGCGATCCAAGTCGCGTAGCAGCGCGCCACCACCGGTCAGTACCATGCCTTTTTCGGCAATGTCAGCACCCAGCTCTGGTGGGGTTTGCTCCAGCGCAGACTTCACCGCGCCAACGATAGAGTTCAGCGGCTCGGTCAATGCTTCGAGGATTTCGTTGCTGGAGATGGTGAATTTACGTGGTAAACCTTCTGCCAGGTTGCGGCCAGTGACTTCCATTTCGAGCACTTCGGAGCCCGGGAACGCGGAGCCGATTCTTTTCTTGATGGCTTCAGCGGTTGGCTCGGAGATTTGCATGCCGTAGTTGCGGCGAATGTAGTCGATAATCGCCTGGTCAAACTTGTCGCCACCGACGCGCTCAGACTTGGCGTACACAATGCCGCCCAGTGAAATCACGCCGACTTCAGTGGTGCCACCGCCAATATCCACCACCATGGAGCCGGTCGCTTCCGCCACTGGCATGTCAGCACCAATGGCGGCTGCCATCGGTTCTTCAATCAAAAATACCTGTTTAGCACCTGCGCGCTCGGCAGATTCTTTAATGGCGCGGCGCTCAACTTGCGTAGAGCCCACTGGCACACAGATGATGATGCGTGGACTAGGTGAAAACCAGCGTGATTCGTGTACTTTGCGGATAAAAAACTTGAGCATTTGCTCGGTGATGGTGAAGTCGGCAATCACCCCATCTTTCATTGGGCGAATGGCTTGAATATTGGCAGGGGCGCGGCCTAGCATGCTTTTCGCATCCGAACCCACCGCCAGTAATACCTTTTTACCGTTGGGACCGCCTTCGGTACGAATCGCCACTACCGACGGTTCATCCAACACGACGCCCTTACCACGCACGTAGATCAGGGTGTTGGCGGTGCCAAGGTCAATGGCAAGGTCATTGGAGAAGTAGCTGTTGATTGAACCGAACATTGTTTTATCCTGTGAAGTTTCCGACTTTAGAACTGCTCGCTAAGTGCGGCATAAAATCAAGGTATAATAGCGCAAAACGCACATGAAATTAAGATGTGCTTTCAAAATCTTACAGACAATTAACCTGACATGGCACTGAATCTAGATGATATCAAGCGTATCGCTCACCTGGCCCGCATTGAGGTCAGCGATAGTGAAGCGCAAGAAACCCTCAATAAACTTTCCGGTATTCTCGGTTTGATCGAGCAAATGCAGGCGGTCGACACCACCGGGATTGTGCCGATGTCGCACTCGCAAGATGTGACACAGCGCCTGCGTGAAGACGTGGTCACCAAAACCAACCAGCGCGAGCTGTTTCAATTGATTGCCCCAGCCACGCAGGATGGCCTGTACCTGGTGCCCAAAGTCATTGAATAAGCCTTTTTCTGCGCCCCTTTCGCGTGTTTAACTAATTAGATACAGCCGCTATGATTAACAGCAGTCTTAAACAGCTGGGCCAGCAGTTGGCCAGCAAACAAGTTTCCAGTGTTGAGTTAACGCAAGCCTATTTGCAGCGCATGGCGCAGCTTAACCCGACCATCAATGCCTACGTCACCATCGACGAGGACAAAACGCTGGCACAGGCCAAAGCGGCAGATGCTCGCATTGCAGCCGGTGAGTTCGGCCCATTGACCGGCATCCCGCTGGCGCAAAAAGACATTTTCTGTGCCAAAGGCTGGCGCACTACCTGTAGCTCAAAAATGCTGGAGACCTTTATCTCCCCGTATGACGCGCATGTCATCAGCCAGTTTGATGCGGCGGGTGCGGTGAACCTGGGTAAAACCAATATGGACGAATTCGCCATGGGCTCCTCCAACGAGACCAGCTATTTTGGTGGCGTGAAAAACCCTTGGGATGTTGACCGCGTGCCGGGCGGTAGCTCTGGCGGTTCTGCGGCAGCGGTCGCGGCGCGCTTATGTGCAGCAGCAACGGGTACTGATACCGGCGGTTCCATTCGTCAACCTGCTTCATTGTGCGGTTTTACTGGCCTCAAACCCACTTATGGTTTGGTGTCGCGTTACGGCATGATCGCCTTTGCTTCTTCACTTGATCAGGCAGGTCCGATGGCTAAATCGGCAGAGGACTGCGCCTTGATGCTCAATGTCATGGCAGGATTCGATGAGCGTGACTCCACCAGCGTCAATCGCGAAAAAGAAGATTACACGCGTGGCTTGGCTAACATGACTGGCGCGCAGCCGCTCAAAGGTCTGCGTATCGGCTTGCCTAAAGAATACTTTGCCGAAGGCCTGAGTGCCGACGTGGCCCAAGTGATTGAAACGGCGATTGCCGAATACAAAAAACTGGGTGCAGAAATCGTTGAAGTCAGTTTGCCTAACAACAACCTGTCTATCCCTGTGTATTACGTGCTGGCGCCGGCAGAAGCCTCAAGCAACCTGTCACGTTTTGACGGCGTGCGTTATGGCCACCGTGCGGCTGAATACAACGACCTGATGGAAATGTATATGAAATCGCGTGCCGAAGGCTTTGGTGCCGAGGTCAAACGCCGTATTTTGATTGGTACCTATGTATTGAGCGCTGGTTACTATGACGCCTATTACCTCAAAGCACAGCAAATTCGCCGCCTGATTGCGCAGGATTTTGTCGAGGCATTCAAGCACTGCGATGTGATCATGGGGCCCGCTGCCCCTTCGACAGCCTTTAAGGCTGGTGAGAAGACCAGCGACCCGGTCGCCATGTACCTCGAAGACCTGTACACCATTGCCGTCAACTTGGCGGGGTTGCCAGGCATGAGTATTCCAGCTGGTTTTGCTGCCAGCAGTGAAGGCAAGGCCTTGCCGGTCGGTTTGCAGATTATCGGCAATTATTTTGATGAGGCGCGCATGCTGGAGATCGGCCACGCTTATCAACAAGTGACAGACTGGCACACACGTATGCCGGAGGGAATCTAAATGCAGTGGGAAGTCGTCATCGGGTTGGAAACCCACACTCAGTTACAAACTAAATCTAAACAGTTTAGCGGTGCTTCGACCACCTATGGGGCTGAGCCCAATACGCAGGCCTGTGAAGTGAGCATTGCCTTGCCAGGCGTATTGCCAGTACTCAACAAAGAAGCGGTTGAATGCGCGATCAAGTTTGGTTTGGCGATTGAGGCTGAAATGGCCCCGCGCAGCGTGTTTTCGCGCAAGAATTACTTTTATCCTGATTTGCCCAAAGGCTACCAGATCAGCCAGTTTGAGTTGCCGGTGGTAGGCAAAGGCAAAATCACCATTCAGGTGCCTGCGACTAAAAATACCGAAGCCTACGAAAAAGTGATCAATATCACGCGTGCACATCTGGAAGAAGATGCAGGTAAATCTGTACACGGCGCCGTGGAAGGCATGTCAGGCATAGACCTGAACCGTGCTGGCACGCCGTTGCTAGAGATTGTGACTGAGCCGGATATGCGCAGCGCGGCCGAAGCGGTGGCGTATGCTAAAAAACTGCACGAGCTGGTGCAATGGATAGGCATCTGTGATGGCAACATGCAAGAAGGCTCTTTCCGTTGTGATGTGAACGTGTCTGTTCGACCCAAAGGCTCTGATAAGTTAGGCACGCGCCGCGAAATTAAAAACCTCAACTCATTTAAATTCATGCAGCAGGCGATTGAGTACGAAACGCAGTGGCAGATTGAAACCCTGGAAGATGGCGGCACGATTCAGCAAGCCACGGTGCTGTTTAACCCAGACACCGGTGAAACACGCGCCATGCGTAGCAAAGAAGAAGCCAACGATTACCGTTACTTCCCTGACCCTGACTTGCTGCCGCTGGAAGTGACCGAGGCGGACAAAGCGCGGGTGAGAGCCCAGATGCCAGAGCTACCACAAGCCTTGCAGGCACGTTTGGTGAGTGAATACCAACTATCGAGCTACGATGCCAGCACATTGACCGCCTCACGTAGTCAGGCTGATTATTTTGTGGCGGTGGTGCATGCAGGTGCGGACCCAAAACAGGCCGCTAACTGGGTGATGGGCGCGTTGTCAGCCAAGCTCAACGCCGAAGAAAAATCAATTGTAGACAGCCCGGTGTCTGCAGCGCAATTAGCTGCTTTGCTCAAGCGGATTGCCGATAACACGATTTCTAACAATGCAGCCAAGCAGGTGTTTGAAGGCTTGTGGGCGGGCGAGGGCGAGGTAGACGCCATTATCGAAGCCAAAGGCCTCAAGCAGGTGTCTGATACTGGCGCCATTGAAGCCATTATCAATGAGGTGCTGGCGGCTAACCAGGCCATGGTTGATGAATACAAAGCTGGTAAAGAAAAAGCCTTTAATGCACTGGTTGGTCAATGCATGAAAGCGTCTAAAGGTAAGGCTAACCCGGCACAAGTCAACGAACTGCTCAAAGCCAAACTGGGTTAAATGGCAGGCTGCCAGTGTATGGCAGCCCTGGTCCTAGTTAGCTAATCTTTTTCAAGCCAGGTGTTATTAATGGCGATTAACTCTGGCAGGCACTGCAACATGGCATCGACCACGGCTGGGTCAAAGTGCTTGCCACGATTGCGCTCAATTTCTGCCACGGCCTCTTCTACAGTCCACGCTTCTTTGTAGGGGCGTTTGTTGAGCAGGGCATCAAACACATCCGCGACGGCGACAATGCGCGCCTCCAGCGGAATCTCTTCTCCCTTAAGGCCAAACGGATAGCCGCTGCCATCCCATTTCTCGTGATGGTAGAGCGCAATGGCGTGTGCCAGCTTGATCAGTGGCGAACTCGAATTATCCAGAATGTTTGCCCCCATTTGCGGATGTTGGCGCATGATGGCCAGTTCCTCATCATTCAGTTTGCCAGGTTTCAGCAGCACATGGTCGGGAATGCCGATTTTGCCGATGTCATGCATGGGGGCGGCATGAACCAATTGCTCGGCATAATGCGCATCCATCCCTAATTGCAACGCCAATCGGCCAGAGACATGGCTCATGCGCATCACATGCAAGCCGGTTTCATTGTCCTTAAATTCTGCCGCACGGCCCAGGCGCTGAATCAATTCCAAATGGGTGCGTTTCAGTTCGTCGATATGCACCAGGGATAAGTGCGTTTTAACGCGTGCGCGCACCAGCGCTGGTGAAATCGGTTTGTTAATATAATCCACGCCGCCTGCGGCAAAGCCTTCTGACTCGTCTGCTTCATCAGCCAGGGCAGTGACAAAAATCACGGGAATAGTACTGGTTTCCGGGTCGGTTTTTAAATGGCGGCAGACTTCAAAGCCCGTCATCCCCGGCATCATCACGTCGAGCAAAATCAGGCTGGGTTTTTCTTTTTTGACCAGCTCGATGGCATCCATGCCGTTCTTGGCAAAACTCAATCGATAATTGTCCTGCAGCACCTGTTTCAACACTTTTAAGTTGAGTGGCTCATCGTCCACAATCAGAATTTTGGCTTGTTGTATGAGGGTCTCTATCATCAAGAAGCCTCCTGGGTTTGCGTGGCTAGTAACTGGTCAATCTGCATGACGGCTTGTTCAAAGTCAAAATCGTTCAGTTGTTGCGTAATGGTGTTGAGGGCCTGGTGCCAGGCAGCTGGCGCATGTTGAGTAAGTTGGTTAACGAGGTGATCATCCAGCTCATTCATCACCACCAGCGTGCGCAACGTCTGTAGCCACTCCAGCAGTTGCGACATCGGCAGCGTTGCCTTGTCAGTGGTGGTGGCTTGCTGCGATAGCAATGGGGTAATGGCTGCCTGCAATGCCTGCAAGTGATCCTGTAATTGGGCGACCTGTGCCGAACATGTCGGCCATTGATCCTCAGTCATTTGTTCCAGTGCGTGGTAACTGTGTTGGATATTGAGCAAGGCCAAGTTGGCACTGACGCCTTTATTGGCATGTGCGATTTGCCGGATGACGGCAATCTCCTGATCCTTGATCGCTTGTTGTAAGGTGCTGATATGTTTGCGCGACGCTTGCAGGTAAACATGGATTTCATGCAAGTAAGTTTGTGCGTCGCCCCAAAGCTGCGCGCCTTTTTTCAGGTCAAAATGTGCTGATGTTTGAGCGGATGCCGGGGCGGATGTGGGCGTGGAGCCTCGCTGCAGCGTTAGCACGCGCTGTATTTCGGTCAGTAATGATGGCAGCTCAATCGGCTTAGAGGCAAAGCCATCCATCCCGGCTTCTGCCGCCGCGAGGCGGTCTTGCTCGAGCACACTGGCCGTAAGTGCAATGATGGGTGTTCTGGCCTTGCTAGTTTGTTGCTCGACGGCGCGGATATGCATGCTGGCGCTCAGGCCATCCATCACTGGCATTTGTACATCCATCAAAATCAGGTCAAAAGCCTGTTGCTGCCATGCCGTCAACACTTCCTCGCCGTTGCTGGCCAGCGTCACATGATGCCCCTGTTTCTCCAGCACAATGCTGAGTAGTCTACGGTTTTGTTCAATGTCATCGGCAGCCAGAATACGAAGTGCAGGCAGAGCCAGCATGGATGTCGGGTATGGTGAGCTGCTTTCTGGCGCGTAGCCCGTAACGAGCGGGAGCACCACCGAAAAGCAACTGCCATGGCCAATATTGCTGCTGGCGGTGATGCGGCCACCCATCAGTTCAACCAGTTGTTTGCTAATGGTGGTGCCTAGGCCGGTGCCGCCAAATCGCCTGCTCATAGACGCATCTGCCTGGGTAAATGGCTCGAAAATCACTTCCAGACGGCTTTCTTCAATGCCAATGCCAGTATCTATAATGTCGAATTGGATTTCGCCTTGTGCGGTGGTGTGGACGTTTAACTCGACGTGTCCCGTTTCAGTAAATTTGATCGCGTTGCCAAGCAGGTTGGTCAATACCTGGCGAATACGGTGCTCTGCGCCATGGTAGTAGCCATCGGTTTGTGCGTCTAATCTCAACCTCAGGTCGAGATTTTTCTTGCGTGCCTGAAACCATAACGAAGAAATCAACCCATCGACGAGTTCGCGCAGTGAAAAATCAACCATTTCGAGTTCCAGCATGCCTTTTTCTAGCTTGGCGCTGTCGAGAATATCGTTGAGCAAATGCAGCAGCGATTTGGCTGACTGATTGATGGTGGACAAGTAGTTGCGTTGCTCAGCTTGCATGGGGGTATCCAGCAACAACTCGCTAAAGCCAATGATGGAGTTCATCGGGGTACGGATTTCATGGCTCATATTCGCCAGGAAAGTACTCTTGGCGTTAGCCGCCTGCTCCGCGGTCTCTTTAGCCGCCCGCAACGCCTGCTCCATTTGTTTGCGTTCGCTGATGTCCATCATAAACATCAGTACCTTCACCACCTTGCCATCGACGTCACGTACCGGGCTGTAAGAGGCATTAATCCAGATTTGTTTGCCTGCTTTGCCGTAGCGTAAAAATTCGCCATGCACAAACTCACCACGCCGCAGTGACAACCATTTTTGTTTGTAAGCCTCGGTCAGAGCAAAGTCTGGCGCGCAAAAAATAGAGTGATGACGGCCGATCACCTCAGATAACTGGTAGCCCAGCAGGTCAAGAAAGTGCTGGTTGGCGCTCACGACAAAGCCATCAATGGTAAATTCAGCGACATTGTTTGAGAAGTTGATCGCATTCACAATGCCTTCAAATTCGGCATTTTTCTGCTTGGATTCAGTAATGTCCAGCAATACACCGTCCATGGCATAGGGCATGCCGTCTTTGTTCAACAGCGGCGAGGCCACCGCAGAAATCCACTTTTCTTGGCCATTGCGATCTGTGATCCTGAATTCCACTTCGAAGCTTTCTAACCGTTTAATCGCCTTGACGGCAATCGGCCGCACGCGCGCAATATCCTCAGGATGCATCAGGGGTGAAAAGCGTTGCTGTCCACTTAAAAAATCACGGGCGGGCCAGCCCGTCATTTGCAGCGCAGCATCGCTGATTAGCAGGATATTCCACTCGCCCTCCAGGCTGACCCGGAAGGTCACCCCCGGGATGTTGTTCATCATCGATTGAATCTGCTGGTCTTTTTCACGCACCGCTTCTTCAATCGCTTTGCGTTGGCTGAGATCGGTAATAAAGCCAACATATAAGGTCTCATTGACCAGATTGACTTCGCCAATCGCCAGCCGGATCGGGAAGATGGTGCCATCTTTACGGATGGCATCGAGGTCGCGGCCTTCATTGCTGATGGTTGCCTCACCGCTAGCGAGGGCATTTTTTAAGTAATGCAGATGATTTGAGCTGTCCGGTTCCGGGATCAGCACTGAAATGTTTTTGCCTTTTATTTCTGCTTTGCTCCAGCCAAACAGTTTTTCCACGGCATCATTGCAGGCGATCATTTCGCCCGTGGTGTTGATGGTGACGATTCCATCTACTGCCGTATCTAGAATGGTCGACAAACGCGTCTCGCTGGCCTGAATAGTCGCCAGCATTTGCCGGTAGCGTATCAAAGCGTTGATGCCCGTGGCGATAATACCAATCAGAATGGTGACCAGCGTAATGCCCAGTGCCAAAGTGATGGATTGGTTGTCATCCGGGTTGAAGCCGGGCTTGGCTTGCCCCAGAAAGCGCGCCGAGGCCATGCCGGTATAGTGCATGGCGGTGATGGCACTGCCCATCAGTACCCCACCGAGGATGATGCTCAATTTGGGCGGGATTTTGCCTTTGTGGTTTAAAAAAATGCCTGTCCACAGCGATAACGTTGATAAAACAACGGCGACCACCACAGATACCAGTACCCATATCAGGTCAAACTTGAGCAGCGGCTCCATGCGCATGGCAAGCATGCCAATATAATGCATGGCACCAATACCCGCCCCTACGGCAAAGCCACCTTTGATCAGCTTGCGGTAATCAATCTGATTTTCAGACATCAAGTTGAGCGCATAGTATGAGGCCAGAATGCCAGGCATCATCGAGACCAGGGTGGCGTCTGGGTAGTAAGAAACGGGTGTGCAGATCTGGTAGGCCAGCATACCAATAAAATGCATCGCCCAGATGCCCGCGCCTAATGAGACTGAACTGGCGATGATAGAAAGGCGCCGTGACAGCACAGAGGTTTGTTTTTGTGACAGGCGCGTTAATTGCAAAGCCAGAATAGACGAGCCTATGGCGACCAGCGCCGACAACACCACTAACCAGGCATCGTAGCTGCCATAGAGCAGCGTCGTGGGCGCGCCCGCCCTAAAAAAGAAAATACTGTACCAATCCATGCAATATGCCTTTTGCTGCAAAATATTTATAAAATTTAACACCTGCAGTGTAGCGTTGATGGCGGCAAGGCGAATGCCGGAATAGTTGCCGATTCCGTGTTTAATTTGCGCAATCAGTCTGCTAATCAAATTTTGGCGAGGTGCAGTGGATCAGGCTTCGTGCCAGATGGTGGCTGATCGCTGTGATGGCGGATGGATGGCGAGCAGAGGCAAAATTTTGTTTCGCTTGCCTTATCCAGGCTTTTCGCGGACAATTCGCTCGTTGCTAGGGGTCTGTAAATCCTGTGTTGATACATGGTTTTGCAGTGAGAGTTACCCTTCGAACCTGATGTGGTTGATACCACCGTAGGGAATGCAAACTTCCACATGCATCCTTACGTCTTTTCTTTCTTAAGGATGCTCATGAACGCTATTGATAAGCACATCAAATTCGTCAACGCCGATGCCAAAGTTGACGACGCTGCGACCAAACCATTTGCCAAATCGCGCAAAATCTACGTTGAAGGTTCCCGCCCGGATATTCAGGTGCCATTCCGTGAAATCTCGCTAAGTGATACGCCGTCAAGCTTTGGCGGCGAGACTAACCCACCCGTGGTCGTCTACGATACTTCAGGCCCATACACTGACCCGAATGTTGACATCGATATCCGTAACGGCTTGCCCGCATTGCGCGCGCAGTGGATCATGGAGCGTGGTGACGTTGAGCAGTTAGACGGCCCGACCTCTGAATTTGGCCATCAACGCCTGGTAGACCCTGAGCTGTCACAAATGCGCTTTAACCTGCACCGCAAACCGTTGCGTGCAAAAGCTGGCCAAAACGTGAGCCAGATGCACTATGCGCGCCAAGGCATCATCACGCCCGAGATGGAGTTTATTGCCATCCGTGAAAACCAGCGTCGCGAAAATATGAGCGAGTTGCTGCAAACCCAGCATCCAGGCCAACACTACGGTGCCAGCATCCCCGCTGTGATTACGCCAGAATTCGTGCGTGACGAAGTGGCACGTGGCCGTGCCATTATCCCGGCCAATATCAACCACCCGGAAATTGAGCCGATGATTATCGGCCGTAATTTCCTGGTCAAAATCAACGCCAATATCGGTAACTCAGCGCTGGGTTCTTCGATCTCGGAAGAAGTCGAGAAAATGGTCTGGGGCACGCGTTGGGGCGGCGATACCGTGATGGATTTATCTACCGGTAAAAACATCCACGAAACCCGTGAATGGATTATCCGTAACTCACCGGTGCCGATTGGCACGGTGCCTATTTATCAGGCGCTGGAAAAAGTAAACGGCAAGGCCGAAGATTTAACCTGGGAAATCTTCCGCGATACATTGATCGAGCAAGCGGAACAAGGGGTGGATTACTTCACCATTCACGCCGGGGTGCGTTTGGCTTATATCCCGATGACGGCCAAGCGCATGACCGGTATCGTCTCACGCGGCGGGTCCATCATGGCGAAATGGTGCTTGGCGCATCACAAAGAGTCATTCTTGTATGAGCATTTTGAAGACATCTGCGAAATCATGAAGCAATACGATGTGAGTTTCTCACTCGGTGACGGTCTGCGTCCTGGTTCTATCTACGATGCCAATGACGAAGCGCAATTTGCAGAACTCAAAACATTAGGTGAATTGACTCAAATTGCCTGGAAGCACGATGTACAGTGCATGATCGAAGGCCCGGGCCATGTGCCCATGCACCTGATTAAAGAAAACATGGACCTGCAACTGGAGCACTGTGGTGAGGCCCCGTTCTACACCTTGGGCCCATTGACCACCGACATCGCGCCTGGCTATGACCATATCACTTCCGGCATTGGTGCGGCCATGATCGGCTGGTACGGTTGTGCCATGTTGTGCTATGTCACACCGAAAGAGCATCTGGGCTTGCCAGACAAAGAAGATGTGCGCGTCGGTATCATCACCTACAAAATCGCAGCACACGCGGCCGACTTGGCCAAAGGCCATCCAGGCGCACAGATTCGTGACAACGCATTGAGTAAAGCCCGTTTCGAATTCCGTTGGGAAGATCAATTCAACCTCGGTCTGGACCCGGAAAAAGCCAAGGAATTCCACGATGAAACCTTGCCGCAAGAAGGCGCCAAGCAAGCACATTTTTGTTCTATGTGCGGCCCACATTTCTGTTCGATGAAAATCACCCAGGACGTGCGTGACTATGCGGATAAATTAGGCGTGGATGAAAAAGAAGCGCTGCAAAAGGGCATGCAGGAAAAAGCGATTGAGTTCGTGAAAAAAGGCAGTGAGGTCTATCAGAAGGTGTAAGGCTTGACGGATCACGTTTGAAAAGCCAGCAGCGATGCTGGCTTTTTTTATGGCTTTTGTGGTGTGCAACAGACAATCTGCTTGGTGTCGTTTGCAAACCTAGCCAGGAGTACCCTCCGTCGTGACAACGGTGTTAAGGTATGTCTACCTGTGTAAAAGGGAGGTGCCATGTCGTTATTAGAAAATGTACTCAAAGAGTTGCCTGCCTATCTGGGCAAATTTACCCGCATGCTGACGCAGCCATCGCGATTGGTGCATGACCACCTCAATGCGGATGACCCGAATGCACTGCTAGCGCAATCGATAGCCTTTTTGCTGCTCTCATTCACCATTGCGCTGGTGCTGGCGGTGGTGTTTCCCGAAATGACCAACCCAGTGCAACTGGTGAGTGATGAGGCTGGCATGGCTGCCCATGCCTTGGCCGCCATCCGGGTATTGTTTGAATTGTTGGGCTTGTCGGCCTTGGCATATCTGGCGGCCAAAGTGGCTGGTGTGCAAAGCGGATTTCAGCGCTTTTTTGGCCTGATGTGCGCCGCCTGCGGCGTCATGCTGGTGATTCAGGTATTTGCTGCTGCGCTCACCAATATCAGCCTGGCTGACCCGGTCACGGCAAAAGCCTGGATAAAGCTAGAAAAAGGCATGGCAACGCTGAAACCGCTGATTGAGCAAGGGGTGCTATGCGCAACTGATGGCAGCACTGGTGAAGTACGGCCAAATGCTGCCTTGGGCGCACAGTTGCAAACGCAACTGACAAGCTTACAGGCGACATATCTACAAGCAACCGACAGGCCATTATTTAAGTTAGCCGCAGGCTTGCAGTTACTGGCAGGGTTGATTCTGCTGATCTGGTCTGGGCGGTTATGGCTGATGTATCTCAACGGCCATGCGCTGAGTACGGGTAAGCTGATCTTGGCGACGGTGCTGCTGGTGGTCTTCACCGGTGCGGGCTCGCTGGTCTACGAGCTGGTGAATGCGGGGCGCACCATGATGGACGTTTACAGACATTGCGGATAACTTATTTGGCAGGTATTTGCGACGCTTATTCGCTGATTCTGTATCGCCAACCGGCGGTATAGTCCAGACTCCACCCACGCGGCAAAAAGGGCATCCATCATGGCGGACAACCTGCAAAGCAGTATCGTACGAGACTTTAGGCAAACATTATTGTGGCCGATACAACTCATGACCGATCACAGCTCGGGTTGTGTCGATCGCCCCTGGCAGCAGTTGAAGGCCACGCCCGACTCGCCCTGGGTCGAGATACAAGACGAGTTTTTACAGGACTCGCCACACCTCAGTGAGACCAGATACCAGGAGTTCGTCACCTTTTTACCGTTTGCCCAGCGCTTTTTATACGGCGAAGGCAAGCATGGCCGCGAGTCTGGTGGCTATGGTGAGTCACCGATTCATATTTTTACCCGCAGTGATATTAACCAGGTAAGGATTACCTTGCAGGGCGAGCCCCAGCCTTTGTTGTTGCGTGTCTCCCATGTCGAGTTGTATTTCTTTTTTGACATCGATGTGGCCATGCTGGCCTTTGAGGTCACCGCCAAAGACCTGCCCTTAAAGTCGGCCATGGAGGTGATGTACCGCCTAGGCCGCACGTATCCTAACTACTGGGATGACACCGGTGAGGGCGGCCATTGTGCACAGTTAATTGAGTGGCTGGATGCGCAGGGGCAAGTGATTGCGCGTTCTGATTATGAGGATAAATCGCGCTATCTCGCCTACGTTAAAGAAAACCATGTGCCTTGTGTGTCCTTGCACTGGCTGGCGATGTTGCACCCGCTGGTGCCGCATTATTCCAGCCAGCCAGGGGAGTTGCGCTATCGCGAGATTGAATACCAGCGCATGCCGCTGATGGCGTATTTATCATTTGATGATGTCAGCCAACTCAGCCGCGGTGATCTGATTCGTCTCGGCCTGGTTTGCCAGCCATGGCACTCAGAGACCTTGCCGTTTACCGAGCATTTTTTGCAGGAATTTGAAAAAAATAATTGCTATGACCGCTATTGGGACGAGGCCAGGCAAGACCCATGGAGCACCACGCGCATCATGTGTACTGGGCAAAATTTTGTCGTGGTTGGTAGTCACCAGCACCGCGTGTTTACCAATGAGCGCACCGGCATCAAGCGCCACTACCAAAACCAGTATTTTTTGCTGTTTTTAATCGCACACTTTCAAAAAGCCGCGTTGCTGATGTTGTCAGACCGCATGGTGCAAGCCATCAGTCGCCTGGATATGCAAAGTGAGGCGTCGGTCAAAAATTTCCGCCACCGCATCCGCAATGCAACCGCAGTATTTTTGCGGTTCACCCATCGCTACTGGTTTGAAAATGTGTCCGACCAGGCGGTGGCCAAAGACCTGTTTACACTAATGTTAAAACAACTGGATTCGGTGAGCCTGTTTGAAAAAACCCGTCGCCGCATTATGGACATGGCAGAGTATCTGGAAGGCGAAGAAATCAAGCGTCAGGCCGACACCGTCGTCCGCTTGACGGTGGTGACCATCTTAGGCTTGATTGGCACCATGACAACCGGTTTGCTGGGCATGAATCTGATTGACCTCACCCAATCCAGCACCTTGGAAAAACTGGCTTATTTCTCTGTCGTGTTTATCCCGGTCAGCTTGCTGACTTTTTACACGGTGATTAAATCCCGGCGCTTATCGCTGTTTTTGGATGCGCTCTCGCATGAGGGCAGTAGCGTGGGTTACAAGCTGGCCAAGTTGCGCAGCGTCTGGGTCGGTAAGCTGGAGGATCATTAACGCCCTGCCAGTTGTGAATGCTGGTGTTGGCGCAGTATGGCGTTGCGGTATGTCTCCAATCCGACCTAAGCTGAAAACAGCCAGCCATGCTGGTTGTTTACTTAGCTGGCTTCTTTCAGCCAGACCGGGCTGATCTCAAAACTACCGCCCTCATAACTCACCAGGATTTGTCTATCCTGGATGGTAAAACTGATGCTGAGCCCACGTGTGGCCGCTGCTGCAAGTTGCTCAGTCTCAGGCAGATTGATCACGGTTACATTATCGAGTTTAAGCATGGCTTTATGGTGTTGCTCCCACCACATGTCGGCGGTTCTGCCGCCATACAGCACTTGCACCACTTGTACCGAGCGCCCACAGGCTTTGCGAATCTCGCGCTCATCTGGCAGGCCGACACATATCCAGCGTTCAATTGCGCCGGTCAGGTCTTTTTGCCACAGATCAGGCTCATCGTCTTCACTCAAGCCTTTGCCAAACAGCAGTGATTCATCGGCATACAGCGCAAACGCCAGCAACCTTACCATCAGGCGCTCATCCGTTTCTGACGGGTGCTTGGCCAGGGTGAGATGATGTTGCTGGTAATAATGCCGGTCCATATCAGCAATATTGACCTCGATTTTATAAATGGTGGATTTAAGGGCCATGGCAAAGGTTTGTAATAAAAGGTCTGCAATAAAAGTGTTGCGAGTATAGCAAAGCAGCCGTGACGCGTTGCGAATTTGTAACAAGGGCCATACAAGAAATGACTTGCTATTGCTTTGATCATTCGCTTAAAATAAAAATGAAACGTTTTATTTTTATTTTAAGCGAAGATGATGCAAGCGCATACGACAACCGCAAACACCGCCAAAACCCGCGTGGGACGCCCCAAAGCCGGGACCGCCAGCGAGCGCCATAGCCAGTTACTGAGCAGTGCGCTGGCGCTTTTTATGACGGAAGGCGTCACGCAAACCAGTGTGGCGCGTATCGCCGCCCATTGCGGGGTGTCCACCCGCACCATTTATGAACGCTATGACAACAAATATGACTTGTTGATTGCCGCCATTACGCAGATGGTGGAGCAGGATGTGTCTGCCATGGTGCAGCTGGATGACCTGCATCAGCATAGTCTGGAGGAAATACTGACCAACATTGGGCGCTTTATGCTCAATCGCGTGCTGGAGCCGCGCATGGTGTCATTTTACCGCATCGGCGTTTCCGAGTTTTTCCATGTGCCAGAATTAGCGCTGGCCATCAAGCAGGCTGGACCTGAGCGCTTATTTCAGATGTTGGCTGAAGTACTGGCTTTTTATGCGGCACAGCACAGATTTCCAAAAGTGAATTTTAAACAGGCAGCAGAGTCCTATTGCGAATTGCTGATCGCGGGGCCGCGTAACAAGGCCCTGTTTGGCGCGTTGCCAGCAGATTGGGATATCGAGGAGCATATCAATTTTGTGGTCGCATTATTTCTTAATGGCATCACGGGCATGGAGCATCAGCATGCATAAGCGCAATGGCATTCAGCGGCCCCACTGGGTTTGGTTATGCCTGCTTGTTCCCTTGGCTGGTTGCTCGGTACTCGAGGAATACATTCGGCCTCAGCCAGCAACGCCTGCCCAGTGGCAAGCGCCGCTTCCGCATGCCGGCCAAGTCGCCTCCCTCACAGATTGGTGGGCGCAATTCAAGGACCCGGTGCTGGATCAATTGCTGACGCAGGCACAAAAAGAGAGCCCTTCGCTCGAGCTGGCGTTATCCAATATCCGCTCAGCGCGGGCGAATCTTGGCTCAGCCTATGCGCAAGGGGTGCCTACCCTGAGCAGTACCGGATCATTCACTGAAAGCAAGGGTGCCAATGCCGCTTTAGGCGCCAGCACGGTCAAAATCGCATCAGGCACCCTGGATGCCAGCTGGGAACTGGATTTGTTTGGCAAGATCAGGTCTGGCAAGCAGGCTGCCAAAGCGCAACTGGAGTCGAGAGAAATGGCCTGGCATGATGCCCGCATCACCCTGGCTGCCGAGGTCGCTAATAATTATGTCAATTACCGCGCTTGCCAAGAGACCGTCCGTGCATTGCAGGCGGCGATGGATTCGCGTCGCGAAACGGCACGGTTGACCGGTATTTCAAGCCGCGCAGGCTTTACCGCAATGGCGGACCTCTCGTTAGCAGAAGCGGCAACCCGCGCCAGTGAGTCGACCCTGGACGGACAGAAGGCGGAATGTGATGGCCTGGTGAAAGCGTTGGTGGCATTGACCAACTTGGCAGAGCCAGACTTGCGCAGCGTGCTGGCACAAAGCAAGGGTCTGCCGCAGCCCGCCATGTTTGATGTGCAGCGACTGCCTGCCCAACTGCTCACGCGCAGGCCAGATTTGGTCAGGGACGAGCGTAATCTGGCTGAAGCAAGCGCCAACATCGGCGTCAGCAAGGCGGCCCTGTACCCCAGCCTCAGCTTAACCGGTTCCATTGGTTATCGACAAACCACCATTAATGGCTTGGTGATCCGTGGTCAGACCTGGTCGTATGGCCCCAGCCTGAAGTTGCCTTTGTTTGATGGTGGCGCAAACCGCGCCGCGGTCGAAGCGGATAGGGCGACCTTTGACAACCTGCTGGCGACTTACAAGCAGAACGTGCGTAATGCGGTAAAGGAGGTAGAACAGGCGCTGGTGAACCTGGACAGTGCGACACGCCGTCAGCAGTCGGAAGGCGAAAGTGCGGCCTTATATGGGCAATATTTCAAAGCGGCAGAAATGAACTGGAAATCGGGCGGTCTCGATTTGTTGTCGCTGGAGGATGCCCGCCGCCAGAAAATCAACGCGGAAGTGAACGTGATTACGCAACAGAAAAATCGGGTATTACAGTGGATCGCTTTGTATAAGGCGTTTGGGGGAGACTGGCTGGAAACCAGACAAACAGCCAACCCTATAGTCAAACCCATGGAAAAAAGGTAAGCATGATGGCAAACAAATTGACAAAAAAAACCACATTTTTAATCATCGCCGCGCTGCTGGTCGGGGTCAGTGCATGGTTTTGGCAACATCCTTTGCATCAGGCCGAACTGGCAGACAAACGTGCTGGCAGAACAGGGCTTAGCCCAGCCGCCAATCCTAAAACGAATGGCGCGAACCCAGTCGCCAAGGCTGCCCTGAGCGTCGAGGTCACGCATCCGGCGATTGTGCAATGGCCGATGATCTTGGTGCTGAATGGCAGTATTTCTCCCTGGCAAGAGGCATTGGTGAGTGCAGAAATCTCTGGCTTGCGTATCCAGCAAATCTTGGCCGATGTTGGTTCACCAGTGAGCAAAGGTCAGCCGCTGGTTATGCTGGCGGATGAAACCGTTAAAGCCGATTTGCAAAAACAACTGGCGACGGTAGACCGTGACAAGGCGGCCCTGGCCGAGGCAAAAAGTAACGCCGACAGAGCCCGTGAAATCAAGGACAGTGGCGCCTTATCGGCGCAAAAAATCAATGAGTATGTGATCGCCGAACAAACGGCAAAAGCAAATTTGGCTTTGTCTGAGGCAGAACTGGAAAACCAGAAAATCCGTTTGCGTCAAACCAGAGTGGTGGCGCCGGATGATGGTGTGATTTCAACCCGGTCTGCCAATTTAGGCAATGTGGTGTCTGCTGGTGCCGAGTTGTTCCGCCTGGTGCGTCAAAGCCGCATTGAGTGGCGCGGTGAGGTCAATGCTGACCAGCAAGCTGCCTTGCACGCAGGCCAATCAGTGCGTCTGACTTTACCGGGTGCCAATGCTGTGATCGGTAAAGTACGCCTGATTTCACCCACGGTAGATAGTAATACCCGCAATGCGCTGGTATATGTAGATATTCCCAAAGACAGTGCCAAACCCGGCATGTATGTGCAGGGCCAGGTGGACGTTGGTCAGCAACAAGGCTTGGCCGTGCCGTTAAGCGCCGTCACCTACCGCGATGGCTTTGCTTATGTGTTTGAGCTGACAGTAGCCGATGCGCAAGGCTTGCGCAAAGTGGTCCAGCGTAAGGTGCAAACTGGCCGCACGCGAGGCGAACAGATTGAAGTGCTGGGTGGCCTACGCGCCGACACTGCGCTGGTGCTCAGTGGCGGTGCTTTTTTGAACGATGGCGATACCGTTAAAGTGGTCACGGTGAGCAAGGGCGGGGCATAAACATGAATTTTTCGGCCTGGTCCATCCGTAACCCGGTGCCGGCAATTTTGCTGTTTGTGGTGCTGAGTGTTCTCGGCCTCAAAGCGCTTAATCAGCTGGGCAAACAAAACTTTCCTGATATCGAATTGCCAGTCATTACTGTCAGTGCGACGCTGGAAGGCGCCGCCCCGCCACAACTCGAAACCGAGGTCGCGCGCAAGATTGAAGACAAAATTGCGACTATTGGTGGCATTGAGCATATGACTACCACCATCACGGATGGCAGTGTCAGCATCGCGGTGCAGTTCACGATTGATACCAAGAGTGAAGAAGCACTCAACCTAGTGCGCAATGCCGTGGATAGCGCACGCTCGGAGTTACCGGCAGCGGTCATCACGCCTACTGTGTCCAAAGTGACGACCTCAGGCAATGCCATACTTACCTATGTGGCTTCGGCGGAGAACATGGACGAGGGAGAGCTATCCTGGTTCGTCGATAACGAGGTCAGCAAAGCCATGCTGGCCGTCAATGGCGTCGGTAAAATCACGCGCACGGGCGGTGTGAACCGCGAGGTGCAGGTCAATCTGGAGCCAACCTTGATGGCCGGCTTGGGCGTGGATGTCAGCGACGTTTCGGCGCAGCTCAAACGCGTACAGCAAGATGCTTCTGGCGGTCGCGGCGATATTGGTGACAATATCCAGTCGGTACGTACCTTGGGCGCCCTGCATAGCGCGGATGAAGTACGCAATCTCGATATTCCGCTTGGTGATGGCCGCCATATCAAGTTGTCGCAGGTGGCCGAGGTGCTGGATACCTACGCCGAGCGGACCACTTATGCGAGCTATGACGGCAAGCCTGTGATCCGTTTTGAAATCACGCGCAGCAAAGGCACCAGTGAAGTCACGGTGGCCAAAGACGTGCGTGCCGCGCTGCAGAAATTTGAGCAGTTGCACCCGCAGGTGAAGATTATTGAAGCCTTTAACATGGTCAAGCCGGTAGAAGATAACTACGAAGGCTCCATGCACCTGTTGTATGAGGGCGCGTTACTGGCGATTCTGGTGGTGTGGTGGTTCTTGCGCGACTGGCGCGCCACTATTATCGCTGCGGTGGCCTTGCCTTTATCTATGATCCCCACCTTTGCTTTTATGCAGTATTTTGGCTTCTCGCTCAATGTACTGACCTTGCTCGCCATGGCGCTGGTGGTCGGTATTCTGGTCGATGATGCCATTGTGGAGATTGAAAACATCGTGCGCCATTTGCGCATGGGTAAAACGCCGTATCAGGCAGCGATGGAAGCCGCCGATGAAATCGGGTTTGCCGTGATTGCCACCACGTTTACGCTGGTCGCCATCTTTTTGCCAACGGCCTTTATGGGCGGTATTCCGGGCAAGTTTTTCAAGCAGTTTGGCATCACGGCAGCGATTGCAATTTTGGGCTCGCTGGTCGTCGCCCGTTTGTTAACCCCCATGATGTCGGCTTATCTGCTCAAGCCGCATGCGGCCAAAGAGGAACAAGACTCTACTTCTATGCGCGCATATTTGCGCTGGGTGGGCTGGTGCTTGCAACACCGCAAAACCGTGGTGGCTGGCTTTGTACTGTTTATTGTCGGCTCATTGAGCTTAATGCCGCTGCTACCCAAAGGCTTTGTGCCATCTTCTGATAGCAGCCAGACCAAGGTCAATATTGAGCTGCAACCAGGCACGCCTTTGGCACAAACGCGGCAGGTGGTGCAAATGGCTGAACACCTCGTCAAGCAGCATCCCGAAGTCAAGGCGGTGTTTAGTGCTGCGGGTTCTGCCAGCACCGGTGGCGGTGGGCCGAATGCCGCTCAAAACACCACTGATGTCCGTAAGGGCAGTTTGGTCATCAGCCTCACTGACCGCAGCGAGCGCAAACAAAAGCAGTCAGAGATTGAGGCCGACCTGCGTGAGCGCCTGAAAAATCTGCCCGGTGCGCGCGTCACGGTGGGGATTGGTGAGTCTGGCGAAAAATTGCAAATCACCCTGGCCAGCGATGATGCCAATGCCCTGGCCAGTGCCAGCCAACAGGTGCAACAACAATTACGCACCTTAAGCGGCGTTGGCAATATTACTTCTAGCGCCAGTTTGCAACGGCCAGAAGTACAGATTATCCCCGATGTCGACAAAGCAGCAGAGCTTGGCGTGACGGTAGAGTCGATTGCGCAAGTCATACGTGTGGCGACGGCAGGTGATTTCACCAACATCATGCCCAAGCTGAATTTGCCACAACGCCAGGTGCCAATCCGCGTGCGGCTCGGCCCCAGCGTGCGCAGTAGCTTGCAAGAGATCGCTCAACTGCGCGTGCCTGCCCGCAATGGCAGTGTCAGTCTCGAAACCGTCGCCACCGTGCGTATGGGTAGCGGCCCGCAACAAATCGACCGCATGGACCGCATGCGTAATGTCACCTTTGATATTGAGCTTAACAAGCGCCAGATCGGCGAAGTCATGCGCGAAGTGCAGCAACTGCCTGCCATGCAAAATCTGCCACCTAGCGTCAAACAGCTTGAAGCAGGCGATGCCAAACGCATGAACGAACTGTTCAGCAGCTTTGGCGGCGCCATGATTATTGGTGTCATGTGCATTTATGTGGTGCTGGTGTTACTGTTTGGTGACTTCTTGCAGCCAGTGACGATTTTGGGTGCGTTGCCGTTATCCTTGGGCGGTGCCTTCTTCGCCTTGCTGGTGACACATAACAGTTTCTCTATGCCAAGTGTGATTGGCCTGCTAATGCTGATGGGCGTGGTGACCAAAAACTCTATTTTGCTGGTCGAATACACCATCATGGCACGCAAAGAGCGCCAATTGAGCCGATTTGACGCCATTATCGACGGCTGCCATAAACGCGCCCGGCCGATTATCATGACCACCATCGCTATGGCGGCGGGCATGATGCCGATTGCGCTGGGCTGGAGTGCAGACCCCAGCTTTAGATCGCCGATGGCGATTACCGTGATTGGTGGTTTGATTACCTCGACCTTGCTCAGCCTGGTGGTCATTCCGGTGTTGTATACCTATGTGGATGATTTGTTGGGATGGTTGAGAGGGGTAGCCAGATTGGCACGCAAGCATGTTTAAATGGTTGCGGACTTGCCAGATAGTTTAAAACTAGGCGCGCTGAAAAGTGCGCCTTTTTTGTGATTGGATGGATGGAAAAGGTTATTCTTTTTAACTATCAACCATATTCACTCCCTCGTCATTACGGCGTTTGCCTGGAATCCCGGCTCGTGAGACAGCAATAAAAGGTTATTCTTTAGATTGGTTGTTGTAGTTATTGAAGTGTGGACATTGATGCGCACTTGTTTGTGGTTGTTTTTTAGGTTTCTTTTCGCTTTTTCAGCGAGTTACTTTTCTTTGCTTGCCCAAAGAACAAGTAACCAAAAGAAATGCACCCCAGCTTCCGCTTGTTCCCTGCGCTACTCGGTTTGCCGGGCGGCCATCGAAACTCAACCTGGCAGCTCACAAAAACCTTGAGCTGCTGCGGGATTCGGACAGCCGATGGCCGAAATCCCCCGCCAATCCTGCGTTGCTCGGCGCGTCAGATGGGGACCCCTAACACCATGCGACTGCCACCCTTGATGGTTATTAAGAAAAGAATTGTTTTTTTAACCGTTCAAACTTCGCCAATGTGAGTTTGGCGAGAATAATCCCATTCCATCACGCTGAGTAGCGGAAACAAAATAAGAGTAGAGGGAGCGACTGTCTGAGCTCCGCAACAAGCCACGTTTTGTGTGGCTTGTCAGGGCGAGTTTCGTGACCGGCTTATTTTGTTGAGCAACGCAAGGGAGCCGTAGGCCGTGATGGCTGGGTGCCCTCTTTTTGGTTACTTTTTTGGGGCAAGCAAAAAAAGTAACTCGCCAGCAAGGCGAAAAGAAAACGTTTATAGTCGGCTAAACGTTAGCTTTTAAGAGCACATTCCACACGTTCAACCACGATCTTTTGCAACTGATCCCTGACTGCAGCACTCAGTGGCTGCCCCTCGGAATCCCGCATCGCCTCTGCCCAGTGACTATTCGGAAAGTGCTTGTCACTCTCGAATCTAGGTAATACATGCCAATGCATATGCGGCGTTTTATTGCCCAGGCTTGCCAGGTTGATTTTGTCCGGTTGAATCACTTCACGCACCGCACTCTCAACCGCAAACACGACTTTCATGGTGCGTGCGCGGTCAGCGGGAGGCAGGTCGGTCATTTCTTTGACGTGCGCCAGTAATTCGACCCGGCAATAGGCTGGATAATCAGCATCGTGCAATAACACTACGCGACAGAAGTCGTCTTGCCACAGCAGATCGTGTGGCGTTGGCAGGCAAAGCGCGCAATCATGCATTTATGAAACTGCCAGCATTCTGTCCAGGGTGAGTTTGGCCAGTTTAGCTTCGTGTTCCGGCACTTTGATCTGGTTGACGATATTGCCTTCGGCCAGGTTTTCCAGGCACCAAGCCAGATGTTGTGGGTCGATACGCGCCATGGTGGAGCATTCGCAAACGACGTGGCTCATAAATTGCACCAGTTTGTTTTGTGGCTTCATTTCTTCAGCCAGACGGGTGACCAGGTTGAGCTCAGTACCCACCAGCCATTTAGTGCCAGGCTCAGCTTCGCTGACGGTGCGCAGGATATATTCGGTTGAGCCGACGTAGTCTGAGTTAATGCACACTTCAAACGCTGTTTCAGGATGCGAAATCACTTTGCCGTCCGGATGTTGGGCGCGGAACTGGTCGATATTCTGTTTGCGGAACATTTGGTGTACCGAGCAGTGGCCTTTCCATAACAGGATTTTGGCATCCCTGATTTGTTGCTCGGTGAGGCCGCCCATGGGCAGGTCTGGGTCCCATACGGGCATTTGCTCGAGTGGGATGCCCATTTTGTGGCCGCTCCAGCGACCCAGGTGTTGGTCGGGGAAGAATAAGATTTTTTCGCGTTGGCTAAAGCCCCATTCGAGGATTTTTGGTGCGTTGGTGCTGGTACAGACGATGCCACCATGTTCGCCGCAGAATGCTTTTAGGTCAGCCGCCGAGTTGATGTAAGTCACCGGCGTGATGGTTTCATCAAAGTTGAGCACTTTGTTCAGCTCGCGGTAGCTGCGCTCTACCTTGGCCAGATTGGCCATGTCTGCCATCGAGCAACCGGCCGCCAGGTCTGGCAATACGACGATTTGTTCGGGGCGGCTCAGGATGTCGGCCACTTCGGCCATGAAGTGCACACCGAGAAAAACAATGAATTCAGCGTCCAGACTGTCGCAATATTTGGACAGCTTGAGTGAGTCACCGGAAAAATCAGCATGACGATAGACACTTTCGTGCTGATAGTGGTGACCGAGGATCACCAGTCGCTTGCCCAGTTTTTCACGGGCAGCCAGAATACGCGCCTGACAATCATCGTCTTTGGCCGCTTGAAATTTTTCAAATTGGATGGTGGCTGTTTGCATGCTTTTCAGACATCGGGCCAAGCCCGGCTTTCTTAAAAATGATATTTTACAACCGATTAGGATTTATCCCAATCAACGCGCTTACTTATAAACTTAGATGGTGGCGCTCCCCTAGTTTTTTCAAGGCGTCGACATTGGTCCAGCTGAATACTTTTTTGGCCGCTTCACGCCAGTCTAGCCATTCATAACGGGTATGCTCATCTGGGGCTAACGTGACGGCCATGGCTGACGGCAGGCATAGTCCAAACAGGTGCTCGGTATTTTCAATCACGCCAGGCGCATAGCGATGCCGCCAGTGCGGATAAATCTCGTAGACATTGCTTGTCTGCCAGTCTTGAAAATCATAGGCCAAAGCGTCAAGACCAGTTTCTTCTTTGACTTCGCGAATCGCTGCCTGGTAGGGTGTTTCGCCAGCTTCTAGACTGCCAGTGACGGATTGCCAGAAGCCTGCTTTGTCGGCACGCTCAAGCAGTAGTACTTGTAAATCGGCGGTGTGAATCAGAATTAGGGCAGAAATCGGGGTCTTGTATGGTTGTGTCATGCAAGTATTGTCTATAAACGCTGTGCTATTGTCTATGACTGCGTGTGATGCAATGCTGGTGGATAGGGTGACAATGATTGAATGCAGTGAAAGATTGTCGTAAGCCGTGCCAAGTATTATGATCAAAAAAACTAAAGCATATAGAGAATAGGGAATGATTCAATGTTGAGGTGTCAGCTAGGCTGGGTCTGCATCATGCTGATGATGAACGCACAGTGTTTATTGGCTGCTGATACCGCATCTACAGGCGTGGCAAGCCCTATTGTACTAAATCAATTATCTTTACAACAGGCAGAGCAATTGTTTGCGGGTGGCAACCGTGAATTGCTCGCGGCCAAGCGTGCTGTTGAAGGCGCCGAAGCGGACACCCTGATCGCCGGGCAGCGTCCTAATCCAGTGCTATCGTTGGGGCTGTCTAGCGTCAACGTCAATCGCGGCCAGGGGAATATGAACCAGAATGGCTCTAATGGCCTGTGGGACAAAACCTATAACTCTGCCTTACAAGTCAGCCAGTTGTATGAGCGCGGTAACAAACGTGAGCTGCGCACTGCTGTGGCCGAGAGTGCGGTGAAAGCCTCCAGTTTCGATTTAAAAGAAACCTATCGCCAGCAGGCCTTGACGATGGCCACCGCCTATTATGACCTCAAGCTGGCACAAGAAACCCTATTGATACAGCAGGCCAATGTCGGCTCTTATGACAAGACCTTGCAGGCGGCGCAATTACGGTTAAAAGCGGGCGATGTTGCTTCGGCAGATGTGGCGCGTATCCGTGTGGATGCCTTGCGTGCCAGTAATGATTTGCGGCAGGCAGAGGCCACATTGCAAAAAGCACAAGCCATGCTGGCCTATTTGCTGGGCAAAGATCAGGATGCCGCCAGATTATATGTGACCGACCCTTGGCCCAGCCTGCTTGCGGACCCATCATCGGACACCGAGAATAGCTGGTTGCCGCAACGCTCAGACGTGCAAGCCGCGGATGCGCGCATGGAACAGGCGCAACGCGCCAGAAAACTGGCCGAATCTCTTAAAACCAGAGACCTGACCTGGTCGCTGGCTTATCAACATTTTCCTGGGCAAGAGCCCGGTTCTGCGCCAGATACCGTGGGCGCCGCAGTCAGCATTCCCCTCTTTACCAATTATCAATATGAAGGCGAAGCCGCACGAGCCGAGGTGGGGTATACCAGTGCCATGGAGGCTAAAGAGCAGGTCAGGGCGGCGGCCGTGGCTGAAATGCGCCGAGCCAAAGCCGATTTGCAGGCCGCAGTCGATAAAAATCGGCGTTTTGACCAGAGCATCCTTAGTGAAGCACAAAAAGCATCAGATGCGGCCGAATTTGCTTATCAGCATGGTGCCATGAGTGTGATGGACCTACTGGATGCGAGACGGATTTTACGGACACTACAACTCGAGGCTGTCAGCGTCAAAGCCGATTATGCCAAATCATTGTCTGCCTGGCTGGCGGCGACCCGCCAAGCCTTTACTAATCAAGACTAAAACACGATGACCCTGTTTAAAAGCAAGCAACCCCTTTTGCGTACCATGCCTTTCAGTGGCCAGTTGTTGATGGTGTTGCTGGCCGGATCGCTGTGTTACCCCTCGGCCAGTGCCGCAGACCAGGCAGCGAATCGTGGCCGGGATGCCAATGAAATCGTGCTCACCGCAGGGTCGCCGCAATTATCCAGCTTGAAGGTTGAGGCGGTGAGTGAGATTCCGGTACCGGTGACTGAGCCTTTAAATGGCAAGATTGTGTTTGATGAAAATCGGACTGCGCGGATTTTCTCCCCGGTGGCCGGACGGGCAGTCACCATCAAGGCGCAAGTGGGTGACAGCGTCAAAACCGGGCAGACCTTGCTGGTGATGGACTCACCAGATGTGGGTGGCGCCGTTGCAGATGCGCGTAAGGCACAGGCGGACATGCAGTTGAAGCAACAGGCACTGGAGCGCAGCCGTATGCTGGTAGATCATGGCGTGCTGGCGAAAAAAGAGGTTGAGGTGGCGCAGGCAGATTGGGCCACGTCACGCGCGGAGTCAGCGCGTGCGAGTGCCCGCTTGAAAAACCTGGGGGTTTCAACGGCAGCTAATGATAACTACGCAGTGCGTTCGCCGATTGCCGGCGTGGTGGTCGATCGTAAAATCAACCCTGGCAGTGAGGTGCGGCCGGATGCCGCAGATCCGTTGTTTATTATCACTGACCCTAGTTCTCTGTGGGCGAGTATCGATTTGCCCGAGCGCGATTTAAGCCGCATCTCCCAGGGGCAAAAGCTTAGCGTACAAGTGGATGCCTACCCTGACGAAGTGTTTAACGGTGAGGTGAAAACCATCGGCATCATGGTCGACCCGACCACGCGTCGGATTCCGGTGCGTTGTGTGGTTGAAAGCAACGGCAAGTTAAAGCCGGAAATGTATGCCCGTATCACGCCGCTGGATAACAGCCAGCACCGCGTGATCCGTTTACCGAATAGCGCGCTGATTACCGAGGGTTTATATAGCTACGTGTTTGTGGAAGAGCGGCCTTTGCATTTTAAAAAGCGCAAAGTCACGCTGGACTTGCAGCGCCGCGAATACGCCACAGTGAAAGAGGGCTTAAAAGCAGGCGAGCGTGTGGTGGTTGGCGGGGCGATTTTATTAAACTCTGATTTGTCTGTGAGTAAATAAAGCATGCTAAAAGGCTTAATCACATTCTCGCTGCAACAACGCGTCTTTTTGCTCATAGGCGCCGTGGTGCTGACCATTTTTGGTTGGGTAGCGGTGCAAAACTTGCCGATTGAAGCCTTTCCAGATGTGGAAGATGTACACGTGATTATTGTCACGCAGTCGCCTGGTATGGCGCCTGAAGAGGTAGAGCGCGTGGTCTCGCTGCCGATAGAACATGGCATGAGTGGCGTGCCGGGCCTGGCGCAAATTCGCTCGGTATCGATTACTGGCTTATCGGTGGTGACATTAACTTTTGCCGAGCGCACCGAGGACTATTTTGCCCGGCAGCAAGTGCTGGAGCGTTTGCAAGGCGTGAGCCTGCCCACCGGTTTGCAGCCGACCCTGGCGCCGCTGACCACCGCCGTCGGTGAAGTGTATCGCTATCTGGTTGAAGCGCCCAAGGACATGCCGCAACGCGAGGTGCGTGCAATCCAAGACTGGAAAATTATTCCACAGTTGCGCATGGTGCCCGGTGTGGCTGATATCACCAGTTTTGGCGGCACGGTTAAAGAATATCAAATCAAGCTGGACCCTTATCGGCTGAAAAAATTTGACGTCAGCATAGACCAGGTCAATCAGGCGGTAGGCAATAACAGCAGCAACGTCGGCGGTGGCCTGATGCACCGCGGCGATGAGTCGCTGGTAGTGCGCGGCATCGGCCTGTTTCATAGCCTGGATGATATTGCGCAGTCGGTGGTGGACACGCGTGATGGCAAGCCGATTCTGGTCAGTGATCTTGGCCAGGTGGTGATTGGTGACAGGCCGCGCTCAGGCGTCGTGTCGTTCAACCAGCAAGATGACATCATTGAAGGCATTGTGCTAATGACCAAAGGTCAAAATGCCGCTAAAGTGATTGAGGCCTTGCGTGCCAAGGTGGAGGTGGTCAATGACTCATTGCCCGCTGGCGTGAAGGTGGTGCCTTTCTATGACCGAACTGGCTTGGTACATCACACCGTGCATACGGTGTCAGAAAACCTGATTGTGGGCGCCTTGCTGGTGGTCACCATACTCGTGGTGTTTTTGCGTAACTGGCGCGCGGCGCTGATCGTGGCTTCGGTGATCCCGTTGTCATTGCTGTTTGCCTTTATTGTGATGGATTTGCGTGGCGTGTCGGCTAACCTGATTTCACTGGGCGCAGTGGACTTTGGCATTATCATCGATAGTGCGGTGGTGCTGGTCGAGGCACTCATGGTGCGGCTGGCGATGGCGGATGCCAGTAACCCAACCCACGGTGGTCTTGCCTGGCGCATGCAAACCTTGAAGAGCACGGCGATTGATATGGGGCACCCCATTTTGTTCTCCAAGGCCATTATCATCACCGCCTTCTTGCCTATTTTTACCTTTCAGCGCGTGGAAGGTAAAATTTTCTCGCCCATGGCATTCACGCTCAGTTTTGCTTTGCTTGGGGCGATTATTCTCACCTTAACCCTGGTGCCAGCCTTGCTGTCATACACCATGACGCGCGAAGACATGGCAGAAAAGCACAGTGGCTGGATGCATCGTCTGCAAGAGACCTATCGCACTATTTTGCTCAAAAGCAGTCGGTCGCGGGCGCTGGTGGTGATTGTTTCATTAGCGATATTGGTCGTGTCTGTGGTGTCTGCGCCTATGCTCGGCTCTGAGTTCTTGCCCAAACTGGATGAAGGCAATATCTGGCTCACCGTCGACTTGCCGCCTTCGGCCAGTTTAGAGAAAACCAAAGACGTTGAACGTGAGATCAGAAAGATCCTCAATAGTTACCAGGAGGTGCGGCTGGTGGTGGCGCACGTTGGGCGGCCAGATGATGGCACCGACCCAAAAGGGCCGTATCACATGGAGATTCTGGCCGACCTCAAGCCGCACAGCGAATGGAAGTTCGCTGACAAAGAAGCGTTAATCAAAGATATGTCACGCCGTATTCATGAGATTCCTGGTGTGCCGACCAACTTTTCACAGGTGATTCAGGATAGCGTCGAAGAGGCACTGTCTGGCGTCAAAGGCGAAATCGCGGTCAAGATTTTTGGCCCCGATCTGGCGATTCTTGAGCAAAAAGCCGCTGAGGTCGTCGACAGTATGAATGCTGTGCAGGGCGCGACCGATGTTGCCGCCGTACGTATTTCTGGCAATTCAGAGCTCGACATCACGCTCAATCGTAACCAGTTATCCCGTTATGGACTGATGGTAAGCGACGTCAACAATACCGTCCAAACGGCGCTGGCAGGCAATGCGGCCAATACCTTTTACGATGGTGACCGTCATTTTGACGTCACCCTACGCCTGGATAGGCCGTTCAGGGATTCGGTCGATGATATTGATGAATTGCCAATTGCCTTGCCCAATGGCGGCGGCAGTATCCCGTTGAGCGAAGTGGCTGAGGTGACGATCAAGCAAGGCGCTTCACGCGTCAGCCGTGAGGCCGGGGCACGTATCGTCTCCATTAAAGCCAATATTACCGACCGCGACCAAGGCAGTTTTGTCAAAGAGGCCATGCAGAAGGTGAAAGCCGACGTCAAGTTGCCGCCAGGTTACACCATGACTTGGGGTGGCCAGTTTGAAAACCAGCAACGGGCCATGAAACGTTTGATGGTGATTGTGCCGTTGTCAGTGTTGCTGATTTTTGTGCTGTTGTTTTGGGCGTTTAAGTCCGTGAAGAATGCCTTGCTGGTATTGCTGATGATTCCGTTTACGCTGGTGGGTGGTCTGGCTGGGTTGGCTGTTTCAGGCTTGCATTTGTCGGTGTCAGCCGCCGTTGGGTTTATTGCGCTGGCGGGTATCTCGGTGCAAAACGGTGTGATTATGGTCGAGCAGATCAAGAACCTGATGCGGGAAGGCCGCAGCGTGACCGAGTCAGTGATTGACGGCGCCGTGGCGAGACTACGCCCGATTTTAATGACTGCACTGATGGCGGGCTTGGGCTTGATGCCAGCCGCACTCTCGCATGGCATCGGCTCAGAAACGCAGCGACCGTTTGCTGTGGTGATTGTGGGTGGCTTGATTACAGCCACGCTATTCACGCTATTGCTGCTGCCCTTGTTGTTCCCACTGTTTTCGGACCTGCGTCGGCGTCAGTCGTAATGGCTTGGTTTTAGTTAACCAAAGTGGTGGTTTATTTCAGCCAGCAATCGCAGCTCTTGCGCTAGGCATGAAATTAAAATCATTAATAATCAATGGGTTGTGATTTTCTGGGACTTGGCACGTTATATGCACTTAAGGAGATAGTCACTCAGCTTGCAGGTTGGGCGACCTTGCAACCTCCAAAATGTAAGTATGAGCAGCATCTGCATATAACCACAACAATGCGCAATCGTTCCCCGATTATCCTTTCCCGAGGATATTGCTTGCCCCAAGCTCTCGAGCTTGGGTTTTTTTTGCCCTAAGTTTCGTGCTTAATTTCTTTGATCAGGCGCTGTGATTAACCTGGGATACGCTTTTCGGCGTTGACCAGGTTTTTGGGTAACTGGAACACGACGTTTTCAACCACGCCTTGCAGTTCCTCCACGTTGGCGGCGCCCATGTTTTGCAAGGCTGTAATCACTTCTTTCACCAGCACTTCAGGCGCAGACGCCCCGGCAGAAATGCCGACTTTGCGTTTGCCAAGGAGCCACTCGGCTTGCAAATGGCTGGCGTTGTCGACCATATAGGCTTCCACGCCCTGGTTTTTGGCCACTTCGCGCAGGCGGTTAGAGTTTGAGCTATTGGGTGAGCCGACAATAATCACCAGGTCACAGTCTTTGGCCATGATTTTGACCGCATCTTGCCGGTTTTGCGTGGCGTAACAAATATCATCGCTTTTGGGCGCTTTAATATTCGGAAACCGTGCTTTTAAAGCATTAATGACTTGTGTGGCATCGTCCACCGACAGCGTGGTTTGCGTCACATAAGCCAGTTTGTCAGCATCCGCCACTTGCAGTGCGGCCACATCTTCTGGCGTTTCGACCAAATGCATGCCAGCTTCAGATTGGCCCATGGTCCCTTCAACCTCGGGGTGGCCTTTGTGGCCGATCATGATGATTTCCAGGCCATCTTTGCGCATTTTGGCCACTTCAATATGCACCTTGGTCACCAAGGGGCAGGTGGCATCAAAGGCGGTCAGTCCGCGTGACTCTGCCTCTGCGCGCACGGCTTTGGAGACGCCGTGCGCACTGAAAATGACAATGCTGCCTGCCGGAATTTTTTCCAGTTCATCGACAAAAATGGCGCCTTTGTCGCGTAATTGGCCGACGACAAATTTGTTATGCACGACTTCGTTACGCACATAAATCGGCGCGCCGAACTTTTCCAGTGCCTGTTCAACAATGATGATGGCGCGGTCTACCCCAGCGCAAAAGCCGCGCGGATTAGCCAGCACAATATTAGGTGTCACTTCTGTTTGCATAATGAATTCCGTCAAGAGACTGCTGCCGTCTGCGCCCGCGAATACCAAGGTCAACCACAAGGTCTGGCAGGCATCAGGTATAATCTGCATTTTTGTTGCTCTTAGAAGCCCATGTTATGAAAAACACTGCTACTTTGCTGATTACCTGCCCGGATACCAAAGGGATTGTGGCGGCGATTGCGCAATTTTTGTATGAGCACAATGCCAATATTTTACACGCAGACCAGCATCAGGATGCGGAAAATAATCTGTTTTTGATGCGTGTGGAATGGGACCTAACCAATTTTAATGTGGCAGTGGCCGATTTTGAACAAGCATTTGGCCCGGTGGCACAGCGTTTTGACATGACCTGGCAGCTGAAATTATCCGAGCAAAAAACACGCATGGCGATCATGGTGTCGCAATATGATCATTGCCTGGTTGACTTGTTGCACCGTCATCATAGCGGTGAGTTAGCGTGTGATATTCCGCTGATTATCAGTAACCACAAAGACACCGAAAAGCTGGCGCAGTTTTACGGCATCGACTTCCATTATCTGCCGATGAGCAAAGACACCAAGGCTGAGGTCGAGGCGCAGCAATTTGCCCTGTTTGACCAATATGGTGTGGATTTGATTGTACTGGCACGTTATATGCAGATTTTGTCGCCGGACTTTGTCGCGCGCTATCCACAAAAGATCATCAATATTCACCACTCATTCCTGCCAGCGTTTATTGGCGCGCGCCCTTACCATCGCGCGTTTGAGCGCGGCGTAAAACTGATTGGCGCGACCAGCCACTACGTGACCGAGGTGCTGGATGAAGGTCCGATTATCGAGCAGGACCTGGCACGTATTTCGCACCGCGACCAAGTGGAGGATTTGATTCAAAAAGGCCGCGACTTGGAGCGTGTGGTGCTTTCAAAGGCGGTGCGCTGGCATATTGAGCATCGTATTTTGTTATATGCGAACAAAACGGTGATTTTTGATTAAGCCATTTCAACCAATAAAAAACCGAAGCTTTAAGGCTTCGGTTTTTTTATTGTCCAAAAGCGAGGCTTAAGGCAGTGTGCGTTCCAGTTTAAACAAGTCTGCAATGTGTTCGCGTTCGCGGATCACATGCACCTGATCGCCATCGACCAATATCTCTGCTGCGCGTGCGCGCGTGTTGTAGTTGCTGGCCATGCTCATGCCGTAAGCCCCGGCTGAGTGAATCGCTAAATAATCACCTTCTTCAATAGCCAGCGTGCGGTCATGGCCTAAAAAGTCACCGCTTTCGCACACCGGGCCGACGATTTCATACACTTGTGCTTGTGCCGTGGATGGTGCAATGGCCGTGATGTTGTGAAACGCGTCATAGAGCGCTGGCCGCATCAGGTCGTTCATGGCCGCATCGACGATGGCAAAGTTTTTGGATTCACCCGGCTTCAGGTACTCGACCTTGGTCAGCAACACGCCTGCATTACCCACCAGTGCGCGGCCAGGTTCAAACAGCACTTTCACGTTTCTGCCCGCCAGTTTTTGCAAGATAGCGGCCGTATAGGCAGCAAAGTCTGGTGGCGTTTCATCACTGTAGGTAATGCCCACGCCGCCGCCCACGTCTATATGCTGGATATGAATGCCTTTGGCGGCCAACGCGTCTACCAGGCCCAGGACTTTATCCAGTGCATCGAGGAAAGGAGACAGCTCGGTGATTTGTGAGCCGATATGGCAATCTACGCCGTGCACTGCAATGTTTGGCAACTGCGCGGCTTTTTCATACAAGCCCAACGCATCTTCAAACGCGACGCCGAATTTGTTGTTTTTAAGACCAGTAGAAATATATGGGTGGGTTTTGGCATCCACATTCGGGTTCACGCGCAATGACACCGGTGCTTGCTGACCCAGGCTGGCGGCGACTTGCTGGATGCGGTCCAGTTCATTGACGGATTCTACATTAAAGCAAAAGATGCCTGCTTCGAGTGCCGCTTTAATTTCAGTATGCGATTTGCCTACACCTGAGAACACCACTTTTTTCGGGTCGCCACCTGCAGCAAGCACGCGTGCCAGTTCGCCACCAGACACAATATCAAAGCCGGCGCCTAATCTGGCAAACACATTCAAAATCGCCAGGCTAGGGTTGGCTTTGACGGCAAAACAGATCAAGTGATCGTGGCCGACCAGACCGGCCTGAAAACGCTCAAAGGCCTGGGTGAGCGCAGCGCGTGAATAGACGTAAGTCGGCGTTTGATGCGTCTGGGCGATCTCACGCAGGGCGACCTGTTCAGCATGCAGCAGGCCCTGTTGGGTAGAAAAAGGGTGGTTTAAAAGCGAGGTCACGATGCGGATTTATCTTGTTGAGGGGGTTGAGGATATTGGCGCTCGGGAATATACAAATCTCCTTTGAGACCGCAAGCGCTCAATTGCGCCAACAATAAGGCAACAGCCAGTAATCTCGTCCAGCAGGAAAGCATGATTCACCGTCCAATGTAAATAATATGCCATTTTACCATTAAACCTAGCGTGACTTATGGCCACTGTTTTAACCGCTTGTCGGCTGATAGTGACCACTGGTCGGCTGCTGCTGGACATGACAGCCCCACTGTTTGCATGATAAAGCTATCTAAAAAGGGGTTGGATGATGAAGCGCTCTAATCAATATGGGTTTAGCCTGATTGAAATGATGATCGTGGTAGCGATTATTGGCTTGTTGGCCAGCATTGCCGTGCCAGGTTATCAGGATTACGTCAAAAGCGGCAACGCGGCCGAGGCGCCCGCCAACCTGGCTAATTGCCGTGTACAGGCTGAGCAGTTTTTTCAGGATAACTTTACTTATGTGGGTTTTGCCTGTAATCCAGCAGACGCGAAGTTTTTTGACTATGCAGTGAATGATCAGACAGCGACGACCTACACGTTGGCGGCGACCGGAAAGTCTTCACAAAACATGGGTAACTTTGCGTTTACCGTCAACCAAGACAATGCCAAAACGTCTACCTACGATGGCACAACCGGCGCCACCTGCTGGCTGACCTCTTCTTCTGGAAGTTGCTGATGCGACAAGCTGGTTTCACTTTAATCGAGTTGGTCGTCACCATCGCTGTGTTGGTGGCGGTGAGTACCATCGCGATTCCCGCTTTTCAAAGCTCGATAGGGAATGCGCAAATTCGCACAGTCACCGAGTCAATACGCAATGGATTGCAACAAGCCAGGGCAGAAGCCATCAAGCGTAACGCCCGGGTAAGGTTTACGTTGCAAACGAATAGCGCTTGGCAAATTGGTTGCGTCACCGTGGGAGCTGACTGCCCTACGGTGATTACTCAGAAAAGCGCAGTAGAGGGGTCATCTGATAACACCACAGTCAGCGCCGATAACTACACCGTGGTATTTAGCAGTTTTGGAACACGAGATCCATCAGCTGCATCTGCACTGACTGTGGTGAACATCACCAATTCGCAAGTGAAGAGTGAAGAGCTTAAGGCCTTGCGGGTGATGCTTAATGCTGGCGGTAATGTGAAAGTATGTGATCCTTCAGTGAACATAGTGGGAGACACCCGGACATGTTAAATCATCGACCAAATACAAGCTCCGCCGCCAAACGCGGCCAAACTGGATCCGTGTTAATTGAGGCCATGGTGGCCGTGACTATTTTTAGCATGGGTGTGTTGGCACTCGTCGGCTTACAAAGCGCCATGATTAAGAATAGTAGTGATAACCGCTATCGTGCAGAAGCACAGATGATCGCACAAACGCACATTGCCAACATGATGGCTTACGGAGGCGATGCGGCAAACTATATTGCTAAGGTTGACAAAAACAAGATCAAGTCGCAACTGCCCAATGGGACACTGACTTTTTCAGCCTTGACCAATAGCATGGTGACCGTCAGCGTTGGTTGGCAACTGCCAGGGGGCAATCGTCATCAGGTCAATGCCTCTAGTTATTTGTTTGAGGTGATACAGTGATGAAGCGACACGGCTTGCAATCCTGTCCAGCCAGCAATCGTGCGCAGTCTGGCATGAGTCTGGTAGAGCTGCTCGTTGGTATCCTCATCGGCTTGGTTGCCACCTTGGCGATCAGTAATTTATTCAGTGGCTTTGAGGCGCGTAAACGCATCATTAGCGGCGGTTCAGATGCCCAATCGAGTGGTGTGCTGGCGATGTATTACATACAGCGTGATGCTCAGAATGCTGGGTTTGGTCTGCCGCTTTATAACAGCAGCGACCCCTCGCCTTTATTATGTCCGATAGATACTTCTATTAATCAGGCAGGTGTGCTGATTAATCTCTCGCCGGTGGTCATTGTGGATGGTGGCGCGGCGAATGATATTGTGCGCATTCGCTACGGAAACCCGGCCAGCGGTGGGGCATCGTTACGCGCCACAGGTAATATGGCCGCCCCAACGCTTGATGGCCGCTTGATTGGTTGTCAGGAAAATGACGTTGTCTTGTTTCATCAGACACCGGACAGCCCTAATTGCAGCATGGCACGTTTGCAAAAATTCAACCCGGATCGCTCCATCAATGCGATATCAGAGTTGAATACACCGCCAACAGAGCGGCCTGTCACCAACCTCAATGGTGCCGACTGGGTGAGATTTTCTTGCCTAGGGGCATGGAATCAATACGAATACACTGCCACTGCCAACTTTGAGTTAACACGCACAGGTGGCACCGCCGGGAGTAACCCGTTCCCCAATAACCTGCCAGTCCCGGTGGCGAGCGATATTGTCTCGTTGCAAGCGCAGTACGGCGTCACGACGACACCAGACCCCGCATCAACATCAACCAGCGGTGCAGGCTTCTTAAATCGGGTTGACCAGTGGACAGATGCGACGGGAACCTACGGACCCGGCATGGCGCTCTTGGACAGAAACCGGATTCGTGCAATCAGGATCGCGGTCATTGCCAGAGACGGTCATTTGCAAAAAAACAATGTAAGCCAGGCTTGTAATGGCAGCGAAGATGGTTTGAGCCGTGTCTGTATTTGGCGCGATGATGCAACGCCTGCCAGCGTTGACTTAAGCACAATTCCAAACTGGCAGCGTTATCGCTATCGTGTGTTTGAAGCCACGATCCCGCTTCGAAATATTCTTTGGAATCGCGATGCATTATAGACATTCAACGCTTAATGATGCCGACCAATCAGGGATTGTCTTGTTCTTTGCCTTGCTGGCACTGGCGGTCATGTCTATCGCATCAGTTGCCCTGATCCGTAGTGTGGACACCAATGCTTTACTGTCAGGCAACCTGGTGTTCCGCCAATCTGCCAATACGACAACCAACGTAGCCCTTGAAGGCATTACCGAGACGATTGCCAAAAGCGTCTCTCTGACAGCGAGTACCGCCAATCACCCAACGCTAGGCTACTACGCAAATTGTAGTCAATTTGATACGCAACCGGATGTGCAAGCATGCGATGGAAACAGGCTGACGATGGTCACTTGGGACGGCAGTAATAGTGCTTTAGTCCCTACGCAAACAGACGGTAATGACGAAATTCGTAACGGCGTTGATCGTCAGGGTAATCAAATTCGCTATGTGGTAGAGCGGATGTGTAACTACACCCAAGCGGAGCTAGATGCTGGTAGCGCGGTCAGTGACGCCTCACGCTGCATGATGGCGAGCTCTCCGAGTAATGGACAGAAATGTTCTCATAACGCTAACAATCGTGAGCTATTCAGGCAGTGTGTGACCAGTTCTGATTCGCCGCTATACCGTGTGACCTTGCGCATCACCGGACCCAAAAATACAGTGACTTATATGCAATCTTTTATTTCCAACTAAACAGGTGGAATGATGACTAAATACACTACGGTAAGAACATTCATCTGGCTGGCCGCTTTGCTGCCTATGCTTGCACAAGCTGAGTTCCTTGATCTGGCCAGCACGCCACTGCAAACTTCAGGCACCTCAGATGTTAAGCCCAATTTGATGTTTATATTGGATGACTCCGGGAGTATGGGCCGTGAGTATACCCCTGATTGGTCGAATAGCTCTTTCGTTTGGCTCATGGATAACTCGACATACAACACTCAGTATTACAATCCGAATGTGACTTACATTCCGGCAGTCACTGCAAGTAATGTCTCGATGGGTAATCAGACTGCCTTTACTGCGGTCAAAGCAGATGTGACAGATACTGGTGCGGCTAAGGGCGGCACTGTCAATTTAGTTGGTAGCGCTGATTACTTTATGTATGTTGCGGGAGAGTATTGCACTACAGCAGCTTTGACAAGTTGTATCAAAAGTAGCCAGCCTACAACTACTAATACATTTCCGGCCGAAGTTCGTTGGTGTAATTCAGCCTCTGCTGCTAGCGCGGCTTCATTAACTGGCAGTATGTCGTGTCAAAGTGTGTATGATAAAGACACTTATAAGAATTTAAGACAGCCTCGTGCAGCTTACACGCTTGAAATTACGGGCGTAAATGGGACAGTCAATGTACAGAGCATCAAGGTGAATAATATTGAATTGTTGTCAGGCACGGTTTCAGCTAGTAGCAATACTGGTCTGGCAAATGTGATCTCAGCCTCTGCTTCTAGTAGTTTGGATGGGCTTTGTAATGCGGGGGCTACGGCTGTATTGACCGCCACAACTTCAACATCTACCGCAAGAACATTTCGTAAGTGTCAGGTTTCTCAAACTAATATTACTAGCAATTCTAATGGTGTAATTAAGTTCACTACTATAGCTGGAGCCCCACTCAACCAAGGTACACCTGTACAGGTTACCTATACAGGAACGGCCACTATCAAAGCCAAGTGGGATGGAGCACCCTCAGATGTGCCTGGTAGCCTTGTCTATGTGAAAATTACCAATACATCAGATAGTTATCCTTTGCCTGGATCGTCAACAAAAAATCCTGATCGAACAGACTGTGCGGGTAACATTTGTAATTACCAAGAAGAAATGACGAATTTTTCTAATTGGTACACGTATTACAGGACACGATTGCAAGCGATGAAAACAGCAGCAAGTCTTGCATTTAGCAATATGGATTCACGTTATCGTATCGGGTTTATGAGAATCTGCGACGATGCCAGAAACGGAGAAAATACCATACAGGATGCTTTCTTAGCCGTGTCACCATTTGATAATACTCAAAAATCAACTTGGTATAAAAGGCTGTATGCAGCTACAGCGGTTTGCAACTACACCCCAATTAGGTTGGCGCTATCGCAAGCTGGACGCTATTTTGCAGGGAATAAAAAACTCAACTCGGTAGATCCAATGCAATATGCCTGTCAGCCTAACTTTACCCTGCTGACAACTGATGGCTACTGGAATGATACAACCAACCCAACCCAGGTTGATGGCACTACCCAGATTGGTAATCAGGATGGTAGCTCGCCTACGCCCTTATTTGACAGTAGCAATGCGGCAAACACGCTGGCTGATACCGCCAAGTATTTTTATGATACCGATATAAGAGATGGTGCCTTCTCAAATTGTACAGGTACTTTAGGTAGCTCTGTATGTGGTACGACAAACGATTACCCTAAGCAAAATATGGTCACGCTCACGTTGGGATTGGGTATTGATGGTACTTTGGTATACACGGACGACTATAAGACTCAAGTTGTTGGTGACTATAATGATTTAAAGTTGGGTAACAAAAATTGGCCTAACCCGTTGCCAGCCGAGAATGGTACCCGTATTGATGACTTGTGGCATGCCGCGGTCAATGCAGGTGGCACTTACTATAGTGCAAAAAACCCTAAATTATTGCGCGAATCTTTAGCCAAAGGTTTATCTGAAATTAAAGCCATACAAGGGGCGAGTGCCGCTGCTGCAGCCAGCAGTCTTGCACCGACTACAGGCGATAACTTTCAATATGTGGCAAGCTATCAAACCGTCAAATGGATAGGCAATCTGGAGGCGCGCACTGTTGATGTGAAGTCTCTGGAAACTTCTACAAATGCGGTCTGGTGTGTTGAGAATGTTGCCGCGACGGCATGCCCGGCGACCACAGAAGAGACACGCATTACCGGTAACGGTAGTACTTCAATTTACTGTAAATCCAGCAACTCAGATCAATCCAATTGCGATAAGGCCGGTGGTATTTTAGGGGCAGTGCTTGGCACAAGCGAGACTTCTTCTTGTTATGTGGAGGTGGCGGGTAGTTGTAAAGGCCGCTTGCAGACACAAGTAGCAAACAACACTCGTAAGATATTATTTAATTCAGGTAATAGCCTGGTGCCTTTTACCGCAGATAGTTTGTCGGCTGACCAGCGCGACGTTTTATCTAAAGGTTACCTCGCCTTGAGTCAGATGAAAGGCCTGCCTGACTCGGATGCGAAGATTAAGGATGTTAACAAGGTCTCTAAACTGGTGGACTATCTCCGTGGTAATAAAACCTATGAAGACACCAGCATTAACACGGTGGCCGCCAATCGTCTGTTCCGTGAGCGGCAAGCGACATTGGGGGATATTTCACAGTCTCGGCCGAATTATTTCAAGACCTCAAATGTTGGCTATCTTGATGGTAATTACAAAGCGTTTAAAGCCTCTACGGCTAGTCGTACCCCCGCGGTTTATGTAGGGGCCAACGATGGCATGTTGCATGCCTTTAATGCAAATACGGGAGATGAACTGTGGGCATTTATTCCAACACCGGCCATCGCTAACTTGGCTAACTTAGCCGATAAAGAGTACGGCGCTAGTTACCACACTAACTTTGTCAATGGCAGCCCTGAAGTCGCGGATGTGTGTGTGTCAGGTTGCAGCGGCAGTAGTGCTGTGTGGCGTACTATTTTGGTCTCAGGGTTAAATGGCGGTGGTCGTGGTTATTTTGCGCTGGATGTCACAGTGCCTGAGTCCCCTGTGTTTCTGTGGGAGTTTAATGCGCAAGCTTCAGGTGCCAATAGTAATCTTGGCTTTACTTATGGCAATCCTGTCATCACTAAAATGCAGGATGGTCGTTGGGTGGTGGTGTTTACTTCGGGGTATAACAATGGTGATGCTGCTGGTAAGTTGAGCGATGGCAATTTGAAGCCTAATAGCCCTAAAGGGGATGGACGTGGGTATGTGTTTGTGCGCGATGCAAGCACTGGCGCAGAAATTAAAACCCTGACCACTGGTGAAGGTAATTCGGGTGCGCCTAGTGGCTTATCGCGCATTTCAGCATATGCCGAGCAGATGTTCGAAAATAATACTGCCGTCAGTATCTATGGCGGTGATTTGAATGGTAATGTCTGGCGCTTTAACATTAACACCGGTGCCGTGACCAAAATTGCAACGCTGTCTATCGGTACTGAGGCACAAAGAATCACCACCCAACCTGAGCTGGGTAAGGTCGATAAGAATGTGGTGTTGATGATAGGCACAGGTAAATTCTTAGAGCCTGCAGATTTAACCAATACGCCGGTTAACTCAGCATATGTGATTAAAGATAGTGGTCAAACTTCACCCATTTCGCGTGCACAGTCCAACATATTGACCGCAGTGACACTGAGTGCTGACCGTAAAGTGACATCTAGCAAAACGCCGGATTTCGATACTGGATATGGCTGGTATGTTGACTTTCCGGCAGGTGAGCGGGTCAATCTCGATCCGTTGCTGTTAAACGGTGTGCTGCTCATGCCTACTTTAGTGCCTAGTAGTCAAGCATGTAGCGGTGCAGGTTACGGATGGTTTAACTATTTTGATTATAAAAAAGGCAGCTCATTATTAGCGAGTGGTATTGTCTCTGAGAAAATGACCACGCCCGCTGTAGGTTACAACATTGTGTATGACGGTAAAGGCGTGCCGCATGTGGTGGTTACTGGTAGCAATGATCCAACGCCTCAGCAATTATCCATGGATGATCAAGTGTTTGGCATGTCTGGCACAGGCACTACGACTGAAATCTTCAAACAAAAAACCAATGGCAGCTATGGTACCAAGCAAAGCTGGCATGAGTTGATTCAGTAAGAATGACACTAATAAAAAAGCCCCTAACGGGGCTTTTTTATTACCTGCGAGTTACTTCACTCGTTTTGCAAATTCGTACAATATCAAGCAGATCGCTACAACAACGCCAATCAAAGTATAGATGCCTACCGCGCCAAAAAACATGGTTGCCTCCTGTGATGGTGATGGTCGAAGGCTTATTTTAGGTAAACATAGAGGCAGTGTCTAGACATGGTCTAAACGTGAGCCCACGGGGATATGGCAGAGGTGATACGTGAATGTGGTACAGATTAGCCGCGGCTAGTAGCCGGGCCAGAATGCTTGGATTAGACCACTTCCAGGGAGAGTTCTGCTGGCTTGTAAATCGCTTGAATATTGTTATCAGCCACAATGTCTTCTGCCAGGTACATAATGTCCTGCGCTGTCATCAGCTCAGGCATGCTGGCGGTGTAGGTCAGTGGCTCGTCTTGCCATTCGCTCATGATTCGTCCTTTGTTTGTTTGCGTATATAACTGTATTAACGTCATGCTTACTCCCTTCTTGAGTCTTGCACGCAGGTTTATGGCAGCCATGTGTGCTGTGTTTGATTAAAACTATGTTAATCAGCTTGTGTGACGCTTTAATGAAGTCAATACACTTTTTAGATGACAGTCACCTTGCTATTCATCTGCCATGAAATGGCGCACAATTAAGGCACTGAGCGTGAGGATAGGTGAATGAAAACATCAAGAGTGTTCGCGGTGCTGGGGGTGTTGTTGCTTGGTTATGCCGGGTTCTGGTATTGGCAATCATTAACAGAAGTCAGTTCCGCTACTGGCCATAATGAGGTGTCGCAGGTGGTGAATCAGTGTGATTTGATTGCCAGCAAGGCGGCGGCGGAGTTGCCTGAAGTCTTGCCGTTTCAAAAGCTTGAAAAAGCGGCTAGGCAGTCGCGTGTGCTGGATCGCTGCATGCAGGATAGGGGGTATCAGGAGAACCCTGCCTGGGTGGCTGAAGCCACGAAGCAAGCGCAACGTATGGCACATGAGCAAGGCGTTTCAGAGGCTGAGGCCTATGAAACACTGCGCCGACAAGCAATGCTGCAGTCGGCGCCTGGAGTGGTTGGCTATTGGCGCAAGCGGACTTGAGTGCTTAGCGCTTTTGGCCGAGATAGTCGGTTTTGCCGAGCGGCGCACCCAGGTGGCGTAAGATGTTATACGCCGTGGTGGTATGAAAATAGACATTAGGCATGACCCATTTTTGCAGGTAATCAAGACCGCTAAACGTTAAATCTACTTTGCGGATCGTCAGCACCACTTCTTTGTCCTCTGCGCCTGCAAGCTGTGCGGGCTGAATCTGCTCCAGAAAAGCGATGGTTTTATCCATTCTGGCATACAGCATCTCAAAGCTGGTTTCATCGTCGGCATATTGTGGAATCTCCAGCCCTGCCAGCCTGGCGCCTGCGCCTTTGCTCATGTCACTGACCAGTTGCACCTGCTTGGTGAGTGGGTACATATCGACAGATAAACGGCTATTGAGTAGCACCTCAGGGGCGACTTTCTTTTGCTCGGCGTACAGTTCGCCTTGTTGCAAAATGTGTTTCAGGTTTTGCAAATTACGCAGCAATGGCGCGATACTCACATCATATAAACGCATGGCTTTACCTTCTTCAGTAGTCATAACGTCGATATTGTAACGCTTCTGCAATATGTGCATCGCTGATCTGTGTTGTCCCGGCCAGGTCAGCAATGGTTCTGCCAACTTTGAGAATGCGGTGATAGCTACGCGCAGAGAGCGAAAATTTTTGCATGGCCGTTTGGAGTAACTGGCTTGCCTGTTCGCCGAGTTGGCAAACATTGGCGATTTCTAGCGGACCTAGCGTCGCGTTGGGTTTGTGCTGGCGTTGCATTTGCCGTTGTCGCGCCTGCATGACGCGTGCGCGCATCGTCGCACTGCCTTCACTGGGCTGGTGATGGCTCAGCTCCTCTGGCTTGAGTGCGGGGACGTCGATATTCATATCAATGCGGTCTAGTAGCGGGCCTGAGAGTTTGTTTTTGTAACGCAAGATTTGCTCTGGCGTGCAGCGACAGCGCTGGTTGTAATGACCAAAATAACCACATGGGCAGGGATTCATGGCGGCAATCAACTGAAATTGTGCCGGGAAAGTGGCTTGCCTGGCGGCACGTGAAATGGTGATGCTGCCGTTTTCGAGTGGCTCGCGCAGCACCTCCAGCACCTTGCGGTCAAACTCCGGCAGCTCGTCTAAAAAGAGCACGCCATGATGCGCGAGGCTGATTTCGCCGGGCCGAGGCACGCTGCCACCGCCCACTAATGCCACGGCGGATGCGGTATGGTGTGGTGCCCGAAAGGGCCGTTTCTTCCAGTTGCTGGCAGGAAACTGCCCGGTGAGCGACAAAATCGCTGCACTCTCGAGCGCCTCTTGTGTTGTCATTGCGGGCAAGATACCGACAAACCGCTGCGCTAGCATGCTTTTTCCGGTGCCGGGCGGGCCGCTCATCAACAAGCTGTGCTGGCCAGCGGCCGCGATTTCCAGAGCGCGTTTGGCGCGTAACTGGCCTTTGACCTCCTGATAGTCTGGCAGCAAAGCGTTGACTTGCGGAATCACTAACGGATGTTGCGGTAAGCGTTGTTTGTCAGACAAATGTGCGCAGACCTCCAGCAGGCTGTTTGCTGCAAAAATAGTGCAGCCTTCGACCAGGCTGGCCTCGTGTGCACTCTCTTGGGGCAAAATAGCTGCTCTGGTGCTGGCTTTGTCTTGAAGGAGCTGATAAGTCATCGCCAATGCGCCACGGATCGGCCGCAGGGCGCCTGTGAGCGCCAGCTCTCCGGCAATGACGTAGTTTGCAAGCGTCTGCTTGGGCAGTTGGCCTGAGGCAGCCAGAATGCCGAGCGCAATCGGCAGGTCGTAGCGGCCGCCTTCTTTGGGTAAGTCTGCCGGCGCCAGGTTGACCGTAATCCGGCGGGCAGGAAACTCAAACTGTGCGGTTTGTATGGCCGCACGCACGCGGTCCTTGCTCTCTTTGACTTCTGTTTCAGGCAGGCCAACGATGGTAAAACTCGGCAGACCATTTGCCAAATGTACTTCTACCACCACTTCTGGCGCGTCCATACCGCTTAATGCACGACTGTATAGCACTGCCAGACTCATTTCGCACCCCTAAACGTTGGAATGCTAACAATTGTAAATTAATTTTTACTTTTTGGTGGTTTGCGCTTGTTCCAGCTGGCTGATTTTTTCTTCCAGGGTTTTTAATTGTTGCTGGGTGCGCGCCAATAATGCCGACTGGATATCAAATTCTTCCCGCGAAACAAGTTCCATTTTGGTGAGCGCGCCCTGAAACAGTGCATGCAAATTGGTTTCTAGCTCTGAAATGGGGCTTGAATCCACTAATTGTTTGATTTTTATAGATAATTCTTTGATTTTTTCATTGGTAAATAGCATGGTGAGCGCTCCTTTGCACATAATTTTAGCATGATTGGCAGTCTTGAAAATATAATTACTGCAATGTATAAAACATGTTTTTAATAAAAAACAGTTTATTGCGTTATTTTTATTATAAATTAGATTAAATTAATAATTTAAATAATTGATTTTATTTGTTTATATTGGTTGGCACGTGCCTTGCTTTGTGGTCAATGTTGTTTCATCTCGTTTACAACAATTCGATCAAAGATTTTCACAGAGAGAGGACTCATAAATGCGTCAATCTATTTTGCTCACAGCAGTTTTGGGTGCATTATCTTTTGCACAAGTTTCATACGCAGCCGAAGAAGCGAAAGAAGAAGCTTCCGACTGGACAGCCACTGGCAATATTGGTGTAGTTTCAGATTACTACTTCCGCGGTATTTCACAGTCTTGGCACAAGCCAACTGTTCAAGGCGGTATGGATATTACTCATTCAAGCGGTTTCTACGCTGGTGTCTGGGGTTCTGGCGTTTCGCCAAACACCTACCCTGATGCCAACACTGAGATCGATGTATATGCTGGTTTCAACGGTACGATCCCTACCATTGAAAAGTTAGGCTACACCGTTGGTTTGTACGGTTACATGTATCCAGGTGGCTCTTGGAAAAAATATAGATTTACAGGTGCGAACGCAGCTAGCGGTGCGCAAGCCCAACAAACTCCACAAGGTGGTCGTTGGGATACCGTAGAAGCGAACGTTGGTATTTCTTATGACTGGATTAGTGCCAAACTTTCTTATACTCTAACAGATTGGTTCGGCGCTGAAACCAAAACTGGCTGGAATGGCAGTACCAAAGGCACGACCTATATCGAAATCAACGCTGCTTATCCATTGCCATGGTGGGATCTGACGCTGATTGCTCACGTCGGTGCGTTAGATGTTGCAGGGCGCTTGAATACGGCTTATGTTTCAAGCTCTGGACAATTGCCTTCAGCAACAACAGAAAAAACCAGCCCAGACTACACAGACTGGAAAATTGGTTTGAGCAAGGCATTCAAAATTGGCAAAACTGAAGGTTGGAATGCTGGTGTTTACTGGGTTGACTCAAGCAACGACAGCTACTGGAGTGATAAGGGCTACGGTGGTTCAAGCTTTAATGGTAGTACATCCAGCAAAAACCTGAGTGATGGTCGTTTCGTAATGACTGTTGGTCGCACATTCTAAGTTGGTCATAAATAAGTAAGCAAGTTTAGATCTGGCAGGCATCGTGCCTGCCAGAGTTAACAACGGGAGAAGCAAATGAAATTTGTATCCGCAATAATCAAGCCATTTAAGCTTGATGAAGTGCGTGAGGCTTTGTCCAACATTGGCGTACAAGGCATCACAGTCACTGAGGTCAAAGGGTTTGGCCGTCAAAAGGGGCATACCGAGTTATATCGTGGTGCAGAATATGTCGTGGATTTTTTGCCTAAAGTGAAACTTGAGGTCGCCATTAAGGACGACATGCTGGATCAGGTTGTGGATGCGATTGAAAAAGCGGCTGCAACGGGCAAAATCGGTGATGGCAAAGTATTTGTCTTCGATCTGGAACAAGTTTACCGTATACGTACCGGCGAAACCGGTCCGGATGCGCTATAAGAAAGGGCTTCAGCTATGAAGAAAATTCTTTCCATGTTATCGCTCGTTGCCTTGATTGGCTTGGCGGCAACCCCAGTCAGCTATGCTGAAGAGACTGTGACAGAAACCATTACAGTCGAAGAAACCGTGATGCCTGATGCTGCGCCAGCGGCTGAAGCACCTGCAGCAGAAGCTACTCCCGCTACGGCAGAAGCAGCCCCTGCGCCAACGCTGGATGTTGGCAATACGGCCTTCATGATTATCGCGACTGTGCTAGTGATTTTAATGACGATTCCTGGCCTGGCCTTGTTTTATGGTGGTTTGGTGCGTCAGAAAAACATGCTTTCGGTGTTGATGCAGGTCTTTGTGGTGTTTTCGCTGGTGTCTGTGCTGTGGGCGGCTTATGGCTACAGTTTGGCGTTTAGTGAGGGCAATGCCATCATCGGTGGTTTGAGCAAGGCATTCTTGTCTGGGATTACAACAGATAGTTTGTCGGGCACGATTCCTGAGTATGTCTTCCTGACTTTCCAGATGATTTTTGCTGCCTTGACGCCGGGCTTGATCGTCGGTGGGTTTGCTGAGCGTATGAAATTCTCTGCAGTGTTGTTGTTTACTGCCTTGTGGGTGACATTTGCTTACATCCCGATCGCACACATGGTGTGGGGTGGTGGCTACTTGGCCGAGTTGGGTGCTAAAGACTTTGCTGGTGGTACGGTGGTGCACATCAACGCTGGTGTGGCTGCGCTGATTGGTGCCTTGATGCTGGGCAAACGTATCGGCTACGGAAAAGAAGCTATGCCTCCACACAGCCTGGTCATGACCATGATTGGTGCCTCACTACTGTGGGTGGGTTGGTTCGGCTTTAACGTAGGCAGCGAACTGGCTGCGGATGCCGTTGCCGGTATGGTGCTGGTGAATACACAACTGGCAACAGCGGCTGCTGTCATGGGCTGGATTTTGGCTGAGTGGTTGTTCAGAGGCAAACCAAGCATGTTGGGTGCGGCATCTGGTGCAGTTGCAGGTCTGGTTGCCATTACGCCTGCTTGCGGTTTCGTCGGTCCGATGGGTTCTATCATCCTGGGCTTCACCGCCAGCTTTATCAGCTTGTGGGGCGTGACCAAGTTGAAAGGCGCACTGGGTTATGATGACTCGCTGGATGTATTCGGTGTACATGGCCTGGCAGGTATCTGGGGTGCGGTCGCTACAGGTGTACTGATGGCTCCTGGCTTAGGCGGTGTTGGTTATGCCGAAGGCGTGACCATGGGTGGTCAAGTGACAACGCAGATTATTGCTGTGGTCGTGACTTTGATCTGGACCGGTATTGTTAGCGTGATTCTTTACAAAGTGGTGGATGCGGTGGTTGGTTTGCGCGTCAGTGAAGAATATGAACGCGAAGGCCTGGACACCACAGAACATGGTGAGCGTGCTTATAGCCTCTAGTCCAAGGATGTTGTTTGGATGTTCGGAAAAACGGCTCTTGATGAGCCGTTTTTTTTCGAAACTCATATTCGGAACTTATATAATCCATTAATATCCATGTAATGGGCCTAAATTAAAACAACTCTTAGCATGGCAAATCTGACTCCCTCATTATTCACCCCCGTACAGCGGGTATTAAAACTCGCCGCCTTTGAAAAGCAGGATATCCTGCTGCTTTTTTATCTGACGCTGGTCTACGGTGTGTTGGGTATCGCTACGCCTGTTGCTGTGCAAACCATGGTCAATATAGTCACTATGGGCGGCGTATTGCAGCCTTTGTATGTGGTCGGCTTTATCCTGTTTTGTCTGCTGGCCTTGTCGGGGGCGATTTATGCGATCGAGAGTTTTCTGGTCGAGTTGATACAGCGCCGGGTATTTGTGCGACATAGTTTACTGATTGCGCAGAATACGCAGCAAATCCACATTTCCGTCTACGACCAGCATAACCCGGTCGAGCTGGTCAACCGCTACTTTGATATCCAGACCGTACAAAAGTCGGTGGCCACCCTGCTCACGGTTGGCCTCACCGCTTTACTGCAAGGCTTGATCGGTAGCCTGGTGCTACTGTTTTATAGTTTGTATTTCGGTATTCTGGTCATCCTGATGCTGGTGGTGTTGTGGGCGATCGTATTTTTGCTCGGCAAACAGGCAGAAACCACGGCACTCAAAGAATCCAAAGCCAAATATGACATGGCTGCCTGGTTAGAGAATATTGCGCGCAACAGATGGTTGTCCAAATTTTATGGAGCAAAGCAGCGCACCACAGAAAATACTGAAGTGTTGGTACAAGACTATCTTGGCGCCAGAGTGATGCATTTTCGCGTGTTGATGATGCAATTGATCGGTGCCGTCGGCATGTATGCCGTGGTTGGCACTGGCATGCTGATTTTAGGCGGCACGCTGGTGATCAAAGGTCAGATTAACCTTGGTCAGTTTGTGGCCGCAGAGCTCATTATTTTTGGTGTGTTATCCGCTTTTGTGCGCTTTGTGACCAAGCTGGAATATTTTTATGATCTGCTGGCGGCGGTTGATAAGCTGGGCGTACTGGAGACCATGCCCGTCGAAGCTGTCGGCGAGCATCCATCGAGTCTGGATGGCTACCATTCACTAAAGGTAGTTGGCTTGGGTTTTAGTCACCATGGCCAGGCGACGTTGGTGAAAGCGGTCAGTTTTGAATTACAACAGGGTCAGAGTCTGGCGGTGTTGGGCGCTTTGGGTAGCGGTAAAAGTACGCTTCTGGAGCTCATCACGGGGCTCAGGCAGCCTGCGCAGGGCTATGTCAGCTACAGCGGCATTGATTTACGCCAACTCAACCTCGATCACTTGCGCGACCATATCGGTATTGCCAATAAGGTGGAGTGGCAGCATGGTTCAATTTTGGAGAATCTGCGTCTGGCGCGCCAGGATATTCCGTTGGAGGCGATGGTCGACATGCTGAGTATGCTGGGCCTGTGGGAAGACATCAGCCAGCTGCCAAAAGGCATGGATACCATATTAACTGATTATGGCGCGCCCATGACGTATACCCAGTTGCAGCGCCTGATGCTGGCCAGAGCAATGCTCGGTCATCCCGATCTATTGATTATTGATGGTTTGCTGGACGGACTCGGCCAGCAGGAGCTGGATCAAGTGCTGACCCTGCTCAAACGCCATCAGTCTCAATGGATGCTGATAGTCACCACGCGTTTTGCGCATATTGCACAGCAATTCCAGCAGGTCATTACGCTGGATAGCCAGCGCACAGATAACCAGCGTGGGCAAGGAGATCAGCATGCATGATCAATTGCAAACGACGCTGATGCGTAGGGTGCAAACGCCGCAGCATTTACGCGTCTGGATTAAACGCCTGGCCTGGTTACTGGTTGGTCTGCCAACCATGTTTTTGTTTTTACCCTGGCAGCAAAACGTTACTGCGCTGGGTAAGGTGACCGCCTACTCTCCCTCTGAGCGCGTGCAGACCATTGATGCGCCGGTGAGTGGCTTGATTAATCGCTGGCATGTGCAGGAAGGCTCGCAGGTAAAAGAAGGCGATTTATTGCTGGAGATTGCTGATACTGACCCAAACTTTAAACAGCGCCTGGAGGCGCAGCGTGATAATTTGCAAAGCAAGCTGGGCGCCAAGCAGGATGAATTGCGTGCCTATGAGTTGCAGAAACAGAACCTGACCGCCGCGCGCGATGCCAAGATTTCAGCCGCGCAATACAAGTTGGATGTGGCTAACCAGAAAATCCGCAGTAGCCAGGAAGCGGTAAATTCTGCGCAGGCGACGCTAGACACCGCCAGCCAGCAAGTGCAGCGGTTGCAACGCCTGTTTGGCGATGGCCTGGTGTCCAAACGTGATCTTGAAGTCGCCGAGCGTGACCATATTATCGCCAGCCGCAATCTCAATAGCGCGCAGGCACAATGGCAGTCGGCCAAAGCCGAGGCCAGCTCTGCCGCGGCCGATATTCAGCAAACGCGCTCTGACACCCAGGCCTACTTGGACTCGACTTCTGCGGTCATCAACAAAATTCGCGGTGAAGCCGCAGACAGTGAAAACAGCCTGCATAACTCCGAAATTTCATTGGCGCGACAAAATATGCAGCGCATCGTTGCGCCTAGAGATGGCACGATTTTCAGGCTGCCGGTCAACTCGCAGTCGCAGATTATCAAACAGGGCGACCCCTTGCTGGTGATTGTGCCACACACCTCGCAGCGCGCGGTTGAGTTGTGGGTTGATGGCCGCGACGCGCCATTAATCACTTCACGCAGCACTGTCAGGCTCGAGTTTGAGGGCTGGCCGGCGATACAAGTGCCGGGCTGGGCGCAGGTCGGTGTAGGCACCTTTGAAGGCGAGATTTCATTTGTTGATCCAACCGATAACGGCACTGGTCACTTTCGTATCATGGTTGTACACAAACCAGGGACGCCAGAGTGGCCGTCTGCCAGATTTTTACGCCAAGGCATCAGCGCCAAAGGTTGGGTATTGCTCGAACGCGTGACCATCGGCTATGAGTTGTGGCGCTTGCTCAATGGCTTCCCGCCGCGTATTCCACATGAGCCTGTGCCCTTGCAGCAGGCAGGGGGCAAAGCGGCATGATGCGTTGCCTGCTAGCGCTGTTTGCACTCGCCTCGCCCTGCAGCACCTTACTGGCCGATGAGGTGACGGATACACGGGCGCGGCAACGCCTGGAAAAACCAGAAGGGCGTGCACTGGAAACTTACAGTCCACAGCCGGGTGTGCCGCTGCACGATGCCGTCAAGCAAGAGCAGCAACGTAAATCGTCCGTGACTGTGGATTTGAAAAAAGCGTTAAAGCCGTTTGAGAGCCCAGAAAGTGACAGCATTGTGCCGCAGGTCCAAGGGTCGCAAGTAACGCTTGCCGATATGCGCCAGCGGGCGCTGCAAAACAACTTGCAGATCAAAGTCGCCAAAATGGATCCTGAACTGGCGAAGCAATCATTGCGCGAAGAGCAGGCCAAGTTTGACCAGGTGATTTTTGCCTATGCCAAATATGCCGAAAAAGACACACCGGCCATGGCGGGCGATAAGGTCATTCTCAAATCGGATAATGCTTTGTTGAATGGTGAGTTAGCCAAGCTTAACCTGGATGCGCAAAAAAAAGAATACTGGGATGTGGAGGCCGGTGTGAAAGTACCGTTGCGCACGGGCGGCACGGTGACATTGAGCGCACCGCTGGAAAATCGCCAGAGTCTGGGTAAGTTTGCCAGTGACCAGTATCGTAGTGCCTTGCGTTTCTCGTTTAGCCAGCCATTGCTGCGCAACGCCGGCCAGCAGGCGAATGAAGCGAGTATCCGCGTCGCTGAGCTAGATCGTGACAGCGTACAACTCAAAACTCGTTTGCAGACCATCCGCATTGTGGCGACGGTAGACAAGGCCTACTGGGAGCTGTATGAGGCCTGGGCAGCGCTGGACGTGCGCAAAAACCAGTTTGAATATGCCAGCCAGAACCTGGCGATGGTCAAACGTCGGGTGCAGGAAGGGTTGACCGCGGCAGTCGAAGTGAACCGCGCGCAAATCGGCGTGGCCGACCGCATGGAGGCGCTGATTGTGGCAGAAACCAACTTGAAGCTGGCACAACGCCAATTGCAGTTTTTACTCAATGATTTGCCTGACGACCAGGCCGGGCAGTCACCTTGGGTGCCGATGACGGCACCTAATCTGGTCAGGTTTGAATTTGACCGCGCACATCTGATTCGTGATGCACTGGATAGCCGTATTGAATTGCTGGACCAAGAGTTGAAGTTAAGTGCCGACCTGATTCAGATCGATTATCTGCAAAACCAGACCTTGCCATTGTTTACGCTCGATTATCAGTATGGGGCGTTATCCGGCTCCGGCGAACGGTTTGGTGATATTGGCCAGGATTTGTTTGGTGGCCGTTATCGTGACTGGTCTGTGGGCCTCAAGTTTGAAATGCCGGTGAGTAACGAGGCACGTAAAGCCAAGCTGGATCGGGCCGTGGCGCAACGCATGCAGCGACTGACCACCAAAACCCTGCAAACCTTGACAGTCAAACGCGAGATTCATGACACGCTGGATAAGGTCGAACAAAACTGGCAACGCATCATTGCGGCACGCCAGCAAGTGCTAGTGGCGGGCATCAACTACGAGGCCGAACTCAAGCAGTTTAATGAGGGTTTGCGCACCATGACCGAGGTGTTGGAAACGCTGACACGTCTCGGTGAGGCGCAACTGAAAGAAATCCGCGCGATTAGTGATTACCAAGTGTCACTGGTCGATATGGCCTATGCCACCGGGACCGTGCTGGGGCACGGCCAGATCAGCTTGCAATAAAGTTACTCGCTGAGGGATTTGCCTGCAGACAGCGCTTCGGTCAGTTGCAGCAAGTTCATGCGGTGTATGCCTGATTTTTCGCCGTTTTTGCGCGGCGCGGTGCGGATATCATCGGTTTCAAATACGCTGATGCGTTGCGTGCCAAAACGTGTTTCCACCAGTAACACCGGCACCCGTTTACGCACCAGGTCGTGCTTTTGCTTGCCAGGACGGTCAGACATGCGAAACTGTTGTTCATCCAGCCGGTAAGGCACATTCTGGTTGAGCAGGTAAATCTCCAGCTCCTTGCCACTTTCTGCAAACACGTGAATATCGGTATCTGCGTAGGGGCCTGCAGTGCCCTCCATCACTGAACCAATCAAGTGCGGGTTAAACTTTTTAAGTAGCTGCATGGTATGCAAGGCGGCTTGCCTTAACTCCAGCAGGTGCGCGGCATCGTTTTCATCGGCGTATAAGGCGTGATACTCGCGCAACGCTGAGTCAATTTCAGCATTGGTCGGCAGCGGCGCATCCTGTTGTATCCCCATGAGCTTGACCGCCTTGCGCTTGGCGCGACCATAGTCACTAATGCCTTCCTCAAACATCAGGCGCGCGGCAGACTGTGCTATTTCTTGCCTTAGATCACTTGAAAAATCGTCAAACATCGCATCAGGCTTTAAGTGGAATTCGTTGCTAATTGGGGCTGAGTAACTTGGCCGCCGGGTTTGCTGGCAGCTTTTTGTCCTCATTGCCGCCGCCGCTGTGGTCGCCAATCAGGCGCTCCAAAAAGGACGGCTCGTTGTCTTCTGGCGCATGCTCTGCCTCTGGGTCAAACAAGCCAGGCAGGTTTTCCGGTTGCGATTGCGGCAGATGTTCTTCGTAAAAATACTCATAAATACCAGGGTCATCTTCACCCACTTGCGCGCCCGTGTAAGCATCGACCTTCAGCTGCAAGACACCATCCGGCACTTTGTACTGATAGATAGGCAACCCGGTCAGGGTTTGCTGCATGTAATTGATCCAGATCGGTAATGCTGCACGGCCGCCAGTCTCACCACGCCCCAGATTGTGCGGATTGTCATAGCCGACCCAGGCCACCGCCACTTCTTTCGGATGATAACCGGCAAACCAGGCATCAAACTGGTCATTGGTGGTGCCGGTTTTACCAGCGATGTCTGGGCGGCGCAGTGACAGCGCGGCCCTGGCCGTGCCGTCGCGCACCACGTCTTGCAGCATGGTGGTGATAATAAAGGCATTGCGCTGGTCAATCACGCGCTCTTGCGACACATGCTTGCCTGCCTGCACGGCTTGAATCACCTTGCCGCGGCTATCGATAATCTTTTCAATCAGGTAAGGATGCACCTGATAGCCGCTGTTGGCGAACGTGGCGTAAGCTGCAGCCATTTGCCAGACGGAGGACGAACCTGCACCCAGCGCGGTAGACAGGTAAGCCGGATGATCTTTGGGATCAAAACCAAATCTGCGCAGGTAGTTTTGCGCGTAGCGGGCACCAATCGCGTTCATCAGACGGATGGAAATGGTGTTTTTGGACTGTGCCAAGGCTTCACGCAAGCGCATCGGGCCTGCGTACTTTTCATCGTAGTTGCGGGGTTCCCAACTGCTATTGCTGCCGGTTTCGGTCGAGGTGAAACTAATTGGCGCATCTTCAAACACGCTGGCCGGGCTGTAGCCTTTTTCGAGCGCCGCCGAGTAAATAAATGGCTTGAAGCTGGAGCCTGGCTGGCGGCGACCTTGTGTCACATGGTTGTATTTATTGCGCTGGAAGCTAAAGCCGCCAATCAGCGCCTGCACCTGGCCGGTTTCTGGATTGAGCGCCATAAATCCGCTTTCCACTTCAGGCAGTTGTACTACCATCCAGCTGTCATTTTGCTGATAGACCCGGATCACTGCGCCAGGCACCAGTGATAACGGCGTGCGTTTGGCGGGTGGCATATGGTTTTTTACCAGTAAGATGGCTTTGTCCTGCAGCTTGAGTACCGTGCCGCGCTTGGTGACCAAAGTGAGCAGGTTGGGTTCGACCTTGGTGACCAAGGCGGGCACAAACTGGTTATAAGTGACAAAATCCCGTAACAATTCACTGGCGCCACTGGCGGTCAGTTTGCCTGTTGGCAGCGAAATGATTTGCTCCGCACCACGGAACCCATGACGTAATTCAAAATTGATAATGCCCTGGATGACGGCGGTGTTTGCCGCTGCCTGGTGCTTGTTCTTGATGGTGGTATAGACACGTAGGCCACTGGTGTAGGCCTTCTCGCCATACCGTTTATACAAGGTTGCGCGCACAATCTCGGCCACGTATTCGCCGCCCAGGGTTTGTACCTGGCGTTTTGAAGATTGAAATTTGAGCGGCGTGTTCATCGCCTGCTCAAACGCGCCGTCGCTGATCATGCCATAGCGATGCATATCACGCAGCACCTCATGCTGGCGCTTGATGGCGTAGTCAGGGTGAATGTACGGGTCGTATTTGCTTGGCGCTTTTGGCAAGCCCGCCAGAAGGGCAGCCTCAGCCAGGTTGATTTGCTTGAGGTCTTTGTCGTAATAGGTTTTAGATGCCGTGGCAAAGCCATAAGCGCGTTCGCCCAGATAAATCTGGTTCAGGTATAACTCAAGGATTTTGTCTTTGCTGATGGCGTTTTCGATCTTGATGGCCAGCATGGCCTCTTTAATCTTGGTCCAGATATTACGCGGCGTATCCGGGCTGCTGAAAAAGTTTTTCGCCACCTGCATGGTGATGGTGCTGGCGCCTTCATGGCCACGGCCAGTCAGGTTGTTGCGGATGGCGCGCAAAATGCCGGTGGTATCAATACCGTTGTGCTGGTAAAAGCGACGGTCTTCAATGGCCAGAATCGCGTCTTTCATGACTTTGGGCGTTTGCTCAATTGGCACAAAGGCGCGGCGTTCCTGGCCAAACTCGGCAATCAGGCCACCTTCGGCATCATAAATACGCAGCGGTAATTTCGGATGGTAATCCGTGAGCGCATCCAGCGAAGGCAGTGATGGATACAGGATGCTGATCATCAACACCAGCAGGGCGGCGACGATCAGGCTGCCGATAATGGAAAGAAAAAGAAGGGACTGCAACCAGTTTCTTGAGTTCATGCGTCTTGCTGCCATCGTGAGAATTACCCATGAATTGTAATCTTTTTTTGCCAATTCAATGGCAGTTAATTATGGAATCATGCAAATAATCAGCATTGTTCTGGCGACCATGAAGGCCAGGCATTTGCTTGTCGCCATGAAATAGTGTGAGTTGGCATGGTTGATGCATAACCCAACGAACATTCAAATACTTAAAAAGGGCATTACCGTTGAGTCTGGGCTTTTTACAACGCAAAAAAACCAGTTTTATTGGTGTTGATATCAGCGCAACCGCCATCAAGATGGTGGAGCTGAGTGCTATTGGCAAACAGCAATTCCGACTGGACGGCTACGCTAATGTGACCCTGCCTAAAGGGGTCATCAGCGATGGCAATATTAATGACCTGGTGCAAGTGGCTGACACCATGCGGTCGGCCTGGCGTTTGCTAGGTTCACGTGCGCGCCAGGTGGTGCTGGCATTGCCGACGGCAGCGGTGATTTCCAAGCGGGTGATCATGCCCGCAGGCTTGCGCGAAGAAGACCTGGAATTGCAGGTGGAATCTGAAGCCAACCAGTATATTCCGTTTCCGCTTGAGGAAATGAACCTCGATTTTCAGGTGTTGGGGCCAATAGGCAAGAGCACGGACGAAGTTGAAGTGCTGATTGTGGCGGCTAAAAAAGAGAAAATTGATGACCGTGTGGCCGTGGCTGAAGAGGCTGGTTTGAAGGTCAGTATCGTCGATGTCGAGTCTTATGCGACTGAAACCGCCTATCGCCAACTCGTCAAACAGTTACCGCAGCACAATAAAAAAACCGTCACCATGATGCTCGACATCGGCGCGCATGTGACGCATATCAATGTCATGGTCGGGGCACATTCAGTGTATGCCAGAGAGCAAGCCTTTGGCGGCGCCATGTTGTCTCAAGAGATTCAGCGCCGCTTTGGTTTATCTCCTGAGGAAAGTGAAATTGCCAAACGTCAGGGCGGTTTGCCAGACTCTTATGAAGAGGAAGTATTGCAGCCGTTTTTGCAAAACCTGGCCAGCGAGGTTGCCCGTGCCATATCGTTTTTTACAAACTCTACGCAGTACAACAAAGTTGACCATGTGTTGCTGGCCGGTGGTGTGGCCGCGACGGCAGGCTTGGCTGCACTGATCGAGCAAAAAGCCGGTGTGCATACCCTGGTTGCGAATGCTTTTCAGGGCATGACTTTAGCCAGCAAAATCAAGGCATCGCAGCTTGAAACAGACGCGCCAGCACTGATGATTGCCTGTGGCCTGGCATTGCGCGGGGTGGACGCATGATTAAAGTCAACCTGTTACCGCATCGCCAGATCAAGCGCGCTGAGCGCCAGCGTGAGTTTGGCCTAATGGCATCGCTGGTCGCCATTGCTGCTGCGGCTATTCTGTTCGTGAGTTGGAGCTATATCCACAACAAAATTCAGACCCAGCAAGCGCGTAATCAGCGTTTGCAGGATGAAATGGTGCGGCTGGATAAAGAGATTGCCGTCATTGCCAGCTTAAAAGAGCAAATTAAGCATGTGTTGGAGCGCAAGCAGATTGTGGAAGGTTTGCAGAGCGACCGTAACCAGGCGGTGCTGATTCTAGATGAGTTGGCCAGAAAGCTGCCAGAAGGCGTGTTTCTCAAGAGTGTGAAGCAATTGCAAGATGAGATTGAGCTCAAAGGGATCGCAGACACCAATGCCAGGATTGCCACGCTGGTGCACAACCTGAGTGAGTCCGCCATTATGCACAGCCCCAATCTGGTTGAAATCAAGGCCAATACCAATGCGCTGGGGATTAAAGAATATGAGTTTGTCTTGCGGGTGTCTTTGCAGCGTGAAGCTGCTAAAGAAGACCTTAGCAAGCAGAAACCTGCACCTGCCAAAGGATAACTGAAGAGATGCAACTTTCTGATTTTAATAATATAGATATCAAAACGGCCGGCAATTTACCGATGCCGATGAAAGCCGTGTTGCTGGCCATCCTGTCGACAGCCTTGCTGGTGGTTGGGTATGTCTTTTTGCTCAGCCCCAACCTTAAGGAATTAAAAGCCGAAAAAGCAAAAGAACAAGGGTTGCGCGACGAGTATCTGGCTAAAAAGGTGCAGGCCATGAAGATCAAAGCCTATGAGCAGCAAGTGGTTGATATTCAACGTACTTTTGGCACTTTGCTCAAGCAGTTACCGGATCGGTCTGAAATGGACGGTTTGCTGACTGACATTAACCAGGCAGGGGTGAGTCAAGGTCTTTCTTTTGAAGGCTTTGTGCCGATGCCGGAGATTTTTGCCGAGTTTTATGCAGAAAAACCAATCAACATCAAAGTGGTCGGCCATTACCATACGTTGGGGGCTTTTGTGACGGAGGTGGCCAAGCTGTCTCGTATTGTGACCTTGCATAATCTGCAGATTATGCCCGCTGGCAAAGATGATAAACAGCCGCATAAAGACATGCTGGTGATGGAGGCAGTCGCCAAAACCTATCGCTATATGGATGCAGAGGAAGTGGCTGCGCGTAAGGCGCAAGAGAGCAAGGCAGGTAAAAAATGATGCGTAACCACTACTTGCTTTGTGTCATCCCGGCCATCTTGCTTAGTGCTTGTGGCGTCTCGCAAGATGACGATTTGACCCAGTTTATGAATGAGGCCAGCCAGACGATGGTAGGCCCAGTCGAGCCGCTGCCACAGGTGCAGAGCTTTTCGCCCAAACAATATAACGCAGATGGTGGGCTGCACGATCCGTTTGTGCCGCGCAGGGCGGCGGTGCAAACCACTAATCAGCCAGACTTAAAACGCCCGAAAGAGCCCTTAGAGGCATACCCGTTGGAAAGCCTCAAATTTGTGGGCGTGTTGAGCAAAAAGAACAGTATGTTTGCCACCATTCAAACGCCAGACAGCATGGTGTACCAGGTCAAGCCCGGCTCACACTTGGGAGAAAAATTTGGTGTGATTACGGCCTTGGCAGAAAACCGCCAGACATTGAAATATGAGTTGAAAATCAAAGAGACGATTCAGGACCCGGTGAGCGGGGAGTGGGCCGAGCAAATGACAACGTTGGAACTGCAGGAACATCAATGATGAAAAAATTTAGTGATTTTGTTACCCGGATGGCCTTCTTGTCTGTGGCCTTGGCTGTCTCGGCAGTGAGCTTTGCCGCAGAACCGCCCGCCGCTACTAATCAACTGCAAGCGGTGGATGTTACGGTTTTGCCAGGTGGGCGCTTGAACGTACAACTGCAGATGGCGCAGCCACTGGCGTCTGCCCCGGTCAGTTTTACCTTAAGTAATCCGCCCAGAATCGTCTTTGATATTCCGAATGCCAGCAATGCCACTGGCAAAAATGTGCTGCCGGTGAATCAGGGGGTCTTAAAGTCGGTACAGGTGGCGCAAGCCAGTGACCGCAGCCGGGTGGTGCTTAATTTGTCCAAGCCAGTGCAGCACGAATTGCAGTTAAAGGATCAAACCTTGCTGGTCGGGCTGACGCAAGAAGGCGCGGATGTGCCGGTGGCTGCCGTGGCGGCTAAGCGTTTTGCTGAGCAGGAAGTCGCCGCTGGACATAAAATCCAGAAAATTGATTTTGTGCGTGGCAAGAATGGTGAAGGCCGTATTCTGGTCGACTTGTCTGACAGCCGTGTCGGCGTCAATGTGCGTAATGCAGGTAAAACGGTGGTGATTGATTTTGCCGATACCGAATTGCCAGAAGCCTTGCAACGCCGGTTGAATGTGATTAATTTTAATACGCCGGTGTTGTATGTGGATGCCTTACGCCACCATCATCAGGCGCAGATCGTGATCGAGCCGCAAGGTGATTGGGAACAATCTGCCTACCAGACTGATAAGCGCCTGGTGGTTGATATCCGTCCGTTGGCTAAAGACCCGAATAAGCTGATTCAAGGCTCTAAGCAGGGCTATGCTGGTGAAAAACTGTCACTTAACTTTCAGCGTGTGGATGTCAGGGATGTATTGAAAGTGATCGCTGACTTCACTGGTAAAAATATTGTGGTCAGTGACTCGGTTTCTGGCAGCGTGACCATCGGTCTGAAAGATGTCCCGTGGGACCAAGCGCTGGATGTGATCATGAAAAGCAAAGGCCTGGACATGCGCGTCAATGGCAGTGTGATTTCGATTGCGCCAGCAGAGGAGTTTGCCGCCAAAGAAAAAGCTCAGCTCACCGCCGACGCAGAACGTGAAACGCTGGAAACATTACGCACCGAAGTGTTCTCATTAAAATATCAAAAAGCCATGGACTTCAGAAATATGTTGCTCGGCGGCGGCGCATCAAGTGGTGGTTCCTCTGCCGGTACGTCAGGCGGCTCGTCAGCAGGCCGTATGAACCGTATTCTGTCGCAACGCGGTAGTGTGACCTTTGATGCGCGCACCAACACCATTTTTGTGCAGGACACGCCAAGAAAACTCGATGAAATTCAGACCATCATCAACAAAGTGGATGTCCCGGTCAAGCAAGTTATGATCGAGTCACGCATGGTGATTGCATCGAACACGTTCTCTAAAGCATTAGGTGCGCGTTTTGGCATTTCGCAAACTGGCACGCCGGGCAACAATAGTGCGTTGTCGATCGGCGGTTCGCTGGGTAACAAAGCGACGGCTTACACCGCCCCGACTACCGCAGGTGGCACGGGCACATATACGCTGGGCACTCAGGGCGGCACCATACAAAGTGCAACACTGGGTAACTACGCCGTCAGCTCCAACGGTCAGCCCGATTTGATGTCCAACCTGCCGGTGACCAATGCGTATGGTGGCATTGCCTTGAGTTTGCTCAAGCTGTCGGCTAACTTGCTACTAAACCTTGAATTGTCCGCGTTGGAAGCAGACTCCCGCGGTAAAGTGATCTCCAGTCCACGGGTGACCACGGCAAATCAGCAAAAAGCCAGAATTGCCCAAGGTGTAGAGATTCCTTATCAAAGTGCAACGAGTAGCGGCGCGACGGCGGTGAGTTTTAAAAAGGCTGAGTTGAGCCTGGAAGTCACTCCGCAAATTACGCCTGACCAAAAAATCATTATGGATCTGGATGTGCGCAAAGACAGCCGTGGTGAAACCTTGCCGGGTGGCGTGGCGATTAACACGCAAAACGTGCAAACCCAGGTGTTGGTAGGGAATGGCGAAACCGTGGTGCTAGGCGGGATTTACGAACAGGTTTCGCGTAAATCTACCGACAAAGTGCCTTTCTTTGGTGACTTGCCAGTGGTCGGCTATGCGTTTAAACGCAACACCAAGCAAGAAGATAAAACAGAGTTGCTGATTTTTATCACGCCTAAAGTGATGGATGAAACGCTGGCTTTGAACTAATTAGCGCACGCAAGCGTGCACGATTACTGACAGCCGACAGGCTTTGCCTTAAAATGCCCAACTGAAACGGTTGGGCTTTTTTATGGGTGCGCAAATACCAAACAACATATTTTTGATCGGCTTGATGGGGGCGGGGAAGACCACGGTTGGCAAATTGATTGCCAAGAGTCTGGGTAAAACCTTCTACGACACCGATCATGTGATTGAACAACGCACCGGCGTTAAAATTCCCACCATCTTTGAACTGGAAGGCGAGGCTGGTTTTCGCAAACGCGAAACGTCTACGCTGGAAGAGTTTGCGCAGCAGGATAATATCGTGCTCGCCACCGGCGGTGGCGCTATTATGGCACCGGAAAACCGGGAGATTCTCAAGCAGTATGGCTATGTGATTTATCTGCGTGCCAACGTCAATGAATTGTATTTGCGAACCCGCAACGATAAAAATCGCCCCTTGCTACAAAATGTGGACGTTAAAGCCAAGCTGGAACAATTGTTTCACGCTCGCAATCCACTCTATACCGAAACGGCACACCTGATTGTCGATACCGGCCATCAGCCAGTCACCGTGATTATTCAAAAAATTGAAAACGCGCTCAATGCGTTGGAGCCTTCATGCAAACCTTAACCGTCAGCCTGGCTGACCGTAGCTATCCTATTCATATCGGTAATGGTCTGTTGGGCCAGGTGAATCTGATTCTGCCGCATTTAAAGCGCAAGCAAGTGGCGATTGTCAGCAATACGACGGTAGCGCCTTTGTACATGCAGGCGATTGCCCAACCCTTGCGCGATGCCGGTGTGAGTGTGATTGAGATCATTCTGCCGGATGGCGAGGCGTATAAAAATAATCAGACCTTACAGATCATTTACGACCATTTGCTGCAAAATCGCTGCGAGCGCAATACCACCCTAATTGCCCTGGGCGGCGGGGTGATTGGTGATTTGACCGGCTATGCGGCAGCGACTTATCTGCGCGGCGTGCCGTTTATCCAGGTGCCGACTACTTTGCTCTCACAAGTGGATTCGAGTGTTGGCGGCAAAACCGGTATCAACCACCCGCTGGGCAAAAACATGATAGGCGCGTTCTACCAGCCTAAGTTGGTGCTGGCCGATATCGACACCTTAAAAACATTGCCGCAGCGTGAGTTGTCTGCAGGCATTGCTGAAGTCATTAAATATGGCCTGATCCGCGATGCTGACTTTTTTGACTGGCTGGAAATCAATATGCCTGCACTGATGGCGCTGGACACTGCCGTGGCCAGCTATGCGATTTATCGCTCGTGCCAGAATAAAGCCGAGGTGGTGGTGGCCGACGAGCATGAGCAGGGTGAGCGCGCCTTGCTTAACCTGGGCCATACTTTTGGCCATGCCATTGAGAATGCCATGGGTTACGGGGTTTGGCTGCATGGTGAAGCCGTCGCCACCGGCACGGTCATGGCGGCGGATCTGTCACAGCGTATGGGTTGGCTCAATGCCGCACAAATGGCGCGCATTAAAACCATTATGCAGGCCGCCAAGTTGCCGATAGCAGCGCCAGATTTGGGTGCAGACGAGTATCTGCGCTTGATGCAGCTTGATAAAAAAGTCGCTGACGGCCGTATCCGGTTGATTTTGCAGCAGGATATCGGCAAGGCCGTGATCACTGCCGATTACGATGCCGAGAAGTTAAAACAAACGCTGTCATTGGCGGCCTGACCCGAAAGCCGCCATGACCTTAGCCCACTTTGCCGCACATCCTGAACAAACGCGTGGTCGCAAGGTCAGCGAGCAAGAGTCACCGTTGCGCAATGTGTTCCAGCGCGATCGCGACCGCATTATTCACTCCACCGCTTTTCGTCGGCTCGAGTATAAAACGCAGGTATTTGTGAATCACGAAGGCGACCTGTTTCGCACGCGCCTAACGCATAGCATAGAGGTGGCGCAACTCACGCGAGGCATTGCGCGTACGCTGGGCCTGCATGAAGACTTGGCCGAAGCGATTGCGCTGGCGCACGACCTCGGTCACACGCCGTTTGGGCACGCTGGTCAGGATGCGTTGAATCATTGCATGCGCGATTACGGTGGTTTTGAGCATAATTTGCAGTCATTGCGCGTGGTCGATGTGCTCGAAAACCGTTATGCCAGTTTTGATGGTCTGAACCTCACTTTTGAGGTGCGCGAAGGTATCCTCAAGCATTGCTCACGCAAAAATGCGCAGTTGCTGGGGGATGTCGGTGAGCGCTTTTTGCGCGGCGAATCGCCCAGCCTGGAGGCGCAAGTCACCAACTTTGCCGATGAAATTGCTTATAACAATCATGATGTAGACGATGGCTTACGCTCAGGCTTGATCACGATCCAGCAACTGGCCGGTATTCAGCTGTTTGCCGAAAACATGGCAGAAGTGAAAAAACTGTATGGCGACATCGAAGAAAAGCGGCTGGTGCATGAAACCATCCGCCGCATGATTAATGTGCTGGTGGTCGACTTATGCCAGCAAAGCCAGCAGGCAATCGCCGCATTGAGCCCTGCCAGCATTGATGATGTGCGTAAGACGCCTGACTACCTGGTTGGCTTTAGCCAGGCCCTGGATGAAAAAAACCTGGAACTCAAGCAGTTTTTGCGTAAGCATCTTTATCAGCACTACCGCGTCAATCGCATGAGCGCCAAAGCGCGCCGTATTATCGAAGAGCTATTTAAGGCATTTATGGACAATCCGGCCTTGATGCCTGATGAGTATCAATTGGCTGCCAAACACAATCAGGCACGTGCGGTGGCAGACTATATTGCTGGCATGACCGACCGCTATGCCATTCGTGAACATCGGCGTTTATTCGCGGTAGAAGAGAGCTGGTAACTACTGCATGCAAAAGAAAATAAAAAAGGCTGCTATGGATAAGCAGCCTTTTTTATTGCCTAGGTTGAACTGATTCAGCCTGGTGGCGAGGATTATTTAGCGACTTGTTTCTCGCGCATTTCGTCCAGTGTTTTGCAGTCAATACACAAGGTCGCTGTCGGGCGGGCTTCCAGGCGTTTCAGGCCGATTTCAATGCCGCAGCCTTCGCAGTAGCCATAGTCGCCGCTGTCAATGTTGCGCAAGGTTTCGTCGATTTTTTTAATCAGCTTGCGCTCGCGGTCGCGGTTACGCAACTCCAGTGCCATATCAGATTCCTGGCTGGCACGGTCATTCGGGTCCGCAAAACTGGTGACTTCGTCCTGCATGGTGTGCACGGTACGGTCAATGTCATGACTCAGTTCTGATTTCCAGTCATTCAGGATTTTACGAAAGTGATCCTGCTGCTTTTTGCTCATGTATTCCTCACCGGCGGCTGGCTGGTAAGGGGTGAAGGATTTGTTAACGGTATCTGCCATGATGGTTCCAAAGAACGAAACTACTGAATAGTTATTGCCAAAAAAGGCGCTTGTACTGCATTAGGTCATTCAACAATCGCGCGAGTTTACACCAGTTTCCAAGGGCATGCAAAGTCTCTTTTCTGTGTTTTAAAGGCACCAGGATCAGGCTTGCTCTCGGAGCTCCAGTGCTTTTAAGGTATTTTCCATCAGCGTTGCCACGGTCATCGGCCCGACACCGCCTGGTACAGGGGTGATGTGGCTGGCACGTTGGCTGGCGACGGCGAAATCCACATCGCCGGTAATTTTGCCATCCGGCAAGCGATTGATGCCAATGTCTACCACAATCGCACCAGACTTGATCCACTCACCTTTAATCAGGCCTGCTTTGCCTGCGGCCGCAACAATTAAGTCTGCCCGGCCAATATGCGCTGCCAAATCTTTGGTGTGTCGATGGCAACTGGTCACCGTGCAACCTGCTAGTAACAACTCCAGGCCCATGGGGCGGCCGACGTGGTTAGAGACGCCCACCACGACCGCGTCCAGCCCCTTGAGCGCGATGCCACTGGCTTGCAGCATTTTAATCACGCCATAAGGGGTGCACGAACGCAGCAATGGCTGGCGCACCGCCAGGCGGCCTATGTTATACGGGTGAAAGCCATCGACATCTTTGGCCGGATCAATCAGGGCCAGGATTTCCGTTTCATCAATGTGATCCGGCAATGGGGATTGCACCAGAATGCCGTCAGTGTGGTCGTCGGCATTCAGTTGCCTGATCAGCGCAAATAATGCTTCCTGTGTCGTGCTGGCTGGCAAATTATGCGCCACCGAAACGATGCCTGTTTTCTCACAGGCAAGACGTTTGTTGCGTACATAAATGGCAGAGGCAGGGTCATCCCCCAATAAAATGACCGCGAGGCATGGCGCGCGTTTTCCGGCCTGCAAGCGTTGGATAATATTGGTTTTGATTTCCTCTAGCAGTTGATTGGCAATTTGCTTACCATCAATAATATGAGCGCTCATGAACAAAATATTTGTCGTAAAAAATAGAATTTTATCACATCGACATTGACACAAATTCAGAAAATCGGTTATATTTCCGTCTTCGGCGTGTAGCGTAGTCTGGTAGCGCGCCTGCTTTGGGAGCAGGATGTCGGGAGTTCGAATCTCTCCACGCCGACCAGTTTCTCTGGATTGCCTGATCGGCATGTAACTACTTTATCTGCTCGTAGCTCAACTGGATAGAGCACCAGCCTTCTAAGCTGGGGGTTACAGGTTCGATTCCTGTCGGGCAGGCCAATAAAGTCTCTATGGTGGCTGTAGCTCAGTTGGTAGAGTCCAGGATTGTGATTCCTGTTGTCGTGGGTTCGAGCCCCATCAGCCACCCCACCACTTCTGTCTTAAATCAAAAAATAGTCACTAATATCGCCTCTATTTACTAATAAGTTGGCGCTAGGCTTTTGATAAAGTGTTCGAAACAACGATTGTCGCGAACATGACTACTCTTTTAAATTTAAAAAAATTGATGCAAAGCCTGATTGACCTGACCAAGGTCAGGGATAGTCTTGCGCTAGATCCGGCGTTGCTGTCATTGATGCAGCAATGGATGTCTTTGTTTGCGACTCAGGCGCAGCCGGTCAGAATGCAAGTGTTGTCCAAACGTCAGCTAGTGTCGGTGATGGATACACAAGAATCCAGTACTGACCCCACCTTTGAGGCTTGGCCGCCAGAGGTGTATACGATGTTATTGCGTTATTTGAATCGAGAGCATCGCCAGCATGCATGCCTGGAAACCGCCAGCGGCAAGCTACATGTGTTCCCGCTCAGGCAAAGTATTTCTCACAAAAATGCCATTCTGTTGATTCAGCACGAAGCGCTGTCTACCGACGAAATTGCGCTGGTGGAACAGTGCTTGCAGATGTTTGATCATTATGCTGGGCTTATTGTTGAAAATGAGCGCGATGCGTTGACTGGTCTGCTCAATCGTAAAACATTCGACCAATGCGTCGGCAAGATTTTGCTCAACGACTACAAGCCAGAATACCGGTTCCCTTTGCATCACTATCTGGTGATCTTCGATATTGATTTTTTCAAAAGAATTAACGACACCTATGGGCACTTGATTGGTGACGAAGTGCTGCTGCTATTATCGCGTTTGATGCAGGAAAGCTTTCGGGACGGCGATTTGTTGTTCCGCTTTGGTGGTGAAGAGTTTGTGGGCGTGTTCTCCTGCGCCGAAGAGCATGAAATTGTCACCCTGTTAGACCGCTTTAAGGATGCGCTGGCGGCGTATTCGTTTCCGCAGGTGGGGCAGGTCACCATTAGTATCGGTTGCTCAAAAATGGCGCTCAATGTGTTGCCAAATACCGTACTTGAACATGCAGATGAAGCACTGTATTACGCCAAAGAGCACGGTAGAAACCAAATTTGCTTTTATGAAACGCTGATTGCGCAAGGCCTACTAAAAGATAGCATGATTACTGGCGAAATCGAGTTGTTCTAGCCTCGCCCTTTCCTTATTGGCCGCTCAAAATGCGCCTTAATACTGACACTATCGTCAGTCTCTGTGCACTTTCCCTAATGATGATTTGACATTGTCTATTGATGTTATTTAATATATGTTAAAAAATGTCAATATGGTAACGGGGGAAGTCAATGCGTTTCGCTGTCATCCTGCTCTGCTGTTTATGGCTGACCGCCTGCCTGCGGCCACCGCTGGAGCCGTCTACGCACTCGGCGTTACATTTGCCAGCGCTTTTGCCCGCAGATCCCCCCGCTGTTGCGGCGTATCCTGAAGTCGATATCTCAGACATTGAGTCCACCCGCGTCATCAAACCATCATTAAAGTCTGCCACCCCCACGCTGCTGATTAACCTGGTCGTGCATGATGCCCCTGTGCAGGAGGTGTTGCTGGCCATTGCCCGTGAGAGTGGGCTGAACATTGATATACACCCCGGTTTGCGTGGCAAGGTTAGCCTGCATGCGATCCAGCAGTCGGTGCCGGCGATTTTGGCGCGCATGTCCAAGCAACTGGATATGTATTACGAATGGTCGAATGGCGTCTGGTTAATTACACCAGACATGCCGGTGATTCGTAGTTATAAGCTCAATTATGTCAATATCAGCCGCGATACCGCGGCGTATATCGGGGTTGCCAGTGAAATTAATAGTGCAGGCAGGGCGGCGACAGGGGCTGCTGGTAACGGTGGTGCTGCCACTGCCGTCGTCACCCAAGGCGGCAGTAGCAATAGCTCAAGAACGGCGGTGACTTCGCTATCGCGCTATCACTTGTGGGAAAGTGTTGTTGAGAACATACAGGCGCTGTTAGAGGAAACCGATAAGGCCAGCACTGCGCGTGATGAAGTGCTGGAAAACGCGGCGCCCACACTGGCTTTGCCAGCACAGGCGCGTGAGACACCTATAGCCACCGAGGCAGAACATAGCGCATCTCAAGCCACTGATACGTTACCAGCCAACGCACCGGCAGCGTTTGAAAAAATTAAGCAGGCGCATGTGCGCTGGCATGCGTCACGTTTGATTGCCAACCCCGAAACCGGCATTTTAACCATACGCGCGTCGCAGAGCCAGCAAGCGCAAGTCAAATCCTATCTTGAGTCGGTGATGCAGGTCGCTGCTAGGCAGGTGTTGATCGAAGCCACGATTGTTGAAGTAGAGCTCAGCAAAAGCTTTCAAATGGGCATAGATTGGAGCCGATTATCCGCCTCGGCACAGCAACGCGGATGGCAATTAGCACAATCGCTGGGCAACGAGGCCGCGCAATTCAATCGCTCTGCGGGGCAATGGGAAAGTAACAATAGCAAAAATGCACTCGGCCAGAATAATGGCAGCGTGGCCTTTATGCTGGGCTACTTTAACCCACTGAGTCGTCTTGGCAATTTAAGTGCAAGCGTGACGTTGCTGGAGCAGTTTGGCAAAACGCGTGTGTTATCCAGCCCTAAATTAATGGTGCTCAATAACCAGACCGCAATTCTCAAGGTGGTCGATAACCTGGTCTATTTCACGATTCAATCGCAAATCTCTCAAAGCAGCAGCAATAGTGGCAGTAATTTGCAGGCCGTGACGACGACCGCCAATACCGTGCCGGTGGGCCTGGTGATGGCGGTCACGGCTCAAATTAACAGCCATCAGCGGGTGAATTTAAATGTGCGCCCTACGGTGTCCAAGGTCTTGCGTTATATCGAAGATCCTAACCCACAATTAGGCAGCGGCAGTACGCGCATCGTTAGCAGTATTCCCGAAATACAGGTGCGTGAGATGGAGTCGGTACTCAATGTCGCCAGTGGCAATATCGCCGTGCTGGGTGGCTTGATGCAGGAAGACCAGCGCGACTTTACCGACCGTGTGCCCGGGGTATCCAGGTTGCCTGTGCTCGGGCAAGTGTTTATCGGCAAAAATCAGGCAGCGAAAAAAACAGAATTGATTGTGTTTCTGAGGCCTACGGTCATTGGGCATGCCGATGTGCGCTCGGGCGATTTGCAGTTGTTTCAACCGTTGTTGCCTGACGAGTTGCCTGCGGATGCTTTTGAGATCAATGCAGGGGAGCCTTCATGAGCCCGCGCCTTTTACAGATTGCCTCATGGCTCAGACCGACACGCTCAACCTTGAGTCCCTATCGCCACGCATTAATACAGACCGATCTCAAGCGCGTTGAATTCGGATTAAGCTGTTTGCTGTGGGTTTGCGTAACCCTGATAAGTGGTCTGGTCTGGCAACAGAGTGACCACCTGTTTGATCTGGGCGGGAGCAGTATCGTTAGAAGGCCGCCCCAACAACTGCGACAGACTGAGCGACAGCTTCTTCCCAAAGAGATAGAAGCCTCTGAGCCGATGGTGAATAGGCAAGCCTTGCCTAGCCTGTTCCATTTTGAGCACGTGACTGTGGCGCAGACCACCGCTAAGCGCGTGCCTGCGCCTGAGATGCTGATACCTCCAGCTGAAAAAGTCCCTTCCTATCCGTCTCATCTGACGGTGCAAGTGCAAGCTACACCATCATTGGCAACAGGGGTGAGAACGCAGCTCAACCTAGCGACCGAGCAATTGCGCTCTGGGCAATTATTCATAGCGCGTCAATCGTTTGAGCAGGTGCTACAGCAGGACCCGCATCAGGTAGTCGCATTGGCTGGCATGCTGGTGATTACTAGCCAGCAAGGCGATATTCAACAGCGGGAAGATTACCTGAGCAGGATGCGTCAGGAAATTCCAGACTATATCCCTGATGATGATTTGTTTTTAATGCTGCTGGAGGATTGAGTATGCTGGCCGCCACAAACAACACGCGTATTGGTGAGTGGATGTTGGCAAAGGGCATGATTACTGCCGACCAGTTAGAAATTGCGCTTATCGAACAACAAAAACATCGGCTGCTGCTCGGGCAACAATTGGTCAGATTGCACTTTGTGACCGACGCCATGATACGTGATGTGCTAGCACATCATCATGCGCAGGAAAGCATAGACTTGCAGCAGGTGATTGCCGATCCGGAAGCGCTGGCTATGGTACCCGAGACGTTTGCCAGGCAACATGGGGTGTTGCCATTGGATTTATCTGCAGACAAGCAAACCATGCGAGTGGCTTTCTCTGGTCACAATCATCTGCTGGCGCTAGATGCTCTGCGCCATCTATTAGGCGGCACCATACAGTGCAAGCCGGTATTGGCGACAGAGGCGCATCTGGAGCAGGCGCTGGATAAGTTTTATGGGCATAGTTTGTCGCTCGACAGTCTCTTGCGTGAAATTGAGCAGGAAAGCAGCGCCCCGGCACTGTTGTCTGCGCAGCAAACATCGCGGCCAGTGATCCGGCTGGTCAATGCCGTATTGGTGGATGCGGTCAAACAAGGCGCTTCCGATATCCACTTTGAACCCGAACAGGCTTTCCTGAGGATACGTTATCGTATTGACGGTGTCTTGTGGCAAATCCGCTGTTTACACGACCGTTATTGGCCCGCTATGTGCGTCAGGCTCAAAATACTCTCAGGCATGGACATCGCCGAACAGCGGACACCACAGGATGGACGGGTTAACTTGTTTTTATGCGGGCGGCAGATTGATTTTCGCGTCTCCAGTCATCCGACATTGCATGGCGAGAATCTGGTGTTGCGCGTGCTGGACCGAGATAAGGCGATTATTCCACTAGAGGCGATGGGATTACGGCCGCCACAATTGCAACAGCTTACATCCATGCTGGCCAAACCAGAGGGATTGTTGATTTTAACCGGGCCGACCGGCAGTGGCAAAACAACCACTTTGTATTCGATGCTCGGCCATCTCAATCATGAGCACGTCAACATCATGACGCTGGAAGACCCGGTGGAGTATCCACATGCGCTGATGCGTCAAACGTCGGTAAATGCTGCCAACAAGGTCGATTTTATCAATGGTATCCGTGCAATTTTACGCCAGGACCCAGACATCATTCTGGTTGGCGAAGTGCGTGATGAATCCACCGCCGCCATGGCCGTACGGGCGGCGATGACTGGCCATCTGGTGATGACCACCTTGCATACCAATAGTGCGGCGGCGGCTTTTTCACGGTTGCAAGACCTCGGCGTCAGCTTGCATATGATGACCGGCTGTTTGGTGGGCGTGGTTGCACAAAGATTGCTGCGACGCTTATGTTTGCATTGCAAGCGAGAGACGGTGGCAGACAGCGGACTAGTCAGATTGTTATGTCAGGCGGGTGTGCCAGCGCAGGCGGGGGCGCAATCCGTGTTTGAGGCAGGCGGATGCGCGCATTGCCGCATGAGTGGCTATCACGGCCGCTTGGTCATCATGGAGGTGCTTGCCATGCATGCGGATATGGAGGACATGCTAATGCATGCCTCCCCTATGCAACGTTTACAACAGCAAGCCAGGCAACATGGCTATACCACATTGGCTGAAGAAGGGTTGCAACTGGTGGCTGCCGGTGAGACCAGCTTGCAGGAGCTGCAACGGGTGGTTGATTTAAGTGCATTTGAGACGGTTGCGGCCATGCCATGACCAGTTATCGTTACACCGCAATTGACCAATACGGCCACCGCCAGCGTGGCATGCTGGACGTGGCTGATGAGCAAGCGTTGATGGCGAGTTTGCAGCAACAAGGCTTGGAGTTACTGACCTTTAAATTGGCGCAGTCTTTGTTATGGCGGCAACCACGCGTGAATACGCAAACACTGATTTTATTTTGTGTGCAAATGGAGCAACTGCTGCAAGCCGGCGTGCCATTGTTGCAGTCCGTGGCCGAATTAACCGACCAAAGCGAGCATCGAGGCATGATGCTGGCGCTGCAAGGTGTGCAGCGAGAGTTGGAGGCTGGCAAGTTATTGTCACAAGCGTTGCAGGCGCAGCCGCAGGTTTTTCCAGCGCTGTTAGGGCAACTCATTGCGGCGGGCGAGTGCACCGGGCAGCTGCCTGAAATTTTTGGGCATTTGACACGTACCTTGTCATGGCAGGCAGAGTTAGTCGCACAAGTGCGTCGCGGGCTAACTTATCCGGCGGTGCTATGTGTCATGGTGTCGGTCGCCGCCTATGTGATGTTGACTTTTCTGGTGCCGCAAATGGCCAGTTTTTTGCAAAGCCTGGGTCAGTCGCTGCCCTGGTCTACCCGTTTGCTGTTGGCATTGTCGGACGCGGTGATGGGCTATGGGGTGTGGTTGGTATTTGGCCTCATTGTCCTAGTTAGCGCCATGCTACTAGCTATACGTCGCTCACCGACACTGGCATTTTTTGTGGATCAACGCCTATTAAAGCTGCCTGTGGTCGGACGTTTGTGGCATCAATTGGTGCTGGCGAGGCTTTGCAGATTTCTGGGCTTGATGTATCAGGCAGGGATTCCATTATTGCAAGCGCTAGAGTGGTGTCAGCCTTTGTTGCAGCAGCGCGTCATGGCACACGCGTTGTCAGAGGTCCACCAGCGCGTGCAGGCCGGTGAAAGCCTCACTGCAAGTTTTGCCGCCACCCGTCATTTTCCACCCTTGATGTTACGCATGTTGAGTGTGGGTGAAACCACCGGTGCACTGGATAAAATGCTATTTCAGTTGGCCACCTTTTATGACCGGGAGGTGCAGTCGCAATTGCAGATGTTATTAAGACTGCTTGAACCGGCATTGACCATCGCATTGGGCCTCATGTTGTTATTTTTAATGGCTGCGGTGATGTTGCCCGTGTATGACAGCTTTTCCAGTTTGCGCTATTAAGCATGGCGAATCATCACTTTATTGTCCTGATTGATCAATTGCGCTGGCGTGTTGTACAGATGCGTGGGCAGGCCTTTTTGGCGATGCGTACCTTTGAGGTCGATGATGGCAGTCGCGCCGAGTTGTTGCGCTGGTGGCAAGCATTTCCACAAGCAACGGTGAGCTTTCTCACCAATCATGCTGATGAGCACTATCACGTTGAAGGGTTGCCGCATGTGCGCGGCGCGACCGGGCGTCAATTGCTCATGCGCAAGCTGGCTGCCTGGCCTTTGTCGCAAGGCATGCACGCGGTTTGCCGCTTGGATACTGTACAAACGCTGCGTCGGGAGAGCCGCTTTTTGTTTGTGGCATGCTTGTATCCGCCGTTGGCGGACTGGCTGCCCACCTTGCAGGCAGCCGCTATTCGCGTGCAGGGGGTCTACACGCACGCATTGAGCCTGGCTTGCTGGTTGCCACCACCACAGCAAAATGTCACGCATTGTCTTTGTATTGAGTACACGCAGCAGCAGGTGCGTCTGAGTTATTTGCAACAACAGCGCCTGTTTTTTAGTCGCCTGATTTTGCTGCCGCCAGACCTGTTCTCTACTTCCGAGGCTTGTGCTGCCCGCATTCTGCATGAGGTTGGCCAGATACGTATGACGCTGCTGCATCAGCAATGGCTACAGCAGGCCGATGTGTTGCACATTGCGTGGTTAGGCCTGGTGCCAATGGAGGCTTCGTGGATAAAGCCGCAGTTGCCAGCGGGCTGTGCATGGACCGATTTGTCGGATGCGGTGTTGGCACGTCAACTCGGGTACCGCGCCATGCCAGATGGGCTGAGTGTCATGGACTGGGCGGCGTTGCAGGTTGTTTTAAAGGGCAGCTTACCTAATCTGGCGCCTGAGTATGCGTTATTGGCGGGCAGCATCGTACGCGTCAGGCGTCGCCTGCATTGGGCGGGGATGGTCATGGCCGCTATGATGATCGTTGCTGGCGGGGTTGCGATACGAGCCACACAATTTGCAGAGGCGCGCATGCAGCAGGTGCGTTATCAACTCAGTGCTTTACCCGCGGCGCCAACCAGTAGTGTGAGCGAGGCGCAGTTGCCGCAAATGCGCGCATTCACGCAGGCGATGCAAAGTTTGCAATCTTCTGTCCAGTCACCGGGGCCAGCATTAGCGATGATGCAACAGGCCTTGGCGGGCGTCGTCCACTGGCGTGTCGCCAGCCTTGAATGGGCCGTGGCGGACCAGCCGTTGGCACCAGCGCTGTCGAAACCTGCATTTGATTGGCAAGAAACGCTGACGATCACCTGGAATAAGGTCGAGCAAAGTGGAGCAGCTTCGGAGGAGTGGCAGCAGTTGTTGCGTCGCTTGCGTGAATTGCCCGTCGTTGAGAAAGTTGATGTGTTGACGCCAATGGCCTCTACTGATGCTTCTCAGCGGCAGGGAGGCACTGGTCCGGCACTGTGGCCAGATCATCCACCGGTACTTAAGGTGTATTTGCGACATGACCGGCCTGGGGCGGCTAATGAAAGCTAGCAATTACTGGCCCACATTACGTGTGTCTGCGATCGGTTGGATAGTCGCGCTATGTCTGCTGGCCGGTGCGTTGGGCATCGTTTTACAGCGTCAATCGGTGATTGAAGAACACTGGCGGCAGGCAAAAAAGCAATTACAACAACGCCAGCAACAACTGACACAGCAGGCCAGTGATCAGCCTGAAATTGCGTTTTTTCTCGCGCATCGTTCAAAATGGCAGGCGCTAGGAGTGATGCAGGCGCCTGATTTTGATCGGTGGGATGCTGCCTTGGTCGCCATGCAGCAGCAATTTGCGTTGCCGCATGTCAGTTACCAGATGCAGCCGTCGCTGACATGTGCTGCGTCGACCTGTCAGCAGCAATGGCCAACGGCTCAGCCGCCAGCCTTTAATATCAGCGTGACTCCCATACAACTCACATGGTCAGTGGCACATGAGTCCGATGTGATGGGCTGGTTACAGAAACTTCAGCGCGCAGATGTTGGTTTATTGCTGCTGCGTCGTTGCCACTGGAGATTGGCAGCAGGCGCCGATCTAATTGCTGCGCAATGTGACCTTGACCTTTTTAATTTCCCTCATGTGTTACCCGTTGAACTGATGGGGGCGCCATGAACTCTGTCCGAGCAATGCAAAAGATGCAAACCGGTATCGCCATCTGGGTGGTGTTGCTATTGTTATCTGGGATGGGCGGCTGGACCTTATATCTGGCGCAAAGTACTTATCCTGCCCGGCAGCGTGCGATGCAAAAAACCATCGTCTCGCTGGCAGCGGCGCAACAGGCCTTGCTGGCTTATGCGCTGCAGCCATTAGGCACGACTCCGTGTGAATTGAATTGTCCGCGCCCCGGTGATTTGCCTTGCCCAGACCGCAATAATGATGGCATTGCAGAAACCTCATGTAGCAATACCTCGCGCTTGGGGCGGCTGCCCTGGAAAACCCTGGGTGTCGGCGATCTACGCGACGGCAGCGGTGAGCGATTGTGGTACGCAGTCTCCGAGCGTTATAAAAACAATCCGCGCCTGCGCCCTCTGAACCTGGATACGCCGGGTACCTGGAGTGTGATTTCGTCAGAGGGAGTGGTGTGGGATGCGACGCAAGGCAATGGCGTGGTGGCGGTGTTGGTGGCACCCATGCAGCCACTGGTGCGTGAGGATGGCTGGTTGCAGCAACGCGAAGACGCCACGACCGAGATTGCCAAGCATTACCTGGATATCAATCGCGCGGCTGATCATGCCAATGCGCAAGAAAACGCAGCGCAGGGCTTTGTCCGCGCGCCATCCACCACACATTTTAATGATGTGGTCTGGCCCATCACCGCTAGCCAAATGCACCAAGCCATGCAAAAACAGGTGCTGGCAGAGGTCAAGCGCAGCCTGCGCTGTGTTGCATCGCCATGTCCTGTCTACCCCATGCCAGCAGCGGTCGAAGACAGTAGTTGTTTGGGTAGCCAGCCCTTGGGGGTCGGTCAATGTCTTTCTGCTGCCAGTAGTATCGGTCGCCTGCCGCTGGATGCAAATGCACACTGGCCTTGGGCAGTACAACATGTGCTGGATGGCAATCCACAGCATCACTGGTTTCAGCAGAATGCGTGGCGAGAGCAGGTGTTTTACCTGCCAGGTCAGACACAAGCCAGCATCCTCCTCAGCGGAGAACGCTTGCCGGGCCAAGTCCGCGATGGCGCGATGGACAAGCTGCATCTGAATGCCTACCTTGAAGCCGCCACCTTGCAGTGGTTGCATGTGCAAGACACGACAGCATTAGATTTATCGAGTAACGACATCCAGGATAAGGCGACGCGGCCATGAGCTTGACGCGGGGTAATCGCCAGAGGTGTTTGAGGCCCGCAATGTCTGGATTCAGCTTGCTGGAGATGGCGCTGGCATTGGTGATTTTGAGTTTAATGATGGGCTGGTTGATGACGCCATTGCGGGTGCAACATGGCTTGCAGAAATACCAGCAAACTGAACAACGGCTGGTTGCGGCCCAGCAGGCGTTGATCGGCCACGCCATTATCTATCATTATTTGCCATGCCCGGATACTGACCAACCGCCAGATGGCTGGGAAAATGTATCAGCAAATCAAACTTGTGTTGACATTGAGGGCGTGCTGCCGTGGCTGCAATTAGGCCTGGGGGCCACCGATGCCTGGGGGCGGTTTTTTCGCTATCGTGCCGATAGTACTTTTACCCATCATACACAGTGGTTTTCCGTGTCTGCGGCAGAGACTGCCAGCAATATTCAAGTGGTGGGTGAGTTTGGACAATTGACCAGCGGCCCCAGCCGTCCGGCCGCGATAGTCCTTTCGCATGGCGAAAACGGGCTGGGTGGCATACAATCGGTGTCTGGCGGGCAAGCGCATGCGATGGCGGCACCGACGCACCCCGATGAGCAGGAAAATGCTGATGGCGACCTCACTTTTGTCGATAAAGCCCAGCAGCAGGCGGGTGGGGCCGTGTTTGATGACCGTGTGGTGATATTGTCGCCCAAAGTATTAATACAGCAAATGGTGCAGGCGCAGCGCCTGCCTTGAGTAAACGGATATGGTTCATGCAAGACGATTTATTGTTACGTTATAGTCGGCACATCATGTTGCCGCAAGTGGAATACGCGGGCCAGGAAAAGCTCACGCAAAGCCATGCGCTGATCATTGGCGCCGGTGGTTTGGGTGCGCCGGTGGCCATGTACCTCGCTGCCGCCGGTGTCGGCACTTTAACCATTTGCGACTTTGACCAGGTGGATTTAACCAACCTGCAGCGCCAGATTATTCACACCACTGCGGCGGTGGGGCAAAACAAGGCCTTGTCTGCACAAGCGACGATTGCCAGCCTGAATCCTGAGGTCAAAGTGAATGTCGAGACAACCCGGCTGAACAAGGAAGCGCTTGCCGGACGTGTAGCCACTGCTGATGTGGTGATTGATTGCTCGGATAATTTTGCCACACGCTACTTAATCAACCAGCTTTGCTTTACCCACAAAACACCCTTGGTTTCGGGCGCAGCCATTGGTTTTGAGGGTCAATTAAGTGTGTTTGATTTTCGTCATGACGACAGCCCGTGTTATCACTGCTTGTACCCCGATGTGGGCGATGACCAGGCTTTGCGTTGTGCCGATAATGGCGTATTTGCACCGCTGGTTGGCATGATAGGCACCGCACAAGCGGCTGAAGCATTGAAACTGTTGCTGAATATTGGCCATACCATGCAAGGCCGATTGTTATTGCTGGATGCTTTGAGTGCCGAGTGGCGCACCATCCGCTTGAAAAAAGACCCGTCGTGCTTAGTGTGTGGGGCGCGTGTTTAAGTCTTTGCGTTGAGAGCATTCACCAGTTCGGTAATCTCCCATTCGCAGCCGCCACATCCGCTTAGTGCGCCTGAGTAACGCGAAATACCATCCAGATCTTTGCCTTGGGCGACCAGCTCAATAATCAAGCCTCGTGTTGTGCCACTGCAACTGCATAAGACTTCTTTCGGGTTTTCTTCTTCCATGTCAGACATCTGTAGATTATCCTCTAAAACCAAGGCCGTATGATAGCGGCGGCTTTTTTTGTCAGACAGATAATTTGTGCAACGGTTGCTGTCAATCTGAAAGCCCGTTAGCATCTGGTTAAACTGTTCAAAGGGGTGGGGCATGAATAAAGGGGTGCGTTTATCTGAAAAATGGTTTAACCGTGCCTTGTGGGCGGTGGCCTTTATTTTTGCCTGGTTTTTAACTGGGTTGGGTAACAGTATTATCGGCGACCTGCCGCGCGTAGAGCCGCAATACACCACTGAGCATTTCGTGAATCGCCTCGCGATAGAGCCCTTGCGCACGGCGCTGAAAGACATCACTCCTCAGCAACAACGGTTGGCTGATCAACTGGAGCAGGCCAGTTTGCAACTCACCATCCGGCAAAAAGACTATCAGGCTGCCCGCAGTACTTTCGATCACTGGGTGGCCACACGTGATGTGACGCAATTATCAACCCAGGATGATGAGCTGCTTAAGCGCACGCAACAACTCGATGCGCTGAAAGTGCATGAGCGGGCCGCTGAGAAATCAATAGAGCATATTCAGCAGCAGCAAACCAACCTGTCTCAACATGAGGCGCAATTACAATCGCAGATCACTGCCATGGAAGACGTGGCCCGTAAAAAATTCGACGAGGCAAACCAACATCAGGCGACGCGGGTGTTTTTATATCGGCTATTACTGACCCTGCCTTTGCTAGGGATTGCCGCTTGGTTGTTTGTCAAACAGCGAAAATCGCAATATTGGCCTTTTGTGTGGGGCTTTATTATCTTTGCTTTGATGGCATTCTTCGTCGAATTGGTGCCGTATTTGCCAGATTATGGCGGCTATGTGCGCTATCTGGTGGGTATCTTGCTCACGGTGGTTGGCGGTAAATATGCCATTGCTGCATTGCAGCGTTATCTGGCGCAGCAGCAGTTGGCCGAGTCGCAACCTGAATTTCAGCGGCGTGAAGAGCTGGGGTATGACATCGCCCTAGAGCGCTTAGCTAAGGGGATTTGCCCAGGCTGTGAGCGGCAGGTAGACCTCAAAAATGAACACAATGATTTTTGCATGCACTGCGGCATTTGTTTGCACAACTATTGCACTGGCTGCCATGCCAGAAAAAACGCGTTTGCCAAGTTTTGCCACAAATGTGGCACCGTCGCCTGATCACAGGCGCGATACCACATTGCGGTAGGTTCAGCCTAAGCGCTTAGCTGAGCTTATTTAATTGCGTTTGCAGTTTGTCTAAATTGGCGCTGAACTCGGCCAAACGTGCTTTTTCTTGCTCCACCACGGCGGCTGGGGCGCGTGCGACAAAACTTTCGTTGCCCAATTTGCTGTTGGCTTTGGTAATCTCGCCTTGCAGGCGTGCGATTTCCTTGCCTAAGCGCTCTTTTTCGGCGGCGACGTCAATCTCCACTTTAAGCATCAGCTTAAAGTCAGCCGCCAGCATCACTGGTGCATCCGCTTCTGGGAGCTCAGCCACAATGTCGACGTTCTCCAGCTTGGCCAGTGACTTGAGGTAAGGCGCAAACGCTGCCAGTTGCTCAGCGTCACCCGCGGCAATCAATGGCACTTTGGACGCAGGTGAAATGCTCATCTCACCACGCAAGCTACGGCAAGCCTCTACTGCTGTTTTCAGCGTAGCCACCCACGCTTCAGCCTGGTCATCAATTTTTTCCAGGTCCGCTTTGGGATAAGCTTGCAACATAATGCTCTCAGTGCCGCGTGACTTGTCTTTGAGGTCGGTCATCGGCGCCACGGTTTGCCAGATTTCTTCGGTAATAAACGGAATAATCGGGTGCGCTAATCTTAAGATGGTTTCCAGCACGCGCAACAAGGTGCGACGGGTAGCGCGCTGCTCAGCATCGCTGCCATTCTGGATTTGTACTTTGGCGATTTCCAGATACCAGTCGCAGTATTGATCCCAGACAAACTCGTAAATGGCTTTGGCGGCCAGGTCAAATCGGTAGTCGTTAAACGCGCGCTCCACGTCGGCTTCGGTGCGTTGCAACAGCGACACTATCCATCTATCAGCCTGGCTAAATTGACGGCCACCCCCTTCGCAGCTTTCGGCACCAAAACCGTTGTCTTGGCCTTCGGTATTCATCAGCACAAAACGGGTGGCGTTCCATAGCTTGTTGCAGAAGTTACGGTAGCCTTCGCAGCGTTGCAGGTCAAATTTGATGTCGCGGCCGGGTGAGGCCAGGCTGGCAAAGGTAAAGCGCAGGGCGTCTGTGCCATACGCGGCGATGCCTTCGGGGAATTCTTTGCGCGTGCGCTTCTCGATTTTCTCGGCATCTTTCGGGTTCATCAAGCCAGTCGTGCGTTTTTTCAGCAACGACTCGAGGTCAATGCCGTCGATCAAATCAATCGGGTCCAGTACATTGCCTTTGGACTTCGACATCTTTTGGCCTTCGGCGTCGCGGATCAACCCATGTACATACACATGCTTGAACGGAATCTTGCCGGTGATGTGCTTGGTCATCATGACCATGCGTGCTACCCAGAAGAAAATAATATCGAAACCGGTAACCAGCACTGATGATGGCAGGTATTGCTGCAAAGCCTGGTTTTGCGCATCAATCGCGTCATCCCCTGTCCAGTCCAGGGTGGAGAACGGCCATAGTGCTGACGAGTACCAAGTATCCAGCACATCTGCGTCGCGTTTCAGCACGCCGGTGTAGCCGTCTTTAGCTGCCAAAGCTTGTGCTGCACCCTCATCGTGCGCCACGTAGACTTTACCGTCATCGCTATACCAAGCCGGGATTTGGTGGCCCCACCATAACTGGCGGGAGATACACCAGTCCTGAATATTATTCAGCCACTGGTTGTAAGTATTCACCCAGTTTTCTGGGTAGAACTTGATGTCACCGTTGGCCACCACTTCGAGTGCTTTTTCGGTGATGCTCTTGCCGTCGTCGCCCGCTTTACTCATGGCGACAAACCACTGGTCGGTGAGCATGGGCTCAATTACCACATTGGTGCGGTCGCCACGAGGCACTTTCAATTTGTGTTTTTCTACTTTCACCAGGAAGCCACCGGCCTCGAGGTCGGCTACAACTTGTTTGCGCGCAGCAAAGCGCTCCAGCCCTACCAGGTTAGCTGGTAGGGGGATCGCGGCTTTGGCACTGCCGTCAGCGGCGTAGACTTCAGCACTTGCAGGCACAAAACCTTGCAGGTTGAGGATGATGGTTTTGTCCAGACCATGGCGTTGGCCGACCATATTGTCGTTAAAGTCGTGGGCCGGGGTGACTTTCACCACGCCAGTACCAAATTCTTTGTCCACGTAATCATCGGCAATCACCGGGATTTCACGGTTGCACAAAGGCAGTGCCACAGTTTTGCCAATCAGGTGCGCATAGCGTTCATCTTCAGGGTGCACCATCACGGCGACGTCACCGAGCATGGTTTCCGGGCGTGTCGTGGCTACGGTCAATGCGCCAGTGCCATCTGCCAGTGGATAGTTGATATGCCACATAGAGCCATCTTCTTCCTCTTGCACCACTTCGAGGTCGGACACGGCAGTACCCAGTTTCACATCCCAGTTAACTAATCTTTTTCCTCTGTAGATCAGGCCTTCGTTATAGAGGCGCACAAAGGTTTCAGTCACTACTTTATTAAGCCCAGCATCCATGGTGAAGCGTTCACGCTGCCAGTCGGGTGAGGTGCCCAGGCGGCGCATTTGCTGGGTGATAGTGCCGCCGGAATATTCTTTCCACTCCCAGACTTTTTCCAGAAACTTTTCGCGGCCAAGGTCATGGCGACTGACGCCTTGTGCATCGAGCTGGCGCTCGACCACAATTTGCGTGGCAATGCCTGCGTGGTCGGTGCCTGGTTGCCATAAGGTGTTGTCGCCACGCATGCGGTGGTAGCGGGTCAAGGCGTCCATAATGGTCTGGTTGAACCCATGGCCCATGTGCAGGGTGCCGGTGACGTTGGGTGGCGGCAGCAAAATGCAAAAGTTGTCTTGCACTTGCGGGTTCATGCCAGCGGCATAAAAGCCTTTGCTTTCCCAAAAGTCATACCATTGGCTTTCGATGGTTTTTGGGTCAAAAGATTTTGCGAGTTCGCGGGTGGTATTGGCGTTTGCGTTAGAAGTATTCATGCGCGGGATTTTACCACAGGCGCACAGGTACGCAGCGCCGGGTGGGCGCTAGTTTGCGTAAACTAGCGTATGAGGGTGGGCTCGACGACTTTCCAATAACGGCTGAAGCGCATCAACTGATGATCACTTAACGAGGCTGCGGTCAGCTGAGGCTCAGGACGCCATTCCATATTGAGTTCGCTGACTGCCTGCTTTAGGGCTTTTTGTGGCGTGTCTTGGGTCAGGATACGTCCCTGCGTGCGCTGCGCCAGCACTTGGCTAGTTGCGCCGATCCATACTTCGACCTCTGGCATTTCAGCCAGGCAGTCGGCCATGAATTGCAGGCGCTTGAGTGGCCAGGCTTGGTATAACGCCGGGTCAAACACAAAGAGGGCAGGCAGATTAAATGCCGAGAGCGCATGTGACGGCGAGAGCATTTCGTCATGCACCCAGACCAGGGTGGCGACGCCTTTGGGACTGGACTTAGGCGGGTGCAGCTGATGCGTGATGGGTTTTTCATCGCCAACCGCATCCGTAAATAATTGCTGCTGCAATTGCTCATAGCTGGCATCAAACGGACAGCGCACGCGACATTGTCGGCACCAGGACTCCCCACCAAATTTCAGCAGGTTCTCTTTGTTGAACAGATAGGGTTTGCTGCTAAAGCTGGAGGCAATCCATTGCCAGGAGAGATGGTTGGAAGCGATATTCCCATCTAGTAGCTGGGATTCAAACCACGCCGCCGCTTGGCGCCAGTCTATTTTTAGCCAATGGATGACATAGGCCGCAAACCACATGCGTGCATGGTTGTGCACATAGCCGACCTTCTGCAGCTGATGCACAATGTCATCCATACACACCAAACCGGTAAAGCCTTGGGCAATAAAGTCTGGCATGGGCTGGCTGCCCAACACCACTTTTGGCTGCTCCATTGGCTGCATGATTGCGTCACCAAAGCGATACCATCCCTGACGAAAATAATCACGATAAGCGAGCTCTGCGATTAGTTTGTGCCCGCGTTTACCAAAACGCGCACGCACATCGGCCACGGTTTCTGGCAGAGACAGGCAGCCATGGCGCAAATAGGGTGAAAGCCCGGTCACTGCCCCCGATAATTGGTTGCGGGTGCGTGCATAGTCCTCCGCATTTGCCGCGGATAATCGTTGCAGTGCAGCAAGCCGACCGCCTTGCCAAGGCGGGGATAAATCTGGCCCGGCGGCTTGCGGAAAGTAGTCACGGATTTGTGCCAGCCGTTCGTAACGGTCAGAGGCAAGCGTGATACGCGTAGGCGGTTGAGTCATTGCAACATTCTGACACAAGTAGACATGCCATGCCTTCAATTATTCATTGTTGCGCAAGGGGCGTTTATGCAGACCACATGGCTTTTTGTATTGCGTAATTTCAGGCGTTTAAGTAAATAGTTCGACCAGCGTATGGCCTTGCCAGAACCACAGTGCGCCTGCAACGGCCAGAAATAGAACGGTTAAATGCACGGCACCCCAGCATCGATAGGTATTGCGTAGCTTTTGTGGCGATAGGTTGGATAATAGAAATGGCCGGCCATTCTTTGGCGCCCGCATCACATGGATGCCATCTGCTGCGCGGATCTCTCGATGTTCTTTTTCGACTTCACGCATAGCCGCTCTGCGTGCTAACTCCCATTCTTGCAGGTCAATCTCGCCATTATCATTCAGGTCAAAGCGCTGCAACAAAGAGTGTTTGTTTTCCTTCCAGGATGTTAGCAAGACGGCTACATCAGCGTTCAAATCAAGCATGGTGTTGGCACCACCTATGGTTGCAAACTCGCCCAAGACATATACTGCGTCGCTTCTCAGCAGCTCCTCCACGTATTTAAGGCTGCCTTGGCTGACCACCCGGCGATTCGGCGCAATGACTTCTGCATGATCTGGATCGATCACACAGCTGCCCGTGCCGTCGCTTATCTCTATCATACTGTCACTGGTATGATTGCTGACCTGGCGCCAGCCTTTATCTTCTTTTTCATAGACGCGATAACGGTACCAGATACAGCGGGTGTGGCTGTAGGGGCTAATGAGTAAATTGGTATACGCCATTGCAGTGTGCCCATACAGTTCAACATAGCCTTGAGCCGCGGAGGCGATGCGCGAGGTGGGTGTGTCTGAAATGACGCGACATCTTTGGTAGTTGGCTACCCAGGCCCAGAGACTGATGAGGCCGATCACACAGCAACAGCCTATCCATACCCGTTGATTGTGGGCATACACAGCCATCAGCAGCAAGGTCAGATGGCCAACGGACGTGATCGCATCGTTATCGTGACCGCGTAAAAACTGCAACATGGAGCCACTTAACTATTAAAGCGTTTGCCGATATCGATGTCTCGTAATTCTTCGCTGGCAAAACGCATGAGCTCAAAGCGCGGAAAGTGAAAGAGTTTTGCCACTAACAGATCGGGAAACTGTTCGATACGTACGTTGTTGATATTTACGCTTTCATTATAGAACTCACGACGGTCAGCAATGGCGTTCTCTAGCCCACTGATGCGGGATTGCAAATGCAGGAAATTCTCGTTGGCTTTTAATTCGGGATAGGCTTCTGCCACGGCAAACAAATGGCCCAAGCCCGTGCGCAATGCGCCTTCGGCGGTCCCCAAGGCGTTCACGTCGTGCGACTGCTGCGCTTTAGACACCTGTGACCTGGCTAACATGACCCTTTCCAACGTGTCTTGTTCATGCTTCATATATTGTTTGCAGGTATCAATCAGTTTAGGCAGTTCGTCATGACGCTGCTTGAGCAGTATTTCAATATTCGACCAGGCCTTGGCAATGTTGTTTTTAACGCTGACCAAACTGTTATACAGCATGATGATATAAAGCGCTAACACTGCGAATATGACTAAGGCGATGATCTCCATAATGCTCCCTGTTTGGTAATGATGTTAAGCGGATAACCTAGGGCATGCTAATACAGACAGGGCCATGACCATGGATGTAATAGGCAGCAAAAATACGTTCTTTTCTGGTAGGATGTATTTAAAACAATGGGGGTGAGCACGGTGCAACTGGTCTTGAGTTGGGGCGCTATTGGTCTGATTTTATTGTGTCTGGAAATGATGTCCGGGACTTTGTATTTGCTTTGGCCGGGTGTCGCTGCTTTGGTCATGGCGTTGTTTTCCTGGGTATTCCCAGCCTTTAGTCTGGCCTGGCAAATCGTCATCTATGCCATGTTTTCCGTATTGGCCGTCGCCATCTGGCGCAAGCGCGAACAAGCGCATCCGGCCCCGCGTGTCGGGCAGGCACAGGGGGAGGAGATTGGTCGTCAGGGCGTGATCACCTCGGCCGTCAGCCCGGCGCAGCCAGGCAAAATTCGGTTTAGCCAGGGCGTGATGGGCAGCAAGGAATGGACCGCCTTTGCAGACGTAGACATCGCGGTCGATCAGCCTGCCAGAATCATCGCAGTGGAAGGCAATGGCTTGCGTGTTACGCCACATACACAACACTAAACCACACTAGCCCAAGGCTTTTGGGGCGGCTGCATGCAGCTGCTCAATATTTTTCAGCAGAGGAAACCACATGGAAATCAGCATCATCATATTGATATTGGCGGTTATCGCCATCGTTAAAGGCGTACGGATTGTGCCGCAGGGCGAAGAGTGGGTGGTGGAGCGCCTGGGTAAATTTGCCGGCATTTTAACGCCGGGCTTGCATGTGATTAACCCGGTTTTAAGTACGGTCAGCTACAAGGTCACGACCAAGGATATTATCCTCGATGTGCCTGAGCAAGAAGTGATTACGCGCGATAACGCTGTGATTTTGGCCAATGCCGTCGCGTTTATCAAGGTGACTAATATTGAGCGCGCCGTCTATGGCATCGAGAATTTTAAAGAGGCCATGCGCAATATGGTCCAAACCAGTTTGCGCTCGATTATCGGCGGCATGGATTTAAACCATGCATTGACGTCACGTGACCGTATCAAGGCCGAGTTGAAAGAGGCGATTGCCGATGAGGCGCTGGATTGGGGCCTGACCGTGAAAAGCGTTGAAATTCAGGATATTAAGCCCTCGGCCAATATGCAGGATGCCATGGAAAGGCAAGCCGCAGCCGAGCGTGAGCGCGTGGCGGTAGTCACCGAGGCCGAAGGCGCCAAGCAGTCTCTGATTTTGAATGCAGAGGCGCGCCTAGAAGCGGCGCGCAAAGATGCAGAAGCACAGATGGTGGGTGCCAAAGCGTCGGCTGAGGCGATCAAAATGATTACCGAAGCGGTCAAAGAAAACAACGCCTCGGCCACCTTTTTGCTGGGCGACCGTTATATTCAATCCCTACATAAAATGGCAGATTCTAATAACAGTAAAATTGTTGTCATGCCAGGCGATGTGGTGAGCGCCGTGAAAAGCCTAGTTGGCGGCGGCAAATAACCCCGTATTGTTAACCGTTTTACCAGCTGCGTGATGATCTACCTGCGCAGCTGGCATATTTCCTGCATCTCACTGCTTAAAATCATAATCTCTAAAGAGGAGTGGCAGTGGCTATCCGTGTCGCTTTACATCACCGCACAAGTTATCAATTTGACCGCCTGGTCAGCCTGTCTCCACATGAAGTCCGCCTGAAACCAGCCGCGCATGCGCGTACGCCAGTGCTGTCGTATTCATTGACGGTCAATCCGGAAAAGCATTTTATCAATTGGCAACAGGACCCTTACGGTAACTATATCGCCAGGTTTGTATTCCCCGAAATGGTGCGCGCGCTCGATTTTACGGTCGATTTAGTGGCGGACATGACGGTGATTAACCCGTTTGATTTTTTTGTGGAAAAGTATGCTGAGCATTTTCCATTTAATTACACCGAGCAGCAGGCGTTTGAGTTAACCGCTTATCTGCAAGCGGAGCCGATGGGGCCTTTATTGCAACAGTGGATGGAGGTGATTCGCCGCGAAGTGGTGCAGCCCGAGGTTGGCATTGTCGATTTTTTAGTGGCGGTTAACCAGCGGCTGCAAGGCGATATCGGCTATACCGTGCGGATGGAGCCCGGCATACAAACGCCAGAAGACACCTTGCAAAAACGCACCGGCTCTTGCCGTGACTCTGCCTGGTTGCTGGTGCAAATCATGCGCCAGCTTGGGCTGGCGGCGCGCTTTGTGTCTGGGTATTTGATACAACTGAAAGCCGATGTGGAGGCGCTGGACGGCCCCAGTGGCACCACGGTGGACTTTACTGACCTGCATGCCTGGACCGAGGTGTTTATCCCTGGTGCTGGTTGGGTCGGACTGGACCCAACCTCAGGCTTGATGGCGGGCGAGGGGCATATTCCACTGGCTTGTACGGCACTGCCGTCGTCAGCGGCGCCTGTGACGGGCCTGGTCGACGTGGCAGAAGTGACATTTAGCCATGAAATGACGGTGACGCGCATTCATGAAGACCCGCGCGTGACCAAGCCTTACAGCGAGCAAGACTGGCAGGCCATTGTCAAACTGGGCGAGCAGGTCGACACACAACTCACCAAGATGGATGTGCGCCTGACGCAGGGCGGTGAGCCGACGTTTGTCTCGATTGATGATATGGACGGCGCGCAATGGAACACCTTGGCGCTGGGGGAGCATAAGCGGCAACTGGCCGGTGAGCTGGCATTGCGTCTCAAGGCGCACTTTGCGCCTAACGGCTTTTTGCATTACGGCCAAGGTAAGTGGTATCCCGGCGAGCCCTTGCCGCGCTGGGCGATTAATATGTACTGGCGCCCCGATGGCAAGCCGGTATGGCACGATGCCAGCCTGTTCTCTGCCGAAGGTAGTCACGATGGCTATACGGTCAAACAGGCGCAGACATTTGCCATGCATCTGTCAGACCTGTTAGGTTTTCCAGCAGCTTGTGTAGTGCCCGCCTATGAAGACGTGTGGTCTTTGGCGCAGCAGGAGCAACAATTAGCGCACAATATTGATCCTCTTAATGCCGATTTGACCGATAGCGCTGAGCGCAAGCAATTGGCCAATGTGCTGAATCAGGGCTTGGGCAAGGTGGTGGGTTATGTCATGCCATTAAAACCCGTCGAGTCTGAAGCGGCGGGCGAGTGGTTAACCAGCAAATGGCCGTTGCGGCGCGAGCACCTTTACCTGCTGGCGGGGGATTCGCCGATGGGGCTGCGCCTGCCATTGTCTTCATTGCCATGGCAGTTACCAGCGGATATTGAGCCTGAGTTTGCGCTGGATACCTTCGCCGAACAAACTGCGCTGGCCGATGCCAAGCTGCCCAAAGTCAGGCTCAAGCACAAAACCAGCCAGCCGACAGCACGCGAAGTGATTCACACCGCCTTGTGCGTGCAAGTGCGGCAAGGCCGTTTATATGTGTTTATGCCGCCAGTGACCCGGCTGGAAGATTATCTGGATTTGCTAAGCGCGGTGGAGCAGACGGCGAGTGATCTTAAACTCAAGTTGTGGCTGGAGGGGTATACGCCACCACGCGATAGTCGCTTGAAATTACTCAGTGTCACACCTGACCCGGGCGTGATTGAAGTGAATATCCATCCGGCCAATTGTTGGCAAGACCTGGTGGCAAATGTCAGTCACTTGTATGAAGCGGCGCGCTTGTGCAGACTCGGCACCGAGAAATTTATGCTGGATGGTCGCCACACTGGCACTGGCGGCGGTAATCACGTGACGCTGGGCGGCGAAACGGCGGCGGATAGCCCCTTGCTGCGGCGCCCGGATGTACTGCGCAGCCTGATTACCTACTGGCAGAACCACCCAGCGTTGTCTTATCTGTTTTCTGGCACCTTTATTGGCCCCACGAGCCAAGCACCTCGCGTGGACGAAGCGCGCGATGACAATTTATATGAGCTCGGCATCGCTTTCCAGCAGATGGAAAAAATGTTGCCACCGGGCGAAGAAAGCGCCCAGCCCTGGTTGGTTGACCGCTTGTTACGGCATTTGCTGGTGGATTTAACCGGTAATACGCATCGGTCTGAGTTTTCTATCGATAAATTATACTCACCTGACGGCCCGACCGGTCGGCTGGGGCTGGTGGAGTTCAGAGCGTTTGAAATGCCGCCGCATGCACGCATGAGTTTGTTGCAATGCTTGTTGTTACGCGCCTTAGTCGCACGCTTCTGGAAAACGCCTTACACCGGCAAACTGGTGCATTGGGGCACAGAACTACATGACCGCTGGATGCTGCCCCATTTTGTGGCGCAAGACATGGCCGACGTGGTGGCCGATTTGCGCGCCGCGGGCTATGCCTTTGAGCAACGCTGGTTTGAGCCGTTTGTCGAGTTCCGGTTTCCGCGCTATGGTACGGTGGCTTATCACGGCATTGAGCTCGAGTTGCGGCAGGCGATTGAGCCTTGGAACGTGCTGGGTGAAGAGGTCTCCGCTGGCGGCACCGCTCGCTATGTTGACTCGTCTGTAGAACGCATGCAATTGCGGGTGCGCGGTCTGACCGATGGTCGCCATGTGGTGACCTGTAACGGCAGGCCGTTGCCGCTACAAGCGACCGGCAATGCCGGGGAGTATGTTGCCGGTATCCGTTTCCGTGCCTGGAACCCGTGGTCTGCATTGCATCCGACCATCCCGGTACAGGCGCCACTGGTGTTTGACCTGGTGGATACCTGGAGTCAAAAATCGCTGGGGGGGTGCACTTACCATGTGTCGCATCCAGGTGGACGCAATTACAACACTTTCCCGGTCAATGCCAACGAGGCCGAGGCGCGTCGATTTGCCCGCTTTTGGGCGCATGGCCATACCCCAGGCAAGTTGGATGTGGTAAAAGAGCCACCGAATCCACGTTTTCCATTCACACTAGACCTGCGTTGGCAGGCGAATGTATGAACATCCTGTTACACTGATGGTCAGGTTGTTAAGGTCTTGTTGTTTAATTTGTTTTAGTCACCGTCTTATTGCGCATGCCATCAGTGCTTAACCAGCTTTATTTTTCTGACCGCTATAATGAGCTGCTGGATAGCGCGGGTCAGGCGCGCCCGCACTGGCAGGCGTTATTGGCGCAGCTGGAGTCCGAGGCACCCGCAACCATGCGCAAGCGGGTGGAAGCGGTGCAACGCCAGGTACGTGACAACGGCGTGACCTATAACGTGTATGCCGATACGCATGGTGTGCAGCGTCCGTGGGACCTCGACGTCTTGCCGTTGATCATTCCGCAGGACGAATGGCAGCATATTTCAGCCTCGGTGGCGCAGCGCGCCACCTTGCTCAATCATGTGTTGCTGGATGTTTATGGCGAGCAGCATTTGCTGACTAGTGGACAATTGCCGCCCGCCCTGATTTACGGACACAATGGTTTTTTGCCGTCCTCGGTGGGTATCCCACACTACGATAATATTGCCTTGCACCATTACGCGGTTGACCTCGCACGTGCGCCTAACGGCCAGTGGTGGGTGGTGTCGGATCGTACGCAAGGCCCAACGGGCGCAGGCTATGCGCTAGAAAATCGTACCATTATTTCGAGTGCGTTTCCCGAACTGTTCCGTGACTTGAATATTGAGCGGCTGAGTGGATTTTTTGCCAGCATGCGCGATAGTCTGGCCCATTGGGGACATCGCGTGGCAGACAATCAGGCGCGAACAGTGCCCGGCATCGCCGCGCTGGGGCAAGGGGAGCCGCCGTTGGTGGTCATTTTGACTCCAGGACCGTATAACGAAACCTATCACGAACAGTCCTTCCTGGCGGGCTATTTAGGCTATCCGCTAGTGCAAGGCAGTGACCTCACCGTGCGCCAGGGGGTGGTCTGGCTAAAAACCATTGCCGGGCTCAAACCCGTGCACGCTATTTTGCGGCGGATTGATGATGATTATTGCGATCCGCTGGAGCTCAATGCCGAGTCATTGCTGGGCGTTGCTGGCCTGACACAGCCGGCCCGCCTGGGCAACGTAGTCATTGCCAATGCGCTGGGTGCTAATTTGTTGCAGTCTGGTGCCTTGCTTGGTTTTTTGCCCCATATCTGCAAGTCATTACTTGGTGAGCCATTGCGTATGCCGTCAGTGGCGACCTGGTGGTGCGGTGAACCTGCGGCACTGGATTATGTGATCGCGCATCTGGATGATTTGGTGATTAAACCGGCGTATCCGCAAGTGCGGTCCTCTCCAATTTTTGGTGAGGATTTGAACCCGAGCCAGAAAGAATCGCTGATTGCCAAGTTGCGGGCACAACCCGATCACTATATCGCGCAGGAGCAAGTGGATATTTCGCATGCACCGGTATTAATTGGTCATCAGCAGCAAACGCACCTAGGCTCGCTGGCGGTGAGCTTGCGCGTGTATGCATTCGCCACCCCCAATGGCTATGCCGTTCTGCCAGGTGGCTTGTCGCGTGTCGCCAGTGGTAAAGATGCGCGCGTGGTGACCATGCAGCGCGGCGGCACCAGCAAAGACACCTGGGTGTTGTCGCATGACAGCCAGCCGCCATTTAGCCTATTGCGTAAGACCAACTCCAGCCAGGACCTGGTGCGTGAGAACGCCTATCTCTCTAGTCGCATGGCGGAAAACCTGTTCTGGTATGGTCGCTACTCGGTACGCAATCTGCAAAAAGCCATGATGTTACGGGCCACGATACGGGCCTTGGTTGAATACACGCCAGAAATGCGTGATGGTGAATGGAAAACCATGCAGAGTTTGTGCCAGTGGTTTGATCTGCTGCCCAGCCCTGAGGACGAAGAAGCACTCGCCAGTTGGCAACCATGGACAGACGATGACCTCGAGCCATTGTTGATCGAAGCTGTATTTTCGCAACAGTCCAGCGGCTTGGCTACCAGCGTGCAGCAACTATTTCAACAGGCATTCAATCTGCGTGAGCGAATTTCTAACGACCACTGGCGCACCGTCAATGTGCTGTCACGCCTATTTATTACCCGACATCAACATGCCAGCCTGCAAGATGCTTTATCGCACATTGAGCAAGCGATTAATCATTTTGTGACGCTCACCGGCTTTGCGATGGACTGGATGACACGTGACCTGGGTTGGCGCTTTATGTCGCTGGGACGGCGTATTGAGCGCTTGCAGTTTATGTGTGTGTTGCTCAGCCGTGCAATCGCCATGCCGCAACACAGTAATCTGGAGTGGTTGTTGCAGGTGACTAATAACCTGGTCACTTATCGTGCCCGCTATGCCTCGCAACCAGAATGGTTGCCGGTATTGGACTTGCTGCTGATGGATGCGAACAACCCTAATTCTGTGGTGTTTCAGATGAAGGGGCTGGTGAAATACCTGGAAGAAATGGATGCCCAGGATAATGCAGGCGGCATTGCTAGCGAGCTCAATGACTGCTGGCAAGCATTGCTGCAACTGGATCCCGATCAGTGTTTCACGGTGGGGAATGCCACGCTGGCGGCATGGCTCAACCAGACTTATGCGGTGACGCTCAATTTGTCAGACCGGCTGAGCCTGCGTTTTTTCAGTTATGCCAGTCCGCTGGTCACGCACAGACAGTAAGGGATGGCCATGCGTTACCAGGTTGAGCACCAAACCGTCTACCACTACGATACGTCTGTGACTCAATCGCAGCAACTGCTGCATATGATGCCGCGCCAGACAGACTTTCAGCACTGTGTGTCTTATACCCTTGCCTGCGAGCCGCAGCCCGCCGAGCACTCACAGCGTTTAGACTTTTTCGGTAATCATAATGATTACTTCACCATGTTGACGCCACACCAGTCATTGGCCGTGCTGTCACGTTTTCAGGTGGATATCCAGCCTCGCCCCACCATGGTCGCGTTGTCGCAAAGCCCGGCCTGGGAAGCAGCGCAAGCAGCGTTACAGCTTCAGGCAACTAAACATCTGACCGCCGCGCCCTTTATTTACGCCACTGCCAAAGTCAAGTGTAGTGAGGCATTGGCCAGCTTTGCGCGGCATTGTTTTACGCCGCAACGACCCTTGCTTGAGGCTGCCATGGCACTCACTCAGCATATCTATGCCGAATTTGAGTTCGACCCGCAAGCGACTGATATTTCCACCCCGTTGGATGAAGTGTTGAAGGGTCGCCGTGGCGTTTGCCAGGATTTCGCGCACTTGATGATAGGCGCGTTGCGTTCGCTTGGCCTGGCGTGTCGCTATGTCAGTGGCTATATTCTCACGCATCCGCCAGCTGGCCAGCCACGTCTGGTTGGCGCCGATGCTTCGCACGCTTGGGTCTCTGTCTATTGTCCAGTGTATGGCTGGGTAGACTTTGATCCTACGAATAACTGTCTGGTGCAGCAGGACCATATTACCGTGGCCTGGGGCCGTGATTTCAGCGATGTCTCGCCCATGCGCGGCGTGGTGCTGGGGGGCGGCCAGCAGCAGCTCACCGTCAATGTCACAGTGACGCCACTGGAGTAGCCACACTTTTCGCAGCATTTTCAGCCTGGTTTGTGCCGCTTTGCCCGGTTGACTTGATATTAATCAAGTCTAGGCGTCTGCATCGCGCGTAATCTTTGGCCTGTGAGAGATAGCTGAGACGTAAAGTCCATATTTGCCCCGGCGTGACCGGGGCATTTTTTTGTCTACGCGGCTTAGCCGTAACGTTTTTTGTATTCGTCTTTCAGCAATTGCCTGAATGCCGTCATTGTCATCGACAAGGCGCCGCCAGGATCATTTTTGCGCCAGCGACCGATACCTTTAGGGCCAGCCGCTTCATCGTGCCCCAGGACATAGTCAAAGTCAAACACGCTTGGGTTGTTGGCCTTGGCCCACAGCAAAAACTCAATCAGGGTGGCTTCTTGCTCTTTACTGTAAGGCAGGTAAGCTCCGGCCAGGATATTGTCGGTGTTTTGCTCGATCACGCGCACCTTTTTGGCATCGATGGGTTGCTTGTGATTGGTATCCCAATAGGTGTAATACTTGCCGTTATGCACCTCTAACCGCCCAGGGTTAGTGATTTCGATACCGACTAAAAAGTTGGAGACTCCATTGCGTTTTTCACCGGCAATGGTCCAGGCGCTTTCGCCCGCATGGTAGCCCCATTGGTTGAGCGGATTAGCCTGTACAAACTTGCCATCGGTGCTGATGCAGCAAAAGAAATAAGGGCTGCTGGCAATCGCGCTCACCGCGTTTTCAATGCCTTTGCTATATTGCCCGGCGGTGAAGTGCACGATGGCACCATAAGGATAGGCTTTCGGGTACTCACCCTGAGCGGCGCGTTTAATGTCAGTGCGGATGACGGCTTCTGGATACCACAGTTTTTTTTCGCCGACCGGGTAGCGCTTTTTTTCACTCACCACCATCTCCGGGTGCAGGCTGGGGCGGGGTGGTTCGGGTGGCCTGAACTCTTCCGGCACCGGTTCTTCGAGCAGTTGCGACAAGATGTCAATCTGGCTCAGTGCCAGCGCATCTACCTTGGGGTCGGCAGAGAGGCGGGCGATTTGCATGGCTGACCAGCGCAAGGTATACAGTTTTGCTTTATCCATGGAAGAGGCTCCTTGATTGTTTAAGTGCCGCCACCTGTTCATCCACGCTGCTGTGGCGATCTCTGTATGGCATGAACGGCCTTTGCGGCTGTCATGTGGATTTATATTAGCCACCCTTTGTTAAGTTGTGTTGTTTTGATTGCGTGTGAGCGCTAAATAAAACCACTTGCGCAAAAAAGTGTGTGTTTGACCGCAACTCAAGCGCGGTAAAATAGCGATTTATTTAAGCAGTGAGTGTTGGCCGTGATTAAAGCAGCGATTTTTGATATGGACGGTCTGTTGATCGATTCAGAGCGCATTATTATGCAGGGCTGTATACAGGCAGCGGCCAGCATTGGTATCACCTATACTCAGGCAGAGTATGTTGAACTGGTGGGCCGTGTCTGGTCAGACTCGACCCGTTTGATGACGCAGCAATTGGGTAGTGAGGCCAACTTTCAGCATGTGATGCAGGGACTGAACACTTTTCTGGAGGCGCGCGATCATGCGTTCCCGCTCAAAGACGGCGCGCATGCCTTGTTACAGTATTACCAGTCGCAAGGTATTGTCTGCAGCGTGGCGTCTTCTTCGCCCATGCCGCATATCACCCATCGTTTAAGCCACACTGGCGTGCTGAATTATTTTAGCCATGTCACCAGCGGGCAGGAGGTGAAACGGGGCAAGCCCAATCCGGATATTTATTTGCTAGCGCTGGAAAAGTTGGGCTTGCACGCAGACGAATGTATTGCCTTTGAAGACAGCGAACTGGGTGCACAAGCGGCGATTGCCGCAGGTTTGCGTGTGGTAGTAGTGCCAGACCTCAGGCAGCCTAGCGACCAAGTGCGCGCAGGGGCGCATCAGGTGGTGGAGAGTTTGCAACACTGGCTGGCGCACCATGAGACGCTTGCGGGGTGTGTGATTTAGCGTGCGCTTTGCGGGCGGAGTAACCAGGCCGTTTCTTCGGCTGGATATTGCCCTTTCAGGCCTGTTTCCATCAAGACGCTGGCCAGCACGGTGCACTGATAATGCGCCTGGTAGTGTGCGCGAACTTCTTGTTGGCTGACGCTAAACGGCGGGCCTGGGATGAGCGCCTGGTCATAGGCAAAGCTAATCAGCAGTTGCGGCGTGCTGTGCGTGAGATTGATTAAGTGCTGACTGTATTGTTTGCGCATGGCAGCTGGCAAGGCAATCAGGGCGGCACGGTCATACACGGCATCCACTTGCCCTAGTAGTGGCTGGTCCAGTGCAAAAAAATCCCCTTGAAATATCTCTAGATTGCCTGCACGGTACTGGCTGAGCGTCCCTGTTTGCGTGATTTGAGGCACGAGGTTGAGTTCAGCAAACAGCGCATCTACGGCTAAGGCGCTGAGTTCGACCCCCACCACATGCAATCCTTGCGCCAACAGCCAATGGATATCCCGCGTTTTGCCGCAGAGCGGCACCAATATGCGTTGGCCTGGCTGCAATTGCAATGCCTGAAAGTGAGCCAATAAAAATGGATTCACTTCCCTTAAATGAAAGCCGATTTGCTGCTGTTGCCAGCGCTGGTGCCAAAAGTCGTGATCCATTGTGTGTTTAGGTCATGAAGCGATGCGCATAGTATAAGGCATGCTGCCTTCCAGATTACTTGCCCGCTAACTGACTCAGTTTGGCTTGTGCTTCGAGTACCCCTTCTTCTACCCCGGCCGCTTCGGTCAGTTTGGCCACATTGTCACGCGTGAAAAAACCATCAAAGCCATCATAACGCTGCACATATTCAATAATCAGCGACGAATGTTCAGAGGCATTAGAAAATATCTGTTTGAGGCCTTCTTCTTTGGAGCCGATCACATCCAGCAAAAAGCCCTTGCCCTGGCTGGCGATGGCATTGACAACAAAGTCGATATTTTCTTTGCCGTCGCGCGTGCCATCTTTGACGGACAAGGCAATATGGTGCAAACGCGGGCCATAGTTGCGCACAAAGGTTTCGGTCGGCGAGGGCAGTTTTTCCAGATGGTTGACAAAATAAGGCGTGTTGTTGGCGGTGAATACTTTGGCCGGGCTCTTGGTTTCGGCAAAGCCGTGCACGCTTTTCGTGACGTTGGTAGACGAGTTCTGGTCCCAGATATTGTAAGCGCCCCAGAAAAAGTAACTGGACCAAGACAAGTATTCCAGAATCGCCACTTCACGGTTCTGGCTATACACACGCGTCGCTAGGTGGTCGACTGGCAAAATCAGGTCATCGATGCGCAGCTTGGCTTGTTGGTCTTTGGCTTGTTCATACGCCGCCTGGACATCAGCGCGGATGGTGCTGATGCCTAGCGCATACACACGCAGCTCACCGGGCGCACGTTTCATATAGCCGACAATATTGTGCGTGTAAGGTGACGGCTTGCTAATGGCCACATTGCCTGGCAGCTCCAGCTTGCGTACCTCGTCTTGGGTGAAAAAGCGAAACTCGCGTTCTTCCTGCAGTTTCACCACTTCGTGCATGTTGTTGACGCGGATAATCTCACCCATATAGCGGCTATTCGGCTTACGCGCACCCACCGGGTAAATCTCATTCAGCGCCCGGAAAATGCCGCGTAGGTTAGGGTCTTTGACCTCACGCACCAGCAAATCCGGCGAATCCAGGTCTATGCGTAACACATGCGTCCAGTGTTTCTCAGTCTCCAGCGTCACCAGGTAGTGGTATGACGTCATCAGCGACAACTCGGCGATATATTGAATTGAATGATCCGGATCCACCGTGATCATCAGCGCATCAATCTCCTGAATCATCTCTGTGAGCCCCATCTGGTCACGCTCTTCGAGCAGCTTCTGTAGATACTCCTCAAAGAAAGCGGAATTTTGTTTATCGCCGTGACGGGCAAAGTCTAGGGAGTTGATCATGGTCGCTTCACGTTAAATGTAAAACCATGTTTAAGCAAGGCGCGTTCCTAGCAGGCGCGTGCGGTTTAAAATAGCATTAAATGGAGCAAAAACAGTGTGTTAGCGCAGGCTGCTTTTGTTTTGCAGCTAAGGGCGCTGCCGTCGCTGCCCCGTTTTAGTGCCTACGCGCAGGCGCGCTAGCGGCCCTTGCCACTCAGTGAACCACGCTTGAGAATCGGGTCGTCAAACGCAATACAGCGCCCCATACCAAGAAAACTCGGTCGCATGCCAATCGGGCAACCGTTGCTGCGCTCAAACTCTTCGACTTTCACTTTAGCCACCGCGGCTTTCTTGGCATCTTTAAACTCCCAGTAGCCGTTGGAGTGCAAAATCACTTCATCGCCATCTGGTGTTTTGGCTTGAATATCATCCTCTGCCGTCTGGGTGGCAAAGGCATAAGATGAAGACAGGCAGAACATAATCAACAACCAGCGAGTAGTATGCAGCATAAGAGTATCCTTTAATAATTCGACGTCTGAGGATTAAAAAGCCAAGCCTGGCAGGGCTTGGCGGTGAGGCTGGTTATTGTGCCATGCCATTATGCCTGAGCAAGGCATCCAGGCTGGGCTCGCGGCCTCTAAAGGCGACAAATGATTCCATGGCCGGACGGGCGCCGCCTTGGGCCAGCACTTCGTTTTTAAAGCGGCTGCCAGCGGTTTCTGAGAGCACGCCCAGTTCTTCAAACAGGCTGTAGGCATCAGCGGAGAGCACTTCTGCCCATTTGTAGCTGTAGTAACCTGCGGCATAGCCACCGGCAAAAATATGGCTAAAGCTGTTGGGGAAGCGGTTCCATGCTGGTGGGCGGAGTACGGCGACTTCGTTACGCACTTGTTCCAGCACATCGAGTGCGGTTTGTGTGCCTGCCGGGTCAAAGGTGCTGTGCAAACGCATATCAAACAATGAAAACTCGATCTGACGCACTGTCTGCATACCGGCCTGGAAGTTTTTGGCGGCGACCATTTTGTCAAATAGGGCGCGTGGCAATTGTTCACCGCTTTCTACGTGGGCCGTCATATGGCGCAATACGTCCCATTCCCAGCAGAAGTTTTCCATAAACTGGCTAGGCAGTTCTACCGCATCCCACTCTACGCCTTTGATGCCAGACACGCTGTACTCATCGACTTGCGTCAGCATGTGGTGCAGGCCGTGACCAAACTCATGGAACAGGGTGATGACTTCGTCGTGCGTAAACAGGGCAGGGTTGTCACCGACCGGCGCTGAGAAGTTACAGGTCAGGTAGGCGACGGGCAGCTCAATGCCATGGTCGGTTTTGCGGCGCGTAATGCATTCGTCCATCCAGGCGCCGCCACGTTTGCCATGGCGCGCGTACAAGTCGAGATAAAAATAGGCAATCGGCTGGCGTTGCTGGTCGCTGATCTCATAAAAGCTGGCATCTTTGTGCCACAGCGGGGCGTCGGTTTTGCGTACTTGTACACCAAAAATGGTCTCAACGACTTTAAACAAGCCCGCCAGCACTTTGTCTTCAGGGAAGTATTGTTTGACTTCCTGGTCGGAGAAAGCATATTTTTCTTCACGCAGTTTTTCGCTGATAAACGCTACATCCCAGGCTTGCATATCGCTAAAGCCCAGTTTCTCGGCATAGGCTTTGAGTTCAGCCATGTCTTTTTCGGCGTAAGGTTTGGCACGTTTGGCCAGTGTGTCTAAAAATTCAATCACTTGTGCTGGCGTGTCGGCCATTTTGGTGGCCAGTGACAGTTCGGCATAATTATTAAAGCCTAATAATTGTGCTTCTTCACGTTTGAGTTTGAGCAGGTCGGCAATCAGGTGCGTGTTATCCCATTCTGGCTTGCTAAACTCTGAGGCACGTGTGGCATAAGCGCGATAGAGCGTTTCGCGCAGCTTGCGGTTTTCGCAATACTGCATCACTGGCATGTAGGACGGGAAGTGCAACGTGAACAGATAACCGGTTTTGCCTTCGGCCTTGGCGGCTTCGGCAGCCGCTTGCAAGGCATCTTCTGGTAAGCCGTTTAATTCAGCAGCATCAGCCACTAAATGTTTGAAGTCATTGGTATTGTCGAGGATGTTCTCTTCAAACTTGCTGCCTAATTTAGATAATTGCTCGGCAATGGCTTTAAAGCGCACTTTTTCTGCCGCGGGCAGTTCGGCGCCACCGAGTTTAAAGCCACGGACTTCATTGTCGATGATTTTTTGTTGTGCACGGCTCAGCTTGCTGTAGTCTGCGCTGGACTGGATCGCCTTGTATTTGTTATACAGGCGCTCGTCTTGCGACAAATCGCTATAAAAATCAGTTAACTTGGCCAGGTTGTCATTATAGGCTTCGCGCAGTTCGGGTGTATTCACCACGGCATTCATATGGCCGACCGGCCCCCAGCTACGCGATAATTTTTCTGAGTAATGTTCAATCGGTTGCACAAAATTCTGCCAGTCAGGCGTTTCGCTGGCGGTCGCTAATTGCTCCACCAAGGCGCGGCCTTCGGTCAGCAGGCTGTCAATCGCCGGAGACACATGCTCTGGGCGGATATCATTGAATTTTGGCAGGCCGTTAAAAACGAGTAATGGGTTAGTGCTCACAACAGTATCCTTTGTGTTATGCGATATAGCGATAGAGGCCTATTATTGGCTAAACGTTCGCACTTGGGTGATTGTATATATTGATGATGGTGATGAGTTTTACTAAATACAAGGCAGCGGCTAGAGCAACTCACCATTATATTTTTTAATCAGCGGCACAATTTTTTCCAGATCATTGAATGACAAGATCTTTTTGGCCTGCTTGGCCAGCACATTCTCTTCACTCTGCAGGATTTGCGACTTCACGCTCAGAATATGCGCTGGATGCATCGATAGCTGGCGCATACCCATGCCTATCAGCAAGCGCGTCAGTTTGATATCGCCCGCCATCTCACCACAGACCGAGACGGATTTGCCAAATTTGGCGGCGGCCTGAATTGTGATCTGGATCAGGCGCAGCACTGCTGGATGCAGCGGGTTATACAAATGCGCCACCGCATCATCGGCGCGGTCAATCGCCAGCGTATATTGAATCAGGTCGTTGGTACCAATGGATAAGAAGTCCAGTTCTTGTGCAAAGGCGTCTGCATTAATGGCGGCGGCGGGGATTTCAATCATGCCGCCAAGTTGGATCTGCTCGTCAAACCGAATTTTTTGCTGGCGTAACGACTCTTTGGCCCGCTCCAGCAACAGTTTGGTTTGGCGTAACTCTGCCAGGGTCGACAGCATGGGGATCAGGATTTTGACCTGGCCATAATGCGAGGCACGTAACAGCGCGCGGAACTGCGTATGAAAGATATGTGGCTCGGCCAGGCAATAGCGCACCGCGCGCAACCCCAGTGCCGGGTTGGTGGCGGTGACCACTTCATCCGGGTTGAGTTGTTTGTCGGCGCCGATATCCAGTGTACGGATGGTCACCGGATGGCCTTTCATCGCCTCGGCGACGTGTTTGTAGGCCTCGAACTGTTCCTGCTCGTCTGGCATTTCTGCGCGGTTCATAAACAGAAACTCGGTGCGGTACAACCCGACGCCCACCGCCCCCGAGGCTTTTGCACTGATCACGTCTTCCGGCACTTCAATGTTGGCGAATAAATCAATCGCTACGCCATCCACGGTCACCGCTTTGGTGGTTTTAATCAGTTGCAGTTTTTGTTGCGCCAGTTGCCACTGGTTTTGTTTGAGTTGATACTCGGACAGGACTTCCGGGTCTGGGTTGACGATGACCACGCCTGCCGCGCCATCGACAATCATCAGCTCGCCGTCGTTGATTAAATCGCGCGCGCGTTGCAGCGCGACTATGGATGGAATATTCAGGCTGCGTGCCAGAATGGCGGTGTGCGAGGTGATACCGCCGACATCGGTGATAAACGCTGCAAACTGGTGATGTTTAAACTGGATGGCGTCGGCCGGGGAGACGTCATGCGCCACCAGGATCATGGCACGCTCTTGCCGCGCCTGTAGTTTCTTTTCACTGGCCGCCAGTTGGTCGCGGCCCAGCAATACCTTAATCACGCGCTCGACAACCTGCACCACATCCTGTTTGCGTTCGCGCAAATACGCATCTTCAATGGCGTCAAACTGCGCCACGATGTCGTCCATTTGCTGCTTGAGCGCCCATTCGGCATTACACAACTCATTACGAATAATCGCTTTGGGTGCCTCGGAGAGCGACTTGTCGCTGAGCATGGCTAAGTGCGTGTTGATAAATGCACTCAGCTCAGCGGGGGCATTTTTGGGCAATTGTGCTTTGAGTTGCTCCAGGTCTTGCTTGACCAGGGCGATGGCGCGTTCAAAACGGGCGATTTCTTCAGCGACCCCGTCAGCGTCAATTTTAAAGTGCACCACTTCCAGCAGGGCATGGGAAATCAGGTGGGCATGGCCAATGGCAATGCCACTAGAAACGCCCACACCGTGCATGCTGAAACTGGTCAATTACTCGCCCTCACCAAAGTAGTCGTTGACTAGCGCCTGCAGCGCAGCAATTGCTTGCTCTTCATCGGCGCCGGTGGCTTCGATCTCAATGATGCTGCCTTTGGCCGCGGCCAGCATCATCACCCCCATAATGCTTTTGGCATTGACGCGGCGGCTATTTTTCTCCACCCAGACCTCACTTTTAAACTGACTGGCAGTTTGGGTGAACTTGGTAGAGGCGCGGGCGTGCAAACCGAGTTTATTAATGATTTCGAGAGAGAGTTTTGCCATAGAGTGTAAGTGTTATTGTGCGTGATGACAGGTGGTTTTGGTAAAGTGGACAACGCCATCGCGGCCGCCACTGAGGGCTTTCTGGATGCAGGAATGCAGGCCTTCATGGCGATAGTTAAGCACGCGGACCAGCATCGGCAGGTTGACGCCAGCGACGCCTTCAATGGCATCAGGTGTTAACAGCCGGGTGACGATGTTGCAGGGCGTTGCGCCATAAATATCTGACAACACCAATACGCCTTGGCCACTATCCAGGCTTTTAACCAGCGCTTCTGCCTTGGGCAACACACTGGCAGGGTCGTCATGTTTTGAGATTTCCAGAAAATCCAGCTGTGCCGGGCGATTGCCCATCACATGCGTCGCGCAATCGATCAGGCTGGGGCCCAGGCTGCCATGCGCAATAATCAATACACCAATCATAATTTTGCTCTCAGAATCCGTAAATTAGGGGGAGGTTGCGGCATGCGCATCTTGCAACTCACGATGACGTATCATGACTTGATGCTGTTGCTTGAAATATGCCCCCAGTTGTTCCACCAGATAGACAGAACGGTGTTGCCCCCCGGTGCAGCCGATGCCGATGGTGACGTAGCTGCGATGATCGTGATAAAAGCTTGGTAGCCATTTTTCTATATAGTGCTGAATGTCACGCTGCATTTCAAGCACTTGTGGTTCGTTTTGCAAAAATTGCTGAATTGGCGCCTGTTTGCCATTGTAAGGGCGCAAAATCGGGTCGTAATGCGGGTTAGGCAGGCTACGCACATCAAACACAAAGTCGGCATCGAGTGGAATGCCGTGTTTGAATCCAAACGAAATAAACGACAACACCAGCGAATGTGGCCGCGATTGCTGATAGCTTTGCTCAATTTGCAGCATCCAGTCACGTGTATGGTGACGCAAGGCATTGGCGGATAAATTGCTGGTGTCTACATGATGCCCCAGGTTGTCGAGCCCCGACAGCAGGTCGCGTTCATGGTTAATGCTTTCGGCCAGTGCCTGATCAGGCGTGCTCAGCGGATGTTTGCGGCGGGTTTCGGAGAAGCGTTTGACCAGCGTTTCCAGGTTGGCGTCCAAAAACAGCAAATGCACGGCAATGCCCTGGGCTTTCAGGGTTTGCAAGATATCCGGCAGTGATTCAATCGCAATGCTGCGGCTATCAATGCTGACAGCAACCTTGGCCGCATCACGGTCGGCGACGTGGCTCTGGATATGCGGCAACAAGGTGGCAGGCAGGTTATCAATACAGTAATAGCCGCTGTCTTCAAACACCCGCAAAGCGATGGTTTTACCTGAGCCAGATAACCCTGTGACAATCACCAGCTGCATGTAACCACCCTTTTCATCGTAATTTGCTTTCTCTCAGCATGATTTGTTTTTGACGCTGAGTGAGTTGTTTGGTGGCATTGACGCCGCGCAACAAGAGCATATGGTTGCGCACAGCGGCTTCCACCAGCACCGAAATGTTGCGGCCAGCCGCAATCGGAATAATGACTTTGCTGATTTCGACATCCATCACGCGCTGGGTTTGCCGGTTGGCACTCAGGCGGTCGAGGTCTTGCGGCTTCATTTCATCGGCCAGTTCCAGCTGTATCATCATGTCCAGTGGCTTGGTTGGTTTGACCGCATTATCACCATAGAGTGCGCGGATGTTCAAAATGCCCAGGCCACGTACCTCTAAAAAATCTTGAAGCAGCTCTGGGCAGCGCCCTTCAACGCGTTCTGGTGAGGTGCGGTAAAAGTCGACAATGTCGTCGGCGACCAAGCGGTGACCGCGTGAAATGAGTTCCAGCGCCAGCTCGCTTTTACCAATCGCTGCACTGCCGGTGATGAGCACGCCAAAACCTTGCACCTCCATAAACACGCCATGCATACTGGTGGTTTCTGCGGTCGCCACGGCTAGGTAGTGGCTGAGCAACTCCATCAGCTGCGGGCTGATCATGGGAGTGGTAAATAAGGGGGTTTGTGTTTGCTGGGCGGCCTCCAGCATGATGGATGGCACTTTTTCGCCGTTGGCCACGACCACCATCGCCAGGTCGGTCGAGAATAAATTACTCACGGCTTGCTGCAGTGCCAATATGCTCAGGCTTGCCAGATAGTCCATTTCGGCACAGCCCAGCACTTGTACGCGGTTGGGGTGCACAAAGTTTAAATGTCCGACCAGCGCCAACGAGGGCTTGGTAACCGTGCCAGAGTTCAGTATTTTTTGACCGCCAGACTCACCTGCCACCCATTTCAATTTGAGTTTGCTGCGAATCTGTTTGTACAAATCAGTGACTGAGATTTGCGCCATACGTGTTGCCAACATATAAACGTGGAATGGACATCCATTTTACAACTGATTGCAGATTGGCGGGGGTGAAATGACGTAAAAATGCGGTGTGGCGGGTGATGAGTTCTCTACCCGGGCGGGTAGAGAACGAGAGGCAAGACTTAGGAACTTAACTGGTGTTTGACTGCGCCACCAGATTTATGATGGTCACCGTGTTTTTCCTTGTGTTTCAATACCTGACGGTCAAGTTTGTCAGTCAGCATGTCGATGGCACTATACATATTGTCATCGCTGCAGGTTGCGTGTAAATCGTTGCCTGGCACATGTAGTGTCGCTTCAACCTTTTGGGCAAGCTTTTCAACAGACATGGTGACTTTGACATCAATCACATGATCAAAGTGATTGCTGATGCGGGAGAACTTGGATAACACGTACTCGCGCAATGCCGGTGTGATTTCTAAATGATGTCCTGTAAGTTGTAAATTCATGACAAACTCCTTTTTCTGAAATTGCCCCACCGGATTTCGCGAGTTATTCACTGCGCGAAAGCGCGATAAGACAGTTTCAGTTTACTCTTTTGAACAACAGATGCAACCCGGAAGTGAAGCGGCTTTTTGATGCTCATCATACATTACGCACACTGTTTGCCAGTATACAAGCGCGGCAGCGCGCCCTTTAAGAAGGATTATCTTGCTTTTCTCAAGGTCAGATTAATGCGTCTGTGACCCGTCAGCGCATGCGTGCCTGGCTTGATGACTGCTACACCGTGATAAAAGCGTCGGCTGGCACCGCCCCACACCACCACATCGCCATGTTGTAACGGAATACGCACAGATTTGTCACTGCGTTTAGCGCCGCCAAACATAAATGTCGCCGGGAGCCCGAGGGATACCGAGACAATCGGCTGCGAAAAGTCCTGTTCGTCTTTGTCCTGATGCAAGCCCATTTTGCTGCCTGGTGCGTAACTATTCATCAGGCAGCTGTCGGGCACAAAATCGCTGTAACCGGCCTCTGCGGCCGCACTTGCCGCCAGTTGCAATATGGCTGGCGGGATTGCGGGCCATGGTTCCCCTGTCAGTGGATTGCGCGCGCGGTAGCCATAGCCTTGAGCATCGCTGACCCAGCCCCACTCCCCCATGCTGCTGGTCGCTACCGACATCGGGTAACCCATGGGCGTCATCATGCACTGGGCTGGATGCGCCAACAAATGCTGCATGACACATTGCCACAGTGCGGCCATGTCGGGGAGGGCAAAGCCAGGTAGCCAATAGGCCCCGGTTGCGATGGCTATCGGCGCAGTTGGCTGTTCAGAAAATAAATCCATCGTGTCTCGTTATGGCATCCATTGCAGGGTGACATGGTGTTGTTTGGCTAATTGTTCCATGCGCGGAATCGCGCGTTCCAGGCGCAGCAGGTAGTCTGCGGCAGACTCCTGATGAAAACCCATGACCATCACCGGCTGGTGGGCATTTAATAATTGCTCAAACAAGGTGAGCAATTGTTTTGCGCTGGTGTAATCGGCCATGGCAGCGTTGTCAGGGTATTCCATCAGTTGATAGCCCAGGGCATAGGGTTGATCCAGAAGTGTGTTTTCCGTGTTGGTGATTTTACGCGGGTGCAGTTGTTGTAACAGTTTGACCAAGGGGCTGTCGACATGCCAGCGCGTGGTGAGCAGGTTGGCGTCAATCCGCGAACTGTCCCACAAAAAATGGTTGGCCTCCAGCGCAGCTTGCAGCTTGGGACCAAACTGCCAGGCCCCCGCCCGAAAATGGCGCGGATAATTAAAGCCGTTGCTCACCATGAGTTCGCTGGCACAACTGACCAACTGCGTGAGTTCGGTCTGGCTATAGGCATATTCCAGGCTGACGGTGTGGCCGCAACTGGCGTGCGTGCAATTTTCATCAGCGCCAGAAATCGACGGCGCAGACTGATAGCGGATGCCGCAATAATTCACCAGCGTGCGCATGGGGTGTATATGCAGGCCGATGGTGTCGTGTGGCAAAAAAGTGCTGCGGATCTGGCTGCCAACTTGTGCACGATTAATGCCTGGCTGGACAAAATAAGCGGGATTAATCAGGTGTAGTAGCGGCACTTGTGGAAACTGCTGCCGAAATTTCTGCATGGCTTGCAGATTGTCTTCTTGCAGCGACAGGCCTTCCCAGTCGACCGTGACCCATAACTGCATGACCTCGCGCGCCAGTGTGGGCAACGGTAGGCTCAACAGCAGTGTCATCAGCCAGCATTGGTAAAAGTAACGCATCTTGCTACGCGCTCCTTGTCAGGTGGGGGCGGGTGCGACTCATCCCTTGGTGTTACTGAGGCGGGTGCGCCTCATCTATATCGGCAGGGTCGCACGAGGTCAACGACGGCTCATCAGCGTCACCGCCTACTGCCTGATTCACTGCACCCGCCTGCGTATTTTAGGCGATTATGACGCAAGAAGCCAATGCGCAGGCGGCTGGTGGGGATAGCGTATAATGCAGCCATGTCTTTATCCGTTCGTCAGATTCTGGCCCATCAGGGCTATGCGTTCCCCAAGTTGCTGTCCTATCGTATTTTGATGGTGCTTTCGTACCAGATGATGATGGTGGCCATTGGCTGGCATATTTATGAGCTCACGCACGACCCGTGGTCGCTTGGGCTGATTGGCTTGGCAGAAGTGATCCCCTACATGGGCAGTGCCTTGTTTGCCGGGCACGCGGTTGACCATTATTTTTCGCGGCGCGGTTTTGCCGTGCTGTCTGCTTTGTTTCTGGCACTCAATGCCGGGCTGCTGGTGGTCATTACCCAGCATCCTACACCAGAGGCTGCCTGGTGGATTTATGGCACGGTGGCGCTCACGGGCTTTGCGCGTGCCTTGATTTCGCCAAGTTATAACACCTTGTTTGCCTTGATTATTCCACGGGCCTCTATCGCCAAAGCCTCCGGTATTGGCAGTTCTATGTTTCAGATTGGCCTGATTGTGGGGCCTGCCATCGGCGGCTTGTTGATCGGCTTTGCCGATAAGTCGATCGCTTACGGCTTGTCCGCTATCCTGGCATTAGGGGCGGCGATTGCTGCGACTACCTTGCGCGTGCAAGAGCATCATAATCATGCGCCGATGGCCGTGTTTGCCAGCATAGGCGAGGGCTTACGTTTTGTGCGGCGCACGCAGGTAGTACTCGGGGCACAGTTGCTCGATATGTTTGCCGTGTTGTTTGGCGGCACGGTGGCCATGCTGCCCGCGTTTGTGCATGATGTTTACCAGATGGGCCCGGAAGGGCTAGGTATTTTGCGTGCGGCGCCCGCCTTGGGGGCGATTGTCACCGGCCTCTGGCTGGCCAAGCACCCGATTCATCAGCATAGCGGCCGCTGGCTGTTGCTGGCCGTGGCCGGGTTTGGCCTGTGCATGATTGCGTTCGGCCTCTGTAGCACCTATTGGCTGGCGATTGTGATTTTAGCGATTTCCGGCATGATGGACGCGGTGTCGGTCATTTTGCGCCAAACCATTCTGCAATTGGCGACGCCGGATAATATGCGTGGTCGTGTGTCTGCGATCAACGGCATTTTTATCGGCTCCTCCAATGAGTTAGGCGCGTTTGAGTCTGGCCTGACCGCCAGGCTGATGGGGCTGGTGCCGTCGGTGGTATTTGGCGGCTGCATGACCATTGCCGTGGTCGGTGTCACTGCGATCAAAGCGCCCAAATTGCGCGATCTGCATCTTTCACAGCTGCATTAATGCGATGCGTGATCTGGAATCGTTGTTTCAAGCCTTGCAACGCTCCACTTTTCGTACTGGTTTTCGCCTAAACGCCAAAGACCTGCATTATCTGCAACAAAAAGGCCTGCCGATCATACTCGATCACGCCGAACGCTTTATTGCCGAGCGGCTGGCCCCTGCGGTAGTCGCCAACGATGGCCAGCAAACGCCGATGCGAGGTCACCCGGTGTTTGTGGCACAACACGCCACCGCCACCTGTTGCCGGGGCTGTTTAAGTAAGTGGCACCGCATGGCCGAAGGGCGGGCACTCACGCTGGAAGAGCAGGCCTATATCGTGGTGGTGATTGAGCACTGGTTGATGGCCTATCTGCCAGCGCCCGACGCGGGGCGGTAATCAGCACTAAAAAATAGCCGTAAAAAGATATAAAAAAGGGAGAAGGCCAACGGCACTTCTCCCTTTTAGTTTTGCTATGCTTATTGATTAAACGTGCTTACTGCTTGGTAGTCGTTGCGTCAGGCGTTTGCCAGCCGCCACCCAGCGAGCGGTACAAATCGACCACCGCCGCCACTTGCTGCTGTTTGGTTTCGATCAACTCCATTTTGGCATCCAGCGCATCGCGTTGCGTGAGCAATACTTCCATATAGTCAGCCCGCGCCGCTTTAAACAGCTGGTTGGCAACGTCAATCGATTGCGTCAACGCTTCCACTTGCTTGTTTTTCAACTGGTAGTTTTTATCCAGGTTGTCGATATTGGCAATCTGGTTTGCGACTTCCATATAGGCGTTGATAATCTTTTGCTCGTAGTCATATGCGGCCTGAATCTGCACTGCATTAGCGCTCTTGTATTGCGCCTCGATGGCATTCCTGTTGATGAGCGGTGCCACCAACTCGCCACCAAAGCCTGCCATGATGGAAGCCGGGATATTGAGCAGGTATTTAGGATCAAACGCCTGAAAACCCAAGCCGGCCCGGATTGAAAACGATGGATAAAAGTTGGCTTTGGCCACATCGATATTCAGCTTGGCCGCCGAGAGCTCAAGCTCCGCCTGGCGTATGTCCGGGCGATTAGATAACAACTCAGATGGCACGCCAGTTTGCATCACTTTGTTCTGCATGGCCATAAAGTCAGCAGAGGCGCGCTTGATCGGTTGCGGCGTTCTCCCTAGCAAATAGTTGATGCGGTTTTCGGTCTCGACAATGCTTTGTTTCAGCACATACTGGCGGCTCTGGTTTTTTTTCACCTCGGCATCAAACCGTTTAACTGCCAAGGAGTTAGCACGTGCATATTGCTGCAACTCTTTCACCACGGATAAGGCGTTTTGCTGAATCTGAATGTTCTGATCTAATGTTTGCAATTCATTATCCAGCGCAATCAGCTCGTAGTAGGCATGCGCCACTTCGGCCACCAGGTTGGTCACCAAAAAGTTTTTGCCCTCAATGGTGGCCATGTATTCCATGACCGCGACCTTGGTGGCGTTACGCAGTTTCTTCCACACGTCCAGTTCCCACGAGGCCACCAGACCAAACTGGTAGTTGCCCAAAAAGCGCGGGTTGGAGCGACCTTCCTTGATATCGAGGTTTTCTTCAACGGCACCGTTGCGGGTGTACTTGCCGACTTTCTCTTTATCGGCGCTGGCGCCGATGCCGACAAATGGCAAGTATTCACCCTTACGGGCCTGGATTTCATTCTGCGCAACCGTAATGCGTTGCGCCATGATATGAATTTCCTTGTTGTTGTTGACCGCGGTGTCAATCAGCGCCACCAGGTTTTGGTCCTCAAAAAAGTCCTGCCATTTGACGCTCGCACTGTTACCCGCCGGGGTCGTTGCCTCCTGGTATTGTGTCGGCAAGCTGGTGTCAGCCTGTTTGCTGGTGATAAATGGGATGGCGCACGATTGCAGCATCAACGACACTGCCCCAGCCACCATCCAGGTTAAATGCTTATTCTTCATCATCATCATCCTGATGGGAGTTGTATTTGTAGGTCTCGGTCAATGGTTCGGTTTCTTCTTTGCGGATCATGGATTTACCATCGGCCAGCGTACCAAAAATGTAGTACAAGCCAGGAATCACGATCACACCGAAGATGGTACCGAACAACATGCCGCCCATGGCTGAGGTACCGATGGTCCGGTTACCCACCGCGCCTGCACCGGTAGCAATCACCAGTGGAATCAGGCCCGCAATAAAGGCGAACGAGGTCATCAAAATCGGGCGGAAGCGGGTTTTAGCACCTTCAATCGCCGCATCGCGGATAGACATGCCCTGACCATGTTTTTGCACGGCAAATTCCACAATCAGCACGGCGTTTTTACCCAGCAGACCGATCAGCATAATCAGGCCGACCTGTGCGTAAATGTCGTTAGCGAGCCCCAGTATTTTGAGCAGGAACAGCGAGCCAAAAATACCGGCAGGTAGCGACAGAATCACCGCAAACGGCAAGATAAAGCTTTCATACTGCGCCGCCAGCACCATATACACAAACACCAGCACCACGATGAAAATCATCAGCGCTTCATTGCCGCGTTTTTCTTCGTCGTATGAGAGGCCTTCCCAGGCAATGTCATAGCCTTTAGGCAGGGTGGCACGTGCCACTTCTTTCACCGCATTAATGGCGGATTCTGTGGTGTAACCAGGCGCAGGCTCAGCCCGAATTGCCGCTGAGTTATACAGGTTGTAACGCGTGATCTCGTTCGGACCCTGGCGCTTTTTCAACGTCATAAATGCAGAGTAAGGCACCATTTCACCATCTTCGTTTTTCACAAAGTAGTTCAGCACGTCACTTGGGTAACGGCGGAACTCAGGCCCGGCCTGGGTATAGACTTTAAAGAAGTTATTAAAGCGGATAAAGCCTTGCTCATAAGTACTACCGATCAGGATGTCCAGGTTGTTCATGGCATCTTCGATAGACACTTTTTTCTGCATCGCCAACTGGTTGTCGATAATCAACTCATATTGCGGATAGTTGGCCGCATAGAACGTGAACAAACCGGTCAGCTCTTTGCGTTTGCCCAGGTTCTGCATGAACTCCTTGTTGATTTTATCGAACACGTAGTAGTCAGCGCTGGTGGTTTTATCCAGCAAACGCAGTGACAAACCAGATGCCGCACCATACCCAGGCACCGCAGGTGGCTGGAAGTACTCAACCACCGCACCAAAGTTCTTGGTTTTTTCTTCCAGTTCTTCAATGATCTGTTTCACCGATTGCTTGCGCTCGGACCAGTCTTTAAGGTTGATAATACACGTACCAGCGTTAGACCCACGCCCTTCAGTCAACACCTCATAACCGGCCAGGGAAGACACAGACTCGACGCCTTCAACTTGCTTGGCCAGTGTTTGCAGGTGACGCGCTACCTTATTGGTGGTTTCCAGCGTGGATCCCGGTGGCGTTTGAATAATGGCGTAAATCATGCCCTGGTCTTCACCCGGAATAAACCCGGCTGGCAAGACTTTGTCGACGTAGAAAATACCGACTGAGAACAGCGCCAGTACGATAAAGGTGACCGTGCGCAGCGTGACCACTTTTTCCAAAAAGTTGGTATAACGGCCAGTGACCTTTTCAAACACCCAGTTAAAGCCATCCAAAAATACCGAGATCGGCGTTTTGCGTTTGGGTTGGCCATGCGTGTCTTTAAGAATCATCGCGCACAGCACCGGTGTTAAGGTCAGCGCCACGATACCAGACAGCACGATAGAAGAAGCCATGGTAATGGCGAACTGGCGGTAAAACACACCCACCGGGCCGGGCATAAAGGTGATCGGGATAAATACCGAGGTCATCAGCAAGGTAATCGCCACAATCGCGCCGCCGATTTCACCCAGCACGCGCTGCACCGCTTTGTAAGGGCCCACATGGTCAGAGGCCATTTTGGCATGCACCGCTTCCACCACCACGATGGCGTCATCCACCACCACGCCAATGGCGAGCACGAGGGCAAACAGCGTGACCAGGTTAATACTGAGCCCAAACGCCTTCATGACAAAAAACGCGCCAATCAGCGAAATCGGCACCGCCAGTGTCGGGATCAGCGTTGAGCGCCAGTCACCCAAGAAGATAAACACCACCAGCGCCACCAGAATAAAGGCTTCTGCCAGTGTGTGAATCACTTTTTCAATCGAGGCGTCGAGGAACTTGGAGACGTCATAATTGATTTCATAATCCATGCCTGCTGGAAAGCTTTGCTTCAGCTCTTCCATCTTGGTTTTCACGTCAGCAATCACCTCGCTGGCGTTGGTGCCGTAGTTTTGTTTGAGCACAATCGCGGCTGAGGGGTAGCCGTCTTTGTTGGAGTAAATATCAAAAAACTCACTGCCTAACTCCACTTTGGCAATGTCTCGCAGGTGCAGGATTTCGCCGTTAGAATCGGCGCGGATAATAATATTGCCGTATTCTTCCGGCTTGTTGTAGCGTCCTTTGTAGACCAGCACATATTCTTTGGATTGCGCGTAAATCCCCGAGCTCTGGCCCAAGCGACCTGGGCGGCCAATCACACTCTGGCTGCTGATCGCATCCATGACTTCTTTGCTGGATACTTTGTAAGCACGCATGCGCTCAGGGTTGAGCCAGATCCGCATCGCAAACTGGCGGCTACCCAGGTTTTGCGCCTGTGCGATACCGTGTACGCGCTGAATTTCAGGAATCACGCTGACGTTGACGTAGTTAAACAAAAACTTCTCGTCGGCGTTTTTATCTTTACTGTACAAGTTCACATACATCAGCATGCTTGGTTGTACCGTGTTTACAATCACCCCCTCTAATTGCACCAAGGGGGGGAGCTTGCTCATGACCTGGTCCAGCCTGGTTTTCACCAGCACCATGGCCGCGTTGGGGTCTACGCCGAGGTCAAAAATCACCTGTATCGTCGCTTCACCGGCACTGGTCGCGTCAGACACAATGTATTTCATGCCTGGCACACCGTTAATGGCGCGTTCGATAGAAATCAGCGAAGACTGCACCAATACATCGGCACTGGAGCCTGGGAATGCCAGCGTCACAATCACGCGTGGCGGGGCAATTTCCGGAAACTGCGAAATTGGCAGGGTTTTAATCGACAGAAAGCCGAGGAAAACCATCACCAGCGATAGCACAATCGCCATCACCGGTCGTCTGAGGAAGATGTTTAACATGATTTTTTCACCTTAATGGTTATTCTGCGTACAGTTCCAGCTCTGGAACGACTTTTTCAGGTGCTTTGTAGTCGGTGTCAATTTTTTGGCCGTTTTTAACGCGGCGCAGGCCTTCTAGCAACACGGTGTCCGTGTCTTTGAGGCCAGACTTCACGATAAACAAATGCGGCAGTTCGGCAGCGATTTGAATCATGCGTTGCTCGATTTTTTTGTCTTTGTTCACCACATAAACAAAGGTTTTATCCAGCACTTCAAAGGTGGCTTTTTGCGGGATCAGCATCGCGTTCGGGTAAGGCACGTCCAGCAAAATGGTGCCGGTCTCGCCGTGGCGCAACAAGCTGTGCGGGTTAGGGAAGTCAGCCCGGAATTCGATATTGCCAGTTTTGTTATCAAAGTCGGCTTCAACTGTTTCAATGGCGCCGGCCTGGTCAAACAAGGCACCGTTAGCCATGCGCAGTTTGACCGGCACGCCCTTCTCGTTTTTCTGATGAATTTTAAAGTCCAGGTATTCTGCTTCTGGCACGTTAAAGTACACCCACATACGGCTGTTGTCGGATAGCGTGGTCAGCAAATCGCCTTCATCCAGCAAACTGCCTTTTCGTACCAGCAAATGGTCCATGATGCCGGTAAACGGCGCGTTGATATTGGTAAAGTTGAGGTGCGTTTGTGCCAGTTGCACTTCGGCATTGGCTTTGTCCAGCTTGGCTTTACCTAAGGCCAGCTCGTTTTGCGAGACAATGTTTTTCTCAGCCAGCGCCTTGGTGTTTTCATATTCGATTTGCACGGTTTTGGCTTCGGCCTGTGCTTTCAATAAATCGACCTGGTAAACGTTAGGCATGATCTTGAACATGGGCTGACCCTGTTTGATCACCTGGCCCTCGCCAGCAAATACATCCTGCAAGTAGCCACGCTCCAGCGCACGTAATTCAATATGCTGGATGGCATGAATCTGGCAGACGTATTCCTTGGTGATCATGGTGTCTTTATGCCATGGCGTGGTGACTTCGAGTTTCGGTGGCGCTTCTTCGTGCGCCTCTTCCTGATGACAAGCGCTGAGCAGAGAGCCAAGCAAGCCTAAAACGATTAAGTTCTGTTTAATCATAATGTGTTCTTATCTTAAAAAATGAAGAGAAATACTTGCAAAAACAGGTGTGGCGACGGCTTGACTGCAGCGGGCCGATCTTGATCGTCAGACTATCCTTTCCTGCTGCAAACCACAACCGCTAGCTTAGGCGCCGTCCAGTGTGGACGTAGGGAGGGATCTGGGTCAGAACGAGGAGAGGGCGGCAATCAGCGGCGTTGTGCAGGGTGCAAACGCGAATGACACCTGGCCTAGACGGGCGGTGCGCGCGAATGCAGGTGACGAACAAATACGGGGCGCGGCACTACGCGACGGCGAGGCATCGCCAATAACGCAAATAGCATCACGCATGCCACCGCTACGCTGACGGGGGGTGAAATGAGGGGTGTAAAATCTGTGAATGGCGTTTCACCGTCGCCGGTGTATTCGATGACTTCGGCCACGCGTACACGCACGATGTCATCGCTGTAGCTGGAGTGGTCAGAGAACTCTGCGACCAATGCAAAGCCGAGCATAGCCAACAGCACTGTGACGACCCACAGTCTGAGCTGCAACGCGGCGGTATTCAGATGTTTATGCATAAGTCAGTTAACGGAAATAAAACGTCAGTTCTGTAGTGGTGTGTGGGTTATGTCGCCTGAGGCGCAGTATTTATTTAAATGAAATGGCAGATCGGTCAACAACGTCTCAGCCATAAAATATATTATCGTAAATGCTCTTTACATTGCTTACATTAAACGCTTTTACATAGCGAATGACAAGACGCAAACAAGCCTAGTTCGAAGAAAAGCGCCATTTGTAAGCTGGGTGTCAGTTTTGTTCGCACCAATTTGGTGCGCGTGTTTGCGCTGTTTTGGAGATGTTCACTTAACTTCTTTCGCCTTTAGGCGAGTCACTTTCTGGTGCTGGGCCTTAAAATAAGTCACCAAAGAAGTCATCGTAGGGTGGGCATTTTTTCCCATGAGGTTGTGGTTGTTTGTTGGGTTGTTTTTCGCTTTTTCAGCGAGTTACTTTTCTTTGTTTGCCCAAAGAATAAGTAACCAAAAGAAATGCACCCTAGCTTCTGCTTATTTCCTGCGTTGCTCACCAAAACAAGCGGTCACGAAACTCGACCTGGCAGCTCACAAAGTACGTGAGCTGCTGCGGGACTCGAACAGTCGCTCCCTTCATCCTTGTTTTGGCTGCGCTACTCGGCGCGGCAGATAGGGGCCCGTTTAAACCCACCACGCTGGGAATTCAGTTAAGCCTGTTAAATTCAGGGCGCTAGATAACTTTTCTACCTCAAAAATGAAACTACAAACCATTTTTTTACGGAGATCAAGCGGGATGTAACGCAAAGAATCTCACCGAATTAAAAGCGTGTGGTTTTATAGGCCCTATCTGCCGCGCCGAGTAGCGCAATCAGCGTGGGAGTATTCGGCCAGCGGCTGTTTGAGTTCCGCGGTGGCTTGCGTTCTTTGCAAGCCGCTAGGGCGAGTTTCGTTGGCCGCCCACATAAAGTCAGGTAACGGACGAAAGTCCTAGGATGAGCAACGCAGGGAACAAGCAGAAGCTAGGGTGTCTTGTTCTTTGCCTTCTTTCTTATGGACAAGCATAAGAAAGAATGGTCGCCTAAAGGCGAAAAAGAATGTTTTATTAGCGGAGCTAAAACCCCAGATGCGGTCGTAAATAAGTCAACACAATCGGCAATCCTATCGCGCTAATCACCCCGTTCAAGCCCATGGCCATACTGGCAAACACGCCAGCTTCTTCGTTGACGCTAAAGGCGCGGGTAATCCCCAGCCCATGCGCGCCGACACCAATCGCTGTGCCGCGTATCCACCATTGATGCACTTTGACGCTATTCAATATATAAGGTGCCAAAATTGCCCCCAGCATGCCTGTGATCACAGTAAACACGGCGGTCAGGGTGGGTGATACATTGAGACGTTCGGCAATGCCCATGGCAATCGGCGCTGTGACCGATTTGGCATACATGCTGCCTACAATGTTATCGCTTGCGCCCATCAGTTTGGCGATAGCCACCGCACTCACAATCGACACTGTACTGCCAGCCGTTAAGGCGACCCAGATATGAAAAATTTTGCCCTGCATGCGCTTAAAGCCGTTGTAAATTGGCACCGCCAAAGCCACTGTCGCGGTGCCTAGCAAGAAGTGGACAAACTGCGCGCCTTCAAAGTATTTTTCATACGGCATCTCGAGCAGATGGATGGCCAGGCAGGTGAGTATCACCGAAATGGCGACCGGATTGACCAGCGGATTGCGCTTGGCGCGCACATACAGCAGGTAGCCCAGCTGGTAAGTGGCTAGCGTGATAATCAGTGCAAACAGCGGGTCGCCAGATAAGTAGACCCAGATCTCGGAAATCGGGATGCGCTTATTCATGGCGATGCCCTTTATTGCGCTTGAGTGAAAAGTACCACAACACTTTGAGCACCAGTGCCGTTACCGCAATGGTTAAAATCACGCTGACAATGAGTGCGGTACTCACCGCCAGCGCGTGGGTTTGCAGCTCTGGTAAAAACAGCAACACGCCGACTGAGGCAGGCACAAACAGCAAGCCCAGATGCTGGCGGAAGCTGTCGGCGACCATGGCCAGATCGCTATCGACCTGTTTTCTGACACATAAAAAAGTCAGTAGCAGCAGCAAGCCCAGCACTGGCCCAGGGATGCCGGGTAAAAAGAATTTGCTTAGCAGTTCGCCCAGGCCCTGCCACAAAAAGAGTTGAACCAAACCTGATATCATGCAGTCCCCTCAGATGCCCAGGCCAGCGGTTTACCGCCCATGTTGATGCCTGAAAATATTGATACATAGAATGCCGCGATGTTAATGTCATTTTTCCGATTCGACCATATTTTTTTCAGCCGTGTTTTGTTTATGTTTGTCCTTGGTGGCTTATCGCACGCCGTGGCTGACACCGAAGAAGATGGCCGTTACTGGTTTAGCGTCTATACCCAGGGTAAATTGCCCGCGGAAAACTTTTACTGGAGCATGGACACGCATCCACGCTGGCGTGACGAAGGCCAGCATTTTGACCAGCTGATTTTGCGGCCGTCGGTGTTTTACAAGTTCAATCCCAAAGCCAGTGTCTGGCTCGGCTATGACACCATTATCAGTCACCCGCCTAGCCAGTCGTCGCAGCGCGAAAACCGCTTGTGGCAGCAGTTCCAGTATCAGTTTGATGAGGTGGCTAACGTCACCTTCACCAGCCGTACCCGCCTTGAGCAACGGCGGCGCGAGGACTTTCAGGATGTCGGGCATCGCTTGCGGCAGATGGTGCGTGCCACCACGCCGAGTGGTGTACATCCCAGCCTGTCGTGGGTGGCATTTAACGAGCTATTTATCAACCTCAACCAGACCGAGTGGGGCGCACGACGTGGTATTGATCAAAACCGCCTGTTTGTAGGCGCCAACTGGAAATTCAGCGATTTCTCCAACGTCGAAACTGGCTACTTGCACCAGTTTATCAATACGCGCACCGTGGACCGTGAAAACCACGTGCTGATGACCACCTTCCGTTTCAATTTCTAGCCGCAGTGCCAGAAAGCCCTTGTGTTAAAATATCGCTTTTATTTTCAAGTTGATACGCATGCCGCAACTGCCGATTTCCGCGACTGAACAATGGTTACGTGACGCGCTTTCAAAACGCATCCTGATTCTGGATGGCGCCATGGGCACCATGATTCAGCAATACAAGCTGACGGAAGCGGATTATCGCGGTGCACGTTTTGCAGACTTTCAAGGCCCGGCGGGCGAGCGCGAGCTATTTGTTAAAGGCAACAACGAGCTATTAACGCTGACGCAGCCGCAGGTGATTCAGGAAATCCACGAAAAATACCTGGCCGCTGGCGCCGATATTATCGAAACCAATACCTTTGGTGCCACCAGCGTCGCGCAAGACGATTACCACATGGCGCACCTGGTGTATGAAATGAACGTCGAGGCGGCCAAACTGGCCAAAGCTGCGTGTGTGAAGTACAGCACGCCGGACAAGCGACGCTTTGTCGCCGGTGCCTTAGGCCCTACGCCAAAAACCGCGTCCATTTCACCCGATGTGAACGACCCGGCCGCACGAAACGTCAGCTTTGATCAGCTGGTGACGTCCTACATGGAGCAAATCCGAGGCCTGGTCGATGGCGGCGCCGATATCCTGATGGTGGAAACCATCTTCGATACGCTGAACTGTAAAGCCGCGCTGTTTGCGATTGAGACTTTCTTTGATGAACAAGGTAAAACTTGGCCGATCATGATTTCCGGCACGGTGACCGATGCTTCGGGCCGTATTTTGTCTGGCCAGACCGTCACCGCTTTTTGGCATTCGGTGCGCCACGTGAAACCGCTCACAGTCGGTTTGAACTGTGCGCTCGGTGCGACCCTGATGCGCCCTTACGCTGAAGAGCTGAGCAAAGTCGCTGATACCTTTGTCTGTATCTACCCCAACGCCGGTCTGCCTAACCCGATGAGCGACACCGGCTTTGATGAAACGCCAGACGTCACCTCTAGTTTGGTCAAAGAGTTTGCCCAAAGTGGTTTTATCAATATCGCCGGTGGTTGCTGCGGCACGACGCCCGGCCATATCAACGCGATTTACGAAGCGATTAAAGCCTTGCCGCCCCGCGCTGTGCCGAGCTTGCCAGTGACCACCAAGCTCTCTGGCCTGGAGCCCTTTATCATCGATGAGCAATCATTGTTTGTGAACGTTGGTGAGCGCACCAATGTCACCGGCTCCAAAGCGTTTGCGCGCATGATCATCAACGAGCAATACGAAGAAGCGCTCAGTGTGGCGCGCCAGCAGGTCGAGAACGGTGCCCAGGTCATCGACATCAACATGGACGAAGGCATGCTGGATGCGGTCAAAGCCATGACGCATTTCTTGAATCTGGTCGCCTCCGAGCCGGACATTGCCCGCGTGCCCATCATGATCGACTCCTCCAAATGGGCGGTGATTGAAGCCGGTTTGAAGTGCGTACAGGGCAAAGCGATTGTGAACTCGATTTCGATGAAAGAGGGCGAAGCCGAGTTTCTACGCCAGGCCAAATTGTGCCAACGCTATGGCGCCGCCGTGGTGGTGATGGCGTTTGACGAAACCGGTCAGGCCGATACCTATGCGCGCAAAACCGAGATTTGCAAACGCGCTTATGACTTATTGGTCGGTAATGGTTTTCCACCAGAAGATATTATCTTTGACCCCAATATTTTCGCCATTGCGACCGGCATCGAAGAGCACAACAATTACGCGGTGGACTTTATCGAAGCCACCCGCTGGATCAAGCAGAACCTGCCTTATGCCCGTATTTCGGGTGGCGTGTCTAACGTCAGTTTTAGCTTCCGCGGCAACGAGCCTGCGCGTGAAGCCATTCATACCGTATTCCTCTACCACGCCATCCAGGCGGGTATGACGATGGGTATCGTCAACGCTGGCATGGTCGGTGTGTATGACGATATCGCGCCGGAGTTACGTGAGCGCGTCGAAGACGTAGTGCTTAACCGTGTCGTCGACCCTGACAATCCACTGGCCGCGACCGAGCGCATGATTGAAATCGCCGGGACCTTAGTTGCTGGCGGCAAAAAAGCCGAAGCGACACTGGCCTGGCGCGGCACCCCGGAAGCGCCGGTGCCTGCCAACAAGCGCCTGGAATACGCGCTGGTGCATGGCATTACCGACTTTATCGTCGCCGACACCGAAGAAGTGCGCCAGGACATCATGAGCAAAGGCGGTCGCCCGATCCATGTGATTGAAGGCCCGCTGATGGACGGCATGAACGTGGTCGGTGACCTGTTCGGCCAGGGCAAGATGTTTTTGCCGCAGGTGGTCAAATCCGCCCGCGTAATGAAATCTGCCGTGGCGCATTTGATCCCGTTTATTGAAGAAGAAAAAGCCGCCGAGGAGCGCCGCACCGGCCAAGTCGCCAAGCCCAAAGGCAAAGTGGTGATCGCGACGGTGAAGGGTGACGTGCATGACATCGGCAAAAACATTGTCTCGGTGGTGTTGCAGTGCAACAACTTCGAGGTGGTGAATATGGGCGTCATGGTGCCCGCGGCTGAAATTCTGGCCATGGCCAAAGCCGAAAATGCCGACATTATCGGCCTCAGTGGATTGATTACGCCGTCGCTCGAAGAAATGGCCTACATCGCCAAAGAGATGCAGCGCGACCCGCATTTTGTTGAAAATCAGACCCCATTATTGATTGGCGGCGCCACCACCTCACGCGCGCACACCGCGGTGAAGATTGCGCCCAACTATACTGGCCCGGTGATTTACGTGCCGGATGCCTCGCGCTCCGTGAGTGTGATGCAAAACTTGCTGACACCAGAAACGCGCGGCGCTTATTTAGCCGAAATTCAGGCTGATTACGAAAAGGCCCGCCATCAGCACGCCAATAAAAAAGGCGTGCCTATGTTGAGCTTGGCCGATGCGCGCGCCAACGCCGCCAAGCTGGAATTTACCGGCGCTGCTGCGCCAGTGAAGCCCAAGTTTATCGGCCGCCGCGTGTTTAAAAATATCGACCTGGCGCTCATTGCCCAATACATCGACTGGGGCCCATTCTTCCAGACCTGGGATCTCGCCGGCCCTTATCCGGCGATTCTGCAAGATGAAATAGTCGGCGAAGCCGCCACCAAAGTGTTTGCCGAAGCGCAAGTCATGCTCAAACGCATCATCGATGGCCGCTGGCTCAGCGCCAATGGCGTCATCGCCTTGTTGCCCGCTAACCAGGTCAATAGCGACGATATTGAAATTTATACCGACGACACGCGTAGTCAGGTCGCACTCACCTGGTACGGCATGCGCCAGCAAACGCAGAAACCGGTCATCGACGGCGTCGCCAGACCTAACCAGTGTATGGCCGACTTTATTGCACCTAAAGGCACGGATGATTACATCGGGCTGTTTGCGGTGACTGCAGGCCTGGGCATGGAAAAACGCCTGGCTGACTTTGAAAAAAATCACGATGACTACAACGCCATCATGTTCAAGTCACTGGCCGACCGTCTGGCCGAGGCGTTTGCCGAATACATGCACGAGCGTGTGCGGCAAGATCTGTGGGGCTATGCCGCGAATGAAGCCCTGGATAAAGAAGCCTTGATCAAAGAGCAGTATCAAGGTATCCGTCCTGCGCCTGGCTATCCCGCCTGCCCGGACCATACGGTCAAGGAACAGATGTTTGAGGTGCTGCAAGCCAATGAGATCGACATGCAGCTCACCGATAGCTACGCCATGTTGCCCGCGGCGGCTGTCAGTGGCTTCTATTTCGCACATCCTGAATCGCGGTATTTCAGTGTGGATAAAATTGCCAATGACCAGTTGGAAGATATGGCCAAACGTAGAAATGTGGATAAGGCTTGGTTGGAGCGCTGGTTGGCGCCTAATCTTGGTAATTGATTTGTGATGGAATTAAAAAGGCGTGCTTAGAGGTACGCCTTTTTTATTTGAGTGATCATGAAGGTAATTGTTTGGATGTGATATTGGCGGGTTGATTTGCCGTATTCTTTCGACTGTTGGCGAATCACTTTCTGGTGCTTGTCCCCCAGAAAGTAACCAAAGAGGACGACACCCAGCCATCACGGCCTTCGGCTCCCTTGCGTTGCTCAACAAAATAAGCCGGTCACGAAACTCGCCCTGACAAGCCACACACTTTGTGAGCTGCCAGGTCGAGTTTCGTGACCGGCTTATTTTGGTGAGCAATGCAGGGAAAAAGCGGAAGCTAGGGTGTCTTGTTCTTTGCCTTCTTTCTTATGGACAAGCATAAGAAAGAATGGACGCCTAAAGGCGAAAAACAATATCGCAGTAGAGCAAAAACTTGATTGAGTGCTCCAGTGACTGTGCGCTCGAAGAATTACTTTTTCAACAATGGCGCAATGGCAGCCATCAATCGCTGAGTTGTCCCTCGATGCTGTGCCGTAAACCCCTTCGCCGCGAGCGCCATTGTTTGCACTTTGCTTTTATCCGCCGCCAACGTAGCAATCATGTCATGCAACTCCGCCACATCGCTTAGTTGCACCGCCGCATCTGCGATCACTGCCGCTTGCGTCACCTGCGCAAAGTTAAACATATGTGGCCCCAATATCGTCGGCACGCCCATGGCTGCCGCTTCAATCAGGTTTTGCCCGCCAAGCGGCTGCAGGCTGCCGCCCATCACGGCAAAGTCACTTGCTGCGTAATAGGTATACATTTCGCCCATGCTGTTGCCCAGCACCACTTGCACGTCTATATTCAGAGGTTGCACAAGTTCTGTTCGCAACACATAGCGCAGGCCACGTGCTTTGAGTAGGGATTCAACCTCGGCAAATCGTTGTGGATGGCGCGGTACGAGCAGGGTGAGCACGTCGGTGCCTTGCATGGCGTCGAGGATGAGTGATTCTTCGCCTTCACGCGTGCTGGCGGCCATCAACACGGTGCGGTCTGGACCTAGCAACTGGCGCAATTCAGCACCTTTGGTAGCGCTATCTGCTGGCGGTGTGACGTCAAACTTTAAATTGCCGCAGATGATAGGCTGTTTTGCACCCAACGCTTGCAGGCGCTCGGCATCGGCGGCGGTTTGCGCGGCGACCAGTGACAGTTGTTGCAAGCCGGTGCGCGTCAGGCTGCCGAGTTTGGCATAGCCAGCCGCCGATTTGGCCGATAAACGCGCGCTGAGCAGGGCCATGGGGATGCCTAGTTGTGTGGCTTGGCCAATCAGGTGAAACCACAGTTCGGTTTCCATCAGTAAGCCTAACACGGGTTTAAAGTGTGCCAAAAAGCGTCTGGCAGCGTCTGCCGTATCTACTGGTAAATAGGCTTGCAGCACGCGGCCGCTGGCGATTTCTTGCTTGAATAGCTGGCTGCTGGTGTCGCGGCCGGTCGGGGTGCCGTGCGTGATCAGCACCTGGTGTTGCGGATAGTGTGCAAGCAATGCATGAATCAGCGGCTGTGTTGCGCGGGTTTCACCCACCGAGACGCAGTGCACCCAAATCACCGGCGCAGTGGCGGTTTGCGTGTAGTAGCCGTAGCGCTCACCCACGTGTTGGCGATATTCGGGCTGCTTAAAGCCGCGCCAGAATAACTTGAGCGGTAGCAAAAAAGCCACCATACACATGAGTAGGGAATAAACGAATCTGGGCATGGCGATATTTTCGCACAGAACAGGCACGCCATCGGAGACTTAAAACGACTCAAAACGATACTTGTTGTATTACCGACACACCCTAAAAACAGGTGAGTGATGACTCACCTATGCCGTAGCGCCTGTTTCTACCACGCTGCAAAAAATGCAAGCGCTCTGTCGCAAAAAAAAGCACAAAAAAAGCATTGACGTCAACAAGCTACAGGCATAAATTACTGCCAGCAACACAAGATATTGTGTTTAGCCGGAGTCGCACCTCAAGCCATAGCGTGCGGCGCAATAAGCGTCTCAACGCTTGTTTTAAGCCAATGTGGGTTGCAACGCGCTTTGCCGCAGGGGATTGACGGTTAAAGCGCGTGATCAATTTAATAAGAAATACCAAAGGTGGGAGAACTCGATGCTGAAAGCTGTTGAACAAAAGAAGGTCGTGTCAGAAGGGGTTGCTGTGGAGATTCCGGTGCAGCCTGTTTCGCTGGATATTTGGGATAAAAAATACCGTCTCAAAACCAAGTCTGGCGAGCATGTAGACCAAGACATGGACGATTCTTACAGCCGCGTCGCCCGCGCGCTGGCCGATGTTGAGACCACCGAAGCCAAAAAAGCCGAATGGCACGAAAAATTCCTGTGGGCGTTGCGTCGTGGCGCAATTCCGGCAGGCCGCATTACTTCTAATGCCGGTGCGCAAGAGCACAAACCTGCCACTTCTACCATTAACTGCACCGTGTCTGGCGTGGTCGAAGACAGCATGGACAATATTCTGGCCAAGGTGCACGAAGCGGGCCTGACCCTCAAAGCTGGTTGCGGTATCGGTTACGAGTTTTCAACCCTGCGTCCAAAAGGCGCGTTTGTCGCGGGCGCGGGCGCCTACACGTCTGGTCCATTAAGCTTTATGGATATCTACGACAAAATGTGTTTTACCGTGTCTTCTGCCGGTGGCCGTCGTGGTGCGCAAATGGCGACGTTTGATATTTCGCATCCAGATGTCACTGACTTTATCAAAGCCAAGCGTGAAAACGGCCGTTTGCGCCAGTTCAACCTGAGCTGCCTGATCACCAAAGAATTTATGGAAGCGGTGAAAGCCGATGACGAGTGGCGTCTGGCGTTCCCGGTCACCGAGAAAGAAGCCATTATTGATGGCCTCAATGTGAATGACGAATCGCAAGTGGTGTGGCGCGACTGGCCGATTAAAGGCAAATACCTGACCAAACTCGATGGCCCAGAGGCCGGTAAAGTCGCTTGCCGCATCTACAAAACCATCAAGGCGCGCCGTCTGTGGGACGTGATCATGTCCTCCACCTACGACTTTGCCGAGCCAGGCTTTATCCTGATCGACCGCGTCAACGAAATGAACAACAACTGGTTCTGCGAAAACATCCGCGCCACCAACCCTTGCGGCGAGCAACCATTGCCCCCTTACGGCGCTTGTTTGCTGGGCTCAGTCAACCTGACCAAGTTTGTGCGTGAGCCATTCACTGACCAAGCCGCTTTTGACTGGGATGAATATCACAAAGTGGTGGCCGTGTTCACCCGCATGCTGGATAACGTGGTCGAAATCAACGGTTTGCCATTAGAGCAACAACGTCAAGAAATCGCCCGCAAACGCCGTCACGGCATGGGCTATTTAGGCTTGGGTTCCACACTGACCATGCTCAAAATGAAATACGGTGATGAAGACTCTATCAAATTCACCGAAGAAGTGACCCGCGTCATGGCCGAAGTCGGCTGGGAAGTCGGCGTGCAACTGGCTGAAGAAAAAGGCCCAGCACCGATCATGGACGAAAAGTTTGAAGTCACTGCCGACATGCTGCGCGTGCGCCCGGAAATGGCGGCTGACGGCATCAAGGTGGGCCAAAAACTGGCCGGTAAAGTGTTGCTGGGTAAATACAGCCGCTATATGCAGCAGTTCCCAGAAGGCCTGCGTAACCAGATCGCGACCAAAGGCGTGCGTTTCACCCACCACAGCTCTATCGCGCCTACCGGCACGATTTCACTCAGTCTGGCCAACAACGCCAGTAACGGTATCGAGCCTAGCTTTGCTCACCACTATGCGCGTAATGTGATTCGTGAAGGTAAAAAGTCTAAAGAGAAGGTCGACGTATTCAGCTACGAGCTGCTGGCTTACCGCGAACTGGTCAACCCCAACGCCATGCCGTTCAGCGACAAGCCAGAAGAGCAATTGCCGGACTACTTCCTTGATTCATCCACCATCATGGCTAAAGCCCACGTGGATATCCAGGCTGCGGCCCAAAAATGGATTGATAGCTCCATCTCCAAAACCATCAACGTGCCGACCGATTACGACTTTGAAGATTTCAAGAACATTTATCTCTACGCCTATGACAAAGGCCTCAAAGGCTGCACGACCTTCCGTTTCAACCCTGAAGCGTTCCAGGGCGTGTTGGTGACCGAGAAAGATTTAGAGAGCACCACCTACAAGTTCACGCTGGAAGATGGCACCGAGATCGAAGCCAAAGGCAATGAAGAGATTGAGTACGATGGTGAGATTCACACGGCGGCCAATTTATTCGACGCGTTTAAAGAAGGCTACTACGGAAAATTCTAGTGTTTGCCGACTGCGCTCGCCATTGCGGCGTTGAAAAGCAGTTTTAAATCCTCATGTACTTGTTTGTACACTCCGGTTTAAAACCGCTTTTCGCCTGGCACTGGCATCGCTCGTAACGGCAACCATCTAAAATTTTGGATGACGTTAGCATATTGAATTTATTGAAAAATTAAGCTCCAATAGGGAGAACAACATGGCAATCAAAATCGACAAAAAAATCACCGCCTACAAACTGGTGACAGATGAAGACAAAAAAGCAGCCGAGGCCGCACAAGCGCCTGTCACAAACATCATTCAAATGGGTGAACCCTTGAGCCGCCCAGACATGCTCGTGGGCAACACCTACAAAATCAAAACACCGGTGACCGAGCACGCGCTCTACATCACCATCAACGACGTCATCATGAACGAAGGCACGCCGCAAGAGCACCGCCGCCCGTTCGAGATCTTCATCAACTCCAAAAACATGGAGCACTTTCAATGGATAGTCGCGCTGACTCGCGTCATGTCCGCCGTGTTCCGCAAAGGTGGCGATGTCACCTTTTTGGTAGAAGAACTCAAAAGCGTGTTTGAGCCTTCAGGCGGCTACTTCAAAAAAGGCGGCAAGTTTGTGCCTAGCCTGGTGGCCGAGATTGGTGAAGTGGTAGAAAAACACCTGCAAGAAATCGGTATGCTGAAAAAACCAGGCTTAGACGAACACCAGCAAAAACTGGTAGAAGAGAAAAAAGCCGAATACCTGGAAAAACACGCCAAGTCAGGTGAAGAATCAAACGACGAAGGCTTCCCAAAAGGCGCGCAGCTTTGCAAAAAGTGTAATACCAAGGCAAGCATACTGATGGATGGATGCATGACCTGCCTTAATTGTGGGGATAGTAAGTGCGGATAATAAATAAAGCCAGCTTTGCTGGCTTTTTTTGTTGTTATAAGCATTCGGTGGCAATTCAAGGCTCTTATTGAGATACCTGAAAATTGATGAATAGGTCGCATAATTTATGAAATACAACACTGAAACGCCAGATCATATAATCAAAGAATATGTGAAAAGCAATAATGAAAGATGGGAGCAATTAAATAACCTCATACTTTCTGTAATATCTGACGGCGTAAAGTTTTTATTTGTTATCAATGCTGGCGGTTGTATAGCTATGCTGGCTTTCTTGGGTACATCAGAAGAGTTACGCAAACAACAGTGGACGTGGAGCGTTCTTTTTGTCTTGTTCTTAGGAATTGTCTTTGTTGGTGTTTTAAATTTTGCTCGTTATCATGTAATTAGTTATTTACAACAAAAATGGCATTCGGATGTTATTCAATTCTATGAGGGGAGGGTTGATTTCGATGAATTGAGCAATAACGATGACAAAAGAGTTAGAAAGACAAGCTGGATACTTTTGTTCGCATATGCAGCTTTCACTTGTTTTTTGATTGCTGGAGTGCTTGGTTACAACGGAGTTTCTAATTTTAGGATCATAGAAAAATCTAATGACGGAGTTACTATGAATAACACTACTTGCTCAGATTACGATAGAAAAAATCATGTACCCAGGCCAGCACCAGTTGCTCCGCCGGTTCAGCCTCCAAAATAAAAAATAACTTCGGCCAACTATGTTGGGTAACTTGTTTATTCACGTGTTGTTTTATTTCAGGATTATTAGTAAATGACACTACTATCATAAAGAGAGCACACCCATGAGCCAAATGCACAATCCCCCACATCCCGGGCACGTGTTACATGAATGGATCCCTGAATCCATGAGCATCACCGAAGCCGCAAAAGCCTAACAAATATCACGCGTCAGCTTGTATAAAATACTCAATGCCAACAGCAACATCAGCGCAGAGATGGCGATACGCTTATCTCTATGGTTAGGCACTTCATCTGAGTTGTGGCTCACTATGCAAGCCAAATACGATTTGTGGCATACCCAGCAGAAAGTCAAATTTGATATTAAAAGGTTGGCGGCTTGATAGAAAATCAATCGATACTGACCCCTTCGATTTTTAAATGTAAGGTAAGAGTATTTGATGCAAAAACAATAGATGTGTGGGGGAAGCGTAAACCTCACTAATTAACATCAGGCAATGGGTATTGATTTTAAGAAGTGGTTAATTCCATTTTCGATTATTCCAGTATAGTGTCGCGTTGCCATTAACTATGATAGAGCTCTTGAATAGTTTGGCTGGAACATAATTTTTGAAACTGTGAAGGCTCAGTAATGCCAGAACGATTTGTATTCAGACAAGTAGATTATAGAGACCTTCCAATATTTCTTGCGGATGGTGAAGTTCGTTCAAAAAACCATCCGAATCAACAAGCTTGCCATCAAACTAGCTATCAGAATTTAGTACAAAGGCGAGGTACAAACCAGTTTCAGCTTCCTTTTGGTGGGGTAGTGAATGACTGTGTTGCCTTTTATTTTTCACCGCTTACATCATTCGCATGTTCTATACATCGAGGAGGCGTTCAGGTAATACCTCCAAATGGCGGTGCGCAAACAACATCGCAATTGCAAGATAGGGTGTTTTTAGTCGCAAAAGTATCTGATTTATATCGTGCTGGGCTACAATGTTGTTTCAGCAATTATGCATTGAATTCAACGGTTCCAGCGCCAGTTATCGAAACCGACCTTAATTTACTTGGTACTCATATTAATTGGTCAATGTTTGATGAGGATCCTTTGGCGAGCAGCATCCCCGAAATTGGCTATGGCGGATCTTGTCAATATTTCCTTAGTAGAGCTACTCCAGAACGATATCAACTACGGAAACCTATAAGAATGGCTGAATTTTTAGTACGGACTGCAGTTCCGCTAAATTTATTTGCTTGTCTTGTAACCCCAAATGAGCAAAGAAGAGTGTTAATCCAGCAGCAGATCAATGTAGCTGGATATCAACTTCCTGTTTTTTCTAAGCCTGGGTGCTTTGTATCATGAGTATTACTTTCAAAACTGGCGATTTGTTTTTGGACAAGTCTGAGGCGCTGGTTAACACAGTCAATTGTGTTGGCGTCATGGGTAAGGGAGTTGCCCTTGAGTTTAAACGCATCTGGCCTGAAAACTATCAAGTATATAAACAAGCATGTGATGCAAAACAATTACGTCCTGGTCAGATGTTGATATTTGAGCTTAAAAATTTATTTGAGAAAGCAGAGCCAAAGTTTATAGTTAACTTTCCGACAAAGGATCATTGGAAGTCTCAGTCGAAGATTGAGTACATTTCTGAAGGCTTAGACGCTCTGGCCTCTGATATTAAAAAGTATCAGATTAAGTCGATTGCACTCCCACCATTGGGATGTGGTAATGGTGGTCTTGATTGGAACATTGTCAGGCCTATGATTGTAGAGAGGCTTTCTGAATTGGTCGATGTGGATATTTCGATTTATGGTCCATTAGAAGTTAAGGATGATCCCGAATACGTAGACACACATTTAAAAATGACCACTGGACGTGCTGTTTTCTTAAAAGCAATTGCAGCTTTAGAAACGCCCTTTGATGGCGTCCTGGACCGACTATCTCTTCAGAAAATTGCATATTTCCTTCAAGCGATGGATGTGCAATTAAATCTGGATTTCAATAAAAATCTTTACGGACCTTACTCTGAAGCGCTTAAGAAAGCTGTAGTTGCACTTGAGGACTATAAACTGATAGCCGGTTTCCAGGATGAGCGAGAAGCTCATGTGACTCAGGCTGGATTTGCAGCGGCAGAAGATTTTTTGAAGAGTGATGAGCAAAGTGAAGCTGTTATCGATAACTTAACAAAGTTAGTTGATGGGTTTGAAACACCGTATGGTTTAGAGTTGCTTTCAACTGTTCACAGTGTTGCCATTTCTTCTGGAGTTGGCCGAAGTGATATTAATTATATTGCTTCAGAGATGCTTGCATTAGAAAAAAATAAACGTAATGTGTTTCCAGAAGATGAAATACGCGTAGCCTTTCAACGTTTAAAGGAAGACAGTTTACTTTAGTTTCGTTCGCTTCAGGCAGCTGTATTTTCAATCATAATCTAGTATAAATTGACCTCTGACATAATCAATTTTTTTAAAAGGTGCTTTACTTTTAAAAGCACCTTGTCTTCAAGTCTTCGGGGTCGAAATAATTTGGGTTAGAGTAAATTAACCCGTGATGAAACTAAGAATTGAAAGTCTTGGGTTGATATGTACATATTAGTCTTCGTTAATAAATGCTTCATGATCCAACAGTAGTATGATTTCCCAAATTTCTAACAAAATCATTATCATCGGGGTCATCATGAAAATAATAACAACATTTCTATTACTCTCTATTTCAGGGGCGGTATTTGCTAACTCCGCTTGTGATAAACCAAGAGATGATTTCGACGGTTTGTATTGCTTAAATAAGGTTTACCAAGAAGCAGACAAAGAGTTGAATGAAAACTTCAAAAAGCTAATTTCAAAATTGGACTCTGATGGTAAAAAGGCTTTAAAGTCAGGCCAACTTTCATGGATGTCGGAAAGAAATAGTAGTTGTTCCAAGCGCGATGGCGAAGCTTTCTTCGTAAATCTGAATTGCGCTTCCAGTATCACCATAAAACGCTCCCAGTTTTTGCAAGACCGAATTCGAGAGTGCTTAAGCTCTGGTTGCCAGAATAGTAAGCTTCTCTAATCAATCAGTTAATCCATACGCGGGGTTATAGATGCATATTCACTCATCTTACCGACCTGGTTATCTTCGCGGTGGTGTTATCCCCGATGATATGAGGTTTTTCTGGCTTTATATCGCCTTATGTATTGTATGTTTGATAATTGCTGCGCTACTAGCCAGAGTCAAACTAACCACTTTCCCGATGAATCCAATTTACTGGCACTACTGGGTAATGACTAACGCCAAAATTCCACCAGTGATTGGAGATGTGTTTGATCGACCAAGGAATTACAGGGTTTATGTAATCTTTTGGGCCTTATCAGTCTGCTTTCTGATTTTTTCAGTAGTCATTCTTTTAGCAATTCTTTTCTAAAAAAAGGAATCAATGGGGTCTGGCACCATTGGCTATAATCATGCCGCCTATTATTCGCACAACCCCAACGCCAATCCCTGCAAAATCTCTCCCGTTGTTGAGTTCTGCACGAAAGCCACCACGCTAAGATCACGCTGCTTCCATGCTGGTTGTAGTTGGATTTCATTACTAGCACTTATTTTTCCATCGGCACCAACCTTAAACGGCCCTAACCACTGGCGCACAACATAATCATGCCGCAGCATCTCGCCGCGGTTTTCACCGGCATTGACTGTGGATTGCAGGTTGTTTTCTTGTAGCGCGAGGTAATAGACCAAGGGCCCGGCCTCGGCGGTTTTGATATTGGTGGCTACTTGTACTGATTTAGTTGTTTGTGCGTTCACTGTCAGGCGAATCTCGGCTTTGGCTGGCATGCGGTTGATATTGGCAACTTCACTTTTAAAGCGGGCATCACTTAACCAGCTGCGGGTATCCTGACCATTGATGGCAAGTTGCGGGGTATAAACGCCACGTGCATGCCCTAATGCCGCCATGTCACGTTGCCGCTTGGCAAATTCTGGGTTGGCAAAGTTGTCTTTCCAGCCGATGTAATCCCAATAATCCACATGCAAAGCAATCGGCACGATGTTGCCAATCGGTTTACTTTGGTTCTTTAAGCGGCTTAGCCATTGGTCGGCGGGTGGGCAGCTGCTGCAGCCTTCTGAGGTGTAGAGCTCAACCAGGGCATTGGTTTGCGGGCCGCTGACGGCGCTGCATTGTGGTTGTGCGAGGGCATTTGACGCAAACACGATGGCGCATAAGCCGGTGAGCAAAGATTGTTTTTTCATGACTTCACACCCTTCAATTGGTTGGAATTGATTGGTCGCGCCTGGCTGTTAAGCCTTACAAATGACGATGCGGATTGTGTGGTGGTGTCTTTTAAAACCAATGCCACGATGCTGGTTTTGTTCACATTGATTCAACAGGATGAATGCGGTGAGGCAGATTGTTTTGATAAATCTGTAAGGGGTTGGATTTTCTGACGACGAAGGAGTGTTAGCTAACAACGACCTTTTTTAAATTCTTTTGGAGTAGTGAACATGAACATTCAATTAAATGTATGGGCGGCACTGTTATTAGGTGTGGTTTCTATCAATGTGGCGAATGCTGCTGATTTGGTGACGGGTGGTTATGCGCGTGAGTTTCAGCAGATGGGCATGATGAAAATGCTGGATGCCGATGGTAATCATATGGTGACCCAGGCGGAGTTTAATCAGTATCACACGGCGGTATTTAACGAGTTAGATAAGAATCATGATGGCAAGCTGGATAAGTCAGAGTGGACGGGTACCAAGTCTGAAAAGCTGGCGATGCTGGGCACAGGCGGGTATTTACGTGAGTTGGGTAATGTGGCGATGATGGATGCCGCGGATGCCAACCACGACCACGTGGTGACGCAAGACGAGTTTTTGACTTTTCAGGGCAAGGTGTTTGCCAAACTGGATACTTCAGGCGACAAACAGCTGGATTCGCAAGAGTTTGTGGCAAAACTGGTTGGGCGCTAGTTTAGAATTAAGGGCTGTAATAGCGCAGCCTTGGCCTGTTTTAAGATGACGAAAGCCGCTACGAGCGGCTTTTGTCATTGCAGGCTAGACTGGGGTCTGGCTAAAGGGGCGATGACTATTTTTTATAAATACGAAAAGACGTCACGCTCAATTGCTTGGTGATGGTTTTGATCTCTAGCCGTTGTTTGCCTTTTTGATAGATGAATGTGCAGCCGTCAATTTCCATCGAGATGCAATCGGTGACTTCGGTCATGCCCATGGCGTAGACTTCTTGTGCGTAGAGGCTAGACCGATCAATTTTTGCGTTTTTAATGGGCGCCCAACCTTGGTCAATGAGCGTCTGCTTGACCTCGCTGTATGGTTTCCCTTCGGTAATAAAGCTTAAATGATCCGCAGCAAAGGCAAGGCTGCTGCACATGAGAGTGATCGATACTAATAATCTTGTCAGCATGGTGTTGTTCATAGTCTGATGAATCATCCATCTTAAGCAAACTGCGCCACAAACTGCTCGATTTCCTGATGGATGGCATCGTGTGCGGTGAGGCCTGTGATCCAGCGTGGCGGAATCGCACTCACGCCTAACGAGGCACCCAAAATCGCACCGAGCACGGCGCCACGGTGGCAGTTATCTCCGCCGACGTTGGTGTTGGCGATTAAGGCGCTTTCAAAGTCGTCATGGTAGCGAGTGGCGAGGTAGAGCACCGAAGGGAACGATTGGTCGATGTAACAGGCGGGGCTTAATAAGCCACCAATGATGTCGAGGTCAGATTTTTGCGTGGCGCGCACTTGCTCAACCACTTTGGCGGCAGGAAAGCCGACTTGACTAGCGGCGGCGCTGGCGAGTTGTTCGTTGTCTGGTTGCGGGGAGTTAAAAATATCAAACAACAATTGGCTGAGTGCCAGCGTATGGCGTTGCAGCTCGGTTGAGCGGTGCGTGAGATTTTGTTGGGTGAGTGCTGCTTGCTGGCTGGCTGCCAGGTCGTTTGCCTTCACGGTGGCCATCACCACCAGCGGAATATTGACCAGGCCGCCGATAGAGGCGGTGTCGTGGCCTTCGTCGCCTGCACACTTTTCTGGGGCGATGCCTTTGGCGTAGTTGGCAAAAAAATCACGGTGGTACGACTCGGCATAGGTGTCGTTGTGCTGATCGGGCTCGGTCATAAAACGCACATAAGCCTGCAAAAAGTCTGCCGGGTCAGGCTGGCCGTTGGCGATGAGCGAGCGCAACAACACCCGTGCGCATAACAGGTTGAGCGTGTTATCCCCAGCTTGCATGCCTTGGTGATAATGGCCGTTGGGCAGCCCCCAAAACTGTTTTTTGCCTTTTAAAATCACACTGCCGACAATGTCCCCCGCTTGCGTGCCACGGCCCGCCTTGCCAGTGCTGGCGAGGGGCATGATGGAGCTGGGATGCTTGGCTTTGGGCGCCTGATAATCGCGGATTTGGCCAAAGTCTTGCCAGAGGGCGGCGATGTTGTAATACCAGTGCACGGGCATGGCGAGGGCGTCACCAATAAACATGCCCCAGAGGGCGCCGCGCATGCGGTCTGCGCGAGAAAGGGTAGTGATGGGCATCCGATAATCCTCGCTTAGCAGCCTTTGAGTTGCTGGCTGTTGCATTGTGCGGCCAGTTGTTTGGCTGCCGTTTTTTGTTCCTCGGTCATTTGTGCTGCCAGGTAACTCAGCATTTTGGTATGACGGTTGAGAAAGCGTTTGTCTTCGTTTTGGGTAGCGATCATCAGCCACATGGCGGCTTTGACGCTGTCTTGTTCTACCCCAGCGCCTTGCTGGTAGAGTTGGGCCATATAGCCTTGGGCTTCGCTATTATTGTTGCTTGCCGCCAGGCTGAGCCATTGCACGGCGGCGGGTAAGTCTTGCGCGATCACATCGCCCCTAAAATACAACATGCCTAAATTAAGCTGCGATTTGATGTGCCCTTGTTTGGCGGCTTGCTCGTAATAGGTGACGGCTTGCGGGTAGCTGATGGTTTGAATCTGCCGCTGAAACACCAATGCCCCCAGCGTGTATTGCGCCTCTTTGTAGCCGAGCTCTGCCGATTTGGTGTACCACTTGACCGCTTCGTCCAGGCTTTTGGTCACGCCGTCACCATCTTGGTACATCAGGCCTAAGTTGTAGCAGGCTTTGGCGTCGTTTTGATTGGCGAGTGATAAGTAAATGGCGTGGGCGGCGGCAAAGTCTTTTTCGGCCAGTTTTTGCCTGGCTTCTTCTAGCGTGTTGGCTTGCGCGATGCTGGTCGTGAAGAGTGCGCACAATATCACGCCGGTAAATATCATTTTTAAAGGGTGCATCATGCGAGGTCCTTACGGCTGAGGGCGGTTTTTAATTGCGCGAGTGCGGCCATGACGTTGGCTTTGGGCGTGGCGATGTTCATGCGCATAAAGCCTTCACCGCCGTGGCCGAACATGGCGCCGGGCGAGAGGCCGAGTTGCGCTTCTTGAATAAAAAAGTGTTTGAGGGCGTCGTCGTCGAGCTGGAGGGCACGGCAATCTAGCCACAGCAAATAGGTCGCTTGCGGAGCGACGGCTTTGATACTCGGCAGTTCTGCTTGAATGTAGGCGATGGCGGCATCGCGTGTGGCCTGCAAATAATCTAACAACGCACGCTGCCAGGCGTGACCCGCGCGATAAGCCGCTTCAAACGCGGCCATATTGAGCGGATTGGTCACCGAGACGCCTAGCGTTGTCAGGTGGCGTTGAATAGCTTGCCGATGCTGCGCATTGGGCACGATTAAGGCCGACAGGCCCAGGCCTGGAATATTAAAGGTTTTGCTGGGCGACACGGCGGTGATGATGCGGTGCGACAAGGCCAGCTCGCTATCCGCCACCCCTAGTGCGCTCAAGCGGCTGAGCGGCTGATGTGGCGGTGCATCGGGGTAGACCAGATCGGCATGAATTTCATCGGAGAGGATGATTAAATCGTGCGCCTCGGCAATGCCTAATAGCGTTTCGAGTTCTGCCGTCTGCCACACCCGACCAACCGGGTTGTGCGGTGAGCACAACAATAACAGCCGCGCCTGTTGGGCACAGACGGTTAAGTGATCCATGTCCATCTGGTATTGCGGCTGGCCGGTGGCGTCATTGACCAGGCGCAGCGGGTTTTCAAGCAAGCGGCGCTGTTGCCCGGTGGCCGCAGAAAAAAACGGAAAGTACACCGGCGGTTGCACAATGACGCCATCGCCCGGCTGCGTGAGGGCGGCGACGACCAGGTTGAGTGACGGCACCACGCCGGGCGTGAGTACGATCCACTCACGCGGCACGTGCCAGTCATGCTCAGTAAGCAGCCAGTCGATCAAGGCTTGATAAAGACTCTCGGGCGCCAGGGCGTAGCCAAACACCGGATGCGCGACGCGGGCTTGTAGCGCCTGCGTCACGGCCTTGGGCACGGCAAAATCCATATCCGCCACCCACATCGGCGTGACTTCGGTGGTGCCGAAGGTCTGCGCGCGACCATCAAACTTTAACGCGCCGCTGCCTTCACGGGCGATAGGCTGGTCAAAGCGGCTGGTCAACGCACGCGCTCCCACAGCGTCACTTCGGACAGCGTATGCTGGAATTTGTGGCGGGTTTCACGAATCACAAACGGAATCTCTACTGGCGATTGCATGAGGGTGAAGTGGTCGCCGAGCAAGGTTTTGAGGCCATCGAGCGTGGTGACATTTTCACCATCTTGCTTGTAGCCGCCTACCCATTCGTCACGCGGGGTGTGCTCTTCTAGCCAGGTGTAGGGCGAGGTGATCATGAGCACGCCGCCGATATTCAGGCGTTCGTGAATGCTGCTCAAAAACTGGCGCGGGCTATAGAGCCGGTCAATCAAATTGGCTGCCAGAATAAAGTCGTAGCCGCTAAACTGGGGCTTGAGGTTACAGGCATCACCTTGCCAAAACTCAACCTTGTCGCCCAACTGGTCTAAGCCCAAGCCACTAAGCGTTCGCTCTTGATAGCTGACCAGGTCGCCCTCGTTGACCATGGTGTAACGCAGCACGCCTTGTTCGGCCGCTTGCATCGCCAGGCCAATAAAACGCGCAGAAAAATCAATGCCGGTGACATGGTCAAACGCGCGCGCCAGCTCAAAAGTGGCGCGCCCGGTGGCACAGCCTAAGTCGAGCGCGGTGCGCTTGGGCTTGTTCTGCAAATGCTGCAAGGCATAGTCGCTCAAGGCTTTAGGAAAATTGGGCACGCCAAAATAGCTGTCGCCATAATGAAACTCGGCATACTCGGACAATTGCTTGTCAGATTCGTAATAGGCGTCTTTTTGTTCTACGGCGGTATCAGTCACAATATAGCGGAATCCTGCATGTTGAAAAAAGTGGCGGCGGAAGGCGTAGCGCGAATGCTTAATCGCCTCGTTGCCGGTCGAAATCCAGGCGCCGCCTTTGATCAGGTTATGGCGGCCATCGTAGGTCGGGGTGGTAAAGTCATCGTAGAGCGGATGTACTTTAAAGCCATCGAACGGAAAAATCGGCGTTTCTGTCCATTGCCAGACATTGCCGACCACGTCGAATAACTCACCGTGCGCAAACTGATTGACCGGGCAAGACGAAGCGCCATGCTCTAAAAACAGATTGGCGTGCTTGCCCTGCGCGATGTGGTCGTCTGACAGGCCCGCGTGTTCATACAGACTATACCACTCAGCCTCGGTGGGCAGGCGTACCGGTTTGCCGGTGTGGGCAGACAGCCAATGACAAAATGCTTTGGCCTCATGGTAATTGACCTCGACTGGCCAGCTCCAGGGCATGTCGACTTCTTCCGTCATCAAGCGCAGTTTCCAGCCATCGGTTTGCTTGATCCAAAAGGTCGGGTGTTGGGCCTGCGTGTATTGGCGCCAGGCCTGGCCTTCTTCTTGCCAGTAGGCATCCGTCTGGTAGCCACCGGCTTCGACAAACTGTAAAAACTCGGCATTCGAGGTGAGGTATTGCGCAGCTTCAAACGCGGTACAGTGGGTGTGAAAGTGGCCGTACTCGTTATCCCAGCCGTAATAGTTGGCTGACTTGTTGAGTACGATGTCACGGGCGGGGATGCTGACCAGGCGGTTTTCTGGCGCGGCGACGTTTTGTGCCGCAGAGGGTGCCCACGCAGGTAATGACTGCACGTATTGGAGGCTATGTTGGCGGATCAGCACTGAGCTGGTTTCGAGGTGGATGCGCTCATGCTCGATGCCCATCAAAATCGGCCACCACGGGCTCTCCCAGTCGATAGGCAGTTCAAGCGGCAGGCGCGTGATTAATTGATCGACCACTTCGCGCACCTGCGCCCGGTAGGCTTTGACCTCGGCGGGTGTCGGCCACTGATAGTGGGCTTCGTTCACGTCGTCCCAACCCATTTCATCGACGCCGACGGCAAACATGGATTCAAATCTGGGATTGACCCGCTCGGAGATCAGCCCGGCCAGAATCAGCTTGTTAATAAAAAACGTGTTGGTGTGGCCGTAGTAGAAAATCAGCGGATGTCTGAGCGGAATCGGTTTAACGTAATACGCCTCGTCGCTGGTGAGCACCTCAAACAAGGACTCATAAATATCGGCGGTTTCATGAAAATAAGCACGGATCTGCTCACGGCTTAGCAACGCGGGGTCCGCGCTTAAGACAATACTGCGATGAGGGGGTTTGTTCATATTTTTAATGGTTGATTTAGAGGCTTGCTTGGCAAGCGCATGTGTAGCATATCTCAAAACGGGATGAACACAGACGATTGGTTGAAAGCAGCCACTCGCCAGCGCTAGTCTATTGAATCAGAATGGAAATGATTGGTTCCATTGACATGCTATCTATTGATGCGCGCGCCATCGATTGTTGCATGTCGCTGAACCTATACACGCCGGACAACGGGGCTGTGATCATGCCTCTTTCAAGCCCATCCACTGCGCAGCGCCAAGCGCAGAGGCTTGCACCGCTTGCTGGTAGGTGGCACTTGCAGGCAGCTGGTCCGCCAGTTGCTGTAGCGCCTGATAGCCGGGGTCGAGGCGATGATCCTTTTCACGAAAGATGCTGTGCTCTTTGGTATAGGCTTCCGCCAGGGCTCTGAGCGATTCGGCCAGCGGCTTGCTGAGGTCGCTGGGCGTAAAGTCACCCAGCAGCCATAAATGCACATCTTCTTGCTCGGTATATCCGTGTTTCGGGTCAGCCAGCTGATAGGCATGGGCGATTTTTGCCTGATTGTCTACCTGCGCCGGGTCGCCATAGGCCACTTCATAATATTTCACGTGCTGGGTGAGTAAGGAGGTCGGCCCATCTAGCGGCACCTGACCCACCGCATAATACCCTGCAATCGCCCGCAGACTGTTTAAATGATGCTCTTTACCGACAAAGTGGATAGCTTCACCGTGAGCCTGCAGCGCTTGAATGCCAGCGGCCATGTCTTTAGTGGCCGCGTAAATCAGCGCGGCGCAGCCAGGGAAAGAGTGGTCGTCAGCATCTTTGCGAGCCAGGCTGTAATTAATCATGGCTGTGCCATTGTGATACAACTCCAGCGCGCTGGCAGCCGCCACGTCGCCTTGCGCATCCAGCACCACCGAGACCGCCATTTTGGTGCCGTTGTCATTGCCGCCCGCCAACGCTGCAAGCCAGTTTTGCAATTGCTCGGCGGGCCATTCGGGATATTGTTCCCTCGCCAGTGTAAATACCTGCGGCAGCATGCGGGTTTGTTCGGCGACGCTTAAGTCTTGCAGTCGCACTGTGATGTATGTTGGCGGCAGGGTGAAATCGTAAGTCATGATGCTGAACTCACATGGAGCGATTGATGATGTTTATGACAGCATTCGGAAGTATAAGCTCATTCCGAGCATTCAAATGATACCTCACAAATATGGTTGATTGACATGGTTTTGGTATTGCTTATAATATCAAAATGATTGACATCATTATTGATACGAATGTGCTGGTAGCTGCAATGAAGTCCAGAAATGGCAATTCATTCAAGCTGTTATCTATGATAGATGGTAGTCATTGGCGTATGAATATATCAACCCCTTTAGTGTTTGAGTATGAGTCGATATTAAAACGGGAAATTGAAGCGGAGCGAGCGCAAGACTGCGAAAGCTTAATTGATTACATTTGCCTGGTTGGCACGGCACACCAAATTTTTTATTTGTGGCGACCCATGTTGAAAGACCCTAAAGACGACCACATTCTTGAGTTGGCCGTGAAATCAAACGCCAGCATTATTACTTGGAATGTGAGAGATTTTGGCCTAGCCAGCCAGTTTGGCATTAAAGTGTTCACACCCGCCGAACTATTGCAGAAAGGATTTTAAAATGAGCGTATTAAGTATTCGATTGCCTGACTCACTGCACCAATTCGTTAAAACAGTTGCGGCGGAAGACTCTATCTCGATTAATCAGTTTATCGCCTCGGCTGTGGCAGAAAAAGTGTCTGCCTTAACGACAGAAAAATACATTCAAGAACGCGCCAGTCATGCCTCAAAAACCCAGTTTGAGACCGTACTCGCTAACGTGCCAGATGTAGAGCCTCAAGCATTTGATCGGAAGTAAATCACAGGCGCTGGGTCTTTTAAAAAAGACCTATCATGAGCAGATTGACGATGGATATGACTGATCAACATCAAGTAACGGGCGATGGCGATGAAGATGGCTTTGCCGAGCTGAGGTCAGTCTTGACTACTCGTGCAGCAGAGATAAGTCGCGGTGAGGTGTCTGATAAAGGTATTTCTGAGATTGCTGCTGAGGTGCTGCAATCCCATAACGCTTTGTGACAAAAACACGGAAACTGACTTCTTGCGCAGTCATTAATTATTAACTGTTTGTACCTCAACCTCTTCGCTGATTTTAATCTCCCCGCATTTATTCATCTTGGCCGTGGCACAGGCGTATTTGTCGGTTTTTGCCAAGTCTTTAGCTTTTGACATGTATAGATCACCCGCTAGATGATTCTGCATGCCGTATGCGGCTTGGGCCAGATAGTAATAGGAGAGGTCAAACATATAGTTGATGTTTACGACTTTATGCACCAGGCCGCGCCAGTCTTGTTTGCTATGCAGCGTTTTTAAATCGCTTTGATTCATGTAAAACTTAAGCCCACAGGTTTCACATTTCATTTCTAGCGTGCCTGCCTTAAACGCTTCAAAATCGCTGGAGTAAAAGGCGATGGCTTTGGCTGCGTCTATTGTCGGCGGATCCGCCAGGCTGGATTTGCCTTCTTCAATCACCCTCACGTTAGATGAATTTTCCAGCCAGTCATTTTTGGCGGTGCGCACATAGGTGTACTCGGGTGTGTAGTCGGCATACACCGGCAACCGTTGCTCATAAATTTTTAGCATGGGTTCTTGCAGCGCTTTTAATGCTTCGATGCGATTGGGCGGTGATGGGTGTGTGCTTAAAAAGTCGCCTTTACTTTTGTTGCCGGTGGCTTCCATCATTTTTTCCCACAGTGTGACTGAGGCCGCCGGGTTGTAGCCCGCTTGCGCTGCAATTTCGATACCCAGTTTATCTGCCTCGGTTTCTGCGCCACGGCTGTTGGGTAGCGTGACAAAAGCACCGCCAGCCAGAATGGCTAACTGATTGGCGGTTTGCACATTGTTGTTATTTTGTTGTTGTGTGCCGTTGCTTGATGCAGCAACAGCCACGGTGACGGTGGCGACGGCGATTTTGGTCAGAATGTCCACCGACATTTTTTCTGCGGTATGGTTAGCCAGTGCGTGCGCAATTTCGTGGCCCATGACCTGTGCTAGCTCGTCGTCTGTCGGTTTCACTTTTTCTAGCAAGCCGGTATACACCGCCATTTTGCCGCCAGCCATGCAAAACGCATTAATCTCCTCTGACACTACCACATTGACTTGCCACTTCCATTTTTGCGATTCTGGCTTATACAACACGGCACGTTCTACCAGTCGGTTAGTGATTTTTTGCACACGCTGATTGGTCTCCACGTCACCACTGAGTTTCTTTTCTTTATCGTAAGCGTCAATCATCGAGCTATACAACGACGAACTTTTATTGATGGCCGCATCTTCAGACACAATCATTAGTTGCGATCTACCAGTCATATTGTTGGTGACGCAGCCCGACAGTAGTAGGGATAAACCAAGCAGACACCCGATTAAAATTGCTTTCATTTTTTAAGCCTTATCAGCATTTTTTTACAACTATAACTAAATCTGATTGAAATTCAATCTATGCAGTCACTATCAGTGTTTGCGACCTGTTTGCAAAACCTATTTCAAAATAATTAAAAAATAATTGTAAGGCGCTTTTATATCGCCAGACTAAGCATTGCAGTACACATTTACTGATTCACTTTTTGATCGTTACTTTAAGGACATATGATGAAAACTACTAACAAATTAGCCGCCGCTGCACTTTTGGGCCTGTTCACTGCTTCTGTGATGACCGCTTCACCAGCTTTTGCCGGTGAGGATAGTAAGTCTAGCTGCAATGGCAAAGATAACGCCAAGATGGAAAAGGCCAATTGCAAAACTGCGGATGGCAAAGAGAAGCATGCGTGTAAAGGCCAAAACTCTTGCAAAGGCAATGGTGGCGATGGCAAAAATACATGTAAAGGCCATGGTTCTTGCGCCACTGACGGTAGTAAGTAATTTAGAAGCGATTTCAACCAGTATCAAAAAAGCAGGCATGGCCCTGCTTTTTTGAGAGGATTTTTAAATGTCTTTAGACACGCCATCTCTCGGTTTTGGGCTTGGGTTGCGACCCCAGCACTACCCAACTATTTTTGAACATCAACCTGAGGTTGACTGGTTTGAGATTATTTCTGAGAACTTTATGGATACCGATGGCAAGCCTAAACGCAATCTGGCGCGCATCAAAGAGTTGTATCCGCTCGTGATGCACGGGGTTTCCATGTCGATCGGCAGTGTGGACCCGTTAAATTCCGAATATCTTACAAAACTGAAAGCGCTGATTGACTGGGTGAATCCGGCCTGGATTTCTGACCATTTGTGTTGGACGGGTGTGGCGCACAAAAACACGCACGACTTGCTGCCGCTGCCTTACACCGAAGAATCACTGAAGCATCTGGTGCAGCGGATTAAGCAAGTACAAGACCGCCTGGGCCGCAGAATCGCTCTGGAAAATCCGTCGACCTACTTGGAGTTTAAGCACTCCACTATTGCCGAGGCGACGTTTATGGCCGCTATGGCCAACGAGGCCGACTGCCATTTGCTGCTTGATGTGAATAATGTCTATGTGACCTGTTATAACCACCGGCGGGATGCGCAAACTTATCTCGATGCGCTGCCTTTGGACCGCGTGATACAGGTGCATTTATCCGGGCACAGCAATAAAGGCAACCATATTGTCGATACCCATGATGACCATGTGATAGATGATGTGTGGAACCTCTACAAATATGTGGTGCACCGTGCCGGGCGTGTGCCCAATACCATGATTGAGTGGGATGACCGCATCCCCGATTTTCCGGTGTTGCTTGCCGAGCTGGATAAAGCCAAAACGGCAGCGCAGCACGCTAGCGAGTTTACCCTGCCGCAGCTAGCGCAGGCAGGCAGCGTGGTGTTGGACACGCCTGACATGCCACTACTCGCGGCGCAAACCCAGATGCAGCAGGCGGTGACGCTGGGCAGCCGGTTTGACAGCGCCCCCGAGCAATGGATACGCGCCAAACATGCGTTTGCGCCACACGAGCAGTTGTCGGTGTATGCCAATGCATACCGCTACCGTTTGTATGATGTGGTGGCGGAAGATTATCCGGTGCTCAAGCATTACCTGACAGAGCAAGCGTTTGCTGACCTGATGTGGGCGTTTGTGGCCGAGGTGTTGCCAGACCACTTTAATATTGGCCGCTTTGCGCTCAAGCTCCCTGCGTTTATTCAACAGGCATTGCCTGACGATGCCTTTGCACATGCCTTGTGTCAGTTAGAAACCACCGTGGCGCAAATGACCGACCCCGCAGAAACCGAAGCGCTAAATGAATCCCATCTGCAAGGGCTGACGGCAGAGAGCATTCTTGATTTAACACTGCATCCACGGCAAGCACTGCGACTGCTGCAGTTTGACCATCAGGTGAATGCCTATTATCAGACGGTGATGGATGGCGAGGCCGATGTGCTGCCGACTAAGGCGCCGGTTTACCTGGCGGTGTTCCGGCACGAGGATGTGGTGTGGCGCATGCCGCTGGAGGCAAACGAGTTTGCATTGTTATCGCGTATTTTTAGCGGCGCGACTATCGGTGAGGTGTTGGCGGACGTCGATGAATCCGAGCATCACAATATCACGGCTTATTTTTCAAAATGGATGCGCAATGGCTTATTGGCATCTCAACACGACACATAAAGGGGAGTAAACATGCACACAGTTTTAAACTTATTGATCTGGTGGCCAAAACGCATCGCGGCACATTTTTCATGGGCGGGCCCGTTGATCGCGCGCATTGTGGTTGGCTACACGTTTATGCTCACTGGCTGGGGCAAGCTGATGAACTTGCCTGCCATGATAGAAAATTTTAGAGGCTGGGGCATCCCTTACCCGGAATTGCTGACGCCATTTGTGTCTGGCTGGGAGTTTTTAGGCGGGCTGGGTTTGATGCTGGGCTTGATGACCAGAATCTGTGGCGGCGGCCTGGCCGTGGTGATGGTGGTCGCCATTATTTCGGCCAAGCTGGCGGATATTGATTCTTTAGAAACCCTGCTCGGCTTTGAAGAGGCGACTTATTTTGCCGTGTTTACCTGGCTGGCGATTAGCGGCGCAGGTAAGGCCTCGCTGGATTATTTTCTCGAGCGCCTGGCTCCTAAACGCTAAGAGCCTAAACGATAGCGCCTAAAATAAGCACTGCATGCGCAGCAGCCTGCTCAGGCAGGCGCTGCGCTTATTTAGCATGCAAACGCGCATTGAGCTGGTCTATCACCTCCGCCCAATCTGCATCTTTTAATATTTCTTCGCGCAAAAAGGCGGCTTGGGCGGGCGTCCAATAAGGCGCGTCAGCCAGTGAAATCGTCCCCGCCAAGTGACTATGCGTTTGAATAAAACTTTCGATCTCGTCATTACTATTCGGCAAGCCAAGTTGGGCAAATAGGTTGTTGAGTGTGTGTAGTGAGGATTCCATCAGGCTGACTCCTAAAGGTGTACTTTCAAAGTAATTCTTCCACGTGTTTTTTAATATTGGCCGCCATTTTGGGCGTCGGCAAATCGTTGGTATCGGTGCCAAACGGGTCTTCAATTTCTTCGGCGATGAGTTCCAGACTGGCTAAGACGTAAAAAATAAAGACCACGACGGGGATCACGTAATAGCCCAGGCTGAACACAAAGCCAAACGGCAAGGTCATCACATAAAAGAAGATGAATTTTTTGATAAACGCACTGTATGAATAGGGGATGGGCGTATTTTTAATGCGTTCGCAGATTCCGCAGACGTCGGTAAACGATTTAAGCTCTTCGTGAATAATAAAAAATTGGTCGCCAGTAATTTTGCCGCTGGTGTAGAGCTCGTTGGCTTTGTGAAAGATGCGTTGGGCGATCTGGTTAGGATGGTGCTCGTGGTGGTCGATGTCTAAATCAAGGCCTTCAAACAGCATGTTGCTGACGTCTGCATTCATTAAATGCTGGGACAATACCGAGGCGTAAGTCGGGATGATTTTTTTAAAAAAGTCTCGATCGCTTTCGTCCGATAAGTAAGCCGATAGCTTCATCGACAGGTTGCGGCTGTTGTTCACCAGCGCGCCCCAGGCTTTGCGGCCCTCCCACCAGCGGTCGTAAGCGGTGTTGGTGCGATAGGCCAGCAATAACGACAGCACAAAACCAACCGTGGTGTGGATTAAAGACAGGTTCTTCACATGGCTGCTGTCGGCCAGTTTCCAATATTCAATTTCAAGATAGGCAATACCGCCGGCATAGGCGCCGATGAGCACCATCATGGGCATCAGCTGGCGGAAGGTGTCGGACTCGTGAAAACGAAAGATAAAGGTGAGCCAGTCTTTGGGATTGTATTGAATCATGAGGGTTGCCTGTTGGATACTGAGGCTAAGTTTAACATGAGGTGTGTGACCTGAAGGCGGCTGCCGATGACAGACGATACTGACAACATTGTCAGAATGCATCGTCTATGAGGCCGCCGATGCATTTTTATATAATCTCTCCATCATCCGGCCACTCGCCCATACTGTGCCGACCGTATTGATTGATTTTTGCAGAGGATATTTCATGGATTCTACCAATCGCGTATCACAAACAGCCGCTGAGATTGACGCTCGGCCAGGCATGGGCGCGATTGCGCATGACAAGGGCGTGGCTTTCCGGGTGTGGGCGCCGCATGCTGAGCAGGTCTCGTTGATCGGCAGCTTTAATGATTGGCAGGCGGGCGTTGATCTGTGTGTGAACGAAGGCAACGGTTACTGGTATGCAGACCTCGCGCATGCCAAGCCCGGCGATGAATATCAATATCATTTGATCAATGGTGAGCAGCAACTGCAGCGCATAGACCCTTATGCCAGAATGGTGACCCATTCGGCAGGCAATGCGGTGGTATGTGCGCCCGATTTGTTTTCGCAGCCTGCACCAGACTTCAAGATGCCGCCCTGGCACCAGCTGGTGATTTACGAATTGCACATTGGCACGTTTAACGCGCACGCAGAGGCGCTGGGCACTTTTGATACGGCGATTGAACGCTTGCCGTACTTGAAAACGCTAGGCATCAACGCGGTGGAGGTGATGCCGGTTGCCGAGTTTGCCGGGGATTATTCGTGGGGCTATAACCCGGCGCATCCTTTTGCGGTTGAGGGCGCTTATGGCGGGCCTGAGGCGTTTAAGCGCTTTATTGCTGCTGCGCATGACTTGGGCATCGCCGTGATTGTGGATGTGGTGTACAACCATTTTGGGCCGTCTGACATCAGCTTGTGGCAGTTTGATGGCTGGCAGGAGAACGGTAAAGGCGGCATTTATTTTTATAACGACTGGCGCTCGACAACGCCGTGGGGCGATACGCGGCCCGACTATGGCCGCGGTGAGGTGCGCCAATATATTTTTGATAATGCCATGATGTGGTTAGAGGATTACCACGTCGATGGCTTGCGCTATGACATGACTTTGTATATCCGCAGCGTGGAGGCCAGCGCCCAAGACATGATTGTTGAGGGCTGGAGTTTGCTGCAGTGGATTAATAGCGAAGTGCAGCGGCGCTACCCAGGCAAAATCACCATTGCCGAAGATTTACAAAATAGCGCTGCACTGACCTTGAAACATGAAGATGGCGGCGCGCACTTTAGCAGCCAGTGGGATGCGGCGTTTGTGCACCCGGTGAGGGCTGCCCTGATTGAGGTCGACGATGCCAACCGCGCCATGCCTGCGGTGCGTGATGCCTTGCTCCAGCGCTATAACGACGATGCCTTTCAGCGTGTGGTCTATACCGAGTCGCACGACGAAGTGGCCAACGGCAAACAACGACTGGTGTCAGAAATTGACCCCAGTGAACAACCGGGCCGTTATGCCATCAAGCGCTCTTGCCTGGGCGCTGCGCTGGTGATGACGGCACCTGGTATCCCCATGCTGTTTCAGGGCCAGGAATTCTTGCGTGACCAATGGTTTCGTGACGATAGGCCGATTGACTGGCAGCGCGCTGAAGACTATGCCGATATCACCACGCTTTACCGCGATTTGATCGGCCTGCGCTTAAACCAAGGGGGCCACTCGGCTGGCCTCAGTGGGCAACACACGGCGGTGTATCACGTCAACGATACTGACAAACTGATTGCGATGCACCGCCGGCAAGAGGGTGGCGCTGGCGACGACGTGATTGTGGTGTTTAACTTTGCTGAGGGCCGCAAGGACAATTATGTGATTGGCTTGCCGCAGGCAGGGACGTGGATCTTACGTTTTAATAGCGATGCAACGCTGTATAACGACCAGCTGGATGCCACCGCGTCCGGCGATATCACCGCCAATGCCGAAGCGCGTGACGGCTATGCGTTCTCAGCGGCGGTGACCATCGGCGCTTACAGTTGTCTGATCTACACTCAGGAAAAGTAATGCTTGGCTCATGGTTGCCATGGGCAGGCCGCAGCTCGTTGATTAAGAAATGTTGAGGTGATGGCCTGCTGGGTTGTGTCCGTTTAAAAACGCAGCAAAATCATCTGGCGACAGTGGTTTTGAAAACAGGAAGCCCTGCAGCATATCCGCACCAAGCTCGCGGCACAAGCTTGCTTGTTCTATGGTTTCTATGCCTTCTACAATCACGTTAAGATCCAGGCTTTTTGCCATGACAATCAGTGCTTTCAGGATGCGGCTGTCGGCTTCGCTTTCTGGCACGTTTTGGACAAAAGAACGGTCTACTTTCAACACGGAAGCGGGCAGCCGTTTTAAATAAGACATGGATGAATAGCCGATGCCAAAGTCATCCAGCGCCACTTGCACACCTAAGGTTTTGAGGTCATTTAACACGGCGGAGGTTTTGTCAAAGTCTGATACCAGCACGCTTTCGGTCACCTCTATGGACAGGCACTCGCCCGGCAGGCCTGTCGCGGCGAGGTCGTTTTGAATGTCTTGGTAGAGGCTCTCTTGCTGTAGAAGCTGCTCACTGGCATTGACCGCCAGCACAAACCGGTTGTCTATCAGACCGTCGTTGTGCCATTGCGCAACCTGCATACAGGCCAGCTGTCTGTTTTTGCTATCGATGACGGCCAAAAAACCAAGCTCTTCCACAATGTCGATAAACGCAATGGGCGCTAACAGGCCTTTGGTCGGGTGGTTCCAGCGCATCAACATTTCAGCACCACAGATCTCAAAGTTTTTGGCGTTGATTACCGGTTGGTAATATTGCACCAACTGGCTTTGCAGGCGTTGCGAGCGCAGCTCGCCTTCGAGCATGATGCGATGCAGAATCTGGTCTTGCAGGTCTTCACTGTAAAAATGAAAGCCATTGCGGCCCTCGCGTTTGACCTGGTACATCGCCAGGTCGGCGTGCTTTTGCATGTCTTCTGCATTGAGTGCGCACTTGGGGTAGGTGGCAATCCCTATGCTGCAGGTGACAAAGTGCTCGGTGTTGTGGATAGTGATCGGCTCACGCACGCTTTCGAGTACGCGTTGTGCCAGCGCACCGACCGAAGTTTCAGTGTCCAGGTCGTGCACGACAATAGCAAATTCGTCGCCCCCCAAACGACAGACCACATCACCGTCGCGCACGACCGTCAGTAATCGCTGTGCAATCTGCTGCAATAACTGGTCGCCGGAGTTATGGCCTGAGCTATCGTTGATCAGTTTAAAGTTATCAATATCGAGGTAGATTAAGCCTAGCTGGAAGTTGAGGCGATGTGCACGCTGAATCGCGCCGCGCAGGTGCTCTTCAAAATAATAGCGGTTGGATAACCCGGTCATTGGGTCATTTTCGGCCAGGTATTTGAGGCGTTTGTGCGTATCAATCAGTTTGCTGTTGAGGGCATGCCGTGCCTGTGCGTGCACTAGAGCCTTGGTCAGGTGGCGCTCAGACAGCTCTTTTTTTAGCAGGAAGTCTTGCGCACCGGCAAAGATACAATTACGTTCTATGACTTCGTTGTCTTCCATGCCAGTGAGGATGACGACAGCGGCATGTTTTTCTGCGTGTTGTGTGAGCTGATTTAAGACATCCAGACACTCCATGTCTGGCAGGCGGTAATCTAGCAGCACAACATCAAAGTGATTTTCATCATAAAGCTTCAGCGCTCTCACGGCGGTATTTGCCTGCACGATGTCTTTGACAAGTTTTGGGCTTTGTAAGACGCGGATCACTGCCATCCGGTCCAGTTCATCGTCATCTACCAGTAGTAATCGCATGTTTATTCCTTTGTGACTGGGAGTTCGACCAGGCGCCAGTAATGCTCAATAAAACCGATGACCTCAAGAAAGTCGCGGTCCATATGTTGTTTGAATACATAGCCTGCGACATGATTGCGGTAGGCCGCAACCAGATCCTCATCGGACTTTGAGGTAGTGAGTACAAATACCACGGCATGGGTCAGTTGCGGGTCGGTGCGCAGGGCATTTAAAAATTCCAGGCCATTCATGCGCGGCATATTGAGGTCTAGCAGAATAATATAGGGCGCAGGCACGGCGCCCGCATGTAATAGTTCTAGCGCCTCGCGGCCATCGCGTGCCCGCAACACGGTGTTGAGTAGACGTAATTTGCGTAAGGCGCGTTCCAGCGCAATGGCGTCGATATCGTCGTCGTCAACAATCAGCAGGGTGACTTCTTTATAGTTTTGTTTCTGCAAGACTTGCACGCGTCAGTCTCTCCTCTATATTGATTGGCCAGGTAAAGCGGATAGCGCAGCCGCGGATACCGTCGGAATCGATGCTGGTGTGGCCGCCGTAGGTTTCCACAATCTTTTTCACCAGTGCCAGCCCCATGCCACTGCCTTCCACTTCATCGCGTGGACGCAGGGTTTGAAACATGATGTAGACGCGCTCCTGGTATTCTGGCGAAATGCCAGGCCCGTCGTCGGTGACGCTGAACTCATAGTAGCCTTTACCTGCGATGCGCCCGTTGAGCTGGATATGACCTTGTGATTGATCATGATGCTTGATGGCATTGGTAAACAAGTTACGCAGCACTTGCTCCAGTGGCGTGGCCAGGGTGTTGAAAGTGGGCAGGTCTGGAGCCACTTCAAGAGTAAAACCCTCAGGCGGGGCTTGCAGCTCGAAAATAGTTTGCGCCCATTTGCCGAGATCTACCTGGCTGACGCTGCCTTCCATCCGCCCGGCACGTGAGTACGCCAGCAGGTCGTCGAGCAGGCGCTCCATGCGACGTAGACGTCCGCGTAGTAGCGTCATATGTTGCGGAATCGCATCCAACTGGCCATGATTAAGGTCTTCTTCTATCCAGTGCGAAATCTGGAAGATGCCGCGCAATGGCGACTTCAGGTCATGCGAAGCGACATAGGCAAATGTCGCCAGTTCTTTATTGCTGCGCTCCAGTTCATCGCGGTGTTCAGCCAGTTTTTCACTGGCTTTGACGCGCGCAGAAATATCGGTAATGGCCGACAGCACCTTCACGCCATCATCAGTTTCGATTGGGTTGAGGCCGACTTCGACCGGGAATTCGCTGCCGTCTTTGCGACGGCCATACAGGTCGCGGCCGGTGCCCATGGCGCGTGGACTTAAATCGGAGAAAAAAGAGCTGCGGTGATGCGGGTGTTTATGACGGAAACGCTCAGGCAGTAAGATATCAATTGATTGCCCCAAGAGCTCGTCGCGGCTGTAGCCAAAGATGCGTTCGGTCTGGTTGTTCACCATTTCGACGATGCCGACCTTATTGACCATCACCATCGCGTTGGGCGCGGCTTCGACCACCTGGCGAAAACGTTCCTCCATACGCTTGCGTGCCGAAATATCGGTAATGGCTGATAGCACCTTAATGCCATCGTCGGTTTCAATCGGGTTAAGCCCGACTTCGACCGGAAACTCGCTGCCATCTTTGCGGCGACCAAATAAGTCGCGGCCAGTGCCCATAGCACGAGGGCTTAAGTCAGAAAAGAAAGAGGCGCGGTGGTGTGGATGCTGATGGCGGAAGCGCTCTGGCAGCAAGATGTCGATCGATTGACCCAGTAACTCGACCCGGCTGTAGCCAAAGATGTTTTCTGTTTGGGTATTCACCATTTCGATGACGCCGGTGTGATTCACCATGACCATCGCCGTAGGTGCGGCTTCAACTACCTGACGTAAACGCAGGTTGGCGCGTTCGATATCCCCAATGTCATCATGCATGACAGCCCCCTTTTGAACCAGCAAAAAACTTGTCTGACGAGTGTGAGCTTTAGTGCGAATGTCTCTGGAACGCTTATTGCAGATGCAGTTTTATATTTATACTAAAGTATATCCATGTCATCGATGGTAATGCAATGTGCATGGGCATCGTTTTATGCGAATTTTTATCAGCATGGGGCAGAGGCTTAGATAAGGTGTGCCATACATCGAGTTTAGGGGATGCCAATAATCTTGAGGTACTCTTCTAAGGTGAACGTGAGCTCCTGTAGCGAGCTATTGACTTCATCCAGATGCTGGTTGCTGTTTAAATGCAGTTTTTCAAGTAGCACTTTGTGTTTTTCTACCGCATCTAAATGCGCTTCCAGTTTGGCTTCTTTGAGTTCGTTGTTCATGGTACACCCCCTTTAATAGATATGTTTACTCTAACAGGCTTTGGCCGCAGGTGCTTGGCTTACATCAAACCCCTGATGGTTGGAGTCATCTGAAGTCTGCAAAGTTTGTGGTGAGAGCAGATAAACCGGGTTGCAGCGCCGACCAAGTTAAAGCTTGCATGGCTTGTTTCAATAGTGATGGCTCTTTAAAATGGCGGCATGTCTGTTGCCCTGATTCAACAATACCTTCCTGGTTATCCTGCCCATGTGCGCGCGCAAATCACGCACTTGCATGCGCAAGGGCAGCTGGGGGCTTATATTCAGCAACGTTATCCGCAGATGCACGTGATACAAAGTGATAAGGCTTTGTATGATTTTTGCACGGCGCTCAAGCAGCGCTATTTAAAAAACGCCCCCTTGCTCGATAAGGTGTATTTTGACAACAAACTGACCATTGAAAAGCAGACCTTGGGCCTGAACACCGCCATTTCACGCGTGCAAGGCGGCAAACTCAAGGCCAAAAAAGAAATCCGTATTTCGGCATTTTTTAAAGCAGCGCCACTGGAATTTTTGCAGATGATTGTGGTGCATGAGCTGGCGCACTTAAAAGAGCGCGATCACGACAAGGCGTTTTACCAGTTGTGTTTGCATATGGAGCCTAACTATATGCAGTATGAGTTTGATTGCCGCGTGTATTTGTTGTGGCAGGTCTTGAATCCCCCCGCGACGCCAGTCGTCTAGCCAAATAAGTCATCTAGCGGATTTTTACCGTTGGATGCTGGCTTGCTGGCAACGCGGCTGGCCGTGAATTCTTCTGCAATATTGTCGCGGTAATAGCTCCACGGGCTGCTGGCATTTTTGAGGGTACGCCAAATACTTTCGCCGACGTTGGCATATGCCAGTGCGCTGCCATCTTCAAGTTCTACGCTTAAAGTCCGTGTTTGTGCATCGTAACCAATCGCGCGCAGTTTGCCAGAGTGGATGCGGCGTTTGTCCATGGCGCTAGCAGCAGCCACCCGTTTTACAACCGCAGGATTTACCGGCGGGCTTCAAGCCCTTGTGTTGCCAGGCTTTTAAAAACGCCTCTTTACTCATGGGCTGTATGTTGAGCGATTGCTGCAGCGCGTCATCCACCACTTGTGTCTGGTAATGTTGAAAATGCGCCAGGTATTTAGCATAGGCGCGGTCGGCGCCCCGCAGTTGTTGCCAATGTGTCCAGATCCATTTTTTAATTGCAAACATACCAACTCCTGCCGTTGTGGCGATGACTAACCGCATATTAAACTAATTTTGCCATCCATTTAATGCGTGTGATGGTTTGAGTCCGTTTGTTTAGTCGAGTTCATAGCGCGTGGCTTCTATGCGCTGGACAATGGCTGGGATTTCACTGGCGGGCATGGGCGCCGAGAATAAAAAGCCCTGTGCGCCATAACAGCGCATGGCTTTAAGTTGCTCCAAGCTGACAACCGCCTGTATGCCCTCGGCGATGACTTCTATATTGAGGTTTTTTGCTAGCTCCAGCGTGGAGCGCACAATCGCCAGGCTGGAAGCATCCTGATGCATTTCGCGGATAAATTGCTGGTCGATTTTCAGGTAGTGCAAAGACAGTTGTTGCAGGTAAAGCAGGGAGCTGTAGCCGGTGCCATAATCATCGATACTGATTTTGATGCCAAGCGCAATCAGGCCTGACAGCAACTGCTTAACGCGTCTGGGATCCGCGAGTGCGCTGGACTCGGTAATTTCGACCTCTATTCGGTGCGCGGGCATGCCATGTTTTTCCAGTGCCTGTTGCATCTCTTTGACCAGGTCAAAGTTCATCAGGTCGCGTGCCGTGACGTTCACCGCGATGATCAAATCCAGCTGCTGTTGATGCCAGCGTTGCCACTGCCGGGTCGATTCATTGAGCACCCATTTGAACAGCGTGTGGATGAGGTCGGTGTTTTCAATCTGAGGCACAAACTCGCCTGGCATAATCAAGCCCCGTCGCGGATGTTGCCAGCGTACCAGCGCCTCTACCCCTATGACGGTTTGCGTCGCTAAATGTACTTTTGGCTGGTAGTAAACCACAATTTGCTGCTGCTGAATGGCTTGCCTGAATTCGTTGATGACCCAGCTTTTATCATCGGTTTTATCACGCATCGCCAGGTAGCATTCGACTTGCGACTGGCTCTCTTTCGCCCACAAGAGTGCACGCTCACTTTCGCGTTGCATGTTGGCAAACGTATGTTTGGAAAAAGAAGCTGCGATGGAGATGCCTATGCTACAGCTGACTTTGGTGGTGAGGCCATTGACCACAAACGGTTGTTCCAGCAGTTGGTGAATATGCCAGGCTTGTTGCTCTACCATGGCTTTTTCCGGCACATTGAGCATCAGTAAAATAAACTCATCACCGTCGACGCGGGCAAAGTGGTCGCCGTGCACCTGGCTATCATGATAAAGCCTTTTAGCGACAGCTTTTAAAATAAGATCACCCAGGCCAAAGCCAAAAATATTGTTAAAGGCTTTAAAGCCATCAATGTCCATCAGTAACATGGCATTGAAGCTATGCGGTAGCGGTTTGCGCGCGGTATAAATGCTGTTTTCGACCACTTGTTCAAGGTAATTGCGATTAGGAACGCCGGTGAGGTAGTCGGTGCGATTTTGTTTTTCCAGTTGCTGCTTGACCTCTATGATGTGCTGCATGGTGCCTCTGAGTTGAAACCAGCCAATGATAAACACAATAAAAAATCCCACTAAAATGCCGACAGTGGCCGGGTGCAAGGCTTGAAAATAGCGTAGCAGCAAGGCCACTGGAAACAACAGTGCCAGCGGGAGCAATAGCGTCAGAATGTGATTGGCATGACGGCCATGTTCACTGGCACGCGGTTGGCTGAGTTGCGCCAGGTCAGGGTGTAACGCGACGCTGGCAAAATTCACATAAGCCATGAGCCAGAACAGCAGATTGAGATCACTAGGGACGGCCAGGCTATTGCTGGTGCCGTGAAAAACACACTCCCCGATCGCAAAAGAGAGAATGCCCAGGCATAACTGGATAAATACCCGTGAGGCATAAGCGGCACTACTGGTCCAAAGCCATAGCAGCATGCCTATTTCTATAAATGAGAGGCAGGGGTATAGCATGCGAAAGATCTGTGGTCGGTCTAACGAAAAGCCGTGATGCAGAATGGTGGGTAAAAACAGGAACTGCCAGCCAATCAGCATTAGGCTGGTGGCCAGTATCCAGCCTTGAAAAAAACCGTGACGCGGAAATTGTGGCTGCTTGTAGCAAGCTAACTGCCACAAGCTACTCATCATGGCCAGATGCCCGCTGAGCAAGCACATGTCGGCGAGCGACAAGTGCATGCCAAACGCACCGCTGACATCTGTATTGGCCTCGATGAGCCCACCCAGGCATTGCGCGCTGATGGCGATGGCAAACTGTCGCCATGGCTGGATTGGACGCGGGCCTTGTTGCCCAATGCCTAGCCAGATGACTCCGGCACTTGAGCAGGCAATTAAAAAATACCAGCTATCTCTAAGCCCCAGGGGGCTCAGCAGGGGCAGGCAACTGGCCGCGAGCAGGCCTAGCAGCCAGAACATCCTCCAGTCTAACTTCAGGGCTGCCAAAAACGGCGACATAATGACTCCGGCTGATGGGGGCGCAATTAAATAGAAAACATAGGAGCCGCTATTAAACACTGCTTTTATAACATGTGTAAATATGTGTTTTTAATGTTGAAGTTGATGCAGGCTGTTGCGCTTGGTGTAAGGGATTAAACTGCTTTTACCAGTTTAAATAAAACGACTGCGGAGGTTTTCTATTACACTCGTTGAGCGTCTACAGAGGGCGCCATTGCTTATCGTTTCTTGAATCTTTGCATCAGAAAGTATGGCTGTTGTCAGCCCCCAATATATGTCCAACGCGTTCTATTTCAATCTGATTTTATTTTTTCTGGTGGCGATTATTGCGCTGTAAGTGCTGGCGAAGAAACTACGCTGGCCGCCTGCCGTGGCGCAACTGATAGGCGGGGTGCTGATTGCGTTTATCCCCGGCTTGCCTGCATTTGAAATCGACCCTGCGCTGGTGTTGGTGGTGTTTTTGCCGCCGCTGTTGATGGCGGGCGCTTATTTCACGGTCTGGCATGAATTCAGGCGTCACCTGGCGGGCATTTTGCTACTGGCGATAGGCGCTGTGCTGTTTACCACGCTGGTGGTGGGGCTGGCGCTGCATAGCTTAACCCCAGCATTGCCATGGGCCGCCTGTTTTGCCTTAGGGGCGATTGTGTCGCCACCGGATGCCATCGCCGCCAAGGCCGTGTTGCAACGGGTGGCATTACCACGCAAATTGCTCGTGTTGCTGGAGGGGGAAAGCCTGCTCAATGACGCCACCGGCCTGGTGTTGTACAAGTTCTCAATCGTCGCCATGCTGACCGGCGTGTTTTCCATGACCGGGGCGATTGAAGAGTTTGCCTGGCTCAGCATTGGCGGCATCCTGCTCGGGGGCGCGTTTGGTTATTTAGTCTATAAAACCTTGCGCTATTTACACGACACCGAGCTCATGATTCTCGCCTCTGCCTTACCGGGCTGGATTTGCTATGTGGTGGGCGAACATATTGGCGTGTCGGGCGTGATTGCCACGGTGACTTACGGCATGATGCTGGGCTGGCACCAGCACGAAATCATGACCGCCACCGCTAGACGTCGTGGGGCTGCTTTTTGGGAAATCATGATTTTTGTGTTTGAGTCGCTGGTGTTTATCCTGATCGGCCTGTCGTTGCGCGGCGTGTGGGATCGGATTGCCGAAGGCAGCAAGTCGATGGCGGATTACAGCTTGGAGGTGTTGCTGGTATTGGCGGTGGTGATTGTGTCGCGCTTTGTCTGGGTGTTTGCCGTCGATGGGCTGGCCGGATTATTCAGCAAGCGCGCAACCGCTGCCTCGAGTAGTTGGCGTGAGTCGTTTGTGACCAGTTGGGCTGGCATGCGCGGCGTGGTCACGCTGGCCGCGGCGCTGGCGGTGCCCGCCGAGGTGCCGGGACGTGACCTGATGTTGCTGTGCGCGTTTGCCGTGATCCTGGTCACCGTGTTGTTTCAGGGCACCACTATTGGCTGGGTGATCCGCGTGCTCAAATTAAAAGCGACTACGCATGAGCGGACTTATCTCAACGAGCCGCAAACCTGGGCGCGCATCGAGCAGGCGCAATATGCGGTGGTGAACAAGCTGGCGTATGACGCACAAGGCACCCTGCAACACCCGCGTTTGCTAGAGCAATATGGCTATCGCCAAAGTCTATCAGACAAGCATAAAAACGATGCCATGCTGCCGGACGATATCCGTAAAGCACATTTTAATCTGGTGCTGGCGGCAGTAGCTGCCGGGCGTGAGGAGTTGCTCAAGTTACATCGTTCGGGCCAGATTCATGATGAATTACTGCATATGATGGAGCGCGACCTAGATATCCAGGAAATAGCGGCTTTACATAGTCGAGGATAAGACCATCCTGTCCACATTTTTTGTGGATAACTTTTGGGATGTGCTGTGGGTGGATTGTTTAACTCTATGATTTTAATGATGAAATTGAGGGTGATTAAAATCTGCACGTAAAAAATATTTTGCTAAATTTCTTGCTGAACGCTATTTTTTGTGTATTGCCAGCCCGCAGTCGGCGGCGTAGCATAAGCTGATCACTGTTGCCAATAAGGAGGCCATGATGAAGCGACTGTTTTATATCGATTATCCACAAGAGCATTTTGAGGGGCAGGCACACCGCTACCGTTGTGCGTTTTGCAAGCAGGAGACCACGCAGATCAATGGCCGCCTCGAGGGACATTTGCCCAGTTGTGAGTATCGCGTGACGCTGGAAAAAGCAGGCTTTGAGTGCAACCGCAACACGCCGACGCCGCATGAAGACATGGCCGATGAAGTGGACTAAGCGCTGCACGCCATCGCCAGCGCATTTTTTCTTGGATAACAAGCTAACCTTATGACGACTTTTACCCCCTTGCCATCTCTGATCGGCGGCCTGCTGATCGGTTTTTCGACCCTGTTGATGATACTCTGGCTGGGTAAGATTGCTGGTGTCAGTGGCATAGTCGGCCAGCTCTGGTCCGCCGCCGCGGGTGACCGTGCCTGGCGCCTGGCCTTTATCAGCGGCCTGATGCTCGCCCCGCTATTGTATGTGTGTTGGGCGCCATTACCCGCTGTGCAAATAGCCACCAGCACACCGATGTTAGTGGTGGCCGGTCTACTGGTCGGGTTTGGCACGCGCTTGGGCAGCGGTTGCACCAGTGGCCACGGCGTTTGCGGTTTGTCGCGCTTATCCTTGCGCTCGCTGGTTGCCACGCTCACGTTTATGGCAACGGCGATACTGGTGGTGTGGCTCTTGCGTCATGCATAAGGAGAATCTCATGTCGAGCGTCATTGCATTATTGGCGGGCGTGATCTTTGGCCTGGGCCTCATCATCGGTGGCATGACCAATCCCGCCAAGGTGTTGGCCTTTCTGGACATCGCCGGTGATTGGGACCCTTCACTGGCATTTGTCATGATGGGGGCGATTGCCGTCGGTTTTTTTGCCTTTAGAGTTGCACGCAGGCAGGCCATCAGCAGGCTGGGACTCCCCATGCAACTGCCTGCCACCACCTTGATTGATCGCAAGCTGGTGCTTGGCGCCATCTTGTTTGGCGCCGGTTGGGGCATCGCTGGTTTTTGTCCTGGCCCGGCCGTGGCGTCAATCCTCATCGGCGGACGTGAGGTGTGGATATTTGTGGCCAGCATGCTGGCAGGCATGGGCTTGTATACCTGGGCAGCCAGGCGCGGCTGGCTGTAAGCCGCTATGTCTGGTCTTGCCAGAGCTTGCGGTAGCGCCACAAGGTGGTTCGCCCAACGCCCAATTGTTTGGCGGCCTGGGTCAGGTTGCCGTCGCTAGCTGCCAGCGCCTGTAAGATCTCTGTTTCTGACAGCGTTTTTCGGCCAGTGCTAACAGTCGCCATATTGGGAGTTGCCTGCTGCGTGGCTTGTAACTCCGTTGGTAAGTCAGTCACCTCTATCTGTTTGCCATCACACATCACCAGGGCGTAATGCATCACATTGCGTAATTCGCGCACATTACCTGGCCAGTCATAGGTCATCAATTGCTGCATGGCGGCCGAGCTCACCACCGGCAAACGATCATCACTGAATTGTTGTTTTAACAGGTGGCGGATAATCAGCGGGATATCCTGCTTGCGTGCATTTAACGGCGGAATGAACAGCGGAATGACCCGTAGGCGGTACAGCAAGTCCTGCCGGAACCGCCCGGCCTTGACCTCTTCACGTAGCGCTTTATGCGTGGCCGCCAGGATACGGACATTCGCCAATAAGGGTTTGTCCGCGCCCACAGGCAGGTATTCTCCGCTCTCTAACACACGTAACAAGCGTGCCTGCAATGCAATTGGCAGCTCTGCGATTTCATCCAGCAATAATGTGCCGCCTTCGGCACGGCCAAACAGGCCTTGGTGATCGCGCACCGCGCCAGTAAACGCGCCTTTGACATGACCAAACAGTTCACTTTCCAGAATGCCCGCATTCAGCGTGGCGCAGTTAATGGCTACAAACGGTGCCTTGTGGCGGGCACTTTCGCCATGAATCGCGCGGGCCACTAACTCTTTACCGGTGCCTGAGTCACCACGGATCAGTACCGGCATGTCGGTGTTAGCCACGCGGCGTATCATCTCGAACACTTTGTACATCTCTGGCGCATGGCTGATGAGGCCATATTTTTCTGCCATGTCGCTGGCCGCTGGGCGCGCGTCTGCTGCGCGCTGTGGTAACAGGATTTCCAGGCCACCGTCAAAGCTGCCGTCGGCGGCCTGAAAAGCCATGGCGTATTTAATCACGCCTTGTAGCTGGCCATCGTCACGCTGCAACTGCAGTGGAAACGCGGTGACTTTCCCTGACTCGGTGAGCCCGCAACCGCGCATGCATTGTATGCAACGATTGGCGGTGAGGCAGCTTTCGCCCCGCAGGGCTTGTGCTGCGTAGCCTAGTAGTTTTTCAGCGCCTGGGCTCCAAAAGCTAATTTTCTTGGCGCGGTCCACCGTGAACACGGCGGCATCCGGCATGATTAGTGCAATCATGCGGGCCAGTGATTCGCCCTGTGACTGGCTGAGTTGCGGTGGATGCGCAAAAAAATCGATATTAGGTTGTTCCATTTTAGGTTTTGAAACGTTCCAGTGTTTAATTGTGATGTTTCATTGAAACATTTAATCGCGACACTGGCAAGTCAATGGGTATGCTAAGTCATTGATTTTGATAAATATAGAGATGATTTGAAACAATGGCATTGCTTTTGCTATGACCTATTAGGTGACATGGAGGCGAGACCAGATGATTTTTGAGCAGTTTTTTGAAGCAGACAGTAGTACCTACACCTATTTGCTCGGCTGTGAAGATAGTCGGCAAGCCGTGCTGATCGACCCGGTGGCGGTGGATGTGGTGCGCTATATTGACGCTTTGGCGGGGCATGGCCTGACGCTGATTTATACGCTGGAAACCCATGTCCACGCCGACCATGTGACCGCCGCAGATGCCTTGCGTCAACGCCTGGGCAGCAAGAGTGTGGTGCATCGGGATGCCGGTGCGTTGTGCGGTGACTTGCTGGTGACGGAGGGCACGCGTCTGCAGGTCGGCGCGCTGGAGATCGAGGTGCGCTACACCCCAGGCCATACCAATGGCTGTGTCAGTTATTTGGTGGGCGACCGTATCTTTACCGGAGATGCCTTGCTGATTAATGGCTGTGGGCGCACTGACTTTCAACAGGGCGATGCCGGGCAGCTGTATGACAGCATACACCACAAGATTTTCACGCTACCGGATGCCACGCTGGTATACCCTGGGCATGATTACCACGGACGGACGGTATCGACCGTGGGTCATGAAAAACAGAGTAATGCGCGTCTTGGTGGACACATCACCCGCGCAGCGTTTATAGAACTGATGGCGAATTTGAAACTGGCGTATCCCAAGCAGATCGATGTCGCGCTGCCCGCCAACCAGGCCTGTGGCAAGCAGGCGGACAGGATCAAGCAGTCATCATGAGCCCTCAGCGCTGGCAACGTGACTTACCATGCCTGCGCTGGGCTTCTGGCTATCAGCGCCCGCAAGCACTGCGCGATGCCACCGCCGCCGTGATTGTGACGCTGATGCTGGTGCCACAGGCGCTGGCTTATGCCATGCTTGCAGGCTTGCCGCCGCAAGTCGGCTTATACGCCAGTATGTTACCTTTGGTCGCCTATGCGTTGCTCGGCACCAGCAGCACGCTAGCCGTCGGGCCGGTGGCCGTGGCGGCATTGATGACGGCGAGCGCGATTGCGCCTTATTCGGCCCAAGATGCCGCCGCTGGCATGCAAGCGGCGATGATTCTGGCCTGTCTCTCCGGCCTGATGCTGGTATTAGCAGGCTTCTTGCGACTCGGCTTTCTCGCAAACTTTCTGTCACATCCGGTCATGGCCGGGTTTCTTAATGCCACCAGTCTGCTGATTGCCAGCAGCCAGTTACCCATCTTGCTGGGGTTGTCAGCGGGTGGTGACCATTTGCTCACCTTATGGCAGAACCTCTTGGTACATCTGCCTGCAATCCACCCACCCACCGTCATGCTCTCCAGCCTCACCTTGCTGCTGCTTCTGGCGGGGCGGCGTTATGGGTCCGCGGTTGGCCAGTGGTTAGGCCTGAGTCATGATTGGGCACATACCCTGAGTCGTTTGCTGCCTGCGCTAGTCGTGATTGTCGCGACGCTGGCCGCGCAGGCCAAGTGGTCTTGGATGTCTGGCGTGCGACTCCTCGGCGAGATTCCGGCAGGGTTGCCTGCGCTGGCTTTGCCACCCTGGCAAGGCCCACTCTGGCAATCATTGCTGATGCCAGCGCTGCTGATTTCGGTGGTGGGGTATGTTGAATCCATCTCTGTGGCCCAGCATTTGGCCATGCAGCGTCGCGAGCGTATCGACCCCGATCAGGAACTAATCGCATTAGGTGCCGCCAATCTGCTGGCGAGTGTGAGTGCTGGCCAACCAGTAGCTGGCGGCGTCGCCCGTTCGGTGGTCAATATGGATGCCGGGGCACAAACACCGGCTGCCGGTTTTTTGACTGCGCTCGGCATGTTGCTGGCCACGCTGTGTTTAGCAAACTGGCTGAGTGATTTACCCAGATTTGTCCTGGCGGCGACGATTATGGTTGCCGTACTCAGTGTGTTTGATGCCCAGGTATTTATCGTAACCTGGCGCCGCAATCGCAGTGACCTGATGGCGCTGGTCATCACTTTTCTGATTACCTTGTTGGTGAACGTGGAGACAGGCCTCGGTGCTGGCGTCCTGCTGTCGATTGCCATGCATCTGTATCGCAGCAGTCGACCCCATATTGCGGTTGTTGGGCAGGTTCCCGGCACCGAGCATTTTCGCAATATTGCGCGGCATCAGGTGCAGGTGTGCCCCGATGTGGTGACCTTGCGTGTGGATGAAAGCTTGTATTTTGCGAACGCCAGATACCTGGAACAAAAGGTGCTCGAAGTAGTGGCTGACCAGCCACAACTGAAACATCTGGTGCTGATGTGTTCGGCTGTGAATGAGATAGACGGCAGTGCGCTGGAGGTGCTGGAAATGATCAACCACCACTTGTCGCGGCTGGGCATAGGCTTTCATTTGTCCGAGGTGAAGGGGCCGGTGATGGACCTGCTGCAACACAGTGCCTTGCCTCAACACCTCAATGGCCAGATTTATCTGACGCAATATCAGGCGTATGCCTCGCTGGCCTGCCTGCCCCAGATTTAACACACCAGACTTAACACAATTACCTTTTGGTATCGTCGCAAACCATGCGTGTCGCGATTGCGTCAGCCCGCCTGCACATCAGCCTAAATCTGCAGGCAGATTTTGCCAACGTGCTGGTTGGTTTCCTGGTATTGAAATGCTTGCACGATGTCTTCTACGGCAAACACCTGATCAATCACAGGGCGTAAACCATTGGCATCAATGGCCTGAATCATGGCTTGTTGCTGCGCCCGATTGCCGACCAGTACGCCTTGTAAGCGTAATTGTTTGATCAGCGCCGTCACCAGCGGAAAATCGCCCGCCAGGCCAGTCAAAATGCCAATCACCGAGATATGGCCGCCCACACGCGCGGCGAGCATCGATTGCTCCAGGGTGGCTGGACCACCGACTTCCACAATATGGTCGACGCCGCGACCACCCGATATTTCTCGCGCCAGCGGGCCCCATTGCGGCGTGCTTTTGTAGTTGATGAGGTGGTCTGCACCCAAGGCGCGCAGTTTTTCTAGTTTGGCGTCGCTGGACGAAGTGGCAATCACAGTAGCGCCTGCCAGTTTGGCAAATTGCAGCGCAAACATAGACACGCCGCCCGTGCCTTGCACCAGCACGGTATCGCCAGGTTTGAGATGGTCGTCTGCCATCAGCGATCGCCAGGCCGTGAGTGCGGCAGTGGTGAGGGTAGAGGACTCAATATGACTCCAGCCTGTGGGTGCGCGCGTGAATGACGCCACTGATGCGGTGACCAGTTCGCGTGCATAGCCATCGATGCCATCGCCGGGCACGGTGGCAAAACCTTCGACTTGCGGTTCGCCAGATTGCCAGGTGGGGAAAAACGTACTGACCACCGCATCGCCGACATTAAACTCAGTGACACCCTCGCCGACGGCAACCACTTCACCCGCGCCATCGGCCATCGGGATGCGTGGCTCACTCGGCCCCCACATGCCGCTGACCACGGCAAAGTCGTGGTAGTTAAGGGAATTGGCATACAGCCTGACCGTGATTTCTCCTGCGTTAGGCGCATTGGCTGCGCGTGTGCCGATGGTCACGTTGTGATAGCCGCCACCGGCTTGCAAAATAATGGCTTTACTCATTTCATTCTCCTCAAGCATCGTCATCAGACATAGATGGTGGACGCTATGTTTTTGATTGTGCCGTGCTGTCGACTGGATGTACATGATCCACATCAATCGTAGCTTTCATGCAGACATAGCGGACCGGTGCGCAGCCGTTAACAATATTAAATTTCCTGTTTATCGTGCATGAAACACACATACATACAGATGTGTATGTTAGTATATTTTTCACGATAACCAACTTGAGATTGGTTCTGCCGACTGGCATCAACAAATTTTCAAAAGGAACAACCCCCATGAAACTAACAATCAATGGCAAAGAGACCGAGTTAAATGTCAGCGATGATATGCCTATTTTGTGGGCGATTCGCGATGTGGCGGGCATGACGGGCACCAAGTTTGGCTGTGGCATGGCGCAATGTGGCGCTTGTACCGTGCATCTGGATGGCCAGGCCATCCGCTCATGTGTGACGCCGGTGAGCGCGGCGGTGGGTAAACAAATCACTACTATTGAGGCCATGCAGGACGACAAAGTCGGGCAAGCGGTGCAAGCCGCCTGGCAGCAGATTGATGTGGTGCAATGCGGCTATTGTCAGTCTGGTCAGATCATGTCTGCCACCTCATTACTTAAGCAAAATCCTAAGCCCAGCGATGCCGATATCGATGCCGCCATGAGCGGCAATATCTGTCGTTGCGGCACTTATCAACGTATCCGCACAGCGATTCACGAAGCTGCGGCTAAACTGGCTTAAGGGGAGAAAACCATGAACGATATGATTAATCTCTCGCGTCGCAGCTTTATTAAAAGTACTGCGCTGGTGGCCGGTGGCTTGGTGGTGGCTTTTAGCATTCCGCAGGCCAAGCGTTTTATGGGCGTGGCGAATGCGGCAGAGGCGATGCCCTTGCCTGCGCCAAATGCCTTTTTGCGCATAGGCGCTGATGACAGTATTACGGTGATGCTGGCGCATAGCGAAATGGGGCAGGGCGTATGGACGACTTTGCCGATGCTGATTGCGGATGAGCTGGATGCGGACTGGAGCAAGGTCAAGGTTGAGCATGCACCTGCCGCGCCGGCCTATATCCACACCGCGTATGGCATCCAGATTACTGGTGGCTCATCGACCACCTGGTCTGAGTTTGATCGTTATCGCCAGGCGGGTGCTTTGACGCGTGCGCTGTTAATGCAGGCGGCTGCTAAGCAATGGAATGTCCCAGTGACGGAGTTACGCACTGAAAACGGCGCGGTGATTCATGGCACACAACAATTGCGTTATGGCCAACTGGTAGAAACCGCGAGCCAGCTAGAAACACCCACCAGCGTGACGCTGAAAAAACCGGAACAATGGAAATTTATTGGCAAAGCAACCAAGCGTCTGGACAGCACAGAAAAAATCAATGGCACGGCCAAATTTGGCCAGGATGTGCAATTTGACGGACTGAAAGTGGCCATGGTAGCGCGTGCGCCGGTGTTTGGCACCAGCTTGAAAACTGTGGATGACAGCGCGGCGCTAAAAATACCGGGCGTGATTAAGGTGGTGAAAGTGCCAACGGGCGTGGCGGTGATTGCCGAACATTACTGGGCGGCCAAGCAAGGGCGCGAAGCGCTTAAATTAGAGTGGGATGTGGCCGGGCATGACAAGCCGGACTCCGCGGCCTTGTTGAAGCAATATCAGGCACTGGCACAACAGCCAGGCTTGCAGGCGGCCAACGCGGGGGATGTGGTTGCTGCCAGCAAACAGGCCAAGCAGGCCGTGACGGCAGAGTATGTGTTGCCTTATTTGTCGCATGCGCCGATGGAGCCGCTCAACTGCGCGGTGAAAATTTCTGACCAGGGCTGCGACATCTGGACCGGGACGCAAATGCAAACCACGGACCAGGCTTCGGCTGCTAAAATTTTGGGTCTCAAGCCAGAACAAGTGAATATCCATACCCAGTTTTTAGGCGGTGGCTTTGGCCGTCGCGCTAATCCGCGGGCGGATTTTGTGTCTGAGGCGGTGCAGGTGGCCAAAGCCGCTGGCCTGCCAGTAAAAACGGTGTGGAGCCGCGAAGATGATATCAAGGGTGGTTTTTACCGACCGATGTTTGTGCACCGCGCGACGGTTGCGCTGGACAAACAGGGCAAGCCATTGGCCTGGCAACATACTCTGGTCGGGCAATCCATCATCAAAGGCACGCCGTTTGAAGCTTTTATGATTAAAGAAGGCATCGATGCGACCTCGGTGGAGGGCGTGGCAGATTCGCCCTATGTGAAAGGCACCGCCAACCATCAGGTGCAACTGCATTCAGTGCAGAGCGATGTACCGGTGTTGTGGTGGCGCTCGGTGGGCCATAGCCATTCAGGCTTTGTCATGGAAAGCCTGATCGATGAACTGGCGCACGCCAGCAAACAAGATCCGCTGGCCTATAGACGTCAATTACTCAAAGACCATCCGCGCCATCTGGCTGCACTCAACCTGGCGTCTGATAAAGCCGGCTGGGGCAAACCATTACCCAAGGGCGTGTTCCGCGGGATTGCCGTGCATGAGTCGTTTGGCAGTTATGTGGCGCAAGTGGCTGAGGTGTCTGTGAAAGACGGCGAAGTGAAAGTGCACCGTGTGGTGGTGGCGATTGATTGCGGCCTGGCGGTGAACCCGGATGGCGTCAAGGCGCAAATGGAGTCTTCGGTTGCCTATGCGCTGGGCGCGGCATTGAGCAGTGAAATCAGTTTTAAAGACGGGCAAGTGGTGCAATCTAATTTTCACGATTATCAGGTGTTGCGCATGAAAGACATGCCCAAGGTCGAGGTGCACATTGTCGCCAGCACCGAGAAAATGGGCGGTGTCGGTGAGCCGGGCGTGCCGCCATTGGCGCCTGCGGTGGCCAATGCGATATTTGCCGCCACTGGTAAACGTATCCGCTGCCTGCCCATAGGCGAGCAACTGGCGTAAGCGTATGCAATCGACAGATTGGGAAGTGCTGCAACGCGCCAGTGATTGGCTGCAACAAGGCTATCGCGCGCACCTGTTTACCGTGATCCAGACCTGGGGCTCGGCGCCGCGTTTGCCGGGCGCCATTCTGGTGGTGCGTGAAGATGGGCATTTGATTGGCTCGGTGTCTGGCGGCTGTATTGAGGACGACCTGGCAGATAAAGCCAAACACCAGCAGTTACCCACGCAGCCGGCTATTCTTGAATACGGCATTCACCAGGACGAAGCGCAACGTTTTGGCATCCCGTGTGGTGGCCAGCTTAAAATTTTTGCTGAACCGCTGACGCAGGCCGCGCAACTGGCCCCTATGCTGGAGAGTTTGTCACAGCGCCGTTTGTTAAAGCGCTCGGTCAATTTGCACAGTGGTGAGATACGCCATCAGCCTGTGTTGCCAGAGGGCTTGCCGTATCTGGAGAACGACTGGTTTCACAGCTACTTTGGCCCGCAATGGCGCTTGCTGATCATTGGCGCCAACCAATTGGGCTCGGTGCTGGCCGCTATGGCGCAAGCGCTGGATTTTCATGTCATGATTTGTGACCCGCGTGAAGAAATGCGTGCCGAATGGCATGTAGAGGGCGCAGACTGGTTGCCGGGTATGCCGGACGATGTGGTGCTGGACATTACGCCTGACCCGCATACGGCGATTGTGGCGGTGACGCATGACCCCAAGCTGGATGACATGGCTTTGCTGGAGGCCTTAAAGTCAGAGGCATTTTATATCGGCGCCTTGGGGTCGGTTAAAAACCAGGAAAAGCGCAAGCAGCGTTTGCGTAGCTTTGATTTAAGTGAGCAGGAAGTCAATCGCCTGCATGGCCCGGTGGGCTTGCGCATTGGGAGCCGCACCCCGGCTGAAATTGCGGTGTCTATTCTGGCTGAATTGATTCAGGTGCGGTCGCAGTTGCAACAGCTTGGGCTCGCGCAAGCCAGTGCCAATCTGGCTGCGGCTTGATCCGTATGGTGTTAAACCAGGTCTGCAGGGGTGTCAATATCCTTCAAGATGCCTGCATCCTGGCATTCAAATCTTAACATCTCGGCCTGATGCGCACGCAACACCGCGCGCGCGCCCTGATCTCCTTCAACTTGCAGTAATTCCGGCATCAGGTCACTGGCAAAGCCAACCGGGTGCCCAGGCTGGCCCTGAAATATGGGCTGTACCAATCGTGCTTGCGTCAGTTGTTGGGCGACGCGAGTAATTGTCGCTGCCTGAATGTATGGCATATCTGCCAGCGCAATCACCAGTCCGGATAGCGTTGGAAAGTGCGTTTGTGCTGTCACAACCCCTAGCTTCAGGCTGTCCGCCATCTCTTGATGCTGTTCTTCACAGGCCACTACCTTAAACCCCAGTGACATGAGCTGGCCAGCGAGCGACGACTCATAGCCACGGATGACCGCAATGCTGTACGGCAAGGCTTGAATCAAGGCTTGGGCGGCACGCAGTGCCATGAGTTGCCCATCTGCGAGTGGTTGTAGCAGTTTATTCTGCGCACCAAAGCGCCGCGAAAAGCCCCCTGCCAGTAGTAAACCGACGACAGGTCGTTGTGTGGGGTCAGTAGGGGTCATATATTTGCTATTGCATCGGTTGAACTCACGTGGTCAACAACTCACTTCACTGGCGCGTTCATGTATGCTTGCCATTCGGTTATCTGGAGCCGCCATGACTTTGCCTAAACGTTTATATTACCCTGTGTTGCTGGGTTTGCTGATTTTTCCTGCGCTGGTGTGGGCCGGATTGGCGGCAGGCGATGATGCATTTTCAGTCACCGTGAATGGAGACAAACGTCCTTATCTGGTGCATATCCCCAAGCAGGCACAATCAAGCCAAGCCTTGCCGATGGTGCTGGTGCTGCATGGAGGCCTGGGTAATATGCAAGTGCAGGCCAATGAGCGCTTTTACCACCAAGTGTCGGCCGCTGAAAAATACGGTTATATCGTGGTGTTCCCGAACGGCTACAGCCGCTTGCCGGGCGGCAAGTTTGCGACCTGGAATGCGGGCAATTGTTGTGGCCCGGCAGTCAAAAAGCAAAGTGATGATGTGGCCGTCATCCGCGCCATCATCCAGGACATGCAGCAGCGCGCCAATATTGATCCCAATCGCATTTTTGTCGATGGCATGTCCAATGGTGGCATGATGAGTTACCGATTGGCTTGTGAGCTCTCTGATACCATCAGCGCCATCGCCTCGGTCGCAGGCACCGACAATACCCAGCGCTGCCAGCCTGCCAAGCCGGTCGCGGTGTTGCATATCCATGCCAAAGACGATGACCATGTGCCGTTTAATGGCGGTAAAGGCCAGCAATCCATGGCCGATGTGAGTTTTAACGCAGTCCCAGCAACGATACAAAAGTGGGTGCAACTCAATCAGGCTAATCCGCAGGCCGAGCGTATATTGGAGGTTGCGGGTGCTTATTGCGAAGTTCACCGTGGCGGATTGGCGCCAGTGCAGCTGTGCGTCACGGAGATCGGCGGTCACTCATGGCCTGGGGGTAGCAAGCCGCGTGGCGGCAGTGCTGGCTCTGATGCGCTGATTGCCAATGATGTGATCTGGCAGTTTTTTAACGCTAACGGCCGCCGTTAGCCGCCGCCAGCTGAGTTAAAAGCAAGTGCGTTAGAAAGGAATACTGTAGCCGACATAAGCCATCGGCTGGATTCTCGTTTCGGTAATCGGGCTATCATTTTGTGCGTTGCTGAGTCGCGTCACAAAGGCGCCAAACAAGAGTGAGTGGTCTTTAAAGGCAGGCATCATGCCGTTGACCCCTGCTTGCCATTCCACGCCAGAACCTGCGCGGTAAACTGGGCGGCTGGCAGTCGCTTCGCTGGTGCTCACACCAAAATAATAGTCATTAAATTTCTGGTTGTTCCAGGTGGCGCCAATGACGCCGTTCAGCCGTAATTGCGGTGCACGAATCAAGCTTTTAATATATTGCAGCTGTACTTGCTGGCCATTACTGTTACCGCTGGCGTCTGCCGTCCATTGCGCGTTAAACGTGCCATAGTCAGTTTGCCAGCGCAGCAAGGGGCCAACAAAAATTGAAAAATCGCGGTCTTGCATGCCGCGCGTGCGGTCGCCTTTGCTGGCATCCCAGCCAAATTTAGCTTCGGCAGACAGGCCAAAACGCAGTCGCTTATCATCGCTGTCCAGCAGCCAGACGCCTGCCTGCAAAGCGTTTACAAAAAAGCGGTCACCGTAATTGGCATTAATAATCGGCAATACCAATGCACGGTATTCATCGGAGCCAGACGTTTTTGGCAAAATACCTACGCCGATGCCATAAAGATTTTGCGCTCTAGGCACTGCAGTTTCGGTTTGGCGGTCTATGCGTGATTCTGTGGGGCGCGACTCTGCCGCTGCCGTGGCACTGAAACAGGCGATAGCGAGGCTAATGGTCGAGCGGGAGAAATGGCGGTGATTCATCATAATTGTTCTAAGTGATTTGGTTGAGATCATGTGTCTGTCATGTAGCACCACAGTTTAGTTCCTGTGTCGAAAACCAAACTGACGGAGTGAGGTCAGAGTATCGGTTATCAGGAGAAATTATCATGCAACGAGATCAGATGCTATGGGCAAAAGGCTTGGCCTTATTAGGTGCCACTCCGTTTATCGCCGCAGTGGTAGGACAGTTGGCCGGGATGGCGAATTATCACACCGGTTACTTGTCACTCTCCTACGGTGCCATCATTATTTCTTTTCTGTCAGGCATCCACTGGGGATTATATCTCACCCATGCAAAAGCCAGACGCATCAATCTGTTGATCTCAAGTAACGTCATCGCTTTGCTGGCCTGGTTATCGTTGTTACTATTGATTCCGGTCACGCAGTATCTGATCCAGATCACTTGTTTTATCAGCCTGCTGCTGATTGATCGACAACTGCTAGCGGATGGCGCAATAGAGCGCTGGTTTTACCAGTTGCGCCAGCAAATATCCTTGCTGGTGATTGGCTGTTTGCTGTTGTTGGTTTGGTTGCAGCCTTAGGCAGCCGCCATTGACACTAGCTGCCATCGACACCAATAGCCGGTGACTTTAACTGCCTTGTTTTAACTTTAAAATTTGCTGCGCGACTTGTTCGCCTGCGCTTTGGTCAATGGCATTAATCGCCGGTTGAATCGCCTCTAGCGTGGCGACATCTTTTTGTGTCAGCGCGACCCGAGACAAGGCCAGCATGGCGTCAAAATCGCGCTGGTTCAAGTCATAGGCATGCTGTAAATCCTGCTCTGCCTTGGCAAATTGCTGCAAGCCTTCTTCCGCCAATCCCAAAAAGTACCAGGCATCCGCAGAGCTTGGTTCTTGCTTCACCCATAAGTTAGCAATTGATTGCAAGCTCGCCCAATCTCCATTCTGGTAAGGAATCACCACCTGCATAAAATACGGCCGTTGTTCCAGCGGCAAGGCCCAAAATGGTACCTCGTTGGTTTTGAGTGAGATGACTTCCGGCGCATCCATCAGCTCTTTAATCCACTCCACCGGCAGGCTGTAGTAAAACGCCTGATGTCCCGGACTCTTGAAGGTGGTGAGGCCGATCAGGTTAAAGTGTTGGTCAAACAGGGCACCGCCGCTGGAGCCCATTAAAAAAGCGGCATTTGAACGCACAATCATGCTGCCCTCAAAAGGATAAATCCCTTTGATATTGCCATAAGAGATTTGTGGCACCGGCGCTGCTGCCGGAAAGCTCAGGCTGAACACTTCTTCTTCATATTGCAATGTTTTGCTGTCGCGCATCGGCAGTGGCTTAAACGGCAGTGGGTCAAACTTGAGCAAACAGACATCACGTTTCCAGTTTGCCTTGAGCGCAATTGGCTGGTAACCATCCCTAAATTTGGCAATATTAGCCCCATTGCTATTGGCAATCACATGGCAGTTGGTCGCCACATATTCCGGGCTAACCACCACCCCCGAGCCACGGCCGTTGGAGCCACCGGGAATATCGGTGGTGACCATCACAATCGAATGGCCCAGCTCTAGGGTATCTACGATGCTCGGCTGCGCGTGCAGACTCATGTTTGTTAACAGGATAGATAATACAAATAACCGTTGCATACAGGCTCCGAGAGTGAAAGGCCAACCGCGTCGATCATGCACCATGCATGACCGTGTATCCTCTGACCATCGTATCGCGTAAATGTTTTCTGCAATAGCTATTTTGTAGGCATTTTCTGACAAATAAATCGGCAGTGGTCGACTTACTCAAGGCGCATCGCCACTCTAAAATCGCCATTGAAATAATCTATAACAACACTGAGTATTCACCATGCAACGAACCAAATCCTATATGCTGCCCAAGCTGATTTTTTTAAATATGCTTGCCTTAATGATGATTACTTTTGAGCACCAAGCCCCTGCTGACAACAATCCTTTGCTTAATCGCGCACAGACGGGGCAAGTCGCGGCCAAACCGCAAGCGGCTGAAGTGGTCATTGCCGAAAATGCTGCTGCCCCTGCGCTAAAAGTGGCGGCAATAGATGACAATATAGTCAATGAAGATAAACAGACTGCCATGAAAAAACCGGCTGTTTATAAAAAACGTGTGCAACAAAAGCATTCAGCAATCAAACCGCATGCCATGGTACTAAAAGCCAACTACACCGCTAATACGCCATTGGGCTGCTGCTTCCGCGGTAATCGCATCTAGTGTCCACATACGTTTGAACACATAAAGCCTCCACATGGGGGCTTTTTTGTTGCAGGTCTTTTCAAGAGCCAATACACTGGCAGAAAATGACTCCTCAACACATCTAAACAAACACCGTCAAAGAAAGCGCTATGTTTAAATCTTTTTTCCCTGATTCTCGCTGGTTCTGGCCGTCTGTCATTGTGTGGGCAACTATTTGCTGTGGTGCCTGGTTTGAGTTTTCTACTGCCATTGGCGCGGTGTTTGGTTTAACCATGACGGAAAAAGCTCCCGTCATCGGCCTAGGCCATTTTGTGACCGATTCATTCAAGCTGTTTTATGCATATTATGCTCTGAGTGTTGCCTTGTTTGCGTTGTTCTGGTTTCAATTTAAACCCAGCCGCTGGCAATGGTGGTCCATTCTCGGTTCGGCATTTATTTTGTTTTCAACCTATTACTCGGTACAGGTGGCGGTGGCTATTAATAACTGGCGTAGACCATTTTTTGATACAGTTCAAGTGGCCCTCAATCAGAATGCAAGTCAAAAGGTCAGCCCATTGGAGTTGTATCAGCTAATAGTGCAGTTTGCTGAAGTTGCTTTCATTGCTGTAACTATGTTTGTGCTAACAAAGTTTGTAGTTAGCCACTATATTTTCAGGTGGCGAACCGCAATGAATGATTACTATACGTCGCAGTGGTCACAAATACGTCATATTGAGGGTGCTTCGCAACGTGTGCAGGAAGATACTATGCGATTTGCGACGATTATGGAGGATTTGGGAGTCAAGATGGTCGACGCCATTATGACTTTATTTGCTTTCTTACCTATTTTATGGGGGTTGTCACAATATGTGTCAGAGCTGCCAATAGTAGGAGCTATTCCATATCCACTGTTTACTGCAGCAATTATCTGGTCGTTATTCGGAACATCATTATTAGCGGTAGTGGGCATCAAACTGCCAGGGCTTTACTTTAAAAATCAGAGGGTTGAAGCCGCATATCGTAAAGAACTGGTATATGGCGAAGACAATCATGCACGTGCGCAGCCCGCGACACTAAAGCAGTTATATGCTGAAGTGCGGCATAACTATTTTGTTATGTATTTCCACTATGTTTATTTTAATGTCGCAAGAAGTTTGTATATTCAGGCTGACAATATTTTTGTTTTTGTTATTTTAGTGCCTACTATTGCTGTAGGGAAAATCACATTCGGTATTCTGCAGCAAATTCTCACGGCATTTAGCGAGGTGAGTAACTCATTCCAATATTTGGTCAATTCCTGGGCAACTATTATCGAATTACTATCTATTTATAAACGACTCCATAGCTTTGAAGCGGCAATCAAAAATGAAGCCTTGCCTGAGATCGAGCAAACTACCGCCTGATAAAAGTAGCGGTGGCCAGCGTTACCTGGCCACCTGCTGAAAATGATCAAATTTTGGCTGCTGTTCGCGCATAAATTGCGCTAGCGCCTCATCCGACAACGGTCGGCTGTAATAATAGCCTTGGCCGACATCACAGCCACTGTGCAACAAAAAGCGGTGCTGGTATTCGGTCTCTATGCCTTCCGCCGTCACTGATTTATGCAAGCTTTTGCCCAGGTTAATCAGCGCCAGCAGGATGTTGCCGTTGGTCACACTCTGTTCCAGATCCTGCACAAAGGCCTTGTCGATTTTTAGCTCATCAATCGGGTAGTTTTTGAGGTAGGCCATATTCGAATACCCGATACCAAAGTCATCAATCGCAATGCACACGCCCAGCCGTTTCAGTTGTTCCAGCGTACGCGTGAACATGGCCTCATCCTTGAAGCGCGCATTTTCTGTGACTTCCAGCGTAATCAGATGCGGTGGTACGCGCTCTTGCCGTAACACGCGCTGCACGGTTTCAACCAGGTTGCCACGCAAAAACTGAATCGGCGACACATTCACCGCAATCGGTACCATGTAGCCCCATTCGGTTTGCATGGATTTAATCTTCTGGCAGGCGGTCTGTAACACCCATTCGCCAATGGCAAAAATGTGGCCGGTTTCTTCGGCCACCGGGATGAACTGGTCGGGTGGAATCAGGCCGCGCTCTGGATGTTGCCAGCGGATTAGGGCTTCCAGTGCGCTGATATTGCCATGCTGCATATTGATCTGCGGCTGGTAATAGAGCATGAGTTCCTGGCGCTGCATGGCATGGCCCAGACCATATTCAATTTCGTTACGCTCGCCCAGTTGTTGTGCCAGCGCGCCGCTAAACATTTGTACCTTGTTTTTGCCCGCATTTTTGGCGCTGTACAGCGCGGAGTCTGCGCAGCTGAGCAAAGTGTCTATTTCTTTGGCATGGTCTGGATAAATACTGACGCCGACGCTGCAGGTCATGTTAAACACATAATCGCCAATCGCAATTGGTTGCGAAATCGCCTCCATCACGCGAGCCAGTAAGGGCTCGGCGTCCTCCGCCACCCTTAGCCCCGGGTAAAGCATGACGAACTCGTCACCGCCAAAACGCACAATGGCATCGGTGGGCCGCGTGCTCTGGATCAGCCGCTGCGCGACGTTTTCCAGCAGCTTGTCGCCCGCGCGGTGGCCCAGCGTATCGTTGATCAGTTTGAAGTGGTCGAGGTCGATAAAGGCAATCGCAATTTTGGTGTGCGTTTTATCCGCCTCAGCAATCAGGCTGGCCAATTTGCCACTAAAAGCATGGCGGTTGAGCAGCCCCGTCAGGTTGTCGGTGACGGCCAACTGGCGGATTTGTAGCTCATGGTTTTTACGGTCGGTAATGTCTTCTACCGTGCCTTCGTAATACAAAATCTCACCTTGCGGGTCACACACGGCGTGGGCATTTTCCGAGATCCAGATGGCCTCACCATTCAGCCGGTAAACCTCAGATTCAAAGTTGTGTACCCGGCCTTGCGCGCGGATGGCGTCAGTAAATTCGCCGCGCCTGCTTTCGGCCACATAAAGCTGGGTGCTGATATTGTTCAGGTCGCCAATCAGTGCCTCTGGCGACACATAACCGTATAGTTTTGCCAGCGCCGGATTGGCATTGAGGTAGGTGCCAGACTCGGTGGTCTGGAACATGCCCAGCGTGGAGTTTTCAAACATGGAGCGGTACTTTTGCTCGGTGCTGAACAGTTCGTCTTCGATGCGCTTGCGGCCACTGATGTCCTGAATAATGCCTTCCAGCGCCACCGGCTGCCCATTGTTATCAAACACCGCGCTGCCGCGCTCAGCCACCCAGGTGATGTCGCCGTTGGCGCGCACAATGCGGTATTCCAGCTCAAAGCGCTCGCCCTTTTCAATCGCGGCATCAATGATGGTACGTGCTTTTTCCCTGTCATCCGGGTGCGTGATGCTTTCGTAAGAGGTCGCTTTATTGAGTAGTAACTCTGGCGCCGGATAGCCGGTCAGCGCTTCGCAGCCCTTGCTGACATAAATCATGGTCCAGTTGCTGTCATACAGGCAGCGGTAAATCATGCCATCCAGATTATCCAGCAGCGTATCCAGCAATCGCTGTTGCTGCGCAGTGAGTAAGGATTCCATGATGTCGTTTTGCATGATGCCAAAGAGGGTAGTCTGACTATTCATCAGGCATACACCTGTTCTGTAGACTGCGAGCGTACGGAAAGCACTTTGTCCCACAGACTTTGTGCGGTGATCAGGGTCAGCATGCTGTTTTGGGCGATATTGGCAATGGCAATGCCAGGGTTGTGGCTGGCGCCCCTGAAGAAGGTTGTCATCGGCTGAATCTGCGATGGCGCCAGGTAAGGGATTTCGCCCAGTGCAGAGACAAACAGGCCAAATTTTAGCGAGGCGGCTTTGTCTTCAATCACGATGATCTGCCGGTAATCAGTGAAATAGTGTGGGTGCCCCAGCATGCGCGCCAGGTCTATCACCGGAATCACTTCGCCCTGATAGGTGTGCATGCCAGCAATAAACGGTGCCGACTCCGGCAGGGTGCGTAATTGATCTTCGTCTATCGCTTCGCGCACAAAGCGCGCCTCTATGCCCAGCCAGGAGTCGCCGACGTAAAACGTGGCATATTCCTGGCAGTCCTGCCCGGACTGCGCAAACAGGTTGGGGTTGAATTTGTTGTGGATGACTTGTGCTTCGGCATGGATGCGCTGGTTAATTTCATCGACCTTGCCCAGTGGCGTGAAAATCAGCGCCACCACTTTGTTGCGATAGCTGTCCTGTTCACTTTTAAACTCACGGTAACCATACGCGGCGCGACCGCCCACCGCATAATAAGTATTTTGATAAATCGCAATATCAAATAGCTGATCGCCTTCTTTTAACTTGTTAATCGCGGGCATCAACTCAAACAACTCGCCCACGGCAAAGTCTTGATGTGTGCTTGAGATCACGTTGAGTTGCTCATTCACAAACAAGGTAAAACTGCCATGGACTGGCGTATCTGTTTTATCGCGCGGAATCACGTCACGCAGCATGGCCTGAAACTGCGGTGTGCTATCAAACACAATGGCGATGCCACCGACAATGCTATTGCCATCGAGGTGGCGGATCGGCGCAGCATACATGTAGGTATGTTTGTCGTTGTAGAGCGGGGTGGGTTCAAATGCAGAGACGACGTAATCTTGCGTGGAGGCGCAGCTCCTGGTGCGGCCTACCCATTCATCGGCCAGGTGTGTACCCAGCAAATGGGCATACTGCTGGTTGGATATCGCCATCACTTCGCCTTTGCGGTCAAAGATGATCAGGTTGTCATACACGGTGTAGAGGCTGTTGATATAGCGCAGCACCTCGCTCATTTTGCCTTTGTCTTCTGCTTGCAGGCTGGGCTTGGCCAGCAGCTCTCTAAACAGATGCGTCAGCGCCCACCAACGCACATCGTTGGCGCGTTCATACAGGTTGCGGTCCATGATTTCTACCGCCAGTTGCGCGTAAAAACTGGAGTTTTCCAACATCACCGACACCACGGTCTGATAAAGCTCAGACACCATGTTTTCAATGATTTTCTGCGTTTTATGGCCGGTATGGCTGATTTCAGAAAGCAGACTTTTGGAAAAGTTTTTCTGCTGCGTGTTCACATCATTGCTTTGCCGGATATTGCCGTTCCACACCGACTGGTTCAGTTTGCTCTGGATATTGGCGGCCTGCTTGGGAATATTCAGCAAGCTTTCAGAAAAGATCAGCGGGCTACGCATCACTTTGCGCAGAGTGTCTGCATCAATGTTATTCACTGTGTCATGAATCGTCTGATTAAACGCATGCTCAATCGGGATCATGGCCTGCCCCAGCCAGCCTGGCCCCAAGTAACCTTGATAGCCTTCGGACTGTTTAGTCACGCACAGATATTCGCGGCCGTTAAACCGTGTGATAAACCAGTCTGTTTCCGGGTCTACGCACAGCGCAATGCCAAGCGGAATTTGATACGGATCACTGGAGGCAATCACATGATGCTCTTCGTCCAGTAACACGCCTACGGTCCAGTCATGCTCTGAAATCAGGTGATGAAAAATCGTATCCAGCTCGTTAACGAACTTAAAACACAGACAGAGCACGCCTAAGACACGCTGGCCATCTTTGCTACGCACGGCATGCGCATAGACCAGTGATTTCTGCAGCTTGCCACCGACGTCGGTCTCATAAAAGCGCTCTATATAAGGCTCAGTCGATTGGCGAGCCAGGGCCACAATTGGGTGGTAGTGGCACAGGGTGGTTTGCGTCTCATCCAGTTGATGCAATAGCTGGCCTTCCTCATCAAACAGCACAATATTGTCGTAAACAGTATATTTTTTCTGATACTCCTGAAAACGAAATTCAATTTTTTCCTGGTCGGCATCTTCCACGCTGTCCGCTGCCTGTTTTTCCAGATAATCACGGACATCATTGTCGGTGGCGAAAAAGCCGATGTCAGCCGTACGCTCAAACAGGTTGCGCACAAGCAAGTTAATAATTTCAAATGCTTTTGATGACAGTTGTGCCGCGGTTTTATGCAAGGTTTCCTGGGATAAGTGGCGTAATACATCGTTTGAGATGGTATTAAACGCACTGCGGGTTTCTTCCATTTCGGAGCCGGTGCCGGACAGTTGCGCCATCAATGCCAGGCTATCCCAGGCATGTTGTAATTGGTAAATGTGTGAACGAAAGTCATTGACCTTCTTGAAGTGGTTAGCCAAATCCTCGGTTAACGGTTGCGGGTGCATCTTGTGGTCTCTTCCCTATCAATATCGATTGTTACCGGGGTGTATAGAGCAAAAATGATTCCCGATGGAGGCATTTGAATTGAAAAACAATGGCAAGAAAAATGCTTTTATTGCAATATTAAGGGGCTAAATGTAGTGAACATGGCGCAAAATTCGCTTATCAATCACTGAACTAAGCATCAAACACCCGCTTTTTCGCGGAATTGATTTGCGCATGCCTTTTTGTAGTGCACCGATGGCCGGAAAAGTACGGTTTTGGTGCCGATTTGTTTGGATAATGACTGACCGTTAAACCTATGATTAATACCATGATTGAGATTCACAGCGTGTCTGAGGCCATTCGCGATGCGGTGGCGCCGGTGTTTTTATTGACCGGGATCGGCTCGATTTTAGGCGTGCTGATTGGCCGCCTGGGGCGCTCGATAGACCGTGCCCGCTTTTTGACCGATGCGCCTGAAGAAAAGCGCGAGCGCTTTAAAGATGAATTGCGGATTATTGTGCGTCGCACCAAGTGGTTGCGGCGCGCGATTGCAGCGGCCACCTTTGCTGCCTTGTGTATTTGTGTGTCGATTGCCAGTATGTTTTTGTCGGTAGAAACCGGCTTGCGCTTGCCGCACCTGGTGATGGTGTCTTTTATTATTTCAATGGCGTCGCTGATTTTCGGCCTGTTATGTTTTTTGCGCGAAATCGTGCTGGCGTCCCGTGAGGTGATTGTGCCGTTTAAGCAACGCGAACAATCTGCCCAACCTTAACGATACAAGGCGCGGATTACATCGGTTTGGGTCAACATCCCTACCAGTTTGTTGGCGCCGTCGACCACTGGCAGCAATTGCAGGTGATGGCTGGTCATCAGCGGAATGGTATGCATCAGGTGCATGTGTTCGCTGATGGTGATGGCCGGGGTGGTCATGATCTGGCCGACCACTTCTGGCTTGTCGCTGTGCGTGGTCGGTGACCAGCGGATCAGCCGCTTCAAGGCGGGCGCTACTTCGCGGTAACTCTCTGCCTTGGCGTGGCGCATAAAGTCAGACACGCTGAGTAAACCAATCACCAGTTGTGCTTTGTTCACCACCGGAATCGCGGGCTCTGTTTGTTTGAGGATGGTTTGCCAGGCGGTTTCCAGCGGGTCGCCAAACTCTAGCGTGGTGGAGACCGGGCGCATGATTTCTCGGCATTCAATGGCTTCCAGCTTGCGCCTATAAGCAATCAGCTCGGTTTGCTCCAGCAAGCTTTGTAATTGCTCTGGATGAATATCCAGCACCTCATGAAACTGCCCCAGCGCGGTTTGCAAGTCTTCTGTTTTAAACCCAAACTGGTAGTGCATATGCGTAGGCGAGTTGGGCGCGTGCTCGTGATGTGCTGCAGGATAGCGATAGCCGGTCAGCGTATGGTAAAGCCAGGCCGTGAGCACCAGTAGCAGGCTGTTTGCCAACACTGGCCACCAGACAAAGCTATAGCCTAGGCTGTGAATGGCCTCGCCACCTAACACGGCGGTGAGGGCGACGGCACCGCTGGGCGGGTGCAGGCAACGTAGCGCAAACATCAGGGCAATGGCGCAGAGCATGGCCAGCGCGGCAGCAAATACCAGTTGTTGCGGTAGTAGTTGTGAGAAAAACACGCCCGCTAAGGCGGCCAGGGTGTTCCCCGCCAAAATCGCCCAAGGTTGTGCCAGCGGGCTGGACGGCAGGCAAAACAGGATGACGGCCGAGGCGCCCATGGGCGCAATCAAAAACACTGCGCTATGCCAATCGCCTGGCACCACACTGAGGGCAATCAGCCCGGTACACAAAATCCCTAATCCGGCACCGATGGCCGCCCGTGCGTAATCGCGCAGGGTGCCTGTCATACGGCGAGGCCAGTAGGGCTTTAAAAAAGACGGTAACTCTGTCATTGCTTGGTCAAAAAACAAAGAGTGTGAAGTGTATCACGATCAATGTATGTGCCATGAGCCACCGTGCTACAGATGCTCTCTTGCACGCCTGTTTGCCTGATACATCAAGATACAAATACAGTGAAACTTTGGCGCATTTTTGATGCCAATATGCCCGTACCGTGTTTTTATGAAGTGCAAGATTAAAAAAGCAAGAAAGGACGTTGTGATGCAATCGTTTTTACAATCAAGACTCACGCATTGGGTAACTGTGCCGTTGGCGGTGGCTGCTTTGTTTGGCGCCGGTTACTGGATCAAGGGCAATACGCTGGTGACCCATGCGCAGGCCACGGCCCCGGTGTCTGCCAAAACCATGACTGCGCCGAGTGCCTATATCACCTTACCAAACTTTGCCAGCATCGCGGCTAGCCAGGGCGCGGCGGTGGTCAATATCAGCGTTACCGGCACGGTGAAAACGGCTGGGATTCCTGGCGTGGATCCCAATGACCCGATGTTTGAATTGTTCCGTCGTTTTCAACCCAACCTGCCGCAAACTGAAACGCCGATGAGTGGCTTGGGCTCTGGTTTTATTGTCAAATCTGATGGTGTGATTCTGACCAACGCGCATGTGGTCGACAAGGCGGATGTGGTTACCGTGAAATTGTCTGATAAACGCGAATTTCAGGCCAAGGTGATTGGCGTGGATAAACTGACCGATGTCGCTGTGCTTAAAATTGAGGCTAAGGATTTGCCCACCGTGCATATCGGCAGCACCAAAAACAGCAATGTCGGTGACTGGGTAGTGGCGATCGGCTCGCCATTCGGTTTTGATAATACCGTGACCGCAGGCATTATTTCAGCCAAATCACGTGCCTTGCCAGATGAAGGCTATGTGCCATTTTTGCAAACAGACGTGGCGATTAACCCGGGTAACTCTGGTGGCCCGCTGTTTAACCTCAACGGTGAAGTCATCGGCATTAACTCACAAATTTACAGCCGTAGCGGTGGCTATCAAGGCTTGTCCTTCGCTATCCCGATTGATGTCGCCATGGGCATCGAGCAGCAACTGCTGGAAAAAGGCAAAGTCAGCCGTGGCCGTTTAGGCATCGGCGTGCAGTCGATTAATCAGGACCTGGCGAGCTCGTTTGGTTTGCAATCGCCGAGTGGTGCGCTGGTGAGCAATGTCGAGAAAAATGGCCCGGCGGATAAAGCAGGGTTGGAACCAGGCGATGTCATTGTTAAATTCAACGGCCAGAGCATAGACCGCTCCAGTGACTTGCCACCAATGGTGGCCAGCGTGAAACCCGGTAGCACCGTTGGTATTGAAGTCTGGCGTAACAAGCAGTTGAAAAAATTGTCTGTGCGCATTGATGAAATGCAAACGGCGCAGGCTGGGCCTGCGCAAGTGGCCGATAGCCAGCAAGCCAAGCTCGGCGTCAGTGTGCGTCCACTCAATGCACAAGAGCTGGCACAAACGCAGCTCAAGCAAGGCTTGCTGGTTGAAGAAGTGGCCAAAGGGCCTGCCGCCACCGCCGGCATTCAGCCCGGAGATGTGATTCTGGCGGTGAATGGCGACCAGGTGAAAAATGTGGCGCAACTACAGGACAAGCTGTCACAGAACGTGAAAAATGTCGCCTTGCTGGTGATGCGTGGTGAAAGCAAAATCTACGTGCCAGTGAAGATTAGTTAATGTTTACGTGTAGTCCTTAGAGACTTGCCCCGCACTTGCGGGGCTTTTTTATATCCCAGGCAAATTCAGGTCAGGCATTGCATAATTCTGCTACGCTTTGCTTTTTGCCCGTAAAATAATCCCTATGCAGACATTTCACATAGCGCCTACGCACAACGCGACTTTAGAGGCTGCCCTGATGCGGCAAATTAATCAAAAAACCAAACCGCTGGGGGCATTGGGTCGGCTGGAAACGCTGGCATTACAGCTAGGGCTGATGCAACAAACCGAGCGGCCGACGTTGCAGCAGCCTACCATGCTGGTGTTTGCCGGTGACCACGGCATTGTGGCAGAGGGCGTGAGCCCATACCCGCAGGCGGTGACGGCGCAGATGGTGCAGAATTTTCTCAATGGCGGTGCCGCCATCAATGTATTCGCGCGCCAACATGGTTTTGATTTGCATGTGGTGGATAGCGGCGTCAATGCCGTGTTTCAACCTCACCCCATGCTGATTGATGCCAAATTAGGCATGGGCACCGAAAACTTCCGCCATTTGCCTGCCATGACGGCTGACCAGTGCACGCAAGCCATCATGCGTGGCGCACAAATTGCGCGTGATGTGATTGCCCAGGGCTGTAACGTGCTGGCACTGGGTGAAATGGGCATAGGTAACACGTCTAGTGCCAGCTGCCTGATGAGCGTGCTATGCGATTTGCCCATGCATCAGTGTGTGGGCCGCGGCACCGGCCTGAGCGATAAAGGCTTGCAGCACAAACTGTCGGTATTGACCTCTGCGCTGCAAAGCCACCATGTGCCAGCCGATGACCCGTTGCAGGCCCTGACGGTGTTTGGCGGCTTTGAAATCGCCATGATGGTCGGTGCATTGCTGGCGGCGGCAGAAGCCAAGACAGCATTGCTGATCGATGGCTTTATTGCGACCTCAGCCTTATTAGTGGCGGCTAAACTGTATCCACAAGTGATTGATTATTGCGTGTTTGCGCATTGCTCAGATGAAAGTGGGCACAGCATGATGTTGTCGCATCTCAAGGCGCAGCCATTGTTACATTTGTCCCTGCGCTTGGGGGAAGGTACCGGCGCCGTGCTGGCTTATCCCTTGTTGCAATCAGCCGTGGCTTTTCTCAATGAAATGGCCAGTTTTGACAGTGCTGGCGTGAGCGGGCAACTGCTGTGAGGCGCACAATAGTGACGCTGCAATGGCGCTATTTTGTGCTGGCGGTTGGTTTTTTCACACGACTGCCGGTGCCTGCGGTGGCAGACTTTCAAGAGTCAGACCTTAATCATGCCGCCAGATATTTTCCGCTGGTCGGCTTGTTGATTGGCCTGCTGGCCGCCATCGTTTGGTGGTTGGCGAGCTGGGTATTTCCACCCGCCTTGGCCGTGTTATGCAGTATGGCGGCGACCATTTACCTGACTGGCGCATTTCATGAAGATGGCCTGGCGGATAGCGCTGATGGTCTCGGTGGTGGCATGGATCGCGCGCGCAAGCTGGAGATCATGCAGGATTCACGTCTCGGTAGTTATGGCGCGATTGCGCTGGTGGGCATGTTGCTGTTCAAATTTCAGGTTTTATCCGCGCTCACGCCTGCCATCTTGCCGTTTGCGCTGATCTCCGCGCATGCCCTTAGCAGATTGGCGGCAGTGTACATCATGGCCACCGCTCGCTATGTGCGTTTTGCCGGTAAGTCCAAACCCCTGGCGACCACACTTTCAATGCAGGATCTCTGGTGCGCAACTGCCTTTGGCCTGGTGTGCTGGCTGGGCTTTTGCCTGATGCTGGGCGTGAATCATTCTGCGCTGAGCACGATGCGCTTTGCCCTGATCACTGGGTTGCCTGTGCTGGCCATCTGGGGGTGGTGGCGTCGCCTGATTCTGCGTCATTTGCAGGGCTACACCGGCGACACCTTGGGTGCAACGCAACAATTGACTGAGCTGGCCTTTTACTTAGGGTTATTGGCCTGGGAACATTTAGCATGAAACTGACCTTAGTCCGCCATACCAGTTTGCAAATCGCCGAGGGTATTTGCTATGGCCAGAGTGATATTGATGTCTCGGTTAATTTTGCCAGTGAGTTATCACAACTCAAGCAGAAGCTGATTCACGAACAAATTGATGCGGTCTATGCCAGCCCGCTGCAACGCTGTAGCAAGCTGGCGCATGCGCTGGGCTTCGACGGCATCACGCACGATGAACGCCTGAAAGAATTGCATTTTGGTGATTGGGAAATGCAATCGTGGAACGATATTCCACGTGAATTGTTTGATGTGTGGGCGCAGAATTATGCCGAACTGGCGCCGCCCAATGGTGAAACCTTTGCTGGTTTGCAGCAACGCGGTGTGGACTTTTTGCAGGAGGTGCATGCGCGCCATGCCGGCCAGCACCTGCTGGTAGTCACGCACGGCGGCATGATACGTGCCCTCATCGCGCACGTGCTGAATATGCCACTCAAAGGCCTATTTAGGTTTCACGTCGATTACGCCAGCCTGACGCGGTTGGATTTATCAGGGGCGATTCCGAAAATTGAGTTTGTGAATCGCTAGGTTTTTCTTAATAACTCAAACACCTTGTCATTGTCACAGTGGGCGACGTTAAAACGTAGCCATGGCGACGGCTCCTGATAAGGCCTGAACAGGTTGCCGGGCGCCAGCATGATGTTCTGCCGCGAGGCCTCGCTGGCCACTTCTGCAGCATGTTTGTCGTTGGCGAGTTTTGCCCAAACAAACATGCCACCGGCAGGCTCAGTATGAATACTCAAACCACATGCCTCCAGCGCGCGTATCACCTGTGTCCTTTTCAGTTCCAGCCGGTTACGCACTTTCTCCATATGCTTGCGATATCGACCCTCCACCAGAATTTGATACATCACGCGCTGGTTAATTTCTGAGCTGGTGAGGCCGGTGAGCAGTTTGAGGTCGAGTAAGCGACTGGCGAGCTCAGCCTGGCAGGCAATAAAACCGACGCGCAAACTAGCCGAGATGGTTTTAGAGTAACTGCTGACGTAGATGACACGATTGAGTTGATCCAGCGCGGCTAGCCGGGGGGCGTTTTGCGGATGAAAGTCGCCGTAAATGTCATCTTCGACAACATATAAACCGTATTTTTCTGCCAGTTGTAAGATCTGGTGTGCCACCGCCAGGCTGGTGCTGGTGCCTGTCGGGTTATGCAATACGGTGTTGGTGAAAAACAGCTTGGGTCTGTGTGCTTGAAGTAGCTGCTGCAAGGCGCTGACATCGGGGCCATTGAATAACCGTGGTACTCCCATGATGCGGGCCCCCATGGATTTGAGCAAACCAAACAAGGTGTAATAACCGGGGTCGTCCACCAGCACCACATCCCCTGGTTTAATAAACAACCGTGCGACTAAATCCAGGCCATGTGACGCGCCATTGGTCATCAGGATATGTTGCGCCTCAGCATGGATGCCAATGTCAGCCAGGTTCTTTTGTGCCAATTGCTGTCGCAATGGTAAGTACCCACTTACATCGCCATAGCCAGTTAAAAAATACCCCGATTTTCGTGATAATTCATTCAGGCTTTTTTGAATCACCTTTTCATCCAGCCAGTCTTTGGGCAACCAGCCACAGCCAGGTCGGATGGCATCTGGCACATCCCTGAAAGTGTTATGCAACAGCCATAACACATCGTCGGCTCGGTCTAAATAAGAGGTGCTTGCAACGCTTTCTTCAGGCTTGTTGAGCGGCGCCACATAAAAGCCTGAGCCACGGCGCGACAGCAAATAACCCAGCGCTACCAGCCGGTCATAGGCGTCTACTACCGTAAAGCGGCTGATGCCATGTTGCAGCGCAAAGTCGCGGATAGAGGGCAGGCGCGTGCCGGTGCGCAACACGCGTTGCTCGGTGAGCTGCTTGATACCGGTGACAATTTGCTCGACCAATGGCACGCTGTCTTGCGGGTTAATCGTGATGAGTGCTTGCTTAACTGGCATGGTGTATAGACCTGTACAGTATCTTTGATTGATGGGTTAACTGTACATGTAGTGTACATGTGTGAGGCGATAGTATGCGATTTATATTTTAAGGATAGCCCCGATGAAATCTTTAGTTGCGCTGGCACTGTTGGTGATGATGGCTTTGCCGCTGATGTTAAATAGCCAGAAGAGGACGGTGAATGATCACCTTGTGGAGGATAACCATCAAGTGATATGCCTGAGCAACCTGCAGGCTATGGCAGTTTGTGATGCCGCTACGACACCGCAACAAAACACGCAACAAGCCATGGTGCTGGTCAGAGGGCAATTGCTGCCACTGCAGCCGGCTAATCGCTAACACTAGAGATACACGATGTATACGCCAAAACACTTTTCTGCTCCCAATACGGCTGCGCTGCACGCGCTGATGCGGGCTTATCCGTTTGCCACTTTAGTGGTTGCGACTGCCACTGGTATCGAGATTAATCACCTGCCGCTGCATTTGAACGCTGAAGGTGTATTGAGCGGTCACCTGGCGCGTGCAAACCCATTATGGCAAGCCGTGCAGACAGAGCATGAAGTCATGGCAGTTTTTCATGGGCCGCATGCGTATGTAACGCCGTCGTGGTACGCCACTAAAGCGCAAACTGGCAGGGTGGTGCCGACCTGGAATTATGTGGTGGTGCATGTGCGTGGCACACTGCGGCTGATAGAAGATGCCCATTGGTTGCGATCACATCTGGCAGCACTGACGGCGCAACAGGAAGCGGCATTTGAACAACCATGGCAACTCGAGGATTCGCCCGCAGGGTTTATCGATAAACTCATGCAGGCAGTGGTGGGCATTGAAATTGACATCACGCAACTGACGGGTAAGTGGAAGGTGAGCCAGAATCAGCCACCAGAGAATCAGCTGGGGGTGTTACAGGGCTTAAGTGCCAGTGAGGTTGCACATGGCAACGCCATGGCTGAAATCGTCCAGGCCGTTAACCGCTTAACGCTTTAGCCGCCTGCTTTAGCGCTTGTTGTAGCCGTGCCCAATCGTGGGCTGGAGGCAACCCAAACCGCAACGCTCGCGGTGCTTCAAAATAGCGCGTCCATACGCCTTGCTCGGCCAAGGCCTGCTGCAACGTATGGCTGGCCGGATGAGGCACATATTGAAATAAATCTGTGCCGCCTGTCGGTGTCAGCCCGTGCTGCTTAAGTAGTTGTGCTAACTGCGCCGATTGTGTCGGCAGGTATTCGCGCATCTGCTGTTGCCAGTCGTGGTCTGCGAGCGCTTGGCTGGCGATAAATTGACTCGGCCCGGTGATGGTCCATGGGCCGAGTAAGGATTCAAGCTGTGCCAGCGCTTGTGATTCGCCAAGCAAAAAGCCCACGCGCAGCCCGGCCAGGCCAAAAAACTTGCCCAGTGAACGTAACACCCATAACCCTGTTTGCCCGCTATGGCTGGCGAGGCTATGTTGCGGTGTGGTGTCCATAAATGCTTCATCTACCACCAGCCAGCCACCGCGTGCGGCCAGTTGCGCATGCCAGTCTAACAGCGTGTCGGTTGGATATAAGTACCCGGTCGGATTGTTGGGGTTACATACCAGCAATACGTCCGTATTCTGCAGCAGATGGTCATCGGGTATTTGGTCAAAAAATTGCACTTGATGCCCGGCACGTTGCCAGGCATGCGCGTGTTCCTGGTACATGATGCGTGGCATAGCGACACGACTTGACGCGCGTAAGTTGGGCAATGCTTGCAGGGCTGCCTGTGAGCCTGCACAGGCCAACACATGCTGGCAACGGTAATAAGCACAAGCCGCAGCCTGCAGCGCATCCGGCGCGGGCGGCAAGCGTTGAAACAGCGCAGGTGATAATGCCGGGATAGGGTAATGCTGTGGATGAATGCCGGTGGAGATATCCAGCCAGTCTGCCAGTGGCCTGCCGTATTGTTGCGCGGTCTGCTGCAAATTGCCGCCATGCTCAAGCATAAGTGATCGCTCCAAGCAGTACCGCAAGCGCTAGCCAACTCAGGATGCCATTACTTACCAATTGCAACGCGCGGGGAATATCCTCTTTGGTGGGCGCAATGTCGGTGCCCAGGCGCGGGCGCTCATGCCACTCACCGTGATAGCGGGCACGTCCGCCCAATTGCACATTCAGCGCGCCTGCTCCGGCAGCCATTACCGGGCCTGCATTCGGGCTATCCCATAACGGTGCCTGTTGCCGCCAGGCTTGCCATGCCAGCCGAGTTTGTCCGAGTAATGCATAGGTGAGCGCCGTCAGTCTGGCGGGCACATAATTCAGCACATCGTCCAGCCGCGCGGCCGCCCAGCCATAGTAAAAATAACGCGGTGTTTGATAACCCCACATGGCGTCCAGCGTGTTCACCAGACGGTAAGCCAATGCGCCTGGCCCGCCGAAAATAAAAAACCAGAACAAGGCACCAAACACACTATCGCTACCGTTTTCCAGCACTGACTCAATGGTTGCACTGACGGGTTCTATCGCCTCTACATCGCGGCTGACCATATAAGAAGTCGCCAGCTGTGCTAGCTGAAACTGGCCATGTTGCAAAGCGGTATAGACTGCCAATCCATGCTGGCGCAGGCTGCGGTGGCCGATGGCAAAGTATAGTAAATAGATATGCAAGGCTAGCGCTAGCCACATGGATCGCTGCATGGCGTAGATGATCAGCAAGATAGGCGGCAGCACGAGTAAGACCACCCCCAAGGCACCAGTGAGACGTTGGCGAGCGTGTGGCTGTTGGCTGGGAGGATTCAGGCGTTTTTCAAGTTGCGTCACCAGCCAGCCAAAGCCGACTAGCGGATGCCAGCGCCTGGGTTCGCCCAGCCAGCCATCAAGTAGCACCGCGCCACAGGCAAGCATGGCGAGTGTGAGATAATCGAGTGATGGATAAACAGGCAGTGAAAACATTAATGGTTCAGGGCACCACGTCGGATGCCGGTAAAAGTACGCTGGTGGCCGGGTTGTGCCGCGTATTGTACCGCAGCGGGGTGAAGGTAGCGCCATTCAAGCCGCAAAACATGGCGCTCAATGCCGCCGTGACCGCTGATGGCGGTGAGATTGGCCGGGCGCAGGCGGTGCAGGCAATGGCGTGCGGATTGCCGCCACATACCGATATGAACCCGGTGTTGCTCAAGCCGAATTCAGATACCGGCTGCCAGGTGATTATTCACGGCCAGGTGGTGGGTAACCAGGAAGCGAGTACTTACCACGACTATAAAAAAACCGCCATGCAGGCGGTGCTGCAATCTTACCAGCGTCTGCAACAGCAGTATGGCTGCGTGGTGGTTGAGGGCGCAGGCAGCCCGGCCGAAATCAATCTGCGCGCCAACGATATTGCCAATATGGGCTTTGCCGAAGCAGTGGATTGCCCAGTGATGCTGGTGGCCGATATTGATAAAGGTGGCGTGTTTGCGCACTTGGTTGGCACGCTGGCCTTGTTATCTGAAAGCGAACAAGCGAGGGTAGTCGGTTTTGTGATTAATAAATTCCGTGGCGATATTGCCTTGCTGCAACCAGGCTTGGATTGGCTGGAAGAGCGCACTGGCAAACCCGTGATCGGGGTGTTGCCCTATCTGCATGACTTGCACCTGGAAGCCGAAGATGCGGTTGCCCAAACCAATACTAAAAAATCAGAGACTCAGCTGACCGTGGTGGTGCCCGTATTGCCGCATATCGCCAACCACACCGACTTTGATGCCTTGCGCCTGCATCCGCAAGTAGACCTCAAATTTGTACGCTTGAGCGAACCTGTGCCCGTCGCTGATTTGATTATTTTGCCTGGCAGCAAAAATGTGCGCGGCGATTTAGCGGCGTTACGTGAATATGGCTGGGAAGCCGCGATTGCACGCCATTTACGATATGGCGGCAAGGTGCTGGGGATTTGCGGCGGTTTCCAGATGCTGGGGCAGCAGTTACACGACCCATTGGCGCTGGAAGGCGAGGCCGGTAGCAGTGCAGGTCTGGGCTGGCTGTCAATGGAAACGACGCTGGAAGCACATAAGCAGCTCAAGCAAGTGTCAGGCACGCTGACTTTTGCCGAGGCACCACTCGAGGTTCAGGTACAGGGGTATGAAATTCATATGGGTGTGAGTAGCGGCGCTGCGTTGGCCCGTCCGGTGCACCGGGTGAATGGCCAAGCCGAAGGGGCGCTGTCAGAAGATGGCCAGGTTGCGGGCAGTTATATTCATGGCTTGTTTGATCATCCACAAGCCTGCACTGCCTGGTTGCAATGGGCAGGGTTGTCTACCCAGGTGGATTACGACTACACGCAATTACGCGAACAGAGCCTGGAGCAGTTGGCAGACAGCTTGCGGCAACACCTGAACTGGTCAGCGCTGGCCGCTTATCTACCGGAAGGCTTTACGCCGCGTTAACCCGCAACGACGGTAATGGTCTGCTCAAATGCCTGCACCACTTGCCCGGCGCGGATTTTGGCCGTTTTTCTGCGCTCAATGGCGCCGTCTACCTTAATCAAGCCTTCGGCAACCATCGATTTTCCCTGGCCGCCACTGTCGGCTACGCCTTCCAGTTTAAGCAGGTCGCATAGGGCAATGTATTCGCCTTTGAGTTGAAATGTGGATGTGGCCATCAAGGTTTCCTTTCTGTGGCGAGCGCTTAAGGCTTGCCCTGTGTGTCTGGGGGCAAATTCACTTCCAGCGTCAACGAAGCATTCTGGCTTTCCCACAGTTGTTCATTGAGTTGGTGATGTACGGTAACAAACAGGAAGTTCAGCCCGGCTTTTTGCGGATGAAAGCTAAACTCACCTTGTGCATTGGCGTGAATATTAGAGGCCCTGACATTGTCTAGATCGTACAGGTCTTCAATCCGGTGCTTGATAAAGTGTTCGTTATCCGTCACGACAATAATACGCGCATTGGGCACTGGCTTGCCATTTTCCAAGACCTGGAAGCTTAACTCGCCGCCCAGTAACAATCCATTCGGCGAAGCCAGTGGAATAATTTCCAGGCCTTTGTTAAACGGTTTGGCGACATACTTTTGCTGGCCTTTGAAAATATAGGTATCAGCATAGCTATAGTAGTTCATGGTGGTTGACTTACCAGTCACGCGCTGCATGTCGGCGGCGAAATACAGCTTTTTATCTGCCGTTTCCACGGCTTTGTAGACTGGGCCTACTCTCTGGCCGGTGCTGATACGATAAGTGCCTTCTTCTTTTAATTCTGGCTCCAGATACACCGCCGCTTTGGTCTTGGCGATAGGTTTGATCGCCGAGGTCGTGCCGTTAGGCGCCGTGATCGTAAAGTTGGGGGAATCCATGGCAAAGTCGGCCTGGAAAGGAAACTCGGTAAACGCAGATTCAATCGTCAGCCGGTGATGTGTCACCTTGAACTGGTTAGGTTTTAAAAATGGCACATGCGCCTCGGCAACCAGCGAGGTCACTAAGGCGAGGACGACTAGGGAAAACTTCTTCATGCGATTTCTTTCTTGTTATTTAAGCTTCAACGGCAAACCTGCCGCAATAAAACTGACGTGATCAGCGATGGCGGCGACATGCTGGTTCAAACGGCCTTGCTCATCCTGGAACTGGCGGTTGATTTCACCGAGAGGCACAATGCCCATGCCGACTTCGTTGCTCACCAAAAACACCGTCGCTTGCAATTGTGGCAACGCGGCCAGCAAAGCCTGTTTTTCTGCTTGCCAGTCCATCTGCGCTGGCTTGTCGCAATCGGGGCAGATGCATTGCGCCAGCCATAACGTCAAACAATCAACAATCAAGCAGCTATCTGCTGCATCGTTGTCCAGCAGGGTTTGCCCCAGGTTGAATGGCGCTTCTATCAACTGCCAATAAGGTGGGCGGCGCTCTTTGTGATGCGCCACGCGTTTGGCAAACTCGTCGTCATAGACTTGTGCGGTGGCAATATAAGTGACCGGTAACTCAAGTGCAGACGCCAGGCGCTCGGCATAAGCACTTTTGCCGCTACGCGCACCACCTAAAATCAAATGGCTACTCATGAAACACCCTCCTGTTGCTGTTGCCAGCGTTGGATAATGGCCTGCAATTGCGGCAAACCTTCGCTAAACAAGGCGGGCCCTGGTTGCAAAATATCTACTGACTTGATTTCATATATATGCCCGTCACGTATGGCGGGCATGGCCTGCCAGCCTTCGCGTGCAGACACTTTTACCGGCTGGAATTTCTTGCCGCACCAGGAGCCGATGACAATGTCGGGCTGCCTGGCCAGCACTTGTTCTGCTGTGACCTGGCGGTCACGTGCACTGTGAAACTGGCTGAGCTCGGGGAAGCAATCCACACCGCCTGCGGCCTCAATCAATTCAGCCGCCCAGCGGATGCTGCACATCATAGGCGCATCCCACTCTTCAAAATAGACCTTGGGTTTGCGTGACCAAGCTGCGGCTTGCTGGCGCGCGGCAGTTAGTTGTGCCTGGTAAGTTCCTACCAGTTTCTCAGCGTTGTTGCTGGCTCCAACCAGGTCGCCAACGGTGAGTATCATTTGCAAGGTTTCGTCCAGACTGCGCTGGTTAAACACATGCACCTGGCAACCAGCTTTAATCAGCGAGGCGGCAATGTCAGCCTGCAAGTTAGAAAAACACAGCACCAGGTCTGGTTGCAGGGCCAGAATTTTTTCGATATTGGCGCTGGTAAAGGCGCTGATTTTGGGTTTTTCTTTGCGCGCAATCGCCGGGCGCGTGGTGAAGCCAGAAATGCCGACAAGGCGGTCTTGCTCACCCAGCAGGTACAACACCTCTACCGTTTCCGTGGTCAGGCAGACGATGCGTTGCGGCCAGCGTTTCATGGCTGCGCCTCGTGATTCTGCCAGCCGTTTTCCATGAGCATCTCGGATAAAGGTTTTTCTGTCGCCCAGCCTTCTTCAACCAACATGGGTGACTTGTAGAAGGTGTTCACGTAACCCAAACATAAGATGGCGACTGGTTTGGCATCACCCGGCATGCCAAGCAATGCAGCCAGCGCCTGTGGATCAAACAGGCTGACCCAGCCCATGCCTATGCCTTCGGCGCGCGCCGCCAGCCACAGATTCTGGATGGCACAGCTGACTGAGGCCAAGTCCATTTCTGGCAATGTCCGGCGGCCAAATACATATTTCTCGCGCTGGTCACACAAAGTCGCCACTAGCAACTCACCACAATCCAGAATACCTTCTACCTTAAGGCGCATAAACTCGGCCATACGTGCCGTGTTTTCAACTTCACCGATGGCTTGTGCAGTGCGTTTGCGTTCTTCATCTACCAGTGTGTGTATGGCTTGGCGTAGCGCAACATCGCTGATGCGGATAAAGCGCCAGGGCTGCATGAGGCCAACGCTGGGTGCGTGGTGCGCGGCTTGCAATAACTTCTGCAATAACTCAGGGGCGATAGGCGTGGGCAAAAAATGCCGCATATCGCGCCGCTCGGCAATCACTTTGTATATCGCCGCTTTGTCGGCTTCAGCGTAAGCAAAACTCATGACAGGAAAAATTGTGCGGCGAGGGTGGGATTGGACGGGAAGTAAAAGTGCAGGAAACTGGCGGTGATGCTTTGGTGGCGGTAAACCGCTTCGCCCGCGCCGTATTTGCCTTTGCCTTGTGCAATCACTGGCAAGTCAGTCTCAAAACGGCCATAGTGAAAGGTGTGCGCGCCTATGCTGGCTGCGTCGTCGTCCGTAGTTGCAAACATGGCGTGTTGCGTGCCTAAGCCTTGTAGCTTGGGTTGAATTTCACTGTTGCCTGGCAATAGCCCGAACACCGGCTGGCCATTCAGGGTTTCACCCAGTGCCATCATGCCGCCGCATTCAGCCAATATGGGCTTACCTGCTTGGGCTGCAGCGTGCAAAGCATCGCGCATGCTGTGGTTGTGTTGCAGTTGGTCCAGGTGCAACTCTGGGTAACCGCCCGGTAGCCAGTAAGCATCTGCCGCAGGCAATTGCGCATCGTGCAGGGGCGAAAAAAACTGGATGGTTGCCCCCAATGCTTGCAGCAAATCCAGATTGGCCTGATAGGTGAAACAGAACGCGGCGTCTTTGGCCACGGCAATGGTTTTGCCTGCTAATGATGGCGTGATCGTTTGTTGTGCGGGTGCCGCAAAATCCACGGTTGGCGGCAATGGAATCTCTGGTCCCAGTAGTTGCGCGGCAGCTTCTATGCGCTGGTCAATATCGCTAATTTCCTGCGCCAGGTGCAGACCGAGGTGGCGTTCTGGCAGGCTCAATTGTGTGTCATATTTCATGGCGCCCAGCCATGGCACATCCGCTGGCAGGGCAGCTTTAATCATATTGGCATGGCCTTCGCTGCCAACCTGGTTGGCGATGACGCCAGCGCGTTGCAGTGCTGGCCTGAATGCGTATAAACCATAAGCAATGGCGGCAAAAGTCTGTGCCATGGCTTTGGCATTAATCACCAAGGCGACCGGGATGCCAAAGCGCTCGGCAATATCGGCACAAGATGGCGTGCCATCGTAGAGCCCCATCACGCCTTCAAGCAGAATGACGTCATTTTCCTGCGCGGCCTGGTGCAATAGTCGCTGCGCATCTGCTTCACCGCACATGCCAAGGTCAAGGTTGTAAACGGGTTTGCCGGTGGCGACTTGCAGGATCATGCCATCAATAAAGTCCGGGCCGCATTTAAATGCCTGCACACGCAGGCCACGGTTTTTGTAAGCACGCGCCAGTGCTGCGGTGGTCATGGTCTTGCCCTGGCCAGAAGCCGGGGCTGCCATCAACATGGCATGGCAGCTTGTCTTCTGCTGCATTACAGGTCTATCCCAGCCTGGGCTTTGATGCCTGCGCGCCAGGCGTGTTTGACGTCCATCAGTTCAGACACAGTGTCGGCCGCATTTCGCAATGCCTCAGAAGCACCGCGGCCAGTAATGACCACGTGCTGCATGGGCGGGCGTTTGGCAATGGCGTCGAGGACCATTTGCTCGTCCAGGTAACCGTATTTAAAGGTGTAAGTGAGCTCGTCCAGCACTACCAGGTTGATGGCAGGATCTTGCAGCATCTGCGCCACAATTTCCCAGCCACGCATGGCGGTTTCGGTATCACGCTGGCGGTCTTGCGTATTCCAGGTAAAGCCTTCACCCAGCACATGCCAGGTGACGGCAGGGTGCTGGCGGAAAAAAGCTTCTTCGCCGGTATCTGAACGGCCTTTGATGAATTGGGCGACGCCGACACGCATGCCGTGGCCCAGGGAGCGCGCAACCATGCCAAAGGCGGAAGAACTTTTACCTTTGCCGTTGCCGGTGAGGATCAGGAGCAGGCCTTTTTCCTGGTTGGCCTGCTCGATTTTTTCATCAATGACCGCTTTTTTTCGTACCATGCGCGCCTTGTGGCGGCTGTCGCGGTCATTCGTTTCCATGATAATGCGTAAAACTTAAGCGTTTTCGCGCACGGAACGCTTGGCCAGGCCAAACACGACATGAGCGATCAATGCCACAACTACCCAGAACGCAATCGCTTCGAGTTGTTTTGGGAAGTATTTAACCAGGCGTGGCACAAACTCAACCAGGGTTGGGTCTGGGTAACGGCCACCAAAGAAGTAGAAACCACCGCTGGAGAACAATTCAGCCACCGCGGCAGCAATCACAACAACGCCAGTCAGTTTAAACAGACTGCTCAGTGCCCAGGTCGTATTGCTAGCGGTCCAGCGGCCTGCCAACCACATGGTGCCGTAAGCTGGCAACAAGAAACCATAAGCTGGAGTCACACAAAAGTTGCTGACGCCGCCCCAGGTCACTGCCGCCATATCCAGGCCAGCACACAAGGCCAGTAATGCGACAAACATGAGGGTAGAGCGCAGGTAGTAGCCCGCAATAAAGAACGCCGCGTACGACGCACTAGGCAAAAACTCGATAGAAGCGAAATGATGGCCGCGCGTCACAATGACCATCAGTGCAATGACAAATGCGATTGCCAGAGATTGAGTTGAAATTTTACGTGGCATGCCAACGACTCCAAAATTTAAGGTGAATGACTAAGTTTTATGACTGGGGTTAATTACTAGGGGTGAATTTTAGCCCAATTCGATCAGGCTTGGGCAAAATCCACCCGTTACTGGGTTACTTCATGTCGTAATTCAGACTGATAAACACGTTGGTGCCCATGGTGTTGTAATCGACTGTGGATGAGGCTGCTGCCAGCACATAATCCTTATCAAGGATGTTGTTGGCTCGAGCCAACAGTTTCCAGTGATTATTTAGTTTATAACCGAGCGAAGCGTTGATTAGGGCATAGCCTCCTAGTTTTAAGTTGTTATCCGCGTCGTTGTAGCGTTGTGAAGAGGCGGTAACTTCGGTGCCAACATCCCAGTCGCCAGACTTGTATTGCAATTGCAGATTACCGTAGCGCTGACTTCTTCTCACCAGTAAATTATCTGTGTCATCGTTGCGTGGAGACTGAATGGTCAAGTTTCCTGTGAGTTGCCACTGAGGGTTCAACACGATGCTGCTTTCAGCAGTGATCCCTTTAATCTCTACCTTGCCTGCATTGGTTGGGCAGAATCCTGCGAAACTACAGCCTGACGTCGCCGGGCCTGCATTCTGTATCAGGTCGCGGATATGGTTTTCAAATACGGTCAGCTTGGCCTGGATAGCCGAGGTTTGATAACGTAGGCTGGCTTCAACGTTATCCGATTTTTCAGGTTTCAGGGCCGGGTCGCCAAAACTTGGAAAATACAATTGGTTAAACGTAGGCGCCCTGAAGGCTGATCCATATTGAGCCGTGATTTGCCACTCGGGTGAGATGGCGTAGCCATAACCTGCGCCACCGGTGACGTAGTTGCCATATTGGGTGTTGTGATCTTCACGTGCTGAGAGTTGAATGCTGTGTGCTTCGTGATTGCCAACGAACCCAAGCATGAAGCCGTCATCGTTACGAGTCTTGTCTATGCTGGGGTTTCCATTAGAAAAAGTCAGGACATCTTGTTCCAGTCTGTCGTAGGCAAAGGTCAATGTGCCGAAGGGCAGCGTGTAATCATGTTGCCAGGTAATCTGCGTTTGTTCCGAGTCGAATTTGCTACGAGTGCTCGCGCTGTTTAAACTGAATGAGCGCTCGCGACCGATGCCATATTTCAAAGTGCTCGTCCAATGCTCAGTCAGCCGGTTTTTCAGTGTTGCACCATAGGCTTGCTGGTTGGTGGTGGAGTAGTTACGGTAGGCATTGTCAAACTGGTTTTGCCCATCAGACTCCATAAAACGTAAGCCGAGGCTATGGCCCTCTGCGAGCTCAAGGTCTGCATAGGCAGTGCCACTCAGATTGTTATAACCATCACGATCACGGTCAATTGCTTGTGGTGGGCGTTTTTTTGCGGAAATGCCGCGAGTGTCATAACTGCTCATCTGAGCGCTAAATCGTAGTGCTTGATAGCGACTATCGAATCCTGCGCTGCCGGTGTATGTGTCGTAACTACCGGCACCTACACTACCGTAGAAAAGAGTCTGGTCGGTTTTTGCTCGTCTAGTGAAAATCTGGATGACGCCACCAATAGCATCTGCACCGTAGAGGCTGGAAGCAGGACCACGTAGAATTTCGATTCTGTCTATCAAGGCTAATGGCAGGTTTTCAAAGGCAGTGGTTCCCAGTGTCGCGGAGTTGACTCTCAATCCATCGATAAGCACAACCAGTTGTTCCGCATTGGTGCCACGTATAAATATACTGCTTGCCGTTCCCATGCCGCCATTGGTAGTGATTTGCAAACCAGGCTGTAATCTAAGTAAGTCAGGCAGAGAGCCGCCTTGCATTTTTTCAATATCGTCATGCGTGATGACGGTGATGTCACCCGTCGCCGTTTTGGTCGAGACTGGGATTCTTGCGGCGGTTACACTCACTTCGTCCAGCGAGAGTGAAGCGAGATTGGAGATATTTTCAGAAAAAACCTCTTGAGCCAGGGAGATGGCAGGATAAAGGGCGATGAGTCCCAAAATATTTCTTTTGTTCATATTTGTTTCCGATAATGCATACGACCCCGTATGCAGAACTTAAGGTGGAAACCAGGGAGATGTGTCGACGACTAAAAAAGTAGGACAGGCACTTTAGATAACAAAAGTGCCATTTTTTAGAGTCACCGTCACCCCGCGGTATTTCCATACGATTTGGTTGCGAGGCCGGTCTCCGGGCTGGCAAGTTTTGATCTATCGCCTTCCCGAGTGTGCACTCAGTGGCATATGGATAGACCCGCACTTGCTTACCGTTGCGGGGGCAGCACAGGCTTTGCGAATGGAGGTCCGCGCACCTGTTTCCCAGTTTCACCTTTGCTGCAGTTAACACAGCAAAGACACCTGACAACTGGGCAGCAGTGTAGTCTAAAGTTGGCTTTTTTGCCAGTCGGCGTCTATTCAACAGGCATGCTGAATTTGTTAATTTACTTTGAAAAAATGCGCTTAGCTATTGACCACACTCATTTTTTTAAAAGATAATGGGCTGATGGATGCTGATTTAAAAAGTCTTGAAGAGCGTGTGACGAAGCTAATTGCTTTGTGCGGCCAATTGCGTGACGAAAACGTTGAGTTACGTCAGGAGGTCACGCGGCTGCATCAGGAGTCGCAATCACTCAAGCTCAATATGACGCAAGCCAGTGTGCAGTTGGAGCGACTGTTGTCGGCGTTGCCTGAGGAAGGTCGTTAATCATGGCTAGTAATCCAATTGATATTGAGATCATGGGTCGTGCGTTGAGCGTGACCTGCACCGATGAAGAACGCGACAGTTTATTGCAGGCCGTTGGCTATTTGGATGGTAAAATGCGCGAAATTCGCGATGCTGGCAAGATGGTCAGCGTCGAGCGGATTGCGATTATGGCGGCACTCAATATTACGCATGAGTTGCTGAATACGCGCAGTGGTGGTGTGGATGTCGGCGATGTTAAAAAACGCATCTCTACCATGCAGCAACAGATTGATGATGTCTTATCCGGCCAGCACAAACTATTGTAATCCGCTTCAATTCATAAAATTTTCATCGTCATTTTTACTAAATGGCGTATCATAAAAACGGTGTGCTAAGGCGTTGCCTGAGTCTAAAATTCCTTGAACTAGTCTTTGTTATAGGTTTCGGCTCATCAGGTGCTGTGCGATCGCACTAAGTTGGGACGTTTTTTAAAACGCCCTTGGCGTGCGAACCTAATGTACCTTAGGCTGTTACCACCTGAACTTTTTGGTTCAGGATCAAGGCTCAGGTAACCCCTTAGCACATCTCTTGATATTCTTCAGTGTTTTTCAGCGCAATGCGTGATACATCAGGTCGGCCAGGCTGACCACTTCCAGACAGCTTTCATGACAGGATTCCAGAATCACAGGAGGCGCATAGCCAGCTTCACTGGCATCTAACCAGCGCCTTGCACATAAGCACCAGCGATCACCAGCTTTCAGGCCAGGAAATCCATATTCAGGCATGGGTGTGGATAAATCATTGCCTTGTGCCTGTGAGAAGGCCAGAAATTCATCTGTCATTTCCGCACAGACGGTATGCCTGCCTCTGTCTTCGGGATGAAATCCGCAACAACCATCACGCACAAAGCCGGTGATCGGGCGCATGCTGCAGGGAATGAGGAGGGTGCCAAGAACGTTTTTTGTCATGATTGTCAGCTGAACTGTAACTTGGTTTATGATACTGGCATTCGTGACTCATAAGAAGGTTTTTAGGCATGGCGCGTTACTGGTTGATGAAATCCGAGCCCTCGGACGTTTCGATTGATGATTTAGCAGGGTTTCCAAACCAGACGGTAGACTGGTATGGCGTGCGCAATTATCAGGCACGGAATTTCATGCGTGATCAAATGAAGGTGGGAGATGGTGTGCTGTTTTACCATTCTAATTGCGATGCGCCTGGCATTGTCGGTATTTGCGAAGTCAGTCAGTTGGCTTATCCAGACAAGTTTCAATTTGTTGAGGGCCACAAGTATTTTGACCCGAAATCTACGCCAGAAAATCCACGCTGGGTGAATGTCGATGTCAAACTGGTACGTAAAACCAGGCTGCTCAGTCTTAAAGAGATGCGCGACATTCCTGCATTGGCCAATATGCGTACCCTGCAAAAAGGGAACCGCTTGTCGATTACACCTGTCGATCCCAAAGAGTGGTCGGTCATTACGACGCTGCTTGCAGAATAAGCGCTGGTTTGATAGACACATTTGTAATGTCGTCGTTTGCAGTCTTCTTAAAGCGTTATTCAGATAGAACAGGATTATGAACAGACAGCGAAAACATGCCGTGTTGTATATTCTGGTCGCCGGATTTCTGATCGCTTTTGTCGGTGTCGTACTGTTTGTGTGGATTTATTTTTCTAGCATGCGTGAGATGCATCAAACCACGCGTAAGCTCTACGAGCAGCCTTATGCCGTTGCCAACGCGGCACTAGCGCTAGAGGCCAATTTGTATCAGATTCGTGGCAGTCTGCTCTATGCCAGCTTGATTCAGGCGGATCGGCTGCAATTGGCGGCGACGGTGGCGTTTATTGAGGCGCGTGAGCAATTGGTGCAGCAAAAGCTTGCTGTGATTACGCACAGTTACTCTGGTGAGCAACAGCAAGTGGCTCAACTCAAGCAGGCATTGGCACAGCTCAGTCAAGTGCGCGATCAGATCTCCCAGGCGCTGAAAACGGCCCGCTATGCAGAGGCCAATCACCTGATAGAAACGCGTTGGATTCCGCGCTTTAGCGAGGTGGCTCGCCTCAACGAGCTGGTGCTCAAAACCGCTAATCAGCGCGCCACCCAGTATGTAAGTGAGAGCCAGCAACGTTTGGAAAAGCATACGACGCATGGCTTAATGTATGCCGCATTGTTACTGGGCTTGTTTTTGGTCGTTGGCGTATTTGTCGCCTGGCGCATTTATCAACTGCATGTTGAGGCCGATAAATTTGCGTTTACTGACTTTTTAACCGGCATTGCCAACCGCAGGCATTTTATCCACGAGCTGGAGTCAGAAATCCGCCGCAGTCAACGCTATGGCTTGGTGTTTGCGTTTGCGATGGTCGACATTGATCATTTTAAAAAAATCAACGATCAATATGGCCATCACGCGGGTGACCTTATTTTGCAAAATTTCTGCCTGCGTTGCGTGAGTGCCTTGCGCACCAGTGATATGGTTGGTCGTCTCGGTGGCGAGGAGTTTGGCATATTGATGCCGATGACCGATTTGCATGAGGCCGCGCGCGTGATTGAGCGCCTGCGCTCAGAAATAGACCACAGCGTGATGAGTGATCACGGCGAGCACATTCACTACACGGCCTCCTTTGGGCTGGTATCGACTTCTCAGCTCAGTGATCAACAAGGCTTGGCGCATCTGATGAAAATGGCCGACGCCGCTCTCTATGCGGCTAAACAGCAAGGCCGCAACCGCGTCTTTCTCGCTAATCATTAAATTTAACAGCCTTGAGGGAATTTTGGGCCGCTTGCATGGTCATCTTTGGCGATGAGTGAGCAACCTTTTAATCTTGGGCGACGAAGCTGGATCGCCGGTGCGATAGCGTTTCTGCTCGCGTCTTGCCGACCCATTAAAGTGCTTAACGCCGTGATTCCAACAGAAGGCATGCAGATCACACGCGATATTGCGTTTGGGCCACATGCCAGGCAGCGGCTCGATATTTATCAGCCGCGCCAACCGAGCACCAGCCATTTGCCAGTCGTGGTGTTTTTTTACGGCGGTAGTTGGGACTCTGGTGCCAAGCAAGATTATCTATTTGTGGCCGAGGCATTAACCTCACAGGGCCTGATTGTCGTCATTGCTGATTATCGTCTTTATCCTGAGTTGAAGTTTCCGCAGCTGATGCAAGACCCGGCATTGGTGGTGGGCTGGGTCAAGCAGCATATTGCGGATTATCAGGGGGCACCAACCCGTTTGTTTTTAATGGGACATTCTGCCGGTGCACATTTGGCCATGATGCTTTCGTTAAATGCGGAGTACTTGTCTGCGGTCGGGCTGGAAACCAGCGCGATTCGCGGTAGCATAGGCTTGGCGGGTCCTTACGATTTTCTGCCTCTCACCTCCGACCGGTTGCGCGCTATTTTTGCGCCACCCGAGCAAGAATGCATGTCTCAACCGATTCGGTTTGTCAGCGGCCAGCAACCGCCGCTGTTGCTGATGACAGGCTTGAAAGACCGCGACGTCTGGCCTAGAAATGCAATCAATCTGGCACAGGCCGTGCAGGCCAAGGGCGGAGACGTCATCCTGAAAACCTATCCTGATTACGACCATGCTGATCTGGTCGCCAAGCTTGCCCGGCCATTTCGTCGCCATAGTCCTTTACTTACAGACATCATGACCTGGATGCACCATCATGGCGCTTGAACCATTGCATGTGGTGTGGTTTAAGCGTGACCTGCGTGTAAAAGACCACGCAGCGTTTGCTGCCGCCTGTGCCGCTGGTAAAGTATTGCCAATGTTTGTCTGGGCGCCACAAGTGTGGGCGGCAGGCGATGCCAGCCTCAGTCAGGCCATGTTTGTGCGTGAGTGCTTGCAAGGGCTCGCGGCAGCACTACAGACCTTAGGTCTGCAATTGCATGTTTATCATCACGACCCATTGCTGTTACTAAAAAGGTTGCATGAAAAGTATGGTGTGGCCGGGCTATATAGCCATGAAGAAACCGGCAATGACCTGACGTTTCAAATCGATAAGCAAGTGCAGGCCTGGTGTAGGCAACAGGGCATTGTCTGGCAGGAATGGGCGCAAAATGGCGTGGTGAGAAGGCTGGCCGACCGCCAGCAGTGGCAGTCGCAATGGGAGCGGCGCATGCAACAGCCGTTGGTGGCCTTACCCACGCGCTGTGTCGGCGCGCAATTGCCTCATCACGGCTTGGAGCAACTACCCAAGGTCGCGGGTATTGAGCAATCTAAACGCCAAATTGGTGGCCTGGGGCTCGCTGAGACCGTGATGTCCGGGTTTTTACAGCAGCGTGTACAGCGTTACCAAGGCGGACTTTCCAGCCCGCTGAGTGCGTTGCAAGCCTGTAGCCGTTTGTCTCCTTACTTGGCCTGGGGCGCGCTCAGTTTGCGCATGCTGGTGCAGGCAACCCGGGCCAGCGCGCAAGCGGCTGAACATGCAAATTTGCGCCGAAATTTGCATGGCTTTGAGAGTCGTTTGCACTGGCATTGTCATTTTATGCAAAAGCTAGAAAGTGAGCCGGGCATTGAATTTGACAGTTTTCACCCTGGTTTTGACTCCTTGCAAGGCGCGTTAGCCGACGCGGATCGACTGGTCAGGCTGCAGGCCTGGCAGACGGGTCAAACCGGTTGGCCGCTGGTCGATGCCTGCATGGAAATGCTCAATCAAACCGGCTGGCTCAATTTTCGTATGCGCGCCATGCTGATGAGCACGGCCAGCTATTTATTACGGCTGCCCTGGCGGCAGAGCGGCCTGCATCTGGCGCGTACCTTTATTGATTATGAGCCGGGGATTCATTGGCCGCAGGTGCAAATGCAATCCGGCACCACCGGCATGAATACTTTGCGCATCTATCACCCGGTCAAGCAGGCCTTGGTGCAAGACCCCACTGGGCGTTTTGTACGCCAGTGGCTGCCTGCATTGCGCGCCGTGCCTGATAGCTGGATTTTTGAACCCTGGCGCATGCCTGCCGAATTGCAGTTGCGCACTGGCTGCGTGATCGGCCGGGATTATCCTGCACCCATGGTGGATATTGCCGCAGCCATGCAACTTGCCAAACAAGACTGGTTTGCCATTCGCCAGCAAATACCGCCAGACGACATGCAAGCCATGTTGCAGCGGCATGCCTCCCGGCGGTCACGCCATTTTCCCAAGGTGGCGCGAGGCATGCGTCGCAAGCGTGATTCAACGATCGTTCCTCAGAGTGAAATCCAGCTCACACTCGAGCTTTAAACCACACGCAATCGATCCCATCCGCGCAACGCCTTTTCATGGGGCGTGCGTCTGTTTGCTCGCACTATTTTGGTGCTCTTTGATGATGCGGCTGTGTCGGAATGTGATGTCGTGCATGGTTTATCAGGCGTATTAATGCTTGATACCGCGCTATTTTTGTCCGTAAAAAATTAATTATCTAATTGATTATTAATGACTATTTTTTATTTTTTCGCAAATAGTCATGGTCTTGCTCTCTCTATTTGCACCAGTTGAACACGGCGGTGCTCAGGTTGGAATACGTCTTGCTAAATTAAACCTGACAGGTTTTCCAGCGAATTACCGGCAAGCGGATAACACCTCCCACTTGCCGCCATAGATTGGAGCACGACATGACAAAATTATTGATCGGATTATGGTTAGGCTGCATGAGCGCATCGCTCATGGCAGAACCAGCAGAAGCACTGGTACATGATTTAAACAGTCGCGTGCTGCGCGTGCAAGTCGGTTTGAAAAACGGTCAATATGGCTTGGGTTCAGGTGTGGTTGTCGCCGAAAACCAAGTGGTGACTAACTGCCACGTGGTCTCTAATGCCAGTAGTATCAGCGTCGTCAGTGGCGGCGCAGCCTATCATGCGGTTGGCGTAAAGGCTGACTGGGAGCATGATGTGTGCATGTTGCAAATGGAAGATTTGCCTCTGTCCCCGGTGACCATGAAATCCAGCCGCGAACTCAAGTATGAACAACCTGTGTTCACCATCGGTTACCCTAGCTTTGTCGCTGCGCCAGTGAGCACCAGCGGCGTAGTGAAGGGTCTGTTTACCATGGATGATTCTGTGATTGTGCGGGCGACCAGCAGCTTTAGACAAGGGGCTAGCGGTGGTGGCCTGTTTGATGACAGCGGCGCGCTGGTGGGATTGATTACCCTCAAGAGCCCAGGCAAAGATGCGTATTACTACTACATGTCCGTCGACTGGGTGCAAGCCCTGATCAGCAAACCCGCTGGCCCGATTGTGGTGAAAAGTGAGTTGCCTTTTTGGGGTAAACCTGCCGCCCAATGGCCATATTTCATGAAGGTAGTGTTTCCTTATCTGCACAAGGACTGGCAAGGCCTGAAAGTGATTGCTGAACAATGGACAGCAAAAGAGCCACAAAACACCGAAGCCTGGTTTTACCTGGCAGCGGCTGAATATGAAACCAAAGACTTAACCATGGCAGAGCAGCACTTGCACCGCGTGCTGAGCATGAACGATCAACATAGCCAGGCGTTTTACTATCTGGGCATGATTGCGGAAGCCAGTGGCAACCATGGTGAAGCGATGGCCAGTGTCGATGCTTTGAAACAACTGGATGCGGAAGTGGCTGAAGCGCTGACGGTTGCCATGAAGAGCTTGCCTTAAGTCGCAAGATAATAAATAAAAGTTAGTCAACAAAAAAGCGCCCAAGCGGGCGCTTTTTTGTTGAAATCGAGTATGCAATCGCTTATGCCACTGCCATGTCTAGCTCTTCCACATGGTAGTAATGTTCATCATCCCACAGGGTGAAATCTTGTGCGGTATAAATCGCTTCCTGAAAATGATGAAAGGTTGCGATGCAATGATTTTCTTCGTCCATCACTTGATACATTGTCATTCGAGCACCTTTCCTGATATTGGTTGTCTATCTATTACCGTGAGTTGATCATGCCACAGGCATGTGACAATGATTTTGCAGAGCAGCAAGGTGTAATCGTGTCAGTTTGAAGAATACGGTTTTATCGCCGCAGAAGATGTATTTGCGAGGGATTTAGGTCGCTGTTTCACGCTTGGGTTCGATGGCTTTTTTGTAAAATACACGGGTTGGCGTATAATTCACGACTTCTGAGGAACGCTGCGAGGGTCACATGACTCCCAGGCTCAGAGCATTTGCTGCAAAGCATCTCAACGGCGTTCACTTTTCACTGTGCGAGCACGGAAAAAGGTGAACAAACGTTTCCACCGGTTCTTAGAACTTTTCCTGCTCAGTTTTCATCTTTTTAAGGATTTGAAACATGAATGCTGTAGCTGATATCAAAGATTACATTGTGGCCGATATGGGCCTGGCTGCTTGGGGTCGTAAAGAAATTGCGATTGCCGAGACCGAAATGCCAGGTTTGATGGCAATTCGCGAAGAATATGCGGCGCAACAACCGCTCAAGGGCGCGCGTATTACCGGCTCTTTGCACATGACCATCCAGACCGCGGTGTTGATTGAAACACTCAAGGACCTGGGGGCCGACGTGCGTTGGGCATCCTGTAATATTTTCTCTACCCAAGACCATGCGGCGGCGGCGATTGCGGCCACTGGTACCGCTGTATTTGCGGTCAAAGGCGAAACACTGGAAGACTACTGGGATTACACCCACCGCATTTTCGAATGGACGGATGGTGGTTATTCCAACATGATTCTGGACGACGGTGGCGATGCTACGTTGTTGCTGCATTTGGGTGGCCGTGCCGAGAAAGATTTGTCCGTGGTGGCGAATCCGACCTCAGAAGAAGAAATTTGTCTGTTTAACGCCATTAAAGCCAAGCTAAAAACCGATCCAAACTGGTACTCAGTACGTTTGGCCGCGATTAAAGGCGTGACCGAAGAAACCACGACCGGCGTGCATAGACTGTATCAAATGCACAAAGAGGGCAAGCTGGCTTTCCCGGCGATTAACGTCAATGACTCTGTGACCAAGTCTAAATTCGACAACCTATATGGTTGCCGTGAGTCTTTGGTTGACGGTATCAAGCGTGCAACCGATGTCATGATTGCAGGTAAAGTGGCTGTTGTGGCTGGTTACGGTGACGTGGGCAAAGGCTCTGCGCAAGCATTGCGTGCCTTGTCTGCCCAAGTGTGGGTGACTGAAATTGACCCGATTTGCGCCCTGCAAGCGGCGATGGAAGGCTACCGCGTGGTGACGATGGATTACGCCGCTGAGCATGCGGATATTTTCGTCACGGCGACTGGTAACTACCATGTGATTACGCATGACCATATGACTAAAATGAAAGACCAGGCCATCGTTTGTAACATTGGCCACTTTGATAACGAAATCGACGTTGCTGGCATTGAAAAATATCAGTGGGAAGAGATCAAGCCACAAGTGGATCATGTGATTTTCCCCGATGGCAAACGTATCATCCTGCTGGCCAAAGGCCGTTTAGTGAATCTGGGTTGTGGCACGGGTCACCCGAGCTATGTCATGAGCTCCAGCTTTGCTAACCAGACTATTGCGCAAATTGAGCTGTTTACGCAAACCGACAAATATCCTGTAGGCGTGTATACCTTGCCTAAGCACCTGGATGAAAAAGTGGCGGTCTTGCAGTTGAAAAAACTCAACGCGCAATTGACCACGCTGACAGACGCGCAAGCGGCTTACATCGGTGTGAGCAAGAATGGCCCATACAAACCAGAGCATTACAGATACTAATCAGGTGTAACCGCCGAAACGACCGCGAGATGTTCTGGCGGTCGTTTCGGTGTACACTCATCCTCATATCAACGCTGAGGAGTGAGCATGTTGAAGTTACTGGTGGTTTGGGGATTAAACGCTGTCGCATTAATGGCGGTGACCTATCTGGTGCCTGGCATTCATGTGGCAAACTTTAAAGCAGCATTAGTGGCGGCCCTGGTTATTGGCCTCGTCAATGTGCTGATTAAACCTTTGCTGGTGATTCTCACCTTGCCAATCACTTTACTCACCTTAGGCCTGTTTATCCTGGTGATTAACGGCTTGCTGTTTTGGGCAGTGGGCAATTATCTGCAAGGCTTTTCAGTCAGCTCCATTCTTATCGGTGTGATAGGCGCGCTGGTGTATAGCGTGATCTCAGGCGTGCTGAGTGCGATTGTGCTGGATGATAAAGATTAAGCCTTCAGATGGTCTATACGACCCAAGCAGTGCATAGAAAAGATTAAACAAGTGAATCATAAAACATCTTTCAGTTTTGAGTTCTTTCCGCCCAAAACGGCGGAGGGCATGGCTAATTTACGCAATGTGCGTGATGAGTTGGCGGTTTTTTCGCCCGAGTTTTTCTCGGTGACGTTTGGTGCGGGCGGTTCTACGCGTGATCGCACCATGGATAGCGTACTTGAGATTCAGGCCGCGGGGTATGGCGCCGCGCCACACATTTCCTGTATTTCTTCGAGTAAAGAAGAAATCCGTGAGTTGCTGCAAGCCTATCAGGCCAAAGGCATTAAGCGCTTAGTCACCTTGCGTGGCGATATTCCTTCAGGTGAAGTGAGTGCGGGCGACTTTAAATACGCCAATGAACTGGTGCAATTTATCCGCGCTGAAACCGGCGACTGGTTTCATCTCGAAGTGGCGGCTTACCCTGAGTTTCACCCAGAAGCGGGGTCTGCACAAAAAGACCTCGACAATTTCAAACGTAAAATCGATGCGGGGGCCGATTCTGCCATCACACAGTATTTTTACAATGTGGATGCCTATTTCCGCTTTGTGGAGGCTGCGCAAAAGCTGGGTGTCACCGCGCCGATTATTCCTGGCATCATGCCTATCTATAATTACACCCAGTTGGCACGATTCTCCAACGTCTGTGGAGCCGAGATTCCTCGCTGGTTGCGTCTGCGCTTAGAGGCTTATGGTGACGATCTGCCGTCGTTGCGTGCGTTTGGTGCCGATGTGGTGACTGATATTTGTGCCAAGCTGATCGCTGCGGGTGTGGATAAAATGCATTTTTATACACTGAACCAGGCAGGGATTATCGGCCAGATTATCCGGCAGTTATAACGCCAAAAAACAAAAAAAGCGCGGTCTGATCAGGCCGCGCTTTTTTACGTCCATCATACTTACTGCAGCGACAGACCTTGCGGGTTAAACAAGGCATCTTCTACAAACAAGTAGTCCTGCTTACGGGTTTCATCCCACAGCACCATCATGGTGATCCAGCGAATATCTTCCATGCTCAGCGTCTCTTGCGGCAAGACCATGGCGCGGTCCACGATCAGGTCGCGTTCGTAGGCCGTGATAATGTCACTGCGTTGCAGCAAGGTGAGAAAATTAAGGCTTTCGTCGTTAATCTTGTTGCGCTCCATCTCGCAAAAAATACGGATGGCTGCCTGGTCATGCTGATACTGCGGTTGTTGCACCGAGCGGCGCAGATCTTTGACCCAATCTACTGCATGTAAAATATCCTGATGGTTAAATCCAGCCTGAGATAGCTCATAAGCCATGATGGTTTCGTCAGTTTCTTTCAATTCTGACGCATCATGTTTATCCCAGTAATTTTGATAAATAAATATCAATACTTCCAACATGTCTATAGTCTCCTCAAACACGCTGTTGCATAGACAGCGCGGCTGGGGTGCGTCTGAGTCTGACTTTAGGCGAGTCGCTGGAACTGACCGCTGGCAAGATGACTGACGACACCTTCTAATTCAAGTAGTGTAAGCATGGTGGAAACTTGCTCAGGCGTCAAGCCTGAGCGGGCGGCGATCTGTTCGGCAAACAAGGGGTCAAATCCCATGCAAACCAAGACAGGGCTTGCTTCGGCGGGTAAATTAGTCCAATCGGGCGATGGCCCGTTCGGGCTAATCGCCAAGGCCTGGTTGGGCAGGCGTATATGCCGTAATTCACTCAAAATGTCTTCGGTGGATTCGACCAGCTTTGCGCCTTGCTTGATCAGTGCGTGGCAGCCTTTGGCCACCGGCGAATGAATTGAGCCAGGAATCGCAAAGACTTCGCGCCCTTGTTCAATGGCTTGTTTGGCTGTGATCAACGAGCCGCTATCGATATTGGCCTCTACCACCAGGCAACCTTCAGATAAGCCACTGATAATACGGTTGCGCCTTGGGAAGTTGTGAGTGAGTGATGGTGTGCCTAAAGGATATTCAGACAGAATTAACCCGTGTTGCGCAATCTGGTGCGCCAGCGCCTTGTGTCTGGCCGGATACACAATATCCAGGCCAGTGCCGACCACGGCAATGGTGGCGCCATCTGCCTTGAGCGCACCGCGGTGTGCTGCGCCATCGATGCCCAGCGCTAACCCACTCACTACTGCAAAGCCGGCACGGCACAGGCTTTCGGCAAAGTTTTCGGCGGTGGCTTCACCTTGGGGGGTGGCATGACGGCTGCCGACAATCGCCATGCCGGGGCGCTTGAGCATTTGCAGGTTGCCTTTGGCATATAACACCGGCGGTGGCTGGTCTGTGTCCAGCAGGCGTTGCGGATAATATGGGTCGCCTAGTGTGATCAGATGATTGTCGGTTTGATCTAGCCAGGCCAGCGTGTGCGCGATATGCGGGTCATCCATGGCACGTTGGATACCCTCCGTGACCTCTTTACTGACCAGTTCGCGCAATGCCGAAGCGGGTGCCGCCAGAATGGCCTCGGGCGTTTTAAAATGGAGCAGTAACTGGCAGTAAGTGACGCTACCCAGCCCGTCGACCAGGCTGAGTGCAATCCAGGGGGCAGTGTGTTCAGTGGTTATCGTCACGCGTGCGCTTGTCACTCATGGGGTGCTGACCACATCTTCGGCATGAATCGGTTGTGAGGCCTGCATCACTAAGGCATAAGACAGTTTAGGGAAAGTCTTGAACACCATGACCAGGCCGACCGGTTCATCCGGCAGCTGGATGGTCACAGGTTTTTTCGGGTCCGATTCCGGGTCCACCATGCTGGCGCCTTTGCGCAGCACAGAGAGCACATGGCCGCGCTCTACGCCTTGATCTTCGCCACGGTTAAGCACCACGACGCGGCCATAGCCGGTTTCGTTAATGCCTTCACTCACGCGTGCAATCTGGCCTTGAATCTTCGACTCTGGTGCATGAGGAATATAGGCTGGGCTCAATTCGTCTTCAAGTGCGATCAGTTTGTCTTTAACGGCGATTTCTTCTTTGGCCTGGGTGACGGTCAAGGTCGCAGGCTGGCCCGCGCGTAACAGTTTGGCCTCGCCCAGGTAATGCGCTTCGTTGCCTAGGATGTCGCCGTTTTCAGGGTCTTTGACCGGCTCGCCTTCGCGGTAGATGGCCCATACTGCTCTGGCGGATTCGGGCAACCCCTGCACGTAAATATGCGTACCAGGGCTCAAGATTTCGCGTTCTTCCTGAGCGGCAATAATTCTTGGCGCCGCTTTCAGGTCTTCTGGAGAGATCAGCATGGGTTTGGTTAAAAATGGCAGGATAGTATTCGGTTGGATGGCCGGAATCGCATCGCCTTTAATGGGGGTCACAATCACGCCAGGCTCCAGCGTCACTGACTCACGCACCAGTTTTAACAATGGTTTGCCGCTGCTGGTGTCGAGCACAATCACATCCCCAGGATAAATCCAGTGCGGATTTTTGATGCGATCACGATTGAGTTGCCAGATTTGCGGCCATTGCCAAGGGTTCTTGAGAAATTTAGCCGAGATATCCCACAGCGTGTCGCCTTTGGCCACCAAATGGCGATCGGGATGTTGCGGGCGCAAAGGAATTTCTTCCGCCCGCACCAACAAGCTGCTACAAGCCAGCGCAAGCAAGGTTATAATTTGAACAATTTTGGTCATGTGGCGTCTCTGTAATATGCAGCACAAAAGGATGGGCAGCACCAACGGTGCGCAGCGTCTGCGCAATGTCGACCAATCTAGCATGGGTTTAAAGTTCTTATCAAGGTGAAAAAGCGGGCGTTTTCCCCTGTTTTCCCACAAACTATTTGAATGGAAAGATTTGTAGAGCATGGCACTACTTCCAATTTTGCAATATCCTGACCCGCGTCTGCACACGGTGGCCAAGCCGGTGCAGGTGTTTGATGCAGCATTGCAGCAGCTGGTGAGCGACATGGCGGAGACCATGTACGATGCGCCTGGCATCGGCCTGGCCGCGACACAGGTCGACCACCACATTCAGCTCATTGTGATTGATTTGAGCAAAGAAAAAAATGATTTACTGGTGCTGATTAATCCAAAAATCATTGCCCAGGCGGGCAGCCAGGACTATGAAGAAGGCTGTTTGTCTGTGCCTGGCGTCTATGAAAATGTGACGCGAGCCGAATTTATTACGGTAGAGGCGCAGGATGCGCAAGGCAACACATTTAAGCTGGATGCCGATGGCCTGCTCAGTGTGTGTATCCAGCACGAGATGGATCACCTCAAGGGTAAGGTGTTTGTGGAATATCTGTCAACGCTCAAACGTAACCGTATCCGCAGCAAAATGGTCAAACACGCGCGCGAAATCGAACGCAATAGTTATTAGTCACAGGGGATTTGCATGCGAATGATTTATGCCGGAACCCCGGAGTTTGCCGTGCCTGCGTTGCAGGGCTTGATCGATGCCGGCCATGAGATTGTTATGGTGTTAACACAACCAGATCGCCCCGCTGGCCGTGGCATGCAGCTCAAAGCCAGCCCGGTCAAACAACTGGCTTTGCAACACGGTTTGCGTGTGTTTCAACCAGAAAGCCTCAAGCCTGCAGAAGTGCAGGCAGAGGTCGCTGCGGTGAATGCCGATGTTATGATTGTCGCTGCCTATGGCCTGATTATCCCGACCGCCGTGCTCAATCTCCCCAGCCGTGGCTGTTATAACATTCATGGCTCATTGCTGCCGCGCTGGCGCGGGGCGGCCCCGATTCACAGGGCGATTCTGGCAGGCGATGCTGAAACCGGCGTCACCATTATTGAAGTCGTGCCCAAGCTGGATGCCGGCAATATGATCAGCAAATGGGCAGTTGCCATTACCGAGGCTGACACCACCCAAACCTTGCATGATGCGATTAGCCGAGAAGGGGCACGCTTGATGGTCGAGGCCATGCATACCCTGCAAAGCTCTGGCCAATTAGCGTCTGAAGTGCAGGATGAATCGCTGGTGACGTATGCGCACAAGCTTGAGAAATCCGAATCTGCCATCGACTGGACGCAATCTGCCCAACAGCTGTCACGTCAGGTGCGGGCGTTTAATCCTTTTCCGGTGGCGACGACCAAGTTTAACGAGCAGGTGTGCAAACTGTGGTTTGCGCAGGCGGCAACTGGTCAAGGCCAGCCTGGCCTGGTGCTCGACACACAGCCACTGCGTGTCGCTTGTGGCGAGGGTGTGTTAGAAATCATCGAACTGCAAATGCCGGGTGGCAAACGCCAGACGGCACAACAATTTGTGCAGGGGCAGCATGTGCAGGTAGGTGATCGATTTTATTAATGCGTTGCGCGCAAACGCAGCCATTGAAAAACGCTTGTCATCACCGCATATTAGGTTAGCAGTGTTGAATGTCTTTGAGGAGTATGTATGTTAGGTAACTGGACCAAAACCTTTGTGCTGATGGCGGCGATTACGGCCCTGTTTGTGGCGGTGGGTGGTGCATTGGGTGGTCAGGGCGGCATGTTGATCGCTTTGTTGCTGGCAGGCGGCATGAACTTTTATGCGTATTGGTTTAGCGATCAGGCCGTGCTGAAAATGTATGGCGCGGTAGAAATCAATGCCGAGAACAATTTTGGTAATGGGCAGTTCCGCAACTATTACAACATGGTCAAAGAGCTGGCTGAGCGCGCTGAGTTGCCGATGCCGCGCGTGTTTGTGATGAACGAAAGCCAGCCCAATGCATTTGCCACCGGACGTAACCCCGAGCACGCCGCCGTGGCAGCGACCACCGGCATTATGCAGATTTTAAGCGAACGCGAGTTGCGTGGCGTGATGGCGCATGAGCTGGCGCACGTTAAAAACCGCGATACCTTGATTTCGACGATTTCCGCCACAGTGGCGGGGGCGATTTCGTCGATCGCACAATTTGGCCTGATGTTTGGGGGCGGTCACCGTGACGGTGAAGACCGGCCTAACCCCATGCTCGGTATCCTGATTATGGTGCTGGCGCCTCTGGCAGCGTCGCTGATCCAGATGGCGATTTCGCGTTCGCGTGAATATGAGGCTGACCGTATGGGCGCTGATATTAGCCGCGACCCGAAAGCTCTGGCGGCAGCGCTGGAGAAAATCCATAACTATGCGCACCAGATTCCTAACATGACGGCGGAACAGCACCCAGAAACCGGGCAGATGATGATTATCAACCCGTTGTCTGGCGCAGACCTCAAGGGCTTGTTTAGCACCCACCCGCAAACAGAAGAACGTATTCGCCGCTTGCTGGCGTTAGCCAATCAATATTAACTAGCGTGATGGTTGAAAAAAGGCTTTCTGAGGAAAGCCTTTTTTATTGCGCGCGTTTTTCACTGTGCAATCGGGGCGCATCAAGTAGAATAGCTTTTTTTGCCTAGAGATCATCCTTGCAAGTTGCTCAGCTCATTGCCGCCCATGCGGTGGCCGAAGTATTGGCCGGACATAACCTGACTGTTTCCATGCCCAAAGCCTTGCGCAAGGTGAAAGCGGCCACGCCGCAGCAACAGGCCGCCGCGCAGGATTACAGCTATCTCACCTTACGCTTTTATGCCGAATCCGCGGCTTATCTCAAGGCGTTGACGCCCAAACCCGTCAGCGATGAGCGCGTCAGCGCTTTGTTACTGGTGGCGTTGTCACAATTGCTGCATAGCAGTGATGATGATTTTACCGTGGTCAACCAGGCGGTAGAGGCCGCCGGTAAAACCGGGCAGCGCTGGGCAAAAGGCCTGGTCAATGCCGTGTTGCGCAACTTTTTGCGTCAGCGTGCCGATTTGCAGCCGCAGATTGCTTCGCGCGAAGAGGTGCAATTTAACTATCCGCAATGGTGGATAGATACCCTGAAACAGCAATATCCGCAGGATTGGCAAGCCATCCTTGAGATTGGCAATAGCCACCCGCCCATGACCTTGCGTGTGAATGTGCGCAAGACGGATGTGGATGCTTATATGCAATGGCTTCAGGGTGCTGGTATCGCCGCGCGGCATTTGGGCGGGACGGCGATCTTGTTAGAACAGCCATTGCCTGTGCACAAGCTACCGCACTTCGAGGCAGGCTGGGTCAGTGTGCAAGATGCAGGCGCACAGTGGGCTGCGCCCTTGCTGGATTTACAGCCTGGCATGCGCGTCCTCGATGCGTGCAGTGCGCCTGGTGGCAAGACTTGTCATTTATTGGAAACCAGTGACGTTGAATTACTGTCATTGGATGCAGAGCCTGAGCGGTTGCGGCGTGTGCACGAAAATCTGCAGCGCTTGGGTTTGCAAGCCAAAGTAGTGACTGGCGATGCTGCGCAGGCGGACTGGTTTGATGGCCAGTTGTTTGAACGCATTTTGGCGGATGTGCCATGTAGTGCCTCGGGTATTGTGCGCCGCCATGTCGATATGAAGTGGTTGCGCAGGCCGCAGGATCTGGCAACGTTTGCCCGGACACAGCAGGAAATTTTATCGAATTTGTGGCAAATGCTGGCAAAAGGCGGTAAATTGTTGTACGTGACTTGCTCAATATTCCAACAAGAAAACGAAATGCAAATTCAGCAATTTTTAGCCACGCACACCGACGCGACAAGGTTGCCAGTCGCTTTTGATGTGTCGACATTACCGTGTCAGCATCAGCTTGGTGGTCAATTGTTGCCTAGCGCTGCGCATGACGGATTGTTTTATGCCTTGTTGCAAAAACATTAATCGCTGGTTATGGCTGGGCATGTTGCTCAGTTTCACGACCTGGCTGGCGCTGGCCGGTGGCAATCATGCACATATCCGTAGCGCAGAGTTAGTGTTGCGCGATGAAGTTTGGACACTGGATGCCGACATTGATATCCAGTTTGGCCGTGCGCTGGAAGAAGCATTGAGTAAAGGCGTTGCGCTGACTTTTTTGTACGAATTTCAAATTGTCAAACCACTGAAATACTGGTTTGATGACGAAGTCGTGACTGAGCGTCGCGCCGTCACCCTGAACTACCATGCGCTGACCAAGCAATATCTGCTTAATTATCCGCAACAACAAAAAGTGTTTGATAGCCTGAGCGAAGCCAGGCGTGAGCTGGGTTTGATTCATGACTGGCGCTTGGTGCCGCATGCCACGCTAGAAAAAAACCAGCCTTACCAGGCGGCGCTTAAAATGCATCTGGATACCAGCAAATTGCCCAAAGCGCTGCAACTGGATGCGTTGGGTGAAAGTGACTGGGAACTGGTCACGCCTACCTTTAGCTGGTGGGTGAAGGAAACACTGCGCTAGCATTATGCGTTATGTCCTGATTTTGTCTATTGCGCTGGCAGCAGCCCTGCTTTATTTGCTGTCGCTGGCGAGTGCCAATACCGCCATCAGCGGTGATTACTATCTAGTTTTACTCTATATCAATGCCGGTCTGGCCTTGCTGCTGCTGGGGGTCATCGCCTATCAGTTACGCCATCTTTACCGCACCACCAAATCCAAGCAGGTTGGCAGTAAACTCAACTTCAGGTTGCTGGTGACGTTTGCGTTGATGGCGCTTATCCCAGGCTTGATCGTCTACCTGGTATCGGTCAATTTTCTGTCACGTTCGATTGAGTCCTGGTTTAACGTCAAAGTAGAGTCTGCGCTGGATGGCGGCCTGAATTTGGGCCAGCGCGCACTGGATATCATGCTGGGCGATGTGAAGGAAAAGGCGCAAAGCATGGCGGTGTCGCTGTCGCTACAGCCTGCGCGTTCTCATTACAGCCAAATCAACGATTTACGTGAAAAAGCAGGCATTCAGGATGCGGCCTTGCTCAGTGCGCAAGGCGCTATTTTAGCCGTGAGTAGTTCTGACCCCAGCAGTTTTTTGCCTGAGCTGCCTTCGGTGCCACAGTTGCGCCAGGCCAGGAGTGGCGTCTACGGAAAGATCGAGCCGATTCCTGGCAAGGGCCTGTATATGCGGGTGCTGACGCCGGTGGAACCCTTGGGGATTACGGGTGAGTTGCGCATTTTGCAGTTGATGCAACCGGTGCCCAAAGCGCTGTCGAATACCGCTGAGTCGGTGCAGGATGTTTATCGCGAGTACCAAACGCTGTCTTACAGCCGTCAGTCATTAAAAGACATTTTTATGCTGACGCTGACCATGATTCTGTTGTTGTCGATGTTAGGCGCATTGACTATTGCGTTTGCGCTCAGCCGCCGCATGGCACAACCGCTCACGGTACTGGCCGAAGGCACGCGCCTGATTGCCAGTGGCGATTACTCACAGCAATTGCCTTCGTTTGGTAAAGATGAGCTCAGCGTGCTGGTGAAGTCGTTTAACAGTATGACCCGTCAGTTGCAGGAGGCCAAAAATGCCTCCGAGCAAAGCCGCCAGCACGTGGAGTCTGCGCGCGCTTATCTCGAGGCGATTCTGTCGCATTTGAGCTCAGGGGTAATGACCATTAATGAGCGCGCAGAACTGCGTGTGTATAACCTGGCCGCGACCAATATTTTGGGGATTTCGCTGGTGGGCTTTAAAAACAAGATTTTTACCGAAGTGGCAGTCGAAAATAAATACCTCAGCCCGCTCACCGAATTGGTCATGCAGCACTATGAGGATACCTTACAGTTTGACCATCATGAACGGCATCTGACCAGCCAGATTGAGATTGACGGCGTGCATGGCATGCAAATTCTCATGCTGCGTGTTACCCGTTTGCCAGAAGGTGCCGGGCATGGTCTGGTGGTCGTATTTGATGATGTCACCGCCATGGCGCAGGCACAGCGCGATGCGGCCTGGGCGGAGGTGGCCAGACGGTTGGCGCATGAAATCAAAAACCCGCTGACACCGATACAATTATCAGCCGAGCGCTTGCAGCTTAAGTTGCAGGATAAGCTGGATAGCAAAGACGCTGAGATGCTGTTTAAATCGACCGACACCATTGTGAATCAGGTACAGGCCATGAAAAACATGGTCAACGAGTTTAGCGAATACGCCAGAACGCCCGCCGCGCAGTTGGTCAAACTGGATTTAAATGCTTTAATTCGAGATGTGAGCCGCTTGTATAACGCGTCGGCCGTCAAATTGGTATTGTCTCTGCATGAGCAATTACCTGAGATTCATGCCGATGCAACCATGATGCGGCAGATTTTGCACAACCTGCTGCAAAATGCGCAGGATGCGCTGACGCAAGTGGCAGAGCCGCACATTGTGGTCTTGACCGATTATGATGGCGAGCGTATAAAATTAACCGTGACCGATAACGGCAGTGGTTTCCCAACCGATGTGATGGCAAGGGTGTTTGAACCCTATGTGACGACCAAGTCTCACGGCACAGGGTTGGGGTTGGCCATTGTGAAAAAAATGATAGAAGAGCAGCGTGGACAGATTCGCATAGACAATCTGCCACAAGGGGGCGCCAGCGTCACCATCAGCTTGCCGGTAGATAAACAACAACAGCGTCGGCGCGTTGAGCGCATCGTGTAAGGAAGTACCATGGCTTCACGTAATATTTTGGTGGTCGATGACGAGATAGGCATCAGGGAGTTGTTGAGCGACATCTTGCGAGATGAAGGGCATGTTGTGCGTCTAGCTGAGAACGCACAAGTGGCGAGGGATGAGCGTCTCAAACTGCGCCCGGATCTGGTCTTGCTGGATATCTGGATGCCAGATTGCGATGGCATCAGTTTGCTCAAAGAGTGGGCCAATGCCGGCTTACTCACCATGCCTGTCATCATGATGTCGGGGCATGGCACGATTGATACGGCCGTTGAGGCCACCCGCCTGGGTGCGTTCGATTTTCTCGAGAAGCCGATCGCCCTGCAAAAACTGCTCAAAACCGTGGGTGCTGCCATTAAACACACCGAGCACCTCGCGCATACTGAAGTGAACCTGTCGAGCTTTGGCAAAAGCGCGGTAATTCAGGAGCTCAAACAGCGTCTGGAGCAATTGGCACGCCATAAAAATACCTTGTTCCTGATTGGCAAAAAAGGCGGCAGCGTGCCTTTATGCGCCAAATTCCTGCGCCCGCCCAATACGCCTTGGGTCGCGCTCACCGAGTATGAAAAATTGGTCACCGCTCCGATGGAAATCCTCGAGCAAGCGCGCGAAGGCGTGGTGTTTGTCGATGAAGTGACCAAGCTGGGCAAGACCGAGCAAAAAGGCCTGAGTCTGCTGATCAATAAGTCTGACAAGTATGGCGTGCGTGTGATTTGTGCCAGTGAGTATGGGTTGCCGCAGCTCATTGAAAAGGCCATGTTGGAGCAGGCCTTGTTGCAAACACTGGCTGGGGCTGCGGTGAAGGTGCCTTGTCTGGATGAGCATAAAGAAGATATTCCGGATTTGGTGAGTGCTATGGCGACGCTGATGGTTGAAGCCAGTAAGATTGACTATAAGTCGTTTGATGTGGCGGCCTTGAATGCCATGCGGAATGCGGACTGGCCGGGCGATCTGGATGAGCTTGAGTCTGTGGTGCAAAACCTACTGATGACTAGTTTGGCTGACACCATCACGCAAGCGGACGTACAGCGTGTGCTGGCTAATTTTCAAGGTCAAAGTACTGAGTCGGCCGAGCAGCACATGCCGCTGAACCTGGACCAGCCATTGCGTGAAGCGCGTGATGAGTTTGAGCGCTTTTACTTTCAATATCACATGCGTCTGGTGAAAAATAATATGAGCCGATTGTCTGAAATCTCAGGCCTAGAGCGCACACATTTGTACCGTAAACTCAAGCAGCTGGGCATTAAAATCAAGGGCTAACTTTCAACTGCTGTAATAAAAAAGCCGGGATTGTCCCGGCTTTTTTATTGGTGATAGCTCGTATTACTTGCGGTTATCCAGGCTGCAAGCGGTGTCAGGATAAATGCTCAGCAACCACATGCCTCCGGCAATCCCCATGTAAGCAAAGAACGCATCCAGTGAGGCCTGGGCCAGAATCACAGCCATAAAAGCTGCCAGTAAGCCCAATACACGGGCTGACAGGCGGGTTTTGAAGCCAAGTATCAACATCAGGCCAAACACAAATTGAATCAGGATCAGCAACGGCGCAAATACTGCTGGCAAGCCAAACTGGCCCAAGGTCATTTGGTATTGCAGATAGCCGTCAGGCGTATTCAGAATCGCCATCAATTTTAAAATCACCACCCCGAAAAACACCAGCCCCAGTAAAATTCTGGCCGCCGCAGTTTGAAAACGACACATAGCTTTTCCTCAAATCCTGTTTTAATTAAAGGTCGTATGATGCCTGTGGCCAACTACAATTGCAACACAGGTACAATCGTCAGACTTTATCAAGGGGCCTGCATGGCAGTACAACGTATCAAGCTCAGTATTCATATTTTAGGCGTGCAACATCCGTTATGGGCTGAGTGTCGCAGCATCAGGCAACGTGTGTTTATCGACGAGCAACAAGTGCCAGAAGCCCTGGAATGGGATGCCGCAGATGAAACTGCGACCCATTTGCTGGCCAGCCTCGAGGGCCAGTCGGTTGCCTGTGCCAGAGTGTTGCCGGATGGGCATATTGGCCGGATGGCGGTGCTGCCTGCATGGCGCGGGCAGGGCGTGGGTGAGGCGCTGTTGATGCAGGCAATCCAAATTTGCCGTCAGCTGGATGTCACGCATGCGCGCTTGTCAGCGCAAATGCATGCCGTTGGCTTTTATCAGCAAGCTGGCTTTGAAATCTGTGGCGAGCCTTACAGTGATGCCGATATATTGCATATTGATATGCAACTTGAACTGGTATAATTACGCCTTAAGTTTTTCTCCAACTTGCAGACATCAAAGGAATTCTCATGTCAAAAATCGTATTTAAAGCCGGTGAAGCCACCGTGTTTTCTGAAGGTAAAGATGTAACCGCCGCGATGCCGGAAATCTTGATTGGTTCTGTAGATGGCCCAGTGGGTGCTGCATTTGCCAACATGATGGCGCAAACCAAAGGCCACACTGCCATGTTTGCAGTGCGCGACATTAACCAGATGGTCCGCCCAGCGACCATGATGGTGCCAAAAGTGACCTTGAAAGATTCATTGAACATTGAATTGTTCGGCGGCGTGGTACAAGCCGGTGTGGCTGATGGCATTACCGATGCGGTGATCGAAGGCATCATCCCTAAAGAGCTGGTAAACGATTTGTGTATCGTGGCTTTGCTGTGGGTTGACCCGGGCTGTGCTAAAGAGGCTAACCTGGACAAGGCTGACCTTTACAAAAACAACTATGAAGCGATCAAGCTGGCCTTGAAGCGCGCATTGAACGACGAGCCTAGCATTGACGAACTGATTGCGAATCGCCACAAAATCAGACACTGCATGTGGGAAGATAGCTGGGATCAAAAATAATCCTGCGTTTTTCTGCCTGACCCCGCGATTGCGGGGTTTTTGTTATCTGGAGACACATGAAACATTTAATCAAACGCTATCTGGCGGTGATTTACGAAGCCTTATTAATGCTGGCATTAGCATTGGCGCTGACGGCAGCGTATCTGATGCTGGTTGGCGATGCGAGTCAAGGCTGGCAGCGGCTGGGCCTGCAAGGGCTGCTATGGCTGGCTATGGGCGCTTATTTTGTGCGCTGCTGGGTGGTGACCGGGCAAACCTTGGCCAGCCAGACCTGGAAGCTGAAAGTGGTTGATCAGCAGGGGCAGTTGCTGAGCTTTCAGCAGGCGGTATTGCGGTATGTGCTGGCAGGGCTGTTATTGCTGCCCGCCGGGTTAACGCTGTGGTGGGCGTTGATTGACCGCGAGCAGCAGTTTTTACATGACCGTCTGCTAGGCTCGCGCATCCGCGAGTTGCCGCCGGTTTAAGCTTTTATGTTAGCGCCGCTCGACGTAGTAGAGCATGCCAAGCCCGGCTGCTAAAAATAGCACTGTCGGGCTGATGGCGCTGATAAGCGGCGACCAGTCATTCAGCACGCCCAGGTGCACAAAGACGCGGTTCATGATCTGGTAAACCACGCCGAGGAAGATACCAGCAAAAATTTTGGCACTGATGCCGCCTGCACGTTGTTGTAAAAAGCCAAATGGCAGCGCCAGAATCACCATCACCAGGCAAGCCAGCGGATACACCAGTTTGGACCAGAGTGCGACCTGGTAGCGGGTTGTGCGTTGGCCGTTTTGATCCAGATACTGGATAAAACTATACAAGTTCCAGGCCGACATTTTCTCTGGTAACACCAGCAATACATTCAGCAGCTCCGGCCTGATTAACGACTCCCACTTGGTTTGTTTGAAAAACTGCGAGGTGACCGAGTTGTGTTGCGCTGCCTTGCTGGTGTGCATACTGGTTTGTGTCACATTCGATAATACCCAGTGGTCATCTTCAAACGAGCCTTTGTCTGCATGGCTGACATTGCGCAGGCGAAACTGCGCATCAAAGTCATAAATGCGAATGTCCACCAGGCTGGTGTCTGGCATGACCGTGCCGACATTCACAAAACTACTGCCATCCTTGATCCATAGACCAGACTGGAAGTCTTGTGCGACCACAGAATCTGTGGCCTGGATACGGATGCGTTGCGCCATTTTTTCGCTGATAGGCGCGATAATTTCACCAATTAAAAATGTGACTAGCGCAAACACCAGGCCAATGCTCAACAGCATTTTTGCAATGGTTTGCAACGAAATGCCGCTGGTTCGCATCACAATCAACTCCGAGCTGGAGGCCATGGCGCCGAGGGTGTAAACAATGCCTAACAACACCGCCACCGGCGCCACTTCATAAATGTGGCCAGGGATACTCAGGCCGACATAAACCAGCATGCTATTGATGCCGTAGTGACCACGCCCCAGACTATCAAGCTCTTGCAGCAGGTCAAAGAAAGAAAACATGGCGAGCAGGCCCAGCAACACCAGCATGATGTTAAAACTGATTTCTTTCCAGAAATAGCGGTTGAGGATAGTCAGCGTCATGTTTTTACACGCTTACCCCGGCGTTTAAACCAGTCAGGAATCAATGGTTTGAGATATTTCCTGCGGTGATAGAGATACCAGCCAAGCAGCACAAAAATAAGATGCACCGGCCATAGCCCGACCAAAATCGATATTTTTCCTTGCGTCACCCAGGCCTGGAAGATGCTCAGCATATTGTTGTAAATAATGAATATCAGGATGGCAAACATGATGTTGAGTGAGCGCCCGGCACGCGGATCAACAAAACTCAACGGAATGGCGAGTAGCACCATGACGATGGTAGAGATGGGCATCGCTAGCCGCCAGTGTAGTTCGGCGTGGTCGGCGGTGGTGGCACCGCTAAGCAGGGATTGGGTAGACCTGGTTTGCGCCGTGCCGGTTGTCGGCGCGGCTTCCTTGATTTCAACCCGGATGTCGTAGCGCTCAAATTCTGTGGTCATGACTTCTAGCGTATTGGGCGTGATTTCATAACGCCTGCCGTGTTCCATGCGCAAGAAGTTATCGCCATTGGCTGCTTTATAGCGGCTGCCACGATTGGCTGTGATAATACCGGTTTTACCATTTTGTTTAGATTGCACAAAAATGTTTTTCACCTCGTAACCCAGCTTATCGAAGCTCTCGATAAAATAGATGCGATCGCCGTTATTTGACTCTTTGAACGTGCCGGGGCTGATGGATGACAGTTCATCGCGTTTTTTGAGTTGCGCCCGATAGTTGTCTGCTTTTTCGTTGGCCCACGGCAGAATGAGCAAACTGAAGACGCAGATGATGAGCACAATTGGCGAAATAAAGCGCATGATGGGTTGCACCCATTGGCGCAGGCTTAGCCCTGCGTTCATCCAGATCACCATTTCCGAGTCGCGATGCCAGCGGGTCAGGGTCAGCAGCACAGCCAGAAAAATAGCCAGCGACAGCATCATGGGCATGAACTGCACCAGGCTGAAGGTCAGGATAGTGCCGATGGCATCATTGGGCAAAATGCCCTTGGATACTTGGCGCACGATATTGCCCGCGCGTTGCGCCACGACAATACCCAGGATAATCAGGAAAATGGCAGACGCCGAAGACATCAGCTCTGCAGACAATGCACGTTTGAAAATTTTCAATTTAGATGCACCGCTTTGAAATCAGCATAAAACACTAGATAATACAACCATCACTCAGGCAAATTGCATGGAATCACAAAGGATAAAGATGGAATTTAGCATAAAAAGCGCTGCCCCGGAAAAATTGCGTACCGATTGCTTGCTGGTCGGCATTTATGAGGGCCGAAAACTGACGGATTTAGCGAAATCGCTGGATGCGATCAGCGAAAAAGCCATTTCAACCGCATTGAAGTCCGGCGATATGGAAGGTAAAACCGGCAGTACCTTATTGTTGCGCCAACTGCCCGGAGTGGCGGCGCCAAGGGTGATGCTGGTCGGCTTGGGTAAAGCCGATGAGGCGAGCCTGAAAAGCGTGCGTAACAGCGTGCGTGCGGCACTGAAGGCGCTGCCCGCCGGGGTTGAGAGTGTGGCGATAGATATTGCCAGCCTCAGTATCAAAAAAACAAGCTTGCAGCAAATCGCTGCCGCCTTGGCTGAGGTCGCGTTGGACGCGACCTATAAAGTCAATGCGGTGAAAGAGAAGTCTGTTGAGCCGCATCCACTCAAACAGGTGATGGTACTGGTGGACAAAGCGGATCAAGCCGCTGCAGAGGTGGGCGTGAACCAGGGTAGCAGTCTTGGCCAAGGTGTGGCATTGGCCAAAGACCTGGGCAATTTGCCGCCTAATATCTGCACGCCTAGCTATTTGGGCAAGCAGGCTGAAAAGCTGGCCAAAGAGTACGGCTTTAAGGTCGAGGTACTGGAGCAGGCCGCGATTGAAAAACTCAATATGGGGTCTTTCCTAGGTGTGACGCGAGGCAGTGACGAGCCGCCACGGTTTATTGTGTTGCAGCATCTGCAGGGCAAAAAGTCGCAAAAACCAGTGGTGCTGGTCGGTAAGGGCATCACCTTTGATACCGGCGGCATTTCCCTCAAACCAGGCGCTGACATGGATGAAATGAAGTATGACATGTGCGGTGCGGCCTCGGTGCTGGGCGTGTTTAAAGCCTTGGGTGAGTTGAAGCTGCCACTGAATGTGGTCGGCTTGATCCCCACCTGTGAAAACATGCCGAGTGGTCGTGCCACTAAGCCGGGGGATGTGTTAACCAGTATGTCTGGCCAGACCATTGAGGTGCTGAACACCGACGCCGAAGGCCGTTTGATTTTGTGCGACGCGCTGACCTATGCCGAGCGTTTTGAACCAGCGGCCGTGATTGATATTGCGACCTTGACAGGTGCTTGCGTGATTGCGCTGGGCCATCATGTCAGCGGCTTGTTTGCCAATAACGATGCCTTGGCCAAGGCCTTGCTGGCCGCGGGCGAGCAGGCCAATGACCGTGCCTGGCAAATGCCATTGTGGGACGATTATCAAAGCCAGCTGGACAGTAACTTTGCCGATATCGCCAACATCGGTGGCCGCGCGGCGGGCAGTATTACTGCCGCTTGTTTCTTGTCGCGGTTTGCCAAAAAATATGACTGGGCGCACCTGGATATCGCCGGCACGGCCTGGAAGTCTGGCAAGGAAAAAGGCGGTACGGGTCGTCCAGTGCCTTTGCTGGTGACGTATTTGCTGGAACAAGCCGCCAAATAAAGCTGCCATGACCAAAATCCGTTTTTATACTGATGTGACTGAGCCTGTTGCCTTGATACAGCATTTGGTGAACCAGGCATGGGCGCGGCAACGGCGTGTGACCATTTATGTGCCCGATCGTGACCAGGCACAAGCCATCGGTGATCAGCTATGGCAGCAAACAGCGGATAGTTTTGTGCCGAATGTACTGGCAGATGCGGCAAATGCTAGTCTGACGCCGGTGCACCTGGCCTGGCTGCCGACGCAGATTCAGCACGATGACTTGCTGTTTAATTGTCAGGCAGCCTTGCCTAAGTTTTTTAGTCGTTTTCGCCATGTCTTCGAGTTGATCGGTACTGATGAGGCTGACAAAATGGCTGGCCGGCAGCGTTGGGCATTTTATCGTGACCGTGGTTACGAGATTCAACACATAAATAAGCAATCGCAGTAACAAGCCTTGCAAAGGGGATGGTGTGGATATTTCAGAAATTCCGGTATTAACCAAAGTCGTGCATAAAGGGGCTGCGCCTGCGTTTGACATGGACGAACTGGTGACGCAACTGAAACAGGCTTTGTTGCCGGAAATTGCGCAACTGGTGGCGACCCAGCTCGCTGAGAAAAATACGGAGACGCTGACGGCTGGCCAGCAGTCGCTGGCCGATTATGCCAACACACTGCAACAAGAGGTGTTAGCCAAGGCGCAATCGCAGGTTGGTGATAGCATTCAGGCAATAGAGCATGCTTTTCGTGAGGCCATGGACCATGTTGGCAAACAGCAGTTGCAGGCGTTTGAGGCCCAAGCCAGCCAGGTGGCTGAAACCCAGCAAACGCAGATACAGGCCAGTGAGCAAGCCTTTCACAGCACGTTAGAAAACACTAGCCAGCAGCAACTGCAAGCGCTTGAAGCAAAGCTGTCACAATTAGGTGACAGCCAGCAGCAGTTACTGGCCAGCACCGAACAGGCGCTGCGTGACACGGTCGATAAAGCCAGTCAGCAATGGTTAGGCGAAACTTTTTCGCCACTGATGGATGCGCAACAAGCCCACATGGAAAGTCGCCTAAATTCTTTGCGAGAGCAACTTGAGCAAGGCTTGGCCGAGCATCTGCAACAGTTGCAGGACACTCACAAGCAAACCTTGTCTGACAGCCAGGCCTTAGCGGCATCGACGCTGGTGGATGATTACAAAGCGTCTTTGCAGCAGGTGTTTACCGAGCTCAACGCGGCGCAAATGGCCGAATTTAAACAGAATATGCAGGCTGAACTGGCTGCGACAGCCCCTGCTTTGCAAGAGAAAATAGAGGCAGTGGTGGCAACGGTCGTGGCCGCGCAACTGCAGGAAATAGAGGCCGAGATGAATAAACGCCTCAAATCACGCATTCTGGAAGTACTGCAAGGCATCAAGTTTGTGATGCCTACCGTTTAATTACGCGTTTGCCAGTGTCAGCATGACTGGTGTGTGATCGCTGGGGCGCTCCAGTTTTCGTGGTGCCTTGTCGATGACACAACTCTGGCACAATGGCTTGAGCGCATCACTGACCAGAATATGGTCTATGCGCATGCCCATGTTGCGGCGAAACGCGGCCATGCGGTAATCCCACCAGCTAAACTGCCCGGTTTCGTCGTTAAACAGGCGAAAGCTATCGTGTAACCCCAGCGCCAATAATCGCGCAAAGGCTTCCCGTTCGGGCTGGCTCACCAGTACTTGACCTGACCAGGCGGCCGGGTCATGGCAATCTCTATCATCCGGCGCAATATTGTAATCCCCTAACAAGGCGAGTTTTTCGTGTTGCTTCAACTCGTCTGTCATCCAGTTCTGCAGGGCTGTCAGCCAATTCAGTTTATATTGGTATTTATCTGAATCCAGCGCCTGGCCATTCACCACATAGGCGCAAATCACGCGCACACCTTGTATGGTGGCCGCAATAATGCGCTTTTGTTCGTCTGCGAAATTGGGCAGGTCAAGGTGCACATCGTGCAGCGGATGTGGGCTGATAATCGCCACCCCGTTGTAGGTTTTTTGGCCATTATGGACGGCATTAAACCCGGCTTCTTGCAAGGCGGCATAAGGAAATTTGCTATCTTCCTGCTTGGTTTCCTGCAGACATAACACATCTGGCTGATTAGCAGCCAGCCAGTCCAGTACATGCGGCAAGCGCACAGTCAGGGAGTTGACGTTCCAAGTAGCCAGTTTCAACAATATTCTCCACAAAAAATGATGCCGGGTGCGCATCGTGCGCCAGGGTTGCATGCGCATTTTACACCACTCTTTTATCGCTGCCTGCCACCGACACGTCGGCCCGCGCTGCCATATCAGACAAATGGCGTATTTTTCAATGACTCGCTCCCCGTTACAGTGACGTTTGCATCGTTTGAAGTCAGGAGCAAAAAATGAAAAATAGTCAGGGAATTCCTGCGGGTTTCTCTAAAACGGAGTGGTGGTTAGTGTTGGCGATTGTGTTGGTGGCCATCGCCTTGCGGCCAGGGATTGTTTCCATGGGCCCGGCGTTGCCCGCCATCATCGAGCGCTTTCAGTTGAGTCACGCCATGGCGTCGATGATGACAGCGATTCCTGATGTCTTAATGGGCGCGTTAGCGTTGCCTACGCCTTGGCTGGTACGCCGATTTGGTGTGAATAAAGTGCTGATGTTTGCGTTGAGTGTGCTGAGTCTGTCGATGTTGGTGCGCGCTTACTCTCCTGGTAGTGGTTTACTCATCGCGGCGACTGTCGGTGTCGGGGCTGGGATCGCCATTGCAGGCGCCATGTTTGCCGGCATCGTCAAAGCCAGTTTTGCGCATCGCGCGGCCTTGATGATGGGCATTTACGCCACCGCTTTGTCATTGGGTAGCACCTTGTCAGCCGGTCTCACTGGCTGGATATTACAAGCTGCGGGCTGGCGGGTCGCGACTGGTCTGTGGGCGGTGCTAGGTGTGATTGCCATGGTGGCCTGGTGGCAAGTGATACGCAAATCGGTCACCACCCGTGCCGTCAATGGGACGCCGCCACAGGCAGCGCCTTCACGCTTGCCTTTACGCACACCAGTGGCCTGGATGATTGCCTTATTCTTTGCCTGCGTTAACTTTTTGTTTTATGCCATCCTCACCTGGACAGCGGCGATGTATCAGGAAAGTGGTATGCCTGCTGCCGAGGCTGGCGCCGTCCTCGCCAGTTTTACTTTTTGCTTTATGCTAGCGAGCCCGGTGGTTGGCATGTATAGCCGACACACAGATCGACGTGGCTGGCTCGCAGGCTGCGCTTTGGTCTCTACCATAGGTTTGGCAGGTATGGCGACGCCAGGCGCCTGGCCGTGGTTGTGGGTGCCGCTGACGGCGCTTGGTCTCGGCGGGGCATTTACCTTGGCGATGACCTTGCCGCTAGACCATACGCATACCCCGGATGCAGCCAATCGCTGGAATGCGTTTGTGTTAACCGTTGGCTATCTGATCGCAGCGTGTGGCCCTTTTATAGTGGGGCGCATGCATGATGTGAGTGGTCACTTCGAGAGTGGTTTTCAGTTGTTATGTCTGGTGTCATGTCTGATGTTCTTACTGTCATTTACCCTCAAGCCCGGCCAACATTCAAGTCACTGAGTAACGACTGATCATGCTTTAAATCTAGGCCTGGGCGATAAGCTAAAAAGCATAGCGGTCAATTCGATTGATATGACTATAAATGGTTGTCTGTTTGCTTGATATGAACAGTCGGCGGTGCGGTATAAACATGGTTGGGTGAGATTGGTTGTTGGCAACCAATCCCATATTTTTTCACGTTGTTCGGATACCCATGAAGCGCGGACTGACTCTTACATTATGCAAATGGCTGCTGGCATGCGTGTGCCTGGCGATTGCGACTGTTGCCGCTGCATCCGAGCATATCAGGCTACAGCTCAAGTGGCATCATCAGTTTCAGTTTGCCGGTTACTATGCTGCCCAACAGCAAGGCTTTTACCGTGATGAAGGCCTGGATGTCGAGATTATCGAAGGCAGCAAGGACAAGCCACCTTTACAGCAGGTGCTATCAGGCCAAGCGGATTACTCGATTGGGGATTCCGAAATTCTGGTTTCCCGCATCACTGGCAAACCCGTGGTGGCGCTCGCTGCCGTTTTTCAGCACTCGCCTTACGTCTTACTCAGTTTGAATGAAAGTGGTATCTATCGGCCTGAAGACCTGATCGGCAAACGCATCATGATGTCGGGTGATCAGGGGGGCTTGCAGTTTAAAGCCATGCTGCTCAAGCAACATATTGATATTAAGCAGATGACCATCGTGCCGCATAGTTGGCGCTTGCAGGATTTGATAGAAGGCAAGGTCGATGTCATTTCGGCGTATGCCATGGATGAGCCCGTGCAGTTACAGCACATGGGCTATTCACCAGCGATGATTAGCAATCAGGGCTATGGCGTCGATTTTTATGGCGATATTTTATTCACGACAGAGCGTGAATTGTCTATGCATCCAGAACGTGTGGAGGCTTTTTTGCGCGCCACCAAAAAAGGCTGGGCATACGCGTTCAACCACAAAGAGGCAATGGTCCAGCAGATTGCCCGTATGCCTGGGGTCACCAAGCGTGGCTTGACCCAGCAAACGCTGATGCAGGAAGCCAGTTTAATGGTGCCTTATGTGTTGTCGGAAGTAGTGCCTTGGGGGCACATGAATGAAGATCGATGGGATGTCATTGCCAACACGTTTGCCGAGCTCGGCTTGATTCCGGCGCAATATAGCCTGAAAGGCTTTGTCTATCAGGGCGATGTGCTGGTGAAACGACCATACATGCTGTGGTTTACGCGAGGCGTTGCCCTGCTGTTGCTAATATTAGGCGTGACATTTCTGTGGAACTTGCAAATCAGGCGGCAAGTGATTCATCGCACGCAGGCCTTACAAAGCGAAATTGACCGGCGCACAGAGGCTGAATATCTGCTCAAAGTGGCAGGTAGCGTAGCAAAAATCGGCGGTTGGATCATTGACCTTAAAACCAATCTGATTCACTGGTCTGACGAAGTCGCCATTTTGCATGATATGCCGCCAGGCTACTCGCCAACGGTAGAGGAGGGCTTGAGCATGTTTGTGCCTGAGTATCAGGCATTGATGAGCAGCGCGATTCGACAATGTATCGATGAAGGCATGCCTTATGACCTGGAGCTGGAAAAGATCACGACCAATGGTCGCCGCTTCTGGGTGCGCGCCATGGGCCGGCCCGTGCGCGATCACGAAGGCAAGATTGTCAAATTGCAAGGTTCGTTGCAAGACATCACCGCGCACAAGCAACTGGCGGCCATCAAGCAAGGGCAAGACAGAATTCAAGCCATGATGCTGGCCGATGTGGCGTTGCCAGACGTTTTGCATGCTGCGGTGTTATTAATCGAGCAGCAGTTTCCCGATGTGCGTTGTGCGATGTTGCTGCTGGATAAAGAAGGCCAGCATTTGCGCCGGATCGCCTCGGCCAGGTTGCCAATTGCTTATGCCAAAGCCATAGATGAGATCGATTTGCAGGCATGCGGTATGACCGCATTGACCGAGCGCCGGGTGATTGCTGAAGACATCAGCACGCACCCGTTATGGCAGGCCTGTTGTGCGCCTGCCATGAGCCATGGCCTGCGTGCCTGCTGGACCGTGCCGATTTACTCACGCCGCCGCCGCGTGCTTGGGCTGTTGGCCATGTATCGCCAACAGCGCCATAGTCCACACGTAGCAGAACTCGATTTTATCGACAGCTACGCCCACATTCTCGGGCTAGCCATTGAGCGTGAACAGTCGGACGAGCAACTACATTTGTTGCGCAATGGCGTCTCGAGGCTCAACGATATTGTCATGATTACCGAGTCGCCGCTGCACGCGCCCATGCAGCAAAAAATCGTGTTTTTAAACGATGCTTTTACCCGGATTACTGGCCGTTCCATAGACTTGCTGAGCGGTGTTTCGCCCTTTGCGTTGTTTCAGGAGGCCACGCCTGGGCGTGAGCTGGAGCGGATCAAAGATGCCTTTCAGCAGATGCGTGCGGTTAAAGCCGAGGTGGTGACCGTGAATCAGGCTGGCATCGGCGTCTCGCTTGATATGGATGCTGTGCCTTTGCCAGATAAAGGCGGCGTGGTGACGCATTGGGTGGCGGTGTTCAGGGATGTTACTGAGCGTAAACAGGCCGATGCGCAAATCCGCCAGTTGGCCTATTACGACACCATGACCGGCTTGCCTAACCGCATGTTGTTGCAGGAAAAACTGGCGACGCATGTGCGTAAAGCCATGCGCAAGGAAACCGGTGGCGCCTTGCTGTTTATTGATATTGATAACTTTAAAACGCTCAATGATACGCACGGACACGATGTCGGCGATGCCTTGCTGGTTGAAGTAGCCAAGCGCATCAAGCAATCGGTGCGCCGCTTTGATACTGTCAGTCGCTTGGGCGGTGATGAGTTTGTGGTCGTGCTCGATAGCTTGCATCATGATGCCATACAGGCTGAAAAACAGGCCAGACGTGTCTGCGAAAAGATTTTGGCTGCGTTTAAAAAGCCGTTTAACCTAAAGCATTACCAGCATTACACCACGCCCAGTATCGGCGTCGTGTTGTTTGATCCTGAACACATGAGCCAAACGGACGAGTTATTGCGCCGCGCCGATATGGCGATGTATAAGGCTAAAGAGGCGGGCCGCAATGGCTATCAGTTTTTTGATACGCAAATGGAAACCGAACTGTGTCAGCGCGCCGCGCTGGAAGCCGATTTGCATACCGCGATTGAAAAACAGGAATTCACTTTGCATTTTCAGCCGCAATACGACCAGCAGCACCATATTGTCGGGGCGGAAGCGCTGGTGCGCTGGCAGCATCCTGAGCATGGCGTGATCATGCCGGGCCAGTTTATTAGCCTGGCAGAAAATACCGGCCAGATTGTGGCGTTGGGTAGTTGGGTTTTGCAAGAAGCCTGCAACAGGTTGCAGCGCTGGGCTGGCCATCCACAATTACGTCACCTGGTGCTGTCGGTCAATGTCAGTCCCAAGCAATACTTGCAGCCTGGGTTTGTGACAGAAGTGCAGCATATGCTCGCTGAAGCAGGCATAGACCCGGGCAAGCTCAAGCTTGAACTCACAGAAAGTATGCTGGTAGATAATGTCGAAGATATTATTGCCAAAATGAGCGCGCTCAAGCAAAGCGGCGTCTGCTTCTCGCTGGACGACTTTGGCACCGGCTATTCTTCCTTGTCTTATCTCAAGCGGCTGCCGTTCGACCAGTTAAAAATTGACCAGTCTTTTGTGCGTGATATGCTCAACGGCCACGATCACGAAAGTATCGTCAATGCCATTATTTCGCTGGCGCAAAGCCTCAAGTTGGAGATTTTGGCCGAAGGCGTCGAAACCGAAGCGCAACTCAATGTGCTCAAAGACCTGGGCTGCGAAATCTTCCAGGGCTATTATTTCACCAAACCCCTGGCACTAGACCTGTTTGAAGCCTGGGTCACCCAGCCCCAACAATCCGCCATAAGCCAAACGGCCATGCAGGCCGTGTAATAGTCTGTCATGTAGTCACACAACGCCTTAATCAGTGCAGTAAGCCCTTCAATTCGGCTGGTACAACACAAACACCCCCTGAAATGTGGAGGTGATTCTGCCCTCGCACATGATCTGTGCATTCACGGTCAGCTTGGCGCGTCCACGCTGCTGGTAGCTGTCCAAAAATAATGGCCAATCCTCCGCTGATTGCACACTGGCCACACATTCAAAATCATCATGTACGGGCAGGTGAAACTTGATTTCCTGCTGCTTGATCACCAGGTTGCCCGTCAGTCCGGCTTGCTGTATTTTGTGCTGTAGCAACGACCAGGCCGTCGTGATCGAAATTGCGGCAATACTGCCACCAAACACAATATCCAGATGATTTTTATTCAGCGCATAAGCGCCACTAACGCGTAGCTCGCTCTCTGCAATGCGCGTGATTTGAATGCCAAGGTTCCTGGTTTGTGGAATCAGTTCAAACAGCTTTTGTTCAAATGCGGCTTCAAGGGTGGTCATCGGTTGTCATGTGGGTGGCGGTTGAAAAAGTAAAAACCCCAAGCAAGGCTTGAGGTTTTTAGGCGCTAATCATTGTTGATTACTCAACAATATATGCAATTAAGCCGCGAAATTCTTCGCTGCAAATTCCCAGTTCACCAGGTGGTTCAGGAACGTTTCGACAAACTTAGGGCGCGCGTTGCGGTGGTCGATGTAGTAGGCGTGTTCCCATACGTCGATGGTCAGCAAGGCCGTGTCGCCAGTCGTCAGTGGAGTGCCAGCGGCGCCCATGTTAACGATATCCACAGAGCCGTCGGCTTTTTTCACCAACCATGTCCAGCCAGAGCCGAAGTTACCCACGGCTGACGCTTGAAACGCTTTTTTGAACTCTTCGTATGAACCCCATTTGGCGTTAATGGCTGCTGCCAATGCACCGCTTGGCTCGCCGCCGCCATTTGGTGACAGGCAGTTCCAGAAGAACGTGTGGTTCCAAACCTGGGCGGAGTTGTTGTAGATGCCAGCAGAAGACTTTTTAATGATGTCTTCCAAAGCCGCGTTTTCAAACTCGGTACCTTTGATCAGGTTGTTGAGGTTGGTCACGTATGCTTGGTGGTGTTTGCTGTAGTGGTAGTCAAACGTTTCTTCTGACATGTGTGGAGCCAATGCATTTTTTGCAAATGGCAAAGCTGGTAAGGCGTGTTCCATGGAGTTTCCTTTTTTGGTTTGTTAAAATAGTTGCCTGCTTTTGTAAGCTAAAACAATGTGACGTTTGAGTCACGAGACTGGCAAAGGTTTACTAATTTAGTAAGGTTATTTTGCCATATTTTGCGCTCTTGCAAAACCTTGACTGCAGCATCGTTGCGCAAAGGTGCATTATTTCTTGCGTGCACGCGGGTGGGCGGCATCGTAAATTTTACTCAAGTGTTGAAAGTCCAGATGGGTGTAAACCTGCGTGGTGCTGATGTTGGCGTGCCCCAGCATTTCTTGTACCGCACGTAAATCACCGCTGCTCTGTAACACGTGGCTGGCAAAGCTGTGGCGCAACATATGCGGGTGCACATGGTTATGCAATCCCTGTTTGGTGACCCAGTGGTTGATACGGGTTTGCACGGTGCGACCATGAATACGTCTGCCTTGCTGGCTAACAAAAACGGCCATTTCTGCCGGGCGTTTAGTGAGCCACAGCGGCCTTATGGCCAGCCAGTCTTTGAGCGCCGCAACGGCTTTGCTACCTACGGGCACCATACGGGTTTTATTGCCTTTGCCGGTGACGGTGATCAGGCTTTCCTGCAAGTCCAGGCGATCCAGGTTAAGGTCGACCAGTTCGCTCAGGCGCAGGCCTGAGGAGTAAAATAGCTCCAGCATGGCACGGTCGCGTAGTGCTATTGGTTCGTTGCCTTCAATCTCGACCAGTTTGATAGTTTGTTCTATCGACAGCGCATGCGGTAATGTTTTGGGCGCTTTGGGCGCACGCAGGCCAATCACCGGATTTGCCGGAAACGCCTTATGTAGTACCAAGTAGCGGTAAAATCCGCGCCAGCTGGACAAGATGCGTGCGATGCTGCGCCCATGCATGCCTTGGCTGTTTAAACTGGCAATTTGACGACGAATGTCTTGTGGGGTGAGTGTTTGGAGCTTGTCTGCATGTTGTTGCAACAAACGCTCAATATCGCGCTGGTAGTTGTTGCGAGTATGCTCGCTGAGGCCGCGCTCAAAGTGTAGAAAGTCGAGGTAGTCATCCAGCAGTTCATGCATGGTCGCTACCTCTAGTGATGGGGCCTACGCTGACAATTGCCGCAAGAATATCCCTCTTGGCGGAAACCTCAGCGGGGGCTTTCATATAATGTATCTTGCCAATGACGCGCTGACCAGCTCTCCAATCCGGCTGAGGAACAATGTGCCCATACCTGCATAAAAACGGCTGCGTTGTTCACTGGGGATCGCCATCAGGCCGAAGGTCACCTCATGATAGCGCATGGGGATCACCGCCAATGACGCAGGCGTATCGGTAAACCAGCCCGCAATATCCATGGTCGGTAAGGTGCCGCAATAAGGCTGGCTTAAATCTTTGGCCCAGTTTTTCAGCGAGTCTTCTGCGTCTATAAACAGGTCATCCGCAGCATGACTGTCGTTGACCCATAACTTGAGCTGCGCATTTGGCAATTGAAAGTGCGTGGCCAAAAACGCCACCAGGTGTGTGTGTAATGCGGCCACATCTTTGGCAAACAGCAATCCCAGCGTGAGCTCGTGGACTTTGTTGGCCGTCGCTTCATTTTCTTCTGCGGTTAAAATCAGCTCGGTAAAGCGTGACTCGAGCACGCGAATTTTATCGCGCTGGGCAATTTGCTGGCGCTCGGCCAGTGAAATCGTGCCTTTACCATGCGGGCTGGGCAAAAACAGCTCAGCCAGCAAGTGCGCATGACTTTCAAAAAAGTCCGGATGCGCCTTGAGGTAATGCTTGATATCGTTTTCGTGAATACTGTCTTCCATGATGCTGCTATTCTGTTCTCTCTAAATCTCTATTTCGCCGTCAAAGACAATCTCTGCCGGTCCTGTCATCATGACCGGAGCGCCATCGCCCGCCCATTGAATAGTTAATATGCCGCCGCGGGTATGTACTTTGACCGGGCTTTGCAAGGTGCCCAGCTGAATGCCGCTGACGGCTGCAGCGCAGGCACCGGTGCCACAAGCCAGCGTTTCACCGCTGCCACGCTCATACACGCGCAGGTTGATTTCATGCGCGTTGAGCACCTGCATAAACCCGGCATTGACGCGCTGCGGGAACTGCGGATGCGATTCAATTTGTGGCCCCAGGCTGGCGACTTCAGCGGTGTGTACGTTGTCGACCAGCATCACAGCATGCGGATTACCCATAGACACGGCGCTGATCATCACCGTCTCGTCTTTGAGCGGCAATTCATAAACGCTAGACTGCGTTTTAGCCTCAAACGGAATCTGCGCTGGTGTGAAGCGTGGCGCACCCATGTTGACCGTCACCTGGCCATCGTCTTGCAACATCAGTGTGATGACGCCGCTGGCGGTTTCCACCTTGATGTTGCGTTTGTCGGTGAGGCCTTTTTCAACCACAAAGCGTACAAAACAACGCGCGCCATTGCCACATTGCTCGACTTCGCCACCATCGGCGTTAAAAATGCGGTAACGAAAATCAACGCCGTCAGTGTCGGTGGATTCGACCATGAGTAACTGGTCACAACCGACGCCGAAGAAACGGTTGGCGATGTGCTGGATTTGGCTATGCGAAAGATGCACAGGGGTTTGCGTGGCATCAATCACAACAAAATCATTGCCTGCGCCCTGCATTTTGGTAAATCGTAATTTCATAGCTCAAGATGATACCCCATCGTGCCGTTGAAGACATCCTTGGCGCGAAGATTTATTCCTTGGTATAAATAATCTCAGGTAAAATCTTTGTTCTCAATTTTGGGTGCTGGCTTCAGCCTTTAGTCAGTGCCGTTTATTAACTTAATCACTTTTCAAGGCGTCAACCATGAGTGAATATCTTTTTACTTCGGAGTCCGTGTCCGAAGGTCATCCCGACAAATTAGCTGATCAGGTGTCTGACAGTATTCTGGATGCGATTTTAGCCCAAGACCCCACCGCACGTGTGGCGGCAGAAACCCTGGCAAACACTGGCCTGGTAGTATTGGCAGGTGAAATTACCACCACCGCCAATGTCGACTATATCAAGGTGGCCCGCGATGCGATTAAACGCATTGGTTACGATAACACCGATTACGGTATCGACTACAAAGGCTGCGCGGTACTCGTGGCTTATGACAAGCAATCCCCAGACATTGCGCAAGGCGTCGATAACGCCAATGATGATCCGCTCGACCAGGGCGCGGGTGATCAGGGCCTGATGTTTGGCTATGCCGTGAATGAAACGCCGCAACTGATGCCATTACCAATCTGGCTCAGCCACCGCGTGATGGAGCGCCAGTCACAGTTGCGTAAAGATGGCCGTTTGCCATGGCTGCGCCCAGATGCCAAGTCACAAGTGACCATACAGTATGTCGATGGCAAACCGTTCAAAATCGATACCGTCCTGGTGTCTACGCAACACGCGCCAGAGATGTCTCTGGAGGCGATTCGTGAAGCGGTGATTGAAGAAATCATCAAGCCCACCTTGCCTGCCGAGTTGATCAAGGGCGAGATTAAATACCTGGTGAACCCGACTGGCCGTTTTGTGATCGGCGGTCCGCAAGGCGATTGCGGCCTCACCGGTCGCAAGATTATTGTGGATACCTATGGTGGTGCCGCACCTCACGGTGGTGGCGCGTTCTCAGGCAAGGATCCTTCTAAAGTAGACCGTTCAGCCGCTTACGCTGGCCGCTACGTGGCGAAAAACATTGTCGCTGCCGGTTTGGCCGACAAATGCTTGGTGCAGGTCAGCTATGCGATTGGCGTAGCTCAGCCAACGTCTATCATGGTAGAAACCTATGGCACAGGCAAAATTTCTGATGAGAAATTGACTCAACTGGTGCGCGAGCATTTTGATCTGCGTCCTAAAGGCATCGTAAAAATGCTGGACTTGCTGCGTCCTATCTACACCAAAACCGCGGCCTATGGCCATTTTGGCCGTGATGAGCCAGAGTTTAGCTGGGAGGCAACCGATAAAGCTGCCGCGTTGCGCGCAGCCGCCGGTTTATAAATCTGGCTGATGATGATGCATGCTAAAGCATGCGTATAAAAGTAATTTTGAAGAGGGCTTTTAGCCCTCTTTTTTTTCGATTTTTTTCCGATATATGGTTATAAGATGTAAACATCATGCGGGGCGGTCAAAGCAATATGCTAAAAACAATAGCGATCAAAGAGGTGTGTCTAGGGATGTATATCCATGAGCTCAAAGGCCCGTGGATGGATCATCCTTTTTGGCGTACCAAATTTGTGCTCAAAGACCCTGTCGATTTACAAAAGTTAAGAGCCAGCCAGCTGCAAGAAGTAGTGATTGATATTAGCCAGGGTCTCGATGTGGTGCCTGAGCCAACCGTTGCCGACCATCAGCTCACGGATAAAGAAATGGCCATGCTCGAGTTGGATGGGCCGGTCATCAGCGAGAGTGTCGATACTCGCATCATCATGCCTGCCACCTTGGAAGAGGAGCGCGCGCAGGCAGCCAAAGTGATCGCTTCTTCACGTAAAGCCATTGAATCCATGTTTAAAGATTTGCGCATGGGCAAAGCCATTGAAGCTGAGGCCGTCATGCCGATCGTAGAGGAAATTTCGGCTTCGGTGACACGCAATGTACATGCGCTGATTAGCCTGGTGCGCCTGAAAACGGTGGATGACTACACGTATATGCACTCGGTGGCGGTCTGTGCACTGATGACCGCGCTGGGCAGAGAACTTAAGTTGTCCGACACCGAAATCAAGCAGGCCGGGCTGGCCGGGTTAATGCATGATATGGGCAAGGCGGGGATCCCGTTGCAAATATTGAATAAACCTGGCTCACTCACCGATAACGAGTTTGATGTCATTCGTCAGCACCCGCAACTGGGCCACGACATGCTGTTAAAAGCTAATATCTCGGATGCTGTGACCTTAGATGTGTGTTTACATCACCATGAAAAAATGGATGGTTCTGGTTATCCTGAACATTTGAGCGGCGATCAGATGACCGTTTTTGCCAAAATGGGGGCTATCTGCGACGTGTATGATGCCGTGACTTCTACCAGAGCCTATAAGCCAGCCTGGGAGCCGGGTATGGCATTGAAGCGTATGGCGAGTTGGGGCGGGCATTTTGATCCCGATGTCTTTAAAGCATTTGTCAAAAGCCTGGGCATTTATCCGATCGGCACCGTGGTGATGCTGAAGTCAGGGCGGTTGGCGGTGGTGGTCAAACAAACCCCGGACAGCTTGCTCAGGCCGGTCGTTAAAGCCTTTTTCTCGACTAAATCGAAAATACATATTCCGGTGATTGAGCTCGACTTATCCAAGGGGATGGATGAGATTGTCGGTAACGAATCTGCTTCTACCTGGGGCGTCGGTAATATTGATCATTTGTGGTCTAACCATTAAGGTTGGGCTAGCTGCTGATTGAGGACGAAAAAAAAGGAGCTGATCGCTCCTTTTTTAATGGGTTGTTTATTCTTCTGCTGACTTTTTCGTCCGCTTGCTGGTGGCTGCTTTGGTCGTCGTAGCTTTTTTGGCCGCAGGTTTTTTCACCGCTGTTTTGGTGGCAGTGGTTTTAGGCGCGGCAGCTTTTTTTGCTGCTGGCTTTTTAGCGGCGGGCTTCTTGCTGGTGCTTTTGCCACCGTCTTTGGCGGCTTTTTCTGCCAGTAATTCCAAGGCCTGTTCTACGTTGAGCTCTTCTGGCGCGACGCTCTTAGGCAAGGTGGCACGAATGCCGTTGTGTTGCACATAAGGCCCAAAGCGGCCTGAAAATACCTCAATACGGCCCTCGCCTGACGGGTGCTCGCCGAGATCCGCCAGCGGGGTAGGGCCGTTGGCTGCCGCCAGCAATTTCACTGCGCCTTCCAGATCTATGCTAAAGACGCTCTCGGTTTTAGGAATAGACTTGAACTTGCTGTCGTGATTCACATACGGCCCAAAACGGCCAATATTGGCGACAATCTTCTTGCCGGTTTCCGGATGTAGGCCAAGGTCACGCGGCAAACTCAGCAACATGTGTGCCGTGTCGATATTCAACTGGCTCAGCGGAATTTCTTTGGGGATGCTGACGCGTTTTGGTTTTTTCTTGTCACCTTCCACAGGTAAGCCAAGTTGTAGATACGGGCCGTATGGGCCATTCATCAGAAAAATGTCTTTTTGTGTCTCGGCGTCCTGCCCGATCACCACTGGTTCGCTGGCCGCATTGGCTTCGCCATCCAGATTGCGTTTGTAATCACATTTTGGCGTGGCGTTGTAACCGGTACAGCCAATAAAGCTGCCATAGCGGCTCAGTTGTTTTTGCAGCTGGCGGCCACATTTCGGGCACATTTCATCAATGAGTTCGTTGCCTGGGCGCTCGACATCCGCCTTGACCAGAATCTGCTGATTAAAGCCCTGCCAGAACTTGTCCATGACCGGCACCCAGTCCAGGTTGCCTTCGGCAATTTCGTCCAGCTCGTTTTCCAGCTTGGCGGTAAAGTCGTAGTCTACATACTGAGTAAAGTGCTCGGTGAGAAACTTATTCACCACGCGGCCAACATCGGTGGGAGTAAAGCGCTTTTTATCCAGCACCACATATTCGCGGTCTTGCAGGGTTGAGATGATGCTAGCGTAAGTCGAAGGGCGGCCAATACCGTACTCTTCGAGCGCCTTCACCAGGCTGGCTTCAGAATACCGCGGTGGCGGTTCGGTGAAGTGTTGCTCGCCAAAAATCTTTTCAACCGTCAGCACTTCGCCGGTTTCCAGATGCGGCAATTTGGCTTCCGCGTCTTCGTCGTCCTTGTCGTCGTCTTTGCCTTCCATGTAGACGGCAATAAAGCCTGGGAATACCAGGGTTTGGCCACTGGCACGGAACAGGTTGGCTTCTGAGCCGACTGCTAAATCCACACTCACGGCATCATATTTTGCCTGTGTCATCTGGCAAGCCAGGGTACGCTTCCAGATCATTTCATACAGTTTGAACTGCTCGTCGTTCAAGTATTGGCGCACGCTGGCCGGGGTGCGAGTAATGTCGGTCGGGCGAATCGCCTCATGCGCCTCTTGCGCATTTTTAGCTTTGGTTTTGTACATGATAGGTGACTTCGGCAGGTAGTCTGCGTCAAAGTGCTTTTTCACGTAATCGCGGATTTGCATCACCGCTTCGGCCGCCAGGCTGAACGAGTCAGTACGCATATAGGTAATCAAACCGACGGTACCGCTACCAACGTCCATACCTTCGTATAACTGCTGCGCCACACGCATGGCGCGGCTGGTGGTAAAGCCCAATTTGCGTACGGCTTCCTGTTGCAGGGTAGAGGTGGTAAACGGTGCAGCCGGGCTGCGGCTGCGTTGCTTTTTCTCAACACGTGTTACTGTTGTTTTGCCGGCGGAGGCAAGCAACAATTTGCCAACAATCTCAGATTGCTGGTCATGGTTAGTCACGGTGAATTGTTCAACCTTCTGACCATTGAGTTGCACCAATCGGGCGTCAAAAGCATGGGCATGCTTGAGCGCCCCCATGTGGATGCTCCAGTATTCGCGGCTGACAAAGGCTTCAATTTCCAGTTCGCGCTCGACAATCAGACGCAGTGCCGGACTTTGTACACGTCCTGCTGACAAGCCACGACGGATTTTTTTCCACAACAAGGGGGACAGATTAAAGCCGACCAGGTAATCCAGCGCGCGGCGAGCTTGCTGCGCATTGACCAGGTCCATCGAAATATCACGTGGGTTGTCAATCGCGTGTTTGACCGCGGTTTGTGTAATTTCATTGAACTCTACGCGTTTGACCAGCTTGTTTTTAATCAGCTTTTTTTCAGCCAGAATTTCGGCAATATGCCATGAGATGGCTTCACCTTCGCGGTCCGGGTCGGTTGCCAGATAAATGCTATCAGCATTTTTGACGGCTTTGGCAATCGCATCGACATGCTTGCTGTTGCGGTCGATGATGTCGTATTTCATGGCGAACTGCTGCGTCGGGTCTACTGCGCCATTTTTTGGGATCAGGTCGCGCACATGCCCGTAAGAAGCCAAGACCTCAAAATCACCGCCCAAATATTTTTTGAGGGTTTTGGCCTTGGAGGGTGATTCAACGATCAGCAGTTTTGACATTGAGCGGTCTGTGTAAGAGTTGGCTAGATAATAGCAAGCGTTTTAACGACTAGACAATATATCGGTGCGGAAAGTCATGAATTAAAGCCTTTCAGGCACCAAAACGTTGTTTTATTCTTCAGTGATGGCCGCGGCGAAGGGTTTGCGTGCAAATTCAATGCGTTTTTCATCCTGGCTAGCAATGGTGAGCGCCATGTCGTTGCTGGCAAACTTTTCGTGGTCAAACATCGGGTCTTCGTCCTCTTCTTTGGCCTGGCTCAGATGTTTAAAATCATACAGGTCAAAGTCGGCCAGGTGTGACGGCTCAACATTCCCAATCGCGCGGAAGATATTATTGATGCGCCCAGGTTGCTCGCGCTCCCAGTTGTTGAGCATGTCCTTGATCTTCTGGCGTTGCAAGTTTTCCTGGCTGCCGCATAAATCACACGGAATAATCGGGAACTGCATGCCACGTGCATAAGTAGCAATGTCTTTTTCGGCACAATAGGCCAATGGACGAATGACCATAAACTCGCCACGGTTGGTGGCCAGTTTTGGCGGCATGGCTTTCATTTTGGCACCGTAAAACATATTGAGGAACAAGGTTTGTACGATGTCATCGCGATGATGGCCGAGCGCAATTTTGGTCGCACCTAATTGCTGAGCCGTGGTGTAAATAATCCCGCGGCGCAAGCGCGAACAGAGGCTGCAAGTGGTTTTACCTTCAGGGATTTTTTCTTTGACGATGGAGTAAGTGTCCGCCTCGACAATGCGGTATTCCACGCCGAGTTTTTCCAGGTAAGCCGGCAAAATGTCTGCCGGGAACCCGGGTTGCTTCTGGTCCAAGTTCATCGCGATCAATTTGAAATTGATCGGTGCGCGCTCTTGCAAGGCCAGCAAAATCATTAACATGGCGTGGCTGTCTTTACCGCCGCTCATGCACACGAGCACGGTATCGCCTTCTTCAATCATGTTGTAATCGCCAATGGCTTTACCCGTCGCGCTAATCAACTGATTGCGCAGTTTCAAAAAGTTTTGGCTAACGTCGTCTGGATAATGTTTGATCTTCATAGGCGCGCATTATAGCGGAAAGCAAGGCAAAGTCACGCTAAGTCTTTGATTATTCGAATTGATTTTATTCGGATAGTACAACGTCGGCATCACATGCTGTATTCGCCGCGATCCAGCGTCTGAACAGGCGGCTGGCGGTTGTATTCAAGCTTTGCGGTAGCCAGCGCAAAAAACGGGCGGGTTCGCTGACCATGCCACACCAATAGCGTTGTGTTGTGTCGCTCCACATGAGTGCGCGACATGGCGCCTGGTGTGGCCATAACAAGGCGAGGCTCACCGGACACGGCTCAGCAGCACAGCAGATGCCGCAGCCATTGCACAGGGCACCGAGTGGCGGTTTTTGCGGGGCGTCGGCATGGATGGTGATGATTTGTGGCTTGCTTTTCGTCACCGTGATTGCCTTATAAACTTAAGTTACGCCCGCCGTCGACCGCCAGCACATGGCCGGTGATAAAGGGCGCATCGTACATCAAAAATTTGACCGCTTTGGCGATGTCGGCGGGTTCGCCGGTACGTTTAAGCAAGGTTTGATTCACTACCTGCTGCCGATACCCTTCATCAAACTCCTCATTGCCATCCGGCCATAATACCGGACCTGGGGCAACCGCATTCACCCTGACTTCAGGCGCCAACTCCTGTGCCAGCGATTTGGTCAAGGTTACCAGCCCTGCTTTGGCCGCGCTATAGACAATGTAGTGCTTTTTTGGCCGCTCGATATGCATATCAGTGATGTTGATAATGCAGCCCTGGCTGGCGCGCAAAGCATCGGCGGCCGCTTGGCTTAAAAACAGCGGCGCCTTCAGGTTGCTGCCCATCAGTTCTTCCCACTGCGCCGTATTAATCTGGCCGAGTTGGGTTGGATAATAGCTGGAGGCATTATTGACTAGTGCATCAAGGCGGCCAAATTGTTGCAGTGCGGTATCTACCAGCGGCTGTAAGGCGGCAGAGTCAAGCAGATTGGCTTGTGCGATCACCACGCTGCCCGCGCGCACCTGGTTTAACTCAGCTTGCAAAGCACATGCTTCACTGGCGCTGGTGTGGTAATGCAGCAGAATGCTGGCCCCCTCACGATGCAGCGCACGGGTAATCGCAGCGCCAACACGTTTGGCGCCACCGGTAATCAGCACAACTTTAGAAGCAGGATCGAAATTCACAGGGGTCTCTTTATTCTGGACTGGTCACATTATAATGGTTGCATGACGGCTCAACCGAACTCTTCACGCTTGCCAGCATTGGACGCTGCGGCACAACACCACAGCGACACATTGCTGGCGTATATTCAACAGCAGGTGCAACAACAGGGCGGTTGGCTGTCGTTTGCCGATTATATGCAACTGGCACTTTACACGCCCCACCTTGGCTATTACAGCGGCGATGCCAATAAGTTCGGCGCTGGTGGCGATTTTGTCACTGCGCCAGAGATGTCGCCGCTGTTTGCGCAAGCGCTGGCGAATCAAGTCAGCCAGGTATTACAGGTGACGGCGGGCAATGTGCTAGAGCTTGGGGCGGGGACAGGTCGCCTGGCGGCAGGCTTGTTGCAGCAACTGGCAGCATTAGAGCAGTTGCCAGCGCATTATTTTATTCTAGAGGTGAGTGCTAACTTGCGCCAAAGGCAGCAAGCATGCTTGCAAAATTTGTTGCCAGAGGACTTGTTCCAGCGCGTGCAATGGCTGGATCACTTGCCTGAGACATTTACCGGTATTGTGCTTGGTAATGAAGTGTTGGATGCGATTCCGGTGCATATCGTGGAGTGGCAGTCTGGACAATGGCTGGAACGTGGCCTCATTTTTGATCAGCCATTAGCCTGGCAAAGCCATCCGCTGCAAGACTTATCCTTGGTAAACGATATTGACGTTAGCCAGTTGCCTAACGGCTATGTCACCGAAGTGTGTCCGGCCGCCCAGGGCCTAATCGCCAGTCTGACCAAGCTGCTGCAACAAGGCGCAATCCTGATGCTGGATTATGGTTTTTCAGCACGAGAGTACTATCACCCGCAACGTCGCCAGGGCACGCTCATGTGTCACTTTCAGCACTACGCGCATGATGATCCGTTGATTTACCCCGGGCTGCAGGACATCACCGCCCACGTCAACTTTACCGCCATGGCTGAAACGGCGCTGGCGCATGGCCTTGATTGTGCTGGTTACACCACCCAAGCCCAATTTCTGATGAACAGCGGTATTTTGCAGTTGCTGCAAGCCGTGTCACCAGAGGATAGCGCGCGTTATTTGCCTATGGTGGCTGCGGTGCAAAAGCTGTTGTCCCCGGCGGAAATGGGCGAGTTATTTAAGGTGCTGGCACTGAGCAAGGGGCTGAGTGAGCCGTTGCTGGGATTTGTGAATGGGGATAAGCGGCATCAGTTGTGATGGATTGAGTTGTGGATGCTAGGGTAAGGGCATTCTTTTGATGCTGTAGGGCATATTCAACTTATTGTCGCTATTCCGGCGTAGGCTGGAATCCAGGCGTGGTGAGATAGCAGTAAAAGGTTGTTCTTTGAGATTGGTCGTCTTACTCGTAGGGTGGGCATTTTTGCCCACGCGGTTGTGGTTGTTTGTGATGTTGCTTTTCGCTTTTTCAGCGAGTTACTTTTCTTTGCTTGCCCAAAGAATAAGTAACCAAAAGAAATGCACCCCAGCTTCCGCTTGATTCCTGCGTTGCTCGTCAAAATAAGCGGTCACGAAACTCATCCTAGCGGCCTGCACAAAACGCAGGCCACCGCGGGATTCGAACAGTCGCTCCCTTTCTCCTTATTTTGCCTGCGCTACTCGGCGCGTCAGATGGGGACCCCGAACACCATGCGACTGCAACCATCTATAACTTTAATAAAAGAATTAGTTTTTTGAACCTTCCAAATCTCGCCAATGTGAGTTTAGCGAGAATAATCCCATCCCATCACGCTGAGTAGCGGAGACAAAATAAGAGTAGAGGGAGCGACTGTTTGAGCTCCGCGGCAGCTTGCGTAGTGTGCAAACTGCTAGGGCGAGTTTCGTGACCGGCTTATTTTGTTGAGCAACGCAAGGGAGCCTTTAGGCCGTGATGGCTGGGTGCCCTCTTCTTTGGTTACTTTCTGGGGGCAAGCACCAGAAAGTGACTCGCCTACAGGCGAAAAAGGCATTTCAAATTAATAAGCTGTATAAGGTAAATAAAAGCTCTTAAAGTATAATGCGCCCCATGACTGAAATCGACTTAACCCCAGAATCTTCCGAAGCGCCTTATCAGCGTCGCATCCGTAGTTTTGTGTTGCGCCAGGGGCGTTTGACCAAAGGCCAGGAGCGCGCATTGCAAACGGCGTGGCCAACATTAGGCATTGAATATACCGATCAGGCGCTGGATATAAACCAGGTGTTTGGCCGCGCTGATAGCCACAAAATCCTTGAAATCGGGTTTGGTATGGGCGATGCCACGGCTAAGATTGCTCAAACCTTGCCCGACGCTGATTTTCTGGCAGTAGAAGTACATACGCCTGGGGTTGGTAGCTTGCTCAAATTGATGCAAGAGGGCGATATTCACAATATACGTATCATTCAACATGATGCGGTAGAAGTGCTACAGAATATGCTGGCAGATGGCTCGTTGGATGGTGTGCATATTTTCTTTCCGGACCCTTGGCACAAGAAGCGGCACCATAAGCGCCGTTTGATTCAGGCGGAATTTGTACAGCTGCTTTGCACTAAATTGAAAGCGGGCGCTTACATTCATGTGGCGACTGACTGGCAGGAGTATGCCGAGTGGGTGCTGGCGGTGTTGCAAGGCGAACCGCAGCTGAAAAATACGGCTGTGGATTATGCTGAAAAACCGGCCTATCGTCCGCTGACCAAGTTTGAGAATCGCGGTCTCAAGCTGGGGCACGGTGTGTGGGATCTGGTATTTAAAAAGATGTAATGGTTGACGTGCAAAAACAAAAAAGCAGACCGATGTCTGCTTTTTTTATTCGCTGGCGGCCGCTTCGTCCGGTGTCTCTGGCTCGTTGCCAAAAAACCATTCTCCAAGGACTTTTTCTGCCTCGTCTACGCCCAATTTTTTGAGGCTGGAGAATAACTGCACCGAGATTTGCTCGCCCCAGCCACTGTGTAATTCTTTGCGTATTTTGCCGAGCAGGATAGTAGATTCACTACGAGACAGTTTGTCGCTCTTGGTCAGTAATACGTGCACTGGTTTGCCAGAAGGACAGAACCAGTCCAGCATTTGCCTGTCTAGCGGTGTGAGTGGGTGGCGGCTATCCATCACGAGTACTAAACCGGCCAGGCTTTGGCGCTCGCTCAGGTAGCGTGACAATACATTTTGCCAATGCATGCGCATGGCTTCTGGCACTTTGGCATAGCCGTAGCCAGGCAAGTCAACCAGATGCTTGTCGTCACCCAGCGTGAAAAAGTTAATTAATTGCGTGCGGCCTGGCTGCTTACTGACAAATGCTAGTCGATTATGATTGGCTAATGTGTTGAGTGCGCTTGATTTACCCGCATTGGAGCGTCCGGCAAAAGCGACCTCTATGCCACTGGCTGGGGGAAGGTCGCGGAGATGGTGTGCCGACAGATGAAAGCGGGCATTTTGAAAAACTGGCATGATGAAGTTGAGTTGCCTCAAGGTTTTATGGACTATTCAGCTATGCATGCTATCACGAACAAGGTTTGTTTGATAAAATGACACAGAATAAAATGTTGGGGCATAGAATGATGTTAAAGAGTTTTAAAGCTGGATTGTTTGTGCTACTGGCCATGGGTGTGCAGCCAGTGTTTGCTGAGGACGCTGCGACAGCTGAGGCCGCGCCAGTGGTCAACGGGCCTGAGAAAATCGTGCAAAACGTGTGTGCGGCCTGTCATGGCGCAGACGGTAATAGCGTGATTACCACCAACCCAAAACTGGCGGGACAGCATCCTGAATATTTGCTCAAGCAATTGAACAATTTTAAAGAGGGTACGCGTGCCAATGCGGTGATGTCTGGGATGGCGGGTGCGTTAAGCCAAGAGGATATGGAAGGGCTGGCCAAGTATTTCTCTAGCCAAAGCATTAAATTGGCCAAGGCAAAAAGCAATGGCAAGGGGTCTTTAGGCGAGAAAATTTATCGCGGTGGTATTGCGGCAACGCAAGTGCCTGCCTGTGCGGCCTGTCATGGTGCCACGGGTGCCGGTTTGCCTAAACAGTTTCCACGCTTGGCTGGCCAGCACTCAGACTATACGGTGCAACAATTGAGAACTTTCCGCACCGGTGAGCGCGCCAATGCGCCAATGATGATGACCATCGCGGCGAAAATGAGTGATGCTGAAATGCAGGCTGTTGCAGATTACATCCAAGGTTTGCGCTAGTTGTGACTGATTGAAAAAAGGTGGCTGCGGCCACCTTTTTTACTGTCAGCCTATGCAACCTTTTGCAGCAGATGTCGTCCACAAGTGCGCGTATTGCGTTATTGCAATGTATGGTGGCCGCTCTGTGTGCAACTTAACTAGTCAATTTTAAAGAGATTGTTTTGAAAGCTCCCCTTTCCTTATCGCAGCGCATTTATGATTTGATGAGTTCGATGCGCTTTGCTGTGAGCCTGTTGACGCTATTGGGTGTGGCCTCGATTATTGGCACCGTGCTCAAGCAAAATGAGCCTTATACCAACTACATCGTCAAGTTTGGCCAGTTCTGGTTTGAGCTGTTTGAGTTGTTGGGCTTGCTGGATGTTTACCACGCTGCCTGGTTTTTGCTCATTCTGCTGTTTCTGGTGGTGTCGACGACTTTGTGCGTGATCCGTAATGCGCCACTGATGATCAAGGAGTGGCAGGTCTATAAAGAGCATGCTACGGAAAAATCGCTGCGTTTGTTTGAGCACCAGGCGAGTGTGGCGACTGCGCAGCCAGTGGCGGCGCTACAAACGCAATTAAGTGACTTTTTAAGCGCAGGGCGGTATACCTTTAAAACGCGTCAGCAAGAGAATGGCGATGTGTTGATTGCCGCCAAAATGGGGACGCACCAGCGCCTAGGCTATATTTTTACCCATGTGGCGATTGTCGTGATTTGTTTTGGGGGTTTGCTGGACGGCAATCTCCCTTTTAAGGTGCAGGAGTTGCTCGGCTGGAAGACCATCGAGACACGTGATATTTCTTCACGCAAAGTGCCTGCTGAAAGCCGTCTGGGTGTAAATAACCTGTCATTCCGCGCCAATATGACCTTGCCGGAAGGTGAGCGCGATAATGTGGCGTTCGTGCGCGTGCGTGACGGCTACCTGGTGCAGGATCTGCCATTTACGGTGGCACTCAAGGATTTTCGCATTGAGCATTATGCGACCGGCATGCCAAAGTCATTCGAGAGTGATATTGAGATCATTGATCCTGAGTTGAGCAAACCGATCGCGGCAACGATACGTGTAAATCATCCCTACATTCACAAAGGTATTGCGATTTATCAATCCGACTTTCAGGATGGTGGTTCGCAACTCAAATTCAAATTGTGGGATTTGAGCGCCAGCAGCCAGGATGGTTATGATGTGGACGGTGTGGTGTCGCAAAAAGGTTCGCTGGGCGACGGTGCGCAAAAAATGACAGTGGAATTTAACGAGTTCCGCCAGTTTAATATTTTAAATTTGTCTGCAGATGGCAAAGGCAAGCCACACAATGTTGGCCCCAACACCACATTAAAGCTGCGTAATGCTAGCGGTCAGGCGCGCGAATACGTGGGCTATATGCAGCCGTTGCAGTTGGATGGCCGTTCTTACTTTGTCTCAGGCATGCGTGAGACAGTGCAGGACGAATTCAAGTATTTGCGGATTCCGGCGGATGATGCACTGGAAATCAACGGCTTTATGCACTTGCGCCAAACCTTGCGTAACGAGCAGGCGATCCGTGACATTGCCAGCGCGGTGGCCAAGCAAATGCCGGGCGATAATGCGGCGTTGAAAGCACAATTTGAGCAAAGTCTGCAGCATTTGCTGGTCACATTCAAGCGCGGCGGCTACAGTGAGCTGTCGCGGATTATTGAAAGTGCCGTGCCGAAAGATCAACGTGAGCAGGCGGCGCAAACGTATTTAAAATTGCTGAACCGGGCAGCGCTGCAAGGTTATCAGATGAGTCGCGCTCAGCGTCAGTTGCCGCCTGTGCCTGAAAACCAGGAAACAGTGATGTTTATTCAGGATAGCCTGAACGCCATGAATGATTTGTTCTTTTATGGCACGCCCTATTATTTTCAGCTCAGCAATTACACTTTAAAACAGGCCAGCGGCTTTCAATTGACACGCTCACCTGGTCAAAACTGGGTTTATTTTGGCTCGGTGATGCTGGTACTTGGGATTTTTGCCATGTTCTATATTAAGGAACGTCGCGTGTGGTTATTGATCAAACCTGCACAGCAAGAAGTGTTGCTGGCGATGTCATCTAACCGTAAAAATATGGATCTGGATCAAGATTTTGCACGCATGCAACAGCAATTAACCGCATTGTTGCACACCGCGGTCTAACGGAATGAAGAGGGGAATACGATGAGTACATCATTATTATCAAAGCCAACATCGTTTTGGCAATCATTGAGCAAGTTTGACTGGGTGTATGCTGTGTTGCTGCTGGCGGGCGGGCTGTTTTCTTACCAGCGTTATGCGGGCTTTATGGATGTGTATGAAGTCAGCTTTTTGTTTGCGGCGGTTGCTTTGTTTAGTTACCTTGGCTGGCGCTGGTCGGCCATTGCGCGCTTGGTGCTGGGCGTGGCGGTGCTCAGTTTAATTGGCGTGTATAGTTATCAGGGTGATCTGGCGAATGGCGGGCAGCGTTTCCTGCTGAAGTTTTTGCTAGCGAGCCAGTCTGCAGTCATGTGGATGAATGTCTTGTTCGTGTTGGCCATGCTGACCTATTGGCTGGCGCTGTTTCAGAAATCCGCTTTTACGGCCAAAGTAGCGTCTGCCCTGACTTGGGCAGCGACTTTGTTTGGCTTTGTGGGTCTTATGGTGCGCTGGTATGAGTCTTATCTCATTGCGCCAGATGTTGGTCATATTCCAATCAGCAATCTGTATGAAGTCTTTATTCTATTTTGCCTGATCACGTCTTTGCTCTATCTGCATTACGAAAAGTTGTTTAACACGCGCCAATTGGGTGGCTTTGTCTTGGTAGTGATTAATGCCGCGGTCGGCTTTATTCTCTGGTATACCTTTGACCGTCATGCCAATGAAATTCAGCCATTGGTGCCAGCTTTGCAAAGTTACTGGATGAAGATACACGTGCCGGCAAACTTTATTGGTTACGGCGCGTTCTCTCTGGCGGCCATGGTGGCTGGTGCTTACCTGCTGTCAAAACACGGTGTGCTGACCAGCCGTTTGCCTGCACCACATGTGCTGGACGATTTAATGTACAAGGCGATTGCGGTGGGCTTTGCCTTCTTTACTATCGCTACCATTCTGGGCGCGATGTGGGCAGCGGAGGCTTGGGGCGGTTATTGGTCATGGGACCCGAAAGAAACTTGGGCCTTGATTGTGTGGTTGAACTACGCCGCCTGGTTGCACTTGCGATTAATGAAGGGTCTGCGTGGCACGGTGCTGGCCTGGTGGGCGCTGGTCGGTTTGCTCGTTACGACCTTTGCTTTTCTTGGAGTGAATATGTTCTTGAGTGGCCTGCACTCTTACGGCACGCTTTAGACGTTAAGTACGGCTGACTCCGCGGGCAGGTGCAGATGCATCTGCCCGTTTTCTTTTATAAATATCTTCCTCTGCAATTATTGTTAATAGTTATTAATTAATGTTAGTATTGTTTTGCCTGCACCAGTCATGAGAGGTGTAGACACAGACATACTTCTTACAATGATTCGGTATCAGGAGGATTCAAAATGAAAAAGCAACACGGATTTAGCTTGATTGAATTGGCCATTGTGCTGGTGATTGCGGGGTTGTTACTCGCCGGGGTAATGCGAGGGCAGGAGTTGATTGCCAACGCCAAGGTAAAAAGTTTGGCCAGTGATTTTAGAAATATACCCACTTACTTTTATGGCTACCAGGATAGGTTTCGTGTGTTACCCGGTGATGATCATGCCGCAGCGACACATGTCGCCGGTACGAATGCGAGCACCAATGGACAAGCGCAAAACGGTTTAATTGAAGGCGACTGGAATTCAGGCACCAACACAGATGAATCATTTTTGCTATGGGAACATTTGCGGCTAGCGGGACTAGCCACAGGCACGACTGTACTGGCCAGCCCGCAATATGTCCCACGCAATAGTGAGGGTGGTCAATTGGGAGTTACCAGCGTCGCCGCATTGACTGCGGTAACGGCAGGGGCATTTAACACCGCGCATGCCATGTGTTCGGATGGTATTCTTGGCCGCTACGCCCAGCAGCTGGATACCATGATGGATGATGGTGCAGGCAATACTGGCGTGATGCGGATTGTGGTCAATGGTACGCCAGGGACGGGTGTAGCCACGCCGGCTGCCGCGACACCCTACTTAGTCTGTATGAGTTTTTAGTGTAGAATACAACATAAATTTGACGCAAAAGGCCTGGTTTTTCAGGCTTTTTGTTTTATGTCGGATACATTCAACGAATGAGACATATTCTGTTTTAGAATAGAACCCGTTTTACATCAACCACTTCCTATGGCAAACGCAATTGTAGAAATTAAAGACTTGTCTTTCGGATATAAAGGCCGCTTGTTGCATAAAGGCATCAACATGACCTTTCCTAAAGGTAAGGTAGTTGCCATCATGGGCGGCAGCGGCAGTGGTAAAACCACTTTACTGCGCCTGATAGGTGGGCAGCTTAAACCGACGAAAGGCCATGTAGAGGTTGGTGGCGAAGTCGTTCACAAGCAAGACCGCGAAGGGATTTATCGCTTGCGGCGCAAAATGGGCATGTTATTTCAGCACGGGGCTTTGTTTACCGATTTATCTGTGTTTGAAAACGTGGCTTTCCCGATGCGCGAACACACCAATTTACCTGAAAGCATGATCCGCGATCTGGTGTTGCTTAAACTCAACGCTGTTGGTTTGCGTGGGGCGCATGCCTTGATGCCAACCGAGCTCTCTGGTGGGATGGCAAGGCGCATTGCGCTGGCACGCGCGATTGCGCTGGATCCCAGTATTATTATGTATGACGAACCATTTGCCGGTCTGGATCCCATTTCGATGGCGGTCATATGTGATTTGATCCGCAGCCTCAATGATGCTTTGGGCGCGACTTCAATTATTGTGACGCACGACGTGGAAGAAACTTTCCAGTTTGCTGATTATGTCTATTTTGTGGCAGATGGCGTCGTCGCTGCTGAGGGCACCCCAGAAGATTTGCGTAAATCCGAATTGCCGTTTGTGCACCAGTTTGTGCATGGCGAAAAAGATGGTCCGGTGCCATTTCATTACGCGGCGCCTGAGTATCACGCCAGTTTGTTAAGAGGGGCGCGTTAATGGTGTTGCATAAATTAAAGCGCATGCTGAGCAAGTTAGGCGCGGGCTGTATCAATAAAATCTGGCGCTTAGGTGCTGGTGGTCGTTTGTTTTGGCTGACGCTGGTTTCCTCTGGGGAAAGCTTCCGCCGTTTTCGTCTGACGATCCGTGAGATTTACTTCACTGGTGTCTTGTCGCTGATCATTATTCTGGTTTCTGCTTTCTTTGTCGGCATGGTGCTGGCGTTGCAGGGATATCACACTCTGCAAAAATACGGCTCCTCAGAGGCGATTGGGGTGTTGGTCGCCCTCGCGCTGGTGCGTGAGCTCGGCCCGGTGGTGACGGCATTGTTGTTTGCCGGGCGTGCTGGCACGGCGATTACTGCTGAAATTGGTTTGATGAAGGCGACTGAGCAACTGTCAGCCATGGAAATGATGGCCGTGAGTCCGATTGCGCGTGTGATTGCACCCCGTTTCTGGGCGGGGGTGATTGCCATGCCGGTGCTGGCAACCTTATTTTCCATGGTCGGTATTTTGGGCGGTTACCTGGTGGCAGTGCCATTAATAGGCGTAGATGCAGGTGCGTTCTGGTCGCAAATGCAAGCCAATGTTGATTGGGAGTATGACATCCTGAATGGTGTACTCAAGAGTGTGGTGTTCGGGGTGGCTTGTACCATGATTGCCTTGTTCGAAGGCTATGATGCTCCGCCAACAGCCGAAGGCGTGAGCCGAGCCACGACCAGGACAGTCGTCTCTTCATCACTGGCAGTGTTGGGGCTGGATTTTATATTAACGTCGTTCATGATTGCAGTTTAGCAATACGAACGTACGCTGACTCGCGGGGAATACACAATGGAAAGAACAACAATTGATTTATGGGTAGGCATTTTTGTCGCACTCGGTTTTGCAGCCTTGCTGGGCTTGGCGATGAAAGTGGGTAATCTCACTACTAGCAGTATTGGCCAAACCTATCTGGTGACGGCGAACTTTGAGAATATCGGTGGTCTTAAACCACGTGCACCAGTCAAAAGTGCAGGGGTGGTGGTGGGTCGTGTGAGTGAAATTACGTTTGACCCTAAAACTTATGAGGCAGTTGTGAGTCTGAACATCGACACACGCTACAATTTCCCTAAAGATACCTTTGCCAATATCTATACGGCTGGCCTGTTAGGTGAGCAATATATTGGCCTGGAAGCAGGTGGCGATGAGGTAAACCTCAAAAATGGCGACAAGATTTCGCAAACACAGGATGCGGTGGTACTGGAGAAACTGATTAGCCAGTTTCTGTATAGCAAGGCGACTGAAAGCGATGACAAACCGGGTAAAACAGCGTCTGCATCAACCGAATCTGGGGTTGATGCGTTAGATGCTAGTCCATTGGACAAAATTGGTAAGTAACTCAATCGATTGATAAAGGGAACGCAATGAAAAAGTGGTGGATGGCAGTTGCCATGTGGCTGTTAAGCGGTGTGGCAATGGCTGGCATGACGCCGGATCAACTGGTGAAAAAAACCGCTGATGATGTGATTGAAGTCATTAAAAATGATAAAGACATTCAGGCGGGCAACCAGCAAAAGATTTTTGCCCTGGCAGAAGAAAAGATTTTGCCTAACTTTGACTTTGAAAAAGTCTCTCGTTTAGTGTTGGGTAAAAATTGGACCAATGCCACACCAGAGCAAAAAACAGCGTTTCAGGCAGAGTTCAAAACGCTGTTATTACGTACTTACGCCACTGCATTATCCAAGTACAAAAATCAAACTATTGAGTACAAGCCTTTCCGTATGGAAGCAGGTGCTGATAGCGCCACGGTCAAAACAGCGATTCAGCAAGCTGGTGGAGATCCTATCAGTGTGGACTATAGTTTGGGTAAAAAAGCTGATGACTGGAAAGTATTTGATATTGTGATCGAAGGGGTGAGCCTAGTGACCAACTATCGTAGCCAGTTTGCACAAGAAATTCGCCAGAACGGCTTGGACAGCTTGACCAAAAAGCTGGCCGATAAAAACAAGGCGGCTACCGGTAAGTAATTACCAAGCGGCAGACAGTCATCTTCGGAGAGTTTTTGTGGCGCAAATTACGCAACAACAAAATACCTTGCACTTCAGTGGCAATTTGCTGATTCACAATATCAGCGAAACATTGACGCATTTGCAAACGTTGCGTCTGGAACAGCCATTGATTCTCGATTTCACCAAAGTCAAAGAGGTGGATACGGTGGCTGTGAGTTTGATTCTGGAGGTTCAGCGGCAGCTGCATCACCAGCATCATGAGGCGACTGCGGTATCAGTCATTGGGGTGCCTGAAAATTTGCGAAGTCTAATGCAACTTTATGGTGTCGACGGATTCTTGTTGAGTTAACAAAAGATCAGTCTAACAGCCCCAGCTCTGACGAGGTGGGGTTTCGTTTTTTGTGGGATAGCGAAAGGTCATACGTGGCTGCAGCCATAGAGATTACAGGCATTACCAAGCGCTTTGGCGAATTTGAAGCGCTCAGGGGCGTAGATTTGCGCATCGAGCAGGGCGAGTTTTTTGCTTTGCTCGGCCCAAATGGGGCAGGCAAGTCGACCTTGATTAACTTGCTGGCCGGCTTGTTACAGCCGACCAGTGGCAGTATCCGTATCATGGGCCATGATGTGCAGACAGACTATCAGCGTGCGCGCAGTGCTCTGGGCGTGGTGCCGCAAGAGCTGGTGTTCGATCCGTTTTTTAACGTGCGCGAAATGTTGCGCTTTCAGGCGGGTTATTTTGGCCATGGCCCTGAAAATGATGGTTGGGTCGATGAGGTGATTGAAGGCTTGGGCCTGACGGATAAAGCGCATACCAATATGCGTAAATTGTCTGGTGGCATGAAGCGCCGGGCCTTGATTGCGCAGGCGCTGGCGCACAAGCCGCCAGTGATTGTACTCGATGAGCCCACCGCCGGTGTGGATGTCGAGCTCAGGCAAATGCTGTGGGCATTTATACAAAAGCTCAATCAGCAAGGGCATACCATTATTTTGACGACACATTATCTGGAAGAGGCTGAGACCTTGTGTGAGCGCGTGGCGATGATGAAGCAAGGCAAAATTGTCGCGCTGGATACCACGCGAGCGCTGTTAAAAAGTCATGCCGCCAAGCAGCTTTCTTTGCGCCTGGCCGGAGCGCTGCCTGAGCAGTTAAGCCCTTTGCTTAAACAGCACAATGGAGATGACGTCGTGCTAGCCTTATCGGAGTTGTCACAGGTTGAAATGGTGCTAAGCGTGTTGCGCGAAGCCGGGGTGGCGATTGTAGATATGCAGTTGCAGGAGGCTGATCTGGAAGATGTGTTCATGCGCCTGGTCGGTAACCAGAAAGGGGTGCACGCATGAAGTGGCTGAGTCCTTTCTTCTGGCTGGATGACAAAGTCAGTCCGCGCTGGCGCGGGGTGTATACGCTGTTTAAAAAAGAGCTGCTGCGTTTTTGGCGGGTGGCGTTCCAGACGATTGCTTCGCCGATTCTGACAGCTTTACTCTACCTGCTGATTTTTTCGCATGTGCTGGAATCGCATATCAAAGTTTATGATCAAGTCAGTTATACCGCTTTTTTAGTGCCTGGCCTGATGATGATGTCCTTGTTGCAAAATGCGTTTGCCAATAGTTCATCCAGCCTGATTCAGTCTAAGGTCATGGGCAATATTGTCTTTTTATTGCTGACGCCGATTAATACCCTGGAGTTCTTTGTCGCATTTCTCGCTGCTTCCATGATTCGTGGTTTGCTGGTCGGCCTGAGTATTTATCTGGTGGCGTTGTGTTTTGTTTCTGTGCCCACCGTTTACCCGGGCTGGATTTTTGCGTTTGCCTTGCTAGGCAGCGCCTTGCTGGGCACCTTTGGCATCATTGCCGGCATTTGGGCTGATAAGTTTGACCAGATGGCGGCTTTCCAGAACTTCGTCATTATGCCGCTGACCTTTTTGTCTGGGGTGTTTTACTCTATCCACTCTTTGCCGCCGTTCTGGCAAGCGGTGTCGCAGTTAAATCCGTTTTTCTACATGATAGATGGTTTCCGTTATGGATTTTTTGGCCATGGCGATGTCTCACCTTGGCTGAGCCTGGCGGTGGTCGGCAGCTTCTTGCTGGCATTGGCGTGGCTATGCCTAAAGATGTTAAAATCCGGTTATAAATTACGCAGTTAGCCGATTTAACAGGAAATATTTTCCTGTTAAATCGGCCTGTATTTTGTTGAATAAGTGAGGTTTTGTGTTAACAGCAGCGCAACTTGAGGCATACATCCGCAGTGGATTGGAATGCGACTATCTGAAAGTGAATGGCGATGACGGCACCCATTTTGATGCGGTGATTGTCAGCCCGGCCTTTGAAGGTAAACGCATGGTACAACAGCATCAACTGGTATACGCCGCCCTGGGTGACCGGATGCGTGCCGAAATACACGCGTTGTCTATGCAAACCTATACCCCGACGCAATGGCAGCAACAGCAAGCCTAGCGTTTTAATGTATTTTTGGAGCCAATCAAGATGGATGTACAAGCAAAAATTAAAGACACCGTGAGCAACAACAAGGTGGTGTTGTATATGAAGGGTAGCCCGAAGTTTCCGCAATGTGGCTTTTCTAGCGTGGCGACACAAATCCTGACCGCCTGTGGCGTTGAGTATGTCACGATTGACGTTCTGCAAGATATGGATATCCGTGAAGGCATCAAGCAATATGCTAACTGGCCAACCATTCCGCAGTTGTATGTGGATGGCGAGTTTATTGGCGGGGCTGACATTATGCGTAGCATGTATCAAAGTGGCGAACTGCAAACCCTGTTGGCGAAAGCATAATTTTGGACAAATTGATTATTGAAGGCGGCGTGCCGCTGCACGGCGAAGTGATCGTGTCTGGCGCCAAAAATGCCGCGTTGCCGATTTTATGCGCGGGCTTGTTGGCAGAAACGCCGTTTACCTTAACCGGTGTGCCAGAGTTGCGAGACGTCGCTTCAACGCTCAAATTACTGGATACCATGGGCGTGAAGGTCAGCAAAGACGGTGATCAGGTGACGCTGGATGCCAGCGATGTGGCTTCTTTTGAGGCCACCTATGACATGGTGAAAACCATGCGCGCCTCTATTTTGGTGCTAGGTCCGTTGCTGGCACGTTTTGGGACGGCGCGTGTTTCGTTGCCCGGTGGCTGTGCCATCGGTTCGCGCCCGGTAGACCTGCATATTAAAGGTTTGCAAGCCATGGGCGCTGCGATGCATATCACGCATGGGTATATTCAAGCCAGCACCCTGCATTTGCCTAACCGTCGTTTGCAAGGCGCCAAGTACTACATGGATATGGTGACAGTGACTGGCACCGAAAACCTGATGATGGCCGCTGCGCTGGCGCAGGGTATCACCGTGTTGGAAAACGCGGCCAAGGAGCCTGAGGTGGTCGACCTGGCTGAATGCCTGAATAAAATGGGTGCCAAGATCACTGGCGCGGGCACAGATACGATTACGATTGAAGGCGTTGAGCGCCTGACTGGTGCCCAACATCATGTGGTCTGTGACCGCATTGAAGCGGGCACCTATATGGTGGCGGCGGCCATGACAGGCGGCGAAGTCACCTTGAAAAATGCACGCGCTGACTTGCTTGAGGCCGTGATTGAAAAGCTGCGCGAGGCAGGGGCGACCATCAGTCACGACAGCAATAGTATTACGGTGAAAAGTGATGGCAAGTTAAAAGCAGTCAATGTGCGCACGGCGCCACATCCGGCTTTTCCTACCGATATGCAGGCGCAGTTTATGGCCATGAACACGGTGGCAGAAGGTGTGTGCACGGTGATTGAAACGATTTTTGAAAACCGTTTTATGCACGTGCAAGAGTTGCAGCGCATGGGCGCCAATATTGACGTACAGGGCAATACGGCCATGGTGCAAGGTGTGTCTGCATTAGAGGGCGCCAGTGTTATGGCAACCGACTTGCGCGCTTCGGCTGGCCTGGTGCTGGCCGGGTTAGTGGCTGAGGGTGAAACGGTGATTGACCGTATTTACCATCTGGACCGTGGCTACGAAAAGCTGGAAGAAAAACTGAATCAATTGGGCGCCAAAGTGCGTAGATCGAACTAATCATGATTACTATTGCACTCAGCAAAGGGCGCATTTTTGAGGAAACCACGCCGTTATTGGCGGCTGCTGGCATACACGCACTGGAGGATCCTGAGTCTTCACGCAAGCTGATTTTGCCGACTAACCGTAATGATGTGCGCCTGGTGATCGTAAGGGCGACGGATGTGCCGACCTACGTGCAATATGGCGCGGCCGATCTGGGCATTGCCGGTAAGGATGTGCTGGATGAGCATGGCGGAGAAGGCTTGTATCAGCCCTTAGACCTGAATATTGCCAAGTGCAAAATGATGGTGGCCGTGCGTGAGGACTTTGATTATGAGGCCAGCATCCGCCAAGGTGCGCGTCTCAAAGTAGTGACCAAATATGTGAAAACCGCGCGTGAGCATTTTGCCGCCAAGGGTATGCATGTGGACTTGATCAAGCTCTATGGCTCGATGGAGCTAGGGCCGCTAGTCGGCTTGGCCGATGCCATTGTCGACTTGGTCAGCACTGGCGGCACTTTGCGTGCCAATCAGCTCAAAGCGGTTGAAGAGGTGGGTGCGATTAGCTCGCGCCTGGTGGTTAATCAGGCCTCTTACAAGGTAAATCGTCCGTTGTTGCAACCGATTATTGACAGTTTTGCGCGCGCCATTCGTAAAGAGTAATTGATAGAAATCATGAATATTAAACGTTTAAATACACGCGACACCGGGTTTGAGGCTGAATTAAAGGCATTGCTCGCTTTTGAAACTGCGCAGGATGACACCATCGACCAGGTGGTCGCCAATATCCTCAAAGACGTCAAAGCCCGTGGTGATGCGGCGGTGCTCGAATACACCAATCGGTTTGATAAAACCAACGCTACCAGCTTGGCGGCATTGGAGATTCCGCAGGCAGAACTTCATGCGGCCTTAAATGGCCTGCCCGCTACGCAACGAGAAGCCTTGCAGGCAGCCGCTGACCGTGTGCGCAGCTACCACGAAAAGCAAGTGATGCAATCCTGGCAATATACAGAAGCGGACGGTACGTTGCTCGGCCAGCAGGTAACGGCGCTGGACCGCGTTGGTTTGTATGTGCCTGGCGGCAAAGCAGCCTACCCATCCTCGGTGCTGATGAACGCCATTCCGGCCAAAGTCGCCGGTGTGCAAGAGTTGGTGATGGTGGTGCCTACGCCTAACGGAGAAAAAAATCCGCTGGTGCTCGCCGCAGCGGCTGTGTGCGGCGTGGATCGCGTATTCTGTATTGGCGGCGCGCAAGCGGTGGGCGCCTTGGCTTATGGCACCGAGACCGTGCCGCCAGTCGATAAAATTGTCGGCCCGGGGAATGCCTATGTGGCGGCGGCCAAGCGTCGTGTGTTTGGCGTGGTAGGGATTGACATGGTGGCAGGACCGTCAGAGATTCTGGTCATCAGTGATGGCCGTAGTAACCCAGACTGGACAGCGATGGACTTGTTCAGTCAGGCCGAGCATGACGAATTGGCACAAGCGATTTTACTGTCACCGAGTGCTGAATTCCTCGATCAGGTGCAAGCGAGTATCGAGCGCCAGGTGGGTGAGATGCCACGTCAAGACATTATTCGCACCTCGTTACAAAACCGTGGTGCTTTGATTCAAGTGAAAGACTTGGCCGAGGCTGCCGAGATTTGTAATTACATCGCGCCTGAGCACCTGGAGTTATCGATGGATGATGCACTGGCATTTAGTAAACAGATCAGACACGCCGGGGCGATTTTTATGGGTCGCGATACCTGTGAGGCATTGGGCGATTATTGCGCCGGGCCTAACCACGTACTGCCAACCTCGCGTACGGCCCGTTTCAGCTCACCGCTGGGCGTGTATGACTTCCAGAAACGCTCCAGTTTGATTATGGTGTCATCCGCTGGCGCACAAACGCTGGGTAAGATCGCTGCCACCCTGGCTTACGGTGAGGGCCTGCAAGCGCATGCCCGCAGTGCTGAGTATCGTTTGAAATAATCGCCCGACATTAAGAGTATCGTTATGAGCCAATATTGGAGCAATCTCGTACACCGCCTGACGCCTTATGTGCCGGGTGAGCAACCAAAGTTGCAAAACTTGGTCAAGCTGAACACCAATGAAAACCCTTACGGGCCCAGTCCGAACGTGATTGCTGCTTTACAGGCGGAGGCGGCGGACACGCTGCGTTTGTATCCCGACCCAGACTCCAGCCGTCTGAAAGCGGCGATTGCTGAGTATCACGGTTTGCAAACCAATCAAGTGTTTGTGGGCAATGGCTCGGATGAAGTACTGGCGCATGTGTTTCAAGCCTTACTCAAACACGATCAGCCGTTACTATTTCCAGACATTAGCTATAGTTTTTACCCAGTTTATTGTGGGCTGTATGGCATCGATTTTGAAACGGTGGCGTTAAATGACCAGTTTGAGATCGCGGTTGACGATTATCTGCGTCCGAATGGGGGCATTATTTTCCCTAACCCAAATGCGCCAACAGGGGTGCGTGTGGCCCTGAGCGACATTGAGCGCTTACTAAAAGCCAATACGCAATCCGTCGTCGTGATTGATGAGGCTTACGTCGATTTCGGCACCCAATCAGCCGTGTCCTTGGTCAATCAATATCCCAACCTGCTGGTGACACATACCTATTCAAAATCGCGCTCCTTAGCTGGGTTGCGCGTTGGTTATGCCGTCGGCGATGCTGCATTGATCGAGGCCTTGATTCGTGTCAAAGATAGTTTCAATTCTTATCCTATTGATCGTTTTGCCGAGGCGGGCGCGATTGCTGCTTTGCAAGATGAAGCCTATTTTCAGCAAACACGCCAGCAAGTGATTGCATCACGCGATCAACTGGTGCTCGATTTACAGCATCTGGGCTTTGAAGTGTTGCCTTCTGGCGCTAATTTTATTTTCACGCGTCATCCGGCGTATTCGGGCGAGCAACTGGCCACCGGGTTACGTGAGCAGGCGGTGATCGTACGTCATTTTAAAAAACCGGCCCGGATTGCTGACTTCTTGCGGATTACGATAGGCGATGAGATGCAAAATCAGGCCTTGATGCAGGCATTGCGTACCCTTCTGTTGGCTTAATGTCGTTAAAATCAAACTATTTGCCGTAAATTGCACGCTAATGTGCGGCAAATGATTGCATTGTGACGTAAAAAAAATCGTCGCAATATTGTCATTTTTTTGAAAATGCGGTTATGATGCACGCTATTGTACATAATGTGCAGTGAGGGTTGCGTTTGCATGATTGCTGCGCATTGATTCATTGGATTTAAAATAGAGCAAACTCGGAGGAAGAAAAATGGCACAAACCCAGATGGCATTGGACTCATTGGATTTCGACGCAACGATCGCTTTGGCAGCTAAAGTTGCGCCACACGTTGATATTCTTGAAATTGGTACCCCTTGTATCAAACACAACGGTATCGAACTGTTGAAAGCATTGCGTTCAAAATTCCCTAACAACAAAATTCTGGTTGACCTGAAAACCATGGATGCTGGCTTTTACGAAGCTGAGCCATTCTACAAAGCAGGTGCTGACATTTGTACCGTTTTGGGTACTGCAGACATCGGTACGATCAAAGGTGTGATCGACGCTGCCAACAAATATGGCAAAGAAGCGCAAATCGACCTGATCAACGTTAAAGACAAAAAAGCCCGCACGCTGGAAGTGGTTAAATTGGGTGCACACATTATTGGTGTTCACACTGGTTTGGACCAACAAGCGGCTGGTCAAACACCATTTGCTGACCTGGGTTTGGTATCCGGTTTGAAAACAGGCGCTAAAGTGTCTGTGGCTGGTGGTGTGAAAGCGGCAACGACTAAACAAGTGGTTGATGCTGGTGCTGATATCGTGGTTGCCGGTGCTGCAATCTACGGTGCTGCTGACCCAGCGGCGGCTGCCACTGAAATCACTAAAATTGCTCACGGTGCCGGCACTGCGACTAAAGGTGGTAACAAATTGCTGCCATGGATCATCGCTGCTGTTGCTGCGGTATTGGTATTCTCACTGTTGGGCAAAAAATCTGAAGAAGCTGCGCCTGCTGCTGAAGCGCCAGCTGCTGAAGAAGTTGCACCAGCTGACGCAGCACCTGCTGCTGAAGCGCCAGCAGCTGAAGAAGCGGCACCAGCTGAAGCTGCACCTGCAGAAGCGGCTCCAGCGACTGAAGAGGCTAAATAATGGACTGTTATCTTTACGGATAGCTTTCTGATTTAAAAAAAGCAGCCCGTTTGGGCTGCTTTTTTGTTTTTATGTCGGCTTTTTGCCAGTCCGGCAAGACTTGCTGTAAAATGGATAATCTATTTGCTAACTCACTGTGAACGCCTTCCTTTCTTATATGTCACGTCAAGCTGAAGTCACGCGTAATACGCTAGAAACACAAATTACCGTCTCGATTAACCTCGATGGCACCGGTCAATCAGACTTGCACAGTGGTCTGGGCTTCTTAGACCATATGATGGATCAAATTGCGCGCCATGGCATGATTGATTTAAAAGTCCATGCTAACGGTGATTTGCATATTGATGCACATCACACCGTTGAAGATATCGGCATCACGCTGGGGCAGGCCTTTACCAAGGCGTTAGGTGATAAAAAAGGCCTGACGCGTTATGGTCACAGCTATGTGCCGCTGGATGAAGCGTTGAGCCGAGTGGCGCTGGATTTGTCTGGTCGCCCTGGCCTGGCCTTTGATTGCACATTTACGCGTGCCATGATTGGTGCGTTTGATGTAGACCTGATCCATGAGTTCTTTCAGGGCTTTGTGAATCATGCGCTGGTGACACTGCATATTGATAACCTCAAAGGTAATAATGCCCACCATCAGGCTGAGACCATATTTAAAGCCTTTGGTCGTGCGCTACGAATGGCTGCGACTCCTGATCCACGCATGGCAGGGTTAATGCCATCTACCAAAGGTGCGTTATAACGCCTGATTGCCAACCATGAGTCGCTTGCAAGTTGCCATTGTTGATTATGGCATGGGTAATTTAAGATCGGTGGCCAACGCATTTAAAGCGGTGGCGCCTTCTATTTCTATTGCGGTCACCAGTGATCCTACGCAGATTGCACAGGCTGAGCGCGTGGTCTTTCCAGGCCAGGGTGCGATGCCAGATTGTATCCGTGAGCTTGATGCACGTGATTTACGCCAGGCCGTCATCGCCGCTACTCAAGAAAAGCCGTTTTTAGGCATTTGTATCGGTTTGCAGATGCTGTTTGAACATTCCGAAGAGGGCGATGTGCCGGGATTGGGTGTTTACCGCGGTGAGGTTAAGCGCTTTCCTGCAGATAAAATGCATGATGCGCAAGGCGCCAAGCTGAAGGTGCCACACATGGGCTGGAGCCAGGTGCATCAAACACAGGCGCATGCGCTGTGGGCAGAGATTCCAGATCAGTCGCGCTTTTATTATGTGCATAGCTATTATGTGGCACCGGCAGAGCCTACTTTAACTGCAGCCACCACCGCGTATCCGTTTGATTACACGGGCGCGATTGCCCGTGATAACGTATTCGCCGTTCAGTTTCATCCGGAAAAGAGCGCCAATGCGGGCTTGCAACTTTTGCGTAATTTTGTACACTGGAAACCCTAAGCGGATTTCCAGTCGTTTTAGTCACTACTCGTTATTTATCTATTGAAAACAACATGTTAATTATTCCAGCAATTGATTTGAAAGATGGCCACTGCGTGCGTTTAAAGCAGGGCCTGATGGAAGAGTCCACAGTATTTTCCGAAGACCCGGGCGCCATGGCCAGACATTGGGTAGATAAAGGCGGCAAGCGTTTGCATCTGGTGGATCTGAATGGTGCTTTTGCTGGTAAGCCGGTCAATGAGGATGCAATCAAGTCTATCGTCGCCGCAGTCGGTGGGGATATTCCTATCCAGTTGGGCGGCGGTATTCGCGATCTGGATACGATTGAGCGCTACCTGGATGACGGCATCAGCTATGTCATTATCGGCACCGCAGCGGTGAAAAACCCCGGCTTTTTGCATGAGGCTTGTTATGCCTTCCCTGGCCAGATCATGGTGGGGCTGGATGCCAAGGATGGCAAGGTTGCCGTGGATGGCTGGTCTAAGCTAACCGGTCACGACGTGATTGACCTGGCGAAAAAGTTTGAAGATTACGGTGTAGAAAGCATTGTGTATACCGACATTGGCCGTGATGGCATGTTGACAGGTGTTAACATTGAAGCCACCGTTGCTTTGGCGCAGGCGTTAACGATTCCTGTCATTGCAAGCGGCGGCGTGACCAATCTCGACGATGTGCGCAAGTTATGCGATGTGCAGGACGAAGGCATTATTGGCACTATCACTGGTCGGGCGATTTATGAAGGCACGCTGGACTTTGCAGCGGCGCAACAGCTGGCAGATCAGTTGAGCGGTCAAAAATAATGGGCTGTGCCAAACGCATTATTCCGTGTCTGGATGTCACCGATGGCCGAGTGGTCAAAGGGGTCAATTTCTTGGAGTTGCGCGATGCTGGTGACCCGGTAGAAATTGCGCAACGTTACAATGATCAGGGTGCGGATGAGTTGACGTTTTTAGATATCACGGCCAGCTCTGATAATCGCGACCTGATTCTGCATATTATCGAACGGGTTGCCGAGCAGATTTTTATCCCGCTGACGGTCGGTGGTGGCGTGCGCAAAGTAGAAGATGTGCGCCGTTTGCTCAATGCGGGTGCAGATAAAGTCAGTATCAACACAACGGCGGTACTTAATCCGCAAGTGGTTGAAGATGCTGCCAGCCGCTTTGGCTCGCAATGTATTGTGGTGGCGATTGACGCTAAAAAAGTCGATAACCAACCATTTGAATGGGAAGTCTTCACGCATGGCGGCCGTAATGCCACAGGCCTGGATGCGGTGAAATGGGCGCAAAAGATGGTCAGCTTGGGCGCTGGCGAGTTGCTGGTGACCAGCATGGATCGCGACGGCACTAAAATTGGGTTTAATAATCCGCTCAATAAAGCCATTAGCGATGCGGTGGATGTACCATTGATTGCCTCGGGCGGCGTGGGTAATTTGCAACACCTGGTCGATGGCGTGACCTTGGGTGGCGCCGATGCCGTGTTGGCCGCCAGTATTTTTCACTATGGTGAATTCACGGTACAACAGGCCAAAGACTATATGCGCGAACACGGGTTGGAAATACGATGAGCTGGCTGGATCAAGTCGCCTGGACGTCTGATGGCCTGGTGCCGGTGATTGCGCAGGAAAAAGATACTGGCAAGATATTGATGTTTGCTTGGATGAACCGTGAGGCGTTACAACTAACGCGCGATACCGGCCATGCCGTGTATTTCTCTCGTTCACGTAACCAGTTGTGGCACAAGGGCGAAGAGTCTGGTCATACCCAAATCGTGCATGATATCCGCCTCGATTGCGACGACGACGTCGTCTTGCTCACGGTCGAACAACTGGGCGGCATTGCTTGTCATACCGGTCGACACAATTGCTTTTTTCAGCAATTGCAAAACGATGCCTGGGTCACGGTAGAGCCAGTCATCAAGGATCCGAAAGCTATTTACCATGAGTGATGTATTAAATCGACTGTCTGAATTGATGGAGCAGCGTAAAGCGGCTGACCCTGCGTCTTCTTATGTGGCTAAACTCTATGCCAAAGGTATGGACAGCATCCTGAAAAAAATTGGTGAAGAGGCCACTGAAACTGTGATTGCCGCCAAAGGTGGTAATACAGACGAAATCATTTATGAAACGGCCGACTTATGGTTTCATACCTTGGTCATGCTGAGTCATGCCGGGTTGAGTGCGCAGGATGTGCTGAATGAACTGGCACGACGCGAAGGCTTATCGGGCATCGCAGAGAAAGCGAGCAGAACAGAATGAGCGCAGATTGTATCTTTTGTAAAATCGCTGCTGGCACTATTCCGTCTAAATCGCTTTACGAAGACGACGATGTGATCGTGTTTCATGACATTCGTCCTCTGGCAAAAACACATTTTCTGATTGTGCCCAAGGCACACATTGAAACACTCAAAGACTGTAGCGCCGAGCATCAGGCCCTGTTAGGCAAAATGATGCTGCTGGCGGCAAAGCTGGCAGCGGAGCAAGGCTTGGTTGGCTATAAGACCTTGATGAATGTTGGCCGCGAAGGCGGGCAAGAAGTGTTTCATATTCATCTGCACGTGTTTGGTGGCGGCGCTGCCGCGTAATATCACCGGACAAAATAAAGGAGATTACGATGGGTTCATTTAGTTTGTGGCACTGGCTGATTGTATTGCTGATTGTAGTGCTGGTGTTTGGTACCAAAAAACTGCGTAATATTGGCGGTGATGTCGGTGGCGCGGTCAATGAATTTAAAAAAGCGGTCAATGAAGGCAAGGGCGAATCCAAGCCTGAAGAATTGTCTGATCACAATAAATAAATCCTGACGTATTGTGTTTGATATTTCATTTTCAGAATTACTGGTTATCTCGGTGGTTGCCCTGGTGGTGATCGGGCCGGAAAAATTACCAAAAGTCGCCCGCACTGCGGGCGCTTTTTTTGGCCGTTTGCAGCGTTTTGTCACGCAAGTAAAAGAGGAAGTCAACCGTGAAACGCGCTTTGCCGAACTGCAAACGTTACAGCAAGAAGTGCAATCCGGTTTGCAGCAAAGCTATGACGAGATAGAACACAGTATTTTGCCGGTTGAACCACCGCCAGCTGCGCTCGTGGATGCCGAAGTTACCAGCGAGACTAAAAAGCCGCGCAAGCCACGGCAGCGTAAAACCGCAGTCGCTGATGAAGCGGCTGCGACTGCCGGCACTGAGCAGCCAGTCTTGGATGCAGATCCACAGGCGCAATTATTTGCGGTTGCCGACAGTCCGAAAAGGCCACGACGTCCGCGTAACACGGCCAAAAAAGCCGCTGCTGTGTCCGATGCCGAACAAAACCCACTGGCTTAAGCCTTTCTGGATGCCTCTTTCATCATGACGCCGACCGAAAGTTTCATTTCTCACCTGATTGAGTTGCGTAATCGCTTGCTGCGCGCCGTCATTGGCTGGCTGCTTGCGTTTGTGGCTTTGTTTCCTTTCGCAGACCGGCTATATACTTTATTGGCTGCGCCCTTGCTGGCAAAACTGCCACAAGGCGCGCAAATGATTGCGACGGCAGTGACCACACCGTTTTTTGTGCCGATGAAAGTCACCATGTTGACGGCCTTTTTGATTGCATTGCCTTGGATGATTTATCAAGGCTGGGCCTTTGTCGCCCCGGGTTTATATACACATGAAAAGCGCTTGATTCGCCCATTGCTGGCCTCGGCGGTTGTTTTATTTTTTATCGGCATGGCCTTTGCCTATTTTGTGGTGTTTCCGGTGGTATTTGGCTTTTTGGTGGGGAGTGCACCGGCAGGGGTGGCTGTAATGACAGACATTGCCGAGTATCTGGATTTTGTGATTGGCCTGTTTCTAGCGTTCGGGTTTGCGTTTGAGGTGCCGATTGCAGTGGTGTTGCTGGCTTTGATGGGCTGGGTAACCCAGGCACAACTCAAAGAATCACGGTCTTATGTGATCGTGGGTGCGTTCGTATTAGGCGCCATTTTCACCCCGCCGGATATCGTATCGCAGTGTATGCTGGCGATTCCGCTATGGTTGTTGTATGAGCTTGGCTTGCTGGTGGTGCGTTGGTTACCACAAGCGCCAGCCAGCGACTCTGCCGCCACTTAAGTTATTGCGGCAGTTTGCTCGGTAGTGGGCGCTTGCCAACGACCAACACAATATTCACTTTTTTACCCGCACGAATAATCGATAACGTGGCTCTGTCACGAGGCTTGAGCATGGCAATGATGTTCAACATCGATTGGCTGTCTACCACTTGCGTCTCGTCAATCGCCACCAGAATATCGCCAGGGCGCAAGCCTGCGCGATCGGCCGGGCTATCTAGTAGCACGCCTGCAATCAGGGAGCCGTTAGCCGTTTTTAGGTTAAATGACTCAGCCAGTTCTGGCGTAATGTCTTGTGCTTCAATGCCTATCCAGCCACGCGTGACCGTGCCATTAGAGCTGATTTGCTCCATGACCTGCTTGGCGATACTGACTGGAATCGCAAAGCCGATGCCCATGCTGCCGCCATTGCGCGAATAAATCGCACTGTTAATCCCAATCAAATTACCGTTGACGTCAATCAGTGCACCGCCGGAGTTGCCGGGATTGATTGAGGCATCGGTTTGAATAAAGTTTTCAAAGGTGTTGATGCCCAGGTGGTTGCGGCCGAGCGCGCTAATAATGCCTTGGGTCACGGTCTGGCCGACGCCAAAAGGGTTGCCAATGGCTAAGACCACGTCACCGACTTTCATCTGGTCACTATTGCTAAAAGTGATGGCTGGCAGATTTTTGCGGTCAATCTTGAGGACGGCCAGGTCGGTATCGGGGTCGGTGCCGACCACGGTGGCTGACGATTTGCTGCCATCACTAAGCGCGACTTCGATTTGATCAGCCGAACTGATGACGTGATTATTGGTCAGAATGAGGCCATCGGCGCTGACGATAACGCCACTGCCCAGACTATTTTCTGGTTGTTCGTCTTCTTCTTCCATTTCGTCGCCAAAAAAGTGGCGAAACAGCGGGTCATTTTTCAGGGCGTGGTGCGGGTCCTGACTGATGCGTGCCGTGGTGAAAATGTTGACCACCGAGGGCATAGCCTTACTGACCGCGGTGCGATAGCCATTTTTGGCGATGTTCGCGGCAGTATTGTTCGCAACTTGTTTGCTGACCGGCGCTTGGCTTGGGGCGGGCATTAGTACGCCCGGATAAAATAACTTCAAGACAAATAAAATGCCCAGACAAACAGTGACGGCTTGTGAGAAGATAGACCAGAGATGTCGCATCATTGCAAAAATAAGTGAATGTCTTAACAATGCCTAGTATATATGAGAGTCAGAGATGGAATTGAATCTTCTTGTCACTGAGTTGGCCAATTTTTTACAAGTTGGCAAATTTCAAGATTATTGCCCAAATGGTTTGCAAGTAGAAGGGCGGCCGCAGGTGCGGCGTATTGTCAGTGGTGTGACGGCTAGCCAAGCGCTGATTGAAGCTGCAATTGCCGCTGATGCCGATGCAATCCTGGTGCACCATGGTTACTTTTGGCGTGGTGAGGCGGCTGAAGTGACAGGACTCAAGCGCAATCGCTTAAAGCGACTGCTGACACATGATCTCAGTCTGTTAGCTTACCATCTGCCGCTAGACGCCCATCCTGAAGTTGGGAATAACGTGCAATTGGGTGGCGTGTTTGAGTGGCCGATCACGCGCTACCTGGATGATAAAAACATGCTACCGATGACGATGTTGCCACAAGCCATAACCCTCGAGCAGCTTGGCGAGCATGTGAGTAGCTGCCTAGGTCGGCAGGCGCTACTGCTGGGTGATCCGCAAAAACAGGTGCGAACCGTGGCCTGGTGTACAGGGGCGGCACAGTCTTATATTCAGCAAGCGGTGAATGCCGGAGTGGATGTGTTTGTCAGTGGCGAAGTATCCGAGCAGACCTGGCATACGGTATGCGAAACCGAGACGGCTTATATCAGTGCTGGTCATCATGCGACAGAACGTTATGGTGTGCAGGCACTGGGGCAATGGATTGCTGAAAAGTATGGCATTGAGCATATTTATGTGGAGCTGGACAACCCTGTTTAGTTGATAAATATCAACGACTTATTGAATTAAATTTGGCTTGTTTATGCGAAAAATGTATAATCGCGACTCAAGTTTTGATCACACTGTTACCTCAAAAGGGTAGATTAAGGAAGCCAATGTCAGAAAACAAAATTGACAACAACAGTTTGTCGTTTTGCCAGCCATCTGAGGTGGATTTGCAAAAACGCGATTTTTTGGTGAAAGCCACGGCAGCGACTGGTGCTGTGGGTGTTGCCGCAGTCGCGGTGCCATTTGTCGGCAGCATGCTACCTAGTGAGCGCGCCAAAGCGGCTGGTGCCCCCGTTGAGGTGGATATCAGCAAGCTGAAACCGGGTGAAAAAATGACGGCCGAATGGCGCGGTCAGCCGGTATGGATTGTGCGCCGTACACCAGAAATGCTGGCCAAGCTGGTCAAGCATGATGATCAGTTGTCTGATCCTAACCTGGAAGTGCCGCAGCAGCCGGAATACTGTAAAAACAAAGATCGTTCGATCAAGCCTGAGTTTGCTGTGATGTTGGGAACCTGCACGCATTTAGGTTGCTCGCCTAACGATAACTTTGCTGTCACTGCTGAGTGGGATGGTGGTTTCGTTTGTCCATGCCATGGCTCTAAATTCGATTTGTCCGGTCGCGTGTTCAAGGGCTCACCTGCCCCTAAAAACCTGTTGATCCCACCCCATCAATACCTGACAGACACGACATTGCTGATTGGCGAAGACAAAAAGGCGGAGGCTTAACTATCATGGCAACGACTAAAAAAACAACTGCCGCTGGTGTGTTGGGCTGGGTAGATGCCCGCTTCCCGCTCACCAGTACCATCAAGGGGCACCTGACCGAGTATTACGCGCCAAAAAACTTCAATTTTTGGTATTTCTTCGGTTCTTTGGCTTTATTGGTGTTGGTGCTGCAAATCGTCACCGGTATCTTTTTAACCATGAACTACAAACCAGATGCTGAACTGGCATTTGCTTCAGTGGAATACATCATGCGTGATGTGTTTGGCGGCAATATTATCCGCTACATGCACTCGACGGGTGCTTCCATGTTTTTTGTGGTGGTTTATCTGCATATGTTCCGTGGCATTATTTACGGCTCATACAGAACGCCGCGTGAACTGATCTGGTTGTTTGGCGTGGGTATTTTCCTGGTGTTGATGGGTGAGGCTTTTTTTGGCTACCTGCTGCCATGGGGCCAAATGTCCTACTGGGGTGCGCAGGTGATTGTGAACCTGTTCTCTACTGTGCCATTTATCGGTCCTGACTTGTCCGAATGGCTGCGTGGCGACTACCTGGTTTCCGATGCGACTCTAAACCGTTTCTTTGCTTTCCACGTGATTGCATTGCCGCTGGTGTTGTTGGGTCTGGTTGCAGTTCACATCGTAGCCTTGCATGAGGTGGGTTCCAATAACCCTGACGGCGTCGAAATTAAAGCGACAAAAGATAAAGCGACTGGTATTCCATTAGACGGTATTCCTTTTCATCCTTATTACTCGGTGAAAGATCTGGTAGGGGTGGTGGTGTTCCTGATGGTGTTCTTTGCCATTGTGTTCTTTATGCCTGAAATGGGTGGCTACTTCCTCGAAGCGAACAACTTTGTGCCGGCTGATCCATTGAAAACACCTGCACACATCGCGCCGGTCTGGTATTTCACTCCTTACTACTCCATTTTGCGTGCCGTACCGCCGATTGGTATTTCGCAGTTCCCGGGTGTGGTGGCGATGGGCTTGTCTGTGGTTGCGTTTGCTTTCCTGCCTTGGTTGGATAAGAGTCCGGTGAAATCTATCCGCTATCGTGGCAGCTTGTACAAACGCTGGTTAGCAACTTTTGTTGTCAGCTTCGTGATCTTGGGTTATCTGGGCACCGTACCTGGCGATATTTGGGGTCAATTCGGCCCATGGTTGGGTCGTGCAGATCGTGCAACTGTGCTTGCACGTGTTTGTAGCGTGGTGTACTTCGCATTCTTTGTTTTGATGCCTTGGTTCACTAAAAAAGATCAAACCAAGCCTGTGCCAGAAAGGGTGACATACTAATGATGAAGAGAATCTTTTTGCAGGCTTTTGCCAGCCTGTCACTGCTGGTTTCTGGCGTTGCGATGGCCAATGAAGTGCATATTGACGTGAAAGCGCCAATTAACATGAGTGATAAGGCTTCGTTGCAACGTGGCGCTAAAAACTTTGTGAACTACTGCTTAAACTGCCATAGCGCGAACTACATGCGCTATAACCGTTTGCAGGATATCGGACTGACCGACAAGCAGATTAAAGACAACCTGCTGTTTGCCGGTGAGAAAGTCGGTGAGACCATGCGCGTCAGTATGAATCCTAAAGATGCTAAAAAATGGTTTGGTGCTGCACCGCCAGACTTGAGCGTTGAAGTGCGCGCGCGCGGCGCAGATTGGGTATATGCCTACTTGCGTAGTTTCTACAAAGACGACACACGTCCAACCGGCTGGAATAATCAGGTATTTGACAAAGTGGCCATGCCGCACGTGCTGTATGAGTTGCAAGGTGTGCAGGTGTTGGATCACGAAACGCATACCCTTAAGTTGGAAAAAGCCGGTAAGTTGAGTCCTGAAGAGTATGACCAGTTTGCGGGTGATTTAACCAATTTCCTGGCGTTCATGGCCGAGCCCGCTAAACAATCCCGCTTGTGGATTGGTGTGGTGGTGTTGCTGTTCCTGTCTGTGCTGTTAGTCTTGGTGAAAAAAATCAAAGCCGAATACTGGAAAGATATTCGCTAATTGCAAACCAAGTCCGACACCAAGGCTTGAGGCCTTGGTGTCTTTTTTTATAGGGAAAATAAATTATGATGAGATTGTATTCGGGCACTGTCGATCCTTACAGTCACCGTTGCCGTATCGTATTGTTCGAAAAAGGCATGGACTTTGAGGTGATTGATGTTGATCTGACCAACAAAACTGAAGACCTGGCCATATTGAATCCATATGGCGAAGTGCCGGTGTTGGTTGAGCGCGATCTCGTATTGTCGGAAGCCAACATTATCAATGAGTATATTGATGAGCGTTTTCCGCATCCGCAGTTAATGCCCGCTGATCCGGTGATGCGTGCGCGTGCACGACTGTTTCTCTACAACTTTGAAAAAGACTTGTTCAGCCACATCAAAGATATCGAATCCACTGATGCGGAAACGGCAGATAAAGCGCGTAAAACGGTGCGTGATAACCTGACGCAGCTGGTGCCAATTTTTGGCAAGCAAAGTTACCTGATGGGTGATGAATACTCCATGCTTGATGTTGCTATCACGCCTTTGTTATGGCGCTTGGGCCATTATGGCATTGAGTTGCCTAACCAGGCTTCTCCTTTGTTGAAATATGCGGAGCGCCTGTTTTCGCGCCCGATGTACGCTGAGGCGATGACGCCGTCTGAAAAGGCAATGCGTAAATAACGGTAGTTAGTTAGACCCAAGCAGCGCGAATGCCCTTCGCGCTGTTTTTTTAAGGAAACTCGCATGAGCGCTTTGATCCCCACCACTGCTTACCTGATACGTGCCATTCATGAGTGGTGTGTCGATAATGGACTCACGCCGCATTTGCTGGTAAAGGTTGATGCGCAAACACGCGTGCCGACCGCTTATGTGAAAAATGGCGAAATTGTGCTGAATATGAACTACACCGCCGTCAAAGATTTGCATATTGATAATGATGCGGTGGTGTTTTCTGCACGTTTCAGCGGCGTTGCCCAGCATATTTATGTGCCGATTAATCGGGTAGCCGGTGTGTTTGCCAGGGAAAACGGGCAAGGTATGTTTTTTGAAGTGGTGGATGGTCAGGCGCCAGAGCCGACAACAAGCACTGCAAGTGCCGCTGAGGATGTATCGGCAGCGCCAGCGGCTAAAAAATCCCACTTGAAGGTGGTGAAGTAACCTTGGCTTGTTTTGCCATGATCTGTGGCATGATTTGCCGATGTGGATTGTGGAATTATTTTTTTTCAGCAAAAAATAAAAAATTCTGAAAAAGCACTAGATTACTTCTCAAAAAAAGTGATATAGTTGCGCCTTCCTGAAATGCCGGGTTAGCTCAGTTGGTAGAGCAGCGCACTTGTAATGCGAAGGTCATCAGTTCGATTCCGATACCCGGCACCAAATTTATGTTTGCTGACATTGACGTCAGCAGCATTAACCGCGATAATCGCGGTCGATTTTTTGGAGAGGTGGCCGAGTGGTTAAAGGCGACGGACTGTAAATCCGTTCTCTCTGAGTACGCTGGTTCGAATCCAGCCCTCTCCACCAAAAAATGATTGCCTGTAGGTATTGCTGTAAAGCGGGTCGGTGAGAACCCTCCTTGGGTGTTCTGCATAGTGCGGGTGTAGCTCAGTTGGTAGAGCACTTGCCTTCCAAGCAAGATGTCGCGAGTTCGAACCTCGTCGCCCGCTCCAACAATAACAATAGGCAAAACGCCCATGTGGCTCAGTGGTAGAGCACTCCCTTGGTAAGGGAGAGGTCGCGGGTCCGATTCCCGCCATGGGCACCAGATTTGCTCTGTATATTTACGGGGCTTGGTAAGTAGTCGCGTGCAAGGGTGCTGTCATCCGCGTCGCATAATTTGTGAAAACAATATTATTGGCTTTATTTAGTACTAATAAAGGAAAAACATCATGGCAAAAGGCAAATTTGAACGTACCAAGCCACACGTGAACGTTGGTACGATTGGTCACGTTGACCACGGTAAGACGACATTGACAGCGGCGATCACCACTGTATTGACGAAGAAATTTGGCGGCGAAGCAAAAGCTTACGACCAAATTGACGCGGCACCAGAAGAAAAAGCACGTGGTATTACCATTAACACAGCACACGTTGAGTACGAGACAGCTTCACGTCACTACGCACACGTTGACTGTCCAGGCCACGCCGACTACGTTAAAAACATGATTACCGGTGCTGCTCAGATGGACGGCGCGATTTTGGTTTGTTCAGCTGCTGACGGCCCAATGCCACAAACACGTGAGCACATCTTGTTGGCCCGCCAGGTTGGTGTTCCATACATCGTTGTGTTCCTGAACAAAGCTGACATGGTTGACGACGCTGAGTTGTTGGAGCTGGTTGAAATGGAAGTGCGTGACTTGCTGAGCAAGTATGACTTCCCAGGTGATGACACCCCAATCATCCACGGTTCAGCTAAATTGGCGCTGGAAGGCGACCAGTCAGACATCGGCGAACCAGCGATTTTCAAATTGGCTGAAGCCTTAGACAGCTACATCCCAACACCAGAGCGCGCCATCGACGGCGCCTTCCTGATGCCAGTAGAAGACGTATTCTCTATCTCTGGTCGTGGTACTGTGGTGACTGGCCGTATCGAGCGTGGTATCGTTAAAGTTGGTGACGAAATCGAAATCGTTGGTATCAAGCCAACTTTGAAAACCACCTGTACTGGTGTTGAAATGTTCCGTAAACTGCTGGACCAAGGTCAAGCAGGTGACAACGTAGGCGTATTGCTGCGTGGTACCAAGCGTGAAGAAGTTGAGCGTGGTCAAGTATTGTCCAAATCAGGTTCTATCAAGCCACACACCAAATTCACAGCAGAGATCTACGTGTTGGGTAAAGATGAAGGTGGTCGTCATACGCCATTCTTCAACGGCTACCGTCCACAGTTCTACTTCCGTACGACTGACGTAACTGGTGCAGTTGAATTGCCAGCAGGTACCGAAATGGTGATGCCAGGTGACAACGTATCAATCTCAGTGGCACTGATCGCCCCAATCGCGATGGAAGAAGGCTTGCGCTTCGCTATCCGTGAAGGTGGTCGTACCGTTGGTGCTGGCGTCGTTGCCAAAATCATCGAGTAATAGTTGATGACGTGAAAGCTGCGCTACAACCCGTGCAGCTTTCGCTTTAAAGAGTACAGGCCAATAGCTCAATTGGTAGAGTATCGGTCTCCAAAACCGAGGGTTGGGGGTTCGAGACCCTCTTGGCCTGCCAAACACCCAGAATAAACTGTGGTGTTCACTATAAAGTTAAGGTTATGATCGATAAAATCAAACTGGCTTTATCCCTGTTGTTACTAGCTTTAGGGATCGCCGGTTTTTATCTTTTTGAAGATAAAGCAATGGTTATCAGGATACTTGCCGTGTTGGCAGGTATCGTCGCGTCTGTCGCAGTGGCGTGGACTTCGCCACAAGGCAAGCAGGCGCTAGGCTTTTTTAATGAGTCTGTTGCCGAAGCCAAGCGTGTTGTCTGGCCTACGCGTCAGGAAACCCTGCAAACCACGCTAGCAGTTGTTGTGTTGGTGGTGATCATGGCAGCGTTCCTGGCGTTGGTGGATATCAGCTTCGCCTACATGGTGCAATGGATTATGGGTAAAGGAGCTTAATGTCTATGCGTTGGTATGCAGTTCAAGCTTTCTCCGGCATGGAAAAATCCGTGAAAGCCGGTTTGGAAGAGCGCATCATCAGATCTAATTTACAAGATCAGTTCGGTGACATTTTGGTGCCTGTGGAAGAAGTCGTGGAGCTGAAGAATGGTCAGAAGACTATTTCAGAGCGCCGCCTGTATCCTGGCTACGTGCTGGTGCAGATGGAAATGACCGATGAGAGCTGGCACTTGGTGAGAAGTACGCCAAGAGTGACCTCCTTCATCGGTGGTACTGCGCAGCGTCCTACCCCAATTAAAGACAAAGAAGTAGAAATCATTCTGCGTCGTATGGATGACAGCAAGTCAAATCCAACGCAGAAAATGACGTTTGAAAAGGGCGAAAGCGTACGCGTGATCGATGGCCCATTCAAAGATTTCTCTGGCAGCGTCGAAGAAGTCAATTACGACAAAAACAAACTACGTGTTTCCGTGGTGATTTTTGGTCGTGCCACACCAGTGGAACTGGATTTTGCACAGGTAGAAAAAGAAGTCTAGCTGTGTATTTGTCGACTATCTGCATAGGTAGTTGATATTTTTTAACGGGGAGCCTTCGCAGGCGCTATTACCCATTTTAGGAGTTAGACATGGCAAAGAAAGTCATTGGCTACATTAAACTGCAGATCCCTGCAGGCAAAGCCAACCCAAGTCCACCAGTTGGTCCAGCACTGGGTCAACGTGGTTTGAACATCATGGAATTCTGTAAAGCGTTTAACGCTGCAACGCAAGGTGTAGAGCCAGGCTTGCCAATTCCAGTGGTGATCACAGCTTTTGCAGACAAGAGCTTCACATTTGTGATGAAAACCCCACCAGCGACCGTGCTGATCAAAAAAGCGGCCAAGCTGGAAAAAGGGTCTGCTCGCCCTCATACAGACAAAGTTGGCAAGATCACTCGTGCGCAAGCTGAAGAGATCGCCAAAACAAAACAGCCTGATTTGACGGCTGCTGACCTGGATGCTGCTGTACGTACTATCGCTGGTAGCGCACGCAGCATGGGTATCGAAGTGGAGGGTGTATAACATGGCTAAAAGAATTGATGCATTGCGTGCGAAAATCGACCGCAACAAATTATACCCAGTGGCTGATGCCCTGAATCTGGTTAAAGAAGGCGCAACCGCCAAATTTAACGAATCTGTCGATGCAGTGATTAACCTGGGTATTGACCCACGTAAATCTGACCAACTGGTTCGCGGTGCAATCGTTTTGCCTAACGGGACTGGTAAAACAGTACGCGTGGCAGTGTTTGCACAAGGTGCACAAGCGGAAGCCGCTAAAGCAGCCGGTGCTGACATCGTTGGTTTTGAAGATCTGGCTGAACAAGTTAAAGGCGGCATGCTGGACTTTGACGTGGCGATTGCAACGCCTGATGCGATGCGTATCGTAGGTGCTTTGGGTCAAGTATTGGGTCCACGTGGTTTGATGCCAAACCCAAAAGTGGGCACCGTCACGCCTGACGCAGCCACTGCTGTGAAAAATGCCAAAGCTGGTCAAGTACAGTATCGTACTGACAAAGGTGGTATCGTGCATTGCACGATTGGCCGTGCTTCATTCACGACTGAGCAATTGCAAGGTAACTTGTCTGCTTTGATCGATGCATTGAACAAAGCTAAGCCAACCAGCTCCAAGGGTGTTTACCTGAAGAAATTGTCCGTTTCCAGCACCATGGGTCCTGGCGTACGCGTCGATCAAGCATCAGTCGCTGCATAATTTAAAGTCCCGGTCTCAATCAGTCCGGGCAAAGAACTTTGGGCTTGAGTGTTTGCGCAGTCTGGCGGCATTCAAGAGCATCAAAGACCGTTGGTGTCACACTTAATAGAAAGTTGAATGTACATGGGCGAGCAATCCTCTGTTTACAGCAATTTGAAACCAACGCAGATGGCGATCCCCAACACAGGATATATCCATGCCCTGCACAAGGACGCCGTGAGTGGCCAGGTTCATTGATCTGGCTTTCATTAACGGAAGGAGAATAGACCTTGAGTCTTAATCTTACAGAGAAAAAAGAAGTCGTTGCCGAGGTAGCTGCACAAGTGGCTAATGCACAGTCAATCGTACTTGCTGAGTATCGTGGTATTGGCGTAGCCAATATGACGAAACTGCGTGCAGATGCGCGTGATGCAGGCGTTTACCTGCGTGTGTTAAAAAATACCTTGGTTCGTCGTGCAGTAGAAGGGTCACCTTTTGCCGCATTGGCTGACGACATGGTTGGTCCACTGGTATACGGTATTTCTACCGATGCTGTGGCTGCCGCTAAAGTGATGAACAACTTTGCCAAAGGCAATGATCAGTTCAAGCTGGTAGCGGGCGCGATGCCTAATGAGCGTTTAGATGCTGCCGGCGTGCAAGCACTGGCCGCCACATTGAGCCGCGAAGAGTTGCTGTCCAAACTGGCTGGCACGCTCAACGAAATCCCAACCAAGTTTGCTCGTGCCGTTGCAGCAATACGCGACGAAAAAGAAAAGCAAGCGGCTTAATTTTTAATCAAATCAATTTTAGGAAATTATTATCATGGCAATTTCAAATGCTGACATCTTAGATGCAATCGGTAGCATGACCGTGTTGGAACTGACTGCATTCGTTAAAGAAATCGAAGAGAAGTTTGGTGTTTCTGCTGCTGCTGTTGCAGTAGCTGGTGGCGCTGCTGCTGGTGGCGCTGCTCCTGCAGCTGCTGAACAAACTGAGTTCAACGTGATCTTGAACGGCGCTGGCGACAACAAAGTGAGCGTGATTAAAGCAGTTCGTGAGTTGACAGGTCTGGGCTTGAAAGAAGCTAAAGATGTTGTTGACGGCGCACCAAAAGCAGTTAAAGAAGGCGTAAGCAAAGCTGACGCTGAAGCTGCTGTGAAAAAATTGATCGAAGCGGGCGCAACTGCTGAGATGAAATAATTCACAATTGTGAATCTGGCTGGGCTGACGGGAGACCGTCGGCCTTCGCCATTTCTGGCGTTAGCAGTTTATATCACTGCTAATGATCCAGTAGAAATGTGGTAAATCCGGTGTTGTGGCCACTAGTAATAAACGCTAAGTGGTTGATCTTTAATCGAAGTTAGATGTCAAAACATTGCAGTGGATGAAAAGTGTTTTGTCTTCTACCCTCAAAAATTTCAGGAGACGCTATGAGCTATTCCTTTACCGAAAAGAAACGCATCCGCAAAAGCTTTGCCAAGCGCGACAGTGTTCAAGAGGTACCTTACCTGCTAGCCATGCAGTTGGAATCCTATAAATCATTCCTGCAGGAAAACGTTTCAGTCGACCAACGTAAAAACGAAGGTTTGGAATCGACTTTCCGTTCCATTTTCCCGATTGTCAGCCATTCTGAGAATGCACGTCTGGACTATGTGAGCTATCAACTGGGCGCAGAGCCATTTGATGTCAAAGAGTGTCAACAACGTGGTCTGACTTATGCCGTGCCTTTGCGCGTCAAAGTGCGTCTGACCATCATGGACCGTGAAGCGTCCAAACCAACCGTGAAAGAAGTGAAAGAGCAAGAAGTGTACATGGGTGAACTACCACTCATGACCGAAAACGGTTCTTTCGTGATTAACGGTACTGAGCGCGTGATCGTGTCCCAGCTGCACCGCAGCCCAGGCGTGTTTTTTGAGCATGACCGTGGTAAAACCCACAGCTCAGGTAAGCTGCTGTTCTCAGCCCGAATTATTCCTTACCGTGGTTCCTGGTTGGATTTCGAATTCGATCCAAAAGATTACCTGTACTTCCGTGTTGACCGTCGTCGCAAGATGCCTGTCACTATTTTGCTTAAAGCACTGGGGTATAACCCAGAGCAAATCCTGGAAACATTCCACGATACAGACACTTTCCACATTGGCCCTAAAGGCGTGGAATTCACGCTGGTGGCTGACCGTCTGCGTGGCGAAGTAGCCAAGTTTGATATTACCGACAAAGATGGCACCGTGCTGGTCGCAAAAGACAAGCGCATTACGGTAAAACACATCCGTGACATCGAAAAAGCCGGCGTGAAAACCATGGCTGTGCCGACCGACTTCATGATGGGTAGGGCTGTTGCTAAAAATATCATCGATACTGAAACTGGTGAGTTGATTGCTAACGCCAACGATGAAGTGACACCTTCATTGCTGGAAAAACTGGTGGCTGCCAAGATTTCTGAAGTCGACACGATTTACACCAACGATTTAGATCACGGTAACTTCATTTCGCAAACCTTGCGTAGTGATGAAATTCCAGACCAATACAGTGCCCGTGTCGCGATTTACCGCATGATGCGTCCAGGTGAGCCACCAACCGAAGAAGCGGTTGAGGCATTGTTTAAAGGCTTGTTCTTCACAGAAGATCGTTATGATTTGTCTGTAGTGGGCCGTATGAAGTTTAATCGCCGTGCTTACCCAAGCAAGCTGGAAGAGCGTACCGCGACATGGATGCGTCGTTTCTATGAAAACGTCGGTCCACAAGGTGATACCGGTGCAAACGTGTTGTCTAACGAAGACATCCTGGCCGTGATTGGCGTGTTGATTGAGTTGCGCAATGGTCGCGGCGAAATCGACGATATCGATCACCTGGGTAACCGTCGTATCCGTTCCGTGGGTGAATTGGCAGAAAACCAGTTCCGTGCTGGTTTGGTGCGTGTTGAACGTGCTGTAAAAGAGCGTCTGTCTCAGGCTGAGTCTGAGAACCTGATGCCGCACGACTTGATCAATGCAAAACCAGTGTCTAGCGCGATCCGTGAATTCTTCGGTTCGAGCCAGTTGTCACAATTTATGGACCAAACCAACCCATTGTCAGAGATCACGCACAAGCGTCGTATTTCTGCCCTGGGCCCAGGCGGTCTGACCCGTGAGCGTGCCGGTTTTGAGGTACGTGACGTACATACCACCCACTACGGTCGTGTGTGTCCAATTGAAACACCGGAAGGTCCAAACATTGGTTTGATCAACTCGTTGGCGCTGTATGCACGTACCAATGAATACGGTTTCCTCGAAACCCCTTACCGTTTGGTTGAGGACAACAAGGTCTCCGGCAAGATTGATTACCTGTCTGCGATTGAAGAGAGCCAGTATGTGATTGCGCAGGCCAACACCGAAGTGTCTAAAGACGGTGGCTTCAAAGAAGATCTGGTGTCAGCCCGTTTCCATAACGAATTTACCATGACGCAACCTGGTCGTGTACAGTACATGGACGTGGCCCCGGGCCAGATCGTGTCTGTGGCGGCTTCATTGATTCCGTTCCTGGAACACGATGACGCGAACCGCGCATTGATGGGTGCAAACATGCAACGTCAAGCGGTGCCTTGTTTACGTGCTGAAAAAGCCGTGGTAGGTACAGGTATCGAGCGTACAGTGGCGATTGACTCCGGTACAGTCGTGACCGCTCGTCGTGGTGGTGTGGTTGACTATGTGGACTCTGGCCGTATCGTGGTCCGCGTGCATGATGTGGAAGCATTGGCAGGCGAAGTCGGTGTGGATATCTACAACCTGACCAAATACACTCGCTCTAACCAAAACACCAACATCAACCAGCGTCCGCTGGTCAAAGTTGGCGACATCATCTCTCGCGGCGACGTGGTCGCGGATGGCGCGTCAACCGACATGGGTGAATTGGCGCTGGGCCAGAACATGCTGGTGGGCTTTATGCCATGGAACGGTTATAACTACGAAGACTCGATTTTGATCTCCGAGCGCGTGGTGGCTGATGACCGTTACACGTCTATCCATATTGAAGAGCTGTCAGTGGTTGCCCGTGACACCAAACTGGGACCTGAAGAGATTACCCGCGATATTTCCAACCTGTCCGAGCGTATGCTGGGCCGTCTGGATGACTCCGGTATTATCTACATCGGTGCTGAAGTGGAAGCTGGTGACGTACTGGTGGGTAAAGTGACACCAAAAGGTGAAACCACTTTAACGCCAGAAGAAAAATTGCTGCGCGCCATTTTTGGTGAAAAAGCGTCTGACGTAAAAGACACGTCACTGCGCGTGCCATCAGGCATGACCGGTACGGTGATCGACGTACAAGTCTTCACCCGTGAAGGCATAGACCGTGATACACGTGCACAGCAGATTATTGACGATCAGTTGTCTCACTACAAAAAAGATCTGGGCGACCAGATGCGTATTGTAGAGGACGATACCTTTGGCCGTATCAGTCGCTTGCTGGCTGGTAAAGTGGCCACTGGTGGTCCGAACAAGCTGAAAAAAGGTGACACGCTGAACCAGGAATACCTGGAAAGCGTTGGCCGTTATGACTGGTTCGACATTCGCTTGAGCGATGAAGATGCCGCACGCCAACTGGAGCAGTTGAAAGACAGCTTGAGCCAGGCACGTATTGAGTTTGACAACAAGTTTGAAGAGAAAAAACGCAAACTGACGCAAGGTGACGAATTGCCACCAGGCGTACAGAAAATGGTCAAAGTATATCTGGCGGTGAAACGTCGTATTCAACCAGGTGACAAGATGGCGGGTCGTCACGGTAACAAGGGTGTGATCTCCAAGATTTGCCCGGTTGAAGATATGCCGCACATGGCTGACGGTACGCCGTTAGACATCGTATTGAACCCATTGGGCGTGCCTTCACGGATGAACATTGGTCAGATTCTGGAAACCCACTTGGGTTGGGCTGCTAAAGGTTTGGGCAAACGCCTGGGCGACATGTTGCAAGCCGAAGCCAAAGTAGCTGAAATCCGTGGCTTCCTGGACAAGATCTACAACAGCAGCACCGGCAAGAAAGAAGACATTGCTGGCCTGACTGACGTCGAAGTGATCGATTTGGCAACCAACCTGAAACACGGCGTGCCATTTGCAACGCCAGTGTTTGACGGTGCTGCTGAGTCCGACATTCGTGCCATGCTGGATCTGGCGTTCCCGGATGACGACGAGCACACCAAGAAATTGCAGTTCCACGCAGGTAAAACACAGGTCAAACTGTTTGACGGCCGCACTGGCGATGCTTTTGAGCGTCCAGTCACCGTTGGTTACATGCACGTACTGAAACTGCACCACTTGGTCGACGACAAGATGCATGCACGTTCTACCGGTCCTTACAGCCTGGTGACACAACAGCCGTTAGGTGGTAAAGCTCAGTTCGGTGGTCAGCGCTTCGGTGAGATGGAAGTTTGGGCACTGGAAGCGTATGGTGCGTCATACACCTTGCAAGAGATGTTGACAGTGAAATCAGATGACGTGAATGGCCGTACCAAAGTGTACGAAAACATCGTCAAAGGTGAGCACAAAATTGATGCGGGTATGCCTGAATCATTCAACGTGTTAGTGAAAGAAATCCGTTCACTGGCCATTGATATTGATTTAGACCGTAACTAAGCCCCGCCATTAAGGAGAGTCTCTATGAAAGCGTTATTAGATTTATTTAAACAGGTTACGCAAGAAGAAGAGTTCGACGCGATCAAGATCGCGCTGGCTTCACCTGAAAAAATCCGTTCATGGTCCTATGGCGAAGTGAAAAAGCCAGAAACTATCAACTACCGTACCTTCAAGCCTGAGCGGGACGGTTTGTTCTGCTCCAAAATCTTTGGCCCGATCAAAGATTACGAGTGCTTGTGCGGTAAATACAAGCGTTTGAAACATCGCGGTGTGATTTGTGAAAAGTGTGGCGTTGAAGTCACCTTGAGCAAAGTCCGTCGTGAGCGCATGGGTCACATTGAACTGGCCTCACCAGTGGCGCACATCTGGTTCTTGAAATCCCTGCCTAGCCGCTTGGGTATGGTGCTGGATATCGCCCTGCGCGACATCGAGCGTGTGTTGTACTTTGAAGCATTTATCGTCATCGATCCAGGCATGACGCCACTGACCCGTGGTCAGTTGCTGACGGAAGATGACTACCTGGCCAAGGTAGAAGAATACGGTGATGAGTTCAATGCCGTGATGGGTGCTGAAGCCGTGCGTGAATTGTTGCGCACCATGGACATCGAGCGCGAAATCGAAAGATTGCGTAGCGAATTGTCAGCTACGAGCTCAGAAGCGAAAATTAAGAAAATCGCCAAGCGCCTGAAAGTACTGGAAGCATTCCAGAAATCTGGCATTAAGCCAGAGTGGATGATTCTGGAAATCTTGCCAGTGTTGCCACCTGAGTTGCGCCCATTGGTGCCACTGGATGGCGGCCGTTTTGCGACGTCTGACCTGAACGATCTGTATCGCCGTGTGATCAACCGTAACAACCGTTTGAAGCGTTTGTTGGAGTTGAAGGCCCCGGAAATCATCGTCCGTAACGAAAAACGGATGCTGCAAGAAGCGGTAGACTCACTGCTGGACAACGGTCGTCGCGGAAAAGTGATGACTGGCGCGAACAAGCGTCCTCTGAAGTCGCTGGCTGATATGATTAAAGGGAAGGGCGGTCGTTTCCGTCAGAACTTGCTGGGTAAACGCGTAGACTACTCCGGTCGTTCCGTGATTGTGGTGGGTCCAACCCTGAAACTGCACCAGTGCGGTCTGCCGAAGAAAATGGCGCTCGAGCTGTTCAAGCCTTTCATTTTCCACAAGTTGGAAGTATTAGGCCTGGCAACCACCATCAAAGCCGCCAAGAAGAAAGTGGAAGAAGAAGGACCAGAAGTCTGGGATATCCTGGAAGACGTGATCCGCGAGCATCCGGTGTTGTTGAACCGTGCGCCTACGCTGCACCGTCTGGGTATTCAGGCCTTTGAACCAGTCTTGATTGAAGGTAAAGCGATTCAATTGCACCCATTGGTGTGTTCAGCCTTTAACGCCGACTTTGACGGTGACCAAATGGCGGTACACGTCCCATTGAGCCTGGAAGCGCAAATGGAAGCACGCACCCTGATGCTGGCTTCTAACAACGTGCTGTCGCCAGCCAACGGTGAACCAATCATCGTGCCGTCACAGGATATCGTGTTGGGTCTGTATTACATGACCCGCGAGAAAGTGGCTGCCCGCGGTGAAGGCATGATCTTCAGTGACATTAAAGAAGTACAACGTGTCTACGATCAAGGCTTGATCGACCTGCACGCTAAAGTCACTGTGCGTATCCGTGAGTTTGAACTGGATGTGGCTGGTCAGAAGATTGAAAAAATCAACCGTTACACAACGACGGTCGGCCGTGCCTTGTTGTCAGAAATCCTGCCACCAGGCTTGCCATACAGCTACATCGACAAAGCGCTGAAGAAAAAAGAAATCTCACGCCTGATCAATGCCAGCTTCCGTAAAGTGGGCATCCGTGAAACAGTGATTTTTGCTGACAAACTGATGTACACCGGTTACTCCTACGCGACAAAAGCAGGTATCTCCATCAGCATTAACGATATGTTGGTGCCGCCAGAGAAAGAGCAATTGATCGCTGCGGCAGACGCCGAAGTGAAAGAGATCGAAGACCAATATGTCTCCGGTCTGGTGACACAAGGTGAGCGTTACAACAAGGTGGTCGACATCTGGGGTCGCGCCGGTGACAAAGTGGCTGATGCCATGATGAAACAGTTGCGTGAAGAAGACGTAAAAGATGCCGACGGCAATGTGGTGATTAAAGACGGTAAAGCCGTACGTCAGGAATCGTTTAACGCGATTTACATGATGGCCGACTCCGGCGCCCGTGGTTCTGCGGCGCAGGTACGTCAGCTGGCTGGTATGCGTGGCCTGATGGCGAAACCGGATGGTTCCATTATTGAAACGCCAATTAAGGCGAACTTCCGTGATGGTCTGAACGTGTTGCAATACTTTATTTCTACCCACGGTGCACGTAAGGGTCTGGCCGATACGGCGCTGAAAACAGCGAACTCCGGTTACCTGACACGTAGGCTGGTAGATGTGACGCAAGACCTGGTGGTGACCGAGCATGATTGCGGCACCGTTGAAGGCTTGGTGACCAAGGCATTAGTCAAGGGCGGTGAAGTAGTTGAGCCATTGCATGACCGTATCTTGGGCCGTACGTCTGCGCTGGATGTGATCCACCCTGAAACGCAGGAAGTGATTTTCCCGGCTGGTACATTGCTGGGTGAAGACGAAGTCGAGAAAATTGATGCCTTGGGTATCGATGAAGTTAAAGTGCGTACTGCACTGACTTGCGACACGCGTTACGGTATTTGTGCCAAGTGTTATGGTCGTGACCTGGGTCGCGGCAAGCTCATCAGCATGGGTGAAGCCGTGGGCGTGATTGCGGCGCAATCCATTGGTGAACCGGGTACACAGCTGACCATGCGTACGTTCCACATCGGTGGTGCGGTATCGCGTGCAGCGTCTGTGTCTCAGGTAGAGAGCAAGTCCAATGGTGTGTTGAGCTTTACATCGACCATGCGTTACGTGACTAACTCACGTGGCGAGCAGATTGTGATTTCGCGTAATGGTGAAGTCATTATTGCCGATGATAATGGTCGTGAGCGTGAACGTCATAAAGTACCTTATGGTGCGACACTGACAGTGACAGACGGTAAAACGGTCAAAGCAGGTCAGGCCTTGGCTACCTGGGATCCGCATACCCGTCCGATTATTACTGAATACGCCGGTCAAATTAAATTTGAAAACGTCGAAGAAGGTATCACTGTTGCGAAACAGATCGATGAAGTGACCGGTTTGTCATCCTTGGTGGTGATCGATCCTAAGCAGCGTGCTGGTCAAACCAAAGGTTTGCGTCCACAGGTGAAATTGCTGGATGCGAATGGCGTCGAAGTGAAAATTGCGGGTACCGAAACACCGGTCAACGTGACCTTCCAGCTGGGTTGTATCATTACCGTGAAAGATGGTCAGGAAGTGGGTGTGGGTGAAGTGCTGGCACGTATCCCGCAAGAATCTTCCAAAACCCGTGATATTACCGGGGGTCTGCCACGCGTGGCAGAGCTGTTCGAAGCCCGTTCACCAAAAGACGCCGGTATGCTGGCGGAAGTGACTGGTACGGTTTCGTTCGGTAAGGACACCAAAGGTAAACAACGTCTGGTCATCACTGACTTGGACGGTATTACCAGCGAGTTCCTGATTGCCAAGGACAAGCACGTGACTGCGCATGACGGTCAAGTCGTGACCAAAGGTGAAACCATTGTCGATGGTCCGGCAGATCCGCAAGACATCTTGCGCCTGCAAGGCCGTGAAGCATTGGCCCGTTACATCATCGACGAAGTGCAAGACGTGTACCGTTTGCAAGGCGTGAAGATTAACGACAAACACATTGAAGTGATTGTGCGTCAGATGTTGCGTCGTGTGAAAGTGCAAGATGCGGGCGATACCGGTTTCATTCCTGGTGAGCAAGTAGAACGTGCTGATCTGTTGACGGAAAACGAACGCGTGATTGCCGAAGACAAACGTCCGGCAACCTTCGAGTACGTGTTGCTGGGGATTACCAAAGCATCGCTGTCTACCGACTCGTTCATCTCAGCGGCATCGTTCCAGGAAACGACCCGCGTATTGACCGAAGCGGCTATTTTGGGCAAACGCGACGACTTGCGTGGCCTGAAAGAAAACGTCATTGTGGGTCGCTTGATTCCAGCCGGTACCGGTCTGGCTTATCATGAGTCTCGCAAGCGAGCAGCCATTGCTTCATTGACACCAAATGCAGCAGAACCATCTGAAGCATTGTTGGCAGCAGAAGCGATGTTTGCACCAGAAGCCGTTGTTGAGGAAGTCGCAGCAGACGATCAGCCGAGCGAATAATTCGATCACTGTTGTCTCTGTGTGCAAGGGGTGTCAAGTATGAATAATGCTTGACACCCCTTGACTCATTTATTAAAATGCTGGGTTTCTCAGAATAGCCTTATTGTTTCAATAAGGCATTATTGTTGATATGCCGCCAAACTTGAGTCTTCCTGCTCAAATGGTGGTTTTTTAAAGGTGAAGAGGTTAAGGCAATGCCAACCATTAATCAGTTAATACGTAAGCCACGCGTTAAAGTGGTTACTAAGAGCAAGGTTCCAGCACTGGAAGCTTGTCCTCAAAAGCGTGGTGTGTGTACCCGTGTATACACAACAACGCCAAAAAAACCAAACTCCGCGTTGCGTAAAGTCGCTAAAGTGCGTCTGACCAACGGTTACGAAGTGATTAGCTACATCGGCGGTGAAGGCCACAACCTGCAGGAGCACTCTGTTGTGCTGTTGCGCGGTGGTCGTGTAAAAGACTTGCCAGGTGTGCGTTACCACATGGTGCGCGGTAGCTTGGATACGGCTGGTGTGAAAGACCGTAAACAGTCCCGTTCCAAATACGGTGCTAAGCGTCCTAAAGAAGCTAAAGCTTAATTTAGCGCGTTTGCCTGGACGAATTGTCCATTTTTATAGCGGCTGAAATGCCTTGCGAGTGTCATTGCTAGCAAAAATTTAATTGAAAAGAGAATCATATGCCAAGACGTAGAGAAGTCCCCAAACGTATTATCTTGCCGGATCCAAAATTTGGTAGCCAGGAAGTGTCCAAGTTTGTAAATGTGCTGATGACAGGTGGTAAAAAATCTGTTGCTGAGCGTATCATTTACGGTGCCTTTGATCAGGTGGCCAGCAAGAGCGGTAAGGACCCGCTGGAATTATTCACCACAGCGTTGAATAATCTGCGTCCTGTTGTTGAAGTGAAGAGTCGCCGTGTGGGTGGTGCAAACTACCAGGTGCCTGTCGAAGTGCGTCCTAGCCGTCGTAGCGCCTTGGCGATGCGTTGGTTGCGTGATGCGGCGCGTAAGCGTGGCGAAAAATCCATGGGCCTGCGTTTGGCTGCCGAGTTGATCGAAGCTTCTGAAGGTCGTGGTTCTGCAATGAAAAAACGTGAAGAAGTTCACCGTATGGCAGAGGCAAACAAAGCCTTCTCACACTTCCGTTTTTAATTAAACGACCTCGTTCTTTAATAATTAGTTGAATTGATAGCAAAGGTAAAGCATCGTGGCACGTAAAACCCCTATTGAACGCTACCGTAATATTGGTATTTCTGCGCATATTGACGCAGGTAAAACAACCACGACAGAACGTATTCTGTTCTACACTGGTGTGAACCATAAAATTGGTGAAGTGCACGACGGTGCAGCGACCATGGACTGGATGGAGCAAGAGCAGGAGCGTGGTATTACCATTACTTCTGCAGCGACCACCTGTTTCTGGAAAGGCATGGACCTGTCTTTGCCTGAGTATCGATTCAACATTATTGACACCCCAGGGCACGTGGACTTTACCATTGAGGTAGAGCGTTCCATGCGTGTGCTGGATGGTGCCTGCATGGTGTACTGTGCAGTAGGTGGCGTACAGCCACAGTCCGAAACTGTTTGGCGCCAAGCCAACAAGTACAAAGTGCCACGTCTGGCTTTTGTGAATAAAATGGACCGTTCAGGTGCTGACTTCTTTAAAGTCGTTGAGCAAATGAAAACGCGTCTGCGCGCAAGCCCAGTACCAGTAGTGATTCCTATCGGTCGCGAAGACACCTTCACTGGTGTGGTTGACTTGATGAAAATGAAAGCCATCATCTGGGATGAAGCTTCTCAAGGCATGAAATTCACTTACGGTGAAATTCCAGCTGACTTGGTTGAGACCGCCAACAAATGGCGTGAGCAAATGGTTGAGTCTGCTGCTGAAGCCAGCGAAGAGTTGATGAACAAATACCTGGAAAATGGTGATCTTGAAGAAAAAGACATCAAATTAGGTCTGCGTACACGTACCATTGCTGGTGAAATCCAACCGATGTTGTGCGGTTCTGCTTTTAAAAACAAAGGTGTTCAACGTATGCTGGATGCGGTTGTTGACTTCTTGCCATCTCCAATCGACATTGATGATGTGACTGGTGAAGATGATGACGGTAAGCCAGCCAGCCGTAAAGCTGACGACAAAGAAGGCTTTTCTGCATTGGCATTTAAATTGATGACAGACCCATTTGTTGGTCAGTTGACATTTATCCGCGTTTACTCCGGCGTGTTGAACAAGGGTGATACTGTGCTCAACTCTGTGAAGGGTAAAAAAGAGCGTATCGGCCGTATCGTACAAATGCACGCTAACAACCGTGAAGAGGTTGAAGAGGTGTTGGCTGGTGACATCGCCGCCTGTATCGGTTTGAAAGACGTGACCACGGGTGAATCTCTATGTTCACCAGACAAGCCTATCATTCTTGAGCGTATGGTGTTCCCAGAGCCAGTGATTCACGTGGCTGTAGAACCAAAAACCAAGAGCGACCAGGAAAAAATGGGCTTGGCCTTGGGTCGTTTGGCACAAGAAGATCCTTCATTCCGTGTGCGTTCTGATGAAGAATCTGGCCAGACCATTATTTCTGGTATGGGTGAATTGCACTTGGAGATTCTGGTAGACCGTATGCGTCGTGAGTTCAACGTTGAAGCCAACGTAGGTGCGCCACAGGTGGCTTACCGTGAAGCAATCCGCAAATCTGTCGAAGTGGAAGGCAAGTTCGTTAAGCAGTCCGGTGGTAAGGGTCAATACGGCCACGTATGGCTCAAAATGGAGCCTAACGAAGCTGGTAAAGGCTTTGAGTTTGTTGACCAGATCAAAGGTGGTACCGTGCCGCGTGAATTCATTCCTGCGGTTGAAAAAGGCTTACGTGAAACCATTCCAGCAGGTATCTTGGCTGGTTTCCCGGTCGTTGACGTAAAAGTGACGTTGTTTGATGGTTCATACCATGACGTTGACTCTAACGAAAACGCCTTCAAAATGGCTGCTTCTATCGGCTTTAAAGATGGTATGCGTAAAGCGGATCCAGTCTTGCTGGAGCCTATGATGGCCGTTGAAGTGGAAACGCCTGAAGATTACATGGGTGATGTGATGGGTGACTTGTCATCTCGTCGCGGTATCATCCAGGGTATGGATGACATGCCTGGCGGTGGTAAAGCGATTAAAGCTGAAGTGCCGCTGTCTGAAATGTTTGGTTACTCCACAGTGGTTCGTTCCTTGTCACAAGGTCGCGCGACTTACAGCATGGAATTCAAGCATTACTCCGATGCACCGAAAAACGTTGCTGATGCAATCATCAACAAAAAATAATTGATTTTTAAGTATTAAATTTAAAAGTATTGAATTAAAGGAAAAACATCATGGCAAAAGGCAAATTTGAACGTACCAAGCCACACGTGAACGTTGGTACGATTGGTCACGTTGACCACGGTAAGACGACATTGACAGCGGCGATCACCACTGTATTGACGAAGAAATTTGGCGGCGAAGCAAAAGCTTACGACCAAATTGACGCGGCACCAGAAGAAAAAGCACGTGGTATTACCATTAACACAGCACACGTTGAGTACGAGACAGCTTCACGTCACTACGCACACGTTGACTGTCCAGGCCACGCCGACTACGTTAAAAACATGATTACCGGTGCTGCTCAGATGGACGGCGCGATTTTGGTTTGTTCAGCTGCTGACGGCCCAATGCCACAAACACGTGAGCACATCTTGTTGGCCCGCCAGGTTGGTGTTCCATACATCGTTGTGTTCCTGAACAAAGCTGACATGGTTGACGACGCTGAGTTGTTGGAGCTGGTTGAAATGGAAGTGCGTGACTTGCTGAGCAAGTATGACTTCCCAGGTGATGACACCCCAATCATCCACGGTTCAGCTAAATTGGCGCTGGAAGGCGACCAGTCAGACATCGGCGAACCAGCGATTTTCAAATTGGCTGAAGCCTTAGACAGCTACATCCCAACACCAGAGCGCGCCATCGACGGCGCCTTCCTGATGCCAGTAGAAGACGTATTCTCTATCTCTGGTCGTGGTACTGTGGTGACTGGCCGTATCGAGCGTGGTATCGTTAAAGTTGGTGACGAAATCGAAATCGTTGGTATCAAGCCAACTTTGAAAACCACCTGTACTGGTGTTGAAATGTTCCGTAAACTGCTGGACCAAGGTCAAGCAGGTGACAACGTAGGCGTATTGCTGCGTGGTACCAAGCGTGAAGAAGTTGAGCGTGGTCAAGTATTGTCCAAATCAGGTTCTATCAAGCCACACACCAAATTCACAGCAGAGATCTACGTGTTGGGTAAAGATGAAGGTGGTCGTCATACGCCATTCTTCAACGGCTACCGTCCACAGTTCTACTTCCGTACGACTGACGTAACTGGTGCAGTTGAATTGCCAGCAGGTACCGAAATGGTGATGCCAGGTGACAACGTATCAATCTCAGTGGCACTGATCGCCCCAATCGCGATGGAAGAAGGCTTGCGCTTCGCTATCCGTGAAGGTGGTCGTACCGTTGGTGCTGGCGTCGTTGCCAAAATCATCGAGTAATTATCGTTATAAGCGGCAGGGTTATCCTGCCGCTTTTTGCTCTTTTTAAGGAAAAAACATGGCAGCTCAAAAAATTCGTATCCGTCTGAAAGCATTTGACTATCGTTTGATCGACCAATCTGCTTTGGAAATCGTAGATACTGCAAAACGTACTGGTGCAGTTGTTAAAGGTCCAGTGCCATTGCCAACACGTATCGAGCGCTTTGACATTCTGCGTTCACCACACGTGAACAAAACTTCCCGTGACCAGTTTGAAATCCGTACCCATCAGCGTTTGATGGACATCGTTGATCCAACAGACAAAACGGTTGATGCATTGATGAAGCTGGATCTGCCAGCTGGCGTGGATGTAGAAATTAAGTTGTAATTGCAAATAACCTTTTCGGATGAAAAGGTTATTGTCAAATCTAGAATAGTTCGGTATAATCCGCGCTCTTCGGTGGACGGTCAATTGTAATCGTCCACTTTAACTATTATAAGGAACTGATCATGAGCTTAGGGCTTATTGGTCGCAAAGTGGGCATGACCCGCATTTTTACAGATGAAGGCGCAAGCATTCCTGTAACAGTGCTGGAAGTGATTCCTAACCGCGTGACACAAGTTAAGACAGTCGCAACGGATGGCTATACAGGCCTGCAGGTTGCTTACGGCGAGCGTCGTGCCAGCCGTATCAACAAAGCGTTGACTGGTCACTTTGCCAAGGCTGGCGTAACTGCTGGTGCTGGTATCAAAGAATTCAATGTGGCTGAAGATGTATTGGCTAACTTCCAAGTCGGTGGAAATGTCACTGTTGATATTTTCTCTGTGGGTCAGTTGGTTGATGTGACAGGGACTTCCATCGGTAAAGGTTTTGCCGGTGCGATCAAGCGTCATAACTTCTCCTCTAACCGTGCTTCTCACGGTAACTCACGTTCGCACAACGTACCAGGCTCTATCGGTATGGCGCAGGATCCGGGTCGAGTATTCCCTGGTAAGCGCATGCCTGGCCATTTGGGTGATGCTAAAGTCACTACCCAAAACCTGGAAATTGTTCGTGTAGACGCAGAGCGTAACCTGTTGTTGATTAAAGGTTCCGTACCTGGCTCCAAAGGTGGCAATGTCGTTGTACGTCCAGCCATCAAAGCGAAAGGGGCTAAATAATGGAATTGAAATTAATCGATCAAAACGGCAAGGTAGCTAAAAAAGGCGTTGATGCGTCTGACGTTACTTTTGGTCGTGAGTTTAACGAGTCTTTGGTGCATGAAGTGGTTGTTGCTTACATGGCCAATGCCCGTACTGCGACTCGCGCACAAAAAACACGTGCAACCGTTGCTCACACGACACATAAGCCATATGCGCAAAAAGGTACAGGTAACGCCCGTGCCGGTATGGCGTCTAGCCCGATTTGGCGCGGAGGCGGTCGTGCATTCCCAAACAGCCCTAACGAAAACTACAGCCACAAAGTAAACCGTAAGGCTTACCGTGCTGGCATGCAGACTATCTTGTCTGAGTTGGTACGTCAGGACCGTTTGAAGGTAGTAGACAACTTCACAGTGGATACGCCTAAAACAAAACAATTCGTACAAAAAATCAATGCTCTGGGCATCGACGGTGGTGTATTGCTGTTGACTGACGGCTTTGATGAAAACTTGTACTTGTCTTCCCGTAACCTGCCAAACGTATTGGTGGTTGAAGCGCAGTATGCTGATCCAGTAAGTCTGGTGCGTTTCCCTAACGTTTTGGTCACAGCCAATGCTGTGAAAAAACTTGAGGAGATCTTGGCATGATTACCGCAGCAACTAAAACACAAGATCGTTTATTGCAAGTGATTTTGGCGCCTCAGATTACTGAAAAAGCAACCTTCATTGCTGACAAACATCAGCAAATTGCTTTCAAAGTACGCACTGACGCGACTAAGCCAGAAATTAAAGCGGCTGTTGAACTGGTGTTCAAAGTCGAAGTGGCTTCTGTATCTGTGATTAACGTCGCAGGTAAAGTGAAGCGCGCTGGTCGTCGTATCGGTAAGCGTAACGACTGGAAGAAAGCTTATGTAAGCTTGAAACCAGGTCAAGAAATTAACTTTGCAGCTGGCGAATAAGGAGAGAAGACATGGCATTAGTTAAAGTCAAACCAACTTCCCCCGGTCGTCGCGGTGTATTGAAAGTTGTTACACCAGATTTGCACAAAGGCAAACCTTACGCGCCACTGTTGGAAAGTCAAAGTAAAAACGCCGGTCGTAACAACAACGGCCGTATTACAACCCGTCACCAAGGTGGTGGCCATAAGCAGCACTATCGTATTGTTGACTTCCGTCGCAATAAAGATGGTATCCCTGCGACTGTTGAGCGTATTGAGTACGATCCAAACCGTACGGCGAACATTGCACTGTTGTGCTACGCCGATGGTGAGCGTCGTTACATCATTGCACCACGTGGCATTGCTGCCGGTGCACAGTTGATCAGCGGTTCTGAAGCGCCTATCCGTGCTGGTAATGCCTTGCCTTTGCGCAACATTCCAGTCGGTAGCACGATTCACTGCATCGAAATTCAACCAGGTAAAGGTGCTCAAATCGCCCGTTCAGCAGGTACTTCAGTACAGTTGCTGGCGCGTGAAGGCTCCTACGCTCAGTTGCGTTTGCGTTCTGGTGAAGTTCGCCGTGTACACGTTGACTGCAAAGCCACATTGGGCGAAGTAGGCAACGAAGAGCACTCACTGCGTTCTATCGGTAAAGCTGGTGCAATGCGCTGGCGCGGTGTTCGTCCAACCGTTCGCGGTGTGGTGATGAACCCGGTTGATCACCCGCACGGTGGTGGTGAAGGCCGTACAGCTGCTGGTATGAATCCTGTGTCACCATGGGGTCAGAAAACTAAGGGTTATCGTACTCGTAAGAATAAGCGTACTGATAACATGCGTGTAAGTCGTCGTCCGAGAAATGTAAGGTAATCGCTATGGCACGTTCTATTAAAAAAGGTCCATTTGTGGACGCTCACTTGGCTAAGAAAGTCGAAACTGCCACTGCGAACCGCGACAGAAAACCAATCAAAACTTGGTCACGTCGTTCGACTGTATTGCCAAACTTTATTGGTTTAACCATCGCAGTGCACAACGGTAGACAACATGTGCCTGTGTTGATTTCTGAAAACATGGTTGGTCACAAGCTCGGTGAATTTGCGTTGACGCGCACATTCAAGGGCCACGCGGCTGATAAAAAAGCGAAGAAGTAAGGGGCTGATTATGCAAGTTACTGCAGTTTTAAGAGGCGTACACCTTTCTCCGCAAAAAGCGCGTCTGGTGGCCGATCTTGTGCGTGGCAAAAAAGTAGATCAAGCACTGAACATCCTGGCATTCACGCCTAAGCGTGGTGCTGAGATTATCAAAAAAGTGGTTTTGTCTGCGATTGCCAACGCCGAACATAATAACGGTGCTGATATCGACACATTGAAGGTGACTTCAATTTATGTGGATAAAGGCTTGGTGATGAAGCGTATCCGTGCACGTGCAAAAGGTCGCGCTGGTCGTATTACGAAACCAACCTGTCATATTCATGTGACAGTCGGTGACTCAAAGGAATAATATGGGACAGAAAATTCATCCAATTGGGTTCCGTTTGAGCGTTCAGAAAAACTGGGCCTCACGTTGGTACTCTAATAGCCAGAACTTCCCTGCGATGTTGCAAGGCGACATCAAAGTGCGCGAGTTTCTGAACAAAAAATTGGCGAGCGCCGCGGTAAGTAAAATTATCATTGAGCGTCCAGCTAAAAACGCCAAAATTACGATTCACAGCGCCCGTCCAGGGGTTGTGATTGGTAAAAAAGGTGAAGACATCGAATCTTTGCGTTCTAGCTTGCAAGGCCTGATGGGCGTGCCAGTGCACCTGAACATTGAAGAAGTGCGTAAACCTGAATTGGACGCTACTTTGATTGCACAATCCATTGCTCAGCAATTGGAAAAACGTGTGATGTTCCGTCGTGCCATGAAGCGTGCCATGCAAAACGCGATGCGTTTGGGCGCACAAGGTATCAAGATCATGAGTTCCGGTCGTCTGAACGGTATCGAAATTGCACGTACCGAGTGGTACCGTGAAGGCCGTGTGCCTTTGCATACACTGCGTGCTGATATCGACTACGGTGTGGCTGAAGCTTCAACCACCTACGGTATTATCGGAATTAAAGTTTGGGTATTCAAAGGCGAAATTTTCGGTGACAACGCTGCTAACGCTGCTGTTGCTGATGCTGAGCCAGAGAAAAAAGTAAGAAAGCCGAGGGCTAAAGATGCTGCAACCAGCTAGACAGAAATACCGCAAGATGCAAAAGGGTCGCAATAAAGGTATTGCGACTACTGGTAACAAGGTGAGTTTTGGTGAATTTGGTTTGAAAGCGATCGGTCGCGGTCGTTTAACCGCACGCCAAATTGAAGCTGCTCGTCGTGTGATGACTCGTCACATTAAACGTGGTGGCCGTGTTTGGATTCGTGTGTTCCCGGATCAACCGATCTCTAAGAAACCTGCTGAAGTACGTATGGGTAACGGTAAAGGTAGCGTGGACTACTACATCGCCCAGATTCAGCCAGGCAAAATGCTGTACGAAATGGATGGCGTGAGCGAAGAGCTGGCACGTGAGGCTTTCAAATTGGCTGCTGCAAAGCTGCCAGTAGAAACTACATTCATGACCCGTCAAATTGGCAGTTAAGGAGTAGTAACGATGAAAGCTTCTGAATTGAGAGCAAAGTCAGCAGATGAGCTCAATAACGAGTTGGTTGAGTTGCGCCGTGCGCAGTTTTCACTGCGTATGCAGGTAGCCACCCAACAATTGAACAAAGTAGATCAGCTGGGTAAAGTGCGCAAAGATATCGCTCGCGTGAACTCTGTATTGGCTGAGAAAGCGAAACAGGCATGATGACTGAAAAAGCGAAAGTAGTACGCAGTTTGACTGGCCGCGTGGTAAGTAACAAGATGGATAAAACCGTGACTGTGCTTGTCGAGCGTAAAGTGAAACACCCTCTGATTGGTAAAGTGGTTGTTAAATCGAACAAGTTCCATGCACATGATGAAACAAATGCATGTAACGAAGGCGATGTTGTGACAATCACAGAAACCCGCCCATACTCCAAGAGCAAATCTTGGATTGTAAGCAAAATCGAAGCTAAATAAGGCTTTAAATATAAAACCGGAAAAACGCTTGTCATAAGCGTTTTTTTGGTTGTATAATGTTGGACTTTTCGGTGCCCGCCTTAGTTGGCATGTAGCTGGCACCCCAATACTGACCGTGGTCTATTGGCCGAAATTGTGAAAGCAAGCGGCTGTAGTGGTTATAACGGATTAAGTTGGAGATTATTTCTCATGATTCAAATGCAATCTCGGCTGGAAGTAGCCGATAACACTGGTGCGCGTTCCGTTCAGTGTATCAAAGTCTTGGGTGGTTCCAAGCGTCGTTATGCCAGCATTGGCGACATCATCAAGGTAAGCATTAAAGATGCTGCCCCACGTGGTCGCGTCAAAAAAGGTGAAATCTACAACGCTGTGGTAGTGCGCACTGCTAAAGGTGTTCGCCGTCCAGATGGTTCGTTAGTTAAATTTGATGCCAATGCCGCAGTCTTGTTGAATAACAAGCTTGAGCCAATTGGTACGCGTATTTTTGGCCCTGTGACACGTGAATTGCGTAGTGAGCGCTTCATGAAGATTGTTTCACTGGCGCCTGAAGTGTTGTAATCGGCTTGGAGACAATCAAATGAGCAAAATTCGCAAAGGTGACCAGGTCATTCTGAACACAGGTAAAGATGCAGGTAAAACAGGTGCTGTTTTAAGCGTCTTGCCAACCGGCCATGTAGTGGTTGAAGGTTTGAATGTGGTTAAAAAACACACTCGCCCAAACCCGATGCGTGGTATCACTGGTGGCATCATCAGCAAGGAAATGCCGGTAGACGGCTCCAATGTGGCAATCTTCAATGCTGCAACACAAAAAGCTGATCGTGTTGGTTTCAAGGTACTGGAAGATGGTCGCAAGATTCGTGTATTCAAATCTAGCGGCGAGTCTATCGACGCATAGGACAATATATGGCACGTTTAAAACAGTATTATAACGATAGCGTGGTTGCCAAATTGACAGAACAATTTGGTTACACCTCAGCAATGCAGGTTCCACGTATCGAAAAAATTACCCTGAACATGGGTGTAGGCGAGGCTGTGGCTGATAAAAAAGTCATGGAGAACGCTGTTTCTGATATGCAGAAAATTGCAGGTCAAAAACCAATCGTAACCAAGGCTAAGAAATCTGTCGCTGCATTTAAAATTCGCGACGACTATCCTGTAGGTTGCAAAGTAACGTTGCGTCGTGAGCGCATGTACGAATTCCTGGATCGCCTGATTACTGTGGCTATTCCACGTATTCGTGACTTCCGTGGTATCTCTGGCAAGTCTTTTGACGGCCGTGGTAACTACAACATGGGCGTGAAAGAGCAAATCATTTTCCCAGAAATCGAATACGATAAAATCGATGCTCTGCGCGGGATGAACATCACGATTACTACAACTGCGAAAACAGACGAAGAAGCGAAAGCTCTTTTGGCTGCGTTTAGTTTCCCTTTCAGAGGTTAGGTCATGGCAAAAGTATGTATGACAGAGCGCGAGCAGAAGCGTCGCGAAACCGTTAAAAAATATGCAGCTAAACGTGCTGAATTGGTTGCTGCTAGCAACGATCAGTCTGCCAGCGTCGAAGATCGCATGGCTGCTCGTTTGAAGTTGCAAAGTCTGCCACGCAACTCCAGTCCTGTTCGCACACGTAATCGTTGTGCTTTGACTGGTCGTCCACGTGGTGTGTTTAGTAAATTTGGTATCGCACGTAACGAGTTGCGTAAATTGATGATGGCTGGTCACGTACCAGGTGTCACCAAGGCCAGCTGGTAACGGAGGAATAGAACATGAGTATGAGTGATCCGATTGCCGATATGTTGACCCGTATTCGTAACGCGCAACGTACGAATAAAACATCTGTGTCCATGCCGGCTTCCAAAGTTAAAGGTGCCATTGCAAACGTGTTGAAAGATGAAGGTTACATCGATGATTTCAACGTTCAAAACAACGATGGTAAGCCAGTTTTGAACATTAGCCTAAAATACTATGCCGGTCGTCCAGTAATTGAGAAGATTGAGCGTGTATCTAAGCCAGGTTTGCGTATTTATAAAGGTAGTCAGAATCTGCCAAAAGTGATGAACGGTTTAGGTGTGACTATCGTTTCCACTTCCAGAGGCGTGATGACAGATCGTAAAGCACAAGCTGCCGGTATCGGTGGTGAAGTTTTGTGCATCGTGGCCTAAGGAGAATCAATATGTCACGTGTTGCTAAAAACCCGATTGCGATTCCTGCGAAAGTGGAAGTTGTAATTTCTGCATCAGAGATTTCCGTAAGCGGTCCTCTGGGCAAATTAAGCCAAGCGCTGGTTTCAGAAATTTCTGTTTCCCGTGAAGGTGAAGAGTTGTTGGTAAAAGCAAATAGCGAAACACAACACGCAAGAGCGATGTCTGGTACGACGCGCGCTTTGCTGGCCAATATGGTGGTAGGTGTTTCTACAGGCTTTACCCGTAAGTTGTCACTGATTGGCGTTGGCTATAAAGCCAATGCTCAAGGTTCTACCCTGAACCTTGAGTTAGGCTACTCTCACCCGATTAATCACAAAATGCCTGAAGGCGTGACTGTGCAAACACCTACTCCAACAGAGGTGATTTTGACAGGCGCTAACAAGCAAGTGGTTGGTCAAGTGGCTGCACAGATTCGTGCTTACCGCGCTCCAGAGCCTTATAAAGGTAAAGGTGTTCGTTACTCCGATGAAGTGGTCACTATTAAAGAGACCAAGAAAAAATAACTAAGGCACTTGCAGCGTAACGCTGCAAGGTTAGACACTGGCCTTAACAGTGAATCAACATTAAAGGTAAATTCAATGAAGAACGTAAATAACCGCTTGCGCAGAGCACGTAAAACCCGTGCCAAAATCGCCGAGTTAAAAGTTACACGTTTGAGTGTACATCGCACCAATACCAATATCTACGCACAGATCATTGCTGAAACTGGCGATCGCGTATTGGCGAGTGCATCCACCGTTGAGGCTGAAGTGCGTCAACAACTGAAAAATGGCGGCAACATCGAAGCTGCAACCCTGATTGGTAAGCGTATTGCTGAAAAAGCAGCACAAGCTGGCATTACCACTGTTGCATTTGATCGTTCAGGCTACAAGTATCACGGTCGTATCAAGGCTTTGGCCGAAGCTGCCCGTGAAACCGGTCTCAAATTCTAAGAGTGAGATAAAGAATGGCTAAAGATATTGAACAGCAGCAAACCGACGGTTTGCGCGAAAAGATGATCACCGTTAACCGTGTAAGTAAAACGGTTAAGGGCGGTCGTATCATGAGCTTCGCTGCATTGACCGTGGTTGGTGATGGTGATGGTGCCGTTGGTATGGGTAAAGGTAAAGCACGTGAAGTGCCAGTGGCTGTACAAAAAGCCATGGACGAAGCCCGTCGCAACATGGTTAAAGTCAACCTGAATAACGGTACATTGCACCACGCAGTGACTGGCGTTCATGGTGCAGCCAAGGTGCTGATTCAGCCAGCTTCTGAAGGTACTGGTATTATCGCCGGTGGTGCAATGCGCGCGATCTTCGAAGTGATGGGTGTGACTAACGTGGTTGCAAAAAGTATTGGTTCTACCAATCCTTACAACCTGGTTCGCGCAACTTTGAACGGTCTGGCATCTATGAATACGCCGGCTGAAATCGCCGCTAAACGTGGTAAGACCGTAGAAGAAATCAGAGGTTAATCATGGCTAAAGCAAAAAAAGAAAGCGCTACTTTAAAAGTAACGTTGGTTAGAAGTTTGATTGGTCGTATCGAAGCGCATAAAGCCACTGTTCGTGGTCTGGGTCTGCGTCGTATGCACCACACTGTAGAAGTGCAGGACACTCCTGAAATTCGCGGCATGATCAATGCAGTGAGTTATCTTTTGAAGGTTGAATAATCATGCAATTAAACACGATTAAGCCTGCTACAGGCGCAAAAAAAGCACCTCGTCGTTTAGGTCGTGGCATTGGCTCTGGTTTGGGTAAAACTGGTGGCCGTGGTCACAAAGGTCAAAAATCTCGTGCAGGCGGTTTTCACAAAGTCGGTTTTGAAGGCGGTCAAATGCCTTTACAACGTCGTCTGCCTAAGCGTGGTTTTAACTCATTGACTCAAGCTGACACTGCACGTATCCGTACCAGTGAGTTGGCTTTGGTTGATGCTGAAGTGATCGACATCTTGTCTTTGAAAGCAGCCAAACTGGTGCCTGCCTCTGCGAAAGCAGTCAAGGTTTACCTGTCTGGTGAAGTCGCTGGCAAAGTGCAAGTTCAAGGGTTGTTGTTGACCAAAGGTGCTCAAGCTGCCATCGAATCTGCTGGCGGAAAAGTACTAGAAGTCTAAATCTGTTGTAAGAAAAGAGTATCAGCTTGGCACAGGATAATATCTTAAGTTCCGTAAGCAAACTTGGCGAATTAAAAAGCCGTTTGTGGTTCTTGTTGGGCGCATTGGTAGTTTACCGCTTAGGTGCGCATATTCCAGTGCCAGGCATTGATCCAACTGTTTTAAAACAGTTGTTTGATACGCAGAAAGATGGCATTTTGGGCATGTTTAACATGTTCTCCGGTGGTGCGTTGTCACGCTTCACCGTGTTTGCCCTCGGCATCATGCCTTATATTTCTGCCTCAATTATTATGCAGTTGCTCACAGTGGTTTCACCGCAGCTTGAGCAGCTGAAAAAAGAAGGCGAAGCTGGTCGTCGTCAAATTACCAAATACACCCGTTACGGTACGGTGTTGTTAGCAACTTTTCAGGCGCTAGGCATTGCCATTGCGCTAGAAGGTCAAGCTGGTTTGGTATTAGACCCTGGCTTTGCGTTTCGTATTACTGCCGTGACCACCCTAGTGGCTGGCACGATGTTTTTGATGTGGCTGGGTGAGCAGATTACTGAGCGTGGTATCGGCAACGGTATCTCAATCATTATTTTCGCTGGTATCGTCGCTGGTTTGCCGCACGCAATTGGTAGTACGCTGGATTTAGCAAAAACTGGTGCATTCTCCATTCCGTTGGTGATGTTCTTGTTTGTGGCAGTGCTTTTAGTCACTGCACTCGTGGTGTTTGTTGAACGTGGTCAACGCAAGATCACCGTCAATTATGCTAAACGCCAGGTTGGTAATCGTATTTATGGTGGTCAGTCTACGCACTTGCCACTGAAGCTGAATATGTCAGGTGTGATTCCACCGATTTTCGCTTCAAGTATTATTTTGTTCCCAGCCACATTGGCTGGCTGGTTCGGTAGCAGTGAGCATATGTACTGGTTGAAGGATGTGAGTGCAAAACTCTCCCCAGGTCAGCCTTTGTACATTTTGTTATTTGCTGCAGCGATTTTGTTTTTTGCTTTCTTCTATACGGCATTGGTATTCAATCCGAAAGAAACGGCAGATAACTTGAAGAAGAGTGGTGCGTTTGTACCTGGGATTCGTCCTGGTGATCAAACCGCTAAATACATTGATCGCATCATGGGACGTTTGACGCTGATTGGTGCGCTGTACATTACCCTGGTTTGTTTGTTGCCAGAGTTTTTAGTGTTGAAGTTTAATACCCCGTTCTATTTTGGTGGGACTTCATTGTTGATTATCGTTGTTGTGACGATGGACTTCATGACGCAAGTGCAATCACATCTGATGTCACAACAATACGAGGGATTGCTGAAAAAAGCCAATTTTAAAGGTTCGGGCAAGTAGCAATGGCCAGAGAGGATCGCATTGAGATGCAAGGCGAGATTCTGGAAAACCTGCCTAATGCAACTTTTAAAGTGAAACTTGAAAACGGTCATACTGTACTTGGTTACATTTCGGGCAAGATGCGCATGCACTACATACGCATTTTACCTGGTGACAAAGTCACAGTAGAAATGACCCCATATGATTTAACCCGTGCGCGAATTACATTCCGCGCAAAGTAAGTGAATTAAATAAAGGAAAGTAAGATGAGAGTTCGCGCATCAGTTAAAACATTATGCCGTAACTGTAAAGTTGTAAGACGTCGCGGCGTTGTTCGTGTTATTTGTACTGACCCACGTCATAAACAACGTCAAGGTTAATGGTAAAACATTTGCTTGTGAGAGAATTGATTGGCTGATATAATATGCGGCTTTTCTTTTCTACGCACAAGTTTGATCGTGAAAAACGATTGATTATTGGAGTTTAAGTATGGCTCGTATTGCCGGGGTAAATATCCCAAACCACAAACATGCAGAAATTGCTTTGACCTCTATTTACGGTATTGGTCGCGATACTGCGCAGAAAATCTGTGCTGCGGCTGGTGTACTGACAACAGCTAAGGTGAAAGACCTGAGCGACTCAGAAGTTGAAAAGCTGCGTGACGAAGTGGCTAAATACACTGTAGAAGGTGATCTGCGTCGTGAAGTAACCATGAACATCAAGCGTTTGATGGACTTGGGTTGCTACCGCGGTATTCGCCATCGTCGTGGCTTACCAGTACGCGGTCAGCGTACCAAAACCAATGCGCGTACCCGCAAAGGTCCGGTAAAAGCCATTAAGCAATCTAAATAATCTTTTATTGAACATCAGTAGATATTAAGGACAGTACAACATGGCAAAAGCTAATGTACGCGTTAGAAAAAAAGTTAAAAAGAATATTGCCGAGGGTATTGCTCACGTGCACGCTTCTTTTAACAACACGATTATTACGATTACCGATCGTCAAGGCAATGCGTTGTCATGGGCTACTTCCGGTGGTCAAGGTTTTAAAGGTTCACGTAAAAGTACTCCATTTGCAGCACAGGTAGCTTCTGAAGTGGCTGGTAAAGCTGCTCAGGAATCCGGTGTGAAAAATCTGGAAGTGCGTATCAAGGGTCCAGGTCCAGGTCGTGAATCTGCTGTGCGTGCGTTGAATGCTGCTGGTTTTAAAATCACTAGCATTACTGATGTGACACCGGTGCCACATAACGGCTGCCGTCCACCGAAAAAACGCAGAATTTAATTCATTTCGCTATCACAGATAACGAATCGATTACTGGAGAACTATTTTGGCTAGAAATTTAGACCCTAAATGCCGTCAATGCCGTCGTGAAGGTGAAAAGCTGTTTCTGAAAGCAGAAAAATGCTTTACAGACAAATGCGCAATTGAAAAGCGTAACTTCGCACCAGGTCAGCATGGTCAACGCCGCAACTCACGTCTGTCAGACTACGGTGTGCAATTGCGTGAGAAGCAAAAAGTACGTCGTATTTACGGCGTGTTAGAAGGTCAATTCCGTACTTACTACGCTGAAGCTGATCGTCAAAAAGGTATTACTGGTGAGAACCTGTTGCAGTTGCTGGAGTCCCGTTTGGACAACGTTGCATACCGCATGGGTCTGGCTGGTTCACGTTCTGAAGCACGTCAAGTTGTGCGTCACAACAGCATTTTGGTTAACGGTAAACGCTTGAACATCCCTTCATATCAAGTGAAGGCTGGCGATGTGATTACTGTTGCTGATAAATCAAAAACACAATTGCGTATTAAAGCTGCGATTGAAGCAGCTCAACAACGTGGTTTCCCTGAGTGGTTGGAAGTCGACGTCAAAGCATTGTCTGGTAAGTTCAAGGCTAAACCTCAGCGTGATGAGTTGCCTGCTACCATCAATGAATCATTGATCGTTGAATTGTATTCTAAGTAATCTCTTAGCTTAGGCTAAGGATTACTTGTTACTTCCCAATTACTTCAAGGAGTTGTATGCAAAATAACCCTACAGATTATTTGAAGCCACGTGTTGTGGACGTTGAAGTGATTACTCCACTGCGCGCACGTGTGACTTTAGAGCCAATGGAACGTGGCTTTGGCTATACCTTGGGTAATGCGTTGAGAAGAGTGTTGCTTTCTTCCATCCCTGGTTTTGCCATTACTGAAGTAAAAATTGATGGTGTTGTACACGAGTACTCGACCATTGAAGGCGTACAGGAAGACGTTGTAGACATCTTGCTGAACCTGAAAGGTGTTGCTTTAAAGCTGCACAACAAGACTGAAACCATTTTGGTATTGAGCAAATCTGGTGAAGGGATTGTCACTGCTGGTGATTTCGATGTTGGTCATGATGCCGAGATCGTTAACCCAGGTCATATTTTGGCTAATATCACTAAAGGTGGCAAGTTGAACCTGGAAGTGAAAGTTGAAATGGGCCGTGGCTATCAGCCTGTACCAGTGCGTCAAAAAGCCAACGATGAAGACCGCGTATTGGGCTTTATGATGGTGGATGCTTCTTTCAGCCCGATCAACAAAGTGAGCTACCATGTTGAGAGCGCACGTGTTGAGCAGCGTACTGACCTTGACAAACTGATTATGGATGTTGAGACGAACGGCATTATCGAGCCTGAGCAGGCCATTCGTGATGCAGCGCGTATCCTGATTGGTCAGTTGTCTGTGTTTGCAAATCTGGAAGGTGCTTCAGCAGATGTTGAAGTGAAAGCAGCGCCTCAGGTAGATCCTATTCTGTTGCGTCCGGTCGATGACCTGGAATTGACAGTACGTTCTGCCAACTGCCTCAAAGCGGAAAATATTTTCTACATTGGTGATCTGATTCAGCGTACGGAAAACGAATTGCTGAAAGCGCCTAACCTTGGTAGAAAATCATTGAATGAAATTAAAGACGTGTTGGCCTCTAAAGGCCTGACACTGGGAATGAAGCTGGAAAACTGGCCACCTGTTGGTCTGGAAAAAGCTTAATTTCTGATCAAATAAATACTTAAGGAATTACTATGCGTCACGGTAATAGCAATCGTAAATTGAACAGAACCAGCAGCCATCGTGCAGCTATGTTCCGCAACATGGTGGCCTCTTTGCTGCGTCACGAAGTGATCAAAACAACTTTGCCAAAAGCAAAAGAACTGCGTAAATATGCAGAACCACTGATCACTCTGGGTAAAACACCTACACTGGCAAACCGTCGCTTGGCATTTAGTCGTTTGCGTGACCGTGACATCGTCGGTAAATTGTTCGGTGAACTGGGTCCACGTTACAATGCACGTAATGGCGGCTACCTGCGCATCTTGAAGTGCGGCTTCCGCCAAGGCGACAATGCACCAATGGCATTTGTTGAGTTGGTTGATCGTCCAGAAGTTGCAGAAGCACCAGCAGCAGAATAAGACGTGACGCAAGTATAAAAAAGCCAGCTTTTGCTGGCTTTTTTATTTTCTAGCTGTGGCTAGTTAACCAGCCGCTTATTTTTTCCGTATCGAATGGCCAGAACAGGGCATTGGCTTGCTCGTCGTGACCATAAAGCAATACTGGGATGCTCATTTCATAGCGCTGTAGCAATTTTTCGTCATCCAGTATGTCTGTGTATGCATAAGGCAGATTCAATGCCTGCAGCAGCAGCTCTACGTCATCACACAAGTGGCAACCTTTGGTGCCCAATAATATCAGTTGGTTTTGCATAAAACTCTAGGTAGTGTCATCAACGCTTTGTACAATGATACCTGCAAAATTAACGCCTGCTCAACATTGGATCATGCATGACAGAAATTCACGAACACGATGAGAAAGTGACCGAAGGCAAGGAAAGCCTGAGCGAAACTTTGCAGCAGGTGATCCACTTGCTGGATAAGCACAAGCTGGTCGAGCATGTGGTGCACAGGCAGGATATGCCTAAGCATGATCTGGTTGAGAATCTTGTTCACAAGCAAAATCTGAATATTCTGCAGCATAAGCTGGATCAGTTGCATCCAGCTGACGTTGCCTACATCCTTGAATCGCTGCCATTAGATGACCGTTTGATGGTGTGGGACTTGGTCAAAGCAGATCGTGATGGCGAGATTCTGCTGGAAGCCTCCGATGCGGTTCGGCAAACGCTGATTGCGGACATGGACAGCGACGAGTTGCTGGCGGCTGCTGAGCAATTAGATACTGACGAACTGGCTGACCTGGCGCCAGACTTACCAAAAGATGTGTTACAAGACCTGCTGTATAGTCTGGATACGCAACATCGTGAGCGCCTGCAATCTGCATTGTCTTATCCGGATGACACCGTCGGCGCCATCATGGATTTTGATATTGTGACGATTCGAGACGATATAACACTCGAAGTCGTGTTGCGCTACCTGCGCCGACTGCCTAAATTCCCAGACCATACCGATAAGTTATTCGTCATTAATCGCGATGACATCTTGCAAGGGGTGTTGCCGCTCAAGCGCATTATTCTCAATGACCCGGAGACACGGGTTGGCGACATTATGTCTAGCGATGCGGTGGTGTTTCATCCAGAAGACATGGCAGACCAGGCGGCGATGGCGTTTGAGCGCTATGACCTGGTGACGGCGCCAGTGGTCGACAATAACCGCAAACTGGTCGGGCGCATTACCGTTGATACAGTCATGGATATTATCCGGGAAGAAGCTGAGTCAGACATGTTGTCCTTGGCCGGTTTGCGCGAAGAGGAAGACTTTTTCGCCTCGATCTGGAAATCCGTGCAAAACCGTTGGGCTTGGCTGGCGATCAACCTGGTCACCGCATTGGTGGCATCACGCGTGATTGGCCTCTTTGAAGGCAGTATCGAAAAAATCGTCGCGCTCGCCGCACTGATGCCGATTGTTGCTGGCATTGGTGGCAACTCTGGTAATCAAACCACTACCATGATTGTGCGCGGTTTGGCGCTGGGTCAGATTTCCGGTTATCACATGAAGTCGTTGTTGCAAAAAGAAATGGGTGTGGCTTTGCTCAATGGCTTGCTCTGGGGTGGGGTGCTGGGCTTGATTGCCTTCTGGTTGTACCACAATGCGGCATTAGGCCTGGTGATGATGGCGGCCATGGCGCTCAACTTATTATTGGCGGCCATTATCGGCGTCATGATCCCGCTGGTGATGAATAAACTTGGTCGAGACCCGGCCGTCGGCTCTAGTGTGTTGATTACCGCGCTCACTGACAGTGGCGGTTTCATGATCTTCCTCGGCCTGGCCACAATCTTTTTGTTGTAATAATCTATGATGGATAACGATATTAATATTCTCTGGAAAGAAATTGTTCATGACCTGAGCACGGTTTCTGCGCTCTGGCAGTTGTTTGTATTTGGCGTGATTTTAGGTGTGAGCGGCTTGCTCAACTGGCATTTGCGCAAACAAATAGAGGCCGGCAAAGTAAACTCCGTTTATAAAATGCTATTGGGCGGTATTGAACGCTTGTTTTTCCCGTTTGTGGCGTTTTTGATGCTGGTGGCCGCGCGCTATTCGCTAGAGGGCTTTATGCATGTCGGGTTGCTGCGGTTGGCCGCGCGCATGTTGCTGGCGATGGTGATTATTCGCAGCCTGGTCTATGTGTTGCGTTATGTGTTCTCGCCCAGCGCCTGGTTGCACTCTTTTGAGCGCGTCATCGCCTGGAGTGTCTGGGTAGTGGTGGCATTGCATATCAGCGGCTTCCTCGATCCGGCCTTGCAGATTCTAGAGGATGTAAAATTTAGCGTCGGCAAACAGAAGTTAAATTTGTTGTTGTTGATCCAGGGTGGGCTGACCATCGTGATCACGATGCTGGTCGCTTTGTGGTTAAGCCGCATGATAGAGCTGCGCTTGATGGCCTCAGAGACTATTAATAGCAACTGGCGTGTCATTATGGTCAAGCTGGTGCGCATGATGGCCATCGTCATCGCCTTGCTGATGTCGATGGCGGCCGTCGGCATTGATGTCACGATGCTGTCAGTCTTTGGGGGCGCGCTTGGTGTGGGCCTGGGCTTTGGTTTGCAGAAGATCGCCAGCAATTATGTGAGTGGGTTTATTATTCTGATGGATAAATCGCTGCATATGGGCGACATTCTCACCATTAGTAACCACTATGGCATCGTCAAAGAGTTGCGTTCACGCTACATGATTCTGCGTAAGTTGGATGGAACTGAAGTGATTATCCCTAACGAAACGATGATCACCGACGTGGTCATTAATCATACGTCTGCCGCACACAAAGCAAAAATACCGATTCCAATCCAGATTTCCTATGAAAGTGACCTGGATGCAGCCATGCAGATCTTAAAAGAGGTTGGTCAGGCGCATCAGCGCACCATAAAAGATGAATCGGCTGTGGATGTGATTATCAAGGCCTTTGCTGAAAGTGGCATTGATTTGCAATTGTCGGTCTGGGTTGCTGATCCTGAGGAAGGTTCTGCTAGGTTGCAAAGTGAGATCTACTATGAGATTTGGCAGCGCTTTAAAGCGAATAATATTCAGATTCCATATCCACAGCGCGACGTGAGGTTGATCTCCGTGCCAGCCGCTTCTAAAGCGCTTTAAACAACAAAAAGCCCAATGCTTGCATTGGGCTTTTTGTTGGTCGATAGAAAATGGCAATAATACACAGGGAATAAAAAAGCCTGCAGTTGCAGGCTTTTTTATTCATACTTAAAACTAAAATTATTTCAATTTAGTTTCTTTGTACATGACATGCTTACGAGCTACTGGGTCAAATTTCTTGATTTCCATTTTCTCTGGCATAGTACGTTTGTTTTTTGTGGTGGTATAGAAATGACCTGTACCAGCACTAGACTCTAATTTGATTTTTTCACGCATGATAATGTCCTTAGCTGACTAATGTCGCGAGTTAGATTTTTTCGCCAGCAGCACGCAAATCAGCCAACACAGCGTCGATACCATTCTTGTCGATCGTACGCAAAGCAGCGTTGGTAATGCGCAGGCTTACCCAGCGGTTTTCGCTCTCAACCCAAAACTTACGGTTTTGCAAGTTAGGCAAGAAACGACGTCTTGTTTTGTTTTGTGCGTGAGAAACATTGTTACCCACCATTGGTTTTTTACCGGTTACCTGACATACACGTGCCATGGTTGTCTCCAAATACTTTTATCTTTTCAGAAAGAGCGAGATTATAGATTGAATCGTATACACAAATCAAGCGATTATTGTCATTTTTAACACAATTAGTGCTTGCCTGTGCTGCCAAAGCCACCTTCACCGCGTTCGCTGCTGGTAAATTCGTCCACAATATGAAAATCTGCCTGCACCACAGGCACAATCACCATCTGCGCCACCCGTTCCATCGGGTTCAAAATAAACGGCTCTTTACTGCGGTTCCAGCACGAGACCAATAACTGACCTTGATAGTCAGAGTCGATCAGCCCCACCAGGTTGCCCAGCACAATGCCATGCTTGTGGCCCAGGCCTGAGCGCGGCAAGATCATGGCTGCATAATAAGTGTTATCAATATGAATCGCCATGCCAGTAGGGATCATGACGGTCTCGCCCGGCTGTATGGTTTGTGTATGCTCGATACAGGCGCGTAAATCCAACCCGGCTGAACCTGGCGTGGCATAGCTAGGCATCATGTGATGCAAGCGGGGGTCAAGAATCTTGAGGTCTACGGTAATCGACATGCTGCATACTCCATAAAAATGATTGCGCTATTAAACACGAAATGAGGCTGAAAATCACTGATTACGATAATTAGTCAGCAACAAAAAAGCCAGCAGTTGCTGGCTTTTCAAATCGTGTGGACGTTTAGAATTTATATTGTGCGCTTAAACCCAGCAGGTAGTTGCGACCGGCGGCTGGTTCGAAGAATAAGCCGTTACCGTCATTGACGCGTACAGAACCGATGTAGTCTTTATCGGTAATGTTTTCTAAACGGATAAACTCTTTAAATCGCCAGTTGGTCAGGTTTTGTTCAAGTCCTGCGCGGATATTGAAGATGGTGTAAGAGGGCGCTTTGTCTGTGTTGATATCGTTCACGTAGACTTGGCTGTTATGGCGGCCTTCGAGAGCTGAGAAAAAGCCTAAGGGCTGATATTTCCACGCAACCTCACCATAAAGTTGAGATTTATAAGTGCCCGGGATTCTATTTCCAGAAGTAATCAAGTTGCCACTGGTCGTCCGGTAGTCAGAGTCAAACTTTGCATTGAGTAGTGTGTAAGAGATAAATGTAGTGAACCCATTGTCAAAAATACTATCGATAGAAAGTTCGGCGCCTGATCGTTTTGTATCGTTTGCGTTGACGTAGCTGGATCTTCCAGAAACTGTCCTATCTGTCACAATTTCATTTTTGGTTGTGATGTAAAACAAGCTTAGATTGACACGTGTGTTATCGGTAATAAATGATTTTAAGCCGATTTCAGTATTGTTACTCTCCGAGGCCTTTAAACTTAAATTTGGTTTACTTGCAACCCCTGTAGTTACATCGTCAAACGCTGCTTCAATGAATGTTGGCGTTTCAAAACCTTTGCCAAAGTTTGCGTAAAGATTCAGTCTGTCTGTGGCTTTCCATATAGCGCCAATTACTGGTGTCGTTTTTTGGTATTCAACTTCACCGCTATTGTCGCCATTTAAAGTGATTAAATTGTCTTTTACTTTTAATTTTACCTTAGTGTGGCGGGCGCCTGCATGTAAGTCTAGCGTTGGCGTCAAGCTCAGGCTGGTTTGAAGATATTGATCAAAATTGTCGACAGTATTAACCTCGTCTCGATTAAGAACGCTTACAGCAAACCCGTTGTTCAGAATGTTGGTGTCTAAACGATCATCAGAGGATTTTCCATAAGTCATACCAAGGCTAACTTTGTAAGGAAGGGTTGATATATATCCTGTATTATCCCATCTCGCATCAACTCCATAAAACTCTCTGCTAATCTCACTGAGGCGAGCACAAGTGCCGCGTGTCGTATTACATGGGTTTGTGCTTGTTCCCCCTGGGCCATTTAAAGTAGTCGCCAGTGCTGTGGTTGTTAATATTTGTGCATTGTTTCTTGTGCCGACATAAGGAATGATTGTCAGCTTGTTGTTAGCGTTAAACGCATGCTCAATGTTAAAACCCACTTGCGTATGGTCACGTTTAACGCTGGTGTTTGCAAATAAGGCCGCAGGAACAACTTTATCTCTTGTTGCGTTAGAAAAGGCTCTTGCTCTATCTAATCCAAGCGGATCCTGCGCTTCCTGATCAAACCAGTTCACCAAGGTCGTGATTTTAGTATCTTCGTTTAAATTAAACTTAAATTTGGCGGTGGCCATTTGTTTATTGCTTGAGCTATTGGCTCTGTAACCGTCAGATTCATAGTTGGATACATTCAGCGAGTATTCCAAGCCCTCTAATTGACCAGCCGCCTCCAGCACATTGCGTTTGGTGTCATAGCTACCAAACATGGTAGTGGCGCCAATGGTTGGCTTAGCAGGTGCATCCTGCGTAAACATCTGAATCACACCGCCAGACGAGTTGCCATACAGTGACGAGAACGGGCCACGCATTACTTCTATGCTTTTAATGGATGACAAATCGACAACGCCAGGTTGGCCCTGACCATCTGGCATGGTGAGCGGGATACCGTCTACGTAGACACGAATTCCGCGCACGCCAAACGATGAACGTGAGCCAAAGCCGCGGCTGGAGATTTGTGGGTCTTGTGCTTGTTGTGTTCTGTTTTGCGCCGTGATACCAGGCACGCGGATCAGGCTTTCGGACAAGTTCATTTGTAACTGGCCGTCTTTGATGTTTTTTTGCTCAACGACATCAATCGCCACAGGCAAATCAAAACTGTTTTGTGCCTGACGAGTTGCGGTGACAACGACCGGTGACAGCGTGAGTGTTTTTTCTTCGTCTGCCATGGCGGGTGATACGTTGCCAAAGGCGACGCAAAGGGCGATATATAAGGTGGTGAGGCGAGGTGCGCGCATGATGATTCTCGATACTAAAAATTAAGCTGCGCGATTGTAAGCTGATTGTAAGTTTGGGCAGCTCAGTATTTTCATGAAAGTACTGAGAAATATCGATTTAGTTAGCTTTAGTCAAATTGGCTTTTAAGATGGGTTAAAAGTTTGAATGCGATGTTAATTTTGTCGTCGGTGCCGAGCGCATGTTCGCCGCCTGCGTCAATAATGGTGACGGCATTTTGTTCGCTGCCCATGGCGGTGCTGGCGTGATTAGCCACAATCATGGGGATGCGTTTTGCCAGTCTTTTTTGCCTGGCGTAATCGAGCACCTGTTCTGTCTCGGCGGCGAATCCAACGCAATAGGGTGGGTTGGGCAAAGAGGCAACATCTGCGAGGATGTCCTTGTTTTTGATGAGTCTCACTGTGAGTGACTCTTCACTTTTTTTGATTTTCTGTTCAGAAGACATCTCTGGCCTGTAGTCGGCGACCGCGGCTACGGCAATAAAAATGTCCTGATCTGCAATATGCTGCATTACCGTTTGGTACATCTCATTAGCGCTGCTGGCAAAGTAGGCGCGGCTGGTGGTTGGGCGCGCCGCACTGGCATGGCCATAAATCAGTGTGACCTCCGCGCCCATGTGCATGGCGGATTGTGCCAGCGCATAGCCCATTTTTCCGCTACTGAGGTTGGTGATGCCACGCACTGGGTCCAGCTTTTCTAGCGTGGCACCAGCGGTGATGAGTAGCTTTTTGCCTGCCAGCAGCTTGGGCGTGAAAAAGCTGTTTAACGCTTCCATTAAATCTGTGGGTTCCAGCATTCGGCCTTGTCCCACCTCGCCACAGGCTTGTTCACCGCTATCCGGGCCTAATGTTGTGATCCCGTCTTGTTGCAGTTGTTCAATATTGCGTTGTGTGGCAGGATTCTCCCACATTTGACGATTCATGGCGGGTGCGACCAATAGTGGGCACTCACGTGCAAGACATAGTGTAGAGAGTAAGTCGTTGGCAAAGCCATGCGCGAGTTTGGCGATAAAGTCTGCGCTGGCAGGCGCCACTAAAATGGCATCGGCTTTGCGGCTGAGTTCGATGTGCGGCATACCGTTGGCAATGCGTTGATCCCAGCTATCAACAAATACCGGGTTGCCAGACAACGCCTGTAATGTCGTCGGCGTGATAAAGTGGGTTGCGGCTTCTGTCATCACCACTTGCACGCTGTGGCCCTGTTTAACCAGTAAACGCACGAGTTCTGCCGTTTTGTAAGCGGCAATGCCGCCTGTGACGCCGAGCAGTAAATGGCGCGGATGTGAGTGCGTTGGGATCATGGCTGCATTTTAACTGTAAATTTCAGGCAATTGCCATTTCTGCAATGTATAGCATTTTCTTTAAAGATGTTAACATCTGCGCATCGGTGGGGTGGAGCGCATGCTAAAGTTAGTCAGGATTTTTTTCTGGGTGGTTGTGGTGCTGGCTGCATTGATGCAGCTTTGGCAGGAATATCAAACCTTGCAGTGGCGTCAATCTTTAAACGTCGCTTTATACCCAATTAATGTTGATGGCACGCCAGTGGTGGATGCCTACATCACCAGCTTGCGACCACAAGATTTTGAAGTCATTGCGCAGTTTTTTTCACGCGAGGCACGCAAATACCAGTTACCTTTGTCTCGTCCCATCAGCCTTTATTTAGGGCCTGAGATTCACGATGTTCCACCGGCACCGCCCGCGGTCAACGGCCACCTTTTGGATATTATTCTGTGGAGCCTCAAGTTCAGGTGGTTTGGCTGGGGGCATCAACCAGAGGTCGGTAAGCCCATTGATATCAAGCTATATCTGTTGTATCACGACCCAGGCAAGCATCGCCACTTGCTGCACTCAACCGCTTTACACAAAGGCAGAATCGGTCGCGTCAATTTGTTTGCGGAAAACAGCCAGCATGCGACCAATGCTGTGATTATTGGACATGAGTTACTGCATACGCTCAGTGCCAGCGATAAATATGACTTGAGTACCAGTCTGCCCCTGTTTCCGCAGGGCTATGCCGAGCCTTATGCGCAACCGCTTTATCCGCAATCTATGGCCGAAGTGATGGCAGGCAAAGTGCCACAAACAACGCAAAAAGCACGCATGGCCAAGAGCTTGGGGGAGGTCGTGATTGGTCGACCAACCGCACGTGAAATCGGCTGGTTAAAATAAACAGGAGGCGCGATGGCAATCACCGACTGGCCTGAACAAGAACGACCACGCGAGAAGTTACTGCGCGCGGGTGCCGCGAGCCTGTCTGATGCCGAGTTGCTGGCCATTTTTTTGCGCGTCGGCATGGCAGGCAAAACCGCGGTAGATCTGGCGCGCGATTTATTGCAGCATTTTCAAAGCCTCAATGGCGTGTTTTCTGCAGATGTCAAACAGATGACGGCGGTGCCGGGCATGGGCGTGAGCAAATACTGCCAGTTGCAGGCGGTGCTCGAGATGAGCAAGCGGGCACTGGGGGAAACCCTGCAGCAGCAAGATAGCTTTCGTTCGCCTGCCCAAGTCAAAGACTATTTGCAGTTGCAATTATCGCATCTGCAACGCGAGGTGTTTGGCATACTGTTTTTAGATGCGCAGAATCGCTTGATTGCCTATGAAACCTTATTTGAAGGCAGCTTGATGCAAACCAGTGTTTATCCGCGTGAGGTAGTTAAGCGCGCGCTGGCACTCAATGCGGCGGCGTTGATCTTAAGCCACAATCACCCTGGCGGAAGCGCAGTGCCTAGCCGTGCCGATGAGCAATTGACCATCAGTTTGAAAGACGCTTTAAATCTGGTGGATATCAAGGTGCTGGATCACATTATTGTGGCCAGACAAGACACATTTTCGTTTAGCGAGCGGGGATTAATTTGAGCGGTGCAGGCAGGGGGGTGGTGGGTGCTAACGGGGTCGAACCGCTGACATTCGCCTTGTAAGGGCGACGCTCTACCAACTGAGCTAAGCACCCGTGCCTTGCAACGAAGGCAGCATTATACCGAAACATTTTTTTACTGCAAGAGCCAACAAAAAAATGTTTGTATGTGTCGTTGGCTGTCTCAGCTTAAACCGTCAGTCGTTTAGTGATATTGATTAATTGCAGTGAAATATCGGCCATGCCGGTTTTGCGTTTGTCTGCCATCTCCGACAATAGCAAATAGGCTTGCTCTTCGCTTAGGTCGCGTTGGTGCATCAAAATCTCTTTTGCCGAGTCGACCAGTTTCTGGTCTTCTATACTCAGAATCATCGGCGATGTTGGGATTGTTGAAGCTGACATCTTGGTAGGTGCAGGTCTCATTACTTATTCATTAAAAATAGTCTAGTACGATTTAGCAATCTGCATGCCAGTTGGTGATTTTTTGTTAATCTAATGATTTTAAAAGGTAATGTCCCTGGTTTTGAGGTTGGTTCAGTTGTTTGTTGCTCTCTATGTATGCACCATGGCAGTGCCACTGCACCACATCCACAGTGTTCAGGCGCGGCGATGTTTTTTGCGTGCAGAGAGCCTTTTTGTTACAGTGCAAATCATTAAAAAAACAGGAAAAAAGTCATCATGATGAAAGCCTTTTGGAGTCGCGCAGGCTGGGCTGGTTTAGCTTTGCTGGGGGCCGTTGCGCTGGCACGTGTTGCCATGGCGCGCGGGGAGTCATTAAATGCGTTGTGGTTGATGACGGCTGCAGTGTGTGTCTATTTGATTGGCTATCGCTTTTATTCAGCCTGGATTGCGGCCAACGTGCTGGCGATTGATGCGACCCGCGCCACGCCAGCGGAGCGTTTAAATAATGGCCGCGATTATGTGCCTACCCATCGCTGGGTCGTATTCGGTCATCATTTTGCCGCGATTGCCGGGCCAGGCCCGCTGGTTGGGCCAACACTAGCGGCACAGTTTGGCTATCTGCCTGGTACCTTGTGGATATTGATCGGGGCGGTGCTCGGTGGGGCCGTGCAGGATATGGTCACCTTGTTTTTGTCTACGCGGCGCAACGGCCGTAGTCTGGGGCAAATGGCCCGTGACGAAATTGGGGCGATAGGCGGCACCGCCGCGTTGATCGGCACTTTTCTGATCATGATTATCCTGATTGCAGTATTGGGGCTGGTTGTGGTGAACGCCATGAAACATAGCCCATGGGGGACTTCTACCGTCGTCGCCACTATCCCAATCGCCATGCTGGTGGGCGTTTATATGCGCTATCTGCGGCCAGGCCGCGTGCTGGAGGCTTCTTTGCTGGGGGTGGTGTTATTGCTGGCGTCCGTGGTGTTTGGGGGCTGGGTAGATCATCACCCGGTGTTGGCAGCATGGTTTGATCATGACGGCCTGCCGCTTGCGTTTAGCGTGATTGCCTATGGCTTTGCGGCGGCGGTGTTGCCAGTCTGGTTGTTGTTGGCGCCGCGTGATTATTTATCTACCTACATGAAGCTGGGCACGGTGTTAATGCTGGCGATTGCGATTTTGTGGTTGCGCCCGGAAATCCATATGCCTGCCATCACGCCTTTTATTGATGGTAGCGGCCCTATTTTTGGCGGTAAATTGTTCCCGTTTGTGTTTATTACCATTGCTTGCGGCGCAATTTCTGGCTTTCATGCGCTGATTGCCAGTGGCACAACGCCCAAGCTGATCAGCAGCGAGGGTGATATCCGCATGATAGGCTACGGCGCGATGTTGCTGGAGAGTTTTGTCGCCATCATGGCCATGATGGCCGCCACCGTGCTGGAACCAGGCGTGTATTTTGCGATCAACAGCCCGGCTGGGGTGGTAGGTAAAGAAGCGCTAGACGCGGTGAATACCATCAGCAGTTGGGGGTATGAGGTGAGTGTGGCGCAGATGCAGCATTTAGCCAGCGCCATGGGCGAAAGCACCCTGTTTGCGCGCACCGGTGGCGCGCCCAGCCTGGCCGTAGGCATGGCCAGCATTTTGGGCACGGTGTTTGGTGAGCACTTACTTGCATTGTGGTATCACTTTGCCATTATGTTTGAGGCGATTTTCATCCTCACTACGCTGGATGCAGGCACCCGTGTTGGCCGCTTTATGCTACAAGATATGCTCGGTAATTTGCATCCCAAGCTGGGGGAAACCTCTTATACGCCGTCTGTGATTCTGACCAGTGCGTTGGTCGTGGCGGGCTGGGGCTATTTTCTGTATATCGGCGTCATTGACCCGAATGGTGGCGTTAATATCCTATGGCCCTTGTTTGGCATTGCCAACCAGATGCTGGCCGCGATTGCGCTCTCAGTCGCCACCGGCATTCTGATTAAATCCGGTAAGGTCAACAAGGCTTGGATCACCGGCTTGCCACTGTTCTGGTTGCTGGCGATTACCACCACCGCGGCTTATGAGAAGATTTTTAGTGATGATATTCGCGTCGGATTTTTTGCGGCAGCGAATGATTTGTCACACAAGTTGTCCATTGGTTCATTACCGCCAGAAAAAGCAGCGGTGGCCCCACAATTGATTTTTAATCAGCAACTGGATGCCTGGCTGACACTGTTTTTTGTGCTCATGCTGTGGGTGGTGGTGTTGGATATGCTGCGTATGAGTCGGCGTAAATTGGCTGGCCTGGCTGTGTTGCCAGACAGCGAAGCGGCTTATGTGGCAAGTAGATTGATTTAAAAAGGATTAGCGATGCGCAAATTAATCAGTGTTTGGCAACGTGTTCGGCAATTGTCTGGTGATGATGCTTATGAGCGTTATCTGGCGCATTATGCCGAGCATCACGCGCAGGCGAATGCGGCGCCACCCTTGAGTCGCGCCGCCTTTTTCAAGCAATGGCAAGATCAACAATGGACGGGAGTCAAGCGATGCTGTTAACAGAAGGCGATATTTCACGCATCATTGAAATGGCATGGGAAGACCGCACGCCATTTGAGGCAATCAAACATCAATTTGGCCTCGGCCAGGCAGAAGTGATTGTGCTGATGCGTCAGCAGTTAAAATCTGGCGCATTTATTTCATGGCGCAAACGGACGCGCGGGCAACAGACCAAACATGCGGCTTTGCGTAGTTCCGCCGTCAACCGACACTGTTCATCCTTTCAGCACAAACAAGTGCGGCCTTAGCATTTTTTATCGCCCGCGCCGAATGTAACAAACCTGTTTCAGGCGCGCAGGCGGCTGCGGATTCAGTTAAAATAAGATTTTAACGACTGTCCTAGTATTTCTCATGCCTAAATACCGTTCTCACACGACGACCCAGGGTCGTAACATGGCTGGTGCTCGCGCGTTATGGCGTGCCACCGGCATGAAAGATGAAGATTTCTCCAAGCCGATTATCGCGGTGGCTAACTCGTTTACCCAGTTTGTGCCTGGCCATGTCCATTTAAAAGACATGGGGCAACTGGTTGCGCGCGAGATCGAGAAGGCTGGCGGCGTCGCCAAAGAGTTTAATACCATTGCCGTGGATGACGGCATTGCCATGGGCCATAGCGGCATGCTGTATAGCTTGCCTAGCCGCGACCTGATTGCGGATAGCGTGGAATACATGGTCAATGCACACTGTGCCGATGCGCTGGTGTGTATTTCAAACTGCGACAAAATTACGCCTGGCATGCTGATGGCAGCCTTGCGCCTGAATATTCCAGTGGTGTTTGTGTCTGGTGGCCCAATGGAAGCCGGCAAAGTGAACTGGAATGGCGAAGTGCGCAAGCTGGACTTGGTGGATGCCATGGTGGAAGCTGCTGATAGTCATGTCAGTGATGCTGAAGTGGCTGAAATCGAGCGCTCTGCTTGCCCAACCTGTGGTTCTTGCTCTGGCATGTTTACTGCCAACTCGATGAACTGCCTGACAGAAGCCTTAGGTTTAAGCTTGCCAGGCAATGGCTCAACCCTGGCGACACACGCTGCGCGTAAGCAATTGTTTTTGCAAGCAGGTCGCTTGATCGTTGAGCTGGCCAAGCGTCATTATGAGCAAGATGATTACAGTGTCTTGCCACGCAGTATTGCCACCATGCAGGCATTTGAAAATGCCATGAGCCTGGATGTGGCCATGGGCGGTTCAACCAATACCGTGCTGCATTTGCTGGCCGCTGCGCATGAGGCGGGGGTGGATTTCACCATGAAAGACATCGACCGTATTTCACGCCAAGTGCCTTGCGTGTCTAAAGTGGCGCCTGCCACCAGCAAATATCACATGGAAGACGTGCACCGTGCCGGGGGCGTGATGGGTATTCTGGCAGAGCTGAATCGTGCCGGTGTCATCCATACTGAAGTGCCAACCGTTCATAGTCCTAGTATGGGGGATGCATTGGCTAAATGGGATATCGTCACCACGCAAGATGAAGAGGTGAAAAAATTCTTCCGCGCCGCGCCTGGTGGCATTGCTACGACCATTGCATTCAGTCAAAGCATGTTATGGCCAACCTTGGATGATGACCGCGAAAATGGTTGTATCCGTAACAAGGCACATGCTTATTCACAAGATGGTGGTTTGGCCGTACTTTACGGCAATATTGCGCTGGATGGCTGTATTGTTAAAACCGCTGGTGTGGATGACAGTATCCTCAAATTTAACGGTCGTGCCCGCGTGTTTGAAAGTCAGGATGCGGCAGTCGACAGTATTTTGAATGATGAGGTTGTCGCCGGGGATGTGGTGGTGATTCGCTACGAAGGCCCGCGTGGTGGCCCTGGCATGCAAGAGATGCTGTATCCCACCTCGTACCTGAAGTCTAAAGGCCTGGGCAAAGCCTGTGCCTTGCTGACCGATGGCCGTTTTTCAGGCGGCACCTCTGGGTTGAGTATCGGCCATGCCTCACCAGAAGCGGCCGAAGGCGGCGCGATTGGCCTGGTGCAAGAGGGCGATACCATTGAGATTGATATCCCTAACCGCACCATACACCTGGTGATTACTGACGAGGAAATGGCGCACCGCCGTGGCCAGATGGAGGCCAAAGGCCGTGATGCCTGGAAACCATTAAACCGTGAGCGTGTGGTTTCGCCAGCCTTGCGTGCGTATGCAGCCATGAGTACCAGCGCTGCCAAAGGTGCGGTGCGTGATGTGTCACAGATTGAGAGAGGGAAATAATGAGCGACGAATGTAGTGTCCTGGCCAAGACGATGGAGATGACCAAGCGCATGACTTTGCATGCGCATGTCACCCAGTGGCAGGATGAAAATGGCTTGCAGTACCTGGAAATTGATAATCCGCTGGCCACAGGCAAAATTGCCCTGCAAGGCGCGCATGTCATGCAGTGGCAACCTAAATTCCTGTCGAATCCGGTGCTATGGTTGTCCAGCAATGCACGCTATGTCAAAGGTCGCTCTATCCGTGGTGGCACACCGATTTGCTGGCCATGGTTTGGTGCACACCCGACTGACAGCACCTTGTGTCCACACGGCTTTGCGCGTGTGATTCCATGGCGCGTGATGGATATTGATGCCACGCCGACCGGCGCGACGCGCATCATTCTCGAAATGCAGCAAACACCGGAAGCGCAGCGCCAGCTGTCTTACCCGTATGAGCTGACGTTGACGATTACCATAGGCCGTCGTTTGCGGATTGACCTGGCGACGACCAACCTGGCTGAGCATCCGTTTGTGATCAGTGAAGCGTTCCACACTTACTTTAATGTCAGTGATTTATCCAACGTTAAAATCACTGGCATGCAAGACCTGGTCTACCTGGATAAATTGCTCAAGTACGAGCGCAATGTAGAACACAATGCGCTGACATTTGACGGCAAAGAATACGACCGTGTCTATGTGCACCATAGCTCCGATTGTGCGATTCATGACAGCGGCTTTAACCGCATTATTCATGTCTCCAAATCCGGCAGTGATACCACCGTGGTATGGAATCCGGGCGCCGAAAAAGCCGGGGCCATGGGCGACATGGGCGTCGGTGAAGAGTGGCGCAAAACCATTTGTGTGGAAACCACCAACGCCATGGATAACATGGTGGTGATTAACCCGGGACGCAAGCATATCCTCAGCGCGGAATACTCGATCGAGACCTTGTAACGTTATTGTGACGTCTGTCAACCGTAGCGTTGCACGTGCGTTTTTAGCTTGTTGGCAAAACGCCAAACCGGTTGAAATTATATGAATCACCGTTGCTTTTCACGGTTTTTCTATTGTGGATTTTGTCTGGTCAGGTAATATGCCACATGCATGAGAATTGCATTACGGGGTTCTATTTGTTTAGAGGATATTCAAGGAGATCGCATGAAAGTTTTATTATCCGCAATCGCAGCAGCGACTTTGTTGATGGCAGGTTCAGCACACGCTGTTGATGCCGCTGCAGCTAAAGCATTGGCACAAAAAAGTGGTTGTTTGGCATGTCACAGTGTTGATGCAAAAGTATTAGGCCCTGCATACAAAGACGTTGCAGCAAAATACAAAGGCGACAAAACTGCTGAAGCTAAATTGATTGAAAAAGTGAAAAAAGGCGGTGCTGGTGTTTGGGGTAATATCCCTATGCCTGCAAACAGCCCACAAGTGAAAGACGAAGACATCAAGACCATCGTTGAGTGGGTATTGTCTTTGTAATTTCAGCCTTGCTGTGATTCAAAAAAGCCGACGCATGCGTCGGCTTTTTTATGGCTGCTTAGGCACGTAACTTACTGTGTCGTAACGAATAAACAAAGTAAAAAATCACGCCGATGATGGCCCAGGAGATAAAGCGGTGCCAGGTCTCTGCCGGTAAAAAAGACATCAGTGCTGCACATGAGAGGATGCCGCCAAGAGGAATCAAAGGATTAAAAGGATTCTTGAACGGCCGCGCCAGGTCAGGATGCGTTTTGCGTAAGCGCATGACACCAAAGCACACCATGATAAAACTGGCCAAGGTGCCAATATTGACGGTTTCCGCCAGCTCACCCAAGGGGATAAACCCCGCCACAATAGACACAACAACGCCGCACATGAGGATGATTTTGCTCGGTGTTTGCCGCTCTGGGTTGACTGCTGAAAAAACGGGCGAGATCAAACCGTCGCGGCTCATGGCAAACAGAATACGCGTCAGCCCATACAGTAACACCAGTAACACGGTAATCAGTCCAGCCAATACGCCAGTGGCAACCAGTGTCGAGGACCAGGTATACCCTAGCTTGGTCAGGGCATAAGCCACCGGAGACGAGGTGTTGAGCTCGGTGTAAGGGATTACGCCGGTGAGGGTGCCAGATACGATGATATAAATAATGGTGCAAAAGGTCAGTGAGGCGATCAGGCCAATGGGCAAGTCACGTTGTGGTTGCTGGCATTCCTCAGCCGCCGTCGACACGGCATCAAAGCCAAAATAAGCAAAAAACACCAGCGAGGCCCCGGCCAGTACGCCTATGTTTTTGCCATTGTCCAGCGTTTCAAACCAGCCGAAGGGCATAAACGGTTGCCAGTTGGCGGTGCTGATATGGCCGACAGATAAAGCCAGAAAAATCGCGATGGTCGATAACTTGATAATCACCATGATGTTATTGGCGCGGGCGCTTTCCTTGACGCCGACCATCAGCAATAAGGTCAAGATCCAGATAATGGCAAAGGCAGGCAAGTTGATGCTGCCACCTAGAATCGGTGCCTTGGTGAGGTGCTCGGGCAAATGCCAGCCGAGGTTACTCAAGGTGTTAACAAAATAGCCCGACCAGCCATTAGCCACTGCGGCGGCACCAACGCCATATTCCAGTAACAGCATCCAGCCCATCATCCAGGCCGCAAACTCACCAAATGCGACATAGCTATACCCGTAAGCGCTGCCGGAGCCACCAATCGAAGACGATAACTCGGCATATGAGAGCGCAGCAAAGCCCGCAGCGATGGCGGCAATAATGAATGAAAGGACGACGGCAGGACCAGATTGTGTGGCCGCGGCTATGCCGGTGAGCACGAAGATGCCAGTGCCGATGGCGCCGCCTATGCCTAGTAAGGCCAGGTCAAAGGCGGTTAAACATTTTTTGAGACCGGTGTGCGCATGTGCTTGGATTGGTTTTTTGCGCAATAATTGTTCTAACATTGATTGATTCTCCCCTTGTTTGCCTAGGGTAAAGCAATCGTTATACCAGCGTCAATGCTGGTGAGACGTTAGCTGGCGTAATGTTGCTGCAGTGTGGCAATCATGTAGCTATGGTCGAGCACGCCTGCGCTTTCGCGGATGCTATGCATGGCCCACATCGGGTTGCCGACATCGACCGTGGCGATGCCTAGCTGCGCGGCCATGATGGGGCCGATGGTGCTGCCGCAACCCAAGTCAGTGCGGTGTGCATACTGCTGGTGCGGCACCTTGGCCTGCTCGCACAATTGGATAAAGCGCACCGCAGTGACGGCATTGGTGCTGTAACGCTGGTTGGCGTTGGTTTTGATCACCGGGCCCTGGTTGATGTGAACATGGTGGCATGGCTCATAACTACCAGCGTGGTTAGGGTGAAACGCATGCGCCATGTCGGCACTGATAAAAAAGCTATTGGCGAAGCTGCGCAGTTGATCTTCTTGCGTCAGGCCTGAAGATAGGCAGATGCGATTGATCACATCCAGCAAAAAACTGCCGCCTGCGCCGGTGGCACTTTCAGAGCCGACTTCTTCATGGTCGAATAAGGCGCAAATGGTGGTCGCTGCGGGTTTTGAATTGTGGATTAATGCCTCAAGCGCGGCGTGGCAAGAGGCCAGGTTGTCCAACTGACTATTGGCGATGAACTCTTGTGCTATCCCCCAGAAACTGCCTTTTTGGGTGTCATAGAGTGCCAGATCCCAACCGGCGATGGCTTCTGCTGGTACGGCCAGTTTTCCGGCAAGGGTCTCTGTCAGTAATTGTTTGGCGACGGCGGTATTGGCGGCATGGCCAAAAATCAATGGCAAACCGGTTTGCTTGTTCAGCACCAGGCCTTTGTCGTTGACTTCGCGGTTCATGTGGATGGCCAGGTTTGGCAGGCGCGCAATCGGCTGGTCTAGCCGCACCAGGCGCGTTTCCAGGCCTTGGGCGCCACGTATCACCACACGTCCGGCCAGGCTTAAGTCGCGGTCGGTAAATGTGGCCAAAATCGGGCCGCCATACACCTCGACGCCTAGTTGCGCTGTCCCTTCGGTGCTGTAGGCCGCTTGCGGTTTGAGGCGCAAGCCAGGGGAGTCGGTATGTGCGCCCACGATGCGAAAACCGCTATCGGCAATCCCTTGTTGGCCCAGGGTAAAAGCAATGATGGAGCCGCCATCACGCACCACAAAATATTTGCCGCCTTGTTTAAACTGCCAAGGCTCATTCTCACGCAGGTTTTTAAAGCCATGCGCCTTGAGTTGGTTGGCGACAGCTTCAACCGCGTGCCACGGGCTGGGGCTGTGATCAATAAAGTCCAGCAGGGCTTGCGCGTGTTGTCTGGCTTCTATTGAAATTTGCATGCTTACACCCAGTCTTTCTCAATCAAAAAGTCGCTATACAGTTTGGCTTCTGCACTGTTGGCTTCCGGGCTCCAGTCATAGCGCCATTTCACAATCGGCGGCATGGAGAGCAAAATGGACTCGGTGCGGCCATTGGATTGCAGGCCGAAAATGGTGCCACGGTCAAAAATCAGGTTGAATTCGACATAACGGCCACGGCGATAAGCCTGGAAGTCACGCTCGCGTTCGCCATAAGCGGTGTCCTTGCGACGTTGCACAATCGGCAAATAGGCATTGATAAAAGCATCGCCAATCGCACGTTGCAGGGCAAAGCTTTTCTCAAAGCCTAATTCACTAAAGTCATCAAAAAACACGCCGCCAATGCCGCGTGGCTCTTTGCGATGCTTGAGATAAAAATATTCGTCGCAGTGTTTTTTAAACGCTGGATAATATCCAGCGCCAAACGGTGCTAACGCCTCTTTGTTCACGCGGTGAAAGTGGATGCAGTCATCCTCAAACCCATAATAAGGCGTGAGGTCCATGCCGCCGCCAAACCACCAGATATCCTCTTCGCCTGCGTGCTGGGCTTTGGCGACAAAAAAGCGCACATTCATATGTACCGTCGGCACATAAGGGTTGTGCGGGTGAAACACCAGCGAGACGCCCATCGCTTCCCAAGGCCTGCCTGCGGCCTCGGGGTGGGCGATACTGGCAGCCGGGGGTAGTTTATTGCCAAGTACGTGTGAAAAACCAACGCCGGCGCGCTCAAACACGTTGCCGCCTTCGAGCAGGCAAGAGTTGCCACCACCGCCTTCAGGCCGTTGCCAGCTGTCTTGCAAAAAGTTTTTGCCGTCAACAAGCTCGACGGCTTCTACAATGCGTGCCTGCAACCCTTGCAGGAAGTCAAACACGGCTTGAGGCTGGATCTGGTCTGTCATGGTCGTGAGTGCTAATGGCGCTTAGTTTTTGATGGCGCGGTAGCCAATGTCTTTACGGTATTGTGCGCCGTCGAACTGGATCTGCTCGAGCACTTTATAAGCTTGCTGTTGCGCGAATTTAACCGTTTCACCTAAGGCAGTCACGCACAATACGCGGCCACCACTGGTCACCACTTTGCCATCTTTGAGTGTGGTGCCGGCATGGAACACATGGCCGTCTTGCACGTCTTTTGGCAAGCCGGTAATTTCGTCACCCAGTCTAGGGCTATCTGGGTAGTTGGCGCTCGCCATCACTACGCCCAAGGCAAAGCGCCAATCCCATTCGGCTTTGGCTTGGTCTAATGTGCCGTTCACGGCATGTTCGGCCAGTTCAACCAGGTCTGATTTCAGGCGCATCATAATCGGTTGCGTTTCCGGATCACCCATGCGGCAATTGAATTCCAGTGTTTTGACCTCGCCGCTTGGGCTAATCATTAAACCGGCATACAAAAAGCCGGTATAAGGAATACCGTCTTTGGCCATGCCTTCAACGGTAGGCACGATGATTTCGCGCATGGCTTTGGCGTGAATCTCTGGCGTGACCACCGGGGCTGGCGAATAAGCCCCCATGCCGCCGGTGTTCGGGCCCTGGTCGGCATCGAGCAGGCGTTTGTGGTCTTGGCTGGTTGCTAAAGGCAAAATGTTTTTACCATCCACCATGACCATAAAGCTGGCTTCTTCACCGGTTAAAAACTCTTCTATTACCACACGGGCACCAGCATCGCCCAGTTTGTTGTCGGACAACATAGCGTCAACGGCGGTATGGGCTTCTTCCAGCGTCATGGCGACGACGACGCCTTTACCCGCAGCGAGGCCGTCGGCTTTGATCACAATCGGTGCGCCATTAGCGTCGATGTAAGCGTGGGCTTCTGCGGCATCGCTAAAGGTTTGGTATTTAGCGGTAGGAATATTGTGGCGCACCATAAACGCCTTGGCGAAGTCTTTGGAGCTTTCCAGCTGTGCTGCCGCCTTGGTCGGGCCAAAGATTTTTAAATCTGCGGCGCGAAAAGCATCGACCACGCCTTGTGATAGTGGCGCTTCCGGGCCAACGATGGTCAGCGCGATTTGCTCGTCCTCGGCAAACTTCACCAGTTCATCAATTTTGGTGATCGGCACGTTGACCATGTCCGGGTTGGTGGCTGTGCCCGCGTTACCAGGCGCGACATAGACGCGGCTCACCTCTTTATTTTGTGCTACCTTCCATGCCAACGCGTGCTCGCGGCCGCCGCTACCAATCACTAAAATTTTCATATTTATCACATGCCTAAAGTTATAGCCACAGAGGGCACAGAGGGCACAGAGTAGACATACAGCCAGTGGTCTTTTTTGCTAGCTGCAGCTCTCTGTGTCCTCTGTGATCTCTGTGGCAATTAGAATCATTAATGTCTAAAGTGACGAATGCCCGTCACTACCATGGCCAAACCACGTTCGTCCGCCGCGGCGATGACTTCTTCGTCGCGCATGCTACCGCCCGGGTGGATGACGCAGCTGGCACCGGCATCGGCCAACACATCGACGCCATCACGGAACGGGAAGAAGGCATCAGAGGCGACTACAGAGCCTTGCAAACTCAGGCCCGCATTTTGTGCCTTGATAGCGGCGATTTTGGTGCTGTCGACACGGCTCATCTGCCCTGCGCCTACGCCCAGGGTCATGCCATTTCCACAAAACACAATGGCGTTAGATTTCACATATTTGGCGACGTTCCAGGCAAACAGCAGGTCTTGCATTTGTGCTGGGGTCGGTTGGAGTTTGGTGACGATTTTGAGATCAGCCAGTTGCATCTCATGGTTGTCGGCAGATTGCAGCAAAATACCTGAACCAACGCGTTTGGAGTCGACGGCATTGCGGCCTTGCTCCCAGGCAGTGTTGCCGCCCTGTGGTAAAGCGATTTTCAATACGCGCACATTGGCTTTGGCTGTGAAAATAGCCAGCGCTTCTGGCGTAAAGTCAGGCGCAATCAATACTTCTACAAACTGCTTGCTCACGGCTTCAGCTGCGGCGCCATCCAGTGTGCCATTAAACGCAATAATGCCGCCAAAGGCTGAGGTTGGGTCGGTTTTGAGTGCTTTGCTGTAGGCTTCCAGCGCATTGGCGCCTAGCGCAACGCCGCAAGGATTGGCGTGTTTGACGATGACACATGCCGGGCCGGTGAAAGATTTGACGGCTTCCCAGGCGGCATCGGCATCGGCGATGTTGTTATAGCTGAGCTCTTTGCCTTGCAGTTGTTGCGCAGTGGCCAGGCTGCCAGGGGCTGGGTACACATCGCGGTAAAAAGCCGCTTGCTGGTGGCTGTTTTCGCCGTAGCGCAGGTCTTGTACTTTGACAAAACTGCTGTTCATCTGGCCTGGGAACTGGCTCATGACCGGTTTGCCAGCCGTTTCAGTTTCGGCAAAGTCGATGGCGGACAGGTAGTTGCTGATGGCCGCGTCGTATTGCGCAATGCGGTTAAAGGCAGCAACAGACAGTTTAAAGCGCGTCGCTTTTGAAACCGCACCGTTGTTGGCTTGCAATTCATTCACCACTTCAACGTATTGCGCCGCGTCGGTCAATACTGCTACGTCATTCCAGTTTTTAGCGGCCGAGCGCACCATGGCCGGGCCGCCAATGTCGATATTCTCAATGGCGTCTTCCAAGGTACAGTTGGCTTTGGCCACCGTCGCTTCAAATGGATACAGGTTTACTGCCAGCAAGTCGATGTTTTCGATGCCATATTGCTGCATGGCAGCCACGTGTTCAGGCAAATCACGGCGGCCCAGTAAGCCACCATGCACTTTCGGATGCAGGGTTTTGACGCGGCCGTCCAGCATTTCTGGAAAACCAGTAAAGTCGCTGACTTCTTTGACCGGAATCTGGTGGTCGCGGAACAGTTTGGCGGTGCCGCCCGTAGAAAGGATTTCTACACCAAGCTGGTGTAGGGATTGTGCCAGTTCGAGCACACCGGTTTTATCGGAGACACTGATAAGCGCGCGTTTAATCGTCATAATGAATAGAGTGGAGTTGCGTGATAAAGAAAATGAAAAGGTCCGATGAGTCAGCTCATCAGACCCGGTTTAGTCTATTCGAGGCCGTAGGCGGCCATTTTTTTTCTCAAGGTATTGCGGTTAATGCCCATCATGTCTGCGGCTTTGCTTTGGTTGCCGCCGACTTTGTTGAGGACGTATTCCAGCATCGGTTTTTCAACGCAACCTAACACCATGTCGTAAATGGCATGCGGCGGTTGTCCGTCCAGGTGGGTGAAATAATCGTCCAGTGACTCGCGCACGGCGAGGCTCAGTTTGCTATCGGTCTGCATTATGCCGCCAACTCCTCATTGCCATTGTTTTCGCTATCAGCGTCGTCGTTGTCGACATAGACCAGGCGGTCATTCTTCGCTTTGAGTTCGGCAAAAAAGTCGTTAATGGCCTGCAATTGCAACTCTATCGTTTGCAGAGTATTCATGTTGTGGCGAAAAGCCGCAGAGCCAGATAAGCCTTTGGTGTACCAGGAAATATGTTTACGGGCGACACGCATGCCGGTCAAGTCACCATAAAAATCATATAAATCATGCAGATGCTCTAGCATGACTTGGTGAATTTCATCGACAGTGGGCGGCAGCATATGCTCGCCAGTGGCTAAAAAGTATTCGGTTTCACGAAAAATCCAAGGGCGGCCTTGCGCGGCACGGCCAATCATGACCGCATCGGCCTGAGTGTAATCAAGTACAAATTTGGCTTTTTCCGGCGTGGTGATGTCGCCGTTGGCGATGAGGGGAATGTTAATCGCCTGTTTGACGGCGGCAATGGTGTCGTATTCTGCGTCACCATGATATAGGTCGTTACGCGTGCGGCCATGAATGGTCAGTGCCTGCACGCCAAGGTCTTCCGCCATTCTGGCAATTTGAATTGCGTTTTTGTTTTGTCTGTCCCAGCCGGTGCGAATCTTGAGTGTGACTGGCACATCTACTGCATTGACTACCGCCCTGAGGATTTGTGATACCAGTGGCTCGTCACGCAGCAAGGCAGAGCCTGCCATCACATTACAGATTTTTTTGGCTGGACAGCCCATGTTGATATCAATGATTTGTGCACCATTGTCGACATTGTGTTTGGCCGCTTCAGCCATCATCGCTGGTTCTGCCCCGGCAATTTGTACCGAGATCGGGCTGACTTCGCCCTCGTGGTTGGCGCGGCGCTTGGTTTTTTCACTGCCATATAACAAAGAGTTGGAGGTGACCATCTCTGAGACGGCGAGGCCTGCGCCCATTTTTTTGCACAGCATGCGGAAAGGGCGATCAGTGACCCCCGCCATAGGCGCGACCACTAGATTGTTTTTCAGAATGTGTGAACCAATTTGCATGTGATTGAAAAAACAGTGAAAAAGACCGACTATTTTAACTGCAAATCACGCTTCAGGGAATCCGTAATAAGAATTATTGCTTATTTTTTACGCAGGTTGATATGTGTGTCTATCAGTTGCAACGCACGGTCGCGGAATAAAGTGCCTTCGGTATCCTTCACCCACATATGTAACAAGCCGGAGAAAAACAGGTGGGTGTCCATTGCCAGTTCGGCAGCAGAAAGTTGCGTACCCACTTGGCCAATTTCTTGCGCTTTGGCATAGGCCTGTTCCAATTTGTGCACCAGTCCGCTACAGTTACTTAAAATAGACTTGAGTACATCGGCAAATTCGTCGACATATTCGCATTTAGTCATCATCACTTCATAGGTGGCGCGTGTTGTCTGGTCGTTGTCGAGAATCTGGATGGTGCTGGCCAGATGCTTGCGGATGCGGCCTAGTGGGTCTATCGTCGATTCGTCGGCGTTGCCAAGCAAGGTATCATCCATGCGGTCAATCAGCGGGAGATAAACCTCTTCGCGCATGGCATGAAATAGCTCGGCCTTGTTTTGAAAGTGCCAATAAACGGCGCCACGCGTGACACTGGCGTGGGTGGCAATTTGTTCCAGGCTGGTGCGGCTCACCCCTTTTTGCAGGAACATCTCCCGCGCCGCATCAATAATGCGTTGGCGGGTGATTGCAGCATCTTCTTTGGTTTTACGTACCATCAGTTTCTATCGCTCGTTTAAGATTCATTAAAGTTTCTTGTATGTCTGGTATTTTACCAGTTGGTACGGGTGCGCTGTTTTAGATGGTTAAATCCGCAACTTTTTTGCAAAACCCATTTACATACATTCGTGTTTGTATATAATATACATCCAAGATTGTATGTAATCAAGTCTATTTTAAAAATTTTTAGAGGATAACATGTTGATTTCACAGACTATCCAGCCTCGTCGTACGCTGCTTGTGCTTGCTTTAGGCGTTATATTGAGTGCTTGCGGAAAATCATCCAGCGAACAAACCCCTGCGGCAGGCGGCATGCCAGCGATGCCTGTGACGGCACAAACAGTCACGGCAGAAACTGTGCCGGTGCAAACCGAAGTGGTTGCGCAAACGGAAGGCGCCAAACAAATTGAAGTGCGTCCGCGCGTAGGCGGCATCGTCTTGAAACGTTTGTATCAAGAAGGCGAGCCGGTGAAAGCCGGTCAGGATATGTTCCTGATTGACCCGATGCCTTTTCAATTACAAGTTGAACAAGCCAGGGCGCTGATTGCACAGCAAAAAGCCCGTATTGAACAAACGGCGCGCGAAGCGCTGCGTCTAAAAGGCTTGCTGGAGACAAAATCGATCAGTCAGCGCGAGTATGACAATGCAGTCTCTGATAACTCGGTGGCGGCAGCAACGTTGCTGCAATATCAGGCACAGCTGCGTGAAGCTGAACTGAATTTGTCTTACACCCATGTGAAAGCGCCAGAAAGCGGCATCGCCGGACGGTTTGTGTTGTCTGAAGGCGCGCTGGCCAGTGCGAACACCACCTTGCTAAGCACCATTGTGCAAGTCTCGCCTATTTGGGTGCGTTTCAGTTTGTCTGAATCTGACCTGCTGACATTAGGCGGGCATTTGACGCCAGGGCGGGTGCAGGATGTAAAACTGATTTTGGGTGACAACAGCGAGTATCCACAATCAGGCAAAATCAACTTTTCTGCCAGCCAGATTGATCCGGCATTGGGCACGCAACAGTTACGGGCTGAGTTTCAGAACCCTGACCGTGCATTGCTGCCAGGGCAGTTTGTGCGTGTGCGTTTAGTCACAGGCAAGCGCGATGGTGTCTTCCTGATTCCGCAAACAGCGGTACTGACGGGGCAACAAGGTAAATTTATCTTTGTGGCAGAAAAAGACAAAGAAGGCAAAACCGTGGCAGCCGTACGGCCGATTGTGGCAGGTGGCTGGTTTAACGATCGCTGGATTGTGCTGGATGGCTTGAAAGCGGGTGATCAGGTGATTGTCGATAACCTGATTAAAGTCCGCCCGGGTGCGCCAGTCGCACCGCATGCGGCAGACGCGGCGCCTGCTGCGGCTCCTGCAGCCAAAAGCTAATTGGCACCACGTTTAAGTTTGTTTTGATTTAATCATGTTATCTGGGGCCTGAGTTTACGATTCAGGCCCGTCTCAGGAAAAACGATATGACCCGATTTTTTATCACACGGCCGATTTTTGCCAGCGTGCTGTCTATCATCATCGTGTTGGCAGGGTTGGCAGCGGCATTTAAATTGCCGATTGCACAATATCCGCAAATTGCGCCGCCAACCGTGTTGATTACTGCCAGCTACCCTGGCGCCAGTGCTGAAACACTGTCTAAAACTGTGGCAGCACCGATTGAAGAGCAGTTAAGCGGGGTGGAAAACCTGCTGTACTTTAACTCTAGCTCAGACAGTAGCGGCACGTTAACCATTACCGCCACGTTTGATATTGGCACCAATGTTGACCAGGCGACGTTTAACGTCAGCAACCGCGTCAATATTGCCTTGCCGCGTTTGCCAGAAGATGTGCGCCGAACCGGCGTGGTGGTGCAAAAGCGCTCCAACGACATTTTGCTGGTGGTGATGCTGATCTCGAAGAAAAAAGAGCATGACCGTTTGTTCTTGAGTAACTACGCCACGCTGAATGTGCTGGATGAGTTTAAACGCATCAAGGGCGTCGGCGATGTCACCATTTTTGGTGGCCAGGATTACTCCATGCGCGTGTGGTTGCGTCCTGACCGTATGGCGCAACTGGGCGTGTCCACCAGTGATATTTCTGCTGCCATCGGCGCGCAAAACGCGCAGTATGCAGCGGGTAAAATTGGTGCTGAGCCAGCCACGCCTAACCAGCAACTGGCGTTTACCGTGACTGCTAAAGGCCGCTTAATCGAGCCAGAAGAGTTCGGTAACATTATTATTCGTGCACAAGGCCCTAACGGTGTGCTGCGTCTGAAAGATGTGGCGCGCATTGAGTTGGGTGCACAAACTTACAACGTGGCGTCTGCACTCAATGGTCAGCCCGGCGTCGCCTTGCCTATCTTTTTGCAAACGGGGGCTAACGCGCTCGAAACCGCTGAAGCCATCAAGGCCAAAGTGGACGAGTTGAAGCTCAAGTTTCCAGAAGGCATGGACTACAACATTCCTTACGACACCAGTGACTTTGTGAAAGCGACCATCAAAGAGGTGTTTCATACCTTTGGGGAAGCGCTGATTCTGGTGGTGTTGGTGGTGTTCCTGTTCCTGCAAAGCTGGCGCGCGACCCTGATTCCGATGATTGCGGTGCCAATTTCAATTATTGGTACGTTTGCCGGATTGTATCTATTCGGTTTTTCTATCAACCTGCTAACGCTGTTTGCCATGATTCTGGCGATTGGTATTGTGGTGGATGACGCGATTGTGGTGCTGGAAAACACCGAGCGCCTGATGAAGGAAGAAAACCTCAATCCTTTGCATGCGGCGATCAAGTCGATCGCCCAGGTACAAGCGGCGGTGGTGGCGATTGTGCTGGTGTTGTGTGCGGTGTTCGTGCCGGTGGCTTTCCAGGGCGGTATTGCCGGTGAGCTGTATCGCCAGTTTGCGGTGACCGTCGCCATTTCAGTGGTGATTTCAGGCGTGGTGGCGTTGACGCTGACGCCAGCACTATGCGCGATGATTTTGAAAAACGGCCACCATGAGAACGCTTTTTTCAAAAAATTCAACCAGGGCTTTAATCGCTTGACTAACCTGTACACCGGCACCGTGAACCTGACGCTGCATCACAAGGTGATTGGTGCCGTCGTATTTGGTGCCATGGTGGTGGTGATGATTTTCCTGTTCCGTGCCGTGCCGGGTGGCTTTGTGCCGCCAGAAGATCAGGGCTACGTGATCAGTATTGTGGTGATGCCGGATGGCGCGACCTTGAAGCGCACCTCGCAAACCACAGAAAATATCCGCGCGGCTGTTGCGAAAGACCCGGCCACTGCGCATGAGTTTGCAGTGAACGGCTTTGAGTTGCTGACCGGCGCTAACAAAACCAATGCGGCGACCATGTTTGTGCGAATGACCGATTGGGATAAGCGCACAACCAATGCTGACCAGATGGTGGGCAAGCTGATTGGTATCGGCATGAGCCAGCCAGATGGCATGGGTTTTGCCGTGAACCCACCTGCGATTAGCGGTTTGGGCTCTGCCGGTGGTTTTGAGGTTTATGTACAAAGCCATGGCGATACCGATCCGATCAAGCTGGCGCAAGTCATGAATAACTTTATGGATGCGATGCGTGCCAATCCGCAACTGACTGGGATTAACAGCTTTTTCCGTCCAACGGTGCCACAGCTATTTATTGAGGTGGACGAAGCCAAGGCATTGTCACAAAACGTGAAGATTGCGGATATTTACGCCACCTTGCAAAGCACCATGGGCTCGCTCTACGTCAACGACTTTAACCGTAGCGGCCGCACTTATCGCGTGCAGTTACAGGCTGAAGCTGATTACCGCATGAAGCCTGAGGACTTGGGCAAAGTGTATGTACGCAGCCAACCAACGGCAGAGAGTCCGGATGGCAATATGATCCCGATGTCTGCGTTGGCGAAAGTCAGCAATATCGTCGGTGCTGAGCAATTAGAGCGTTACAACGGTCTGCTGTCTGCCAAGGTATTTGGTAGCGGTGCGCCTGGTGTGAGCTCGGGTGACGCGATCAAACTGGTGGAAAAAATTGCCAAAGAAAACCTGCCAGACGGCTACCAGATTGCCTGGACTGGTCAGGCTTATCAGGAAAGACGTACCGGCTCTGCGGCATTAGTCGCGTTCGGGTTCGCCACCATCATGGTATTCCTGATTTTGGCTGCACAGTTTGAAACCTGGGCCTTGCCGTTGGCGGTGATTATGGCGATTCCGTTTGCGATGACGGGAGCCTTGATCGCAGTGCTGACACGTGGCATGAACAACGACATTTACTTCCAAATCGGGCTGATCACGCTGATTGGTTTGGCGGCGAAAAACGCGATTCTGATCGTGGAGTTTGCCTCGCAAAAAATGGAAGAAGGCATGCCGTTGGCTGAAGCGGCACTGGAAGCTGCCCGTCTGCGTTTCAGACCGATTGTGATGACATCGATGGCGTTTATGCTGGGCATTATTCCGCTGGTATTCGCCACCGGTGCCGGTGCGGCAGCGCGTCAGTCTATGGGGACCGGTGTGTTTGGCGGTATGCTGCTGGCAACCTTTATTGCCACCATCTTTATCCCGTTGTTCTTTACCTGGCTGACCAATGAGAAAAAAGTGCGTCACCATGGGCATATTGTAGAAGAGGAATCGGTATGAAACCGACAATGAAGTTTGCATTAAAACCATTACAGCAGTCGTTGCTGCTGGGGCTGCTGACCTTGTCTATGGCAGGTTGCCAGATGCTGGGTGATTTGTATTCACGTCCGGCGCCACAGCTGCCAGAAAAATATGACTCGGCCAATGCTGGTTTGTCTAACGCGGCGCAGCAAGTCGCCTTGCAACAATGGTGGACGCTGTTTAATGACAGCCAGTTGAACCAGTTGATAGACACCGCGCTGGTTAAAAACAATAACGTGCAACTGGCCGTGGCACGAATTGAAGAAGCCGATGCCCAGATGCGTGAAGTTGGCGGCAACCTGCTGCCTACCGTCACCGCCACTGGTTCAGGATTGCGTAACCGTGTGACTGAATCAGGGGTGTTTCCGGTGTTTGGCAACAACCCGCGTAAAACCTACAAAATCGGCTTAAACGGTAGTTATGAGCTGGACCTCTGGGGCAAACTACGTCGCGCTAACGAAGCGGCACGTGCGCAACTGCTGGCAACACAATATGCCAAAGAATCGGTGACCTGGTCATTGTCCAGCCTGGTGGCGAACAATTACCTTGCGATACGCAGTCTGGATGCCCAGTTGCGCGTGAATGAGCAAAACCTGACCACCGCACAAGAAAGCCTGGACCTGGCGAAGCGCCGGGTGGAAGGCGGGGTGGCAACTGTGCTGGATGCGCATCAGGCAGAGCTGGTGGTGACGACCTTGCAAACGCAGATCGTAGACCTGAAAAGATTGCGCGCCTTGAGTGAGCATCAGCTAGGTTTGCTGACCAACGACCTGGGCTTGAAGATTGCGCCAGGCGACCTGATGGCGATTCCAACACCGCCAATCGTGCCGACCGGCCTGCCTTCAGAGCTGATGGAAGCACGTCCTGATGTACGCCAGGCGGAGCAGGATATGGTCTCCGCCAATGCCAATATTGCCGTGGCCAGAGCAGCGTTTTACCCGAGCATTTCGCTCTCAACCACTTACGGTGGTGAAAGTATCGCGTTGAATAACTTGCTCAAATCGCCCGCCCGCGTTTGGTCACTTGGTTTTGATGTTAACCTGCCAATTTTTAACGGCGGGCGCCTGAATGCGCGATTGGATCAAGCCACTGCGCAACAGAAGCAAATGGTCGCGACCTATCAAAATACTCTGCAAACGGCGTTTACCGAAGTGAGCGATGCACTCAATAACGTGCAGCAATACCGCGAACAGGAGGTGTTGGCAGAGTCCAAAGAAAAAACCACTGGCAATATTCTGCGTGTGGCTAAAAATCGCTACGAAGCAGGCTATACAAGCTATCTGGAAGTGCTGGATGCCCAGCGTAACCACAATGAGGCGACACAGGCTGTGGTGCAGAGCCGCCAGAATACCTTGACTGCCTCCGTGGATTTATTCAAGGCACTGGGTGGCGGCTGGAAGCCTGATAGCGTCACGGCCGAGGCTAACGCTAAAAAGTAATTGTTTAAGTTTTATGTGTGAGCTAACCGGGGTAACGAGCTATCGTTACCCCGGTTTTTTTATGGGCACAGCAAACTCGGCTGGCATTTTTAAGAGGCCTGCATGTAAGATGCTGGCATGACCACCCCTTCATTAAAGCATATCGCCTTTGCCAGCTTTATTGGCACCGCCATCGAGTTCTACGATTTTTATATTTATGCCATGGCCGCTGCGCTGGTGATCGGGCAGGTGTTTTTTCCTGCCAGTGACCCGGCTATGCAGTCCTTGAATGCACTGCTCACGTTTGGCTTGGCATTTATTGCACGCCCGGTGGGCGCGTTGCTGTTTGGCCATTTCGGTGACCGCATCGGTCGTAAATCGACGCTGGCTGCGTCTTTATTGGTGATGGGCAGCGCCACTTTTTTGATTGGTTTGCTGCCTGGTTACGCGAGTTGGGGTGTTTGGGCGCCGATTGTGCTTTGCCTGCTCAGGGTTGCACAGGGCATCGGCCTCGGTGGCGAATGGGCTGGGGCGGCGTTGCTGGCCACCGAGTATGCGCCCGCGCACAAACGTGGCTGGTATGGCATGTTTCCGCAACTGGGGCCGTCAATTGGGTTTTTACTGGCGACGCTGACCTTTCTGGGCCTGAGTTTGAGTTTAAGTGAGGCCCAGTTTGAGCAATGGGGCTGGCGCGTACCGTTTATCATCAGCGCGGCACTGGTCATGGTGGGTTTGTATGTCAGGTTTAAGCTGGCCGAAACGCCGGTATTTGCCCAAGCGCAATCAGCACAGCACTTACACCGCTGGCCGTTAAAAACACTGTTGCTGCAACATGGGCGCGCCATCGTACTGGGGGCGTTGGCCATGGGCGTGTGTTATCACCTGTTTTACACGGCAACAGTGTTTTGCCTGAGCTATGGCACACAAACCCTGCATATTGCGCGGCCCTTATTTTTAGGTTTGTTATGTGTGGCGGTGATGGGCATGGCACTCGCAACGCCGCTCGCGGCGTGGTGGGCAGACCGTATTGGCAGGCGGCCGGTGCTGATGATCGGGCAGGGGTTGGCGCTGTTGCTGGGATTTGCATTGGCCCCCTTGTTGGGCAGCGGTGAATGGTTATGGATATTGGTGTTTTTATTCTCGGCGCTGTTTTTGATGGGGGTGACGTTTGCCCCCATGGGCGCGTTTTTACCTGAGCAGTTTCCGGTAGCGGTACGCTACAGCGGTGCCGGTCTAAGCTATCAGTTGGGCGGTATTTTAGGCGCTTCTTTTGCACCTGCCATTGCGCAGTCTCTGGTGCAGCAAGGTGGTTTGCCCTGGGTCGGCGCCTATATGTCGCTGATGGCCGCCATCAGTCTGCTGGCGGTGTGGCAAATGTCATCGCCCGGGCAGCAAGACGCTGCGATGTAGCGCTGGCGAGCAGGTATAATGCAATTTTTTTCACGGTGACACGGCATGTTTACCCATCCTGGATTTAACCCCATCGCATTGCAAATCGGCAGTTTTGGTATCCACTGGTATGGACTGATGTACTTGGTCGGCTTTTTTGGCGGTTTGTGGTTGGGACAATATCAGGTCAAGCGCTTGCGCCAGCTCAATCCAGCCTCTCCCTGGCAGGAGCGTGACCCGGATGACATGCTGTTTTATATTGCGCTGGGCGTGGTGTTTGGTGGGCGCCTCGGCTATGTGCTGTTTTACCAACCTGCTTATTTTTTGCAGCATCCGCTGGAGATTTTTGCACTGTGGCAAGGCGGTATGTCGTTTCACGGTGGCTTTATTGGTGTCATGCTGGCCATGGCCCTGTTTGCGCGTAAGCGTGGCGTGATTTGGCTGCAACTGATGGATTTTGTCGCGCCTTTGGTGCCGATTGGCCTGGGGGCAGGGCGTTTGGGTAACTTTATCAATGGTGAGTTATGGGGCCGGCCGACCAACGCCGACTGGGGCATGGTGTTTCCTGCCGTTGACCACCTAGCGCGCCACCCGTCGCAATTGTATGAGTTCGCGCTGGAAGGCATCGTCCTGTTTGTGCTGTTGTGGACGTTTGCCGGTAAAAAACGCCCGATTGGTGCCGTCTCTGCGCTATTTTTGCTTGGGTATGGCAGCTTCAGGTTTATAGTCGAATTCACACGTGAGCCAGATAGCTTTTTAGGCTTGTTGTCACTGGGCTTAAGCATGGGGCAGTGGTTGTGTGTGCCCATGATTCTGGTCGGCATCGCCATGATGCGCTGGGCTTATCGCAAGCCTTAATTTGCCTTTAAGTCTGGCTGGGTCGCTAACTCCAGTGCACTCAGCCAGCGTATAGCATATTCACGCGGCTGCTGCACATCGCCGCACATCTCCAGGCTAGGCTGCAAACCGCCGCAAAAATCTGGTCGCTCGGGTTTGCCAAACAGTTTGCACCTGAATAAGGCGTCTAATTGTATGCAAGCAACGCCCGCCGGTTTGCCGTTCGGCATGCCAGGAATCGGGCTGGTGATTGAGGGCGCAATACAACACGCGCCACACTGCGGGCGGCAATCCATGGCCGTTTAAACGTCTACCCACGGGTAGCCGAGTGCCGATACCCCGGTTTTTAAATCCTGCATCGCCTGTTTGACCAATGCGCTTTCGCCTTTCATGCCAACTTCGGTGGTGCGACGCTGGTTGGTGCGCGGCAAACTGAACAGTTTCAGCGCCGGATAGCGGTTGAGCATGTCGTTCATTAAATCAATCAGGTCACTCTCGCCTGCCTCGGTGACCACAATCGATTGTTCCAGATAATCAGTGGCATGAAACAGGTGGCTGTAATAAGTCTCCAGCACCCATTCGACCATCGGGTGCGCCATTTCTGGAAAGCCCGGCACAAAATAATGCTGATTAAGGCTAAATCCCGCCACGCGGTTGACCGGGTTAGGGATCAGATCGCAGCCTTGCGGAAAGTCAGCCATCAACACGCGCTTGGGATAAGCCGCCTCGCCATACTGTGCTTCAATATTGGCCACCGCACCGGCATGGCGCTCAATACTCACCCCCGCTGCGGCCGCGGCACATTGCCGGGTATGATCATCTGGCGTCGCGCCTATGCCCCCAAAGCTAAACACCACATCGCCACGGGCCATGCTGGCCTTGAGGTGACTGGTGATCTGGTCGGGGATATCGCCAAGAAAATGCGCCCAGCTCAGTTGCAAACCGCGTGCTGACAGCAGCGAAATCACTTTACTTAAATGCGCGTCCTGGCGTTTGCCAGACAGGATTTCGTCGCCAATAATGTAAATACCAAATTGATACATAGTTAATTTGCGTAAATGTGTTTTGAAAGTGTTTTTCAAGGTCATCATAATACCAGCAGGAGCTGGTTAACATTAAGTTGCTATGACAGACACACAAAACTTAATCTAGCGCCATCTCGTCAGCGTCAAAGCAGTGACGCTACCCCAGACGAAGTCACTCTGTGTGATTGGATACAAGCCATTGACAAACTTTTTGTTTGATTTTGTGCATCCAGTAGGGTCCATTCTCCTCTATCGTTATGAGGGTTGGATCGTTGTTTTGTCATCTCTTATTGCCGCCGTTGCCTCTATTCTTGCCATGCATCTGGCCGACCAGGCCAAACAGTTCCAGTTAAAAAACGATCAACAGTTTGCCTTGCTGAGTGGCGCGATTGCTTTGGGCGCTGCGGTCTGGAGCATGCACTTTTTAGGCATGCTCGCATTCGAACTTTGCGTCACCGTCAAGTACGCGCCTGTGCCCACCCTGTTGTCGATTTTGCCTGCGTTTGTGGCCGCCTGGGCGGCGATGCGCTGGATCTCGCAAACGGAGCGTGGCGTTAAACATTTATGGCTAGGTGGCGCCATCATTGGCTTGGGTATCGGCGTGATGCACTACAGCGGTATGTTAGCCATGCGCACTGCTGCCGACATGACGTTTAAACCATGGTGGGTTGCCATGTCTGTGGTGGTGGCGGTGCTGTTGGCCGTGCTCGCTTTATGGTTTCGCCAGCAATGTGAGCGACTGCAACGCCTGCGTGTGTGGCGTCACGTGGTCAGCGGGGCGGTGATGGGTGCCGCCATTACCATCATGCATTATGTGGGCATGGCTGCCGCCACCTTTGTCGGCTTGGCCGAGTTTGCACAGCCTGTGCCGACGGTGGATCGCTGGTATCTGTCGACACTGGTCACCTTGGGCGCCATCACCTTGATTGGCGCGGTGATTGCGCAAAACATGATTGTCAGGCAACGTCAGCTCGCACGTGATTTGCAGTTCAAGGAACACCAAATGCGCGTGATCTTTCAAAATGCGATTGATGCCATTGTCATCACCGATGCCAAAGGCTTTATCCAAACGGTCAATCGCGCTTTTGAAGGCATGTTTGGCTATCAGGCGCAGCATCTTACCGGTAAACATATTTCAAAAATGATCCCAGACTGGAAGCAGTTAAATGCCTATGCCAAAAAACGCAGGCAACGGGATACGACTGAAAAAATGGTGGCCGAGCGTCAGGGATTCCATGCCGATGGACACGAAATCCCGCTCAGGATTGCCCTGACCAGAGTGGTTGAAAACGAGTCAACCTTTTGCATCAGTTTTTTGATGGATATGACCGCGTTTCACACCCAGCAAAACGCACTGGAAAAACTGCTGACCGAAGACCCACTGACTGGGCTGTTTAACCGGCGCGGCTTAATGAGCTTGATGCGCGGCATTGCCAGCGGCGCGCAGTCGCACAACGTCAACCGGGGCATGATTTTATTGTTTCTGGATTTGGATGGCTTTAAGTCGGTGAACGACACACTAGGGCATGCGGCTGGCGATGAGGTGTTAATCACCTTGTCGCAGCGTATTCCCGGCGTGCTACGTGAAGAGGATATGGTGTGCCGCTTTGGCGGCGACGAATTTGTGATTTTGCTAACGTTTACTGAGCATCCGAGGCTGCTTGCCAGCAAAATTGCCGATAAACTGATCGAGAGTATTCAGCAGCCTATCCGTTTGCAATCCGGACAAGAAATCACGGTGGGATGCAGCATAGGCGTAGCCTTTGCCTGGCCCAAAAAGAAAGAAGAAATTGAAGAGTTGCTAGAGAAAGCAGATGCTGCCATGTATCTGGCTAAAAAAAGCAATGCTGGAAAAGTCGTCTTTTCCAGCATTTAATACGTACACCTAGCGCTGTGATTAGGCTTTTCTGAGTAGACGTGAAATAAAAATCAGGAACACGGCACCTATCGTCGCGACGATAATACTGCCGACCACACCGCCGCTGGCACTCAAGCCCAATAAGCCAAACAGCCAGCCGCCGACGACCGCCCCGGCAATGCCCAAAATCAAATCCCAGATCAGGCCAAAGCCGTCACCTTTCATAATCAATCCAGCCAACCAACCGGCGATAATACCCACGATAATTGTCCAAAGCATGTGATTCTCCCTTGTTGTTGTGATGAAACCGTATGCTAACCAGAAACAGTGATGCGATCTGTCAGTGATTGCAGGAAAAGCCTGTCAGAAAAGACTGGCAAACCTCTTGTGCTGGCTTATTTTTTCAGCCCGACCAGTACCATGGCCACCCCGGCCACCAACACAATAATACTCAACGGCTGTGGCACCTCGACGTCTTTGGTAACTTCTGCACTGGCTTCCAGCGAGCCGATTTTGGCCACCGTTTCTTTACTCTCGTAACTAAAGCCTTTAAATACCAACCCAGTCGCGCCGAGTGCAACCAGAATAATCCCAATCATGAGTGACGACTTCATTGCCAATACTCCGTTTGTTAAAAATTTGATGTATTACCTTAACATAGGCTGCGGGTTTAATGCGCACTTTCCCAATTGTTGCCGCTACCTACCTCTGCCAGTAAGGGCACGTCCAGCGTGGCGACACTTTGCATCAGTTTGGGCAGGTTTTTCTGAATCACCGCCAATTCTGCATCCGGTACTTCCAGCACCAGTTCATCGTGTACCTGCATAATCAGTTTGGTTTGCAGTTTCTCGGCAGTCAGCCATTGGTCGACGGCAATCATGGCTAGTTTGATTAGGTCAGCGGCGGTGCCTTGCATGGGCGCGTTAATGGCGGCACGTTCGGCGCCGTTGCGACGTTGGACATTAGCGCTGTTGATTTCGGGTACCCACAGGCGGCGGCCAAAGTAGGTTTCTACGTAGCCTTGCTGTTTGGCCAGTGCGCGCGTGTTTTCCATGTAGGCTTTGACGCCGGGATAACGGGCAAAATAGCGTTCGATATAGTTGGCGGCGGCGCTGCGCTCGATATTGAGGTTTTGCGCCAGGCCGAAGGCGCTCATACCGTAAATCAGGCCGAAGTTAATCACCTTGGCATAGCGCCGCTGTTCGTTGTCGACGGCGTGACGCTCAACGCCAAAAATCTCTGCCGCGGTGGCGCGGTGAATGTCTTCGTTGTTGGCAAAGGCGCTCAGCATGCCTGCGTCTTGTGATAAATGCGCCATGATGCGTAATTCAATTTGCGAATAGTCAGCAGACACAATGTGCGCACCTGGCGGCGCGATAAAGGCTTCGCGGATACGGCGGCCCTCGGCCGTGCGCACGGGAATATTCTGCAAGTTCGGGTCTGAGCTCGCCAGGCGGCCAGTGATCGCCACGGCCTGGTTGTAGTTGGTATGCACGCGCCCGGTCTGCGCATTGATCATTTTTGGCAGTTTGTCGGTGTAGGTCGATTTTAGTTTGGCCAGGCTGCGGTGTTCCAGAATCACTTTAGGCAACGGGTAATCCAGCGCCAGTTCCTGCAACACATCTTCGTCAGTCGAGGGCGCCCCAGAAGGCGTTTTCTTTAACGGCTTGATGCCGAGTTTGCCAAACAGAATCTCTTGTAATTGCTTGGGGCTGCCAAGGTTAAACGGTTGCCCGGCCAGCTCGAATGCCTGTTTCTCAATCTCCATCAAGCGCAGGCCGATTTCATTGCTCTGACGGTTAAGCATATGGCAATCAATCAGCACGCCGTTGCGCTCTATGCGTTGCAGCACCTGCATGCTGGGCAATTCAATTTGTTCGTAAATAAAATTGAGCTTTTCGGAGGCGCTTACTTGTGGATGCAAGGCCTGATGCAATTGCAGTGTAATGTCGGCATCCTCTGCCGCATACTCAGCCGCTTGCTCCACCGTCACCTGGCTAAACCCGACTTGTTTGGCGCCTTTGCCTGCCACGGTTTCGTAGCTGATAGGCGTGATGCCTAAGTGGCGCTCACTGAGTTCGTCCATGCCATGGCCTTTGTGGCTCTCGAACACATAAGATTCGAGCAAGGTGTCGTGCGCCACGCCTTGCAAATGAATGTCATGATTGGCCAGCACATGCATGTCGTATTTCAGGTTCTGGCCGACTTTTTTAATCGCAGGATTTTCCAGAATAGGCTGCAATTTGTTTAAGGTGGCCTGCAAAGGCAATTGCTCAGGCGCATCAAAATAATCGTGGGTAAGTGGCACGTAAGCGGCTTCGCCCGGCGTTACGCTAAACGATACGCCGACAATTTTTGCCTGCATGGCATCAAGCGATGTGGTTTCGGTATCAAAACAAATCAGTTCGGCCTGTTGCAGTTTGGCTAACCAGGCATCCAGTGCGGCCTCAGTCAGAATCGTCTGGTACTGGCGGCGGGTATCTGGTGTGTAACTAGGCAGCGTTGGTTCGTCGGCCTGGCTGGCCGCGGCGACTGTCGTGCTGGTAGCGCCTGCGGTCGATCCATCTGCCAGTTTGTCCAGTTCGCGTTTCCAACTGCGGAATTCAAAGTGGTCAAACAAGGCCAGCAATTTTTCTTTATCAGGCGTTTGTGTCGTCAGTTGGTCAAAGCTTTCACATAAGCCAACATCGCAGCGGATAGTGATCAGCTCACGTGCCGTTGGCAGCCACGGCAGGGCCTTACGCAGGTTTGCACCCACCACGCCTTTGATGTTGTCGGCATTGGCAATAATATTATCCAGCGTGCCATATTCGGTCAGCCATTTCACTGCTGTTTTGGGGCCCACTTTTTCTACGCCAGGCACGTTGTCTGCCGTGTCACCGACCAGAATCAGGTAATCAATGATTTTGCTGGGAGGGATGCCGAACTTGTTTTCAACCCCGGCCACATCAAGTACGTCATCGGTTTTGCGGAAGGCATCACGCATAGTGTTCACTACTGTAATGTGGTCATTCACTAGTTGCGTAATGTCTTTATCACCGGTGGAGATAATGGTTTTAATGCCTTGCTGTTCGGCTTGCTTGGCCAGCGCGCCAATGACGTCATCGGCTTCTACGCCATCTTCAATAATCAGCGGCCAGCCCATGGCGCGGATGGTTTCATACAGCGGCTCAATTTGCGCGCGCAGGTCATCCGGCATGCTGGCACGGTTGGCCTTATATTCAGGGTACAAGTCGTCACGAAAGGTTTTGCCTTTGGCATCAAACACACAGGCGCTGTAGTCGGATGGGTAGTCTTTATGCAGGCGGCGCAGCATATTGAGCACGCCCTGAATCGCGCCCACCGGCTCGTTGGCCGAGTTGCGTAAATCCGGCATGGCGTGAAAGGCGCGATAAAGGTAGCTGGAGCCATCTACCAGAAGCAAGGTTTTCATGGTGCGTTCTCGTCAATCAAATCAATGGCGTATTTTACGCATTTCAAAGCGACTTCATGTACACTAATTTGCTGTGTCATTTGAAAGATAGATGTATGAATAGCAGAAAGCTACCAAGCATGGTAGAGCCTGAATTGTTAGATGGCGATGACGTCTCTCATGAATCCTGGCGCGCCTTTGAGATCATGGCCGAGTTTGTCGGCGCCACCGAAAACCTCAAAGCTATTATGCCTGCGGTGTCTATTTTTGGCAGTGCGCGCACCAAGCCAGATCACCCTTATTACCTGCTCACCGAAGAAATTGCCCGTTTATTGTCAGATTCAGGCTTTAGTGTGATTTCTGGCGGTGGCCCCGGCATTATGGAGGCCGCCAACAAAGGCGCGTTCCCTGGCCGGGGGGCTAGCGTAGGCCTCAATATTAAATTGCCGTTCGAGCAACACGGCAATCCTTATCAAGACATTGGTATCAGCTTTAAATACTTTTTTATGCGCAAGGTCATGTTTGTGAAATATGCCAGCGCGTTTGTAGTGATGCCTGGCGGTTTTGGCACGCTGGACGAAGTGATGGAAGCGATTACGCTGGTGCAAACCGGCAAGAGCCGCAAAATCCCGATTATCCTGGTGGGTAGCCAGTTCTGGGCCGGTTTGGTCGACTGGTTGCGCAATACCCTGGTGGCAGAAGGCATGGCCTCGCCAGGCGATATGGACCTGATTCAGATTATTGATGAGCCGCAGCAGATTGTCGATGCGATCTTCAAGCACTATGAAACCACCGGCTTTGAGTTGACGCCAGCTGAGCGCAAGATGCAGCTTTATCTGTAATTGTGTGCCTTGGCATGCCTGGCCGAGCTTGCCCGGCATGCTTTTTTATAATTTTATTATGCTTGCAGTGACCGCCAGCGCGTGGGTTTTTGCTAGAATAGTCATCACTGACTAAGGAGTCTTCCATGCGTGATTTTTCCCGTTTATTGCTGGCCGGTATCTGCATTGCCGCGATAGCAATGCCTGTGTGGGCTGCCGCCCCCAACAATGCTGAGTTGCTAGAAGAAGTACCTTCGCCGCCCAAGGTGATTGAAGGGCAGCCGATTGACCAGCCCAGCGTCAATAAACGCAAAGATGGCGAGAATGACATCGAGGAATACAGTCTGAACGGCGAAGTGTATATGGTGAAAGTGACGCCACCGAGTGGTAAATCTTACTACCTGCATCGCGAAGACCGTAATGGTGACTGGGTGCATGATGGCCCAACCCGCCCTTTGTCAGTTCCTAAGTGGATTCTGTTCCGATTCTAATTCTGATCGCCTGCCATCACTGGCAGGCTAGTACATACCATGTCTGTTTTTACCACTCTGAGTTTGGATGAAGTGCGCCACTGGTTGGCGCCTTTTAATGTTGGCGAGCTGCACACTTTACGTGGCATTGCAGCCGGTATCACCAATACCAATTATTTCGTTGAAACCAGTCAGTCCCGCTTTGTGCTGACGGTGTTTGAAAAAAACGACTTTGATGAACTGCCTTATTTTGTGCACCTGATGACGCATTTGTCGCGCCATGGCATTTTGTGCCCGCGGCCAATTACCGATGCTAAAGGGGTCGCTTTGCAGCGTATTCACGGCAAACCGGCGTTGATGGTGAGTTGCCTGCAAGGCAGCGATGTCAGTCAGCCCAATTTAAAACAGATTGAAGCCGTGGCCAAAACCTTGGCGCGCATGCATGTGGCTGGGCTGGATTTTCATGAGCAGTCACATAATCAGCGCGGGCAAGGCTGGCGCTTAATGACCGCACAACAGGTCATGCCCAAACTGGCGCCGGTGCAGCAGCACTTGCTGCAAGAAGAATTAGAGTTTCAGCACAGCCTGGATTTGTCACGTCTGCCACATGGCGTGATTCATGGCGATTTGTTCCGTGACAATGTGTTGTTTGATGGCGATGCTTTGGGCGGTTTTATTGATTTTTATTATGCCTGCCACGACGTGCTGGCCTACGATGTGGCGATTGCTGCGAATGAGTGGTGCGTAGATGCCGCTGGCAACTTTGTCGATGACAAGCTCGCGGCGTTTATGCATGCCTACCAGTCCGAGCGCCCATTTACCGAGGCTGAGAAAACCCACTGGCCCGCTTTGTTGAGCCGGGCGGCTTTGCGTTTTTGGTTATCACGTCTGTATGATTTTTATTACCCGGTGGCGGGCGAGCTCACGCATGCCAAAGACCCAGCGCATTTTGAGCGTGTGTTGCTCAATCGCAAAGGGTTGACTTAAATTATCAAGCATATAAAAAAGGGATACTTATGACAGAAACCGGGAGCCAGCGCGGGGTGCGCTGGGTAAAAGAAAGCCTGGCCTTGTTCCGCACACAACCGCATATCTGGATGTTGTGTTCGCTGGCCTATATTGTGATTTTCATGGTCTTGCCCTCATTGCCCATGCTGGGTTTTCTGGGCCTGCTTTCGGTGGTGATCTGGCCGGTGTGCATGGCCTTGGTGGTCATGTTGTATCAGCAGGTCGATGTGCAGGGCACAATGTCACCGCCAGCCGTGTGGCAGCAATTACAAAAACACTTTCAACCCCTGGCCTTGTTGGGTGCCAGCTGCCTGGTCTATGCCGTTTGCGCGACCTATTTGCTCAGTAGTGATCTGGCGTCACTGATTTCACATGCGCCGACCAAAGCGGGCATGACTGAGTCACAAATGACGCTGTTTTTAGAAAATACGCTGTCTTTTATCGTCAAGGTATTGCTGCTGTTACTGCCATTGTTTATCGCCACCTGGTTTTCGCCCATGCTGATTGCGTTAAATGGTTACCCTTTACTCAAGGCGATTAAATCCAGCATTGCGGGCATGCTGCAATACACCGTGCCCATGGGGGTTTCGTGGCTGGTGATGACCATCGGTATGCTGGTGGTGATGCTGGGCCTGGGGCTGGTGATTGGCATTCTGGGCGCGTTGATCCCTATGCTGGCGCAATTGCTGATGCCTTTATTGGTGTTTGCCGCCTTGCTGGTGATTAATGCCTTGATGTTTGCTTTTCAGTACATCAGCTACAAGGATGTATTCAGGGCGGCGCCCCAGGTCTAAGCTTGATCACTTGATTGAAGGGCTAGTGCTTGAACGCCCTCTATGATCAGGCGGCATTGGGTGACAGTTTACGCCGCTCTATAAACAAACTGTTGCCTATGGTCTTTTTGGCCTGTTTTTTGGCATTGCTCATGGCGCCCGCCACTTCGTGATGGCTGGCAAAGGCGTCTGAGCAGGCGCGCACCGCGCCTATCGACAAACTGCCAAACGGATAAAAATGCTCGTTGCCCAGGCGGTCTTCGATGCGGATGCCGCCCAGTTGTACGTCTTTCAAATCATAAAAATCTGGCATGACCTTGGCAATCGTCTCGAGGATGTCATGACAAATCACTTCCCAATCCTCGCTTTGAAAAATCAGCACAAAATCATCGCCGCCAATATGGCCGACAAAATCCTGCTCATGATTGACCATACTGCCTAGTAAACGCCCGACAAACTGAATCACCTCATCGCCGCGGCGATAGCCATAAGCGTCGTTAAACGGTTTAAAGTGGTCTAAGTCGCAATAGCAGGCCACAAACGGGATGCGACGCTCCAGCAATTTATCAATATGAGCATTAATCGGCACATTGCCTGGCAGCAGGGTGAGCGGGTTAGCATAGCGCGCGGCGTGGATTTGCATATTGGTCACCTCGCGCAGCAAGGCATGGCCGCTGCCCATGCCCACATAGCGTTCGCCATCCACAATCATAAAGCCGTTGAGCAGGTATTTGGGGTCTGCCGCCAGAATCAGCTCACTCAACGCCAAAATGGTCATATCTTTTTGTACCATCAGGCAGTGCGTGTCCATAAACGTGGTGCAAGACTTTTTGCCATGTAACTCTTTTTGGTAGCGCCGCGCGAAGCGGTCTATGGTGTCGTAGCGACTGATCAAGCCCAACGGTGTGCCTTGCTGGTTGATCACCGGAATCGAGTTAAGGGCAGTGTCGCTGTTAAACCAGTTGTAAACTTCTTCGTTGGTCATTTCAGGAAAAGCGGCCGCTTGATAACTGGTTAAGCCAACCACCGTGGCCTGTTTGGATGCATGGAGTTGCTGGTCGGCAAACAAACGCACAATGTTTTTATTGAGCAGATTGTTCACTTCTTCAGTCAGCACATACTGAAACTTGGGAAATGGCCGTCCAAACAAATAGCCTTGGGCAAAGTCTATTTTCAAGTCTTTGATCACCGCCAGTTCTTCTTTGGTTTCAATACCTTCAGCAATAGTCAGCGTGTTGGATTCAACTGCTATTTTCTGGATGCCGCGTACAAACTCCAGCTTGATGGGATCGTTATGGATATTGGCAATAAAATGCTTGTCGATTTTGACATATTCAGGCGACAGCTCAGACCACAAACGCAAACTGGAGGTGCCTTCGCCGAGGTCATCCAGCGCAATTTTAAAGCCCAGCGCTTTAAAGCGGACAATCGCATCGCGTAGCTCGGCATAGTCGCGGATGGTCGAGCTCTCAGTGATTTCAATCACGATGTCGCTCGCCTGCAGCCCGCATTTCTCCAGTTGCGTTAAGCCAAAAGATAAGTGGCTATCGCTTAATAACAGGCAGTCCGGGCTAAAGTTCACAAACAGCGGATGTGCCCGGTCGGTGCGGCTATATTCATTAAACACCACTTCACGCGCCGTATATTCCATTTCGAGATTCAAGCCGCATAGACTGGCCGCATTGAACAATGCGATCGGTGAATGTAATCTGGATTCCACCGGGCCGCGAATCAGCGCCTCATGCGCAAACACGCGGGCTTGTTTGAGATCCACAATTGGTTGAAACAGTGGCAACAGGTTTTTCTGCGCCAAAATAGCTTCTACTTCGTGCTGGGGAGGGGCATATATCATGCAAGCAGTATCGACTCTTTTAACTGCTTCTTGATTAAGTTGTGATAACGCGGGATGAAATATTTATGACAATGATATTGTCACCATGCCCGTGTTAGTGGCATGGCGACTGGGTGCCAAATGGCGATTACACTTTTTCCAGTTTGGCGTAATCCAGCATCAGCGTTTTCAGGCCCGCACTGCCAAAATTCACTTTAATCGCCAGGTCATTGGCGTTGCCTTCGTAGCTCACCACCACGCCTTCACCAAATTTGCCATGGCGCACGCTCTGGCCAATTTTAAACGGGTAGTTGGCTTGTGCACTGCTGGCTTGTGCCACTGGTGCGTGGTATTGGCCGCCTGCGGCATAAGGCTTGGCCACTGGTTTGCTATTCAGGCGTTTGGTCAGCTCGGTCGGGATTTCGTCGATAAAGCGTGAGGCAATGCCATAACGGACTTGACCATGCAGCATGCGGCTCTGCGCGTAGGTCAGGTAGAGGCGTTGGCGCGCACGCGTGACAGCAACATACATCAGGCGGCGTTCTTCCTCGAGGCCACCGTTTTCGTAGGCCGCCTGCTCATGCGGAAACAAGCCTTCTTCTACGCCGCCGATAAATACGCTGTGAAACTCCAGGCCTTTGGCAGCGTGCACCGTCATGAGTTGCAAGGCTTCATGGCCGACATCGGCCTGGTGGTCGCCTGCTTCCAGGCTGGCATGGTTTAAAAACTGCGTCAGCAGGTCGGCATCTTCTTCCATATTATGGTGATTGCCTAAGTCGCGGTTGCTAAACGCCACCGCAGCCGTGACCAGCTCCTGCAAGTTTTCGATGCGGTCTTCACCTTCTTTGTCATTCTGGTAGTGCGCCATCAGGCCACTCAGGTTAATGACCATTTCTGCCATTTCACCCAATGTGATGCCGTAGCCCTGATCCACCATCTGGCGAATGAGCGCGACAAAGCCATCTAGCCCTTTGCTGCCCAGCTTGCCTTCGCCGACCTTGTTGGTCGCGGCTTGCCATAAGCTGCATTCGTTCTGGCGGGCGGCTTCTTGCAGTTGTTCCAGGCCGCGCGCACCGATGCCGCGTGGCGGAAAATTCACAATGCGCAACAAGGCTGTGTCGTCATTCGCATTCGCAATCAGGCGCAAATAAGCCAGTGCGTGTTTAATCTCGGCGCGCTCAAAAAAGCGCAGGCCGCCATAGACGCGGTAGGGGATGTTGGCGGAAAACAAGGTGTGCTCAAGAATGCGCGACTGCGTATTGCTGCGATAAAGCAGCGCCATGTCACCCAGTGGCACGCCTTCTTTTTGCAGCATGTTCACTTCATCGACAATAAACTGCGCCTCGTCGGTATCGTTGTAGGCCTCATAAATGCGAATCGGCTCGCCTTTGCCCGCCGAGGTCCACAGGTTCTTGCCCATGCGGTTACGGTTGTTGGTGATGATGGCGTTGGCCGCATCCAGAATATTGCTGTGCGAACGGTAGTTTTCTTCCAGCTTGACGATATTCTGCACATTAAAGTCGCGCTGAAAGTCGTTCATGTTGCCGACACGCGCGCCGCGGAAAGCATAAATACTCTGATCGTCGTCCCCCACCGCAAAAATACTGTTATGCGCGCCACCCAGCAGCTTTAGCCATAAATATTGCAGGCGGTTGGTATCCTGAAACTCATCGACCAAAATATATTGAAAACGCTGCTGATAATGGGCGCGAATATGAGGCTCGCGCTCCAAAAGCTCGTAGCAACGCAATAACAACTCAGCAAAATCCGCCACGCCTTCGCGGTTACATTGCTGGTCATAAGCTGCATAAATCTCACGCAATTTCTGGCTGTGGCCGTCATAGGCATCTACCGTCTCGGCGCGCAAGCCTTCTTCTTTGCAGCTATTGATATAGCCCATCACTTGCTTGGGTGGATATTTTTCATCGTCGACGTTCATCGCCTTCATCACACGCTTGATCGCAGACAACTGGTCTGCCGTATCCAGAATCTGAAACGTACTTGGCAAACGTGCTTCGCGGTAATGCGCGCGCAACATGCGGTTACACAAACCGTGAAACGTGCCTGCCCACATGCCGCGGGTATTAATCGGCAACATACTGGTCAAACGCGTCAGCATTTCTTTGGCCGCTTTGTTGGTAAAAGTCACCGCCATCAGGCCCATAGGTGAAGTTTGCCCGGTCTGGATCAGCCAGGCGATGCGCGTCGTAAGCACCCGCGTTTTGCCGCTGCCAGCGCCTGCCAGAATCAGTGCCGAGAGATGCGGCAGGGTGACCGCTTGCAGCTGTTTGTCGTTGAGACCCTGGAGGAGATTGGTTTCAGATTGCATGCAGGTATTATCGCATGATGTGCAGGGTAATTTTGCGGATTGTTTGGTTGCTAGTAGCGCGTCATGCTGACGTGGTGAGATTGCAATAAAAGGTTGGTTGTCGTAGGCTGGGCATGGGTGGCCACGCGGTTGTGGTTGTTTGTAATGTTGCTTTTCGCCTTTTCGGCGAGTTACTTTTCTTTGCTTGCACAAAGAACAAGTAACCAAAAGAAATGCACCCCAGCTTCCGCTTGATTCCTGCGTTGCTCGTCAAAGTGGGCGGCCATCGAAACTCGCCCTGGCGGCTTGCAAAAGGCGCAAGCCACTGCGGAACTCGGACAGCCGATGGCCGACATCCCACACTTCGCCTGCGCTACTCGGCGCGGCAGATGGGGCCCTAACACCATGCGAGCGCCACCACTAGTGACTTTAAGAAATGAATCTGGTTTTTGAATCGTCCAAACTTCTACTATGTGAGTTTGGTGAGATAAGTCCCATCCCATCACGCTGAGTAGCGGAGACAAAATAAGAATAGAGGGAGCGACTGTCCGAGTTCCGCAACAAGCCACGAAGTGTGTGGCTTGTCAGGGCGAGTTTCGTGACCGCTTATTTTGTTGAGCAACGCAAGGCAGCCGCAGGCCGTGATGGCTGGGTGTCGTCCTCTTTGGTTACTTTCTGGGGGACAAGCACCAGAAAGTGACTCGCCAACAAGGCGAAACGAAGCACCAAAATAATCAGCAAATGCTGGAGTATCGGATAAAGCTCACCAAAGAATTACTTTTCCGTGCATTCAGTAGTTAAGTTGTCATGCACATCTGCAGCAAATTAATTGACGCAAATAAATTATCGGAACTTTTCAAAACACCTAATACTCATATCAGCACGATGATGATGAATCATCTTTCCGCTTCTTTCCTCCCTGAGCGGAAGCCTTTACGATGAGGCCTATTGCCCCGATTTCCCCTTAATCGGGGCTTTTTTTGTCTGTTAGTTTTAGACGCCGCCGGGGAATCCGGTTTGTCGCCAGGCTTCGTAGAGCAAAATGGCCGCGGAGTTGGATAAGTTGAGGCTGCGGCTGTGTGGCAGCATGGGCAGCCTGACCCGATGTTCTGGCGCAAATTGGGCGCGGATGTCTTCTGGCAGGCCACGTGTTTCTGGCCCAAATACAAACACATCTTCATCTTTAAACTGTAAGTCGGTATGCCGCGTGCTGCCTTTGGTGGTGAGTGCAAACATGCGCTTGCCGTGCAGTGCTTGCTGGCATGCGGCCCAGTCTTCATATACCGTGAGTTCGGCATATTCGTGGTAATCCAGCCCGGCGCGTTTGAGGTGTTTGTCGGATAACTCAAAGCCTAAGGGTTTGACCAGATGCAGTTTTGCACCTGCGTTGGCGCATAAGCGGATGATATTTCCGGTGTTAGGTGGAATTTCGGGTTCGAAAAGCACGATATGAAACATTTTTGGCTGTTTGTTTACAAACGTAAGGGTAGAATGACAGTGATATGATAGTCGAGAAAAGTCTATCAAGATAAATAATTAAAACGCCATGGCTCGTCCCGAGAAAATTAGATTAGGTGAAATTCTGGTCAGACAGAATTTCATGACCCAAGCTGAGCTCGATCAGGCGCTGGAAGAACAGCGCAAGACGGGTCGACGCCTGGGTCGCGTCATTGCTGAAAAAGGCTATGCTAACGAGCGGCAAATTGCCGAGGCGGTGGCACATCAATTGAATATCCCCTTTTTGGACCTGGGCCAGTACGAGCTGGACGTGAAGCAGGTTCAAAAACTCCCTGAAGTCCAGTCGCGCCGTTTTCGCGCCATTTTGCTTGAAGAGCGACCCAACAGCTTTTTGATCGCGATGGTTGATCCATCGGATGTGTATGCTTATGACGAGCTGGTCAGGTTGCTCAAGCGTGACATTGATATTGTGGTGGTGCAGGAAAGTCTGCTCATGCAGACGATTGATCGCTCTTATCGTCAGACTGAGCAAATTTCGACACTGGCGTTAGAGCTGCAAGAAGATTTGGCTGCGAGTAATGTAGATCTCGCCAGCCTGATGGGCGTGGACTTGGGCATTGACGATGCGCCTGTGGTCAAGCTGTTGCAAACTATTTTTGAAGACGCCGTGCAGGTGCGCGCGTCTGACGTGCATATTGAGCCGCAAGAAAATAAACTGCTGATTCGATTTAGGATTGATGGTGTGATGCACTTTCAAACCCAGGCGGACAACAAGATTGCCACCGCCTTGGTGATGCGCCTCAAGATCATGGCGGGCCTGGATATTTCTGAAAAACGGTTGCCGCAGGATGGTCGCTTTGGTTTTACCGTGAAGGGCAGGGCGGTGGATATGCGTATCTCTACCATGCCGACCCAATACGGCGAAACGGTAGTGATGCGTTTGCTAATCCAGAATACCGGCCATTTTAATTTGGACAAGCTGGGTATGCCGGCAGATTTGCTGGCACGTTTCCGTAAAATGATCGGCCGTCCTAGCGGTATGGTGCTCGTGACGGGGCCGACCGGTAGTGGTAAAACCACCACTTTGTATTCTGCCCTCAGTGAGTTAAACACCCCGGAAACCAAAGTGATTACGGTAGAAGACCCGGTGGAATATCGCTTGCCAGGCATTATTCAAACCCAGGTTAACGAAAAAATCGAGCTCGACTTCCCTAAACTGTTACGTGCCATTTTGCGTCAGGACCCGGACATCGTGCTGGTGGGTGAGATGCGTGACGAAGAAACCGCCCAAACCGGTTTGCGCGCTTCGATGACGGGTCACCTGGTGCTCTCCACTTTGCACACCAACGATGCCTCCACCGCCCCGGTGCGTTTGATCGACATGGGCGTGCCGCGCTTTATGGTGGCAATGTCATTGCTGGGCGTGCTGGCGCAACGGCTGGTGCGACTCATTTGTCCGCATTGTGCCGTAGAACATACGCCCACTGAATCTGAGTCAGTCTGGTTAAAGCAGGTGATGCAGCAGCCCGATGCCGTGACGCATTTTCGGCATGGTAAAGGCTGCCAGCATTGCAACCGCACGGGTTATTTAGGCCGTGTGGGCTTATACGAATTTTTAGAAATGACGGATGATCTGGCCATGGCTGCCAACATGCCAGACACCAATATCTTCATCAAAAAAGCGCGCGAGAGACTCAAAGGCAAAACTCTGCGCGACCAGTCATTGCAATTGGCCATAGACGGCAAGACCACGCTTGATGAAATCATGCGCGTAGATAACCAGTTTGAAGAATAACCCTTTAAAAAGTCACGCCTATGCCAATGTTTGAATATAAAGGACGTACCGACGATGGCATGATGGTCAGCGGCGTGCAGGAGGCAGCGGACCTCGACGCCTTGGGTGCGGCGCTCATCCTCTCTAAAATTACCCCGATTGAAATCAAGCAAAAAGCCGCAGGTGCTGTTGCCTTTAATCTGTTTGAGGAAAAAGTCACCAGCTTGGATGTGATGTTATTCAGCAAGCAGATGTACACCCTGCTCAAAGCCGGTATCCCGATTATGCGCGCCTTGGCGGGTATTCAAAGCTCGGTGGGTAATGCCAAGCTGGCACAAGTGGTCGGCCAGTTACGCGTGAGTCTGGATTCAGGCCGCGAATTGTCAGTGGCCATGACTGAGCATCCTAAAGTATTTGATAACTTTTACATCAGTATGATCCGTGTCGGTGAAGGTACGGGTAACCTCGACAATATATTTTTACGCTTGTCCGAGCACATCGAGTTCGAGCGCTTTATGCGCGGCCAAATCAAATCTGCTTTGCAATACCCAACATTCGTATTGACTGCCATGGCGATTGCGATTGTCGTGATTAACGTCATGGTGATTCCGCAGTTTGAAAAAGTGTTTGCCAGCATGCATACCGATTTGCCATTCATTACGCAATTACTGATTGCCTTCTCAAGTTTTATGCGCAACTACTGGTTTGTGCTGATTGGCATGATTGTAGGTGCGGTTTGGATGTTCAAATCTTACACAAGTACAGAGGTTGGGCGTGCTCAATGGGATCGTTACAAGATGCGCATCCCAATTGCAGGGAAAATTATTTTCAAAGGCACCATGGCCAGGTTTGCACGTACCTTTGCTTTGTCTACGCGTAGCGGGTTGCCGATTCTTTCGGCTTTGCGTCTGGTTTCGCAGACGGTTGAGAATGATTACCTCGGAGCTAAGATTCTGAGTATGTCTGCCGGGATTGAGCGCGGTGAGACAATTTTAAGAACTGCCACGCAAACCGGCGTGTTTAATCCGCTGGTATTGCAGATGATTGCCGTGGGCGAAGAATCTGGCTCGCTGGATGATTTAATGCAAGAAGTGGCCGATATGTATCAAGCTGACGTCGAATATGACGTTAAAACATTGGGCGCACAAATCGAACCTATTTTGATTATCTTTTTGGGTGCCTTAGTATTGGTATTAGCCTTAGGTGTGTTTTTGCCTATTTGGGATATGAGTTCGGTGATGCTTAAAGGTGGTGGTTCTTAAGCTGATTTAGCAGTATTGAATTGAGAGGGAAGCTAGACGTTAGATGTTTCGTGTTTGAATGCTTGATAAACATGGACCAAAATTGTCTGGCATAGTTTTTGCTGAAAGCAAATTAACGCAGTTATCACCTACGACTGTGATAATAACGGTAGGAATTTTTGATTAGGAGTCTGAGTAATGAAAAAACAAGCTGGTTTTACATTGGTTGAATTGGTTGTAGTCATTGCGGTATTGGGTATTCTGGCGGCGACTGCATTACCACGATTTATTAATGTGACAAAGAGTGCGAATATTGCATCAGCAAAAGGCATTGCTGCCTCTGTACGTTCTGCAACAACGTTGGTGCATGCTGCCTGGGTTGCAGGCGGGACAAATGCTGCTGGTAATGTGCCCGTTGATAGCGGTACAGTGGCTGTGAATGCCAGTGGTTGGCCAACCAATGCAACGACCGGTATTGAGGCCGCGTTGCAAAGCGTGTCAGGTACAAATATCACACATGATACAGCGACTAATAAAACAACCTTTAGTCTTAAAAGTTCTTCTGTATGTACTTTTACCTATGACTCTACAAGCGGTATAGTCAATGACAGCACGATTGATTCTGCCTGCCAATAATTTAGGTTTGCAATGAAGCACTTCGATGGCTTTACGCTGGTTGAACTGGTTGTGGTTATCGCAGTAATAGGAGTTATGATGGCTGTTGTAGCTCCCAAATTTGCAAGTGGTGACATTTTTGAAACCCGCGGTGACGCGGGTTTACTTTCTTCTACGCTTCGTTATGCGCAAAAAACGGCCATCGCCCAGCGCAAGCAGGTGTATGTTATGCATACTGAGGCAATCCCGGACGTGGTCAAGTTGTGCTTTGATGCAGCATGCACCCAGCCTGTGGTAAACCCTGAAACTGCGGGAGCTTATGTATTCACAAGCTCTAAGAATGTAGATGTCGTCTCCTCTAATGCAGGTTTGGGGTTTGATGGGCTTGGACGTGCCGTGCCCAATCAAGCCGCAAGATACACCGTCACCAATAGAAAAAATTTTAACCAGACAGTGACTATTAACGTTGAGCTAAATACGGGCTACATTCGCTAAATAAACCATCTAGTCACTGACTGGGTGATGTATATGACTAAAATAGGTAAACACAAAAATAATAAACACATGCGCCCCAGTAAGAAAAGCCACTACGGTTTTTCGCTGGTTGAAATGGTCGTGTTTATTGTCATTGTGACCACAGCCATTGCCGGGGTGATCGGTGCGCTAGCATTTATGAGCGGACACTCAGCTGATCCGCTTGCGCGTAAACAGGCGATTGCGATTGCTGAGTCGCTGATGCAAGAAATCCAGCAAATGCCTTTTACCTTTTGTGACCCGGATGATCCCAACGCCTCAACAGCCAATAGCGCGGCTGACTGCGCGACCTCACAAGCTAACTTAGCAGGCCCTAGCCCGGCAGGTGAGAGCCGTTACGGCGCTGCTAATCCTTTTGATAACGTGGCTGATTACAGCGGCTTTACCATGCCCGGCGGTGGCTGTGCGGGGATCTGCCGTATTGGGGATGCGACGGCACTGGCTGGGTTAAATGCCTATTCTGCCTCCGTTGCCATAGCTCAAGCGGGCGGTGCCGGTCCTTTTGCCGGATTGCCTGCCGATGCTGTGTTGCAAATCATCGTCACCGTGAACGGGCCAGCCAACACAGTGATTCGCCTGACGGGGTTTAAGGTTCGCTATGCGCCGAAAATTTAAGCAGCCTCGCTTGGCGATGTCTGGTTTCACCTTGGTGGAGCTGGTGATTGTGATTGTCGTCATGGCTATTTTGGGCGGTATCTCCGTCAGTTTTATTAAAAACTCTGTCCTTGCCTATGTGAACTCAGAAGCTTATTACGAGCTGGCTGATCGCGCTGATATTTCCTTGCGCCGCATGTCGCGGGATATCCGCAATGCATTGCCTAATAGTGTATGGGTGCCGGGTGGCTCTGGCAGTTACGTGCAGTTTGTGCCAATTAAAGCAGGGGGCCGTTATCAGCAAGAAGATTTCGATGCAGGCAGCCTCACATTAGATGTGTTAGGGCCGATGGTAAATGTAGATGCCGGTGACAAATTGGTGATTTATAACATGGGCATTGCGGGGGCTGATGTGTATGAGGGGAGCAATATCCGGCCAGTGAGTGCAAACGCGAGCTCGGTCACTTTTACCGGCGCACTTTTCCCCTTCGCGTCACCAGGTGGCCGTTTTTATGTGGTGAATACCGCCGTGATCTATGCCTGCGATCTGCCTAATCGTCGTTTGGTCATGTATTCAAATGTTGATATCTCCGCCGGTCTGGCGCCTAACTTTAATGGCCTGACGGCCAATGTGGTGGCTGAGGATGTGACCGATTGTAGCTTTACCTACACGCCCGGCGTCATGCAGCATTCCAGTGTCGTCACTGCGCAATTGACGCTTGCTAAAAATGGTGGTGTGGCAAGATTGGTGAACTTGATTAATGTGGTGAACTCGCCATGAAAAGCATTGCTTATCGCGCAAAGGGTTTTATGTTGCCTGTGGCAATATTTTTACTGGTGACGTTGGCTGCACTGGTAGGGTATGCCATGCGGTTGTCGTTGCTCGCGCAAATGGGCACGATACAGGATGTGCAAGGTGCCAATGCCTATTTGGCCGCCAGAGCGGGCGTGGAGTGGGCGGCTTATCAGGTGCTGTCACCCGGCTCGGTTTCCATGCAGAGCTGTATCGCCTCGCCAACGACACTCACGATTAATAACTTTACTGTGTTGTTAACATGCAACCGAACCGTACCAAAAGACAAAGGCAATACACAAGATATTGGCATGTATAGCATTACCTCCACGGCCTCGATAGGCGCGGTAGGTGCACAAGATCGTATAGAGCGACAAATCGCTGTCACACTGAGTCGATGCTTATACTTGGATCCTGGCGCTCCTCCAGGCACGGTGGCAGAAGAGTGTAATTAAGATATAGGAAAATACTGTGTATCAGTTAGCCATAAAACTATTGCTGGGTTTGATGACCATGCTATGTGTCAGTGGCGTTAATGACGTTTTGGCTGCTGCACCTGATGACGTTATTTTGAACGCCAATGGTGGTAGTGATGCCAATAACGGTCTCAAGATATATATTCACAGAGGCTCGCAGATGCAAATTGTGAAGCCTAACAGCAATGGGCAGATCAAAGGCCAGTTATATAACCAAGATGCGCTACCTACCTCATCAAGCGGAAGAAATTTGCTGGATAATGGTATTTACATCCGGGCAAACAGTCGATTGTATGGACCTGGTCACTTTGGTTTTGCAACGAACAATCTTGCCAACCCTAATAGCTACAGCAGCACTGGTGCTTTGGCTGTCACGCCTGCGACGGTGGGGGCTGGGCAGGTTCAACAAACAACCTCAAAGTTCACGTTGCCAAACTCTAGCACCCTTGTTAGCGGCCCAAATGTCAACGTTGTTTGGAAGTACACCTATCCTTTGTCGTATGTCACTGCCGAAGTGACTGTCAATATCCCGCTGTTGTATCCTGTGAGTTCCTCTAATCCTGTCAGGTACTACCATGCGATTGATACCTATCTTGGCGGTAGTGATAATGGTTGTGGTATTCGCTATGTGGACAGCAATGGCAAGCAGGTTGTAGGTACCTATCCTGTTGTTAATGGCAATTGCCCATCCAGCACAACGCTGCCAACCAATCTTGATATTGTTGAATCATTCCGTGAGCGGTCTGGCAGTTTTACTAGTTACTGTGTTGGCGCATGGAATACATTCTGGTTTTATGACAACCCGGTGGTGGCATGTGCTATTGGTAAAACCGGACAGCTCTCGAAAACAGTATCAACCAACAACATCGATACTGGTGTTGCGATTGAGTATGATTTTAACTCTCCTGGTATCTATACCTTTAGTTATGATTTTGTGATTGGCTCAACCTTTGTGCCAGATTATGATCATTTCGAGATTCGCCACCCAGGCAGCTCCACCTTATGTCCCGCAGAGGTTCAAGTATTGGCTTGTTTGTCCTCGACGGTGCCCTGTCCGAGTAACCAAATTGTGAGCTCTGGTAGCTTGAGTGGCAGTTTGACATTCAACCCAACGTCTCCTGCGGTCACGCAAAGCCCGGCTTCTTTTGTTTTGAATGAAGAAAGCCCCGTCGCTACTGTTTCTTTGCAGGGCACTGGTGCAGGCACGTTTACTCTGGGGGTGACTGGCTTAATCAAGTCGCCGCTCAATGGCGTTAAGTGTGTCAACACGTCCAGTGGTGCGCAGAGTTGCAGTTTCACCATCACCAACTCGCCTTGTGTGAGTACCTTTGAGTGTATGGAGAATACCCTGACTTATAGTAGCTCGGGACGTAATCCGCTCTACACCAAAGTGCTGGGTAAAGAGTTTGATGTGGATGTAGTGGCCTTGCTTGCCAATGGTGCGCAGTCCAGTGGCTATAATTCATTGACTGGACTCACGGTGGATTTGGTGGTTGAGAGTGCAAACACCTGTAGCACTAGTCTGACCGATATTGTAGCGACCAAGCAGGTGACCTTTGCAGCCTCGGATAATGGCCGCAAAAAAATCACATTTGCTGTTGCAGATGCACTATTGGGCGGCTATCCAAAGCAGTCCTATCCAAACTTGAGGTGTCGTGTACGGGATATCGGACTGGGTAAAACAGGCTGCTCATCTGATAACTTTGCGATTCGCCCGCAGTCATTCAGCATTTCAACCACGACGACTGGGCTGGCTTTGACGACACCTTCACCGACTGCAACCTATACCCGCAAGGCAGGTACGGATGCTTTTAATTTGAGGGCAGTGACAGGTGAAGGTGGTTATAGCGGAATCCCTCAGATCGACAGGAGTAAGGTTTTGCAGCATGATGGAAACGTCACAGTCGGCATGATTGGGTATGGATCTACTTATCCGGCAAGTTTTCCAACAGCTGTTAATGGCACCAGCACTGGTGATGCGTTTAAATATAATGAGGTCGGCTTCTTTCAATTTGCAGCACAAGGTGTGTATGACGACACCTTTGTGAATGTGGACAAGGTGAACGGTGATTGTGACCTGAACGGATTTGATAGTAATGGCTCAGGGACGCCCAAGCGTTATGGCTGCAATTTTGGCAATACCGCAGCCAGCAGTTTTTTTGGGAGATTCATTCCTGACCGTTTTGAAATAACCACAGGCGCAAGCGCGCAGGCGTGCACTACGTTTGTTTACTATGGCCAAGACAGCAGCGCTACGCCAGGCATAACGGTACCTTTTACCGTCAAGGCTATGAATGGAGCGGGCGGGTTGACCACTTACTACACAGGGGCTAGCAGCTATGCGAAATTCAACCCTGGTGCCTGGGCAAACTTTAATTTCACAACAGACCCTGCATTGGTTGGTGGTGCTGCGTTAGATCACAGTGTATTCAATCCCTTCCTGCAAGGGAGTTGGTTGGCCGGGGAGGCGAGTATGGTCGCCAGATTTAATGTGGCGCGCCCTGCTGCGCCGATTGCAGCGCAAACTTTCTCTATAACCACTCGGGTACAGGATTTAGATAATGTTGCCACAACGCCTGCCAATGTCGCTCTAGCGAGTGCCACCTATCGTTATGGGCGTCTCGCTATTACTCCGGTGCACGGGTCAGAGTTGCTACCACTCACCGTGCCGATAGAGGCGCAGTTTTGGAGTGGAAACGGCTACAGACGCAGCACCGAGGATGGTTGTACCACCTTTAATCTCTCTACCATCGCCATGCGCAATTATCGGGGCAATTTGAACGCCTGTGAAACGGTGTTGAGTGGAAGCGCTAATATGGTTCAGGGGCGAATGGATTTACGTTTAAGCGCCCCCGGTGTGACCGGCAATACGCCCAATACCGGCAGTGTGGATCTGGACTTGAATTTTGAGGGCGCAGGCGGTGATCAAACCTGTGTCGGCCCCGGCACCACGCAATCAAATGCGACCGCAGGGGCGGCAGGCATGCGCAACTGGTTTGGGGCAGATCCCGTAGGCCGTGCTACCTTCGGCATCTACAAGGCGCCGATTATCTACATGCGAGAAAATTTCTAGCGCAAACAAAACCACCTAAATCAGGTGGTTTTGTTCTTTTTATCCTCGCTTTAAAGCAGCATAGCAGGCACTAAAGTTGCTCTTATTAAAATGAACTATAAAGAGTTAACAAAGTGGTATTCAGGCAACGTGTTAAATATCAGTGATTTGGCGCAGTGGGTGATGGCTTCACCGGGGAGATTTTTTGTGTATACTAATCTCCGATAAAGCTTGAAGTTGTCTTTGTTATACTTTGATTTTAAATAAAAAAATTATTTAGAAAGACAGATGCGCCCCTATGGAATGGTTTAAACGACAAAAGAACAAACAGCAAGTGGGTGTCAGTATCACTGATATGCATGTGAGTACTGTCGCTTTGATGCCACCATCCGAAGGGTCCAAGCCGGTCGTCTCATTGGCCGCAGTTGAGCAGGTGCCCTTACATGCAACGTCCATATTGCGTCACTTTGTGACCAAAAATGACCTGAAAGCCTCTCCCTGCAATCTGGTTTTAAATGTGGATCAATACAATATTGTACAAATTGATAAGCCCAACATGCCGGATGCAGAGATTAAACCTGCCTTGCGCTGGAAGTTGAAAGGCCTGCTGGATTACTCGGTAGAGCAAGCGGTGGTTGACGGCATCGATATACCGGTGGACCAGGCCTATGCCAATCGCCAGCCATTAATGTTAGCCATCTGTGCCAAAAAAGCGGTGGTGTCTGCGGTCGGCAATCAATTATCCGAGGCCGGGTTTAACGTGAAGTCGGTCGATGTGCATGCGCTGGTGCAGCGCAATATTGCGCATTTGCTGGAGCATGAAGACCGGGCGCTGGTGATGCTCAGCATTTTGCCGCGCGGATGTTTGCTGACATTTACCGCCAAAGGTGAGTTGTACCATGCGCGCCTGATTGAGCTGGATCGCGATTTTTTGAACGATCGTGGTGATCTGTTTAAAAGTAACTTTGACAAGCTGGTGCTGGAGTTACAGCGCTCGTTAGATAGCTTCGATCGCCAGTTTCCTTATTTGAGCCTGAATCGTCTGGTGGTGTCGCCAGTGTCCAATCGTGATTATCTGGTCAGTGGTTTGAGTGCCAGCCTCTATGTGCCAGTGAATGTCTTTAATCTTGAAGATATTGTCGAATTGCCTGCCGATCAGGATTTCTCCAGCCTGGAAAAACAAGCCATGTTATTGCCTGCTTTAGGCGCTGCCTTGCGTCAGGAGATGGCCGCATGAGTCAGCAGATTAACCTGTTTGAAGGCGGGCTGGTTAAATCCAGAGACTGGTTTAGTCTGCCGGTGGTGGCTGGCATTTATGTGCTGGCCGCAGCCGTGATGATTTACTTGTTTACTGGCCTGCAGGCGGAAAACGCCCAGTTGCAAGTGCAGCGTACCCAGGCCATGGCCCAGTACGAGGCCATGCAGAAAAAGGTCAATGAGTTTGCCCAGCGTGCGACACCGATTGATAACACACAGTTAGAAGCGACGCTGAAAAACCTCAAAGCCCGTTTTGAGATGCAGTCACAGATTCTGGCGATCTTCCAGCAGTCATTGTCAGTCTCGGCTTATCACCTGATTGATTATATGCGTGCGTTGACAGCACAGCAGCAACCGGGCTTGTGGTTAACAGGATTTAGAATCGAGCCGGGTTCACAACACTTGTCTCTGAGCGGGCAGGCATTGCAGTCAGAAGATATTCCACTCTATCTGGATATGTTATCTGCCCAACGCGTGTTTGAAGGCACGCAATTTTCTGGCATTCAGTTTAAACAAGTCGAGTTACATGCGAATCCAGCTGCTGCGCCTGCCGCCCCGGCGACGCCAGCGCCTATTGCTGCTGCAAGCGAGCCTGTGCTGTCTGGTAAACCTAGTGCTGACAATCCAGCCAGTCCTGCAAGTGCGGTAGCCGCAGCCACTCCGGCAAACCCTGTGGCAAGTCCTGCTGCGACCAGCCTGAAAGTCTACGCGTTTGAGGTCAAAGGTCAGGACGTGCAAGCGACAGCCAAATTGCTCAATACGGTGACTTGGGATGCCTTTGTGCGTGGCACCACGCAGACATCACCAGCCGCGCAGCCTCGGAAAGAATAAGCATGCAATTTGAACAATTACAAACAATGGTGGATAAGTGGCAAGGGCTCTCCAAGCGCGAACGCTGGATGATTTTTGGCGCCGGATTGTTTGCTGTCGTGGGCTTGCTGGATACTTTTCTACTAGAGCCGCAACGCGTTCAACTGGCCGCGACCCAGCAAGAAGTCCTCAAAATTCAGAATGATACGACCAGTCTCACTGAGCAGATGACCAACATTGCCGCGCAAGCTGCACCGCAACCGGCCAGCAACGCGTTTCAGCATGAAATAGACGAGACCAACCACAAAATCAACAGCCAGGCTGCCGACTTGGTGCAAGTGTCTTCTTATATGGTCTCACCACAAGACATGGTGGCGTTTTTGAAAAAACTGTTGCAACAGCATGCCGATGTGCAAGTGGTAGAAATGCAATCGTTACCGGTTGTCGACTTTATCGAAAAGCAAAGAAAGTTGCTGCAGTCAGCCGCCCCTGCCGAAGCTGCCAGCACTTCGCAAGCCAGTGCTGAAGAGGTGTGGAAGAATGTGCCGCATGTCTACCAGCATGCGGTCAAAGTGCGTCTCAAAGGCAAATATTTTGCCTTGATGGCTTATGCACAATCGTTAAAGGCGATTGGCCAGAAACTCGCCTGGGAAACGGCGGAATTAAAAGCCGAGTATCCGGAAAGTGAATTGACAGTGCAGGTGTATACCTTGAGTGGTGAAAATGCATGGTTGGGGATTTAGCATGCGCAGCTTAATAACAGCAGTATTAGCAACCGGCCTGGTGCACGCCCATGAAGTGATGGCCGATGGCATGGTCGACCCGACCCGGCCGCCAGTGTCTGTGATGGCGTATTTGCCACACGGCGAGGCGCAGCTAGAAAAAGCCTGGGAGCTGTCGGCGATCCAGGATAACGGTAAAAACGGCTTTGCGGTGGTCAACGGACAAATGGTGCCCGTGGGCGGTTATTACGAGGACTTTAAATTAATCTCGGTCACACATCAGAAATCCTTGTTTGTCAGCAAGCTCGGTGAGAAAAAAGTGCTGACCATGGGCCTGAGCAATGTGATGACGCCAGTGACTGCGGAGCGAGGCCCAAAAAAGGCAAGCGCGCCAAAAAGAGTAAAACATCAGTCAAAAAAGACTGAAAAAATAACGATTGATAAATAAAGTGACAAACACTTGCCGGCTCACGCAGTGAGGCAGCAAGCGAACATCAATAGAGAGACTGCTATGAAAACTTTAGTGAATACCTTGGGTGTGATGATGATCGGTGCCGGGTTGGCGGGGTGTACCAGCAACCCGTTTGCGCCGACCAATACATCAATTAACCCTAAAATTCAGAACGAATTGGCAACTGCGGCGGCCAAGGCGCAAACACAGGTATCGCCTCCTCCCAAAGAGATCACTGATGAGTTGTTCGAGCCGCTTAAAATTGAGCCACCCAAAGCACTCGCCAAGCGTGTTGAGCCCAGGTTTGACCTGGTGGTGAACAAAGCGCCTGCGGCACAAGTGCTGATGGGCATTGTCTCCGGCAGCCCTTACAGCATTGCATTGAGCCCTGAACTTAAAGGGGATATTTCAATTAACTTGCGGGATGTGACCTTGTTTGAAGCCCTCAATGCCTTGCGTGATTTGTATGGCTACGAATACAAAATGAACGGCAAGCAGATTTTTGTGGAGCCGCAAACGATTCAAACCCGTGTGTTTCAAGTCAACTATATTACCGGTGCGCGTAAAGGCACCTCGGCCACCCGCGTAACCTCTGGTACGGCTAGTGGCTCAGGTGCCGGTGGCGCGGCAGGTGTGGCAGGCCAAGCGGCAGCCATGAACGGGTCAACCGGCACAGGGACAGGCACTGGTACGGGGGCAGTAGGTAATTCTGGTGCGTCTAATCTGCAAGTGTATGCTTCAGACGTCAGCATGCGGACCAATAATGATTTTTGGGAAGAAATTGCCGCCTCGCTGAGCAGTCTGATTGGCGAAGAAAGTGGCCGTAAAGTCATTATCAATGCCCAGTCTGGCCTGATCATGGTGAAAGCCATGCCGAAAGAAATCCGCCAGGTTGAAAAGTTTTTGAGCCTGATGCAGGTCACGGTAGATCGTCAGGTGATTCTCGAAGCCAAAATCATTAAAGTGCAGCTGAACAGAAACTCGCAACAGGGGATTAACTGGGCGGCTGCTCGCCATACGCGTGGCCGTGATGTCACGTTTGGTAACATCAATGGCAATGCTTCGCTGAGTGAAACCGGTGATTTGACCAATGGCGTTGTGACTACGACCGAGCCGGGTGCATTAACTAATAACGCAGTGACCTCTTTGGGCGGCTCGATGTTTGCACTGGCCGTGCAGGGTAAAGGTTTCTCGGCATTGCTTAACTTTCTCGAAACGCAGGGCAATGTAGAAGTGCTTTCCAGCCCACGCATTGCGACCATCAACAACCAGAAAGCCGTGCTTAAAGTTGGTAATGACGCGTTTTATGTGACCAATGTGAAAACCAATGTGACCACCACCACTGGCGGCGCGATTGTGACACCGGATATTCAGCTGCAACCTTATTTTTCAGGGATCTCACTCGATGTGACGCCGCAGATTGATAAAGACGACAATATCACCTTGCACGTGCATCCATTCATTAGCGATGTGACGCAAGTCAATAGAACGGTGACCTTATCCAGTGCGAACGGCGGTACGTATACCATTCCAACCGCGTCTTCTAATATTAATGAGACTGATAGTATTGTGCGTACCAAAGATGGTAGTGTGATTGCGATTGGCGGGCTGATGTCTGAAACCGTAGACAATACACGCACCAAAGTACCAGGCTTAGGCGATGTGAAATTCCTGGGCGGCCTGTTCCGTCAGAAAGACTTGGCCAGTGTTAAAACTGAGCTGGTGATTTTGCTGAAATCTACCGTGGTGCGCAGTGGCGAGAGCTGGGCGCAAGACATGCTCGATAGCCAGGACAGGGTTGAGAAGCTGAAGAGCGATAGCAGTTTTTAGGAGCGAGCGGGCATGTACCTGCAACATTTTGGGTTGAAGGAATATCCGTTTACCATCACCCCGGATACCAGTTTTTATTACGCCACGCGTAGCCTGCAAGAGGCGCTGAATACCTTGTTGATTGCGATTCAGTCTGGCGAAGGCTTCGTGAAGATTACCGGTGAGGTCGGCACCGGTAAAACCTTGTTGTGCCGCCGTCTGCTCAAGGCGCTAGAGCCTGATTGTAAGGTGGTTTTCATTCCTAACCCTTATTTAGACCCGCACGCCTTGTTGATGACCCTGGCCACCGAATTTGGCGTGGCTTTCAAGCCAGACTTTACCCATCACGACATGATTGATGCGCTGAATCGCAAGCTACTCACTTTTGCGGACGAGGGGCGGCATGTGGTGGTGTGTCTGGACGAAGTACAGGCGATGCCACTGGAAACACTGGAAGCCCTGCGCCTGTTGAGTAACCTTGAGACCGAAAAGCGCAAACTGATCCAGGTGGTCATTTTTGGCCAGCCGGAACTCGAAGAGCGTATTAATCATCCGTCTATCCGCCAATTGCGCCAGCGCATCGGTTTTGAGTATCACCTCAAAGGCCTGCAATGGTCGGAATTAGGTTTTTATCTGAATCATCGCATGCATATTGCCGGTTATCAGGGGGGCATGATTTTTACGCCTGCCAGCCTGCGTTTGCTCTACCGCTATGCTAACGGTATTCCGCGCTTGCTGAATATCTTGGCGCATAAATCGTTGTTGTCAGCGTTTGGCCGTGGCCAGCAAGGCGTATCGGCAGAGGATGTCAGGGCGGCCATTATGGACACCCAGGCCAGCGTCAAGGCACAGCATCGCTGGTTGGAGCATGGCTTTAAATGGTGGCTGACGCTGCATACGGCGCTGGCTGGTCTGGGCCGCTAGTTAAATATTGGGGAAACACTTGAGTTTAATTAATCAGGTATTGCAAAACGTTGAGGCGCGCCAGGGCGTTGCGGCAGTCGATGGCTGGGCCGGACAGGTGAAGCCAGTGCTGTCCTATCAAGGCGATGCGACGGCTGCCTGGGGGCACAAGTTACTGGGAGGGCTGTTGCTGTTGGCATTGATTGGCGGCTTGCTGCTCAATTGGCCCAGTTTGGTGGCACGTTTTCACCCCGCATCCGTCGATCACCTTGCGGTGACGCCTACCCTTTCGGCTGCTGTTGCAAGCGCCGCTGTGGAAGCCAGGCCCGTCGTGACGGATACACCCGCCTGGGCACCGCCACAGTTAACCAAAGCCTTGTTTAGCGCATGGCAAAAACCGGCCACAGCAGCGATGCCTGCTGCAGTCGCCCCAACAGGGACCAGCAAACCAGTGCTGCCGAAAGTCGCTTCGCAGCCGCAGGTGGAGGGCGAATTTACGATTGCGACGGCCAACCCCGTCGTCAGCGCCATTGAGCCGCCAATGAGTGCTGGCAATGCCACCAAACCGGCCAGAATGCAGGATGAAGAGGCTGGCTCTCAAGGCGTGGTGAATAAGCAGATGCGCCCCGAACAAGAGGTGAATGTGCAGATTCAACGTGCGGTTGACCAGGAGCAGAAAGGGCGTCTGAACGAGGCACTGATGATTCTGCGCCAGGCAATGACCACCGCACCGCAGTCAGAAGATGCGCGGCAGTTATTGGCGGCGTATTTGTTCGAGGCAAGACAGGAGCCGGAGGCGGTAGCGGTGTTGCAAGCGGGGATCAAGCAGTTTCCAGGGCAAATTGGCTTGTCCAGATCGCTGGCCAAGTGGCAACTGGCACACGCCCAGCCAGACGCCGTGTTGCAAACCCTAAAACCGGTTGCCAACCAGCTGCAGCAAGATGCTGAATCACAATGGATGCTGGCCATGGCCTATCAGCAAAGCGGCCAACATGCGGCCGCGTTACCGCATTTTGAACGCGCAATCTTATTGCGTCCCGGGCATGCGCAGTGGATTGTGGCATATGCGATTTCTTTGCAGGCCGCAGGCCAGCCTGCTCAAGCTCTGCAGCAATTGCAGCAAGCGTATAACCTGCCTTTAAGTGATCGTTTGTCGGAGTTTGTTGGGCAGCGTATTCGCCAGTTGGGCGGCACGGCGGTCGTGCGCAGTGAATAGGGATTACGTGCGCATCGTCATATCAGGGCTCGTCGCTTTTTAATGTCCGCGCCAGCACCAGTGCCGTCACCCGGCTAGCCCCAGCCTGTTTTAATACCTTAGCCACTGCGTGCATACTGGCCCCTGTGGTCATCACATCATCCACCACCATCACATGCTGACCTTGCCATGACCGCTGCGTGGCAAAGGCGCCGCGCAGATTACGTGTTCTGGTTTTCATATCCATGCCGGCCTGCGTCGGCGTATCAAGCACACGCGTACATCCTGCAATGTCCAGCGGTATCTGCCACTGTTGCTGCACCTGTTTCGCCAGTTCCAGTGCATGATTAAATCCACGTGCTTGTACCCGGTTGCGGTGCATAGGCATGGCCATCACTACCTCTGGCCGTGCGTTTTCTGTCAGGGTTGATAATGGGCTGAGCAGGCTGTTAGCCAGCAAATGGCCTAACGACAGCTGTTGATGGTATTTGAACTGATGCAGCAGCCTGTCGAGTGGATAGGCATAACGGAATGGCGTCAGTGTATGGTCAAAGGCCGGGGCGTGTTGCAGGCAGATGCCGCATAGTGTGCCTGAGACGGTGGGCAGGGCACATTGCGGGCAACGTGGTGCGTGATACCAAGGTAATACATCGATGCAATGGGCGCAAAGTGCCAAGTGTGCGTGATTAGGCGCCGTGGCTGGCGCATCACACAGCACGCACGGCAAACTTGTCCCCAGCCATTGCTGTAGCTGCTGGTAAACCTTAATTTGATTAAATTTTAATCTATTGTAAAAATTTTTCACGTGATATTTTAAACAACATATAATTCGCTCGAGTTATTCATACAATTTTTATGGCATGGTGTTTATGGAACAACAAACTTCTGCGGCTGGTTGTCAAAGCGAAATGCAAACCTCCGTTATTAACCTCGATGGCTTAAAACCGTCGTCTGCCTGCCACCCTACGGTAGAGCGCTGGCAGGTAGCAGACATCATGGCACTGTTTGAGTTGCCATTCAATGACTTGCTAGATCGGGCACACACCGTGCACAGAGAACACTTCGACCCGAATGCGGTGCAAGTGAGTACCTTGCTGTCGATTAAAACTGGCGGCTGCTCTGAAGACTGTGGCTATTGCCCGCAAGCGGCGCGTTACCACACCGAGGTTGAAAATGAGCCGTTGATGAAACTGGATGAGGTATTGGCGGCGGCCAAAGCCGCCAAAGACAGTGGCGCCAGCCGTTTTTGCATGGGCGCTGCCTGGCGCGGCCCCAAGCAACGTGACCTCGAGCCAGTGTTAAAAATGATTTCTGAAGTGAAGGCCATGGGGCTGCAAACCTGCGCCACGTTGGGTATGCTCAAAGACGGTCAGGCCGAGCAGTTAAAAGAGGCTGGGCTGGATTACTACAACCACAACCTGGATACCGCACCAGAGTTTTATGGGGACGTGATCACCACCCGTACTTACCAGGACCGCCTGGATACGCTGGACCGTGTACGCAGCATGAATATCAATGTGTGTAGTGGCGGCATTATTGGCATGGGTGAAACACGCGCACAACGTGCAGGCTTGGTGGCGCAGCTGGCCAATATGGAGCAGCCACCAGAGAGCGTACCGATTAACTTGCTGACCCAAGTGGAAGGCACGCCATTGCATGGCACCGAGCCACTCGATCCGCTGGAATTTGTACGCACCATCGCGATTGCGCGTATCACCATGCCAACCAGCTTTGTGCGTTTGTCCGCAGGCCGCCAGAGCATGGGCGAGGCCGTGCAGGCGCTATGCTTCCATGCCGGTGCCAATAGTATTTTCTACGGTGAAAAATTACTGACGACTGGTAATCCTGAAGTCGAGTCAGATAACGTGTTATTCGCCAAGTTGGGCCTGAAGAAAATCTAATGAGCGATTTGCTGGAGTCTTTACGCGCCGACCTCGACAAGCGGCAAACCCTGGGCCTGATGCGCCAGCGCCGTTTGCTGGACTCGCCGCAAGCCGAGCATATTACGGCCAATGGCCAGCCATTTCTGTCGTTTTGCAGTAATGACTACCTGGGCCTGGCCAATGATGCTGCGCTGGTGACCGCACTGCAAACCGCGGCGGCCGAAGCTGGCGTCGGCAGTGGTGCCTCCAATTTAATCACTGGCCACCACCGTTATCATGACCAGTTGGAGCTGGTCTTGGCGACGTTTGTCGGCCAACCGGCGGCCTTGCTGTTTTCGACTGGCTATATGGCCAATATCGGCGTCATCAGTGCCTTGATGGGGCGTGACGATGCCGTGTTTTCCGATAAGCTCAACCATGCCTGCCTCAACGATGGCGCCTTTTTGTCACGGGCCACGCATCACCGCTTTGCGCACAATGATGTGGCTGCGCTTGAAAAATTGTTGCAAGCCAGCACGGCACGCCACAAACTGGTGACGGCCGATGCGGTGTTCAGCATGGATGGCGATCTGGCGCCCTTGGCCGCTTACCTCGAGCTGTGTGAGCGCTACGATGCTTACCTTTACGTGGATGATGCGCACGGGTTTGGCGTGCTGGGCCCGCAAGGCCGCGGCTCGCTCAAGCACCTGGGCTTGCAGTCACCGCGCCTGATCATGATGGGCACACTGGGCAAGGCTGCGGGCGTGGCCGGGGCATTTGTCGCCGGTGAAAAAATTGTCATCGACTACCTGATCCAGTACGCCAATAGCTACATCTACACCACCCCGGCACCGCCACCGTTGTCCGCCGCTTTGCTGGCCTCGGTCAAAGAAATAGAGCAGGGTGACGCGCGCAGAAAACAATTGTTTGACATGATCGCCTTGCTTAAAAGTGAGCTGTCACTGTCACGCTGGCACCTGTTGCCCTCTGAAACAGCAATTCAGCCCTTGGTCGTCGGCGACACGCACGAGGCGCTGGCGTTGAGCCAATATCTGCAGGCACGTGGCATTCTGGTGCCAGCGATTCGTCCGCCCACCGTGCCTGCCAATACCTCGCGTTTGCGTATTTCACTCTCGGCTGCGCACAGCGAGGCGAACGTGCGTGCATTGATTGCGGCCCTGCATGCCGCCGAGCGTGAGATTCCGGCCGGGACGCAGGCATGAGTTGTTTTATCGAAATCATGGGGCAGGGCAAGCCACTCGTGTTGCTACATGGTTGGGCGATGAACAGTGCGGTCTGGGAGCGCGTGGTCAAGCGTCTGTCGGCTAGCTACCGTTTATTTCTGGTGGATTTGCCTGGCATGGGCCAAAGCCGCCCGGTGTACCCTTACCATTTGCATAGCCTGGCTGAAGCGGTGGCCGAAGAGATTCCTGGCGTGTCGACGATTCTAGGCTGGTCATTAGGCGGCCTGGTGGCGCAACAGATTGCGCTGAACCAACCTGACCGCGTCGAGAAGTTAATTCTGGTCGGGACCAACCCTTGTTTTGTCAGCAAGCCGGATTGGCCAAACGGTATTGCCGCCAGACATTTTGAGCAGTTTAATCAGCGCTTTGAGCAGGACTTTAACGCGACATTGCTGAATTTTTTAACCCTGCAATGCATGCACGCCAAAGATGCCCGTGCGACCGTGCGTCAGTTGCGCACTGCCTTCGCGGCCAAACCAACACCGACGCAAGACAACCTCAACCAGGCGCTGGATATTTTGCTGCAAACCGATTTGCGTGAAGAGGTGGGTCGGATATTTCAGCCGACCTTGCTGATACATGGTGACCGCGACACACTCGCGCCGGTGGCCGCCGCACATTGGTTGGCCATGCATTTACAGCGCGCGCAGTTACGCGTGATGGCCGGGGCGGCGCATGCGCCATTCTTGTCACATGCGGATGCTTTCTGCGAGACTGTTGAAGCATTTATGGCCAATGACCAGGCCACACAGCAAGTGAGCAGCTAATGCAGGATGTTTACCAGATCGACAAGTCGCGCATGCGGCAGTCGTTTCACCGCGCCGCCAAAAAGTATGATGCCGCCGCCATTTTGCAGCGCCAGGTGCGTAAAGAAATGCTCAGTCGCTTGGATGTGGTTAAACTCGAACCCGCCGTGATTCTGGATGCCGGTTGCGGCACCGGCCATGGCTTGCATGCCTTGCTCAAACACTTTAAAAGCGCACAGGGCATTGCGCTGGATATTGCCGAAGGCATGCTGGCACGCAGCCGTGCCTTATTTCCCTGGTATCGGTTCTGGCAGGCCAAACCACGTTTTGTCTGTGCCGATATCGAGTCGCTGCCGCTAGCGACCGCCAGTGTCGATATGGTGTGGTCCAACCTCGCTGTGCAATGGTGTAACGATCTCGATGCCGCCTTGCAAGAATGGCGCCGCGTATTGCGCCCGAACGGCCTGCTGATGTTTGCTACCCTGGGCCCGGATACGCTCAAAGAGTTACGCGCCGCGTCTGGCGCTGACCATACCCATGTCAGCCGGTTTATTGATATGCATGATATTGGCGATGCGCTGACGCGCGCGGGTTTCAGCGCGCCGGTGCTGGATGTGATGCATTACACCTTAACCTATGACACGGTGGAATCTTTGATGCGCGACCTCAAGGCCATAGGTGCGCACAACGCAACCGCTGGCCGCGCCAAAGGCTTGAGCGGCAAAGGCTTTTTACAGCAATTGCGTCAAGGCTATGAAGCGTTCCGCCACGAAGGCAAGCTGCCAGCCACCTATGAAGTGGTGTTTGTGCATGCCTGGACGGGCAGTCAACCTTACACCGCGCCGGGTAGCAGCCCGGTACAGTTTATGCCGCGCAAAGCGGCGCATGCAGAGTAATCATGCACAGTTTGCCACGTCATTTTTTTGTCACTGGCACGGATACCGGGGTCGGTAAAACAACGGTTACCGTGCGCCTGATGCAGCAACTGATCGCGCAAGGCTTGACCGTGATCGGCATGAAACCAATTGCGTCCGGGTGTGCATGGGTGGATGGCCGCTGGCAAAATGACGATGTGTTGCAATTAACCGCTGCGTCTAATGTGAGTGCGCCGCCCGAGCTGATTAACCCCTATTGTTTTGAACCGGCCATTGCGCCTCATATCGCAGCGGCCCAGGCGGGCGTGACGATCGACTTTCACGTCATTCAAGCGGCCTATGCGCAATTGGCGAGCATGGCCGATGTCGTGATTGTCGAAGGGGCAGGCGGCTTGCTGGTGCCGCTCAATGGCAGCCAAACCATCGCTGATTTAATTCAGGCATTACAGCTCCCGGCATTGCTGGTGGTGGGCATGCGACTGGGCTGTATTAATCATGCCTTGCTCACGGCGCAGGTGCTCAAGCAACGGAATATCGATTGTTGTGGCTGGGTGGCGAACAACATAGACCCGCAGATGTCCGTGCCGCAAGAAAACTTGCAGAGCCTGATCACAGGCTTGCAACAGCCCCCCGTGCTGCAAGTCCCATTTCAGGCATCGCTCAGCTAATGGATCAGTCACTGCTCACCCGCATTGAGTTGCGCGCGCCGGTGCCGCCGATGACGCGGCTGCTGATCATGCTGAATGTGCTGGTGTTTGTGGTCATGTTATTTGGCGGCGCTGGTTTTTGGCATTCGCCCAATACCGTGCAGCTGACCTGGGGCGCCAATTTTGCCCCGGCCACCGCCGATGGCCAATGGTGGCGACTGGCAAGTGCGATGTTTCTGCACTTTGGTGCCTTGCACTTGGGCATGAATATGCTGGCCCTGTGGGATGGCGGCAAACTGGTCGAGCGCATGTTCGGCGCCGTGCGTTTTGTGGTGATTTACTTGATCAGTGGCGTCGGTGGCAATCTGTTGTCGTTGGTGATCCAAGGCAATGATGCGGTATCTGGCGGGGCCTCCGGGGCCATTTTTGGGATTTATGGTGCGCTGCTGGTGTATGTCTGGTTTGGTCGGCGCCAGATGCAAGTGCAGGAGTTCCGCTGGCTGTTTTGGGGCGCGCTGCTGTTTTCTGCCCTCACCATTGCCATGGGCTACATCATTCCCGGCATTGATAATTCGGCGCATATTGGCGGCTTTGCCACTGGCATGGTGATGGCGGCGCTGTTGTTACCGACCACGATTGTGCCCAGCAAACAATTAACGCTGACGCAATGGCTGGCGGCCATATCATGGGTGGTAGCGCTGTTTGTCTTGGTGACCCATTTGCCTGCGCCAAAATATCGCTGGCAACAAGAAATCGCGATACAAAAGCAGGTGCAAAAGCTCAATCAGATTGACCAGCAGGCACAGCAAAAGTGGCGGCAGATTATGCTCGAAGGCCGTGAAGGCAGTGTCAGTTTTGATGAGTTAGCGGCGCAGATTGATGCCCAGGTCGCGACACCTTATGAGCAGAGTTTTGAGAAACTGTCAGCGTTGCCGGAAGATCCTAACTTGCCTTCTGCGGCCTTATTAGAACAGGCGAAAGCTTATGCCTTGCAACGCAGCGAAGCCAGCAAAGCGGCGGCAGACAAGTTACGCAATGTGCCATTTATGCCGGGCAAACCGGCAAGCCCTTAAGGCGCTTGTTCGCCAGAAGGTGGCGACGCAATGATATTGGCTTCAGGGTGGGCCAGTTGCGAAGCCGCCATGCGCTGCACAAACGCCTTGGCATTGTCTGACCAGGCTTGGGTTGATAATTGGCGCAGCATCTCAACCAGGGCCTGATTCATGGCAGCCTGATCAAACGGCTCTGCTAACACTAGGCCAGCCTGCGCCGCACTAATATAGCCCGCATAACCACAGACGCCGGTCACCATTTGCGGCAGGCCCGCCGTCATGGCTTCAATCAGCACAATGCCCGCCAGTTCCGAGCGTGCCGCATGAATCAGCAGATCACAGCCTAACATCAGTGCCGGAATATCCGGGCGCCCGCCTGCTTCTATGCAGCGTTCGGCAATCCTGAGTTGTTCGGCATAGGCCTGCATATTGCTGCTGGATTCAAATTCGCCTACCGCCAATAACCAACAGCGTTGTTTAAGGTCTTCTGGCAAGCGGCTCAAGGACTCTATCGCCCGGTCTACGCCTTTGCGCACAAACGCCGAGCCCACCGTCAGCAAGACAATGGCATCGTCAGGCAGATTAAAGCTGCTGCGTACATAGGCGCGATGATCTTGCGCTGCAAGGTCGTTGAACCGTTGTAGCGGAATATTGGGCGGAATCAGGTGGAAACGCGCAGCGTCTGTGCCATACCAGCGCTGGAACATCGCCTGGTCATGCTGGTTCAGCAGCAATATCTGCGTCGACGCTTGTTTGCCGAAGACGGCGTGTTCCATGGCCGAAAAGAAACGATAGCGGCCAGACAGTTTTTTGTACCAGGGTTCGTGCGACATGCGCTCGGCGTAGCAGGGGTCGGCGGCAAAATACACATTGAGCCCGGGCATACGGTTAAAACCCACCACGCGGTCAAACCCTTGCTGTTGTACCGCCTGCTGCATTTGCTTGATCAGCGATTGGTGTCTATGGTGATTGAGCCAGCCGCTGGCTTTTAACAGATGGACGCTGATGTCCTGTGGCAGCGCACCGCGCCATTCGCCAGTGAAAATCGTGACCTCATGGCCGAGGGCGACGCAGTCTCTGGCAATGCGCAGCATATCGCGCTGCACACCGCCGTAAGGAAAGTATTTGAATATGAGAAACGCAAACTTCATGCGATGGCATTGTATGCGAAAATAGCGGCCATGAAACGCATCCTGATTGTCAAAACCACCTCCATGGGCGACGTGATCCATGCCCTGCCTGTTGTGGAGGATATCCTGCAACACTGTCCTGATGCGCAGATCGACTGGCTGGTAGAAGAGAGTTTTGCCGATATTCCCCGCCTGCATCCGCGGGTGCAGCAAGTGTTTACGGTGGCCGTGCGCCGCTGGCGCAAGCAATGGTGGCGTTGCCAGACCTGGGGTGAAATGGCTGCCGTGAAGCAGGCTGTGGCAGCACACCCTTATGATCTGGTGCTGGATTTACAAGGCTTGGTGAAAAGCGCTGTCATGGCGACGTGGGCGCACGCGCCGCGCCATGGCTACGACAAGCACTCGATTCGCGAACCACTGGCCAGCCGTTTTTACCAGCATCAATACGCCATTAGTTATCGCCAGCACGCGGTGGTGCGTATGCGCACACTGGCGGCGCTGGCGCTCGGTTATGCGGTGCCACAAAACAAGCCAGCTTATGGGCTAGTGGGTTTGGGGCGTCACACGCCAGCCGAGGCTTTTTTAGCGCTGCATGCCACCAGCCGCGATAGCAAATTATGGCCTGAAGCGCATTGGGTCGCCTTGGGGCAGCATTATGCTGCGCAAGGGGTGCATATGTGGTTGCCTTGGGCCAGTGACAGCGAAAAAGCACGTGCGGAACGGATTGCAGCGCACGTGCCGCAAGCGTTAGTGCTGCCTAAACTGACGCTGCAACAACTGGCTAGCCAAATGCCGCAGGTACGCTTCGCCGTGGGCGTGGATACCGGTTTATCACATCTGGCCGCCGCGCTGGATATCCCCATTGTTGCCTTGTATACCGATACCGAACCGGCGTTTACCGGGGTGGCAGGCGGCCGCGTGGCGCCTGCGGTCAATCTCGGTGGTAAGGGTCAAGTGCCATCCGTTGCGGCAGTCATCGCCGAGCTGTCCACCATGGTGAGTGCAGTTTCCAGCCATTTCTAAAAAATCATGCACAAATGCATGCTTTACCCTTGAAATCAGTAGGGGCATCCCAACATTGTAGAAATATTGAAACAGTCTGCATAAAACTGTTTCAGGTGAACAGTGTTGAACAAAAAGGGGAGCTGCATGCAAGAACCAAATACACCTACCGAGGTGAACACCGACGAATCCGCCTTGAATGAGGCGGCACAGGCCAGCCCGGCTGATACTCAAGAAGCACGCATTGCTGCGCTGGAAGCCGCGCTCGAAGAAGCCAAGGCACAAGTACTGTATGTGAAAGCGGAAGGCGAAAATATTCGTCGTCGCGCGTCTGATGATATTGATAAGGCCCGCAAGTTTGCGCTGGAAAAATTCAGTGGTGAACTGCTGGCAGTCAAAGATAGCCTGGATGCGGCTTTGGCAGTAGAAAGCAACGAAGTCGCCAGCTATAAAAACGGCGTGGAGCTGACCGCCAAGCAATTGTTGAGCGTATTTGAGAAGTTCAATATTGCCGAGATTAACCCGCTGGGTGAAAAGTTTGACCCGAACAAACATCAGGCCATCAGCATGGTGCCTGCCGAAGGTGAGCCAAATACCGTGTTGAGCGTGTTGCAAAAAGGCTACAGCCTGAATGAGCGCGTATTGCGTCCGGCATTGGTGACCGTGATTCAGGCCAAGTAGGCCTAAAGACCATTTAATGAACAGGGGCTTGAAATCTGTCTCAGCATCCCAATGTTCACTGCATCAGTAGATTAAAGATTAACGAATTTAAGGAACATACAATATGGCAAAAATTATCGGTATTGACTTGGGGACGACCAACTCTTGCGTTGCTGTCATGGAAGGCGGCAAGCCACGTGTGATTGAAAACGCTGAAGGCGCACGTACTACGCCTTCTATCATCGCTTATCAGGAAGATGGCGAGATTCTGGTCGGCGCACCGGCAAAACGCCAGGCCGTGACCAACCCGAAAAACACCTTGTTTGCGGTGAAGCGTTTGATCGGTCGCCGTTTTGACGAAAAAGAAGTGCAAAAAGACATAGACCTGATGCCTTACACCATTGCCAAAGCCGACAATGGCGATGCTTGGGTAGAAGTGCGTGGCAACAAACAAGCGCCACCGCAAATTTCTGCCGAAGTCTTGCGCAAAATGAAGAAAACCGCTGAAGACTACCTGGGCGAAGAAGTGACCGAGGCCGTGATTACTGTGCCTGCTTACTTTAACGACAGCCAGCGTCAGGCAACTAAAGATGCAGGCCGTATTGCTGGCCTGGATGTGAAACGGATCATTAACGAACCAACCGCAGCTGCGTTGGCGTTCGGTATGGACAAACAAGAAGGCGACCGCAAAATTGCGGTGTATGACTTGGGAGGCGGTACGTTTGATATTTCGATTATCGAAATTACTGAAATCGACGGCGAACACCAGTTTGAAGTGTTGTCTACCAACGGTGACACGTTCTTGGGTGGTGAAGACTTCGATAACCGCATCATCGACTTTTTGGCGGATGAGTTCAAAAAAGAAAACGGCCTGGACCTGCGCAACGACTTGCTGGCCAAGCAGCGTTTGAAAGAAGCTGCTGAAAAAGCCAAGATCGAATTGTCTGGCGCACAGCAAACTGAAGTGAACTTGCCTTACATCACGGCAGATGCCAGCGGTCCTAAGCACTTGGTGGTGAAAATCACCCGTGCCAAACTGGAATCACTGGTGGAAGAGTTGATCGAGCGCACGATTGCACCTTGTAAAACTGCCTTGAAAGATGCGGGTGTGTCTCCGTCTGATATTTCTGATGTGATTTTGGTTGGTGGTCAAAGCCGTATGCCAAAAGTGCAAGAAAAAGTGAAAGAGATTTTTGGCAAAGAGCCACGTAAAGACGTGAACCCGGATGAAGCCGTAGCGGTAGGTGCTGCGATTCAGGGTGGCGTATTGAAAGGCGACGTCAAAGACGTGTTACTGCTGGACGTGACACCGTTGTCACTGGGGATTGAGACGTTGGGCAGCGTGATGACCAAGCTGATCAAGAAAAACACGACGATTCCGACCAAGGCATCACAAGTGTTCTCGACTGCCGAAGATAACCAGAACGCCGTGACCATTCACGTGCTGCAAGGCGAGCGTGAAATGGCCTCTGGCAACAAGAGCCTGGGCCAGTTTAACCTGAGTGACATTCCACCATCCCCACGTGGCATGCCGCAAATTGAAGTGACGTTTGACATCGATGCCAACGGTATTTTGCATGTGTCTGCCAAAGACAAAGCGACTGGCAAAGAAAACAAAATCACCATCAAGGCTAACTCCGGCTTGTCTGAAGAAGAAATTCAGCGCATGGAAGAGGATGCGGCGAAATATGCTGATGAAGACAAAAAACTGCGTGAACTGGTCGATGCCCGTAACCAGGCTGACAGTGTGTTGCACAGCGTGAAAAAATCACTGGCTGAGCATGGCGACAAGATTGAGGCAGACGAAAAAGCCAAGATCGAAGACGCGATCAAAGACCTCGAAGCCGTGGCCAAAGATGGCGATGACAAAGAAGTGATCGAAGCCAAAACCAATGCCTTGATGGAAGCCTCACAAAAACTGGGTGAGAAAGTCTACGCCGAGCAACAAGCGCAGGCCAACACCGAGAGCGCACAACAACCTGAAGGTGAAAAAACGGTTGAAGGCGATGTGGTGGATGCCGAGTTTGAAGAAGTTAAAAAAGACTAAGCGTGAAAACGGCGGGTATGCAGATACTCGCCCTTTTTCAATGATGTCGGCAAACACACTACGCGCATCGCGGGTGTGTTTGTCTTTATGACGCAAGCGCGTTAAACGGAAAAACTATGGCAGCTGCAAAAAAAGATTATTACGAAGTGTTAGGTGTGAACCGCGACGCCAGCGAAGAGGAAATTAAAAAAGCCTTTAAAAAGCTGGCCATGAAGTTTCACCCGGACCGCAACCCGGATAACCCGAAAGCCGAAGAAAGCTTTAAAGAAGCCAAAGAGGCTTATGAAATGCTGAGCGACGACCAGAAGCGTGCCGCCTATGACCAGTATGGTCACGCCGGGGTAGACCCCAGCATGGGTGGCGGCGGTTTTGGTGGCTTTAACTCCGGCAATTTCAGTGACGCTTTCGGCGATATTTTTGGGGATATTTTCGGTGGCGCGCGTAACCAGCGCTCGAATGTCTATCGTGGCGCTGACTTACGTTACAACCTGGAAATTTCGCTCGAAGATGCCGCCAAGGGCACAGAGACCAAGATTCGCATCCCGGTGCAAACCAGCTGCGAAACCTGTCATGGTTCGGGCGCGCGCCCAGGTACTTCACCAGTGACGTGTACGACGTGTAATGGCCACGGCCAGGTGCGTATGCAGCAGGGCTTTTTCTCTGTGCAGCAAACCTGCCCCAAATGCCATGGCACTGGCAAGATGGTGAAAGAGCCTTGTCCGACTTGCCATGGCGGTGGTCGCGTCAAGCAAAACAAAACCCTCAATGTGAAGATTCCATCGGGTGTCGACGAAGGCGATCGTATCCGCTTGAGCGGTGAAGGCGAAGCCGGCGTCAATGGCGGGCCAACCGGTGATTTGTATGTTGTTGTGCATCTCAAAGAGCACCCGATTTTTCAACGTGATGGTGCCAATCTGCATTGCGAAATGCCGATCAGTTTTAGCACGGCAGCGTTGGGGGGCGAAATCGAAGTGCCTACGCTGGATGGCGCCGCCAAGATGAAAATCCCAGCTGAAACGCAAACCGGCAGCGTGTTCCGCTTGCGTGGTAAAGGCATCAAGCCTTTACGCTCAAGTGAGCATGGTGACTTGATGGTGCATGTGGTGGTTGAAACGCCGGTGCGCTTAACCGAGAAGCAGAAAGACCTGCTGCGCGAATTTGAAAGCAGCACGCAAGCCGATGCTGGTAAACACAGCCCCAAGAATAAAAGCTGGGTTGATAAAGCGCGCGACTTTTTCAGTTAGTTTTTTGTAATCTCACGGCTGATCGTCTGGCAAGCAGGATTCTGCTAGACTATCAGTCGTTTGTTTTTTTACTGTTTTTATTAAACAGTGTCTGCAAGTTGTTGTTTTTATTAAGGTTACAATTTGATAACAATTGAATTTAGCCTTTTACAATTCAGTTACAGCTTGGTCAAATTGCTGCAATAACTCCTCCCTATACTGAACTCATCTTTAAACGAAACACAAAATGTTTTGTTTGATGGCTGGTTTAGTTGATTTTCAACAACTAGCATTGATTTCCTCCTGATCCAAACCCCCTTTTAACCCGCAATAGCGGGTTTCTTTTTTTCTACCGATGCTTTTACTACCCATGCTGTCTTTGGCGGGGTGGCCTCTGTTGGCAACATCGTTTATGATGACACGCATCTTATGCCGTATTTGATGTTTAACACCAGGTCTGAGCAAACACCATCATGTTGAAAATCGCAATTTTTAATCAGAAAGCAGGCGTGGGGTCTACCACCACTGCACTCAATCTGGCCGCTGCTATTCAACGTAAAAAACGTCAGGTGGCCTTACTGGATATGGATCCGCAAGCCAGGCTCACCGAGATTTACAAGCATACCGGCCTTGATACGCAGCAGCATTTATTCAAGTTTTATCAAGATGCGACACCGCTGGATAGCTTGTGCCAACCTTTGCGCAATGGCTTGCAGTTGATTGCTGCCAGCGCTGAACTAATGAAGGTCGATTCGCAATTTGGTCGTGGCCCAGCCACCTTGAATAAATTAGGGCAAGGGCTTGCGACACTCGCAGCGGCGCAACCATCATTACAGGTGTTGATGGATTGCTGCCCGTATCTTGGTGTGATTTCATTAAGTGCAGTGTTTGCCAGCGACCTGGTGCTGATTCCGGTCTCAACCGATTATTTATCCATCCACTCTGCAGTCAAAATGGATAAAGCACTCAATGCCTTGCAGCCGGTCTTAAAGCAAAAAATACAGCGCCGCTATTTGCTGACGCGGGCGGATAAACGCAAGGCAATGACGGCTGAGGTGGAGCAGGAGATGCGCCGCCTGTTTGGCAACGAAGTATTGATGAGCAAAATCTATGAACATGCTGCCTTGACGGAGAGTGCGCGTATGGGTCAGCATGTGTTTGAATATGACGCCGACAGCGCAGCTGCGCAAGACTATATGGCGTTATTCTACGAGTTGCAGGATGTGAGCAAGCAATTACCGCGTGCTGAACTGCTGGCCGCGTAGTCATTAAGATTCACGGCGGCTACTTAGCCATTGTCGTCGCCAAAACACCAGCAACATCGCTATCGCGATCAATAGCATCATGCCGATGGCCCACCAAAATCCATCCGGGTCTTTTAGCCATGGCATTTCGTTAAAATTCATACCAAAAATCCCGGCAATCAGCGTGGCAGGCATAAACAGCATGGCGACCACTGTCAGCGCGCGCACCTCGAGGTTCACGCGCTGACTGAGGCTAGTCATGTAAATATCCATCAAGCCACTTAAAGTGTCGCGAATGGCCTCAAGGGATTCGGTGAAATGCACTGTGTGGTCGTATAGGTCACGCAAATAAGGCACAGTTTGCGGGCTGAAGAATCCGTGTTCATTCCGAATCAAGCTGTTCAATACTTCGCGCAACGGCCAGACAGCACGCCGCAGTTGTATGGTGACATGCTTGAGTCGGTGAATATTCTGCAAGTCTTCCGGGCTGGGGCGATCCAATAGATGATTTTCCAGTTGCTCGGCATCGTCATTAATCGCCTCTAGCACCTGAAAATAGCGTTCCATCAAGCTATCTAGCAGGGCGTAGCATAAATAGTCAGGGCCGCTTTGGCGAAGCAAGACCTGGCCCTGGCGTAGTCGTTCGCGCACCGGCTCAAAGCTGCCAGAGGGGCGCTCCTGAAAAGTAAGCAGCCACTCACGTCCCAATGCCATACTGATTTGTTCTGAACTGACACTAAGATTTTCTGTATCGTAGTAAAACAAGCGCGTTTCAAGAAACAGATAATCCGGGTAAGTATCAAGCTTAGGCCGCTGTTCGGTATTTAAAATATCATCCAGCACCAGCGGGTGCAGTTTGAAACGGCGAGCCACGGCTTGTAGTAAGGGGATGTCCAGCACGCCATGCACATTAATCCAGGCCACGTGCCCGGCGGGTGGTTGCCAGTTGACGATCTCCTGCATGGTGAGTTGTTGCGACACGATATCTTCTACGTTGTAGCAAATCTTGTGAATACAGGCCGCAGGTAAATCTTGGCCTGCAGTTGTCTCGACAGATGTCGTGTTGTCGGCCCCCAGCAATCTGTGCTTGCGGTGGCTGTGTTTACGTTTGGCCATGGTCATCCCAGCTAAAAATGCCGCTCCAGCATAAGCGTTCACTGGCTGGAAATCAACCCACAGACAGGTGGCTGGCCAGTCTATGCTAAAATAAAGAAAATTATTGAGTGGGATAAAACGCATGTCTGGCAATACCATCGGCACCTTGTTTACCTTGACCTCGTTTGGCGAGTCACATGGCCCTGGGATTGGCGGCATTGTGGATGGCTGCCCACCAGGCCTGGAACTCAGCGCGGCTGACTTACAAGTCGATCTCGACCGCCGTAAACCGGGGACCTCGCGCCATGTGACCCAGCGCGCCGAAGCCGATGAAGTGGAGATTTTGTCTGGCGTGTTTGAAGGTAAAACCACAGGTACGCCCATCGGTTTGCTGATCCGCAACACAGATCAGCGCTCACAGGATTACAGCAAGATCATGGAGACTTTCCGTCCTGGTCATGCGGACTACACCTATACGCAAAAGTACGGCATTCGCGACTACCGCGGCGGTGGCCGCTCCAGCGCACGTGAAACCGCGGTGCGAGTGGCCGCTGGCGCCATTGCTAAAAAATGGCTCAAGCAGCAATACGGCGTGCAGATCCGTGGCTACTTAAGCCAGATCGGCGACATTAAAGTGCCGTTTGTGAGCTGGGATGCCTTGTCACAAGAAGGTAACGCCTTCTTTTCACCCAATGTAGAGATTCTGCCGCAGCTGGAAGCCTATATGGACCAGATTCGCAGCGAGCGTGACTCGGTTGGCGCGCAGATTACCGTGGTGGCTGAGAAAGTACCGGTGGGCTTGGGTGAGCCAGTATTTGATCGCCTGGATGCGGATATTGCGCATGCCATGATGGGCATCAATGCGGTCAAAGGTGTGGAGATTGGCGCCGGGTTTGCCTCCGTGGCACAGCGCGGCAGCGTACACAGCGACGAGTTGACGCCAGAAGGCTTTGCCACCAACCATGCCGGTGGCATTTTGGGCGGTATTTCTAGCGGCCAGGATATTGTGGTCAATGTTGCATTCAAGCCAACTTCCAGCATTCCGCAACCACGTCATTCTATTAATCAGGCTGGTGAGTCTGTGATGATGCAAACCACAGGCCGTCACGACCCATGTGTGGGCATCCGTGCGACGCCGATTGTCGAAGCCATGCTGGCGCTGGTGTTGATGGATCATGCATTGCGCAACCGTGGCCAGAATGCAGACGTGCATTCCAAGGTGCCAACACTGTAATTGCCTCCATCGCCCAAGTTCACCCTTGGGCGATGGTCATCCAAGCGCGAGTATTTTATGAGTCACGCCTTACACTTCAATCTCTCGCGTTTCTATTTTATTTACTACTTTTTTGTCGGTGCATTTGTCCCTTACTGGGGCTTATACCTGGCGTCTGAATCGTTTTCCCCGGCCGATATTGGTATCCTGATGTCGCTGTTTCAACTCAGCCGTATTATTGCGCCCAATTTGTGGGGCTGGCTGGCAGACCATACGCGGCAACGCGTGCGCTGGATACGCACGACTGCTTTTCTCGGTTTGCTAGGCTTTATTGCTATTTTCTGGGCGCACGACTTTACCACTATGTTTGTGGTGATGATCGCCCTCAGCCTGTTTACCAGCTCGACCTTGCCGCTTTCCGAGTCTTTGGTGCTCGCACATCTGGCCAGCACCAATGGCCATTACAGCAAAATCCGCTTGTGGGGTTCATGGGGGTTTATTGTCGCCTCGGTGCTGTTAGGCTATTTAACCGATTGGTTTGGTATTGGCAGTCTGCTGTGGTTTATCTTGCTAGTGCAATGCACCTTGTTTGGCCTGACCTGGAAACTGCCGGAAGCCCACGTGCCGCCACATGCACATGATGATTTTTCAGTCTGGCAAATCTTAAAACAACCGGCGGTGCTGTCGTTGCTCATCGGCTGCGCCATGATGGTCACCGCACATGGCCTTATGTATAACTTCTATTCTATCTACCTGGCTGAGCATGGTTACAGCAAAGGTATGATAGGTTGGTTGTGGGGGCTGGGCGTGATTTGCGAAATCGGTATTTTTATGAAAATGCCGTGGATCATGGCGCGCTTTAAGCTCAAAACTATTTTGCTGACTAGCTTGCTGATAGGTGTGGTGCGCTTCACCATGATGGGCCAGGTGCCAGATCAGCTGTGGTTGTTATTGCTGGCGCAAACCATGCATGCATTTACCTTCGGCAGTTTTCATGCTGCTTCGGTTGAGGTGGTCACGCAATACTTTAATGGCCGCCACCAGGCCAAAGGACAGGCCATTTATAACAGTGTGGCGTATGGCGTTGGCGGAGCACTGGGTGGTTTGCTAGGCGGCTTTGCCCTGGAGTATTTAGGCGGGCAGCTCACGTTTACGCTGGCGGCGTTGTTCCCGTTATTGGGGGCGATTGTGGTCGCACTGGGCTTGCGTTTGTCGCAGCCTTACGCACGTCAGGGCATGTTTAGTCATTAAGATTGACCCATAAAAAATAGCCCGCATGCGGGCTATTTTTTATGGCATTACATCGCTGAATTAATTGACGCGTTTATCGCGTTCAATCAATGCATAAGCGCTGTGGTTATGGATAGACTCAAAGTTTTCTGACTCAACCACATATTTCACAATACGTTTTTCATCGTTAAGTTGCGCCGCCACGTCGCGCACCATGTCTTCGACAAATTTTGGATTGTCATACGCACGCTCGGTCACAAACTTCTCGTCCGGGCGTTTGAGCAAGCCATACAGCTGGCAAGAGGCCTGATCTTCAATCAGCGTAATCAGGTCTTCCAGCCACATAAACTCATTGAGCAGGGCTGTCACAGTCACATGTGAGCGCTGGTTGTGCGCGCCGTAGTCTGAAATCTTTTTGCTGCATGGGCACAGGCTGGTCACTGGCACCATCACTTGGACGGTGATTTCAAACTGGCCGTTTTTGATTTCACCAATAAAGGTGACTTCATAATCCAGCAGGCTTTTCACGCCTGAAACTGGCGCTGCCTTGTTGATAAAGTACGGAAAACGCATTTCGACGTAGCCGGATTCTGCTTCAAGGCGTTCTACCATCTGACGCAGAATGGTTTCGAAGGAGTCGATAGAAATGGCGTGCTCGTTCATGTTTAAAATCTCGACAAAACGAGACATGTGCGTGCCTTTAAAGTTGTGCGGCAAATGCACATACATATCAAACATGGCAACCGTATGTTGCTCACCGCCCGTTTTGTCTTTGACAATCACTGGGTGGCGAATAGATTTGATACCGACTTTGTTGATGTCCAGTCTACGCACGTCCGGCGTATTCTGCACATCTTCAATCGTTGTTGGGATCACAGGTTGATTCATCAGGGTTCCATCGCGGGCTTTCCCGCCTGTTAATTAATTGTTGAGTTTACTACTCGGAAATTAATTTCTCAATAGCAGCGTTAATTCCGTCTTTATCTAGACCACACGCAGCCAGCATAGTTTCGTGGTTGCCATGCTCAATAAACTGATCAGGCAAGCCCAGGCAACGGATAGGCTTCACCAGGCCATGCGCTTGCAGGCATTCCATCACGGCCGCACCGGCACCGCCCATGATGGCGTTTTCTTCTACGGTGAGCAGATAGTCGTGCGTACGGGCCATCTCCAGCACCATGGCTTCATCCAGCGGCTTGATAAAACGCATATTAATCACGGTAGCATCACAGGTGTCTGCGGCTTGCAGCGCTGGTTGCAACATACTGCCAAAGGCCAGAATGGCGATTTTCTTGCCTTGACGCACCAACTGGGCTTTGCCAATAGGTAGTGATTCTAATGTTGGTGAAATGCTGGCGCCAATGCCGCTACCGCGTGGGTAACGTACGGCAGCTGTGCCGGGGAAATGGTAGCCAGTAGTTAGCATCTGACGACATTCGTTTTCATCGCTAGGTGCCATGATGACAATGTTCGGGATGCAACGCATAAAGCTTAAATCAAAGCTGCCCGCATGCGTTGGGCCGTCGGCACCAACCAGGCCCGCGCGGTCTATCGCCAGCAAGACATCCAGGTCTTGCAAGGCAATATCATGAACCAACTGGTCATAAGCGCGCTGCAAAAAGGTGGAGTAAATCGCCACCACCGGCTTCAGGCCATCGCAGGCCATGCCTGCGGCAAAGGTGAGCGCATGCTGCTCGGCAATGCCGACGTCAAAATAGCGTTGCGGATAGGCCTCGGCAAACAGGTTAAGGCCAGAGCCATCACACATGGCAGGCGTGATGCCAACCAGTTTGTCGTCCGCGGCGGCCATATCGACCAGCCAGTCGCCAAAAATCTGCGTGTAAGTCGGGCGCTCGTTGTGGCTCAAGCTATGGCCGTTTTGTGGGTCAAATTTGCTGACGCCGTGGTATTTGTTCGGGTTGTCTTCGGCAGGGCTGTAGCCTTTGCCTTTTTGTGTCACCACATGCAAAAACTGCGGGCCTTGCAACTGGCGGATATTGCCCAGCGTATCCATCAGCGTGTCGATATCATGGCCATCAATCGGGCCGATGTAATTAAAACCGAATTCCTCAAACAGAGTGCCCGGCGTCACCATGCCTTTGGCATGTTCTTCGGCGCGGCGCGCGAATTCTTTGACCGGCGGCATGATATCTAGCACTTTTTTTCCACTACGACGTACGCTGTCATACAGCTTGCCGGACATTAAACGGGCAAGGTAATTGTTGAGCGCCCCCACATTGTTAGAGATGCTCATGTCGTTATCGTTGAGGATCACCAAGATGTTGGTGTCCATGTCGCCGGCGTTATTCAAGGCTTCAAATGCCATGCCTGCAGTCATGGCGCCATCGCCGATAATTGCGACGCTGCGGCGGTTGGAGCCTTGCGCTTTTGCCGCCACGGCCATGCCTAATGCGGCCGAAATCGAGGTGCTGGAATGGCCGGTGCCAAAGGTGTCGTACTCACTCTCATCGCGCTTGGGAAAGCCCGCAATGCCTCCCGCTTTGCGTAAATTCGCCATGGCTTCGCGGCGGCCAGTTAAAATTTTGTGCGGGTAGGTTTGGTGGCCAACATCCCACACCAGGCGGTCGTCCGGCGTGTTGTAGATGTAATGCAGTGCGATGGTGAGTTCAACCACGCCCAGATTAGAGGCCAAGTGCCCGCCGGTTTGCGATACGCTTTGAATCAGAAATGTACGTAATTCTGCCGCCAGCACTTTGAGCTGCGAGCGCTCCAGCGTGCGCAGGTCGGTCGGGGAATCAATGCGGGACAGCAGTGAAGTCATGATTAAAATGGGCGCTCACAAATAAATTTGGCAATGCCACGTAGTGGATCCGCTTGTGGGCCAAAACCAGCCAGTCGCTCTAAGGTTTGCGCATACAAGCTGTTGACCAGTGCTTTGGCTTCTTCTAAGCCAAGCAAGCTGACGTAGGTTGATTTCTCCTGCAATGCATCTTTGCCCGCCGTTTTGCCCAGCGTTTGTGTGTCTGCGGTGGCATCCAGAATATCGTCAACCACCTGAAATGCCAGCCCCATGTATTGACTATAGTGGGTCAAGGTGTCGATCAGAGGTTGCGCCGTATTTTCTGCCGCATAAGCGCCTAACAGCGCGGCTGCTTCAATCAGCGCGCCGGTTTTGTATTGGTGCATGGTTTCCAGTGCCTCGCGCGACAACAATTTGCCGGTGCTTTGTAAGTCTATGCTCTGGCCGCCACACATGCCGCGCGAGCCAGTGGCTTTTGCCAATACCTGCACTTGTTTTAACGCTTGCGCAGCATTCGTGCTCGCCAGGTATTCAAAGGCCTGGCTTTGCAAGGCATCGCCCACCAGCAAAGCGGTCGCATCATCATATTGCTTGTGGCAACTCAGTTTGCCGCGGCGCAAGTCATCATCATCCATGCATGGCATATCATCGTGTACCAGCGAAAATGCGTGAATCAACTCCACGGCGGCAGCGGCTGCATCTGCCGCATTTGGGGTTGCGCCCGCCAGCTCTGCTGCGGCATAGCTCAACAAGGCACGCACACGCTTGCCGCCACCCAGCACCGCATAACGCATGGCTTCATGCAGTCGCCCAGGCAAGGTAGTTTCACTAGGCAGTGTGCGTGATAATACCGCTTCAACGCGTTGTTGATGTGCGCTGGCCCAATGATAAAAAACAAATGGAGGCTGATTCATGACTAAAGACAAAAGAAAGCAGGCGCGTTAATTGGCCTCAAAAGGAGCCAGCTGTTGCTGCTGGTTCAGGATCATCACGGTTTGTTCGGCTTGCTGCAGCGATTCCTGGCAAACCTGCAGCAGTTGCATGCCTTCGGTATAAGCCGTTAGCGCGGCTTCCAGTGGCAGTTCACCAGACTCCATGCTTTTGACGATGGACTCCAGCGCTGCCAGTCGTTCAGCAAAGGTTTGTTGGTCATTCACCGTGGTCGGTGACTTTTTGGAAGCACTCATGAAAATTAGCCTGTGAAAACGCCAGCTATTTTAACAAAACTCCCCCTGCTTGCGGGATTATTCTCAGGGTGGCGGGTGAATGGGTTAGGCAGGTAAAACGCGCAACAGGAATTGGCGAATATCGTCAATTTCGGCTTCACATACACTGTGCGGCATGTCGTATTCGTGCCATTTCACCCTATAGCCCGCAGCTTCCAGTGTTTCTCGCGACGATTGCGCGGTGGCTAGCGTAATCACACTGTCTTGTCGCCCGTGGGCCATCCAGATCGGTAATTGCTGATTGGCAGGATGCTGTTTTTCTGTGAGCTGATTCTTTAAGGGCAAGTAAGTGGAGAGCGCCAATACGCCAGCCAAGGGTTTATCAAAGCGCGTTGCCGTATGCAAAGCCATCGCGCCACCCTGTGAAAAGCCCGCCAACAAAATACGCTGTGAAGGAATACCACGTGCAATCTCTGCTTCAATCATGGCGTTAATTGTCAGCTGCATATTGTTGATGCCAACTTCGTCTTGCGTACTGTCTGACTGCAACCCGAAAATGTCATACCAGGCACGCATCTCGTAACCGCTGTTCAAGGTAACAGGGCGATAAGGTGCATGCGGCAGGATAAATTTGATATGTGGCAGATTTAGCATTTGCACAACTGGCTCAAAGTCGTGACCGTCGGCGCCTAGGCCGTGCATCCATATAATGGTTGACGGACTACATGGGTTAAGTGTGATGTTGTGCAAATGACCGTCTCTAATTATTCACAATTTTTAAATAATACTATGGATGAGCAATAAAAAAGCCTTGCTAAGCAAGGCTTTTTTATATGCAGCATTAATTAGGATTTTGTGCAGGTGCCACCTTTAGCTAGGTCGCAAGAAATGGTTGCAGTACCTGGGCTTTGTGGTGTTGATGTAATTGGAACTGTAGCGCCGGCTAAGTCTGCTGCTGAAATTGCTACTGCTGAATCAGTTGTTTTACAAGCTTTTTGTGGAGGGGTGCTTGGAGTTTTATTCAATTGGATGTCTGCGAGAGATTTTTTAGCGTATGCGTCAGTCTCAGCTAAGCAAGCATTGTCGGCGGCTTCTTTGGTGTAATCCTGGTAAGCTGGAATTGCCACTGAAGCTAAAATACCAATAATCGCAACAACGATCATCAATTCAATCAGGGTAAAACCTTGTTGTACGTGTTTTTTCATCATGTTTTCCTTTTGAGTCAAGTTTAAAGTGAACATCTTCTGTTTCATTCACTGCTTTTCCAACAGTGTTCGCTAAACCCTAAAGCAACAGCTGTGCCAGCTGTGTATTGATGTCAATAACTTATTGAAAAATATGAATTAAAATGTTTTTATGCTTTATTTCTTCGATTTGAATTCAAGATTTTTTGGCTGGGTCGGCAAAGCTGGGCATGACGTAAAATGACAGCATTCGTCAAATTTTGGCAATGCAGGTGATGTTTTTGGTCAGGCGATGGTTGGCGGTGCAGAATGCAAAAAAGGGATTGTGTGGTACACAATCCCTTTATTTGGTGTCAGTGTTTCGCTTTTGACCAAACACTGCATTTGCAAAAAACTGTTGTTTACAACGTAAGACTTACCAGAACTTCCACCAGGGTTTACTGTTGCCTTGCGTGCGCTTTCCAGAACCCTGGCTAATTACTTTCCCGATTCGGCGACCTTTTTCAGGCTTTCCAGACCAGCGTCAAAATAGTCGTTGACTGCTTTAGTGGCAGCGTCGTCATTTTGTTCAGGTTTAGGGATGTTTGAAGAGTCAGCGCGGGTATAGCTACCTTTAACGGTGACCACTGCTTCGTTGCCGCTACCAGTCACGGTGATGCTTGGGTAGAAGTTGGCGACTTGCAAGGTGCTCTTCTCAAGCACGTATTCATATTTCAAACGCATGCCTGCATCGTCAGCTGAGCGTAGTTTTTCGTACATCACGCCGCCGTTTTTCAGTTTAACGGTACGATAAGTTGCGTCATCGCCGTTTTCGTCTTTTTTCTGCTCAACCGTGGTCGATTCCACCCCTGCGTGCCATGCTTGCACATTGCCAAAGTCTTTTAACAATGCCCAGACTTTTGCCGGTGCTGCCTTGATGGTAACGGTTTTTTCAAAACGCAACGCAGCTGCACCGTGTGCGCCAGCAGTCAGAGGAATCAACGGCAATAAAGAAACAGCAATAATGCCAAGAATTTTTTTCATTACATTTCTCCTGATATTTACAGACTTTCAAAACTAAAGGTAAAGCGGCGCTTGATGAAAGCAGGCTGTCTTTGAGTTTTAAAAACAACCCGTGACTTTACCTAAAAAAAAGCTTCTTTGCGACTAATTCGTTGGTCATCCCGTGAAAAAAACATATTTTATTTGGCCTGAAGTATAAATTGCCCAAATGATCGGCACAGTTTGGGGCTGGCGATGGTGTGTGTGACCTGGTTGGTGCGTGCGTCAATTACTGACACGGTGTCTGAGCCCCAGTTGGCAACGATAATTTGATTGGTCGTTTTGTCATACTCAATGCCTTCTGGAAATTCGCCGACGGCGATCGTTTTGACGGTTTTGCCATTGCTTAGGTCAATCAGCGAAACGTTTTCTGCGTGGTTGTTGCTGACATACGCCCAGCGACTATCCGGGCTAATGGCCACGCCATAAGGGTGTTGTCCAGTTTTGAGAGTGCTCGATTGGTAAGTGTCGACGTTTAGCAAGGTGAGGGTGTTGCTGACGACGTTGACCACAAACAGTGTGTGGCCATCAGGGCTTAGCGAAAGTGCAAACGGATGCAGCCCGACCGGGATTTGTGCCAAGGTTTTCAGTGTTTTGGTATCCACCACGGTCACATCGTTGCTGTCGCGGTTGGCAATAAATAGTTTTTTGTTGTCTGCACTCACGAGTAGGCCTGAGGGCGTTTTGCCAGCCTTGAAGGTTTTTTGCCTGTCAGGGTGTGCCGTGTCGATAGCAACCACTTGCTCGCCACCCCAATCAGCGACATATAAGGTGTTTTCGTCTCGACTCAGGGCGATCCCCACGGCTTGCACATGCACCGGGATGTCTTCTATTTTTTGCTGGGTGTTACTGTTGATGACCGACACGCTTTGGCTATTGGCATTGCTTATATACACGCGCTGCTGTTTGGCGGCGATGGCCACGCCCACCGGCGCTTTGCCAACGGCGATGGTCTGTATGATCTGCAGTGTTTGCGTATCCAGCACCGAGACCGTGTCGCTGCCTTGGTTGGTGATATAGGCCAGGTTGCCTGCAACAGCGTGCAGGCTGCACGCCAATAATAGCAATCCGCTTAGCCGTGCTTGTAGTGGTTTGAATGGCTGGGTGATGAGCATGAAAAACAGGAGCATATGTGTCAAACGGTTGTGAGCGCGTCGGGTTGACAGCGTGATTGATTATATAACCATAAATGTGTTGTGGGGATTTGGCAATTTATTTGTAAAGGTATGAAAAGAAACAAGATTTTCGCCTCCGACCCTAACGGACTATTTTATACATTCACTACCTTGACATAAAATAAGGCTGAAAAATTAATTTGCTTTACACTTTTAAACTAAATCAAGGGAACCACAATGAAAAAAGTATTGGATACTGGCCTTAAGTTGCTGCTGTCGTTGTCTATGCTGGTCACAGCACAATCGGCTTTCGCGCTGACCACAGGCACGGTTGTTGGTAGTAATTTTGTCAACGGTCAAACCAGCTATGGCACAACATTTGCAGATGGTACCACTGCTACTTTTGTTGGTAGTAGTGCATTCAAACAAAAAAGCCAGGCAGGGATCACTGGTGTGGGTATCGCCGGTGGTAGAACCGATGGCGAAATTGATATTGGTGAAACATTGACTGGCACCTTCTCCAAAGAAGTGATCGTGTCTTCGATCAATCTGGCATTGCTGTTTGATGGCCCGGAATATAACGACGTGAAAGAAGTCGCTAAAATGCTGGTGAGTTTTGCGGATGGCGGTACAGGCGTTTATTACCTGACAGCGACTGGCGTACACTCTGCTGCTTGGACTGGTGAAGGTTCAGCAGTGTCTATCGGCAGTGGTGCAGTCGATGGTGGTACAGGTGCATGGCAGTTGAATAATCCATTTGGCTTCCGCTCAGTAGACAGCATCGTATTTACCGCGGTTAAAGGCTACCCTAACTCTACATGCCATAAATGTGACAATCAGTCTGACTACACATTTGTTAGCATGACAGTGATTCCTGTGCCAGAAGCAGATACAACTGCCATGATGTTTGCAGGCTTGTTATTGATGGGTGGCTTGGCTACTCGTCGCATGAAATCCTGATACTTCAGGTGACAATTAAAAAAAGCTCACGCATAGTGAGCTTTTTTTTTGCGCAAAACACACATACTTTTATGGCAGCCGGATGATGGTTGTCCTTTCATTAAAGGGCAAAGTGTGAAAAAATTGCAGCAAATATTGAAGGCAGTTTTTTATGTTAGATCGTGATGGATACCGTCCAAACGTCGGGATTGTGTTATGCAATGCGCACAATCAGGTGTTTTGGGGCAAGCGTATCAGAGAGCATGCGTGGCAGTTTCCGCAAGGCGGCATCAAATATGGTGAAACGCCGGAACAAGCCATGTATCGTGAGCTGATGGAAGAGGTAGGCCTCAAGCCTGAGCACGTCCAGATTTTGGGCCGTACGCGTGACTGGTTGCGCTACGAGGTGCCGACCAGCTGGATCAAGCGCGAGTGGCGCGGCAGCTATAAAGGTCAAAAGCAAATTTGGTTTTTATTGCGCCTCACCGGCCGCGACTCTGATGTCTCGCTGCGTGCGACTGAGCATCCCGAGTTTGATGCCTGGCGCTGGAGTGAATACTGGGTGCCATTAGAAGATGTGATTGAATTCAAGCGCGAAGTCTATCAACTCGCCCTCAACGAGCTGGCGACATTTTTGCACCATTCTGGCAGGCGCAGCGGGGGCAAGCCACGTAAGCCTGTGCCGCCGATTGTCACACCTGAGTAATCTATAGCCAGACAGCCGCGCTGCGGTCTTGCGGCAATATCCAGTCTGGCCGCAAGCCATGGCAGGTGTAACCGTGTGGATATTTCACTAAATAATCCTGATGCTCGGGCTCGGCCAGCCAGAACTCACTCGCAGCGGTGACTTCTGTGACTACTTTGCCTGGCCAGATGCGGGTTGCATTCATCTCGGCAATCAGTTGCTCTGCCTCGGCTTGTTGTGCGGCGTTCGCATAGTAAATCGCAGAACGGTAAGACGGCCCCAGATCGTTGCCCTGACGGTTTAAGGTCGTTGGGTCATGAATCTGGAAAAAGAACACCAGCAATTGCCGCAGGCTGATCTGTGACGCATCAAATTCGACTTCTATCGCTTCTGCATGGTTGCCATGATTGCGATAAGTGGCGTGCGCAATCTCGCCGCCGGTATAGCCCACGCGCGTATGGATGACGCCAGGCAGGCGCCTAAACAGATCTTGCATGCCCCAAAAGCAGCCGCCAGCCAAAATAATCGTGTCTTGCATCAGGTAATCTTTCTGTTCGTTATTAGGCTTCATGCAGGCATGAAGCCGTGTTTGAATGATTTTTATGCTTTGTCGTGTATCAAATCAAATACTTACAATCTGTCCAGTATAGGTGGTTTAGGTTAAAATACTGAGCTTTAGTTCTAAGCAATGTTGGGGAGCATATGTCAGTGAAGGTAGGCATTAACGGGTTTGGGCGCATCGGCCGTATGGCGTTGCGTGCGGCGATTGAGCAAGCAGAGTTCAGCAATATCGAAGTGGTAGCCATTAATAGTTCGTATGATGTTGAATACATGATGTATTTGCTCAAGTATGACTCGGTACATGGTCGCTTTAATGCCAAGGTGGAAGCTGACAATGGTGCGCTGGTGGTAAATGGTCAACGTATACACTTAACCGCAGAGCGTGATCCTAGCAACATTGACTGGCGTATTGGTGGTGCAGATATCATCATTGAATCTACCGGTGCGTTCCTGACCCAAGACAACTGCCACCCGCATATTAGCGGCGGCGCTAAAAAAGTCGTGCAATCTGCCCCTGGCAAAGATGACACGCCGATGTTTGTATACGGTGTAAACCATGCGGAATATGCTGGCCAGGCAATTATTTCTGCGGCTTCCTGTACCACCAATGGCCTGGCGCCCTTAGCCAAAGTGCTGCATGACAGCTTTGGGATCAAACGTGGTTTGATGACGACGATACATGCGGCGACAGCTTCACAATTGACGGTCGACGGCACCTCGAAAAAAGACTGGCGCGGTGGCCGCAGTGTGTTTGAAAACATTATTCCTTCGAGCACTGGTGCGGCCAAGGCCGTTGGTAAGGTGATTCCATCCCTCAATAAAAAACTCACCGGCATGGCCATGCGTGTGCCGTCCGCCGATGTGTCTGTAGTGGATTTGACCGTAGAACTCAACACTGAAACCACCTATGAAGCGATTTGTGCCGCCATGCAACAAGCGGCTGATGGTGCGTTAAAAGGCGTGCTAGAGTTTACCAATGAAAAAGTGGTTTCCAGCGACTTCCGTAGCAGTGCGGCCGCCAGTGTGTTTGATGCCGATGCAGGCATTATGCTGGACCCGACCTTTGTTAAAGTCGTCGGCTGGTACGACAACGAATACGGCTACACCTGTAACCTGCTGCGCCTGGTTCAACACATTGCTTAATCATGCACGGGGCTTTATGCCCCGTTTGTTTTTTCAGTGATATTCTTATCCTGACCAGTTTATATTCAAGCGGCGGCGACCGCTCAAGGGAGAGCTTCATGAAATTCATCAAAATGACCGACCTCGACTTGCGTGGCAAGCGGGTGTTTATTCGTGCCGACCTCAACGTGCCAGTGAAAGACGGCGTGGTGACCAGCGATGCCAGAATTGTGGCCAGCATGCCCACCATCGAGTTTGCCCTCAAGGCTGGTGCCAAAGTGATGGTGACTTCGCATCTGGGTCGCCCGGAAGAAGGGGTATATAGCGAAGAAAACTCATTGCAGCCAGTGGCTGATGTGATGAGCAAGTTGTTGGGGCAGCCGGTGCGCCTGGTGAAAAACTGGTTGGCACCTAATGCGCCAGAAGACAGTTTGACCACCGAAGATGGTCAGCTGATTTTGCTGGAAAATTGCCGCTTTAACGTCGGCGAAAAGAAAAACAATGATGAGCTGGCCAAGAAGTACGCCGCCTTATGTGATGTGTTTGTGATGGATGCGTTTGGTACCGCACACCGTGCCGAAGCCTCTACGCATGGTATTGCCAAGTTTGCGCCAGTCGCCTGTGCCGGTATTTTGTTGACGCAAGAGCTAGATGCGTTAAGTAAAGCCTTGCTGGCCCCTGCACGGCCACTGGTAGCAATTGTCGGTGGTTCCAAAGTGTCTACCAAATTGACCGTGCTCGAGAGCTTGTCCGATAAAGTCGACCAACTGGTGGTCGGCGGTGGTATCGCTAACACCTTCCTCAAAGCCTCTGGCCAGGAAGTCGGCAAGTCTTTGTGCGAGGATGACTTGATTGGCACCGCGAAATGCCTGATGGACAAAATGTCTGCGCGTGGCGCCTGCGTTCCAATTGCCAAAGATGTGGTGGTCGGCAAGCAATTTGATGCCAATGAACCTGCAGTGAAAAAATCGGCCACCGAAGTCGCGGCCGATGAGATGATTTTTGACATCGGCACGCAATCAGCCGCTGAGCTGGTGGAGATCATCATGAAAGCAGGCACAGTGGTGTGGAACGGTCCGGTTGGCGTGTTTGAATTTGACCAGTTTGGTGAGGGCACCAAAACCATTGCCAAGGCGATTGCTGAAACCAAGGCCTTTACACTGGCGGGTGGTGGCGACACCATTGCCGCGATCCAGAAGTATGATATTTATGACAAAGTGTCTTATATCTCAACCGCCGGTGGTGCTTTTCTTGAATTCCTGGAAGGTAAAACCTTGCCAGCAGTCGCGATTCTGGAAGCGCGCGCAGCTTAAGATGTCTATCGGCTGATGCGTGTCGCTACACGGAGAGCGGCACCGTCAGCCTGTGGTGTTTATCGTAGACTTCTACCCGGTTGCGGCCCTGTTTTTTGGCCACATACAAGGCTTTGTCAGCCTGTTCTATCAATAAATTACCGTCTTCGCTGAAGTTGAGCCACTGGTTACGCGCATGCTGCTCTTTGTGTGACTGGGACTGCTGTATGCCCAATGAGGCTACGCCGATGCTCACGGTCATCAGGCGGTGACCAGCAAAGCGAATATCCAATGCCATGACTTTTTGGCGGATACGTTCGGCAATTTTAGCGGCTTCTTGCTGCGTGGTTTGGCTAAGCACCAGGACAAACTCCTCACCGCCAAAACGCGCTGCCAGGTCTCCCGGGCGATTGCTATAGCGTTTTAAGATGCCCGCCAACTGGCGCAAGCACTCATCCCCCGCACCATGCCCCATACTGTCGTTCAGCTGTTTAAAGTGGTCGGCATCCACCATCATCACGCTCAGGCTGGATTGATGACGGATGGCGCGTGACCACTCGTCACGCATAAACTGCTCCAGCCGACGGCGATTGGCCAGCCCGGTCAGCGGGTCGGTTAAAGTGAGGGCCGAGATGCGATCTTCCGTCTGTTTGTGGTGTGTAATATTGGTGAGTGACAGCAGAAACAGTTTGCCGTCTGCCAGCGTGGTTTGCATGGGCTGTAAACTGAGGGTCAGCCAGGTGGGTTCCTGGGTCGGCGTGTGACACAAATAGTCAGTCGTGAAAAGTGCTATAGAGCCGCTGAGTACACGCTCAATGCCGTCGACTAACAAAGGTTGGTTGGTGTCTTCGTTGGCGCGGCAAACATCAAGATAAGCGATGCCAAACCAGTCTGTTTCCAGATCCAGGCCGTAAAGCAGCCCAAATTTTCGCCAGGCTTGGTTCACGTAAATAATGCTGCTGGTCTCATCAATCACTGCAATTTGCAGGGGTAATGTGTCCAGGATACCACTCAGTAATTGCTCTGCAATGTTCACAAAATATCCGATGGTCAGTGGCTTGCAACATTCAAAAGATTCAATGCTATTCTATTCAAGGCTATCGCGCCTGTCTAATGCTAAATATTGAACATTAGCATCAAAATTGCTTGTTCTTACCTTATCCAGTGACAAAGGAGTCAAAAATGGGTATTCGGGTTGGCATTAACGGCTTTGGCCGGATTGGTCGTATGGTGTTGCGGGCCGCATTAAATCAGGCTGAGTTTAAAGATATGGAGGTGGTGGCCATTAACGGCATCGAAGCCCCCGACCATATGTTGTATATGCTCAAATATGACTCTGTGCACGGCAGGCTGGCGCAGGATGCACGCTTAGAGGGCGATTTTTTAGTGGTGGATGGCAAAAAAATCCGCCTGACTGCGCACAGCAAACCGGCAGACATCGACTGGAAAGCGGAAGCGGTGGATGTGGTGATCGAATGTACTGGTGTTTTTCTGACCCAGGAAACCTGTGCGGCGCATATTGCCGGTGGCGCGCGCATCGTGGTGCAGTCTGCGCCCGGCAAAGACGATACACCCATGTATGTCTATGGCGTTAATCACTATCATTACCACGGTGAAGATATTGTCTCGGCGGCCTCTTGCACCACCAATGGCCTGGCACCTATTGTCAAAGTGCTGCATGACCATTTTGGCGTCAAACGCGGCCTGATGACCACCATACATGCGGCCACGGCCACGCAAAAAACAGTCGATGGCACCTCCAATAAAGACTGGCGCGGCGGCCGCGGCGTGTTTGAAAACATTATTCCTTCCAGTACTGGCGCGGCCAAAGCAGTGGGCAAGGTGATTCCGGCGCTCAATAAAAAGCTCACGGGTATGGCGATGCGCATTCCGTCGGCTGATGTGTCAGTGGTTGATTTAACCGTTGAGTTACAGCAAAAAACCAGTTACGAAGAGATTTGTGCCGTGATGAAGTACGCGGCAGAACGCGATTTAAAAGGCGTGCTTGGTTACACCGAAGACGCTGTAGTTTCCAGCGATTTTCGCGGGTTTTCGGCGGCCAGTGTGTTTGATGCCGGGGCAGGCATTATGCTCGACCCCACGTTTGTTAAATTGATCGGCTGGTATGATAATGAATACGGCTATACCTGCAACCTGTTGCGCTTAACGCGCTATGTGGCGTATGCCAAATTATCCATGGCCAACCTGCCTGCGGTTGAAAACGACGAAGCGGTCGCGGCCTAATTGGTTGTACATCAATTTATTCGCCAGCAATCGCGTCACGCATTTATAATGCTGTTTTTACTTGTGTGATAGACATTATGCGTGCGCCTTTGCTCGAAACTTCCATCAAAAGCCTGAAAAAACTGCACCAGGGCAAGGTGCGTGATATTTACGATATCGATGCGCACACAATGTTACTGGTCAGCACTGATCGCCTCAGTGCGTTTGATGTGATTTTGCCGACGGGCATTGCCAACAAAGGCGCCATGCTGACGCAAATGGCCAATTTCTGGTTTGAGCAATTGCAGGATGTGGTGCCTAACCATCTCACCGGGATTGCCCCTGAATCTGTCGTTGCCCCTGACGAAGTTGAGCAGGTTAAAGGGCGCGCGGTGGTGGTGAAAAAGCTCAAAGCCCTGCCACTGGAAGCCATTGTGCGTGGTTATCTGGTGGGTAGTGGCTGGAAAGAATATCAAGCCAAGGGCACCGTGTGCGAGATCGGATTGCCCGCCGGACTGCAATTGGCACAACAATTACCTAAACCGTTATTTACGCCTTCAAGCAAGGCTGCGGTTGGCGAGCACGATGAAAATATCAGTGTGGCGCACGTCGAAGCCTTAATTGGCAAAGACATGACTGCCCAGGTGGAAAAAGCCGCCATTGCTTTGTACACGCGTGCGGCGGAATATGCGCGCACCAAGGGCATTATTATTGCCGACACCAAGTTTGAATTTGGCGTTGACGAGCGCGGCGTGTTACATGTGATGGATGAAGCTTTAACGCCGGACTCTTCACGCTTTTGGCCGGCAGACCAATACCAGATTGGCAGTAATCCACCGAGTTATGACAAACAATATGTGCGTGACTGGCTGGAAAGTTGTGGCTGGAACAAGGTTGCACCAGGCCCTGAGTTGCCCACCGATGTCGCACAACGGACTTCTGATAAGTATATGGAAGCGTTTGCCAAGCTGACCGGTCGTAGCTTGCAGCTGGATTAATCACACATGGGTTTGCGCGCGCAACTGGCGGCCTTGGCCAGCCGCTTTAAACAAGAGGTGGTTTTTTACCGTGCCTTGCATGCGCATCCGCAAACACCTTGGCTGGCCAAGGCCTTGTTGTGGCTGGCATTGGCTTACCTGGTGTTGCCGTTTGACCTGATCCCTGACTTTATTCCGGTGATTGGCCAACTGGATGAATTGGTGATTATTCCACTGCTGCTTTACCTGGCATTGAAGCTGACGCCGGTCGCGGTGCGGCAAGCCTGCCGCGATACCATACGTGTTGCGCAAGATCAAAAATAGTGCTGTTTGTCAGTCAAATGTTCATATTATTCGCCTATAATGGCGCTTTTTTGTTGAAATGGGTTTAAGAAGATGTCTTTGAATTTGGTGCCTAGCGGCAAAGATTTGCCGCACGACTTTAACGTCATTATCGAAATTCCGGCCAACGGCGACCCGGTTAAATATGAAGTCGACAAAGAAAGTGGCGCGCTATTTGTGGATCGCTTCATGGGTACCTCCATGCAATATCCATGTAACTACGGTTATATTCCACACACCTTGGGTGACGACGGAGACCCGGTGGATGTGTTGGTGATTACACCAGTGCCATTGTTGCCAGGTGTGGTAGTACGTTGCCGCGCATTGGGCATGCTGAAAATGACTGACGAAGCCGGTGGCGATGCCAAAGTGCTGGCGGTGCCAATTGAAAAAGTGTGCGGTTTGTATGCTTATCAAAAAACATTGAGCGATGTGTCCCCATGGCGTTTGGACATGATTGCCCACTTCTTTGAGCACTATAAAGATTTGGACAAAGGTAAATGGGTGAAAATCGAAGGTTGGGAAGGCATTGAGTCTGCCCATGCTGAAATCCTAGGCGGCGTTGAACGTTACAACGCGTTAGAAGTGAAGCCCGCGTTTTAATCTGTATGACGTGTGACAAAAAAGTCGGCCTAGGCCGACTTTTTTATTGCTTGTGCGACAGGTTAATGCAACAGCGGAACGATCAGCAGTGCCACAATATTGATGATTTTAATCAACGGGTTCACTGCCGGGCCGGCGGTATCCTTGTAAGGGTCCCCGACTGTATCTCCTGTGACAGCCGCTTTGTGCGCATCCGAGCCTTTGCCGCCATGATGGCCGTCTTCAATGTATTTTTTGGCGTTATCCCAGGCGCCACCACCCGTACACATCGAAATCGCCACAAACAGACCAGTCACAATCGTGCCCATGAGTAAACCACCCAATGCCACTGGGCCCAAGAATAATCCGACCAGGATAGGCGCGGCGACTGGTAATAAGGACGGCAGCATCATCTCCTTGATCGCTGCGCTGGTGAGCATGTCTACCGCTTTGCCATATTCAGGTTTGGCGGTGCCTTCCATAATACCTTTGATTTCGCGGAACTGGCGGCGCACCTCTTCCACCACACTGCCCGCGGCGCGGCCTACCGCTTCCATTGCCATGGCGGCAAACAGGAAAGGAATCAGGCCGCCAATAAACAAGCCGATAATCACCTGAGGGTCGCTTAAATCAAAGCTGGCAGTGATGCCTGCACTTTCCAGTTTGTGTGTGTAGTCGGCAAACAGCACCAGCGATGCCAGGCCCGCGGAGCCAATGGCATACCCTTTAGTGACCGCTTTGGTCGTATTGCCTACCGCATCCAGCGGATCAGTCACGTCGCGCACGCTGCTAGGTAATTCGGCCATTTCGGCGATGCCGCCTGCGTTATCGGTAATTGGTCCGTAGGCATCCAGCGCGACCACAATACCGGCCATGCTCAACATGGCCATGGCGGCAATCGCTACCCCATACAAGCCTGCCAGGTGAAACGCGACATAAATCGCGAGGCAGACCGACAGTACGGGCAGGGCGGTCGATTTCATTGAAACGCCTATACCAGCAATGATGTTGGTGGCGTGGCCAGTGGTCGAGGCTTGCGCCACGTGTTTGACGGGGGCGTAGTCGGTGCCGGTGTAATATTCGGTGATCCACACCAGCGCTGCAGTTAATACCAGGCCGACCGCACAGGCGCCAAACAGGGCCTGGCTGGTGACTGTCACTTCACCATGTGTGTAGCCTTGCGGAAACACATATTGTGTGACGAAGTAAAATGCGATCAGGGATAACACACCAGCCACGGCCAGGCCCTTATAAAGCGCGGGCATGACGTTTTTCATGCCGGGCGAGGCTTTGACAAAAAAGCAGCCAATAATTGAGGCCACAATCGACACTGCACCCAGCAGCAAGGGGTATATCACACCGCTGGCGCCTGCTTCTGCCGCCATCAGGCCACCCAATACCATGGTAGCGATTAAGGTCACTGCATAAGTTTCAAACAGGTCGGCTGCCATCCCCGCACAGTCGCCAACGTTGTCACCGACGTTATCGGCAATCACGGCCGGATTGCGCGGGTCATCTTCGGGGATGCCTGCTTCTACCTTACCGACCAGATCAGCGCCGACATCAGCGCCTTTGGTGAAAATACCGCCACCCAGCCGGGCAAAGATAGAAATTAATGACGAGCCAAACGCCAGGCCTATCAGTGGATTTAAGTCGGTGGCTTGCTCTGCGCCCAGGTAGATATAAAAGCCTGCCACACCGAGTAGGCCAAGTCCAACCACCAGCATGCCGGTAATGGCGCCACCTTTAAACGCGACATCCAGCGCCGCGCCGATGCCATTGGTCGCGGCCTGTGCGGTGCGCACATTGGCTTTGACTGACACGTTCATGCCAATAAAACCACAGGCCCCAGATAATGTTGCGCCGACGATAAAGCCAATGGCTGTTTGTAGACTCAAAAAGACGCCGATCAAAATGGCGAGGATGATACCGACCAGCGCGATCGCCTTGTATTGCCTGGACAAATAGGCTGCTGCCCCTTGTTGAATGGCACCCGCAATCTCCTGCATGCGGGCATTGCCAGCGGGTAACCCTGAAATCCACTTGCTCATTACTACGCCATAGAGCACCGCCAACACTGCAGCACCGAGCGCTAACATTAATGCGACTGACATGACTTCTCCTGTTCCTGATGAGACTGCGTTAAACGTAATGACTGCTGATCCCCTGCTATTTTAGTTGTAAATAAAATGTAACAGGTTGGGCCATTATTGCACTATTAAAGTGCGTCTACAAGCGGGTTTTCAGGGCGGTTTTTAAGCCGGAAAAGGCTCACTCAGTCGTGGCGTTGCTGGTCAATAAAATGACGTAAAGCGGCTTCAAGTGCTGGATTATTGGCCTCATTAGCATAGGTCTCCAGCGTATTTAAAGCGCGATTTGAAGGGGCTTTGATACGTTTATGCTTGCTTTGCGGGCGAGATTTTACTTGCACTTTGACCTTAATTGCGTTAAGGTTTAAGCCTTTGATTTTCCTGGAATTTTGACAAAAATCCCGGATTTTTTGCAACAGTTGGGTTTCCATTAACTTGATTCTGCTGGCCGCCGCGCCTGATTGCACCGCAATCGTCAGAGCGCCATCATGCAGTGCCAGCACATGCGAAAATCTGGAAAATTCCGGGGCAACTGCTGACCAGCATTGCTGTAATTGCTGCCTATCATCCGCTTCTTGTAATAGCGGCTTGAGATCGTGATGATGCTTGAAAATCTGATTGATTTTGAACATGGCGGGTTGTCCACAGAATGCATGAATATTGTACACCACCAGGCCAGAAAGCGTTGGTTAACCCGTTGGGTCATCATTGCGTGCCGGTGAATAGCGAGAGTTCTTAGCATGATAAATATCATTATTGTTTCAGAAAAAATGGCCAAGCCGAAAACACTGGGCGTGTTTGAGAGCCTTGGCCTGCTGCTGGCGTTGATCCTGGTGCCAGTTGTGTTAACCCTACTATTTATTACGCCACAGCAAGTGATCAAATCACAGGGCGTGAAAGCCATGTTGCCGCCGCATTTGCGCGGTGCCATGCTGTCTACCCAAAACCACCTCGATGCCTATGCCAAGCAAATTGGCGAGCTACAGGCGCGTATTTTGCGCCTGGATGCGCAGAACCAGCGGTTATCCAAATTGGCAGGCGTTAAATCGACCGCGGAGCCGATTAACGAAAGAACGACGGTCAATGAACTGCCGGTTGGCGAGCCGCCAATCAGTGAGTCATTAGGGCAGGGCGGCCCGTTGGTGAAGGATTCACCATTAAGCGAAGAAGACTTGAAAGCGACGATTGAGCAAATGTCCGCTGATCTCGATTTTAGGGATGAGTATCAGGGCAAAATTGAAGCAAAACTGTTGCAAAAGAGTGTACTGCGCGAAATGCTGCCTAACAGCAGCCCGGTCGCGGCGGCGTATAGTTCATCCAGTTACGGCTGGCGAATTGACCCGTTGAATGGTCATCGCGCTTTTCATGAGGGCTTGGATTTTCCCGCCTCTGTCGGTATGCCGGTCTATGCCGCGGCAGATGGTATCGTGATCACCGCTGTGCAAACGCCAGACTACGGTAACCTACTCAAGATTGATCACGGATCAGGCCTGGAAACGCGTTATGCGCACAATTCCAAGTTACTGGTGAAATCGGGTGACCGCGTGATGAAAGGGCAGAAAATTGCCTTGATCGGTAGCACAGGTCGCTCAACGGGCCCGCATTTGCACTACGAAATTCGACTCAATGGTAACCCGCTGGATCCGCGTGAATATCTCAGGAACCATTCCTGAGGGAATTCCGGCAGTGACATGCAATAATTGAGACAACCGCCCTCTATATCTTATACAATCTCGCTTTATTCCAATTTAATGCCGCGTATGCGGAAATCGGTGTGACTCATGTTAGCCTCGTTGTTTAAAAAAGTCTTTGGCAGTCGTAATGATCGACTGGTCAAACAGTATCAGCAAACCGTCAAACAAATCAATGCGTTAGAGCCCGAGATTCAAGCCTTGAGCGACGAGCAATTGCGTGCAAAAACTGAAGAGTTTAAACAGCGTTACAGCAATGGCGAGTCTCTGGAAAAATTGTTGCCAGAGGCGTTTGCGGTGGTGCGTGAAGGCAGTAAGCGTGCCTTGGGCATGCGCCATTTCGACGTGCAGCTGATCGGCGGCATGGTGCTAAATGCAGGCAAAATTGCCGAAATGCGTACCGGTGAAGGTAAAACCCTGGTAGCGACCCTGCCAACCTATTTGAATGCGCTCACCGGCAAAGGTGTGCATGTGGTGACGGTAAACGATTACTTGGCCAAACGCGACGCGGAATGGATGGGGCAACTCTACAACTTTTTGGGGTTGAGCGTTGGCATCAACCTGTCGCAAATGACGCATGACGCCAAGCAGCAGGCGTATGCCGCAGATATCACTTACGGAACCAATAACGAATTTGGTTTTGATTACCTGCGTGACAACATGGTGTTTAGCAAAGAAGAGCGCGTCCAGCGTCCTTTGCATTATGCGCTGGTGGATGAAGTCGACTCTATTTTGATTGATGAGGCGCGCACACCGCTGATTATTTCTGGCCAGGCCGAGCACAGTGTTGATTTGTATGGCGCGATTAACGAAGTCGCCAAGCAATTGGTGCGCCAGCAAGTTGAAGACGGTGAGGGCGATTTCTGGGTCGATGAAAAAGCGCAAAGCGTGACCATGAGTGAAATCGGTCACGAGCATGCCGAGCAACTGCTGGAGCAAACCGGCTTGTTGACAGCTGGTTCCAGCCTGTACGAGCCAGCCAATATTACGCTGGTGCACCACTTGTATGCCTCGTTGCGCGCGCAAAACCTCTATCACCGCGATCAGCACTACGTCGTGCGTAATAATGAAATCGTCATTGTGGATGAGTTTTCTGGCCGTATGATGCCAGGTCGCCGCTGGTCTGATGGTTTGCATCAGGCGGTGGAAGCCAAAGAAGGCGTGGCGATACAAAAAGAAAACCAGACCCTGGCGTCGATTACGTTCCAGAACTACTTCCGCATGTATCAAAAGCTCAGCGGCATGACCGGTACAGCAGATACTGAAGCCTACGAGTTTAACCAGATCTATGCGCTGGAAACGGTGGTGATTCCAACCCACAGACCGGTACAACGCCAGGATGCGATGGACAAGGTCTATCGCACCGGCATGGAAAAATACAAGGCGGTGATTGAAGATATCAAGCAATGTCAGGCCAAAGGGCAACCGGTATTGGTCGGGACGACGTCGATTGAAAACTCCGAATTGATTTCGCAATTGCTGACCCAAGCCAAGCTGGAACATCAGGTCTTAAACGCCAAGCAGCATGAGCGCGAAGCGACCATCGTCGCTGAAGCAGGCCGTCCAGGCATGATCACGATTGCGACCAATATGGCCGGTCGCGGCACCGACATTGTCTTGGGCGGTAACTCAGAAGGTGAAATTCACGCGATTCGCAATGACGCCAGTTTGAGCGAGGCTGACAAAGAAAGCAAAATTGCCCAGCTCAAAGCCGAGTGGCAACAACGCCACGATGCCGTGCTGACAGCGGGTGGCTTGCATATTATCGGTACCGAGCGCCACGAATCGCGTCGTGTTGACAACCAGTTGCGTGGCCGTTCCGGCCGTCAGGGTGACCCGGGCTCCAGCCGTTTCTATTTGTCACTTGAAGATCAATTGCTGCGTATTTTCTCTGGTGAGCGCGTGGCAGCCATCATGACTCGCCTCAATATGCCAGAGGGCGAAGCCATTGAGCATGCCATGGTGACGCGTGCGATTGAAAATGCACAGCGCAAGGTCGAGGGCCGTAACTTCGATATCCGCAAGCAGTTGCTGGAATACGATGATGTGTCTAACGATCAACGCAAGGTGATTTACGAGCAACGTAATGAGTTGCTGGAATCCGTTGATGTGGGCCAGACCATCCGCGCCATGCGTGAAGATGTGATTAACAGTCTGTTTAATACCTATGTGCCACCAGGCAGCGTGGAAGAGCAATGGGATGTGCCTGCGCTGGAGCAGGCGTTGCAAGACGAGTTGAGTATCCGCTTGCCGGTTGGCGAATGGCTGGAGAACAACCCAGACTTGCACGAAGAAACCTTGCGTGAGCGCATCATGGATGCGGCGAATGAGAGCTATGCCGGAAAAGAGTCAATGGCGGGCAATGACAATATGCGCAATTTTGAGCGCGCAGTCATGTTGCAAAGCCTGGACAATCACTGGCGTGAGCACCTGGCAGCGCTGGATCATTTGCGTCAAGGGATCCACTTACGCTCTTATGCGCAAAAGAATCCTAAGCAGGAATACAAACGTGAGGCGTTTGAGCTGTTTGAGTCTTTGCTGAACACGGTCAAGAGTGAAGTCACCAAGGTCACCATGCAGGTGCAAGTGCGCTCGCGCGAAGAACTTGAAGAAGAAGAGCGTCGTGCTGAAGAGGCGATGCGTGCCACTGATGTGGGTAATTTGCAGTATCAGCACACCGACTATGACTCAGCCTTGACCAATAGTGGAGATGCAACTGAGTCTGCACCGGGCTTGCCAGAAGGTGTGCGCGTTGGTCGTAACGACCCTTGCCCATGTGGTTCTGGTAAACGTTTTAAAAACTGCCATGGCGCATTGAGCTAATCAATACACAAGGAGCTTGAATATGTCTGAACAGGAAATCCCATCCCCATGTGTCGGGGTGTGCAGTATTGATGACAGTAACGGTTTTTGCCAGGGCTGTTTTAGAACCATAGAAGAAATCCGCCAGTGGTGGGACCTTGATCACGCCGGGAAAGCCGAAGTGATCAAGCTTGCCAATGCGCGTGAATCTGCTGTATTTGGGGAATAAACGGCAAATCAATATCCGTTTTACATCACTCCGTTTCATATGACAAAGTAAAAAGCCGGCAATCGCCGGCTTTTTTGATATGCGGGGTGGCGCTAATTACATGTCAGCCAGTGGCTGATTGGACAGCGCGTTTGCTTGTGCATCGAGTTTACCGATCACCATTTTGAGGGAGATATTCAGCGTTTCGAGAGCCTCTGTATCTAGCGTGGCCAAGACTTGCGGCAAAATTCCATCAACGGGCTCAGGCGCTTTGGCCAGCACGGCATGCCCTTTTTCGGTGACAATCAGCCCGACCTTGCGTTGGTCTTGGCTCAGGCGCTGTTTTTCGACCAGCTGTTTTTTAACCAGTTTTTCAACGAGCAGGCTACAGGTAGATTGGTGGATGGCCAAGTTTTCTGCCAAACGTGAGACGCCGAGTTCAGGATGGCTGGCGATTTCATGTAACAGCCACAGTTGTGAACCGGAGATGCCGCAGGACGCTTCAATTTCTCTAAAATGTTGTCTGACTGTACCGAAAATAATTCGAAATTGTTTTAAAGCGTCTTTGGCGAGTGAGTTTTGCATGATTAATTTAATGTAAATATTTTATATGTTCATTTTACCAGTTTCCTCTAGATAACATGAATTCTCGATGTTTCGCGCGATAAAAATTCCCGGGATATTCAGTGATTTTAGACAAAAAAGTCGTTTTTAATCACAACCGATCAGCTGTTTTGCCAGACCGGTCTGTCTGAAATGAGGCTTATTTTGCCAACTGTCCATCGGCTGTGATGGCCAGTTGCTGATAAAGCGTATATAACGTTTGCAGGCCAAATTGGATGACAGTCTCAACCGGCAAATGCGGCATCGACTGCGCTAACTGCAGCAGGTGCTGATGTGCGGTCGCGGTTTGTGTGTGCAGTTGTTGCAAGAGTTGATAAGTGATTGCATTTAACTGGATAAAGCACACCTTGAATGCTGGCGTGCGATAGACCAATAAAAAGGTGGCGATGGGGGCAGCCGTTTTGTGTTTTTTAGATAGCTGATGCACTGCATAGTCGTAATGCAATAATCGGTGCACCTCGCATAGCCTCACAACGCGCTGCAGCAATGCCTTCTCGCTAGTCTCTGGCACGCTGGAGAACGCCGCCGATGTGGTCTCAAGTTGCTGGCTAAGGTGCAGCTCTATCCATTCGTAATGCGCAAGTTGCGCGGTGTAGGCTGGCAGGTCGGCCATTGTCTGCGTTTGTAAAAAGGTGACAAAACTGCCGGGAATGTCTCTAAACAAGGGGCTGTTAAAGTGCTGTGAGTAGAAACATTGACGCACCAGTGTGCTAAAGCGCCGTTTGCCGAGAATCTCGTGCAGTACCGGAAAGCAGGCGCGAATACTGGCTAAAAAATGATTAAAGACGATTTCACGATAAATCCGCATGCGTTTATCGCTCAATCCCGCTGGTTTGGCATGCAGGGCAGGCTGTCGCAAGTGCGTGGTAAAGGCTGTTTGGTAGGCTTGAAACGCTTTCATCAGGCGACTTGCTGCAAGGGGTGCGTATGGCTAGGACGTGTCGGCTGTTGCAGTGCAGCGATACGGTTGACCTCGGTCATTAGCACAGGCAAGGGGGGAATATGGCTATCGCGTTCCAGTAGGGTTGGAAACACGCCAAGCTTGTTATAGGCGTATTTGAGCAGATGCCACACCGGCTCAATAATCGCTTCGCCATGCGTATCCACCAGTAAGTCGGGCGCTACCTGTAAATGCCCGGCCAGATGCCCATATACAATGCGCTGCGCGGGGATTTGATCCAGAAAAGCATACGCATCAAAGCCGAAATTGACGCTATTCACATAGACATTATTGATATCCAGGTGTAAATCGCAGTCGGCTTCAGTCAATACAGCGTTGATAAAGCTGATCTCATCCATTTCCGAGATCGGCGAATCCACATAAAAAGAAGTATTTTCTACGGCAATCCGGCGTTGCAGAATCTCCTGTGTTTGCCGGATGCGTTGCGCCACATACTGCACGGCTTCTTCAGAAAACGGGATAGGTAACAGGTCGTAAATGTAGCCATTGCTGGTATCAGTGCAATAGCTTAAATGCTCGGTGTAAAGCGGGATTTCAAAATCAGTTAAAAATTGTTTGATCTGTTTGAGAAATTTAACGCTGAGTGGGTCCGGCCCACCCAGTGACAAGCATAAACCATGACATGCGATTGGATAGCGCTGGGCAAACCAGTCTAGCTCGGCGGCATATTTACCACCGGCCTCTATCCAGTTTTCGGGCGCAATTTCTACAAACTGCAACTGGCTGAGCAAGGGCTGCCCATGTTGTTGCATCAGCTGCGGAAGGAGCTCGCGCTTAAGTCCCAGGCCTGCCCCCCGAATCTCTGATAGTTCTGCCATGCGTTTACGCGCCGCTAATCACGTTGCGAATTATTTAGTTGCGTGACAAGCGCCTTCTTTCATTTTTTCAGCCGAACAACTGCCTTCTTTCATCTTGTCCGCAGAGCAACTCCCTTCTTTGGCTTTGTCATGATGACAGCTGCCTTCTTTCATTTTTTTCTTCTCGGCGCCGCATTTGCCGCTACTGCATTTGCCCTCTTTGGCTTTGCTATCAGTGGCATCGGCTACCTGGTAGCCTTGGTTTAATGCTTTAACCTCAAATGGATTAATGTCTGCATGGGCCGTCGCCGCTGCAATCGATAACGCAACTGCGCCAGTCATAACAGCTATTTTAGGTGTTGTCATCTCGATTCCTTTTTAAAACAGGGGTTAAAGTCGGACATCAGTAAAACTTGTCCAGTTGTTGTGCAATTCGCTCGCGTGCGGCTTGGGATAACGCCACTTCACTTTGATCTGTCGCTTGATCTTGCCAGGCGTGCATCATGCGACGAATCAAGGCGAGCTGTTGTGTAAAGCGTCGGCAATAGACGCATATCCACAGATGCATGCGCACCGACATTCTTTCGCGCCAGCGCAGCCGGCGGTCTAGTGATTGTGAGACCAGCAGGCTGGCTTGTTTGCAACTCAACATATTCACTCCACCGTATTTACCAATGCATTTCCAGACATTTTCTTAGCCCCATTCTGGCCCGATATAACATCACCCAAGCATTGGTCGCGGTAATCTCCAGCGCCTTACAGATTTCCTCGTTGTCCATGTCATCGACGTCGCGCATGGAAAAAATAGCAGCCAGTTTTTGTGGCAAACGGTCCATACATTGCTGTAAGACCTGCAAAAATTGTTTTTGCTGCAAGGCATCTTGCGGCACATCCCACGCTTGCGGTTTTTCTGCCCAATGCCCGGTGTCGTCAAAAAACTCATCCATATTGGCGTCTTCCTCAGACATCAGAGTCGAGGCAGGGATTTCGCGCACCTGCTTGCGCATGCAATCAATGATTTTGTGCTTAAGGATGCCAGTTAACCAGGTGCGCGGACTGGATTGTTGTGCAAAGCTAGGATTTTTGATCGCCGCCAGCAGGGTTTCCTGTACCACATCCTCCGCCTGATGCGGGTCGCGCAGCCGTGTCAGCGCAAAACGGTATAAATAGTCACCATGTTCATTAAGCCAGTCGTGCGAGTTAGAGGTCATGCCGGCTATTGAAGCATAGTTTAGGCCGACGGAGCAATGCCGGCGCGCTGCTCGATCAGGTTCAGGTAATGCGCGGCATCCAGTCCGGTCTGGTTGCGCTGCGCCAGCCAGATGGTTTCGGCCAGGCATTCGAGTAACACGTGTTGCGCGTCATGTTCTTGCTGAAAGCGCGTGCATAGTTTGCCGTAGGCTTGGGTAATACCGATCGGCTGATTAATGCTGATTTGCTCCTGGATCGACAAATGCAAACTCATGTGCAAAAACGGGTTGGTTTCACCCATTTCCGGGTAATAGGCTTGCGCCAGGTAGTGCTCGGGATTGTCCAGAATCGCGTGGTATTCCGGATGCATATGCATAATGCTCACCGCCATTTTTTCAAGGTCAGTCAGTGTGTTTTGTTGCTTAAATTTTGACCAGGCGTCAAAGAAAAATTGGCGGACTTCATCGCGGCTGGGGTTGAATAAGGCCATGGTTAACTCTCTGCCGGTGGTTTAACCGGTTGTATTTGCTTGTCTTGAAATTCACATAAGTCGGCGATGCAGCATTCGCCACACTTGGGGCTGCGCGCCGTGCAGGTGTAGCGACCATGCAAGATTAACAAATGATGCGCGTCTTTTAAAAATGGCTTGGGGGTAGTGTTTAAAAAGCGCTGCTCGACCTCAAGCACATTTTTTCCTGGCGCCAGTTTGGTGCGATTGCCGACCCTAAACAAATGTGTATCGACAGCAATCGTTGGTTGGCCAAAAGCGGTGTTGAGAATGACATTGGCTGTTTTGCGACCGACCCCGGCCAGCGCCTCAAGCGCCGCGCGGGTATCTGGCACTTCGCCGCCATGCAACTCCAGCAATTGCTGGCAGCATTTGAGCACATGATTGGCTTTGGCATGGTACAGGCCTATGGTTTTAATATAGCTCTCCAGGCCTTCCAGACCGAGGTCGAGAATGGCTTGAGGTGTGTTGGCAACTTTGAACAGTTTGCGTGTGGCAATGTTTACGCCTTTGTCAGTTGCTTGCGCCGACAAAATCACCGCAATCAGTAATTCAAAGGTCGAGTCATGCTCCAGCTCTGTGGTGGGGTTAGGGATGGCTTGTGATAGTCTCTCGAAAATCGCCAGTCTTTTTTGGGCATTCATATCAAAAATTCGTTGATTAAAGCCAGGCTTAACCTGCTTTTTGTGCTTTTACTCGGGCCATCGCGGCGGCGATCGCTGCTTTTTTAAGCGCTTCTGCGTTGGTGTTTGTGGTCTCAGCTGCTGCATGGTCAGTATGTGCAGTGGCTGGCTTGTGATAGGTTTGGGCTTTGTGGTGTTTTTCAAGCGCCTGCCTCTGGTTTCGCTGCTCGTGGCGGCGTCGCGCCAGGGTTGCCTCCTCAGTATTCATTGCCAATTCACGGCCGGTCACCGTGTGCATGCTGATGCAATCGACCGGGCAGGGCGGCAGGCACAGTTCACAACCGGTACATTCCTGGCTAATCACGGTATGCATGAATTTGGCGGCGCCGAGGATGGCATCGACCGGGCAGGCGCTGATGCAGAGGGTGCAACCAATGCATGTGGCCTCGTCAATCACCGCGACGGCTTTGGGTTTGGTCACGCCATGGGCGAGATTTAACGGCTGGTAGGGGCGTTGCAGTAAGGCGGCCAATGCGTGTATCCCTGCATCGCCGCCTGGCGGGCATTGATTGATGTCTGCTTCACTATTGGCGATAGCCGTCGCATAGGGTTTACAGCCGTCATAGCCACACTGGCGGCACTGTGTTTGCGGCAGCAGGGCATCAATCTGCGCAATCAATGTCTCCTGCGTGAGTCGGCGTGTCGTCTGCATATTACCCTGGCAAAAACGCTATTCAATCCCTGTTGCAAAGGCTGTCATTATAACTGAAAGCCTGTTTGACGATGGCTTGACAGGCCACGCTGGCTGGGTAGACGGCTTCTTTGGCGTTCAGGCGCATAATCAGTTAAAATATTCGCTTTATTATTGAATGGCGCTAGGTATGTTTACGGGCAGTTTGGTCGCAATCGTGACCCCGATGTTTGAAGATGGTCGTTTGGATCTGGACGCGCTCAAAAAGCTGATCGATTTTCATGTCGATGCTGGCACCGATGGCATCGTCATCGTCGGCACCACCGGCGAGTCGCCCACCGTCAATGTGGACGAACATTGTTTGCTGATTAAAACCACGGTTGAGCATGTGGCCAAGCGGGTGCCGGTGATTGCTGGTACCGGCGCTAACTCGACCGCCGAGGCGATTGAACTGACAGCAAAAGCGAAAAGCCTGGGTGCCGATGCCTGCCTGTTGGTCGCGCCTTACTACAACAAGCCTTCACAAGAGGGCTTGTATCAACATTTTAAAGCCGTCGCCGAGGCGGTTGCCATTCCACAAATTTTATACAATGTGCCTGGCCGTACTGGCTGCGATTTAACCAACGATACAGTGGTGCGTTTGGCCCAGGTGCCGAATATTGTGGGCATTAAAGACGCCACCGGCGGCATTGAGCGCGGCACCGATTTATTGTTGCGTGTGCCTGCCGAATTCGCTGTTTACAGCGGCGATGATGCTACTTCACTGGCCTTGATGTTGCTAGGCGGTAAAGGCGTGATTTCAGTCACCGCCAATGTGGCACCAAAATTGATGCACGAGATGTGTGTGCATGCCTTGAAGGGCGACGTTGCTGCCGCCAAAGCTGCCAACACCAAATTGTTTGCCCTGCATCAAAAATTATTTGTCGAGGCAAATCCGATTCCAGTGAAATGGGTATTGCAGCAAATGGGCTTGATTGCGACCGGCATTCGTTTGCCGCTGGTTAATTTGTCCAGCCAATATCATGCAGTATTACGCAGCGCCATGCAGCAGGCCGAGATTGCCGCTTCAGTGGGCTAAGACTAATTTAGGGTGAAATAAGTGAAATACATGAATCATGTTTGGTTACAACGGGCCGTGTTGGTCAGCCTGGTCACAGTGCTGGCTGCTTGTGATTCTATCCCGTTTATGAATAACAGCTCAGACTACAAGGGCGCAGGGCGCTCCAAACCGCTGGAAGTGCCTCCTGACCTGACCTCTGTACGCACCAGCAGCACCTACAACGTGCCGGGTAGTACCAGTTATTCTGCTTATAGCCAGAATCAGGATGCGCAGGAGCAAAATGGCCCGCAACCTGTGTTGGCCGACATGAAAAATGTGCGCATGGTCAAAGCCGGACAACAACGCTGGCTGGTGGTGAATGCCCCGGCTGAAAAAATCTGGCCGATTGTGCGTGATTTCTGGTTAGACCAGGGCTTCGCGGTCAAGGTAGAAAATCCTGAACTGGGTGTGATTGAAACCGAGTGGTTGCAGTCAGATGTGATTAAACCAAAAGAAGATAACCGTGGTTACGGTGAAAAGTTTGATGCCTGGCTGGACAAGTTATCCGGCTTTGCTGACAGACGCAAATTCCGCACCCGGCTGGAGCGCGGTGAAAAAGAAGGCACCACCGAAATCTATATGACGCATCGTACGGTGGCGGGTGCGCCGGATGATGGCAAAAACTATGTCAACACGCAGTTGGGCAGGATTGATACGGGTTATCGTGTCAATGCGGCTGACAATAAAAACAACGCTGGTCAGGAGTTTGATGCAGACCTTGATGCTGAGTTGTTGCGCCGCATGATGGTCAAGTTGGGTCTGGATGAGCAAAAAGCAGATCAGGTGATGACGCAAGTGGCTTCTGACAAGCGCGCAGATGTGATTAAAGAGCCTGATCAGAGTGTGACGTTAAAACTCAATGAGCCGTTTGACCGCGCCTGGCGTCGTGTAGGTTTGGCACTGGATCGTATTGGGTTTGTCACCGAAGACAAAAATCGTTCTGAAGGCATTTTCTATGTGCGTTATGCAGATACTGATGCTGAAGACCCAATCAAGCAGAAAAAAGGGTTGCTGGAGCGCCTGAAATTCTGGGGCAGCGATGAAGACGAAAAAGCGCCAGCACCGGCAGAAGTGAAACCCGGCGATAAAACCAGATTCTGGAAAGGTACCTCAGACGGTGACAAATCCAGTAAGCAATATCGTATTCAGGTGCTGGAAAACGCGGATGACACGACCGATGTCTATGTGCTCACTGTGGATAACAAACGTAATACGTCGACGACGGCTAACCGCATTATTTCACTGCTATATGAGCAATTGAAGTAACCGAGGCAGCGCGTGCGATTTGCATCATTAGGCAGTGGCAGTGCAGGGAATGCCACTGTGGTAGAGGCCGGGGAAACCCGGCTTTTGCTTGACTGCGGTTTTAGCGTCAAAGAAACCGTACAACGGTTAGCGCGACTGTCGCTGCAACCTGAACAACTTTCAGGCATTCTGGTCACGCATGAGCATGACGATCATGCGCGCGGGGTGTTCAAACTTGCCGCCCGTTACCAAATCCCGGTCTGGCTCACGCATGGCACTTACAGCATGTGCCAGCGTTACCTGCCCACACAATCTGTGACGATTAACATCATCGATGCCCATACGACTTTTGCGTTGCAAGAGATCGAGGTGCAACCGTATCCAGTGCCGCACGATGCACGTGAACCGGCGCAATTTGTGTTTGGTGACGGCGTGCGTAAATTCGGTGTATTGACCGATGTCGGCAGCGTAACGCCGCATATTGTGACGATGTTGCAAGCGTGTGATGGATTGCTGCTGGAGTGCAATCATGACCTGGAGATGTTGCATAGCGGCCCGTATGCCCACTCATTGAAAAAGCGTGTGGGCGGCTGGCTGGGGCACCTGGATAATCAGTCCAGTGCACAGCTCCTTGCCCAACTGGATAACAGTAAGCTGAAGCACCTGGTGGCGGCACATTTAAGTGAAAAAAATAATACGCCTGCGTTAGCACAGCAGGCGTTGAGTGGGGTGTTGAATTGCAGCGATGACTGGGTACAAATTGCCAGCCAGCACATGGGGCTGGACTGGCGTATGTTATAGCGTTATTGCATCAGCTAGCATGAATCCAATGCAGATTAATCCAGCACCATAATCTGTTCTGATAAACGGATCATGCGTTCCACCGGCGTCACCCAGACGATGCCATCACCGACATTGCCAGTATGTGCCACTTCAACAATGGTCTGCAAGACGCCTTCGACCAGTTCATCCGGCACCACCATATACAAATACATTTTGGGGCTGTAGTCGGTCAGCTCCTCGCGTACACCCACACTCGGCTTTTGCAAGTGGGGGCCGCAACCTTCCATTTTGTTGACCGACATGCCGGGAAAGCCTTTGATATTACGCAGTGCGGAACGTATCTTAGGCAATCGCGACGGTTGTATGACTGCTTTGATTTCTTTCATAAAAGTATCCTTTTGTGCATAGACTCACTGGGTCGGCATTATGCCTCTATCTTGCTTTCTTCAAACTTACGATAGAGTGTGGGTACCACAATCAGGGTGAGCAGCGTTGAGGTAATCAGGCCGCCGATCACCACAATCGCCAATGGCCGTTGTACCTCGGCCCCCGGCCCTGTCGCAAACAGGAAAGGCACCAGGCCCAGCATGGCCACGGTCGCCGTCATCATCACCGGTCTAAAGCGCTGGGCGCAGCCTTTGCGAATGGCTTCTAGCTGGCTCAGACCTTCTTCACGCAGTGTGCGGATATACGAGACCAACACCACCGCATTCAACACGGCAATGCCCCACAAGGCAATAAAGCCGACTGATGCTGGCACTGACAAATACTCGCCGGTGACAAACAAGGCGATCACGCCGCCAATCGAAGCAAATGGCAGCACCAGAATAATCATGGTGGCAAACCGCAATGACTGGAACAGCAGGAACAGCAAGAAGAAAATCGCCGCAATCGTGACTGGGATAATAATCATCAGGTGGCCCATGGCGCGTTCCATGTTCTGAAACTGGCCACCGTACTCCAGATAATAGCCATCCGGTAACTGCAGTTTTTGTCCTAACACTTGCTGAAGCTCAGCCACAAACCCACCGAGGTCACGGTCTTTGACGTTGACGCCAATCACGATGCGACGTTTGGCTAGCTCGCGGCTGATTTGCGCCGGACCATCCTTGATTTCAATGTCTGCCAGGTCCTCCAGCGCCACGCGTGAGCCATTGGGCGAGGTGAGCATGATATTGCGGATTGCTTCTTCATTATTGCGGAACGATTCCGGATAACGCACGGCGGCTGAGAAACGACGCTGGCCTTCAAAAATCTCGGTGGCAATCTTGCCGCCAATTGCGGTTTCAATCACGTCATGCACATCCGACGCATTGATGCCATGCCGGGCAATCGCCTGACGGTCGATGGTGATATTCAGGTATTGTTGCCCCGATACTTTTTCGACCTTGATTTCGGTCGCGCCAGTCACCGAGCCGGCAATCTTGGCGATTTCGTCCGCCTTTTGCTTGAGTGTATCGAGGTCTTCACCAAAAATCTTCACCGCCACATCCGCACGCACGCCAGTTAGCAACTCATCGACGCGGTCAGAGATCGGCTGCGCCATGATGATTTGCACGCCAGGAATGTATTTTTCCAGCACGGCGCGCATTTTCTCGGCAATGTCATCCTGGGTCCAGCCTGAAGGCCACTGGTCACGTGGTTTGAGGCTGATAATCGGCGTAGATTCGTTTTGTGCCTGCGCATCGGCCGGGCTTTCACCACGGCCCAGGCCGGAGATCGCTGATTTGACCCCTGGCACTTGCTCCATAATGAGCTTCATCGCCTTGTTTTCCATTTTCATGGATTCTTCGAGCGAGATATTCGGCACGCGGTTAATGCCGGGCACAATAGAGCCCTCTTTCATTTCTGGGATAAATGAGGTGCCCAGAAACGGAAACAGCGCAATCGTACCGACAAACACCAACGCCGAGGCTAAAATGGTTTTTTTCTCGTTGTCGAGTACCCAGTTTAGCGCTGATAAATAGGGCCGCTTGATGGCTTGTATAAGTTTGGTATCGTCACCGCTACCACCTTTGAGAACGTACGAGCACAAGGCAGGTGTTAGGGTCAGCGACAAGACCAGTGACACAAACAGCGCAATGGCGATGGTGTAAGCCAAGGGGGCAAACATTTTGCCTTCCATGCCTTCCAGCGTCATCAGTGGCAAGAACACCAGAATAATGATGCCGACGCCAAACAATACCGGCGTCGCCACTTCAGTCGCTGCTTCTAGCGCCACCCGAATGCGACTTTCGTCTTTGCGATGACCCAGGTGGTGAAAGGTATTTTCCACCACCACCACCGAGCCATCGACCATCAGGCCAATGGCAATCGCCAGCCCGCCCAGTGACATCAAGTTGGCAGAAATCCCATAGTGATTCATGACCATGAATGTAATCAGCGGTGTCAGGACCAAGGTGCCGACCACAATCAGGCTGGAGCGTACATCGCCCAAAAACAGGAACAAAATCACAATCACCAGGATAATGCCTTCAATCAGCACCTTGGTCACCGTATGCAGCGCGGCATCGACCAGCTCACTACGGTCATAGTAGGGCACAATTTGCAAGCCGTGTGGCAACATGCCTTTGCTGTTGATTTCTTCAACGCGCGCTTTGATACGGCTGACCACTTCTTTGGCGTTGCCACCACGCATCATAATCACAATGCCGCCGACGGATTCGGTGTCACCGTTTTTAAGCACGACGCCTACCCGCACTTCATGGCCAATGGTCACTTCCGCCACATCGCGGATATAGACCGGAATGCCGTTTTCTTCCTTGAGCACCATGTTGCGGATGTCGTCCAGGTTTTGCACCAGGCCGACGCCACGAATCAGGTACTGTTCGGCATAATGCGGCAAAATGCCACCGCCGCTGTTGGCATTGTTGCGCGCTAGCGCTTCATATACATCTTTGAGTTTGATTGAAAAATGCGTCATGCGGTCCGGGTTGACCAGCACCTGATATTGCTTAACGTAGCCGCCTTGCGAGTTGATTTCAGCCACGCCGGGGATGCCGCGCAGTAAGGGGCGCACTACCCAGTCCTGGATGGCGCGACGTTCTGTCAGGTCGGCTTGCGTCAGCGCTTTTTTACCGTCATCGGGTTTATCCAGCGTGAACTGATAGACCTCACCCAAACCGGTCGAGACCGGTCCGAGGATGGGCGTCACGCCTTGCGGCATGCGTTCCATCACTTCCATCAAGCGTTCCATCACCAGTTGGCGGGCAAAATAGACGTCGGTGCTATCGGTAAAGACCAAGGTGATCAGCGACAACGCATTTTTATTCACCGAGCGCATTTCAGTCAGGCCGGGCAAGCCGGTCATGGCGATTTCGAGCGGCACGGTGATAAAGCGTTCGACTTCTTCCGGTGATTTACCGGTGGCTTGTGTGGCAATCATCACCTGCACGTTGGTGACATCAGGAAACGCATCGACAGACAATTTTTTGACTGCAAACAAGCCTGCAAGAATAAAACCGACAGCCAGGACCAACACAATCAGGCGCTGCTTCAGCGCGCCTCTAATTAGCGATTCAATCATGCTTTACTCCATTTCTTTGCGCTTGCGTTCATTGTTCACATGAAACGCGCCATCGAGCACGATTTGATCGCCAGGCTGCAGGCCTTGCAGCACTTCTCTCTTGTCCTGATAAGTACGGCCCAGGGTCACTGGCAGCAATTTATACTGCGTCGGTTTTAAGGTTTGTACAAATACATGGTCGGCATTGTTTTCACGTACCACCGCGGTGGAGGGGATGGCAATCACTTTTTCCGGTTTGGCTTCGAGCAAAATGGTGATCAGCATGTCAGGCTTGAGCAGCATTTTGTCATTGCTGATGTTGGCGCGTGCCATCACGGTACGCGTGGCCGGATTCACAATGTCACCGACAAAGGCCAGCGTGCCGGTCAGTTCTGCATCGCCGAGGGCGGGGACTTCAATATCCAGCGACTGGCCTTCTTTAATATGCGCAATTTGCTGCTCAGGGATTTCTGCCACGGCCCACACGTGTGACAAATCAGCAATCACAAACAGCTCTTCTGCCGGCGCCACCACTTGGCCCAGCCTGGCTTTACGCGCAATGACGGTGCCGGTGATTTTAGAGTTGACCTGGCTGGTCGACATACCACTGTTGTGCAAACCCAATTGCGAGATGCTGGCCGGTGCCATGCCTAACACCAGTAACTGGTCGCGGGCGGCGTTGAGTTCGGCGTTCGCTGCATTGAGCTCACCTTCGCGGCGCTGTAATTCTGCCAGACTGATCACGTCTGCTTCGAGTAATTGTTTGGCGCGGTCGACGGCTTTGGTTTGCAACTGCATTTGCTGGCTGGCTTTAATATAGCTGAGTTGGTATTGCGCCAGTTCAGTACTTTTAATGGTTGCCAAACGCTGGCCTGCTTTAACTTCGTCGCCCAGATTCACATCCAGCGTGCTGATACGTCCAGTGATGGATGCACCAGCTCTGGATTCATACTGTTCATCGACCTGAATACGGCCAGGGATACGCAGGGTGTCGACAAACTGAAATTCTGTCACTGGCCCAGTTTTGACATTGGCTTCCAGTTCTTTGGTCAGCATCACCAGGTTGGGGTCGACGACTTCTTTAGTTTCTGGGGCCGGGGCGGGTTTTTCGCTACACGCGGTGGACATGACGGCCAGCGCGGCAGTCAGCAAAGTTGAGAATAAAATACGAGACATGACCATCCCCTTATGGTTGAACCAAATCCGAACCGATGAAGCGTTCGATTTGCAATACACTGAAAAAATAATCGAATTTGGCAATCAGATAGTCACGTCTGACATCACGATTGACGCGTTGTGCATCCAGATATTCCAGGATGCCGCGTTCTCCGAACTTATAGGCGGCTTGTGCGCGACTCAGAGTCGCTTCTGATTGTTGCAGCAAGCCATTCTCAAACACTTTGAGCTGGTTGCTGGCAATCACTGTGCGTTGATAGGCGCTATCGATCTCTTTGCGCAATATCTGTTGTTGAAGTTTGATATTGGCATCTGCCTCATCAATGCCTGCCGCCGCTTGCGCGATCTGGCCTTCACGTCGGTTCCAAACAGGTAATGGCACCACCACGCCCACCCTGAAGGTGTTCAGGTCGGGGTCTTGGGTGAAGTCAGACTTCAAAGTGAGGCCAGGAAAACGCAAAGCTTGCTCCAGCTTTAACTTGGCTTCCGCACTGTCTTTTGCGGTGATCAGCTGCTGCAAGTAAGGATTGTTTTCGGCAGATTTGCGTAACTCAATAATGCTGGGCAAGGTAGAAATCGCAGGCAGCTCAGATTTAACCTCAAACGTGTCTGGCATATTGCCTATCATGCCACGCAAAATAGCCTTGGCCTCGTCAATACGAGTTTGCGCACTGGCATAATCACGCTCGGCGGCCAGCACCTCAGTGTCGGCCTTGATCAGCTCATATCTGGCGGCTTCGCCGACATCCACCTTACGTTTAATTTTGGTCTGGATTTCCTGCAGAATACTCAAGTTGGCACCCAGCATTTGCAGAATCTGCTGGCGCAACAGCACGGTTAAATAGGCCTGCTTGATCAGGTTGCGTAAGTCAAAGCTGGTGGTGTGTATGCCTTTTTCCGCGTAAGTCAGTTGCTGTTCAGCCAGTTCGCGGCGTGAGGTCCGTGTGCCAGGAAAATCAAGCGGTTGCGAAATGGTGATGCCGTAGTTTCTCTCAGTGGCGCCTGGTGTTGGTACACCGCGGTATCTGGCCGGGCCTGCCATCACTTCCATATCCGGATTATAAAACGACCTGGCGACAGTAATGCCTGCCGCAGCGGCCTCAATTTGTGCTTTGCTCACTGCCATCATCGGGTTTTCGGCGACGGCTTTATCCAACAGGGTTTTCAGGTCAAAAGTGGTTTCTGCAAACGCAACGGGAGTGATGCAGCAATATAGCCACAAGAGCCTGCATGCTTTCCGCCAGCGGGTCTGACTTAACATAACGATCCTTTTTCAGATGACTGTTCATCGCATGATGTCACAGTCATCTTAACTTATGATTAAAATGACGCTGTATGCCTGGATGGCAAATAGCGTTGGACAGTTTTTTAAGCGCGTTGCGGGGGCCGGTCTAGCCAGAAGCTGAGGAGCAGATGGTAGGAGGAGGGTTGATGTTCTGGGGCGAGGTGAGTGGTTTTGTGCAGCGGATAACTAAAACCTGGTAACAGGATTTTGTCGACATCGACCTCAGCGATTTCCAGCATGTCGACGCAACAATATCCTTCGCCAAAGTCGGCTGATAAGCTGTCATCAATGGCATTCGACAGGCTGGTTGCTGAAATGCCGGTTTCTAGTAGCGTAGTTGTGACTGCCGGTTCGGCAGCGGTTGTCTGCAAAGCAAACATTAAACACAACGCATGTAGAAAATAAAATATCTTTTGCATTACAAAATCATATCTGTCTGGCAATCTATTTGTAGCAATAAGTATACCAGCTATGCGACCACATCTAAGTGATTGATTCTAACATCATCCGTGACCAATATTGGCTGGATTGATCGCACAATAAGAATTTTTTGCACCAGACTGGTGCGTGATAACCACAGTGACATGATAGTAGATGTCACTGTGGGATCAAAGTTTCAGCCAGGCTAGGCCGAAATCGTTTCTTCTTTAAAAATCAGTTTGATCTGATCCTTATCATCGATGTCGATATGCACATGACCACCTTCGTTCAGGCGACCAAACAGTAGTTCATCAGCCAATGCCTTACGAATAGTATCCTGAATCAGTCTGGCCATCGGACGTGCGCCCATCAGCGGGTCAAAGCCTTTTCTGCCCAGATAAGCTTTGAGTTCGTCACTAAAGGTCACATCGACTTTTTTCTCGTGCAATTGATCTTCCAACTGCATGAGGAACTTGTCGACCACGCGCAGAATCACGTCCTGGCTGAGGGCGCTGAATGAGACGGTGGCATCCAGACGGTTGCGGAACTCAGGGCTGAATAAGCGTTTGAGATCTGCGGCTTCATCAGTGCTGTCTTTACTGTTGGTAAAGCCAATGCTGGATTTAGACAGGTTTTCGGCACCGGCGTTGGTGGTCATGATAATGGTCACGTTGCGGAAATCGGCTTTGCGGCCATTGTTGTCCGTTAACGTGCCATGATCCATCACTTGCAGCAGGATATTGAAAATATCCGGGTGCGCTTTCTCGATTTCGTCCAGCAGCAATACGCAGTAAGGTTGTTTAGTCACGGCTTCAGTCAGCAGACCGCCCTGGTCAAATCCCACATAGCCCGGAGGCGCACCAATCAGGCGTGAAACCGCATGACGCTCCATATATTCGGACATGTCAAAACGCAGCAGTTCGATGCCAAGCACATAAGCCAATTGTTTGGCTACTTCGGTTTTACCAACCCCGGTTGGGCCTGCAAACAAGAAGCTACCAATCGGTTTGCTGCTGTTACCCAAGCCACTACGGGCCATTTTGACGGCAGAAGCCAGCACTTCAATCGCTTTGTCCTGACCGAAGACCACGGCTTTGAGGTCGCGTTCCAGGGTTTTGAGCGCATTGCGGTCGTCACTGGAAATGTTTTTGGGCGGAATACGCGCAATTTTGGCAATGATTTCTTCAATCTCTTTATTGCCAATAATTTTCTTCTGTTTGCTTTTTGGCAAAATACGTTGCGCAGCACCGGCTTCATCAATCACGTCAATCGCCTTGTCTGGCAAGTGGCGGTCGTTGATGTACTTGGCGGACAGTTCTGCCGCAACCGTCAGTGCGCTGGCACTGTATTTGACACTATGATGCTCTTCAAACTTGGTTTTGAGGCCTTTGAGAATCTCAATGGTTTCGGCCACACTTGGCTCTTGCACGTCGATTTTCTGGAAGCGGCGTGATAACGCATGGTCTTTTTCAAAGATGCCGCGATACTCTTGGTAAGTGGTGGCGCCTATGCATTTGAGCGAGCCGTTAGATAACGCTGGTTTCAGCAAATTGCTGGCATCCAGCGTACCGCCACTGGCAGAACCCGCGCCGATCAAGGTATGGATTTCGTCAATAAACAGAATCGCATCCGGCTTTTCTGCCAGCTGTTTCATGACGGCTTTTAAACGTTGCTCAAAGTCACCACGGTATTTGGTGCCTGCCAGCAGGGCGCCCATGTCGAGTGAGTAAACGGTGGCGTTTTCCAGCACTTCTGGAATGTCGTTGCTGACAATACGCGAGGCCAGACCTTCGGCAATGGCAGTTTTACCCACACCGGCTTCGCCAACCAGCAAGGGGTTGTTTTTGCGGCGACGGCACAAGGTCTGGATCACGCGCTCTAGCTCCTGGCTACGGCCAATCAAAGGGTCGATCTTGCCAGCAATCACTTGTGCGTTGAGATTTAATGTAAAGCTCTCCAGCGCGCCGGTGCTGACGCTTTCGCCTTCCGTTTCCTGCTCGGTGCCGGTGGCTTTAGGTTCGCTTTCCTGAATTTTGGCCACACCATGCGAAATAAAGTTGACCACGTCTAGACGGGTCACGCCTTGCTGATGCAGGAAGAACACCGCATGGGAATCTTTTTCGCCATAAATCGCCACCAACACATTGGCGCCGGTGACTTCTTTTTTGCCTGAAGATTGTACGTGCAGCATGGCACGCTGAATCACACGCTGAAAACCCAGGGTTGGCTGCGTATCGACTTCTTCAGTCCCGGCCACGGTGGGTGTGTGTTCTTCGATATATTGGGTCAGTTCATTACGCAGCGTATCAAACTTGGCACCGCAGGCACGCAGGACTTCTGCGGCAGTCGGGTTGTCCAACATAGCCAGTAACAGATGCTCAACCGTAATCAATTCGTGACGCTTTTGTCGCGCGTCCATAAACGCCATGTGCAGGCTAACTTCAAGTTCTTGAGCAATCATGATGACTTTCCTTAATACACTACACTACAAAAAACGCCTCATTCACAGATGCCAATCCATGCAATCCGGCAACACTTGTCCGTTTATTGTTATCGTGCTTTTTTTCAAAAAATTCAATGCTCCGTCGCTACTTTTGGCTCACGTTTATATGAGTCAAGCGCGACAGAATCACCTCATTACCATGCTACCACTGTGAACGCTCAGTTGAACCGCGAGTATGTCAGTGTATTTGCCCGATATTCTCAGGATGCCACCATGAGTCAAACGCCTTTAGCCTCACATCATTACGTTTCAAGCGGCTTCAATCACACATTGCAAAGGGTGTTGTGCTTCACGGGCAGACTCCAAGACCTGATGCATTTTGGTTTCGGCAATATCTTGTGGATACACGCCACAGACGCCCATGCCCTCTGTATGTACTTGGAGCATGATTTGTGTCGCTTGTTCACGAGACTTGTTAAAAAAACGTTCAATGACGGCGACGACAAACTCCATTGGGGTGTAGTCGTCGTTCAGCAACAACACCTTATATAACTCTGGAGGCTTGGGTTTGGCCACTTGGGATTCAAGTGCCAAATCACCTTCACGCTTGGGTCGTACCATAGTTTTGTATACCTGTCTTAGGACCTATTTTGCGCCTTGTAGTAAAAAATTCAAGGGCTTGATGCAGGAGAATTCCGGCTTTTTCAAAGATAAATTAAAGATAAATTTTGACGCGCTTGACGACGCGATCCTCAACATCCAAGATTTCCAGTTTGTGCTCACCAATTTTAAAGCTGGTGTCTGGTTCTGGAATGCCTTCAAAATGCTCAAGAATTAAGCCATTCAATGTGCGTGGACCGTCAGTCGGCAGGGAGAGTTTCAATTTACGGTTGAGGTCGCGCAATAAGCTGGCGCCGTCAACCAGCCAGCTGCCGTCTTCATGTTGATGGTAATGGCTGGCGTGCTCGGGGGATTGGGTGGTGAATTCACCGACCACCTCTTCCAGAATATCTTCCAGCGTCAGCAAGCCTTTGAACTCACCATATTCATCGACGACCAACGCGATCCGCTCATGCCTTTTTTGAAACTGCTGCAACTGGGTGTAAAGCGGGGTGCCAGAAGGAATGTAGTAGGGCAGGCTCATGGCCGCTTGTAATAAGGCTTTGGATGGCGCCTTGCCTATATGAAAGTCGCGCAGCAAGGGCAGGACTTTACGCACATGCAAAATGCCGACGATATCTTCGTTGTCACCTTCTCGCACCGGCAGGCGTGAGTGGTGACTGCGTGTCAGTTGTTCCATGATCTGGTCTATCGGATGGTCCAAGTCAATAAACTCCACCATGGTATGCGCGGTCATTGCATCGTCCACAATGATGTCTTCCAGGTCTAGCAGATTGAGCAAGATGGTGCGACTTTGCGACGGGATATATTGCCCGGCATCGCTGACAATGCTGCGCAGTTCTTCGGTGGTGACGGATTGTGCCTGGCCGTCAAAGTTGACGCGCACCCCCAGCAGCTTGAGAAAAGCTTTGACGAACAGATTGACAAACCAGACCACCGGTGTAAATAACCAGATGAGCGGATACAGCAAGTAGCTGGTGGCAAACCCCAGTTTTTCGGCATGTGCAGCAGCAATGACTTTGGGCGAGATTTCACTAAACACCAAAATGGCAAAGGTGATGGCGAGCGAGCCAAACATCAGCACATAATCGCCTTCGCCAAACAGTCGCTCTGAAATCACGACTTCTAAGGTGGAGGAGCCGACGATACAAAAGGTATTGCCTAACAGGATGGCGCCCAGTGTTTTATCTGTTTGTGAAATCAGGCGACTGGCCAGCTTGGCGCCGCGATGACCCTCTTTGGCCATGTGTCGCATCCGGTAACGGTTGAGCGACATCAGGCTGGTTTCGGCAATGGAGAAAAAGGCTGTCAGTGACAGCAGTAGCAATAGCAGACCAATCTGCCAGCTTAAGGGGATGTTGTCCAAAAGAGTGGGATTAAAAACAAGAAGCCACTAGTGTACTCACCAGTGGCTAAAAATCAAGAAAAAGACAGACTAAGTGCTTGTAGAGCTAAATTGCCCTATTACGCTTGCTTAAGGTGCAACAGCGGCTTCGTCTTCTTTCGGTTTTTTCTCGCTGTCACCAATCAGGTTGGCGCGGCTCACACCCAGCCACATGGCAATTGGGCAAGCGACTAAGACTGAAGAGTAAATGCCGAACAAAATACCAATGGTGAGCGCCAGCGAGAAGTTGTGCAGGGTTTCGCCACCAAAAAACAACATCGAGCACACCATGGTCTGCGTCATCATATGAGTGATGATGGTGCGCGACATGGTGCGGGTAATCGCATTGTCGATCACATGCACTGCACTGGCTTTCCGCATTTTTTTGAAGTTTTCACGCACGCGGTCAAACACCACCACGGACTCATTCACCGAGTAGCCCAACACGGCGAGAATCGCTGCTAGCACCGTGAGGTTAAACTCCCACTGGAAGAACGCAAAGAACCCCAGAATGATGATGACGTCATGCATGTTGGCGATAATCGCCGCCACCGCAAAGCGCCACTCAAAGCGCAAAGCCAGGTAGCCCATGATGCCTGCACACACCAGCAGCAAAGCCAGTGCGCCGTTTTCATACAACTCTTCACCGACTTGTGAACCCACAGATTCCACGCGGCGGATTTCTGCGCCAGCATCAGCTGCTTTCAGCGCGCTGGAGATTTTTTCAGAGAGTTGAGCAATCGACAGTTCTTTCTTGACCGGCAGGCGGATCAATACATCCTGGCTAGAGCCAAAGTTTTGTACTGTCACGTCTTTCAGGCCCACACCATCCATGACCTGACGTATTTGCTCGATATTGGCTGCAGCCGGATAATGCACTTCCATCACCGTACCACCGGTAAAGTCCACGCCGTAATTCAAGCCGCGATGCAGCAGGAAGAAGATCGCCAATACAAACGTAATCAGCGAAATTGAGGTGGTGAGACGCCCGTAGCTCATGAACGGGATATCTTTTTTAATTCTGAATAATTCCATAATCTATTCTCTTAGTATGCGTTGTCAGCGTGCAGGGCGGCGATTAGCCAATCCGCAGATGCTCGATCTTGCGGCGGTAGCCGTATAGCAAGTTAACCAGGGCGCGCGAGACCAGCACAGCACTAAACATCGAAGTCATGATGCCGAGCACGTGTACCACGGCAAAGCCTTTGATCGGGCCAGTGCCAAACATAAACAAGGCCAGGCCGGCAATCAAGGTGGTGACGTTGGAGTCGAGAATGGTATCAAATGCGCGGTCATAGCCAGCGTGGATACTGGCTTGTGGCGTGTTGCCATTGCGCAGCTCTTCACGGATACGCTCGTTAATCAGCACGTTGGCATCAATCGCCATGCCCAGTGCCAGCGCAATCGCCGCCAGCCCAGGCAAGGTCAGTGTCGCTTGCAGCATGGACAAAATTGCCACCAGCAATAGCAGGTTCACGCCTAGCGCCATCACAGACACACCACCAAACACCATGTAGTAAACAATCATCATCACCGCAATGGCGGCAAAGCCCCACAGCGTTGAATGCACGCCGCGTTTGATGTTTTCTTCACCCATGCTTGGGCCTACCGTGCGTTCTTCGATGATTTCCATCGGTGCAGCCAGGGCACCGGCACGCAGCAGCAGTGAAATATCTGTCGCTTCTTGCGCATTGGCCATGCCAGAAATCTGTACGCGGCCACCACCAATTTCTTCGTTAATCACCGGCGCAGTGACCACTTCGGTGCTGCCTTTTTCAATCAGCAGAATCGCCATGCGTTTGCCGACGTTTTCACGGGTGACGTTTTTAAAGATGCCTGCACCGCGGCCATCCAGCGTCACGTTGACCACGGATGAACCATTTTGACCATTGACGCCAGGGCCCGCGTCGGTGATACGGTCGCCCGTCAGCACCACGCTCTTTTTCACTAATACCGGGCGGCCTTCACGGTCAGAAAATAACTCGTCACCAAACGGCACCTGGCCTGCCTGCGCTTTTTGCAGCGTGGCCATGTCAGATTTTTCTTCATCGACCATGCGGATTTCCAGCGTTGCCGTACGACCGAGAATCTCTTTGGCTTTTGCCGTATCTTGCACGCCTGGCAATTGCACCACAATGCGGTCCAGGCCTTGTTGCTGCACGATAGGCTCAGCCACGCCTAGCTCGTTAATCCGGTTATGCAGGGTTTGCAGGTTTTGCTTGAGCGCAAACTCCTGGATGCGTTTTTGCGCCATCACGCTCATGCTGGCAGTGAGGTTAAAGTCTTTGTCACTGCCTGCAATTTTGTAGGTCAGGTCAGAAAAGTCTTTGGCCAGCAGATTGCGCGCTTTGGTCGCTTCGGCTTCTGATTCAAATTTAATCACCACTACCTGGCCTTGGCGCTCAATACCGTAGTAATTGATTTTTTCTTTGCGCAAAGACATGCGGAAGTCACCCACGGTGCTTTCGGCTGCTTTATCCAGCGCCGCTTTCATGTCGACTTGCAGCAAAAAGTGCACGCCGCCTCGCAAATCCAGACCCAAATACATCGGCTTGGCGCCGATGCTTTGCAGCCAGTTTGGCGTTTGTGGTACCAGATTGAGCGCTACGGTGTAGTCTTTGCCCAGGTTGCTGACCAGTTTGTCTTTGGCCAGCAATTGCGTATCCGTATTGGCAAAACGCACTTTGACGCCACTGGCATCCATAAACAAACCGTCAAACGGAATGTTGGCCAGTTGCAGCGTGCTCTCCACTTTTTGTAGCAAGCCTTCATCTACTTTTAATGAAGTTTTGGCCGGGCTGATTTGCACAGCTGGCGATTCCCCAAAAAAGTTGGGGATCGTGTACAGCAGGCCAATGATAAACACTGTGCCAATCAGCACGAATTTCCATATCGGATAACGGTTCATAACAAACTCTTGGTCAGAATGAAAGACAGGCGCGTCTTGTGTGGGTTAAATAGACTTCAATGTACCAGCAGGCAACAAGGTCTGTACCGTGTGTTTTTGCACATTGACGACGGTGTTGGCGGCAATTTCAATGCTGACAAAATGTTCACTGACTTTGGTCACCTTGCCGACAATGCCGCCGGTGGTCGCGACTTCATCGCCCGACTTTAATGTCTCTAGCATAGACTTGTGTTGTTTGGCCTGCTTCATTTGCGGGCGAATCAACATAAAGTAAAACAAGACAAAAATTACCACCATAGGCAAAAAACTCATGATGTCGGTGGCTGGCGCGGCAGCGGCGTAAGCGTTGCTGATAAACATATCTGTTCCTAAGTCATACTGAAAATAACGCATGATTCTATCATAGAGCCTCCTTAATCTGTCACCGACCGTCCGCCTGCCTGCATCGCAATAAAGACTTGACTATTAATTGTAAAGATATTTTAATATTTGTTCGCCGGTGCGGTTTGGCGTCCAAGTGTTTTGATGACAACATTTTTGATATTGGAGAAGCATATGCAAAGTTACATGAAGTGTCTCGCAGCCGTCTCTTTAGCAGTTTCGTGTCAGGTCGCGCAAGCCGGCGTCATCGTGCAGGCAACGGCGATTAGCGCCTCTCATCCCGACTTCGGTGGTTCGTATGCCTTGGTCAATCAGATCAACCAGTCAGGCTTATCTGCTGGTTATGTCGCAGGCGTCACGGATTTTGACAGCTTTGTCGCCAGCACGACGCATAATGGAGCACTTGCGTTGAATTCCGGTTTTAGTGTCGGTCCTTTTGGCAGCTTTAGCTATGACCTCGGCGCCGTCTACAATATTGATGCGATTGGACTATGGGCGACCGCCAATACCGGGTCGGTTTTGAACTTTAACTTATATGCAGATAGTGACAATGACTTTAGCAATGGCAACAGCGGCCTGCTGGGTGGTTTTACTGCGCTAGGCTCGAATTACACAACGGCAGATCCTGGTCAGGCATTCACTTTCGGCGATGTTTCTACCCGTTATGTGCACATGGAGATTCTGACCACCGATGGCGGTGCACAGCCTGGATTGGGTGAAGTGGTTTTCCGCACGGCAACCGTGGTGCCTGAACCTGAGCCATTGGCTTTGTTTGCTGCCGGGCTGATTCCTGTTTGCTTAAGGTTGCGCAGAAAGGCCTGATGGGTGTTGTTAGTGGATGAGGCTAGTCAAGTTTGAAAAGCCAGTGCGTGTTTAGCGTGCTGGCTTTTTTGTTGTTTCGGGGGGGGTGCACGCTTAGTGTGATTAGAAATCAAGGTGATTTTTTGATTAGTAGTCGTAGCGTGGGCATGTATGCCCACACGGTTGTGGTTTTTTGTAATGTTTCTTTTCGCCTTGTAGGCGAGTTACTTGTTCTTTGCTTGCCCAAAGAACAAGTAACCAAAAGAAAGTGCACCCCAGCTTCCGCTTGATTCCTGTGCTACTCGGCTTGCCGGGCGTCCATCGAAACTCAACCTGGCATCTCACACAAAGCGTGAGCTGCTGCGGGATTCGGACAGCCTATGGCCGAAAGCTCCCGCCAATCCTGCGTTGCTCGGCGCGTCAGATGGGGACCCCGAACACCATGCGACTGCAACTGTTCGCGAACTGAATAAAAACAGAATCTGTTTTTTTAACCGTCCAAACTGTGGTCCAGCTACTTAAATGAGAATAATCCCATTCCATCACGCTGAGTAGCGGAGACAAAATAAGAGTAGAGGGAGCGACTGTCTGAGCTCCGCAACAAGCCACGAAGTGTGTGGCTTGCCAGGGCGAGTTTCGTGACCGGCTTATTTTGTTGAGCAACGCAAGGCAGCCGTAGGCCGTGATGGCTGGGTGCCATCTTTTTGGTTACTTTTTTGGGGCAAGCAAAAAAAGTAACTCGCCAACAAGGCGAAAAAACATCACAACTTAAAGAATATTTTTAATCTCTATAACAGGCGACTATGTTGTGATGAGGCTAACGTTTTTCAGCCCGTTTACGAGCAAAATCCGCCTTAAACGCCTCAAAACGATTCTCTTCAATCGCTGCCCGCATGCCTTGCATCAGCACTTGATAATAATGCAGGTTGTGAATGGTGTTTAAACGCGCGCCAAGAATTTCGCCAATGCGGTACAAATGGTGGAGGTAGGCGCGGCTGAAGTGTTGGCAGGTATAGCACTGACAGTCTGCGTCCAGTGGGCGAGTATCTGTTTTGTAGCTGGCGTTTTTGATTTTGACATCACCATATTGCGTGAAAAGCCAGCCGTTACGCGCGTTACGCGTAGGCATGACGCAGTCGAACATATCAATGCCATAGCTGACGGCGTCGACCAGGTCTTCGGGTGTGCCAACCCCCATTAAGTAGCGCGGCTTGTCTTTTGGCATTTGTGGGGCCGTGTGCGCCAAAATGCGCAGCATATCTTCTTTAGGCTCACCCACTGACAGGCCGCCGATAGCGTAGCCGTCGAAGCCGATGGCTTCCAGGCCCTGGCGTGAAATATCACGCAGGTCTTCGTACATGCCGCCCTGGATAATGCCAAACAATGCATTCTGGCCAATGCTCGCCCCTGCGGCGTTGGCGTCGTCTTCGGTTCGTTGCTGTACTTCATGTACTAGCTTCCTCACCTCATCCTCGCCGCCTTGCAGGGCCATCGCTTGTGAGATTGAATGGCTTTGGTAAACGTCAAACGCATCGCGGCTGCGTTTGGCCCAGCGCTGGCTGAGTTCCATCGAGGTGCGTGCCTGGTCGTGGCTGGCCGGGTAGGGCGTGCATTCGTCAAAAATCATGACGATGTCGCTATTGAGCACGCGCTGGATACGCATGGATTCTTCTGGCGTTAAAAAGCAGCTGTCACCATTGATGGGGGATTTGAATTTAACGCCTGCTTCGCTGATTTTGCGCAGTTCGCCCAAGCTCCACACCTGAAAGCCGCCCGAGTCGGTGAGAATCGGTTTGTCCCAGCCCATGAATTTGTGCAGGCCTTCGTGGGCAGCGACGACTTCCAGCCCGGGGCGTAACCAGAGGTGAAAGGTATTGCCGAGCACGATATGCGCCTGAATCTCGTTGAGCTCTTGCGGTGACATGGCCTTGACCGTGCCGTAAGTGCCGACCGGCATAAACGCCGGGGTTTGTACTTCGCCGTGCGGTAGGCTGACGGTGCCGCGCCTGGCGAGGCCGTCGGTATTGTGTAATGAGAACTGCATGAAGTGTGCAATAACTAACTGAAATAAACGCGTATTTTAACACAGCCCTGCGACTTGCTTGTTGCGGTGGCAGGTGCCGTTAGCGGGCGGGATACGCTTGCATTTTTTGTGATTGCCCGCAACAATGCTGGTATTCCGAAATTCTAAAAAAGTCCCCTATGGTTGAACCGCAAAACCGCCTGTCACGCCGCGAACAACATACCAGCTTGCGTCAGCGTGGTATTTACCTGCTGCCTAATTTGTTTACTTCTGCCTCGCTGTTTGGCGGTTTTTACGCCATTGTGCAGGCGATGAATCTGCATTTTGAGCAGTCAGCCATTGCTATTTTTATTGCCATGGTGATGGATGGCCTCGATGGCCGCGTGGCGCGCATGACCAATACCCAGAGTGCGTTTGGCGCTGAGTATGACAGCCTGGCCGACATGGTGTCGTTTGGTGTGGCGCCAGCGCTGATTGTCTATGTATGGGCGTTGCAGCCGATGAACAAACTGGGTTGGATCGCGGCGTTTATTTACTGTGCTTGTGCGGCACTGCGTCTGGCGCGCTTTAACACCAAGCTGGATGACCCGTTTCAGGATAAGCGCTTTTTTCAGGGCTTGCCTAGTCCGGCGGCGGCGGCTTTACTGGCCGGGTTTGTCTGGGTCTCTTACGAATACAATGTCGATGGTCGCGAAATCTTTTTTGGCGTGTTGCAGATGAAATGGATCGCGTGGACGATTACGGTATTTGCGGCTGGTTCTATGGTGTCTGACCTCAAGTTTTATAGCGGCAAAGATATCAACCTGAAGCACTCGGTGCCGTTTGTGGCGATTTTGGCGGTGGTGCTGGCCTTTGTGCTGATTTCATACAGCCCGCCTGAGGTATTGTTTAGCGTGGTGTTTGTCTATGCCTTGTCTGGCTACTACATGTGGGCGCGCGAACGCCTGGCGACAAAAACGCGGCTTAATTGATAAGCTAGGTGGATAAAAACGCGCCGTGAGGCGCGTTTTTTTATGGCTATATCCCGCGTGTGGTCATTTGCCGGCGCTGGTGGTCATTTGTAGGACAAGCGAGTAAAATTGGGTTGTTAGCGTTAGGAAAATTCATGGAACAAATTATTATTTTTGATACTACGTTGCGTGACGGTGAACAAAGCCCGGGTGCAGCGATGACCAAAGAAGAAAAAATCCGCATTGCGCGCCAGTTGGAAAAGCTGGGCGTAGACGTAATTGAAGCGGGGTTCGCGGCCGCCAGCCCAGGCGATTTTGACGCGATCTCCGAGATCGCCAAAGTCATTAAAACATCCACCGTGTGTTCATTGGCGCGTGCCAGTGAAAACGATGTGCGCCGCGCTGGTGAGGCGATCAAACATGCGGCTAAAGGCCGTATTCATACCTTTATTGCCACCAGCAAAATCCATATGGAAAACAAGCTGCGTATGACTGAGGACCAGGTGGTTGCGCGCGCGGTGCAAGCGGTGACCTGGGCGCGTGAATATACCGAAGATGTCGAGTTTTCAGCCGAAGACGCGGTGCGCTCTGAGATGGACTTTTTGGTGCGTGTGTTTGAAGCGGTAATTGAGGCCGGTGCTAAAACCATCAACGTGCCAGATACCGTAGGTTACAGCATCCCTGCCGTGTGGGGCGAACGCATGGCTGAGTTGATCAAGCGCGTGAAAGGCGCAGATAAAGTCGTCTGGTCTACGCATTGTCACAATGACCTGGGCATGGCGGTGGCTAACTCGCTGTCTGCGGTGATGAATGGCGCACGTCAGGTTGAGTGCACAATTAATGGCTTGGGCGAGCGCGCCGGTAACGCCAGCCTGGAAGAAATCGTGATGGCGATTAAAACGCGTAGCGATATTTTTAATCTGAGCACACGTATCGACACCACACAAATCGTGCCCGCCTCCAAGCTGGTTTCTACCATTACTGGTTACCCGGTGCAGCCGAATAAAGCGATTGTCGGTGCTAACGCGTTTGCGCATGAGTCTGGTATTCATCAGGATGGCGTGCTGAAACACCGCGAAACCTATGAAATTATGCGTGCCGAAGACGTGGGTTGGGGCGCCAATAAACTCACATTGGGCAAGTTGTCTGGCCGTAACGCTTTCCGCACCCGGTTAAAAGAGTTGGGCATAGAGCTCGAGAGCGAAGATGCCTTGAATGCAGCGTTTGCGCGCTTTAAAGAGCTGGCGGATAAAAAATCTGAGATTTTTGACGAAGATTTGCACGCCTTGGTGAGTGATGAAGTGGTGCAAGAGCGTGAGCTATTCAAATTATCTTACTTGCAAGTGGCATCGCAAACCGGTGAAATCCCGCATGCGATTTTGACCTTGAGCGTCGATGGTGCAGAGCAACGCACGGAGGCCGATGGCGGTGGCCCCGTGGATGCGACCTTTAAGGCGATTGAAAATGTGGTGGGCAGTGATGCTGAGCTGTTGCTGTACTCCGTGAATAACATCACCAGTGGCACGGATGCGCAAGGGGAAGTCACGGTGCGTTTGTCTAAAGGCGGCCGGATTGTGAATGGCCAGGGCGCGGATACGGATATTGTGGTGGCGTCGGCCAAAGCCTATTTAAACGGCTTGAACAAACTCTACGCCAAAGCAGAAAAATTGAACCCGCAGGTATAAGCATGTTCTGAATCAACGCTTGCTGCCGTTGGGTGGCAAGCGTTTTCTTTTTAAGTGAACCGCATACGCATGAAAGGTGAGGCTAAGTCAGCATGACGCAAAAAAATCATTGGTTGCTGGTGATTGTTGCGCTGAGCTGTACCTACTTTATCTGGGGCTCTACTTACCTGGCGATCAAATACGCCATTGAGAGCTTTCCGCCATTTGCCATGGTGGGTGTTCGTTTTACCGTCGCTGGCAGCGTGCTGTATGTCACGCTACGTGCCATGGGGCACGCGACGCCTACGCTCAGGCAGTGGCGTGGTGCTGCCTGGGTCGGTTTGTTGCTGCCCGTACTGGGCAATGGCACGGTGACGCACGTGCAGTTGCATGTGTCTTCCAGCGTCGCCGCGCTGGCGATTGCCACGGCGCCGATCTGGATGGCGATTTTTTCCAGCTTATGGGGGCACACCATCAGCCGCCGTGAGTGGCTGGGCATCGGCATTGGCCTGGTCGGAATTTTGTTATTAAACACACGCGGTAGCTTGCAGGGCGATTGGCTGAGTGCTGGCTTACTGATGTTCGCCGCGGCCTCTTGGTCATTGGGCTCAGTATGGAGCAAACATTTACCCATGCCGCAAGGCCTGATGGGCGCCGCCAGCCAGATGTTGTGCGGTGGTCTGATTGCTTTGCTGTTTAGTGTCGCCTTTGGTGAGCAATGGCCGATGCAGGTGACCGCGCGGTCATGGGGCGCGATTGCTTTTCTGATTGTGCTGGGATCCATCATTACCTTTTCTGCCTATCACTGGTTGCTGCACCATGTGCGACCGCTGGTCGCCAGCAGCAATACCTTCGTCAATCCTATTGTCGCTTTTGTGGTTGGCGTGTCTTTTGCCAATGAGCAGATCCACCTGATGGAATATTTGGCGTTGGCGGTGATTCTGGTTGGCGTCTTTCTGGTGCTGACCGCCACCAAAGAAGCGGTGCCAGACGAACAAATCGTTTAATTAATCATTCAAAGAAACTTAAAATTGTATGAAACAAACCCTGGCGTTATTTGATTTAGACAACACCCTGCTGGCTGGCGACAGTGACTATAACTGGAGCGTATTTCTGATTAGCGAAGGCTTGCTCGATGCCGAACAGCACAAAGCGCGCAACGAGCAGTTTTATGAGGATTATAAAAACGGTTGCCTGGATATTTATGCTTTTCTCAAGTTTCAGTTGCAGCCGTTGTCCCAGCATCCAAAAGCATTTTTGGACGAGCTACATACCAAATACATGGCCAATGTGATTCGCCCCATGATGACGCAAAAAGCGCAAGATTTGGTCAACCAGCACAAAGCCAATGGCGATTTGTGCATGGTGATTACGGCGACCAACAGCTTTGTCACCAAGCCGATTGCCACCGCGTATGGCATTGAGCACCTGATCGGCACTGACCCGGAAATGGTCGATGGCCAATTTACCGGTGGCGTCACTGGTACGCCTAGCTTTCAGCAAGGCAAAGTGACACGCCTCAATGCGTGGCTGGCCGAGCGCGGCCAAACCCTGGCCGATTTTGACACCAGTTACTTTTATAGCGACTCACACAACGACTTGCCTTTGATGAAACTGGTCACTAACCCGGTGGCGGTGGATGCAGACCCAACGCTGACCGCCTATGCCAGTGAGCACGGCTGGCCATTGATCAGCCTGCGTTAAGCTTAGCTGTTTAAAAGCTGATAGTCAGGGCGGTGACGGCTATCAGGTTGTTGTCCACTTGCTGCGCGCTATTTTTATCAAAAATGGCATCGCGGCTATTGAATTGGCGCAACTCGTTGCGCCATACCATACGCGGGTTAAGCCGGTAATCCATATTCACGGAATAACCCGTGGTCTGAAAGCCATGTTCAGTGCCTGTGCTAATGATCACGCCGTGTTTGTCCCGGTAGTGCTCCAGCCGCGCGGCAAATTGCAGCCGGTCTGAATAGGTGTAACGCAGCACAACGTTTGGGCTGTACCACACGTTGTAGCCATTGCCAGAAGCCGCTTGTTCGGCACCAATATCAAACGCCGTAATGAGTCCCCATTGTTCATTCAACTGCCACTGCACATAAAAATCATGAAAATAGCGCATCTGCCGCTGTGCGTCTGATTTGTCATTGCCAATAAACGAGCTGCTATTGATGGTGAGCTTGTCGCTAGGTTTGTAAGTGAGCTGGTGGCCGATGGCCGGAGTGGTGTTGCCGTCCGGGCGGTGAATACGTTGCCAGCCAGTGAGCAACAGGCCGCTCATGAGCCATTTGCCGTCAGGGTTGGTGTAGCTCAGCTTGGCGCCGGTTTCAAAATAAGGTGAGTTATCCGCCATCAGGCTGCGCGTCAGTGTCCAGTTATCGATGCCCACGGCGCTTTCAAAGCCGATATGCGAAGGCATCACCCCGATATCCAGCCACAGATTGTGCTCTCCAGAGAGTTTAAGGCCGAGGTTGGCTTCATAGATATTGCGCAAGCCATGCGGCTCGGCGGCGTAGTTGGCGCGCATATAGGTGCCCGCACCCAGTGCCAGATTGCCGCGCACGCGGTCAGTCGATAAGGCTGCTTTGACTAAACCGAGGTTGATGCTGGGGTTGTCGGTGACGTTGTGGCTATACACAAAATCTGGCCGCCGATGATTGGCCGGATCGTTAAAGTCATGTATCAGGTAGCTTTCAAGGTAAGCGCTGAACTGCACCAATTGATTGCGCTCAGGATGTTTGCTGGTAGGGGCGAGTGTGTCTTCTGCCTGGGCGGTGAACGCCAGGCAAAACAAAGGCCAAACACATAATGAAGAAGGTTGCATGCTGAACATCCAAACAAAAGGTGTCAGCAGGGTAAAGCGCCGCACCTATCAATCACATAAACATAGCGCACGAATATACGGCTAAGTGTCACCATTGATTGTGCCGGAAAGCAAGGCAAAAGCAGGGCAGTTCAGTGCGAGCAGTTAGCGGCCCAGCACCACATGCAATACAAAGCGGCTACCAATATAGGCCAGCAGCAACAAGGCAAAACCCAGCAAAGTCCAGCGCGTAGCGATCTTGCCGCGCCAGCCATATTTAAAGCGGCCAAACAGCAGCCAGGCATAGATCAACCATGAGGCAATCGAGAACACGGTTTTATGGTTAAACTGCAATGGCTTGCCAAAAATTTCTTCGCTAAACAGCATGCCACTAATCAGTGTGATGGTCAGCAAGACAAAGCCGACATGCAACACTTTAAATAGCAACGCATCCAGCACCATCAATGGCGGAAAATCAGGCAAGGCCAGCCAGCTGTTCTTTTGGTGTAACGCACGCTCGGCCATACGCATCAGGCACGCGTGCAAGGCCGCAAAGGTAAACAGGCTATAAGCCACCATGGCGATGAGGATGTGCAGGTTAAACAACGTGAAGCCATGCGTGTCTACATAATAGTCTTTGACTGCAAAGCCTGGCATCAGCACGAATAAGGCGGCAGGCGGCAAGACAAAGGCTTGCAGGCTGCGTAAAGAGTGCTTTAAATCGGCCAGCCAGTAAATGAGCACCGTCAGCCATAAAATGGCCGAGAGCGCGTAATACACGCCCAGGTTGAGCGAGCCAATGGCAAAAATATCGCGGTATAACAACCCGCCATGCATCACTAAACCCAGTGCCACCATGGCGCTGTGGAGTTGAAACGGAAACGCATGTTCGTTCACCGGGGTGCCCTGTTTGGCAATCCGCCAGTAATCGAGCGCCACCGCCATATAAACAAAGGCGACAATCAGATAAGGGAGTAGGTGTTGAGTCATGCCTGGCATTATGGCAAAACTCGTCGCATTCGACCAGCATGGCAACACAGCGCATGGTGATGTTTGCCAATAGTTTATTTTAGGCTGGCGCTGGCATGAGGTAAAATTGCAGGCATTGCATATTCATGAATTGTGAAAGAAAGGCATTCCATGCTGGAAAACCTGACCGGTCGCTTACAGGGCGTGATTAAAAACCTGCGCGGCCAAGCGCGTTTAACTGAAGACAATATTGCCGATGCCATGCGCGAAGTGCGGATGGCTTTGCTAGAGGCCGATGTTGCCCTGCCGGTAGTCAAAGACTTTATTGCCCGTGTTAAAGAGCGCGCCAATGGCCGTGACGTGCTGCAAAGCTTAACGCCTGGCCAGGCCGTGATTGAAGTGGTGAATGAAGAGCTCACCGCGCTTATGGGTAAAGCCAATGAAGGCCTCAACTTGGCCGCCGTGCCGCCGGTAGTGATTTTGATGGCGGGTTTGCAAGGGGCGGGTAAAACCACCACCTCAGGTAAATTAGCCAAACTGCTCAAAGAACAAAAGAAAAAAGTATTGCTCGCCAGTGCCGACGTCTACCGCCCGGCAGCGATTACCCAACTGCAAACGCTGGCCAAGCAATTGGAGATTGATTGCTTTGACAGCAACCCGCAGCAAAAGCCACTCGACATCGCCGCGCAGGTGATGGAGCAAGCCAGAAAGAGCTATTACGACGTGGTGATTTTCGATACCGCTGGTCGTTTGGCGATTGATGAAGCCATGATGGCCGAAATCAAAGACCTGCATGCTTACCTCAAACCGACCGAAACCTTATTTGTGGTCGACGCCATGCAAGGCCAGGATGCCGTCAACACCGCCAAAGCGTTTGGTGAGACACTGCCGCTGACTGGCGTGATCGTCACCAAGCTCGACGGTGATGCCCGTGGCGGTGCCGCACTCTCTGTGCGCCATGTCACTGGCAAGCCGATCAAGTTTATTGGTGTGAGTGAAAAGGTCGATGGCCTGGAGCCTTTCCACCCTGACCGCATGGCGGGCCGGATTTTGGGCATGGGCGACGTACTGAGCCTGATTGAGGAAGCGCATAAGAAGGTCGACATGGCCGAAGCGCAAAAAGTCGCCGACAAAATTAAGTCCGGTGCCAAGTTCGACCTCGAAGACTTTAAGTCGCAAATGATGCAAATGCAAAAAATGGGCGGCATGGCTTCACTCATGGACAAAATGCCTAGCCAGATTTCCGGCATGGCGCAAAAAATCAACACAGACGATGTAGATAAATCGCTGCGCCGCTTGGAAGGCATTATTAATAGCATGACGCCCGAAGAGCGCCGCAAACCCGAGTTGATCAAAGCCACGCGTAAGAAACGCATTGCGGCCGGTAGCGGCGTGCAAGTGCAAGAAGTGAACCGTCTGCTCAACCAGTTTGAAGAAACTCAAAAGATGATGAAGATGTTCAGCAAAGGCGGCATGGCAAAAATGATGCGCGGCATGGGCGGGATGATGGGCGGTAAATTCCCCGGAATGTAAAGCGAAAAAACGGGATGAATGAAAAAATAAACTTTTTATACAAAAAAAGCGAAAACAGCATTGACCAAATTTAATTCATCCCCCATAATCGCGTTCTTTCAAATTTGACGCAAAACAAGCGGCAGACAAGAAACAGATGGGGTGTTAGCTCAGCTGGTAGAGCAGCGGACTTTTAATCCGTTTGTCGTGGGTTCGATCCCCGCACACCCTACCAAAATACAAAAGACGGCTCGCAGAAATGTGAGCCGTTTTTCTTTTCTCGATGCCAAGTGGCAACTCAGAATTCCAGATTTTAGTTTTCCACTATTTTCTAACGAGAGCAGTTTTCCATAATTCCGGCGTTTAACGATTTTTAGCCTGTTGCTCTTGCCGCCCGCCTTGGAGCTTATTAACTTTGAGTTTTTGAAATATCTTAAAATTATTACTGCAAGCTGGAACCCATTAAGTTTAGGCTCGCAATGTATCCTCTTTATGAACGCAAATAAATTTACGAAAGGTGCAGCAATGAAAATTCACCATATCTGTTTGTTCTTAAGTTTAACTTTATTTGGGATTTCGAACGCTTTTGCTCAAATTGTTAATTATGAAAACAAAAATCAGAGTTCTTATCTATATGGCAGCTTTAGTTTAGACATATCGAATAAAGAAATTGTAAATTACAATTTATTCTTAAATTTTAATGATGTTGGTGGGCCAATTGTTCATGGAACTGAAACTAATTTTTGGTTTAATAACGGTTCTTCTATTTCTAATGGGGCATACATTGAGGCTGGGACGAGACCATCAGTCAATATACTGAACATGTTTTATGGTTGGCTTTCACCAGATTACGGTAATCTTAATCAAATTGTTTTTGATGTAGGTATATTAATGCATGAGTACACATACTTACCCGAATTCGACGTGTCAATAAATACTGGCTTCTCACCTTTTTTATCGCAGAATGTGATCTTTACCCCGTCAGTAACTCAATCTTCAGCCGTGCCTGAAGAAAAAATAACCTTGCTCGTACTGATAGGGCTACTTACTATTTTATTTGGTAAATGTTATCCACTTATGCGTCTGCAGCAATTAAGAGTTGCGTAGCATATGTGTTGAGGAAGCTTAATGCTGGGGTAAAAACCAACAAAACTAAATATAACGGCTTGGAGAAAAAATCTGCAGGCCGTTTTTCTGATTAAGTAAGGTTGGAAACTATTAATCTGTGTTTCTATAGCTGCTATATTTGCTATTAAAGCTACATTTAGGTATACCAATGACTAGAGATACAAAGCCAAATTTCTATAGGACGCAGAATGGCTATAGAAAACCAATTGTTAATGTTGAGCGATTAAAAGAGGTGGCCTACAAAGATTTAAAACAGTTTTCGGACAAGTATCCAAATGAGAGTTTAGAAGGTATCAGTGGGCAATATTTAGTTGCTGTAGGGTTATTAGAGGGATGTTTTGGTTCTAAGTGGACTGAAAAACATATATTGAGCGAACCTCCAAATATTTTTTTTAGGGGAGATATAACGAACGAAATCAATGATGGCGTTTTAATGCGTAAAGTCATTAATTTAGCTGAGTTTCTGATTAATTTAGCACCCAAAGAGAATATAGAGACCATTCTTCATATGATTGCCTCGGGTGAAATTGAACCTAACTATGCAGAATTAGAAGTTGCAAAATTATTGATGACTAGGAATGTAAACTTTCATTTTGTAATCCCAACTGTCAAGGGAGAAAGCTTTGACTTGTTAATTGATGCTCCGTTTGCATCGCAAATATGTGCTGATACTAAATGCAAGTTAGAAGCTGGGGAGTTTTCCGCTCAAGGGATACTGCACAGTTTAAAGCAAGCGACTAAACGGAACCTTCCAAAAGATAGGCCTGGGACAATTTTTATTAAGATTCCTCAAGAATGGCAAGCATCACCAAGTATATGGGCGAAAATTCAAGAGGTCTGTAGAGAGTTCCTCAATCAACATTTAAGATTGGTTAGCATAAATATATTTGCTTCGCATATATTACCTGTTGAAGGTTTTTTAAGATTTTGGTTCACTGGCGTGGAAATTTCAAGTCATATTCACAGGTTTAACACTGATATAAATTGGAAACTATTCGACGGAAAAAATCCACAAAATAGCACTCCTGCATCTTGGATAACGCTTGAAGATATTCTCAAGTATCAACCGACTGACTAATTTCATTTTTCAAACATAAGGCGGCTGAGTTTCAGATTTTTCCAGCCAGTTGCCGCTCAAGCATATACCGAAACTTACCCTACCTGCAGCCCAACAGCCAGCGCAGAGTCACACATCTCGTGCCATAGCCAAACGATCAGTCCCGGGCTTCTTTAGTTTCTCAGTTAGGTCATGTTCAAGTTTTCACTTCTGATGAAATTATTTCCATAAATTTAATTGATGTGGAATACAATCGAGAATTAGTTGCACCCAATCATCAATGTAATATTGTTAAAACTGCATTAATAATTTCCAGCCAGTCTATTTGAATAATTATTTGAGGAGAAGGTCATGAAGTGGATATTGGTTCTTGGTATGTTGTTGTCAGCGCAAGTAGGTCATGCTGACACTGTGGTCTATCAATCGGCACCTTATGGCTCGACTCAAGCTTTTGGTGCAGTGTGTTCTAGCGCTAGTTGTTTAGATCCAACCCAATGGGATGATCCTTCGCAGTATATTGGAGAAACCTTTTCACTCACTTCAGCCGCGACTATAAAGACAATTGATTTTTATAAAGGGCTGTTTTCTACGGATCCTATATCTGAGCCTGTAGATATTCCATCTGATATTACGGTTGCTTTTTATGATGCTTCATCATATGGCCTAGTCTATTCACAGACCTTTAATACCGCTGAGTACACTCAGACGGAGCGTTTCTTGGGGCCAGGGACAGGTCGTAATTATAATATTCATGCAGCTTTTACACCTTTTGACTTGGGTGCAGGTAATTATATTGTGTACTATTTTGGCGATCATTTGGGACTGCCTCTCTATGGTGGATACGGAGATACTGTAGTAGTCGTTTCACCTTCGCAAGGGGGCTATACTTTCAACAATCCTTACTATGCATTCGGCGCGACGGCAGTAAAACTCTCAGGCAGTTTTTTAACAACGGTGCCTGAGCCTGAATCTTTTGCCTTGATGTTAGCTGGGTTTGGTTTAATTGCATTTGCGCAAAAAAGGAAACAGAAAACTTTGTAAATCGGTTGCAAGAGGTGGACTCTTGCACACCCTGCCAAAATACAAAAGACGGCTTGCAGAAATGTGAGCCGTTTTTCTTTTCTCGATACTGAACTGAGTTTCAGTTTGAATCGCCACTAATTTACTAGACACCTTTAAGCCTGAATAATGGCAAAAAAGAAAGGTAAAGTAGGCCATTTATTTTGTCACGATTGTTTTGCCAATTGGCGCGAGCGCGAGGCCTGCGAGTTTGAGGTGTTGAATGCCAAACGGCATGCCGATAATGGTGATGAAGCAGGCGAGTGCGGAAACAAGATGGCCGATGGCTAACCATGCGCCGGCAAAGATGAACCAAATGATGTTTCCGATGAGTCCGAGAAACCCGGTGCCAATATCGTCTTTTTGCGTTAAGGCTTTGCGGCTGATTGCTTCGCGACCAAATGGTAAAAAGGTGAATTGACCAATGACAAAACAGGCTTTTGCCCATGGGATGCCGATGATGGTGATAAAGGCTAATATGCCGAAAAACCACCAGGCCAGGCCCATTAAAAAGCCGCCAAATATAAACCAGAGCACATTGCCAATTGCACGCATGCTGACTATTCCTTGTTGTTTGAATACTATTGTTTAACTGTGTCCTTTAACTTAGTCTAGCTGCTTGTAAAACATAAGTCTAATGTCTGCATCACGACTAAATTAAGTAGACAATGATCTGTTTCGCAGATGTCATCGTGTTTATATTTGGTGAGGTCTGCATCTAGTAGATGAAATTGACCGTATGTAGCGTTAGACGCAATCAAAATGACAATATTAATCTTAAAAGAAAAGTTGGAATGAGTTGTGATGGATGACATCGAGGATTTGATTGCTCGAATCATAGATAGGGATGAGGGGGCTTTTAACACGTTGTATGAAGCTACTTTTAGCAAGGTCTATAGTTTGGCTTTAAAGATTACCAAAGACTCAAGTACTGCCGAGGAGGTGGTGGAAGATACTTATTACCAGATATGGCAAGAAATTTATCGTTACGATTTTAATAAATGTCCTTTGTATAACTGGATACTGATTATTTGCCGCTCGCGGGCGATTGATGCGCTGAGAAAACGCGATGCGATCCCTGAGATGGTGGTCAATCAGGATTGGGCGGTGGAGTCCACGGATTTGTCTGCAGATGATCGATTGCAGGGTAAGCAGGCTTCGCTTGCTGTGGTGAAAGCATTATCGGAAATGAAGCCTTTGCAGCGCCAACTTTTGCACCATGTTTTTTATTATGGATTATCGCATCAAGAAATATCTGACGTCATGAACATGCCGCTAGGCTCGGTGAAATCAACGATTAATCGAGCGCAAAAATTATTAAGAGAGAAACTCAAAGGTGAACAGTTTTGAATAAAGAGATGACAACCAACAAACCTGAATCTTTAGATTTTGATTTGTTTATTGAGCTGTTTGAGGCGACGCCTGATCTGCAGCCTACTGACGCTGTCAAAAATAAAATCAAGACCACATTGATGCATCGCGTTGCACAAAGTCGTGATGCACAATTTTTTGTATTTGCCGAGCAGGGGCAGTGGAAATCCCTTAACCAGGGGATTCAGATCAAAATCTTGAAAAGTGACTCTCAGGCGAAATCTTTTTTGCTCAAGCTGGAACAAAACACCATTATTCCTTATCACGACCATCACAAGAATGAAGAAACTTTTGTGATTGATGGCGAGGTGTGGCTGGATGGGATTCATTGTAAAAATGGCGATTATCATTTTGCGGGGGCGGGCACGTTTCATAAAGAAATCCGCACAGAGGCTGGCTGTACGCTGTTGATCAAAACCTATTGATCCATCCGTTGCTAACTACCATGAATGTTATTTATGTTGTGTTGATTATGATCGCCTCTAGCCTGTTGTCCGCATCGGCATGCTTTGCCACGCCCGATTTTAAAGCGCCGCTGTGGCAAGTGGGCGGGCACCTGCAAACGATTGTTCCGTCACTGTTTCCGCAAGTGGCCAAGCAAGCGTATGTGCGTGAGCGCTGGGAGCTGGCCGATGGCGATTTTGTCGATGTCGATTGGACCGAGCCGCCTGTGCCGGTGGATAACGCGCAACATAAACCGGTATTGGTGCTGTTTCACGGCCTGGAGGGCAGCTCTCAGAGTCATTATGCGCGGGTGATGATGTCTGCAGCCAAGCAGCGTGGCTGGCTAGGTGTGGTGGTGCATTTTCGGGGGTGTTCAGGTGAGCCAAATCGGCTGCCGCGTGTCTACTATGCTGGCGATGCGGCAGAGATCAATACGTTTATTTCAATCATTCATCAAAAGCTGCCGGACCATCCGATATATGCCTCAGGCGTGTCACTCGGCGGCAATGCGCTGCTGAAGTGGCTGGGGCAATATCCTGAAGAGGCGCGGCGCTTGGTGAAAGCGGCGGTGGCCATCTCGGCCCCTATCGCTTTGAAAGAAACGGCACACAGCCTCGACCAGGGCGTGAATTATTGGTTATACAGCAAACACTTTGTGGCCTCGATGAAGCCTAAAGCCTTGCAAATGGCGGCGCGGTTTCCCCATTATTTGGATGCAAAGCGTATTCAGGAGGTCAGCACTGTGCAAGAGATGGATGATGCAGTAACCTCAGTGTTGTTCGGCGCAAAAAATGCCGACGATTACTATGACATCAATGCGTCTAAACCATGGTTGTCGGCGATTCAAACCCAGACCCTCATTTTAAACGCTAAAAATGATCCATTCGTGCCTTTTGCAACCTTGCCCTCCGCGTCAGAGGTGTCAGCCACGGTGCATCTTGATTATCAGGCCGAGGGCGGGCATGCCGGGTTTTATGGCCATAGCGATCAGGCGTCGCCATGGCTGGCGGCGCGCATTTTCCAATTTTTTGAGACCGTCCAGCCTGAGCAGCTCGATGCGGTTGTCGCGCCGCTCATGTATTACCATCCCGCGTCAATTTATCAATAAGCGCTCTGCCAGATGGCTTCTGGCCATTTTTTTTGCGCTGATTTTCAGGCAAGTCTTTAAAAAGTTGCACCTCCCACCGTCGGCCAATGTCACGTATTTGCCGCGCGCATAAAAAAAGCCTCTTTAACTGCATCCAATTTCAAACCCATGACGTATATGTTATGAGAGCAATTTATTGCGCTCAGCAAAACCACAAAATACGCGCCAATCTATGTGCCATCACGGCCATTAGTTAAGGCGATAATCAATGCAGGAATAAATATTTGTTTATTCAATGCAAGCGAGCAATAAACCGTTGAGAGCTGTCTTAAAACGGATGATTTGTGGTCGACGACAGGGAACGTTGATTGTGCAGCGGGACATTGCTGACGATGAGCGTGCGTCTAAATCACAATGTGTTTGATGTCATTTTTAATAATTAAATTGTTATTTTGAAGAGAGGTTTAACATGAAGAAGCGTTTTTTTTATAGCACGGTCTTAGGTGCCAGTCTGTTGGCAGGAGCTGCTCAGGTCAATGCGGATACCTTGTACGGATTCAACAGTAGCAAGATTGCTGTGATCGACTCGTTGAATCTGGGTGCGGTTTCTTATCTCGATATTTCAGGCTTGTCTGCTGGTGAACGCTTACTTGGCGTTGATCTTAGACCGACGGATGGTTTGGTCTATGGTCTAACCAGCCAGAACAGGCTGTATACCCTGGACACCACGACGGGTGCAGCGACGTTTAAGAGCACGCTTAGCGGTGCTTCTGTCGCAGGACAGTCTATTGGCATTGATTTTAATCCGGTAGCAGATTTTGCTGGTGCTTCATCGCTGCGTGTCATTACAGGCACAGGCAATAACTATGCGATTAACGCGAATACAGGCGCGGTGGGCAATGTCGCTGGTGCCAATATCGGCAGTGGCTATACTGCGGTTTCCTACATTAATTCGATTCCAGGCACGGCGCCAACCAGCACGGGCTTGTATTACGTCAACACCAACAGCGATTCGCTGCATTTTTTGGGAACCGGATTTAACAATCCCGCTGGCGCAGGTGGCATCCAGTTGGTTGGCTCACTGGGGGTGAATGCGCTCTCTGCCGGTGGCTTTGATGTGTTAGGTAACGGTCATGCCTATGCTTTATTCAACCTGGATGATGGCACCCTGGATTCACAGTTATTTTCGATTAATCTGGCGACAGGCACTGCGACCTATCTCACGACGCTCAACGGTACCTTTAACGGTCTGACTGGCGTCGCGGCCGTGCCGGAACCTGCAAGCTATGCACTGGTGCTGGTTGGTTTGGGTCTGATGGCTGGTGCGGCAAGACGTCAGTCTCGTCAACGTCAATAAGTAACTACTCAATCGTCATGCCTTAGTGACAGGCCGGTGTTTCTCAACATCGGCCTTTTTTCATGACTGTGAGGCGGGTGAATCGCGCAGCATTTTTATGATAAGCGGTTGACCCAAACAGACTAACGACAAGATAGTAGTTTTACACTAAAATAATTGTTGTATGAATAATTGATGATTTATAAGACGTTGTAGACGCGGTAATTATTTAATATTAATTAGGGGATAACGATGAAAAAACTAGCTTTGGTTTTAGCAATGGGCTTGGCTTCTGTCAATGCTTACGCTGTTGATATTGTTGGCTTGAACAATACTGGGGCGGGCTTGACAGCGCCTGCACAAGACACTAACTACACAGTAACAACCCCAAGTTCTACGGTGGATTACGGCTATGTGACCACAAACGGGACCTTTCCACTGTCAGGTGCCTGGTTGGCAAATGACGCAACCTCCTCATGGTTAACACCAACGGCTAACCAAAGTGACTCACTGGACCCAGTCGTTGATGGTATTTACACCTGGACAACCACCTTTAACCTGACAGGTTATGATGCTTCAACTGCTAGCTTTACTGGACGCTTTGCGGCTGATAACTCTGCAATTGCTTACCTGAATGGTCAACAGATCGGCACCTCAACTGGTTTCTCATCATGGAGTTCATTCTCAGCCACAGCCAGTAGCTTTGTTGCCGGGGTAAACACTTTGTCGTTTGTACTGACTAATGAAGCATTAGGTAGTGGCAACCCAACCGGCTTGCGCGTTGAGTTTTTGAGCTCAAATGTCGCCGCTGTCCCAGAAGCTGACACCTATGCTTTGATGCTGGCTGGTTTTGGCTTGATGGGCTTAGTGGTACGTCGCAAAAACGCCGCTTAAGCATTCAGTTGGCCTACTCAAAAAGTCACGCGATCAGGCGTGACTTTTTTTATTGCTTGGCTGAAGTTGTGACACAGGGCAATGTTTTCATAAACGATCATTGGCTTGTTTAGCTGGATGATCTGCAGGTCATTGATAATAAGACTCATGGCGACGCCTTGAGTCTTATTATCGGGCTAAGGTAAACTGTGCAGCTTGCATTGCGTTGCTTTGATTAACCGGCTGCCCAGGCTTTCACTCATGATGTATGTCACTATTTTTTTGGTCGCTTTTATTGCGTTTGCGTTAAGCATGGTCTGCGGCGGTGGCGCCGGATTGTTGCTGATTCCTGTCCTTGGCTATGTGTTGCCGGCTGCACAAGTGCCTGCGGCGCTTTCTGTCGGTACGTCCATCAGTGCTATCACCAAGTTGTATTTGTTTTTCCGGCAGATCAACTGGCATATGGTGAAACATTTTTTGCCTGCGGCCCTGCTTGGCGTCTTGATCGGTGCCTGGTTGTTAAGTTACCTGGCGCCTGTGTATATCGAGTTGTGCATGGCATTGTTTCTCGTTTGTAATTTGCCCTCTGTGTTTAAAAAGCCATCAACAGTCAGTGCGTCTCAACGCCGCTATTCCACGCATTTTTTAACCTTTATTGGCTTGTTGGCGGGGTTTATTTCTGCGTTAACCGGCGCGGTGGGGGTGTTGTTCAACGGTGTCTATCTGCGCTATGGCTTGACCAAGGAGGAGATCGTCGCCACCCGGGCGGCGAATGAGATTTTTCTGCATCTGGTCAAACTGTGCTTATATGCCTGGTTTGGGTTGTTGACGCATGAGGCACTGTATGTCGGCTTATGGGTGGCGGTGGCTGCAGTGGCCGCGACTTATGTCATGAAGTACGTACTGCCCAAGATATCAATCCGTATTTTTAGCAAGGTGGGCTATGGCGCCATGGTGCTGTCAGGCCTTATTTTGTTGAATAGTGCCGTGATCAGAATCCAGGAGGCCCATGATCCTAATATCCATCTCGCCAGGGTGTCAAAAGGTTACGATGCTACTTTTAATTGGGATGATTTAATCTACACCGTTGAGTTCAAGTATGGAGAAGGCTTTGAGTTCGAGAGAATCATTCCGTTTGCGCAGCTGGATGATGCCCGGCAGGCCTATGTGCACGCAGAGGACATAGGTGCAGACAAAGTGGTGATTGAGAAGGTTTACTCGATGAAGAAGATCTCGTATGAGGCTTATTTTTATGACTCCCGCAACCAGCTCATTAAAAAGGTGAAGTTTCACTAGCAGCAGGCGCAAATTCCAATAGAGGCATGGGCTCGCGGTTTACAGGCAGGCAATCGCCTGACACCATGTTGGGTCTGTTTTAAATGGCGACATCGTTTGCCGCGCACAATTTTTGAGGGTAGCTGAGTTACACTACACCTCATCCGCGGCATCCCATATTGTGCCGCACACTAATCGCAGAAGACCACGATGGACACCAATCAATTTCTTGTACAAGCTGCAATTTTCCTGGCGGCAGCAATTCTTTTAGTCCCGCTATTCAAACGGCTGGGCCTGGGGTCGGTGCTGGGGTATTTAATCGCCGGGATTTTGATCGGGCCTTATGCCTTAAAGCTGATTACTGACCCAGAGCATGTGTTGCATTTTGCCGAGTTTGGCGTGGTGCTGATGTTGTTTCTGATCGGCCTGGAGCTGGAGTCGCAAAAGGTGTGGGAGCTGCGTAAGCTGCTGTTTGGCCTCGGTGGTCTGCAGGTGACGCTGACGATTGCGCTGGTAGCGGTGGTAGCGCACTTGTTGCATTTTTCGTGGCCCGAGGCGTTGATTATTGGCATGGGTGTGGCCATGTCGTCGACCGCGATCGGGCTGACGTCTTTGATTGAGAAAAAGCAGTTGCGTACGCCGGGCGGCCAGGCGGCATTTGCCACCTTGTTGTTTCAGGATTTATCGGTGATTCCGTTGTTTATGCTGCTGGCGTTTATTGCGCCAAATAAAACTGCATCGGGGTTTGACCTATGGGCGGTGACGCAGTCGATGGCGGTGATACTGGCGATTATCCTGGCAAGTAAAACCATTTTGCGGCCGATCATGCGCATCGTTGCGCAAACCGGTATCCGCGAGGTGTTCGTCGCGTTTTCTTTATTACTGGTCATCGGCGTCTCACTGGCGATGGCCTCGGTAGGGTTGTCTATGGCGCTGGGCACCTTTTTGGCCGGGGTGTTGCTGGCAGATTCGGAATACCGTTACGAGTTGCGTCTGGATATTGAGCCAGTCAAAGGCTTGCTGCTTGGCCTGTTTTTTATCTCAGTTGGCATGACGGTAGATTTAGACTTGGTGACCCAGCAGCCAGGACTGATTTTTGGCTTTGCAGCGCTGATTGTGACCATGAAGTGTTTGCTGCTGATTGGTTTGGGCAGCCTGTTTCATTATCCGTGGCGGGACAAATTATTATTCGGCGTCGCCATTTCGCAGATTGGTGAGTTTGCGTTTGTGATTTTTGGCGTGGCGCTCACGCAAGACTCGATTTCACGTGATACCTACAATATCCTCAATGCGATTGTGGCGGTCTCCATGCTGATCACGCCGGTGCTGTTGTTGCTGTACGACCGCTTTTTGGCCTTGCAGTGTGGTGCGCCGCCTAAAGACGCCATTAGCGAAAATAACACTGTCATCATTGCCGGGTTTGGCCGCTTTGGGCAGATTGTGGCCCGTGTGCTAATCGCCAGGGGCATGACGCCGACACTGATTGATAATGACCCCAATCAGGTAGATTTAACGCGCCAGTTTGGCTGGCGTTGCTATTACGGTGATGCGTCACGGCTGGATGTGCTGGAAGAGGCAGGCATTGCCGAGGCGCGTTTATTTGTGATTGCGGTGAACGATGCCACGGCGACGCTGGAGATGGCCAAGCTGGTGAAAGCACGTTGGCCGCAGGTGAAAATGGTGGTGCGGGCCAGAAGTCGGACCGATGCGTTTGACCTGCGTGATCTGGATTTGCAGCCCGTGCGCGAGACGTTTTACTCGTCGTTAGAGGCCGCCCGGCAAGCGTTGATGGCGATTGGTGAAACCGCCAGCACTGCCGCCAACATCATCAAGCAGTTTGAACAGCATGATATGGAGCAACTGGAAGCCACGCGCAAAATCCGGCATGACCGCAAGGCCTTGTCTAGCGTGATGGAGCAGGGTCGCCAGGACCTCAAGACTTTGCTCGAACTGGAGCAGCCGAATCCAGACAGCGAGCGTGGCAATGTCTGATAGCACTCCAGATGATCAGCCACCTCTGTGGGCGGCGTTGTTGTGCCTGCGGGTGTCATGAAACCTGATCAATCCACTTCTAAGCTGCATCCGCGCAACCTGCATCGTGCCGGTTATGACTTTGCTGTGCTGGTGCAAGCGCACCCGGCGTTATCCGCCTATGTGCGCCCCAACGCTTATGGCGATGCGGCTATCGATTTTTCTCATCCGCAAGCAGTCAAGGCCCTCAATCAGGCCCTGCTCAAGCACTATTACGGCGTCTTAACCTGGGATATTCCTAACAATTACCTCTGTCCACCCATCCCTGGCCGGGCCGATTATGTGCATTATCTGGCCGATTTATTGTCTGAAAGTGGTTTTTCTGAACCCGTGCGCTTGCTGGATATTGGCACTGGCGCCAACTTGGTGTATCCCTTAATCGCTGCACAGGCTTATGGCTGGCAGTGCGTGGGCGCAGAGATTGATGTAAAAGCGTTGCGCAATGCGCAGCAGTTGATTGAGGCGAATAGCTTGCAGCCGCAGATTAGTGTGCGTCAGCAGACTCAGCCAGCGTCGATGTTTAAGGGCGTGATTTTGCCCGGCGAGCAGTTCACGGTGACGTGTTGCAACCCGCCTTTTCATGCCTCAGCCGAAGAGGCACTGGCGGGCACGCAGCGCAAGTGGCGCGGCTTGGGTAAAAAGCCACCTCAGGCATTGAATTTTGGCGGGCAGTCAAACGAGTTGTTCTGCGAGGGCGGCGAGGCGGTGTTTTTAAACACCATGATTCGTGAGAGCAAGCTGTTTGCCAAGCAGTGTGTGTGGTTCACCACGCTGGTGTCTAAAGCGAGCAATTTGCCGCTGGTGACCCGCGAATTGAAGAAAGTGCAGGCGGTGACCGTGAAGACGGTGGAGATGGCGCAAGGCCAAAAACAAAGCCGGTTTGTCGCGTGGACCTTTCAGTCGGTATCGCCCAAAAAGCACTCATCATCAAAAGGGTGAGTTTCGTATTGGCGAGTTTGAAACTATTTCTCACGCACAGTGCCAACTAAATCAGCCGGAAACACCTATGCGCGCCAGTATCTCCGGTATGTTTTCTGCGGCCACCGGGCGGCTCAACAGATACCCCTGTATTTGGTCACAGTGACAGTGGGTGAGAAATGCTAGTTGCTGTTCAGTCTCTACCCCTTCGGCCACCACGGTCAGTTGCAAAATGTGCCCGAGTTGGATGATCGCCCGCACTATTTCTGCACTATCCTGGTCTTTGTGAAGGTCGCTGATGAAAGATTTATCAATTTTGAGTTTGTCGACCGACAGTTGTTTGAGGTATGACAGGCTGGAATAACCAGTGCCAAAGTCGTCAATGGCCAGCTTGACGCCGATGTGCTTGAGTGTATGCAGGGTGTTGATCACCGACTCTGTGTCCTGAATCAGGATAGACTCTGTCAGCTCAAGTTCCAGACTTTTTGGGGGCAGGTTAAACTCATGCAGCGCAGAACGGATGGTGTCTACAATATTGCCATGCCTGAACTGGTGTGAGGATAAATTCACCGCGACTACCAGGTGAGTGTGTCCTTGCTGGTGCCATGCGGCCAGTTGTCGGCAGGCTTCGCGCAGCACCCACTGCCCCATCGGGATAATCAGCCCGCTTTGTTCTGCAATAGGAATAAACTCGGCGGGGGAGAGCATCTGTCCATCGGCGTTTTGCCAGCGGATTAAGGCTTCAATGCCACTCATGCGGCCATCGCACAGACGTATTTGCGGTTGATAATGCAGTAAAAACTCATTGTTTTTTAAGGCGGTATGCAGGTCGGTCTGGATGCGCATGCGCTTTTGTGCGTCGGCATTCATCTGCGATACAAAAAAGCGGTAGGTGTTGCGACCACAGTCTTTGGCCAGATATAGCGCCGCATCCGCGTTTTTGCGCAGGGTTTCAAAGTCCTTGCCATCGTTCGGGTAGAGGCTGATGCCGATGCTGAAGGACGCATGCAAAGTGTTATTACTGACCTCAAACGGCTCTTGCATGGCCTCCAGAATCTGTTGCGCGGTGTGGGTGACGATCTCTGAGGCTTGCGTGTTGTTAATCAGCAGCACAAACTCGTCACCCCCCTCGCGGCTCAGAATACAAGCCTCTGAAAGCAGTCGTTGCAGACGCCTGACGACTTCAATTAGCAACGCATCTCCGGTCGCATGGCCAAAGCTGTCATTAATCTCCTTAAAGTTATCCATGTCCAAAAACAGCATGGCGAGGCCGTAATCGCGTTGGTTTGCCTGCTGGATAAACTGCTCAAAACGCTTGCGCAGTAACAGGCGGTTAGTCAGGCCGGTGAGGGGATCATGGTGCGCAAGATATTCTAGTTTTGTTTCGGCGTCGCGATGTTCGGCGCGGATACGCAGCGACTGAATGCCAAAGGCCAGGTCATTGGCCAGTTCGTCAAGTAAGGTGACTTCATCCGCAGAAAACGCATGGGTATGCGCGGCATAGATCGTCATCACCCCCAGGGTCTGTTTGGCTACTTTGAGGGGCAAGGCGATGCAGGCAAGCAGGCCTTCCTGGCTGGCCATGTCCCCCAGGCTGCTTAACAAGGCTGCATTGGGGTAGTCCTGAATAATCTGCACACGGCCGCTTTGAAAGGCTTTCACCGCCAGGCTGATTTCCGGCGTTTGCTGCTCCAGCGCAATCGTCCCCGTCAACCTTGCACCAGCCATCGCAGCCATGCGCAAAGGCTGGTAGCTGCCATGGTCGGGATAGCCGACCCAGGACAGCCGGTAGCCGCCAGAATCGATCACCAGCTGGCAAATATCGTTGATGAGTTGTTGTTCATTGGTGGCATGAATGAGCGTCTGATTACAGCTACTCAACAAACGGAGTGAGCGATTGAGTGTCAGCAAAGCTTTCTCAGAGTGCTTTTGCTGGGTGATATCCCGCAAAATGCATAGCACGCCCGAGACTTCGCCGATGGCGTCTTTTTCTTGGACCAGGCGCAGTTCTATGATGCGATCCTCTGGCCAATCCGTTTCAAGGGTGCATGATGTTTCTTGCTGTAATGTTTGCCATATCGCCTGGTGAATTTTTTCGCGCGCTGCCGCCGTTGCCACCCGGTCACAATCCAGCAGCGTTCTTTCCAGCATATCGGCTGCCTCTAGCCCAAATGACGCGGTAAAAGAAGGGCTGACGAAGCTGCATCTGGCTTGCAGGTCAAAGCGAATAATGTGGTCAGGATGGTTTTCAATCAGCGCGCGTAAACGCTTTTCACTTAATTTTAGTGCGGTGATGTCATGGGCAATCGCCAGCGCACCGACGACTTTGCCTGCACTATCCAACTCAGGGACGGCATGAATCCGCAGTACCTTGGTATGGACATTGGGACCATCTGGGAGACGATCCAGAAAAAAATCAAATTCTGCTTCCAGCCCGGTATCTATCACCCCGCGGATTTTTTCTTGATAGTGTTGCAAGGCGACTGAGCTCGGCCTTAATGAGCTGGGGGTTTTGCCTTCAAGGTTTTTAGACGGCTCGCCAATCAGTGTGATTGCGGCGGGATTGAGATAGGTGCGCTTGCAGTCCCTATCGTAATGAATGACAGGTTCATGCAGATAATCTGTCAGCATGATAAATTTTCTGTCATCAGTACTCATGGGGCGATACCTTGAAAACTGTCCTATTGTTCACTAAAGAATAGCACACAAATTTTATTGCCATCATTGCATTTTTACAATGCGCTGTCTGCGTTTATATGATGCAGCCAGGCCGATCGTAGCTGCTGGTTGGCCGCGATTTGTCAGCCAGGCACGTGGCGAGATTAGGTGGCCTGTGTATTGTGGGCGATAATAGCGGTCTTAGTGCGAAACGTTATTGTTGGAATGCCCCATGGAAGTGAAAGTCAATTTTCTCGATAAGCTCCGCCTTGAAGCCAAGTTTGATGACTTCACGGTGATTGCCGATCAGCCGATTCGTTATAAAGGCGATGGTTCGGCCCCTGGCCCGTTCGATTACTTTTTGGCTTCATCGGCCTTGTGCGCCGCGTATTTTGTGAAGCTGTATTGCAGCACGCGCAATATCCCTACCGACAATATCCGCCTGTCGCACAACAATATTGTTGACCCCGAAGACCGCTACAAACAGATTTTTAAAATCCAGATTGAATTACCAGCCGATCTCTCTGAAAAAGACCGCATTGGTATTTTGCGTTCGATAGACCGCTGTACGGTAAAAAAAGTGGTGCAGGCTGGCCCTGAGTTTGTCATTGAAGAAGTGGCGAATTTGGATGCCGACGCGCAGGCCTTGCTCACCGTGAATGCGGCCGCAGAATCACAGACCTATATCACTGGCAAAGATTTACCGCTGGAGCAAACCATCGCCAATATGTCTGGTCTGCTGGCGAGCCTGGGTATCAAGATTGAAATCGCCTCCTGGCGCAATATTATTCCTAATGTGTGGTCGTTGCATATTCGCGATGCGCATTCTCCCATGTGCTTCACGAATGGCAAAGGCGCCACCAAGGAGAGCGCATTGGCGTCAGCCTTGGGCGAGTATATCGAGCGCCTGAGTAATAACCATTTTTATGCCGGGTCTTACTGGGGCGAAGAGATCGCCAATGCCGCGTTTGTACACTACCCGAATGAGCGCTGGTTCAAGCCTGGCCGCAAAGATGCGCTGCCAAAAGAAATCCTCGATGACTATTGCCTGGAAATCTACAACCCAGATGGCGAGCTGCGTGGCTCACATCTGATAGACACCAACTCAGGCAATGCCGAACGCGGGATCTGTTCACTGCCGTTTGTGCGTCAATCAGACGGTGAAACGGTGTATTTTCCGACCAATCTGGTCGAAAACCTGTTCGTGAGCAATGGCATGAGTGCCGGTAATACGCTGGCAGAGGCGCAGGTGCAATGCTTGTCAGAGATTTTCGAGCGCGCCGTCAAACGCGACATTATCGAAGGCGAAATCGCTTTGCCGGACGTGCCGGCAGAGGTGTTGGCAACATACCCTGGCATTATGGCGGGGATACAAGGCCTGGAGGCGCAGGGCTTTCCAGTGCTGGTGAAAGACGCCTCGCTGGGCGGTCAATATCCGGTGATGTGCGTGACCTTGATGAATCCACGCACCGGCGGTGTGTTTGCCTCATTTGGTGCCCACCCGAGCATGCAAGTCGCGTTGGAGCGTAGCCTGACAGAGTTGCTGCAAGGCCGTAGCTTTGAAGGTCTCAATGATTTGCCACAGCCGACGTTTGCCAGCGAGGCGGTGACTGAGCCGAATAACTTTGTTGAACATTTTATTGATTCCAGCGGGATTGTGTCGTGGCGCTTTTTCAGCGCGAAGTCGGATTATGACTTTGTGGCATGGGATTTTTCCGGCGAGGGCGAACAGGCCAATGCTGACGAAGCGGCGACCCTGTTTGGCATGCTGGCAGAGATGGGCAAAGAGGCTTATGTGGCGGTGTATGACCAACTCGGTGCGACGGCTTGTCGTATCCTGGTGCCTGGTTACTCAGAAATCTACCCGGTGGAAGACCTGGTGTGGGATAACACCAACAAGGCGTTGTTGTTCCGTAAGGATATTTTGAATTTGCACACCCTGGACGACGCTAGTCTAGAAGCCTTGCTGGAGCGCTTAGAGAACAACGAGCTGGACGACTACGGTGATATTGCGACTTTGATTGGTATCGAGTTTGACGAGAATACGGATTGGGGCCAGCTCACAGTGATGGAGTTGAAGTTGCTGATTCATCTCGCCTTGCAGCAATTTGAAGAGGCGCAAGATTTGGTTGGCGCCTTTTTGCAATATAACGACAACTCACTGGCGCGGGGCTTGTTCTACCAAGCCTTGAATGTGGTGCTGGAGGTTTGGCTGGATGATGCGCTGGAGATGGATGATTATGAAGCCAATTTCCGCAAGATGTTTGGTAATGACAGAATGGATGCCGCCTTGGGTACCATCGACGGCAGTGTGCGCTTTTACGGCCTGACACCCACCAGCATGCAACTGGAAGGCCTCGACAGGCACCACCGCCTGATTGATAGTTATAAAAAGATACATGCGGCGCGGGCCAGGGCTGCAGGGTGAGTCGTGATTCAGCGGGGTGAAAACCCAATGTTATTCAATTGACTGGAAATGGACGAATCGCGCGTATAATAGTGTCACCCTGCGCACGACCAATCAACGCAGCGGTTCTGAAATACCTCAAGTTGTTACCTCGTTAGTCCAGATTGGTGTTGCCGCAGGCAACAGACCAACGCCTAATTAATTCATTGCATGGTGATGCCGTGCAATCTCTATAAGTTGAATCACTTTGTCACAAGAAAATACTGTCGCAAATATCACGTTTGCTGATTTAAATTTGTGCGCGCCTGTGCTGCGCGCAATTGCCGATGCCGGCTACACCTCACCGACGCCTATCCAGGCACAGGCGATTCCCTATGTGCTTCGCGGCGGCGATTTGCTGGCCGGTGCACAAACCGGTACGGGCAAAACCGCTGGCTTCACGCTGCCGATTTTGCACCGCTTATCTGAAGTGCCATTGGCGCAAGCGGTCAAGGGCAGGCCACGTTGCCTGATTTTGTCGCCGACGCGTGAGCTGGCAGCGCAAATTGGCGAGTCAGTCACCACCTATGGCAAATACCTGCCGCTCAAAAGCATGGTGGTGTTTGGTGGTGTCAGCATTAATCCGCAAATCAACCGCTTGAGCAAACCGCTGGATATTCTGGTAGCGACGCCTGGTCGCTTGCTCGATTTGGTGCAGCAAAAGGCGCTGGATTTGTCTGGCATTGAAATCCTGGTGCTGGATGAAGCCGATCGCATGCTGGACATGGGCTTTATTCATGACATTAAAAAAGTGCTGGCGATGCTGCCTAAAAAGCGGCAAAACCTGCTGTTCTCGGCCACCTTCTCAGATGAGATCAAACGACTGGCTGACAGTTTACTTAATGCGCCAGACCTGGTGGAAGTGGCGCGTCGCAATGCGTCCAATGCCTTGATTGAGCAGAGTGTGCATATGGTGCCACAGGCGCACAAACGCGAAATGGTCAGTTATCTGATCAAGCAGCAACAGTGGCAACAGGTGCTGATTTTTACCCGCACCAAGCACGGTGCCAACCGCCTGGCAGAAAAGCTGGTCAAAGACGGCATTCCAGCGATGGCGATTCATGGCAACAAGAGCCAGAATGCGCGGACGGCCGCTTTGGCCGAATTTAAAGCAGGCAAGATCACTGCATTGGTGGCGACTGATATCGCCGCTCGTGGCTTGGATATTGACCAGTTGCCTCAAGTAGTGAATTTTGAATTGCCGAATGTGCCTGAAGACTATGTGCACCGGATCGGCCGTACTGGTCGTGCCGGTGCTAGTGGTGCCGCCATTTCACTGGTGGACCGCGAAGAGTTTGGTATGCTGAAAGACATTGAAAAGCTTATCAAGCGTGATATTCCAAGGGTGCCGGTGGAGGGTTTTGTGGCGCCAGAGAAGAACAGCGAAGAGCCTGACCGCCCGCCACGCGGACAGAATCAAGGCCGTGGGCGCCAAGGGCAAGGGCGCCAAGGACAACCGCAAAAACAAGCGCAACCACCAAAACAGGGGCAGGCGCAGAAACAGTCTCAACCGCGTCAAGGCCAGGGCCAACCTCAAGCGCAGGCAGGCGCCAGCAAGCCTGGCCAGGGCAAACCCAATCCGCATCACTCCGGGCATGCAACTCCTGGTCAGCGTAATGGTCAGCAGGCACAACATCGCCCAAGTGGTAGCAAACCGCAAGGTGCCTTATTGACGCCTAAGCCAGGCGCCTCTAGTGCCAATAAAACAGCGCCCAAAGCCCGCTAATGCATATTTGGGTGGATGCGGATGCATGCCCGGCGGTGATTAAGGAAATCCTGTTCCGGGCCGCCGAACGCGCTCACATCCCCGCTACCTTTGTGGCGAATAAATTGCTACGCGTGCCACCATCGCCTTATGTGCGCGCAATGCAGGTGGACAAAGGCTTTGATGTGGCAGATAACGCCATTGTGGCTGCGTTGGCGGTGGGTGACCTGGTGATTACAGCGGATATTCCGCTGGCCGCACAAGTGATAGACAAAGGCGGCCATGCGCTGAACCCGCGCGGTGAGTTTTATTCAGCAGAAAATATTAAAGAGCGTTTGTCCATGCGCGACTTTATGGAGTCACTGCGGGCCAGCGGTGTGGAGACGCAAGGCCCCAGCGCCATGCATTCGTCTGACCGGCATACTTTTGCCGCGCAACTTGACCAGTTTTTGGCTAGGATTGCGCGTTAATCGCCACCGATTTAAGCACCCTGATACCACCATTTTTATGTGATGTAAGCAGGTTTTTTTTGGCTAATTGTTAAGTCTTGCAAAACACCCAAAGGGGCTATTGGCTTTTATAATCTGACCGCTAAAATTGCAATTGCAATAATGGTTACTCGGGAGAATATTATTGCGATAATCTTATTGGGGGTGTTTATGCGTTTTTTTAATTCTTTGATTTTTTCTCTGGTCATGATGGTGTCGTTGTCATCACATGCGGCAGTAGAAACTTATGGCGAGTTGCTGGCTGGGACTTATGAACCATCCGCTGATTTCGCTTCGCTGTCTGTGAGCAACACGGGTAATGTTTACACGTTCACGCTGACTGCTTTTGATTTGAATGCCTTGTTTACGAATGCGGCTTTTATCGGATCAATTGCTGTCAAAGCGACGCCTGATGTCAATGTGAGAAATATTGCAATCAGTGGTGTTAGTGGTGGCGTGGTTGACTTGGATGTCAGTAATGGTGGTGGCCCTGGTGGTGATTGGGACTTCAGATTTGTGTTGGGCCAAGGGCAAGATCGCTTGCTGGCGAATGAGTCTGTTACCTGGACGGCGACATTTGCTTCAGCTTCTCAGGTCACTCTTAATGACTATGCCCTGCACGTCCAAGGCCTGACCAACGCGCAAGGGAAGAGTGCCTGGTATGAGAACTCAATCGTGACCACCCCTGTGCCAGAACCAAGCGCTTGGTGCATGCTGCTGGCAGGACTGATTTTACTGGCGACGACCAGAAGACGGTTGGCTAAAATCTAGCTTTGTTGAAAGTTGCAGTCCGACAGGACGCGCAACCCGCATTTAAAACGGCTTGCAAGCATGCAAGCCGTTTTTGTTTGGATGCTCACTGAGTCATAGGCAACCATGTAATGAATTGAAAACCCTATTGATCTAACTGGTTATTTTTAAAAGCTTGTATTAGCATGGCTTTAAGCAGTGTCTATAAAACTGCCAGTAAAAAAATAAAAAGAAGAGGTGATCAGTGCATGAGTTTGCAGACTCGGATTGACGAAGCGTTATTTCACAGACTGTTAGCGGGCGCGCGTATTCCTTTAATTGGGAGTGCGTTTGGTGGTTTGTTGATTACGCTTTCGCAATGGGGCTCTGACAAAAGTGATTTATTCATATGGTGGTGCAGTAGCGTCTATGCTGTGATTGCCTTGCGCGTGTGGCTACTCAAGCGCTGTCAGCATCGGCTGGCCAAACATGGTTTCAATTATCCTCTGGCCTACAAGTATTGCCTGACGCTGGCGTTATCTGGCCTGGCGTGGGGGGCATTGGGTTTGCTGGTTAAAGATGCGCCGCCGATGACGGTGATTATTGTCATCACCGCGATTCAGGCAATGGTGATGGGTGGCGTGGTGACCATGGCGTCGTGTATCCCGGCCTTTTTTGCCTTTAGTTTGCCGGCCATGCTGCCAACCGTGCTGATGTTTTCGTTTAGCGAAAACTTGTCGAGCTTTATCATGGCCGTGTTCAGTGTCATTTTCTATTTGCTGATGATAGGGGTCGCGTTCCGTTTTAACCAATCATTACGCCAAGCCACTCGTATTACATTTGAGAATGAGGATTTGATCGGTTCTTTAAAAGAGGCCTATCACAAAATTTCTGTACAGAATCAGGAGCTTAACCATGTGGCACACCATGACCTGCTGACGGGGCTGCCTAATCGAAAACTATTATCTTTGCGCTTGCAGCAGGCCATGGAGCTGGCCATGGTCAAAAAGACCGGTACGGCGATTTTGTATCTTGATCTGGATGGTTTTAAAGCGGTGAATGACCAACTGGGGCACGATGCCGGTGACTTGGCGTTGATAGAGGTTGCGCAGCGTTTGAGTAAAGTCATTCGGGGCAGTGATACGCTGGCGCGCGTGGGCGGTGACGAATTTGTGGTGGTGTTATCTGATTTGCCCGAGCATAGCCGCGCATCGGTGGAAATGGTGGCGCAAAAGTGCCTGATGGCATTTGCGCAGGCATTTCAGATTCGAGACGCAGAGTGTCGCCTCGGTACCTCAATTGGCTTGGCCTTATGCCAGGAGGGGCAGACCATAGAAGCGTTGCTGTCTGTGGCCGATAAAGCGATGTACCAGGCAAAATTAATGGGTTGCGGGCAGATGTCCTGGGCGCCCTGACCCATCGATTGTATTTGCATAAATTAGCATTTGCGATAACAATTCATGCTTTGATGATGGTCATATAAGGATGAAGATGCGACCGCAGTATAAGATCGTGCTGATATATGTCTTGGTGGGGGTTGGCTGGATATTCTTCTCTGACAAAGTGGTGGCGCAGCTATTCACGGATGCGCGTGACCTCACCATGGTGCAGGATATCAAGGGCTGGCTGTTTATCCTGGTGACCGCTCTGTTGCTGTTTTTTCTGGTCAGGCGTGCGGTGCAGGCCGCTGCAGACGATCAGCAACGTTTAATTGACAGTTATGACCAGACCATCCGCGGCTGGGTGCAGGTGCTGGACTTGCGCCACAAAGAAACTAAAGATCACACATACCGTGTGGCTGCCATGACAGTGGCACTGGCCAGCAAGCTGGGTATGACCGATGCGGCATCCCTCAAGCGCATAGAGCGCAGCGCTATTCTGCACGACATCGGTAAAATCGGTATTCCGGATGCGGTGCTGATTAAGCCGGGGCAACTGGATGACGATGAAATGCGCCTCATGCGCACGCATCCGCAAATTGCACGCGACTTATTGGCGAATATCGATTTTTTGAGCCACTGTATGGATATTCCGTACGGGCACCATGAGCGCTGGGATGGACATGGTTATCCCCTGGGCTTGCAGGGTGAACAGATTCCGTTTGCTGCCCGTATTTTTTCGATTGTCGATGTGTGGGATGCCCTCATGCATCCGCGGGTGTATAAGCAGGCCTGGCCAGAAGACAAGGTGTTGGCTTATTTACGTGCTGAGTCTGGCGTCAGGTTTGACCCGTCAGTGCTTGAGGTATTTTTTGCCCATTATGCCGAGATTAAAGCCGCCGCGGCGCAAGTGTCGCTAGCGTCTGTGCAGTAAGGTTTAGCAGCCCTGTGTGCGTGGTCCTGTGGTGTCGCCAGCGGCTGTATTAGTCAATTTGCCGGGCATTTATCAAGGTGTTTGGGCATTTGATTTTGGCCATATCCCTTACAGTAGTAGGCGAGGGCTTCACTATCCATGTCTGCACAAGAAAATACATCTGCAGGGCGCGACAAGTTCATCAGACAGTTATGGCTGATCAACTTGCTGTTGCTATTGTTTTGCCTGTATTTACTGATTTCAAACACGCCTGCTCCGTTCAATAAGCCTCCTCTGACCATTTTCTTGCTGGTAACAGCCATCGGCGTCTGCTGTCTGTTGAGTGTGCTGGTGTGGCGTCAGCATCGTCAGCGGTTGGCCTGGCAAGCGGCTGATTTGCACATGCTCAATCGTGTGCTCGAAGGTGCGTATGCCAGTGAGGTGTTTGTCCCGGTCCCCGTCGCGCAGACTGAAGCGGATAGCGTAGAGGCCGGCTGGCAGCAATTACGCGCGCAGTTGGCACACCTGGATGTCGAAGGCGCTTCAGCCAAACAACTCAAACAGCTCTATCTGGCACTCAGCCAGTGCAATCAAGCCATTGTGCAAAGCCAGGACAAGCACAGCCTGTTTGAACAAATCTGCCGCATTATTGTGAACCTCGGTCACGCCAATATGGCCTGGGTCGGCGAGTTGGGGCAGGACCGCAAACATGTACATCTGGTCAGCGCATTTGGTTCGGGCATCCGCTATCTGGAAGAGGTGCTGATTTCTGCCGACCAGAGTGAACCTAGCGGTCGCGGCCCGTGTGGCCTCAGCCTTATTTCTGACCATCCTTATTGGGTCAATGACTTTCAGACCAACCCTGTGAGTGCTTTATGGCATGAAAAAGCCAAGCAATTCAACTGGAAATCAGCCGCATTTTTACCGCTGCATGCCGAGGGCAAGGTGGTGGGCTGTTTGTCGTTATATGCTGAGAAGGCACATGCGTTCGATCCTGATGTGCGGCGCCTGCTACAAGGCATGGTGGCCAATATCGATTTCGCCCTTGATCGCTTTGAGGTACAGGCGCAACGCAGTCTGTTTCAGAATCACTTGCTGGTGAGTGAACAGCGGGCGCAACTGGTGCTGGAGAATGCCCTGGATGCGATCGTCAATATTGATAAGCAAGGTCTGATTGTCGAGTGGAACCTGGCCGCAGCACAGATGTTTGGCTATTCGCGGGCGGAGGTCATCGGCCATAACCTGGGGGAGGTGATTGTGCCGCCAGCGTACCGTGAAGCACACCATCAGGGCATGTTGCGCTTGCAGGCGACCGGCCACTCCACCTTGCTGGGCAAGTTGATTGAAATCACCGCCCTCAGACGTGATGGGACTGAGTTTCCGATTGAATTGACCATTATTGAAATCGAACGCGACGAAGACCATTATTACAGCGCGTTTATTCGTGATATTACCACCCGCCGTGAGGCTGAAGAACGCATCCGCTTTCTGGCCAATTATGATGCCTTGACTGGTCTGCCCAACCGTAATTTGTTAAATGAGCGGGTGATTGTCGAGATTGAAAAGGCTTGGGATCAGGATGGTCAGTTTGCGCTGATGTTCCTTGATCTCGATCACTTTAAAGATGTCAATGACAGCCTGGGGCATCGCTATGGCGATAACCTGCTGATCGCGCTGACCAAGCGCTTTCAGAGCCTGGTGCGGCCACAGGATACGATTTGTCGTTTGGGTGGGGATGAGTTTGTGTTTTTGCTGGCGGAAGCAGACCATGCGATTGCCAAAGAGATTGTTGAGCGTTTGTTAACCGCTGTAGAACAGCCGTTTGTGATTGACCAGTATGAGCTGACCATCACCGCCTCTGTCGGCGTCGCCATTTACCCGGATGACGGCCTGGATATGGAAAGCCTGCAGCGCAATGCTGACGTGGCCATGTACCGTACCAAAAAAGAGAGCCGTAATAGTTATCGGTTTTTTAGTAGTCATATGCAGGTGCAGACCGCGCGCAACCTGCAGTTGGTCAATGCGTTACGCCAGGCGGTTGCACTCGGCCAGTTGGCGGTGTATTACCAGCCACAAGTGGCGCTCGATTCCGGGCGCTTGATCGGCGTGGAAGCCTTGTTGCGCTGGAAGCATCCGCAACTAGGCTTTATTTCGCCTGCCGAGTTTATTCCGTTAGCAGAATCCAGCGGTCTGATTATCAGTATTGGCAGTTGGGTGCTGGAGCAGGCCACACAACAGATCAGGGCCTGGCAGCTCGCAGGCATACAAGGCATTTCGGTCTCGGTCAATTTATCCAGTATCCAGTTCCGCGACCCCAAGCTACCCGCGCTGGTGAAAGCGATTCTCGAGCGTTATCAAGTCTCGCCGCAGTGCCTGGAGCTTGAATTGACCGAAGGCGTGGCGCTCGAAAATCCTGAAGGTGCCGTGGCCATGATGGATGCACTCCATGGTCTGGGAGTGCGCTTGTCGATTGACGATTTCGGTACCGGTTATTCGTCGCTGAGTTACCTTAAAAAATTTAAAGTCTACAAACTCAAGGTCGACCAGACTTTTGTGCGTGATATCACGCATGATGATGAGGACAAAGCGATTGTGATCGCGATTATCCAGCTCGCGCGCAGCCTGGGCATGAAAACCATTGCCGAAGGCGTGGAAACGCCTGAACAAAAAGCATTTTTGCAGGCACAAGGCTGTGACGAAATGCAAGGCTATTTGCTCAGCAAACCCATGAGCAGCGCAGACGCGACGACCTTTTTGCTGTCCTATTGATCAACATCTTCTCTTCCCGGCAGGATTTCTCTGCCCGCACTTTGCTACTCACTCTAAACCATCATTGCTGATCATCGCCGATGTGGCAGCCAGATTTTTGGCGGTTAATGACCCATGAACATTATTTAATATGTTAATTAAATATAAGTATTGTTAATATATCTCACCAATTATTTTAAATGATTCATTAAGTGAGGAGAGATAGCATGGGTAGTTATGGTGTTTTTGTAACGGGTTTAAAGAAAGTTAGCCTGGCGGTGATGTTGGCAGGCATGTCAGCGAATCTGCAGGCGATTGAGTTGTTGAGTGGTTTCGGTGGTGACGCTGGTTTTGGCGAGCTAGCCATGTTGCAGAATGATGATGGTTCAAGTAACGCATTGAATCTGCCATTTAATATTAACTTTTTTGGCCAGGACTTCAGCCAGTTTTTTATCAATAATAATGGCAATATCAGCTTTTTAAGTCCGCTGTCTACGTTTACACCGAGGGCGTTTCCGGTAGCGAACCAGCCCATCATTGCGCCTTATTGGGCCGATGTCGATACGCGCACCGGCCAAACTCCCGTGCCTGCTGGCAGTAATCAGGTGTATGTGGCGTCGCCGAGTGCCGATAGCGTGGTTGTTACTTGGCATAATGTCGGTTATTTTCCTGCGCAAAACGACAAACAGAATAACTTTCAGTTAGTGTTGCAAAAAGCTCCCGGCACCACAGACGGTAGTTTTAGTGCCGAGTTTCGCTATGACCGTCTACAATGGACAACGGGCAGCGCCAGTGGTGGCGTCAATGGTTTGGGCGGCGTCCCCGCGCAAGCTGGTTACGATGCTGGCGATAATGTGAACTACGAAACCTTGCCAGGCTCGCTGTCCTATGATGTGCTCAACCTGGTGAATCTGAGCAATGTGTCTGCGGCGACCCCCGGGCTGTGGCGCTTCTCGTTTAACAACGGTGCTTTGCCCGGCCAAACCGCAGCCAATGCGTTTTTACCTGTGGTGGTCGATGGCGCGTATCAATTTGAATTTAACGTGCAACTGAATCAGCGCGTGTTTATTGACCCGCTGGTAGCGGTGGGCTATGACTACGAAGTGACTAACGGCAATCAGTTCACCTCTGTTTTGCTGCCGCTGTTGGCGGCTGATACTGATGGCTATGCCATTTATGCGCTAGGTGATCTGACGCCAGGTGGCCTGTTAGGCACGGTTGCGGGGGGCACGGTGTTTAACTTTGCCTCGCCTTTGAGTGGTTTTACTGTGGCTGGCATTGATACTGCCGCCTTGCTGGACCCGGCCAATACCACGGCCTTTGTCACAGGACTGACCTTTTTGAATGCGGGCGTGGTGCAGATGACACAAACGCCGATCACCACCATGGTGGCGCAAGTGCCCGAGCCATCTTCTTATGCCATGTTGCTATGCGGCCTGGCAGGTCTGATGGCCATGCGTAGAAAAATGCGTGCCTAAGCGGTTGATTGTCTGAGGCCTAAAACCCTGCTTTGGCAGGGTTTTTTTATGTCGCAAGTATGGTCATGGGCGCATCTGTATGGCAAGAAACCGCTTTATTTATAAACACTGTGCCATCGGCATGATATTGTAGTTGACAATGCAAATGATAATTATTATCATTTGCAAATAGTGTAGCCAAGGAGACACAGGATGAAACGTCACACGGTGGTTGGAAAAACCATGCTGGCAGGAAAAACCGCCTGCAAGGTGCTTTATCACCAATCTTCAGACACGGTAGAACTGGAGGTGGGTGGCACCACGCTGAAGTTTGAGGCTGGCAGCTTTATCGTGATTAACGAAATGCTACGCAAGGCGGCGGCGCGCATTGTGATGCAGACTGAAATAGAAATGAGTGTTTGAAAGAGAGATTGCCATGAATACAATCAATAGCCGCGCCATGCGCTACGACCCCAGTTTGCCCGATGCCGAGTCTGTGATGGCGTCGTTGCTCTACATTGCGACCTTGTATATCAAAAAACCCACTTATGAGCTGGCCAAGCAAGCCCTGCGTCTGGCCGAAACGCTGACCGCGCCCGAGTATGCTGATTCAGACCTGATTTGCAGGGTGTCGCGCCGGATGTGCGTGCAATGGACTTTGCTGGTCAATGAGCATGAACAGGCTCAGACGTCGCTGGCAATATAAAAACAACTGTATTGAGGGCTTGGATATGCGTGAGGAAAGTATGTGTAAAAAGATTTTGTTGTCCGGTCAGGCCGGGTTTCGTGTGCATTATTGTGAAACACATCGCACTATAGAGCTTGAAATCGGTGCCATGAGTTTACGGCTCGATGAAGATGCGCTCGAAGTCATGAGTGATGCGCTGGATGCGTCTGTGAGCAAATTACAGGCTTTGCATGCCACCAAAGGGTCTTTTCAGGCCTTTATGCGGCAATTGAATATGCCGGATTAGCGCACTGGATGAACAGGCGGCGATGCTAATATCGCCACTGTGTTAAGCCTTTAGCTTTGGCACGCCACAACGATTTTTGTGGCACAGCCTGCATCCCTTTTTAACTGCACAAAACCCGCTTGGTCAAGCTGACCAGCGGGTTTTGTGTTTGTCGTGATGAATTTTGGCGCCATGACTAGCTGGAGCGAGCGCGACTATTTCTCGCTTGCGACTGCCCCACAGTGACAGTCCTAGCAATGACCGCTCAGCGCTAATGACGCTAAGCGCAGAGCGATGCATGACTAGTCAGGAATTTTAGCCGTCACATGTTTGGTCAGCGCATTTAAGGTTTTATTGAGGTTATCAAACGCGGTGTCATTGAGTCCGGTATCGCAGGCGACACGTTTTTGCACATCTGATAATTTGCTCCGTAGCGCTTGGCCTTCTTCAGTCAGGCTCACAATCACCACGCGTTCATCATCTTTCTGGCGTGTGCGTTTAGTCAGTTTTTTCACTTCCAGGCGCTTTACCACTGGCGTGATGGTGGCGGGTTCCAGCATCAGCTTTTCTGCGATTTGTTTGATCGACAGTTGCTTGTATTGCCAGAGGGCGACCAAGACCAGGTATTGCGGATAAGTGAGATTTAATTTGTCCAGATCAGGCTTATAAGAGCGCAACAGGGCATGCGTTGCCGAGTAGAGCGAAAAGCATAATTGGTTTTCAAGATAGAGATTAGGCATGAGCGTAAAAAATTATATTGTCATTAATATGAATTGCAAGTCATTACAGCATCAAACGCGGTGAGTGTCTATAGCTGTTTTGTAGGATAAACACTGGTTTTGTATAAGATATGAAACATAACACAGGATATTGAGCTATTTGGCTTGAATCTGGCCTGCCAGCTTGCGTCTGTCGTGTGTTGTTGTCTGCAATAAGAGGCGTTGGCCGTGTCAATGCGAATAGCCAAAAATGCGCTAAAATGCACAGCATTTCCCGCCTGATTGATGTGCAGTAGAAAGCCCTTCGCCTCATGTTGCCTTCCATTACTTTTCTTGACCTCGAAACCACCGGGGCGACGCCTTTACGAGACCGGATTACCGAAATTGCGCTGGTGCGCTTTGATGACGGCGTGGAGACGGTGCGCTGGCAAACCTTAGTCAACCCGCAGCAACCAATCCCGCCATTTATTCAATCGCTGACCGGCATTAGCGATGCCATGGTGGCCGATGCGCCCTTATTTGCAGAAGTCGCAGACAAGTTGCTGGCCTTGCTCGAAGGCTCGGTGCTCGCTGCCCACAATGTGCGTTTTGACCATGGTTTTTTAAAGTCTGAATTCAAACGCTTGAATATCACGTTGCGGCAAAAGGTGTTGTGTACGGTCAAATTGTCGCGGCTGCTATACCCGCAGCATTACAGTCACGGCATCGATGCGATTGTTGCGCGTCACCAGATCACTGGGTTGGCACGTCACCGCGCCATGGGCGACGTCGAAGCCATCCTCATTATGCTCAATGATGCCAAGCGTGACCTTGGCGCTGACGCGGTGCAAGCCGCTGCGCTCAAACTGATGGCGGCGCCCACGTTGCCGCCACATGTCGATGCCAGCCTGGTCGGCGAACTGCCCGAGGCGCCAGGGGTGTACCTGTTTTATGGTGAAAACGACCTGCCTTTGTATATCGGCAAAAGCGTGAATCTGCGCGCACGCGTGCTATCGCATTTCAGTAGTGATCATGCCTCCACCAAGGAGATGCGCATGACGCAGGAAATGAAGCGCTTTGAATGGATCCCCGCCGCCGGTGAGTTTAGCGCCTTGCTGCTGGAATCGCGCCTGGTGAAAGAGCGCATGCCTATCTATAACCGCCAGTTACGGCGCGAGCGTTCGTTGTGTAGCTGGCAAATTGACACCCAGGCACAACCACTGCTCAAGCTGGTGCATGAGCAGGAGATTGACCCCAGCCAGATGGCACAGTTGTTCGGCACCTTTAGAAGCAAGCGGCAGGCCGTTGAAACCCTGCGCAAAATTGCCGACCTCAGCCATTTGTGTGCCAAAACGCTGGGGCTGGAAACCGGGGGCGCCGGGCCGTGTTTTGCCTATCAGCTCAAGCGCTGCAAAGGCGTCTGTTGCGGGCAGGAGCCGCCCGAAATACATGCTTTGCGTGTCCAACAGGCACTGATGGCACATAAACTCAAAGCCTGGCCGTATCGCGGCAAGATAGGTATTGAGGAATATAACCTTGAAAATGATCTGCGCCAGATTCACGTGTTTGAACACTGGGTGTATCTGGGCGTGGCGGAGGATGAGGATAGTTTGCAGGCCTTGCGCGCGCAAAAAACAGCGCTCAAATTCGACCTCGATAGCTATAAATTACTGTTGAAAATGCTGTCGCAGAAAAAGACCCGTGTACTGGATCTGGCTGGCTAGGAAAGCAATTGTCAGCCGGGTACACGGGCAAGGGGTAGCGTGAGTTAGGGTTGGTAGAAGGTGCTGTTGGTGGAGACTTGTTCACCATTCGACAGCGCTGTGACGTCGATCTGAATCCGATGGCTACCTGGCTGGTCACTTGCCGGGGCAGACAAACTCAAGGGCACCAATATTTCTTCGGTGGGCGCGGCAGTGAGTAGCTGCTCACTTTCCACGCGCAAGCCGTCTATGCCACTTACGCGTACCTGGTAGCGCTGATTGTGCTCTGTGGCGTTGGTGAGGTGCAACTGGTAAGGGTTTTCAATGCCATGGTCGGTTTCGCGGTACATGATATTGCGGTCACGTATGATATCGACCTTGAAATCAGGCTTATGCAGCAACCCGTAGCCCAACCAGGCAGTCATGAACACAAACAAGCCGCTATAAATTAAGACGCGTGGGCGCAATAAATGCTGGCGTAGTTTGTGTTGCCCACTCAGACCCGCTGCCGAAAAGCGGATTAAATCCCGCGGGTATTGCATTTTGTCCATGACCTCATTACAAGCATCAATACATAAGCCGCAGCTGATGCATTCATATTGCAAGCCGTTGCGGATATCAATGCCGACCGGGCAGACCTGCACACAGATGTTGCAGTCTATGCATGACCCCTGGCCATCGGCCTGGTAATCCTGATGTTTGCTGCGGCCACCACGCGGTTCACCACGTGCACTGTCATAGGCGACAATCAGGGTGTGATTGTCAAACATCGCACTTTGAAAACGTGCATAAGGGCACATGTGCTTGCACACTTGTTCGCGCAAAAAGCCAGCGTTGCCATACGTCGCCAGGCTATAAAACCCAAGCCAAAAGCAAGACCAGCCGCCCATTTGCCACTGCAGCGCATCGCTGAATAATTCGCGTATCGGCGTGAAGTAACCAACAAACGTAAAGCCAGTGACCAAAGAGAAAGCCAGCCAGGCGGAGTGCTTGCTCACTTTAATGCCAGATTTACGCACGCCCCAAGGCTGGCTATCCAGTTTTTGCCTGGCCATGCGATCACCTTCTATCGTGCGCTCCATCCATAAAAAAATCTCGGTATACACCGATTGCGGGCAAGAAAAACCACACCACAGGCGACCCGCAACGGCGGTAAATAAAAACAGGCCGAGGGCGCTGATGATGAGCAGCAATGCGAGGTAAAACAAGTCTTGCGGAAAAATCACCAGGCCAAACAGATAAAAGCGGTGCGTGTCTATGTCCAGTAAAAGTGCCTGTCGGCCGCCATACTGCAGCCAGGGCATGCCGTAAAACACCAATTGTGTCAGCCAGATCATCAGCCAGCGCCAGTTTTTAAAGTAACCGCTGACCGATCGCGGATAAACCTTGGCTGTTTTCTGATAGAGCGAAATGGTTTGGTCGGTGACCGGGACTGCCATGATAGGAATCACGGGTTTGTTGCGCGAAGAGGACATACAGGCACTCAAAAGGAATAAGACGAGTGCAGTGTAGAAGAGATGGTTAATTTAAAACAGATTCAGTTTTAAGTTAAAAAACCATATCAGATACGGGGCTTGCTGGGTGATTTCATCAGTTGTCCCAGGCGCGCGATGGCTTGCAAATGCACATGATGCATGGCGTGGCCATAATTGAGCCGAATATAGCTGGCATATTGCTGCTGTGACGAGAACATATGACCAGGGGCTAGACTAATATTTTCGGCATTCGCCTGCTGAAACAGTTGCAAACCATCTTGTTGCCCGGGCAGTTGCAACCATAAAAAATAACCGCCTTGCGGTAAAGTAAAGCGTACTTGTGGCGGCAGATGTTGGTGAATCGCCTGCGAAAATTGCAGTTGCTGCAGCATAAGTTGGTGCCGCAATTGGCGCAAGTGTTTGTCATAACCGCCTTTGGCCAGGTAGCTTGCCAGTGCCAGTTGTGCCGGAATTGAGGTGGCCAGCGTGGTGGATATTTTCAGGCGAGTGATTTTTTCGGCAAAACGTCCGGCCGAGACCCAGCCGACGCGGTATCCCGGCGCTAGCGCTTTTGAGAATGAACTGCAATGCATCACCCAGCCGTCGCTGTCCCAAGTGTTGGCTGGTAAGGGACGCTCTTTGCCAAAATACAATTCACGATAGACGTCATCTTCTATCATCGGCAGTTGGTAGCGCGTGATCAGCGCCACCAGCGCTTGTTTTTTGTCTGAGGGCATCAGGCTGCCGGTCGGGTTTTGAAAGTTGGTCATCAACCAGCAGGCTTTGGGGCGGTGCTGGATAATGGCGCGCTCCAGTGCGGCCAGGTCTATGCCGTGCTCCGGGTGGCTAGGCACCTCAATGGCGCGCAAGCCCATGCGCTCAATGGCTTGCAAGGCCGCGTAAAAGCTAGGTGACTCGATAATGACGCTATCCCCAGGCTGGGTCACTGCGGCCAGGCACAGGTTTAGCGCCTCCATGGCGCCATTGGTAATCACAATATCGCTTGGCTCGGTGTGCTTACCATCTAACTGATAGCGCAGGGCGATCTGGCGCCTGAGCTCAATATCGCCCTGGCCAATGTCACTCACCGTTTCTTGTGGTTGCATGCGACGCACGGCGCTGGCCATATGATCCGCCAGCTTGGCGAGCGGGAATAGCAGCGGGCTGGGAAAAGCCGAGCCAAATGGGATTTGTTGCGGGTCTTTGATGCGCTCCAGCAGGTTGAACACCAGGTCACTGACTTGCAGCGTCGTCGGCGTGCCGTCATCGCTGGCGGTGTGCGGCAACAAGCGCTCGCTCCCTAGCGGCCCGGCAACGTAATAGCCAGAACGCGGGCGCGTCACAATCAGGCCGCGTGCTTCCAGCAAATAATAGGCTTGAAACACCGTAGAAGCATTCACCTGTTTGCTGGTTTGAGTTTGGCGAATAGACGGTAACTTATCGCCGCGTTTGAGTAAGCCCTGCTGAATGGCGCTGGCAATGTCTTCGGCGATGATTTCGTATTTTTTCACAACTGGCCCTGCCGCCTTTAAGCCGCTAATCTGATATGGTTAATTTAATCCAAACTGCTTCTGTTTAGCAATGCCTGGTAGCGATAAGCTGCGACTTTTGTGAAAAGGGCGGGTGATGCAAGTCTCAGAATTGCTGGCGTCAGCGGTAAAAAGCGTGACGCAACAAACGAAAAAACACTATGCCTTGACTATGTATGATGGCCAGGCCTTGCAACTGCAGGTCACGGATATGTTTAATGTGCAGGTTTTACAGCAGGATCAGCCACTGGTTTGCGTGCATTTTCAACCGCTAAGTTCATTAAATAACATTGAAATGCAGCCGATTTACCGCGTGGCTTCGCTGCGCACCGCAACCGGCGAAGATACGCAGCTTTCAGCCGAGTTGCTGGCGTGTGTATTTGCGGTCTATCAGTACTACACAAATGGCAGTATCCGGCCCTGGCGATTCGGGGTAAAATAAGAATTCTGGCAATCAAACAGGCTGGTCAACCAGTGGCCTGGCCAACCGTGAAAAACATGCGCAAATATATTTGCATTCTGCGATAAATTGCGTATAATTGCGGGTTCTTTAAAAGGCGACGTTTAAGGCATCATTATGTACGCAGTGATTAAAACAGGTGGCAAACAGTACAAAGTAGCCGCTGGTGACAAATTAAAAGTAGAAAAATTGGTTGGTGACGTTGGTTCTACTGTTGTAATCGACAAAGTGTTGTTGATTGCTGATGGTGAAACAACGACAGTTGGTGCACCTTTGGTAGCTGGTGCAAAAGTGAATGCCACTGTGGTATCACATGGCCGTGGTGACAAGGTGATGATTTTTAAAATGCGTCGTCGTAAGCACTACCGCAAGACTCAAGGTCATCGTCAGAGCTATACAGAAATTCAAATCGACACTATTTCAGCAAAATAAGCACGTTCTGCTTGAGTAGAGCAGATTGCTAGAATAAGGAATCAAACATGGCACACAAAAAAGCAGGCGGTAGTTCACGTAACGGCCGCGACTCACAAGCCAAGCGCCTGGGCGTGAAAGCTTTCGGTGAAACAGTTGTTAACGCTGGCAGCATCATTGTTCGCCAACGTGGGACAAGAATGCACGCTGGCGAAAACGTCGGTATGGGCAAAGACCACACACTGTATGCATTGGTAGAAGGCAAAGTTAAATTTGCAATCAAAGGCGCGTTAAAGCGTCATACCGTGAGCATCGAAGCGGTTTAATCAAAGTATCATGTAAAAAGCCCTGTCGCTTGACGGGGCTTTTTACTTTATAGTTCGCAGATTGCATGCAGCCTTGTTCACCATAACGCAGCCATGCGCTTAAAAGGCAAATTGAATCATGAAGTTTATTGACGAAGCTACTATCAAAGTCTACGCCGGTGACGGTGGCAACGGCGTTGCCACGTTCCGCCGCGAAAAATACGAGCCTATGGGCGGCCCCAACGGCGGTGATGGCGGCCGTGGCGGCTCTATCTTCGTGGTGGCTGACCGCAATATCAATACGCTGGTAGATTACCGTTATACGCGTACCTTTAAAGCTGAACGCGGTGAAAATGGTAGCGGCTCTGATTGCTACGGCAAGGGCGGTGAAGACATGATCCTGCGCGTGCCAGTCGGCACCACCATTAGCGATAAAGCCACCGGCCAAATGATGGTGGACTTGAGTGTCGATGGCCAAAAAGTGATGATGGCCAAAGGCGGCAATGGCGGCTTGGGTAATATCCACTTTAAAACCAGTACCAACCGCTCCCCACGTCAATGCACCAAAGGCGACCCGGGTGAAGCGTTCGAGTTGTACCTTGAACTCAAGGTGTTGGCCGATGTGGGCTTGCTCGGCATGCCTAATGCGGGTAAATCCACCTTTATCCGCTCCGTGTCTGCAGCTAAACCCAAAGTGGCTGATTACCCGTTTACTACTTTGCACCCTAATCTGGGTGTGGTGCGTGTCGATAGCAATCGCAGCTTTGTCATTGCCGATGTGCCTGGGTTGATCGAAGGCGCGGCGGAAGGCGCGGGCTTGGGTCACCAGTTCTTGCGCCATTTGCAACGGACTTCTTTGCTACTGCACTTGGTTGACCTGGCGCCGTTTGACGATGCAGTGGACCCGGTGCAAGAAGCCAAGGCGATTGTCAATGAGCTCAAAAAATACGATCAGGAGCTGTTTGATAAACCACGCTGGCTGGTGCTGAACAAAATCGACATGCTGGAAGACAGTGCGCAAAAAGTGGCGGATTTTGTCAAAGCCTATGGCTGGGATGGTCCGGTGTTCCCGATTTCGGCGATTAGCGGCGTTGGCTGCCAGACGCTGACTTACGCGATCATGGACCATATCGAGCAAGCGCGTGCACAACGTGAATTAGAAGACGCACAACCGCAGCCAGCGACAGAATAAGTTTTATGAGCGTTTCACTCATACAAGACAGCAAAACCCTGATTGTAAAGGTCGGTTCCAGCCTAGTCACTAATAATGGCCAGGGCTTGGATAAAACCGCGATTGCTGCTTGGGCGCAGCAAATCAGTGCACTGGTCAAGCAGGGCAAGCAAGTCGTACTGGTCTCCAGCGGGGCGGTCGCTGAAGGCATGCAGCGCCTGGGCTGGAAAAAACGTCCGGTTGAGGTGAATGAGCTGCAAGCTGCTGCTGCTGTCGGCCAAATGGGCCTGGTGCAAATGTATGAGCAATGCTTTACGCAGCATGGCTTGCACACTGCGCAGTTACTGCTTACACATGAAGACCTGGCCGACCGCAAGCGTTACCTCAATGCGCGCTCCACCTTGCGTACCTTGCTCGATTTAAACGTGATTCCTATCATCAACGAAAACGACACGGTGGTGACCGAAGAAATTCGTTTTGGGGATAATGATACCCTGGGGGCGCTGGTGGCTAACCTGATCGAGGCGGATGCTTTGGTGATTCTTACCGATCAGCAGGGCTTGTATTCCGCCGACCCGCGCAAAGACCCCAATGCAGTGTTTATCAATTTCGAAACCGCGGGTAATCCCGAGCTGGAGAGCATGGCGGGTGGCGCTGGCAGTGCGGTGGGTACCGGCGGCATGCTGACCAAAATTCTGGCCGCCAAGCGTGCAGCCTATAGCGGCGCGCATACCGTGATTGCTTCTGGCCGCGAGACCGACGTGCTGATGCGTTTAAGCCAGGGCGAGGCTATCGGTACGCATTTGCGCGCAGGTAAAATGAAAACCCTGGCCAAAAAACAATGGCTGGCCGATCATTTGCGTGTGGGTGGTAAAGTGGTGCTCGATGATGGTGCAATCACTGTCTTAAGCAAAGAGGGCAAGAGCTTGTTGCCGATTGGCGTGGTTGATGTGCTGGGCCAATTTGAGCGCGGTGATGTGGTTGCCTGCGTAGACGCACAAGGGAAAGAGTGGGCACGCGGCATTGTCAATTACAATGCCAATGAAGTGCGCAGAATCAAGCGTAAACCCAGCAGCGAGATTGAAAGCGTGCTGGGCTATGTCGAAGAAAAAGAGTTGATACACAGAGATAATCTGGTATTAGTTTAATTGCCAACAAGACGAAGAGAGTGCAAGGCAACGTGATGAGTAAACCTTTGGTAGCCATTATTATGGGGTCGGACAGCGATTGGCCGGTGATGAAGAGTGCCGCGCAAATGCTGGCAGATTTTGGTGTCGCTTACGAGGCGCGCGTGGTATCTGCGCATCGCACGCCAGACCTGATGTTCCAGTTTGCCGAATCTGCTGCAAGCAATGGCTTTCAGGTGATTATTGCTGGTGCGGGCGGGGCTGCACACTTGCCAGGCATGGTGGCTGCAAAAACCACCTTACCAGTGTTAGGTGTGCCGGTGCCTTCCAAGCATCTGCAAGGTCAAGACTCGCTGCTGTCTATTGTGCAGATGCCTAAGGGGATCCCAGTCGCCACGTTTGCCATTGGGGATGCCGGTGCGGCGAACGCGGGCTTGTTTGCGGTAGCCATGTTGGCGAACCAGGATGCGACGTTGGCAGAAAAATTAGCGACTTTCCGCAAGAAACAAGCCGAAAAAGTACACGCCATGATTTTGAGTGAGCTACCATGACAGCCGCGGTGATTCAACCTTCAGCCATGTTAGGGATGTTGGGCGGTGGTCAGCTCGGCCGCTTTTTCGTCATTGCTGCCCACGAGATGGGCTACAAAGTCACTGTGCTCGATCCAGACAAAAACAGCCCTGCCGGCATGATTGCCGATGTGCATCTGTGTGCTGCGTTTGACGATGCGGCTGCATTGAAAACCATGGCAGACACCTGTCAGGCGATCTCCACCGAATTTGAAAATGTGCCAGCCGAAACATTGGCGACATTGGCGAAGTCGACCGTTGTGCATCCAAGTGCAGACGCGGTCGCCATTGCGCAGCACCGTATCAAGGAAAAAACCTTCTTTAAAGAATCTGGCTTGCCGGTGGGCCCATTTGTGCCTGTGACGGTCGAAAGTGATTTGCCGGAAGATGGCGAGATGTATCCGGCCGTGTTGAAAGTGGCGCGTTTTGGCTACGATGGCAAAGGCCAGGCACGTGTGGCGAATCGCTCGCAAGCCGTGACTGCATTTAAGGATTTCAAACAAGAAGTCTGTGTGCTGGAAAAAATGTTAGCACTGGACCTGGAAGTGTCTGTGGTGCTGGCGCGTGATGTGCATGGCAATATTGCTGCATTTCCAACCGCTGAAAATAGCCATTTAAACGGGATTCTCGATATCAGTATTGCCCCGGCACGCTGTTCTGAGGTGATCAAAGCCAATGCGCAAGAGTTGGCGAAAAAACTAGCGACTAGCCTCAATTATGTCGGCGTGTTAGGTGTGGAATTTTTCGTGGTCGGCAACCAGTTGCTGGTCAATGAGATTGCACCGCGTCCGCACAACTCTGGCCACTACACGTTAGATGCCTGCGTGACTAACCAGTTTGAGCAACAGGTGCGCGTGATTACTGGCCAGGCCTTGGGCAGCCCGCATTTGCACAGCCATGCCGTCATGGTGAATATTCTGGGCGATAGCTGGCTCTATAGCGGCAAGCAGGTTGAGCCTGCCTGGGATAAAGCGTTTGCGCACGGTAACCTTAAAATGCATTTATATGGCAAGCACGAGCCGCGCAAGGCGCGCAAAATGGGCCATTTCACGGTGATAGGTGAAGATGCGCAAGCAGTGCTCAATGCGGCCAAAGTGGCGCGCAGTGAATTGCATATTGGTGAATAACTGATTTGCAAAAAAAGAAAGCCCGGCATGTCCGGGCTTTTTTGTATCTGCTGATGTTGTGATGCCAGTTGGTATCAGGCAATAAAAAAGCCGGACAAACGTCCGGCTCTTTTAGTATGCACCCCTACTGAAATTATTCAGCGGCTTTTTTCGCGCGAGGCTTAGCAGCTTTTTTAGCTGGTGCCGCTTCGGCTTTAGGTGCAGCTGCTTTTTTCACAGAAGCTAAAGTCGCAGGTGTATCACCGGACAATGCTTTGATCGCAGCAGTCAAACGGCTCTTATGACGAGCAGCTTTGTTTTTGTGAATGATTTTTTTGTCAGCGATACGATCAATCACGCTTACGTTTTCTTGGTAAGAAGCCACAGCAGCAGCTTTGTCACCAGTTTGAATCGCTTTGATTACTTTTTTAATCGCAGTACGCAAAGTTGAACGCAACGCAGCATTGTGCGCGTTTACTTTGACGGATTGGCGCGCGCGTTTGCGTGCTTGTGCGGTATTTGCCATATTCGTTTTATCCTGTAACTTTCAAAAGGGGTGTGATACGAAACCGTGCATCATACTGTTTTTGCTTTGTTTTTGCAAGATTAAAAACGCATTTAGTCGATTGATTGTTGCTGCATGGTAAAATCGGCCAACTTTTTAATCTGCTGACAGTTCGCTGTGCGCGATACACTGCCAAAAACATTCTAAGGCGCGTATTTTCCATCATTTATGAATTTGCTCAAAGCACTCGCCACCGTTGGTGGTATGACGTTTATTTCGCGCCTGCTGGGGTTTGTACGTGACACACTCATCGCCCGTATTTTTGGCGCGGGCATGGCGACTGATGCTTTTTTTGTCGCGTTTAAAATCCCCAATCTGTTGCGTCGCATTTCTGGTGAGGGTGCGTTTAGCCAGGCGTTTGTGCCTATTCTTTCTGAATACCGCAAGCAGCGTACGCCTGAAGCGACCAAGGCCTTGATTAATCATGTCGCCAGTTTGCTCGGCCTGTTTCTGGTCGCGATCACCATTGTGGGCATGCTGGCAGCACCGTTGATTGTGCGCCTGACCTCACCGGGCTTTGTGCATGACTCGGTCAAGTTCGCGCTGACCACGGAGTTATTGCGCATCACCTTTCCTTATATATTGTTTATTTCGCTGGTTTCAATGGCGGGCGGCGTGCTCAATGCGTACAGCAAGTTCCAGGTGCCTGCATTTACGCCGGTATGGCTCAATTTGAGTTTTATAACGGCGGCGATTTTTATTGCGCCGCATTTTAATAACTCGGTTTATGTGTTGGCCTGGGCGGTGTTTGTCGGCGGCATTATCCAGTTACTGTACCAACTACCTTATTTGCAAAAAATTGGCATGTTGCCACGCTACGCGCTTAACTTTGAAGATGAAGGCGTACGTCGCATTCTTAAATTGATGGGCCCGGCCATTTTTGGCGTGTCTGTGGCGCAGATTTCGATTGTGCTGAATAATATTTTTGCGTCATTTATGCCTACTGGCAGTGTCTCCTGGCTGTATTACGCGGATCGCCTGATGGAGTTCCCAACCGGTGTGTTGGGCGTGGCATTAGGCACCATTTTGTTGCCCAGCTTATCCAAAGCACACGTCGATAAATCCAGCGCTGAGTTTTCGCTGCTGCTGGACTGGGGCTTGCGGTTGACTTTTATGCTGGCGATTCCGGCCGCGGTGGCGATGGCGGTGCTGTCTAAGCCTCTAGTCGCCAGCCTGTTTTTTTACGGTAAGTTTACCTATGTGGACGTGCTGCAAACCGAGCGCGCATTGATTGCCTATAGTTTGAGCCTGTTGGGTCTGATTATGGTCAAAGTGCTGGCGCCAGGGTTTTATGCGCGGCAGAACGTCAAAACGCCCGTTAAAATTGCTATTTTTACGCTAGTCATGACACAAGTGATGAATGTGGGTTTTTTGTTGCTAACGCCGTTGCAACATGCCGGATTGGCGCTGGCGGTGGGCCTGGGCGCTTGCCTGAATGCCACATTGCTCTGGGTCACGTTACAAAAAACAGGCGCCTATCAACCGCAAGCGGGGTGGCGCACGTTTCTGTTGAAGTTGCTGATTGCGGTGACAATCATGGCATTGGTGTTACATGCGGCGGCCACCTGGTCGGGCGACTGGCTAGCGATGCCAACACTAACCCGGATATCGCATCTGGCGGCGGTGGTCGTGTTGGGCATGGGCGTGTATTTTGCCACGCTGGGGATATTAGGCTTCAGGCCTAAAGACTTTATGAAACGGGTGGCTAAATAGTGCAAATATTTCGTCATATTCCAGCCAGTTCCACGCCGCAGGCGATTGCGATCGGTAACTTTGATGGCATGCATTTGGGCCACCAGGCTTTGTTACGGCAGCTGATTGCCTTTACGCAAACCTATAAAATCACACCGGCGGTGATGACCTTTGAGCCACATCCGCGCGAGTTTTTCATGCCGCAAAATGCACCAGCGCGACTGGCCTCCATGCGTGAAAAGCTGGAATATTTTGCCGAGTGTGGCGTGCAGCGAGTGTATGTGCAGCGCTTTAACCAGGCCTTCGCCACCCAAAGCCCAGCTGCGTTTATGCAAGTGTTGCGCCAACAACTCAATGCCAATGTGGTCATGGTGGGGGAGGATTTTTGCTTTGGTGCCAAACGTGCGGGGAGTGTGCAAACGCTGATTGAACATGGTTTTAACGTGATTCCGCTGCCGGAAGTGCAATTACAGGGCGAGCGCGTCTCTAGCACCTTGCTGCGTAATGCGTTGGCAGCAGGCGAGCTGGTGAAGGCGCATACCTTGCTTGGCCGCCCTTACAGTATCAGTGGCAAAGTGGTGCATGGCGCAAAACTTGGTCGCCAGTTGGGCTATCCGACGGCCAATGTGCATATGCGCCACGAACGGCCTGCACTGACCGGGGTTTATGCGGTAAAATTGAACAATTTACCGGCGGTTGCCAATTTGGGTAACCGGCCGACCCTGGAAGGCATCCCCAAACTTAAACTCGAAGTGCATGTGTTTGATTTTAATGGTGATCTTTACGATCAACATGTGCATGTGCAGTTTTTTCATAAACTGCGCGACGAACAAAAGTTTGCCGAGCTGGATGCATTAAAAGCGCAAATTGCGCTGGATGCCTTGCAGGCTAAGCAATATTTTACCGCCGATGAACGCGGATAAACGCCGATCACCCTGAATGCTCAAGTGGATACTTTGCATTGTTGGGGAATGTTCTCGGCGTGTCTCTGTGTTCATCGGCGGTTAACTCATGGATTTTTAAATGACTGACCAAACCAAAGATTCAAAATACACACTGAATTTACCTGAAACCAGTTTCCCGATGCGCGGCGATTTGTCCAAGCGCGAACCGGCCTGGTTAAAAAGCTGGCAAGAGCGCAAGGTCTATGAGCGTATCCGTGCCAAGCGTAAAGGCGCGCCTAGCTTCATTCTGCATGACGGTCCGCCGTATGCTAACGGTGATATTCACATTGGTCACGCCGTCAATAAAATCCTTAAAGACATCATTATCAAAGCCAAAACCATGAGTGGTTTTGACGCGCCTTATGTGCCGGGCTGGGATTGTCACGGCTTGCCGATTGAGCTGGTAGTGGAGAAAACCCACGGCAAAAATATAGACCCGGCCAAGTTTCGCGAACTGTGCCGCGCTTATGCTGCCGAGCAGGTCGAAAAACAGAAAAAAGACTTTATCCGCTTGGGTGTGCTGGGGGACTGGGATCATCCTTACCTGACCATGGCGTTTAACACCGAAGCCGACATCATGCGTGCCTTGGGTGATATCTACCAAAATGGTTATTTATACCAAGGCTCCAAGCCAGTGCACTGGTGTGTGGACTGCGGTTCTGCCTTGGCTGAGGCTGAGGTGGAATACGAAGATGTGAATTCGCCTGCGATTGATGTCGGTTTTAAAGTGGTTGATAACGCAGCACTGGGCCAGGCATTTGGCGCCACTGTGAGCGGCGATGCCTATGCGGTGATCTGGACGACCACGCCGTGGACATTGCCAGCGAACCAGGCAGTGAGTGTCAACGCGGAGCTTGATTACGACTTGATCCAGACCAGTAAAGGCTTGCTGATTCTGGTGCGTGAGCTGGCCGAAAAAACGCTGGCCAGATATGCAGAAGAAAATACTTCTTTGATCGGCAGTTGCAAGGGCGAGGCCTTGCGTGGCTTGTTGCTGCAACATCCGTTCGACAACCGCCAAGTGCCTGTAATCACCGGCGACCATGTGACCACCGATGCTGGTACTGGCTTGGTGCACACGGCTGCCGCCCATGGTAACGATGACTGGCTAGTAATGCGCGCCAATTTTCCGAATGAGAAACCGCGCGTGCTGATTGGTGGCGATGGCAAGTTCTTTAGCAGCGAGTTGGTCGAACTGGCCGAGATTCGTGGCCTTAGCCGTCAAGATGCCAATAAAGTCATCCTGGCTAAGTTGCAGGAAAACGGTGCATTGTTTGCCTCTGCCCGTTTAAACCATAGCTTCCCGCATTGCTGGCGCCACAAAACGCCGCTGATGCAATTGGCGACGCACCAATGGTTTATCGGCATGAATGCTGTCGGCCAGGATGGCAAAGCCTTGCGTGAGCATGCCAATAGCGCCGTTGACGCGACACAGTTTTTCCCGAGCTGGGGCCGTGCGCGTTTAGAGGCGATGATAAAAAACCGTCCCGACTGGTGTGTGTCACGTCAGCGTAACTGGGGCGTGCCTATGCCGTTTTTTGTACACAAAGAAACCGGTGAGCCGCATCCGCAAACGATGCAGTTGCTGGAAACCGTGTGCAAACAAGTCGAGCAGCAGGGCATTGAAGCCTGGTTTAGCCTAGACGGTGCGGCTTTCTTAGCACAGCATGCGCCTGCCAATGCCGAGCAGTATAAAAAAGTCACCGATACGCTGGACGTGTGGTTTGACTCTGGTGCCACGCATTATGCGGTGGTGCGCTCCGAGCAGCATCCGACCTTGTCTGCTGCAGCCAAGCAGCGTGAGGCTGAACATCAGCCGGTAGCAGACTTGTACCTCGAAGGCTCAGACCAACACCGTGGCTGGTTCCAGTCCAGCTTGCTGACCGGTTGTGCCATTGACGGCAATGCGCCATACAAAGCCTTGCTCACGCACGGGTTTGTGGTGGATGGTGCGGGCCACAAAATGAGTAAGTCTAAAGGCAACGTCGTCGCGCCACAAAAGGTGATGGACACTTACGGCGCCGACATTCTGCGCTTGTGGGTGGCTTCTACCGATTACTCCGGCGAACTGACCATCAGTGACGAAATTCTCAAACGCGTGGCCGATGGCTACCGCCGTATTCGTAATACCTTGCGCTTTTTGCTCTCTAACCTGGCTGATTTTGATGCTAGCAAAGACCTGCTGCCTGTCGACCAGTGGCTGGAAATCGACCGCTATGCGCTGCACCTGACACAGCAATTGCAAACTGGCATTCTGGCAGATTACGACAAATACGAATTCCATTTGGCCGTGCAAAAATTCGTCGGCTTCTGCTCTGAGGATTTAGGCGGTTTTTACCTGGATATCCTCAAAGATCGCTTGTATACCAGCGGCGAAACCTCGCATGCGCGTCGTGCAGCACAAAGTGCCTTGTACCATATCACGCATGCCATGATGCGATTGATGGCGCCGATTTTGAGCTTTACGGCGGATGAAATCTGGCAGACCTTGGGTCTAGATAAAGTTGCTACTGTCTTTGAAGATGAGTGGTATAAGTTGCCAGATTTATTGGCGGGGCAAGATCCACTTGATAATTGGGATGGCTGGGTATTGCCAGGCAGATGGCAGATTATTCTTGAATGGCGTTCACGGGTAAATAAAAAGCTTGAGGAATCACGCGCCTCAGGCCTAATTGGAGCGTCATTGGCTGCTGAGATAGATATTTATACTCTAGATGCGGATTACGATGCTTTAATTGCTCTAGGTGATGATCTGAGGTTTGTATTAATTACCTCAAGAGCTACTGTTCATCGTGTCGAGAAGCCAGATCATCAAAATATCGTAGTGACACCAAGCCAACATCAGAAATGCGACCGTTGCTGGCATTACCGCGCGGATGTCGGTAGCAATGCCGAGCATCCAAGCATTTGTAGCCGTTGCGTAAGCAACCTGTTTGGCAAGGGTGAAGTACGCAAATATGCCTAATGTCCGTTCGGCTTTGCCTTGGTTACTATTGAGCGCGGTGGTGATTGCGCTCGACCTTTACACCAAGCATCTGGTGCAGCAGGCGTTTGTCTATGGCGAACACCTGCCGATTACTGGTTTTTTTGAGTTGGTGCGTTATCACAATACCGGCGCGGCATTTAGCTTTTTAGCCAATGCCGGTGGCTGGCAGCATGGGTTTTTTACGGCGGTGTCTACACTAGCCTCGGTGGTGATGGTGTATTTGCTGGTTAAGCATCCGCACAAAAAACTGTTCTGCTTTGGCCTGGCGCTAGTGTTGGGCGGCGCGTTGGGTAATTTATACGACCGCTTGACGCTGGGTTATGTGGTGGATTTTTTGCTGTTTTATTACCAGCAATGGGCTTGGCCAGCGTTTAATGTGGCCGATAGCGCTATTTGTGTTGGCGTGGCTTTGTTGATGTTGGATAGTTTTAAACAGCCGAACGCATAGTGCCGCCTATGGGCGTAAAAGCGAGGCCATGATGGAGGGGTTGCAATATACCTTTAGCGATGTGATCAAGCTGTGGTTGGGCAGTAAAAGTACCTGGCATTATGTCAGCCTGCCTGCAGCGATGTCAGATGAAATTCATACCTTGAGCCAATATCATCAGACCAAACGCCGTGGTTGGGGCGCTGTGAAGGTCGCGGTGAGTGTGCGCGATCAGCAGTGGCAAACCTCGATATTTCCGGCATTTGAAGGCAAACGCTATGCGCTGTTTTTAAAAGCAGATGTACGCAAGCAGTTGGGTGTGGCGGTAGGCAGTGAGATTACCGTGTCATTAACAATTCTGTTGTAGAGGTCAAGCCACCCCCTGACGATTGCGCCATCAATCGTTTTTCGATCTCTTCTATCGGCATCGGCCTGCCGAGTAAAAATCCCTGTATGCAGTCACAACCAGAGTCGCGTAAAAAGTCCAGCTGCGCCTGGGTTTCGATGCCTTCAACCACCACCGAAATGCCCAGTATCCCTGCGGTTTTGATGATAGTGCTGACGATTTCACTGTCGGCGCTACTGTCTGGCACATCGATCATAAACGCCCGGTCTATCTTCAGTTCATCAATCGGCAACCGTTTAAGTTTAAACAGCGACGAGTTGCCCACGCCAAAGTCATCCAATGACACGCGTACGCCCAGCGTTTTAAGTTGCTTGAGAATTTCCAGGGCTTGTTCTTCGTGTTCAAACACCGCACTTTCGGTGATTTCCAGGGTGATTAATGCTGGGGGGATCTCGTATTGTTGCAACATTTGGCTAATGCGCAAGGGCAGGCTGTGGTCGCGGAATTGACGTGGTGAAATGTTGATGGAGAGGCCAATGCTTTGGCCGCTTTTTTGCCTTAATGCCGATAACTGCTTAAATGCTTCGCTGATCACCCATTCACCAATTGGCAGAATCAGCCCGGATTGTTCGGCATAAGGGATAAATTCGGCGGGCGAAATAATATCGCCTTTGTTATTGCGCCAGCGGATCAGTGCCTCAATATTGGTGATAGGCGGCGTTGTTTGTTGCTTAGATTCTGAGTGTTGGTTAAGGTTAAAAATCGGCTGAAAATTTAAAAAGAATTCTTGTTTTTTAATGGCTTTGCGCAGTTGCACATCGAGCCGGAAGCGGTTTTGCGCCAGCTTGGTTTGTTCTTTGCAATAAAATAAAAACAGCTGCTGGGTGGCGCGTTTGGCGTGGGCGAGGGCTGTATTGGCGTTGCGCGCCAACTGGTCGGCATTGCTGGCATCGCGCGGGTAAAGACTGATACCAATACAGGCATCGAGGATAAGTTCATGGCCTTCTGCTAGCACGGGTTTGTGCACGATTCTGCATAGGTTGTGGGCCAAATGCACCAGCTCGGCATCGGTTTTGTGACGGGTGATGATGAGTGCGAATTTGTCGCCATGCACCCGGCCCAGTTCGCCACACTCATTGGTAATGTATTGCAGGCGCTGCGCGATTTCAATTAAAAAAAGGTCACCAGTACGATGGCCAAAACTGTCATTAATGCTTTGAAACTGTTTTAAATCAATCATCAACAGCGCCACCATGCCGCTGTCATTCGCGGCATTGATAATGGCATGTTCAAGCAAATTGAGCATGGCCAGCCGATTGGGCAGTCGCGTGAGCGGGTCGTTGCGTGACAGTTGCAAGTACTCCATTTCTTTTTCAGCCAGGCGTTTTTCTGCACGTAACAGGCGCTCGCTCTCGCGGAGCAAAATGCTTTGCCGTACCGCTGAGAAAATCAGTATCGCTGTCACTGAGCTGATCGCAATATGATAGGCATAAGGATGCGGGCCACTTTGCCACCAGATCAGCAGCAAGGTGCTGATGCTGAAGACAAACGCGATCACCGGAATCCAACTGCGCAAGCGACGGCATTGGCGATGAAATGCGGTTCTTTTGGCGATACGCACTTGCCAGCCATAGAGGCCGCTGCCGATCAGCAAGTCGGCGACAGAAAAACCATAGTTAATCCAAAGGCTGGTTTGTGGACTGTGGTTGAGCGCATTCAGGTTCCATTGCATCCAGCAAAGGCCCTGCAAGGTGAGCCCGGCGCTGAGCAATAACCATGGAATCATCCAGGCGGGCCTGAGATAGGGGATCAGTAGCAGCGAGACTAGGGCTGCACTCAGGAGGCTGGCCGGGTAAGCGGTCAGCACCGCCAGTTGTAACAGGCTGACATCTGCCGATTTAGGCAAATAAGAAATCAGCACATAGCCTAGGATGGCGATGCTGAATGAAGCGGCATCGATGGTAAATGCCCAGGTCTTTGAGCGCGAAAGCTGGCTGCGTAAAGCGGTGATGAAGCCAATGATGAGGCAAGGGCCTAATAACGGGTAAAAAATGTCCGATTGTGCCGGGAACTCGGTGTGATGGGTCAGGACCTGAAATATCCACAAGACGCCACCGATAAAGTAGGTGAGCGTGCCAATGACAAACCAGCGTTTACAGGCGCGATGTGCCGGGTTGGCACGGAAGTAACCCAGCACAGCAAGCATCAGGCAGGCGCTGATGGTCGTTAACCAGTGGATATTGTCTAGCCATAGCAGGGTACTAGGCGTTGCGTTGAAAGAAGCCGCCAAGCTCATCAGTAAAACAGATACAGCAACAACAATAACTTTACGCGAAAGTCTCATGCAGCCCCCTGATTTTTTGTCAATTCTAACAAGGGGTTAGAAAAAAACTAGTATTTATTGATAATTAATTTAACGCTATGCATTAATCCCACACATAAAGCGCCAGCTAGCACGCCAACCATGGCGTGAATCAGCAATGACCATTGTGAAAACTGCACTGTGAGTGCGTGCATGGGGCGTATGCCATGGGCGATGATGCCACCACCAACCAGAAACATGGCGGCGGTGCCGAGCACGCTCAGTAAACGCATTAAGTGCGGCACGGTTTGTACCATGCCCCAGCCGAATTTGCGTGTGGCTTGCGCGGGGAAATGTGCGCCTGGCCGTTGCATGAGCCACAACCCAATGTCGTCCATTTTGACAATCAGCGCCACGAGGCCATACACGCCTATGGTCATGACCACGGCAATCAAAGACAACACCAGAATGCGTTGCGTCAGCGCCGCATCAGCCACCACGCCTAAGGCAATGACGATGATTTCGGCTGAGAGGATAAAGTCGGTGCGCACCGCGCCTTTGATTTTTTCTTGCTCCAGCGTGAGTAGATCGGCCTGCGGCTGTTGCATGGCGGCATGCACGACTTGTGCATGCGCGTCATCTTGGGCATTGTGATGCAGTTTGTGCCAGACCTTTTCAAAGCCTTCAAAACATAAAAATGCACCGCCGAGCATGAGTAGGGGCCTAATCAGCCAGGGTAAAAAAGCGCTGATGAGTAAAGCCGCGGGTACCAGAATCAGTTTATTAATGAACGAGCCACGCGCCACTGCCCACACCACGGGCAATTCACGGTTTGCCGCAATACCAGTGACTTGCTGCGCATTGAGCGCAAGGTCATCCCCCAGCACGCCTACGGTTTTTCTGGCCGCTAACTGGCTCATGACTGACACGTCGTCGAGCATGGTGGTAATGTCATCAAGTAATGCCAGCAGGCTAGATGCGGCCATGGTTTGTCCTGTATCAATGGGAATAGTTGTTTATTCTAAAGGATTCCCGTTAGAATAGCGGTATGGTAACGACCAGATTTCAACGATGGATGGCGCGCATGGCCTTGATGGCAATCATGCTGGCAGCGCTCGTCCCCAGTTTGAGTCTGGCTTTTCCCATGCAAAGCGGTCAAAGCTTTGTACAACAAGTGTGCTCGTCGCAAGGCAGCAAGCTGGTGATTCAGGTCATCACCACGCAAGGCAAGTTGCGCGCCACGCTCATCGACTACCAACCGTCACAAAAACCAGTCTCACTCAGCCATCATCTCAATCACTGTCCGTTTTGCCATATGGCGATAGATGATGTGGTGATGCCTGCGTACAACCCGGCTTACATCCTGTTTCAACACGCCCAGGCCGACATCGCTCTCAGCGATTACCAAGCCCCGGTCGTCTCCACCGTTTACACCACTGCGCATCTCACGCGCGGCCCCCCTCTGACTCCAAGCGCAATCTAGTGCCGTCAAGCATTTGACGGTTTACGCGTCTGCCTGTGACACAGGCATGGATGGAGTTATTTCATGATTATTATCAATCTGCAGTCAATGATATTTGCCAAACAGGTGGAGTGGAAACGCCACATCACCCTCAAAGAAGTCGCCGAATCAACCGGCATCAGCCGCATGACCTTGCATCGCATGGTCAAAAATCCTGCCTATAACGCTTGCACCGAGCACCTCAGCAAGCTCTGCAATTATTTTGATTGCGACATCAGCGCCTTGATCCGCTGGCAGCCTGTGCAGGCTGCCAGGCAAGTGATTGCGGCTTGATTGTTAAGGTGTTTGCACTGCTCGCCTGATGGCAGGCAGTGCTTACTGCATAGAAAAATAAGGGAATACAACATGAATAAAACAAAAATTTGCCTGGCCATCTTGGCGGCGATGCCTTATCTGGCACACGCCGAGCATGAGGGCACGGTGCATCTCGATGAAGTCAAAGTGGTGGCAAAGAAAAACAAAGCGTCACTGACACAGCCAGATATTGAAACGGCAAAAGAGAATCTAGCTAAAACTGCAGGCGGCACGACGGTGGTGAATATGGAAACCGTGCGTGAAGGCCGTACCAGCAATATGCAGGATACACTGGGCATGGCGACCGGCGTGTTGGCGCAATCACGTTTTGGTGCCGAAGAAACCCGCTTGTCGATTCGTGGCTCAGGCTTGCAGCGCACGTTTCACGGCCGCGGTTTGAAGCTGATGCAAGATGGCATAGCCGTTAACCTGGCCGACGGTGGCTTTGATTTTCCGGGCATAGACCCAATGGCCACCGATTATATTGAAATCTATCGCGGTGCCAATGCTTTGCAATATGGCTCCACCAACCTCGGCGGCAGTATTAATTTTATTTCCCGCACTGGCTATACGGCGCCTGCACTCGAAGTGCGCTCCGAAGGCGGCAGTTATGGTTATTATCGCCTCGGTGTCAGTACTGGCGGCGTGAAAGATAACGTCGATTATTTTGTCAGTGCCAGCAAATATCATTCAGACAGTTTCCGTGATAATGCACAGCAAGGCGCAGATCGCCTGACCGGCAATATCGGCGTGAAAATTAATGAGCAAGTCGAAACCCGCTTCTTTTTTGGCTATGTGAATAATGATTCGCAACTCTCCAGCAGCCTGACCAAAGCGCAATTAAAAGACGACCCCAGGCAGGCAACGGTGATTCCGGGACAAGGTATCAATGAGCGCAATATCAATGTAACAAGGTTGGCCAACAAGACCACGATTTTGTTCGACCAGAGCAAGCTGGAGTTGGGGGCGTTTTATGCACGCAAAGGCCTGTTCCACCCGATTGGCAACTTTGGCGACACCACCGGCGTCATCGATCAAGAGTCTTATGACATAGGCCTCACTGCGCGTTGGGCGTACCAGGGCGAGTTGTTTGGCTATAAAAACGAGTTTGTGGCCGGGTTGTCACCGACGCGTGGGCGCACCGATGCAAAGAATTACCGTAATGTGAATGCGACGCGTGGTGCCTTGCTGAATGACTTTGACCAGAAAGCAACCAACTTTGAAACCTACCTCGAAGACCGCTTGAGCTTGGATGAGCAATGGACGCTAATTGCTGGCTTGCAATATGCCAAGTCCAAGCGCGACTCACAAGATCAGATGATCACTGCCAGCGGTGATCAGAGCGTGAATAAAACCTACAGCCAGACCAGCCCTAAGCTCGGTGTGTTGTATCAATTGCAGCCACAGGTACAGTTGTTTGCCAATGCCTCGCGCAGCTTTGAGCCGCCCAGCTTTGGCGAGCTGAACAGTCTGGTGGTGAGCAGTCTCAAAGCGCAAAAAGGCACCACGTTTGAAATTGGCTCACGTGGTAATAGCGAGTTTGTTGACTGGGATGTGGCGCTCTACCACGCTCGTTTGCAAGATGAGCTGCTGGCGGTGGCAGCAGCGGGTTCGCCAGTGGCGTCGCAAACTATTAACGCCGGAAAAACCATTCATAGAGGCGTGGAATTCGGGCTGACAGCACGCTTGCCTTACAGTCTGCAATGGCGCTCTAGCTTACTGATTAACGACTTCAAACTCGACAATGATCCGACGTTTGGCAGCAATCGTTTGCCTGGGATTCAGCGGTCATTAATGCGCGCTGAACTGGTCTACCGTGGCAGCGATGTGCTCGAAAACTTCTACATCGGCCCAACCATAGAGTGGTCACCGCAGCGCTATAACGTTGACTTTGCCGAGACCTTGTATGCCGACAGTTATTTTCTGTGGGGTATGAAAGCCGGGCAGAAGATCAATCAGCATTGGTCGTGGTTTGTGGAAGGCCGTAACCTGGCCAACCAGAAATATGCGGCGACCACAGGCGTGGCAAGAAACCAGAACGGCGCAGATGGTGCGTTGTTCTTGCCTGGCGATGGCCGTACCGCTTACCTGGGCGTGACCTGGACTTATTAACCATTGTGACCGGGGGCGGTGCTCCCGGTTTTTGGAGTGTGTTGTGAACAATTGGATCAAGTTAATGGTGTGTTCGTTGGCCTTATGGTGGCCAGCGGCGTTATTGCATGCGCATACTGCTGCGGCTGAAGATGTGCAGTCTGTGGCGACAGAAATGCATGAAACCTGGGATAAGCCGAATCTGCCGCTGGCATTGCCGGTGATCGTGATTCATCAAGGCATGGCGATCGCTGACTGGATTCAAGGCGATAAAGGCGGGCGCGCGTTGTTGAAGTATCATCCTGCCCATCAGCATTGGCATACGCTGCTTTGTGGCGGAGCCGAGTTGACCGTACCCACGCAGTTGGAAGCGGCTGGCATGTCTGCGGCCGATGCCCAGGCACTCACGGCCTTGCTGCAAAGCCACGAGCAAGACCTGGCGGACGATCAGCGTCAACGGATAGACAGTTTTAAAGGCGTGGTGAAGTTTAGCAAGGGCAAGCCGGTGTCATCGACAGCCCATGAGATGCATGGGGATGCACATGGCCATTAAGTCATCTTCCCTCAAAAACCGCTGGTTATTTTGGCACCAGTGGATAGGCGTGATTGCTTGTCTCGGCATGGTGTTGTGGGGCTTATCTGGCGCGTCGCACCCGATCATGAGCCGCTTGCAACCAGTGCCTAAGCAGTTTATGCCGCCATTGGCGCCGGTTGATTTAAGCCAGGCAGTGTCACTGCCTGCGTTGTTACAGCAACAGGCGATCACGCAGTTTCAGCATATCAGCCTGGTGCATCTGGATGGTCAGGCCTATTACCGCGTCGCGTTGCCTGATGCGGTCAGGTATTTTTCGGTGGTTGATGGCGCTGAGCGTGCAGATGCCGAGCGGGCCGCGGCGATCAGCCTCGCCAATTATTACAGCGGGCGCGATGCATCGGCGGTGCGCACCGTTGAGGCTGTGACCGACTTTGCCCCTGATTACCATCCGGTCAATCGCTTATTACCGGTTTGGCGGGTGGCGTATGGGGGTGATGACGGTTTGCGTGCCTATGTCGATACCGAGCAATCCAGGCTGGCGACGCTAGTGGATGACAGGCGTGCATTTTTAACCAAGGTATTCCAGTTTGGCCATAACTGGTCTTTTCTGCAGGCGTGCAGCACGCTGCAACTGGCGGTGGCAACGCTGGTGCTGGTGTTGATTTTAGCCTCGGCCATCACCGGGGTCATACTTTACATCAAGCAGCGCAAAACCGTGGCTTACCGCTTAAAGCGCTGGGGCTTGCAATGGTGGCATCGCGAGTTTGGCTTATGGGTGTCATCGCTGATTTTGCTGTTGGCCAGCACCGGCTTATTGCATTTGTGGATGTCGGATATGCAACAGCGCAGGCCGCCAGTGCACACGGCATTTGTTAGCGATAGTGCCGCTTTAAGTGCGGACGCCTGGTCACAACTGGCGACAGGTCAGGTATTGAAACTGGATATTTATGGCCGTGGGGCGAGTTTGTTTTGGCAAATCATCCCGGCCACGGCTGGTACGCAAGGCTTGCCAAGTGCACAGGTGGCGGCCATGCATCAGCATCATGCCGGGATGGCCGCGGCGCCTGTTGCACCTGTGTTATGGCTAACCGGGCCGCATACGGTGACGGCGCTCATCCCTGAGGCATATGCCACCGCCTGGTTCAAAAGCATTGCTAATACAGCACATCTCAACATCACCTCTGTGAAGTGGGTCACGGCGTTTGCCAACGAGTATGGGTTTATTTTCAAACGCTTGCCAGTGCTCAAGGTGCAAACCACACAAGCGCAACACGCACGCTTTTACCTGGAACCTGCCACCGGTGCGCTGGCTGCCCGCGTCGATGATAGCGATGGCCTGGAAGGCTTTATTTTTGCTTATCTGCACAAATGGAGTTTTCAGTCTGTGAGTAAGGATGTGCGCGATGTGCTGGCGATATTCGCAGCACTGGCGGTGAGCCTGACCGGATTGCTGGGTGCTTATCTGTTTGCCAAAAAGCAAAGTTAATTGGTTATTACACCCTGGAAGCAGCGGTTGCTTTCAGGGGCATGTGCTTTAAATTGTGGCGTAAGTTTTGTCCAGAAAATAGCTGGTGCGTTGTTTTAAGCGCAATCTGTTTTGCAGCAGATTAGGCAACTGTTCTGGCTTCAGGCATTGGATAATATTAATATCCAGCGCTTCTCTCAGGTCGATAATGTCGCCTTCTTCTTCACGGTCGTCACTCAGCATTTGAATAAACGGACGCAAAGGCTGTTGCGGGTTGGTCGACAGTACCGTGGCCAGTCTCTGGTCGGACAGGCGCACCACGCTCCCCGGCGGATAAATACCCAGGCATTTGATAAAGCGCCGCAGGATGGTTTGGTCAAACTGATGACGTTGCTGCGCAAACATCACACTCAGGGCTTCGTAAGGCGTTTTGGTAAAGGCCGGGTTGGACGGATTGCACAGGTTATCGTACATATTGGCAATAATCAGAATGTGCGATAAGGGGTCAATCTGGTCGCAATGCAGGCCTTTGGGGTAACCTGTGCCATCCGCAAACTCGTGGTGTTGTGAGATCAGCGTTAAGATCTTTTGGGGCACTGCCACGTCGCGCAGCATATTCATGCCTAGCAATACATGCGTTTGGTAAATCGCGGTTTCGCGCACACTGAGCGGGTCTTTTTTGAGCAAAATTTTGTCGCTGATCTGGCGTTTGCCAATGTCGTGCAAAATGGCAGACATACCTAAAATCACCAAGTCTTCCTCAGTGATATCCAGATTTTTAGCCAGCAACATGGCCACCACCAGCGTGTTCAGTTCATGCTGATAGTGCTGGTCGCTGACACGATGGCCATTCATGGCATGAATCGCAATGTCGCTCTCGGTCAAGGTGCTGCTGACCAGGTCTTCTACCAGTTTGGAGGCGATGCCATAAGCCTGCACAGGCTGTTCAGTAGACAGCTTCTGAATGTTTCTCACCTCAGTGCTGGTTTTCATGAACTTCTGTTCACTCTCGGCAATCGCCTGTCTCAATGCCAATTGTTTTTTCTGCGCTTGGCTGAGTTCTGGGATAGGATCAATGATCTCTACCTTAGGCCCAGGCGCTTTTTTCAGTGGAAACTCGACTACATTTTGCAGCGGCGCGTTACGCAGTGGCATGCTCGAGCTGCGTCTGGGGTCATAACGCAGCTGCTTCAATCCTAACGACTTGATGGTCTCAATCTGCGCGTCATCCGTGATCTTGAAGTTGCTGACTGAAAACGGATGATCCATCCAGCCCAAATCGAGGTGGATGTACAGACCGACCTGTAGCTGGTCTATGTCTATGTAGTAGGTATCTGAGGCGTGATTAGGCATGGCGTTTAATTTTTCTTTGATTATTTAACACTAGTAACTGTAAAAAGTCGTCCGAGTTCACCGGATAAGCATACAGGTAGCCCTGTGCTGTCTGGCAGCCCAGTCGCTGTAAAAACTTTTCCTGTGCTTCGGTTTCGACCCCTTCGGCAACAACGGTGAATCCTAACTGCGTCGCCATCGCGTAGATCGCGCTAGTGATGGCGGCATCGTCTTTATCATCTGGCAAGTCTTTGACAAAACTACGGTCAATCTTGATCTGATCCAGCGGCAGGCGCTTCAGGTGCGACAGCGAGGAGTAGCCGGTGCCAAAGTCGTCAATGGCAATGCTCACGCCCAGCAGTTTTAACTGGTTAAAGGTGTCGACCACATGTTGCGTATGCTGCATCAGCGTGCTTTCGGTGATTTCCAGCTCAATGATAGACGGGTCGCATTCGCTTTCCATCAAAATGCCATACACGGTATCGGCAAACTTGCTTTTCATGATTTGTACGCCAGACACGTTGATGGCAATTTTCTTGAATTCAGGATGTTTTTGATGCCATTCGTGCGCCTGGCGCACCGATTGCGCCAACGCCCATTCACCTATGCTTAAAATCAAGCCGGTTTCTTCTGCCAGCGGGATAAATTTTGCCGGTGAAATAATGCCTTGTACCGGGTGTATCCAGCGAATCAGGGCTTCAGCGCCAATAATCATGCCGGTGTTTAAATCAATTTGTGCCTGGTAGAACATTTTGAGCTGATTTCTAGTCAACGCCTGGCGTAACTCGGTTTCGAGCTGGAAATGCTCTACCGCATCGCGGCTCAAGGCCGCGTCGTAAAACGCCACATGGTTTTTACCGTTGTTTTTGACCTGATACATGGCCAGGTCGGCGGCTTTAATCAGGCTTTCCACATCATTGCCGTCTTGCGGATACATCGAAATGCCGATGCTGGCGCCGACAAAAATCTCATGATGATCTATTAAGAATTCACGCCTGAGTGCATCCAGAATATCGTGTGCTTTTTGTGCCGCATCGGCTTTACCATGCAGGTTTTCCAGCAAGATGATAAATTCGTCGCCGCCGAGTCGCCCGACAATGTCGGACTCACGCAAAGAGTCGCGCAGTCGATCGGTCACGCCCAACAATAACTGGTCGCCACAATAATGCCCCAGGCTGTCATTAATGTTTTTAAAGCGGTCCAGATCAATAAACAGCACGGCAGCTTGTTGCTCACTGCGGTTGGCGCGCTGAATCGCATGCGTAAACAAATGGTTGATCAATCTGCGGTTAGGCAGGCCGGTCAACGGGTCGTGGTTCACCAGTGAATTGAGCTGCGTTTGTGAGCGTTTCATTTCACTGATGTCGGCAAACACCCCAACATAATTGGTAATCACGTTGGCATGGTTACGTACGGCGGTAATCGTCATCCATTCGGTGTAGCTTTCGCCATTTTTGCGGATATTTTCAATTTCGCCCGACCATTTGCCGTGGCGCTTGAGCGCGCCAAACAGCCCGCGTGGGCGTTGCCTGAAGATTTGCGGCTTTTGGCCCAGCACTTCAGACTCTTCATAGCCGGTAATCAGGGTGTAGCCCTGATTGATACCGACCAGTTCTCCTGCGGTATTCACAATCATGATGCCTTCAGTGGTGCTGTCGAAGGCGATTTTGGCCAGCTTGAGGTGCCTGCCGGTTTGCTCACGGTCAATCGCCACACTCAAGGTACGGCCAATCGCCATCAATGATCCCAGCTCTTGTGAGCTAGTACTTTCGGCATCAAAACAACGCTCAATCACCATCGAGCCCCACCACTGCTCATCAATCATCAGCGGCACAATGACCAGGTTGACCGTATCATGCGACTTGAGTAGAACGCGCTCTGGTGCGGGCAGCGTCAGGGCATCGCACATCACCGGCTGGCCTTTGGACAGCAAGCCATACCAGCGTTGCAGTTCAGGCGACAGGAAAGAAATTTTTTCCCAGTGCTCGTAGGTGGTATGAAAACCGTTCATGGCCCAATGGAATAGGGCTTTAGAGCGGATCTCTGTTTTTTTGCGGCTGGTGATGGTTTCGTGTTGCAGCAAAATCGCCCGGCTAAAGCGGAACGACAGGCAGCATTGCTGCAAGACATTCTCCGCCACACTCTGCCAGCGCTCTGCCGAGTGCAGCATCCAGTCGCAAGAAATCAGTGTGTCCAGCACGGCGCTACGGTTAAGCAATTGCGTTTGAATAAATTTTTGTTCGCTGACATCGCGCGCCACAGTAATCAGATGGCTAGGCTGGTCTTTCTGGTCATGGTAGGCGACTTTATTGACTTCCAGTGTTTTGTAGCCACCCTGAGGTAAATGCACCAGCTCTTCATTATGATAAGCCTGGCGCGATTGCCAGACTTGCTGGTCAGATTTTTCATGGTGCTCGAAGCTGTTGCGAAACACCGGATGCAAAGTATCTGCAATTTGCCGATTGTTCAGAAATTCATAGTCAAAGCTATCAATCTGAAAGGTGTTGAGCATGTGCTGGTTGGCCATCATCCAGCGGTTTTCATGATCTTTGATGCAAATCAGGTCTGGGCTCATTTCAATCAATGAGTGCACAATCGATTGCATATGTAACAGTTGGTCGACCAGCGAGCGTTCTTCTTCCTCCACCATCAGACCAATGGCGCGGCGGCCGGATTGCGGATAGAACAAACGGCATTTGAAATCACGTTTTGCGCCATGAATCTCGGTGCTGATATTTAATTCGGTTTTGCCTGTGCGCATGGCTTCGACCAGCGCCTGACGGATCTCTCTAGGCAGCCCTTCATCCAGCTCACCCAGCAGCTTTTTCGCGATGGCGCTGATGGCGAGACATTGCGCCCGGCGATTGATGGCCAGCATAGGCATGTCTGGCATGGTGACAGCCAAAGGCTGCAACCACGCTGTGCTATGATGATCAAAAACGGTTGGTAATGACATAGTTAAATCTGCTTCGGAACGATAGCCGTTGAATGAGTTCTGATAAGTGGTTAACGGCGTGAATGCGAGCAAACTTTAGCCACATTAACGCTTGATAATTAAAGTGAATATGACGGTGTTTGGGGTCGAGAAAACATGTTGAAACCTTGGGTCATTCTGATGGGGTTGAGCCTTGCGTTGGTAAGCACGCCGATGGCATATGCACATGAAGGGCATGCTGAATCGCCGCCACATTCTTTGGCGGTGAGTGTTGCCACTGATGCGGCCGGGCGCGTGTTCGTGGCGCAAGTCAAGCAGGGGCAGGTGAGGGTCTCAGTCAGCGATGATGCTGGCAGGCACTTTGGTGCCGAAGTGGCGGTGAATCCAGCGCCGATGAAGATTGCGGCAGATGGAGAAGCGCGGCCAACGATCGCGGTGGCGGCCAACGGCACGGTTTATGTCAGCTGGACTGAGTTGCTAAACAAATCTCACGGTGGCTACATCTGGTTTGCGCGCTCGATGGATGGCGCCAAAAGCTTTGAGGCGCCTTATATCGTGCATCAGCATCGCGAAGAGATCACGCATCGCTATGGGGCCATGCAGGTGGCCGCGGATGGCGCGATTACGGTGGCATGGCTAGACAAGCGCGATATGCTGGCGGCTAAAGCCGCAGGCAAATCGTATGACGGCGTCGCGATTTATTATGCGGTGTCGCGTGATGATGGCAAGCATTTTCAGCCCGAACAAAAAATGGCCGACAATAGTTGCGAATGCTGCCGCATTGCCATGACCAGCAAGTCAGATGGTACGGTGGCGGTGTTGTGGCGGCATGTGTTTGAGGGCAACGAGCGTGATCATGCCATGGCTGAAATCAGCCCGCTGGGCAAGCCGGTGCTGGTGCGTGCCAGTTATGGCCACTGGAAAATAGAGGGTTGTCCACACCATGGGGCTGCGCTGGCGGTGGGCGAAGGCTTTGGCTATCACCTGGCGTATTTTGATGGTGCGGGCGATAAACCAGGCTTGCGTGTTGCGCGTATGGATGGCCAGGCCTGGGTGACATCGCCGCCCAGACGCTTTGGTGACGCGAAAAGAAATGCAGGTCATCCGGCTTTGCTGAGTGTGGGGGAGCAGGTCTGGCTGGCCTGGCAGGAGCACGATAACAGCGGTATTTACATTGTTGGCATGGCTTCCACCGATGGTGGCCGCACCTGGGGGCCGCAGACGCTCGTCATGCAAAGCAGTAGCAAACTGGATTATCCACAATGGTTGATGTTGCAAGGACAGGCGACGCTGGCTGTGAATAGCGCCGACAAGGGCTTGCAACTTGTGCCGTTCACGCCATAGCCGCACATCTTCATCCCTTTAAGTTGCGTCAATTTGATCTGCATCTATTGAAAACGCAAAAACCCACCGCATTATAGGGTTATCCAGCCGCACGCTGCGGCATGACTTTAATAATGAAAGGGTTTGCCATGCGTTTTGATAAACTCACCACCAAATTTCAACAGGCACTGGCCGATGCGCAAAGCATGGCCGTGGGTGCCGATCATCCCACCATCGAAGCATCGCATTTATTGCTGGCGATGTTAAACCAGGACGACAGCGGTGTCTCCGCGTTGCTGTCCCGCGCCGGCGCACAAGTCAGCGCGCTCAAAACCGGCTTGCAGCAAGCGGTGGACGCTTTGCCAAAAGTCAGTGAAAACAGTGGCGATGTCGCTGTGTCGCGTGACCTCAATAACCTGTTAAATGTCACCGACAAGCTCGCGCAAAAGAGTGGCGATAGCTATATTGCCAGCGAGATGTTCTTGCTGGCGCTGGCCGATGACAAAGGCAATACCGGCAAGTTGCTCAAGCAGCACGGTGTGAATAAGGCGGCGTTAGAGCAGGCGATTAAAGCCGTGCGCGGCAATGATGGCGTCAACAGCCAGGAAGCCGAAGGCCAACGCGAGGCGCTGAAAAAATACACGCTGGACCTGACCGAGCGTGCACGTGCCGGCAAGTTGGATCCGGTGATTGGCCGCGACGATGAGATTCGCCGCGCAATTCAGGTATTGCAGCGGCGCACCAAAAACAACCCGGTGTTGATCGGTGAGCCTGGCGTGGGTAAAACCGCCATTGTCGAAGGCTTGGCGCAACGGATTGTCAATGGCGAGGTGCCAGATTCACTTAAAAACAAAAAAGTGTTGAGTTTGGACATGGCTGCCTTGCTGGCCGGGGCTAAATACCGTGGTGAGTTTGAAGAGCGTTTAAAAGCCGTGCTCAAAGAGTTGTCGCAAGACGAAGGCCAGACCATCGTGTTTATTGACGAGATTCATACCATGGTCGGTGCCGGTAAAGCCGAGGGTGCGATGGATGCGGGCAATATGCTCAAACCGGCATTGGCGCGTGGCGAACTGCACTGTGTGGGCGCCACCACGCTGGATGAGTACCGCAAATACATTGAGAAAGACGCGGCGCTCGAGCGTCGTTTTCAAAAAGTATTGGTGGACGAGCCTAGCGTGGAAGCAACGATTGCGATTCTGCGTGGCCTGCAAGAAAAATACGAATTGCACCATGGTGTGGAGATTACTGACCCGGCCATTGTGGCGGCGGCTGAATTATCTAACCGCTACATCACAGACCGCTTTTTGCCGGACAAAGCAATTGATTTGATCGATGAAGCCGCGTCACGCATCAAGATGGAGATCGACTCCAAGCCGGAAGTGATGGACAAGCTGGATCGCCGCCTGATTCAACTCAAAATTGAGCGCGAAGCCGTGCGGCGTGAAAAAGACGAAGCTAGCCAAAAGCGCTTTGGTTTGATTGAAGACGAAATCAGCAAGCTGGAAAAGGAATACGCCGACCTGGAAGAAGTGTGGAAAGCGGAAAAAGCAGCGGTTCAAGGTTCCACTGGCGTCAAAGAGGCAATAGAAAAAATCAAATTGGACATGGAAACCGCCACCCGTAAAGGCGATTGGCAAAAAGTGTCTGAGTTGCAATATGGCAAGTTACCGCAGTTGGAGGCGCAGCTTAAGCATGCTTCCACGGCAGAGGCCAGTGGTGCGGTGAAACACAAAATGCTGCGCACCGAGGTTGGGGCGGATGAAATTGCCGAGGTAGTGAGTCGCGCCACCGGCATTCCTGTCAGCAAGATGATGACAGGTGAGCGCGAGAAACTGCTCAGTATGGAAAGCCGTTTGCATGAGCGTGTGGTTGGCCAGGATGAAGCCGTGCGTTTGGTGTCTGATGCCATTCGCCGTTCACGCAGCGGCCTCAGCGACCCTAACCGTCCGTATGGCAGCTTTTTGTTTTTGGGGCCGACTGGTGTGGGTAAAACCGAGCTGTGCAAAGCGCTGGCTAACTTTTTGTTCGATAGCCCGGAGCACCTGGTACGCATAGACATGAGCGAGTTTATGGAGAAGCATTCTGTCTCTCGCCTGATTGGTGCGCCACCTGGCTACGTGGGTTATGAAGAGGGCGGTACACTCACCGAGGCTGTGCGTCGCAAACCGTATTCGGTAGTGTTGCTCGATGAGGTGGAAAAAGCGCATCCGGATGTGTTTAACGTGCTGCTGCAAGTACTAGATGATGGCCGCTTGACTGATGGCCAGGGGCGTACGGTGGACTTTAAAAACACCGTCATTATTATGACCTCTAACTTGGGTAGCCAGATGATCCAAAGCATGGCTGACCAGGATTATCAGGTGGTGAAACTGGCGGTGATGGGGGAGGTGAAAACGCACTTCCGTCCTGAGTTTATCAACCGCATTGACGAGGTGGTGGTGTTCCACTCACTGGGTGAGGCGCATGTGAAGTCTATTGCCAATATCCAGTTGCAACTGCTGGCCAAACGTTTGGCGGCGATGGACATGCAACTTGACATCAGCGATGCGGCACTGGCTGAAATAGCCAACGCCGGGTTTGATCCGGTATATGGCGCGCGACCACTCAAACGGGCGATTCAGAGTGAAATTGAGAACCCGTTGGCACGTGAAATTCTGGCCGGACAGTTTGCCGCCAAAGATACGATCCGTGTCGATTTTCAGGCGGGCAAAATGCAGTTTCGCAAGGCGTGATCGTTTGCTCGGTTGACTGAACCTGGCACGCATTCATAGGGTCATATTCATATGACCCTTTATTTTTTCGGGTGTAGAATGGACACACTATGCATTATTTACCCACTGTGCATTTCATTTCTGTGAGCTTGTTGTTGGGGGTGTTGGCCGGGTGTGCCTCGCAACCGCCACAACCACTGCAAATTGACCGCATTTCACCCGAGCAACTGGCTGCGCTGGTGCCGCCCGCCCAATCGACGCTAACGCTGGAGCAGATTGTGGCGATGAGCAAACAGGGCAAGAGTGACGCCGAGATTATCGAAGCGATTAAACAATCGCAGTCACGTTACTCGTTAGCCCCGTCTGAAGTATTGGATTGGCATCAGAAAGGGATTTCAAAAGGCGTACTCGATTATATGCAGCATGCCAATGCCTTGGCCGAACAAAATGCCATTGCCGATGAAATCAATAAGCGCGAGAAAGCCCGCGTCGAATCTGAAGCCAAGTTGAAACGCGAGCGCGACATGGCCAGATTACGTAGCATGGATCCGTGGTTTTATGGCGGCCCAGGTTTCTATGGTGGTCCATGGGGCTACCGTCCTTATTGGGGCGGTGGCTGGCGCTACTGGTAATGCTGGCGGCTGCGCTTAAACCGGTATAATGCCGGTTTAGTTTCTGTTTCAGGAATCTGCCATGCGACAGCAGCACGAAACTCTTTCCATTAATGCCCAGGGAAGGCGTTTATACGATATCACGCCTCAAGTCCTGCAATGGGTGCAGCAATCCGGTATACAAAGTGGTTTGCTCACCCTGTATATCCAGCACACTTCTGCCAGCTTACTCATCAATGAAAACTACGACCGCGATGTGCTGGTCGATCTGGAGGCTTTTTTCAATCGGCTAGTGCCGGACGGCGATGATTTATTTATCCATACCGTAGAAGGCCCTGATGATATGCCTGCGCATGTGCGCACCGCCCTCACGCAAACCAGCCTGTCGATTCCCGTGCTGCAAGGCCGGGTGGCGCTCGGCCAGTGGCAAGGTATTTTCCTGTTTGAACACCGTCATTTGCCTGCCCGCCGCCGTGTGCTGATGCATGTGATGGGCGAGTAAGTATTTTTATTGATTGAGAAGTGTTGTGTGATGAAGTCTAGTTTTGTTGTTTTATCTGTTGTCATTGGTTTGGTGGCCTGTGAAGGCAATACCCCTGCTGAGGTGCCTTCTGCCTCAGATCAAGCCACTTCAGTGGTTGCTGCGCCAGCCGCCACCGCTGGAGGCTATGAGCCCGCAGCTGATGAGCGTGTGCCAGGTATTACCATGTCACAAGAAGAGTTGGACAAGATTTATGCTGAGGCCAGACGCAATATGCCACTCCCTGTGATTCCAGAAGATGCGCGTTAAGAGCGCGTTCAGGGCGTAGATCTATCCTCTGCATTGTGGGGGATAGCCTGCCGAAGGCGGTTGGCAAAGGATTCAATATCGCCGCTCAGGATAGCCGTTTCCTGATCGGCAAACTGTGCAGTGCTAGCATCCATCATCAGTTGTTGTCCGTGATATATCGTTAATGTGTGCACGCCAGCGCCTATCTTTGGCGGTTGGCGTGCGAGATTGGATTGCCTGGGCAAGGCAGAGAGATGGTCACTCTGTAGCCATTGGCCCAGTTGCATCAATAGGCCTGCAGGTGTCGGCTGTTCACGGTCGACTAACACTTCGTCCACACAGGTGACGATCAATCTGATTTTTTCTGCATCAATCGTGATCTCAATAGTGCGCTGATACGGCGGCGGGATTGCGGGGCCTTGATAGCGGTAAACCAGGCGCGTCATGGGAGTTGTCATTGGGGGAGGCCCTTCGCTGCCGAGCATGAGTGGAAGGAATAACAGCCAGTATCTTGGCACGGTTTTGTACCACATTTTAGTAACTCAATGTGAGGTGCAACCCCTTTGCCAGCCGCCATGTTACACAATGACTGGCAAAGAGGTGATTTACTTACACCGTGACACCTGAGGCTGCAAAGTATTTCTGGAAGGTGGACGCTTTCATCGCAAACACGCCATTGCTGTTTAATGGAATGCTGGCCGCGAATGAGATTTGCCTGGCTGTCCAGTTGCCGCTAATGGTATCGAGCACTGCATGGTGTGTCCCCCACGGATTGCGCAACACAATGTATTTTTCACCGTTGATGTATTCCCAGCCCAGGATAGAGTAAGCATGGTTAGCCACCACCTTGGCTGCGCCATAGTTGGTGCCCGCGGGCTGGACATCATAGGTCCACGCCACCATGGGGTTGATGGTACGTTTGCTCATGCAATGGCTACGCACAAACGTCCATAAATCATCCCCCGTTTTGCCGCTGTGGCCCACATAGGTTTTTGCCCCACTGATGATTTCTGCGCAGGCATTGACCGGGTCCCCGCCAGCAATGGCAGGGTAGTTGGGATAGTCGGTCGTGTTCGCCGTGCGCCATTTGGCATAGGCTTTTTCCATCACTGCTGGCCAGGTTTCACCCGCATCCAGGGACCTGGCATAGACCCAGTTATGCGCCGGTTTGGTGACGGGCACCAGTTCTGTGACCTCTACGGCTTGTGCGGCACCGCTGCCAGACTTGTAAAAATTGACTTTATGAATGGGCTGCTCTTCATTGCCCCAGGCTGAGGGCCGGATCATATTGATAATGGCGTAAGGCCTGGCCCAGGCGACCGATGCCAGGGCGGCAATAAAGTAGCAATCGCCCAGGACGCCCTGGATCGGGTCGTTGAGTTCTGCCACATCTTCAAAGTAGTCGCCCATGTCTACCCAATCTTTATCCGCCGGTGTCCACGGCGTTCCGGCGGTGCTAATTTGGGCGGTAGCCCGCAAGAACGTATCAGAGATCACGGTGTTTTTCTGGATAGTAGACAGCCTCAGGCGTTGCGCGGCGATAGAGCGGCTGACCGGCATCGATTGTGCTTTAAAAAAATTGGTGACCCTGGCCGACGTTTGCGCTTCTGATAAGGGTTTCAGCTTGCCGTCGGCGGCTAACTCTGCGTCTGGCCTGAGGATAGGATTGCGCAGGTCGAAAATCTGCTCTGCGCTTACCCCTAAAATCTCAGCCAGCATCACTTGCGGTTCTGCGACTTGCTCCCAGTTGATTTTCTTTTGCGCAATGACTTCTGCGGCAGCATAAGGATTAATAACTCCAACATTCACTTCCATGGCGATTCTCCTAAACGACTGTTTTATAAAAAACGAGTTAAGTTGATGCTAGGTTAATGAGGACTATACGAACCTGACTGGATAGCCTCCCGACGAAGTGCCGGAAATCTGATGGTATATGAATGAGTTAATTAATGATAATTAAATTTAAATTAATTTATGATGTTGTGAAGAGGCATGTGTTAATACGCAAAAAACCACCTGGCAGGCAGGTGGTTTTTATACGGGGAGCTGGGGTCAGGGCGTGACAGCTTAGCGCACGCTGCTCCATTGCAGTGGGTCAAAAGGAATACTGTTGCGGCGTAACTCGTAGTAAACGCCGTTTTCGGCATTGCCACCACTGTTGCCGACGGCGGCGATGGTGTCGCCGGATTTGACGCTTTGACCGGAGGATTTGTAGAGCGCCTCGTTGTTGCCGTATAAGCTCATGTAACCATTGCCATGGTCGACCACGATCAGGTTGCCAAAGCCGCGCATCCAGTCGGCAAACACTACTTGCCCGCCTGCCACCGATTTGACTTCGCTGCCTTCTTTGGCACGGATAAAAATGCCTTTCCAACTGACGCCGGTATCGGCACGTGCGGTGCCAAAGCGGTTAATCACGTCACCACGCACCGGCAAGCGCAACCGTCCGCGCAACTGCGAAAAGTTTTCCTTATTGGCGTTGTACTCAGGCAAGGTCTCATTTTTAGCAATCACCGTGCTGCTTTGTGTGCTGCTCTCACTGTCCTCTACATTGGTTTGCGGTGACCGCTCAAAGGTGCGTCCGGCAGATTTTTTCTTACGCGCCAGCTCGGCCGCTTTTTTAGCCGCCGCTTCTTTTTCACGCTTGGCTCTGGCTAGTGCCTCTTGTTCGCGCTTTTTCGCTTCCGCCAACAGGCGCTGGAACAACTGAGACAAGGCTTCTTCGTCTTTTTTCAGCCGCACCATCTGTTGTTCTTGCGTCTCAATTTGCTTAGACAGCTCTTTCAGGGCTTCGGTGCGGCGTGACTTTTCACCCTCCAGCTTTTGTGTGGTTTCGCTGTATTGGCTTGCCAGGCGCTCGGTTTCATGCAGTTGCTCGGTGGTGGCCGTACGCACGCGGTCTATCGCTTCCTGGTTGTCTTGTAATGACTGGATCTGCTGTTGATGGGCGGCCGTGAGATAGCCTAGATATTTCAGATTGCGTGTGGTATTGGCCGGATCTTGCTGTTGCAAAAGCATTTGCAGCGGGCTGTTGTTGCCATGACGATATTGCTGGTTCAGTTGTTCGCTCAGCGCGCGGCGCTGCTGGTTGACCTGTCGCTGCAATAAGGACAACTGTTTTTGCAGGTCTTGCAGTTTGCCGCGGTTTTCCTGCTGCGCATCCTGAATGTCGCGCAGTTTTTTGCGTGAGCTGCTAATTGCTGTTTCTGAGGCCTTTAGGGCTTCATGCGCGTCCTGCTTTGCCACGCGTGAGGCTTTAAGTGCGTTAGCCAGTTGCTGAATTTTTTCTTTCACCTGCTCCAGGTCGCCCTTGGTAGACTCGGTTTTGTCATTGCCCGCCGCGTGCGCAGGTAAGGGCAGGCTGGCAGCAACCAGCACCACACTGACCGCCAGCCAGGCGGCCCATAAGCGAGTTGGCCGTGCGTAAGGCTTCTGCGCGGCTAACATGCGAGATTCAAACATGCACTAACCCGGCCGGTTTAGGCGGCAGCATTCAGGGTGATCAGGTTTTTACCTGTCATTTCTGCAGGCTGTGGCACGCCCATCAATGAGAGCAAAGTAGGGGCAATATCTGAAAGTGCGCCACCCGAACTGATCTGACCGACACGCCCGATATAAATAAACGGCACCATGTTGGTGGTGTGCTGGGTGTGCGCCTGGTCGCTGGCGTGGTCAAACATGCTTTCAGCATTGCCATGATCGGCAGTGATAATCACTTCAGCGCCTACTTTTTGCGCCGCAGCAACCACGCGTCCTACACAGGTATCCAGCGTTTCTACCGCTTGAATGGCTGCTTGCAGATTGCCAGTGTGGCCTACCATATCGCCATTGGCGTAGTTGCAAATCACCGCCTGGTATTGCTGCGATTCAATCGCTGCCACAAGTTTGTCGGTGACTTCTGGTGCACTCATTTCCGGCTGCAAGTCGTAAGTAGTGACTTTGGGCGATGGCACCAAAATACGGTCTTCGCCGGCAAACACGGTTTCTTCCCCACCGTTAAAGAAGAACGTGACGTGTGGGTATTTTTCAGTTTCGGCGATGCGTAGCTGTTTCAGTCCCAGATTTGACACATATTCACCAAAGGTGTTGGGCACGGTAAATGGCGCAAATACTGGTTCGGCCAAGGCCTGGTTTTTGTCATATTGCGTTAGCGTAAAGTAATGGCTAAAGCTCGGCACGCGGCTGCGTTCAAAGCCACTAAATTGTGGGTTGAGCAGGGCGTCTGTTAACTGGCGCGCACGGTCGCTCCTAAAGTTCATAAACACCAGGCAGTCGCCATCTTCCATGCGCACTGGTGCGGCGTCGGCGGCACGAATCGCCGTGCACTTGACGAACTCATCACTTTCATCACGTGCATAGGCTTGCTGCAACGCGGTCAGGCTATCAGGGGCAATAGTGTCAGAGGTGCCGTTGACCAGCAGTTCATACGCAACCGAGACACGCTCCCAGCGTTTATCTCTGTCCATGCCGAAAAAGCGTCCGCCCACAGACGCTACCTGGCCAACACCTAATGTTTTCAGGTGATCTTCCAGTGCTTGCAAGTAAGGCTGCGCACTTTTGGGTGGGGTGTCGCGGCCATCGAGGAAGGCATGCACGTATACCTTGCTCAAGCCTTGTTGTTTGGCCATCTCCAGAATGGCATGAATATGCGGCTGGTAGCTATGTACGCCGCCGTCAGACAGTAAGCCCAGGATGTGCAGCGCCTTGTTGCTGGCCTTAAGTGCCTGCATGGCGTTGACTAGCGCAGGCAGCTTGAAAAACTCACCGCTGCTAATGCTGTTATTAATACGTTCAAAGTCTTGAAAGACGATACGTCCCGCCCCAATATTCAAATGGCCCACTTCAGAGTTACCCATTTGGCCATCTGGCAAGCCAACGTAATGCTCTGAGGCGTTGATCAAGCTATGTGGATAGGTGGCTTTCAGCTTGTCCAGGTTTGGGGTGTTGGCTTGCAGCACGGCATTGAATTCAGTGGTCTCGCTGTGACCAAAACCATCGAGAATGAGCAAAATGACAGGTGTGATTGACATGGCTAACAGTCTTTAAAGTGGTGACGGAACGTCAAATGGATGAATTCATCTATTATAATCGCAACAGCAGGCAACGCCTACCCGCAGGGGCGCTGTTCCTGCGAATCATCTAGTGCAAACATTAAGCAAAGAGGGCGAGTGACCAAGTGGAGTTTTTTAAACAAAATGTGATGTTAATCGGGCTAGCGATCGGCTCAGGCCTGGCTTTGTTATTGCCAATGGTGAGCCGGTCTGTGGCGGGCATCACCACGTTGTCGGTCACCGAGGCGGTGATGCTGATGAACCGCAAGTCTGCGCTGGTGCTGGATGTGCGTGAAGCGGACGAGTTTACGCAAGGCCATTTGCAAGGTGCGCGTCATATACCGTTGTCGCAGCTGTCTACGCGCCTCAAGGAGCTGGAAAAGTTTCGTGACAAGCCGGTACTGGTGGTCTGTGCGCGTGGAAGACGTGCTAATGCGGCGGCCAAATTGCTCAAAGCGCAACAATTTACACACTTGAATATCCTCAAGGGTGGCATGCTGGCCTGGACAGACGCCAAGATGCCGAGCAGTAAATAGTGGCTGTCAGCCGCAATTTTTAAAAAGGAATGATATGGCTAAAGTCGTGATGTACACCTCCGCAGTATGCCCTTATTGCATCAATGCAGAACGCTTGTTGAAAAACAAAGGCGTGACCGAGATTGAAAAAATCCGTGTCGACCTGCAACCGGAATTGCGCGCCGAGATGATGGAAAAAACCGGCCGTCGTACCGTGCCGCAGATTTTTATCGGCGACCAGCATGTGGGCGGCTTTGATGACTTACATGCGCTGGATGTGCAAGGTGGCCTGGACCCCTTGCTGGCGGCCTAAACCACATTGTTTTTGTCACAAAAAACACATAGTCAGGCCGGGGATGTCCGGTTAGAATAGCGGCTTTGTGTATTGATCATTTAAGGATAATTCATGGCTCAGGATTCACAGAACCAAACAGAACAAAACGCCGCCCCGATTTTCAGCATTGAAAAACTGTACGTGCATGACGCTTCGATTGAAGTGCCAAATGCGCCTGCGATTTTCACTGAGCGTGCAACGCCGCAAATTAACGTCGAGCTGGGCAACAGCGCACAGCAAATCGAAGAAGGCATTTTTAATGTGTCGATTAAAGTGACTGTGACTGCCAAAATCGAAGACAAAACCGCCTTTTTGGTGGAAGTGACACAATCCGGTATTTTCGCGATCCGCAATGTACCACAAGAAAACATGGAGCCGATTTTGGCCGTGGCTTGCCCGAACATCTTGTTCCCATATGCGCGTGAAGCGATTTCTGACATGGTGACACGCGCAGGCTTTATGCCAGTGTTGTTGAACCCGATCAATTTCGAAGCGCTGTACTTGCAACAGCAGCAACAAGCCGCACAAGCGGCTGGCGCACCTAACTAATTGATTCAATAAAAGTACATCACTGATGCGTTTGGTGATGCTTCTGGATAAACTCAAATGAGTAAGGTTGCCGTTTTAGGAGCAGGTGCCTGGGGTACTGCGCTCGCCATGCATATCGCGCTGCAGCACGAGGTAGTGCTGTGGGCGCGTAATAGCGGGCACGTTTCCGGCATGCGTAAGGCGCGTGCCAACCCGCTCTATCTGGGCGATTTCCCATTTCCCGAAAAACTCACGGTTGGTGATGACCTAGCGGCGGCAGTCGCTGGTTCAGATTTGATTTTATCTGTCGTGCCTACGGCTGGTTTTCGGCCTATTTTGCAGCAACTCAAAGCCCTGGGTATCACGCAGCCTTTGATCTGGGCCAATAAAGGCCTGGAACCGCAAACGGCAAAATTACCGTTTGAAGTGGCACAAGAAGAGTTAGGCGCAGATTATCCATGGGGCGTATTAAGCGGCCCCAGCTTTGCCGCTGAGCTGGTGCGTGGCTTGCCGACCGCGATTACACTGGCGGCGAATCACCGAGAACTGGCGCAACAGGCCGCGCAGCTGATTCATGGTGGCTGCTTGCGTGTGTATGACAGTGTAGATGTGGTAGGGGCATCTGTTGGTGGCGCGGTCAAAAACGTGATGGCGATTGCTGCTGGTATTTCGGATGGCATGGGCTTTGGTAATAACGCGCGTGCCGCCATGATTACGCGCGGCCTGGCTGAAATTACACGCTTTGGTATGGCCTTGGGCGCTAAGCCAGAAACATTTATGGGCCTGGCAGGCGCAGGCGACCTGATTTTGACCTGTACTGGTCAATATTCACGCAACCGCGAGGTCGGCTTGCAATTGGCTTCCGGCAAGTCGCTCGAAAGCATCCTGGCGGGTTTGGGCCATGTGGCTGAGGGTGTGAACACTGCGCGTGAAGTTATGCGCCGTGCCGAGACGATTGGCGTGGAAATGCCGATTACGTTTGAAGTGAACCAATTGCTGACTAACCAGAAAACTGCGCAGGAAGCCGTGACTGCTTTATTGGGCAGAGGTCAACGCCAGGAATCAGTCTAGTCATTATTCTGTGCACAAAATAAAAAACCAGACCAAGTTTCGGTCTGGTTTTTTGTTTTTATAGCGTAAACCTTACTCGATACCCAGCAACTCTACCTGGAATACCAAGGTAGCATCAGGACCAATCACCGGGCCGCTACCATTGGCGCCATAGGCCAAATGTGATGGAATCGTCAGCTCAAATTTGCTGCCTACATTCATCAATTGCAGGCCTTCTACCCAGCCTGCAATCACACCAGTGACCGGGAAAACGATCGGTTCGCCACGCTCATAAGAGCTGTCAAACACCGTACCGTCGGTCAGTGTGCCGTGGTAATGCACTTTCACGCGATCGCTGGTGGTTGGCTTGGCGCCGTTACCAGCTTCCAACTGCTTGTATTGCAGGCCGCTTGCTGTGGTCTTCACACCTTCTTTTTTAGCATTGTCTGCTAAATATGCTTCGCCTTCAGCTTTGTTTTTAGCCAAGGCAGCCATTTGTCTTTCCTGGCTCTCTTTTTGAACTTGCTCAACTGCGCTTCTTTTTTCTGCATCCGTTAAGCGAGAGGGCTGATCAGACATCACATCTTTGACTGCGAGCGCGACAATTTCTGCGTCTAGCTCTAGGCCATCATTTTTCAGTTGATGTGCCAAGTTTTCACCCACAATATAGCTTAAGCGATGGGTGAGTGTGGTTAATTGATCTGTCATGGTAGTGATGTGCTTTCGTGATTTAAGTAACGCCCGGTTGGACGCAAGTTTGAATTCGTCATTATGACTGAGAGTATTAGATAAAACAAAACCCGCGCGAAGCGGGTTTTATTTAAATGCTGCTTAGTGCATTTTGCGTTAAGCAGGAAAGTGAGACAAGGCGCGCAAGTCGAAGACAATACCATCAGTATGGCAAGACTTGCGCAACGCAGTATCACTGAACTGCTTAAATGCAAAATTACATCATGCCGCCCATGCCGCCCATGCCACCCATATCCGGTGCGGCAGCCGCATCTTCTTTAGGCAGTTCAGCCACCATGCAGTCGGTGGTCAGCATCAAGCCAGCCACAGAAGCCGCATTTTGCAATGCAGAACGTGTCACTTTGGTTGGGTCCAGCACGCCCATTTCAACCATGTCACCATAGGTTTCGTTGGCGGCGTTGTAACCGTAGTTGCCTTTACCAGCCGCCACGTTGTTCACCACTACAGATGGCTCAACACCAGCGTTTTGGGTGATTTGACGCAATGGCTCTTCAACCGCGCGCAAGACGATTTTGATACCAGCTTCTTGATCCAGGTTGTCACCTTTCACTTTGGCAATCGCTTCACGGGCACGAATCAGCGCCACGCCGCCGCCAGCCACAATACCTTCTTCAACGGCAGCACGTGTGGCGTGCAATGCATCTTCCACGCGAGCTTTTTTCTCTTTCATTTCGATTTCAGTTGTCGCACCAACCTTGATCACCGCAACGCCGCCAGCCAGTTTGGCTACGCGCTCTTGCAGTTTTTCACGGTCGTAGTCGCTAGAAGCTTCTTCGATTTGTGTTTTAATTTGAGTAATACGTGCTTTGATCGTTTCTTCGTTGCCAGCGCCGTCGATGATGATGGTGTTTTCTTTACCCACTTCGATGCGTTTAGCTTGGCCCAGGTCATGCAGTTGTACCGCTTCCAGTTTCAGGCCGACTTCTTCAGAAATCACCGTACCGCCAGTCAACACAGCGATGTCTTCCAACATGGCTTTACGACGGTCACCAAAACCAGGCGCTTTTACAGCAGTGGTTTTCAAAATACCGCGGATGTTGTTCACAACCAGGGTAGCCAAGGCTTCACCGTCTACATCTTCAGCGATGATCAACAATGGACGACCGGCTTTAGCCACTTGCTCCAAGGTTGGCAACAAGTCACGGATGTTAGAGATTTTCTTGTCGTGTAATAACACGAAAGGATTGTCCAGCAACGCGATTTGGCGCTCTGGGTTGTTGATGAAGTAAGGAGACAGGTAACCACGGTCAAACTGCATACCTTCAACCACATCTAATTCATTCGTCAGGCCAGAGCCGTCTTCAACCGTGATCACGCCTTCTTTACCCACTTTGTCCATCGCATCGGCAATGATCTGGCCCACTGAAGTGTCAGAGTTGGCTGAAATAGAACCTACTTGCGCGATTTCTTTGCTGGTAGTACATGGTTTGGATTGTGCCGCCAGGTCAGCCACAGCGGCTTCAACGGCTTTGTCGATGCCACGCTTCAGGTCCATTGGGTTCATACCCGCAGCCACAGATTTCATGCCTTCGCGGATAATCGCTTGTGCCAACACCGTCGCAGTGGTTGTACCGTCACCAGCGATATCGTTGGTTTTAGAAGCGACTTCTTTCACCATTTGTGCGCCCATGTTTTCGAATTTGTCTTTCAATTCGATTTCTTTGGCCACAGAAACACCATCTTTAGTGATGGTTGGTGCGCCGAAAGAGCGCTCCAAGACCACGTTGCGGCCTTTAGGGCCCAAGGTCACACGCACTGCGTTTGCCAATACGTTAACGCCGTTAACCATTTTTTGGCGAACGTCATCACCAAATCTTACGTCTTTAGCTGCCATTTAAATTCTCCTAAATTTCAAATTTGTCTGGGATTCGTTATTGAGTGGATTACTCAACAATCGCCATGATGTCTTCTTCACGCATCACCAACAGCTCTTCGCCGTTGACTTTGACCGTTTGGCCGGAATATTTGCCGAACAATACTTTGTCGCCGACTTTCACGTCCAAAGGAATTGCTTTGCCGTTGTCGTCTTTTTTACCATTGCCAACTGCTTGCACCACCCCTTGGTCTGGTTTCTCGGTCGCACTATCTGGGATCACAATGCCAGAAGCCGTGGTGCGCTCTTCAGCTGCGCGTTTAACGATGACTCGATCGTGCAATGGACGAATACTCATGAATGTCTCCTTGGAGTTTTCTTAACGTGTTATTTAGGTAAATAGGGGATTAAAACAAATTAATCAAAGCGGTACGCATTTTAGCACTCGCGCACCTTGATTGCTAATTGGGGATGCGTTTTTTGATTTCAAGAGCAAACACGCAACTTTTTTGTGGATATATGTCGGCAAAAAACCGTGATGATCTCAGCAGCACTTGTATGTTCTCGACATTGGGTGCCGAAGTCCCCCGACATGACGCTGCGGTACAACAAGTGTTCGCACAAGGCGTGGCGTCTACCATCCAGCTACTGAGCACGCTGGTCGACGGGCAGACAGAGGATGAACGGCGTAGCCATGCGATTGCCATGTTTTCGCAATGGTTAGGCGCGCTGGTATTGTCGCGGGCCGCGTCCAACAGCCCACTCTCAGACGAAATTCTAGCGGTCGCGAGAAAAGCGTCGCATTTAGAGGGATAGATAAGGAATTGTGATGAAATATACAACGTTAGGCAGAAAGTCTGGACTGCGTGTGTCAGAGCTAGCATTAGGCACCGGTAATTTTGGCACCGGTTGGGGCCATGGCGCAGAACCGGCAGAGGCCAAAAAGATCTTTGAGATGTACGCCAGCGCAGGCGGCAATTTTATTGATACCGCAAATGTCTATCAATTTGGCCAGTCGGAACAGCTTTTGGGCGATTTGATTGCCGCAGACCGGGATCATTTTGTGGTGGCTACCAAATACACCAATGGCACCGATTCCAGTGCCGGGGTGTCTGCGAAAGGCAATAGCCGTAAAAATATGATGCGCGCGGTTGAGGAGAGCCTCAAGCGCTTGAACACAGACCATATTGACCTGTATTGGGCGCACATTAGTGACAGCATGACGCCGATGGAAGAAGTGTTACGTGGCTTTGATGACTTGGTACGTGCGGGCAAAATTCTCTATGCAGGCTTGTCGAATTTTCCTGCTTGGCGTATTGCACGGGCAGACCTGATGGCGGAGGTGCGAGGTTGGGCACCCATGGTAGCCATTCAAACAGAATATAGTTTGGCGGAGCGCACTGCCGAGCGCGAACTGCTACCGATGGCTGAAGCACTCGGCTTGGCCATCACCACCTGGTCACCGCTGGGCGGCGGGTTGCTCACTGGTAAATATCGCGATCATCCGGCGAATACACGCTTAGAAAAACTGGGCATGTTGGTGCATACCGAAACCACCGAAAAAGATACTTTGTTAATGAACACGATTTTTGAAGTGGCAAAAGAGGCGGGCGCAACGGCGACGCATATTGCCATCGCTTGGTTGCTGCATCAAGCCGGGACATCATCTACTGCCTTGATTCCTATCTTAGGCTCAAGAACGGCCGATCAGCTCCAGGCGACGTTGGGCGCACTTGAAGTGGTGTTAGATGCCAGCCAGGTTGCACGTTTGGATGCGGCGAGTCGGGTCAGCCTGGGCGTGCCACATGAACAGATTGCTGCCTCGGTCAAAAATATTGCTGCGGGCATGCGCTTGAACGATTGGCATCGCTTACACGCGTGATTTTGGTGCGGTTTAGGAGGGTGGTTCAGAGCGGCCATGGCTTTCATCACAGATATGCCAACAGGCTGGATAGTCATTTAAAACCCGCTAGTGCGCTAGCGGGTTTTTTTTAACTTAATTCAAAAAGGTGGTCACTTTGCTGACGAAATCAGTCGGATATTGGAAGAATGAGCCGTGCCCGGAATCTGGGTACAGCACCAGCTGCGCATTCGGTAAGTGTTTGTACAAGGTGATGGCATTGTCAGTGATTAACATCTCATCGTTTGAGCCTTGCACAATCATCACGGGTTGCTGGATCGCTTTGAGTAAGGCAAATTCTGGATCCGGGGTATTTGCCCAGGTGATGAGTGCCTTTGCATGCGCGTTCATGTCCTCTTTAGAAATTTCAGGATCACGATCCTGACGCACGGTAGACCTGGCGATGAATGCCTTGCCTGCCTGCTGGCTTTGTACACTTTGGGTAAAAAATACATGTAAACGTGGATCGGGCAGGTTCTGTGAAAACGCTTCGCCAAGCACTTTCATCAGATGCTCACCGCCGCCTTTATTTGAGGTGCCGACCAAGACCACTTTTCTGATCTGGTCTGGATGGGCGGCCGCCAGCTCTTGTGCAATAAATCCCCCCATTGAAAAACCGAGTAAGTCTACTTGTTTGTAGCCTAAGGCGGTGATGAACGCGTACGCATCTTTGCTCATTTGATCAATGCTATCCGCAACTTTGCCAGAACTATGGCCCATGCCGGTATTGTTAAATACAATCACGCGGCGGGTTTTGGCCAGGCCATCTACCACTGCAGGATCCCAATAATCCATGGTGCCGGTGAAGTGTTGCAGAAACACCAGCGGCGTGCCTTGTTGATGACCAAAACTGCGGTATGAGAATGTCGTGCCGCCCGCGACGATGGTTTGATTCTTCGCCGTCGCCAGCCCAATATTGTCGCTGCCTGCAACCGCTTCAACCATGCCTAAGGCCAATAAAGAATGCAGAATAAAAGTTTTACTGATCAGGGATTTAACGATGTTCATTGTGATGGTCTCCTAAACCTGTTTATTAATTTACCGATTGGTACAAAATAATTTAATCGTTGCATTTGCCTTTGTCAATGTATTTATGTACTATTTGGTAAATTATTTATTAATCATGGATCAATCTCTCTAATTTGGAGTGTGGGTATGTCAGGCGAACAGATAAAACGGCCAAGAGGAAGACCCAGAAAGTTTGATAAGGCAGTCGCGCTCAAGATTGCGCTGGATTTGTTTAGGCAAAAAGGATTCGACAACACCTCACTGGAGGATTTGACGCGCGCGCTGGACCTCAACCGGCCGAGCTTGTATGCGGCTTTTGGAAACAAGGAAACGCTTTTTCAGGAAGTCCTGCAGGCTTATATTTCGGGGCCTTCGGCCTATTTTCATGAGGTACTGAATGAGCACTCATCCACAGAAATGGTGAGAACACTGCTCACAAAGTCGATTGAATTGTTGTTTTACAATGAGACGCCTTACGGTTGCCTGGTGGTGATGAGCACCGCCAGTGAGCAACTGCAAAAAACAGGCATTCAGCAGCAGTTGGTCAATGCCTTGCAAACGCATCAACAAAAGCTGGTGGCCTGCTTTGAGCGCGCAAAACAAACCGGGCAGCTCAAACACACTGCCGATCCTGAGCGCCTGGCCCTGTATGTGGTGACTTTGCACAAGGGCTTGTCACTGCAAGCCATTAACGGCTCCAGTAAAGAAGCGCTGCTTGCCCTGGTTGATCAAGTGATTGAGTTATGGCCAGTAGCCACCTAAGTGGCTATGCGAGATACCTTAAAGCGCTGGCGCCGATGACATGCCTTGCACAAACAACAGGCTTAATAACAGCTCGATCACCGCCGCCGCGAGGATGCCTTTGCTAGCGCGGCCTTGCAGCCACTCCACCACGCCTGATACGGCGAGTAGCAGGCAGGTGCTTACCAGGCCGACACTCAGTGCGGTACGCGGGAGCGATGGCTCAGCATCTCTGGCTATAAAAAACATGACAGCGACACCGGCATACAGCGCCGCCACACGCCTGCCGATGAGCCTGGTCTCGGCCGAGTCCTTGACGCCCCACGCCGTTAGAAAACGGGCGGGGGCAAACAGCCAGACGATGGCAATCAATAAAAAATACCTGCAGTCACCAGCGCGAGCGTATGAAAAGAAACCTGCATCATCTGTCCTTGCGTTTAACCAGCGATGTGATCGAGCATATCTAACTTCATTTCCTGGCGAATGCCTTTATCCATCAATGCCGCGGGCGCAAACTTTCTTAAAAAGTTTAATCGACAGGCGAGTTTTCCGGCGGGATAACGTATTTTGGGATGTTTAGCATTGGCCGCTTTGAGGACCACTTTCGCGACCACCATGGGATCATCTCCGCTTTCGATGGCGGTTTTCATTAACTTCGCCAATGCTTTTCTCGCCAGCGCATACTCCTCAATTTTGCTGTCTAGTGCAGGCGCATTCGCCTCAAAGTTGGTCTTGGTATATGCCGGTTCAATCACCGACACGCGAATTCCTCTGGTGCGTAGCTCATGGTCTAGCGATTCTGAATAGCCTTCTATGGCGTGCTTGGTCGCGGAGTAGGTCGCCATATAGGGCGCGGGTAACAAGCCCAGCATAGAGCCGATATTAATGATGCGGCCTTGTTTTTGTTGGCGCATATACGGCAGCACCGCTTGAATCACACGCACCACGCCAAAGAAATTGGTCTCAAAGACTTGTTGCATTTGTGCGATCGAGCTTTCTTCCGCGCCACCGGCTTCCACGCCAAAACCAGCATTATTCACTACCACATCAATGCGTCCTTCTGCCTGTATCACGGTGTTGATGGCTGCTTGTGTAGATTCTTCGCTATTCACATCGAGTGCAATGATCTTGTAATTGCGCTGTTCAGTGGCGTTGCCTTTGCGGCTGGTGCCATAGACGGTATAGCCTGACCGCGCTAACAATTCCGCAATCGATTGACCGATGCCGGATGATGCGCCTGTCACAAGTGCGACTTTATTTTTCATGTGTCATTTCCTTTGGGTGAGATTAAAAATCGATGATATGTTGGCTTTAAATAAACCGCACGACCACTTTACCCTTGGCGCGACCGGACTCCAGGTAAGCGAGCGCTTCAAGCGTTTGATCAAATGAAAACACTTGATCGATGACGGGTTTGATATGTCCGTCATCCAGAATGCCGGCGATGTCAGTCAACTGCTGACCATCCGGGCGCACAAACATAAAGGCGTATTCAATATGACGTTTTTTGGCGAGTCGTTTGATTTTGCTGCTGATCAAGCCAAAGAGCCATTGCATGATAATATTCATGCCTCTTTTGCGCGCAAATGCGACATCTGGCGGACCCACTAACGACACCACATGGCCGCCGGGTTTCACAATCTGCAGCGCTTTTTCAATGCCATCGCCTCTGACGGTGCCGAGCACAAAGTCATAGTCTTGCAAGCGCTGTTCAAATGCCTGGGTTTTGTAATCAATCACTTCATCGGCGCCCAGTCGTTTCACCAGGGCAGTATTTTGACTGCTGGTGGTGGTTGCCACGGTGGCGCCAAGGTATTTGGCCAGTTGAATTGCAAACGTGCCGATGCCGCCCGCGCCAGCTGGAATGAATATTTTTTGGTCACGCTTGATAGCACTGCCATGATCGTTGAACGCCTGCCATGAGGTCAGCCCGACCATCGGGATAGATGCTGCTTGTACAAAATCTAATTTTTTCGGTTTGCTGGCAGCCGCAGAGGCAGGCACCGCGACATACTCTGCTAGCGAGCCTGTGCCTAAATCAAACACACTGGCATAGACGGCATCGCCTGTTTTAAAGGTGGTGACCTGATCGCCAACTTCCACCACGATGCCAGCCAGATCGCTGCCCATGATAGCGGGCAACTCAAACTTTAATATTGGCTTGAAACTGCCTTTGGGGATCATGGTGTCAATCGGATTCAGTCCAACGGCATAGACTTGCACCAGGATTTCGTCGGGCTTAATGGTTGGGCGGGCAACTTCAGCAAATCTGAGCTGATTGGCTTTGCCGTAACGTTCTAAAATCAGTGCTTTCATGTGGGGTCCTTAAATCATTGAGTCATGGCATAAAAATATGATGTTCATCATATTTTTATGCCAAAAAAAGTAAGCCATATTGCTTAAAACATTAACGCGCAAACTGCTGGAGCGCCGCTTGCCGCAAGGCCGCTGATAGTTCAGGATCATCGACTGCGCGCGCCAGCATCAGCGTGCCCACCATGGTGGAAACCACCAGCAGTGCCTCTTCATGCGGCTTCTTTGATGCTTGCTGCGATAACTCGGCTTCGATTAAGCCGATCATTTGTTTGATTCTTTGCGTTGAGGCTGCTCTCACCTCGGGGGCTTGCCTGTGCATCTCAGAACCTAATGCTGCGAATGAGCAGCCCATTTCAATATTGGTCAGGTGCTCATCGGATAAATAAGCATGCATCAGTGTCGACAAGCGTTGTTCCTGCGGGGCATTGGTTAATAGCTGCTCAGTAAATGCTAGCGTTTCTGCCCCTGCCTGACTGGCGGCTTCAGCCAGCATGTCATCCCTGGAGGCAAAGTGCGCGTAAAAACCGCCATGCGTTAATCCGGCCTCTTTCATGATGTCGGCCACGCCTGTGCCACTGTAACCACTACGTCGAATGGCCTTGGCCGCCGTTTCAACGATGCGCGTGTGGGTAAGCTCTTTGCGATTGGGCGCGCTTTTAGGTACAGATTTACTTTTCATTCGCCTCATAATATATGATGGTCATCATATTATCAAGCACATTGATTGCCTGATGACTTTTATTGCTGGGTGATTTTAATTATGTTGACTGTCTGTATCAGGGGCAGCCTTGCCTATCCACCTCTGGCATGATTAAAAAAACAGAATGCACTTTGAAACTTTTTCTAAGATTTATTATCATTGAATGAATGAGATTTATTCTCATTATAAAATAATGATTAAGGGAAAATAAATGCATTACACACACGCTCTCCGCATGCGGCCGCTCTCCGCTGTTCTTGGCATTGTTTTTAGCAGTACGCAGCCCGTTTTCGCAGAAGAGGTACAAACGCTGCCAGATATCAAGGTGTCGGCGCCAAAAAATCAGCAGATCACCCAGGGATATGTCACCAAAAAGTCCAGCGCATCCACCAAAACCGAGACCGATCTCATAGATATTCCGCAGTCGATCACCATTTTTAACCAGGCGCAGATGAAAGATCAGGCGGTACAAAACTTGGGTGACCTGGTCCGTTACACCCCCGGCGTTGGCGCAGCGCAAGGGGAGGGTAATCGCGAAACGTTTTTGTTCCGTGGTCTGGCCTCAACGGCGGATTTCTTTCAGGATGGCGTGCGAGACGATACGCAGTATTACCGTGACCTGTATAACATTGAGCGCGTAGAGATTTTAAAAGGCCCGAATGGCATGATTTTTGGCCGTGGCGGCGCTGGTGGCCTGATAAACCGCGTCACCAAACAAGCCAACTGGACGCCCTTGCGTGAGGTGGGCTTGCAATACGGCTCATTTGATCAGGCGCGTGGGACCGTAGACATTAATCAGCCGATCAATGACGTGGCGGCGTTTCGTTTAAATGCCATGTATGAAGATGGCAACAGCTATCGCGACGGCGTGAGCCTCGAGCGCAAAGCGATCAACCCTACGTTGACCATTCAGCCATCGGATAAAACCAAGGTGGTCGTTGGTCTGGAATATTTTAAAGATGACCGCACGGCAGACCGGGGAATTCCATCGTTTGGCAGCCGACCTGTGGAGACGAATCGCTCCACCTTTTTTGGCAACGCAAAACAAAGCCCGACCAACACCGAGCTCACCGCGTTTAATGTGTCGTTTGAGCATTTGTTTGATAACGGCATGACGCTGAAGAACCGCACCCGCTACGCCAATTACAATAAGTTTTATCAGAACGTGTTTGCAAACGGCCCCGTCACCTCGGCAGGCTTGGTCAGAATTGACGCCTATAACAACGCGACAGATCGCCAAAACCTGATTAACCAGACTGACCTGACGTTTGCCTGGGAGACTGGTTTTATTGAGCATGAGTCTGTGGTCGGAGTAGAGCTGGCGCGTCAGCGTACATCTAATTATCGTGAGACCGGCTTTTTTAATAATGCGACCACTTCGGTCAATGTGCCACTCAGTGACCCCACCACCAATGCGCCGATCACCTGGCGCCAGAATGGTACAGACGCAGACAATTATGTGCAGAACGATACCTATGCCGCCTATTTTCAGGACCAGATGAAGTTTAACGCGCAATGGTCTGCCATTGCTGGCTTGAGATACGACCGCTTTAATACCGACTTTACTAATAGTAGATTGCCGTCTAACGATGCCAACTACAGGATTAACACTCGCGATGATTTGTTTTCACCACGCGTCGGCCTGATTTACAAACCGGTTGAAAATCTGTCGTTGTATAGCAGCTATACCATTAGCTACGTGCCGCGTGCAGGTGAGCAATTGGCCAGCCTGACCGCGATTAACAAATCCTTTGACCCGGAAAAATATAACAATATTGAAGTCGGCGTGAAGTGGGATTATTCACCGGCCTTGGCGCTGACGGCGGCGGTATACAAGCTGGAGCGCAACAATATTGCGGTGGCCGACCCTGCGAATCCCAGCACCAACCAGATTCTGGTGGACGGGCAGCAAACCAAAGGCCTGGAGTTGGGCATTAATGGCAAGTTGACAGACGCCTGGAGTGTGGCTGGAGGCTATGCATACCAGGATGCCGAGTTTACCAAAACGCAACCCAATGCCACGGCGGGCAACGTGATTCCTGCCGGGGCCGAAGTGGCGATGGTGCCGCGTCACACGTTTTCATTATGGAACCGTTATGACTTTAATGAAGTGTGGGGCGCCGGGCTTGGTGTGATCAGCCGGACAGACATGTACGCGGCAGCTCCCACGGTATCCACTAGCGTGACCTTGCCTGGCTATGTGCGCCTGGATGCCGCTGTGTTTGCCCAGGTGAATAAAGACTTGCGCGTGCAGCTCAATATTGAAAACCTGCTCAATAAAGACTACTACCTTTATGCGCACAATAACAACAACACTACGCCGGGTTCGCCACTGGCGGCACGGTTGTCAGTGATTGCTAACTTTTAAGTCTCTCTGCCCATTCCCTGGTTGTCCGGGGAATGGGTTTTCTGCTGGTCAGCCTCACGCCCAGACACACGCTTTTAGCGCCTGCCTGTTGCCCTGATATTCACATCTGCATTAAAAAAACATCGCCATCCCTAAAGTAATCGCTGGCGTTGACGAAATGAAGAAGAAGGTCTTGCACGTCAACGCTGGATGACTGAAAGAGAAGGTGACAACCACCGCATCTGTACTGGGTTCTGTGCGTTTTTTGCATGCAACTGTACTCTAAAAATTCAGCGTTTCTGTGTCTGGTTTCTCAGTGATGACTGCCTTACGATAACAGTCATCGTGAATCCTTATCTATCTGTTGGTCTGTGTGAGTGCAGGCTAACCCACCGTCAGTAGGACTTATGTCGCAACCCAAAGCCTCCATTAAGCCATACCACCATCCAGCCGCCGGTTGGGGCGCATTAAAGCAAGTCGCCGCGCAACTCGCGCTGCAAAAGATTCCCGTCAAGGGCATCATGACTTTGCTGGCACAAAACCAGCCGGATGGCTTTGATTGCCCGGGCTGCGCCTGGCCAGACAAAGAGCACACCTCTACCTTTGAGTTTTGTGAAAACGGCGTCAAGGCCGTGGCCGCAGAAGCGACCGCCAAGCGCGTGCCGCCCACATTTTTTGCCAAACATACCGTGACCGAGCTCATGGGCTGGGGCGATTTTGAGCTGGAAAACGAAGGCCGGTTGACGCACCCGATGCGCTACAACGCTGCCACCGACAAGTATGAAGAGGTGAGTTGGGACCAGGCGTTTGCGCTGATTGCCACACACCTCAATGCGCTGGCCGACCCCAATGAAGCCATTTTTTACACCTCTGGCCGTGCGGCCAATGAGGCGGCTTTTCTGTATCAATTGTTTGTGCGCGAATTTGGCACCAATAACTTCCCGGATTGTTCTAATTTGTGTCACGAATCAACCAGCATCGCCTTGCCTGCCACCGTGGGCATCGGTAAAGGCTCGGTGACCTTGCATGATTTTGAACACACCGACACCATCCTGATTTTTGGCCAGAACCCGGCCACCAACCATCCGCGCATGTTGGGTGAATTGCGCGAGGCGGCGAAACGTGGCGCGCGCATCGTCGCCATCAATCCGTTAAAAGAGCGCGGCCTGGAACGCTTTGCTGACCCGCAAAGCCCGTTTGACATGCTGTCTTTCAAAGGCAGCAAAATCAGTGATTTATTTATTCAGCCCAAATTGGGTGGTGACCTGGCGCTGATTAAAGGCATGATCAAGTATGTGATCCAGTGGGATGACGAGGCGATTCAACATGGCACCGAGCGCGTGGTTGACCTCGACTTTATTGCGCAGCACACCAATAATTTTGCAGCGATTGCCGAAGATGCGCGCCAGGAAAGCTGGGCAGTGATTGTTGAGGAGTCCGGCGTCCCGTTAGCGCAGATTGAGGAAATCGCCCGCATTTATGCCACCGGCGATCGCGTGATTGCTACCTGGGGCATGGGCATTACTCAGCACAAGCATGGCGTGGCCACCATTAAAACGCTGGTGAACCTGATGTTATTACGCGGCAATATCGGTAAAGAGGGCGCAGGTCTGTGCCCGGTGCGCGGCCACAGCAATGTGCAGGGTAATCGTACGGTCGGCATTTATGAAAAGATGCCAGCCGAGTTTCTGGATAGCCTGGAGCGCGTATTTGAGATCACCGTGCCGAGAACGCCGGGCTACGATGCGGTGGGCGCGATTCAGGCCATGCTGGATGGCAAAGGCAAAGTATTCTTTGGTCTGGGTGGCAATTTTTCGATTGCAACGCCTGATACCGACCGCACCTGGCAAGCGATGCGCAACTGCGATTTGACCGCACATGTGACCACTAAACTCAACCGCAGCCACTTGGTGCACGGCAAAGAAGCCCTGATTTTGCCTTGCCTGGGCCGTACCGAAATCGACACCCAAGAGACTGGCCCGCAAGGGGTGACGGTAGAAGACTCCATGAGCATGGTGCATATTTCTTATGGTATGAACAAACCTGCTTCGCCGCATTTGCTGTCTGAGCCTGCGATTGTAGCGCGGCTGGCGCATGCCACGCTCCAGCACAGCAAAACGCCATGGCTGGCATTGATCAAGGATTACAGCAAAATCCGCGACGCGATTGAGCAAACCATGCCCGTCGCCTTCAAGGATTATAACGAGCGAATCAAGACGCCCGGCGGCTTCCGCATGCCGGTGCCTTCCAGTGAGCGCATCTGGAACACGCCTTCAGGCAAGGCGGAATTTACCGTACAGGCCATTCCGCAAAACTCGCCTATCCACCAGGCGCGTCAACAATATGGTGACCAGCTGTTTGTGTTGATGACCACGCGATCGCACGACCAGTACAACACCACTATTTATGGCATGGATGACCGCTACCGTGGTGTGTTTGGCCAGCGTCGCGTCGTGTTTATGAATCCGCTGGATATTGCACGCCTGGGCCTGGAGGCTGGTGATTGGGTCAATCTGATCAGCGTCTGGCAAGATGGAATCACGCGCCGTGCCGACAAGTTTTTAGTGGTGTCTTACGATATTCCGGCTGGCTGCCTCAGCGGTTATTACCCGGAAACCAATAATCTGGTGCCGCTGGAAAGTGTGGCAGATGACTCACGTACGCCCACTTCTAAATCTATTCCGGTGATTGTTGAAAAAACCACCGCGCCAGAGGTGGCCCATGCTGCTTGATAATGACCTGACCGTGTTGCACGCTGACACAGCGTTAGAAGCGGGCTTTATTGCCGACTATGTGCCGCTAGATAACAGTACTGTGTTGATGCTGGGGATTCTGGAATTGCTGCATGCCGAGCATGCACAGGGCCGGGCGGCGGTGTCACTGGCCGTGATTTGCAAACGCCTGGGCATTCGCATGAGCACGCTACAACGCCTGATGACGGCGCTGAGCGAGCAGGCGCTGGTCACCGTGTGGACCGAAAAAGATCGCCTGGTCGCCATGCTGACTGCCAGCGGCGAAGAGGTGTCGCGGGCCTTGCAGGCCGCCTAAATCTTGCACGGCTGGGCAATGGCCTGACGTATAATACAGGCATCGCAACCCCGCACACCGCCTGCTTACCATGAAGCTTTATGTCTCGTTTGCCGCCCGCATACGCGCAATGATCGACGAAGGCGTGTTGCGGCCTGGCGACCAGATTTTTTCGGTACGGCAGGCCAGCCAAAAATACGAGCTCAGTATCAGCACGGTGTTGCGCGCCTATTTGTTGCTGGAGCAAGAGGGCGTGATCAGCAGCCATCCGCAATCCGGCTATTACGTCACCCCGCGCAAACGCCTGCAACAACGGCAAGCTTCCCCGCTGGCCAAAGATATTAACCTGTCTGAAATCGACGCCAGCAAGCTGGTGCTGACGACACTCAAATCTATCCGCGAATTTGGCACCGTGCCGCTGGGCTCGCCATTTCCTGACCCGCAGCTGTTCCCGTTAAAAAAAATCCATCAATATGAAAAAGCGCTGACCGACGATCAGGGCGAGTGGGGCGTGCTGAGTGACTTGCCGCCTGGCAACGAAAGTCTGCGCCAGCAGATTGCGCGCCGCTATCTGGCACATGGCATGGAGGCCTCGCCAGACGACATTGTGATCACGCATGGTGCCACCGAAGCCATCACCCTTTGTTTGCAGGCGGTGGCCAAAGCCGGGGCGACCATTGCGCTGGAATCGCCCGGCTATTATGCCCTGGCGCATACCGTCGAACGGTTGGGCATGAAGGTGATAGAAGTGCGCACCCACCCTGAGTCAGGCATAGACCTGGATGCTTTACGTGCCGTGACTGACAATGTGCGGCTTTCGGCGGTGATCCTCACCACTAACTTTCAAAACCCGCTTGGCTTTGTGATGCCAGAAGCCAAAAAACGTGCCTTGGTGACATTTCTCGCCGAACAGCAGATTCCGCTGATTGAGGATGATGTCTATGGCGAGCTGTATTTCAGCGATGCGGCGCCGCTACCGGCCAAAGCCTTTGACCGGGCAGGCATGGTGCTGCATTGTGCGTCTTTTTCCAAATCACTGGCGCCGGGGTATCGCGTCGGCTGGACCAGCGCCGGGCGTTATCGCCAGGAGGTTGAGCGGCTGATGTTTCTGAGCAGCCTGTCATTGCCATCGGCGCCGCAGATTGCGATTGCCAAGTTTATGCAGCGTGACAGCTTTGAACAGCACCTCAAGCAGTTGCGGCATACCTTGCGCTCCAACTATGTGTTGATGCGTAATGTGATCGAGCAGAGCTTTCCGGCAGGTACGCAGCTGTCGGTGCCGCAGGGCGGCTACGTGATCTGGGTCAAGCTGCCGCCCGCGCTGGACGCGCTGGCGCTCTATCGTGCCGCCATTGATAACGGCATCACTGTTGCGCCGGGCACCATCTTCTCGCGCAACAAAGAACTGACGCACTATATTCGCCTCAACTTTAGCCATTTATGGACGCTGGCGATTGAGCAAGCCGTGCGCGAGGTAGGGGCGCTGGCGTGTGAGATGCTAGCCGCTTAAAACTGATGATTCCACTGGCCAAGCCAGGTAGTGGCGGTGGCTTGGTCCATCGGCCGCGCAAAATAATAGCCTTGGCCATATCGGCAGCCTAACTCGCGCAAACCAATGGCGGCCAGGGTGTTTTCCACGCCCTCTGCAATGGTTTCCAGCCCCAGGCTTTCAGCCAGCTTGAGCGTAGAGGCCACCACTTTTCTCGATTTTGACGAAGTTTCCATGGTGGTGACAAACGATTTATCAATCTTGAGCTCGGTAAAAGGCAGTTTGGCCAACTGCGCCATCGACGAGTAGCCGGTGCCAAAATCATCAATACTCAGCTTAAAGCCCTCGGCCCGCAACTGGGAAAGAATGTGCTGCGCTTCATCCGGGTCTTGCATGGTGGCGGTTTCGGTGAGTTCGAGAATGACTCTTTCCGGGGCGACCTCCAGCGATTGACTGGCCTCGACTAACGCATCGGTGAGTAAATGGTTTTTAATGCTTTTTGCCGAGATATTCAGCGAAAATGTCAGCGTATTGCTGAGTGATCGAATAAAGTTAAATCCGTGCTCAATCACAATCTGGGTCAGCTGGTCAATTTGCCCGGTTTTTTCAGCCACCGGAATAAATGCCTCGGGGAGCTTGATGCCCAGCGTCGGGTGCTGCCAGCGCAGTAAGGCTTCAAACCCAATCACTCGGCCACTATGCAGTTCTATTTGTGGTTGATAAAACAAGCTGAACTGCTGGTTGCGGATGGCGTCATCAATGCTTTGAGCATCGACGGTGAATGGTTGCATGCTGGCATCGCTAGCAGAGCGCGCGTGCAGGTCGACTGACACCTGGTCTGTGAGCAGATTTTTGAGAATGTGCTGGTGAAACGGCTGGTAGAGGATGCCGCGGATATTCAGGTTGTGCTCAATGGCAGCGAGTTGCGCGGCGGGTAGCAGGTCTGAGCCTATGCCACTGCTTAATATAATCGACGATTGGCAATCGAGTTGCGCCAGCGTCTTTAACATCTCTATGCCGTTGATACTAGGCATCACAATATCGATGGCCAGATGTGTCGGTTTCCAGGCCAGAAACGCATCCATAAACAGCTTGGCATCATCTAATACTCTCACCTCAAAACCCAGATGTTGGGCTTCGTGAGCAATCAAACTGGCATCATGACTATCGTCATCCAGGATTAAAAGAGTGTTTGTACGCATGGCGCAACCTCCTTGGTAATCTTTAGGATACTGCTGGCAAGCGCTCGGTTTGTTTCGGTTGGGGATGGCAGGCGCTGCTGTCAGCGCGTGTTTAACACGCGTGCACTACATCGCGTGCGATATAACCGCGCGCGATGACTAAAAACATTGATGTTAATCTAGTTTTTAGCAAAAAGGGTATTTTTGTCAACCTTTAAGGCCATCTCAGACCAGTATCCGGTGCATGGCATCAAGAGTCGGCTATCCCTGTTGCGGTGGCCAGGTAAGGCTGCACCTGCTCTTTGGGCATGGGCTTGGCAAAATAATAGCCCTGAATGAACTGGCAGCCCATGGCTTGTAAAAACCGTACCTGGCTTTCGGTTTCAGCACCCTCAGCCACACACTCCATATGCATGCCGTGGCACAGCGCTAAAATCGAGCGTACGATGGTTTGGCTGGTGGTGTTGGTTTCAATATCCTTCACAAAGCTGCGGTCAATTTTCAGTTTATCCAGCGGCAGGGTTTGCACATGGCTGAGGCTGGAATAGCCAGTGCCAAAATCGTCCAGCGCCACTTTGGCGCCCGCCTGGCGTAGTAGGTTAATATTGTCGCGCGCGGTTTCAAAGTTTTGCAGCAAAGCCGTTTCGGTAATTTCAAACACAAAGCGGCCGGGCGCCAGCTGGCTGGCATGCATCATGTCTATCAAGGCTTTAATCACTGTTTGGTTGGTTACATCATAAGCTGACAAATTAAACGACAAACGCATGTGATCTGGCCATGAGGCCATTTCGATCATCGAGTGGCTAAACATCAGCTTGGTGATGTCGGCGATCATGCCCAGGCTTTCGGCCACCGGGATGAACATGGCCGGGGACACCGCACCTATGGTTGGGCTTTGCCAGCGCGCCAGGCTTTCAAAGGCGCACACTTCGTTGGCATCCATATCAATAATCGGTTGAAAGACCGGATATAGCTCGGCGTGAATATCCGCGGTGCGCAAGGCCTGGTCGATGCGGTTGAGGTGCAGACGCTCTTTTTCTAGCGTCTCAGAGTAGATTTCGAGGTTGCCGCGGCCGGTGCGTTTGACGTGGTATAAAGCAAAGTCCGCATGCTCGTACAACATTTGCGCAGAGAGATAGTCGTCACAAATAATGCAGGCGCCCATTGAGGCTTTTATGCTGATGAGCAAGCCATCAATGGCAATCGGTTGTGAAATGGCCTGGTTGATCTCTTGGGCAATCTGTCTGAGTGAGGCATGCTCATCGTCGGTGACCAGGTGAAAGGCGAATTCATCCCCCCCCAAAAGGGTAAAATTGCACCTGCCCCGGCCTCACCTGTGCCAGCCGCTTGCCCACCTCGATCAGCACCAGATCACCGATGTGGTGACCGTGTATATCGTTGACCGGTTTAAAGTTGTCGAGGTCTAAAATCCCCACCGCAAAGCATTCTTGCGTTTGTCTGGCCAACAGCAGTTGCTGTTCTACCTGGATAAAAAACTGCCGCCGGTTAGGCAGTTGTGTGAGCACATCCTGGTTTGCCAGGCGTTGGTTGTCTTTTAATAAGGCCTGCGTTTCATAAGTTGCGTTCACCCACTTGTCAAACATGGTGGTACTCGCGCGCATGGTCATCAGCATGCCAATTTCAAATACCATAATCAGCAATGCCATCAAGTGCGCATGCTCAAAATTGCCACGGTAAATGCAGGCAATGGCAGAGGAAATCATCAGCAGGTTGTAAGCGTAGGCTGCCGGGCCTAGCTTGCTCAAAATAAAGGCAAAACAGAAACCGTAAAGCGTATTGTGAAAAATCAGGAAGTAATGGCCGAAGGTGTCGGTGAGGGGGTAGAGGTAAACGCTGCGCCAGAACGTGAAAAATCCGGCCAGAATGAACACGATGGAGGCGATCTCCAGTCGTTTGCGAATTTTATCAATCGAGGGGTGCTCGTCACGGTGCGCAAACCAGTAAAACAGCAGGCCGCCGCCAATCAGCATCCTGATCAAAGGCGTCGCAATCGAGAGCAACCAATGCACCTGATCATGCAAAACGATCATCTGTATGCTCAGCGCGCTGATCGCCGTGAAGAGGGCGACGGGCACATCTTCAAGCAGGCTGTTATAGCGCGCTCGCAATACTTCATGGCTGGTCGTTTTAAAGAATGACATTGATTTTTAGACGAATTATTGTCTTTTAGTGATTGAATATTAAGCATGTGCTGGCCGTTTCGATTCGGTAAACACAGCGCAATAAGCTTTCCAATTGTGGATTTGCTCAGGCAGCAAAAAATGGCAGCGACTATATAAGCCTTGGTTTGATAAGCCATGGTTCGCAAGGTTTGCCCCCGGCAGCGATTTTACTTTTATTTCAATACAGTTGAGTGGTTTATTACAGCCAATTTATCAAAAAGTGGTTGAAAGAAGCCGCCAATATTGGCCGTTTTTTAAACCCATTGACATTTTTTAATTGAGAATCAATCTCTTATTGCATGTCGCAGTCATGGCATGTGTTTTGCAAGTCATCAACTCATTCAAAGTAGGGTGATGAAATATGAGCGAAACACTGGCTTGGTGCGGCATCGATTTAACCTGGGCTTATACCGACGTCTTGCGTCGTATTGGCAGGCGTACCGCGTGTGTGCAGCGTGCCAAAGATATCCTGCATGACGCCCTGGTATTTTTCGCCGTCTCCAGCCATCCGGCCCGTGAAGAGTCGCCGCAAGCCTATTTAAATGGCATTGTGAATCATTTGCTGGTGGATGAGTTTCGCCACAGGACGCGGTTTGTCGATGAAGACCAGATTGACGAAGCTGCGCTGATTCTGGAATGCACGCCTGAGCAATTGTACGAAACGCGGCAAAAGCTGCATCATTTGCAACGTGTGGTCGATTTGCTGCCAGAAAAATGCCGCCAGGTGTTCTGGCTCTATCACGTCGATGACATGAAGCAGCGCGAAATTGCCGCGCAACTGAATATCAGCACCAATATGGTGGAGAAACACCTGATTCGTGCCATGCTGGATATCCGGGCATTTCAACAGGCGATTCATTAAGCCTGCCGCTTATGTCTAAACCGCTCGCGCCAAAATCACCAACGTCAAGGTCATCCACCGCTAAGTCACTCACGCTGAGTGAAATGGCTGCGCGCTGGTATTTACGTATGCGTGAGCATGCACACAACCAGCGCACCGCCGAGCACCATGCGTTTGAACAATGGCTGGCAGATGACCCTAGCCATGCCGCCGAGTATGATAGTTTTGCCCACGCCATGCGGCAGCTGGATTCCACTGAGAGCTTGTCTACGCTGGCGGATGCCGCCGAGCAGCAGACGTTTCTGGCGAATGAGGCGCGCCGTAAAGCCAAACAACAGCGTTTGGCACAATTGATGGTGGTTTGCTTTATTTGCGTCGCTGGCTTTTTCTCGCACCAGCAATACCAAGTCTGGCAAGCCAGGCCCGTCATGCAACTGGCCGCGCAAAACCCGGTCGGCCAAATTGTCACTAAAACACTGGATGACGGTAGCAAAGTCACCTTGAGCGCCAAGAGCGACATGGAAGTCACTTATTATCGCCATGAGCGCCATGTGCTGCTCAAAGAAGGCGAAGCCATTTTTGAAGTGACCAAAGACCCGGATCGGCCATTTGTGGTTGAAACCGATACGGCAAAAATCACCGTCCTTGGCACGCGCTTCGCAGTTAATCGCCTGCAACAACTGGTGCGCGTGAGTGTGGATCATGGCCGCGTCAAAGTTGAGCCACAGATGGAAAACACCGCGACGCCAGATGAAAACCAAACCATGATTTCACGCGAAATCACCAACGGCCAGGTGGCTGAAGTGTATCCTAACCATGCCATGGTGCTGGTCAACCGCCCGGCTTCCGATGCTTTCGCCTTCCTTAAAGGCCGACTGGTATTCGACCGTGCCGATACCAGCGAAATTGCCTACACCGTTTCCCGTTACCGGCAGAAACCAGTGCAATCACAAGGCAAACAGGTGCGCAATATTTCTGCGGATATCAATATTCAGGATATCGACCAGTTTTTGCATGGTTTGCCTAATATTGCCCCGGTCAAGTTGCAAGAAACCCCGCAATATACGCTGCTTCATAGTCAGTAAAACCGCAATGTTCAGGGGTAATGGGCATTTGCTTGATTTTAAAAAGCATTTGAAAGCATAGGCAATGAATTCCTCCATTGAATGGCACGGCATCAACTTAAGGTGGGCGTATTGCGAACTATTGCCAGCAATATATAACGACATTCGTTGTCGTCACAAAGCCTATGATATCTTGCATGATGCCTTATTAAAGTTTGCAATCTCGCCTTCAACCATTAACCTCGAGAAACCTCACGCTTATCTTCGGGTCATCGCTCATAATTTGGCAAACGAAGACCGGAAGTTCAATAAAAGACTTATCGCATTCTCCAACGAAGAATTTGACCTGACGGCTTTTTTGGAAGATCCCACCAGAGTGGCACCATCACCAGAGGAGTTGACTTCCCTCAAGCAACGACTGGAAGCCTTGCAAAGAGTCATTAACCGGTTACCACCCAAGTGCCGCGAAGCTTTCTGGCTATACCGGGTAGATCAACTATCTCTCAAGGAGATTGCGGATCAGTTATCTATTACCGTGAATATGGTGTCACGGCATATCACTCGAGCAATGCTAGATTTAACAAGGATTCAAGATCAAGCTCGGTAATGATGTTTCGCAACCATACAGATAAATTGCGTGAAGTCGCCATTGGCTGGTTTATTCGCATTAAAGATGCCGAGGCTGATGATCCTTTAAGATCTAAATTCGAGCAGTGGTTAATGGCCAATGCGGCACATCAGCAAGCATATGCTGATATTTCAAAGGTGTGGGAGTCTTTTGACTCCACCGATGATCTTGTAAAGTTGGCAGATATCGCTGATCAGGATGCTTTTTTTCAGCAGGCAACACATTCAAAAAAAATCAAAAATGTCATTGCTGGTGCAATGGCAGCAGTTGCAATTGGTATGGGTGGTTTATTAGGCTTTCAAACCTGGCATGCCCAACCTACCATGCAGATAATCGCGCAGGCTGAGAGTGGGCAAGTAAAGTCACAACGTCTGGAAGATGGCACGTTGATGACGATGAATACCGGTACAGATATTGAAGTCACTTATTACCGTGACAGGCGTCTGGTCACACTCAAGCGGGGTGAAGCAATCTTTGAAGTGTCACGCGATGAAAGTCGTCCATTCATTATTGATAGCGGCAAAGCCAAAATCACTGTGCTCGGTACCCGCTTTGCAGTTAACCGCCTGAGTAAATTGGTTCGTGTCAGCGTTGATCATGGCACCGTCAAAGTTGAGCCGCAGAATGCTGAGCGTTCGACTCATACAAGCGCATTGATATTGCATGACGGCGAAGTCGCCGAAGTGAAACATGACAATACAAAACCCACACACTCGCATCATCAGGCTTCTGATGCATTCGCCTTCGAAAAAGGCATGGTGATATTTGAGGAAGCCGATCTGGACGAAATCGCCGAGACGCTTTCCAGATACCGCAAGCTGCCTTTAGTTGCAGAACAGCCGGTTTCAAGCAAAGTGCATATCTCTTCGATGCTGAAGACCAACGCAATTGAGACCTTTATTAACCAAATGCCTGAACTGGCTCCGGTGCGCATTGTGCCAACGGCCCAAGCCACAGTCATCAAAAGTCATGCTGTAAATAAATAATAATTTTCAAAAATAGACATCACAATATTGCCCGCTAAAAACGTCATTGCGGTAATAAGACGAATTCAGGGATGGGCAATGGCGCAGAGGATCACACATAAACACAGCCTGCTAGCATGGGCTGTACTATCAACACTAGGCAGTAGTGAAGCTGTTTTACACCAGTTGCAGGCAGCCGAACTCAATACCAATGTGCCTACCGTCAGTGAAGCAGGCAGCTTCCCGGTGCAAATCAATTTGCCTGCACAGCCCTTAAATCAATCCATCAGGCAATTAGCCAACCAAACAGGCTTGAGCATCTCGTTCGATAGTGAGCTCACCAAAAATAAAACCGCTCCAGCTGTGAAGGGTTTTTTATCCCCACAAGAGGCTTTAAAAAAGGTACTTCAAGGCAGTGGGCTACAGCTCAATATTATTGGTGATTCCGCTGTCATTAAACCTGAGCCAGAAAAAACCTCCCAATCTCTCAAGCTGGATGCTGTAGAAGTCCGTGCTAAACGCTTTTATGAAGTCGGTCCATTGCCAGGCTTGGGTTTAACCAAAGAAGAAATTCCTGGCAACGTACAAAGCATTTCTGCCAAAGAGATTAAAGAAGCACATTCATTGAGTATCACAGACCTCATGAACCGTAAGCTGCAATCGGTCACCGTGAATGATTACCAGGGCAACCCGTTTCAAATGGATGTGCAATACCGCGGTTTTACGGCAGGGCCGCAAATCGGTACGCCGCAAGGTTTGAGTGTGTTTATTGACGGTATCCGTGTCAACGAGCCTTTTGGTGATGTGGTGAATTGGGACATGCTGCCGATGAATGCTCTGGCTAGCGTCGATGTATTCCCTGGCTCTAATCCTATTTTTGGTTTAAACACGTTGGGTGGTGCATTCTCGCTCAAGACAAAGGACGGCTTTAATAATGCTGGTGGTGATGTCGACATCCTGACGGGTTCATTCGGCCGCAAACAATTGCAACTGGAAGGTGGCTGGAATAACGGAACAATTGGCTTGTTTGCCGCAGGTAACTTGTTTTTGGAGGATGGTTGGAGAAAAAACTCACCGAGTAGGGTGAATCAATTATTCACCAAAGGTAGTTATCGAGGAGATAACTTAGATCTTAATCTCAGTACCTTGCTTGTAAGGACTGATCTGACTGGAAACGGGCTATTACCAACGAATGAGTATGAACAAAACCGTGATGGCGTTTATACCAGCCCGGATGTTACAAAAAATCAATTAGCTCAATTTCAATTATCGGGTAGCTATTTTGTCAGCGATAAATTTACTATCACTGGTCAGGTTTACCATCGAAATAGTAAGCGTAAACAAAAAAGTGGTGATGTGTTTACCGATTATGAGGCTGACCTTTTGGCAAGAAGAAGGCCGGGAATTAATACAACTACTGGGACTCCAGAAGCGTACACATGTTTATTTAATAGTACAAATGCATATGGAGTACCTGATTATTATGTGATTCCAATTGATATTGACTCTGCAACTGGCGGTTTTGATTTATCAAGCTCTGCATTTCTTAACGATCTATTTGATAACGGCATATTGGACGGAAATTATGATTCGTTTAAAAATACAACGTTACCCGCAGATTACGTAAAGTCATTTCAGGATTCAATTGCTTACTGGAAGAACCCTTATGTGTCAGCAGTTTACGATAGGAGTGCTGTTGAGCCGACATACAGTGGACCCACAGTAACTTACAGTTATGGTAACGATATTTCCTACAATGCAGTCCCAACCATTTGGCAGGAGGGTGTTTATACATCTGTGGCGGGTGGTGTGATTTTAACGATTGATAATTACTACCAACAACAAGTGGGGAGTACCATCACACGCTACTTGATAATGCCTCTTGCCCCAACAAACCTAGAGAATTGTGCCAGTACCCAGGCTACCAACTCATCAGGCGGTACTAATAATGGTGGTAATGCATATTCATATTTAGATCCCACAACAGGGTTCCCGACAACCGTAGATGGTTTAGCCACCGGGCAAGCTGGGGTGGTTGATGGTACGCCTACCGGAATCATTACTAATAATCAGATTGACCAAATTGTCGATGGTTTTTCGCTTCAACTCAATTGGAACCTTGAAAACCACAAGCTGATGGTTGGCGCTTCCCTGGACTCTGCCCGCGCTGACTATACCAACTCCCAACAACTTGGTTTTATTGATGGTAATCGGAAAGTTTACTTGGATCCATCCCAGGCCAGCCCGCAATTTGCAGGCGCTTTTGAGCCGATCGCTAATAATAACTTTGACGGTACAAGCATGACAAAAAGCCTGTATTTCAGTGACACTTGGACACCAGTGGATACCTTGCATTTTACTGCTGCAGGAAGATACAACCAAACGCGAGTTAAAAATACGATTGCAGCACGTTATGGCATCGGGGCGTATCAGATTGGGGATGTGGTTGCTGTGCCTGATAACTACAATATTTGCCCGAACGGGGATTGTACTGGCGTGGAAACAAATTACCGTTTGCCCGAAATTTTCAATTCACTTGACACGGCTGAGACTGAAAAGTTTACCTATTATTCATTTAACCCATCATTAGGCATGACTTGGCAGGCCAAAGAGAATCTTAACTTTTTTGCCAACGTGGCCCAAGGCACTAGAACGCCAAGCGTGATTGAGTTGGGTTGTGCATACGATGACACCCTTGTGCCTGGACTCGGTGGCGCCCTTGGGCCTCGCAGTATTGTAGAGAACCGTTTTTGCTCATTACCAACCACCCTTTCGGGTGACCCCTATCTCAAGCAGATTAGAGCCACCACTTACGATATCGGTTTGCGCGGCACGATTGGGGAAGATATGCAGTGGAATCTTGGTGCCTATCAGACGGACCTTAGAAACGATATCTACTTTATAGCAGTCGGCTCCCCGGGGCAGGGCTTCTTTGACAACGTTGGCCGAACCCGTCGCAGAGGTCTTGAGGCTGGGCTGTCTGGTCGAAAAGACAAATTACGTTTTAGTGTGAACTATTCACTGACTGAAGCGACTTTTCAGGACACCTTTGATATGCCCAGTGATGCCAATAGCAGTTCAGACAACGTTAATGGTATCGGTACTATCACTGTCAGGCCCGGCAGCAGAATGCCTGGTGTCCCCCTACAAAACCTCAATGCCAGCGTCAATTATGATGTAACAGATAAGTGTACCGTGGGCTTAACTATGGTCGCACATTCAGATAGCTACTTAAGAGGCAACGAAAATAATGAACACCAGGCAGGCGTGGCACAACCACGGCAGGTATTTGTTCCTGGTGTAGGTGTAACAACCGTTTATCGCCAGCCAACAACTAATCCTGGAAAGGTGGATGGTTATGCAACCTTTAATTTTCAGACCAGCTACAAACTTAGCAAAGAGTGGACGGCGACCATGATGGTCAACAATATTTTTGACAAAGAGTATTTCAGTGCTGGCCGCTTAGGGCGAAATCCATTCTCTCCCAGCATTCTTGGAGCAGTTGGGCCTGATGGGTATAACCACAATTCAGGGGATTGGCAAAGCACAAACTTCATTGCGCCAGGTGCTCCTCGAGGGGTCTGGTTCAGTTTGAATTGGCATTTTGATCCAAATTAATACACTGCAGGAAAAGTTACTAATAGAGAGTTTCTGGAATCTTTAAGAATAGAAGTTCCTTAGATTTTCACTGAAATATTTGTGTAAAAGAGCCTATGGAATTTCATTGGTTAGTTATAGATTTAGTCACAGTGATTCGCTTAATTACTTAAAGGAGAGTTTAATGAAAAAACTATTGTTATGTCTGGCTGGATTTAGTACTTCAGTTTTAGTGAGCAATGCATATGCTGCACCGGGTTTTGTGACCTTGCCAACTACTGGCTTTTCTAATTCAGCCTATACCAATTGCTTCAACGATGGCAGAACAGGTGGAGATCCCAAAGGAAATTTTGGATCATATTCACCTATGACAGCCCCCACAGCATCGGTCAATAATACATGCTGGGTCGCTAAGCCAGCTTCAGAGTTATCGTCCCCTTTATCCGGCTACTCTCTGATAGGAAGTCGCTCTGCTAGTATCCCAACTTCAACCGGGGCAGGTGGCAATATTGGCACATTGGTGGATTATGTTTGGAGAAACTCTGCTACCAATATGTGCATTATTGGTACGCGTGTCACACTAGGGAGTGCTGATCATGATCTCTCTGTTGCTGGGACACAATATTTTCAAGTTAATGATATTGCTCGAGGTGGGTTTAGTGGCTTAACGGTAAGTGCGGGCTATGCATTATTTGCAACGAATGGCACCCCAGTATTTAGGATAGGCCGTACTTTTACTTCAGTGCAACATCGTGCATTAGCCTACGACACCAGCCCAAATAAAGCTCAAAATGGAATTAACTATTTAGATTTACCCACAAAAAATAGCGTAACTGCAAATATCACTGGTGAGAATATACCTATTGCATCAACAACAACTGCATCAACTACCTTAGCCACTCAAGATGCAGTGGTCAATGAAAACTGGGTGGATTTTACGTTGAAGGCACAGTATTTGAATATTAGTGGTGCTTTCAATCCAGTTTCTGCCTTTAACTATATTGATGCTCCTTGCACCTCAAACCCAACCGTGCAAGCGGGCGCTATTCGCTTGCGCCAAACGGCCCAAGAAAATACTACCTTTAAAGAAATCATCATGGATGGCTATGCGATTGGTAGCCCTTGATTACGATTTTAGCCGGGAGGTGAGCAAATGTGTTAAGCATTTGCGACTTCTTCGAGGCATTAACCGCACAGCTTGTTAAGGACTTGAACGGAACTAATCAAGTTGTGGTGATTGGTGATGCAGGCAGCCACAAATGTACCCTAATCACGCCATGGTACTGGTCAACCGCCCGGCCTCCGATGCCTTCGTCTTTCTTAAAGGGCGGCTGGTATTCGACCGTGCCGATATCAGTGCAGTCGCAAGGCAAACAGGTGCGCAATATTTCTGCGGATATCAATATTCAGGATATCGACCAGTTTTTGCATGGTTTGCCGAATATTGCCCCGGTGAGGCTGAAAGAGTCTGCGCAATACACACTGCTGAATAGTCAGTAAAAGCACATTAAGTGCTTGTTGGTTCTGTGAGTGGTTGAACAACCAGCTTAACGCCTAGTGCATGGCATACTTTATTAATGGTCTCGAAACGCGGCGCACTACCAGGGCGTAGGGCTTTATAAAGTGCCGTTCTGCCTATGCCTGTTTCGCTCGCAACTCCAGTCATCCCCCGTGCACGCGCGATCGTGCCAAGCGCATCTGCAAGCAGCGCTGAGTCATTTGCTTCTATGATGTCAGTCAAATATGCAGCAATGGCCACTTCGCTCGTGAGATAAGCTGCTGAGTCGAATTCTGCAAGTTTATTGATGTCAATTTTTGGCATATTGTGCTCCTGATCATCTGGCGACTTTATAAATCTCTAGCCAACTTTTTCGCCTTTTTAATATCTTGCTTTTGTGTGCTTTTAGAGCTACCAACCAGCAAAATGATAAGACTCCCTTGATGGTGCGTAAAGTACACGCGCCAGCCCGCACCCTGATGGATTCTCTGCTCACAGACCCCGTCACCGACTGACTCAACTCACCCATCAAACCAATTCTCAAACGATCTATGCGCGCAGCAATGATTGCTTTGGTCGCGCCATCCTTTAAACCGTCCAGCCATTTAGTAAAAGTGGATAAGGCGATGACTTTAGTCATATTGACAGTATTCGATCGAATACATTTCGTCAATGTTAATCATGAGGAATTTCATGTGCGTAATCTCCTGCATCTATATTCCAAACATTATAAATGTAAATTTAGGTTAACAGCATCAGGGTTTTTGCTCGCTCACAGATGAGTCATAGACAGGAGAAGTCTGTGAACACATATAAAAAATTAAATAGAAGAGGAATCCACACGGCGCTGACGGCCTTGAGCTTCATGGCAACGCAACCGGTGTGGGCAGAAGCATTGAATACCCAATTGCCCAAACAGCAAGAGGAGAGCTTTAGCGTGCCCGTGAACGTGGATATTCCAGCGCAGCCATTGGCCAACTCATTGCATGACCTTGGTAAGGCCACGGGCATGAATATTTCATTCCCCAACGACGTCGTTTCTGGCAAAACCGCCCCCGAAGTGCGTGGCCGTATGACGCGTAAAGAAGCGCTACAACGCGTGTTGAATGAGAGCGGCTTGGTGCCTAAGTTGGAGGGGAATAATGTTTTCATCCAACGAGCGCCAAAAGAAGAAAAGCAAGCGCTACAACTTGAAAAAGTAGAGGTGCGCGCCAAGCGTGCTTATGACATCGGCCCGCTGAAAGGCCTGGCGCTTACCAAGGAAGAAATTCCCGGCAACGTGCAAAGCATCACGGCCAAAGAGATCAAAGAATCCAAAGCGGTGAGTTTGACTGACTTGATGAACAGTAAGCTGCAATCAGTCAACGTTAATGACTATCAAAGCAACCCATTCCAGATGGACGTCACTTATCGTGGTTTCACTGCCAGCCCGCAGTTAGGCACCTCACAAGGGCTGAGCGTGTTTTTGGACGGCATCCGTGTCAACGAACCATTTGGTGATGTGGTGAACTGGGACATGATTCCCATGAATGCTTTAAACAGTCTGGACGTATTCCCCGGCTCCAATCCGCTATTCGGTTTGGGCACCTTGGGCGGTGCCATCAGCATGAAAACCAAAAGTGGTTTTGATAGCAATGAAGGCACGGTGGAATATCTCGGTGGTTCTTTCAAACGCAACCAGTTTCAAGGTTCTGTGGGTGGTAACAACGGCGTTATCGCCGGTTTTGCTGCCGCCAATATTTTTAAGGAAGATGGCTGGCGTGTTAACTCCCCCAGCGAGGTAAACCAAATCTTTGGTAAAGCAGAATGGCGTAATGACAATGTGCAGCTTGGTCTGAGCATGCTCTATGCAGGCAATAAACTCATCGGTAACGGTTTGCTGCCCACTGAAATGGCCAAACAAGATGGTAGCCAGATTTTTACCAGCCCGGATGAAACCAAGAACCGTTTGCTGCAATTTCAGCTTAATGGCATTTGGGATGTGAGCGATACCTTCAATATTACTGGCCAAATCTATAAACGTAAGAGCCGCAGAAATGCGAGTACTGGGGATGTGAACCAGAACTTTGGTGGTAGTGCAACAAGAAGACCAGTAGCTGGTGAGCAACTGGCCAATGGTTCACCTGATTTTGATGGTGATGGATTGCCGGATATCGAATCAAGCAGCCTGTCGATTGACAATGCAGCTGGAAAGTTGGTACCAGACGAGCAGAACGGAGGGTTTATTTTGGCTCTCATGGACATCAATGGTGTGCCAGAGTTTTCTCGTCTCAGAGCCGATGGCACATTTGAATTAAATGACGGAACTAATGGAACAGCAGCTTTTGATGCAAGTAATCTGGCTATTGGTACAAATGCCAATACTATAGCAGTGGCAGGGCAGTCGGTTGATGCCAATGGTAAACCCGTTTGGGGCTTAAATACACTAGCGGCACCAACGACTGCGCCCGCATTTACTCCTGAATTTTATCAATATGCACTAAAAGTTTGGGAAGGTAGAGGTTTAGCTGATGACGGGCGTGGAAGTTTGCCTGGTCAGTTTTTTAATCCTGATGATCTCACTTATCAATATAAGGATGCCAATGGATTCTTAGTTGCTGGATCATCTTATTCTATCGATGCACGTGATCCAGTCACAGGTGCATCTTTGATTAGGTTATTTTCAGGTGTTAATCCTGGGTTGGGCAAACCATTAGGGCTGATTGTGACCGATGCAGATGGCATTCCAATAGATCGTAACGGGGCAGACTGTTCCTATACGCCAGCTGATCCTCGAAATGGAAAGTGCGCTGGATATATCGAGGGGACGCCGACCGCACTGATTACTCAAACCGAGATAGACCAGACCACAGATGGTGCGTCACTCCAGCTTAACTGGAACTTGGAAAATCACAAGTTTATGATGGGGGCATCGATTGATGCTGCTGATGCCACTTATGAGAGTGGTCAGTATGTAGGGTTGTTTGATAGTAAACGGAGAGCTTATCTTGATCCGAGTCAAGTGGGCTATGAATTTTATGCTTCTGACCATCGCATTGATTTAAATAACTTTGCTGGAAATAGTACGACAAAGAGTGTGTACTTTAGCGAGACTTGGACTCCAACAAAGGAGTGGGCCTTTACCGCAGCAGGGCGCTTTAATTACACCAATATCAAAAATGAACTTGCAACTAATAATATTCTAGGTTTACTGGGCCCGACCGCATTTAAAAACTTCTATCAGAACACTGTATTGTGCCCAGATAGCAATGGTAATGGCACCCTGGAGTTGGAGGAGTGTCCAGCGGGTACTCTTTTACCATTCAGCCCAGAGCGAGCTTTGGGTCAAGGTGTCCTTGGCAAAGGCGAGATTGAGAAGTTTACTTACCGTTCTTTCAATCCTAGTTTAGGCGCCACATGGCAGCCAACAGAGTCACTCAATTTCTATGGTAACTGGAACCGGGGTGCACGTACACCTAGTGTGATTGAGTTGGGATGCGCATTTGATGATACCCCTGTGTATGACAAAGATCCTGTCACTGGAGAACTTATCTTTGTAGGCCCGCGCTCTCTGGCCGAGCGCCGATTCTGCAGTTTGCCTAGCACTCTCTCTGGTGATCCATATTTGAAGCAGGTTCGTTCCGAGACAATCGAGTTTGGTGGGCGCGGCAATTTGACGCCATCTATTCAATGGAATGCTACTGCCTATCAAACCGACCTCACCGACGATATTTATTTCGTTTCTTTTACTGCGGACCGTAGCTTTTTCCAGAACATTGGTGACACACGTCGTCGCGGCATTGAGCTCGGTTTACAGGGTAGGACTGATAATTGGGGTTTTCGAGTTAACTACTCTTTGACTGATGCGACATTTCAAGAGCGTTTTATGATGGCGAGCCCCAACAATAGTAGTGCGGGGAACGTTTCTGGGCGCGGAAACGGCTATGAGCAAATTACCGTTTCTCCAGGTAATCGTATTCCAGGTGTACCACTGCATAACCTCAATGCCACTGTCAGTTATGACATTACGCCTGATTGGACTGTGAGTCTGACAGGGATTTTGCACTCAGAAAGTTTTGTGCGCGGTAATGAGAACAACAAGCATCACGCAGGCGCCACCAATACACGCTATCTCAGCTGTACGGCACCCACCATCATTGATGGTATTCAGTATGGGAATGATACTTGTGCTACCAGGATAGATAGCCCGAACTTCCGCTACCCCGGCAAGGTACCAGGTTATGCAGTCTGGAACCTCAAAACCAGCTATAAACTCACTAAAAACCTGACGGCAGGTTTAATGGTCAACAATCTTTTTGACCGCGAATATTACAGCGCCGGTCGGTTAGGCGTTAACCCATTTTCCCCTTCTATCAATGGTGCGATTGGCCCTGGTGGTTTCAATTACAACAGCAACGATTGGTTAGCCAGTACCTTTTTGGCTCCTGGAGCACCGAGATCGGCATTCTTCACGCTGACCTATGACTTCGATGTTGGGAAGTAGATAGCCTATTAGCGCATCAATGTTGGCGGCAATGAAGGTACTTTTTAACTACTTGAAAGGTTAGGTGTATGAAAACTAAATTCACTAAGTTGAGCGTAATGTTTACGGTCATTTTTTCAGTGAGTGCGTGTGCGACAGGTTTGGAGGTTTTGCCTGCAGCAGGTTTTACGGTGAGTGCGGGGGCTAATCAGGCAGCTGGTACTACAGGCTGGATTGAATGCAATACTACTGGCCTGTATGGGAGTTTGTACCATATGCAGCCTACGGCGACAGCTAATAATGCCTGTGCTGTATTTCCATCCGGTGGCAATGATCCAGGCACTCCAGTTTCTGGTTTTACCAATATGCCGCTATCAGCAGCTAAGCAAAGTATAACCGTTACAGCAAACGGCGAAACTTTGGCAACGATGCGCCAAAGGGTCTACAGAAATGCTGACAAAACAGAATGTGTATTTGAAAAGCGTTTTGTGATGGCAAGAATAGGAGCATTTGATTACAACCCTCAATTGGCTGGTAGCCAGAGACTTGCAGTGAGCGATTTTGTATTTGGCGGTTTTAGTGGAACTACTGATGTGAGTGCAGGATATTACGTTCTTGCGAATTATGAGTCACCAGTATTCAGAATAGGACGCTCCTTCACTTCGGTTCAAATTCAGGCTAACGATTTTGACAATGCCACTGCATTGAATACAGGGTATGTGCGCCGCCCAGTCAATAGCCCAGCTCCAGCCTCTGGTACAGAAATAAATGGTGTAGGCCAGACGTTGGTGAACCCAGGCACACCATCAGCAGCCCAGCAAACTGCTGAGATTCGTACAAACTGGGTGGACTTTACTGTAGACGTTACTGGCGGGGACGATGAGGATGGAGTGACCACTTTTAATAGTCCATTTATGTATGTACGTGCTGGTTGCGGATCAGGCACTGAAACGACTGCAGCCCCGACAACCAATAACACCGTACGCATAAGGCAAACAGGCCAGGAATCTCAACCATGGGTGACCATTGTTACTAACGGCGTAACGCGTTCAGGCGCAAACAGCAATTTTTGAGGCAGGGCAATTGTGACTGCCTTTACTCAACCTATGAACACTGATTTAGAGCATTCAACCGTACTCAACTTAGAACTCTCAAGGCGCTAATAGAGTGTGGTGAATTGGTGAAGCAGTACGCAGGCAGCCACAAATGCCTGCTCATTTTAACCTTTTATTAGGAGCATGTAATGAGAAATCAATTACTAAAGTTGGCCGTGATTACGGCATTTGGCGTATCCGCTAACGCATTTGCGACAGGGTTGGAAAGCTTACCTGCAGCAGGCTTTACGGTGACCGCAGGCACAAACCAGGCAGCGGGTACAACCGGTTGGCGTGAATGCAATACCACAGGGTTATATGGCAGTTTGGATTACACAGCGCCAACAACCGGTGCCAATAATACCTGCGCAGTGTTTCCATCTGGCGGTAATAATCCGGGCAGCCCAGTCACCGGGTTTACCGGTGTAACGCTGTCTACTGCTAAGCAAAGTGTAACCATCACAGCAAACGGTGAAACTTTGGCAACAATGCGTCAACGGGTCTATCGAAACTCTGCAGCAACAGAGTGCGTATTTGAAAAGCGTTTTGTGATGGCAACTACCGGCACTTTCGATTACAACCCGCAATTGTCTGGTAGTCAGCGCCTTGAGGTCAACGATTATGTGCTGGGCGGTTTTAGTGGAACCACTGATGTGAGTGCAGGCTATTACCACTCAGCCAACACTGATTCTCCAGTTTTCAGAATGGGCCGCTCTTTCACCTCAGTACAAATTCAAGGTGATGATTTTGACGATGCCACTGCTCTGAATACAGGCTATATACGTCGTCCGGTCAACAGCCCTGCGCCAGCATCTAGTACAGAAATTAATGGCGTTGGTCAGACATTAGTCAGTCCAGGTTTCCCAACTGCAGCACAACAAACAGCTGAGATTCGCACCAACTGGGTCGATTTCACTGTGGATGTGACCGGTGGCGTGGATGAGGATGGTACGACTGCTAAAGATAGTCCATTCCTGTATGTGCGTGCTGGTTGCGGATCAGGTACTGAAACGACTGCATTCCCAACAACCAACAATACAGTACGTATTCGCCAAACTGGTCAAGAGTCTCAGCCATGGGTCACTGTGGTCACGAACGGCGTGACTCGTAGCGCTGCGAATGCAAACTTCTAGTTCCAGTATTCATTAGTTTGTTAAGCATGTAACAAATTGCCAGCGGCATAGTTTGCCGCTGGTAACCCCTCCGATTTAAGGGAGCGATGAAGTGTTAAAAATAAAACGTTTTAAATTAATACCATTATTAGGGTTGTGTGTGTCTTTCACTTGTCAGGCTGAGTTCGTGAATTTGCAGCCGAATAAGACATCTGCCTATGTGGCATGTAATAGCACGGGTGCGTTTGGTTTAAACGAAAGCGCTGCGCCTGATGCTGAAAAAAATACAAACTCTGCATGTGCTGTGGTCAATGACCTGTTGCTGGCTAGCCCAATGAATGCGCCGCTGGCTGGTTTTAATATGGTGGGGATGATTTCACGCGGGATCGCACCGCCTGCCCCAGAAGGTAACGACAGCGAGGAGTTTGCTACCCTGACTGACACAATCTGGTGGAACAAAGACACTAAAGAATGCATTTTCGGCACGCATATTCTGATGAAAGAGCCCAAGTTAAGCCATGGCGAACAATGGGAGATCAACGATATCGTGCGTGGTGGATTTTCCGGCCGTCCTGTATCAGCAGGCTATTTTATGAATCCGAACCCTAATGCCAGCTATGGGATGCCAGAGGCAGTGTATCGGATTGGGCGCAGCATGACCTCAGTCAAGCAACCCGGTTTACCAGATTTGAATGCTGCGCCCTATCACGATGGTTGGGTGGATTTCACCACGGACGTGAGTTTTGCTGACCTGGATGGTTCAACACGCAAGATGACGGCCATGCTGTATATCAAAAGCCATTGCGATAGCAAAGAGCCAGATGAAAAAGAGGGGGCGATTCGTTTGCGGACGACCGGCCAGAATGGGCAGAAAACACTGGAAGTCATTGTGCCTGGACTGGTGCCAGCGGGAGCAAGCCTGGATTAAGGCCTGGTTAAACCTTTTTTGAAATCAAAGCATTGATTGCTAGATGCAAACTCTGGAAAGAAACAATGACGAAAACACATTTTAGATCTGCTGGGTTTACCTTGCTCGAGTTGCTGGTGGTGATGGTGATTATCGGTCTGCTGGCGGGTTATGTCGGCCCCAAGTATTTTGCCCAGATTGGTAAGTCGGAAACCAAAACGGCCAAGGCGCAAATCGAGGCCTTGTCGCGTGCGCTGGATACTTACCGGCTGGATACCGGTCATTATCCAGCGACTGAACAAGGCTTGGCGGCACTTAATCGCAGACCGGATGGTGAAGCCAAATGGCAGGGCCCTTACTTGGCCAAAGGCGTGCCGGCCGACCCGTGGGGCAGGCAATATCTATATCGTTATCCCGGTGAGCATGGCGATTACGATGTGTGGAGCCTGGGCAGTGATGGCGCGGCTGGCGGCCAGGATGCCGATAGCGACGTCGGTAACTGGTAGCGCTTTAACGTAAACCGCGATGAAGTTTGAATTGAAAGTATTGCAGGGCGCGCAGGTCAGCTGGGTGTCACTAGACGCGACTGACCGCCAGGCGGCGTTGCAACAGGCGCAGTCACAGGGGTATGGCGTCTTGCAGGTGCGGTCGGCGCGGGTGCAGGGCTGGCCGCAATGGCCGCTGAAAACGCAGAGGTTTAACCTCAGCCTGTTTAGCCAGGAGTTGTTAACGCTGCTGGAATCTGGTCTGAGCCTGATCGAAGCGATTGAAGGCCTGGCCGAAAAAGAGCAGCAAGACCATGCACGTGCCGTGTTAACGCAGTTGCGCACGGCCCTGTTTGAGGGCTTGCCGTTGTCACAGGCGCTGGCCTTGCAGCCCGGCGTATTCAGCCCCTTGTATATCGCGCTCATCCGCGCCAGTGAACGTACCGGCGATATGGTGCAGGCCTTGCGCCGTCATGTGGCCTACCAGGCACAGGTAGAGGCGATTCGTAAAAAGATTATTGCGGCCTCGATTTACCCGGTGTTGCTCATCGTGGTGGGTGGCCTGGTGGTGTTGTTTCTGCTCGGTTATGTGGTGCCGCGCTTTAGCACGATTTATGAGAGCGGCGGTGACAACCTGCCCTGGGCCAGCCAGATGCTGTTGCGCTGGGGGCAATTGTTGCAAGGTCATGGCGAATGGGTGCTACTGGGTACCCTGGGCATGGCGGCCACGCTGTGGCTGCTGTTTTCACGCCCGGCCAGCAAAGCCTGGCTGATGCAGCGCGTGTGGCAAATCCCCAGTTTGGGCGAAGCCTTGCGCATTTACCAATTGGCGCGGTTTTACCGCACCCTGGGTATGTTGTTACAGGGAGGAATTCCCTTGCTGACTGCGCTGGGCATGGTGCAATCTTTGTTGCCGCAAGAGTTGCAACTGGCGCTGCAACGCGTGATGACCGAGGTGCGTGAAGGCAAGGCTTTGTCTGGCGCCATGGAGTCGCATGGCCTGACCACCTCGATTGCCAACCGCATGTTGCGCGTGGGTGAGCGCAGCGGAAAATTAGACGACATGCTGGGGCGCATTGGCGTGTTTTACGACGAGGAAACCGCGCGACGGGTGGAGTGGCTGAGCAAGTTACTGGAGCCCGCGCTGATGGTGCTGATTGGCCTGATTGTCGGGCTGGTGGTGGTGTTGATGTATATGCCGATTTTTGAACTGGCAGGCGCCATAGAATGAGAAAGACCATGCCATGAATATGCAGGACTTACCGCTGACCGAGCAGGTGCCGCCTTTGCCGCTGACCTTATTGCCGCAGGCGCGGCAACTGGCGCAGCAAACCGGGCGGCCACTGATCGAGGTGCTGGAGGAGTTATCGACGTTGGCACCTGAGGTATTTGTGCAGGCACTCGGGCAGTGCATGCATTACCCGACGCTGACGGCGCTCGACCTGCATGCCATGCAGCCGATGTTTGACTTGCTGCGCTTTAACGATGCCAGCACCCTGCATGCCGTGCTGATGCAGAAGCCAGATCAATCTTTATATCCAGAACAGTCTTTATATATGGTACTGGCCGACCCGTTTGATGAACCACTGCTGTTACGGTTGCAGAATAGGTTGCGTGTGCCGGTGCAATGGTGCCTCGCTCATCGCAACGATATTGCCGCCTGCTTGCAGTTTCATGAAACGCAAATGCGGGCGATGGACCAGGTGCAACACAGTGACAGTGCTGCTCATGAAGAAGAGGCACCGGTCGAGGCCTTATCGCTCAAGTCTATCAGTGAAGATAGCAGCCCGGTGGTGCGTTTTGTACGCTCGACGCTGTACGATGCGCTCAAGGCCGGGGCCAGTGATATTCACCTTGAATCGACCCTGCATGGCTTGCGCGTGAAATACCGTATTGATGGCGTGCTCACCGAGGTGGGTGGCTTAAATGGGGTGATGCAGGCCGAGCAGGCCATTTCGCGCATCAAGGTGATGTCTGAGCTGGATATTGCCGAGCGGCGCATTCCGCAAGATGGTCGCTGCAAAGTGCATGCCCTGGGCCGCGAGATTGATTTGCGCGTATCTATCATGCCCAGCGTGGTCGGTGAAGACGCCGTGCTGCGCGTGCTGGACCGCAAGGCGCTTAGTGAAGCGCAAGGCATCAGCCTCGAGGTGCTCGGATTTGCCCCAGACTTGCTGGCGCAAATCCGCGCGCAGGCAGAAGCGCCTTATGGCATGTTGCTGGTGACCGGGCCGACCGGTAGCGGCAAAACCACCACCTTGTACGGCATGATTTCCGAAATCAACCAGGGTGAGGACAAGATTATCACCATTGAAGACCCGGTTGAATATCAATTGCCCGGCGTGTTGCAGATTCCGGTCAATGAGAAAAAGGGTCTCACCTTTGCGCGCGGTTTGCGCTCGATTTTGCGCCACGACCCCGACAAAATCATGGTCGGTGAAATCCGCGACGGCGAAACGGCACAGATTGCCGTGCAGTCGGCCCTCACCGGGCATTTGGTGCTCACCACCGTGCACGCCAATAACGTGTTTGATGTGATTGGCCGCTTTACGAATATGGGCGTGGATGCCTACAGCTTTGTCTCGGCCGTGAATGTGATTCTGGCGCAAAGATTAGTGCGTGTGATCTGCCCGTTTTGCAAAGTGGATGATGTGCCAGAACCCGCATTGTTACGCAAATCTGGCTTGAGCGTTGAGACCACACAGCACTACCAGTTTAAAAAAGGCTGCGGCTGTGGCCAGTGCCATGGCAGCGGCTACAAGGGCCGCAAAGGCATTGCCGAATTATTGTTGTTTGACGACCGCATGCGCGAACTCATCGTCGCCAAAGCGCCGATTAGCCAGATCAAGGCTTTGGCGGCCACCACCGGTACACGGGCCATGCGTGACGCAGGCCTGGCGCTGGTGGCCGCAGGCGAAACCACATTGCAGGAGATTAACCGTGTTACTGCACTCTCCTGACCCCAGTGTGGATTGCCGCCTGGCCGATAGCCGCCGCTGGTGGCAGGCATGGACTGCGCCAGAATTGCGTCTGGTCATCACTTGTGACGCATTGGAAGTGTTCCAATTTCAACGCGCCTGGTGGCCGGGCAGTCGCCCGCAGATGGTTAGCCATCAACGTCATGCCTTACCAGGCAATGCGCACGATATATTGCCGCCAGACGCATTGTGGTCGACCTTATCAGACGTATTAGCGCCATTGGTGGACCAGCGCTGGCACGTGGTGGTGGTGCTTTCTAACCAGTATGCGCGCTGGCTGGTGCTGCCGTGGCAGGCCGAGATTCGCTCGCAGGCAGATCTGGCCGCGTATTACCGCCATGGCTTGCAGCAGGCCTTTGCCAGCGATGGCCAGGATTGGCAGATACAGGCACAGCCGGGGGGGTATGGCCAGCCTATCTTGCTCAATGCCTTGCCAGTGGCCCTCATGCAACAATTACAAACCGTGCTGGCTACACATCGTTTGCTACCCGGCATCATCACCCCCGCCTGGACGCTGGCCGCCAACCTGGCCTTGCAGGTGATGCGTCAGCAAGGCTTGCCAGCCGAGGGCTGGATTGTCTGCCGCGAGACGGGCAGCTTAACCGTTGCCTGTCTGCTGCAAGGCTACTGGCAGCACATCCGTCAGGTGCCGGTAGACTCGCAATGGCAGCAGACCTTGCATCAACTATTGCTGCGTGAGCAAGCTATTCATCCCGCGCGTGCGGACTTGCCGGTTTTTTTACCACAAACGCCAGCGAGTAGCGTGAGGCAGCAGTCTGTGCCGCTGTTTGTTGAGGTGGCTGCGTTGGCCAGGCAGGGGAGTCACTGATGACGCAAGTGCGCATCAATTATGCGGCAGGTCGTCTGCCCGGGCCGATGGCGACATTGCTGGGTAGTCTGCTGCTCATAGGCCTGGTCTGCCTGGTGGTGATCTATCAACAGCTTGCCGAGGACAATACGCGCTTGCAGCAACAATGGCAGGCACGCCAATCGGCGCTGGCGGCGAGTCGGCAAGTGGCTGCTACGCCTGTGGTGAATCAGGCGCTGGCAGCGGACATCGCCGCGGCGCAGGTGCAGATTCAAACGCCGTGGTTAGCGTTGTTGAGTGGCCTAGAACGCGCACAGCAAGCGCAGCTGTACTGGCTGCAACTCTCCCCCGATGCCAAACGCAAACAGGTGCGCATGACGGTGCTGGCGCAGCAACGTCAGCAAGGCTGGGCGTTGGTCGAGCGGCTCAAAAAACAATCCGGCCTGGCCGACGTGAAACTCAAGGCCAGCGAAGCCACCGAAGTGAACGGCTTGCGCATGACCACCTTGCATCTGGAGGCCGGATGGCTGTTTTAAGCCCAATCCTGCAGCGCCTGCGCTTTGTCTGCCAGCAAACATGGCAGAGTCACCGTTGGCTGCTAGTCATGTTGCTCATCACGATGGTATTGTCTGCGCTGATCGCACAGGCCTGGTGGCTTCGCCAGACTCTTCAAGTCGCTATTCAAGCATTGCCAATGCAGACCAGGGAGGCCATGCAGGCCAGAGTTGCGCCCCTTACCCGCCCTGTCGCCACAACTGCGGCACAAACCTGGCCCGTTGAAGACGAAGCAGACCGTATCAGCGCCGAGATTCTGGCCACCGCGGATGCCATGGGCATGCTGTTTGAGCGGGCAGAGTTTCAGTCTATTGCGCTTGAACAGAGTCGCTTGCAAGTGCAGCGCATCAAATTGCCGCTCAAAGGCGATTATTTGCAGGTGCGTCACTTTTTGCAGCAGGTGTTGCAGCATTACCCCAGCCTGGCATTGAGCCAGTTTAAATTGCAGCGTAGCGATGTCATGCAACCTGAGCTTGAGGCTTATGTGGAGTTTAGTTTGTATACACGCAAGCGAGGTCAGCCATGATGCGGCGCGGATTCGTATGGGCCGCACTGGTATGCACCTTGCTGGCATGCTGGTGGGTAGAGCAGGCCGACGAACAGGCATCATCGCCTGCGGCGTCGGCTGAGCCTGCGCCGCGGCAGCGCGTGAGTTTGGCACAGGCGCTGCCTTTGCCAAATGCTCCAGCATCATACGCCACGGACTTACAACGCATTGCAGAAACGGCTCACAGCCTGACGACAGCCGATGATGCCGCGATTGATCTGTTTGCCGTGCTGCACCCAGCTTCGGCCGAGAGTGCACCGCCCGTTGCGCCTGAAGCTGTCAATCCATATACCTATGCCGGTCGCTTGCAAGAAGATGGTCGCTGGATCGTGTTTTTAACCGACGGTCAACAACAGTACGTGTTACACGCGGGGGACCGCTTTGCCGATGGCTGGCAGGTGGCGTTGTTGGATCAACAAAAAATCGTGCTGCAACATGCGGCCGAGCGCTTTGAAATCAGGCTGGATAATGGGGTGGTATTTTGAACAAGCAAGTGAAGCATAAAATGAGCCATTGGGCCTGGTGGTTGGGCTGCCCACTGTTATTGGCGGGATGCAGCAATCTGTTGCCCGCACCGCAAACCGGCGATGCCACGCTAGAGCAGGCCAGAATCTATGCCGCGCGCGGCCAGGACGATGAGGCCATCCAGCTATTGCAGCCCTTGGTCGATCAGTATCCGCGCCAGCCACAATACAAAAACTGGCTCACCTTGTTGCAAGAGAAAAAACTGCAAAAACAATTGCAGCAAGCTGATAGTTTGCAGGCCGCGCAGCAATACGATGCGGCGAGCGAGGCTTACCAGCAAGTGCTGAAGCTCTCGCCCAACAACCGTGCCGCAAGCGATGGCCTGCAAAAAGTGCAACTGGCACGCCAGCATGCGGCGCAACTGTCGCAAGTACAATTAGCCATAGCGGCAGAAGACCTGGCCGGAGCCGAATTTGGGTTACGCAGCATTTTGGCTGAGCAACCTGCACACGCCGAGGCGCGCTTGTTATTTGAACAGCTTGAGCAGAAAAAAAACGAGCGCAGCAGCGTGGTGCGGCCATTGCAGTCATCTCTTAAAAAGAAAGTCACGCTAGAGCTGAAAAACACGCCGATAAAAAATGCTTTTGAATACCTGGGCAAGGCGGGCGACCTCAATTTTTCGTTTGACCAGGAGCTCAACGAGGGCATACGCGTCAATGTCTTGTTGCGCGATACCCCAATTGAGCAGGCGTTGGAAGTGATTCTCACCAGCCACCAGCTGGGCAAAAAAGTGCTCAATAGCAATACCTTGCTGATTTATCCGCAAGCCCGCGCCGCGCAATATGAGGAGCTGTTTGTGCGCAGTTTTTACCTGACGCACATGGACGCCAAACGTGCGCTCAACATGATGAAAACCGTGTTGCGCGCCAGCGATGTGTATATGGATGAAAAGCTGAATACGCTGGTGATGCGCGACACCATGGACCGCATTAAAGTGGCCGAAAAACTGATTGCGTCGCAAGACCTGAATGAACCAGAAGTAATGCTCGAAGTTGAGGTAATGGAGATCAACCGCCGTAACCTGGAAAACCTTGGCATCCAGTATCCGACCCAGATCGGCGTTGGCGTGCAGGGTAATGCCGCTGGCAATACCAGTGGCACGCAACCACAAGCAGGCAAACTCACCCTGACCGAGTTGCGTAATTTCAATGGCAACCTGGGTGTGTTTTCAATCAGCGATCCGGCCATCGTGCTGAATCTGTTGCACCAGGACACCGATACTAATTTACTGGCTAGCCCGAAAATCCGCGTCAAGAACCGTGACCGCGCCAAGATTCATGTCGGTGACAAAATCCCGGTGCTGACCAGTGTCGCCAGTGCGCAGGGCTTTGTCAGCCAGAATGTGAATTATATTGAAGTCGGTATCAAGCTCGATGTCGAGCCGGTGATCCAAATGCAGGACCAGGTCAGTATCAAGGTCGGCATGGAGGTGAGCAATATCACAGACCAGGTCACCACCAGCTCCGGTGTGCTGGCGTATACCATAGGCAGCCGCAATGCCAATACCACCTTGCAGTTACGCAATAACGAAACGCAGATTCTGGCTGGGTTGTTCCGTGATGATGAGCAGAAAACGCGGCGCAAAGTCCCTGGCCTGGGCAACTTGCCGCTGATAGGCAAACTGTTTAGCAGTAATAATGAGGATAAGCGCAAAAACGAAATTGTACTGCTGATTACGCCACGTATCATGCATAACCTCAGCCCGGCCAGTTCGGTGTATAGCCTGATCCCGTCCGGGATTGCAGCGACGGCTAATCCGCTGGGCGCAGGTGCACGGGCAGTGCAATCTACAGACCCTACGCCAATCAATCCAGTAGCTGTACCGCAAAACACTTCAAATGATCGTGCAAGAGTGGATGCAAACTTTGCCGATCAATTGATTAACTCAGCACCTCCCAATCCGGCCGCAAGCCCAAATACCATGATTATTCAGAGCCAATAATCGTGCATGACATAAGAAAGCGATTACGGGGCTTCACCCTGATTGAGTTGTTGGTGACACTGGCCTTGCTCGCCTTGCTGGTGACTTCAGCCAGCCCTGTGTTGCAGTTGAATAGCAAGCGTGACAAAGAGCGTGAGCTCAAGCGCGCTTTATGGCAAATCCGGGATGCACTGGATGCCTACAAAGATGCAGTAGACCAGGGCCTGATTAAAAAAACGGCTAATGACAGTGGTTATCCGCCCAACCTGACAATCCTGGTGACCGGCGTTGAAAATACGCAAGACACCAAAAAGAAAAAACTGTTTTTTTTAAGGCGCATTCCACGTGACCCGTTTGCGGCTGACGTCACGCAAAGCAATGCCGCCACTTGGCAGCTACGTGCGTACGATGGCGCGCTCGATGACATGGCGCAAGATGTGTATGACGTGTCTTCGCGCTCGCCCGCCATTGGCATTAACCAGCAACCCTATAGCGAGTGGTAACGTCATGAAACGCGGATTCACCTTGATTGAAATGCTGGTAGTGCTGGCGATACTGGCCATGCTGCTGACAATAGTCTCGCCCAAGTTTATGCATATGTTGCAGCGCTCCAAAGAAACCACCTTACGCCACGATTTGCTGACCATGCGCGATGCGATTGATAAGTTTTATAGCGATAAAAACCGTTATCCCGATACGCTGGAAGAACTGGTCGAACGGCAATACCTCAAAGCTATCCCCCCCGACCCGGTTACCGAGCGTAGTGATAGCTGGGTGATTACTTTGCCGCCCAATATTGATGAGCAGGGCAGCGTATTTGATGTACATAGCGGCTCGACACTGTTTGCCGAGGACGGCACGCCTTATGCGCTGTGGTAGGCAGCAAACCACCGGTTTTGTCCTTATAGGCATGTTTATGCTGGTGATGCTCAGCGGTCTGGTGATGGCGCAAGCCAGCATGCGTTGGCAAACACAGGTGCTGCGCGAGCGTGAGCTGGAGCTGATCAAGGTCGGTCTGGCTTACCGCGATGCCATTGGCCGCTATTACAACCAGACGCCGGGTGTGGTGAAAACCTTTCCGCCCACGGTGGAAGCGTTGGTTAACGACACACGGTTTCCCACACCGCGCCGTCATTTGCGCAAAGCTTATCTAGACCCGATCACGCAACGTGAAGGCTGGGGGATTGTGACTGCCCCTAGTGGCGGTGTCATGGGTATTTACAGTTTGTCCGATAAACAACCATTCAAAATCAAAGGCTACCATGGTGCACTCCAGCACTTGAATGACAAACGCTATTACGGCGAATGGTATTTCGTGTATCTGCCGCAGCCGGTCGCAGCCAATACCGGTGGTGTGTGATTAATTATCATTGTGTAAAGTTGAGTTAACAACATCAGGCTTTTGGCGCTCCCAGCGATTAAACATATGAAGGGATGTAAATGTGAAAAACTCCTGCGTTTGTCGGGGGATTTTTCCTGGTCTGCGTGTCATACACATCCCTATCGTTTTTCTTCCGTCTTTTACTAATGGAGCGAACTGTGGATTTGGTGCCTGATATTGTTGATCTCGTGTTGTACTTACTGGGCGTGCTGTCTGTGCTGGTATGGTCCATCATTCTTATGAAAAGCTGGGCCTGGTATAAATCCCGCAGTGCATCGAACAATTTTCTCTCTGAGTGGCAACAAGTAAAAACCATTTACGAGCTGCCCAAGATTATCGCCAACAGTAATAGCAGCTTCGCGCGCTTGTGTGATGCAGGCATGCGTGCCATGAATGAAGTGATGGCGAATTCTGTGCTACGCAGAAACGAGCGCCAGGAAGTGATTTTGCTTTCGCTTAAACAGCAGGCCTACCTCGAACAAAAACGCATGGATGGCGGCGTTGCCGTGTTGGCCAGCATAGGCTCCACCGCGCCGTTTATCGGTTTGTTTGGCACCGTGTGGGGCATTATGAATGCCTTGCGCACCATCACGGCCACTGGCTCTGCCGGGCTGGATGTGGTGGCAGGCCCGATTGGTGAGGCCTTGATTGCCACCGCGATTGGCATTGCGACAGCGGTGCCTGCCGTGCTGGCTTACAACTATTTTATGCGCAAACAAAAAGTGCACCGGGCCGATATGGAGCAAGTGGCCAGCCGCTTTCAATCATTGTTAACGCAGTCTGGCGTGGAGGGCTAATGCCATGGTGATGTTTAGTGACGGTGAGAGCGAAGACCTGGTGAGTGAAATCAATGTGACGCCGCTGGTGGATGTGATGCTGGTGTTGCTCACGGTGTTTATTGTGACGGCGCCTTTGTTGATGAACGCGGTGAAGGTGAAGCTGCCGCAGGCGAGTGCCGAGGTGGCGATTACCACGCCTAAAACGGCACATATCAGCGTGACGGATGCGGGTGATGTGTTTTTGGACCAGCAACGCCTGGCGCTGGAAGGCTTAACCCCGGCGCTGGGCCAGCTCAAGCAAAGCCAAGACCCGGCGGTGGAGATTTATGCCGACGAGCACGCGCAATACGGCGTGGTGGCCAAAGTGTTGGCGGCGATTCAGCGCGCAGGCATTAGCAAGTTTAGTTTTGTGATGTCGCCAGAGGTGGGGAAATAAAGGCATGAGCAGCCTGATTTACCCTGAGCAGCAGGACTATTCGCTGATTTGGCGGGCGGTGATTGTCTCGCTGGCGCTGCATGCGCTGGTGGTGGTGTTTTATCCGGCACTGAGCCAGATTGAACTGCCCAAGATGCCAGAGCGGCTGGAAATTGAGTTTTTTTCGATTAAAGCTGCAGCCCCAAGCGTGCAAGCGGTGGCGCCGCCGACAGAGGTGGCTAAACCGCTTGAGCCACCTAAGGCGACGCCTACGCCTGTGGTGAAGCCACAAACGCCGGTAGAAACGCCCAAGCAGGTATTGGCGGCGCCAAGCAGTCAACCGTCGGATTACCGTGTGCCAGAGCAGGTCGCCCCCAACAAGGCCGAGCCAGCGCCCGTGACCCCGGCACCAGCAGCCCCTAGCGTGAGTGCGGCAGAGAGCGCGCAGCCAGCTGCGAATGACGCCCCTGCCAAAGACAGCAAACCCAATGTAGCGGCAAGCGCGGCCACCACTAGCAGCGAGTCTGAGGAGTTAAATGCCGGTGATACCGATGCCTGGGGCGATTATGGCGAGCAATTGCGTGCGCTGGTGGGTAAAAGCAAACAATATCCGGCCATTGCGGTACGCCGCCATCTTGAGGGCGAGGCGACGGTGGTGGCGCAGTTTGTGCGCGGTGAGCTGGTGAATGTGTCACTGGCTGGCAGCAGCAAGCATGTGCCGCTGGACGAAGAGGCCATGCGCATGGTGAAAAAAGCCATTGCACAGCTGGGCGTAAAAGACAGTTTAAAAAAGAAGAGCTTCAAAATAACAATACCAGTGAACTTTAAACTGGAGTGATCCTTCGCGTTTCCCAAAGGCTGGCGTCATTAGAAAGTAAATCCCTCACTTTCGCTCAACGTTGGCGCCTGCTCTATGTAACCCCTGTCATTTGCCAATTTTCCTCCGGCAAGTGCAGGGGATTTTTTTAGCATGGGGCGCAGCACAGGTGTGATCGTGGAGGTGGGTTTGCAAAAAACGATGCATTTAATCACACAGGGAGGACACAGTATGTTAACTAAAACCAAGCGTTTGCTGGTTGGCTTGGCCGCATTAATCAGTTTGAATGCGCAAGCCAAGATTGAGCAATTCCAGGAAAGCTACGCAGGCTATTTGCCGATGGACTTTACGCTGGATGGCGTGACATTTCTGGGTGAAACCACTTTTAGCAATGGCAGCTCGACGTTGACGCTTTATTACGAAGCGTTGAGTCAGTTACAAGACGAGCTATATGTGGTGTTCGGCAGTTATAGCAGAAATCAGGTGCAGAGCTCGCAACTGGGGCAGTTTGATTTCTGGTTGTCCGTGCCAGACCCAATCAACCCAGTCGCCCCGCCAGATCCTGCATTCAGCAATTTGCCAATAGCGGGCAGTTTTCATTATGAAGACATCGTGATGATGCCGGATGGCCAGCTGGAAGTGTTTTACAGTGAATATGGCGCACTCTAAAGGCTTTGTCAGCCCGCAAAACTACCTCACCTTGACCATCGATTGGACAGTCTATACGCGTGACCGGCGGAGTTTAGTCCCGGCGCCGCCCAGCCTGTGGTTAATGAGCAGCGGTTTGCTGCTGCTGGGCTTGGTGGTGTTAAGGCGCAACCGCTTAGCCCCAGTGCCTGCCAGGGGATGATAGGTTTGCATACAAATCCAGCCAGACTGGTTGTTTTCAGCCAGGTGGTGGTTGTGTGCGTCCCAAAAAAGCAGATTTTAAGGGCTGAAAGCGTACAAAACGGCTTTAAATCGCATGGCATGTATTTTGCGGTAGAGGGGCATGGATAAGACGATGTACTGGTGTGGTATCAATCTGCAATGGGCGTATACCGACTTGCTCGGCTATATTCGTTTTAAAGTGGCGTGCCCGCATATTGCCAAAGACATTTTGCATGATGCCTTGATCCGTTACACCGTCTCAACCAGCGCGAATAAAGGCGTCGAGCCGCATGCCTACATGCGCAGCATTGCCAAAAACCTGATTGTTGATAGCTATCACCATAGCCAGCGCTTTGTGTCACTTGAGGCCGAGATCGGCCTGAACCGCGAGTGGTTGGACACGCCCACTTTATCGGTTGAGCAGCTCAATGACATCAAGCAACGGCTGGAGATGATTCAGCAGATATTAGAGCAATTGCCGCCGCGCTGCCGCCAGGTATTCTGGATGTATCGCGTTGAGGGCTACACGCAAGCTGAAATCGCTGCTGCGCTCGGCATTAGCAAAAACATGGTCGAGCGCCATGTCATGCGCGCGATTATCGACCTCAGCAGCGCGCGCGAACTCATGGTACTGCACGCATAATGCATCCAAAACACGACGATATCATCAGACAAGCTGCCGCCCGCTGGTATGTGCGCATGCGCGAAGCCGCGCCCGATGCGCCTGAGCGCACCACGTTTGAAGTGTGGCTGCTGTCAGACCGCAGACACAGTGCCGCGTATGAAATGATAGCGTCGACCATGGACGACTTTAGCTCCACCGAGCGCTTAAAAGCACTGTCTAGCGCACTGTCGCAAAAACTGTATTTTGAGCAAACCAGCCGCCGTAAAAAAGTCTCCAAACTGGGGTCTGGCCTGGCCGTGATGCTGCTCTGCGTAGGCCTGGGCTTTTTTGGCCGGGCGCAATATGTGCAATGGCAAGCCGCGCCTTTATCCAGCGAGATGCAAACCACCGCCGTGGCGCAAATGGTAAAACGCACGCTGGACGATGGCTCCATGGTGACCGCTAACGCCAATAGCGCCATGGAAATCGTCTATTACCGTCATCAGCGCCTGGTTAAACTCAGCCGTGGTGAAGCGATTTTTGAGGTCACCAAAGACCCGGCGCGGCCATTTATTGTCGAAACCCCGCAAGCCAAAGTCACCGTGCTCGGCACCCGTTTTGGCGTCAACCAGCTCAGCAAAAAAGTGCGCATCAGTGTCGACCACGGCCGCGTGCAAGTCGCGCGTGCAGATGGTCGCGAGCTTGCACTCATATTGCATGACGGTGAAGTCGCCGAGATTGACGAAACCGCCGCCGCGCATAAAGTAAACCGCAATGCGGCCGACAGCTTCAGCTTTATCAGTGGTCGCATTGTGTTTGACCGCGCCGACATGTTTGAAGTGGCCGACACCTTATCTCGCTACCGCAACCCCACCGTGCAAGCCCTGTTTTTTGGCAATCAAACGCCTAAAGTGAATGCCGTACTCAACGTGGCCGAGCTTGAAAGCTTTATCCAAACCTTACCGCAATCGGTGCCGGTCACCCTCAAACGCACACACGAAGCCTTGGTGATCGAGCCCGTCAGATAGTCCTTTACATTTCTTTTGATTGCCGCATATCAGGCATTTCTCCCCTTCGTCGGTTACCTCTTTAACAAGACCTGTAACCGACGGATGCACCATGAACAATCACACGCTTAAAACAGCCGCGCTGGCTGCATTGATTGGCCTGCACATGCCCACAGCACTCTACGCAGAACTCAATACCGCCTTGCCCGGCGAACAAGAGGAAGGCTTTGCCGTCCCCCTCACCCTTGATATGCCCGCCCAGCCACTCGCCGCAGCTTTGCGCCAGTTCGCACTCCAAAGCAATCTGTCACTCACAGTTGATAGTGCGCTCATCGTCGATAAAAAATCCCCCGCTATTAAAGGTCGCATGACACGCAAAGAAGCGATCAAACGTATGCTGGATGGCACAAGCCTGCAAGGCAAGATTGATGGCGAGAAAATTCTGATTCAACCAGCTCCCAAATCTGGCATTGAAAATCGTGAGGCAAAGTCAAGCGTTGCCCTTGACAAAATTGAAGTCCGTGCCAAGAAGTATTATGAAGTAGGCCCTATGCCGGGTTTGGCGCTGACAAAAGAAGAAATCCCCGGCAATGTGCAATCGCTCTCTGCAAAGGACATTAAAGAAGCGCACACACTGACCATCACGGACTTGATGAACCAAAAGCTACAATCCGTCACAGTCAATGATTACCAAAGCAATCCATTTCAGATGGATCTGCAATATCGTGGATTCACGGCCTCGCCACAGTTAGGTACCGCACAAGGGATTTCAGTTTTCTTAGACGGCATTCGAGTTAATGAATCTTTTGGTGATGTGGTGAACTGGGACATGATTCCCATGAATGCCTTGTCCAGTTTAGAAATTATTCCTGGTTCTAACCCTATTTATGGTTTGGGTACTTTAGGTGGCGCACTCACCATGCGAACAAAAAGTGGCTTTGATGGCAAAACGCTGGATGCCGAAGTGCTGACAGGTTCATTTGGACGTAAACAACTTCAGATTTCAGCAGGAAACAACAATGGTGTAATCGCAGGTTTCTTATCGGGTAATTTCTTCCTCGAAGATGGCTGGCGAGACAACTCCCCAAGCAAGGTCAACCAGATTTTTGGTAAGGCTGAATGGCAAAGCGAACGTGCCAGAGTCAGCTTTTCAGGTCTTTATGCTGGCAACAAACTCACTGGCAACGGATTGTTACCTCAGCAAATGGTCGATCAAAACCCCAAGCAAGTTTATACCTCGCCTGATGAGAGCAGAAACAACCTGTTTCAATTCCAGTTATCAGGCATCTGGGATGTGACTGACACTTTCAATATTACTGCGCAGGTATATAACCGTAACAGCAAGCGCAAGTCACATATGTCAGATGTTAATGAGAACTTTGGCGGGACCAGTAATCGTCCGAACATTGCCAGTGCCAATGACCCCAGCCGTCAACTACTGTATGGTTTGCCTGATATCAATCGTGATGGCCTGCCTGATTACAATGACTATGCATATAATGTTGCTGCAGATGCATCAGGAAGGGCTTTGGATGTAAATGGGATTGCGGATGGAGACCCCGGTTTTGATATAAATAATTTAGCTTACGGTACAAACTTCAATTCGCAAGCTAATGCAAATCAAGCACAAGTTACTGCTGCTGACGGGTCAGGTAATATGGTGTGGAACTGGACATTTGATCCAAGAAGAAATAATGATGATATATCTCAACCCTCCAATATACCTGGAGCCTTTAACGCTTCTGTTACAGCACAATATGAACAAGTGGTTCGTTATGCATTCGCAAATTATGGATTACTTTACTCAAGTACAAATCAAGCAGGAATTTCTACGGATACTATCCATCCAGGTACTGGAAATAAAAGTTATTTCTATGATGTATCGTCTGGGGGTCTAAACGGGTCTTTGAGTGGTTACACTGATAGCAGCGGTTTTTTTCATGATTACTGGGAGTTAGTGGTTCCGATAAATAGTGCGAATATAACTAACTCTTTTGGAGCCATTGGAGGCCTATCTAGCAATCCAACTTATGGCCCATTAGTTACCGATTCAAATGGAAATTTCTATTATAGAGATGGGCGCTATGCGAGCGGCCCTTATGCTAATACCGGTTACATAGAAGGTACACCAACAGCAATTTTTACGGATACCCAAGTAGATCAGTTGGGTAAAGGGGCCTCATTACAATTTAATTGGAACCTAGATAAACACAAGTTTATGGTTGGTAGCTCAATTGATAAGTCTGATACAACCTATGAAAGTAAGCAATATCTGGGCATGCTTGATGCGCAACGAAATGCGTATGTTGCACCTGAACTTTTAGGCTGGGAGTATTACGCCAATAGCCCAGAGCGAGGATATGGCTTAAACGACTTTAAAGGTAATGGTCTCACCAAAAGTCTATATGTCAGCGAAACTTGGTCACCAACCAAAACTGTGAACATTACAGCGTCTGCACGCTATAACCGTACCTACGTCGACAATCAACTTTCCGTTGCAAGGCTCTCATCATTTGCTGATGTGAACACTATCCTTAACTATCTTAATCTCGTCGCACTGTGTACTGACAATAATGGTGACGGTACGATAGACCCAAATGCAGAGTGTCCAAATGGTATTGCAAGCCAGATAGTACCGTTTGATCCAAGCACCTTCCCCGTAGATGCGAGTGGCCAAAGTATTGCTACCTTGCGTCCCCCAGAAAAAGAAAAATTCAAGTACCGCTCTTTTAATCCATCTATCGGTATTACATGGCAAGTGCGTGAAGACCTTAATCTGTACGCCAATCTTGGTCGCGGTGCCAGAACGCCAACCGTGATTGAGTTAGGGTGTGCTTTTGATCCTACACCAGTATTGCAAGGTCTTGATTCTAATGGCAATCCAATTTACAGGGCGCGCTCACTGAGTGAACAGCGTGTTTGTAATTTGCCAGGCGCACTATCTGGAGACCCTTACTTAAAGCAAGTGCGATCAACTAGTTATGAGGTTGGTGCACGAGGGCAGTTAACCGACAATATTGAGTGGAATGCGGCTTTATACCAAACTGATTTGCAAGATGATATTTACTTCGTTGCGGTGAATGCAACCAGTAGTTACTTTCAGAATGTGGGCGATACTCGGCGACGTGGCCTTGAAATGGGGCTAAAAGGGAAATTGGGCAAAGCTAGTTGGGGTGTGAACTACGCACTCACTGATGCAACTTTTCAGTCCAAATTTAAACTAGCGAGTCCTAGTAATAGTAGTGCGGGAAATGTCTATGACTTAGATTTCTTGGATCAAGGTAATTATCAACAAATCACAGTTAATCCTGGTGACCGTATACCTGGCGTTGCTTTGCATAATCTGAACGCAAATATTGCCTACGATATTACCAATTCTTGGCGTGTTGGCTTAAATGTAGTCGCACATTCTGACGCATTTATTCGAGGCAATGAAAACAACAAACATCGAGCGGGCCCCGCTTCACCGATTACAGGTCCTTTTTGTAATGGAGGTACTACTACATGTACTGTACAGCGAGCAGATTTTGGTGAAGGTAGAACAGATGGTTATGCCGTGGTTAATTTCAACACTACCTACAAAATCAGTCCTGAGTGGACATTGGGCTTGCGCATTAACAACCTTTTTGACAAGGAATATGCCAGCGCTGGGCGACTAGGTCTAAACGCATTCTCACCTTCTATTCGTGGCGTTATTGGAGAGAGCGGATTCAACTACAACAGTGCGGATTGGCAAGGCTCAAGTTTTCTTGGTATCGGTGCACCCAGGTCCGCTTTCGTAACTTTGAGCTATGAGTTTCAGCCGAAAAAGCTGGATGAGTTAGTAGAGTAAAAATTAAGTACATTACAAATGTGATTGAATGACCTCACACAACCAATCCATAAAAACCCTCACTCGTTTAGATAGATTGCGACGGTGCGGAAAAAGGATGAATACAGTCATGCTGGGCGCTGTCAGTGTAGGCAGTATTTCAACTAGCTGACCGCTGGCGAGCATCTCCATTGCGCCTAATTTTGGCGCTTGCATAATCCCGAGCCCGGCAACGCAGGCTGCACGGTAGGCGTCAGTATTGTTGACGCAAATGCGGCTGTGCATTTTAACGCTATGCGACTCGCCATTGTGCTGGTACTCAAACCCATCAAAGCGGTGATGACTGCTGGTTTGGTAATGAATCAGCCAGTGATGTTGCAGGTCTGCGATGCTTTTCGGCTCGCCATACATGACGAGATAACCAGGGCTCGCGAAGTTGGTTTGCTGCATGTCGCCAATTTTGCGCATGATCATGCCTGATTCTTCAACTTCGCCGGTTCTTACCACGCAATCGTAACCTTCACTGATTAAATCTACTTTACGGTCTTCGCTGCTGATTTCTATGTTGAGCTTGGGGTAGCGCTGCAAAAAGTCGTGTAGGGCTGGGATCACCAGGTGCCGGGCCATGGGTTGTGACATATTGACCCTGACGATGCCGGAAATTTGGCTATCGTCACTTATGAATAGGGTTTCGAGTTCTTCGATCTCGCTTAAAACGTCTTTGCTTTTTTCATAAAACAATTGGCCGTCTGAGGTGAGCTGTACTTTGCGCGTGGTGCGGTGAAATAGTTGCGTTTGCAGTTTAGTTTCAAGTTGTTGCACGGCCTGCGAAAGGCTGGCTTTGGGCAGGTTTAAACTATCCGCCGCTTTGGTAAAGCTGCCAAGTTCTGCGACACGCATAAAACGCCTTAAACTTTCAGTGCTATCCAGCATGGTCTTTAGCCTTTTATTGTTCATTATTTATGAACAGTATAATCAAATTTTGCTTATTTATTATTATTGAGCTTATCAATAAACTGCATCTGTCTTTCATTCACACAGGAGCTTTCACATGTCAAACAAGATTGCATTGATTACTGGCGGCAGCCGTGGCTTTGGTAAAAATACCTCGCTGGCAATGGCGCGACAAGGCGTGGATGTCGTATTGACCTACCAGAGTAAACAGGCGCTGGCACAGGAGACGGTGGACGAGATTGTGGCGCTGGGTCGTCAAGCCGTGGCATTACCACTGGATGTAGCCAAAGTGAGCACATTTGCGGTATTTGCCCAACAGTTGCAACAGGCTTTGCAAGTCCACTGGCAAACCGGGCAGTTCGATTATCTGGTCAATAACGCTTGCACCGGGGTTCATGCGCCGTTTGCCGAAACCACGGAGCAAATGTTTGATGACATGGTGAATATTCACCTGAAATCTACCTTCTTTTTAACCCAAACCCTGTTGCCGATCATGCGCGATGGCGGTCGTATTGTGAATATTTCCAGCGGCCTGGCACGATTCACTTTGCCTGGTTACAGTGCTTACGCAGCCATGAAAGGCGGTATTGAGGTTTTAACGCGTTATATGGCCAAAGAACTGGGCACACGCCAGATTGCGGTGAATACCGTCGCGCCGGGGGCGATTGAAACCGATTTTGGCCAGGGCCTGGTGCGGGATAACAAAGAAGTGAATGCGTTTATTGCCTCACAAACAGCGTTGGGTCGCGTTGGGGTGCCAGATGATATCGGCCCCATGATTGCCAGCCTTTTATCTGAAAATAACCGCTGGGTGAATGCACAACGCATTGAGGCTTCTGGCGGTATGTTGATTTAATCTAGCGTTTAATAAAAAACAGGCAACGTGGCTGCCTGTTTTTTATGGCTTAGCCTGCTATTTTAGATGGACATGTCACAGTGAGACCTGACCTTTTGAGCGTCAGGGTGCCAGTTTCAAACGCTTCACAATCATTGGCTTTGCAACTGGGTGAATGGTGTCTTGTAATCTTCTACCCATTGTTGCGCATGCAAGCGTTGTTTGGCTGTTGTGGTGGCATGCAGGCTTGCGATGGTTTCACACGTTTGCTGTGTAAGTTTATCAATATAAGCCTGGTAAGCCTGATTTGGGCTGTTTTGCATGCGCTCAAAACCTCCGCGCACCAGTTGCGATTTTTGTTCGTTTGGCGTGGCTGGATTTCGTAATGCCTTTAAAATATCCAGTGCGTCTTCATCTCGGCGCAAAATCTCAGAGTAGATCATCGCCGGGTCAATATCATGCTTGGCAATGGCTTGCTTAAGCATATTGATTTGTTTGTCGTTCAAATTCCCATATACTTTTTCTGCGAAATCCTTGGATTTGTCCAACCTCACCTCACGCTGTGCTTCTGTCGTTTCCTGCCACCATTCTTCTTTCCATTCTTGGTTGCGTTTTTCGAGCTTTTTTTGAAAATGCTGCAATTGTTTATCGCTCAGCGTGCCAGCGATCTCCACAATCATGGGGATCATTTTTATTTGTAGCGTTTGCAGATTTGATTTGATGGACTCTATGCGCTGGCAGGCTGTTTGTGCTGTCACATCATGACTTAGATCATCGTGTATGGTATTGAGCAGCGAAACATAACGCGGTAGCTCGTTTTGGCGATGCCAGGCATGTACATCCTGCAGGGCGAGTTTAAGTTTGGTTTTTTGCGCGTCATTAAAACTAAAGTAATCATCCAGCCGCCATGCGATGAGTGCCGGTGCGTTGTTGTAAGCGGTTTTTACCAGGCTACAACTGGCCATGGTCATCGTAATCAGCAAAAGTAAAAAGGGGGTGATGTTTCGCATGGCTATACGACCTTGGTTGACCAGCTAAGTTTACGAGCCCATCAATTTGTATGCACTACGCGCAAGGTTGATGTGCGTTTCTGACCAGCTTTACCCTGGTTTAGTGATAAGAATAGGGTGGCGCAGGCAGCGTACGCTGCCTGTTTAAATGGCCTACGGCTTACGATTGGGCGGTGGTGGAGGCGGGTAATAGCCTGAGCGGGTACTTGCTGGGGCCGGGCTGGTGTCTTGCGAGTAGGTTCTCGCCATGCTGGCCGGGACCGGGATGCGGTGTCCGGCGGCGTACATGCATTGGTAATAGGCGTTGTCGTATTTATCCTGCGCGTTCATGCCGCTCACGGCGGCGGTATTGCTGCCAATCGCACCGCCTGACAAGGCGCCCATGCCCGCGCCGATGGCCGCGCCTTGGCCACCGCCTGCTGCGGCACCGATGGCCGCACCGACCACAGTGCCCACAGCCGTGGTGGTGGCGAGGCTGGCATTGTATTGCTGGTTGACTGTTTTACCGCCAATTTGGGTCAAGGCAAAGTCGCGGCAGGATAAGTCGTCTGCCCTAAAACGATTAAAGTCTTTGCCGGTGCCCGGCAGCGCCATATTGCTGGGGCCGGTGGGGTTGGTGGCACAGGCTGAGAGCGCCAGCGCGGCCAGCACGATAATGAGCTTAGGATGCGTATTCATGTGGGTCATCCTATTTGGCCGGTGGCGTGGGCGTGACTTGCTTCCAGTCTGCCGCGCACTCTTTGACGTAAGGATAATAGCTGTCAGAGGGCTCGCAGTAATACCAGTAGCTCTGGCCGTTATTGCCCGCACTGGCGGTGGGCGGCGTGGTTTGTGCTGGGGCGGGTGGCGTAGTGCTGCTGGCCCCGCTGCCTTGTTCTATATAGACCTGCGGCTGTGGTTGGGTGATGACCACTGGCGGTGGGTTATACACATAGGGATAAGGGTAGGCGTAAGGCGAATACGCATATGGAAAATAGGGGTAGGGCGCGCCAAAATAAACGCCGACACCCCCATGCCAACCGCCGCCATGCCAACCACCACGGCCTGGCGGGTGTGCCTGGGCGATGGTGCTGGTGAGCGCCAGTGCCGCAACCAAGCCGGTTAACCATATTTTTTTGACGTTTTTCATATTGCCTCCATTACACGCATGCTTAATTTCTCAGACCAAAATATAGATCAATGTATCCGCATGAACAGCGGCCAGTTTGTATCAGAGTGTATCGGGCACCCGCCATTTGCATGGCCTGCGCCTGATAGTGTTAGGCAGCCTGGCCGCAACTGCGGTATGCTAGTCAAGACCCCTTTGCAAAGCGATTTATCTTATGCAACAACAATCTATCCAGCAGATCAATCTTTCTTACGACCAGCAACAAGACCGTTTGCTGATGAAGGCGGCTGTGAGTGAAACGCAGGAAATTCAAGTGTGGCTAACTTACCGCATCGCGCGGCAGATGTTTAATGTGTTAAACCGTGAGGCGCATTTGCCGGTCTCGGCGTTGGCACTGGGCGAGGCTGTGCCGCTACCTGCGGTCCAGTCACCTACCGAGGCGACCCGCCAATTTGAAGCCGAGGCAGAGGCGGTGCATCAGCTGGATGACCTGGACTTTGCCACGGCCTATCAACAGCGGCCGTCGGTGGTGAGTGAACAGGCCTTATTGGTGGTTGATACGCGGTTTGTGTCGATTAACGACCAGTTAAACCATATACAACTGGTGTGCGCCAATGGCATGAATGTGAACATGAGTTTAAATCACCCACTGGTGCTGGCGATTAGCCGCATGTTAATGGTCGCCAGCCAGGAGGCAGGCTGGGGATTGTCCGTGTTCAAGCACAAGGAACCAGAAGCCGTTTCGAGCATCGTAATGCAGGTACCCACAGAAAAACAGGTATTACATTAATGGATTACACCACCCTCGGGGACAGCGGCATTCGCGTCTCCAAAATCACGCTGGGCACCATGACCTTTGGTGACCAGAACACCCAGCAAGATGCTAACAACCAACTAGATTTTGCCTTGTCGCAAGGTATTAATTTGATTGATACCGCCGAGATGTATCCGGTGCCGCCACGGGCCGAGACGGTGACACGGACCGAGACCATTCTCGGCCACTGGATGAAAACACAAGTGCGTGACCGCTTTGTGCTGGCGAGTAAAGTCGCAGGCCCCAGACGCGGCATGCAATGGATACGTGGCGGCCCGACGGGCATGGATAGAGCCAATATCCGCCAGGCGGTGCACGACAGCCTGACGCGTTTGCAAACCGATTATCTGGATGTGCTGTATTTACATTGGCCGGAGCGTAATGTGCCGATGTTTGGCCAATATCAGTTTGACCCGCGTGCCGAGCGCGATGCCAACGGTCAGCCGCTAGACTGGGTGCCGATTCAAACCCAGCTGGAGGTGCTGGCAGAGTTGATACAAGAAGGTAAAGTGCGCGCCATCGGCTTGAGCAATGAGCAACCGTGGGGCGTGATGGAGTTTTTGCGCATCGCCCGCGAGCAAGGCTTGCCGCGCATTGCCGTGTTGCAAAACTGCTATAACCTGATGAATCGTGGCATGGAGTTTGGCATGACAGAGGTGCTGTATCGTGAGCGCATCAGTTTGGCCGCCTATTCGCCGTTGGCGTTTGGGCATTTAACCGGCAAATATGTAGACGACCCGGCCACGCCTGGCCGTGTGACGCTGTTTTTGGGCTATGCCCAGCGCTACAAAAAACCGGGGGTGCCCGCTGCGGCCAAAGCCTATGCCGAGCTGGCGCGTGCGCACGGACTCACGCCGACGCAGTTGGCACTCAGTTTTGTCTATCACCGCTGGTTTGTCGGCACCACTATTATTGGCGCCACCAGCATGACGCAGTTGCAGGAAAATATTGCCGCTTATCAAACGCCTTTGAGTGATGAGGTGTTGAGCGCCATTGAGCAGCAACATCTGATGATGATGAATCCGGCGCCTTGATCGGGCGTTTCGCAGAAGGGAATCCTTATGTTTGTGTTTAACAACCTGCGCAGCTTATTGCGACGCAGTTTTACTGTGTTTATGGGCACATCTCTGTTTGTGGGCATGTTTGCCGGTCAGGCGCAGGCCGCAGGCATGCAAGAGATGCAAAATGCCTTGCGCACCTGCCAATCAGAATTCGCGACCGATGCCAGTCGGCGTCTGGTTTGTTTTGATAAAGTGGCCGAGCAATATACGCCTACCCACCTGGTGCCGCCGATCTTAGCCCCTAGCCAGCAGGAGCTGGTGAAGAGTGTCGATGCCGAGACCGGCTATCTCTCACGCAAATGGCATTTGAACAGCCAGGACGAGCTGCATTTTACCGACCTCGAAACGCATCAGCTGAATTACCTGATCACCACCTATTCAAATAATCCAAACGATGTGCCGACCTCGCCATCGCGCCCGAATACGCAAGACCGCGACCTCGGCCACAATGACCTGCATTTTCAAATCAGCCTGAAAACGCAGTTGATGAATCTGTCGGACTGGCTGCCTAAAAACCAGTGGGTGCAAAGCGCCCGCTTGTGGGGCGCGTATACCCAGCAGTCGTTCTGGCAAGTGTATAACGAAGCGCAGTCGCGTCCGATGCGCGATCACAACTACTCGCCCGAGCTGATTTTGTCGTTGGGATTGAACAAGCCCACCGAGCAGAGCAGTTGGCTGAATGCCATGCCGGATATGCTCAATGTGGGCTTGGTGCATGAGTCCAACGGCCGCTCGCAGCCGCTGTCACGCAGCTGGAACCGCCTCTACCTGCAAGGCGGCTGGCAGTTGAATGAGCGCTATAGTTTGCTGGTGCGGCCGTGGTGGCGCATCCCAGAAAACAAGTCGGATGACGATAATCCGAATATCAGTAAATACATGGGCTATGGCGATGCGATACTGCGCTGGGACAACGAAGCGAATACCACAGCGGCCAGCGTGACCTTGCGCAACAATATGCGCAGCGATAATAAAGGCTATGTGAAGTTTGACGTGCAATATAAACCACTTAAAACCGAAAGCGTGCGTTTTTACGCCATGCTGGCCAGTGGTTACGGCGTGTCGCTGCTTGATTACAATCAGGCGCAAACCATGTTTGGCATCGGTTTTGCGGTGGGCGAGTAGTGTGTTCGGCATTCCCTGTGGCTCAGTAAAATCATGAGCCGCTTTTAAGGATGCTGCGCAAGCATTGTGCGGGTTGTCTGCGTACAATGATACTTAACGAGTTGGAAACAACTTAATCAACAAACACATCATCAAGGAGAAACACCATGTGGACTAAACCAGCTGCTACAGAAATGCGTTTTGGCTTTGAAGTCACTATGTACGTGATGAACAAGTAATTCAAGCGTTAACTTGCAAAACAACAAACCCGGCCTAGTACCGGGTTTGTTGTTTTTTGCGCCTGCCTGGTGATAATCGTTAAGCAGCGCCAGTGGCCGTGCTTAAGTGGTGAGTCACTGCGGTGACCAGCACCAGCCGCGATTGCAGTGCATAATGAATCAGCGCGGTGTTGTTCGCTAGCCCCATCTTTTTGAGAATTTTAGACCTGAAGACACTGACCGAGCCTGGTGTAATGGCCAGTTCTGCGGCAATGGCATTGATCGCCTGGCCTTTAATCAATTTGAAAAATACTTGTAGCTCGCGAAGCGACAAGTGGTCGTGTGGCAGGCGACGGCTGTCGGTAAGTAACGGCTTAAGCAATGCCTGATGCTGCGGTAGCACGTAGCGTTGCCCGCGCGTGATGGTGTGAATCGCCGGCATCAGTTGCGCGCTGTCTGCGCTATAGGGCAAATAGCCCGCACAACCCAGGCGCATAAAATGCAACATGCGGTCTGCGTGTTCACTGCCATTGACGATGAGAATCGGCAGCTCAGCACACGCCTGCTTGAGATCGCAAAACAGTTCGAGGCCGTTTGTTTCTGCGGCAGACACATCCAGGATGACCGCATCGTATGCATGTTGGCGCATGCTTAATTTCGCGGCGCGCACACTGGAGACCTCTGCGGCTAAATGCAGCCCAGGGTCATTGCGTAGCAGCGTTTTTAATGCGCAACGGCTAAGCGCATGGCCGTAAATTAATAGTATATTTTTCATGGCTGGTGGTCTATGGTCATTTATGGCCGACCATTGTGGCTATTGTTGTGCCACTTTGCGGTTGCCTTTCACGTGCCAAATCACATTGCCGACATCATCTGCCACCAGCAAGTAACCTCTTTTATCGTGCAGCACAGTGGCTGGCCGTTGTGGCACCAGGCCCTCTTGCTGCAGTGTTTCGGTCAGCAGGTCCAAGGGTGTCTTTGCACGGTTGTCTGGCAGGAGTGACATTGTCTGATTGGCAGGGTCAGATTCAGCGCTCTCTGCCATTGGCGTCAGCTGTGTTTCGGTCACCGCCACAGGCGTGACGTGTGTTTGCCCGGCGTGATAAGCAAACTGCAACAGCGTGTCGCTGTTGGCCATATATAGGGTATCGCCGACCAGCGCTACGCCAACAGGTAACGCGGTCTCTTGGATAAACACGTGCCGTTCGTCAGCCACGCCATCGTCATTGTTGTCGCGCAACAAGGTAATTTGGTACTGGCTCATGGTTTGATCATCTGCGCCATGCAGGCGCTTCTGATGCATCCACTGCTTGAGGCTAAAGCCAGCATTCGCCGGCTGAGGCTTGCTTTCGGCGACCAGAATATCGCCATTGGGCAAGGCGTATAGCCAGCGCGGGTGAGACAGGTGATTGGCAAATGCCACCACCTTGCTGGCTGGCATAGACATCGCTTGTTTGCCCGCTGGCCAGCGCAGAGTTTCTGCCGCTTGCGTGGTTGAAAACCAGCTTGGCTGATGGGCGACATTTTGCGCATTGATATGTACTGCGCTTGATGCGGAGCTCGCTGGCGATTGTGAGCAACTGCTTAAGGCCAGCATACATAGCGAGGCAAGTAGCCGCTGTTGTGGTTGCGTGGGGGACATCCGTGTGTGTTGCATCAGGCCGCCTCCTAGTTGGTTAATCACATCGGCGTGTGGCAAGCACCTGGTGCATGCCGGTCACGCCCTGTTCAAACTGGATGACGCTGGCAGTCAAGGCCAGACGCCAGATTCGGTAAGTGCGTTCGCTCAGGTTGGCGGCAATCGAGGCGTGCTGTGCCTCCAGATTTTTCAGCCACTCGCGCAAGGTCATCACATAGTGCCTGCGCAAACCTTCTACGTTAAACACGTCAAACCTGGCGTTGTCCATATGCTGCAACACCTGCGCAAACGACGTTAACTCGCCTGCAGGCTGGCGGTTGATGAGTCCGCTAGCAGCCTCTTGCGTACGCGGTGCATGTTCACTCCCTGTATGTCCACCTGTTACATGTTCAGTGGTCATGACATGGCTTAAAAATAATCCACCAGGTTTCAGCGCGGCATATACCTTGGCCAAAAACGCCGGGTATTGCGCGGCCCCAATCTGTTCGGCAATGCCAATAAAAACGGCTTTGTCGTAACTGGCCAGAGCGGGCAGGCGGTCGTCCTCAGCCAGCGCTATCTTGACCAAGTGCGTCAGACCTTGTTGCTGTACTTGTCTGGTGGCATAGGCATATTGTGCTGGATTTGTTGTGATGCCATGCACAAACACACCATAGTGTTTAGCCGCCCAGCAGGCCAGTCCGCCCCAGCCGCAGGACATATCCAGCAACGTTTCCCCATGCTGCAAACGCAATTTCTGGCAGATCAGCGTCAGTCGCGTTTGCTGGGCTTGCGACAAGCTAGTGCCAGCGCCGGTGAAATACGCACAGGAGTACAACATCTGTTCATCCAGCCAGTATTGATAAAAGTCATCCGCGACTTCGTCATTCAACGGCATCGCTGATGGCGTTTGCGTGCGCGCAGTGGCCGCCGCGCGCGCCGTCGCAATGTCACGCACCTGATGTGCATGCGGGCGATCTGCCAGTGTCAGTGCCCGAAACACCAGGCCGAGTTTTTCATGTAGCGGTAAACACAAGGATTCAACATGCTCGCGCAACTGCATGGCGGCATGAAAGTCGCCATGAATCTGCAGCTCACCTGCGCAGTAGGCTTCTAGCAGTCGTTGCGGGTTACTAAACCAGACCATGTCACGCAACACCGAGGCTTGCTCCAGACAAAAGGTAAACACGGGCGCGCCATCGCCTATGGTCAATACGCGGCCATTCCACAAACTCACGGCAAACGGATCCGCAAAGCCCTGAAATAAGCGGTTAAGAATGTAACGGTCCTGGGCCATGTCATCATCACTGGTAGTGTCAGGTTGCAGTGGTGATGACATGGCTAAAGCCTGCACGGGATAAGGACTCATGACGTACTCCTACTCAAAGACTCAAGCGGTCAAAACGTTGTTTTTGAAAAAACTTATTTTTTAAAAAATGATGGTTAATCGATACCCGCCAACCTATGGTGATCAGCCTGCGCGGCTGATTAATTCCTAGGTGCGAGTAAGGCGAATGATTCTCATCTGCGAGCAGTGTAGAAATGAAGCCTGCAGCCAAGTATCGGGCACTGGCTGATTGTCTTGTCAGAGGTGTCTGACACCGTCAGTGAGTCGTCCGTGAGTGAGTCATCATAGTCACGCTATCCAGCACATCGATTTTTGCCGACGATGGCGCTACGATTGCCAGGCTGGTTGAGGCGGGTGGCTGCGTTGTCCGAATCTTCCTACAGCAAATTCCGCCGTTGTGAGATGGGCGCCGGGAAGTGTTTTATACATAATGAGTGCCGACAACTCGTCAATCAAGAACACACTCAACCATTAGGAGAACGACATGAATCGCACCCTTGGCTTCGGCCTGCTGGTATTAGTTGCTGGACTCACCGCCTGTGATAAACAGGCCTCAACGACTGGCGCTGCGGGCGCCGCTGCCAGCGGCGAAACCATTAAATTCGTCAAAACGCAGGACGGCTCGCCGCTGGAAATCAAGGCTGAGTTGTTTGATACACCTGCGGCCAAAGAATTTTTAGCCACCGGTAAAAACCCTTATGTGGGTAAAGAAGATGCGATTGCCCAAGGAAAAAAAACCTTTCAGTTGTATTCTTGCACCCAGTGTCATGGCCCTGAGGCGGGTGGCCAAGTTGGCCCTGCATTGACCGGACCTAATTACAACTATGCCAAAGACGCGACGAATAAAGGCATGTTTGAAACTGTCTGGAACGGCACCAATGGCGGCATGGGGGCGAAAGGTAAAGGCCTGATGGATCCGTCAGATCCAAACAATGGCATTACCCCGGATGAGTTGCTGAAAGTGATTGCCTGGATCCGCAGTCATGGCAGCTTGACTGGTAATGAGGCCGTCGGCTCATAACACGCTGAGTGCCGATGATCGGCGCGCATGATGCGCAGGGCAGAGCGCCTAGGGGAAATCTTAGGCGTCCTGCCTGCTTTAAACTGCTTGGCGTTGCTCAAGTTTTAAGATGATGAACTCAGCAGGCCTGACCGCTGCCATGCCAATCTCAACCCGCATCAATCCTTGCCCAATGTCGGCTGCCGTCATGGTCTTTCCCAGCCCGATATTGACGAAAAAAGCATGCTCAGGATTGCGGCCTTGTAATGCGCCTTGTCGCCATAGCATGGTTAAAAAATTTTCGATCATGGCTTGTGTGCGTACCCAGGTGTTGGCATCGTTAGGTTCAAACATCAGGGCTTGCAAGCCCTGGCTCACCGAGGCCTCTACCCAGCTAAACAAGCGCCGCACATTGATATAGCGCCATTCGTTGTCATTGCCCGCCAGAGTTCTGGACCCCCAAATCAGCGTGCCTTTACCACTGAATTTGCGCAGGATGTTGATCGATTTACCGGTGTCCGCATCCACGTTGTAAGATTCCTGTTGAGCGTTGTTGAGGTTAAATAAGGGCGCAACCACCTGATTCAGCGAGACATTGGCTGGCGCTTTCCACACGCCACGGCTCTGGTCAATGGCGGCATAGGCCCCGGCCACCGCCCCGGTTGTCGGCAAGGTGTTCAAAGCGATGTTGGCGGCATCTATCCATTGTTTTGCCTGCACATACTGCTGGTAGAGCTGTTGGTTAAGCCGTTGTAATTGTGCCTGAGAGTCGGGCGTGACAGGCGCCAGACCGGCAGCGCGGATGTCTGCAATCAGCGCCAGCATGGCAGCATCCTGCGTCAGTTGCGCAACATCGACGATGCTGCCATCACTTTTGCGGTTAAACACCAGCTGGTTAAAGTCGGTGTTTCTGGTTAGGTTAGCTAGCAACCACGGGCCGTAAGCCGCACCATATTTCAGGTGTTCATCCCCCACGTGCTGTTTAAAACGGCTGGCTTCTGCCGCAAAGTCTGTCAGCGTGTTTTTAAACCGCAGGTCAAACAATGCAAAGCGGTTTTGCACCCGAGCGCATTGCGCTAAGGCTGCCGCCTCCAGGGTGTGCGCTTCTTCGCAGCAGGCCGCCTCCGGCATCACGATCAGGGTCGGCAACGGTGCTGCTTCCAGTGCGTCCAACCCGGCGGCTAGTTGGCTGGCGTCCACCTCACCACTATAGTCCCCCACCGACATAATCACGCACTGGCTGCCGCCATTGGCAAAAAATAGCCGCACGCTGTCATAGAGGTAAAACGGCTGGTCAAGCGTGGCATCGACCACTTGCGCGGGGGCGCCCTGTGCTTGTGCCGCCAGCCACAACGTGATGCGCTGCACGGGCGGTCCGCCAAACAAGGCTTCATAATCGAGCAACGAGTACACGGTGGTTGCCACCCGCAATAATGACGCGCCTTGTTGTGTGGCCTGTTCGGTATAGCCGATAAAAGCAGGGATCGCCGTGTCTAATGCCGGCACACTGGGCGGCAATCTCGTCACTTCTTCTATATAAACGCCAGGTGTATTGAAGGTCGCCATGTGTTGCCTCCTCCCAATTGAGCGATACATTGCAAGCAGCCAGGGGCTGCATCTATGCTCCCCATTATAGGCGGTTAGGCAAAGCGTGGTGAGGGTTTAGGGTTGGCGCGCGTAAACGTGAAAACGCCCCATAGGAATCGCGCTGATTCCTATGGGGCGCAGTCGGGAAAACGCTTATTGAGCCACGACAATGTCATCTTTCACGGCGGTCACACCTTTCACATTTTTAGCTAATAACACCGCTTTATCGGCCTCGGCTTTGGATTTCACCACGCCGGACAATTGCACCAGACCATTGCTGTCTGTCTCTACTTTAATGTCGGTCGCACTCACTGCTTTATCCTTGGCAAACGCAGTTTTCACTTTAGCCGTGATCACAGAGTCTTCTACCTTAGTGGTTATCGAGTCACCATCCGCCGCAAAGCCAGCCATAGGCAATGTCAACGCACTCACTAACAGCAGAGATTTGATTGTGTTTTTCATGATGATTCCTTGTTGAGTTAATTTAACGAGGTTTCATTATTAAAAAAACAGCCAAAGTGATATAGACAGAGAACGCTGATAATGCCGTAGGACATGGCTGACGTGGGTTTTCCTACATGAACGCCGCACCATTGCACCACCATCGAATCACATATGAGATACCATAGCGCTACCTTGATTTTTCACATTCACCATGCAATTACATACTCAAATCCTCGGCCAGGGCCAGCCGCTCGTGTTGCTGCACGGACTCTTCGGTTCGGCAGATAACTGGGGTGCGGTGGCCAAGCACTTTGCCCAGCACTACCAAGTGATCAGCGTCGATTTACGCAACCATGGCCGCTCGCCGCACAGCCCCACGCAGACTTATGCTGAAATGGCAGACGACTTGCACGACACGCTGACTGCGCTTGGCCTAGATCAGGTGCAACTGCTCGGCCACTCGCTGGGCGGCAAAGTCGCCATGCAGTTCGCCACGCAATATCCGGACAAAGTGAGCAAGCTGATTGTGGTCGATATGGCCATGCGCGCTTATCCTGACCGATATACGCAGTTAATGAACCACATGCTGGCCGTTGATCTCAGCCAAATGGCCTCGCGCAATGAGGTGGATAATGCTTTAAAGGATGCGATTCCTAATTTAAAGGTACGGCAGTTTTTACTCACTAACCTGGTCAAACACGACACACAGCTACAGTGGCGCATCAACCTGCCAGCGCTCAAAGCCAATTACGCGACATTGATTGCAGCGATTGACGTCGATTTTGCCCCACCGAGTTTATTTATTCGCGGCGAACGCAGTGATTATGTGCAAGACCACGACATCACCGAACTGCAACCACATTTCCCCCAGGCACAATTTGTGACCTTACCCACCGACCATTGGGTGCATGCCGAGCAGCCACAACTGTTTATACAAACAGTTGCGGATTTCCTGAACCAGATGGTGTGAGCAGGAAGCAATCAGGCCACACGCTGGTGGCCTGATCTTGTATGCTTATAAAGTCACTACTGGAAAATCAATATCTGTCTGGGCGATGTGGTTGGTGTAGTTGGTCAAGGTGTTTAACGCGACATGAGCGATCACTTCCAGAATCAAGCCGTCATCCACACCTGCTAAATGCGCTTCAATAAAGTCCTGGTCAGAAAGTACGCCGCGTTGTTGCACAATTTTGACCGCCAGTTTTAATAAACCATCTGTCTTGGCATCTACTGCCTCAGCTTTGCGTGCCGCCTGAATCGCTTCAGTGTTAAGACCTGCGCCTCTGGCAATCAGGCTATGGGCCGACAAGCAATACTGGCAATTATTGGCTTGCCCAATGGCCAGCGCCAGTGACTCTTTTTGTTCGGCGGTTAAGCGGCCTTTAGTTACACCTTCACTCAAACTCAGGTAAGCATTTAACGCGACAGGTGCCTGCGCCAAAGTTGCAATCAAGTTAGGTACTTTACCCAGTTTTGTTTTCACTGCATCCAGTGTTGTGTTCACTTCTGCGCTAGCAGTTTCGCGGTTGATAGTTTGAATACGTGCCATGATCAATCTCCTTGTTTGGTTAATGAAGACGCTTTGTGCGTTGGAGATATCATGCAATACTCATGGCTATTAAAGGTCTCGTTATGTTGATTAGGAGTATCGTTTGGATCCGTTATTGCCCTTGTTGAATCAAATCTCGCTCTCAGCCAAAGTCTTTTTTACTGGAGACCTTTGCCAGGTGGTGAATTTTGATGGATCGGACATGGTGGGCCATATTCATTTGCTGCGCGCCGGCCAACTCGATCTGATGTTCAGGGGCAAGCCGCTCGCGCGCATCGACCAGCCCAGTGTGGTATTTTTCCCTAAGCCTACCATACACGTACTCACGCCTGTGCCAGATGAGCCATGTGAGCTGGTGTGTGCCATGATTGATCTTGGTGCCAAGGTGCGCAGCCCGCTGGCGACGGCACTACCTGAGTTTGTGATTGTGCCATTGAGTGATATGCAACAAATTTCACCGACCTTGCAGCTATTGTTTCATGAAGCATTTGAGCAAGCATTAGGCAGGCAAGCTGCGCTGGACCGGTTGGCAGAGTATTTCCTGATCCAGATTTTGCGGCATGTGATTCAACATGGACAGTTACAGCAAAGCATTTTTGCCGCATTGGCAGAGCCGCGTTTGGCACTGGCAGTCAAAGCCATGCATGAAAATCCATCCCATCCGTGGACTCTGGAAACCCTGGCCGATGTCTCAGGCATGTCACGCGCCAGATTTGCTGCCAACTTCAAAGCCACGGTCGGCACCACGCCGCTGGATTACCTCACTGACTGGCGGCTCTCAATTGCGCAAAACATGATCCGGCAGGGCAAGCCGCTCAAAAGTATCGCCGCCCAAGTGGGTTACCAAAGCTCAGCCGCATTCAGCCGTGTGTTTGCAAAACGGCTGGGCACTACGCCAACGGAATGGCAATAACCATGCTGCTCAAACTTTATTTAGATATATTTCAGAATTCATACAATATTTCCAAAGCTAAAACGTCTTCACAGCATGGATATACATTTAGAAAACAATTTACGCACAACGCAGCATTATTTGGCACAGCGTGATATGACACAGCAAGACTCTGTGATTACAGATACCTTTAATAAAGAAAAAGCCAAGCTACGCAATTTCATCCGTAAGAGCGTTCCTAATGCCGGTGACGCGGATGATATTTTGCAGGATGTGTTCTATGAATTTGTTTCAGCTTACCGTTTACCAGAGCCACTGGAGCAAGTCGGTGCGTGGTTATACCGTGTCGCAAAAAATCGCATTGTTGATCGTTTTAGAAAGCAAAAGCATGAGGTTGTGCTCACACAAGACGACGATGAAGATGCGCTATGGCTGGAGGCGATTCTTTCCATAGAAACCGAAACCCCTGCGTCAATTTTCGAAAGAAAAATGCTGGTTGAACATGTGATTGCAACGCTTAACCTGTTGCCCGCTGAACAACGGCAAGTGTTTATTGCACACGAGCTAGACGGCAAGAGCTTTAAACAAATTGCCGCAGAAAGCGGGGTTGCCATCAACACCTTATTAGCCAGAAAACGGTATGCAGTGACTTTTTTACAAGAGCAACTGCACGCGTATAACTGAATATATAACTCATTGAATTCACTGGAGAAATAAATGAAAAATTGTAAAAGTAAATGTGCTGCTTTCGCTGCGTTGGCTGTTGTCGCCATTGCCGCTTTGTCTTATGTGGTGATGCTATTGTGGAACCATGTCGTGGTTTCATTAGCCGATGGCATACATGTAATTGATTACTGCCACGCAGTCGGGCTGTTGATTCTCAGCAGGATCCTGTTTGGCGGATTTAAAGGGCGCCATGGGCATCACCACAGACATTGCTGTGACGGGGCGATGACGGCAGATGAAGAAGAAAAAGTGCGTTGTGGTTTATTCAGCCGCTTTAGATCTAAAAAAGACGCTGAATAGTAACAGCCGTTTTTTCTGAGTGAAAACCGACAGCCACCTCACCCCAGCTCATGATTTTGTGGGCTGGGTCTATATATGCTGGACGGGTTTCGGCTGCATTTATAAATAGGGCTTAAATGCGTTACTGTCTTTAGTAAGTAACTGCATCAATTTGGGGTGAATAAATAACTTTTCTTTTGCCATAGGCGCTTCAACCAACACCCCAATGTCTACCAATTGCTTTAAATACACAGAGGCCGATTGCCGTTTAGCAATCCCCGCATCCACCAGACTGCTAATCCGGCAGTAAGGCAGCTCAAAAATTAAACTCACCAATTCGTGGCTATAAATTTTAGGCAGTTTCTGGCGCACAAACGCTACCGTGTGCTCATTGAGCGCCTTCAATGCTGCAATTTTGGCAGTTGTCCAAATGGCTGTTTCCTCAATCCCTTTAAGAATATACAGAATCCAGGCCTCCCAATTTTGCTCGCGCGTGACTTGTAGCAATAGCCTGTAATATTCGGATTTATGTTGAATAATATAGCGGCTTAAATACAAAATTGGCAATGTCAGCAGGCCTTCATGAATCAAAAACAAACTATTCACAATACGGCCTGTTCTACCGTTACCGTCGGTAAATGGGTGAATAGCCTCAAACTGATAATGCGTGACCGCCATACGAATCAAGGGGTCAATGTCTACCTGGTTATGTAAAAACTGCTCCCAATTGGCGAGCATGGTCCGCAACACATCTTCACCTACTGGCGGCGTATAAATCACTTCGCCTGTTTTGTGGCTGGTAAGTGCTGTGCCAGAGACTTTGCGCACATTCATTTGCACGCCTTTAATCTGCGTACAAATTTCTTCAATCGTTCGTGTGTTTAATGGATGCTGATTCAGTGCCCGAAACCCCTCAAATAATGCGCGGCTATAACGCAAAGCCTCTTTCGTGGCAGGGTCGGCTTGATCTTCATTACGCAAGTGTTGAAAAAGCTTATCAGTCGTCGTGACAATATTCTCAATTTCAGAACTCGCCCCTGCTTCAAGCAGTGGCAAAGTATTAATCAGCACAGCTTGATTAGGGATTAACTCGGCAGCCTGTTTGAGTTCAGCCAAAGCCGCACGTGCAGTAATACACTGCTTTAATATAGCCTTAGTCTCAATATCTACTTGAGGTGGCAAGGAGGGTAAAGATAAATAAGGCTGGTCTGGCTGCCATGCTTTTAAGTTCATACGCATGCCTTTATGTTTGCAATTGTGAGTTTTATCGACAGATGTTGAGTGTATGTCGATGCTGTCGACACGTCAATATTTTATGTCGATGTTTTTAATTTTTATCGACACGTGGTGCGGATGTGTCGATATTCTTAAAAGATTTGCTCAAATACATAACTGACACTGTGTTTTGACTTGGACAGCCCGCAAGAAGCACTATTCTGAACTGAATCTAATCTGACAGATACTCTAAAAATTCGGTCACTGTCGATCAGGTATGAGTGCGTACAGTTAATTGATGGCGCAGCCAGTTTGCGTCATCTTTGCTTCACTTGGCTCGCCAAGTGGTCAATAAATGCACGCACCACTGGCGGTAGTCCGCGCCGGGTTGTGAATACAATATGCAGAATGCCCATGGTTTTTTATTAGCAACGGGACTTTCAGGCAATGGGTGATATGTTGTTTTGCAAGACCTGACACAGAAGTCTTTGTATGCTTTTTATTATACAAATATAATAAATTATGAAAATTACATTAATGTAATTTTTGGCTGAATTTATCGTTATTCAAGATAAAAATAATACGCTTTCATCAACTCACACAGCCTAGCTGAATGAAAGTAATGTGTGAATGACGAGAACGAGGTCATTGCTGGTGAAAATCATGAGCTAGAATCAGGTAAAACAGCCCTGCACACAACGGATATCGCAGCGCATACTGTGCACACGTTGTACCGATTCATTACTTTCATTTAGGAGAAACACCATGTGGACTAAACCAGCTGCTACAGAAATGCGTTTTGGCTTTGAAGTAACAATGTACGTGATGAACAAATAATTTTAGCTCAGGCTAAGATGTTAAAAACCCGACCGAGTGTCGGGTTTTTTGTTAGTAACGGGACTTACAGGCAGTGGGTGATATGTCGTTTTGCAAGACCTGCCCCAGAAGTCTGTTAACTTTTACTCTGACCCCAAAACATCTCTTGAAGCTTGACGTTTGGGTGGATATTCTGCAAATCTAATTAAATATCTTCTAAATCATCGATAACTGAAGGGGCCACTCGAACTATCTCTTCTAAAGACTGATTTAAGTCGCTAGACCAAATACAGCTTAGAGGGTGAGGCTTTTGTAAGCTTGGAACACTATACTTAGCTATGTGGATTAGGTTAGCTCTTCTAAGCGCTCTTTAGACAAGCGTTTTCGATGGACGCGCTCCTCATGCTTCAGTCTAATTCTCAACTGCTTTAGGTTGGCTCTATTTGTAAGCATGCTTCCTAAAACAGCTAAACATGCGCCTAAGATTGCACCTATAAGACCTTGCCAGGATATAAGTTCATGCATAAAGAGTCTCTATGGTAAATAATCAAAACAATTAGGCCTTGAAAGGCATTGGGGATTACTTAATGGCATGTGTCATTTATCTTAATGTAGTTATTCAATGATTTTAGTATTAAATCCTTTGAAAAATGCTTTTTTAAATCCTGAGGAATGCGTCGACGGAAATAGTAAATGGATTTATGGCGTGAACGTGTTAACAAGCTCATAGACATGATGTGTACCACCATCATCAAAATACAGGCAAAAAATAAGCCATTGATTTACTAAATCAATGGCTTATCTAAATTTTTGGTGGTGAAAGAGGGACTTGAACCCTCGACCCAGGATTATGAATCTTAAAAAAGTAATAGTTTTGTGGCGACGTATAAATCCCAAAAAAGGGTTTAATTGGCATCAGTTTTCCTAACTAATTGTTCTAATGAAGTTTATTAGAAGTTGAGATAGGACATTTTACGCCAACTAAAAAATAAGCCTATTCTAATTATGTCCAAATTCATATTTCTTAAATTATGATGTTTCCTAAAGGTTTTTTAAAAACGACCCTAAGGCTCACCTAATTCATCGTCGTTGATGTTAGTTTCTTAAGCTTAAAATCTGATCTTAAGTCTCGGTGATAATTTAAGGATGCTCTGTAACCACTAGGTGATTTTGGAAGATAAGTATTCGTGCTTTTACTCTCGTGCGTAAATATCTTAGTGCTTTAATAAACGACAGTAATATTATCACTAACCTCGGTAACTCCTGGGGTATTCCAAACAGAATCACAGACCATTTCACGCTCTGACCAGCTATGTACCACACCCGAGAGATTAACCTTGCCACCATCGACCGTGACAACTATTTCTTGGGCGTCTGTTAAAGCTCGTCTCTTTAATGCAGCATCAATGACCGATTTAACAGTGCTAGTAGATATAAATGGTTTTAAAGTTATTTTATTGCTAACTCCTTTAACTCCCATTAAATTGCGTACACTTGATAAGGCGAGTTGGCGCTGATAATCATAGTCCAATTGACCAGAAAGAGTTATCCAGCCTTTTTCTACCATCACCTTAACTTGATCTTTTGGCCAATTGGTGGTCCATTCAAGAACATTTTTGGCAGTCAGTGCAATGTCGCTATCATCGCGATTGCTGGATCCTGGTAATTTGACATCCAACTCAATAGCCAATGCTTTTACACCAAGTACTTTTTGTACTGCTCGTTCTGCTGCCCACTTTTCCGAATAGTGATCAACGTGACCAGATAATGTGACGATGCCATCTTTCACTTCAACGCCAATTTGATTGGCGTTCACTGAGTTGTCCCACTTGAGCTCTGCTGTGACATCGTTTTTTAACTGAGTATCTGTTTTCATGATATTTCTTCCAATTAATTAATGGAGCTCAATCGTGACCAGATATAGCTTGGACTTCTGTGCGCTGGTCCACACATACAGCTGCTGTCAAAGCGACTTAGGAAGTTAGTCGCAAGACAAAAGGTTGCAAACATCATGCAAGTCCTGTATTGAGTCGAGATATTTCATCTAACAACTCAATCACTAATGCGACGCCCGCCGTATTTATTTCAAGGTCCTGAGTCAATCTAAGCGCTCTTTTGGCACGCCCGAGAGAATTTCCACTAAATATCCATTCTGCCGGAGAGCTCCCCTCGGGAATGAGTATGCCTTCTAAAACCCAGGCAGTAACAAGTGCGATGTTAGTATTTGTCGCATTACATAACTCAGTAGCCGATAACTGAACTTCATCCTCCACGATCATGCCAGCTCTAGTTTGTGTTCGCAAAACATTCATACTGTCTTCTGAAAATGCAATCTAGGATCGAAATGAAATGAATCCGCCATTGTACGATAAGCCGCTTTCGCTTCATCAGTATCTGCAGGTGGAGTCACGATTGTCATGACGACAAATAAATCTCCGGACTGCTTACCAGGAATACCTCTATCCTTTAGGCGTAATTTACGGTTGGCATTTGATTCTGGCGGAATTTTAAGGTCGACTAAGCCATCAGGCGTTGGCAGGCTAATCATCGCACCTAAAGCGGCCTCCCATGGCGTGATAGGAAGATTCATATATACGTCTCGACCATCGGTACGGAAACGCATATTCGGCTTGAATTCTATCTCTAGATATAAATCACCAGCTTTGCCAGTACCGATACCGGGGGATCCTTGACCACTTAGTCTTAGATGTTGACCGGCATAAATACCCTTGGGAATAATCACATCCAGTAAGCGATCATGTACCTTCATTCTGCCATCACTATCTTGAATAGGTAATTTAAGCGAAATCTGTTTCTTTGCTCCATGGTATGAGTCACTCAAATCGATCATTATCTTGGCATGGTGATCTTGTCCTTTTAAAGGAGCATTTTGATTATGCTGATCTCTGGCTTGACGCCCAAAAATTTCTTCAAAAAAATCGCTATGATTAGCGTATGTGCTTTTATCGAAACCACTACCACTGAATTCGAAACCAGCGTCCCAATTTGGTGGCGGTGTAAATTCTTGCCCTTGGCGGGGATGCTCGCTAATTTGGTCATATGCAGCTCGTTTTTCAGGATCTTTTAGTACTGCATACGCCTCTCCTAGTTCCTTGAATCTATCTTCTGCATCTGGATCTTTGCTGACATCAGGATGATATTTACGTGCAAGTTTTCGATATGCGGCCTTAACTTCAATGTCTGTTGCAGATTTCTCAATCTTCAAAACCTCATAGTAATCTTTAAATTTCATTCTCTGCCCGCATAAATTGCTAATCAGGCCGTATCAATATGACATCGAGTGCAAAGCTGGGCTCAATTTAATCAACATGCCAGAAACTGTTGTGTAATCAGATTGAACTGTGCGCTTTTGTCCGAGAATTGCTGTGCGATACCGCACAGATTTCTCTTACTGAGGGCTCGAAACATCTATCACCAACGCCCTTAATCCACGATTTATGTTCGTAAACACACAGACCTATCAGCTCTCTCCAACTACGATCAATACCAGTAAAAGCAGATTACGCCATCACGCATCCACAACGCTTTGATCAGTACAGTCATGATAAAAGAGACCTGCGTGACTGCCGCTATCCGCAATTTAGGTAAAAATTAATGCGATTCACCCCCTCATTCGAAAAGGGAGTTTTTAGATGAAAGCAATTAGAAACCAATGAACTTTGATAGCTTGGTCTTTATTAACTTTGCTATTGCTTTAGGTATCGGTTTACTAATCGGCGCTGAACGAGAGCGAAGCAAAGGGTCTGGTTTAGAAAAGACTTCTGAAGGGATACGGACATTTACGATTGCTACATTGCTAGGAGCCGTAACTGGATCCATCAACTTTTGGCTTTTTATAGCAGCTATATTTTGCGTGTTGGTGTTTGCAGCAATTGCTTACTATAAGCAATTAACTGAACATCCAGGGATCACTACTGAAATCGCGCTTATTTTCTCGATGATTCTAGGCGGCCTATGCGTCAGCGCACCCGACTTAGCGGCATCACTTGCAGTCACGATGGCAATTTTACTCGCTGCAAAAAACTCTATTCATGGTTTTGTGGTAAGTATCCTGTCTCGAGAAGAGTTAAATGACTTTTTAATTCTGGCTGCCTCAACCGTCATAATTTTGCCTCTGGTACCAAATGACTTTATTGGACCGTTCAATGCAATAAACCCCAGAAACCTTTGGTTGATCGTCATTTTGGTCATGGTTGTTGGTGCACTCAGTCATATTCTATTGAGATTGCTAGGTACGCGTATTGGCCTTCCAATTGTAGGGTTGTTATCAGGTTTTATTTCCAGCATAGCGACTGTAACGACCATGGCGGAACGTGGAAAAGAGACTCCAGAGCTAATGGATGGTGCAATTGCCGGAGCAATCGCGGAATCGCATGAGTTTTAATCACCCAATCTCATCTAATTTGCTCACCAGTGGTATTTAATTTAATCATTGATTGCATAAAATTGCTCAGTGATTGCATTGGAAAGTTCATCAGTGGCATATTTTTGCTCAATCTCACAAAAAAGTTCAGTCATTAGGGACTACTCTGGAAAACAGTCCCTAATGATAATAGCTATTTTTTAGGTGCCTTTTGTTTCCTTAAAGATTCGCCTTTAAGACTAATACTATGAGCGGTATGTACCAATCGATCCATCACAGCATCCGCTGTAGTTGGATCTCCCAGAAAAGCGTGCCATCTCTCTGGTGGATACTGACTGGTAATTACAAAGGAACCTGTCTCCAGTCTTTCTCTTTCATCAACGATATCCAGCAGCGCGCGAGCTATTTTTTGATCGAAAGGCATGATTCCTAAATCATCAATCATTACGATAGATGCCTTAATATACTTGGCTTTGAGTAAAGGGAGCGAGCCATTCTCAATTGCCAGGATAATTTCTTCTGCTAATTGACTGGATGTTCTATAGATAACGGAAAAACCATTTCTACACGCTTGCATTCCAAGCGCACAGGCCACCCAGCTTTTACCCGTTCCGGTAGCGCCATCAATGACTATGTGAGCCCCTTTGCGAACCCAGTCGCATGCGGCTAGTACGGAGAAAAGATTCTTATCCAACCCTCTAGTTGTTCGATAATCTAAATTCTCCAAACATGCATTTGGATACCTAAATTTTGCCAAGCTCAATAATCTGCCCATTCTTTTCGTATCACGGGAAGATAACTCGCAATCGATCAATATCCCCATCTGTTCATCAAAACTTAAACCATGAAATGCTGGCTTGTCAAAATTTGAAGATAACGCCTCGGCCATGCCTGTTAATTTTAAATCTTTTAGTTTCCCCAACAATTGCTGTGTCATCATGCTTAATTTCCCCCTAATTTATAGTAGTCGCCGCCACGGATATTGATGTGGTGCCCATGTTTCTCTGTACCAATATCGTCCATATTTCTTTTATCCACCTTGCTTCTGAAAATGGATAAGATGCTGCTGTGGGTGATGGAGTTAATTTTTAGAGCGTATTCACATACTTCTTCCAATCGCTCCGATGAATGTTGAATTCCCAATTTCTGTATGGCTTTTGCAGTACGAATACCGTTTGGAAGATGGCGACTTTCAGTCAAATGCTGACCAAATACTTTTTCGGTTGACTCTCCAACCTTACGCGCCCATTCAATAAGTTTATCCACACCGCCATCCGCATATTGCTGATGTGATGCTGGCATATGATGCTTTTCTGTTGTGTAGCCACCCGATACAGTACTAATGATATGAATAGCGACCTGTTTTCCGTTATGCATTAACTCTAGAGTTTTGCTGCCGGCACGAACGTCGACGAATGAATGTCGGAGCACATGTGGGACAGAGTAGTAATGCCCTTCATACAAAACATGATAGTTTTCACCTACACGAACATTTAGTCGCCACAACCCATAGGAGTATCTGGTTTGAGGTAGCATTTTCAGCGCGGGTTTATCTAACAATTCGAACCTCTGGAGCCTAGACGCTTTATAAGCCTTCATTTCTTTATTGTTGAATATCTCAAGAAGTCTTTTAATTCCAGCGTTAGCCTCATCCAAAGAATAGAATTTGATATCACGCAATGCTGCAAGTATCCATCTCTGAATCAATTGCACAGATACCTCAACTGGGCCTTTATCGTTTGGCTTTCTAACTCTGGCCGGTAATACTACTGTTGAATAGTGATCTGCGAATTCGGCGAATGTTGGGTTAATAATGATTGTTTGAGGAGTATTTTTTGTAACGGCTGACTTCAGATTGTCAGGAATTAAAAACCTTGGTGCTCCACCAAAGTATTCTAATGCTTTCACATTGCATTCAATCCAGTCAGGAATGGATTGAGTCCAGACAGCCATGCAAAATGAATAGCTGGATGCTCCTAAAGTGGCGACAAATATTTCGGCATCTCGCCATGTATGACCATCTTTTTCGTATATACGGATTTTTCTACCCGCAAAATCCAGATAACTGTTCTCACCGGGAAGATTAATCTTCCTCATACTGATGCGCTGTCTGTTAACCCACTTTAAATAAAGACGCGCTGCATGAGAATATGAAATACCTTCAGGATTATCCGTATGCCACTCTTCCCAGAGCAATTTGACGGTTACATCTTTATCCCTTTGGAGATCTGTATGCCAATCTAACCAATTCGGGTAGTTGTCATCACTTTTTTTGTCTTGATCATTTCCACGAAAAACGGCTAGAAACTCTGTATCGGTTAATTCTTTCAGCTCACTCCAAGAGTAAGCAATATTAGGTAATTGCTTTGCAATCACATTGACGCTATTAGGCGCAACATTTTCTCTACTAGCAATTTCACGATTTGATAAATCGCTGGACTCACATAAGCGTTTTACAATATTTCTTATTTGATATACTTTTAAAGCCATTCTATTCCCCATGATGATTCGCCTACGGTGATGTAGGCAGAATATGATTCGAGATTGATTTACCTATTCAATAGATAAAAGAAGGGCCTCGACCTTGACAGTCGATAAAAGTGCGTAGACAATATCCGTAAACATCAAGGCGGCAATCTTGATCGGAAAGTCAGAGGCTTGGGTCTATACCCAAGCTTTTGCACTTCTAGGCCTCAAAACATCGTTAAATCAGTCCATCTTGATTCCCCTTTATTAAGTTTTTTCTCATTACAATTGATGCCCCATCTTTTGGGGTGTTTGATTGGTCATGTATCCACTTATAAAAATCCAAAGTTATAAACAGGCGTTGTCGCCCAACTTTAAATGAAGGCGGCATAGGAAGACCTAGACTAAGCCTATTACGGGCTGTTGCTTCCGATATTTTTAGAACCTGACTTACCTGCTTAAGATTCATAGTTTCCATATTCTGTGCCTTCATATTCGTAGATATCACGATGTATCATGGTATGAATTTTCTTAACTCAAAGATGCAGGCCAATTTGGACACTTGCCCCCATGCCGCTATATATTGCTGACGAACAAATTGAAAATACGTTAGGTACAACTGTTGCTTGTGCTTTAAAAGCAATCAAAACGGATATGCAAGACCATTCCGTTACACCTAGCCTAGCTTTAGGGCTCATCAAAAAGTATCTGCAACCACTGATGCCTGAAGCAGATAAAGACATTTTGGGTAAGTTAAAACAAGTAACTTGGGATGAGCTACATTGGGCCTATCCGGAGATTATTTTCCGTGGAGGACAACCAACCGGTTTGCTTGCTGATATTGGTGTAAGTATTGATTTTATTTGTACATACACCACTAACCCTCCTAGAGAATTCCTTAGTCAAGAAACAGTAGAGGTCGGTAATTTTTTACTACTATGCGAGCACTTGAACATAAGAATAAGTGATGAGGTTCGTTATTCAAATAATCGAAAATTCGATGTATTCAATACCTGTAAATACTGCTGGAGGCAACCTGTGCCTGGAAGATTGATATGTTCATCGCATACTGCCGGCGATAAACATTCTCCTGTTGTATTAAGTGCTAAAAATGAATTGTCAGAAAACTCACCCTCAGCAAATTACAAAGAGAGTAAGCGTCAGAAACCCTTTTTCGATGAGTTCATAAAGTCGACGTTAAGTAGAGAAATATGGGAGTTTCATGAAAGCGGTTTCAGCTCACCAACTTTAATCCCATCGCACAACATTTTTAAATGGTTACTGGATAGAAGGCCGCACGTAGCGAACTTACTTGCTCAGCAGAATATGGTAGTAAATGATGACGAAATCATTGATAGCTTACTTTTGTTACTACATAGTCCAGAAGGCTTCACCAACACACAACTCGAACCTTATCAAAAAACCAATCATTTGATTAAAACAAACCCTGTATTGATTTGGCCGATGTTATTGCGTGCTGAGGCATGGTTGCATGCACGAAAAACTTTGCGGAGTAATTGGGGCGGAAAAAGAACTCAGGAAAGAAATTGATTCAATTCAATTTGTATTTGATTTAAAACCTTAGTCGGATCTGTGTCATTACTTGCAATCAGGTAGGATAACGTTAATAACGTGAGGGGATGTATACCAATTACTTTTGCTATTGCATCCACTTTTTCGACTGTAGGCGAGTATAAGCCACGCTCTAATGTACTCATATACGTACGACTGGAAATTTCAGGCGCAGATCAGCAAGATGCGCCACCGCTTTATCGCTGTCTGCGGCATCCAGTGCCCGACACAGCCGTGTCAGCATGTCGAGGCTGATGCCCGCTTCAAAGGCGGCCCACACGAAGCACAGCCGCTACAAAGCATCCGCATCGAACAAGCCGTAGCCGCCTGCGGTGCGTTCCACCAGCCGCAACAACCCACGCAGCATATAGTCGCGCACGACATGCACGCTCACGCCGGCATCATGGGCCAGACGGGACACCGTGTAGGCATTCATCGCACACCTCCTTTTGGTTGGTTCGCGGCAATGCACGTACCGTTTCGCCGAGTTCAATCCGCGCCGCGAGTCCGATGCAGGCGCCGTGGGACATTGGGTCGATATCCGATCACGGTGTTCTCGATGGAATGGTTTGCAACAGATGTCGATTAAGCTTCCGGCCCAAGCCGAAAGCCTCTTGGACGCTTACGATCTCTACTCCTTGATGCTCGGAGGCCCAATCTTCCGCCGTGAGGGCAGATGCAAAGAAATGCACATGACAACAAAAGGACTGACGGATGTCGGCCGCTGCCTGCGGAAGTACCAGTGACACTGCGGCGTGGGCCGGTTCGACATCCCGTATCTCGTCGGGCGTGACCGTGAGCGCAACGGGTGCTCCGGTTGCAGCGCAATGCGACGAGACGCGGGCCGTACGGCCGATTAGCGCCGGAAACATCAAGGTGTCCAACGCGCACCAGGCATACAGACGGCGGCTGTCAATTTCGACGACATGCGAAGTCTCGCGCAAGGTGAGGCCATACCCGATGATGTTCCCATCGTTGTCGTATTCGGTACTGGTGGCCTGTTCGAGCACGGCGGCCACTCGCTCAGCGGGCCAGTCGAGACTCACGGCAAGCGTCGTTCGCGAAACCGGACACCCCTTGACCAGTTCACGCAGCAGCGCGACAAACAGATCCCCAAAACCTTCGGGCCGATTGGCCGGCGCGAGACTTTCGACAATCTCGGTGATGTAGCGGGTGGGTTTCATAGCCTTCTCCTTTCATCCTGCACAGCACGAAAGCTGCGTCACATCTTTTGAGAAGGTCTGCGCTGCAAGCTTCAGCCCCTCGACCATCGTCAGGTAGGGGAACAACTGGTCAGCCAGTTCCTGCACGGTCATGCGGTTGCGGATGGCGAGAACGGCTGTCTGGATCAGTTCGCCCGCTTCCGGGGCGACTGCCTGCACGCCGATGAGCCGTCCGCTACCTTCCTCGATGACCAGCTTGATGAAGCCGCGCGTGTCGAAGTTGACGAGCGCACGCGGCACGTTGTCGAGCGTGAGCAGGCGGCTATCAGTCTCGATGCCATCGTGGTGCGCTTCCGCCTCGCTGTAGCCTACGGTGGCGATCTGCGGATCGGTGAACACGACCGCTGGCATGGTGGTCAGATCGAGGGCCGCTTCGCCCCCTGTCATGTTGATGGCCGCGCGAGTGCCGGCCGCTGCTGCGACATATACGAATTGCGGCTGGTCGGTACAGTCGCCGGCGGCGTAGATGTTCGGGTTACTGGTGTGCATGCCTTTATCGATGACGATGGCCCCCTGCGCATTGGCAGCGACCCCCGCCGCTTCCAGCGTTAGACTGGCCGTGTTCGGTGCGCGGCCGGTAGCGACCAGCAGCTTATCGGCACGCAATTCGCCGTGCCCGGTGGTCAGCACGAATTCGCCATCCGTGTGCGTAATCTGGCTGGCTTGTGTGTGTTCCAACACGTCGATCCCTTCTGTGCGGAAAGCCGCCGTGAGCGCTTCGCCGATGGCCGGGTCTTCGCGGAAGAATAGCGTGCTGCGCGCCAGCATCGTAACCTTGCTGCCCAGCCTGGCGAAGGCTTGCGCCAACTCGACCGCCACTGCCGATGAGCCGATCACGGCCAAGCGTTCAGGGATGGTGTCGCTAATGAGTGCCTCGGTGGAGGTCCAGTAGGGAGTGTCTTTCAAGCCTGGAATCGGCGGAATGGCCGGGCTGGCACCGGTGGCAACCAGACAGCGGTCGAAAGCCACTTCGCGCTCGCCGCCATCATTCAGCCGCACGATGAGGCTCTGGCTGCTCTTGAAACGGGCTTCGCCGTACAGCACGGTAATGGCGGAATTACCGTCCAGGATGCCCTCGTACTTGACATGGCGCAGCTCATCGACGCGCGCCTGTTGCTGGGCCAGCAGTGTGCTGCGGTCAATCGCCGGTTCAGTCGCGGCGATGCCGCCGTCGAACGGACTTTCCCGGCGTAGATGAGCGATGTGGGCAGCGCGGATCATGATCTTGGAGGGCACGCAGCCGACATTGACGCAAGTGCCGCCGATGGTGCCGCGCTCGATCAGGGTGACACGCGCACCTAGCTCGACGGCCTTCAGCGCCGCCGCCATCGCAGCCCCGCCGCTGCCGATGACGGCAACGTGCAGGTGGTTGTCACTTTTTCCCTCCTGAGCGCCGCTACTCAGCCATCCCCGCGCCTTATCGAGTAGACCGCCGTGCTTCTCGGCTGGCTGGACATCAGCCAGCGTGGCCTCGTAGCCAAGGCCGGCCACGGCGGCGGTCAGCATATCCGGCGATGTGCCGGGGTCGATGGCCAATTGCGCCGTGCCCTTGGCGTAGGACACAAGCGCCGACTGCACGCCCGGCACTTTCTCCAGAGCGTCCTTGACGTGCGACGCACATGAGTCGCAAGTCATACCGGTGATCTTGAGGGTGGTCATGCGATTTTCCTTTTCTGTTGTTGGCCAAGGCCTATGCCGTCAGCCGCGTTTAGGTGGTAGTTCGCAGGCGTCAGGACCGCAACGGCGGTTGGCCGGCGAAACGAAATCCCAGATGGAAGTGGCTACCATCAGGCCAAGTCCGATATAGGTCACATAACTGCTCCAGCCATACTGGAACAATGGGTAGAGCGAAAGCAGGACCATGAACGGCCCGATCATGCCGAGCAGGCTGCGGTGCCATTGTCGATGACTGATCCAGCCCAGCGCGTTCGCCACGAAGGCGAGCACAGCGAATAGCGGCAGCAACCGGCTGATGAACAGGCCCTCGTACTGGCTCAGAAAGCCTAGCCCGATGGCTGCTCCGAAGCTGGCGAGGGCGGGAAAGCAGTTCGCACAGCCCATCGCGGAGACGATGCTGCCGAACGCGCTGGTTTTGTCAGCAACGCGTGTGATCAGTCCCATGTTGTCGCTCCCGAGCCCGGCTTACTGCTTGACGCTGGACGGATAGCCCGCGTCTTCGGTCGCCTTGGTCAGCTTTTGCACGCTGGTCTTGGCATCGTCGAAGGTGACGACGGCCTCACGCTTGTCGAAGTTAACGTCGGTTTTTCTTACCCCCTCGACCTTGGAGAGCGCTTTCTTGACCGTGATCGGACAGGCAGCGCAGGTCATGCCTGGCACCGACAACGTGACGGTTTGGGTGGCGGCCCACACGGGGGCAATGACGGCGGCAAGGGCGAGGAAGGCAAATAATTTTTTCATGATGATCTCCTGATTAATAGAAAAATGGCATGACATAGGGAAAGCCGAGCGCGACCAATACCAGCGCAGCCACGATCCAGAAAATTAGCTTGTAGGTGGTGCGAACCTGTGGAATCGCGCACACCTCGCCCGGCTTGCAGGCTTGCGCAGGGCGATAGATACGCCGCCAAGCGAAGAACAGCGCCACCAATGCCGCACCGATGAAGAGCGGCCGATACGGCTCCAACACCGTCAGGTTGCCGATCCACGCTCCGCTGAACCCCAAGGCGACCAGGACTAGCGGCCCAAGGCAACAGGTCGAGGCGAGGATAGCGGCCAGCCCGCCAGCGAAGAGGGCACCGCTCCCATTTTGTGGTTCAGCCATACGTTTGTCCTTTTGAATTTGGAATGGATAGCGTAAGCTTACTTCCGTAGTCATGTACGGAGTCAAGCGATATGCAAACTATTTCTGAGAATCTGACCATTGGCGTTTTTGCCAAGGCTGCCGGGGTCAATGTGGAGACCATCCGGTTCTATCAGCGCAAGGGCTTGTTGCCCGAGCCGGACAAGCCCTATGGCAGCATTCGCCGGTATGGCGAGGCGGACGTGACGCGGGTACGGTTTGTGAAATCGGCCCAGCGGCTGGGATTTAGTTTGGACGAGATCGCAGAGCTGCTGCGGCTGGACGATGGCACCCACTGTGAGGAAGCAAGCAGCCTGGCGGAACACAAGCTCAAGGACGTGCGCGAGAAGATGGCCGACTTGGCACGTATGGAGTCGGTGCTGTCCGAACTTGTGTGCGCCTGCCACCTGCGACAGGGAAATGTTTCTTGCCCGTTGATTGCGTCGCTACAAGGTGGTGCAAGCCCGGCTATGCCTTAGCGTGCTTTATTTTCCGTTTTCTGAGACGACCCCACATTGAATATACTTATTGGAGGCTTCGTTCACTCTTAATCACACTCAATGTAGATTGAGTTGGGCAATCTATTACAATCGACTGATTAAGAAATATAAAAATTACTGATTAAATTCATGAGATTTAGCGGCAATCCTATCGAGCCTAGCTACGATTTTACAATTAGTCATTTTGCTGCTTATCGTGAGCCTCCCCACATTACTTGCCGTTAAATGGCCACTTATATTTGGCGGAGTATCGATCGCAGTCTACGGGGTATTTATGAGCATTAAAGCATTTCATGGAAGCAAATCCAGAACACTAAGCCCACCAACTAAAACATTTAGTGCGACAACGGCGCTAATGCTGGCTACAGTGATCGGAGCTGTACTGATTATCTCATCTTCCCTAAAGAACTGGTTTGGGCTAGCCGGTTTAATTGCGGTTTCGGGCATCGCTGGCTTGGCGGACGTTCACGCGCCGACAATAGCAGTCGCAACGTTAGTAGCGAGTGGTAAGTTAGTAGCGAGCTACGCGGCTATACCTATTTTAGTGGCATTTTCCTTCAACTCGTTCACAAAAGCATGTATGGCAGCGATCAGTGGAACTAGGCAGTTTTGGCTGCCTGTAAGCTCAGGCTTAATGGTTCAGGTCATATTCACCTGGTTGGGATGGTGGTTTACTTTATGAAAAATCTACTTGTTTAGCAAATGATAGTAATACTTATCTGCGGTTTAAAAGCTCTTTTCACTCATGACTAAGATTAATAAGTCAAAAGTCTCATATTAAATGTCAAATGAGTGCCTGCTCACGGCAGGCAGCTCTGATAATGTCAGTGAATTTATCCATTTCATCAATTTCTGACAGTAGTTTTTGTCTGAGCCCATGTGATAATTTTAATTGAATGCCACTCCCTGCCAAGCCTCTATTGCATATGTTCTCTTGTGGACTGCCTATCATGTAATAACCGTTTCGGTTAGCCTTGAACCCATATTTAGTCAGATAAGTGATTAAGGATTCAAGCAGCCTCTCAGCGAGGCCCCCAACATTAACGAAAACATCAGAACCGTATTGTCCATGTATTGCAAATATAACTTGGGAGGTAGTGGCGAGTTCAATTGCATTTGGTTCATCAAACTTTGAACTAGCTATGTGTAGATCAGAGTTGTGAACTCTTTTACAGCCTTCAAATAAATAGTAGCTGAGATCATCTCTAGCAATTGCCTTGGTTATTTCAGAAGTGCCTAGCTCTATCTTTCCGCCGTGAAGTGCCATGAATGCAACCGCTGACTCTCTTTGGCAGAGCTCTATCTTGAAAGACCACGAAGCTTCTGAGGACGCAAGATGAGAAAAACTTGAATATTTGTCTGCCATGCTTTTAATTCAAAGTATGATAAGAGCAGGTCTTAAAGTTATATAAATAATCTAATACTTCTAGGCCTGTACACTACTTTTTTGGCACTACCTTTAGTTCACTTTTCACTGAAGTAACTCCTTCAACGAACTGTGCAATAGAGATGGCTTTATCTGCCAGCTCTTGGCTTGTTACCGTTCCTTTCAAGGTCACCTCTCCCGAAGCATCGGTCTCTACTTTAATATGTATCAGACTCGATAACTTTTCTTCAGCTAAATCCTTTTTGATTTTGCTTGTGATGACAGAGTCTTTTAAATATGTCTTGGTTTTATGCGACTCCCTATCAGCCGTGTGTCCAACCACAGAGACGGTGACGCTTGCTATTAACAGAATACCTAATAAAAATTTGAGTGTCATGGTAGCTCCTGTCAGTGTTGATTCGATGTAGTGAGAGAATAAAAATTGTATAACGCATTAACGATTTAAGCAGTTAAGTGTTCATGCACATCTGTATGTTCCGAATTATTTTGGATCAAGATACTCTTCGCTTTTTGAGCATCTTCTGGTGTTCCGTGCAATAAGAGAATAAATTTGTCTGTTTTGATTGCATTCTCATACTCAAGCACACTATCTTTTGGTATGCCGACACTAGAAAGTGCACCACCAAGCGCACTTAATCCCCCTAATAATACTGCAGATTCCAAGGCACCCAAAAGCCAGCTAATGATTGGCCCCCCCCACAATAACCGGCCCAACACCTGGGATAAAAAAGAAAGCAGATCCAAAAATGATTCCCCATAGCCAGCCCCAAAACAATCCGTTTTTACCCCAGTGAGCCATGCGATTGCCGATGTTGTAATAACCAACAACATTTTCTTCGCTATGGTAACCCCGGCCAATGACTGAGAGCTTCGTCATGTCGTAGCCAGACCTCTGTAAATCTTTGATTGCAGACTCGGCATGGTCATGGGTAGTAAATACTCCTACTGTTAGGCAATTGCTCTTATTCATCTTGATATCCTAAATAAAGGTAATGGATAAAAGTATTCGCTTTTGCTGATTCCTTATCTGTACGTCAAGACACTTATGACCGAGCTATTTTTAAATGTACTTACTCATGTAGTCTTATCTGCAAGCAGATCTAATGAAGACTCTGTTTGCGGTTCAAATTGTCATCAGCGAATAGTCCGTGTGACAAGCAGCATGGCCTGATCTAAATTGTTTACGTACGATATCGTACATAGGCGTATAGTGACTTCCATTATGATGGGATAGAACTTATTAAAAGAGGCTCCAATGCACGCCACCCATTCACCGAAACAAAATCAATTGCTGGATGCGCTTCCTGAAGCCGATTACCTCCGAATTCAAGATATGCTTGAATACATCTCTATGCCACTTGGCGAGGTACTGTATGAGTCAGGTGGGCGTTTAAAACATGTTTATTTCCCAACAACCTCGATCGTTTCTCTGTTATACGTGCTGGAAAGCGGAGCATCAGCGGAGATCGCGGTTGTAGGGAACGAGGGTATTTTGGGTATTTCTCTTTTTATGGGCGGCGAGACTACCCCTAGCCGGGCAGTGGTACAAAGCGCCGGATATGGCTATCGAATGCGTGCCAGTTTTTTAAAGCAGGAGTTTAGTCGTGCCGGGCCCATGAACCAGTTATTGCTACGCTATACCCAAGCCTTAATTACACAAATGGCCCAAACAGCTGTGTGTAACCGCCACCATTCTATTGAACAGCAGTTGTGTCGATGGTTGTTACTGAGTTTGGACCGGTTGGCTGCGGATGATTTGAATATGACCCAGGAACTGATTGCCAACATGCTAGGTGTTCGGCGTGAAGGTGTGACAGAAGCTGCTGGCAAATTACAGAGCGCTGGATTGATAGAATATTCGCGTGGGCATATTCGTGTCCTTGATCGCCCTAAGTTGGAAACAAGAGTGTGCGAATGTTATCAGGTAGTGAAAACTGAATTTGATCGACTGCTCCCGAAGATGCACAGGCATCATCAATAAGACTACTTAACTCTTTGGCTATGGCTATGCCCTTTTCAAGCCTGAGTTCAACAAATGCACTCCAAGCGCAGCACACTGAAACTAATATCAACAGCGCGTAATAACCGAAATAAATAAGTAGAATCACGTACCGGTGCTCACGGATTAACCTAGCTAGTGAAACAGTTATCCATAAGGAAAACGGTTATGGATCATAAGTGTGCGACTATGGACATGTTTTAACTTTTCAAAAATTTTAAATCACTATTCACGGGCTTATTTTATTGATATTTATTCAATTAATTTGCCCCAGAAGCTTTTTGCCTTTTGTATATCTGCTTGTTTGATAGCGTCAGCTTCATTCCAGCATTGTTCTCTTTTTTCAAGCGCTATGCCATTACATCTAGTGATGGCTACTTCATGATCGCCATTCGCATGTGCTATCAATGCTGCATAACGCGTTTCTGCCGTCGGTTGTGTATTGGCGCGAAGCTCAGCCAGGTCGATATCTTGTTTTGTACTTGCTTTTGCAACGCATACATCACTTTCATTCCAGTTGAGAGTGTCACATATCTTCAAACTTTGTTGATATTCAAATTTAATCGATTTCTCTAATTTAAAGATTTCCTTTTTCGTTAATACTGCTGCACTGACTCGTGAATGAAACCCTACACTCAGGCATATAATCAATACTACATAGCGAATAGGCATATTGACTTCCTTGGTAATATAAAAAATAGTTGGTCAGCACATTTCTGGATGGTGAAGCCAGGAAAGTACTTATATATGACCTATCATTTATTAGTATTCTGATCTTGCGGTCTGTCTGATATGTAACTTAGCGAAAGGCATTGGACTTCACTCGCATTGACGGTCACTTTTATATCTCATTTTTAATCTCTTTCAGCCAGTCTAGAATTTGGTTCTCAACATCAGCTGTTGTATGTCCATAACTTGTTTTTATTTGGGCCTGGGGAGACGAAATATTTTCTTTATCGTTCTTGGATCTGTTTAATGAAGTCTCAAGTGGCTTCTTTAATGACTTGTTATCCATCATTAAAAAACAGGTTTTAGCCTTTAGTGTATTCATTTTCAGTATCCTTTATATGTATAAAGTTTAATTGCTGCGATCATAGTCTTAGCCAGCATCGGAAGTGTTCTATTGTCTAGCAAAGGAATAAAACTCTGTACTGGTCGTTAACTTATTTTCTTACGTTATCCAAGATTGCGTGCATGCATGTTTATATGGCGAAACATCTCGTGTATGTATCTTTGTCGTTGGCATAACATTGGCATGCCTCTTTGAGCAATGATGCTCGGTTAATGATATGCATATGACCACGGCTATATTGCAGAATCTGCATCTGCTGTAAGGTAATGGCTACATTGTTGATACCAGAGCGGCGCACGCCTAGCAAATTGGCTAACATGGCTTGTGTCATTTCAAACTCTAGAGCAGAAGCACAGTCACTGTAGGTGAGAAGTAAACTGGCCATGCGTTGCTGCACATTGTGCTGGCTGTGACATAAAATGGCTTGTGCAAATCGTGCATACATGACAGCCACATATTTATCCAGCACTCGGCAAAAAGCACTATTTTTGAGCTTGATCCCATACAACTGTTTGACTTTGATGCGGAAAGCCTTGCTAGGAGCAAGTACTGTAGATGCATAGGGCTCCACATGCACTCCAAGGGTATGCGAAATGCCTACCATGCCTTCAGCACCTACAAGAGCCAGTGCCATCTGTTTTTTCATGTTCTGTTGCATCATCAATGCAATCACGCCGCCAGTTGGGAAATAAGCGTAGTCGGTCGCTTCTCCTGGCGTATTCAATCTTTGACCTGATGTCAGCTCTACCCAGCCGCCATGTTTAAAAAGCTGATGATGACAATGACTATCTAATGACTCTATCAGCTGATTACAGTTAGGATGGCCTTTCATGATCAAAAAATAGCAGAATCCTGCATGTGTCTCTGTTCGATTGCACACATGCGCAGTGAGTTAGGAGACGAGGTGAGTCTCTGTGTGCTGGCAGACGGATGCACAGTGTCTCAAGCCTATAATGATCTTTTATTAGAGACCTATATAAACGCAAAACTGACTGTATAAAGGATGATTATGAAACGAAGACTTGGACTCATGACGATGAATACCTTGAAGCTAAATGGCGAGCACTCCTCTTCTTTAAATACATCGGAAAGTGCTGGCGTAAAGCGTGGCAAATTCCAGCCTAATAGCCCCAAGCAGCCTGCTCTTCTGAGAACAAAAAAATGGATTGAGGGATGGCATGGCATGATGTATGGAGCAGGAATAGGACTGCTTCTTGGCTTGTACGTATTGTTTTTCCCTTTATGGATGACGGTTTCACCGGCTTGGTACACTTACACACAGTGGTATGTGATTATGGCCGTCACCATCCTTTCCAGCATGACGATACTGGGGCTTGGTGCAGCAGTGCTGGGATCAAACATTATCAATCGCGAACGTAAACCGCAGCAGCCAGCTATTCCGGGTGGATAGGGAAATCACAGCTTTCGAGTTTTGGACCGACGACTATTGATGATGCCTATGCATGTCAGGAAGCAGGCGGTCAAATTCAGTTTTAACGACTTGGTAGCATTCACAGACGGTTTTCTCCAGCTTGACACGATCAAGCACCCGGATATGGCCTCGTGTATATTCAATCAAGCCCGCGCGCTGCAATTTACCGGCGGCTTCAGTAACTCCTTCACGTCGTACCCCTAGCATATTGGCGATCAACTCCTGTGTCATGTTCAGCTCATCTGAGGATAATCTATCTAGGCTCAACAATAACCATCGGCACAATTGTTGTTCAATCGAATGGTGTCTATTACACACGGCCGTTTGAGACATTTGAGTAATTAAGGCCTGTGTGTACCTTAACAATAGGTACATCATGGGTCCTGCACGATTAAATTCCTGCTTCAACAAACTGGCTCGCATCCTGTACCCAAATCCGGCGCTTTGTACGACAGCCCTGCTTGGCGTCGTTTCCCCCCCCATAAAGAGTGAAATCCCCAAAATCCCCTCATTGCCCACCACTGCGATCTCTGCAGAGGCTCCGCTCTCCAGCACATACAGCAAAGAAATAATGGCAGTCGTTGGAAAGTAAACGTGTTTTAAATGGCCTCCAGACTCATACAAAGCCTGCCCTAGAGGCATCACTACAAATTCGAGTGCATCTTTGATCCGCAAATAATCCACTTCTGGCAATGCGTTGAGCAAATGATTTTGGCTCGGTGCGTTGAACGAGTTCATAGTGATCTCTTTGATTTATAAGACTGTGCATCATAGAAGAAATCACTATACGCTTATGTACGATATCGTACATAAGCACTTGTCTGCCCTACGTACGTTAGCGCACTGAGTATTGTGTAAGCAAGCATTAATCTGTTGCCTGAATGCGCTGAACCTCGACAGAGTGAGGCCTTCACTTCGATTGTATCTGCTCATATTTCATAAGGAACCATCATGACTAAAACACTCTCCTCGCTACTCATTATTCTTCTTATAGGCAGTCAAAGCTTATTAGCTGAGGCTCGCGATATGAAAACCAAATCCTGTGAAGGTCATCTTCAGTATAAAGAAATGGATGGCAACAACGATGGAGAAATTTCAAAAGCCGAGTTTCTAAAGTTTCATGAAGATCGTTTCGATAAGATCAAGCAAAAAAATGGCACGATCAACTTGGAGAAAGTTGATAAGGATGCACACAACAGTTCTATGAATAAAAAAGCACTGGGTACCACTTCTGATAATTCTGAGGTGAATGACAGGGATGCGACAAACGGCAGCAAATACTAGCTTGAGTTCATTTCGACTCGCGGAGCGTACTGATGAAACCTGTCAAAAAGCTACTGACTTTTAAAGTGTGGTCTGAAGATCCCTCCGCTTCAATGGTGAATATGCTTAGAAGCATCTTTGATCAATTTGATGGCCATTTGCAAATACAGTTATGGGATGGCCAGCGCGTCAATCTGGGCATGCAAGCTGCGCCAGTGAATGGCAGCCCTTTTGTGTTGATTTTTCATACGCCTGCCATTCTTGAGACATTTCTCAAGCGCAAAGACCCCCTGACATTTGCCGAATCTTATTTTAAATGCGAGATGGACATAGAGGGTGACCTGGCAGCTTTGCTAGCCTTGCGAGAGCAATTTAATCGGTTGCACTTCGATTGGCGGCTGAAAGGCCGGGCGCTAATCGATCAACTCATCAAGCAAGTAAGGCAACCGGTCTCGTTTAGGCCTTTTCAGCTCACGCATTTAGCAGCTGCAAAAGAGGTACTTACGCATAGCCGAAACGAAAGCAAGCAATCCATTCAATTTCATTACGATGTCTCAAACGAGTTTTATGCTTTGTGGCTCGATCCGAGGATGGTCTATTCCTGTGCTTACTTTCTCACTGAAACACAGGACCTTGCTAGTGCTCAAACCGCTAAGCTCGATTTAATCTGCCGCAAACTACAGTTGACGAGAGGCGATGCTTTTCTGGACGTGGGTTGTGGCTGGGGCGCACTTATCCTCCATGCCGCCAGATACTATGGTGTGAAAGCGCATGGCGTGACATTGAGCTCACAACAGTATGACTATGCTCAGCAACAGATCAGAAAAGCAGGCTTGGTAGGGCGTGTCTCCGTGGAGTTACAAGATTATCGTGATATCCCTGGTCAGGCCCAGTACAATAAAATTGCGAGTGTGGGCATGTTTGAGCATGTGGGGATCAAAAATCTAGCTGCGTATTTCCAGACTATCCGGCACTTGTTAGCGAGGGATGGTCTTTTCCTCAATCACGGCATCACTAGTGATACTAAGGGTTGGCCAAATAATCTTGGTCATACTTTTGTCAACCGTTACGTATTTCCGGATGGACAATTGGAAACAATCAGTCATATTCAAACGCTGATGGAGTTAGCGGAATTTGAAATCATTGATGTGCAGTCAATGCGCAGACATTACGTCCTGACTTTAAAGAGCTGGATTTCACAGCTGGTTAATCAGCACGAGCATGCACTTAAGCATGTCAGTGAGGCGACGTTCCGAATTTGGTTATCCTATATGACTGCAAGCCGCCTATCGTTTGAAAACGGTCACTTGGGTCTTTACCAGATACTGGTTGGCCACCGAACTTCTGATCACATGAAGCAACCGCTCACCAGAGACTATATGTCAGTAAAGTCGCCCACTCGCCCAGCCATTTTGCAGTTCTAAAGAGCAGTATTCGCGCTGCAATTTAGACACGCACCGAATTCTCAAGTCCCTTGACGGCCGGGGATGTGAGGCGAGTGCCCAATACCATATCCCAAACGGTAGACGTCACCCCAAAAGAGTGATGGGGGGATGCATGATGCAAACAATGAATCGCCCGCCTGTTGTTGAGCCATGCGACTCTTGAATTGGGCCAGTGGTGGATCGCATGATGTGTGACGGCGTAAGCGAGATAGCCGATTAATAACCCTAGTGTAAAGCACGTTGCCACTTCAGCGGAGGCTTCCCAATACAGCGGCAAGTAGACGGTCAATGCAATCGCGCTCAAACTGACCAAAGTGGCTGTACAAATCAATGCCTTTGGTTGCCGGTGGTGCTCGTGATGCCATTCGCAAAAGGGAGGCCATTGATGTAGCACCCAACGATGCAATACATATTCCATCAGCGTCCAGCTGAAACCGCCAAGTATTATGTAAAAGACAATAGATAGCGCTGACATCCTCACCGGGAAAAGGATCAGGGAACTCGTCATCAAGCCAATCAAGAGAGCATACACAGCAAAGTCCGCCATATAGGCGACTTTACTATGTTTTATGATGAGTAACTTTTGTAGTGGAGATTGCATACATTTTATAGCGGCCTGAGCTAGGCGACTTTAATCTCATTGATCACATTTTGGACACCAGGGGTGTTCCAAGCAGAGTGAAGAATAGCTTCACGCTCCTCCCAACTGCTCACATGACCTGCGAGCAGCACCTCTGTACCGTTGAGCTTAATAGAAACATGCTTTAACTCAGCTAAGGCTCTCCGCTTTAAAACTTGCTCTATATCATCCCTCACGTTTTTCAACTTAACTTTGGGTTCTATTTTCAAGTGGTTACTGACCCCTGTCACACCTAACAAGTTACAAATTGCATATCCAAGATTCTGTTTCTGGTATGCCCATTCAACAAAACCCGTCAAAGTGATCCAACCTTTCTCAACCATCACTTGTACAGAGTTGTTGTGCAAATCGTTAGACCATAGCAACACATTATTTGCCGATCTGGCGATATCAGAATCTGAACGCTCGAATCCCGCTAGCAATTGAACATGGATGTCTATCGCCAGGGCTTTTACGCCATGCACCCGTTTTGCAGCGTTTTCAGCACGCCATTTCTGGGCAAAGGTATCGACATGTCCTGACAGGGTGACAATGCCCTCATGAACCTCAACCCCTATATGCGCAGCATTGACCGAAGGCTCCCAATGCAGCTCTTTCATCACATCTTCTTGGACTTGCAAGTCAGCTTTCACTATATTCTCCAGTTGTATTTTGAGTCATCATGGTCTCTCCATCGTCAGTGCGGCTCAGTGCGATAGCGTACATTGCAGGATGCTTAATGCAAAAAAACGCCTGTTGAAAGGCGCTTTATGGAGTGGCAGCTAATTTTTTAGGAATTAATCATTCATCCGTTTGCCACTAATCAGCCCTAGCAAGCCCAAACCTAGCAGCATCATTCCATATGTAGAAGCCTCGGGGACTGTCGTTGCTGGACTAAAGCCCGCGGCATTAGAACCAATCCCATCGAGAATGCCGAAGTTACCTGGCTGATAATTAGTAGCGCTGGTACGAATTATCTGAATAAAGCTAGTCGTTCCCGGGGGAATATCAGCAATACTAACGGGGGAGAAGTTAAAACCGATCACTCCTGCCATCGTGCGATCAGCATACTGTGAATTTTCCGTCCCATTGCTAAACATATCAAACCCGGTGGCTGTTTGATAAACATTCACGACGCTACTCCCAAGGCTGCCGAAGTCAAACGCAGTCATACGATCAATACCGTTTTGTGAGCTGGCATTGTTTGTAAATTGATAATAAAAGTCTAGACCGGTAGCCGTGCTGTACACTGCCGCACGGGCAGTGCCATTGTAACTAGCGTTACTTACCAACGTGGTGGCACTATCCAGCAAAGTCCCCCCAAATCCAGAAGCAACAATGTCTACATTTGCTGTGGGTAAGTTGACTAAGAGTGGGGTCGCGTATGCCTGTCCCAAACCTCCTGCGAATGCGAGTCCAACCAGAAAGTGCTTCATATTAGCTTGCATAATGTGCTCCTTTAAAGAGTGATGATAGAGCAATGGGGTCATTGATCTGGTTACATCTTCACGTAAAGAAAAAGCCTGTTCTGTGCGTTGACGCACGTTTAGCACGAATCAAGCTCTACTATTGAAGCGTGTCCCGTCTAGTTCTTTATGAGTGTTTCTGGTTCGGTAGCGAACAGACCCAGCGCGCGAAATCTTTGATTATGGTGAACATTATTATTTCGTTGATTAAGGCGCCTCTTGAACTCATATCGCCACCATATTTCTGGGGTATTCGAACAGAAATTTAATGCTCGCTTAGTGAAAGATGACCTAATTAAAAAAGGAATCCTTGACTCACAGATTTCAATTACCAAGCATCTAACAAATACATTTGGGTCAGACCCAATCCCCCAGCCTGACAATGTCAGTGAAAGGTTGCTGGTGATGTCTTGTATTGGTGCTATCAGTGGCATATTTTTGGCCTGCCTGATAGAGCTGGCCTTAGTCATCATGGATCAGAGTCTATTGCATTCCAGATGGGGCGTTTCAACTATGTGGTTGTTATGCTTAGGTATCATCATAGGCACCCTCACAGGAATGTTGGTGGGAGTAGTGATGGGAGATAGCCAAACAAATAATCATCAGCCCTCTAAGCCTCCAGCGAGGGGCTTTCAGTGGATACGCATGCTTATGGGCAATAAGAAAGTAATGCTCTCGGTGATGACCTACTCGATTGAACAAACTGCAATTGTAGTGGAGGTGATGCATCACTCAGCGCATGACTATTGCGACCTGAAGATACTCCCATCATGAACTTGCCAACGAGAATGCTTGATCGTGCTCTTAAACAGGGGCTCTATTTTAGAATACAGATGATTGCAGTGTTCTGTATCGCAATTTCTGCTTGCAGCGACCCTGGCGCCACCTCAGCACAGATTGCTGAAACTCACCGGCAATCAGACGGTACAGATCGTAATCAGAGTGAGCATACTGTTCAGCTGGAAATCTGGGGAGAACAGAGCGCATTATCTGATGCATATATTACAAAAAAAATAAACAAAGCCTTTAAGAACGAAAAGCTACTGATAGACACGACTATACGTGTAGAAACAAGGTCGGGCGTAGTCACCTTAACAGGCTATGCCGATTCACTTGCGGTGAGCGAAAAGGCCTCGGATATCTGCAGACATATTGCAGGGGTCAAAAAAGTGGAAAACCTATTGATCATCTCTACATGAGCATACAAACCTTCTAACACTAAGGAGAAAACCATGGAATGGCGACTGATACAAGATCATTGGATGGAGCTTGAGTGTGTGATTCTCGATAACTGGGGGCGTCTGACAAAAGACAATATTTATGATATTGCTGGCAAACGGGAAATACTCGCCAGCAAATTGCAGCAAATATACGGCATCAGCAAGCAGGAGGCCAATAAGCAAATCAATGTATTTGCCGAGTCGGTACAAGACATCAAATACCATTAACATCATAGTGCATGACCTCACATGTCAGAGAGGAGTCTTATCGGTACTCTCAGGAACCACCTATCTGCAATGTGACGCTTCATGACGCTCAGGAAATCGTTTATGCATGGATATATCCAAAACCTTCAGCAAGCCAGTGTTATGAATACTGACTTCAGACGAGTCTTATACACGGGAAAGTATAGTCAATTACTACTGGTCTCACTAAAACCTGGTGAAGAAACTGGCTTTATAGTGCATATGCAGGATCAGTTCTTAGGGGTGGATAAAGGCATGGGACATATCATCATCAATGGCGTCACGACTGAGGTTGAGACGGGATACGCCATTATTGTCCCCGCCGGAGTCAATCACAACCTTATCAATACGGGAAAATTTGATTTAAAAGTACATTCAGTATATTCACCACCTAACCATTTAGATGGAACGGTCTGTCATCTACGAGTGTATGCTGATGTAACGAAGCAGTTGTTTGATGGTGTGACAACAGAATAATCAAAGGGGTGTTGGCTAGCGAACAAACATGCCTAAAAATTGATTGTAAAGTATAAAGACTGGCTTTTGAATTTCCAAAGGCCAGATTGATTTACAACATAAAGGATTAAGTCATGTCAATTTCCAATCAAGCCAGCGGATTGCATCAACAAGCCGCAAGCGATCATGAAGCGGCAGCGAAACATCATTTGAGTGCTTCTGAGAGTCATAACAAAAATAATGTTTCAGAAGCAAAAGAAAGTGCTAAAAAAGCGATGGAAGCCTGTAATTCAGCTCAAAAGAAAACTGAAACTGCCTGCAGCACGACTGCAAAATAGGCAAATATTTTTAAGTTCTGACTAGAGTCATCCCGCTGTGGCGGGATGACTGCTCACTTTCACTTTTTGAAAACTCACTATGTATCTACATAAATGTTTATTAAATGAAAGCTAAATTAAGATGAGTTTTGATCATATGCCTGTCTCACAACTAATCTGCATTTTGAGGGCTGGACTGGGCTTCACTCTGAACCGTCGTACAAAATGCCAATCCGACATAAAGCAGCTGGATAGAGTCGCAAAAACAAGCGGGGCACAGATTACCTGGATAGAGAGCGTTCTGAATTTTGTGTAAACGGCGGTTGATTACTGCCGAGGGATTCTGTCCTCGAACTGTATGGTAAACCTGTATATTGGGATAGAAAATCGTTAATATTGTTAATATTGTTAATATTGTTAATATTGTTAATATCAGACCATTTTAAATACCCTCGTTAAATCATGGCTTTTTAACAACGCTTAGATTTTAAGTTGGCTATATATTCAACCCTTGTTTAAATACATGGTTATGAGTTTATGGTTAAAAAGTCGACTTCAGTGAGCGGTACAATCCAACATAGTTTTGATGTTGGGGATAATAAAAACTATCAAGTCATTCTGTTCAATCACTTATTAAGAGAATTTCGAATCTTTTCAAATGTGAGTGGAGCAGGGGCATCTAGCCTTGCTCAGCTAGAAGCTGACAGGAGTTTCTTAAAAGAGAGCGATAGCAATTTAGCAAACGCAACACTGAAATTAAAAGAAGAAAAAAATCTTTCTTCGGCGGCATTGATCATACAACCTGATCCCAAGCTAGCCACTGCAACCGTAAGAACGCTTGTTTCAATTCGAGGCTCTTTGCTTGCTTACCATTATTTCACAGGTGCCATTTTTCCAAGGCAGCTCGCTAGGTCATTAAAAGAGTACTTTATTTCTAAAACGCAGGGTGCCAATGACTTTGCATCAAATCTTTCTTTAGATGTCGAGGATTTATTAAATCTACAAACGAACTTTGAAGCTGATTCATCTCAATTCAAATTTCTGACTAGCACGATTAAAGCACTACAGTTCTTCAACAAAGAGATCACCCAAAATGAAGGACCGTCCGACCCAGTGACAGAGTTGGAATTCCAACCAAGTATTGGAGATCATCACCCATCAACTCTGCCAGAATCTGCCATTCAAAGTGCGATAAAAACAAATAATTTATTGGTCTACCATTTATCGGAAAAGGGGTACACGAGCAGAAAGCAAAATTCTGGTATCAACAATTTATATGGGGACTACCATCCCAAAGAGCTCTCATTTGAAATAAAAAACGCCTATCGAATCTTTTCAGAGTCGCCTACTGAAGTGGGTCTTTGTTATTTACTGTGTTTCTTTTTACGTGTTCATGTTTCCAGATTAAATATGCTCACGTTTAAGGACGAGGGTAGGGGGATCTGGCTAGACGTTGTGCGTGGGCAATTGTGCTGGAACAGAGCAACATTGATCGGTATTAAAAACGAGGAAAGTATCGTCAGAGTCCCTTTGCCGGTTGAACTCGTCAAAGCTATTCAGAGTAAGCAATCTCCAGAGCATACAAACCTCAGTCAGATCTTTAAAACACCTCTAAAACAGCTCAGAAAAGAGGTTAAGGATTATCCATCGAAGATATCAAAGTCTTCTCATAAGCCCTTTTTGACAAGGCTTTACAGCGCTTACAGTCGCTATGTATTAGATGTTTGCCAAGATGAAAATTATGCTGCCGCCATTACGACTGATTTTACAATCGGAGTTACCTCAAATTTCAACTATGCGGTGCTGAAGGCCGATAGGATGAATCAGATCTGTAATCGGGTGTATCGGGAGTTCGGGTTTAGCGGAGAATTTTTGAGCCCACTGACTGAGGATATTGGCTCTAAAATGGGTCTGCAGAGTGATCAGGCTATTGAGTTAATTAAAACGCATTTGAATAACGCTATTAATGCTCATCGGCTGGTGCATAACCGATCCAAATTGAAAGATTTAGAAAATGCGCACAACCAGATTGTGAGCGCAGTAGTCATCCTACTCGCTGGATTCCTAGGGTTAAGAAAAGCCCGTGAGTATTCTCTGGTCAATCACACGATCGATCTGAATGCCGGTCTGGCTCTTCTGAATGATAAAGCGAGCACAAGATATCTTTCATCCAGATTGGTACCACTGCCTAGCATTGTGATCGAATGGCTTCATTTCTATAAGTCATGGCTGCATTCATTAGCTGGTCGGTTGGCAAGCATTGATAGGAGGTTATCAAGGGATATTGCATCACTGACATTGAAAGCTTGTACCATCGGGCAAATTCCTTTGTTGTTTTACATTGATGGTCGACAAGTAAAAAGTATCAGCAGTAAACACACCAGTCTTTTTCTGAAAAATACAGGTTTTGCATCGAATTTTGGACGGCATTTGATTGATAAGTTAATTCGAGATGAGGCTGGCAGTGTCTTAATTAACGCTTTTTCAGGTCGAGCTAGTCCTGGTCAAGAGGCTTACGGAGAGCGCAGTGGATTATCTGTGAGTCATGCGTGTCAGCAATTACGTGAGATACTAGATTCAAAAGTTGAGCCTCTCGCATTACCTTCACCTCCAAGTAAAACCTTTACACTACACAAGCTCAAGCAGCATCGGCGATTAGGTTATCGCTCTATTTCATGGAAAAGAGTCGTTCATAAAAAGATAGCGAAATATGATGAGCGCTGCCCATTCCATGAACGGACGTTATTACATCGTCAATACTTCGAGCACATCCTTGAGGCTTGGTTTAGCCGTCAACCCACTAAAAATGTTGGTAATTTGATTATCAGCTTGGTGATCTGTGATGGTGTCTTACACCCGGATGAGTTGGCCTGCGCAGTCAATGTGCTTTTAAGTGGCACCATCTATTTGGTGGATAAATTGTATTTTATTGACGTTAATACTGATTCACTTGGTATCAGGCGTGTACAGTTATCAGCAATCACCATACAACTCATGAGTGATCTTGCTCAATCCCTAAATGAATCAATAAAAGATATTGGCCTGGCAGTGATGCCTGAGTTGACCAGCTTAATTAGCGGAACACCTCTGAGTGGGTTAGCTCTCAATCTCAACAAATTTTTAGAAATCGCTAGAGACTTTTACTCGGTATCTCTTCCAGGTCCAATACGAGAGTGGCTGGCTGGGAGGCAACATTGCAGAACGCTATATCCAATTGCATTTGCCCGGCATCAGCTTAATTTATCTGAAAAAATGCAGGAGACGCAATCCCATTTTAGAAAACGCTCTAAACTGAAAGGGCACTCGCTCATACAGGATCTTCTAAAACAAGCGACCAATAAACAGCTCGAACGAGACAGTAATGACAACAGGCTTAGAAGGCTCGCCAAAGCACTCGAAGATCAATGGCAATTATTTCAAAACGTTCATGACCTGGTGCTTGCTCGATACATTCATTACTTGTGTACCCAATGTCCGGCTGTCGAAGCCGCTACAACCGTCCAAAAATATTATTACATTGTTAAGTCTTTATTGGTTCAGGTGGTTGAGAGTATTGATGAGGAGGATGATTTATTATTAGTCGATTGGGAAAGTGCGTATAAAGGTGGGGATTTTACGAGTTCTGAGAATAATCTCTCAGCCATTAATTATTTCTTTAGACTTTACGGTCTCCCAGAAATCAGCAGAATGGGAGCTGACGCCGCAGTGGTTTCGAGAAAGTACATTGACACCCCTAGCAACGATGAGGTGGAAAGAGCCATTTTAACTTTGCAAAACGATCAGGCCTCCCTGTGGTTACGGCAGTCTGCAACAATCTTGAGACTAATGAGTTATGTACCGCTACGAGCGGAGGATGTTATTCATTTAAGAAGTATTGATGTCGTCTCTGTGGAAGATGATACCTGTATCGTAATTACACATGCTGCAGGCGGTACTAAAAAGTCTAGCAATGCTGACCGTGTCATTTTCTTGGATCAAGTAAATGCACGAGCGCTTAATCGGATTAAGTTACAAAAGTTAGGGGTTGCACCAGATACTGATCGTGAAGGATTATTTAAGTCTCCTGATTCTGATCAGCCTTTTGGTGGTGTCGATAAACTACTCAATCAAATAGATTTGGCGCTAAAAGACGTCTCTGGATCAGCACAACTCTCACCGCACTCACTAAGAGGCAAAGTTTTAAATAGTCGCTATGCAGAACTGTTAAAGCCCCACCCAAATATTTCAAATGCGCTGCAACTAAGAAACTGTCTATACGAATTAAGTGCCGAGGCAGGGCATGCAGATCCGAATGTCACTATTAAAAATTATGTACATTGCTTTGATACACTCAGACGACAATGGGTTGATTATCTTGTTTTGGATAAGTACCACACTAATCCAAAATTTCTCTCTGGGCTTCTGGGGATCAAGCTTGATGCTGCCACTAAGAAAATACAGCGTAACTTTGAATTCTCTAAGCTAAAAATAAATGATGAGTCTTTCAGAAATAGGATTGAGGACTTCTCCAAACTACTTCACAACCGAGAGCCTGGCGAGTTGATAGGCGCCACGGATGACAAGCTGCATTTAACAAAATTATGCAAGTTTCTCTATTACCGAGAAAAAACCGCCCATTTTGAGGATGCGTGTCTGTACGCGGGTATTTCAGAAAAACATGCACAAAATTGTGAGGCCGCCTTTCAAACGATGCTTGGGCTTGGAATTCACCATAAGTTTGCACTGGGCTTAAATTTAATGAGCTCAGCGGATTTCAAACTGACAGATAGCCTGTCCACTTATGTTAATGACCTCGATGTAGCGACTTTTACTAATTTGTCATTTTTGATGCGGGATCTTATTGAGAAGAGACGGAATTGGTTTATCCCAGAGAGCGGATATCAGGTGATCACTCATCTTTTGATCAAACCACTAAGTAGCGTCGGGATTAGGATTAAGTTTACTGCTCGTAAAGTTGAGAGTAACAGCAACGTCGGACGAGCTCAATATTCTGATGCCAGGCTTTCAAAGATCCCAGTAAAGAAAAAGGCTATGTTTCCCCGTAAAGGCCTAATATCTTTGGCCTTTTACGACAAAGTAACCTTTGCTGAGTCAAAACAATTGAGCAAGCAGATCGGTCTTTTTTTGATGGCCTTAATCATGAACTACATTATTAAAAGCAAATATCTATAGCAAGCGATCAAGCGATCAGTTGCTACCTCAAATTCACTTTTAAAGCATTATTGTTTATCCACGTTCAAGCCTTGTTATCTAGCCATGCTTTTCCTTAGAGACTTGCATAGACTGGTTCCTCTAATACTTTTTAAGGGACTGAGATGGCAAATCGATATGAAAATCACAAGGTAATTGCTAAATTTGATTTGGGTGTTAAGCCAGGGCAAATTATGGCTTTAACTACATTCAAACAAAAGCTAACTAAGATACAGAGTAAATGCAGCGGCAGCCATGAAGAAAAAACCGAGCTCGTCATAAAAGAGCTGGAATCAATTCTCATCGAAGAAGTGCTGCGCGAAAATAAATCTAAACCAAGCTTGGTTGTGAAAGGCGCAGAGCAAGTTCGTTTAGAGTTAATTGGCTTTGAGAATATAACGGAGGATGAGCTGAGAGCGCAAAAGGACGATTTGTCTTCAAAGTTTGAAAGTTTAGAAGACTTAAGATACTTGATAGCAAAAGGGCATCTTAATTACGATCAACTAGAACGTGGAATCATGGAGACATCAAATCCAGCTTTCCTCAAACAGGTTATACGCAATCAGAAAATGCCTAATATCGAATTGCTAGTTGATAATGAGGTTTTAAAAATTGCTAGTTTTGAAATACCTAAAGAGTGGATGGATGAGGGTGTCATCAAGCTGAATGATTATGAAGTCAAAAAGGTCGCTGAAGATGGCACTGTGGTTTTCTCAATCCCTGATAAGGACATGCCCAACAAGCATATCGGCGATGATAGATTTGTTGTAGTAAAAGTTGATAAAAAAACCAATGAATTTCGAGTACTTAGATATTTGAAAAACACGAATGTCAAAGTGTGCGTCGATTTGGTGAAGATTAGAAAAGCCAAAAGACAATGTCCTTACTACAAGCTTGTCAAATTGCATGATGCTGATGGGCTTATTCAAAGCACACTGGAGGATATTGTCGCGCTTAAGGAAAAATTGAATTATTCGTAACTTGTTTATCTAAGTAGAGATTTTTATAAATCAGACTCTCGATTACGTGCCAAGTCTGAAAAGTGACTTACTTTTACTGTGCCATGAGGAAATCGAACGGTAATTTCCAGTTCCCCACCCATCTCCTCGATCTGTCTGCGCAGATAAGATAGATACATATCTGCGCATTCCTCTAATTTTTTTATTGATGGTTGTGGAACATTCAATACTTGAGCAAGCATCTGTTGCGAGAGCTCACGTGCTTGTTTCAATTGATGCAATGGCATTTCAATTAAAAGCCGATTAGCCATTACTTGAGACCGCAGAATAGATTCATGGCTCATTTTTCCACGAAGGTCAGAAAATTTTTTAGTCATATTTCAATGTTTCCTTCCAAGATTAAGAGGACGTGACTTCAGTTGAAAATGTTGATGATGGTCATGTTCAGAATTTTTGATACAGTTATTGAGTATGCTGCAGATTAAACAGCGTGACCGTATTTAATAGCATTCAAAATTTTTGCTATCTCATCAGATTCTTTATGACTTTTCAAATACTCCGCTGGAGTGCAACCCAATAAAAGGTGTTGAGTATTAAACCAGCTTATCGCTAGCGAATCGGAGTTGAAAACTTCGATTGCTAGCGTTCTGAGGTTCTCTGGTATTGAGTCTGATAGTGCCATCATATTCACTGAGGTTTAGTCCGTGAGAAACGTATCTTTGTTCTTGTGGGCCCAGATCACGAAAATTGTGAACCCAATTGCAACGATAGTGCCGATCACTGCAAGAAAGTAGGCGACATTTAGCATATTTCCTCCTAATCGATTTTGATCATATTACCAAAATTGGCCGATTAATTTATGTTCCAGTGCTTGATTCTTAAATACCCGATCAAGCGCATGCATGAAGTCATCATCTAAATCAATTTTGTATTTCTTAGATGCTTCATATAAAAGCCTTCCGGCCAAGATATTCAATTTCATCTTGTGATGTTTGGGCGGAATAAAAAAACATTTTCTTGTCTCATCGTATTCCCAAAATAGATGTCGCGCGATCCCAACCATCAATACTGCAACCATCAAGGCCCTGCGTTCTGTCTGGAACTCTTCATGGTGATTTCCCTTTGAGACAACATCTATATTGATGGTGGTTACAATGAAATTTCCTGACTTATGGTTATATGATTTTGACTTGGTGTAGGGTATTTTCAGAAAACAATACAGTACTTTTTCATCAAGCAAGATGTGTTGTACCAATTCCACAATCCGACTGTCCATTTGATTTAAGAGTGTCAGGAATGCACGAAAGTAATTTCTTTTTGGCAGCCACTCGCTCGGCAAAGTACTAAAAACATCCTCATGCGCTTCGATTGTCTCGACACGCTCTAATCCTGCAACAATATTTGTGGCATTCATAAAAATACGTCTAGTCATCCAGGTGACACGTACAACTGCACCTTTATTAACGCTAGCGATTTGCTCATTATTAAGCCAAGTCAGCTTAATCCTAGCCTGATCATTGAATACCGTTGCGCTATATAGATACTGATTATCGTAGGTGCGTTTAACTGTGTATTCGATTAGCCTAAACAAGTTATTGAGTTTATCTGTTTCAATCAAATCCACGACATTGTCAAGGGCGTTTTCTTTGTGCTGATTCATTATTTTTCCTTATCTTCAGGTTCATCCTATAACCTGAATATGTGAAATCAATAGACGTCTGACCTTTAGTTGGGTTAAGCCACTTGCTGTTGCAGGAGCAGTTTTTCGAAGGCGCTGCCATCCTGGCGGGTTAGGTTAGGTACATACCGGCTGTAGACCGTAAACAGCATTTCAGTATTGGTATGTCCCAATTGCCTGGCAATCCATTCCGGTGCCTCACCCGCAGCTAGCCAAAGTGTCGCAGTGGTATGCCTCATTTGATAAGGCGTTCGCGTTTCTAACTCAAGATGACGGAGTAGGGGATACCAAACTCTTTTGCAAAAATTATGTAAGTCTATGGGTTTACCATCTCGGTTACAAAATACAAACTTTGAGAGCTTACTTGTCGCTTCAAATTGTCTTTTGAGCGCATCAAAGACCGGCTGCGACATATGAATATCACGCTGACTGGAGTCATTCTTGGTGTAGTCCTCCTCACCTGCAGTAAAGGTCTCACGGATATAGATCAGGCGTTTATCAAAATCGATATACTTCCATTTCAGTCCGTCAGCTTCCCCTGTACGCATGCCCGTGAAAAACCTAACAATAAAGTAGTCTTTAAAGTCAGGTCGACAGATCGAAATGATCTTATTCACCTCTTCAAGACTAAAGGGTTGGACATGGGTCTTCTTCAGCTTCAGCGGTTTGATGCGCTCACCCGGTGTGATAAAGTGATAACGGTCGGCGGCTTCGTTGAGTACTTGCGTCAACACAAGAACAATTGCATTGATTCTGCGTGGTGACAATTTAGAGTCCTGTTTACGTCCTGGTTCTTTGGCGAGAGTAGAACGAAAATTGAGGATATCCTCACGATGAATGTCGCTGACCCTAGATTGCCCAAATTCCGGAATTAATCGTGTATCGACAATCTGGCGAACAGTACTGATGTAGGTTCGTCGCCATCCCACCGAAAACTCGTTAAACCACTGCTCAACGAACTCAGAAAACAATGGAGTAATTCCGACACTTGGACTCCTCGCAAAAGCCTTTTGAGTTTCAAGTGCGACTTTGCTTAAAACCTTACTTGGGGTGTCAAATTTCTCAGCATTTTTACTGTTAGGGAAATAACGCCGGTATTCAAACCGATCCGCTTCGATGTCCTCCTCAATTTTGATGAGGATTTTTTCCATTTTGGTGCGGTTAGTTTTATTGTCTAGTACGGCCGTGTATTCTCGGCATCGCTGGCCCTTATATCTAAAATCAAAAAACAACTTTCCGTTGAGCTCACGAATACTAGCCATGGCAGACACCGCCATTAGCCATTGGGATAGCAAAAGCTAAATTACTATCATTTAGAATGTCCTTCTCAATGCGCTCCCAAATATAAAGAATTTTTCGACGTCCAAATGGGCGCACATAATGCACACCTTCGATGAGAACGCTGTCTTTTAGCTGTTCGCGAATAGTGCGGGCATCATACTGAATTCGTTCTGCAAGTTGGTCGGTGGTTAAAAAAGTTTGAGACATAAACATTCCTTCACTAGATTAATTAAAGTAGAATGAAAAAATATCGTCTTTTATGTATAAATTTCATTCTAGATGCAATTCTAGATGAAAAATGTTCATTTAGCAACAATTTATTTCATTTAAAATGAAATTATTTGAGGTGTGATGTGATTAAGTGCCATTTGTCCCGAATAATGGGAGAGAAAAAACTAAGGGTTGCTGATGTTGCAAGGGCAATAGGCATTCATCGGAATGCAATTACCTTACTGTATGAGGAGTCTGCAACAAGAGTAGACTTGGAAACAATAGATAAACTTTGTGATTTTCTGGAGTGTAAGGTGAGTGATTTGTTTGAACACGTAATAGATAAAAATTAAAGATAAACGCTGCTAGTTAGTTTGATTTAATACTAAAAAAGTATGGGGTGCCTGATGGATGATGTTTTTAAATTTAGAGATGACTTAATTAATGACTATCAGCTATTTTCCAGAAGTTTCGTAAACGTTGCCTCGTTTGATATCAAATCTGCTATCGATGCTGAGTATGCTAATTCACGCTATTGGCCCGACCCTCTTGTTCAAATTAATCCTAACTACCTAAGAAAAGGTACCGTTCAGGATTTAGTTAAGGAGGGTACGCTTCATCCTGAGTGCGCTAATATTTTTAAAACTGGCAAGACTGAAGGTAATCCATCTAACCTTTATTTATACAAGCATCAGCTTGAGGCAATTGCCAAAGCCCACTCAAAGCAGAGCTACATCGTTACAACTGGAACTGGTTCTGGTAAATCACTTTCATTTTTCATCCCAATTATTGACCATGTGTTGAAACAAAAGGCTGCTAATGTAAAGCCTAAAACTAGTGCTATTGTCATTTATCCCATGAACGCATTGGCTAACAGTCAACTTGAGGAACTAGATAAGTTTCTGAAAGACTACGCAAGCCAAAAACCCTTCACTGTTGCAAGATATACAGGGCAAGAGTCAACTGCAGAGCGTGAAGCGATTGCAAAGAATCCACCTGATATTTTGTTAACCAACTTTATGATGTTGGAGTTGATTCTTACACGTTACGAAGAAGTAGACAGAAAGGTTGTTGAAAACTGCCATGGATTGGATTTCTTAGTATTAGACGAGCTTCACACATATCGTGGAAGGCAAGGTGCTGATGTCGCGGTGCTTGTAAGACGACTGCGAGAACGCCTCAAAGCTGAAAGCCTAATATGTATCGGCACTTCAGCAACCATGTCTAGCACAGGGCTTCAAGTCGATAAAAATAGAGTTGTTGCTCAAGTTGCATCAAAGTTATTTGGCACAACCATCACCGAACACGACATCATCAGTGAGACACTTGAGCGAGTAACAAATCCCAGTAAAGACATACAATCAATAAAATCGCAGCTTAAGTTTGAGGTTATTCATCAAAACTTTACATGGACATCTTTCGATGAATTTAAAGAATCAGGATTGGCAATTTGGGTTGAACTTACATTGGGTATTGCGCTGCCTGCAAATGAGCCACCTAGAAGAGCTGATCCAAAAACGCTGATACAAGCTAGTCAATTACTAGCAAAAGACGCTGAAGTGTCGCTTGAAGAAGCAACACAAGCACTGAAAAATTTTCTAGTCGCGGCACACAATATTAAAACACCGCAAGGTAGGTCACCCTTCGCATTCAAGTTGCATCAATTTATCAGTGGTCCTGGCAAGGTGCTAGCAACACTTGAGCAACAGGGCACGCGATTCATTACGTTAGATGCGCAAAGATTTGCGCCTGATCGGCAAAAAGAGGCAGTCCAACTTTATCCTGTTCATTTTTGTAGAGATTGTGGTCAGGAATACCATCCAGTCTGGGCGAGTCAAAAAGATCAACATCGTTTTGATCCTAGGGAAATTGATGATGTCAGTTCTGACGAAAATCAAGATGAAGCGTTTGGTTTCTTATGCCCTGTAGACCCGGCGCTAACCTATCAAGGCCAATTAGAAGACTTACCTGAGAACTGGATAGATTTGAGCAAAGCTGAACCACAGGTCAAATCAATCTACAAAAAATCTATCCCTCAACCAGTCAAAGTTGAGCCTAATGGAGTTGCCGGCTCTGGGTTGGATTACTGGTTTATTTCTGGCAAATTTAAATTTTGTTTATCTTGCGGGCAAGTACATGAAGCACACGGCAAAGATGTAAATCGACTTGCAAGTTTATCTGGTGAAGGCCGTTCATCTGCTACCACCATGCTGACCTTAAGCGCTTTGCGTCATTTATTCACAATGACAGAGGTCCCTGAAGGTTTACCCGACCCAAGGAAAATGCTGGGCTTTACAGATAATCGGCAAGACGCGGCTCTCCAAGCTGGCCACTTTAATGACTTCATCTTTCTGCTCACTTTAAGAGCGGGACTCATCGGCGCATTAAAAAACAACGGTGGTCAAATTACAGAAGAAAATCTATCAGACGAAGTCTTTAAAGCACTCGCTTTTAATGTGGTTGATGCGGCAACTTTATCCGAATATTTGCGCACGCCTAAGCTCATGGGGCTCGCAAGGCAAGAAGCGCAAAAAACTTTAAGATACATTATTGGCTATAGATTAGTACGTGATTTAAGAAGAGGCTGGCGATTCAACAATCCTAATTTAGATCAACTTGGACTTCTAAAACTAACCTACACTGGAATTGAAACTTTCATTGAGGATGAAGATGCCTTTGAATCAGCAAACAATAAGGTATTACGTGAATTAAAACCGCATCACAGAAAATTACTTTCGGAACTCATTTTCGATGAAATGCGACAAGCACTCTGCTTGGAAACACGGTATCTAGATGCAGTAGAACAAGATAAAGCTAGAACCAGTGCGTTTAGTTATCTTAATGAGAAATGGTCCTTTGCCGCAGATGAGCGGCTAGAAACTTCTCGCTACTTAATTACGGTAAAACGTCCTGAGTATCGTGGCAAACCAAGAATGGATTTGGTTACAGGTGGTGCCAAATCAAGGCTACTTAAAAAAATCAAAACAAATGTATTTTGGAAAGAAACATTCTTTGCTGGCCAAGTTGCCTCCTGGAAAGACGATGAGTGGGTTGAAATTCTCGAAGCATTTTTAAGCCTTGCGACTAACTATGGCTACATCCAAAAACATGCGCTTGAAGAAAACATTGTTGGCTATCGATTAAATGCAGGTGCATTGATTTGGCAATTGGAGGACGAGCCTTCAAAGGCCAACCCATTCTTTAGGCAGCTTTACTTAAGTATTGCGGAAGTGATTCGTATGCAATCACACCCCTTGTTTTTGTTTGAGGCACACGAGCACACAGCTCAAGTAGACGCACCCACCAGGCAGTTGTTAGAGCAGCGCTTTAGATACACTGAAAAAGATAAACGAAACTGGACTGACAACCCTGCCCATGAGACACCACTCAAACGCCTACCTGTAATGTTTTGCTCACCGACTATGGAGCTGGGCGTTGACATATCAGCATTAAATACAGTGTATATGCGTAACGTTCCACCAACTCCAGCAAATTATGCACAACGGAGTGGACGTGCTGGCCGCTCAGGCCAGCCTGCGCTTGTGGTTACTTATTGTGCGTCTTTAAGTCCGCATGACCAATGGTTCTTCCATCATGCAAATGAAATGGTCTATGGAGTTGTAAAAGCGCCAACCTTAGATTTAAAGAACAGAGATTTAATAGAAAGTCATCTAAACGCCGTTTGGTTAGCTTCGGCTAATGTGCAACTTGATAGCAGTCTTGCGCCCTTAGTTAATTTGGAACAAACTGAAAAGCCAATTAAACAGCCTTTGTTAGATGCACTCTCAAACAGCGATGTGCTACAACAGGCTAAACAATCAGCAAAAAATGTAGTTGCACAGCTCGCAACAGAGCTAAAAGACTCTCCATGGTACCAAGATGGCTATGTTGATGATGTGATTGAACGCGCTCCTCAACGCTTAAATCAGTCTCTAGATCGCTGGCGCTCATTGCTTGATGCAACCCTCACCCAAATGAAAATTGCGGACAGCATCGTCAAAAGCCACACAGCAACACAAAGTGAACGTAAAAACGCTGAGCGACGTTACCTAGATGCCTCTAAACAACATGGTATTTTGCTGAAATCAGGTAATACGCAAAACTCAGATTTTTACACCTATCGTTACCTTGCCAGCCAAGGTTTCCTCCCTGGCTATAACTTTCCACGCTTACCATTAATGGCATGGATTCCTGCCAGAGGTGGCAACAATACAAACAGTCGTGATGACGAAGGTAGCATGGTGAGCCGCCCTAGATTCTTGGCCTTGTCTGAGTTCGGGCCAAGAAGTTTGATTTATCATCAAGGAAGAATGTATCGGGTTGTAAGAGCAAAACTGAATGTTGGCAGTAGCGACCACATTTCTGGTAATAGCCAACTCGCAACAATCTCCTCCAGAGTTTGTAGTCAGTGTGGTTACGGTCATATGGGTTCACTAGATGAAGGCGAACCATTGATGGATCGTTGTGAAAACTGCGACGCTTTACTAACTGAGAGTGATTGGATTAAAGAGCTTTACCGTATCGAGACTGTAGAAACAGTCCCCGTTGAGCGCATTTCAATTAATGACGAAGAGCGCCAACGCCAAGGGTTCGAGCTTCAAACAACTTATCGCTATTTGCCAGGCCCAGATGGACAAATTCAACACCAAAAAGCCCTTGTTAAAAATGATGATGAAACTTTAGCTGAACTCAACTACGCACCTGCCGCTAAAATTTGGCGCATCAATAAAGGCTGGCGCCGTCGCAAAGAAAAAAATCTTCTCGGTTTCTTTATCAACCCAATGTCTGGCACTTGGAGTAAGAAAGATGACCCATCGTCTGAAGAAGGGGACGGTGATGATAATGAAATGTTAGACAAAGTAGCCAATCAACGTATTGTGCCCTTCGTAGAAGACTATCGAAATATTCTGATATTAACCCCTAAAAAAACACTTACTTTAGAGGCGATGGCAACTGTTCAAGCTGCGCTAAAACGTGGCATCGAGATCACCTTCCAAATCGAAGAGTCAGAGTTGATTGCTGAGCCTTTGCCCAGTCAAGATGACAGAAAAAACATATTGTTCTACGAAGCGGCTGAAGGTGGTGCTGGTGTGCTAACTAGACTGGCATCTGAGCCTGACAGCATGGCGATTGTGGCAAGTAAAGCCTTAGAGATTATGCATTACAAAGTGCCTCCAGGGGATTGGCATCTTGATGATCTACCTGATTTGGAACTCAAAAATCAGCATGGCCACAGCATATGTGAGGCTGGCTGCTATCAATGCTTGTTCTCATACTTTAATCAACCTGACCACGACCACATCAACCGTAGTAATAGCGATGCCCTTGCACTTTTAGTTGCATTGGCAAATGCCAAGGTCACTTTAGCATCCAAAGTAGAACAAACAGCAACCCCTAACGGCGACGCAATTGATCATCAATGGTTAGAAATGGCTACGAGCTTAGGCATTCCAACGCCGGACAGCCTTCGAGTTCCAATCAGCGGAACCGCTTATTTTGCGACTGCACAGTACAAGTCCAAGCGTATTTTAGTATTTACCGACGTCATTGATGAAAGCACACTTACCATGTTGCAAGATAAAGGCTGGATTGTTTTAGATTTTAGCGACCAAATAAAATGGTCTGATTTATTTGCAAACTATGCTGAGTTACTAGGCCAATAAAATAAAAATGACGACAAGCGAAAATACATCCAATTACATGCCAGGCAACCTTGTTCACGCCCGAGGTCGTGAGTGGGTGGTACAAAATGAATCGACTGAAAATTGGCTTAAATTAAGACCATTAGGTGGAACAGATGATGACATCATCTCATTAATTCCTGAACTAGAATTTGATCCTGTTAAGTCTGCTACTTTCCCATGGCCAGACCCTGAACAACCTGGCAATCATTCAGCAGCCTTATTGTTGAGAGATGCCTTACGTCTTAAACTAAGAACTGGTAGCGGGCCATTTAGATCATTCGGCAATATCGCCGTTGAGCCAAGAGCTTACCAATTGGTGCCACTCCTCATGGCATTGCGCCTCTCCACCGTCCGATTGTTGATTGCTGATGACGTGGGTATCGGTAAAACCATTGAGGCAGGTTTAATCGTCCGCGAACTTATGGACAGAGGTGAAATCAGCAAATTAGCAGTGCTTTGCCCGCCACATTTAGTAGAGCAATGGCAGTCAGAGATAGAGCTACGGTTTAACTTACCCGCCGTGGCACTCACCTCAGCATCAGCAAGTCGAATCGAACGCAATATACCGCATGGCATTGGATTATTCGAGCACCACCCAATTGTGGTTGTGAGTTTGGATTACATCAAGAGTGAGCGTCATCGTGAGCACTTTTTAGCAATCGCCCCTGAATGTATCATTGTCGATGAAGCTCATACTTGCGCCTCATCTGGTCAGGGCAAACAATTGCGTTTTGAACTATTACAACGATTAACCAGCGATGAAAATAGGCATTTAATTTTACTCACTGCCACTCCTCACTCGGGAGATGAAACAGCCTTTTACAATTTAATTTCTTTACTGAACCCTGAATTTACCCAGTTGCAAAATATCAGCTCTGCCAGCCACCCATTAAGGCAAGAGCTTGCCCGGCATTTTGTACAGCGCCGTCGTAAGGATATTGTCGAATGGCAAGCTGAAACACAAGATGGCAGAGGTTTCCCCAAGCGCATGAAAACTGAAGTGACTTATAAGCTTACAGGCGAATGGGGTGCATTTTTTGATTCAGTACAAGACTATTGCCGCGGTTTAGCGGAGCAAGCAGAGGCCGAGCAAGAACAAGGCGCAAAACTCATGTGGTATGCCACCCTTGCACTTTTACGCTGCGTTGCCTCATCACCCGCCGCTGCTATTAAAGCCTTAACCAATCGCTTAGAAGCAGGCATGTTAGAGGCCGAGTTATCAGAAGAGAGAATACATGACGGCGAAGCTGACGATTTAAGTGGCTCCGATCTAGAACCTGCAGGGCAACTTGAAAACGCCCAACTTCAGGATTTGATCACTGAAGCTAATCGCATCAGCGGTAAGAAAGGTGACCCAAAACTAGCCGCGCTCATTCGCCATTTAGAGGGTTTGATTGCAGAAGGCTATCAACCTGTAGTTTTTTGTCGTTATGTTGCAACCGCACACTATGTGGCCTCAGAGCTAAAGCAACACTTTAAAAAGGTCTTAGTAGAAGCCGTCACGGGTGAGCAACCACCTGAAGAGCGTCGAGACAAAGTAGAAACCATGGAAGAAAACGACCAACGTATTTTGGTCGCCACGGATTGTCTATCTGAAGGCATCAACTTACAACATTTATTTACAGCGGTCATTCACTATGACCTCGCATGGAACCCAACACGTCATGAACAGCGTGAAGGCCGTGTAGACCGTTTTGGTCAACAATCTCCAGAAGTACGTTGCACCATGTTGTATGGTGAAGATAACCCTGTAGATGGCTTTATCCTCAACGTGATTTTACGTAAAGGTGAGGCGATTCAAAAAGAGCTTGGTGTATTAGTGCCTATGCCAGAGGATGAAGCCAGAATTAACCAAGCATTGGTTAAAGCAGCGTTAATGAAACGTAGTGATTTACGTAGCCCACAGCTAGGGTTTGATTTTGGACTAGCTGAAATGGAACTTAAGCCGCTTCAAACCCAATGGACAGATGCGCTAGAAAAAGCCAAAGCCAACCGTACCGTATTTGCGCAACGTCGAATTCGCCCCGAAGAAGTTTTGCCAGAGTGGCACAAACAACAGCAAGCTTTAGGCTCACAACAAGACATTCAACGCTTTATTGAGAGCGCCACTCGTCGCTTTAACGCCCCGCTTGAAAAAGTACGCAATAAATGGAAATTCTCACCTCAGTATTTACCAGAGGCTTTACGTGGGCGTATGGCCGATGAAGGCATTGACCAACCCACACTCATTAATTTAGATGAGCTACATCGTAGCAATCCAATTGTGACAATTCTTGCAGACCAAGTAATTGAGGAAAGCTTGCAAGGCGCTTCACAAATTGCAGCCCGCTGTGCAGTAGCAGAAACGAACGATGTAGATACTGTCACCACGCTCTATTTGTTGCGCTTACGTCACCAGTTAGAATACGTGCGCCGACGCGAGCCTTTCCAGCTCATGGCAGAAGAGACGGTCACCCTTGCAGTTAAAGGTCGCACCAATCCTGTTTGGCTCACTGGCACTGAGGTCTCTGAGCTGCTTAATTGCGAGCCAGCAGGCAACTTGCCTAAAGAGCTCATTACCCGTGAGCTCAATCAAGCGATTGCCTTTATGCAACAACAGCAAGCTAAGTTAGAAGCGTTGGCAACCGAGCGTTCTCAAGCATTGCTCGAAGACCATCAACGCGTGCGTGAAGCCGCGCGTGATGTTGGTCAATATAACGTAAAACCCTGTTTGCCAGTCGATGTGATTGGTGTGTATGTGCTATTGCCTGCGGCGCTGTAAGGATTCAACATGAAAAAAAACCGCAAACAAACCATCACATTTAATATCCCTACGCTCACCTTAGAAGGTGGCTTGTTCTTACCCGATCAGTTAGAAAAGGCTGTCCGTGGAGAAGCCGATTTCCAATCCGAGGCAGACTACCAAACACCCAAAGGTTTACGCATTAAAGATGACTACAGCCGCGCCTTTCAAATTGCATGCGCCCAATGGCAACAGTTCTCAGAGCAATTTGAGCGTACAGACATCAACCAAAATACTGTCACCCAAGATTTTGTATTTGAGCTACTTAAAGATGTATTCGGTTATTCGCAAATCACCCGAATTACTGGCATCCAAGCCAGTGAGCGCCATTACCCAGCTCAACTGTGTGCAGGCCAAGTGCCGATTGTGGTTGCGCCTTTTCATTATGGCTTAGATGAGTCGCATGATGGCTTTGCCGTCACAAATACACAATGGCAAGACAAAAGCCGTAAAAAATCAGCCTTTCAAATGGCACAAGAGCTACTTAACGCTAGTGATGAACACTTATGGGCGCTAGTCACCAACGGCAAGCAAATTCGTCTATTGAGAGACGCTGCCAGCTTAACCCGCCCCAGCTTTTTAGAAATTGACCTGCAGGATATTTTGCAAGGCAAGCGCTTTAGCGAGTTTGCCAATGTCTGGTGTTTAATCCATGCTAGCCGATTTAATCAAGCTGCCAACCCTGAGCAGTGCATTTGGGAAAAATGGCGTGAATCAGGCAAGCAAGAAGGCTCTAGGGTGCGCGATGGATTGCGTATCGGTGTAGAAACCGCCTTGCTGGTATTAGGCCAAGGCTTTATTCAACACCCCACAAATCAAGCCCTGCGTGATGCTTTATTGTCTGGCGAGCTTACTAAAAATGATTACTTCCAAGAACTGCTCCGCTTGGTTTATCGCTTTATCTTTTTGTTTAACGTGGAAGAGCGTGGCATTCTGCACCCAGAAGATAATTCAAAAGCGGCCATTCAAGCTCGTCAAGCTTATGCGTTAGGATATGCCTTAGCACGCCTACGCAACACCTGCCTCAAGCGTCGTGCACGTAACCAGTTTATTGATCAATGGCAGTCCATCAAAGTGGTGTTTAAAGGCCTTGAGAATGGTCAGCCATTGTTAGCTTTGCCAGCGTTGGGTGGTTTATTTGCCAGCCATCAATGCAAATTTATTGATCAATCCAATATTGATAACGCTTACCTACTCACCGCGATGGAAAGCTTGCGTTGGGCAAACTTAAACGGCACCAAAACGGTCATTGATTACCGTAATATGGATACTGAAGAGCTAGGCAGTGTGTATGAAAGTTTGTTAGAGCTAGTACCAGAGATAGATATTCATGCGCGTAAATTCGGTTTTGTCGGTATCACTAGTGAAGGCTCAACAGCAGGTAATGCCCGTAAAACCTCAGGCAGTTATTACACCCCAGATAGTCTGGTGCAAGAGCTGATTAAATCGGCACTTGAGCCAGTGATTGAAGAGCGCATTAAGCAAAACCTGGACAACCCAACCGATGCTTTATTGGCGATTCGGGTGATAGACCCAGCCTGCGGCAGTGGCCACTTTTTATTGGCTGCTGCACGTAAACTAGCCGAGCGTTTGGCACAACTCCGTGCGCCAGAAGGTGCGGTTAAACCTAAAGATTACCGCCAAGCTTTGCATGATGTGATTCGTAATTGCATATTTGGGGTAGACCGCAACCCAATGGCGCTTGAGCTTGCCAGAACAGCTCTTTGGATAGAAGGCTTTGCTGAAGATGAGCCACTCTCATTTTTAGACCACCATTTGCAATGTGGTGACGCTTTGCTTGGTTTAATGGATTTAAAAGCCCTTGAGCTAGGCATCCCTAAAGATGCGTTTAAACCATTGTCAGGGGATGAAAATCAAGTTTGCAAAGAGCTGGCGAAACAAAATGCCGCTGAGCTTAAAGACTTAGAGAAAAAGCGTACTGCAAAAGCATTTAAACAGGTAGATGAGTTTATCAATAAAGATAATGGCTTAGATGCTCTTAAAGCAATAGAGGCCATGCCAGAACGCACCACCAAGCAGATTGCCGCTAAAGAGCAGGCTTATCAACAGTTTTTAACGCAAGCCACTGAGTCACCCTTGCGCCACGCGGCAGATATGCTATTAGGTGCGTTTTTAATCAACAAAACTGCACAAAACCACCAACAAGTGCCCACCACGGCTAGTGTGATACTGGAGTTGTTAGGTGAAAACTCTACTGCACACCAACAAAAAAGAGCCTTAGCCACGCAAGCCTGCCAAAAAGGCTACGTGTTGCATTGGCCTTTAGCTTTTCCGCAGGTGTTTGCTCAAGGTGGTTTTGATTGTGTACTGGGTAACCCACCTTGGGAGCGCATTAAGCTTCAAGAGGAAGAATTTTTTGCCTCGCGTAACCCTAATATCGCACAAGCAAAAAACAAAGCGGAACGGTCTCAACGGATTCAATGGTTAAGTGAAGGCAAGTTGGCAGAGCATCTCTACCCGAGCCTGCAACATTCAGAAGTTGAACGCCAAGCTGAGCAAACGCTGTTTGAAGAGTTTGTAACGGCTAAACGCACAGCTGAAGCGGCCAGTGTGTTTTTTCATGTAAAAAGTGATGATGGTGGGCGTTATTCACTTACTGGCGTGGGTGATGTCAATACCTACGCATTGTTTAGTGAATCAATCCTGCAAATGACCTCAGCTGATGGTCGTTCAGGTTTTATTGTGCCCACTGGTATTGCCACAGATGACTCTACCAAAGCATTCTTTGGGCACATTACGCAAAGTGCGAGATTAGTAAGTTTGTATGATTTTGAAAATCGGGAAAAGTTATTTGAAGCAGTCGATAGCCGAATGAAGTTCAGTCTAATTACTATTGGTAAAACTGAAGTTGCGGATTTCTCGTTTTTTTCAACGCAAGTTTCTCAATTAAATGACACCCGTAGACACTTCAAGCTTACGCCAGATGAGTTTAGGTTAATTAACCCTAACACACTCACTTGCCCAGTATTTAGAAGTGATCGAGATGCAGAATTAACCAAAAAACTTTATCGAAATGCACCAGTACTAATCAATGAAAATGTAGAAGATGGAAATCCATGGGGGATCACGTTTGCGACGATGTTTCACATGTCAAATGACAGCCATCTATTTGAAGATACGCCAAATGAAAACTCGTTGCCATTATATGAAGCTAAAATGATTCATCAATATGATCACCGCTGGGCAACTTATGATGGTGAGGACAGTCGTGATACAACCTTGCAGGAAAAGCAAGATGTTGAGTTTGAGGTGCGTACTAGATATTGGATATCTTCTGCAAGTGTTAGCGAAGTGCTTAAGTCGCGTAACTGGAGTAAGAGATGGCTTATGGGCTGGAGGAATATCACGAATGTTACAAATGAGAGAAGTTTTATCGGCAGTGTATTTCCGATTTTAGGTGTTGGTCACTCAATGCCTTTATGGTTCACTGCAAAAGATGCGAATTTAAATGCTGCATTTTTAGCCAATGTGACATCATTACCTTTTGATTTTATTGTTAGACAAAAGCTAGGTGGTACAAACATGACTTTCGGCTATGTCAAACAGTTTCCGGTTATACCTCCCAAGGATTACTCTGATACTGGTGTCCGTTTTATTCGTGGCAGAGTATTGGAGCTAACATACACATCAACTAGCCTTGCAGAATGGGCGAAAGATTTGGATTACGAAGGTGCACCTTTTAAATTTGATCCAGAAAGGAGAGCAGTATTAAGAGCTGAGCTAGATGCTTATTTTGCGAAGCTCTACGGCCTCACTCGTGATGAATTACGCTATATTCTTGACCCGTCCGACGTTATGGGTGAAGACTACCCCAGTGAAACTTTCCGTGGACTCAAAAACAAAGAAATCAAAGAGCTTGGTGAATACCGCACCAAGAGATTAATTCTTCAAGAGTTTGATCGAATGACATTGGCTGAGGCCTCAAGTGAACCATATTCTAGTCTTTTGATTCCACCCCCAGGAGAAAAGTCAAAAGTAGAGTACTCTGAAATCGGTACACTTCGAAATCAAGATGATGCCCGTTTGACCGCATTAATTCTTGCACTCATTCGACATGCAGGATCTGTGCAGCGGCAGACCTTGAGTATTGCCATTGAAATAGTCAATCAAGGAAGTAAACTTTTTGATCTGATGGAAACTGTGGATGCTCAAAGCGTTTTGGCCTATCGAGATAGTCGCTTCTCTCAAGCAAATATTGACTCTAGTCGGTTTCATGATTTGTTACATTTCTTGGAAACTACAGGAACAATTCGCTTCCAGCAAAAAGGAGCACTAGTTGAGGCATTAAATGATTCTGTATTGCCTGCTGGAATAAGTTTAGATAAAGAAACAGAGGCCATAGCTGGCTTGTTGCTGCAAACAGCCTCTAGCGTCATCGAAAGTCATTTAACGTTAGAGCAAATTAATACAATTTCAACAAGTTCGAAACTAGCTTAGGGAAAGATTGCTATGGGAGCGCTAATTGATCATTTGGCAAAGCATCAAGGCACTCCATTTCTTTGGGTCGAGCAATTGGCTATTTATAATGAGGCCAGCTCATATCAGTGTGTTAGGTTAATTACCTTTCGGCGAGGTGTTAACCTAGTTTGGGCACGTGAGCCTGATGAAAGCAGTCAATACGCAGGTATTCACGCCGCAGGCCATGGGGTTGGTAAGACATCACTGTGTTTGTTACTAAGATATTGCCTTGGTGACAGTACAAAATCAATTGATGAGTTGCGCGACGAGTTGTTGGGGGAATTTCCTGGGGGCGGCGTTGGTGCTGTAGTTCACATTGGCGATGAAACATACTCATTATTCCGTTATTTCAATGCACACCGTGATGGTTTGGTGAACCAGAGTGATTCGCTCGATACACTTTTTGGCGAGGCCGAATGTGTTTCTTACAGAGATTTTGAAGCTAAGTTTGCTGAAAAAATATTGGCGAATATAAACCCTCGCGCTATTCCTGAGACAGGCCAAGTTATTTTATGGCGTCACATTCTTGCTTGGGTCGCACGTGACCAAGGCTCTCGTTTTAAAAGTTTTTTTAGTTGGCGCGAAGGGGAGGGTGTAGGTTTGCAACGACCTCGACAAGATCCTCCTATCATATTACGCGCGGTATTGGGGCTATTAGAGCACAGTGAATCCAAATTGTTACTCTCTTTGCGAAATCTTGAACGAGAACTAGAGGAGGCAAAGTCGATTGTAGTTAATCTTCTGCAAGCTCCAGAAATGATAAAGAAAAGGATTGAATCAGAAGTTAGAGCTTGGTTGAATGTTTCAGTGGACTTACCCCTATATTCTGATGATTTATTTAAGGATTCCATCCAAACATTAATAAAGCAGCAAGATGCAAATGCAAAATCATTAATCCAAAAGTTGGATGATGAGGAAAAGCAGATTGACTCTGAATTATTAGAGTTACGAATTGATCTGCGGCTTAAACAACGAGACTTCGAGTCATTGAGATCGGATTATGACTTGGCTGACGCGGCGAGAAAAAATGATGAGTCTGCGTATCGCCAACTTGCAGAACGCCGTGATAAGTTAAATTCTCTGGTAGGTCTCTGTGAATATGGTCAAGTAGACTTTCAGAAATGTGATTACATCCAAAAAGAAGTACAGACAATAAGTTTTCGCCATAGTCGAGATTTGAAAACTTTGCAACGAGATAATATCGACTGGACTAATCGTGCAGCGGTAGCGTTGCAACGACTAGAGAGTGTGCAATCAACTCTAGAGACAGTCAAAAGTAAGGTTAGTGAAAAAGAAAGTGAAGTTAGGGCTTTGAAAATTAGGCGGCGTACTGCTGAAATTCAGCAAGACCGAGGGGATAGGCTTATCGCAGAACTTGATCGTTGGGAAAAAACCTCTGGTTCACAGGAGGCAGGAGAAAAGTATGAAAAAGCCCTTCAACGTTGCGAGAATATTCAGGCTGAAATTGAAAGAGAAAGAGTTAGCCTACTCTTTTTGCGTCAGAGTCAGTCAGACCGACAAAAATCATTAACAGTGCTAACGGATTTGTTTGTCAGAGAGTTGTTTTCGAATGAAGCTTTTGGTGCTCTAGATATTCGCGACGAGGATCGTCCCTTTAAGCTTTCAATGCGAGGTGGTGAAGCTTATCGCGTGCTTGAAGTTTTGATTGGCGACTTGGTTTGTCTACTTGACTCTGTAAGTTCTACGAGTGCTTTTCCTGGTTTCCTCATCCATGATTGCCCTAGGGAGGCTGATATGGGCCCAAGACCATATCATTACTTTCTTTCACTGGTCGCAGAAATTGAACGAGAAGCTTATGACAACAATCCACCTTTTCAATACATCATTACCACAACCACTCCACCTCCAACAACACTACAAAATGAGCCATTCATGCGACTAGAATTAAATCCTAGCGAAGATAGCGGTTTGCTTTTTAAACGGAGATTTCAATCAGCCATTCAAACTTCAGTATTTGGTCCAAGTTGATGAAACAGGATTTTTCGAAAAAGCTGTATATATGAATAATTTGCAAAAAGCCATCATTGAAAAAACTGGTCATGACTTTGGTTTTGAGTATTTGGTTAAGGAAACAGATACTGAAGTCACTTTAGGTTCAGCGAGGCATGGTGTCCATGCTGCCATTTCATTAGTTGGTGGTATTTACAAAGTAGCTTTCCAAAATGCGAAAGCCAATTTTATTTCAGAGCTAAATAGAGACGTTAAAGATAAGAGCAATCACCAATTTAATGCACATAGTGAAAGCCAGCTCTCATTTCTTTTACAACGCGCTAGCCAACTTGCAAACTCTCTACCAAATCAAGCCGTAGATAATTACGAAACTGAACTCAAATCCGCACTTGCTTTAATACCACCCTCTGCAAAAGGTACTGAAGTTGAACGCATGGTGCGCCAGCGTATTGGCCAAAATGCCTATCGCAAAGCGATGCTAGATTACTGGGGCAATGCATGCGCAGTTACAGGTCTGCAGATGCCAGGGGTTTTAAGAGCAAGCCATGCTAAACCTTGGGCTGAATGCGAAACTGATGCTGAGCGTTTAGATGTTTATAACGGGTTTTTATTAACCGCAAACCTAGATGCTTTATTTGACCGTTACTTAATAAGTTTTGATCAGGACGGGAAGATTATTATTTCTGAGGTTATTAGTCCTACAAGTAGAGAGTTGTTAAGTATTCATCAAGACTTGAAGTTGCGATGGATTTCTGAGGGACATAGATACTATTTAAATTTTCATAGAAAGAGATTAATTTCTTCAGAAAGTATGACTAATTCGTAATAAGAGTACTTCTAATTGTTCTCCTGCCCCTAGAGTCATTTGAATTGGTCAATTTTATTATGAAGATTTTAATGGGCTAAATATGGGCTACCGATGGGCCATGGCCCAAAAGTAAAACGGCTTCCATCTCTGGAAGCCGCTTATTTATTGGTGGTGAAAGAGGGACTTGAACCCTCGACCCCAGGATTATGAATCCTGTGCTCTAACCAGCTGAGCTACATCACCATCTTTGAAAGACGGCGATTATAGCAGTTGTATCAGGGCAGGACAACATGCCTTTGTGACCTTTTTACTACGCATTTTCTTGATTTAACGCTGCCGGGGTTTTCAGTGATTTAATTTTGGGAGTATTCTAGCCCTTAAATCTAATAAAACTCGGGAAAACGATGAACGAGCCTGCTAGCAACCATCGTGGGGTGTTGCATTTGAGCAAGGTGTTTGCGGATGCGTTGCGCATGCGCGATGCCTATACGCGCTTGCATAGTGATCGGGTGATGTCGCTGTCTAAAGGGATAGGGCAGGCGATTGGTTTAACCAGCAAAGAGCTGGACGCCCTGGAGTTGGGCGCCTGTTTGCATGATATTGGCAAGATTGTGGTGCCGGATGCGGTGTTGTTAAAGCCGAGCAAGCTGGAAGAGAGTGAGTTTGCGATCATGCAGTCGCATCCGTCGGTGGGGGCGGATTTAATTGAGGTGTATGACCACGACGATGCGCATCGTATTGCCGATGTGGTGCGGCACCATCATGAGTGGTTTAACGGCAGTGGCTATCCTGGCCGCCTTGTCGGTGAGGCGATTCCGTTGTTGTCACGCATTGTGACGGTGGTGGATAACTACGATGCGATGGCGGTGCGGCGGGTATATCAAGGCGCGAGGCCGCATCATGAGATTATGCAGATTATGGAAAGTGAAGCAGGGACCAAGCTGGACCCTGAGATGTTTAAACGTTTCGTCCAGGTGATTGATGATCCACGTTATGTCATGTTCAAGGCATCTTGATAGGCGCATTAAAAAAGGCTGGAGAATTCTCCAGCCTTTTTGTGTGTTAGCGCAATGCGCGCTTAAACATTGAATCTAAAGTGCATCACATCGCCATCTTGCACGATGTATTCTTTGCCTTCGAGGCGCATTTTTCCGGCTTCTTGCGCGCCTTTTTCGCCTTTGTTTTTGACGTATTCATCATAAGCGATGACTTCGGCACGGATAAAACCACGTTCAAAGTCGGTGTGGATAACGCCCGCGGCTTGTGGCGCGGTAGATCCTTTTTTCACGGTCCAGGCGCGTACTTCTTGCACGCCAGCGGTAAAGTAAGTTTGCAGGCCTAACAAGTCATAAGCGGCGCGAATGACGCGGTTGAGGCCGGGTTCTTCCTGGCCGAGTTCTTCTAAAAACAGCAGTTTGTCTTCTTCGTCCAGCTCGGAGATTTCGCCTTCAATTTTGGCGCAAATCGTCACCACCGGGGCGTGTTCGGTTTTGGCCAGTGCCAGCACTTTGTCCAGGTGCGGGTTGTTTTCAAAACCGCCTTCGATGACGTTGGTGATATACATGACCGGTTTGACGGTGATCAGGCACAACGGTTTGAGCAAGTTGAGTTCGTCGGCATCCAGGCCTAATGTGCGCACGGCTTTGGCGTCGTTTAAGCAAGGCACGACTTTTTCGAGGACTTTGATCAGGGCGATGGCGTCTTTGTCACCACTTTTGGCTTTTTTGCCTTCGCGCTGCATGGTTTTTTCAACGGTTTCCATGTCTGCCAGGGCCAGCTCGGTGTTGATGACTTCGATGTCGGGCAGCGGGTCTACCTTGCCGGAGACGTGAATGACGTTGCCGTCTTCAAAGCAGCGCACGACGTGGGCAATGGCGTCTGTTTCGCGGATGTTGGCCAAAAACTTGTTACCCAGGCCTTCACCTTTAGAGGCGCCCGCGACCAGACCGGCAATGTCGACAAATTCGACAATGGCCGGTTGCACTTTTTGCGGTTTAACGATGTCAATGAGCGGTTGCAGGCGCGGGTCTGGCACCTCGACGATGCCAACGTTGGGCTCGATAGTACAGAAAGGGTAGTTTTCTGCGGCGATGCCCGCTTTGGTGATGGCGTTAAATAAGGTGGATTTGCCTACATTAGGCAGGCCGACAATACCGCATTTCATAATGGATGAACCTTAGCGTGAGTATTGCCGCAGCATGAAATTGCGGCAAGGATTGAATAAAACCAATATTTTACCGTTAGTATGAAGATAGAGCCAGAATCAATCTTGATTTGGCACAAGTTGTATACAAGATTTAAGTTTTATTATAAATAAACAATTGCATGACTGCGGGGGCATAATCATATGCGTCATGCGCCTTCCTGATAAAGGATGAGAAATGTTTCGTTTCAATATGGCATCATTACATCAGTTGTTGTCGTCACGTTGGATCGCTGCGGTGGTCCTGCTGTGTGCATTGCAAACCACGTTTTTATTGTGGATGAGCGAACGCAATCATGCAGACGCCTTGCAGGCGGTGAAGTTCAAGCAGGCGGCAGTGTCTGCGTCTGAGTCTATTCAGCAACGCCTTAATGCTTACCGGCAAATTCTCAAGGGTGTGGAGCAGTTGTATATTTCTTCACAGTTTGTCTCGGCCGAAGAGTTCAGGCTGTATGTTGATGACTATCTCAAAAGCACCGAATACAACAGCCTCAATGCGCTGGGCTTTATCAAATATATTGATCTGCATGACCCCGAGACCTTTAAAGACCTCGAGACGCCTTTGCCGCAGCTGCTCAAGCAGTTGCCAGTGATTAAAGGCGATAACGAAATTGCGCCTGTGATATACGTGGAGCCGCGCAATGACGCGAATCGCGAAACGCTGCTAAAAAATACGTTTTTAGATGCGCAGTTGCGCGCAGATCTGCTGGAGGCGGGGGACGGCGACCGGTTGGTGATGTCTGGCCGTTATGCTGAAAGTAACAGTGTACATCCCTACAAAAACTATATGTTTCATGCACCGGTGTATCGCCACCATGAGGGCATACAAACCAGTGATCGTCGGCATTGGTTAAATGGCTGGGTCTTTTTGCGTTTTGATGTGGCGGCCTTGCTGGCAGAGGCCTTGCACCCGATGGAGCTGCGCCTGGTGCATTTTGATGTGTTTGATCTGGGGCGGCAAGAAGGTCAGGTGCCTTTGTATCACAGCGGCTCAGAAGATGCGCATGTGCATGACAATGAGGCTGAGTATGCCTTGGCGTATACCCTGAATGTGAATGGTCAGGTATGGCGTTTGCAAGCCCGTTCTACGCCTGCGTTTGAGGCAGATGCTGATTATCGTGATGCTAATGACATAGGCATGCTGGGGGTGGTGATCAGCTTGTTGCTAGGCGCTTTGGCGCAGTTTGCGGTGGTACGTCACCGCACACGCAATACTCTGGCCGAATATGATCAGGCGCTGAGTAGTAGCGAGCAGCGCTGGAAATTTGCCATGGAAAGCACTGGCGATGGCGTGTGGGACTGGAATGTGCCGGAACATAAGGTGATTTTTTCTGAGCACTGGAAGAAAATACTGGGGTTTGCTGCGCATGAACTGGATGACAAGCCTGACAGCTGGAATCAGCGCATACACCCCGACGATGCTGGGGCGGCGATGGACTTGCATCAGCAGGTGCTCAATGGCGAGCGTGAGCAGTATGCCATTGAGTATCGCATGTTGTGCAAAGATGGTAACTGGAAGTGGGTGTTTGACCGTGGCATGGTGCTGATGCAGGATGTGCAGGGCAAGCCGACGCGGATTCTGGGCACGCTGGCAGATATTTCAAAAATCAAGCAGTCAGAAGAGGTGGTGTGGCAATATGCCAATGTCGATACCTTGACTGGTTTGCCTAACCGCCGCTTGTTTTTTGACCGCCTGGACCATGCGCTGCATGGCATTAAAAGCAATGGTCAAAAACTGGCGATTATTTTTTTAGACCTGGATCGCTTTAAAGAGGTGAACGATAGCCAGGGTCATGACCAGGGCGACAAGTTGCTGTTGCAGGCGGGCAAGCGCTTGATCGGCTGTGTCGGCAATCATGATCTGGTCGCCAGATTGGGCGGCGATGAATTTGTGCTAATGCTGAGTGATGCCCATGCCAGCCATGTGGAAGTGCTGGCGCAACGCGTGCTTGAAGCCTTGTCGCAGCCGTTTCAGCTGGATGAAACACATGCTTATGTCTCTGCCAGTCTGGGGATTGCGATCTATCCCGACGACGCCGGCAACAAAGAAGATCTGATGAAGCGTGTTGATCAGGCGATGTATGCGTCCAAGCAAAAGGGCGGCAACTGCTTTACGTATTTCACGCCGCGCATGCAGCAAAATGCTGAAAACCGTATGCGTTTGTCGCATGATTTACGGCAGGCCATCAGTGAGGAGGAGTTTTTCCTTGAGTATCAGCCGGTGGTGAATTTGCAGACCAATATGGTGGTGAAGGCCGAAGCTTTGCTGCGCTGGCAGCATCCAGTCAAGGGCTTGATCCCGCCTATGGAGTTTATTGGCATTGCTGAAGATAATCTGCTGATTGTGCCTATCGGTGAATGGGTATTCAAAACCGCGATTGCGCAGTGTCGGCAGTGGCGCCAGTCGCTACACCCGATGTTTCAGTTGGCGGTGAATAAATCACCAGTACAGTTTGCCGCTGAGCACAGAAAAAATGAAGACTGGCTGTTCGAGATGGCGAAAAATCATCTTGAGGGCAATATGGTGGTGGTGGAAATCACTGAGCGCCTGTTGTTGGATGGCAGTACACACGTCAGCGAACGCTTGGCGCAATATCAGCAGGCGGGCGTACAAGTGGCGCTGGATGACTTCGGCACCGGTTATTCGGCCTTGTCTTACCTGAAGAAATTTCCGATTGATTATGTGAAGATTGACCGCTCGTTTGTGCGCGAGCTGGGCACGTCGAGCCAAGATGAGGCCTTGTGCCGCGCGATTATTGTCATGGCGCATAGCTTGGGCATGCAGGTCATTGCCGAGGGGATTGAGAACCAGCGCCAGTTACGCATGTTGCAAGAGATGGGCTGCGATTTTGGCCAGGGCTATTATTTCTCGCCACCGCTACGTGCAGAAGCATTTACCGTCTGGCATCATGCTTGGCACCAGCAGGCCATCCTGCCGCGCTAAGGGTTATTTGCTATGCAGCTGCAACATGGCTTTTTCAAATTGGCCTTGTGCCAATAAGTCAGTGACCGTGGTGGCTTTGATAATGCTGTCATCAATCGCCTGCTGTTCCTCTTTGCCTGCTGCTTTTAAGACAAAATTGACCACTTCTGCCTTGTTGCCAGGATGGCCGATGCCGATGCGCAAACGCCAGTAATCCGGCGTGCCGAGCGCTGCGTGAATATCGCGCAGGCCATTATGGCCGCCATGGCCACCGCCAAATTTCAGCTTGGCCTGGCCGGGCGGCAGGTCGAGCTCGTCATGCACTACCAGCACTTCTGCGGGCTGGATTTTGTAGTAATTGGCAATCGCCGCCACAGATTTACCGCTGGCATTCATAAAGGTGGTTGGTTTGAGCAGCCATTTGTCGCTATGTGGTTGCCATTTGCCTGCAATACCAAAAAATTTGGCCTCCGCCGCCAGACGGCTTGCAGATTGCTGTGCCAGTAAATCAACCAGCCAAAACCCGGCATTGTGACGGGTCATGGTGTATTTTTCACCCGGGTTGCCCAGGCCAACAATGAGTTTTATTCCATGCATGTATAGGGTCTAGCTTGCTTATGTATGATCTGGCTCGGTGTGGCATGCGATGCACGCACGCCAAAAAAAACGCGCACAATGTTGTGCGCGTTTATTGTAGCGGATAACCGCTGTGCCTGCTTAGGCTGCTGGTGTTTCTTCAGCGGCTTCGTCGCTGCTACCACCGCGTGGTTTAGCAATAGAAACCACTGCCGCGTCATCACCGTGCGCCAGTTGAACGAACTCAAGACCTTTTTTCAGTTTGATTTCGGACAAGTGGATAGAGTGACCCGCTTCCAGTGTGGCCAGGTCAACTTCGATAAACTCAGGCAAGTCTTTCGCCAGGCAGCTTACGTCCGCTTCAGTCTGGATGTGGGAAATGTTACCACCACCGGTTTTAACGCCAGGTGCTACATCTTCGTTAATGAAGTGGAAAGGCACTTTTACGTGGATTTTCTCAGTCGCAGACACGCGCTGGAAATCGATGTGTTGAATCGTGTTGCGCACTGGGTGCAGTTGATAGTCACGCAGTAACACGCTTTCAGCTTTACCATCCAGCACCAGGCTCAGGATAGACGCGTGAAAAGCTTCATGGCGGAATTCCATGAACAGTTCTTTGTGGTTCAACTCGATAGATACAGCGGCTTGATCGCCACCGTAAACAACACCAGGCACGCTGCCAGCGCGACGCAGGCGGCGGCTCGCACCCGTACCTTGAACGTCACGTTTGACTGCTTTAATTTCGATACTCATAAGAGAACTCCTAAAAACGCCTTGATCAGGCGGTACTGCACTAAAATCCACCTGCCGCGACCAGCAGGTGGTGTAAAACTTAATCCATAAATAAAGAAGAAACCGATTCTTCCTGGCTGATGCGCTTGATGGTTTCTGCCAGCAAAGTAGCCGCGCTCAACTGGCGGATTTTGCTGCAGGCCTGCGCGCCAGCGTTTAATGCAATGGTGTTAGTGACCACCAACTCATCCAGAGCCGAAGCCGTGATGCGCTCACCAGCACCGCCGGACAATACCGGATGCGTGGCATAGGCCACCACTTTGGTCGCGCCACGGTCTTTCAAGGCGGCAGCGGCTTCACACAAGGTGTTCGCGGTATCCACCATGTCATCCATGATGACGCAGGTGCGGCCTTCGACCTCACCAATGATGTTCATGACCTTGGCGACGTTTGCTTTCGGCCGACGTTTGTCGATAATCGCCAGGTCGGCATTTAATTGTTTGGCGGCTGCACGTGCACGCACCACGCCACCAACGTCTGGTGAAACGACGACTAGATTTTCGTGACCTTGTTTGGCCAGGTCATCAAGCAAAATCGGCGTTGCGTAAATATTGTCGACCGGGATATCAAAAAAGCCCTGAATCTGGTCTGAGTGCAAATCCATGGTCAGCAAACGGTTCACACCAACGCTGGTCAGCATATTGGCCACCACTTTTGCGGTAATCGCGACACGGGCAGAGCGCGGACGTCTATCTTGGCGCGAATACCCCAGGTAAGGGATGGCAGCGGTAATGCGGCCAGCAGAGGAGCGACGCAGCGCATCGACCATGACCATGACTTCCATCAGGCTGTCATTGGTCGGGTAGCTGGTGGACTGCAATACAAATACGTCACGGCCACGCACGTTTTCCAGCAGCTCCAACATGATTTCACCGTCTGAAAAACGGCCAACATCAGCACGTCCTAATTCAATGCCCAAATGCTGGGCAACTTCTTGTGCCAGTACCGGATTGGCATTGCCGGTAAATACCATCATGTTGGCGTTACTCAACGTTGTACCCTTTTTTAGCGATGACGATGTCTTGAAACCTGATTCTAGTCACGTGGCCGGAATCTACAAAAAATTTAAGCGTGTAAATCGTTAAATCTACACGCTTATGTTTGGCTGAGGAGGAAGGATTCGAACCTTCGCATGCCGGAATCAAAATCCGGTGCCTTAACCAGCTTGGCGACTCCCCAATAACTTGTCTTACTCACACGCTTTTTGTGTCTTAGTCATCATCTCTGACCGAAGCAAAAAGCGGATGGTATTTTAACCCTTTTGACCAAAAACCGGAAGTGTTTTTTGGTCTGTTTTCAATCAATTCGCGCGCTTTTTGTTCACTCTCCACCGCCACGAACACCGATGCCCCAGAACCACTCATGCGGGCATCGCCATGTTGTTTTAACCAGCTTAAGGTATTGGCAACGTCGGGATATAACGCACAAACGACGGCTTCCATATCGTTTCTGACTTGCTGCCAGAACGCGCTGGAATTAGCGCCGTTTGAAAAGTCCGCCATTCTCAATGGTTTCGAGTCTCTTGTCAATGCTTGATGTGCAAATATTTTTGCGGTGGGCACTGCGACCTCTGGCGTGATCACCACGTAGTATTTTTCCAGCATGGCAGGCGGCAGGCCAATGGCAGCCAATTGTTCGCCTACGCCTTCTGCCCAGGCGGTTTGGCCAAAAATAAACACCGGGACATCTGCGCCCAATGTGAGCCCTATCGTCATCAGTTGTTGCCTGGAATAGCCTAATTGCCATTGTTGATTTAATGCCATGAGTACGGTGGCCGCATCAGAACTGCCGCCGCCCAGGCCGCCACCCATGGGCGTGCGTTTGATGCATTGAATGTTTGCGCCTAGTGTCGTGCCGCTGGCCTGCTGCAAGGCGCGCGCGGCGCGTATGCTTAAATCACTTTCTTCAGGCACGCCTGGCAAAGGGTTCAGGTGTACGATTTGCCCGTCCTGACGCGGGCTGATGCGCAGTTCGTCACCGTGATCCAGCAGCAAAAAAACGCTTTGCAGCGCATGATAACCGTCAGCACGGCGGCCGGTAATGTGCAGAAACAGGTTGATTTTGCAGGGGGCGGGGTAGGTCAGCAGTTCCATGTCCGCTATTGTAAAGCATGCCTGCGTCGTGCAGGCATGCTGATTCAGGGCTTGTTTGTTCTAGTTTTGTGCAATCGAAGCCTGTTTATTCCAGAATCATGCGGCCTTGGCCGTCTTGAAGTGGGCGTTGGTTGGGGGCACCAATCGCCTGCTGTAATGCACCAAGCTGGAATTTAGACACTTTGAGTGTTTCTTTCATGATCACCCACTGCACGCCTTCGGTACATGGTGGGGCTGTCAGCGAGCCGCTGTATCTGTAATAGGCAGGCTTGGCCGGCATCAGGTCGCCAGGCGTCACGCGTATTGCCAGCGCCTTGCTTTGCTCTTTTTCTTTAGGCAGGCTGCCTAACAGTTTTTCCAGTCCGGCGTGCGTGCTGCCTTCTTCCAGCATGACCGCGATAATCACCCGGTGTCCGGCCTTATCTTCATGCACCATTTGCAGTTCTGCCGCATAAGATTTTTGCTTGATCTGATGCTCGCTAGGCACATGCACGCTGATATATTTGAGCTGATAAGGTTTTTGGTCCAGCACCATCATATTGCCGGTACCCGCATCCATGATCAGGCTATTGTCTTTGAGTACCATGTTTTTGAGCGGAAACTTCTGCAAGCGTTTGATCGGTTTAAGCGCTGCCGTGATCGTGTTATCTATATTGATTGGCGATTGCTGGCTGCCAGCGTTGCACACGGCAAAGTCCGGGTTCAGGCTTCCCCATTTGTCCGGGCCGCGCGCGCCGCTATAGGCCCAGGATGGATCATTGGCCTTGTCTGTTTTGGCCGTTTTTTCTTTGTCTTTAGGGTTGGCGGTGTTTTTGTCGGCACCTTTATCTGTTGCTTTATCGGTTTTACTCACTGCTGATTTGTCTGCACCCGGTTTAGCCGCTGGTTTAGACTCTGCAGGTTTTGCTTCAGCCGCTTTATCTTCAGGGTTAGTGGCTGGCGGCGTGGCTGCGGGTTCGGCAACGCTGTCAGGTGCGGCCGGTTTATCTTTGTTGCTGGCAACAGCAGGCACCACCGGGTTGGCGGCGCGTCTGGCGGCAGCTTCTATGCGCTGTTTTTCCTTGGTCTGCCATTTGCATACATATTGTTGCGCCACTTCTACTTCGGATTCAGGCAGTGGCTCAATAAAGTCTGCCTGCTTGGCAGTGGTGCCCGCCGAATAGACCAGCTCTTGATCATCGTATTGAAACACCTGGATGGTTGCGGCTTTACGTTTGTCGCAGTCAAAATACCACAAGGCTTTGGCATGGTTGTAGACGCGATCGACCGACTCTACGTTTTTTTGCGGATTACGGTAATCGACTTTTACCCAGGCTTTGATATAAGGTTTTTCTTCGAGCAAAGACTGTTTGTCTATCATGAGCTGGTTGTCATCGGTTTTTTTGATCGACAGCCATTGCGAGGCGTGGCCGTGGCCAGGCATCATGGCGAGCACTAGCCATAAGCTAAATGCCAGCCAACGTCGGTAATAAATGGGGATAAGAAGATCACAGCTCATAGTGTCATTATCGACGCCTTGCGCTGAATCTTTAATCAGCCTCGGACGGGATAAGCGACCTATTCGCCGCTATTTACCAGTGCTGAATCACCAGCTTCAGGCGCACATCCTGCTGTTGCAGGCGCGTGGTATAGGGTAGTTGTTCCAGCGCACCGTTAAAGGCCGTCTGCCGATAATCGTCATAGCTGATTTGCCACTGGTCCTGTGTCAGGCTGGCCGGCGCGCCATTCTCCAGGTAGTTGGCCTGGAAAGGGCTCGCCGGGTGTGAGATGCCTAATATCCACTGGCTCAAGCCTGAGAGTGGCAGGCGCCAGCCGAGTAGCCGCTCGGTCAGGCTGGCGACATCTGCGGCGGTGTGTTGTTTGCCGCTTTGGTCGGTCAGAGTTACCGCTTGCTGATTACGCTGAATCAGCGCCACTTGTTGCCCCAGGGGGCTGAAAATACGCATGGTGTCTGCTTGATCATCATGCTGCCATTCCAGGCGCGCGGTGTAGCCTTTGCCCGCATATTGCACCGCCAGCTTAGCCTCGAGTGCAAAGGGGTGGTTGGCTTGTAAGCGTTGGGTGCGTTGTTGCGCCGCGCTATTGGCAGTGGCTTGTGTCGGTGGCGCAGGTAAAGTGCTGCAACCGGCCATGACTAAGCCTAGTAAGCCAGCCATAGCCGAGCCTGTGACACGTGATTTGCCGCGCAAAAACAGAGGCCACGCAACTCGCATCACAAAGTGGATTTCAATTTTTGTGCGGTAGCGACCAATATTTCATTCTCAGGGTTGGCTGACAGAGCCTGATCCAGGATTTGTTGCGCTTCGTCACGCTGACCCTGCTTCCACAAGACTTCAGCCAAGTGGGCAGCAATTTCAGGGTCCTGCTGGATAGCATAGGCACGACGCAGCTCTTCTGTGGCATGGTTCAAATCGCCCAGTCGGTAATACACCCAGCCCAGGCTATCCATAATGTAATGATCTTCTGGCGCCAGCTTGGTCGCCGTTTCGATCAGGCTTTTGGCTTCCATGAGCTTGATATTGCGGTCGGCATAAGAGTAGCCCAGCGCATTGTAGGCAGCAGCCATGTCTGGCTTCATTTTAATGACCTTATATAAGGTCGCTTCCATGATGTCGAATTTGCCTTTGCGCTCGGCATTGAGTGCATAGTCGTACTGCAGCTCCGGGCTCTCAGGAAAGCTTTGCACCGCTTTGCCGAGTAAGGCATAGGCTTCGTCCGTGCGTTTGGCCTGGTTGAGCAATAATGCCTGGTTCTGGATGACGACTGCTTGCTGCTCCGGTGTCAAGCCATCGACATTGTCCAGCATGGTAATCGCGGCATCGATGCCGTCACGGCGTGCGATGATGGCGGCGGCGGCCAGGCGGCCTGCCAAAAATTGTTCACCTTCACCGATTTTGTCAAACCATTGTAAGGCGCGTGCATCATCTTTTTGCTCAGCGGCAGAGCGGCCAAGGTTAAAGTAAAGTTTATTGGGCTCTTTAAAGCCGACTTCTAGGCCGTGTTGCAGATAGCGGTCAGCAAAGCTGTACTCTTTGGCGTCCAGCGCCAGCAGGCCGACAATCACGTTCATCTCCGGATTGTTTTTATGGCGATCCAGTAATTTGGTGAATTCTGCCTTGGCATCAGTGGTGTTTTTTTGCACAAGCAAGGCGCGCGCCAGTGCCAGGCGGATCTGGTCTGCTTCGGGATACGTTTTTAAAAAGTCTTGGTAAAAAGCGATGCCTTTTTGCGGGTCTTGTTCACTGAGCATCTGGCCGCGGATTTGCGCCGGTGGCTCCCAGCCTGGGCGCAGTTTGGAGGCTTCCTTGAGCTCAGCGACCATCAGACTTTCGTTATGGGCAAAATAGGCGGCTTGCGACACGGCAAAGTGCGCTTCTGGCAGTTTGGGGTAGGGCTTGGCCAATTGCTGGATCGCTTCCAGCACACTGGTTTTGTCCGTCACGCGCATCATCAGGCCATTCAGCTCCATAAACGCATTTGGCCTGATACTCTCGTTGGCGAGTACTTTCTGGATCTGTGGAATGGCCTTTTTCAGATTGCCATTGGCAATCAATAACTGGCTAGCTGTTTGTGCAGCAGGAATGGAGTCTGGCGCTAGTTCTGACCACAATTCGGCTGAAGGTAAAGCCAGTTGCGGTGTGCGCGCAATGCTCGCTGCTTGGGTCGCGCGTTCCGCCAGCAAGGGGTCGCGCGTCTGTTTAGCTAAATCGAGGAATAATTGACCTGCCAGCACAAACTCACCACGCTGTGCAGCCACTTCACCCAGCAGGTATTTATAGACAAACTCTGCGGTGGGGGTGGTGATGGTCGGCGCGCTGCTGGCTGACCAGGCAGGCGTTGTCAGCAATGCCAGGCAAAGTGCCAGCGTTGTGCGGCGCTTTGCTATTGGGGTGTGCGTGAAGCGACTGGTTTGGGGCATACTGAATTCCTGTGTAGTGAAACTGTTAGTGAGCACTGTCATGATGGTGGTTTGGGTGGCTGATTTATAAGGCTGATTTTTTTGTTTAGTCCGTGACAGTTGCTGCAAGTTCATCCATAATGTGCGATTTGTAACTGAATTGTAATTGAGGGTTAAAGCGCAGCTTGAAACCTCATGCTACATCAGTCGTATCACTTTAGCACTATAACTTTTTGATGAAATCCTTGTCTAGGGATTTGCGAGTCGGCGGTGGGTATGTCGGCGCCTCGCGGTGATCTCTCGTCGGTAGGTGTGTGAAAAAATCATGGCAAATTTGACAGTTGAAGCAATTGAGTTGACCCGTTTGTATGGCGGCCGTGCGGCCGTCAGTGACGTAACCTTTAGTCTGCAACAAGGGCAGGTGTTGGGCTTTTTGGGGCCGAATGGCGCTGGTAAGTCGACCACCATGAAAATGTTGACCGGCAATCTGGCACCCAGCGCTGGTAGCGTGAAAATCTGCGGTATCGATATGATAGAGCAGCCCAAAGAGGCCAAGGCCTTGATTGGCTACTTGCCGGAAATGCGACCTTTATATAAAGAATTCACCGTTGATGAGTATTTGACCATTGCTGCGCGTTTGCACAATGTGTCGGGCAAGCATATTAAAAAAGCGGTAGAGCATGCCAAAGAGCGCTGTGGCCTGACGCACATGAGCAAGCGCCTGATTGAAAACCTGTCTAACGGCTATCAGCAGCGCGTGGGCATTGCCCAGGCTATTATTCATAACCCGATGGTGGTGATTCTGGATGAGCCGACGGTGGGGCTGGACCCGATCCAGATTCGTGATATCCGTGCCTTAATCAAAGAGATTGGCCAGGCGCATAGTGTGATTGTGTCTACCCATATTCTGCCAGAAGTCGAAATGGTGTGTGACCATGTACAGATTATCGATAAAGGCAAACTGGTGTTTAACGGCGGCATTGATGTGCTTAAAAAGCAGCGCATAGGTAACAAACTGCTGGTTGGTTTGCGTCAAGCGCCACAAGCGGCGCAACTGATGGCGATTGCCGGTGTAGCAGAAGTGGAGCCTGCTGATGGCCTGTGGCGCATCCGCTTTGAGGAAGGCGCGCAGCCGCACGAGGCGATTGTGCAGGCGGCGGTTCAACATGGTTGGGGCTTGTATCATATTGCACCAGACCAGACCAGCCTGGAAGATGTGTTTGTGCAGCTGACTTATCACGAGACCGCTAATGCGGATGAGGCCAAAGCGGCCTAAGCCCCCATTGAGCGTGTAGAAGGAAAGATTTAAGTATGTTGAATATTGCAAGAAAAGAACTCAAAAGTATGTTCGCCTCGCCAATGGGGTGGATTATTTTGGCATTGCTGACATTTTCGTTCGGCACCTATTACCTTAACGGAGTAAACAATTACTTTGAGGTCATGTCCGGCTCGATTCGTCCGGCGGAGCGTATCGGTGTGACCCAGTTTGTTGGCCAAACCGTGTATGGCCTGGCGTCTTTTATCATGCTGTTTGCGGTGCCGTTGCTCTCTATGCGTTTGATTTCAGAAGAGCGCCGCAGCCAAACCTTGCCATTTTTATTCAGTGCGCCGCTGTCTATCAGCGAGATTGTGGTGGGCAAGTTTTTGGGCCTGGTGGTGTTTTTGAGCATTTTGGTGGTGTATATCGCTGTCATGTTGACTACGCTCAACATTTGGGCTGACATTGATTTTGGCTATATTTTTGCCAATTCGCTGGGCTTGCTGTTGCTAGTGTCGAGCTTTGCGGCGCTTGGCCTGTATTTTTCCAGCCTCACTGCGCAGCCGATTATTGCCGGTATCCTCAGTTTTATTGCGTTGTTTGTACTGATGATTCTGGACCGCTTTTTTGCCGGGGACCCGACCAGCACCATGCTCAAGTTTTCCTTGATGCGACACTTTCAGTCTTTCGCCGGTGGCTTGATGGATACGGCAGATCTGGCTTATTTTGGCTTGTTTATCCTCACGTTTATTACCCTGACGATACGTCGTCTGGATGCGGATCGTTTACGCGGTTAGTCGCGACATTGTTTTTGAGCAGAATGCATTATGAAAATTAACCGTAAATTTAAATGGCAGTTATTGGCACAAAACTGGATGTTTGTGCTGGTGTTTTTAGCACTGGTGGTCATGCTGGGCTATTTGTCCGGTCAATATCGCTGGGCCAAGGATATTACCCAGGCAAACCGTAATATCCTCACACAGGGCAGTGTGAATGTGCTTAAGCAAATGGATGGCGACGTCAATATCACCGTGTTTGCGACCAATGATGACGCCAACAATGGCGATACCTTCCGCAAAGGGATGCTGGATTTTGTCGCCCGTTACCAGCGCGAAAAGAAAAACGTCTTCATCAAGTTCATCAACCCGTCAGAAGAGCCAAAACTGGCGCAAGAAGCAGGGGTGAAGGTCGATGGTGAGACGATTGTGGAGTACAACAAGCGTTCCGAGCACATCACGCCACCGTTTGCCGAACAGGAAATGACCAACCTGCTGGTGCGCTTGTCTCGCACCAATAATCAGCCAGTGATGTATCTGGATGGCCATGGTGAGCGTTTGTTGCAAGGCCTGAAAAACCATGACCTCGGTGAGTTTGGTAAACAGCTGGAAAGCAAGGGCTTTAAGTTTGCCAACCCAGATCTGACCATTGCCCAGGCGGTGCCTGCCAATGGTGCCATGCTGGTGATTGCGGCGCCACAAGTCGATCTTAGCGCGGTAGAAGCCAAAAAAATCAAAGCCTATATTGAAGCAGGCGGTAACGTGTTGTGGTTGCTGGATGACGACAATCTGCATGGCTTGCAAGACGTCGCCGAATACCTGGGCATTAAAGTGTCGCCTGGCATTGTGGTCGATAAAGCGGCTGAGCAATATGGCGCAGACCCGAAAATGGCCTTTGCCAGCTTGTATGGTGACCATGCGATTACACGTAACTTTATGTTGCGCACGGTGTTCCCAGAGGCGCATCAGATTGACGGCCAAGCCTCAGATGACCTTGGCTGGAAGGTGGGGCGCCTGATTGACGTTGCACCCAATGGCTGGTTAGAGTCTGACAAGATTCCAGCGGGTGCACAAAACCTCAAAGTGAGTTTTGACCAGGGCAAAGACAAAGCAGGCCCGATTAACGTCGGCGTGGCGTTGGAGCGTGAATACGGTAAAAAAGGCCAGCGCGTGGTGGTGATTGGCAATGCCAACTTTCTCGCCAACACCTTTATTACCAACGGCGGCAACCTCGACCTCGGTATTAATATCATCAACTGGCTGGCGGGCGATGATCGCCTGATTACCATACAGCCAATGCCACTCAAAGACATCAACGTGACGATTCCAGCCACTGATCAAGGTCGCCTGGTAGCCTGGATTGTCTTCCATGCGTTCCAGTACCTGATCCCGGTCGGTTTGTTTGTGGCTGGCTTGTTTTTGTGGTGGAAGCGCCGCAAGGCTTAATGTCTAACGGTCTGGTTGTCGGAGTGGCGTCATGAAAAAAAGATGGATATTGAACCTGTTGTTGTTAGCGGTCGTCGTAAGCATTGCCGTGTTCCTGCATTTGCAGCCCAAGGAGCAGGCGCAGTCCGCTAAGTTTGAAGTCTCCAGCCTCAAGATGGCAGATTTTAATCAAGTGAAAGCTGAGTTCCCGGCTAAAGCACCGACCATTTTTGAAAAACAAGACGGTTACTGGATGATGCGCAAGCCGTACGCGGCGCGCGCCGATCAGGCGTCCGTACAGCGTGTCATGTCTATTATTGCAGCCACCACTGCGACTAAACTACCATTGCAGGATGCAGCCAAATACGGCCTCGATCAACCGGTGTTGAAGTTGACGCTGTCTGGCGCCAAAGGTGACCAGGTGTTTACGTTTGGTACTTATAATCCGGTGTCAGAGGAGCAGTATGTCGGTTATGCTGGCCAAGTGTATTTGTTGCCTGGGCAATACAGCGAAGCGGCGTCTACGCAGCCAATAGAAATGGTCGACAAAACACCGTTGTCGCCAGTTGAGCGCAAACAGCTGGCCGGGTTTGACCTCGCACATCTGGAGCAATGGGAAGAGAATGCACTTAAAGTGCAGATGTCTAACGAAGGCAAGTGGGTGGTTAATGACCCCAAAGCCAAGCCCACGCAAAATGACATGAACGAATGGATGGATTTTAGCTGGGTGCAGGCGCAAGCCACCTCAGTTGAGTTCTATACGCCAGATCGAAAACTGTCTTATCCATCGTTTGAAGTGTTGTTGCGCAATGGCAAAAAGGTCCATTTCGACAAAGTGCAAGAATCGCCGGAGTATTTGCTGGCGCGCCCTGACGAAGGCATTATCTATCACTTTAGCAATGACACCGGCTTTACCATGGTGAACCCGCCAGTCAATATCCAAGCGCCTAAACCATAGCATGCCCGAATTGCCCGAGGTTGAGGTCACGCGACGCGGTTTGCTGCCCGTTGAGGGCGCGCAGATCGCGCACGTGACGATTCGCCATCACGGCCTGCGCTGGCCGATTCCGGCTGATTTACCACAACATCTGCATGGCCGCCGTGTGCTTAAACTCACACGCCGTGCCAAATATATTCTGGCCGAAATTGGCACCACTGACACCGAGGGCGTGTTGTTGTTGCATCTTGGGATGTCTGGTCGTTTATGTCTGCTTGAGCGGGATTTTCCTGCTGAAAAACATGACCACTTTGATATTCGTTTTGAAGATGGTCGTGTGATCCGTTTGCGTGACCCTAGACGCTTTGGCGCGGTGTTGTGGCTGGATAACAATCCATTGCAGCATGCGCTGCTCAGCAGTTTGGGCCCAGAGCCGCTAGAAGCTGCTTTTAACGCTGACTATTTGTATCAGCATATCCGTACGCGCAGTGCACCGATCAAAACCACCATCATGGATGCGCATCTGGTGGTTGGCGTGGGAAATATTTATGCCAGCGAGTCCTTATTCAGGGCCCGTATACACCCAGAAAGGCCCGCTAATGCACTGACGCTGGCGCAATGTGCCTTGCTGGTACAAGAGATCAAGTTAACCTTGCAGGCCGCGCTAGACGCTGGTGGTAGCAGTTTGCGGGATTTTTTTGGGGCGGATGGGAATCCTGGTTATTTTCAGCAGACGTATAACGTGTATGGCCGCACGGGCGAGCCTTGCCGTGTGTGCGCCAGCCCGATTCTGAATATCCGGCTTGGCCAGCGTTCAACTTTTTATTGTTCATATTGCCAGCCGCGCCCGGCTGGCCCCAAAGCTAAAAAATAAGCAGATGCTTGCGTACACGCTTTAGGTCGCTTCATTTTCGTCAATATCCGGCTGGATGCAATTGCGCCCGGCCCGTTTGGCGGCATAGAGATGATGGTCTGCGCGCTCCACCACCTGGCCCAGTATTTCATCGGTTTGCATTTCGGCAATGCCAGCGCTGACGGTGATGTGTACCACTTGATTGCTAAAGTGAAACTGCAGCCCGGCAACCGCTGAGCGTATGAGTTCGGTGATGTCTCGGGCATGTTGCAAGTTGCAGCCGGAAAGCAGAATTAAAAACTCCTCGCCACCCCAGCGGCATACCACATCCTCTTCGCGCACGTGCGATTTGATCAGTTGCGCCACGCGTGTGAGCACGCGATCCCCTGCTTCATGCCCATAGGTATCATTCACCGCTTTAAACAGGTCTATATCAAGCAACACCAATGACAACGGTTCGTCACGGCGCTTACCGCGGGCGACGGCCTGCTTGAAGTAAAACTCGAATACCTGCCGACTGGCCACGCCGGTCAGCTTGTCCTGGGTGGCCATCATCTCCAGTTTGTCGTGATAGCCACGCACCGTAAAATGCGCCAGTGCCAGCACGATCATACTGATCACCACCGCCACCGCCAGGTTGATCAAGAAGGCCGTTTCAATGCGTGCGGAGCTCGGGTCGTTGACCTGCTCGACAATTAAATACCAGTCAAACTCGGGCACCAGTCGGCTATTGAGGTACAGCATGTTGCCGCTGCTGGTTTTAAACGACAGCGACGCACTGGGCGATGTCAGCACTTGCAAAAAGGCTTTATCCAGTCCAGATTTGTTCTGCAGGTGCAGCTCTGAGCGGTATTGGCTGCTTTGCAGCATGACCTCGCCCTGGCGGTTCACAAAGTAGATTTCACGGCCATAGCGTTTCTGGTAGTTTTCAATCAGTTCTACCACCGTTTGCAAGGATAAGCCGACACCAATCACACCAATAAACTTGCCGGATTTGTCTTCAATACGATAGTTAACAAAAATACTCAGGCGTTTTTTATCTGCGGTGTCGCGGTCAATATTAATAACATAGGGGTGATGCGAATTTCTGGCCTCAAAATACCAGTGATCATCGGGGTTGGTCGTTGATACCCGCTTTAATACGCCAGAAGGATGGTAATAATTGCCCGAACTTTCGGAGACGAAAAACGCGGTGATGGTGTTATATTTTTTCTGGATTTGTGCCAGGTAGCTGGTCATTTTATTGGCATCTTGTTCGCCATTGTTGATCCAGTCAAACACAAACACATCATTGGCCATCAATGACGAAATGAGCAGTGGCTGTAGCAGGTCGCGCTGAATTTCAGAGTAGATGTTGTCGCTGGTCAGTGGCAACATTTCTTGTTGCAGACGGTCTGTCAGCGAGTCTTTGGCCACAAAGTAACCCATCAGACTGGTCGCTACAAAGCCAATAAGCACGATAACGCTTAAGAGTAGAGTGTAGTAACGCTTGTTAACAACCATAGAATTCAATTGCCCAAAGGCGAATCATGCCCAAAAAAAGTATTATCATCAATATAAATCGGCTTTGTTTACTTGAATAGTCGCTGTTTTCAGGAGGTATTCCCGGCTTGGCGAGAATTAGTGTGGGTGGTGACGTGCGGCGTGCTCGTGCAAATAGCCGGAAGCGGTATGCGGCGTACCGCCTACTTTTTGTGGCAATAATGAGCCGATGACCATGGCGACGGCACTGATCAATAGTCCGACCAATTGTGCAGGCACCAAGCTGGCTTCGCCGACCAGGACTTCAATCAGCACCCAGCTGCCGATGCCGAAAATAATCGCTGCCAGCGCACCCTGGCTGGTGGCACGCTGCCAGAAAGCACCGAAGAACAATGGCACAAACGCGCCTGCCAGCGTCACTTTATAGGCGCTTTCTACCATGCCAAAAATCGATAGTTCTGAGTTGAGGGCGTAAAACAGCACCATGCCAGCAAAGCCAACCAGGCATAAACGCATCACGCGCAAAAAGGCATGGTCGTTCATGTGCGGCATAAAGCCTTTGACCACGTTTTCGGCAAAGGTGACCGACGGCGCCAGCAGGGTGGCTGATGAGCAACTCATAATGGCTGAGAGCACGGCACCAAAGAAGATGGCCTGTGCCAGTAACGGTGTGTGCGTGAGTACCAGCGTTGGCAACACGCGCTGCGAATCGGTGTTGACCAGTGCGCCGAAGGTCGCCGGGTCTATCAGCGTCGCGGCATAGGCGATAAACATGGGCACAAAGGTAAAGCAAAAGTAGATGCTGGCGCCAAGGATAGACCCCCACAAAGCAATGTTGGCCGTTTTGGCTGACGTGATGCGCTGAAACACATCCTGCTGCGGAATCGAGCCCAGCATCATGGTCAGCCAGCCGCCGAGAAAGGTCAGCCAGACACTCCAGTGGGTCGATTGTGGAAAGAAATGCAGTTTGCCTGCATTGCGTGCATGCTCAATCACCGGCGCGACGCCACCGGTTTGGCCAGACACAATGCTGGCGATATACAGCAGGCCGCTGATGACGACAATCATCTGCACAAAGTCGAGGATGGCAACTGACAGCATGCCGCCCAACGTGGTGTAGGTAAGCACAATGGCGGTGCCTAAGATCATGCCGTTAGATTCTGAAATAGCGCCATCGCTGATCAGGTTGAAAATCAGCCCGAGCGCCTTGATTTGTGCCGCGACCCAGCCCATGTAAGAAATGACGATGGCAATGGTGGTGAGCACCTCGACCGAGCGGTTATAGCGCATGCGGTAAAAGTCGCCCAGGGTGAGGATGTTGAGTTTATACAGGCGGCTGGAGAAGAAAATGCCGGCGATGATCAGGCACATGCTGGAGCCAAACGGGTCGGCTGCGACGCCGGTTAAGCCCTCACGCACAAAGGTGGCAGAGACGCCAAACACGGCTTCGGCGCCGAACCAAGTGGCAAACACCGTGGCCATGACCACGGGTAGCGGCAGGTGACGGCCAGCCACGGCATAATCTTTGGTGCTGTGCACATTGCGGGCCGCAATCAGGCCAATGCCGATTGAAACCAGTAAATACGCCACCACAAACCAGATCAGCACAGCCAGAGTTCCTTAGAGTTGATTGCAACAGGCCGATTTTAAAACAAAACCATGCCTTAACAGGAGGTTGTGCTGTGCGTAAAAGCTAAAAAGACCTGAAAATCAGGTCTTTTTTACAATTCTGCACAATTACTCGACCCGCTTCCAGGTTTGTGAGCGCCCGAGCAGCGAGAAGCCAATAAAACCACGCACCTCAAGTGCATTGCCATTGGCGCTCAGCGTCATTTTGCATTTGTAGGTTTTGCCGTTTTCAGGGTCCAGAATCTCGCCGCCATCATACACATGGTTGTCAGCACTGGGCTTTAAATGCCTGGCGATGGTCATGCCGATAATTTTCTGGCCTTTACGTTCGTCCGTACATTTGTCACAGACCGCATCGCCGGTATCTGTTGCCAGCAAGCCTTTTTCTACAATCGCGCTATATTCGCCTGCGTTTTCAACAATGCGCACCAGCGATCTCGGTTTGCCGGTTTTGTCGTCTGTGGTTTGCCACAGCCCGCCGAGGTCTGCCGCCTGTAGTGTATAGGGCAGCATGCATAACGCAGTGACTAGCAGTGACTTGATAAATGGCATGGTCAATCTCCTTTAGTGGTTAAACAGCAGGAACAAGCTTGCACATTGTAGCAATACCAGCACGATGATGGCGGTGGTCGCCCATTTTTGCCAGGTGGCTTGCTGGTGCTGGGCGTTGAGCAGGTTGTCTATGCGGCTTTGCTGTTTACCCAGCTCGGTCTGATTGCGCAGATATTGCTCAAACAGGCGTGGCATATCTGCCGCATGCGTCAGGATATAAGGTAATTCGCGCTTGGCAGATTTGAGCAGACTGCGCCAGCCGATCTGCTCGCTCATCCAGCGTTTAAGGAACGGTTTAGCGCTTTGCCATAAATCAATATTGGGGTCGAGTTCGCGCCCCAGGCCCTCAATATTGAGCAGCGTTTTTTGCAGCATCACCAGCTGCGGCTGGATATTCACCCCAAAGCGGCGCGACATTTGAAACAGGCTGAGTAAGGTGCGGCCAAACGAAATATCTTTAAGCGGTTTTTCAAAGATCGGTTCGCAAATGGCGCGGACGGAAGTTTCCAGCGCCTCGACGTTGGTGTCTGCAGGTACCCAGCCAGATTCTATGTGTGCCACAGCGACATCACGATAATCGCGGTTGAAAAACGCCAGGAAGTTGCGTGCCAGATAGTATTGGTCAGTGGCTGACAGGCTACCCATGATGCCAAAATCCAGCGCGATAAATTTGCCCTTGTCTGGGCCTTGCGTCACGACCTGGATATTGCCCGGGTGCATATCGGCATGAAAAAAACCATCGCGGAATACTTGCGTGAAGAAGATTTCTACGCCTTCGTGTGCCAGTTTGGTCAGGTTGATGCCGTGCGCCATCAGCGCCGCAGTGTCGCGCACAGGCAGGCCAAACATACGCTGCATGGTCATGACGTGTTTATGCGAGTAATCCCAGTAAACGCTAGGCACCAGCAAGCTGCGATCGCTGAAATTGCGGCCCAGTTGCGCGCATTGTGCGGCTTCCAGAGTAAGGTCTAGCTCATGCTCGGTGTGGCGCGCAAATTCATCGACCATTTCGTCAGGTTTCAGGCGGCGGCCTTCAGCAGACAGTTTTTTAACCCACCAGGCCAGTGTGCGCAGCAGGGCGATGTCACGGTGAATAATGGCGGCAATGCCGGGGCGCAACACTTTCACCGCTACTTGTTCGCCACTGTGCAGTTTGGCAAAGTGCACTTGGGCCACTGAGGCGCTGGCAACCGGCGTCGTATTAAATTCTGTGTACACGGTACTCAAAGGCGCGGCGAATGCCTCTTCAATAATAGCCTCTACCTGTGCGTAGGGGAATGGTGGCACCTGGTCTTGCAGTTTTGTGAGTTCGTCGGCAACGTCTGTTGGCAGTAAATCGCGGCGTGTTGACAGCATTTGACCGAATTTAACGAAAATGGGCCCTAGTTTTTCTAGTGCCAAGCGTAAACGTACGGCGCGTTTTTCAGGCGCATGACGCCAAAACAACAGAGTATTCAGCAGGCGAGAACTAATATTGGTGCGGTCTTCGCGGACAAAGAAAACATCCAGGCGATACCAGATCAACACACCGATAATATGAAAAAAACGTAACCAATGCATTGTTACTGACTTTCTGCAGGGAGGGTGGCTGCGAGCAGCTTGTCGACGCGCTGCTGCAGGCGGTCGGTGTCTTCGCGTAATTGGTCAACAGACTGGTTGAATTGTTCAACGCGGGTTTTTTTGGCAATGATGGGTTGCTCTTCTTGCCAGTATTCCACCAGCATCTCGCCCAGGTTTTTGGCCTGGCTCTGCCAGCGTTGTAATTTTTCCTGGCTTATCTGTACCACCTGATACGCGGCGATATCGCCGACAACTTTACTCAAGTCATCTTCGATATCCCAGCGCACGGCAGACAGTATTTTGCCGACCGCCATGCCAAGCGCGGCATCGCCGTCAATTTTAATCAGGCTGTGCGCCAGCGGGTCCTGGCGTAGCAATCGCATGGCCAGGCTGGGTGGCATGTGTATGGTGGCATCGGCCTGTGCCGACTCCCCAGCGACGGCCAGCTCGCCATTATTTAAGATGGTGAGTGTGGTCTGAGCAACTTTAAAGTCTATACACACATTTTTATGTGCATAAGGCTCTAGCAGCGGCGCGGTCCAGCTGTTTTGCTGCATCAAGTGCTGCAGGACAAATTGAATTAATGGCTTAAACATGTGCTTAGATCTTGATGCCTTTGTGCAAGGCCACGACGCCCGCGGTCAGATTGTAATAATCCACTTTGCCAAACCCTGCCTCGTGCATCATCTGTTTCAGGGTTTCCTGGTCTGGGTGCATGCGGATGCTTTCTGCCAGGTAGCGGTAACTAGGTTCGTCGTTGGCGATCCATTTGCCAAACTTGGGCAGCAGTTTAAATGAGTAGGTGTCGTATAGTTTTTCCAGTGGTTGCCAGACTTTTGAGAATTCCAGCACCAGCAAGCGGCCACCCGGTTTGAGCACACGATGCATTTCACGCAGCGCAACGTCTTTATGGGTCATGTTGCGCAGACCAAAGGCGACAATGACACAGTTAAATGTTTCGTCGGCAAACGGCAGCACTTCTGCATTGCATTGTGTTGCCGGAATACTGAGCCCGGCATCGATCATGCGGTCTCGGCCCACGCCCAGCATCGAGGCATTAATGTCGGTGAGAATCACCGTGCCCGGATTCACCGCCGCTTGCGTGCCGACTTTTTTGGCAAACAGGCGTGACAAGTCACCGCTACCTCCGGCAATATCCAGTACCTTATCGCCCTGGCCAACGCCACTCACATCGACCGCAAAGCGTTTCCATAAGCGGTGCATGCCTGCGGACATGACGTCGTTCATGATGTCGTACTTTTGTGCGACCGAATGAAAGACCTCGCCCACTTTTTTCTGTTTGTCGCTTTCGGCGACGGTGTCAAAGCCAAAGTGGGTGGTTTTTGCCTGATCAGTGTTTTGCTGCATGTGTCGGTTCCTTGCGGGTGTGGCCAGCCATGGCTAGTTTAGCGATGTAGTCTTGCCACAAGCTTTCATAATGTTGCGCCAGATAATACAAATAATCCCATGAATAAAGGCCGGTATCATGACCATCGTCAAAAATGAGTTTGATTGCATAGCGACCAACCGGTTCAATGTCTGCAATATTGACATTCTCTTTATCCAGTTGCAGGACCTCTTGCCCGGCGCCATGTCCACGCACTTCGGCCGAGGGCGAATACACGCGCAAAAACTCGCAAGACAGCATACATTCTGTGTGATTATCGAAATGTATTTCGAGCAAGTGTGAGGCCTGATGCAGTTGTATCAGGGTCGGGGTCGGGCAATCGGGATGTAGACCGCTCATAACATTGAAGAAAGTGGTGAATGGAGTCGTTAACTTTAATTATGTGCATGATAGCAGATGCATGGTGGCCACGCATGGCTACTGATTGTTGTATCTTAGGGTTGATAATTCATTTTATTTATGAATTAATGGCTATACCTACATGATTTATTTGAACTTTTATCTTTTCATGATAGATTACTAAAAAAACAAACCATCATGAATAGGTCACCCTACAATACTTAAGCAGGTCCTATGGAAAATAACAGACTGGCACAACAATTTGATTTATACACGCGATGGCGTCAATCGATTGCTGATGTTTTGGGGGAGTATCGGCGCTGGTTGGCCGATAAACAGCTCAGCGATGTGCAAATAGAAGAGCGGATACAGCAGCAACTTAACCGTTTGCGTGAGGACAAGTTAAACGTGGCATTTGTCGCCGAGTTTTCGCGTGGCAAATCCGAGCTCATTAACGCGATTTTCTTTTCTGGTTACGGTCATCGTTTGCTGCCATCCGGTGCAGGCCGCACCACCATGTGCCCGACCGAGCTGCGTTATGACACCGGCAAGCCGGTCAGTTTGTCTTTATTGCCCATAGAAACCAGCACCCACCAGATCTCCATCAGCGACTATCGCCGCATGCCACAAGCCTGGTCTGCGGTCGAGTTTGATGCCCATTCCCGCGAAAGCATGGTTGAAGCGTTTAAAGAGGTCAGCCGTACCCGCCGCGTCACAGTCGATGAAGCGCAATCGTTGGGTCTCTATAATCCAGACCAGCCCGATGATGCCATGTTGATTGGCATGGATGGCCTGCTTGAAATTCCGTGCTGGCGCTATGCCGTGATTAATTTCCCCCATCCTTTGCTCAAGCAAGGGCTGGTGATTTTGGACACCCCGGGTTTAAACGCAATCGGGGCCGAGCCAGAGTTGACCATGAGCATGTTGCCAAATGCCCATGCCGTGTTGTTTATTCTGGGTGCCGATACCGGCGTCACTAAATCCGAGATGGAAGTCTGGCGCCGTTATATCAGTGGTGCGCGCTGGAAGCAAAAAGGCCGTATGGCCGTGCTGAACAAGATTGACGGCTTGTGGGACCCTCTCAAAACCGATGATGAAGTGGAAACCGAACTCTATCGCCAGTTACAAAATACGGCTGAATTATTAGGCTTGCCGCGCGAGCAGATTTTACCGACCTCGGCACAAAAAGGCTTGCTGGCCAAAGTGAAGGGCGACCAGCAGTTGCTGCATAAGAGCCGTTTGCTACAACTGGAAAAAAACCTGTCTGATGAGCTGATCCCGGCCAAGCAGGAAATTGTGCGCGAAAGCATACAGGGCGAAATTGAAGACATGATGCATCAAACGCGCACCACGCTGGAGACGCGTTTGCAAAGTGTGCTAGATCAGGCCGATGAATTGCGATGCCTGCAAGGCAAAAATGAAGACGTGATTGCGCAGATGATGCGCAAGGTCAAGCAGGACAAGGTGAACTTTGAAGTCGGCTTGCAGCGTTATCAGGCCTTACGCAGTGTGTTTTCTGTGCAGTCTAATCAGGTGTTCCACCATTTAGGTCTGCCAGCGCTTAAGAGCAAAGTGCGCGAAACCCGCGATACCATGATGAAAGCCGCATTTACCAAAACCATGCGGCAAGCCATGGATGACTTTTTTAGTGATCTCAAGCGCCGGATGATGGATGCCGATGTGCATGTGCATGAAATCAAAAAAATGATGGAAGCCATGTACGAGAAGTTCTCCAAAGAACATGGTCTGGTGCAAAAAACACCGCCGCCATTTTCTACTTCACGCTATTTAAAAGCGCTCAATAAATTGGAAGCCATTTACCGCGACCAGTTTAATACCACCTTCAACATGATTGCCCACGAAAAGCTGACGCTGACCAGTAAGTTTTTTGAAACGCTGGCCAGTCATGTGATTCTCGAATACGAAGCGGCTAACCGCGATACCGAAAGCTGGCTCAAAGCGGTGATTGCGCCGATGGAAAGCCAGATGCGTGAGCATCACGTGCAACTCAAGCGCCGCGTGGAAAGTATCAAGCGTATCTATCAGGCCACTGATACCTTAGAAGAGCGCATCGCAGATTTGGAACAGGTAGAGTTGTCGATACGCCAGCAACTGGCTGATCTGGACCAACTGAATGGCAAAGCCATGTTTGCCTTAGCGCATGAAGAAGTGATCGTTCGAGCGGCTTAAGAATAGCAGTGATTGAAATAGCTGCCATGAAAACAAAAACGGGAGCATCTGCTCCCGTTTTTGTTATTTGCTTTCCAGCATATAGGTTTTGATTTTTTGCATCGCCTTCTGCTCAATCTGGCGGATACGTTCTGCTGACACATTAAACTCAGCAGCCAGTTCATGCAGCGTGGAAGCATTGCCTTCGGTCAACCAGCGCGCTTGCAGCACGCGGCGGCTACGCTCATCCAGTTGTTGCAACGCCATGCTCAAGCCTTCGGTTTGCAAATGCTCGTTTTGCAGGTTTTCCAGCAAGGTCGATGGCTCAGGGCCTTCATCTTCCAAAAACGCAATCGGGCTGTACACCTCTTCGCCGTCATCATCCACTTGTGCGTCCAGCGAAATCTCCTGACCGTTCAAGCGGTATTCCATTTCGGACACTTCTTCCGGTTTCACGTTCAGCTCGGTGGCAATGCGTTGCACGTCGTCCTGGCTCAGCGTTTCAAAGCCTTGTTTCATGCTACGCAAATTAAAGAATAATTTACGTTGTGCTTTGGTGGTCGCAGTTTTCACCAGACGCCAGTTACGCACAATGTATTCATGAATCTCGGCTTTAATCCAATGCATGGCAAATGAGACCAGGCGTACGCCACGGTCAGGGTCAAAGCGTTTCACCGCTTTCATCAAGCCAATATTGCCTTCCTGAATCAGGTCAGACTGTGGCAAACCATAACCGCTATAGCCACGGGCAATGCTGGCAACCAACCGCAGGTGCGACACAATTAGCGCGCGCGCAGCCTCCAGGTCACCACTTTGTTTCAACTCAGTCGCATAGCTGTACTCTTCTTCAGCCGTGAGCACAGGAAACTGCTTGATGGTACGCAGATAATGATCCAGGCTGTCAGCCGATGCAATGACAGGTAATGTTAACGCCTTGATAATAAACTCCTTATTGAAAGAAGATGTATGGAAATCATTTTAGCACTCAAAGCTTGAGAGTGCTAGCCCATTTAAAAGTTCAACGCAATTGAGGTCAATCCTTTGGTATTCGCGCGCATCATATCGGCAAGACCGCACTATTTAGGGTGTGGTTTGGGAAAGGGGTTTGGAATAATCGGCGGGTATTCGTAAGGTGGGCTTGAAATACTACTGGTTGTATTTGCCAGTGGGTGGTTCAAAAAAAAATGCTGCAAAGTCTTGTGTTCCTTGTTACACAAGCGACTGAATAAGATTTCTCTACGCGCATGTTCATTAAAGCGCAGGCGCAGCAATCAACCACTATTCAATCATTTGTGTCATTTAAATCTGACTGAGATGCCAGTTCTGGCCTGACATTGTCTCGGGCAATACATTAACAGCAGTCACTGACGGAATGCTTACATCTTTTAAAAAACACTGATAGCCTGCCTTGCAGATTTCCTGCCCGCGTGAAGGCAGGAAAATTCGATTTAGTCACGTCCGCGACCACGACCATTCCCTGGACCATGTCCATTGCCATGGCCGTGACCATGGTCGTCATGCCAATCACCGTGATCGTGGTGGTCATGGTCATATCTGCCTCCAGGCCCACCGCCGTAAGCGTTATACCGTGGTGCATAGACATTTTGATACCAGCTATCCTGCACAAAATAGACCTGGCGGCCGCAGGCACCATATTGACCACAGTAGCGGCCCCATTTTTTCATGTGGCCGGGCGGCACGCGCAAATACATCGGTGGTTGCACCACGGCCACGGGTGGCGGCTGGATAATCACTGGTTGTGGATAGATCACTTGTGGCGCAGGGTAGGGGTTGCCCAGCACAATTTGTCCATAAAATCCCGGTTGACCGACGCTCACGGCCACACCCACATCTCCTGCGAAGGCCGTGACTGCACTAGCCATTAATACTGCACCCATCGCTAATTTTTTCATCATTTTTCATCCCTCTTAATAAGGCGTATTTGCCTGTCGATACGCATTAAATTTCACGCGTATGCGCATCTTAAAAAGTTGGACAATTTGATGACAGTCTCATGATTCTGATAGTCCTGTCAGAAAGCGCTGACGATGATGCGCGCTTCAAATCATCGTCTGGCGACCACTTATTTTAGATTGCGAATCGCCATCCAGCCGAGATCGTGCATGCAGGCCACAAACGCGCGTTTGTAGGTTTGCGTTTTGTAATCCGGTAAATAGTCCGGTCCCAGTTTTTTCTCACAAGTGCCTTGATCCTGTTTGAGCTGATTCGGGAAGGCGCCCATTTTCCACCACGAGTTAATCGAATATTGCACATCCGGGCCATCGTTGGCAGTTGAGTGGCTGGCTGTCGTTGCCGCTTCTGCAACAGCAACTGGCACGGCTGGCTGCTTGGCCGACTCCACTGTTTGTGAGGCTGGTTGTGGTGTTTTCGCAACAGCGGCGGCAACCGGTTTTTGCGGCGTCTCCGTCGATAACTCTATAAAAGGACTGGGCTTGGCCTGGCTGGCCTGTTTGTTATCCGTGACTTCTATGGTCGCGAATAAGGGGTCAAAGGCATCGACCGTGGGTTTTTGCCAGCCATGTTCGGCCAGACACTTGGTCAACTGATCACCGCTGCCGCGGCAGGCCTGATGCGCGCGGTCTATGTCTTGCTGCGAGCCGCCGCGCTTATAAGAAACCTCGCCGCAGCCTGCTAATACAGTGGTGAATAGGATGTAAGTTAAAAGACGCATTGCGAGCCCTGTTCTCAATTTGTTATGTGCAGTCTAGCGGTGTTTACCCACCGTCGCCACTACGCAAATTGACGTATTTGTCCTACATGCCCGGCTCGTTAAGCTGAGCGCAAGTTTTGATTAACTGTGTTGGTTTGAATTTAACGAGAAAGGGAGTTTTTGATGATGAACTTGAAAAAATGTGCTTTGCATACAGCAGTAGCAATGGCTTGCGGCTTGGGTGCACAAATGGCGAATGCCGGTGCCACGATTACTTTTGGTGAAGACAAGTATATCAGTGCTGGCTTCGGTTTTATTGGAGGCTATTCATCAGTCGAGGATGCCGCTGCCAACGGCAAGGATCGTTCTAACGACTTCTCTTTAGACAGTGCGCGTATTTACTTGTCTGGCTCGTTCAACAAATACATCAAGGGTATGTTGAACACAGAGAAAAACATTGCTGCGCCAGGTGGCGGTAGCAGTGACACCATCCAGGTGATTGATGCCAACGTACAGTTCCAGGTCACGCCAGAAGTGGCTATCTGGGCAGGTCGTTTCCTGTCTCCAAGTGATCGTGCCAACATGGCCGGCCCTTACTACTCAATGGGTGGTGGCTACTGGAGCGGCATTGCTTCACGTTATGGCTTTAACGGTGGTGTGATTGGCCGTGATGAAGGTGTAGCGGTGGTGAGTAGCTTCCTGGAAGACCATCTGGCTGTGTCCTTCGGTGCGTTTGAAGGCGATAACATCTTCCGCTTGAGCGGTGTGGGTGCGCAATCAGAAACGGCAGGCACTAAAGACAAATTGATGTATGCAGGCCGTGTGCAATATAACTTCTGGGACGCAGAACCAGGCTATTACGGCACAGGTAGCTACTTTGGTGCCAAAGACATTCTGGCCATTGGTGTGGCTGGGCGTGTGAAAAAAGATGGTGTGGTGAGCGGCTTGGGCGCGGTGGGCGATTACAGCTCTTACAGCGTGGACTTCTTGTTAGAGAAAAAAGATGTCGGTCCTGGCACCTTCTCTACTGAAGCGGCTTACTACTACTACGACACTGACAACGCCATTTTGGGTGAACAAGGTAAAGCCTATTCAGCTGCTGTGGCCTATTTGTTCCAGGACGAAATCGGCTGGGGCAAATTCAAGCCGTTTATCCGTTATCAAAAGTTTGACGCAGATGGTGTAACGACAGCGACCTCAAACGTGCGCACCGGTGCAGATACCAAGCGTGTGGAAATTGGTACCAGCTACGTGATTGCGCCTTACAACGCCATGATTACTGCCAGCTACGGTAAGACTGACCTTTCAAACGCCTCTGATACCAACGACTTCAAAGTCGCTTTGCAGATGCAGTTCTAATCAACACCTTATAACCCTTTCTCACAAAGGAGATGAGCGTAATGAAAACAATAGTGAAATTGGATTTGGATAAAAAGCCCTGGGAGCAGGACGGTCAGATTCACAACCGTTGGCATCCTGACTTGCCGATGATTGCCATGGTCAAGCCAGGCGATGAGTTCCGCGTGGAATGTATGGACTGGACCGGTGGCCAGATTGGCAACAACGACAGCGCCAATGACATTCGTGACGTGGACCTGACCCAGGTGCACTACCTGAGTGGCCCGATTGGCGTCGAAGGCGCTGAACCGGGTGACCTGATGGTGGTGGAAATTTTGGATGTCGGCACCTTTGATGACCAGCAATGGGGCTTTAACGGCCTGTTTGCTAAAGAGAATGGCGGTGGTTTCCTGACTGACCATTTCCCTGAGGCCAGCAAATCCATCTGGGATTTTCACGGTGTCTACACCACCTCCCGCCATGTGCCAAAAGTCCGTTATGCCGGCATCATGCATCCGGGCTTGATTGGTTGTTTGCCATCGCGTGAACTGCTGGAAAAATGGAACGAACGTGAAGCTGCGCTGATTGCTACTGACCCTGACCGCGTACCAGCGCTGGCGCTGCCGCCTGAGCCTCAATCTGCCGTGATGGGTAAATTGAGCGGTGATGCAGCTAAAAAAGCAGCGATGGAGGGCGCACGTACTGTGCCACCTCGCGACCACGGTGGTAACTGTGACATTAAGAACCTGACCAAAGGCTCCAAGATTTTCTTCCCGGTCTACGTGAAGGATGGCGGTCTCTCCATGGGTGACCTGCACTTCTCGCAAGGCGATGGCGAAATCACCTTCTGTGGCGCGATTGAGATGGCGGGTTACCTCGACATCAAGGTCAGCCTGATTAAAGAAGGTGTGAAGAAATACGGCATTAAAAACCCAATCTTCCAGCCTAGCCCGATCACACCAACTTATCGCGATTATGTGATTTTTGAAGGTATCTCGGTGGATGAAGCAGGCAAACAGCACTATTTGGACGTGCATGTGGCTTACCGCCAGGCGTGTTTGAACGCGATTGAGTATCTTAAGAAATTTGGTTACAGCGGCGAACAGGCGGTGTCTATCCTCGGCACTGCGCCGGTAGAAGGGCATATCAGTGGCATTGTCGATATCCCGAACGCCTGCGCCACCTTGTGGATTCCGACCGAAATCTTCGAGTTTGATATCCGGCCAAATGCGGATGGACCGAAGATCATGGTGCCACCGGGTGTAGATGTTTCCTTTACGTCATAAGGAGTGCGCAGATGCCTTTATACGAATATGAGTGTGACAGTTGTGGCGTGTTTACCGCGCTACGCAAAATGAGTGATTCCAGTTTGCCTGCCGAGTGTGATTGCTGCGGTGCCATCAGCCCGCGCATCCTGTCGGTGCCCAAGCTGGCCATCATGGACAAGCATCAACGGTCCGCTCATGAACGTAACGAGAAGTCTGCGCATGAACCACGAAGCGCTCGCCGGTCTAGCTGTGGTTGCACAGGGTCTCATACCTGCAAAACCACCAGCAAAGTGAATGAAGACACCGGCAAGCTGCCGATGCAGATGCAAACCAAGAAAACAGCACGTCCCTGGATGGTCGGCCATTAATCCGCCTGCCACCAGTGAAGCAACAGATTGACGTAATAATCGTATTTAATTGATTTATCCATAAAGGAGAGAAGTAATGAGTACCTTGAACAGAAGGGGTTTTATCAAAGGCGCAATGTTAGGCGCGATGATGGCAGCAGGTCTCGTTACCGGCCACGCGTTTGCTGCGGATTATCCAACGGCAAAAGTAAACACGACTGGTTTGGCAGTGACTGACACCACTGTGAAAGTTGGTATCCTGCACTCCGCCACCGGCACCATGGCGATCAGTGAAACGGGTTCTATCCAGGCTGAAAAACTGGCCATTGAGCAAATTAACGCCATGGGCGGCATTTTGGGTCGCAAGATCGAAGTCGTGCAGGAAGATGGCGCGTCTGACTGGCCAACCTTTGCTGAAAAAGCAAAAAAACTGCTAGAAAAAGACAAAGTAGCTTCTGTGATGGGATGCTGGACCTCTGCCTCACGTAAGGCCGCTTTGCCAGTGTTTGAAAAAGACAATGGCTTGCTGTTCTACCCAACGTTCTACGAAGGTCTTGAGCAATCCAAAAACGTATTCTATACCGGCCAGGAAGCCACTCAACAAATCCTGGCGGGCTTAGACTGGATCGCTAAAGAGAAAAAAGCCAAGACGTTCTACCTGATTGGTTCTGACTACATCTGGCCACGTACTTCCATGAAAATTGCCCGTAAACACATCGAGCAACATCTGGGCGGCAAAGTGGTGGGTGAAGAGTACATTGCTTTGGGCGACACACAATTTGGTTCTGTGATCAACAAAATCAAACTGAAAAAACCTGACGTGATCTATGCAGCAGTGGTGGGCGGCAGTAACGTGGCCTGGTTCAAACAATTGAACGCGGCTGGTTTGAACTCTAGCAAACAAACCATGTTGACCATCTCCGTGACCGAAGACGAAGTATTGGGCATTGGCGGTGAAAACTTAGCCGGCTTCTACTCAGCCATGAAGTACTTCCAGTCGCAAGACAATGATGCCAACAAGAAATTTGTTGAAGCCTTCAAAAAACGCTGGGGTAAAGATGCTGTGATCGGCGACGTAACGCAAGCCGCTTACCTCGGCCCATGGTTGTACAAAGCAGCTGTTGAGCGCGCAGGCAGCTTTGACGTAGACAAGGTACAAGCGGCATTGCCAGGCTACGAGTTTAAAGATGCACCAGAAGGTCCTGTGACTGTTGAAGCTAACCATCACCTGACCACCAAGTTGCGTATTGGTCAATGGGGTAAAGATGGCCAGGCGAAAGTGGTTTACACCTCTGGTTACATCAAACCTGATCCATTTCCAAAAGGCTATCAATAAATTAGTCCTGTCGTAAAAGCTTAAGCGGTAGCCGGTGTTTGCCGGCTGCCGTTTGGCGCAAGTAGTCAACATCTAATATAGAAATTGCATTTTAAGGAGACCGATATGTTTGGTTATTCGATGGCTGAGATAGGCAATATTGTGGTGATGCAGGGCTTTTCCGGCCTGAGCATGTTTACAGTGTTGCTACTGATGGCTCTGGGTCTCGCGATTATTTTCGGGCAGATGGGGGTGATTAACATGGCCCACGGTGAGTTTATGACCATCGGTGCCTACACCACGGTGCTGATTTCCAAAGTCGCCGCGACGTATGGGTTCACCAATTATTATTTTGTGTTTGCCATTGCGATTGCCTTTGTTCTGGCGTTCGCCGTTGGTTACTTTATTGAATTCATTATGATCCGGCACCTGTACAAGCGGCCGCTGGATACCTTGCTGGCGACCTGGGGCCTGAGCCTGGTCATGCAGCAAATCTTTCGCTCCAGCTTTGGTGCCAAAGAGGTGAGTGCCGAGCTGCCGGAATGGATGCTGGGCTCGTTCCAGCCAACACCAGACATTGATATCCCGATTAACGGCGTGTTTGTGATGGTGCTGGCGGCGCTAGTGACCTTTGGCGTTTATATGTTCATGTTCAAATCACGCTGGGGCCTGCGTGTGCGTGCCACCGTGCAAAACCGCACCATGGCTGGCGCGGTGGGGATTAACACTGCCAAGGTCGACCGTGTGACCTTTGCGCTGGGTTGTGGCATTGCCGGTATCGCCGGGGCGGCCTTCACCACCATTGCGTCTACCGGCCCGACTACCGGCACCTTGTATATCGTCGACAGCTTTATGGTGGTGGTATTTGGCGGCGCAGCCAGCATCGTCGGCACCATTGCCTCGGCCTTCGGTATTGCCCAGGCGCAATCTGTATTGCAATTCTTTATGACCAGCTCGATGGGCAAGGTGTCTACCCTGCTCGTCATCGTCAGCATCCTGATGATGAAACCAGAGGGCTTGTTTGCCTCCAAACTGCGTAAATAACAGGGTTGGCGACTGATGAACATCTTTTTCATCCGTCGCCATAAGTAAATAGACGTATTAATTGTTTACATCTGTCGCAATAGAATCAACGCATCAACAGAGGAGAAATCTTGATGACATTATGGGAAAAAATGAAAGCCAGCCCAATATTGGGTGGTAAGGAAGGGGTGATCAGCCTGGCCGTTCTGGCTGCGATCATCTTCGTCGTACTGCCGCTAAGTGTGGATATTTTCCGTCTCAACCTGATTGGCAAATACTTGACCTACGCCTTTGTCGCGGTGGGTCTGGTCATGTTGTGGGGCCATGGCGGTATCCTGAGTTTAGGCCAGGGTATCTTCTTCGGTCTCGGTGGTTACGCCATGGCCATGTTCCTCAAGCTCGAGGCTTCTGATCCACTCAGCACCAAAATTCAGTCTACCCCAGGTATTCCTGACTTTATGGACTGGAACCAGCTGACCGCCTTGCCCTGGTTCTGGGAGCCGTTCAAGAGCTTGCCATTTACCATCTTTGCCGTGCTAACGATTCCAGCCTTCTTTGCTTACCTCATTGGCTACGCCATGTTTAAGCGTCGGGTGGGTGGGGTATATTTCTCCATCATCACGCAAGCGGTTGCGTTAATTCTGAGTATTTTAATTGTGGGTCAGCAAGGCTACACCGGCGGTGTCAACGGCATGACCGATTTGCGTACTATGCTAGGCTGGGATATCCGCACTGACTCTGCCAAATACATTCTCTACTTTGTAAACGGCCTGTTGTTATTTGGCGCGATTTTCTTGTCCAAATACATCATGAGCAGCAAGTTCGGCATGTTGTTGCTGGCCATGCGTGACAAAGAAGAGCGCGTGCGTTTTTCTGGCTACGACGTCTCCAATTTCAAAATCTTTATCTTCTGCCTGGCCGCCATGATGTCTGCGGTGGGTGGCGCCATGTTTACCCTGCAGGTGGGCTTTATGTCGCCTTCTTTTGTCGGCATTGTGCCTTCGATTGAAATGGTGATTTTCTGTGCCGTCGGTGGCCGCGCGTCACTGGTTGGTGCGGTGTATGGCACCTTGCTGGTCAATTACGGCAAAACCGTATTCTCCGAAACTTACCCTGAAATGTGGCTGTTCCTGATGGGCGGGCTGTTTATTGCAGTGGTGATGTTCTTCCCAAGTGGCCTGGCGGGTATCTGGGATAAATATGCGACCAAATACGGCTGGTTTAAAGACAAGGCTGAAGCAAAAAAGCCTGAGGTAAGTACTTCTGAGGTAGAAGCACCAGCAGTACTTACCGACACATCCCGTGAAACAATCACTGCCACTGAATCTACCGATGTGGCCAGCAAACAAGTCACGCGCAAGAAAGCGGATCAAGTATCTGCGATCGACAGTAGCAACATGAGAGGAGCAGAAGCATGAGTAATACCGACTTCGTCTTAGCAGTAGAAGATTTGACCGTCTCCTTCGATGGCTTTAAAGCGGTGGATAGCCTCACCATGTATATCGATAAAAATGAGTTGCGTGTGCTGGTGGGGCCTAACGGCGCCGGTAAAACCACGGTGCTGGACCTGATCTGCGGTAAAACCAAATCAACCTCGGGTTCGATCAAGTTTAACAATACCGAGTTGACCAAGCTGTCTGAGCACGAGATCGTTCGCTCGGGCGTTGGCCGCAAGTTTCAGAATCCGTCGATTTACGAAAACCTGTCGGTGTACCAAAACCTAGAAGTATCGTACCCGAAAGGCCGCGGCGTGTTTGGCAGCCTGACCTTCAAACGCACCAAAGAGGTCGAAGACCGTGTACGCAAGGTGGCTGAAGACATCATGCTGACTGAGTTTTTAGACATGGAATCTGCCTTGCTTAGCCATGGCCAGAAACAGTGGCTGGAAATCGGCATGTTGCTGATGCAAGAGCCTGAGTTATTGATGCTGGATGAACCGGTGGCTGGCATGAGTGCCAAGGAGCGCGATCAGACCGCTGAGTTGCTCAACCGTATTTGCCAGAACCGCTCAGTGATTGTGATTGAACACGACATGGAGTTTGTGAAGAAAATTGCGCACAAAGTCACCGTGTTGCACCAAGGCAAAATCCTGGCAGAAGGGCCGATGGAAAAAGTCCAGGCAGATGAAAAAGTGATTGAAGTCTATCTAGGCCACTAACGGAAGCGCCATTACTTGAGGAGTATTGCATGTTTGAAATTGAAAATTTGCAGGTGAGTTATGGCCAAAGTCAGGTGATTCATGGCCTGAACTTTAAAGCCAACAAAAACGAAACCCTGGCCATTATGGGCCGCAACGGCATGGGTAAAACCACTTTGTTTAAATCGCTAATGGGCATTTTGCCGAGCAAAGCGACCAAGGCGACAGTGGATGGTGTCGACTTGCAAGGCGCCGCCACGCATGACCGCGTGATGAAAGGCCTGGCCTATGTACCCCAAGGGCGCTGGATTTTCCCGAATATGACGGTGCAGGAAAATATCGAAACCGGGCTGGAAAAGTCTGGCTCTGGCGAAATTCCTGAGGATATTTTTGCCTTGTTCCCGGTGTTGCATGAAATGCGCAAACGCAAGGGCGGCAACTTGTCCGGCGGTCAGCAACAGCAACTGGCCATCGCCCGTGCGCTGGTGACTAACCCTAAAGTACTGTTGTTGGATGAACCAACTGAGGGCATCCAGCCATCGATTATCAAAGACATTGCCAAAGTCCTGAATGAAATCCGTAAGATGCGTGAAATCACCATCATCGTCTCTGAGCAGGTGTTGAGCTTCACCATGGAAGTGGCCGACCGCATTATCGTCATTGATAAAGGCCGCTTTATTCATGAGGATACACGCGACAATGTCGATGCCGCCAAGGTGAAAAGTTATCTGTCTGTTTAGGTGCTTTTTTAGCCACAGAGGGCACCGAGTTCACAGAGAAAAACGAATTTGTAGTTCCTCCGTGTCTTCTGTGGCTGATAGAAAAAGTGAATAATCAGGGTTTGTCTGTGGCATGATGCGGTGATGGATGATTTGAAGCAAACGGCAATATTGCCAACGCAAACGAAAGCCGCCAAACACTGGCAAGCCAGACTGGAACTCGGCTTTTGCAAACGTGACGCGCGTTCTTATCTGGCACATCGTCTGCATAAAGGGCCGCTGGTGGTACAAAAATCACTGCATCCCGAAGGCGAGGCTGTGTGCCATGCGGTGATTGTGCATCCGCCGGGCGGTGTGGCAGGCGGCGACGCCTTGCAGCTTCAAGTCACGGTGGGCGAGGGCGCGCAAGCGTTGCTGACCACGCCAGGCGCCGGCAAGTGGTATAAAGCCAATGGCACGCTGGCTTCGCAGGATTTAAACTTCACCTTAGAGGCTGGTAGTGGCCTAGAGTGGTTGCCGCAAGAAAATATCTTGTTTGACTCCGCCGAGGTGCGGTTTACGGCAGACATTCGCCTGGCAACAGATGCCACGCTGGCTGCCTGGGATATCGTCTGCCTGGGCCGACAGGCGCAGCAGGAGGCCTGGCAAACAGGTGTTTATCAGTTAAAACAGCAGATTTGGCGTGAAGATCGCCTGATCTGGAATGAGCGCGCCCATCTGCGCGCAGCCGATGCGCTAGCGACGAGTAGCGTCGGCTTGGGCGGCGCGGTTGTCTTCGGCACCTTTTTAGTCTGTGCGGGCGCCGTGCCTGCTGACGTAGTGCAAGCTTGCCGCGCGCTGGTGCCAGCAGGCGCCAAGACCGGCATCACCGCATTGCCAGACGTGCTGGCGATACGCTATGTTGGCCATGCCTCGCAACAGGCCAGGCAATATTTCGAGCAATGCTGGCAGATTCTGCGGCCCTGGTATTATCAGCGTGACGCGGTCAGGCCACGCATCTGGAACACTTAAAATAAGAATACTTAAAGAGACTCAGCGATGGAACTCACCCCTAGAGAAAAAGACAAGTTACTGATCTTCACCGCCGCGCTGCTCGCCGAGCGGCGCAAGGCGCGTGGACTCAAACTCAATTATCCGGAAGCGATCGCGTTTATCACCGCGGCGATAATGGAAGGCGCGCGCGATGGCAATACGGTGGCCGAGCTGATGAGCTTCGGCACCACCTTATTGTCGCGCGATGACGTCATGGAAGGCGTGCCGGAAATGATCCCGGATATCCAGGTGGAAGCGACTTTCCCAGATGGCACGAAGCTGGTGACTGTGCACCATCCGATTCCCTAATTGAACAGTGGTTTGAAAAGCATAGTTAAGCGCCGATGAACGCCGATACAGGCCGATTTGAAGGTGAGTAAAAATAATTCTCAGATTTTATCGGCGTTTATCCGCGTTCATCGGCGGCAAAAAAGTTTTAAATTAAAGACAAAACAACCGGAAACAAGGAAAACGATATGATTCCCGGCGAAATGCACGTCGCAGCAGGCGACATCGAACTCAACACAAGGCGCGCAACGGTGACGCTGGATGTGGCTAATAAAGGTGACCGGCCGATTCAGGTTGGTTCGCATTACCATTTTTATGAAACTAACGATGCCTTGGCGTTTGACCGGGCGCTGGCGTATGGCTGCCGCTTGAATATCGCCGCGGGCACGGCGGTACGTTTTGAGCCGGGGCAAACGCGCACGGTGCAATTGGTACAACTGGCCGGGGATCGAAACGTGTATGGCTTTGCCGGACGCGTGATGGGGGCTTTGAAATGAGCATCAAGATGGATAAACGCGCTTATGCCGAAATGTTCGGGCCAACGGTGGGCGACAAGGTGCGCTTGGCGGATACCGAGTTGTGGGTAGAGGTGGAAAAAGATTTTACCATCTATGGTGAAGAGGTCAAATTTGGCGGCGGCAAGGTCATTCGTGATGGCATGGGACAAGGCCAGGGCCTGGCGGCAGAAGTCGCCGATACCGTCATCACCAACGCCCTGATTATCGACCACTGGGGCATCGTTAAAGCCGATATTGGCATTAAGGGTGGCTATATTTCTGCCATTGGCAAAGCAGGCAACCCGGATATTCAGCCAGGCGTAACCATTGCGATTGGCGCGGGCACCGAGGTGATTGCCGGTGAGGGCATGATTATTACTGCTGGTGGTATCGATACGCATATCCACTTTATTTGCCCGCAGCAGATTGAAGAGGCGCTGATGTCTGGTGTGACCACTATGATAGGCGGCGGCACCGGGCCAGCCACGGGTACGTTTGCTACCACCTGTACGCCGGGGCCATGGCATATCCACCGCATGTTGCAATCGGCGGATGCGTTCCCCATGAACCTGGGTTTTTTGGGCAAAGGGAATGCCAGCCTGCCAGAGCCTTTACGTGAACAAGTCCGCGCAGGTGTGATCGGTCTCAAGCTGCACGAAGACTGGGGCACCACGCCAGCGGCCATTGATAATTGCCTGAGTGTGGCTGACGAGATGGATGTGCAGGTGGCCATTCACTCAGATACGCTGAATGAATCGGGTTTTGTAGAAACGACCATAGGCGCATTTAAAGGCCGCACCATCCATACTTTCCATACCGAAGGGGCGGGCGGCGGTCATGCGCCGGATATTATCAAGGCGGCCAGTCATCCGAATGTGTTGCCGTCGTCGACTAACCCGACGCGGCCATTTACGGTCAACACTATCGATGAGCATCTGGATATGCTGATGGTGTGCCATCACCTGGACCCGGCGATTGCCGAAGATATTGCGTTTGCCGAAAGCCGCATCCGCCGCGAAACCATTGCCGCGGAGGATATTTTCCATGACCTTGGTGCGTTCTCCATGATGTCGTCCGACTCGCAAGCGATGGGCCGCGTGGGCGAGGTGATTATCCGCACCTGGCAAACGGCGCACAAAATGAAGATACAGCGCGGGCCATTGGCAGAAGACGCGCCGGGCAATGATAACTTCCGTATCAAACGCTATATCGCCAAATACACCATTAACCCGGCCATTACGCACGGCGTTTCACACGTGGTGGGTTCGGTTGAGGTCGGCAAATTGGCTGATCTGGTGGTGTGGAAACCCGCCTTCTTTGGCGTGAAGCCATTTACCATCATCAAAGGCGGCATGATTGCGGCGGCAGCGATGGGCGATCCGAATGCGTCTATCCCAACCCCGCAGCCCGTGCATTACCGCCCGATGTTTGGCGCGTATGGCGGTGGCTTAAAAACTGCAGTGACCTTTATCTCACAAGCCGGGCTAGATAATCCGGAAGTACATGCATTAGGTCTGCAAAAGCCACTGGTCGCGGTCAAAGGCACGCGCGATGTCAAAAAGTCAGACATGGTGCACAATACCTGGATGCCCAAGATTGAGGTCGACCCCGAAACCTATGAAGTACTCGCTGATGGCATGCCTTTAGTCTGTGAACCAGCCGAAGTATTGCCGATGGCGCAGCGCTACTTTTTGTTTTAACGATTGATTGACCGCCGATAAACGCAGATGCACGCCGATAGAGCGATTCAGGTGAAATATGTATTTGTTTTTATCCGCGTTCATGGGCGTGCATCTGCGGCCAAATAAAATAAGAGTTTTAACATGATTCATTTAACCGAACGTATTGCCGTGAGTGGCCAGATTGATGACACTCTGGAGCTGCCATTTGATCAACGGCAGAAAAGCCGTTTGCGCGTGAAGCTGGCCTCCGGTCGTGAAGCGGCCTTGTTTTTAACGCGCGGCATTATTCTGCGTGGTGGTGATTTGCTTAAATCTGAAGAGGGCATGGTGGTGCAGATTGTTGCCGCCCAAGAGCCTGTGTATAACGTCATTGCACCGACCCCGCGCGAGCTCATGTGTGCGGCTTATCATTTGGGTAACCGGCATGTCCCGCTGCAAATTGGCGATGGCTGGCTCCGGCTGGAGCAAGATTATGTGTTGAGAGATATGCTGCTTGGACTAGGTATGCAAGTCAGTGAAGTGCATGCGCCGTTTGAGCCAGAAGCTGGCGCTTACGGTGGTGGCCATCGGCATGGTGATGAGGCCCCGCATTCACTGAAACCGCGAGGGCACGGTCATGGCTGATGCGCTGGCACTTAGCCGTTTATTACAACTGGCCAGCCCATTGTTGCCGGTGGGCGCTTATTGTTACTCGCAGGGCCTAGAGTGGGCCATTGAGTCTGGTGAGGTCAAAGACGTTGCGACCGCGCAGGCCTGGATAGGAGATAGCTTGCAGGTGTATCAGGCGCGGTTTGAGTTGCCGCTTTTATATCGCTTGTATCAGGCTTGGCAGGCAAACGATATGCAACAGGTGCAGGCCTGGGACCACTTTTACCAGGCCGGGCGCGACACCGCCGAAGGCTGGGCCGAGACGCGGCAGATGGGTTATTCTTTGCGGCGCTTGTTGAATGACTTAAAGCCGATGTCTCCCGCACTGATTGCGCAGGTCAACAGGCTGGAAACGCCCGCTTTTCCGACCTTATATGCGGCGATTGCCCAGCACTGGCAGATTGCGCCCGAACAGATGCTGCATGGTTATGCCTGGGGTTGGCTGGAGAATCAGGCCAGTGCCGCCATGAAAGCCGTGCCGCTTGGCCAGGTCGCCGGGCAGACCATTTTGTTCGCTCTGGGGTCGCAATTGCCCCAGGTGATACAGGCAGCAATGCAGTTGCCTGACGATGAAATGAGTAATTTTAACCCCTTGCTCAGCATCGCGGGCTGCCAACACGAAACACAATACAGCAGGTTATTTAGATCATGAAAATACATACCCAGTTTGACACCCCTACGCCTAATGTTACTGACTACAAAGAGCCCTTGCGCGTAGGCATTGGTGGCCCGGTGGGCTCAGGCAAGACCGCACTGACATTGGCTTTGTGCCAGCGCCTGCGCGAGGTGTATAACATCGCCGTGGTAACTAACGATATTTACACCAAGGAAGATGCCGAGTTTTTAACCCGCAATCAAGCGCTGACCCCTGAGCGCATTATTGGCGTGGAAACCGGCGGCTGCCCGCATACCGCCATTCGCGAGGATGCTTCCATGAATCTCGAAGCTGTTGATCAGCTGAGTAAACGATTTCAAACGCTGGATATCGTGTTTGTGGAAAGTGGTGGCGACAACCTGGCGGCGACCTTTAGCCCCGAGTTGTCTGATTTGACGATTTATGTGATTGACGTGGCTGCCGGGGAAAAAATTCCGCGCAAAGGCGGACCCGGCATCACCAAATCTGACTTGCTGGTGATTAACAAGATAGACCTTGCGCCGATGGTAGGTGCCTCGCTGGAAGTGATGGATCAGGATGCCAAACGCATGCGTGGCGACAAGCCATTTGTGTTCAGCAACCTCAAAAGCGGGCAGGGCCTGGAAGACATTGTCAGGTTTATTGAGAAACAAGGTCTCATGCTTTGATCATTGGCACTGCGGGTGCGTGGCGGTGTTGTATCGGCTTGCCACAAACGCACATTGCCAATGTTGGCCGTTAAATCAATATAGAAAATTTGGTGTGTGAACGACTTCACTCATCTTGAATGCAATTCGTTTGGAGAAGATTGAATGAAAAAAAATATTCTAGTCGGTATTGCTGGGCTCGTCGCATCCACCAGCGCGCTGGCCCATCCAGGTCACGGCCTGGCGTCTGGCTTTGCAGCAGGCTTTTTGCACCCACTCACAGGGTGGGATCACTTGTTGGTGATGTTATCACTCGGTGTCTGGGCCGCGCGGCGTCCAAAGGGGCAGGGTTGGCAGCTGCCTGTCATGTTTGTGGTGGCGATGGCAGTTGCCGCTTTTACCGCAATGACCTGGTTGTCAGCTTCAATGGCTGAGGTATTAGTCGCGGCAAGCGTATTGCTGATGGGCGGTTTGTTGTTGGCTGATGTCGCTATATCGCGCGGTATCCAGCTTGCTGGTGTGGCGGTGATCGCCGCCGCCCATGGTTATTTGCATGGTATAGAGTTAGGTAGCCATTGGGTTGCACTGGCAGGCATGCTACTGGCTACTGCGCTTTTACATGCTTTAGGTTGGTGGTTGGGGCGTCAGCCACAGTCATGGGCGCGCTCTGCATCCAGACTACTAGGTGGGCTGATGCTGGTATTTGGCGCTAGCTTGCTCTGGGTTTAAATGACTCCTGCGGCCGCGCCAGGCCGTGGCAAACGTAAAATGCGGATAAGTTTGTTATCCGCATTTTTTATTTGTGGCATGCTTACAGCTGCATTACGTCAATTAACGTAGTGATTGATGTTATCACCTGCTCTAGTATAGCTTGGGGCGCATATTTCTCTACTGACGGTCCCGTCTTTTTAAGGATTGTTGATTGTTACACCCTTCCGAAATGTCATCCGCCACTCAGGCAGAGCCGATACAGCGTATCGTCAAGATTCGTCGCGACTATAACAATTGGGTGGCCAATGAAACCATAGAGGATTATGCCCTGCGGTATACGCCGCGCGCGTTTCGCAAATGGTCGATTCTTCGTGTGTCCAACACAGCTTTGGGTGCGATTTCTTTCCTGGTGCTAGAGGCGATTGGCGGCACCATTACCATCAATTATGGCTTCCCTAATGCCTTGTGGGCTATTTTAGCGGTTGGCCTGATTATCTTTTTAACTGGCTTACCGATCAGCTATTACGCCGCCAAATACGGCTTAGATATGGACTTGCTGACGCGTGGTGCGGGCTTTGGCTATATCGGCTCGACCATCTCTTCGTTTATTTACGCCTCGTTCACCTTTATCCTGTTTTCGCTCGAAGCGGCGATTATGGGCTATGCGCTTGAGCTGTATTTTCATCTGCCTTTGTATCTCGGCTATCTGGTCAGTGCGCTGATTGTGATTCCGCTAGTGACGCATGGTGTGACCTTGATTAGCCGCATTCAGATGATCACGCAACCGATCTGGATTGCGCTGATGTTTTTGCCGTTTTTCGCCATTATCCGAATGGACCCGGATGTGCTGCATCGTTTAAGTACATTTGCGGGGGTGTCAACCAACGGTGGGCACTTTAACTGGGTGATGTTTGGCACGGCGACAGCTGTTGGCGTGGCGCTGATTCCGCAGATTGGTGAGCAGGTCGACTTTTTGCGCTTTATGCCTGAGCGCAACAAAGAAAATTACTGGCGCTGGAATCTGGGCGTGTTAATGGCCGGGCCCGGCTGGGTCATCCTTGGCATGCTCAAAATGCTGGCGGGCGCGTTACTGGCCTACCTGGTGTTTAACCGGGATATGCCCTTGAGTTCGGCGGTGAATCCGACCCATATGTACTGGATCGGTTTTGAACACGTATTCAGTAATCACCAGGTAGCGTTAGCAGTCACGGCTTTGTTTGTCTGCGTGTCGCAAATCAAGGTCAACATGACCAATGCTTACGCTGGTTCGCTGGCGTGGTCCAACTTTTTTGCTCGCCTCACGCACAGCCATCCAGGGCGTATTGTCTGGGTGGCGTTCAACGTCATGATTGCCATTGTGCTGATGGAGCTCAATGTGTTTCAGGCGCTGGAGGAGATTTTAGGTCTGTATGCCAATATCGCTATCGCCTGGATCGCCGCCGTGGTCGCTGATCTGGTCATTAACAAGCCACTGGGATTAAGCCCCAAAGGCATTGAGTTCAGACGCGCCTATTTATACGATATTAACCCGGTTGGTGTCGGCGCCATGTTTATTGCGTCGGCGATTTCAATCGCCGCCTACACCGGCATTATGGGGGTGCTGGCGCAGTCGTTTTCCACCTTTATTTCGCTGTTTACCGCCTTGCTTATGTCGCCGCTGATTGCCTGGTACACCAAAGGTAAATATTACCTGGCCAGGCAGCGCCCCACTTATTTGCAACCATCGACCACCAAGCAATGTGTGATCTGTGAGCGTGAGTATGAAGTGAGTGACATGGCGCATTGCCCGGCTTATGGCGGTGCGATTTGCTCGCTGTGCTGTTGCCTGGATGCGCGTTGCCATGACGCCTGTAAACCGCAAGCGCGGCTCAGTGCGCAGTGGGAGGCGCTGAATAAGAAGTTTTTGCCGCCGCGTTTATGGCCGCATTTAAACGGCGGCGTGGCACACTTTTTGTTGTTGATGCTGATTGCCATGCTGTTGTTTGGCGCGACCATCGGCTTGATTTACCTGCATGATGCGCTGACGGTCGGCCGCGAGTACCCCGGGCTGATGCAGCACTTCCGCTCCGGGTATTTAAAAGTGTTTGTCGCCTTGTTGTTTTTGGGCGGGATTGTCGCCTGGTGGCTGGTGCTGACTTCTGCCAGCCGTCGTGTGGCACAGGAAGAGTCTAACCGGCAAACCGGCCTGCTGCTCGAAGAAATCGAGTCACACAAAAAAACCGATGCGCAGTTGCAAAAGGCGCGCAGGCTGGCAGAAGAAGCCAACCAGGCCAAGAGCCGCTATATTACCGGCATCAGCCACGAGCTACGCACACCGCTTAATAGTATTTTGGGCTACGCACAATTGCTCACCAATGATGCCAGCATCCCCGAGCATCGCAAGCAGGCGATTAAAACCATCAGCCGCGGGGGCGAGCACCTGCTGTCGCTGATTGAAAGCACCTTGGATATTGCCCGCATTGAAAGCGGCAAGATGACGTTTGACGTCAAGCCGCTGCATTTGCCGGAATTTATCAGCCAGATGGTCAGCATGTTTGAAATCCAGGCGCAAAACAAAGGACTGGCGTTTTATTTTGAGCAGTCGGGCAATTTGCCTGACTACGTGCGGGCCGACCACAAGCGCCTGATGCAGATTCTGGTGAATATTTTAGGCAATGCGGTCAAGTTCACCACCAAGGGCAGTGTGACCTTCAGGGTGAGTTATGCGCGCGAAATCGCCCAGATTGATATTGAAGATACCGGCCCCGGCATCGCGCCCAACGAGGTAGAAAAAATCTTTGAGCCGTTTGAACGCGGCAGCGCGGCAGATGTGGTGGGTATAGGCGGCACCGGCTTAGGCTTAACCATTAGCAAACTACTCACGCAACTCATGGGCGGCGAAATGCACTTTGACAGTGTGCTGGGGCAAGGCACACGGTTTGAGATTCGTCTGTTTTTACCGCAGATTCGTGAAACCGCGCACTTATCTAAAAAAGCCGTGCGCCAACGCATCGGTTACCAAGGGCCGATCAAGACGATATTGGTGGTGGATAATGAGGAAGCCGACCGTGCATTATTGCGCGATGCCTTGCAACCCCTGGGCTTTATTGTGCAAGAAGCAGGCAATGGTCAGGCTTGTGTTGATCAATACCGGACGCTGCATGCTGACTTGATCTTGATGGATCTGGCCATGCCGATGATGGATGGCTGGGAAGCCGCTTATATCATTCGCCAAGTGCATCAATCCAAATTGCCGATTGCCATTATCTCGGCCAATGCTTATGACCGTAGTCTGGATAATCAAGCCAAAATTCCAGCACAGGATTTCTTTGTCAAACCCGTCAATCTAGACGAAGTACTCGACTGGATCGGCAATCAACTAGACCTGGCGTGGCGCTACGCGGATAGTGCTACCGCCACGCCAGAACCGCTGTCTGCCAGCGATAGAGAGGCACTCGCGCCCATTCCTGCCGCCTTGCTTGACCACATGGCTGAGTTTGCACGCATGGGCTATGTCAAGGGCGTGCGCGAGGTGCTAGCGACGCTCAACCGCGACCATGCGCAACATCAACCTTTTATTCACGCATTACAACAAGCCATGGAACGCTTTGATTTTGCCAAACTACAACGCTTGATTGAGGAGTACACCGAATGACCAGCCATAGCCATACCGTGTTAATTGTGGATGATGTGCCAGAAAACCTGGCCTATCTGCATGACGCACTGGATGAATCCGGCTACCAGGTCTATGTTGCCAACTCTGGCGAGATGGCATTGCAGGTCGCGCACCTGATGCAGCCGCATGTGATTTTGATGGATGCCATGATGCCTGGCCTGGATGGGTTCGCCACTTGCCGACGCATCAAGGCCGCCACAGAAACCCAGCATATCCCGGTGATTTTCATGACTGGCCTGACTGAAATTGAACACGTCACCATGGCGTTTGATGCCGGTGGTGTTGATTATGTGACCAAGCCAGTGCGTCCGGCAGAGGTGCTGGCCCGCCTCAAGGTGCACGTACAAAATGCCACAAAAATGCATCAGGCGACCACTGCACTGGATGCATTTGGCCAGGCAACCATTGCCATTTTGCCGACGGATAAGCGCCTGGTATGGCAAACGCCGCTGGCCAAACATTATCTGGCGCAGTATTTTGCTGAGTGGGCAGCCAAAGAAGCCTACAGCGCCGTGCAAACGCTGCCGCCCATGATTTACCAATGGCTAGAAAGCTCAATACAACAATTCTCGAGTGGGCAGTCCATGCAAACCCTGAGCGTCAATCAGGGCAGTGCACGCCTCAGCCTGACCGTGGCGAATACCAGCGAAGAACAGTGGGTAGTGGTGTTGCGCGAGCATTCAGACGAAGCGCAGATTGAGTCCTTAGGTAAGTTGTTCCAGCTGACCAAGCGTGAATCAGAAGTGCTGTACTGGACGGTGAAAGGTAAAACCAATAAGGACGTCGGCGAGATTTTAGGCACCAGCCCGCGCACCATCAACAAACACCTGGAGCATGTGTTCCAGAAGCTGGGGGTAGAAACCAGGACCGCTGCGGCGTCACTGGTGGCTTCAAAAATCAAGTTTTAGCGGCTTGACTCAGGCGCGGGCCTGAGTCAGTCTTTGGCGTTTAGAAGTGATAAACCACGCCTACAGTGGTCACGTTGGAGTCAAAAGATTTGCTGCCGCCGCCATTGACGTCAACTTCGGCTTTGTAGTGATCCCAGCCGACACGCATCGAGACGGTTTTGTCAAAATGGTACTCCGCACCCAGGCCGTAGGTGGCGCCCATGCGGATCGCATCGTCATATGCACTGATACCTGAGACTTTGCTGCTGGTGGCGGCAACGCCTAATTTGCCATAGACATCAAAGGCATCGTTCAGCGGCAAAATGCCGACGGCGGTCAGGCTCAAGGTGTCTGCCTTAGCGCTGCCATGTATATTGTCGGTGACTTTGCCGATGCCGGTATATTGGCCTTCAACGGCAAAATACGGGTTGAATTTGTAACCAGCCAGCACACCGGCCACGGCCTGGCTGTCTTTGTCGACCCCGTTAGGGGTTTTTAAGTTGGGCATGCCTACGCCCAGATTTGCGCCGGCATAAAAGCCTTCTGTACGCGCGCCTTCTGCACTGGCACACAGGGGTGCCACGAATGTCAGGCTGCTCATCAACCATAAAATAGCGTGTTTACGCATGTTGCTTTCTCCAATCAATGATTGATCATTCTTATTTAAGTTTGCTTTGTGCCAGTTTCAGGCCTTCTTCAATATCCTGTTTGCGGCCAGCATCTGCATCTTCACGCCCAGGGCGCGCCGGTGCCTGCAAGGCTTTCTGGTAATAGGTCACGGCCTGGCTGTAATCGCCTTGTGCGCGCAGATAATCGGCATAAAAGTAATTGCTATCAATGCCTGTTGGGTTGAGTTGTAGGGCTTTTTCGAGGTATTCACGACCTTTTTTCTTATCGCCAAAGCCAATCGGCCAGCCGGGTACGCGGAAATATAACGAACCTAAGGTGGTGTAGGCGGAACCATTCAGTGCCTGCGGATTGCTTTTGATGCTGGCTTGTAACAGGTCGCGTGCTTGCTCGGCCGCTTTGAGGGCATTGACCGGGTGTAGCGGCCCCATGCTTTTAGCATAACCACTCAATACAATCGCTTCCCAGATTTGAGCCTCATTCGCCTCCGGATTTTTTGCCGTCAGTTGATGTGCCTGCTCAGACAAGCTTTTAAAAGCGGTTTCTTGCTGATCTTTGCTGGTTTGGTAAGTGGCTTTTGCCCAGGCATGTTGCAGGTTGGCCAGTTCGTTATCCAGGGCTTCATCGGCAAAAGCGGCATGCGTCAGCAAGGCCAGGCAGGTATACATGATCAAACGTTTCACATTGGCTCCCAGTTTAAATAAGGGTATTTTTGCAATAAGAGTGCCAGCCTGAGAGGTGTCTGAGTGTTGATATATTGTTTAAATAAATCAAGTGGTTACGATTTATGCTTTACTGCATATGCGCGTGCTAGGGCTTAAACTGGGCGTAAAGCCTGCTTTTTTTGCAGGGCAAGCGCAGGTGACTCTGCAAAAAATGCATGCTATGGTCGCACTGCTACAGATCCTCTCCAGTAGAAAAGACAGGTGAATTAAGATGCACACGCAAACACAACTCCGCTCATTTGAGGCGCTTACGCAGCGCTATGGTGAGCGTTATAAATGGATGGTGTTGCTCATTCTCGGTGTTGGCACCATTGCCGGTGTGTTGTGTACCTCTAGCTTTAATGTGGCGGTGCCCGCGCTGACGCATACTTTTCATCTGGGGCAAGACCACGTGCAGTGGGCGATGACAGCGTTTTTAGCGGCGATGACCATCGGTATGCTGCCCGCTGCGTGGTCGCTGGAGCGTTTCGGCTTGCGCCGCGTATTTATCACCACGCTGTGGTTGCTGATTGCCGCCAGTGTGGCGGGGTTTTATGCGCACACCTTCGTGCAGGTGGTGATGGCACGTTTGCTACAAGGCCTGGCCGCGGGCGTATTACAGCCGCTGGGGGTAATGGCGCTGATGCGGTTGTTTCCGCCTAATATTCAGGGCCGTGCTTCGGGTATTTTGATCGTGGGCATTGCGTTTACGCCAGCGATTGCACCATCCATCAGTGGCTGGATCCTAGACCAGTTTGGCTGGCACGCCATTTTTCTGCTTGGCGTGCCGTTTGCGTTGATTGCACTATTGTGTGCTTGGCGCTGGTTACCCGCACCGCGCAAAAATCCTATCAAGCCCTTTGACTGGGCGGGCCTCGGTTGGCTGTCGGCCGCCACCATCGGCCTGGTCGAGTTCGTCTCCAGTTTGCACCACAGCGGTCTCGCCTCAGCCTGGACCTGGGGGCAAGCGACGCTGACCGTGGTGTCCATGATCTGTTATCTACGACACGCACATCAGTTGCCGCACGCCATTATCCAGTTGCATTTGTTTAACCGCCCGACCTTTAGCCGCGGCACCTTGGTCGCCTTTGCTTATGGCTTTGGCTTGTATGCCTCGACTTATCTAATCCCGGTGTTTTTGCAAAATGCCATGGCTTATTCAGCCACAGATGCCGGTTTGTTATTGCTGCCGTCAGGGTTGGCCCTGGTGTTGACGATTCCCTTTGCTGGGCGCATGGCTGACCGCTTTTCGCCCAAGCGCATCACGCTGGCGGGGTTGCTCATCTTTGGCCTGTCTTTTATGGTGTTTGCGGTGGCGGCCAAACAGGTGCAATACTGGGATGTTGTCGCGGCAACGGTGGTTGGCCGCATTGGTCTGGGGCTTATTTTACCTGCACTCAATCTGGCCACCTTGCATGAAATGGAGCCGCATCAGTTAGGCCAGTCTTCGGTGGTGGTGAGTTACGCCAGGCAGTTGGGCGGTGTGGTTGGCGTGACCATGATGGCGGTATTTATGGAATGGCGCGAACGTGTGTTTGGCATGGTGACGCCAGGGATTTTCGAGGCCTATGCACAAGGCTTTTTGCTGCTATCGGTGGTGTTTGCGCTGGCAATGATTGCCGCGCTAGGCATGAAAGACGCGAAACGCGAATAGTGAACAATTGGCTGTGATCTTGCAACCACAGCCAGTCTTGCAGCGCTTACTTCTCTACAAACGCTTTTTCAATTACGTAGTCGCCAAGCTCGCCAATACGTGGTGACACCTTGAAGCCACGTTTGTCCAACATCGCTGCGGTATCTACCAGCATGGCCGGGCTACCGCAAATCATGGCGCGGTCTGTTTCCGGGTTGAGTGGTGGCAAGCCAATATCTTCGAACAGTTTGCCATTCTCTACCAGGTCAGTCAGGCGGCCCATGTTTTTAAAGGGCTCACGTGTCACGGTTGGGTAGTAAATCAGCTTGTTACGCACTTCTTCACCAAAAAATTCGTTATTCGGTAATTCTTTAGTGATGAACTCTTCGTAGGCCAACTCGTTGACGTAACGCACACCGTGAATCAGGATGACTTTTTCAAAGCGGTCATAGACTTCGATGTCCTGAATCAGACTCATAAATGGCGCCAGACCAGTGCCGGTCGAGAAGAAATACAGGTTTTTGCCTGGTTTCAAATCGTGTGTGACCAGCGTGCCAGTTGGTTTACGGCTCACCAGCAATGGGTCGCCCACTTTCAAGTGTTGCAGGCGTGAAGTCAGCGGGCCGTTAGGCACTTTAATACTGAAAAACTCCAGATGCTCTTCATAGTTTGGGCTGGCGATACTGTAAGCGCGGGTCAAAGGCAGACCGTCAACTTCCATACCAATCATCACAAACTGGCCGTTTTCAAAACGCAGACCTGGGTCGCGAGTGGCCTTAAAGCTGAATAAGGTGTCGTTCCAGTGATGAACGCTCAGAATCGTTTCGGTGGAATATTTTTTATTACTCATGTCTTTTCTTTTACTCGCGACTAGGCAAAGGGGTTGAATTTAAAGGGTTTATTCTAACAGGCTATTATAGCGCAGCGGTCAGTTGCGGCACGACTTCAAACAAGTCAGCCACTAATCCGTAATCTGCAATCTTGAAAATCTGCGCTTCCGGGTCCTGGTTAATCGCCACCACGACCTTGCTGTCTTTCATGCCGTAAGCATGCTGGATGGCGCCGGAAATGCCAACGGCGATATACAGCTCAGGCGCAACCACCACGCCAGTCTGGCCGACTTGCAAGTCGTTAGGCGCATAGCCTGCGTCCACCGCGGCACGGCTGGCACCGATGGCGGCATGCAGTTTGTCTGCTAATGGCGCGATGACTTGGGCAAAGGCATCTGCACTACCCAGTGCACGGCCACCGGAAACCACTACTTTAGCGGCTGTGAGTGCAGGGCGCTCGGATTTGTTAAAGGCTTCTGATACCCAGCGGCTACCTTGTGGGGCTGCTGGCGCAGTGATCGTTTTCACTTCGGCAGTCGCACCCGCCGCAGCGGCGGCAAATTTGCTGCCGCGCACGGTCAATACTTGAACGGCATCGCTGCTCTGCACGGTGGCCAGTACATTTCCGGCGTAAATGCCACGCACATAGGTATTGGTATTCACAATTTCCAGCACATCTGACAGCATGTTGACGTCCAGCAAGGCGGCGACGCGTGGCAATACGTTTTTGCTGAAGGCGCTGTGCGCTGCCAGTACTACGGTGTAGTTGGCGGCCAGTGGCACAATTATCTCAGCCAGATGCTCAGCCGTCGGGTGTTGCAGTGCTGCGTCGCTGGCGACCAATACGCTGCTCACGCCTTGCAGGGCGGCGGCTTGTGCAGCCAAAGCCTCTGGCTGTGCGGCAGCAATCAGCACATCTACTGGCTGTTGCCATTGTTGGGCAGCGGTCACGGCACGCGCGACTTGCTCATTTAAATGCTGGCCGTCGTGTTCGGCAATAATCAGTGTTCTCATCCGATGATCCCTTCGTGCGTACGCAATTTGCTCAATAACTCATTCACATCTTTCACCATGATGCCTGCAGGGCGCTCAGGTGGGGCAGCCACTTTAAGTTGCTGCACGCTATTGGTGAGTGCAAGGTTGAGCGAGTCAAGTGCAATGGTTTCAATCGGTTTTTTTCTGGCCATCATCAGGTTAGGCAGTTTGACGTAGCGCGGTTCGTTCAAACGCAAGTCTGCAGTAATCACGGCAGGCAAGGTCACGCTCAAGGTTTGCGTGCCGCCATCAATCTCCCTGACCACGGTGGCCTGGTTATCGGCAATGGTGATTTGAGAGGCATAAGTTGCTTGTGGCAGTTTCAATAACGCGGCCAGCATCTGGCCGGTTTGGCCCGCATCATCATCAATCGCCTGTTTGCCCAGCAAAATCAGCGACGGTTGTTCACGTTCGACCACCGCTTTGAGCACCTTGGCAACGTCCAGCGGTTGCAGGCTATCTGTGGTTTCAATCAGCGTGGCACGGTCAGCCCCCATCGCCAATGCATGGCGCAGGATGTCCTGATTAACTGCAGCGCCAATCGTGACAGCGACGATTTCAGTGACGATGCCTTTTTCTTTGAGGCGAATCGCCTCTTCAATCGCGTTTTCATCAAACGGATTGACACCCATTTTGACGCCATCAATGTCTACATTTGAGCCATCCGCTTTGACCCGGACTTGAATGTTATAATCAACGACCCGTTTGATCGCTACCAGTGCTTTCATAAAACGTTTGCCTTTGTTGGGGTTTTACTCGTAACCGGCTATTTTAAGCCAGCTTGTAATATTTATTAAATTGATTATTATAATAATATATATCTATTTTGTAGATTAATTTTGACGCGGCGCAAATGTCGTGCAATCCCTGACCCTGCAATGAAGTACACACTCAGACAGCTAGAGATTTTTGTCGCGATCAGTCGCGCTGGCAGTGTGTCGCGCGCCTGTGATCAACTCGCCTTGTCGCAATCTGCCGCCAGCACTGCCCTCATCGAGCTGGAAAAACAATTTGATATTCAGCTGTTTGACCGGGTGGGCAAGTCTTTGCGCATCAATGAGGCCGGTCAGCAACTGTTGCCCAAAGCGGTGGAACTGCTGGACAGGGCGCGTGAAATCGAGCGCATGCTGCAAGGCCAGCAAGGCTATGGCAACCTTAAGATTGGCGCCACGCTCACCGTGGGAAATTACCTGGTGACCTTATTGGTTGCCAAATTTTTACAGCAATATCCGCAAAGCCATATCCAGTTGCAGGTGCAAAACACGCGAACCATCGTCGAGCAGATTGCGAATCATACCTTGGATTTGGGGATGATTGAGGGCGAGTGTAACCACCCGGATATTGCCGTTGCACCGTGGATTGCCGATGAACTGGTCATTTTTGCGGCGCCCACGCATCCGCTGGCGCAGGTGGCGCAAACTGGTAAAACTATCCACAAATCAGATTTGTTGCTACAGCCGTGGATCGTGCGTGAAAAAGGCTCGGGTACGCGCGAGACCTTTGACCGTGCATTCAAGCAAGATTATTCGCGGCTCAATATTACGCTGGAGCTGGAACACACCGAGGCGATCAAACGCGCGGTAGAGTCCGGCCTCGGCATCGGCTGCATTTCGCGGCTGGCACTTAAGGACGCGTTCAGGCGCGGTAGCCTGGTGCCGATTGAAAACCACAGTTTGCAGTTTCACCGCAATTTTTATTTTTTATGGCACAGGCAAAAATATCAGACCGGTGGCATCCGTCAGTTTCTGGCATTTTGCCAGGCGTTCACCCAAGGGGCGACGCGTAGCGACCTGATTGATATCCCGGCGATTGCCTGACAGAAGGAGCGAAAGATGGAAAGAGATGTCATGGAATACGATGTGCTGATTGTCGGGGCAGGCCCGGCCGGCTTGTCCGCAGCCATTCGACTCAAACAATTGGCGCAGGCACAAGGCCAGGAACTGGGCGTGTGCGTGCTGGAAAAAGGCGCCGAAGTCGGCAGCCATATTTTCTCTGGTGCCGTGCTCGACCCTAAAGCCTTGCAGGAGCTGTTTCCAGACTGGCAAGCTCTAGGCGCGCCTTTAAATACGCCGGTAAATAAAGATACCTTTGTGGTGCTGGGCGAGGAAAAAGCCTGGGATATGCCTGACTGGGGCTTGCCTCCCCTGATGCGCAATCATGGCAATTATATTATCAGCCTGGGCGAAGTCTGCCGCTGGCTGGCTGGACAGGCCGAAGCGCTGGGCGTAGAAATCTATACCGGCTTTTCTGCGCAAAGTCCAAGTTATGACGCACAAGGCCGCATGACAGGCGTGATCACCGGCGATATGGGCCTGGACAAACAAGGCGAGCCAACGGCTAATTACACACCAGGCATCGAAATTCGCGCTAAATACACGCTGGTGGCCGAAGGCACGCGTGGCTCACTCACCAAGCAACTCGAAGCACGTTATGGGTTGCGTGCCGCTTCAAGCCCGGCCAAATATGGCATCGGCTTTAAAGAAGTCTGGCGCGTGAAGCCTGAGCTGCACCAAAAAGGCTTGATTGAGCATACGCTGGGTTGGCCATTGGATGCCAACACTGGTGGTGGCGGTTTTATTTATCACCATGGCGAACATCTGGTTTCGGTCGGTTATGTAGTGCACCTGGATTACAGCAATCCTTATTTATCGCCGTTTGATGTGTTCCAAACTTATAAAACGCATCCCAAACTCAAGGCCTTGTTGCAAGACGGCAAACGCCTGAGCTACGGCGCGCGCGCGATTTCTGAAGGCGGTGTGCAATCGTTGCCGGAAATGGCGTTCCCGGGTGGCGCGTTGCTGGGTTGCAGCGCGGGCCTGGTCAATGTGCCTAAAATCAAGGGCACGCATTACGCCATGAAGTCCGGCATGCTGGCGGCAGAAGCGGTATTTGAAGCCATCGCGCAGGGCAGCCCAGAAGTCTTGACCAGCTATCCGCAAAAACTGCGTGATTCATGGGTTTGGCAAGAGTTGTATGCGGTGCGCAACGTCAAACCGTATTTGTCGCGCTGGGGCACTTGGGTCGGTACTGTGCTTGGTGGTGCAGAAATGTGGCTGGCAAGCTGGGGTGTCACCTTGCCCTGGACACTCAAACATACATCCGCAGATCATGCCACGCTGACCGATGCGGCAAACAGCCGCCAGCCAACTTATGCCAAGCCAGACGGCGTACTCACCTTTGATAAACTAAGTTCGGTCAGTTTATGCAATATTGCGCATGACGATCAGCAGCCCTGCCATTTAAAATTGGGCGTGGCTGATATGCCAGTGCGTGTCAACTTGCCACGTTATGCGGGGCCAGAGCAACGTTACTGCCCGGCAGGCGTGTATGAGTTTGTAGAGCAGGCAGGCGAGAAAGCCTTGCAGATCAATGCGCAAAACTGCATTCATTGCAAAACTTGCGACATTAAAGACCCAACGCAAAACATTAACTGGGTGCCACCAGAGGGCGGTAGTGGGCCGAATTACGTGGCGCAGTGATAGGCAAAGTTACATAGTCGCGTTTCCACTATGCTTCTGATCTAAATGTGCGAACGCAAACTGGAGTGCGGGCCGATTGAGAAATTTAATTGTTTAGATTTGAATATGTGATGACTCTTTTCGCCTCTCGGCGAGTCACTTTCTGGTGCTTGCCCCCCAGAAAGTAACCAAAGAGGAGGGCACCCAGCCATCACGGCCTTCGGCTCCCTTGCGTTGCTCAACAAAGTGGGCGTCCATCGAAACTCGCCCTAGCGGCTTGCAAAAAGCGCAAGCCACCGCGGAACTCAAACAGACGATGGCCGACTACCCCCACTTCGTCTCCGCTACTCAGCGTGATGGGATGGGATTTATCTCACCAAACTCACATTGCATAAATGCGGACGATTCAAAAACCAAATTCTTTTTATTTACTTAACGAACGATTGCGGTCGCACGGTGTGCGGGGTCCCCATCTGACGCGCCGAGTAGCGCAGGTGAAGTGGGAGGTTTCGGCCATCGGCTGTTTGAGCCTCGCAACAAGCCACGTTCTGTGTGGCTTGTCAGGGCGAGTTTCGATGGGCGCCCACTTTGGCGAGCAACGCAGGAAATAAGCGGAAGCTGGGGTGCACTTTCTTTTGGTTACTTATTCTTTGTGCAAGCAAAGAAAAGTAACTCGCTGAAAAAGCGAAAAGAAACCTAACAAACAACCACAAACCCGTGGGCATTCATACCCACCCTACGGCGCTAAAGAGAGCAATTCGCCTAGCCGCGAAAGCAAAAATATCTCTACGCCACAACAAACTCAATGCGCTAAAAAAGAATTACTTTTTGATGATTCACTGAAAAAGCCGTTTGCTCGACTCTCAATGGTGCCAGATCGGCACAATCAGTTTGCTCAGCGCTTCTGCGTCAGCGCAATAAACGCGGCAATCCAGCCGATAGTGATAGTGCTCAGCAGCATCAGTCCGCCAACATTAAACAGGTGAAACACCAGCTGAAAGTTGCTTTGATAGTTGTTTGCCAGCAATTGCACCGGCTGCCTCAGGTTCCACACAATCATGAATAACAAGGCGACGGCGATGAGGCCGCCACCCAAGCCATACACGCTGCCCATATATAAAAACGGGCGGCGGATAAAACTATGCGTAGCGCCAATCAAGCGGCTGACTTCAATCTCGGCTTCGTGCGTGAGCACCTGCATGCGAACGGTGTTGCTGATGACGGTAATCATGGCAATGCCTAACAGGCTGGCAAAAATAATCGCGATGCGTTTACCTAGCAGCAGCATGGCGTGCAAACGCTCAATCCAGACGCTGTCGATCACCAGCTCTTCGACCTCACCGCGTTTTTGCAACATGGCCTGCACCGGCTTAACCGAGGCGGGCTGAGTGTCTGTCAGTGTGATAAACAGGGCATCTGGCAGCGGGTTTTGTGGCAAGTCCACCAGCAGGTCTTTTTGCAAAAACTGTGCGCCGAGTTGCTTGATGGCGTCTTCTTTGGGCACATAACGCACTTCTTTCACCTGCGGTAAGGCTTCTACGTCGTTGATTAGGCGCTGAATGAGGTTGGCATTGACTGCCGGTTTGAGAAACGCGCTGATTTGCGCATCTTGTTTGATGGTGCGCGACATGTCTTGCAGGTTATCCAGTGCGACAAACAGCAAGCCGGGTAGCGTGACCGTGATGCCGATCACCATGCAGATGGTGAGTGTGTTCAGCCAGTGATTTTTTAAGCGCTGCAAGACCAGGTCTATGGCCAGCGCGTGTTGGTTGAGCCAGTTTTTCATGCGCTTACTTTCATTAATCGGGCGCTCATAGCATGGCCGTTTGTGCCGGCATGGCACTAATGGTTTGATGATCAATATGCAGCGTGCGGTAAGCAATGGTGCTGACCTGGGTCACATCATGCATGGCAATCACCACGGTCACGCCCACATCGTTAAACGCTTTGAGTAGCTGCATGATTTCGAGCGAGGCGGCCTGGTCGAGGCCACCCGTTGGTTCATCGGCAATCACAATCGATGGGCGGCTAACCACGGCGCGCGCAATCGCCAGCCGTTGTTGTTCACCGCCAGAGAGCGTGATGGGCATGGCTTTTTCTTTATTGAGCAGGCCGACTTTGTCGAGTGCGGCACGCACGCGGCGTGCGGCTTCTTCGCCGGTAATGCCCTGTATGCTCAGTGGCAAGGCGACATTGTCAAAGCTATTGCGGTCATACAGAAGTTTGTGGTCTTGAAACACCAGGCCAAAGCGGCGGCGCAGATACGGCACGGCGTTAGGATGCAACTGGCTGATATCCTGCTGATTGATCAAAACATGCCCGCTAGAAGGTAGTTCTATCCCTGCCATGAGTTTGAGTAGGGTGCTTTTGCCCGCCCCGGAATTTCCGGTGACCAGCACAAAATCGCCTTTGTCTATGCTAAAGCTGACTTGGCGGAACAAGTGCGCGCTATTGGGATAGCGCATGCTGACATTGTTAAAAACGATCATAGGATTCTATGCTGGGTCATCAGTTTTAGTCATCAATTAATGCGTCAATAAAGTCATTGGCATTAAACGGGCGCAAATCATCAATGCTTTCACCGACGCCTATAAAGCGCACCGGCGTTTTGCTGGCAGATTGCTGGCTGAGGTGGGCAATCGCCGCAATGACACCGCCCTTGGCGGTGCCGTCCAGCTTGGTCAGTGCCAGCCCGGTGACGCCCAGCGCTTCATGAAAGGCCTTGAGTTGATTGACGGCGTTTTGGCCGGTGTTGGCGTCGAGCACCAGTAAGATTTCGTGCGGTGCGCCAGGCAAGGCTTTATCAATCACGCGTTGGACTTTTTTAATTTCGTCCATCAGGTGCAACTGCGTTGGCAGTCGGCCTGCGGTGTCGGCGATGACGACGTCAATTTTTTTGGCGATGGCAGAATTCACCGCATCGTAAATCACGGCAGCTGGGTCACCACTTTCTGAGGCGACGACATGCACATCGTTGCGCTCACCCCACACCTGCAATTGCTCGCGGGCGGCGGCGCGGAAAGTATCCCCGGCAGCAATCAGTACGCTATGTCCCTGCGCTTGCAGGTATTTGGCCAGTTTGCCGATGGTTGTGGTTTTGCCTGCGCCATTGACGCCAACCATCATCATCACATAAGGCTGGTGGCTGCTGACATCCAGCGGTGACTCTAACGGTGAGAGCAATTCAAGCAAGGTGTCTTTGAGTGCTTGTTTCAGCGCAATCGTGTCTTGTAAATCCTGTTTTTTAACGCGGCTGCGCAGTTGCTCTAACAAATATTGCGTGGCATTGACGCCGACGTCAGAGGTGAGCAGGATGGTTTCCAGCTCTTCATAAATGTCTTCATCAATTTTGCCGCCGCCAAACAAGGCGCTGAGTTGGCCGCCCAACTGCTGGCGTGTTTTAGCCAGGCCATTTTTCAGGCGTTGCGTCCAGCTTAAGCCTGGGGCTTCGGTTGTGGGGGGCGTGACGGGCTCGGATTTTTTAGCAAAAGGATTAAACATGGTGGCTTAAAACTCGGTAATATCGTCATTTTAAGCTGAATCGGTGTTTCCTGCCATGGTTAGGCGCAGGCGGCAGGCGGTTTCTGTGTCGCCCGAACTAACGCAGGTAAAGATGAGTCACAAGCTAGACTCAATCATATCCTATTATTTTCTTCTTTTTTGAATCCGACATTCTTTGAATCACACACTATGAAAACATCGATAAATGTAGCGTCTCCGTGGTTATTGGCTGCGCTGATTGGCACGTATGCTGTGCAGGGACAGGCCGAGATTGTTCAAACCACCCTGAAAAACGGCTTGAAAGTGATCGTGCAGGAAGACCACAGGGCGCCGGTGGTGGTGTCGCAAGTGTGGTATCGCGCAGGCTCGCTGGATGAGGTCAACGGCAAAACCGGTGTGGCGCATGTGCTAGAACACATGATGTTCAAAGGAACTAAAAAAGTCCCTGCAGGCCAGTTTTCACGCCAGGTGGCAGCGGCCGGCGGCAAAGAGAATGCCTTTACCAGCAAAGACTACACCTGTTATTTTCAGCAACTGGAGAAATCCAGGTTGCCGCTGTCGTTTAAGCTGGAAGCTGACCGGATGGCCAATCTGCAAATCACCGATGCCGAGTTTGCCAAAGAGATTGAGGTGGTGAAAGAAGAGCGCCGCTGGCGTACCGAAGACAAGCCGCAATCGCGCGTGAATGAGCAATTTGAGGCTTCAATGTATCGCGCGCACCCTTATGGGCGGCCAGTGGTAGGCTTTATGAATGACCTGGAAAACATGACGGCCGATGATGCGCGTGAGTGGTATCGCACCTGGTATGCGCCAAACAACGCGACCATTGTGGTTGTTGGTGATGTCAAGGCGCAGGAAGTGTTTGCGCTGGCTGAGAAAAGCTTTGGCAAACTGGCGGCAAAACCCTTGCCAGCGCGCAAACCGCAAGCTGAACCTGTGCAATTGGGTGAGCGCCGCGCCATCGTGAAGGCGCCAGCTAAGTTGCCATATTTTGTGATGGGCTTTCATACGCCTGTGCTTAAAAATGGGCAAGGCTACAGTGAGCAGGATTGGGAGCCCTATGCGCTAGAGGTCTTATCCAGTATTTTGAGCGGGAACGATGCCGCGCGACTCAATCAGAAGCTGGTGCGTGAACAGGCGGTGGCGCTGGAAATTGATACCGGCTATGACAGCACTAACCGTGGCCAGACCTCGACGTTTGAAGTGGCGGCTTCGCCAAGTGACGGTGTGACGCAAGAGGCTTTGCAAAAAGCCATCTGGGCGCAAATTGATGAGGTAAAAAATAATGGTGTGACGGCGGCCGAGTTGCATCGCGTCAAAGCGGCCGTGATTGCGGCGGATGTGTATAAACGCGATTCTGTGTTCTACCAGGCGATGCAGATCGGTCAGCTTGAAACCATGCACTATCCGTTGTCACTACTACAAAATAATGCCGCCAAGGTGCAGGCGGTGACTTCTGAACAAGTACAGGCAGTGGCTAAGAAATACTTGCTGCCGGAGCAGATGACGCTGGTCAGCCTGGATCCGCAACCGATGACGGCCGATCAGAAACCCGCTGGTCGTCCGCATCAGCACTAGTTGTATTTTTGACTGGTTTAATTTAATGCGCCTGCATGGCAGGCAAATCAAGGAACAGCATGAACGTAATTGGTTTTTTAAAAGTGGCTGTAGTGGCGCTGGTGTTGCAAAGTTATGCAGTAAACGTGTTGGCCGCCCTCAACATCCAGCATTGGACCACGGCAGAAGGCAGTGAGGTGTATTTTGTTGAAAACCACTCGCTGCCGATGATGGATGTGAGCATTAATTTTCGTGCGGGCAGCGCCTATGACCACCCTGACACCGGCGGTACGGCGGCAGTGACGCACCATTTGATGGCGCTGGTGGCGGGTGGTTTGGAAGAGGAAGCGCTGACTAACCGTTTTGCCGATATTGGCGCCGTGCTGGGCGGCAGCTTTGATGCTGACCGCGCCAGTTTCAAGTTGCGCACGCTGACCAGCGAACAGCAGGCCGCGCTGGAGGCCTTTACGTTGGTATTGCACAAGCCGGACTTTCCGCCAGCGGTGCTTGCGCGTGAGCAGGCGCGCATTGTGGCGGCGTTGCAAGAGGCTGAAACCGAGCCTGACAGCATTGCGCAAAAAGCCTTTATGCAATCTGTATACGGCATGCATCCTTATAGCCTGGATCAAAACGGTGAAATTTCTACCGTACAGTCGCTGACGGCGGCGCAGTTACGCAAGTTTTACCAAACCTATTACACAGCCAAGTCAGCAGTGATTGCCATGATGGGCGATTTGACCACCGAACAAGCCAAACAAATTGCCGCGCGCTTGAGTGCCGGTTTGCCGCAAGGGCCTGCGGTAGCCGCAGTGCCGCCTGTGACGGCACCTGCCTTGGCCAGCGTAAAAAAAATACCGCACCCAGCGGTGCAGGCGCATATTCTGTTGGGGCAGCCCGGCAATAAACGCGGTGACGTCGACTTTTTCCCGTTATATGTGGGTAACTATATTCTGGGTGGCGGCGGTTTTGTTTCACGCCTGACTGAAGAGGTGCGCGAGAAACGCGGCTTGGCCTACAGTGTGTACAGCTACTTTATGCCCATGAGCCAGTTAGGCCCGTTCCAGATCGGCCTGCAAACTAAAAAGGAGCAGGCCGATGAAGCGCTCAAACTGGTCAAAGACACCGTGCAGCAATTTGTGGATAAAGGCGTGACAGAAAAAGAGCTGGCGGCGGCCAAAGATAACCTGATCGGTGGTTTTCCGTTGCGCATAGACAGCAACAGCAAGATTCTGGAATACTTGAATATGATCGGTTTTTACCAACTGCCTTTGGACTACCTGGATAGTTTTAACGATCAAGTGGCCAAGGTGACAGTGCAGCAGGTGAATGATGCCTTTAAACGGCGTGTGCATCCTGAGAGTTTTGCCACCGTGATTGTCGGGGCTGAATAACAAAAAAGCCGACCACATGGTCGGCTTTTTGATATGCGCAATGTTGATATGCGTGATCAGGCAAGACGTTTTTTACGCGCCAGCAGGTAGTATAAAAATGCACCCAGCAGGTTGAGGAAGAAAATCACCAGAAACCAGACCAGTTTGTCTTCACTTTGGTTGGCCAGGCAATCGACCAGCATCCAAACCCAAAACAATCCCAGTGCCAGTGCAATCAGGCTGCCCAGTATGCCAAACCCGAGTAAGAATTCCATGCTGTTTTCCTTTGTGAATAGCCATAAATCATAGCATGATCTCTTGATAGCGATCATCATGTAAATGTCGTCTTGATGGCGAACGCCTTTATAATCATGCTTTGTTGTTGCTAACGAATAGAACCCTTTTCATGAATCAAGTTCGCCTGAATGCCGGTGTGTGGCGTAGCCGCATACTTAAGTTTCCCGATGCCGAAGGCTTGCGCCCGACCTCTGACCGCGTGCGCCAGACCTTGTTTAACTGGTTAGGGCAAGAGATGACAGGTAAGACCTGCCTGGATTTGTTTGCCGGCACCGGTGCGCTGGGGTTTGAAGCCCTGTCACGCAATGCCAGGCAGGTGACTATGCTGGAACTGGCCAAGGCGCCGTTTCAGGCCTTGCTGCAAAACCAGCGCTTGCTGGGGGCAACGCAGGCTGACCTCCGGCAAATAGATGCCTTGCAGTTTTTGGCGCAAAACCAGCAGCGTTTTGATGTGATTTTTTGTGATCCGCCCTACCATAAACAGTGGCTGGATAAGTTGTTGCCGCAGTTGGCCAGCCACCTGGCCGCAGACGGTTTGCTGTATGTAGAAGCGGAATATGCGTTAAAATCCGACTCGGACTGGCAAGTGATTAAGTCCGGCAAGGCGGGGCAGGTGTTTTATCATCTGCTGCAAGCTGCGCAAGCATAAGTCAGAAACACCTTAAAAAAATATTCGGGGTAAAGGTGCATGAGTAAAACCAGAGTGGCAGTGTATCCGGGCACGTTTGACCCGATTACATTGGGGCATGAAGATATTGTGCGCAGAGCCGCCAACCTGTTCGACCAGGTAATTGTGGCGGTGGCAGGCAGCACCAGCAAGCAGACCTTGTTCAGCCTGCAAGAGCGCGTGGCCTTGGCCGAGTCGGTGTTTCATGGTGATAATATCCGCGTAGTCGGGTTTGATGGTTTGCTGATGCAGTTTGTGCAGGCGCAAGGCGGGCAAATGGTGATTCGTGGCTTGCGTGCAGCCAGCGATTTTGAATATGAGTTTCAGTTGGCAGGTATGAACCGCAAGCTCTACCCTAAACTGGAAACGCTGTTTATGACCCCGGCTGAAGAGTTTATGTTTATTTCGTCTAGCCTGGTGCGTGAAGTCGCGCGCCTGGGCGGCGATGTGAACCAGTTTGTGTCACCAGGCGTCGAATCAGCCATCAAGCAAAAATTAGCAACCGCTTAATCTTTAATGTTAGAGAATCCGATTTAACCAGCCATGGCGTTATTTATTACCGACGAGTGTATTAACTGCGACGTATGTGAGCCGGTGTGCCCCAACGAAGCGATTTCCCAGGGCGCCGAGATTTATGAAATCAACCCTGATTTGTGCACGGAATGCGTGGGGCATTACGATAAGCCACAATGCCAGCAAGTATGCCCGATCAGTTGCATTCCGCTAGATCCTGAGCGACGCGAAACTCAGGCAGAGTTGATGGAGAAATATGTGCGGATTACCGCAGCTCAGTAGTTTTTAACCGTTGCAGTGCAATAAGCAAGCAACACATCATTAAAACAAAGTCTCACCGATTTCAAGGAGTTAATCATGCGAGTATTACATACCATGTTGCGCGTAGGTGATTTGCAACGTTCTATCGATTTTTACACCGGCGTGCTCGGCATGAAGCTGATCCGCACCCAGGATTACCCAGATGGTGAGTTTACGCTGGCGTTTGTTGGCTACGGCAACGAGTATGACAATACCGTGCTCGAACTCACTTATAACTATGGCAAAACCACCTACGACATGGGTAGCGCTTATGGCCATATGGCGATTGAAGTGGATGACGCCTACAAAGCCTGTGAGCGGGTCAAAGCCCAGGGCGGCAAAGTGGTGCGTGAAGCCGGGCCGATGAAACATGGCACCATCGTCATCGCGTTTATCGAAGACCCCGATGGTTATAAAATCGAATTCATCCAGAAGGGGACCATCGAGTACCCGGCGAATGTCTAATCGCAGCCAGTTGTTAGAGGCGGTGGCGCTGGCGCAAGCTGGCGATTGGGACGCCGCCCACAATATCGCACAGGACTACAGTGACAGCACGGCCAACTGGATACACGCCGTGCTGCATAAAATGGAAGGTGATCGCTGGAACAGCAACTACTGGTATGCCAAAACCGGTGGTCATCAGTACGAAGCGTTTGGCCAAGATATCAGCGCTGAGTTGGCTGCGATTCAGCAATCCCTAGCCGCAGACTGATCACACGCAGCTATTTATGCTCTTCGTCAGCCGTACGACGGCTAGACACAAAAATCCCCCATAGCGACTGTACAAACAGGCCAATCACCGTGCCGGTGATAAATAACAGCAGGCACGCCAGCAAACACACCAATAGCAGGAAAGCATCTTGCTGCCACAAGCCAAGCGCAGACAACGACTGCCAGACAGTCAATATTTGCTGTATCCAGTGATCGAGGTTGATATACGCCATATCCTTATTATGCCTGAGCTGAAGCGGCGATGGCATGCCCTTAGCCTGTGCTTGAATGACTACAGCCACAATTTTGCATCATTTTACGGTTGGCTTGCTTTCTGCCGTTGATTCTTTTAAATCTCAGAATGTGAATCACAAGAACCAAATCAGTGCACAGGTGCGCTTGATGACAGTGCGTGTGGCATATTTAAAATTATTAACATTATGATTTTAAAGTAAAAAAGTCAATATTAAAGATGGCCTGCTTGTTGCTAGTCTGTTATTAAGCTAGAGGAGAGGCACCATGAACAACAAACTTGCGGCCAATGCCATGATGTCTGCAGAAACACAGTTGACCGACAATATTCAATTACTGGGTGCGTTGCTAGATAAAGCGATTCTTGAGGTCGAAGGTGAAGAGGTGGCGCAAAAAATTGCGGCTATCCGCCAAGCGGCCCTGCGTTTTCATCAGACCCATGACCAGCAAGCCTCGCTAGATCTGGAGCAATTGCTGGCCGATTTAAGCCTGGAGCATACGGTGCGCGTGGTACGGGCGCTGGCCTACTTCAAGCACCTGGTCAATCTGGCCGAGGATTTATACGGGCAGCAAATGGGGCATTGTCAGCAAAATACGCCTGCGCCCGGCATGCTGGCCTATACCTGGTCGCAAATCAAAGCCGCCGCCATTCCCGCCGACACCATTCAAACCTTATTGCAAGATGCCCTGATTTCGCCGGTACTCACTGCGCACCCGACCGAAGTACAACGCAAAAGCGTGCTGGATATTGAGCGCCTGATTGCTGAGCTGTTGGGCGAGCGAGCGCGCATGGTGTCTGATCGTCAATTAGCGCGCAACAGTCTGTTGTTGCAAGGCGCGGTGTCTGCGCTATGGCAAACCCGCATGATGCGCTACTCCAAGCTCAGTGTGCTCAATGAAATTGAAAATGCGCTCACTTATTACGAAAGTACATTTTTACATGTGATTCCAGAGATTCTGCAGGACATCGAGCGCGATTTATCTGATCTGTTACCCGATGTCGTTCTGCCAGGCTTTTTACGCATGGGTAGCTGGATAGGCGGGGATCGCGATGGCAACCCGTTTGTGAACGGGGCGACCTTGCGTGAAAGCGTGCGCTTGCAGGCGAACACCTTGTTCAAATTTTATTTGCAGGAACTGGCGGCCTTAAAGCGCGAGCTGGCGGTGTCAACGCGTGTGGTTGGTGTAGATGATGCGGTATTACAACTCACCAAAGCCTCGCGTGACCAATCGCAACATCGGCTCGATGAGCCTTATCGTTTAGCACTCAATGGTATTTACGATAGTCTGCTGGCCACGGCGAACAGGCTACTGCCACAAGGCGGCTGGGTACTGCCTGAAGACATGGCGGCGGAGCCTTACGACACGCCGGAGGCGCTGCTGGTGCCTTTACAAACCATTGCCGACTCGCTGCGTGCGCATCATGGTGAGGCATTGATTTATCCGCGGCTGGGCAAGCTGATCAAGGCGGTTGCCACCTTTGGCTTTCACCTGGCCACGGTCGATATCCGGCAATCTTCAGACGTGCATGAAGCGGTGATTACCGAGTTATTGCAAAAAGCCGGACATGATTTTGATTATGCCGCGTTTAATGAGGATGAAAAAATCGGTATTTTGCTCGAGGAGCTCAAGCAGCCGCGCTTGCTGTTTTCACCGTTCCAGCAATACTCAGAGCTGGTGCATAAAGAAATCGGTGTGCTGGTGGCGGTGCGCGAGATGCGCGAGCGGTTTGGCGAGCATGCGGTGCGGCAATATATTATTTCGCACACCGAAACCTTGTCTGACCTGCTGGAAGTGGCCTTGCTCCAACGCGAAGCTGGTTTATTGCGCGGTGTCTGGGGCTCGGCCAATATTCAGGTGGATTTGAATATTGTGCCCTTGTTTGAAACCATTGCTGACTTGCGTGATGCACCGATGATTATGGGCAAATGGCTCAGTCTGCTGGGTATCCGCCATGTGATTCGTTACCAGAGCAATGAGCAGGAGGTGATGCTGGGCTACTCTGATAGTAATAAGGATGGCGGCTTTTTGACCTCGAACTGGGAGCTCTATAAAGCAGAAATCTCACTGGTGGAATTGTTCAACCAGGCCAATGTTAAATTGCGCCTGTTTCATGGCCGAGGCGGCACGGTGGGGCGCGGTGGTGGACCGACTTACCAGGCTATTATGGCGCAACCCAAAGGCACGGTGGATGGCCAGATTCGCCTCACCGAGCAAGGCGAAATTATCTCTACGCGCTATGCCGATCCGGTAGTCGGACGCCAGCATCTGGAAACGCTGATTGCCGCCACGCTCGATGCAACCTTGTTCCCGGCTGACCAGCTGGAATCTGGCAAGCGCCGCGCGTTTGAAGGTGTGATGGAGACGCTATCTGCCACTGCCATGACTAGTTATCGCAGCCTGGTCTACGAGACGCCGGGGTTTGCCGAATACTTTTTTAATACCACGCCCATCAACGAGATTGCCGAGCTGAATTTAGGCAGCCGTCCCGCCGCACGTAAATCGACGCGGCGTATTGAAGATTTACGCGCGATTCCGTGGGGCTTCTCGTGGGGGCAATGCCGCTTGCTGCTGCCAGGCTGGTATGGCCTGGGCAGTGCCATTCATCATTTTTTGCAGCAAGACCCAGCGTTAAAAGACGCGCGTCTGGCCATGCTGCACGAGATGCAGGCGCATTGGCCGCTGTTTAATACCTTGATTCAAAATGTGGATATGGTGCTAGCAAAAACCGACCTGATTGTGGCACGCCACTATGCCCATTTGCTCGAAGACCGTGACCTGCGCGAAGACATTTTCAGCCGCATTGCGCATGAGCACAAACTGACCACCGATGCGGTGAATTTGTTGCTAGGCACCACACAACGCCTGGCCACGCAGCCGGTGATTGCCAAATCTATCCGTGACCGTTTGCCGTATCTTGACCCCATGAATCATTTACAGGTAGAAATGATCCAGCGCTACCGCAATGGTGAAACCGATGAAAAATTGAAATGGGCGATTCCGTTGACGATTAACGGCATTGCCACCAGCTTGCGCAACACCGGTTAATCGTGTGGCAGACATTAAAAAAGGACAAGCCAGGCTTGTCCTTTTTTGTCACTCACGCTTAGTGTTTATGGTTGCTTTCCCAATTGCTGATTTGTTTTTCAGCTTCCTCCTTGGTGATGCCATAACGCTCCTGAATTTTACCGGCGATCTGGTCACGTTTACCTGCAATCACATCCAGGTCGTCATTGGTTAATTTACCCCATTGTTCCTGCACTTTGCCTTTGAGTTGTTTCCAGTTGCCTTCAAAAATATCTTTATTCATGTTGAATCTCCTCAATGTAAGAATAGTGTTCAGGTGATTAACCTGTGTTGCATGTTAAAGATAAAAACGCCTGGACTCAGTCGGCGTGTGGACTAACTTGCGGTCAGATAAGGCTGACATGGCCCGTCAGAAAAGCTGTTTTTAAGCATGACTTTAGGTGTGCGCGGGTTCCGCTGTGCCATTAAAAGCTGTTAAGATTCTGGCATGAAGAACACACTTTCTGCCTTGGGCCAATCGCTGCTACAACGATTGCCTTATGAATACTGGATAGGCTGGCGCTATACGCGCGCTAAGCGTAACAACCATTTCATTTCTTTCATCTCGCTCACCAGCATGGTCGGCATCGCGCTAGGCGTGATGGCGCTCATTGTCGTGTTATCAGTGATGAACGGCTTTCAGGACGAGTTGCGTAAACGTATTCTGGGCGTGGCCTCACATATTGAGGTGCGTGGCTTCGATGTGGGCCTGGCGGGCTGGCAAGGGTTGCAGCAGCAGATTCAATCGATTCCGCCCAAGTCCGTCGCCAGCCCGATTGAAGGCGTCGCGCCTTATATCATGGCGCAAGGCATGCTTACCTATGACCAGGCCGTGCAGGGTGTGCTGATTCGTGGTGTGTTGCCTGCGCAGGAAGCCAGTGTGTCTGAGCTTTCGACTCAGATGAAAGTTGGCCAGTTAAAAGATTTGCAGGCGGGGCAGTTCAATATTGTGCTGGGTTCAGACCTTGCCATGGCGCTCGGTGTGCGCGTCGGTGAGAAAGTGGTATTGATGGCGCCGCAAGGGCAGGTGACACCTGCGGGTTTAGTCCCGCGCATCAAGCAATTTACGGTGGCGGGGATTTTTCAGGTCGGGATGTATGAGTATGACGCCGGGCTGGCATTAATCCACCTTGATGATGCCGCCAAACTGTATCGCCTGGGGGATCAGGTGTCTGGCCTGCGTTTGAAGCTGGCCGATTTGTTTATGGCCGATCGCGTCAGCCGCGAGCTGGTCCAGGCACTGGGCCCTAACTATTATGTGACTGACTGGACACAACAGCACGCCAATTTTTTTAAAGCGATTCAGCTTGAAAAGCGCGTGATGTTTATTATCCTGGCGCTGATTGTGGCCGTGGCGGCGTTTAATATTGTGTCTACGCTGGTGATGGCAGTGACCGACAAGCGCGCGGATATTGCGATTTTGCGCACCATGGGTGCCACGCCGCAAGCCATCCGCAAGATGTTTGTCGTACAAGGGGCGATGATAGGCATCATAGGCACGGTGTCTGGTGCGGTGCTGGGCGTGATATTGGCATTGAATATTGAAACCGTGGTGCCGTGGATAGAACACACGTTCAATGTACAATTTTTGTCCAAAGATGTGTATTACATCAGCGACTTACCTTCCAAACTGATGTGGTCAGATGTGACGGCGATTGTCGGTTTGTCTATTTTACTCAGCCTGGTCGCCACCTTGTACCCAAGTGCGCGTGCGGCCAGCATGAATCCGGCGGAGGCCTTGCGTTATGAGTGAGTTGATATTGCAATGTCACGGCCTGGCAAAAACCTATCAAGGCCTGGATACCTCGGTATTGACTGGTGTCGATCTGCAATTAGCCGCAGGCGATCATGTAGCGATTGTTGGGGCGTCTGGTAGCGGCAAAAGCACCTTGCTGCATTTGCTGGGTGGTCTGGATGCGCCTACGCAAGGCGAGGTGGCATGGCTGGGCAAGCCGCTGGCCAGTTTGTCTGAGCGTGACAAGAGCGCCATGCGCAACCAGTACCTGGGCTTTGTTTACCAGTTTCACCATTTGCTGCCAGAGTTTAGCGCGCTCGAAAACGTCGCCATGCCCTTGTTGATTCGCCGCATGCCGAGACTAGAAGCACTGGCACAGGCTGAGCACTATTTGTCACTGGTTGGCTTGTCACACCGGCTGGAGCACACGCCTGGTGAACTCTCCGGCGGTGAGCGCCAACGCGCGGCCTTGGCGCGCGCGCTGGTCACACAGCCGCGGTGTATCTTGGCCGATGAGCCGACAGGTAACCTCGATAGGCAAACGGCAGAGCAGGTGTTTGAATTGCTGTTGCACATACAGTCTCAGCAAGGTACGGCGTTAGTCGTCGTCACGCACGACTTAGCATTGGCAGCACGTATGCACCGGCAATATCGTTTGCAGGATGGCGTGCTGCAAACCCTGGCTGCTGCGTCGCAGGACGTGACAGCCAGTTAGCGTGACCGCATGCTGCCAGGCGCCACAGTCGGATTACTGTTTGGAGTTTGGCTGTTTCAGCAGCAATCGCAACTATGGTCGCTGACCGCGTGGCTAGGCTGGTTGGCGGCCCTCGCCGCGCTGAGTCTATTGCGATGTGGCCTCAGACTGGCAACCCTCCCCGGCCTCTCTTTTTCTTTCTCGATTCAAACATGGTTGCGTCGGCTATGGCTGATGGTGCTGATTGCGGCACTGGCCTTTGCCTACGCGCAGGCGCGCGCCTGGTGGCGCTTGCAATCGGCGTTGCCCGCGGTCTGTGAGCAGCAGGTGTTGCAAGTACAGGGCGTGATTGTCAGCGTGCCTGAGCGTGATGCGCGTGGCCAGCATGTCGATATGGCGATTGAGCATAGTGTTAACCCCGCCTGTCCTTTACCAGCAAGACTGCGCCTCAATTTGTATGAGCAGTCTTATCGCGGTGACACGGCAACACCAGCCGCCTTTATGCCGCGTTTGCAAGCGGGTGAACGCTGGCAATTCAGTGTCAGGCTCAAGCGGCCACATGCGACGCGTAATCCGCATGGCTTTGATTATGCCGCCTGGTGCCTGGCGAATGACATCGGAGCCAGCGGATCTATTGTCAGCAAAGCGCCCATGCGCAAATTACAGTCACTGGTCTGGCAGCCTGCCGCGTTGATTGCACACTGGCGCGCCAACGTGGGTGACCGTATTGAGCGTGTCTTGGGCAGCACGCCAGCCAGTGCGGTGCTGCGTGCGCTGGTGATTGGCGACGATAGCCAGATTGCGCGCGCCGACTGGCAGTTATTTGTCGATACCGGCATCAATCATCTGGTTTCGATATCAGGGTTACATATTACGATGCTGGCCTCGTTAGGCTATCTGTGCGCAGGCTGGGTGTGGCGTTTGCGTCCGCATTGGGCGCTTTATGTGCCGACTAAGTTAGCAGCCAGTGCAGGCGGTGCATTGGTCGCCATTGCTTACTCTGCGCTGGCCGGTTTCTCTATCCCTACCCAGCGCACGTTATATATGCTGCTCACCGTATTGGCGATGCTCAGTCTCAAACAGCGTCTGCCTTTTTCATGGATACTCTGCGTTGCCATGTGGGTGGTCTTATTGATAGACCCTTGGGCCGTGATGGCGCCTGGCTTTTGGTTATCGTTTGGAGCGGTGGCGGTACTGGCTTTTGCCATGGGCGGGCGTTTGCGCCAACCGCGTTGGTGGCAGGGTGCGCTACAGGCGCAGTGGGTGATGACGCTGGCATTTGTGCCAGTGCTGGTGATGTTGTTTAACCAGTTATCACTGGTGTCGCCGCTCGCCAATGCTTTAGCGATCCCTATGGTGAGCATAGGCGTCGTGCCGCTGGCGATTGCCGGTGCCGTGCTGCCGCTAGACTTTTTATTACCACTGGCCGCCGGGTTGTGGCAGGGGTGCGCGCACGCCCTGCAATGGTTGCGGCAATTACCTTGGGCGGTAAGTTATTTAGCCACGCCTGCCATGTGGGCTTGGCTGCTGGCGATGCTGGGCACGCTGTGGTGGCTGATGCCACGCGGCTGGCCCTTGCGCTGGGCTGGCCTGTTACTCTTGTTGCCGCTTTGTCTGCCAGTCTCTACGCGTTTGCAGCCTGGGCAAATGCGCGTCACCGTCCTTGATGTGGGGCAGGGCCTGAGTGTGCTGGTGGAAACCGCCCAGCATACGCTGTTATATGATGCCGGGCCCATTTATAACGCGCAAAGTGACGCTGGCCAGCGCATTGTATTGCCGTATTTGCGGCATCTCGGTGTTAAACAATTAGATCTGGCGGTGGTCTCGCATGATGATAATGATCATGTGGGCGGCATGGCTTCTGTACTGGCAGGTGTCAAGGCCACACGAATATTGAGTTCGTTGACACCTGACGCCAGCTTTTTTACGCAATTGCAGCAGCTTCCCCAAGCGATGCACATCCCGCATGTCGCGTGTCACGCCGGTCAGCAATGGCAATGGGATCAAGTGATCTTTAAGGTGATTTATCCAGCGAAAAAACTCGCGGCAGAGGTCAAAGATAATGACAAAAGCTGTGTGATTCAGGTGCTTTCTGCGCACGGCAGCTTGTTATTAACCGGTGATATTGAGCTATATGCCGAGCAAGCGCTGCTTGACTCTGCGTCGGAGAGATTACGTTCCAGTGTCATGACGATGCCGCATCATGGTAGCAAGACCTCCTCCAGCCTGGCCTTTATCAGCCAAGTACAACCTGAGGTTGCGATTGCCACCGTCGGCTATTTGAACCGGTTTGGCCATCCCAAGCCTGCTGTGATGGCCAGATACCAGGCGCTAGGCAGTCAAACCCTGCGTTCTGACCAGGATGGTGCCATTGTGTTGAATTTTACCCAGGGCCAGCGGCCACAAGTCATTCGCTGGAGTGCGGTTGAGCCGCACTATTGGGAGGCTGCTGATTAAACGGCGGCAGACGCATTGTAACCGGATAGATACCGGACAAAACTTGCCCTTAGGCCTGGTTAACGCTAAAGTAGCGAAAGTTTAAAAACAACAGGAGTGTTCGCTGTGTGGGAAATTATTTTAGCGGCCGGCTGGCCCATCTGGCCTCTGATTATTGCCTCCGTGATTGCTTTGGCGATTATCGTCGAGCGATTCTGGGCGTTAAGAGCCTCGGTGGTGACGCCTGAGCAATTGCTGCCAGAAGTGCAAAACTGGCTAAAACAAGGTGGTGTCACGCGCGAAACACTGAGCCGTCTGGAAGCACACTCTTTGTTGGGTAAAGTGTTCGCCAGTGCTCTGGCTAACATGCATAACTCCCGTGAGGTCACCAAAGAAGCGATTGAAGAAACCGGCCGCGCCGTGGCACACAAGCTGGAGCAATACCTGCCCACGCTGGGTACCATTGCCACGGTGGCGCCTTTGCTGGGTTTGCTGGGCACGGTGATCGGGATGGTGGAGTTGTTCGGTTCGTTTACGAATAGCGGTCATGACGTCGCACAGTTTGCGCGGGGTATTTCTGTGGCGCTGTATAACACGGCGGCAGGTATCGTAGTAGCCGTGCCCTCCATGATTGCTTACCGTTATTTCCGCGGCAAAATTGATGGTTTTTTGGTCGACATGGAACAGCAAGCGATTAAACTAGTTGAAATCATCCATGGTGATCGTGGCTAATGCGTATCAATAACCTGTTCGTAATCACATTGAACACAAAGGCAATGTCATGAATTTCAAACGTGGTGTCCGTAACGAAGAGTTGGAAATCAACTTTATTCCACTGATCGACGTGCTGCTGGTGATTATTATTTTCTTGATGGTGAGTGCCACGTTCTCACGCACTAGCGAACTGCAAATTAATTTGCCAACCGCCGATGCCAGCGCTCCGCAAGAAAAACCATTGACCATTACTGTTGAGGTCGATGCCAATGGCCGTTATCTGGTCAACGGCAAAGAAGCCAATGGCGCGGTGGTGTCTGATTTATCTGCCGCATTGACGCAAGCAGGCGCTGAAGGTCCGTCTGGTAAAGAGCCCACCATTATCATCAATGCCGATGCCAAAGCCACGCATCAGTCAGTGGTGAATATTATGGAAGCGGCGCGGATGGCCAATTACACACACATTACCTTTGCGACGCAGGTGAATGCCCGCTAATGTTGTCAGTGCCCCCATTTGATCCATCAACAAGCCCGTCAACCTTGGCGGGCTGTTTGTTTTTAGTCTGCCCGAGAATACTGCATGGCGCGTAAGTCCTCTTCTGAGTCGGTGGTCATCACTAACCCCGTGCTGCTCTATCAACGCCTGTTTGCCTATGCCTGGCATTACAAGATGCATTTTGCATTGTCCATGGTGTCTACGGCTATTCTGGCCTCTAGCAATACCTTGTTTCTGGCCTTGATTAAAAAAGTCACTGATGAAGGCTTTGCCAAGGCGAGTGACCATGAGGCGTATGTGCTGCCTTTGATGCTATTTGGCCTGATGGCCATCCGTGCGGTAGCAGGATTCTTTTCTGTCTACAGTTTGCGCACGGTCGCCAGACGCGTCGTAGAAGTCTTGCGCAAGCAGATTTTTGCCAAATTGCTGATGCTGCCGGTGAGCTTTTTTGATGCCAATTCCAACGGCTTGCTGGTGTCTAAAATGACCTACGACATCGAGCGCCTGTCTACCGTCGTCACCCGTTCTGCGCTGAATGTGTTGCGCGATGTGCTGACGGTGATCGGCCTGATTGGTTACATGCTCTATCTGGATTGGCGATTGACGCTGATTTTTGCCTTGGTGGCGCCGTTGATGGGCTTATACCTGGCGCGCACCACCCCTAAATTGCGAGCCAACGCCAAAAAAGTGCAACAAGCGGTGGGCGAGATTACCAAAACTGCAGAAGAAGCCATTGCCGCACAACGCATTGTTAAAATTTTTGGTGCGCAGGCGTTTGAGAATGATCGCTTTGGTGAGGTGGTGAGTCGCAACCGCCAACTGGAATTACGCACGGCCAGAATTTCTGGATTGAACAGCTTTGTGATTGAAATCTTGTCTGCCGTCGCTTTGGGTCTGGTGGTGTTTTACGCGCTGGCGCAGTTTACCGTCGGTGAATTTGCTGCCTTTGTTGGCGCCTTGATGATGCTGATTGCACCGATTAAACACATCACTGCCGCCAATGAAGACTTGCAGATTGGACTGGCGGCGGCGCAAAGTGTATTTGAAGTGCTGGATATTGAAAATGAAGTCGATCAAGGCACTTATCAGGTCGGCCGCGCTCAGGGTGCCTTGCGTTTTGAGCAAGTGACCGTGCGTTATCCGCAAGCCAAAAAAGATGCTTTGTCTGCCTTGAGCTTTGAGATTGCAGCGGGTGAAAAGGTCGCACTGGTTGGCCGCTCTGGCAGTGGTAAAACCACACTGGTCAACTTATTGCCGCGTTTTTATGAATCACAGCAGGGCCGGGTGTTATTGGATGGCCAAGATGTGCGCGAGTATCAACTCGACAATTTGCGCGCGCAGTTTTCGCTGGTGAGTCAGGATATTGTGTTATTTAACGACACCATTTTTAATAATATTGCCTATGGCGCATTACGCGATGCCAGTGAACAAGAGGTGATTGACGCGGCGAAAGCGGCGAATGCCTGGGAGTTTATCCAGCAAATGCCGCAAGGCTTGCAGAGCGAGATCGGCGACCGTGGTGTACGCTTGTCCGGTGGCCAGCGCCAGCGCCTGGCGATTGCGCGTGCCATTTTAAAGAACGCGCCGGTCTTGTTGCTGGATGAGGCGACCTCGGCGCTGGATAGTGAGTCAGAGTTGCATGTGCAAATGGCGCTGGATCGCCTGATGCGTGACCGCACGACCATTGTCATTGCACACCGCTTGAGCACGGTAGAGAACGCCGACAGAATCTTTGTCATGGATCACGGCAGTATCATCGAAACCGGGTCTCACCAGACCTTGCTGGCACAGAATGGCTATTACAGCAGGCTCTATCATAAGCAGTTTCAAGACGACTAATGTTACGCACCTGGTTTGAGCAACAGTGGCAAACTACAGGCTGGGCACAATGCCTGCTACTGCCGTTGTCATGGCTATTTGCCTGTCTGGCTGCGACCAGACGTTGTTGCTATAAAATTGGACTATTCTCAAGCCGGCGCTTACCGGTGCCGGTGATTGTCGTCGGTAATATTTCTGTTGGCGGTGTCGGAAAAACGCCATTGGTGATTGAACTGGCACAGCAGTTACGTGCGGCGGGTTATGTTCCAGGTATTCTGAGCCGGGGCTACGGTGGTCAGCATCAAGGCGAAGTCAGCGTGGAGAGCGCACCGGCATGGTGTGGGGATGAGCCAGTATTGCTTGCCCGCCGTACGGGTTGCCCGGTGTGGGTAGACCCTGTGCGTGCTGCTGGCGGCCTGGCATTGCTCAAAGCGCATCCTGAGGTGAATGTTTTAATCTGTGATGACGGCCTGCAGCATTATGCCTTGCAGCGCGATATTGAAATCGCCGTGGTGCAACGGCCCTTGGGCATAGGTAATGGTCGATTATTGCCTGCCGGCCCCTTGCGTGAGTCCTTGATTCGTTTACACTCGGTAGATCTGGTGGTCGAAAGCGGCCAATTGCCAGCCACGCCAGCGCATGCCATGACATATCAACTCACCTTGCGCGCGGGCGTATGGACCTCGGTCGCAGATTTTGTTAGTGAAACCAGTAATGACGCCTTGCGCCAGCAATCCGCTGAGCGAGGATTGGTCGCGGTGGCAGGTATCGGGCATCCGCAACGTTTTTTTGACCTGCTGGCCCGCATGGGACTGGACTGTGAACAACGTCCGCTGGCAGATCATCATGCGTATAGCCAGGCAGACTTGTTACCGTTGCGTGGAAAAACCATCTTGATGACCGAGAAAGATGCCGTAAAATGTCAGCATCTGCCGTTGGCGAATGCCTGGTTTCTGCCGGTGTCGGCAGAACTAACCCCGGTTGGCCGTGATCAATCACTGGTTGCTTCTGTCATTGGCCTGTTACAACACAAGCCTGCAAAAGCCGCTATGCCACCATATAAAGGAAGTCAAAAATGAATCCCAAATTACTGGAAATCCTGGTTTGTCCAGTGACCAAAGGACCGTTGGTCTACGATAAGCAAAAGCAGGAACTGATCTCAAAAAATGCACGCCTGGCTTATCCTGTGCGTGACGGCATCCCAGTCATGCTTGAGGACGAAGCGCGTCGCCTGGATGAACACGAGTATAGCGAATAGCCATGTTTAAAGTGGTTGTCCCTGCGCGTTTTGCCAGTACCCGTTTACCGGGTAAACCGTTGCTGGATATCGCTGGTAAGCCGATGGTGGTGCGCGTGGCTGCACAGGCGGCCAAAAGCCAGGCAAACGAGGTGGTGATTGCCACCGACCATGCAGAGATTATGCATTCTGCGCAGCAGCATGGCGTCTCTGTGGTGATGACGCGTGAAGATCATGTCTCTGGTACGGATAGGATTGCTGAAGTCGTGCAGACCATGGGTTGGCCTGACGATGTGATTGTGGTGAATGTGCAGGGCGATGAACCCCTGATTGACCCGGAATTGATTAACGAAGTCGCACAAACTTTGGCAAACGACCCGCAAGCGGTGATGTCGACTGCCTGTCATGCTGTTCATGAGGCAGAGACTTTCGAAAACCCGAATGTGGTCAAAGTCGTTTTAAACGCCAAACAGCAAGCCTTGTATTTCAGTCGTGCGGCAATTCCGTTTGCGCGTGATGACGAATATCAGCAAACGCTGGTCGCCCATCGTCATATTGGTATTTATGCTTACCGGGTGGGTTTTCTCAAGCAATACGCGAATTTGCCGGTGACTGCGTTAGAAAAAATAGAAAGCCTGGAGCAATTGCGCGTGTTATATCACGGTTATCAGGTTGCGGTCACGGTGACCGCGCATGCCCCTGCCAGCGGTGTAGATACGCAAGATGATTTAGACTTAGTGCGTAGATTGTTCGCGATATCGCCTATTTGATGTGACGGCGATAGCAATAAAAAAGCCTGCAACAGCAGGCTTTTTTATTTAGCGCGAAAGCGTCAATTAGTTTTTCTTCTGACGACGCACAGCAATGGTTGCCATCAAAGCCAAACCAGCAAACATCATGCCGTAAGTTTCTGGTTCTGGCACAGGTGCAGTGATGCTGCTAATGGTATAGCTACCTTCGTAGTGGCCGCCGCCAATCAGGTTAAACTGCAATGTGTAGCTGCCTGCAGCCAGGTTTGACAGGCTGAATGTGTAGCGGGTCAAGTCAAACTGGTTTAACGGGAAAACGATAGGCGCATAAGTGAATGTATGATCAGAGTCACTAATCACTGTGATCCCTTGATACAAGCCGGAGTTGTTGTCTTGTAATAATCTTAAACTTGGGTCAAGCACGCCAGACAGGTCAAAATCAAAGGCTGAGCTGATGCTGATTTTGGCGGTTCTGGCGTCACTGCTGCCTGACAAATCTGTGCCATTGAATGTGGTTGTGGTGCTGGTTGCGAAAGCAGAAGTGCTTGCCAATAATGAAGCTGCGATTAGAAGATTTTTCAACATAATGTTCCCCGTTAGATATTATTTAAGTGTTACTGGGTGCGATTATGACGATCCAATGACGTCAGGGAAATAGCCCTTTAGGGTCATGCAGGGAACTTGGGGTGTCAGGTTCTGAAGATAAAGTAGACGGCGCCCATCATGCACAGGCCTGCCCACAGATAGTCCCACTTTAAAGGCTGGTGCATATACATCAGCGCAAACGGGACAAATATGACCAGGGTGATCACTTCTTGCAGAATCTTAAGCTGTGCTAAATTGAGCTGGGTAAAGCCGATGCGGTTGGCGGGCACCTGAAAGCAATATTCAATCAGGGCAATGCTCCAACTGACAATAATGGCAATCCAGATTGGTTTTTGGTGCAAGTCACGCAGATGACCATACCAAGCAAACAACATGAACAGGTTGGCTGCTGATAACAACAGAATCGTTTTAATCAGGGTGTAAGACATACCAGACGCTATATAACACTCCCGTATGACACATCAGGTTGTGCCATACGGTGAGACGGGTTGAATTAAATAGCAGCTTCGCCAGTTTCGCCGGTTCTGATACGAATAACTTGCTCGACGCTGGAGACAAAAATCTTGCCATCGCCAATCTTGCCAGTGTGGGCTGCTTTAATAATCGCCTCAATTGCGCTATCTACCATATCCGTCGCTAAAATGACTTCAATTTTGATTTTTGGCAGGAAATCCACCACATATTCAGCCCCGCGATATAACTCGGTGTGGCCTTTTTGACGACCAAACCCTTTAACCTCGGTGACTGTCAAGCCGTTGACGCCAATGGCAGACAATGCCTCACGTACTTCATCCAGTTTAAAGGGTTTAATGACGGCTTCTACTTTTTTCATACGCGCTCCGTGGATAAATCTTTGTCTCACATTCTACGCAACCAGTGCTGTTTATTCAAATGTCACGCGCTTGGTGTGCCACTGTCTCACTTAAAAGCGCAGGTTGCAGGTAATCGGGTAGCGGCGGTCTTTGCCAAAACCGCGCTCAGTAATGCGCACGCCAACGGCGGCTTGCCTGCGCTTGTATTCATTGCGGTCTATCAGGCGAGTCACGCGCTCTACGTCCGCCTGTGCATAGCCCAGGTTGATAATCGCCGCGACGCTGAGGTCCTTTTCAACATAGGCTTCCATGATCGCATCGAGTATTTCGTAGGCGGGCAAGCTATCCTGATCGGTCTGGTCGGCACGCAACTCAGCACTGGGCGCACGTGTGATAATGCGTTCGGGAATAACGTTGCCCAACTGATTGCGATAGGCCGCCAGTCGGTAAACCAGCGTTTTAGGCACATCTTTAATCAGGGCAAAGCCGCCAGCCATGTCGCCATACAGTGTGCTGTAGCCCACAGCGGTCTCGGATTTATTCCCCGTGGTCAGCACCAGGCTACCGAATTTATTGCTAATCGCCATCAATAACATGCCGCGAATACGCGCTTGCAGGTTTTCTTCAGTGGTATCAAACGCTTTGCCCGCGAACTCGCCGGCGAGGGTGTCGCAAAAGCCCTCAAACAAGGGTTTGATCGGTAATACGCTGTACTCGACATCGACCAGGCGCGCCATTTCAGCCGCGTCTTCTACGCTGATGCCTGCGGTAAACTCCGACGGCATCATCACTGCTTTGACCCGCTCTTTGCCGAGCGCATCCACCGCAATTGCCAGTGTCAGTGCCGAGTCTATGCCGCCAGATAAGCCTAATACGATGCCAGGAAACTTGTTTTTGTGGACGTAATCCTGCAAGCCTAACTGCAACGCTTTATACACGGCAGCTTCAATTGATAATGGCGGGGCAATGTCTGTTGGCAGAGGTTGTATGCCGTCTATGTCGAGATACCCCAGGTGCTCTTCAAACATGGGCAACTCTTGCACCAGTGTGCCTTGGCTATTCATGCTGAACGAGGCGCCGTCAAACACCAGTTCATCCTGACCACCGACCATATTGGTGTAGACCATGGCGAGGCCGGTCTCTTTGATACGGTCACGCAGTACTTGGTAGCGGGTATGCTGTTTGTGCATGTGGTACGGCGAGGCATTGATGGTGAGCAGGACTTGCGCCTCTGCTTGTAATGCCTGCAGGGCAGGGCCTGGCTCCCAGCTGTCGGCGCAGATCAAAATGCCATAGCGCACACCGTGCCATTCAAACACCACAGGCAGATCGCCTGCTTCAAAATAACGTTCTTCATCAAACACGCTATAGTTGGGCAGGTGATGTTTGTGGTAAGTGGCTTGAATACTGCCTGAGTGGATGACAGAGGCGGCGTTGTAGCGCTTGCCAGCCACCATGTGCGGGTGGCCAACCACCACCGCCATCTCGGTGGGTAAGTGTTGCGCTAACCATTGCAATGCCTGCTGGTTGGAGGCATAAAAATCTTGCCTGAACAGCAGATCTTCTGGCGGATAGCCACACAGGGCGAGTTCAGGGGTGAGTAACAGGCGGGCACCTGCCTGAAACGCCTGGTTGGCCAATGCCAGAATACGGTCTGCATTGTGTTGCATGGCACCGACCATGCAGTTCATTTGAGCAATTGCGAGTTTCATGTGGCCCTATTCAGTGCGTATGCGTGGTCAGTACTTGCCACCAGCGGCTTTGATCAGCTCTACCATGGCAGGGTTCTGGCCTTTCAGTGCGTAGACATAAGCGGTGAGCCCGTATTGGTCGCGGGTTTTGACATTGGCTTCATTGGCTAATAACAGGCGTGCCATCTCGGGCGAGTTGTTGCTCACGGCCAAATGCAGCAGAGGCGTGCCCTCACTGTCTTTGTGGTTAACATCGGCTTTATGCTCCAGCAGCGCTTTGGCCACTTCGGTCTGGTTCTTGGTCACGGCCCAGGTCAGCGCCGTCCACTCGTGCTCATCTTCTTCGTCGACTTTCGCGCCATGCTCCAGCAAGTAAATCGCAGCAGGCACATGACCCTCTCTGGCTGTGATCATCAGTGCAGTGGTGCCAAGTTTGTCTTTGAGGTTTGCGTCTGCGCCATGGCTTAAAATTGAGGTAATGGTTGGTACATCACCACTTTTGGCCGCATACATCAGCACGGTTTTGCCATCTGACGAACGCACATTCGCATCAAAACCACGTGTAATGATCAAACCGACCACTTCGCTGTAGCCAGAGGTGGCTGCCAGACCTAGCGCGCTCCAGCCTGACGGGTCGCGTACTTTGACATCGGCACCTTTTTCCAGCAATGCTTTGACGGCGTCGATATTATTCTTTTTGGCGGCGAACATCAGCGCGGTCCAGCCACCCTGGTCTTTGGCATTAATGTCGGCACCATTCGCCAGTAACTCGGTAATCACCGCTGCCTGGTTTTTGCGCGCGGCATACATGATAGGCGTGATTTTTTCACTGTCGGCCACATTGGGGTTGGCGCCGCTTTTGAGTAGCGCTTTGACCGTGGCCAAGTCACCTTTGGACGAGGCGATTAACAGGTAGGATATATTGGCACTCGGCTCTATGCTGGTGTCATCAACAGGCGGTGCTTTTTTTGCCGCCTGTGCAGGCAGGGATAGCCCCAGCAACAGGCAGGCGCTCATGCAGAGCGCGCCAAGCCGATAAGTTGTCTGAGGACGATGCTTCATGCCGTTTCCTTTGTTTATTTTTTTGAGCGCTTGATGGCTTCAAGCACCGCTTCGCCCAAGCCGGCAGGGGAGGCAGCCACTACGCAACCTGCCGCTTCTAGCGCAGCAATTTTGTCTTCTGCCTTGCCTGAGCCGCCAGAAATAATCGCACCGGCATGGCCCATACGCTTACCTTTAGGCGCGGTCAGGCCTGCAATATAGGCCGCGACAGGTTTGCTGACATGATGCTTGATAAAATCAGCCGCGGCTTCTTCATCACTGCCGCCAATTTCGCCAACCATGATAATGGCTTCTGTTTCCGGGTCTTTTTCAAAGAGTTCCAGGCACTCGATAAAGTTCAAGCCCTTGATCGGGTCGCCACCAATACCGACGCAAGTGGTTTGACCCAAGCCCAGCGCAGTGGTTTGATGCACGGCCTCATAAGTGAGCGTGCCAGAGCGTGACACGACGCCGACTTTACCGCGTTGATGAATGCTACCCGGCATAATGCCGATTTTACATTCGCCAGGGGTAATGATGCCTGGGCAGTTGGGGCCGATCAGCCTGGTGCCGTTAGCGCGCAACGCTGCTTTGACATTAAGCATGTCCAGCACCGGGATGCCTTCGGTGATACACACAATGAGTTCGATGCCTGCATCGGCGGCTTCCAGAATCGAATCAGCCGCAAACGGGGGTGGCACATAAATCACGCTGGCATTGGCTTGGGTTTGTTTCACCGCTTCGCGCATGGTGTTAAACACTGGCAGGTCCAGATGTTGTTGGCCGCCTTTGCCTGGCGTGACGCCGCCGACCATTTTGGTGCCGTAGGCCAGCGCTTGTTCAGAGTGAAAGGTGCCTTGTTTCCCGGTAAAGCCCTGGCACAATACTTTGGTATTTTTATCTACTAAAATGGCCATGACTACACACCTTTACTCACTGCTTGTACTGCTTGCTGGGCTGCATCCGTCAAGCCCTCGGCAGAAATAATGTTTAAACCACTGTCGCGCAGCATTTGCTTGCCCAATTCTACGTTGGTGCCTTCCAGACGTACCACCACTGGAATGGTCATGCCCACTTCACGCACCGCGGTGATAATGCCGGTGGCGATAATGTCGCAACGCATGATGCCACCAAAAATATTGACCAAAATCGCTTTGACATTGCTATCCGCCAAAATAATCTTAAATGCTTTGGTCACTGTTTCTGCCGTGGCACCACCGCCCACATCCAAAAAGTTGGCTGGCATGCCGCCATGCAGTTTAATCAGATCCATGGTCGCCATGGCCAGGCCCGCGCCATTGACCATGCAGCCAATGTTGCCGTTGAGGGCAATGTAATTTAGGCCGCTATGATGGGCTTCTGCCTCTTTGGCATCGTCTTGTGACCAGTCACGGATTTCGGCGAACGGTTTTTGGCGATATAAGGCGTTGTCATCGACCGTCATTTTGCAATCCAGCGCGACCAGTTTGCCGTCCGCGGTGACAATTAGCGGATTAATTTCGAGCAAGGTCAGATCGTTATCTTTAAACAGTTTGTACAAACCTTTGGCCAGTTTGCTAAACGCGCCTATCTGGTCGCCGCTCAAGCCCAGACTAAACGCCAGGTTACGTGCCTGATAATCGACCAGACCATTCAGTGGGTCGCAGATTTCCTGCAGGATTTTTTCCGGCTGCGTGGCGGCAATCTCTTCAATGTCCATGCCGCCTGCGCTAGAAGCCACCATCACCACGCGCTCCAGCGTGCGGTCGACCAACATAGACAGATACAGCTCACGCGCAATCGGCAAGGTTTGTTCGACTAACACCTGGTGCACTGGCTGGCCATCGGGCGCATTCTGGTAGGTGACCAGATGTTTACCGAGTAAACCGCCTGCCACCGTTTGTGCCTCGAGGGCGGACTTCACCACTTTGACACCACCGGCTTTGCCGCGGCCGCCAGCGTGTACTTGCGCCTTGACGACCCAGGCTTCACCCCCGAGTTCTTTGGTGGCAGCGGCAGCCGCTTCTTCAGATTGGACGACCAGACCGGTCGGGGTTGCCAAACCGTACTTTTGCAGTAACTGTTTGGCCTGGTATTCGTGCAGATTCATGAAAATAGGTGTTTTTTATGGTTAAGCATCTATTTTCGCGCAAATACCCCGGCAAGGCTAGACTGCAATTAAAAAAACCGCACACAAGTGCGGTTTTTATGCAGGCTTGCGTACGGTTTACAGGTCTTGCGCCCAGGCATTGCCATAAGTCTTGCCATTGCGTGACAGCACCAGCATCTGATACATGCTGACCACCCACATATAACTAGAGGCCAGGCTGTAGCCAATGCCGCCAATTATCGTCAGCCAGGCAAAGTGTGGCGATAACTTGGTCAGCCACCACGACATCACATCGACAATCAAAAACGCAAACGGGAAGCCAATCGCGATAATTTTGGCCGTTTTAGGCACATTGACCGCAAAACTGAAAATGAGGCCAATAAAAAAGAAAATAAAACTGATGCCAAACAAGTGGATATGCGAGATACGCGTCAGGCCGCTGATGGTGGCGCCTTCGTTCACTTCCGCACGTGATTTCACTTCTTCATATTTGGTGAAGTTAGGAATGCCCGGAATATTGCTGTGGCACATCACACAGTGCTGGGCAAAAATTTGTTTGTAATGGGATTCCCACTGGTCTTGCGGTGCGCCTTGTTGTGCCCATTTAATAATGTCCTGGCGTACGGCCAGCGGCGCTTTGTCAGACATGGAGCCGTTTAATTTGCTGGCCAGCTTGGTGCCGCTGCGGTCGCCATAATAGCTATAAACAATATCATTCACCGATAAACCAAATTTGCCATCGGCCATGCCGTGCGTGAGCATGATTTGCAAACCGGCCATACACAGGCCGACACCGATCACCAGCAGGTAGCCGATGAACAGTGCTTTGAGGGGCAAGGGTAAGTTAGGCAGATTCAGCCATGGTAGTGTTTGTGTGTCTTGTTTCATTCAATTTCCCGGGGGTTTTTAGTTTGCTTGCAAGCATACCACCGCTGAGGACATTCTAAACACTGAAATACTCCTCAAAAACAAGCTGTTCTCAGCGTTTGGGTAGGCAACTGGTATAATCGCATTTTTGTTCAATTAGCGATTGTTATCATGCGTTTAGTGGTTCAAGGTCCTGCCATCACCATGGCACATTTGTCACATATTCATGGCTTGGTGGGTGGGCATACGCAGTTTATGCAAGTGGCACAGCATGCGTATTACCTGTCGGTGACTGACGGCGAATATCCGGATGTGAAAAGCTTTTGTACCAGCCAGCAGATTGACTGCGCCCTGGTGCAGGATGCCCACCGCTTGCAGAACATCGGTTTGTGCGTGATGGACATGGATTCGACGTTGATTGCCATTGAGTGCATTGATGAAATCGCCGACATGATGAACCTCAAGCCGCAAGTGGCCGAAATCACCGAGGCTGCCATGCGCGGCGAGCTTGATTTTGCCGCCAGTTTGCGCAAACGCGTGGCCTTGCTCAAAGGGTTGCCAGAAAGCGCACTGCAGCGCGTGATTGAAGAGCGCCTGACTTTTAACCCTGGTGCGCAAGACTGGATCAATACTTGCAAACATCATGGCATTAAAACCATGGTCGTGTCTGGCGGATTTACCTTCTTCGCCAATTATGTCAAAGACACCCTGGGGCTGGATTATGCGGTTTCTAATACGCTGGAGATCGTGGATGGCAAATTGACCGGCCAAGTCGTGGGCGAAATTGTCGATGCGCAGCGCAAAGCCGACGAGCTACTCAAGTTGCGTGATGCACTTGGCCTGAATGCGACGCAAACGGTAGCGATTGGCGATGGTGCGAATGATTTGACCATGATGGCAGTGGCTGCCGTTGGTGTTGCTTATCATGCCAAACCGGTGGTGCAACAGCAGGCGATGTATGCGTTAAACATAGCCGGGCTGGATGGTGTGACCAATCTGTTGACCGTCTAGCTGGTCTGTTCTGCTGGCGATCGATTTAATAAATAATTGATTTATTTTGTTTTTTTGAAAATAACGTTTGCTATTGTGGCAGTTAAAGCGCATAGTGTGATCACGCGAAGTTCAAGCATTGTTGTTTTTCTGGTGTTATCTTTTGGTTCTATCGTTAATCCCGCACCTTGACCCTCGCCTTTAATAGGGGATATCCCCTTAATTTTTAAGGAAAATATTATGGCAACAGGTGTTGTGAAGTGGTTTAATGATGCAAAAGGTTTTGGTTTTATTACGCCAGACCACGGTGGTGATGATTTGTTTGCGCATTTCTCAGCCATTCAATCTGCTGGTTTCAAAAGCTTGGCAGATAACCAACGTGTTTCTTATGAAGAAACGACAGGCCCTAAGGGTAAACAAGCGTCTGCAATTCAAGTGATTGCTTAAGCACATGTGTTTGGGTGAGTTTCACCCCTGAGAAAGCCCGTTTGTACGGGCTTTTTTATTTTTATTTTAAGGAGACACAATGGCTAAAGAAGAATTAATTGAAATGCAGGGCGCAGTGACTGAAATATTACCGGATGCGCGTTACCGCGTCACACTGGAAAATGGCCATAAGCTGATTGCTTATACTGGCGGCAAAATGCGTAAACATAAAATACGTATTTTGGCTGGCGATAAAATCACTATTGAAATGTCACCTTATGACATGGGTAAAGGCCGGATTACGTTCCGTCATTTGCCACCGCGCAGACCATCATAAAACAGCACTTCAGCCTGTTTCGGCATTTAAATAGGCTAATTCAATCGCACTAAATCCGGCTTGCTTGCGTGCCTCCATATTGAATGGTGGGCGCAATTTGGGCGCCTGGTATTGTTGGCGCAAGGTTTCAAAGGTCTCGACGATATCGAGACCACGTTGATCACATAAATATTGAAACCAGCGGTTGCCTATGGCGACATGGCCGATTTCGTCACGCAAGATAATGTCCAGAATCGCGGCGGCAGCGTGGTCGCCTGCTTGCGACAGTTTTTGCTTGAGTGGTGGTGTAGCATCTAGTCCGCGTGCTTCCATGGTGCGTGGCACCAGTGCCATGCGTGCCAATACATCGGATTGGGTTTTTTCGACCATCTCCCACAGGCTGTTATGGCCGTCAAAATCGCCGTAATCAAAGCCCAGGGTTAGCAAGTGCGCACGCAGTAGCGAGAAGTGGTAAGCTTCTTCTTTCGCCACTTGCAGCCAGTCCAGGTAATAATCTGCGGGCATGTCGGCAAAACGCCACACGGCATCCAGCGCCAGATTAATCGCATTAAACTCAATATGTGCCAAAGCGTGAATCAGCGCTGCGCGGCCTTCGGCAGTGTTCATGGCGCGACGTTGCAGTTGTTTGGGCGGCACCAGCGTCGGTTTTTCTGGCCGACCCGGAATGGATTGTGCAGGCGCACTTAGCGTGATCGATGGGTCAGCTTGATGCTTGGCCTGCCAAAGCAGCGCAACCTGCTGGCATTTTTGTTGCGGATCACTGAGCGTCAGTGCTTGCAGGGCGAGGGTTCTCAGGCAGGATGTCATAGCGCTCGAATTTTACCGTGAATTGGCTGCCAATGTGATGAGTGATTGGATGCGGCAAGCCTGGGGTGACGGTGATCGTGGCATTATGGTGTTCTGCAATCTCGGCGACGATGGCCAGCCCCAGTCCGCAACCGTTGCCCTGATTGGGGTCGAGCCGATGAAAACGCTCAAAAATCAATGCCGTCTGGTCGGCAGGAATGCCCAGGCCACTGTCGGATACTTGCAACATCAACTGCTGTTCAGTTTGCCATAAACGAATTTCAAGCAGGCCTTGTTCTGGTGTGTATTGAATCGCATTTTCAAGCAGGTTATTCAGCATCTCCGATAGCATTAACGCATCGCCCAGCACTTTGTCTTGCCGGGTTTCAATCAGTACTTCGAGCTCTAGCTGTTTGTCCGCGGCGGGGCCGACCCAGCGCGCGCACTCGTCATAAATAATATCGGTCAGTGAGACGGGTTGAAACTGACTGCTGGCCGCATCGGTTCTGGCCATACTTAGCAGGCGTTGAATCAGGTGCGATAAGCGCGTTGTACTGCGCAGCATGTAATTGAGCGGCTCTTGCAGAGCTGCAGGTGGCTGGCTGCGCAAGGCCAGCTCTGCTTGCGTTTGCAGCCCGGCAATTGGCGTGCGCAATTGATGCGAGGCATCGGCAATAAATTGCTGCTGTTGCTGCAAGCCAGCTTTGACGCGCGACAACAGCGCATTCATGGCTTGCACCAGTGGTTGCAACTCTAGCGGCGAGGAGTCGGTGTTGAGCGGGCTTAAGTCACGGTGAGAGCGCTGGTGTAAAGATTCCCTGAGGTCTTGCATGGGTTTTAGCGCAAAGTGGATACCCAATTCGATCACAATCGCGGCCAAAATCATCATCAACACTTGCGGCAGCAGCATTTCTTCGACCATTTCTGCCACCATGGCATCACGCTTGCCGGTGGTTTCTGCCATGGTGATTAAGATATTGCGTGCATCGGCAGCCTTGCTTTCAGGCAGACCAAAGGTCACCGCCCGAATCGCTTCGCCTTGATAAACGCTGTTGTAGTAGGTTTGCTGGTTACCCGCCGGTGGTTTGGGCGGTAAAGGTAAATGCGCCTCGCCAAACACCAGTTTGCCTTGTGGCCCACTGATGCGGATGTAAATGCGATCGCCCTCGTTGTAACTCAGTAAATGGCTGGCGACTTCCGGGATCTCAATTTTGACTTCATTATTGGCATCTATAATCACTTCGTCTGCCAGCGCAAGCACCGTGCGCAATAAAGACTGGTCATAAGCCTGGGTGGCGTAGAGCAAGGCGCGTGAGTAGGAGAGGGCGGCAGACACGCCAAGCACCAGCAACATAGGCAGTAACAGCCACAAGCGCAGCTGGTTTTTGAGTGAGCGGGGTCCTATGCTATTGCGCATGTCACGAGAGGTTCAGGTGTTCGGCTTCGAGCATATAGCCCAAGCCGCGCACGGTGCGGATATGCGCGCCGCTGGGTTCGATTTTTTTGCGCAGACGGTGGATATACACTTCAATGGCATTATCGCCCAAGGTTTCGTCCCAGTTGCACAAGGACTCCATGATTTGCTCTTTGGCGATGATTTTACCCATGCGCATCATCAAGGTTTCCAGCAGATTGAGTTCACGCGCAGACAGAGTAATAAGCTGGTCATTAATACTGGCCAGTTTGTTGGCGACATCGAGTTTTAAATTGCCGCATTGCAAGGGTAGGTTGTTGCCCAGCTTGCTGCGTCGGATCAGTGCCCGTACACGGGCTTCTAACTCTTCGAGATGAAACGGCTTGGTCAGAAAGTCATCTGCCCCCAGGTCTAGCGCTTGCACACGGGTGGCGACATCTTCGCGCGCGGTTAAAATCAACACCGCAATCGCATTGGCCTGCTGGCGCAAGTGCGACAGCAACTGCATGCCATCCATGGTCGGTAAGCCCAGGTCCAAAATCACCATGTCATACACGTCATCCTGAATAGCGCGTAAGGCTTGCTTGCCATCCGTCACGTGATCGACCGCATACTGTGACTGGGTGAGTGCACGCACCAGTCCATTCGCAATCACTAAGTCATCTTCCACGATTAATAAACGCATTATAGATATCCGCTTGCTTCAATCTGTTCAGTGTACCTCAATGCTGTCGGGTTTTTCGTTTGTAAGTTTTCTGCAAGCCAAGCGTAAGTTGGCTGTAAGGGGAGCGGCGTATTCTGCAGGGGTGGACAAGAAATCATTTGCCACAATGCCAAGCAGATAAAGCATATTTAATGAGCAGCAACGATTAAGGAGCGATCATGAAAAAGACCTTGTTATTCATGTCGGGATTTATTTTTTCAGCCTGTGTGTTTGCCGGGACTAACCCCTCACCACACGATCAGGTTGAAATGCAGAAACATTTGAAAGTCGCCAGACACGCTGTTGCGCAGCCAGCGGTCAGCTCCCAAAAGGAGGCTGACAAAAAAACTGCGCAAACCAAGTAACTGTGAAGTTGCCTAAACGTACTGAATTCCCTGCAGTACGTGGAAGCAATCAGCGGTTTCGTGTGTATCCTCTCACTTAACCACGCGCAAGCGTGGTTTTTTTTGTCTGGGATTTAGGCTGTCGGCCTGTCCGTTTAGTCCCCGCGTTAATGCAAGTCGATGATATCCAGCTTGCCTGCTTTCATATCTGGCACCAGCAAATGATGGTCGTCCTGGCTTAAGGCGATGTCAGCCGATGATTGATAACCTTCTTTGACCAGCGTGACTTTATGTTGTTGATCAATCTTGAATACTTTGCCTGATTTCCAGTCACTGACATAAAGTGTGCCGTTGGCCTGTTTGACAATGCCATCACCACCGCCCAAGCCACTCGCCACTTCATCCAGTTTTTTCGTTAGCAGATTGTAGGTGTAAAGCACGCCAGAGGTGAAGTCGACCAACAGCAGGTGTTCGCCTTTGGCATCGGCCAGTAAACCATTAGGCGCTAAAATACGTGCATCTATGCTGCCGTCCAACAATAAGCTCAGCTGGCGCTGTGGCGTGACTTTATAAACGATGCCGCCTTTGCCGCTACCCAAAATATCACCACTGTCACTGATATACAGATTGCCATTGGCATCTGCGCTCAAGTCGTTGAGAAATTGTGGCAGTTTGGGGAAGTCCGTCGCGGCTAGAAACACCTCTGCGCTGGCCGTCGCTTGATTCAGGGCCATGCGCAGCACGCGTGTTTTGTCGGCAATGTATAAATCATTGCCGATGATGATCAGGCCCTTGGGATCGTCCAGGCCTTGTACCAGCACCGAGGTTTTGCCATGGTCAATGACGCGGATCTGGCCGTCACCATCTTGGCCAAAACCATTGATTTCAGACACATAAATCTTGCCATCTGCCGCTTGCACGACCGATTCCGGTGTCAGTAAGCCGCTCACTGGTGCCAAACCATGCGCTTGACTGTGGCTGGTCACTGTTAGTAACAGGCCAGCCAGAAAACTGGGCATCCATGCGCGCTGATGCTGAGAAAACAACATATAGACTCCTAGAAAAAGGCTTTAGGTTGGGACAGGGTATTAATGCTATTGCACAAGGCGTCGTAGGTTTGTATCGGGCCCTGAGACACCGATTGCTGAAACACCGGATTCTGCTGTAACTGCTGAATCACTTGATCAAACGCACGCTGGTAAGATTGGTGTGTGAAGTATTCTACATTGTAAGTCAGCCAGCCACGCGATTGGCCTTCGCCTTTCACGGTCAGTAGCGGTTTGCCCAGTGCACTATCTGCGGCAGATGTGTTGTACACCTTAGCGGTGATTTCGCTGTAAAACACGCCGGTTTGCGGGTTGTAAAACATATTGGGCTCAATCACCACCAGTGCCTGGCCTTTGGCCTCTGCCTCGCAGCTGGAAGTGGTGTATTTTTGCGCCTGAAAACTGCTCAAGCCTACTGTTTCGGCCGCTTCGGCACGGTTATGCCAATAATTGAGGTAAGGGTTCAACAGGCGGACCGGATGCTGGTAAAACGACTCCGGCACCTGAATGACCAGCGCCGGGGCAGTTTCTGCCTGGCTCAGGCCTATCCAGCCCAGGCAAATCGCGCCAGTGATAGACAATAATATGCGTTTCATATCGTGCTCCTGAAAAAGTACATGGCAGCGTGTGGTTACAGGCTGCGAATTCGGTAAATCCAACCAGTCAGATCGTCTGACACATAAAGCCAGCCATCAGCGCCAACAATCACATCGACTGGCCGCCCCCAGGCTTGTTTGCCTTGCAGCCAGCCCTCTATGAATGGGACGCTGGCCACGGGCTGTTGGTTCCTGAATTGTACACGCAGCAAGGCATAGCCGCTGGGTTGTTTACGGTTCCACGAACCGTGTAAAGCCACAATTGCATCCTGTTTGAGGTCGTCGGGCAATCGGCTTTGATCCAGAAAAGTGATGCCGATGGGAGTGCTGTGTGCTGGCAGTAGCAGAGCAGGGGCTTGCGCCTGTTGGCAAACCGCTGTTTCGCCCACAGAGTTAGGGTCTTGCATCAGTTGCCCTGGCTGCGCAGGATCACCCCAACAATACGGCCAGCCATAATGCTGGCCTGCTTCAATCTTGTTTAAGTGCTCTGGAGGCAGGTCGTCATCAATCACACCATTTTTTTGTCCGCTGCGGTTATCGGCGCCATTGTTGGTGGCAAACATTTCCCCACTTTGCGGATGCCAGGCAACACTCTGGCTGTTGCGTAGCCCGCGCGCCCAAATGGCTGATTGTGCATGGCGGCCAACGGTGAGCAATGCGCCTGCAGGCCGACCATCCAGGGTGTAGCGCAGTAGCGTGGCGCGCGTCGGATTGTCTTCAACACACACATTACAACTGGAGCCGACATTGATAAACAGGTAACCGTCTGGTGATAGCTTTAGCGTTTTCAGGCTATGGCCGCCACTGGGTAAATTACGGATAAACGGCTGCGGTGCGCCCCAGCCATCACCTTGTTTGGGCAGTTTGACCACGCCGGTTTGCTCGGCCACCAGCAAGTCTTCGCCCAGCAGCACCATGCCATGAGGCGCATTAAGGCCTTGGGCGATGACTTCTGCGTCACCTTGTGCATTCAAGCGCACGATGCGGCCGGTATCAGACAGGCTGACTAACAGCCGCCCCTGGCGATCCAGTGTTAGCATACGCGGTGCGCCCAGGGCGCTGACATCACTGAAGCGGTCAATTGTGAGCCCGGCAGGCACACGCAATGTGGATAAGGCTGCCTCTACGGCTAGCGTTTGCGCCATGGCATAGTGCAAACCAATCGCCATACACAAGCCCGTGATTGCGATCAGCAGCAAGCGAGAGACTTTATTAGGCGGAGAGGTTTGCGTATGCATAGTCGTCATGTCAATGTATCGGCCCAGATGTTTTCTGCCCAGGCTTGTGCGTATTGGCCTTCCTGCGTACTGGCCTTGGCTGAGACGCCACCACCTTCGGCGGACACCATGGCTTTTTTGGCAGGGTCATAACGATACACGTTGGCCACATGCATGGCTTGCTGGTCATCGACAAAGCTGTAGCAGGTATTTGCAAACACCGGCAGGGGGTTTGGTGCGTTGCCTGATTGCAGGTCTATGATGGCGGCGGCGCACACTTTGGCCTGCGAGGTCGCCATATGAGCAGACTTGGGTAAGCCTGCCGAAATACTATCGCCTATGATATGCACATCTGCCTGCAGGCTCGAGGCATACGTCACAAAGTCGACTTCGCACCAGCGGCCATCGACATTATTAAGGCCAGCGACTTGCGCCACTTTGCCCGCCAGTTGTGGCGGAATCACATTCAGCACGTCGGCTTTTACCGTTTCAAAATCGGTTTTGATAGTTTTGCTGGCGGTATCCAGCTGCAGGATTTCGCTGTTGTTATGGTATTCGATGACGCCTTGGTAAGCGCCGTTAAAGCTCTGCAAAAACAAGCCTTTTTTAGACATAATGTCCGCATTGGCGTCCAAAATAATCACCTTGCTGCGCGGTTTATGCTGTTTAAAGTAATGCGCTACCTGGCAGGCACGTTCATAAGGGCCGGGCGGGCAACGGTAAGCCCCCGTGGGGATTGTCATCACAAACACACCGCCATCCGGCATGCTTTCCAGTTGTTGTCTGAGTTGCAGCGTTTGCTTGCCCGCTTTCCAGGCGTGCGGAATATCGGCCACCGGCGCAGACATGCCTGGTATCTTGCTGACATTAAAGTCGACGCCAGGCGCCAATATCAGACGATCATAGCTGAGCTTGCCGCGCGTGAGTTGCACTTGCTTATTAGCGAGGTCGACGGCGGTCACTGTATCATTGACCCAATCTAGCCCGTGCTGCTTGCGCGTTAAGTCATAGCCAAAACTGAGCTGGTCCAGCGTACGGCTGCCCCCCAGCACCAGGTTACTTTGCGGGCAGGAGATAAACTGCGGATTAGGCTCAACGATGGTCACTTTGAGGTTGCCCATGCTCCAGGCACGTAAATACTTAGCGGCGGTGAGGCCCGCAAAGCCAGCGCCTACAATCACCACATGGCCCAAGGGCGGTTTACTGGCACGTGCAAAGGCGGGCAGGCCATAAAAAGCCAGGCCGCCATAAATTACCGAGCGCACAAATTGTCGGCGTGTTCCGCCTAGGGAGCTAGTAGTCAATACGGCATCCGTCTGCATTATTGTGCCCCCTTAAATGATTGACGTGGCAAAGCCTGTGGCGTTTGTCTGGGTTGTTGCGCGAAGTAGCTCGCCAGCGCCATGATTTCAGCGGAGGTTAAGCCTTTGGCATGATGATGCATGACGGTTGAAGAGACCGAGCCATCTTTAAAGCCTTGCATGCGCTGTACAAAGTAGTCTTCATTGAGCGCGGCCAGCGTCGGCGTGCCGCCCAGGCTATTGCCGTTGGGTCCGTGGCAAGCGGCACAAGACGCAGCCAGTGTGTGAATCGCCGAAGAGTCTTCTGCCTGGGCCGATAGCGACCATGCGACGACACAAGCCCATACTATATTGACGTATCTCTGCTTCATGCTTCCCCCAAAGGTGTTGTGAATATTAGTCCCACATTATTCTCAATGCTTGAGTCTCCTGTGAGTGACTATGGTTACACACCCGCGCTAAATCATGGTCTTAAAACAAAAACGGCCATGAATCTCATGACCGTTTTTGATTAACATCGTTGCGAATTGGCCACGATTAGAAGCATTTTTCTTCCTGGCAACCATCGTTTTTGGTACCAAGTTCTGTCAGTAAATCAACCATCTTCTGGTTGTTTTCTTCTTTGAAGTAACGCACCAATGAGACGTCGCCTTTGAGCTTGATGTTGACATCAGCCCCAGCAGACGCCAGGTATTTCATCGTTGCAGTATCGCCAATAAACGCAGACATATGGAACGCCGTGTTATGGCTGGCCGGATGCACGTAGTTGAGGTCAGCGCCTTTGGATACCAGGTATTTCACAACATCCAGTTTGCCTTTTGACGCAGCCATTTGCAGTGGCTCCCAGGCAAAGAATTTCTGTTTTACCAGCGTCGGATCGGCTTCCACAAACTTTTTGACCACTTTCACGTTACCACCTGTGAGCGCCTCGGTAAACTCCATGTAATCCTCATCAGACAGCGCAAACGCCTGTAATGCGAATGACAGTGAGAACAAGGCCACTAAAAACTTAACTGATTTCATAATCTCTCCAAACACCTGATTTTCATTTTTAAAAATAACAACTTTGTTTTTATGGCGAAACCGATTTTTTAATGATGGTTTCGCCTAACCCACAAACTTGCGTGCGTTGCGGAACATGCGTATCCAAGGGCCATCTTCTTGCCACTCGTCAGGGTGCCAGGAGTGCTGAACCGTTCTAAACACACGTTCCGGGTGCGGCATCATGATGCTGAAGCGGCCGTCTTGCGTGGTGAATCCAGTTAACCCTTGTGGTGAACCATTTGGGTTAAACGGGTATACCTCGGTCGCTTGCGCAGCATGATCAACATAACGCACCGTTGCCAGTTGCTGTTGTAGCACACTTGTGACAGCACTCGCATCAGTAAATTCCGTAAAACCTTCACCATGTGCCACGGCAATCGGCATGCGGCTTCCAGCCATACCATCAAAAAAGATCGATGGCGATGACAAAATCTCAACCAGGGCCACGCGGGCTTCAAACTGCTCGGACTTGTTACGCACGAAATGTGGCCAGTGTTGCGCGCCTGGAATAATGCTGTGCAGGTTGCTCATCATCTGGCAACCGTTACACACGCCGAGGGCAAACGTATCGGCCCGGTTAAAGAAGGCACTGAATTCGTCGCGGGCACGGCTGTTGAACAGGATAGATTTGGCCCAGCCTTCACCCGCACCCAGCACGTCGCCGTAAGAAAAGCCGCCACAAGCCACCAGGCCAGCAAAGTCTTTGAGTGACACGCGGCCGCTGATGACATCGCTCATATGCACATCCACGCTGTTAAAGCCTGCGCGGTCAAACGCGGCCGCCATTTCGGTCTGGCCGTTGACGCCTTGCTCACGCAAAATCGCCATGTTCGGGCGTTTGCCAGTGTTGATATACGGTGCAGCGATATTGTCGTTGAGGTCAAAACTCAGTGTGGCATGCAAACCGGCATCGTTGGCATTGAGGATGCGGTCGTACTCTTGTTGCGCACACGCAGGGTTATCACGCAGGCTTTGCATACGGTACGTGGTTTCAGACCACATGCGGTGCAAATCGATACGCGAAGCCTTGTATTGCGAGCTGCCTTGTGTAATCACAATCTCGTGGCCTATATTGACCTGGCCGATACGGTGTACACAGGCGCCCAGCGCTTGTTGCAACTGTGCCGCGATGGCAGCGGCATCGGCAGCGCGTACTTGCAGCACGGCGCCCAGCTCTTCGTTAAACAGGGTGCTGATCGCATCACCACCCAGGCTTGATAAAACGACAGTCAGGCCACAATGACCCGCAAAGGCCATTTCCGCCAGCGTGACATACAAGCCACCGTCAGAACGGTCATGGTAGGCCAGCAATTTGCCATCACTATTGAGTTGCTGGATGGCGGCAAAAAACGCTTTCAATTGCGCAGGCTGGTCGACATCAGGCACGGCGTTACCCAGTTGTTTATACACTTGCGCCAACGCCGAGCCGCCCATGCGGTTGCGGCCATTGCCGAGGTCGATCAAAATGAGCTCGCTGTCGCCCAAATCGGTACGCAGTTGTGGTGTGAGAGTTTTACGCACATCTGGCGTATTGGCAAACGCGGAAATCACCAGAGAAATCGGCGCAGTGACGGCTTTGTTCTCGCCGTTGTCTTGCCACACAGTTTTCATGCTCATGGAGTCTTTGCCGACTGGGATGCTGATGCCCAGGGCCGGGCACAGTTCCATGCCCACGGTTTTCACAGTCGCGTACAAGGCGGCGTCTTCACCGGCGTGGCCAGCAGGGGCCATCCAGTTGGCAGACAACTTGAGGTTGCCGATGTCACTAATCGATGCCGCAGCAATGTTGGTGATGGCTTCACCAATGGCCATACGGCCGGAAGCAGGCGCATCAATCAGCGCCAATGGCGCTTTTTCGCCAATCGCAAAGGCTTCGCCGATATTGGTTTCAAAGCCGGCACAGGTCACCGCGACGTTGCTCACTGGCACTTGCCATGGGCCAACCATCTGGTCGCGCGCAATCAGGCCGGTCACGCTGCGGTCGCCAATGGTGATCAGGAAGGTTTTATCGGCGACCCCCGGCAAACGCAAGACACGTGCCACGGCATCGTTCAGGTCTATGCTGCTGGTATCAAATGCAGGCAGTGATTTATTGACTGACTTCACATCGCGCAGCATTTTAGGTGGTTTGCCCAGCAAGACAGAGAGTTCCATATCGACTGGTTTATTGGCAAAGTGCGTATCTTCTACTGTTAAGTGACGTTCTTCTGTGGTCACACCCACGACTGCGAATGGGCAGCGCTCGCGCTCACAAATGGCTTCAAACAATGGCAACTGGTCTTGGGTCACGGCCAGCACGTAGCGTTCTTGCGCTTCGTTGCTCCACAACTCACGCGGGCTCATGCCAGGCTCTTCATTATGCACGTCACGCAGTTGAAACACCGCACCGACTTTAGCGTCGTTGACCAACTCTGGGAAGGCATTAGAGATGCCACCAGCACCGACGTCATGAATGCTTAAGATCGGGTTTTTGTCGCCCATTTGCCAGCAGCGGTCGATAACCTCTTGCGCACGGCGTTGCAACTCAGGGTTGCCGCGTTGTACGGAGTCAAAATCCAGGTTCTCGGTGTTAGCGCCCGTATCCATACTGGAAGCGGCACCACCGCCCAGGCCAATCAGCATGGCCGGGCCACCCAATTGAATCAGGGCGGAACCAGGCGGAATGCTGTTTTTAAAGCTATGGCTGTCAGAAATGTTACCCACACCCCCGGCTAGCATAATCGGCTTGTGATAGCCGCGAACCTCGGATTGGCCGTCGGTGGTAGTCGTTGCCAGCTCAAAGGTACGGAAATAACCGGCAATGTTAGGGCGGCCAAATTCATTGTTATAGGCGGCGCCACCGAGTGGGCCATCGATCATGATTTGCAAGGCGCTGGCGATACGGCCAGGCTTGCCGTAGTGTTCTTCCCAGGGCTGGGTGAAATCTGGCAGGTTGAGGTTGGAGACTGAGAAACCAGCCAACCCAGCTTTGGGCTTGGAGCCAATACCTGTCGCACCTTCATCGCGAATTTCGCCACCTGCACCTGTAGCCGCACCGGCAAACGGTGAAATGGCCGTTGGGTGGTTATGAGTTTCTACCTTCATCAGGTAGTGCATATTGTCTTCGACAAACTGGTAGCTTTGGTCGGCGGCTGGGTAAAAGCGCTTGGTTTTCTGACCTTGCACAATCGAAGAGTTATCCGAATAAGCCACCACCGTGTGGCCCGGGTTCAACTTGTGCGTGTTGCGGATCATATTGAACAGCGACAGCTCTTGCTGCACGCCATCGATCACCCAGTCGGCGTTGAAAATCTTATGGCGGCAGTGCTCGGAGTTGGCCTGGGCAAACATCATCAACTCAACGTCTGTTGGGTTGCGGCCCATTTTGTTGTAGTTTTCCAGCAGGTAGTCGACTTCGTCAGGCGAGAGTGCCAGGCCCATGTCGCTGTTGGCGGCTTCCAGCGCGGCTTTGCCACCAGCCAGAATATCGACGCTGGACAGGGGTTTCGGGTCAGCATGGTGATACAGTTTTTCGGCGGCGGCCAGGCTGTCAATCACGGTTTCCGTCATGCGGTCTTGAATAACGGCACGCAAGGCCTGCTTTTCACTGTCTGTCAGTGGTTGACCGTTGTGTGTGGTCACATAGTAAGCAATGCCGCGTTCCAGCCGCAACAGGCTGTTCAGGCCACAGTTGTGTGTAATGTCGGTGGCGCGTGAGGCCCAGGGCGAAATGGTGCCTATGCGTGGCGTCACCAGCAGCAGCTCGCCACTTGGTGATTCAATCTCGGTTTTAGGGCCGTAGGTCAAAATCTGGCGCAAGGTCTCTTGCTCTGTGCTACTCAGCACGGTTTCGCTAAAAGCGAAATGCACGAATTCGGCATAAATGTGGGCGATATTCGGTGCGCTGACTTTGAGGGCGCTATACAGCTTATCGAGACGGAATTGCGAGAGGGCGGCGCTGCCGCGCAGGCTAAAAAAATGCGCTTGACTGGACATGTGACGGTTGGATTTTTCAATGAAAATTCAAACCGTTATTTTAACAGAAAGCGCGTGTTCTCGCAGGGCTAATCGCGCCGCAAATAAAAACGGCCACACACAGGTGGCCGTTTGAATGCTGTGCCTAGGCGGCTAGTAACCCAGTGCGCGGGCGCTTTGGTAAAACAGAAAGCTGACGATCCACGCCAGACCTAGTGACCAGGCCAGCGACAGCCACATAAAGCCGCTGCTTTTACTCTCTGATTTGAGGGTGGCAATGGTGGACAGGCAAGGTGTGTAAATCAGCGTGAACAGCATAAAGCTCATGCCTTGTACCCAGTCGATATTGGCCGCAATCTGCTGGCTCAGCGCATCGCCTTGCAAGCCGTAAATAACCGCCAGTGAGCCGACGACGATTTCTTTGGCGACAAAGCCAAAGATCAAGGCAATGGCGAGCTGTGTGTCAATGCCTATGGGGTCTAGTACCGGCGCAAAAAAGCGGCCGATGCTGCCTGCCCAGGTGTCGGCGCTGGCGGGCACGGCGGTCGTCGGCAGATGCGTGAGCAGCCAGACCATGACCACGCCAATCACAATAAACTTGGTGGCGCGGGCTAAAAAGTGTTTGACCTCTTGCCAGCCACGCATCCAGATTTGCTGCGGGGTCGGAAAGCGATAAGGCGGTAACTCCAGCACAAACGGTTCGCGACTGGCAAACTTGTTTTTGAACAGAATGGCAGTGATGAAGATGGTCCCGAAGCTCACCATGTAGAGCGAAAACAGCACCAATGCCGCCTGTGGCGGTGGGAACAAAATGGCAATAATAAATAAAAACACCTGTAGCCGGGCGGAACATAGCGATAAGGGAATCGTAAGCATGGTCAGCAGGCGCATCGGGCGGCTGCGCATCACACGCGTGCCCATCAAGGCGGGCACGTTGCAGCCAAAGCCCATCAGCATCATGACAAAACCACGGCCATCCAGGCCCATTTTGGCCATCAGCGTATCCATGAGAAAGGCCGCGCGTGATAAATAACCGCTATCCTCCACCATGCTCATGACTAAAAAGAACAGCACAATAATCGGCACAAATGCCGCCACGGTGCTGAATCCGGTATACAAGCCGTCGAGTAACAAGCCATTTAACCAGTCAGGCAAACTGGCCAGTGCCGGTTCAAGCACTTCGCTACGCAGGCTGTCAAACAGCCAGGCCATGCCCTCTTGTAGTGGTGCGCCCACCGTAAAAATAAACTGAAACAGCAAGAACACCGACAGCAGAAACAGTGGCAACCCCAGCCATGGGTGCAGCAAAATCTTATCCAGTTTATCAGTCAGGCTGTGATTGAGCTGGATAGGGAAATGCACGGTGCGGTCAATAATTTGGTGCATTTCCTGCTCAATGACGTTATCCATCTCCAGCTTGCCAGCAATTGTTTCTGGCGTCACCAGGTTGGGTTGCTGTAACAGGGTTTGTGCCGCCAGTTGCAGTGCCTCTGGACAGCCCTGGCCATATTTGGCGCTAATCGTGCGTACTGGCATGCCCAATTGTTTGCTCATCGCTTGTGCATCAATGGTAATGCCCGCGCGCTTGGCCTCATCTTCCATATTCAATAGCAACACTGCAGGCAATCCCAGCGCACGAATTTGCAAAGCGAGTGAGAGCTGGCGGTCAATCTGCGCGCTGTTTAAGATAATCAGCACCAGGTCAACCGGATGGTGGCTTAAAAAGTGGCGGACGACGTGCTCATCATCAGAAAAGCCATGCAAGTCATATAAGCCAGGCAAATCGACCAGTTCGGCAATATGGCCGCCCAGCAGTATTTTTGCGCTCATTAAGTCAACGGTGATGCCTGGCCAGTTGCCAACGCGGGCCGAGGCGCCGCTTAAACGATTGAACAGGGTGGATTTGCCCGTGTTGGGCATGCCGAGCAGGGCAACACGTTTCATGCGGTGGTGGATTCTGTCTGGTTGGAGAGGAGATGCACATGGATGGCTTTGGCATCCAGTAGGCGGATAATGACGTCTGTCGAGCCGATACGTACATGCAACGGACCATTAAACGCCGCTTGACGAATTACTTCCAGCTTTTTGCCAGCGCGAAAACCCAATGCGCTCAGGCGTTGCGATAAGGCTTGCTCGGCATGAATGCGGTCAATCATGGCTGACTGGCCGGTTTTGAGGGCGTCAAGATGCATGTGCATATTACAAATGAGAATAATTCTTGATTTTATCTCAGATCAGCAGGCAAAGGAATGGTTCTGTGCGGGCAGCATGGCTGGCTACACGATGCTGGTGTAAGGTATGGCCAATAAAAAAGCCAGTCTAGACTGGCTTTTTTATTAGGTAACAGCAGGCTTGAGATTATTTCTTCTCGATGCCGCTGACATCAATTTTTGCTTTGTCTTTGACACTGAGCATATATTTTTGCAGTTTACGTTCTTGAATGGAGCGCTCAAGGCTCTCTTGCACCTTTTCGTATGCTGGTGGTTGTAAAGGGCGCATGTCAACTAATTTGATTACATGCCAGCCAAATTGTGACTGTACAGGCTCAGGTGTTACTTCACCTTTTTTCAAACCAACCAGCGCATCTCCAAATGGCTTGACCACCCCAGCTGGTGCGAACCAGCCTAGATCGCCGCCTTTGTCTTTAGAGCCTGGATCCTGTGATTTCTCTTTAGCAATCTTGGCGAAGTCCGTGCCTTTTTTCAGGTCAGCAATAATGGCTTTAGCTTCTGTTTCAGTTTTTACCAGAATGTGGCGTGCGTTGTACTCTTTATCACCCAGCTCTTTTTTTGATTGTTCATAAGCTTCTTTTTTTTCTGCATCGGTGACGGGGTTTTTCCTAATAAAGTCAGCAATAAAAGCATTCGCAAGCAGTTTTCGACGAGCTAATTCTTCACTGGTGATAAAGTCTGGCAGCTTGTCAATACCAGCTTTTTGCGCTTCTTGAACTGCAAGTTCTGAGAGCATTAGTTCATTCACTACTGCCGCTTTCATATTCTCGTTAGCTTTCTGGCCGGTACGAGCTTCGGCATCTCTTACAATGAAATCTACCCAAGATTTTTTAATTGGTTTGCCATTAATCGTGGCAACTGCATCGGCATCGGCCGCGTATACATGTGGCAGTGCGCCTAAGCAAGCAATCGCCAACATTACTTTCAAAAATTTCATGCAATATCCTTATATAACGATTTGAATTGGTGCGATATTAAAAAACAGGAATGTTTCAAATAAATGACTCATCAGTCGAAAAGGCCTGAATACTGAGCGCGTGTATGCGATGAGGCATTAAATCTTGCAAGCATTGATAGATCATGCGATGCCGCATTATCTGTGATTTTCCTGAAAATAGCGAGCTTTTTACCGTGATGGTGAAGTGCCCGCCGCCCGTATTGCCGGCGTGTCCGCGGTGCAAGTCACTGTCATCTTGTATCTCGAGCAGATCGGGCGCCAGCGCCTGCAAACGTTGCTCAATCTCTGTTTTTAACATGCTATGGCAAGGTCTTTCTAAAGGGCTTGACCTCTACTTTGCCATATACACCCGCATGCACAAAGGGGTCGTCGTTAGCCCAGTCTGTGGCGGCTTGCAAAGAATCGAATTCTGCCACAATCAGGCTGCCACTGAATCCGGCTGCACCAGGGTCTACGCTATCAATGGCGGGCAGTGGCCCGGCGAGTAACAAACGTCCTTCATTCTGCAACTGTTGCAAGCGCGCCAGGTGTGGCGGTCTATGTTCCAACCGCAGCGGCAAGCTGTTAGCGGTATCTTGGGCGTAAATCATATAAAGCATGATGGTTTTCTCTTAGTCAGGCAGAAGGCGTGTTTTGTTCAATCCAATGTGCTTTTAAGGCAAACACTTGCACAATAATGAAGATAAACATCAGGCTGGTGGCACCAAACAGTTTGAAGTTGACCCAGTCATCTTCGCTGAAGTGAAAAGCCACATAGAGGTTCAGGATGCCCATGCCAACCAAGAACGCAATCCAGCATAAATTTAACCTGTCCCAGACCGCGGCCGGTGGCGCCATCATTTTACCCAGCATGTTGTTGATCAGGTTGCGTTTGAGGGCGTAGCGGCTGAATAACAGCACTAGTGCGCCTATCCAGTAGATAGCGGTCGGCTTCCACATAATATAGGTTTTGTCGTGCAGTAACAGGGTGATGCCGCCGAGTACCGTAATGACTGCGCCGTTGATCATGAGCATTTTGTCTATCTTGCCGCGTTTGATCCAGAGGATCAGCATGAGTACCAGCGTACTGATGATGGCGACCGCCGTGGCGGTAAAAATACCAGCTTTTTTATAAGCGATAAAAAAGAGGATGACGGGGAGTAAATCGGTAATGACTTGCATGACTGGCTTCAGGCGACTGAATTCCTGCTATCTGTGAGGGCACTATTTTGCTATGATTTCTGTCAAAATGTAAAGTTAGTCGCTTTGACTGCCTCTTTTTTTTCAAACGGCGCGCCCATATTCATCATGTCTGTTCCCATTGATTTACATTGTCACTCCACCATGTCTGATGGCTTACTCTCGCCTGAAGAACTGGTCGCGCATGCTGCGAGCAAAGGCGTACGCGTATTGGCGCTGACCGATCATGATGAAGTGAGCGGGCTGGCGCGTGCCCGTGCCGCGGCCGAGCAACAAGGCATTTCTTTTATTGATGGCGTTGAGATTTCGGTGACCTGGCGAAAACGGACGCTGCATGTGGTGGGTTTACGCGTAAACCCGCAACATCCAGCATTGTTGGCCGCGTTTGCTACTGTACGCCAGGGGCGGGATGCCCGCGCTAGGCAGATTGCCGAAGGCCTGGCTAAGGCGGGCATCGCCGATGCTTATGAAGGTGCGCGTGAGTGTTCGGGTAACAGTGTGATGACACGCAGCCATTTTGCCCAGTTTATGGTGAAGCGCGGCCATGCCAAAAATGTCAAATCGGTGTTTAAAAAATATATGGTCAAAGGCAAACCAGGCTATGTCAATCATGAATGGATGAACCTGGATGAGGCCATGCAGCTGATTCGTGAGAGCGGTGGCGTCGCGGTATTGGCGCATCCTGGCCGCTATGACTTGGGTTTTGTGAATATGCATCTGTTGCTTAACGAGTTTAGAGACCTGGGTGGTGCGGCGATTGAAGTCGTCACTGGTAGCCATCAGCCACCGCAGTATGAGCAATTTGCCAAACTGGCACATCGCTTTGATTTGAAAGCCTCGCAAGGCTCTGATTATCACGGCCCGGGCATGTCTTATATGGATATGGGGCGCTTGCCAGCGTTGCCAGCCGGGTGTGTGCCAGTCTGGCAAGACTGGCCTGAGGCCAGCCAATTGCAGGCCTCAGTGAGTTAGGCGGTTATTATTCATGGCACAGTATTTTGTGATTCATGCGGAGAACCCGCAAACCAGGTTAATCCAGCAGGCGGCGCAGTTATTAAGGCAGGGTGGGGTGCTGGCGTGCCCTACCGACTCCAGTTATGCGTTGGTGTGCCTGATGGAGTTCAAGGATGCGCAAACCCGTATTCGCCGCTTGCGTGGTGTGGATGATGAACATCCGTTCACCCTGATTTGCCGTGACCTGGCGGAGATTGGCACCTATGCCAAAGTGAATAACAGCCAGTTTCGCTTGCTCAAGGCAATGACGCCGGGCGCTTATACCTTTTTGTTAGAAGCCAGCCGTGAAGTGCCGCGCCGCTTGCAGCATCCCAAACGCAGCAACATTGGTTTGCGAGTGCCCAAGCATGTGGTCACGCAAGCGTTGCTGGAGGCGCTGGACTCGCCCTTACTCAGCATGACTTTGCAGTTGCCTGATGATGAGGCGCCGATGTCTGTGGGCTGGGAGATTCGTGAAGCACTGGAACACCAGATTGACGCCGTCATCGACAGTGATATTGCGCATGTGGGCGCAACTACGGTGGTCGACTTGACCCAAGACCCGCCTGAACTGGTGCGCGCTGGTGTGGCACCATGGCCTTGATTTGAATGCCTTTGGCCGCAACTTGTAATATTCGACTCTACAGCAGAGTCTTGATGTTCGCTGAAAGAATGACATGGAACTGACTGTTGTACAGAAAATCGCCGCTTATGCCTTGCCCATCCTGTTTGCCATCACTGTGCATGAGGCAGCACACGGTTATGCCGCCAAGTTTTTTGGTGACCTCACCGCTGAGCGTATGGGCAGAATCACTTTAAATCCATTCAAGCATATTGACCCGATCGGCACTATTTTGCTGCCCGCGCTGAGTATTATCCTGGGCGGGGTGCTGTTTGGCTGGGCCAAGCCGGTGCCCGTTAACTTTGGCCAATTGCGTCGCCCCAAACAGGATATGTTGTGGGTGGCGCTGGCTGGTCCGGCCTCTAATTTTGCCATGGCCATTGTGTGGGGATTGGTGCTGGCGCGGATTGCTTTGTTTCCGGAATCTGCACAGGCTTTTTTGGCGCAAATGAGCCTGGCGGGCGTGCAGATTAACCTGGTCTTGCTGGTGTTGAATTTATTTCCGTTACCGCCACTGGATGGCGGCCGTATTGCGGTCAGCTTGCTACCAATGAAGGCTGCGATCAAGTTTGCGCAGATCGAGCGCTATGGCATGTTGATTCTCATCGCCCTGTTATTTACCGGCATTCTGGGCGTGTTGTTGTCGCCTGTCATCCGCTTCTTTCAGCATGTATTAACAGTCTTGGTCATGTAGTTTTTTGATAAAGCCGCTACCTAAGCGGCTTTATCATATATGGCCATTTAGTGTTTGATGGCGTCCAGCGTCAGCTTGCTCGGCACATGGTCGTGGTCTGCCTTCACGGTGGCCGGGGTGGCGATTGCAACCCGTTCGGCACCCACGCCAGCCGCTAACAGTGCTTTCTGCATGGCATCAGCCCGTGTCTTGGCCAGCGCTTGCAAGTCAGCGTCAGTGACCTGGATACTGGTGGTGAGCACCTCCTGTGCCTGTGCGTAAAAACCTTCAGGGGCTTTTTCCAGTTTGGCGGCCATTCGCTTGAGCAAGCCTTTATGAGTGAGTTTGTCGTGCAAGGTTTGTATCGCCGACTGCACTTTGCGGTTGTTCAAGTCAATCGGCCCTGGCGCTTGTCCTGGCTCCAGGCGGATGCCGACCTCGTCGGCCACTTGTTGTCGCAAGCCGGCTTCTTGAATCGCACGCGTGTCCACTGCCACATCATAGCCAGGCACAATACCCAATTTAAGTTGTTGGCGCTTTGCCAGCGCAGCGCTCACCGTGTGGAGTTTTTCCAGTTCCGGTGGCGCAATCGTCGCATTCCCGGGGTCGAAGACGATGGCTTCCAGTTTTTCACCACCGCCAAACAATTTACCCAGTGCGCTAAACGGCGCCGTTACAATCTTAGTCAGCACATTGGTAAACGCTTTCCAGACGATGCCGCCAATGCTGAATTTGGGATCATCGAGGCTACCGCTGACGGGCAAGTCCAGGTCAATAACACCGTTACTGTCTTCCAAAATCGCAATGGCCAGGTCTAGCGGCAGGTTGGGGGCATCTTTGCTATCGACTTTTTCACCCAAGGTGAGTTTGTTGATGACAAACTTGTTTTCACCGGCCAACTTGCGCTGCTTGATCTTGTAGCCCAAGTCCACAGACAATTTGCCAGACTCAATCCGGCGACCGGCAAATTTACCTGAGTAAGGCGTCAGGCGATTCATTTCCAGATTAGTGAATGCCAGTTTGATGTCAGTAAACTCGGTGGCCTTGAACGGTTGCAGGGCACCGCGGATACGCGCGGCACCATAGTCGTCTACCTTGCCGTCCAGCTCGACTTGTGCAGTCGATGACGGATTGCTGGAAATACCGTTAATGACGCCGCCTAGGCTGTGTATGTTGGTGCCGAACGGTTGCGGCAATGACAAATCTGCAAACTCCAGCTCTGCGTTATTAATGCGTACGGTATCGATGCCGACCGGGAAGTCATTGCCAGGGCTAGCGGCCGTTGCCGTTGGGCTAGATTGGCTCACCGTGGCTGGTGTAGCCGCTGGTGTTGTTGCCTGCGCCTGGTCTGCTGCCTGGCCTGGAGCATTGGTACGCATGACTTTGGTGATGTTGAGGCTGCGATCCGGATAAATGATAAATTTGCTTTGCGGTTTGTTCAGCGTGAGCGTGCTTAATTGCAACTTGTTGGGTGCCAGTGACAAGGCCAAGCCGTCACCCTGTAGAGTTTCCCAGCGTAAAAACGGTTGCTGGCTGCTTTCCTCAAGGATAGATAGCTGGTTGATGCTAAAGCCACCGTTAAATGTGGTCGCGCCACTGCCTGTTTGTTGCAATTTGCCTTGCAGGCTGGCGGCACCACTCTCTAGTTTCAGTAGCGCTGCTTGCTGGAGATAAGGTGCAAAGGGTTTCAGTACCAGGTCGCTGAGTGTGCATTGCAACTCTGTTTTAAACGGCGCAGCTGCCAGTTTGCCTTGCACCTTAAACTGGCCGCCTTGTTTCACCTTAAACCCTGCTTTCAATGGCAGCAAGCGCGCCATATTCTGGCTCAGGTCGCTGGCTTCCACACTGGCATCGACCACATCTAGCACAACTGGTGTCGGTGTCGATTGATCTTCAATATGAATTTCTGCCTGCTGCAAGGCCAGCTGTTTCACTGCGTAAGCCCAGGGCTTGGTTGCTGCGGCGCTTTGCTTGCCAGTGGTGGTGGTCGCGGTGTTTTTGCCTGCAGCTGGTGTGAGAATAGTCTGCCAGTTCAGGCGTTGATCTGCTTGCCTGATGACGGCTGTTTTAAGTCCTTGCAATTGAATGGCTGCAATGTCTATTTTTTGCTGGTCTAGCGACAGCTGTGTATTGTTTAGCGCAAATTTGGCTAATTGTGCAGCGGGTTTTTTATCGGCTTGTAGGCTGAGTTGCGTCGCTTCCAGTTGTAGGTTTTTTAGCGCGAGGCCTGACGCATTATCTACAGCGAGCTGTAGATTGACGTCACCAACTGTGGCTTGTAATGGTTTGGCAAATTGTTGGTCGGTATAAGACAGCTGCCAGTGTGCCAGCGTGATGTCGTCTATCTTAAAGTGGAAAGCATCATCGGACTTTTGATTGGCAACCGTCTTGGTATCCGTGTTTGCCGCTGTTGTTGCAGCAGGCTCAGCAAAAGCATGTTGCCAATCCAGCCCGGTGGCCGTTTGTGTGGCAGACAATTGTCCTTTATCTAACAATATGTGTGCCACATTGGCCTGACGTTCTGCCAAGTTGAGGCTGACATGTTCAATGGCCAGTGCTGGTAGTGCAAACAAGGTTTTCTGCGCTTGCTGCAGCTGTATTTGCTCAGCGTGCAGGGTGAGGTCATCAAACTGCAGTTTCGCCTGATGGTCCTGATTGAACACCAGTTTAGGTAAGGCCAGGTGGCTGTTCGCGATGGCAAGGTCTGCCTGCGGTTTGTGGAGTTTGAATTGATCCAGCGTCACTGCGATGTCTTGTGTCGTGATCGAGAGCTGTTTTTGTTGATTCAGCGTGAGCTGTTTAGCCTTGAGTTCCAACTGCGTTAACGCCAGTTTGTCGCCAGCGGCTAGTGTGCCTGCCAAATCGTTCACACGCAGTCTGGCATCCGTCACCAACAACTTAAGCTGTTGATTCGGCAAAGAAAAATCATAGTTAAACTGACTAGCAAACGTGCCTGTCTCCACTTGCAGCGGTAGGCTGGCCTGATTAACCCATTGCATCAGTTTGGCGATTTGCAGGCCTTCAATGGCCAGCGAGCCTTGAGACGCAACCGGGTTAACGCCAAAATTGCCTTTCCACTTAACCGTGCCGCCCTGGTAGGGCAGTTTAGCAGCAATCAGGTAGTCGCCACGGTCTTTGGGCAAGGTAGAGAACCCTTCCAGTTCAAAGTCCAGCGGTTTGATCGAGGCTTGCAGCGGTGTTGCATGCTGCACATCCTGGTAGTCGATATTACCCTGGCTGATCGCGATGTTTTCAATGATCACGCGCGGCAGGTCTGGGCTCGGTGGTGACGGGTCTTCATTCAGCTTTGCAATGAGGTCTGCCCAGTTAAGTCGCCCCTGTTTGGAGATATGAACATTGACGCGCGGGGCGGTCAGTACAATCTGTTTGAGCTTCCAAGCCCAGTCAAACAAGCCACTGGCTTCCATGTCCACCACCAGCTTGTCAAACGAGGCCAGCGGCGCGCCATTTTTTTCAGTCAATGCCAGTTTGTCGATGGTGGCGGTGAGGCGTAGCGGGTCAAATGTGACTTTTTCTACGCTGGCCTTGCTGGCTAATTGTGTCTCAGCGACCCAGGGCAGCAGCCATTTTGCCAGCGGATTAATCGCCAGCCAGGCAAATAAAAAATAAAAAACAAGCAGCCCGGCAAGCACCTTAAAGGTGAGTGACTGCCACACGGTGCGCAATGAACGCGGTAAACGATTCAACATAGGCGTTAATTTAGCAGAAATTAAATCTGTTATACCGTTTGTTTGTGGTGTTTTATAACAAATCTTTGCGCATGTTGGCGCTGATAACGATGGCCATGATAAGTCAGGCACGCACTGGGATGAAGGTGACATTGCCATCCATTTTCATGTATGCTTGAGTTAACGTGTTATACAGGATGCTGTTTTCAGCAGTAACTATGGCTTCAGAGCCGGATAAGTTGTCTCACAAACCCTCTCTTTTAGAACGATTAAGTCACTTTCTTCTGCGCGAGCCAGAAGACAGAGAGCAACTGGTTGAGTTGCTGCATGGGGCTTATGAAAATCACCTGATGGATAGCGATTCGCTCGCCATGATTGAAGGTGTCCTGCAAGTCAGTGAAATGCAGGTCAGGGATATTATGATCCCGCGGTCGCAAATGGACGTCATCGATATTGCCCAACCGCCAGAAAGCTTTTTGCCGTTTGTGATTGAAACAGCGCACTCGCGTTTTCCCGTCATTGAAGATAATAAAAACGATGTCATCGGTATTTTGCTGGCCAAGGATTTATTACGCTATTACGCTAATGAGTCATTCGAGCTGCGCGATATGCTGCGTCCGGCAGTGTTTATTCCCGAATCCAAGCGCCTGAACGTCTTATTAAAAGAATTTCGCAGCAACCGTAACCATATCGCGATTGTGGTCGATGAGTATGGTGGTGTCGCAGGCATGGTTACCATTGAAGATGTGCTCGAGCAAATTGTCGGCGATATCGAAGATGAATACGATGATGACGAAGACGAAAGCAATATTATTCAGCAGGAGCCTGGCAAATACCGCGTCAAGGCCCTGACCGAAATCCCCGAGTTTAATGAAGCCATCGGCACCGCGTTTAGCGACGAAGAGTTTTCTACCGTTGGCGGCCTGGTGGTTAATCACTTTGGTCACTTGCCTAAGCGTGGTGAGCATGTCCGCATTGATAACTTAAGTGTGACCGTGGTGCATGCCGATAGTCGTCGTGTGCATGTGTTGCTGGTCGAGCAATTGCCAGAAGAGGCCTATCCGATCGAGTCAGTGTAAAGCGTCATGCTCTGATGTGAACCTATTGTTGTTTTAATTGCCTGAGTTTCTGATTATAAAGGAGAGTCGTGATGAGAGCACAAACTTGGTTGGGTGGGGTGTTGGCTGTTGCATTATTGTCTTTGAGTGTTGGCGCGGTGGCGGGAACCTCTGCAACTAAATTGCCAGAAGATGAGCAAGGCTTTGTTGATGCGGTGGGTAAACTGAATCGCGCGCAGCTCATTGCTGTATTAGGTGAACCGGCACGGGCTGAAGATGTGAAGTTAAAGGATAGCGGTCGTGTGGTCGCTTCTATCTGGCATTATCACAACATCAATAAAGATGCCGCCGGCGCTTATTATCCGACGACAGAGCTGGACCTGATTGATGATCAGGTCAGTGTGGTGGTGTTTCTGAATAACGATGGTTCTGATGCCAGCACTGGCCAGACTTATGAGGTTCAGCCTAATCCAGCGGATTTATAGGCGCTCATAAGGTGGGTTAAAAAACAAAGGGCGCTTTAGCGCCCTTTGTCATATGGATGTTGCCAAAAAATTATTTTTTCAGGCTGTCGCGGATTTCACGCAACAACACAATATCTTCTGGCGTGGCTGCCGGCGCTGGTGCAGGTTCTGCCTGTTTGAGGCTATTCATGAATTTGACCATTTGAAAAATGATAAAAGCCAGAATGATAAAGTTAAGCACGATGGTGATGAAGTTGCCGTAGGCCAGCACGGCGCCTAGTTTTTTGGCTTCTGCTAAGGCTAAATCTGCTGATTGGCCATTCAGCGGTACATATAAATTGCTGAAATCAAACCCACCAAAAATTCTGCCGATGACCGGCATAATCATGTCGTTGACCATGGAATCGACGATTTTGCCAAAAGCCCCGCCGATGATGACACCCACCGCCAGATCCATGACATTGCCCTTTAGCGCAAATTGCTTAAATTCGGTCATCACACTCATTCACTTACTCCTGATGTTAATTATTGTAGATAGATGCAAATGGTGACTATAGGCGCGGACTTGCATGCTTGTCAATTGTCGGCAGGGCAATCGTTTGTACCAGGCTCTTGCATTGCGCTGTGTGATATATTGGTTGTTCTGGTGGTTGACGAATAAGTTGAAGAGTCTAGATGCAGTTGTTTCATAGCTTGCGCGAATTGCGCACATTTTTGGCTGGTCGCGGGGATCAGCGCGTGGGTTTTGTGCCCACCATGGGGAATTTGCATGCCGGGCATTGCCAATTGGTGACGCTGGCGAAGCTGCATGCGGACCTGGTGGTGGTGAGTATCTTTGTGAATCCCCTGCAATTTGGCGCCAATGAAGATTTTGGCAGTTATCCGCGCACCTTGCAGGCTGACTGCGACAAGTTGCAAGCCGTGGGCGCCGACGTCGTGTTTGCGCCATCGGTGGCTGAGATGTATCCCGATTTTGATGGCCATTCTCTGCATCAGCAGGTGGTGATTCAACCACCCCCATTGGCCGATGACTTATGTGGCGCCAGTCGCCCTGGGCATTTTGCGGGTGTGGCCACGGTGGTCGCCAAGCTGTTTCATATGGTGCAGCCACAGGTGGCGGTATTCGGCAAAAAAGACTATCAGCAATTGATGGTAATCCGCGCCCTGGTGCGGCAACTCAATTTTGAGATTGAGATTATTGCCGGGGAAACGGCGCGCGAACCATCCGGGCTGGCGATGAGCTCAAGAAATGGCTATCTGACCGCGACGGAAAAAACACAAGCGGCCCAGCTCAACCAGCAGTTGCAAGGTATTCAACAGGCCTTGCTGTCTGGGCAGCGCGATTATGTGGCGTTGCGCGAACAAGCCTGTTTGGCACTCAGTCAACAGGGCTGGCAGGTCGATTATGTAGAGATTCGACGTCAACAGTCACTGACCTTGCCGGATGCGCAGACGCGTGACTGGGTGATTTTGGCGGCGGCTCGATTGGGCAAGACGCGGCTCATCGATAACTGTGAAGTCAGCGCTGGCGGTGACTAAATGCGTTTTTTGATAAATTTATTTTGCGCTAAGCCATTGATAACTCTATAATTACGACCTTTTCCGCGCGAGTGGAAGTTGGAGCTGAGGGACGCAATGCAAAGAACCATGTTGAAATCAAAGCTGCATCGAGTGCGTGTGACGCATAGCGAGCTGCACTATGAAGGCAGCTGTGCGATTGATGAAGCCTTGCTGGAGGCCGCCAATATTCATGAGTATGAGCAGATCCAGATTTACAATATCAACAATGGTGAGCGTTTCACAACTTATGCCATTCGTGCCGAGCGCCATTCAGGCGTGATTTCGGTCAATGGCGCTGCCGCGCACAAGGCCGATCCTGATGATTTGATTATTATTGCCAGTTATTCGCAATATACCGAAGCCGAACTGACCAATTACCATCCACAACTGGTTTATGTCGATGCGCAAAACCGCATTGTCGAACAAAAAAACCATATTCCTGCGCAAGCCGCCTGATTTTGAACACACCTATGCAACCACACATTGATGCCATGTCGTTAGACGACATGAAGCTGGCCGTCGTCGACGCGCTGGAAGATATTAAAGCCTTTGACATCACTGTCATGGACGTGCGTCGGATGACCGCGGTCACCAGCTACATGGTTGTCGCCAGTGGTAACTCCACCCGTCAATGCAAGGCGATTGCCGATAACGTACGTGAAAAGCTCAAAGAAAAGGGCATAGAAGCACGCGGTGTTGAAGGCGAAAAAGAGGGCGAATGGGTGTTGGTTGATTTGGGCGATATCGTCGTCCATGTCATGGTGCCTACCACCCGCGCCTACTACAACATCGAACAACTGTGGACCGAGTCACAGACGCGCCGCACGGCGTCTGCTGCCTAAAAGCACACCTCCTTTCCTGGTATGAAACTCAATATTATCTCGGTCGGCCATAAAATGCCAGACTGGGTTGAAAGCGCCTGCGCCGAGTACTTGAAGCGCATGCCGCGTGAACTCGACACACGCATCATTGAAATCAAGCCCGATAAACGGGCGGCCGGTAAAAACAGTGAAGTGGTTCAAGAGGCCGAGGCCAAGCGCATCCTGGAAGTGGCGGGTAAAGATTACCTGGTGGCGCTGGATGAGCGCGGGCAGGCGGTGACCACCTTGCAACTGGCTGAAAAGCTCAAAAGCTGGCAGGAAATGGGTCGTGATGTGTCTCTGGTCGTGGGTGGTGCAGACGGTTTGCACATACAACTTAAAAGTCAGGCGCAGTGGTTATTCAGCCTGTCTAAACTGACCATGCCACATGGCATGGTGCGTGTGATGCTGGCTGAGCAACTTTATCGCGCACATACGGTTCTAAGCGGACACCCCTATCATAGAGAGTAATTATGTCTAATGCCTTGGTCTGGTTGCGTCGCGACTTACGCGATGACGATCATGCTGCGCTCTATCACGCCTTAAAGCGGCATACGCAAGTGTATGTCGCTTTTGTTTTTGATACCGATATTCTGGATGCCTTGAGCGATAAACAGGATCGCAGGGTAGAGTTTATCTGGGAGAGCGTGCAGGCACTCAAGCAGGCTTTGCAAGCGCAAGGCGGCGATCTGCTGGTGCGTCATGGCCGGGCGCAGGAAGAAATTCCCGCCTTGGCACAAGCGCTCAATGTGACGGCTGTTTATGCCAACAAAGATTACGAGCCGCTGGCGATTGCACGCGATGCTGCTGTAGCGCAGACGCTACTTAACGCGGGGCTAACCCTGCACTTATTCAAGGATCAGGTGCTGTTTGAACAAGACGAAGTGATGACGCAAGCCGGCAAGCCATACGGCGTGTTCACCCCTTATAAAAATGCCCATCTGGCCAAGTTGAATGCCTTTTACTTAAAGGCCTATCCAGTCAAAAAATATACGAGCCATTTGGCGCAGGTGTCGCCCGAGCCGATGCCAAGCTTGGTATCGCTTGGGTTTACACCCACCAATCTCGCGGCTTTGCGGGTGCCGATCGGCATGGCGGGTGCCCGGCAGTTGTTTGACGATTTTTTGCAGCGTATCGACCACTATCACGACGCGCGTAACTTTCCGGCCGTTAAAGGTGTGTCTTATCTCTCTGTGCATTTGCGTTTCGGTACGATTTCTATTCGTCAGCTTGCGCGTGCCGCCTGGCAACTGTCAGTTGCTGGCAATGCCGGAGCAGCCACGTGGTTGAGTGAGCTCATCTGGCGCGATTTTTATTTTCAGATTCTGTTTCATCGGCCGGACCTGCAGCAGGGGCGTTCGTATAAGCCCGAGTATGAAACGCTGCCTTTTAGCAATGACCCAGGCTGGTTTGCCGCCTGGTGCGAAGGGCGAACCGGTTTCCCGATTGTGGATGCGGCCATGCGGCAATTGAACCAAACTGGCTATATGCATAATCGTTTGCGCATGGTGGTGGCCAGTTTTTTGGTCAAGGATTTGCTCATAGACTGGCGTTGGGGTGAGCGGTATTTTGCACAAAAGTTAATCGACTTTGACTTTGCTGCCAACAATGGCGGCTGGCAATGGGCCGCGTCGACCGGTTGCGATGCACAACCCTATTTCAGGATATTTAACCCGCAATCGCAGTCAGAAAAGTTTGATCCACAAGGCAAGTTTATCCGCAAATATGTGCCCGAACTTGCCGGTCTTGATGATCAACAAATTCATGCGCCATGGGCAGAAAAATTCCGCAAAAAATCCTTGTTTGACAATGGGTTAATGGGGGAATACCCGGCCCCTGTGGTGGATCATGCACAACAGCGCGAGGAGGCCTTGCGCTTATACAAAAATAATGTGAAGCAGAGATGACATTTGATGTAGAATAAGATCGTTTTACTTCGTGCTAAGGTGAGGTTTGTGTAGCGCCGGTGAGTGAATTAATCCGACTTTTTAACAACCATCCCTTCAACTTTTAGAAGAGATTTCCGTTAACTGAATGACATACCTTTGCGAAGATCACACTGCAAGCTGTGTTGGGGATACCACAATTTAAATGCGCTTGAATAGCTTCTAAATATAATGACAAATATGAAAACATTAAAAGCGATCGTACTGACTGCCGTTTTGCTGAGTGTCTCAGGTTGTGCTACAACCAACAAAGACCCTCTCGAAGGCATCAACCGGGGAATTTACAAATTTAACGATGTGGCTGATCGCTATGCCATCAAGCCCGTCGCCAAAGCCTATAAAGCCGTTGCGCCGACGCCGGTGCGTACAGGCATCAGCAATTTCTTCAGCAACTTGGGCACCTTGACCACCGTTGTGAATGATCTGCTGCAACTGAAATTTGCTCAGGCATTTACCGATGCGGGCCGTTTCGTCATCAACTCGACGTTTGGCATTGCTGGTTTTATTGATGTCGCCAGCATGGACAAAATTGAAAAACACCAGGAAGATTTTGGCCAAACCATGGGCTATTGGGGTGTCGGCTCTGGTGCTTATTTAGTACTGCCGATTATCGGGCCAAGTACTGTGCGTGACGCCAGCGGTCTGTTTATTGATACCGTGACCTCAGATCCAATTACCTATTTACACAATACCGGCCAGATCCGCGCGCACAACCAGGTGCGTGCTGTGCAGTTTTTAGATAAACGTACGCAATTGCTGGACGCCACAGATTTGGTGGATGATGCGTCGATTGATCCGTATGCGTTTATGCGTGACGCTTATCTGCAGCGCCGTGCCAGCCTGATTCAAGATGGTCTGGTGCCAAAAGAGCTGTTGCAAGACGAGTTTGAGCCAGCTGATGAAGATGTGCCAAGCCATACAGAGCTAACGCCTGCGGCCGCTGATGCCGTGCTGTTGCAATCTGCTGCACCGATTGAAGGCCCTGAAGCTCAAGCTGCTGAAGGTGCGTCTGTCACCAGTCAGTCGCCTGTGCAAGCGTTGGAAGTCTCTGCTGTTGAAGCTGAGCCAGCCGAAGAGGTGTTGGAGGCACTGCCACCGTTGCTGGAGCAGGCTGACCAATCGACAAGCGAAGAGGTGCCTGTGGTTGAACAGGAATCAGCAGCGATTGTGGCAGGGATAGATGAGACCTTGTTGATGCTGGATGCAGGGGTGTCAGCACAGTAGTGTTACTCTCTGAGTGATAAAAAAGGCTTTGCATCATGCAAAGCCTTTTTTATTGGGTGTCACCGGCGCCGCCGTTTACTCAGCAGAGGCAATGGTCATGCGTTCTATCAGGATGGATCCTGTTGATCTCGAGCTGTTTGGAATCGTATCGTTGCCAATCGCCGTGATGTTCTTCAACATGTCTTTCATATTACCCGCGATGGTGATTTCTTCTACGGGATGCACAATCTGGCCGTTTTCTACCCAATAGCCAGCTGCGCCGCGCGAGTAGTCACCTGTGACCATGTTCATGCCATGACCCAGTAACTCGGTCACTAGCAGGCCGTTGCCCATGGTTTGTAATAATTGCTCAAGGGTATGGCCGGTTGAGCGCACCACAATATTGTGCGCACCACCGGCATTGCCTGTCGATTGCATGCCCAGCTTGCGGGCGGAGTAGCTGCCTAGCAAGTAGCCTTGCAGCACGCCGTTTTCAACCAGTATGCGTGGTTTGCAAGCCACCCCTTCGCTATCAAACGCACTGCTGGCAGCGCCTTTGAGCACAAACGGATTTTCATCAATGTGCAGTAACGGGCTAGCAATCGGCTGGCCCAGGCTATCCAGCAAGAAGGAAGATTTGCGGTACAAATTGCCGCCAGAAATCGCACTGATCAGGGTGCCAATCAAGCCACTGGCCAACGGCGCTTCAAATAAAACTGGATATTGCCCGGTTTTGATCGGGCGTGCACCCAGGCGTTTGACGGTACGCGAGCCTGCTATTTGGCCGACTTGTTCTGGCGTTGCCAGATCTTGCGCATCACGTGCGCTGCTATACCAGTAGTCGCGTTGCATCAGGCCATTGGCTTCGGCAATCACCGAGCAACTGATACTATGGCGCGAGCTAGGGTAGCCGCCAATAAAACCATGGCTGTTGGCATAGGCAAAGGCGCCGCTTTGGCTATAAATGCTGGCACCTTCACTGTTGCTGATCCGTGCATCAACGCCAAGGGCGGCTGCTTCACATCGTTTGGCCAAAGCAAGCGCCGCATCGACGTCGATCTGCCAGGGATGATGCAAGGATAAGTCTGGAAACTCAGTGGCCATTAATGCCGCATCTGCCAAGCCGCAGAAGGGGTCCTGCGCCGTATATTTCGCAATATTGCAGGCGGCTTCTACGGTGTCTTGCAAGGCTTGCAAGCTGAGGTCTGAGGTGCTGGCATAGCCTTTACTTTGACCAAAATAAACAGTGACCGAGCAGCCTTTGTCGCGGTTATATTCAATGTTTTCAGTTTCGCCTTGCCTGACGGAGACATTTTGGCCGGTGCCAAAACTGACCTCGGCTTCGGCACTGCTGGCACCTGCTTTACGCGCCAGGTGAATGATGTCTTGAGCGATTTGTTTAAGTTGATCCGATTGCATGCTGTACGCGCTAGTTTTTTGCTTGGCAGTTAAAGCTGGTATCATACCGTGATTTGGCAGAGATTGCTTTTACCATGACATCTGAAACCTTTGATGATTCCCAGCCCAGTAAAACCCGATTGAAAGCAGAGGCCGATGCTGCGCAGGAAATAGGCCGTCAACTGGTTGCTTTACCTAAAGAAAGATTGAAAAAACTACAGCTGGAAGAGGCTTTGCTCGACGCGATTGCTGAAGCCAAGCGCATTACCGCCAATGGCGCCATTCGTCGTCAGATGCAATATATTGGTCGCCTGATGCGCGACACAGACCTGGCACCGATTGTCGAGCAGTTGCAAAAGTGGGATGGCAAGCATCAGGAAGAAAATGCCCGCTTTCATCAGATGGAGCGCTGGCGCATGCGCATGCTGGAAGATGTGAAAGCGATTGAATTGTTTATTGTCGAGTTTCCGCACACGCCTGTGCAGCAAATGCGCACGCTGATTCGTAATGCGCAAAAAGAGCATGCGACAGGCAAGCCGCCCAAAAGTAGCCGCGAGCTATTTAAAATCATCCGCGAAACCATGGAAGGCAAAAGCAGTCCCGAGGATGACGCGTTTGACGCAGCACTGCCAGCAGACGAGTCACTGGACGATTAACCATATAATAATATCAGCAGCAGATGGCGCGATGTACGCCATTTGCCAATCACTTAACAAAGGGAGCCAACATGCATAACCACATTGATCTGCAACTTGATTTAACTGGTTTGGAAAGTCCGCTGCCTATGCTGCAAACCAAGGATGCACTGGATCGTTTGTTACCAGGGCAGGTGTTACTGGTGAAGACCACCGCCGTCGGTAGCGAGCAAAATATTCGCAATCTGATCAACAATCACCCGGTGAAATTACTCTCCTTAAACAAGGATAACGGTGTGTTTCAATTTTTGATCGAAAAAGACGGCGTGCTGGCAAGCCAATAAACGCTTGCCAAGATACGTTTGTGCAGGCAGTTTCACGCTGCCTGCTACTGGTTGCTTACTCCGGTTTTTTGGGCGGTAGCAAAAACTTGCCAGGCTGGCGATAGAGTGCAGTAAACAGCTCCAGCCAAAAGGCTTTCCAATGCCGATAGCGCACTTTTCTCGACTTCATCGCGACATAAATGGCCAGGCCAAAACTGGTAATCAGATTGGTGGTGCCGACCAGTGCAATCCCCAGCACGCTGGTGGCGATGATGTAATGACTGACCTGGAAATCTAACGCCGGTAATGCGTAGCCTGAAAACGCCGCCACAAACGTCACGTGGCGAATATCCAGCGGTAAGCCCAGCATCACGCCCAGCCCCGAGGCAAAGCCTAACAAGCAGCCAAAATAGAAGTTACCGGCCAGCGCGCCCAGATTGTGGCGGATATATTCAGTAATACGCCATAGGCGATCTTTGCCCAGAAGTCGTTGTAACCACTGCAAATGCCCAAGTCGCTCAGGAATCCGGTTATAGGCGGCTAAATTGTCGTGATAACCGGCAATGAGACCGGATAAGAACAGGCAGACACCCGCCACGGCTGCATAGAGCATCGTCAGGCTAATCAGCGGGTTGTTGCTGTCCAGCAAGGCATGTGCTTTTTCGGCGCCGATAAAGTGATGACCGGTGGCTTGTATCACGAGCCAGTCAATCAGAATCGCCATCGGGATCACCACCACCACGTTGCCTAAAATGGCAATGGTCTGACTGCTGGTCGTTTGTGCCACGATATTCACCAGGTTATGGATATTTTTACTGTCGTGGCCATGGTCGTCTATGGTGGCTGCGATGGTGGCTGCTGTCATGGCCGGTTGTTTGGTAGCAACTGTAAAATGCAATAAATGAATAATCACAAAGCCCAGACCATAATTCAGGCTGAACAAAATCGCCTCGGTGAGCGGTGCCAGGTGGTAGCTGGCAATGATGATTTTAAACAGCGCCATGATCGCAATAATGATACCGGCCCCCATGGCAGAGCCCATGAGTTTATAGTACTCATGACGATGTTGTGCGATGTAATGTTCGCCGGTGTGGCTGGCGTTTTCGGTCACGCGCAAGGCCAGTAGCTCGGTATTTTGTCGCCAGTATTCAGCCAGGTTATTTTTCTTGCATTCGGCATCCACCAGTTGCTTGAGCAGTCGTGTGATGGCCTGGCTGACATCGTGCTTCAGAATCAGCCCGTGCAAAATGTCCAGCAGTAGCTGCATGCGTTGAATCTGTTGCAGGATGCGTTGCATGAGCGCCGTGAGCGAAATGCTGGTGCCGGTTTTGGCATTTGACTTGCGGATTTCGTAAGTCAGTTGCTCGCAGCGTTTGAGCACGGTGTAGAGATGCTGAATATCTTCGGCCCGAATCGCGCTGAGCGCCAAAAATTTTTGAATCTCGATATTCTGCGTGATAAACGGTGAGTCATTGGACTCCAGGTCCTCATGCTGCAAAATCAGCTCAGGGTCTAGCCCCGAAGCCGATAAGCGATAAGACAGCACTTGCAGTGCGTCTTTGACCTCCTGAATACAGTTTTGCTGTTGCGTGGCATCGCCCTGGCTGATGTCCAGCGTTTGCATAAAGTCGCGCCAGACGGTATCCGGCATGCCTATCACCCAGTCAACATCGCTGTTTTGATGAAAAATCTGACCAAATACATCTTTTAAATATTTGGGATCTGGCACATCTGGCAAAAGTTTGTGCGAGAGTCTGCGGTAGATTTCTGTAAAAAAGCCGAGGTCAGACTGAATGCCGTGATCAGAATAAAGTGAGATCACACTTTTTTCATTCAGCAGTCTTAGCAGGCTATTACGTAGCGATAAGGCATATTGCGGGTGTTGCTGCAATAAAAAACACAGTGCCTGTAATGCCTTGCTGGCACTTTCAATATCAGTCGATACGTTGGGGCGAATATCATCAAACAATGCTCGCAAAAACTGGATATCATCCAGGTCACCAGCAGCCTCACGAGCAGCCTGATGATCAAAGGTGGGTTGAAACATGCAAAAAGCTTTCTTTTTTTATTTTAATAAGGGTGTTGCTGCTGAGCTGCTGTCGCGCTTTACAGCTGAGCCTCAATCGTCAGCGGTTCGCCCTCACGTTCTAATTGTAAACGAATGGCTTTGCCACGGTATTTTCTCACCAGGCTGGAGAGTTGGGCGGCGTCATCCACTTTTTCCTGATTGATGCTGAGCAGTTGATCGCCGCGCAACACGCCGCCTTTTTCAGCCGCAGACTCATGAATGACCGCAATCACACGCACCCCCGCGCTCTTGCCGGTTTCAGGCGCTGCATCCTCATTTTGACCTGACTTTTTAGGCACCAGCTTAATGACGTGGATGCCAAGCACTGGTGGCGGCAGTTTGGCCCAAAAGGTCGCATAGTAGCGATAAGTGCCGGGCTTGGTTGCCATGTCTTTTTCGGTGAGCGATTGTCCTTTTTTAACCGCTTCTTTAATCACTTCCATCCTCGAGGCTGGTGACGCGCCGCCCGCTTTTTTCATGTAAACCAAGATGCTGTCTGCCTGAATCTCGCGACCGTGGTTGAGCGCCTGCGCTGCGTCGACTTCGCCTGCTTCAAAACTGCTAAATCCCATCAGATCGTAGCCATTTTCCAACATTCTGATGTTGTCCTCTTCGCGGCGGGTGCCACTGAACATTTGTGGTTCCGGCTGTGCTTGCAGTGAGCGCAGGTTGCCCTGATTTTGCGGCTGATAGTGACTACTGTAAGGGTTGTCTTCTGCCCAGCTGAGCGGGCTTGCAGCCAGCGCTATCAACACCATGGCATGTTTAAACCATGATAACCGCTGGTCTGACCGGGAAGCGTTTGCGATAAGGGATGGTGCAGGCATGCACAGGCGGTTCATTGAATTCTCCATGATCGAATAACAGGTTGTAATGTTATGATGTATTGGTACATTAACACAGACATAATTGACGTAGACTAAGTTATGCAAGAACAATTCACACGCATTGGATTAGTTTCTATCAGTGACCGTGCCTCACAAGGCGTGTATGAAGATAAAGGCATCCCGGCGCTCACCGCCTGGCTGGCACAAGCGGTGGTCTCTCCTTATACCATCGTCACCCGCCTGATTGCCGATGAACAAGCCACCATTTCTCATACCCTCAAGCAATTGGTCGACGACGAGGCTTGCCACTTGGTGCTCACTACTGGTGGCACCGGACCTGCGCTTAGAGATGTGACGCCAGAAGCTACCTTGGCCATTGCTGACCGCGAGATGCCGGGCTTTGGTGAGCAAATGCGGCAGATTAGTCTGCGCTTTGTGCCAACCGCGATTTTGTCGCGCCAGGTCGCGGTGATCCGCAAGCAATGCCTGATTATTAACTTGCCAGGACAGCCGAAGTCGATACAAGAAACACTCGAAGGCCTCAAAGATCGTGAAGGCAACACGCTGGTGCCGGGGATTTTTGCGGCTGTGCCATATTGTCTCGACTTACTGGCGACGAGCGGCCAACCGATGCCTTATCTGGAGACTGAGGACAGCATCGTCAAAGCCTTTCGCCCAAAGTCTGCCATACGCAAATAAATTTAATTCTTAAGTTACTAAAGAGATTGCATGCGTTACAGCCCCATTTTTAAGCTGATTTTCATACTTTGCTTTACTTTGCTCACCTATTTGCTACTCATAGAGATGGCGCCGACCACGGATGGCTCTCTCTACAAAGACAAAATACAGCATGTGATTGCCTTTGGTGGCGTTGCATTTTGGGGCTTGCTGGCGTTTTCGCAGTCGCCGAAAGCGACCTTGTTCGGTCTCGCCGTTTTTGGCGCGCTGATGGAAGTATTGCAAGGCATCCTCACAACCACTCGGCAGCCAAGCTTCTATGACTGGCTGGCGGACGTGGTTGGTCTGTTGCTGGCCTGGGGCGTGGCCGTGATGTGGCAGCGCTGGTGGAGCACGCGCCGTGGCAGAATTTGAACTGATTGCCAAGTATTTCACGCGCCCAGCCCAGGCCGACCTCGGCGTCGGCGATGATGCGGCATTGATCCGTGTGCGTCCCGGTTATCAGTTGGCCATCTCTGCCGATATGTCTGTGGCGGGCACGCATTTTTTTGCCGACATTGACCCATTTGCGATTGGCTGGAAATCGATGGCCGTTAATGTCAGTGACATGGCCGCGATGGGCGCCGAGCCTAAGTGGGCGACCTTATCAATTGCCTTGCCGCAAATTGATGACGCATGGTTGCAACGCTTTAGTGCCGGCTTGTTTGCCTGTGCAGACGCGTTTGGCGTGTCGCTCATCGGCGGCGATACCACACGCGGGCCGTTAAATATCGCCATCAATATTTTGGGCGAAGTGCCGCAAGGGCAGGCACTACAACGTAACGGCGCGCGAGCGGGCGATGATGTTTGGGTCAGTGGTGTGTTGGGGCAGGCGGCATTATGGTTGCAACATCGTTTAGGCGCACTCGATTTGCATACGCAGGATGTGGCGATACTGGCCACGGCCATGCATGCGCCGCAACCACGCGTGGCGTTGGGGCAGGCATTACGTGGCATCGCCTCGGCAGTGCTGGATATTTCGGATGGCTTGCTGGCTGATTTGACACATATTCTTGAGGCATCAGCCGTTGGCGCTGCGTTAGACTGGACGGCCATGCCCAAGCCCTTGTTGCAGCAATCGGCAGTGACTGAAGCGGTGTTGCAGCAAGCAGTATTGGCTGGCGGCGATGACTACGAATTGTGTTTTACCGCTGCACCTCAGCATCGGGACGCCTTGAGCGCACTGGCTGCTCAACTGGCTTTGCCATTACACCGCATCGGGCACATTACCGCGGCCGCAGGCTTGCAGGTGTTTAATGGCGAGGCCGCTGTGGTCTTGTCGCAGAAAGGGTACGCGCATTTTGGCTAATCCATCTCCGCAATCTCAGCCGCCAAGTTGGCGCTTGCTGTTTTCGCATCCCTTGCATTGCCTGAGTTTTGGCCTGGGCACGGGCTTGTCGCCCAAAGCGCCGGGCACCGTTGGCACATTGTTGGGTTTCCCGCTGTATTGGCTATTGATGGATTTGCCGCTGGCACAGCAATGGCTAAGTCTGGGCGTATTTTTTGTATTCGGCATCTGGTGTTGCGAGATCACTGGGCGTGCGCTAGGAGTGAGCGATCATGGCGCGATTGTGTGGGATGAAGTCGTGGCGATGGCGGCCGTGCTAGTCACTGTGCCATTTACGTGGGCTTGGGGCCTCGCTGCATTTGCCAGCTTCCGCTTGTTTGATATCTGGAAACCTTTCCCGATTGGCTGGGTGGATCAGCGCGTCAAAGGCGGCTTGGGGGTGATGCTGGACGATGTCCTGGCTGCGATCATGGCCATCGTGGTGCTGCAGGCTGCGCAAGGCATGTTGGCGTGAGCATCTTACTTGAATTAAGCGAGACGCTTGGTCTGGCGCTGCAAGCGAGAGGCTGGCAGTTGGCGTTGGCCGAATCGTGTACCGGCGGCATGGTGGCGCAGTCTGTGACTGCGATTGCTGGGAGTTCAGGCTGGTTTGATCGCGGTTTTGTCACCTATAGCAATGCGGCAAAAAACGAAATGTTAGGCGTACCTAATGCTTTGATTGATGAGTTTGGCGCTGTGAGTGAGCCCGTTGCCGAGGCCATGGCCTTGGGGGCGTTGCAACACAGTCAGGCACAGTTGAGTGCCGCCATCACAGGGATTGCAGGTCCTGGTGGTGGCTCTCCACACAAGCCTGTTGGCACCGTCTGTTTTGCCTGGGCTTATCGTGCGAATGATGACGCGCCTGAGGCAATTGTGGTGGAAACCCGGTATTTTGAAGGTGATAGAGCTGACATACGCGAACAAGCCGCCAGCTATTTGCTGGCTGGCTTGTTGAAGATTGCGGCTTCTCGCTGATTGAGAGCCTGGCTGTGATTAACCACTAGCGGTGGTGATGGTGGCCGTGACCATGGCCATGTCCGCCGCCGTTCCAACCACCACCGTAAAAGTTTCTCGGGCCGTAGTTATAACCACCATAGCCACCGTTACCATATGAAAACTGGATAAAGCCAGGCGCTGGTTGCGGATAAGCGACGGCAGGCACACCATAAAAATTACTTTGTGGATGGCGATAAACGACCACTGGTGGTGGCGCGTAATAAACCGGTGGCGGGGCGTAGTAAGCGGGTGGGTAAGGGTTACCAACCACCACGCCAACAGACCAGTTATCCTGTGCTTGTGCGCTGAATGCGGCCAGGCTGCTCAGTGTGAGTCCCAACACATATTTGACGATGTTCATATATTCTCCTCGTGCAGAAAACAATTGCTGCTCCCATATTCACTTAACGCGTCTCTTGTGTCACGGTTGACACGCGCCCGGTTGAATGCAATTGCGTGCAACCACCGGCTCGAATTCATGGCTTCGCCATTTCACTGATGGTCGATTTATGAAATAATTAGAAGTTATTGTTTGAAGTATATAGCGATTGTGAAAACAACGCATTTTTATTGGTCAAAGAAAGCAATCAGCATGGATGACAACAAAAGCAAAGCGCTCGCCGCCGCACTCTCTCAAATTGAAAAACAGTTCGGCAAAGGCTCCATCATGCGCATGGGCGATGGCGATATTGGTGAAGACTTGCAAGTGGTCTCTACCGGTTCGTTGGGCCTGGATATTGCGCTGGGCGTAGGCGGTTTGCCACGTGGCCGGATTGTGGAAATTTATGGCCCGGAATCCTCAGGTAAAACCACATTGACCTTGTCAGCGATTGCCGAGATGCAAAAGCTAGGTGGCGTCGCCGCGTTTATCGATGCCGAGCACGCCTTGGATCCGCAATATGCCGCCAAACTGGGCGTGAATGTGCCTGAGTTGCTGATTTCGCAGCCAGATACCGGTGAGCAGGCGCTGGAAATCGCCGACATGCTGGTGCGCTCTGGTTCAGTGGATATCGTGGTGGTCGACTCGGTCGCCGCATTGACGCCACGCGCCGAAATTGAAGGTGAAATGGGCGACAGCCACATGGGCTTGCAGGCACGATTGATGTCACAGGCCTTGCGTAAACTCACCGGCAATATCAAGCGTACCAATACACTGGTGATCTTTATTAACCAGATTCGTATGAAAATTGGTGTCATGTTCGGTAATCCTGAAACCACCACAGGTGGTAACGCCCTCAAATTCTACTCGTCTGTGCGTTTAGATATCCGCCGTACTGGCGCGATTAAAAAAGGTGATGAGGTGATTGGTTCTGAGACCAAAGTCAAAGTCATCAAAAACAAAGTCGCGCCGCCGTTCAAGCAGGCTGAGTTTGACATTATGTATGGCGAAGGTATTTCTCGCCTGGGCGAAGTGATTGAGCTGGGCACCAACCTCAAACTGGTGGAAAAAGCCGGTGCCTGGTATAGCTATAAAGGTGAAAAAATCGGCCAAGGTAAAGAAAACGCCAAAGAGTTTTTACGTGAAAATCCAGCCATTGCGGCCGAGATCGAAGCCAAGATTCGCGACAACTCAAATGTGCTGGCCGATAGCATGCCTTCAGCCAGAGGCGAGGACGATTAATACTCTTGCGGCAACCCCTGGAGAAATCACTACGCCAGCGTGCGCTTGAGTTGTTAAGCAAGCGAGAGTATTCCGCCGCTGAGCTGGCGCAAAAGCTCAAAAGTTACGCTGGCGAAGAAGAGGATATCCCGGCCTTGATTGCAGATTTCAAGGGCCGTGGCTGGTTAAGTGATGCACGCTATACCGAGCAAATGGTGCATGCGCGCCAGGCCAAGTTTGGGGCAGCGCGCGTGGCGCAAGAGTTGCGTGAAAAAGGGGTGGATGACACCCTGATTGCTGAAGCCGTTGCCGGTTTGCAGGGCAGTGAAATAGAACGCGCCAGAGAAGTCTGGCGCAAAAAGTTTAAAGCGGCCGCGACAACGCGTGAAGACTGGGCGAAACAAGCCCGTTTTTTACAAAGTCGCGGTTTTAAGTTTGAAGTCATTAAACACATATTGAATAGACACGCAGAAGATGACAGTCCAGAAGACGACAGTTAGTTACGGAAGCAATCCTTCCAGCAAGCAAATCCGCCAGGCATTCCTGGATTTTTTTGCGTCCAAAGGCCATCAGGTAGTGGCTTCCAGTTCGCTGGTGCCGCACGGTGACCCGACCTTGCTGTTCACCAATGCGGGTATGAATCAGTTTAAAGACGTATTCCTCGGCTTTGACAAACGCGCCTATACGCGTGCGGCTTCAGCGCAAAAATGTGTACGTGCTGGCGGCAAGCACAATGACCTCGAAAATGTCGGCTACACTGCCCGCCACCATACCTTTTTTGAGATGCTGGGTAACTTCAGTTTTGGCGATTATTTCAAGCGCGATGCCATTACATTCGCCTGGGAGTTGCTGACAGAAGTCTATGCCTTGCCAAAAGAGCGCCTGATGGTGACCGTGTACGCGGAAGATGATGAAGCGTATGACATCTGGCACAAAGAAGTCGGCGTGCCTGCGGACAAAATCGTGCGTATTGGCGACAACAAGGGCGCACGTTATGCGTCTGACAACTTTTGGATGATGGGCGATACCGGTCCTTGCGGCCCTTGTACCGAAATTTTCTATGATCACGGTGCGCATATCCCAGGTGGGCCTCCAGGTTCCCCCGATGAAGATGGCGACCGCTTTATCGAAATCTGGAACAACGTCTTCATGCAGTTTAACCGCGATGAAGCGGGCGTCATGCATCCGCTGCCCAAACCATCGGTGGATACTGGGATGGGTTTGGAGCGTATTTCTGCCGTGCTGCAAGGCGTGCATGCCAACTACGAAATTGATTTGTTCCAGGCGCTGATTAAAGCGGCTGCGCGCGAAACCCATACGGCCGACCTCGATAGCCCGTCACTCAAAGTGCTGGCTGACCATATCCGTGCCTGCTCTTTCCTGATTGCCGATGGTGTGATTCCGGGTAACGAAGGCCGCGGTTACGTCCTGCGCCGGATTATCCGCCGCGCGATTCGCCATGGTTACAAACTGGGCTGTCGTGCTGCGTTCTTCCACAAGTTGGTCGCAGACCTGGTGGCTGAAATGGGCGAGGCTTATCCTGAGCTCGTCAGCAATCAAGTACGTATCACTGACATTCTCAAGCAGGAAGAAGACCGCTTCTTTGAAACCATTGAAAACGGCATGCAGATTCTGGAAACCGAACTGGCGACCAAGCCAACTGTGTTCAATGGTGACCTGGCATTTAAATTGCACGATACCTTTGGCTTCCCGCTTGATTTGACCGCCGACATTTGCCGCGAACGCGGTGTCACCGTCGATACCGTCGGGTTTGACGCGGCGATGGCGCGCCAGAAAGAACAGGCGCGTGCCGCCGGCAAGTTTAAAATGGCGCTGAATCTTGAATATGATGGTGCGGCGACCACCTTTCATGGCTACGATAAATTAGAGACACAGGCTAAAGTGCTGGCGCTGTATAAAGATGGCAGTGCAGTGAATGTGCTCAATGAAGGCGACTTGGGCGTGGTCGTGTTGGATCAGACCCCATTTTATGCCGAGTCCGGTGGCCAGATTGGCGACAGCGGTGAACTCAAGTCTGCCAACGGTATTTTTGCTGTCGAAGACACGCAAAAAATTCAGGCCGCGGTATTTGGTCATCATGGTGTGCTCAAGACCGGCACTTTGTCAGTCGGTGATGCGTTAGCCGCCAAAGTCAATCTGCAGGCGCGAGTCAATACTATGCGTAACCACTCGGCCACGCATTTGATGCACAAAGCCTTGCGTGAAGTGTTGGGTGAGCACGTGCAGCAAAAAGGTAGCCTGGTCGATACCGAAAAAACCCGTTTTGACTTTGTGCACAATGGGCCGATGACAGATGCAGAAATTGCCACCGTAGAGTCACTGGTCAATGCTGAAATTCTTGCGAACGCCGCAACGCAAGCGCGTGTGATGGACATTGAGTCTGCACAGCAAACCGGCGCCATGATGTTATTTGGCGAAAAATATGGCGACGAAGTGCGCGTGCTGGATATCGGCACCTCACGTGAGTTGTGCGGGGGCACCCATGTCAGCCGTACCGGCGATATTGGCTTGTTTAAAATCACCGCTGAAAGTGGTGTGGCTGCGGGCGTGCGTCGTGTGGAAGCAACCACAGGCGAGGGCGCATTAAAGCTGGTGCAGGCGCAACAAACCCTGATTAATCAGGTGGCGGGTGAGCTGAAAGCGCCAGCGCATGAGCTGCCTGCCAAGGTCGCACAAGTAATGGACAACGTGAAATCGCTGGAAAAAGAACTGGCACGCCTCAAATCCAAACTGGCGTCCTCCCAAGGGGATGACCTCGCGACACAGGCACTGGATATCAACGGTGTGAAGATGTTGGCCGCCACCCTGGAAGGCGCAGATGCCAACGCGCTGCGCGAAACCATGGATAAACTCAAGGATAAGCTCAAATCTGCCGTCATTGTGTTAGCGAGCGTGGCTGACGGTAAGGTCAGCCTGGCGGCAGGTGTGACCGCTGACTTGATCGGCAAAGTAAAGGCTGGCGAGCTGGTGAATCACGTCGCAGGCCAGGTCGGTGGCAAAGGCGGTGGCAAGCCTGATATGGCCATGGCTGGTGGTACTGAGCCTGCCAACTTGCCGCAAGCATTGGCAAGCGTCACCGATTGGGTAAAGCAAAAGCTTGTTTAACCGCCGATGCACATCGATAGACGCCGATAGTTGATTGTGAAAATCGGCGTTCACCGGCGTTTATCTGCGGATAAGAAAAAAGATTGTTAAGGAAATAAAATGGCATTAATCGTACAAAAGTATGGCGGCACTTCAGTCGCCAATCCTGAGCGTATCCGTCATGTGGCGCGTCGTGTGGCGCGCTACAAAGCCATGGGGCATCAAGTGGTGGTCGTGGTCTCAGCCATGTCTGGTGAAACCAACCGGTTGATTGCGCTGGCCAAGGAAATCATGCCGGATCCTGATCCACGCGAGTTGGATGTCATGGTGTCTACCGGTGAGCAGGTGACCATCGGCATGACTGCGCTGGCGCTGATGGAGCTGGGTATCAAGGCGAAAAGCTATACCGGCACGCAAGTGAAGATTCTGACCGATGACGCTTTTAATAAAGCGCGCATTCTGGACATTGACCAGCACAACCTGAAAAAAGACCTTGATGACGGCTATGTCTGTGTCGTGGCAGGCTTTCAGGGCGTGGATGGCAATGGCAATATCACCACGCTGGGTCGCGGTGGCTCTGACACCACTGGCGTGGCCTTGGCGGCCGCGTTAAAAGCCGATGAGTGCCAGATTTATACCGATGTGGATGGCGTGTATACCACCGATCCGCGCGTGGTGCCTGAGGCGCGCCGCCTGGAAAAAATCACTTTTGAAGAGATGCTGGAACTAGCGTCTCAAGGCTCTAAAGTGCTGCAGATTCGCTCTGTAGAATTCGCCGGTAAATACAAAGTTAAATTACGTGTGCTCTCAAGCTTTGAAGAAGAAGGCGACGGCACACTGATCACATTCGAAGAAAATGAGGACAACATGGAAGAACCAATTATCTCCGGCATCGCTTTTAATCGCGATGAGGCGAAAATTACCGTGACTGGCGTGCCGGATAAACCAGGTATCGCTTATCAAATCTTGGGCCCGGTGGCGGATGCCAATATCGATGTCGACATGATTATCCAGAACGTTGGCGCAGACGGCACTACTGATTTCACCTTCACCGTGCATAAAAACGAAATGAACAAAACACTGGCGTTGTTGCGTGACAAGGTGCAAGGCCATATTCAGGCGCGTGAAATCAGCGGCGACGACAAGATCGCCAAGGTGTCCGTGGTGGGTGTGGGTATGCGCTCACACGTCGGTATTGCCAGCCAGATGTTCCGTACCTTGGCTGAAGAAGGCATTAACATCCAGATGATTTCGACCAGCGAAATTAAAATCGCCGTGGTGATCGAAGAGAAATATATGGAACTGGCTGTACGCGTGTTGCACAAGGCGTTTGGCCTCGAAAACGCATAATCACAAGCGCAAAATTAAAGAAATAAAACATTCTTCTTTTTTGCGTTGATTTCTGAAGGGTTTTCACGTAGTATGGCGCCCTTCGATGCAGTAGCAATGCTGCAAAGAAAACAGCGTAAGCTGTGTTGGTTTTTATTAGGACTTGATTGTTTTAATAAGGTGAGCTGGCCGAGAGGTCGAAGGCACTTCCCTGCTAAGGAAGCATATGGGCTTAAACCTGTATCGAGGGTTCGAATCCCTCGCTCACCGCCAAAAACCTTGCTCCGCGTGGGTATTGTTTTTGGTAGATTGGTTGTTTGATGTGAATCTGCACCGCCACAAAGCTTAAAATAGTGTATAATGCTGTTTTTGTTGCAAAGCAACAAACCTTGGCGCCCGTAGCTCAGTTGGATAGAGTATTTGGCTACGAACCAAAGGGTCGGGCGTTCGAATCGCTCCGGGCGCGCCAAAAATAAAAAGCCTTGTTTCTTCGGAAGCAAGGCTTTTTTCTTTTCTGTCACAGCGTATTGTATTTGCTGCTTATTGGCAGATGTTGCTGCATGATCGCCGCCATCTGTATGTATATTCTGCCGCGTTGAGCATAGCGAGAGGCGGGGCAGGTATGGTATGCTTTAACTTTGTTTTTTCATTGGTGTTTCAGTGTCTCTAAATGCTTGTTTGGCGAGGATTGCAGGCGATATGCAGCAGGTGGATGCCGTTATTCGCCAGTCTTTGTCCTCCCAAGTTCCGCTGATTAATCAGATTTCGGAATACATCATACACAGTGGTGGCAAGCGCTTGCGTCCGTCCCTGGTGTTAATGTCCGGCGATCTGGCCGGCGCGGTTTCTCCGGCACATCATACACTGGCTGCCATTATTGAATTTATCCATACCGCGACCTTACTGCACGACGACGTAGTCGATGCCTCTGAGTTACGCCGTGGTAAATCGACCGCTAATCATGTTTACGGTAACCCGGCGAGTGTGCTGGTGGGTGATTTCTTGTATTCGCGCGCCTTTCAGATGATGGTCAAGCTGCAAAATATGCGCGTGATGGAGATCTTGGCCGACGCAACCAATGTGATTTCTGAGGGCGAAGTGTTGCAGTTGCTCAACGTGCGCAATATCGGCGTCAGTGAGCAGGATTATTTACAGGTGATTCACTTTAAAACGGCCAAACTGTTTGAAGCGGCGACGCGTTTGGGGGCAGTGCAATGCCAGGCCAATGCAGAGCAGGAAGAGGGTTTGGCCACGTATGGCATGCATCTGGGCACGGCATTTCAACTGATTGATGATGTGCTGGATTTAATGGGCGACAGCCAAAAGATAGGCAAAACCCTGGGCAATGATTTGGCCGAAGGTAAGGTCACCTTGCCTATGCTGTATGCGATTCAACAGGCCCCAGCTGCGCAGGCAGATTTGGTGAAACAGGCGTTACTGGAAGGGCAGGTATCACAGCTGGATGCGGTGCTGGAGATTTTGCATTCGGTGCAAGCATTTGATTACGTGCGTGCGGTCGCACAAAAAGAAGCGCAGCTGGCCTGTGAGGCCTTGTCTGTCTTTGCACCAACAGCCGCCAAGCAGGCGATGCTGGATTTGGCTAATTTCTCTGTCAGCCGTCAGCAATAATCAGGCAGTCAGCCTGTGAGCAGGCTGACTGTTGCAGTCTATTAATTCAAGGCGATCGGCTCGCCACTGATGTGGTAATAGCTCAGCCGCGCACAATCATTGGTGGCGTTGGTGAGTGCGCCGTCAAACAATGACTGTCCATTCACATCTACTACTGCATAACCATTGTGATAGAGCGTGACCTCTGCCTGCATGTCTTTTTCCATCAGTTTGGTCGCTTTGTGCAAGCTGTGGCTATGCAGTGAACGCATGCCAAAACTGATGCAGTTTTCTTCTTCCTCTTCACTGTAAACTTCCCAGTGCGATTGTCCGGTCAGTTTTGTCAGCCAGCCTGGCAAGTCAACTTCTACCCGGCAAATCACGGGCTGATCCCAGGCGGGATGGTCAACTTGATTTAACTCGACCTGATTGAGACTTGCTTCGGTCGGTGGCGTAAATTTGATTTGATCAGACATAGGCAACTTCCTTCACTAGATAACGGATGTCACTTAAACACAGATGCGCGATTATGTTGCCGCACTGCAGTATCCATCTTACACATAAATGGTGCCAAGCAAGTGATTTTCAAGATGGGAAAAGCGGCTTTTAAACAGGTTTTGCCGTCTTTTAGCCTTGCTTACTTGCATTAACGATGCCATCATGCAGCAACTTTAACTATGTTATCGGTATCATGTCAGAAATCCTTGAACCTGTTTTAAGTTTATTGCAAACACAACCCCATTTTTTACAAGCGGTATGCTTGTTGGTTGGCTTGCTAGTCGGTAGTTTTCTCAATGTGGTGATCCACCGCCTGCCTAAAATGATGGAGCGTGAATGGCATGCCAGTTGCCTGGATTTGCAGGGGCAAACTGCGCCGGAGCAAGCCAAATATAATCTGGTCGTGCCACGTTCGGCTTGTCCGCATTGCGGACACCAGATTACCGCTATCGAAAATATTCCTGTTATCAGCTACCTGTTCTTGCGTGGGCGTTGCCGCGGTTGCCAAGCATCTATTTCAGCCCGTTATCCGTTGGTCGAGTTGTTAACTGGTCTGCTGTCACTGGCGGTGGCGGTGCAGTATGGCTACAGCATGCTAACGGTATTTGCGCTGGTATTCGTTTTTGCCTTGGTTGCCTTAACCTTTATCGATTTTGACACACAGTTGCTCCCCGATGACATTACGCTGCCTTTGTTATGGCTGGGCTTGTTGCTCAATATTAAATACGGATTTACCGACCTCACCTCAGCGGTGGTCGGCGCCATGGCAGGCTACCTGGTGTTGTGGTCAGTGTATTGGTTATTCAAGCTGGTGACCGGTAAAGAAGGCATGGGCTATGGTGACTTTAAACTGCTGGCTGCGATTGGTGCCTGGTTTGGCTGGCAATTATTACCCGCTGTTATTTTGCTGAGCTCGGTGGTCGGCAGTGTGATCGGCATCGGCTTGATTCTGCTTAAAGGCAAAACCCGCCAAACAGCGATTCCGTTTGGCCCATTTTTAGCGCTGGGCGGCATTGCTGCCCTGTTTTACGGGCAAGCGCTGGCCTCCTATTACCTGATCCCGTAAGCGCGCTGGTATGAGTAAAGTGGTGGCGGTGACTGGCGGCATTGGTAGTGGTAAAACCGAAGTGTGCAAAGCGTTTATGGCATTGGGCGTGCCTGTGGTCGATTTAGATCACATTGCCCATGACATGAGTGCGCCCGGTAGCCCGGCGATGCAGGCAGTGCGCACGCAGTTTGGTGATGCAATGTTTAACGCAGAAGGTCAGCTTGACCGGGCCAAATTACGCGAGTTGGTGTTTGCCGAGCCAGATGCGCTGGACCAGCTCAACCAGATCATGCACCCGGCCATCCGGCTTGAAGCCATCCGCCAGATCGCGCAATATACAACTGCTTATGTGGTGCTGGCGATTCCCTTATTGGTTGAAAGTCGCGCCGACTGGCAGATGATTGATCACGTGTTGGTGGTAGATTGCGATGAGCAGACGCAGCTGACACGCGTGGTGCAACGCAGCCAGTTGTCCGAGGGCATGGCGCAGGCAATGATCGCCGCACAAAGCAGCCGTGATGAGCGTTTGGCGATTGCGGATTCGGTGATTGAAAACGACCAAACATTGGATAATTTGCAGGAAAAAGTGCTAGAGTTTCATAAAAACTTCTCTAAGACTTGCCAGTGAGTGAAAAGGGTTTCATAATCAGGCTTTTATTGCATACTTTTCAAGTATCAGCTGACAGAAAAGGCTGCCGTGTCGAGCTACGAGTTTCCATTTAACGAGCGCATCAGAACTTATCTCCGCCTGGAGGATTTGTTCGTCAAAATGTTGCACCACATAGAGATTGGGCATGAGATCAATCATCATGTCGCGCTGATTTCGATGTTGCAAATCCTCGATTTGATTGATCGCGGCGATTTGAAAGTTGATCTGCTGCAAGAGCTGGACCGCCATAAAGTCCAGCTGTCGTTTCTGCAAACCAATCCCAATATCGACCATAACGCACTGGCAAGTACCTTGTCCAGCCTGGACCGTTGCGCGACCGCTTTGCGTTCTGATCATCAAAAACTCGGCCAGTCATTACGTGAAAATGACTGGTTAATGAGCGTCAAACAACGCACCAGCATTCCTGGCGGCGTCTGTGAGTTTGACTTGCCTTCTTATCGTCACTGGTTGTACCTGGGGATTGAGCGTCGCAAGCAAGACTTTGCGCATTGGTTGGCTAAATTAATGCCTATGTATGAATCTATCCGCCTGATTCTGCAGTTATTACGCGGTAGCGGTCAGGTACTGTCGCTGGTCGCGCATCATGGGGCTTACCAGCAGCAATTGTCCGGCCACAAGCCAGCGCAATTGCTGCGCATCGAGATCGACCACGATGAATGCTTCCCTGAAGTCAGTGCCAACAAATATGCCATCAATATCCGTTTTCAACGGCTGGACTTTGTACAACGCCCCAAAGGCTGTGAGCAAGACATCCCGTTTAAAATGATTGTCTGTAACTTTACCGGAGCGGGACACAATTGACCCAGCCCGCCATAAAACCCCGTAAGGTCGCTTGCCCCGCCTGTGGTGAAACCTCAGAATACTCAACCGCCAACGCTTACCGGCCTTTTTGCAGTGAGCGCTGCAAATTGGTTGATTTAGGCGATTGGGCCACCGAGAAATTCCGCATTCCCGATAACACCCCGCCAGATATGTTCGAGCAGGAATAACAGGCTGCCAGGATCATTCAAATGCATACAACTCATTGCTTATCTCGTCTAATCACCAGCGTTTGTTTGCTTGGCTGGCTAAGTTTTGCGCATGCAGAAGTCAAAACCACTGAGGCTTGGGTGCGTGCCTCAAACCCTGGTCAATCAGTCGGTGCAGCCTATCTGACGTTGAGCAGTGACAAGGATGTGACGCTGGTTTATGCAGAAACAGAGCGCGCAGGCACCGTGGAAATGCACAGCATGACCATGCAAAACGGCGTCATGAAAATGCGCAGTATGGAAACGTTGCCCGTGCCCGCAGGCAAGCCCGTTAAACTTGCACCAGGTGGCCTGCACCTAATGCTGTTTGAGTTGCCAACCCCATTTAAGGCAGGCGAACAAGTGAAATTCAGACTGTGCTTCAAAGACAAAAAAGGCAACATTACAGATCAGTTCGTCACCATGCCAGTGAAAACTGCGCCCTGATTCGCTGCCTTATATCGCCAGTATTAATGGCGATCTTTGGCAAATGTTGCCAGATACAAAGCCTCAACTTCAGCCCTTGCCCAGGGCGTCCTGCGTAAAAACTTCAGGCTAGACTTCACTGAAGGGTCACTCTTGAAGCAGTTGATATTGACCCGCTGCGCGAGTTTATTCCAGCCGTAATGGTCGACCAGTTGCTCGACAATCTGCTCAAGTGTCAGGCCATGTAGTGGGTTGTTTGGTTGTGGTGTATGCATAGTTGATGCTTAGCGTTTCAATCAGCGATTGACCCAATTCTCAAGTAATAACCCCGAAACGCGGTCGAATTCTTTCAAATTGTTGGTGACTAATACAAGCCCCTCGCTACGTGCATGTGCGGCGATATGCAAGTCATTCACGCCTATTGGTTGACCACGTCTTTCCAGCTCGCTGCGGATGCTACCGTAATGCTGTGCGGCTTTGGTTGCATAAGGCAACACTTCCAGGCGGCTGGCAAAGTCTTCAATCACGGAGTAGTTGTGCCCCGGTTTGCTACTTTTTTCTGCACCATGAAATAACTCAGCCAGCGTGATGCTTGAAATGGCCATTCTATTTGCATGCGCATTAAACGTTTCAAGTACTTCAATGGGCCTATGCTTGATCACGTAAATCACAATATTGGTATCAAGCAGGTATTGAATCATTCCAGCGCCTCGCGCTCAGGCTGCGTTTGTGTTACACGCTCCGGCATAAAATCATCAGTCACATTTAATGGGTTGATAAAAAAGCTATCCCAGGTGGACTCTAGTGGGGCAATAATGCGCTCTTTGCCAATCGCTCGCACCGTCACTTGTTTCACGTTTTCAGGCAAGCGCACATCTGCCGGAATGCGAACGGCTTGCGTTCGGTTATTGATAAAAACAGTGCTAATACTCATACCAGTCACCTCTGCAAAATATGTATATTGCATTAGTATATGGCGGCAGGCTGGTTAGGGCAAGAGTTATTCTATGCGAGTGAAATGCTCCCAAGAGTTGTTGTGAAAAAGCAGACTCAGCTAACATTTGAGCTGAACTATTTGAGCGCAACTGGCCTTCACTTTTAAAAGTTAATTCGCAGTACTGAGTGTTCGCGACATGAAATCATACTGACGTCGATTCACGTCCCTGATTTGATAAATAATCGACTGAATTCTAATAATATCATCGCAACTCTCTGGCATATTTGATGCACTGCCTTTGTTAAACGCCTTCACGATGCTGATGATCTCGGCCATCATGGGTTGCTTCTCCACCTCAAATGCTGAAAACTCTGAGGACGAGAGTATTTTTCTGAAAAAACTGGACTGATCTGCCTGCGTCCAGTGCAATCGTTATGCAGTGGCTTGGACTTCCTGATCAATTTCAATCTCGCGCAAATGCTGATCTTCTTTGATTGAGTTTAGAAATGACTCAACGTGTATATTGCCTAATCCATAGACTGTAGCTTCTATGCTATTCAGCATATTTGACCAAATTTCTCCCAACCTCACCACTTCCTAGTGGATTTTGTTGGCAGTGCAGGCGAGAGTAATGCCATGCTGCGCTGGCTGAATCATCAATACGACCAGCTCTTATACTGAGGGGCATGTAAGAGGCACATTGTTCCTGTAGTCGCATCGGCGAATATGCACCATGTCGACGTACAACCGGGAATAACGCTATGTCCGCGCTGTCCTTTGATCATAATGACAGCTTCGTTTAGACATTGGTTACACCCTTTGGCCAAACAGGTTGGGGAAGCTGCTGAGCCGTCAGCACATTGCGAAATACCATTCGTGCAAACCACTCCACCATGTGTTGAGCAGCAGCCTTGACAGTCGGAATCGTTACCTTTTGTTAACGCCATGTACGTGTAGTATTGTACAGCCTCTTTAATGTCAGCAGCTCTTGCTGAGCCAATAGTAAAATTGTCTATGTCATCCAGAAAAGGAGTGTCATAGTATTTTGTTGGTAGATTGCTAGACCAGTATCCGTCATAATTAGCAAAGGCATTGTTGTAAACCTGAGTTTCGTGCTCATATGTATCAGTATCCGCATACTGACCACTCAGTGATGGGAAGATAAATCTATTGTAGGCTTTTGACTGAGTGACACTGCTGTACCCAGAGACAGGCGCCCATTGTTCACCGGCAAATATAGTCGGAGCAATGCAAAGTAGAAGACTGAATATAAATCTTGTTTTCATTTTTCACTCTCCTCGTTCATATCTGGGGTCACAGTACTTTGAGGTGCAATCGGAATGGCGATTTTTATGGTGGGATATACATGAGTGATTTCATACTCTATTGTCCCACCCCACAATGGATCAACAAGTCTAATACTTCTATTGTCACTTGCTGCTGCAAGTAGTTTTTCTGCCGTTGCTGCAACGCGAACGCCATAAAACTGGATTCCCTTCTGCTTTAGTGTTGTATTTAGATCATTTGCATTCTTTTGAAATTCAAGTGCCGGTATCATTTGATCGTCATTTGTACCCTGCTGACGCAAAGTTTCCACCTGCAAGTTTGCATCTTCTAAGAGCTGTGAGACAAATCGAGCGTGATGTAAAGAGGCTGATTTAATGGCGTCCTCTGTAGATTCACCAGACTTCAAATCATATCCACCGCCATTTTCTTTCCATCCAATATTTAGAGTGACAGGATCTAATTGCTTTTGTTTTAGAGTTGCTACAAGTTGTTCGGATGAGATGTAGTGCGGGAATGATAATTGCGCGTGGAGCTCTTTTTTTGGCGTTCCCGCTACTAGTTTAGATAGAATTTGGTGACGTTTTTTGATGTAGTTATTAATTGCGCTTTCGGAGTTATTTGCAGGCATGAAAAACATCTTGGCATGTTGATTCCGAATTTTAACTTGCCCAGAAAAGTCGGGTGCTGGGTTGGTTGAGTTGGTTGATGGCGTGGCTTTTTCTGAGAGCATATGCATCGCTACGATATTATCTCCATCATATACAATTGCATAATTGTCGCCGGCAATATGCTGCAATAGCTGAATTAGCGAAATACTCTTCGCGTCAATCGAAATAGGTTGCTGCTTTAATTCGTTATCTACATAAATATCCACATTGGTTTTTTCTCGAATCTTTGACAATAGCACTTCTAACCTGACTGATTTGGATACTATGCTAAAAGTACCATCATCATGTCGGGTAAGCGTTAGCTCCTTTGGAGTTTCTTTTACACCTCCAGCTAAAGCGAATGTTGGAGTAATGTTCATCATGAATAGCAGAGTAAATACAAACTTAGAGTAAGAGCGATTACTTTTCATCTATGACTCCCTTAGTTTCGATAGCTGAACCATTAGCGTTAACAGCGGATCTTACGAGACATTTTCTATTTAATATTTATTAACATATGTTAAATTTACATTGATTGCCTGCATATTGCAATGCCTGTAATGTGCGAAATTGTGTGGATTTAGAAAAAAGTGTTCGCGATAAGGCGGGAAGCTAATGTTTAAGAATGTTGTTTGCCTAGAAGCAAACAGATAGGAGGGCGCAGTTAAGGTTTAACTTAACTTCTTAAGTATTGATATTGTCTATCGGTGGTGATATTTGAAAAAGAATAGACATTCGTATTAGAGATTTCGCATAGTCTCTCAGATGCGCTTACCAGCAAGCCCGCTGCATCGCGACACCACGCGCACCACAGGCTTGTGCTTGTGAAAGATGTTCCAGGCGCATACCTCCCAACGCGTATACAGGGATTTCCAGTCCATTCAGCATTTCACCAAACTTCTCCCAGCCTAGCCCTGTGGCTTCTGGGTGGCTTTGGGTCGGCAGCACAGGCGAGAGCAGGGCGAAGTCTAATTGCAGCGTTTGCGCTTGTTGTAGTTGTTCGGCGTCGTGGCAAGAGGCGCCGACTAATAACTGGTCTGGCTTTTGCGTGAGGGTCAGCAAGCGCTGGCTATTTAAATGCACGCCTTGATAACCGAGTTGCAGGGCTTGTTCGGGCGTACCGTTGAGCAGGCTGCGGCAGTCGTAAGGGGCGCACAGTGTGAGCACTTGTTCGCTTAATTTCGCCAAGGCTGGGCTATCAAGCTGTGATTCGCGAATTTGCAGCAGTTGCAGGCCTTGGTCTAATTGTTTTTTTAAAGCGTGCAAGAATGCGGCTTCGCCCATTTCTTGCACGTTGCTGATGGCGTACATAGGCGGCAGGCTCAGGGCTTGCATAATCGGCGCGTTGGCGGGCAATACGGGGCTGACATTGAGCTTACGCGGGTGTTGCCAGGCGAATTGCTGGCCTTCGCGTGAGGTGAGTTCACCTTGCCAGGCATGCACAAAGAAGAAGTGCAGCAGCACGGTTTTGGCTTCGGCGTCGTGCGTGGCAGGGTAGTCGTAGCGCCGTTTGATCCACGGTTGTATTTGGGTCGGCGTGATGCCTAGCTCTTCTTGCGACTCGCGAATCAATGCGTGTTCTGGTGTTTCGCCAGATTCAATTTTGCCGCCTGGGAACTCCCACCAGCCTGCCCAGCCTTTGCCGTTAGGGCGGCTGGCGAGCAGGTATTCACCATCGGATTTCATGAGGATGGCAACGGCGACTTGTACGAGTTTGGTCATAAATATCAGGATTTCAGTTGCAGTTTGCCCGCGTAGTCTTTGGCAAATTGGTAGGCGACGCGGCCGCTGCGCGCGCCACGCGTGTGATAAAACTGCAAGGCGGCGTACTGCGCAGCGTCATCCATTGTGATGTCAAACGTGTCCAGCCAGTGCTCGGCAATGCTCAGGTATTCGTCCTGGTCAAAACTGTAAAACGATAGCCACAAACCAAAACGTTCTGCCAGTGAGGTTTTTTCGTCTATGGTGTCGTTCTGGCGAATTTCACCTTGATCAACAATCGGTTGATTATCGGCCATATATTCTGGCATCAGGTTTTTGCGGTTAGAGGTAGCGTACACCAGCAGGTTGGATGAAGCGTTCTCAATCGAACCATCGAGGATGACTTTAAGCGCTTTGTAGCCGGTGTCGTTGGCTTCAAAGGTGAGGTCATCACAAAAAATAATGAATTTTTCAGGCCGTGAGCGGATCAGCTGCGCAATTTGCGGCAGGTCGTTGAGGTCCTGTTTTTCTACTTCGATCAGGCGCAAGCCTTGGTCTGCATAAGTGTTGAGTAAGGCTTTAACCAGTGACGACTTGCCGGTGCCGCGTGCGCCTGTGAGCAGCACATGGTTGGCTGGCAGGCCTTGTAAAAATTGGCGGGTGTTACGCACGACTTCGGTTTTTTGGCGGTCAATAAAGCGAATATCGTCTAACAGCACATGATGCGGGTGTTCGACGGCCTGTAATTGACCGTGTGCGCTATGTTTGACCCAGCGCCAGGCAATGGCTTGCCAATTGATGTCGGCAGGCGGGGCTGGCAGCAGCGTTTCCAGGCGCGTGATGAGTTGTTCAGCACGTTGCAGCAAGTGTTCAAGTGAGTTCATACGAATGGCTTGGTGAGAAAAGTCGAACGAGGGCTTATTGTACACAATGCATCCAGCGGCGGTTAGCGTAAGTTGGGCTGACGACAGCGCAAAATCCCCTGTGTTTGTGTTACCTTGTGCGGCTTGTTTATTGCGCTTGTAAAATATCTATGACTCAACAAAAGATCATTCTGGCATCATGTAGTCCACGTCGAGTGGAGTTGCTGGCACAACTCGGCGTGCAATGCGATATTTTGCCTGCCGATATTGATGAATCGAGTCTGCCCGGTGAAGACCCGGCGCAGTATGTATGCCGACTGGCACAAGAAAAAGCGCTGGCTGTTGCGGCACACCATGGTGAACGTGGTTTGCTGATTCTGGCCGCTGACACCACCGTTGCACTGGGGCAGGAGATTTTAGGTAAACCTGCCGATGCCAGCGAAGCACTGGCCATGTTGTCGCGCCTGAGCGGTAGTGTGCATTGGGTGCATACGGCGGTGGCGGTGTACGAGGCAGGTGAAGTGCGTTGCTTGCTGAGCACTACAGAGGTGGAGATGATGCCGGTGCCGCAGGCCGTGTTGCAGGACTATATTGCCTCAGGAGAACCAATGGATAAAGCCGGTGCCTATGGCATACAAGGGCGCGCGGGGGCGTGGATCAGGCGCATTACGGGCAGCTATACCGGCGTGATGGGATTGCCACTGCATGAAACGGCGCAGTTACTGCACGCATGGTAAACTTTGTATAAAAATAATGATCGGGATCGGGTAAAGCAATATGTCATTGGCGCAGGAAGTATTGATTAACGTCACGCCGCAGGAAACGCGCGTGGCGATTCTGGAGCAAGGCATTGTCCAGGAGCTACATATAGAACGGGCTTCGTCACTCGGTATTGTGGGTAATATCTATCGCGGTACAGTGGTGCGCGTGTTGCCTGGCATGCAGTCCGCTTTTGTTGAGATCGGTTTACAGCGCGCGGCTTTTTTGCATGCCGCAGATATTATGGAGTGCCATTCAGAAGATGGGACGGTAAAAACCGCCAGGCCGATTCAGGAGGTGTTGCACGAAGGGCAGTCGATTATCGTGCAGGTGATTAAAGAAGCCATCGGCACCAAGGGTGCGCGATTGACGACGGAAATCAGTATTGCTGGCCGTTTTTTAGTTTATTTGCCTTATCAAAAGCATATTGGCGTTTCGCAACGCATTGATATCGAAGAAGAACGCGAGTTTTTGCGCAATCGCTTGCTGGGCTTATTGCCAGAAGAGCGCGAGGGTGGCTACATTATTCGTACTATGTCCGAAAATGCAACCGATGACGAGCTGCTGGCTGATATTGAATACTTGCGCAAAGTCTGGCAAAAAATCCAGGCCGAGAGTAAAAAAGTCGGTGAGCGTTCGCTGATTTTTTATGACCTGAGCTTGCCACGCCGTATTTTGCGCGATGTGGTGTGCACGGAAACGACCAGTATCCGCGTCGATTCGCGTGAAATGTTCGAGCGCCTGAAAGAGTTTGCCGAGTTGTATGTCTCCCATGCAGTCAAGCCGCTCACGCACTACAAGGGCGAACGCTCGCTGTTTGAGTTTTATGACATTGAAAGTGAAATCGAAAAAGCCTTGTCGCGCAAAGTGGAGTTGAAGTCTGGTGGCTATCTGATTTTTGATCAGACCGAAGCGCTGACCACGGTGGATGTGAATACGGGTAGTTTTGTCAGCGGCAAAAACCTGTCTGACACCATTTTTAAAACCAATCTCGAGGCGGCGCAAACCATTGCGCGGCAACTGCGCTTGCGCAATCTGGGCGGCATTATCATTATCGATTTTATTGATATGGATGAAGATGCCCAGCGTGAAGCGGTACTCGAAGAGCTACGCAAGGCGGTGACTCTGGATAGAGCGCGTATTAATGTGAATGGGTTTTCGGCCTTGGGCTTGGTCGAGCTGACGCGCAAACGTACACGCGAGAGCCTGGCGCATTTGTTATGTGAATCTTGCCAGGTGTGTCAGGGGCGTGGTGAACTCAAAACAGCACAAACCATTTGTTATGAAATTATGCGTGAGGTACTGCGTGAGTCTAAGCAGTTTAAAAATGCTAAAGAATTCAAGATATTAGCCTCACCAATCGTGATTAATATGCTGAGTGACGAAGAGTCACAGAGTTTGGCCAGCTTGTCTGACTTTATTAAAAAGCCACTGTCGCTGCACCCGGATACGCAATATGGGCGGGAAGAGTTTGATATTGTTTGGATATAAAAAAAGGACGACAAATTGTCGTCCTTTTTTATTGTGTGTCAGCTTTTAAAGAATGCCCGTTGCCAGACCTGGCAACACAATATGGCTGATCATTTGCAATAAGATCAATGCCACCAGTGCAGAAAAATCAAAGCCCTGAATCGGTGGCAAAATAAGCCGTAATGGCTCCAGAATCGGCGCTGACAGTTGGTTCAGGACACCGTAAATCGGGCTATATGGGTTGACCCAGCTTAAAATTGCCATCAGCAGGATGGCATAGAAAAAGACATCCACCATTTGCGCCAGTACGCCAAACACCGCTTGCCATACCCAGAAAAGTGGTGAGGCAGGCGCACCCGCCAGCAAGGCCAGCAGGGCAAATAACGCAATTTGCATGAGTAATGCCAACAGCAGTGTAGACACATCCCACTGCTTGATGGGGCGGATCAGTTTACGCGCTGGTTTGACCATAAAGTCGGTCAGCGCCACGGTCATTTGCCCCAGCGGATTCTGGAATGAAGTACGCGTCCATTGCATTAAAAAGCGCAAGACCAGTAAAAAGGTCAGAATGCCAAACGCAGCATTGAGTAAAAAAGTCGTCATATTTTGCAACATCATGCTTGTGCTCCCAGTTGATCACCCAGTTCTTTGGCGCGGCGTGCGGCTTGCGCAGCGGCAGCTTGCATCATGCCATGAATATCGTGCTGGCGCATGCTGAGCAGACCTTGTTCGGTGGTGCCGCCTTTGGAAGTGACCTGTTCACGCAAGGTAGCAATCGGTGTGCTGCTGCCAGCTGCCAGCAGGCTGGCGCCTTTAAATGTTGCCAGACTCAGTTTGAGCGATTGCGCCTCACTGAGGCCTAATTCAACGCCTGCTGCCGTCAAGGCTTCTATCATCAAAAACACATAGGCCGGGCCGCTACCAGAAATGGCGGTGACAGCATCCAGTTGCACTTCATCGTCTAGCCAAACCACTTCGCCCGCCGCTTGTAAGACTGCGTCAGCCAATGCACGCTGTGTGGCAGAGACGGCTGGCAATGCGTAAGCGCCGGTAATGCCTGCCTGAATCTGTGCTGGTGTATTCGGCATAGTGCGTATCATGGTTTGGTAGCCATTTAACCAGCGGCTGAGGTCGGCCGTGCGGATGCCCGCGGCGACAGAAATGACTAATTGTGATTGCAGCAAAGGGGCCAGCGATTGGGCCACACTTTGTAGCTGCTGTGGTTTGACCGCCAGCACAATCACATCCACCGCCAGTGATTCTGCCGTCAGGCTAGCGCTGGTATTGATGCCCAGGGTGGTTTGCAAATGTGCGTGTTTGGCGGTGTCCGGGTCAATCACGGTGATGTGCTGCATGTGAAAGGCACGCTGTTGCAGGCCTGTCATCAAGGCTTGCGCCATATTGCCGCCGCCAATGAAGGCAATGCGTGTGGCTGAAAGTGATTGCATGGTGATCAGGTTCCTTCTGTGGCTGAATCTGTAGGGGAGGGGGTTGAACGCGCCCCAAAAATGGCGGTGCCTATACGCACCAGGGTGGCACCTTCGGCAATGGCCGCCGCAAAGTCGCCGCTCATGCCGATGGATAAGGTGTCTAGTGACAGGCCATGGCGGTTGAGTTGCTCAAACAACACACGCACCTGTCGAAATTGGTCACGCTGCTGCGCAAAGTCGCTGCAAGGGGCCGGAATCGCCATCAAACCGCGTAGCCGCAAGCGTGGCAACTGGTTGATATTTAAGGCGAGTTGCAATAACTCTTGGCCACTGGCACCACTTTTGCTTGCCTCTTCGCTAATGTTTACCTGCAGGCAAATGTTTAATGGCGGCAGTTCAGTTGGGCGTGCATCTGACAGGCGCTGGGCAATTTTGAGGCGATCTACCGAATGCACCCAGTCGAAATGACGGGCAATTAGCTGTGTTTTATTGCTTTGAATTGGCCCGATAAAGTGCCATGCTATAGCACAGTCGTCTAGTTGTGCCTGTTTTGTCAGCGCTTCTTGCAGGTAGTTTTCGCCAAACACGGTTTGGCCAGCATGGTAGGCGGCACGCATCGCATCGGCAGATTGTGCTTTGCTGACGGCGCATAGTGTCACAGGCTGCGATGCCTGAAAGCGGGCCTGTGCGTCTGTGATCTGTTGTTGTATCAGGGCAAGATTGTCAGAAATGGTGGTCATGGCGGATTAGGCAAGTATGCGGACACACGTGAATTAAGCACGAAGAATACAAAAAACCAAAGCAATATTATATAAATAATCACCGGAGTCGATTGTGGATATTTCAGATTTATTGGCATTTTCTGTTAAAAATAAAGCCTCGGACTTGCATTTGTCCTCCGGCCTGCCACCGATGATTCGGGTGCACGGCGACGTGCGCAAGATCAATCTGCCCGCCATGGATCATGCCGAAGTGCATCGCATGCTGTATGACATCATGAACGACAGCCAGCGCAAGATCTATGAAGAAACCCTGGAATGTGACTTTTCGTTCGAGATTCCTGACCTGGCGCGTTTCCGGGTCAATGCCTTTAATCAGCAACGCGGTGCGGGTGCAGTGTTTCGTACCATTCCGAGCAAGGTGTTGACACTGGATGAGTTGAATGCGCCTAAAGTGTTTAAGGATATTGCCGAGACGCCACGCGGCATTGTGCTGGTGACCGGGCCCACCGGCTCTGGTAAATCGACCACACTGGCGGCGATGATTGATTACATCAATGAGTCGCAGATGTCACACGTGCTCACGGTGGAAGACCCGATCGAATTTGTGCATACCTCGAAAAAGTCGCTGATTAACCAGCGTGAAGTCGGTCCGCACACACAATCCTTTGAAAACGCGTTGCGCTCAGCCCTGCGTGAAGACCCGGATGTGATCCTGGTGGGGGAGATGCGAGACCTGGAAACCATCCGTCTGGCGCTGACTGCCGCCGAGACCGGCCATTTGGTGTTTGGTACGTTGCACACCAGCTCTGCGGCAAAAACCGTAGACCGGGTAGTCGACGTGTTTCCGGCGGCCGAGAAAGAAATGGTGCGCTCTATGTTATCTGAGTCCTTACGTGCCGTGATTTCACAAACGCTTTGTAAAACCAAGGACGAACAAGGCCGTGTGGCCGCGCATGAAATCATGATGGGCACGCCGGCGATTCGTAACCTGATTCGCGAAAACAAGATTGCGCAGATGTATTCTGCCATCCAGACCGGTCAGAGTATGGGTATGCAAACCCTGGACCAGAACCTGCAAGACCTGGTTAAACGCAATGTCATTAGTGCTGCCGAAGCACGCACCAAGGCCGCAAACCGTGACGCTATCATCGGCTAATACTATGGATAGCGCACAAACTGCTGGCGATCATGACCAGACGGAGAAGTTCGTCACTGACCTGCTAAAGCTGATGGTCACTCGCAAAGCGTCTGACTTGTTTATCACCGCCGGTTTCCCCCCAGCGATGAAGATAGACGGCAAGCTGACGCCGGTCTCCACACAAACCTTAAATACGCAGCAAACGGCCGAAATCTGTCGTGCAGTGATGAATGACAAGCAGGCGCTCGAATTTAAAAACACGCTGGAGTGCAACTTTGCCATCAGCATGCCTTCGGTCGGCCGTTTCCGTGTCAATGCATTTATCCAGCGCAGCGCAGTCGGCCTGGTGTTTCGGGTGATTAATACCAATATCCCCAAGTTTGATGATCTAAAATTACCGCAGATTTTGAAAGATGTGGTGATGGCCAAACGTGGTCTGATCATTTTTGTTGGCGGCACCGGCTCTGGTAAATCGACTTCGATGGCGGCCATGCTGGGGCATCGCAACGAGAGTAGTTACGGTCATATCATTACCATTGAAGACCCGGTTGAGTTTATTCACGGCCACCGCAATTGTATTGTGACCCAGCGCGAGGTCGGTGTGGATACTGAAAGCTGGCATGCGGCGCTTAAAAACACCCTGCGCCAGGCGCCGGATGTGATTATGATCGGCGAGATCCGTGACCGTGAAACCATGGATTACGCCATTGCCTTCTCTGAAACCGGCCATTTATGTCTGGCCACCTTGCACGCCAACAGCACCAACCAGGCCTTGGACCGGATTATTAACTTTTTCCCCGAAGAGCGCAGGCAACAGTTGTTGATGGACTTGTCGCTTAACTTGCGCTGTGTCGCTTCACAACGCTTGATTCCAAAAATTGACGGCAGTGGTCGCGTCGCCGCAGTAGAGGTGTTATTACATTCGCCGCTGATCTCTGACTTGATCTATAAAGGCGATGTGCACGCGATTAAAGAAATCATGGCTAAATCACGCGAGTTGGGCATGCAAACGTTTGACCAGGCCTTGTTTGATTTATTTGAGTCTGGCCAGATCAGTTACGACGATGCGCTACGCAATGCTGACTCGGTCAATGATTTACGCCTCAAATTTAAACTCAACAGCAAAATGGCCAACCCAGAAAACCAGGAGCGCGGCAAGATTTCTGACCTGGATATTTTGTAGCCAGCTTCAAAGTGACAGACATAAAAAAACGCCTGCAATGACAACATTACAGGCGTTTTGTTTGACGACTACAAGGTTTGCAGGTTTTCTTGCTGAAACACCAGATTGCCTTGTGTGAAGGTAGTCGTCACTTTGCCCGTGACTGCATGATTCACAAACGGCGTATTTTTGCCCTGGCTCAGCAGGGCGCGACCATCTACACGCCACTCCATTTCCGGGTCATAAATGACCACATCGGCGGTAGCGCCTACCTTTAAATCACCTGCGGCGACGCCGAGAATGTTGGCTGGCGCTTGCGTGATTTTTGCCAGCGCTTGCGTCGGTGAGAGCTTGGCTTGTGCCGCCCATTTCAGTGTCAGTGGCAACAGTAATTCAAGCGCGGAAGCGCCGGGGTGTGATTCCGCAAATGGTAGCGCCTTGGCGTCGTCGTCTACCGGCGTGTGGTCGGAGCAAATCGCATCTAATGTGCCATCCAGCAAGCCAGCGCGTAAGGCATCACGGTCGCGTTGCGTGCGTACCGGCGGTGTGAGATGCACCATGCTGTCAAAAAAACCAATATCCATGTCTGTGAGGTGCAAGTGCTGAATGCTCACATCTGCTGTCACCTGCATGCCGGATTGCTTGGCCTGGCGGATAAGTTCGACGGACTCGGCCGTCGAGACGCGGGCAATATGTAGCCTAACGCCAGTGGCTTGCCCAATACGGAGCATGGTTTGCAAGGCGATGCTTTCCGCAGCAGAAGGAATGCCTTTCAAGCCCAATCTGGAAGCGACTTCGCCATCATGCGCGACACCATTTTTGGCCAGGTAGGGATCCTCAGCACGCATAAACAGGGTGTAGCCAAACGAGGCCGCATATTCAAAGGCGCGCCACAGTACTTGTGTGTCGACAATGGTGGTATCTGCCTGTGAGAAACCAACACAACCGGCGGCAGTTAAGGCATACATTTCTGTGAGTAACTGGCCTTGCAACTGACGCGTGACGGCACCGAGCGGATAGACATGCGCCAGTGCCTGTGACTTGGCGCGGTGCTTGAGCATTTCTACCAGGCCAGGCTCATCGAGCACCGGGTCGGTGTCTGGCGGGCAGGCCAGGCTGGTGACGCCGCCAGCCATGGCAGCACGTAGCTCGCTCAGTAGTGTGGCTTTGTATTCACTGCCAGGCTCGCGCAGGCGGGCGCACAAATCCACCAGGCCGGGTAATACCCATTTGCCGTTGGCATCCAGCGTTTGGTCTGCTTTAAAGCCGCTAGGCGCCTCACCAATGGCGACGATTTTGCCAGCGCTGATATAGAGGTCTTTGACCTGATCCAGCTGTTGGCTAGCATCCATCAAGCGGCCTTGTTTAATGACGATGTTCATGCGGCGTTGCCTCCCCCCAAAATGGCCATCACCGCCATGCGGACGGCGATACCATAAGTCACTTGCGGCAGGATCACCGACTGCTTGCCGTCTGCGACGGCTGAATCAATTTCTACGCCACGGTTCATCGGCCCCGGGTGCATCACAATCGCATCCGGTTTGGCCAGCGCCAGCCGCTCAGGTGTCAGGCCAAAGGTCTGAAAAAACTCTTGTGAACTGGGCAGCAAGGCGCCAGACATGCGTTCATTTTGCAGGCGCAGCATCATCACCACATCGACGTCTTTCAAGCCTTGTTCCATATTGTGAAATACCTGTACGCCGAGCTTTTCTACGTCGGTCGGCAGCAGCGTGCGCGGGGCGATTACTCTGATTTCGGGTACGCCCAGGGTCGTCAGGGCGTGAATCTCGCTACGGGCGACGCGTGAGTGCAACACGTCACCGACAATGGCGACGCGTAAATTGTGCATTTCTGGCTTGTATTTGCGGATGGTAAAGACATCCAGCAGGCCTTGTGTCGGATGCGCATGGCGGCCATCGCCCGCGTTAATGACGCTGATATGCGGTGGCACATGTTGGGCAATAAAATGCGCGGCGCCGCTTTGCTGGTGGCGCACGACAAACATATCGGCGTGCATGGCGATCAGGTTGTTGACTGTGTCTAAAATCGTCTCACCCTTGGATTGCGACGAGGTGCTGACATTGAGGTTGAGCACATCGGCCGACAGGCGTTTGGCGGCAATTTCAAAGGTGGTGCGCGTGCGCGTACTGTTTTCAAAGAAGATATTGCACACCGTTTTGCCACGCAGCAGCGGCACTTTTTTCACTTCACGCTCAGCCACACCGACAAAGTTTTCGGCTGTGTCCAAAATATCCGTCAAAATACGTTTGGGTAGGCCCTCGATACTGAGCAGGTGTTGTAATTGGCCTTGTGCGTTGAGTTGCGGGTTATACATGGTCGTCAACTCCAGGCTTGGCAGAGGAGTCCGATTCAGAAATACTGAGGCTAAGGCGCCCCAGTGTGTTCATGGCCAGTTCAAAAGATTGATGCGCCTGTAAAGGCAGGTCGGCACCGACCATGTCAGGCCGGATTGGTAATTGTGCGCCGCCACGGTTAATGAGGGCAGCCAGTTGTACCGAAGCCGGGCGGCCATAGTCAAACAGTTCATTCATGACCGCGCGCGTGGTACGGCCCGTATAGAAAATATCGTCGATCAAGATAATGTGCTTGCCATTGATATCAAACGGGATATAAGCGGGATGGGCTGAGGTTTTCAAGCCACGTTGCGCGTAATCGTCCCGGTACATGGCGGCATCCAGCTTTCCGAAGAGGATGTCATGCCCTAGCTCGGTTTGCAGGCGTTTGAGTAGCCGCTCCATCAACCAGACACCGCCGGTATAAATACCAACCAGGGCAGTGTTTTCCTGTATACGAGGCTTGATTTGAGCATATAAATGCTCCAGTAATTGTTCCGGGTCAGGTAGTGTCATGAGGGGAGGGGCGCTATGCACGTCCATGATAAGCATCAAAGTAAGATTGTAATATAGTTTGTGCCGCAACCTGGTCTAGCAACGGTTTTTGCGCACGGCCTTTAATGCCTGCTTCACGCAAAGATTGTGCCGCTTCGGCCGAAGTCAAGCGTTCGTCTACCATCACCACCGGCAAGTTAAAGCGGCCCTCGAGCCGCTGGGCAAATTTTTGCGCCAGCGCGGTCATGGCATGGGCTTCTCCATCTAACGACATCGGTAAGCCGACGACCAGTAGTGCCGGTTGCCATTCGCTGAGTAACGCTTCAATTTGGGTGAATTTGGCCGCGTTTTCTTCTGCTTCTATGGTCAGTAGCGGATGTGCCAGTTTGAGCACTGTGTCGCCAACGGCTACACCTATGCGTTTTTCACCGAAATCAAACGCAAGCAGGGTGCCGCTCACCTCGGGGTAACGGCGCTGGGTAATGGGTAAATGGCTTTGGTTAAGAGGCTGTTTGCCGAGCTTGGGTGCATCAGGCATGACCAGCCACCTCGGACAGCGTGGCGAAATCAACGCCTAGCTGCTGCATGGCCCAGGATAGTTTGTCATCATTGGGCAACTTGAAAATCAGTTTATGCAGTTGCTGGTTGTCCTCCAGCGGCAACGTCAGCCAGGCATTGGCTTGAATTTCCTCTTCCAGTTGACCGGCGGACCAGCCGGTATAGCCCAGCGCAATAAACATATCCTGCGGGGCTTCATCGCGCGCAGCGGCTTCCAGAATATCTTTGGAGGAAGTCATGGCCAAGCCTTCAGACAGCTCCATGGTGGTGTTGAATTCTGTTGCCGGGCTGTGTAGCACAAAGCCACGCTCGACTTGTACCGGGCCACCAAAATGCACCAGTCGTTCTTGCTGATAGTCGGTCTCGCAAGCCATATCCAGCTGCTCAAACAAATCCCCTACGTTGAGTTGCAAGGGATGGTTCAGGATCATGCCCATGGCACCATCGTGATCATGGTTGCAGACCAGAATCACGCTCTTGCTGAAGTAAGGGTCTTCCATCGCTGGCATGGCGATCAAAATCTGGCCAGTCAGATTGAACCGCATGTCATTGGCATCCAGGGTTAATTGTTCACTCATACGGGGCTGGTTTCTTCTGCACTTAAATAGCCGGTAATTTCCAGGCCAAAGCCATCCATGCTCGGCATTTTGCGTGGAGCGGCCATCAGGCGCATTTTTTTGACGCCGAGATCGAGCAAAATCTGTGAACCGATGCCGTAATTACGCAGCTCCTGGTTGAGCACCATTTTCTGATCCGCGCGCAGAATGCGGTCGGTAAGTCCCAGGCCATCTTCATCGTGGTTGATCAGCACAATCACGCCACAAGGGGCGGTACTGATAATGCGCATGGCGTGTAACAGGTTCCAGCTGTGCGACTGGTGACTGCTATCCAGCAGGTCTATCATCGACAATGGCTCATGTACACGCACCAGCGCTTCGTCACTGTGTTGTGGATCGCCTTTGACCAGCACCAGATGAGTTTCTTGCGCGATATTGTCACGGTAGGCAATCAGGCGCATCGGGCCAAACACGGTTTCTATGGCGCGCTCGGCGCTACGTTCAATCAGTGTTTCATGCGCGGCGCGGTAGTGAATCAGATCGGCAATGGTGCCGATTTTAATATCATGCTCAGCCGCGACCTGCATCAGGTCTGGCAGGCGCGCCATTTCACCGTCGTCCTTCAAAATTTCGCAAATGACGCTGGCAGGTTCGCATCCGGCTAGTTGCGCCAGATCGCAGCCTGCTTCGGTGTGTCCGGCGCGCACCAGCACGCCGCCATTCATGGCCGATAGCGGGAAAATATGGCCAGGGCTGACCAAGCTGCGGGCATTGGCCTGTTTGGCGATCGCCGCGCGTATGGTCGTGGCGCGGTCTGCGGCAGAAATGCCGGTGGTAACACCTTCGGCAGCTTCAATCGAAACCGTGAAGTTGGTGCCGAGGCGGGTGCCGTTTTTTTGCACCATGGGGGGCAAGTCTAATTGGCGGCAGCGCTGCTCGGTCAGGGTCAGGCAGATCAGGCCACGGCCAAATTTGGCCATGAAATTAATATGTTCTGCGGTGACAAACTCTGCTGCAATGACAAAGTCACCTTCGTTTTCACGGTGTTCGTCATCGACCAGGATGACCATTTTTCCGGCACGGATATCGGCAATAATGGCTTCAATAGGGCTAATTTGCGCCGACATTATTCTTGCTCCCAGGCTTGCATGCGCTCGACATAGCGTGCAATTAAATCGATTTCAAGGTTCACCGGGTCTCCAGCCTTGGCATATTGCATCATGGTGTGCTGCATGGTGTGCGGGATCAGGTTAATACTCACTTCGTCCTGACTGATCTCGTTCACCGTCAGGCTGATGCCGTTGACGCACAAGGAGCCTTTTTTCGCGACGTATTTGCTGATGGCGTGCGGCGCACGGATCTTGAGTAGCCAGCACTCGCCGACTTCTTGCAGGGTAGTGATGGTGCCGATACCATCGACATGGCCGGTGACCAGGTGGCCACCGAGGCGGTCGGCTAGGCGCAAGGCTTTTTCCAGGTTGACCGGGCCTGGTTGACCCAGCCCGGTGGTCACGTCCAGCGTGACTTTGGAGACCATGACTTGGAAACTATGCGTATCGAATTCAGTGACGGTCAGGCAGACGCCGTTGACCGCAATGCTATCGCCCAGTTGCACATCTTGCATTCCCAGTTCCGCGGCTTCGATGCGGAGTGCGCAATCTTCACCATGAGGAACCACTTCGGCTATCCGGCCGACGGTTTGAATAATCCCAGTAAACATGGTGTGATTTTATCAGTGCTGCATGCTAAAGTAATCACATTCCATCAACATTTTTCAATCGTATTGGTCTGGAGATTTTTGTGCGCCTGGATGATTTGGAAGAAAGCCAGCATGTCGAAGACAGTCGGGGCCGCGGCATGGTCGGTGGTCGTAGCATCGGCTTAGGCACGATTGCCATTGCTTTGGTGGCGATGTATTTTGGTGTAGACCCCAATGTGGTATTGAATATTGCCCAGCAATTGCAACCGGCGGCCGAGTCACAAGCCGTGCCCGCCGATAGTAATGACCCCAAAGTCAAGTTTGTGTCTCGCGTGCTATGGAGCACCGAGCAAGTATGGCAAAGCGCGTTTTCAGCGGCAGGCCAGCAATATACGGCGCCACATCTGGAGATTTTCAGTGGCGCCACGCAAACCGCTTGTGGACAAGGGCAGGCGGCCATGGGCCCGTTTTATTGTCCGGCGGACCAAAAAGTGTATATCGATTTAAGTTTTTACCAGGAGCTGCAAGAACGCTTTAAAGCGCCCGGGGATTTTGCCCAGGCCTATGTGATTGCGCACGAGGTCGGGCATCACGTGCAAAACTTGCTGGGCACCTCGGCAAAAGTACAGCAAGCCCGGCAACAGGCGCGCTCAGAGGCTGCGGCTAATGCCTATTCGGTGCGCCTGGAGTTACAGGCTGACTGTTATGCAGGCGTGTGGGCACATCATGCAGATCAGCAGTTCCGCATTCTGGAAACCGGCGATATAGAAGAAGCGTTGCGCGCCGCGACCGCGATTGGTGATGACGCTCTGCAAAAACAGGCGCAAGGCTATGTGGTCCCGGACAGCTTTACCCATGGTAGCTCTGAGCAGCGCGTCCAGTGGTTCAAGCAAGGCTTGCAATCTGGCCAGGTCAATGATTGCAATACATTTAAAGAGGCTGTTTAAGCAGTAGATATCAGGCATGACACAAGAAAAAGTAGTCGATCAGGATCAGCATTTAATTGAAACCACCGTTTCCAGCGCCATCATGGCGCAGGGCAACATGCTCACCGTACGTTATGACGAGGCCCGCTTACCGAATGGTGTGATTAGTGGCCGCGAATATGTAATCCACCCTGGCGCTGTGGTGGTGGTTGCGCTGACGCCCGCAGGCGAAGTCGTGCTGGAGCGCCAATTCCGCTATCCGCTCAAACAGGTGTTTATTGAGTTGCCTGCAGGCAAGATTGACCCCGGCGAGCCAGTGTTGACCACTGGCCAGCGTGAATTACTCGAAGAAACCGGTTACACCGCGCAAAGCTGGGTCAAATTGGGCGTGCAACATCCTTGTATTGGCTACTCCAATGAGGTGATTCATATTTATTTAGCCACTGGTTTGTCACTGGGTGCGCACGCCAGGGATATCGACGAAGCGATGGACGTGTTTGTGTGGCCGTTTGAACGTGTGATGCAAGCCATAGAAGCTGGTGACATTACCGACAGCAAAACCATGTCGGCCATGTTGTTGGCTGAGCGCTATTTGCGTCTACATCCGCAAACGGAGAGCTTGGTGTAAGTATGCGCATATTGCAAATCGGTTGCGGCGGGTTGGGAACATTGATTGCTCAGGCTGCCCTGTCAGAAGGCCATGATCTGACTATTTTGCGCCGCTCTCAATTGCCGGTGCCCGAGGGCGCGCAAGCGCTCTATCTGGATGTGGTGGCTGAAGAAAATCTGCCAGCGCTCACCGCTTTGCAGCCGGAAATCCTGCTGTATTGTCTGGCGCCTGTTGAGGGGCAAAACTATCAGCAGACATATGTGGAAGGTTTGCGCCATGTGCTGGCAAATGTGTCTTTGGCGGCATTGAAGCACGTTTTTTTTATTTCCAGCACGGGTGTCTATGGTGAGGATCAGGGCGGTTGGATAGACGATGACAGCCCAGCCCTCCCGGCGGACGAGGGTGGGCGTATGTTGCTGGAGGCTGAACAGTTGTTGGCATTGTTGCCGTGTGGACACACCGCCCTGCGGGTATCGGGGATTTATGGCCCGCAGCGGCTTTATTTGTTGCGTTTGCTACAAAACAGCGCGCGCTGGCCGACGCATGTGCATTGGACCAATCGCATGCATGAGCAGGATGTCGCCGCTGCCGTGGTGCATTTATATCAGCAAATAATGGATGGTGTTGCGTTACCAACACATTGTATTTTGAGCGATGGCGTCCCAGCTATGCAGCATGAGGTGTTACAGTGGCTGGCGGCTCAGCAGCAATTACCCGCGCCACCAACGCCGCCATTGCATCCGCAATCTGGCAAGCGCATCCGCAACCACTTTTTACTAAACACAGGATTCAAGCCGCAATTTGCTGATTATCAGGCGGGCTATGCATCTATTTTATCCGGCCTGAAGTAATGTCTATGACTAACGTAAAAACAAAACGCAAGTGGCCATCAATATACGGTGGATTACTCGTCTCAGGGCTCGTTCTATCGGGGCATTTGAGTAGCGCAGAAGATGCCGACGGCTTCCCGCTTTGGGTGGCTGCCATGCGCCAGGAGGCGCTGGCGCAGCATGTGGCACCCGAAGCGGTGGATGCGACGCTGAATCAGGTGACTTTTTTACCGCGCTTAATTGAACTAGACCGCAAACAGCCAGAATTCGTCACTAGCTTTTCGGCCTATGTCAACCGCCGCATCAGCCCGCGTGTGGTGGCCAAAGGCAAGCAGATGGCGCAAGATTACCAAGGCGTGCTCTACGTCGTTGAGGAGTTGTATCAGGTGCCGCGGGAGGTGTTGGTGGCTTTTTGGGGGCTGGAAACCAATTTTGGCGGTTTTATGGGCGATATTCCATTAGCTTCTGCATTGGCTACGCTTTCTTATGAAGGGCGTCGGGCTGAGTTTTTTAAACGCGAATTGTTGAACCTGATGCGCGTGGTCGAGCGCGAGCAGCGCTATGATAGCCCGGTGGTTGGCTCTTGGGCAGGCGCCACTGGACATATGCAGTTTATGCCATCGACCTTATTAAAGTATGGCGTGGATGCTGATGCCGACGGCAAAATCGATATCTGGACTTCTTACCCGGATGTGTTTAGTTCAGCCGCCAATTATCTGTCACAAGCTGGTTGGCAACCTGGCAAGCCGATCAGTATCCAGGTGGCGTTGCCGGCCGGGTTTGATTACAGCCAGGCGCAATGGCAACTGAATAAGCCGGTCAGTGAGTGGGTGAAAGCCGGCGTGGCGGGCGTGCCTGATGGTGCGTTGAGTTTGCCGCAAGCTGCCATTTTGCTACCGCAAGGCTATGACGGCCCGGCGTATATGGTGTTCCCCAACTTTGACGTGATTATGCAGTGGAACCGCTCTATCAATTATGCGCTGAGTGTCAGTTTGCTCAGCCAGCAATTGCGCCAGGAGACGTATACGCTGATGATGCCGCCTGAGCCACCTGCGCTGAGCTATCAGCAGATGTGGTCTCTGCAGGAGTCGCTGAATGCGAAGGGCTTTGATTGTGGCACGCCGGATGGCTTTCCGGGTCCGAAAACGCAAGCGGCGATTCGTCGCTATCAGGCCAGCAAGGGCTTGCCACAAGATGGCTACGCCGGGGCCGAGGTATTTAACCGCCTCACGGCACAAGTGCAATTGGCGCAATAACTACACACTTTAATTGTTTCGTTAACGGCTTTTAAACCAGCCCGTCACACTGACACGTGGCAGGCTGGTCGGCAATACTTCATGCCAGAATCTGGCGGATAAAAACAACACCAGTCTGCCCGTGGTCGGCAATATGTCAATGTGTCTGGCATTGGCTGCTGGCGTCTGATGATGTTCATCCAGATACAACCGCAACGCACCGCCCGCTGCCGCAGGCCAGTCATCATTTAAATAAATAATGGAGGTGAGCATTCTGGCGCCCGGCGCTGTCTGCACGCGGTGTTGGCGAAACTGGTCTATATGCGTGGCGTAACCAGATGCACCCGCCGGATAGATCGCAAAATGGGTTTCAAAGCTATCCAGCCCCATCATCAGTTGCCGATTGGCGGCTTGTTGCACTTGAGCCATGAGTGCGAGGTAGTCCTGAATGGCTGGATGCGGGTCATTGGCCTCTAGCCAGGCAATCTGGTCTCCACGCAACTTGGGGTTGCTGATGGCTGACTGGCTGGTGCCCGCCTGGTGCATGAATCCTTGCTGTTGCTGCTCAAGCGCGAGGGTGCGCAGGCTTTGCGTCAAACTGGCGGGTAAACACTGGTCGATCACGCAATACTGCTGTTCGGCCAGGGTGTCGATGATGTTTTCTAGCATGCGCTCAGTGAACATGGCAGGGCGGCAGATGGTACTTGTCATGCGCATATTATAAGCGCGATGCCATTGCTTAACCGATTGCTTTCGGATAGAATGCGCAACCTTATTGATTGATAGCTCCATGCTGTTAATGCAATAGTCGCGTAGCTCAGCTGGTTAGAGCACCACCTTGACATGGTGGGGGTCGATGGTTCGAGTCCATTCGCGACTACCAAGTTTTAAAAAAGCCACCAGTATTTCTGGTGGCTTTTTGCTTTTTTAAGTTGCGCACAACCATCGTGGTGACGCCGGGGCTGTTCAATCTGTCATCTGTTTGTGATTGCGGAATTTTCGTGCGCTGTGAGATAATCGAAGTTTGACCAAAAGCAGGCGCCATGTGCTTGTTTTATTTGGTTGTTTAATGTTTATAGAGAGAGAGTCATGCCTGTAATCCGCTTGCCTGATGGGTCATCCAGAAGTTTTGAACAGCCGGTGACCGTGGCCGATGTTGCGATGAATATTGGCGCTGGTCTGGCGAAAGCCGCACTGGCGGGTAAAGTCACGTACACAGGTCAGGAAGCTAAACTGGTCGATACCAGTCATCTGATTGAGCAGGATGTTGACCTCGCGATCATTACCGATAAGAACGAGGAGGGCCTGGAGGTGATTCGTCACTCGACTGCGCATTTGCTGGCTTATGCGGTGAAAGAGTTGTTCCCGGACGCACAAGTCACTATTGGCCCGGTGATCGACAATGGCTTTTACTATGACTTTAGCTACAAGCGCCCGTTTACACCAGATGACCTAGCGGCCATTGAAAAGAAAATGGCCGAGCTGGCGAAAAAAGACGAAAAAGTCGAGCGCAAGGTGTTGCCGCGCGATGAAGCGGTGGCTTACTTCAAAAGCATTAACGAGCATTACAAGGCTGAGATTATTGCCAGTATTCCGAGCAATGAAGACGTGTCTTTATATTCTGAAGGCAACTTCACGGATTTGTGCCGTGGTCCTCATGTGCCAAATACCGGTAAGCTCAAAGCGTTTAAACTTATGAAGCTGGCGGGCGCCTACTGGCGCGGCGACAGCAATAACGAAATGTTGCAACGCGTGTATGGCACTGCCTGGCGCAATAAAGATGAGTTGGAAGCGTACTTGCACATGCTGGAAGAGGCTGAAAAGCGCGACCACCGCAAACTCGGCAAGCAACTCGATTTTTACCACATGCAAGAAGATGCACCTGGCATGGTGTTCTGGCATCCGCGTGGCTGGGTGATCTGGCAAGAGGTTGAGCAGTACATGCGTGCCAAATTTAAAGAGTACGATTATCAGGAAGTGCGCACACCGACGGTGCTCGATAAAACCCTGTGGGAAAAATCTGGCCATTGGCAAAACTACCGTGACAATATGTTTGTCACCCAGTCGGAAAGCCGCGATTATGCCGTCAAGCCGATGAACTGCCCTGGCCATATCCAGATTTTTAATAGCAGCCTGCACAGCTATCGCGATTTGCCATTACGTTTGGCCGAGTTTGGTTCTTGTCACCGTAACGAGCCGTCTGGCTCTTTGCATGGCTTGATGCGCGTGCGTGGGTTTACCCAGGATGATGCCCATATTTTCTGTATGGAATCACAGGTCGAGGCTGAAGTCGCTGACTTTATCAAGATGCTGTATGAAGTCTACAAAGACTTTGGGTTTGATGATGTCATCGTCAAGTTGTCTACCCGCCCAGAGAAGCGCGTTGGTACAGAAGAAGCCTGGGATATGGCGGAAACTGCCTTGGCTAATGCCATTAAAGCCAATGGCCTGGAGTTTGAATATCAGCCAGGCGAGGGCGCATTTTACGGCCCGAAAATTGAATTTACGCTGAAAGACTCGCTGGGTCGGATGTGGCAGTGCGGCACGATCCAACTCGATCCTAACCTGCCTGAGCGCCTGGGCGCAGAGTATGTGGCTGAAGACAATACCCGTCAGCGCCCGATTATGTTGCACCGCGCCATTGTTGGCTCCATGGAGCGTTTCCTGGGCATTTTGATCGAAAACTTTGCGGGTGCAATGCCGGTCTGGCTGTCGCCAGTACAGGTCATGGTGCTGAATATTTCTGATGGTCAAGCTGATTATGTGCGCCAAGTGGTTGAAAAATTGAAGAAAAATGGCATTCGATGCGATTTTGACTTGAGAAATGAGAAGATTACCTATAAAATACGAGAACATAGTTTGCAAAAGTTGCCGTACCTGATTGTGGTGGGCGACAAAGAAATGCAAAATGGTCATGTGGCCGTACGTACCAGAAAAGGTGAAGATCTGGGTGTGATGTCGGTAGAAGCGTTTGTAGCGCACATACAGCAAGACATCCAAAACCGGGTCTAATTTCGGGTATTCGTGCGGCTTTGTTTATTGTTAGGGGATTGTTATAGCTCAAGATAAAGATACACGCATCAATGGCGACATTACAGCGCCACAAGTGCGTTTAGTGGGTGTTGATGGCGAACCGTTAGGTGTAATGACTCTGAGAGAGGCCTTTGCCAAAGCGGAAGAAGCTGATATTGATATTGTTGAAATTGCACCAAATGCTGCACCACCCGTGTGCCGTTTGATGGATTATGGCAAATTCAAATACGCTGAGAGCAAGCGTATGCACGAGCAAAAACTAAAGCAAAAACAAGTGCAAATTAAAGAGGTCAAATTTAGACCTGGCACTGATGACGGCGATTACAATATTAAATTACGTAACATCATCCGCTTTTTAGGTGATGGCGATAAAGCAAAAATTACTTTGCGCTTCCGTGGTCGCGAAATTACGCACCAGGAATTCGGCCTGGCGCTGTTAAAGCGTCTGGAGGCAGATTTAACAGAACATGCGTTGGTTGAGCAATATCCAAAAATGGAAGGCCGCCAAATGGTGATGGTGCTGGCACCAGCTAAAAAAGTTGTGCCAGTGTCAAAAAAGGCTGATAAGTCAGCGCCAGAAGCAGAATAAATCAAGCAGTAAACAGTTTTTTGGAGTAATACGGCTAAATTGGCTGCCTAGTTACTCTTTATTCAACCTCTAAGGAGATAAAAATGCCAAAGATGAAAACAAAGAGCAGCGCCAAAAAGCGCTTTAAGTTCTTGGGTAACGGTAAAGTGAAGCGTACACACTCTCACTTGCGCCATATCCTGACTAAAAAAACCACCAAGCAAAAACGTAAGCTGCGCGGTACTTCTATTATTTCTGCGACTGACGTGAAACGCGTCCGCGCAATGATGCCAACACAATAAGGAGACCGACATGCCTAGAGTTAAACGTGGTGTCGTCGCACGCGCAAGACATAAAAAAGTTTTAAATGCTGCTAAAGGTTACCGTGGTCGTCGTAAGAACGTCTACCGTGTTGCCAAACAGGCGGTAATGAAAGCCGGTCAATACGCATACCGTGACCGTCGTCAGAAAAAACGTCAATTCCGTACCTTGTGGATTGCCCGTATCAACGCGGCAGCCCGTGAAGCTGGTTTGACATACAGCCGTTTCATGAATGGCCTGAAAAAATCTGCGGTTGAAGTTGACCGTAAAGTACTGGCTGATCTGGCCGTGTTCGACAAAGCTGCTTTTGCTAAATTCGTAGAATTGGCTAAAACAGGTTTAAGCGCCTAATCAGACCTACCAAAAAAAGAGGCTGCGGCCTCTTTTTTTATTTTAATGTTACTTAAAACTTGAAGAATACGCACGATGGCTGATCTCAATCACTTAATCGCAGAAGCGGCACAAGACTTCGCGGCTTGTCATGATGTTCCTGCACTGGAAAATGCTAAGGCCAAATACCTGGGCAAATCTGGCGCGCTGACCGAGGCCTTGAAAGGTCTGGGTAAATTGACGGCTGAAGAGCGTCCTGCAGCTGGCGCGGCGATTAATGTGGTTAAACAAGCCGTTGAGCAGGCCTTGAATGAGCGCCGTGACAGTATTTTGGCCGCCGCTCAGGCCAAACAACTGGTCAGTGAAACGATTGATGTGACTTTGCCCGCCCGTGCACAATCTGCCGGTGGCTTGCATCCGGTGACACTGACCTTGCGCCGTGTAGAAGAGCTGTTTCACTCGATTGGGTTCAGTGTGGCGGATGGCCCTGAAATCGAAACCGATTTTTATAATTTCACCGCGCTGAATATTCCTGATAACCATCCGGCGCGTGCCATGCACGATACCTTTTACATTGATAGCGGTAATGACAGCATGGAGCACGTCTTGCGTACGCATACCTCGCCAGTGCAAGTGCATTACATGGAAAACAATACGCCGCCGTTGAAGATTATTGCGCCAGGTCGCGTCTACCGTGTTGACTCCGATGCAACACACTCGCCGATGTTTCACCAAGTGGAAGGCTTGTGGGTAGACGAGCAAATCAGCTTTGCTAATCTCAAAGGCGTAGTGCAGGACTTCTTGCAAAAGTTTTTCGAGCGTGATGATCTCACTGTGCGTTTCCGCCCATCATTCTTTCCATTTACTGAGCCATCGGCCGAGATGGACATGAGCTGGAACGGTGGCTGGTTGGAAATTGGCGGCTGTGGCATGGTGCACCCGGAGGTGCTCAAACACGTCAATATCGACAGCGAAAAATACCGTGGCTTTGCCTTTGGCCTGGGCGTAGAGCGCCTGGCCATGTTGCGCTACGGCGTCAATGACCTGCGTCATTTCTTTAATAATGACCTGCGTTTTTTGCAGCAGTTTATTAAATAATTCCATCGCCAGCTCACTTTAAATACCGAATTAATACAGGGTTAGACACATATGCAGTTCTCCGAACAATGGTTACGTTCCATGGTGAATCCATCGCTGGATACCGCGCAACTGGGTCACGCATTGACCATGGCCGGTCTGGAAGTGGAAGAGTTAAGCCCGGTCGCGCCGGCGTTTAGCCATGTGGTGGTGGCTGAGATTCTGGAAGCGGCCAAACACCCGGATGCAGACCGTTTGCAAGTGTGTAAAGTGAAGGTCGGCGAAGAGATTTTGCAAATTGTCTGCGGTGCCTCGAATGCACGCGTGGGAATCAAAATACCCTGTGCGTTGGTAGGCGCTGAGCTGCCTGGCATTCAAATCAAACAAGCCAAAGTGCGTGGTGTAGAGTCTTTTGGTATGTTGTGTTCTGCCAAAGAGCTGGGCATTGCGACCGAAGCCAATGGCATTCTGGAATTGCCAGCAGATGCACCGGTTGGCCAGGATATCCGCGAATACCTGGACTTGAATGACAGCACCTATACCTTAAAACTAACACCTAACCGTGCCGACTGTTTAAGCATTCTAGGCATCGCCCGCGATGTAGTAGCGATGACAGGTGCACCAATCACGACGCCTGAGATGACAACTGCGACGATTAGTAGCAGCCTGACCAAAGTCGTGACTCTTAGTGCCGCAGAGGCTTGCCCTGCTTATTATGGCCGTGTTGTTGAAGGCGTGAATGCCCAGGCCCAGACGCCTGACTGGATGGTGCGCCGTTTAGAGCGTAGCGGCATCCGCAGCATCAGTGCGCTGGTGGATATAACCAATTATGTGCTGCTTGAACTGGGCCAGCCTATGCATGCGTTTGACCATGCATTGTTGCAGGGCGATATAGCCGTACGTTTTGCCAAGCCCGGTGAAAAACTGGCCTTGCTCAATGACACAGAAGTGACTTTAAAGGCGGATGACCTGGTGATTGCCGATGGCCATGGACCGATTGCCTTGGCTGGCGTGATGGGCGGTAAACCGACTTCTGTCACCGATGCGACACAAGCCATCTTCCTGGAAAGCGCTTTCTTTACACCAGACGTCATGGCAGGCAAAGCGCGTCGTTTGGGCTTGAGCACAGACTCTTCTTACCGTTTTGAGCGCGGTGTGGATTTCGGCAATACCTTGAATGCCTTGGAGCGTGCGACGGCATTGGTGCTGGAGATTTGTGGTGGTCAGGCAGGTGCGGTGACCGCGGTGACTGCTCAACTGCCTGTGCGCAAGCAAGTCACGTTGCGTCATGCTTATCTGCTGTCGATTCTGGGCATAGACGTTAGCCTGGCGCAAGTGGGTCAGTTACTGACGCAATTGGGATTTGTGTATACCGAAGCTAACGGTGTGTTTAATGTTAGTGCGCCTAGCTTCCGCTTTGATATTGCGCGTGAAGAAGACCTGATTGAGGAAGTGGCCCGTTTGCATGGCTATGAGCATATCCCAGCGCTCACACCAGTCGCTTCGCAAGGCATGCTGGTGGCGCCTGAGGCCACACGTAGCAAGCACTGGTTGCGCGATGTGATGGTGAACCATGGTTATCAAGAAGTAGTGACTTACAGCTTTGTTGATGCGAACTGGGAGCGTGATTTATACGGCAATAGCCAGCCGATTGCGCTGAAAAATCCAATTGCCAGCAACTTGAGCGTGATGCGTTCTGGCTTGTGGGGCGGACTGCTGGACGCGCTGGATTACAACCTCAAGCGCCAACAAACACGTGCCATGCTGTTTGAATTGGGCGCGCGTTATGAGAAGGGCGCGCAAGGCTTTGTTGAAACATTGACCCTCTCTGGCCTCGTCTATGGCGGCGTGTTGCCTGAGCAATGGGCGGTTGAAACGCGCGCTTTTGATTTTTACGATGCCAAAGCACATGTGGAGGCGTTATTCGCGCAACCGGTGCGGTTTGCCGTCGAACAACATCCCGCTTTGCATCCAGGCCAGTCAGCTCGCATTTACCTGGGCGAGAAAGCCGTTGGCTGGCTGGGTAAATTGCATCCGCAATGGCAGCAGCAATATGGTCTCACCAGCGCTTGTTACCTGTTTGAGCTGGATGCCGATGCGGCACTCGCCACCCAGCTACCTGCCTATACCGAAGTGAGCAAATTCTTGCCGGTTCGTCGCGATTTAGCCATGGTCGTCGACCAAACTGTCTCGGCACAGGACATGATTGATGCCATTATTTCTGAGCAAATTCCACAGTTGCAAACGGTGAAATTGTTCGATGTTTATCATGGTAAAGGTGTGCCCGAAAACAAAAAAAGCCTTGCATTTCTTGTACTTATGCAAGATACTTGCAAGACAATGGTCGATGAGGAAGTGGATACCATCGTGGCACGAATCCTCAACAACTGGTCATCCAAATTTGCTGCGTCACTGAGATGATTCCCTTGAATCATCATTGCTTGGCGCCAAGCACAAACAGTTAATACAACACAAGCATCTCGCATAATAAGAAGGTTCAGGGGATCGTTAATGACACTCACAAAAGCTGACTTGGCCGATTTGTTGTTTGAACAAGTCGGGCTGAACAAGCGTGAAGCCAAAGACATGGTAGAAGCGTTTTTTGAAGAAGTTCGCAACGCGCTCGAGCAGGGTGATAGCGTCAAGCTGTCCGGTTTCGGTAACTTCGAGTTGCGTACAAAATCCGAGCGCCCTGGCCGTAATCCAAAAACTGGCGAAGAAATTCCAATCTCTGCACGCCGTGTCGTGACTTTTCACGCCAGCCAAAAATTAAAATTACGCGTAGAAGAACACTACGCCGAACAACCATTACAAGCACAAGCCTAATCTGACTCCTAAACATGGTAGAAACGCAAAAAGTTACGTTGCCGCCTATCCCTGCCAAACGCTATTTCACCATTGGTGAGGTGAGTGAGTTGTGCGGGGTCAAGCCGCATGTGCTGCGTTACTGGGAGCAAGAGTTCACTCAGCTGAAACCGGTCAAGCGTCGTGGCAATCGTCGCTACTACCAGCATCACGAAGTGCTCTTGATTCGTAAAATCCGCGAACTGCTGTATGAGCAAGGCTTCACCATCAGTGGTGCGCGTAACCGCTTGGATGGTGTAGAGGAAAAAGCAGATAAATTGCGGGCTAGCAACGACATTGCCAGCCCTGTTGCTACGAATACGCAATCTTTGATTGCTCAAGAAACTAAATTACCTGTCGTGGATGTCGCCGCGCTCAGAGAGCAAATTCAACAGGTATTACAACTGCTAAAAGCCCCAGCCTAAACCGTCTGGCGCACTTATAAAACCGCATATTCTGCTTAGCGAATATGCGGTTTTGTTTTATAATGCAGCCTTCTTTTCGAGCAGGTTCCTGTTCGATTCTAACGTCGGGGCGTAGCGCAGCCTGGTAGCGCACTTGCATGGGGTGCAAGGGGTCGTGTGTTCGAATCACACCGTTCCGACCAAAATCTAATCTAATACAATCCATAAGTAGCCTTAAAACAGGTATTTAAGCGATTTATGTGTCTACGCACATCCAAAGAAGTCTTAAGGCCTAAAGCTAGAGTATTGAAGGAAATGGCAGGGCAACAATGCTTGAAATGATGAATGCAAAGGTGTTGAGCACTAGCCAGCGGGTAAACCTTGGTAGCTCGATGTTATTGCCTTCAAGCAAACGATTACCCCACTGTAAAGCGAAGTAGTAGGCGAGTAGAGAAACAACTATACCTGCGATGAGCATCATTAGATTTTAACACCGTCACTGATGTGGATCATGCGTAAAAGCCATAGAAAAGAGTGTGTCAACACTCAATTTTAGGGGTCACCAACGTGATTAACGGTGTAGCTTTAAAAGCTGGGCCCTCATCATATTGTCGGTTTAAATCGTCATGTCAGGCGCAATTGCCGCAGCGATCTGCTGTTGATTGCTGATGGTGCCGATATGGCGTGCCAATGCTTCGCTGAGGGGCATGGGGCGATTTAAGTAGAAGCCTTGCGCAAAAGCGACGCCCATGTCTTTCAGGCAGTCTAGTGTGGCTTCATCTTCTACGTATTCGGCAATGGTCTGGATTTCCATCGATTGCGCGACGCTTTGAATGGCTTGGGCCATTGCCAGGTCCACTTTGTTGCTGGTGATGTCTTTGACGTAAGCGCCGTCCATTTTGAGGAAGTTGACCGGCAGGTGTTTGAGGTAGCTGAAAGAAGACATGCCGCTGCCAAAGTCATCTAGCATGAAACGAGTGCCCATTTTTTGCAGCTCTGTAATCAATTTAATGGTGTTATCGATGTTGATGATGGCTGACGTTTCTGTGACTTCAAAACAGACATGGCTGGGCGAGATGTCGTACGTGTCAAAACAGTTTTGAATGTAGGGCAGCAGTTGGGCGTCACCTAAAGACGTGCCAGACAGATTAATGCTGACTATAAAAGGGGTGACGCTAGACTGCATTTTAAACAGCGGTTGCAGGGCCATAAATGCGTGCTGGATGACCCAGCGATCAATCTTGGTCATCAAGTGATAACGCTCTGCCGAGGGCAGGAATTCTGCCGGGGGAATGATGCCGCCGTGTTCGTCGCGTTTGCGGATCAAAATCTCGTAGAAGGGCGGTAATTCTTTTTGTTGCAGCGGGAAAATGCCCTGGCAGTAGAGAACAAACTCGTTGTGCTCGATGGCTTCATTGATGCGCAACACCCACTCCATTTCAACATGGCGTTTGAGTAACACGTCATCTTCTGGGTGAAACAGGTGAATCTGGTTACGGCCATTATCTTTCGCCACATAGCAGGCAGCGTCGGCATGGCGCGTAATCTCACCTACGTCTTTGAGGGTAGTGGTGATTTCGACAATGCCGATACTGATGCCGGTTTGGAACAAGCGACCCTCATGCATAAAGCGGAAGGTTTCCACCATTTGCCGCAGTTGTGCGGCAATTTCAATGGCTTTTTCAATCTGGCAATAGCTGAGTAACAAGCCAAATTCGTCGCCACCCAAGCGGGCAAAGGTGTCCTCAGCGCGTATGCGCTGGCTTAAGATCATGCTGATCTGACGCAACATTTCGTCGCCAGCCAAATGGCCGCAGGTATCATTAATGACGCGGAACTGGTCAAGATCCATGTAGCAGAACACGTGGTTTGCACGGTGTTGTTTGACATCTTGCAGCGCTTGTTGCAGGCGTCTTTCCAGCTCTTGGCGATTGACCAGTCCAGTGAGGGCGTCGTGACGCGCCTGGTAACGCAGCTGGGCTTGCGCATCTTGAATGCGGTGACGCATGTCAGCTTCGACATGCTGCATGTCTCTGGAAATCTGATTAATGGTGGTTTGTAGGGATTTGATTTCAGGCAAGGAATTTTTACCTTGGCTGACTTGTTGGCTGCCGATGACAAAGCGTTTGAGCGCAGAAGTCATGTCGCGAATCGGCTGGCTAATCGAGCGACTCACCCAGCTCACCAAAATAGAGCACAAGATAAGCGCTAGCGTAATGTAGCCGACATTTTTGATAAAGGCCTGGCGATGGTCTTCGATCAGCGAAGCTTTATCGATAGCGACAAACACATAGCCCAGCAAACGATGGGCAGGTTCGGTAGAGAGCACTTTCACCATGGTGATGTCATGCGTGCTTTGCTGCATAACGATGGTGTCTTGTTGCGGCAGTGTTTCGCTGATATTGAAAGAGGTGCCAAGATTGGCGATGGCATGATTATCTGCATCGGCAATAATCAGCGATAGATAAGGTTCACGATTCAGTTGGCTGGCTTTGAGCAGGCGCTCGATATAGTCCTGGCCGTGGAGTTCGGTTTGGTTGTGTATCACCGCAGACAGGAATTTTGCAGTGGTTAAGGCATGCTGGCTGAGTTTGTCTTCTTCGCGTTGCAGTTGTTCTTTAAAGTCAAATAACAACAGAATGCAAGATAACGCGAATACTGGCCCGATGACTAAAAGCAATAATCTGGACTGGATACTTAAATTTTGGAAAAAATGCATGGATTCCAGAGGGTCTGTTTAAATTAAAGCAGCAGGCGCATACTGAAGCAGGCTGAATAGCCATTGAGTTCGATTCATGACATCCCCCTGAATTTCGTGTATAAGTCGCAATGATTATAACAGTAACAATTTTCCCGGTTTGTAGCTTAGATGCGGCAACTTGTTAAGTTTTATTATCGTCAAACTAGTGTATTTGTTTTCTCATGATACAGCAAATTTATATCACAGATTATCTGTCTGATGCCGCTGCCCACCCCGTTGAGATGGTCCAGTCACTGGTCGCGCAATGTCCTGCGTTGTTAAATGCACAGTGGACGGTCAGCCCGTTGCCGCCCCTCAAAACTTTGTTGCGTGCGTTGCGCGTGCATGATGAGGCACAGCCGGATTCATCTGTGGCGACGCTATTGTCTGCCCGGCAGGCTTGGACAGCGGCGCGCCCTGCATTTTGTTTGTTGCCGGTGCATCTTGGCATGCGGCGTGATACGTTTAGCTTGCAGGCAGTGATTCCTTTGGCAGCAAACACCTATGCAAGCCTGACAGAACGTTTGCAAACACATTTTGCTGACGATTTTGTCATTCATGGCGATAGCAGCCTGCGCTTTTGGTGGGTTCAGCCTTTGCGCGATATGCAGGCGCAATGCAAGTGGCCGCAAGACTGTTTGTATCAGCAGGCCTTTCAATGGCAACCGCAAGGCGCCGATGCCGCCGTGATCAGGCAATGGACGAATGAAATACAAATGCTATTGCACCAGGCCGCCCATGGCACAGAGATGGCAGATTGGCCAGCTGCGCTGAATAGTTTATGGTTTGCCAGTCTGGGCGAGATGCCGACCTGGCAAGCGTCTGCCCCTGTGATTGCTGGGCAAGGCGAGATTGTTGCCGCCTTGCAGGCTTGTGCGTTGCCCACGATTCGGTCAGCATCGATGGCCGCATTGATGGCAGATCAAGACGCCCGGCACGCCGCATGGGTTGCAGATCAATGGCAAACCGTGGATTGGCCCATGCTATCTAACGCTTTGCAAACAGGCCGCCAGAGCACATTGAAACTGGTGTTGCCATTTGCCGAGCGTAGCATTGAGGTGCACTATAAAAAACAATTACGTTGGCAGTTTTGGCGCAAAGCGCCTCGCCTGGAAACCCTGTTGCAACAGCTTGAAACAACCCTGACGACCAGCGGCTAGCGCTGCTTGCGACCTACTTACCGCTCATACACCATGAAAATTAAACAACGCGTTTATTCCGAGGCCTCGTTTGCGGCCTTGCAGGCACAAGGCTTGCCACCTTTGTTAGCGAGATTGCTGGCCGCGAGGGCGGTGACTGCCGAGGACTGGCTGCGCCAGGAAATGCCGCATTTGCTTAAGCCGGAGGCCTTGACCGGTGCGGCCGAGATGGCAAGACTGCTGGCCGATGCAATCGCACAGCAAAAACGTATTTTGATCGTGGGCGATTACGATGCAGACGGCGCGACAGCCACCAGTGTGGCCATGCGTGGTTTGCGTATGATGGGGGCCGTTGTTGACTTTTTAGTGCCCAATCGTTTTGAATATGGCTACGGCCTGACACCCGAAATTGTTGCCCTGGCCGCGCAACAGCAACCAGAGGTGATTTTAACAGTGGATAACGGCATTGCCAGCATAGATGGCGTTGCCGCAGCCAAAGCACTCGGTTTGCAGGTGCTGATTACTGACCACCATTTGCCCGCCGAGCAAACCCCTGCAGCAGACTGTATCGTCAACCCTAATCAGCGTGGCTGTGGTTTCCCGAGCAAGCATCTGGCTGGGGTAGGGGTGATGTTTTATGTGTTGATTGCATTGCGTGCTGAGCTCAAACAGCGCGGGCACGTGCTTGATGAGACTGTGCATCTGGGCAGTCTGTTAGACCTGGTGGCTTTAGGCACAGTGGCTGACCTGGTGAAACTGGATGCCAATAACCGTATCCTGGTCAGGCAAGGCCTGAAGCGTATTCGCCAAGGGCAGGCTAGCCTGGGCATTCTGGCGATTCTTAAACTGGCTGGGCGCGATGCCTCGCAGGTCAATGCGCAGGATTTAGGCTTTTACGTTGGGCCGCGTCTCAATGCCGCAGGCCGGTTAGATGACATGACCATAGGCATTCGTTGCCTGTTGGCAGACACGCCGCAGGAGGCGATGCAGTATGCGCAGAAACTGCATGTGCTCAATGCAGAGCGCAAGCAGATTGAAGCTGAAATGCAGTGGGATGCGATGGCAGATCTCACGCAGGATTTTCGTGATGACCAATATACGATCAGTGTGTTTCAGTCGGATTGGCACCAGGGTGTGATCGGCATTCTTGCCTCGCGCATTAAAGAGCGATATCACCGGCCGGTGATTGCTTTTGCAGATGCTGGTGACGGCTTGATCAAGGGCTCTGGTCGCTCGATTGCGGGGTTGCATTTGCGCGATGCCCTGGACTTGGTCACCAAGCAGCAGCCCGACCTTATTCTCAAGTTTGGCGGCCACGCCATGGCGGCGGGGCTGAGTATCCGCGCCGATGATTTTGCACGCTTTCAGCAAACGTTTGAGCAAGTGGTACAAAGTCTGATTGATGCCGAAACCTTGCAGGAAGTGCTGGAAACAGACGGTGCATTGGCCGCACAAGAGATGACCATGCACACCGCAGAAGCCATCGCCCAGCAGGTTTGGGGGCAGGGCTTTCCGCAACCAGTGTTTTATGACAATTTTCAAGTGCTGCAGCAAAAGGTGTTAGGTGAAAAACATCTGAAATTACGCCTGCAAAAACATCACCAGCAATTTGATGCGATTTATTTTCAGCATGCCGAATTTTTGCCTGAGCAGGTAGAAATTGCTTATGCCATGCAAGTGAATGAGTTTAACGGTGCGCGCAATTTGCAATTGCAGGTCGTGCATGCGGTGGTTTAAACAGGCGATGGTTTAATTGGTCGCAGATCAACGCTGGTGCACGCAGATAACACTGAAACACTTTTATTGCTGATGCATTTGCCTTGTGTCTGTATAGCCATCTTTTCTACTCTAAATCTGCGTTCATCCGCATTTATCTGCGGTTAAGCAATCCTTTAGGGGCTTTGCGCTAAATCAGTTAAAATACAGCCTTCATTCAAGAGGTTAAGCATGGCGCGTCCATTTAAATCCCCCAAAGCGACTGCTGCGGCACGTCCACCCAAAGTGCAACCGGCAGCGACAACAGTGACGGTGGATGCTGACGGCACCGAAGTGGCTGCAACACAACGTTCTGGGCAGCGTTTGCACAAATTGCTGGCCTTGGCTGGTTTTGGCTCGCGTCGCGATATGGAAACGCTGATTGAGAGTGGCCGCATCACCATTAATGGCCAGGTTGCGCAAGTCGGTGCGGTGGTAGACGAACATGACATCGTCCGCTTGGATAGCCGTATTCTGCATTTGCCGTTTGAGGCAGAGCTGCCACAAATATTGCTTTACCATAAACCCGAAGGCGAGATCGTCAGCCAGGATGACCCGGAAGGCCGAGCCACCGTCTTTGATAAACTGCCACGTATCAAACAAGGTAAATGGCTGGCGATTGGCCGGCTGGATATGAATACCAGTGGCTTGTTGATTTTTACCAATTCTGGTGAGCTGGCAAACCGCTTTATGCATCCGCGTTATGAAGTTGAGCGTGAATATGCGGTGAGGATTCTGGGGGAGTTGACCGAGGACCAGATGGCGCAACTCAAAAACGGTATCGAGCTCGAAGATGGCCCGGCCAACTTTGAAAGCATCTTCCCGCAAGGCGGTGAAGGGGCCAATAAATGGTATCAGGTAGTGATTAAAGAAGGCCGTAACCGCGAAGTGCGTCGCCTGTTCGAGGCGTTTCATTTGCCCGTGAGCCGGTTGATGCGCGTGCGATTTGGCCCGATCAACCTGCCACCGCGCCTCAAGCGCGGCACCATGCTCAAGCTGGAGCAAAAGCAAGTGGTGGGTTTAATGGAGTGGGCGGGTCTGGAAGTGCCGCGTAAACCGCTCAAGCAACTCAGCCCACGCGAAAAAGACCGTGCCACGCGTGTGTTTGTACCCAAAGTGCGTAAACAACGCCGTAGCTTGCTGGAAACTGCAAACGCGCCGACAGAGACTGAACGCGCAGCACGCCCGGCGCCTAAGCAGTCACGCCGGATTCGCCAGGATGCAGACATTAAACAGGCTTCACGCGAGAACGCACGCGCCAATACTGGCGAAAAAAAGCGCAGCGACCGCAATCGCTAACCCGTTAAACTGGTGTGGTATTAAAAAAAGCACTTCTGACCGAAGTGCTTTTTTAATGGATTGAAACGCTGCGCAGACAAGTTTGCCTGCCGATTTATTCGCTTTGCAGACCCGCCTCAACCAAATCTTCTTTGGTTAGCATAAACACAAATTGGTCACCCGCAGTGGTATCCAGCCAGGTAAAAGGCAACTCTGGGTAAGCGTCATGCAAGGCATCGCGATTATGGCCGATTTCTACCACTAAGATACCGCCGTCATTGAGGTATCCCGCCGCTTGTGTGAGTAAGGTGTGCGTGTGATCCAGCCCGGCCACGCCACTGCCCAGCGCCAGTTGCGGCTCCTGACGATATTCTGCGGGTAGTTCTGCCATGCTAGGGGCGTCTACATAAGGCGGGTTACTGATAATCACATCGTATTTACGGCCTTTGAGCGCAGTAAACATATCAGACTGCACCGCCTGCACCTGATGCTCCAGGCCGTAGCGTTTGATATTGATATTGCAGACATCTATCGCATCTGGCGAAATATCCACCACATCAATATGCGCGTTAGGGAAGGTGTCTGCCAGTAACACCCCCAGGCAACCCGAGCCAGTGCAAATGTCGGCCGCAGATTCCACCATTTCTGGAAACTCTACCCAAGGCTGCAGGCCGTCTTCCAGCAGTTCGGCAATAAATGAGCGCGGCACAATCACGCGTTCATCCACATAAAACTTGAAGCCACGCAACCAGGCTTCGTTCACCAGGTAAGCGGTCGGCGTATGCTCGGTGACGCGTTTTTCAATCAAGGTCGCCAGATGCTGACTTTCTTCTGTGGTCAAACGCGCATCGAAAAAGTTATCCAGGGTGTCATGCGGTAAATGCAAAGCACTCATCACCAGCCACACGGCTTCGTCGTAGCTGTTGTCGGTGCCGTGACCATAAAAAATATCAGAGTTTTCAAAACGGCTAACAGCGTAACGCAGCCAGTCGCGGATCGTGTGTAAGTTAGTTGTCATATTATTTGAGTAGTAACAGTTCCATGGTGCGCTGATAGGTTTCTTTGAGCGGCTCTATGTCTGCCACCGCCACGCACTCATTCAGTTTGTGGATGGTCGCGTTGAGCGGGCCAAACTCGACTACTTCTTTGCAGATGTCGGCGATAAAGCGGCCGTCAGAAGTGCCGCCGGTGGTAGATAACTCAGGCGTGACGCCATAGCTTTGGGTGATGGCCTGGCTGATGGCTTCGACCAGTTGGCCGCGTGGCGTGATATAGGATTGGTTATGTTCCCAGTCCAGCGTGTATTCAAAGCCGTGACTATCTAAAATGGCATGTACGCGTGAGCGCAAGCTGTCTTCGGAGCTACCTTGGCCATCCACCTCTGGGCAATAGCGGAAGTTAAACAGGATTTCTACTTCGCCGGGCACCACATTGGTGGCACCTGTGCCACCATTCATATTGGAGATTTGCCATGAGGTGGGCGGGAAGTATTCGTTGCCGTTGTCCCACACGGTTTCCACCATGTCTTTGATCGCCGGTGCGGCCAGATGAATCGGGTTTTTAACCAGATGCGGGTAGGCGATATGACCTTGTATCCCCTTGACGGTGAGTTTGCCGGACAAGGAGCCGCGGCGACCGTTTTTGATCATGTCGCCAACCACTTTGTTACTGGTCGGTTCGCCGACGATGCAGTAATCGAATGTTTCGCCACGCGCTTGCAAGGCTTCGACCACTTTGACCGTGCCTTCAATGGCGATGCCTTCTTCGTCTGAAGTAATCAGCAAGCCAATCGAACCAGGATGATCAGGATGCTCGGCAATAAACGCTTCTATGCTGGTAATAAATGCGGCCAGCGAGGTTTTCATATCTGCCGCGCCACGTGCGTACAGCATGCCGTCTTTAATTGTTGGTTCAAACGGCGGTGTGTGCCATTGATCGAGCGGACCCGTGGGGACCACGTCCGTGTGACCGGCAAACACAATCAGCGGGCCTGTGGTACCGCGGCGGGCATAAAAATTATCCACATGGCCAAAACGCATGCGCTCAATCTTGAAGCCCAAGGGCTCCAGGCGGGCGATCATGGTTTCCTGACAACCAGCATCGTCCGGTGTCAGAGAGCGGCGTTGAAGGAGGTCAATGGCAAGGTCCAGCGTTGTTGTCATAGGGCTTATTCTTTGGCAAACAGTTGAGCATACTCGGCTTCATGAAAGCCAAGGGCGATGATTTTGTTGTCTTTGACGATGATAGGGCGCTTGATCACGGAGGTTTTTTGCTGTATCAAGGGCTGCGCCGTGGCGGCATCCACCACCGCATTTTTTTCGGCGTCAGTCAGGTTGCGCCAGGTCATGCCGCTACGATTAACCAGTTTTTCCCATGGTTGTTGTTGCAGCCAGGATTGTGCCATGGCGGCATCCAGCCCGAGCTTTTTAAAGTCATGGAATTCATAAGCCACCGCATGCTGATCCAGCCAGTCGCGGGCCTTTTTCACGGTATTGCAATTGGGGATGCCGTACAGTTTCATGGCGGGTTTGTGCGGTTAAAAACCATATTTTAACAGCCAGACGCGGGTGCGTTGCAATTTTTGTGCTGGCAGAGCTAGCCTTAGAACAGGCTTTGCGTGGCAGATTTTAGTTGTAACTCGCTGAACACATCAAACAGGAATTTCTGCTCGACCGGCTTGGAGAATAAAAAGCCCTGCATCTGGTCGCAGCCTATGCTTGCCAGCGCCTTGCGTTGATCCTCGTCTTCTACGCCTTCTGCCACGACATTCAAATCCAGTGCATGCGCGAGTTTAACTATGGCCTCTACAATTAATAGACCGGTCTTTGACGCTGCCACGCCTTTGGTCAACGTGCGGTCGAGTTTGACTTCACTGATTTCGAGGTCTTGCAAATGGGTGAGACTAAAGGGGTGCAAGCCAAAGTCATCCAGTGAGATTTTCAGGCCTTGCTGTTTGAAGTGACGCAAGGTTTCTTGAAACTGCGCCTGGTGATGAATGGCATTGGTTTCAGAGACTTCCAAAATCAGGTTGCGCGCTTCGACGCCATGTTGCTCAAGGATCGACTGTATTAGTGAGCTGAGCTGTTTGTTGCGGAATTGCTGGTTAGACATATTGACCGAAATGCTTAAATCAATGCCCCGGTCGCGCGCTTGTTTGATGGTGCTGCAGGCTTGTGAAATGACCCAGGCATTGATTTCTTCAATCATGCCAAAACGTTCCGCTGCCTCAATAAAGTGATTCGGTGAGAGCAGGCCGCGCGTCGGGTGTTGCCAGCGTAGCAAGGCTTCTGCGCCATGGACGATACGCGTCAGGGCATCGACTTTGGGCTGGAACAGCAACCTGAATTCCTGGTGTGTAATTGCTTGCTTGAGCTCCACACGCGTTTGCTGCATTTCATCTGAGGCTTGTTCGATTTCTGCGTCAAAAAAGCGATACTGGTTTTTGCCGTTTTCCTTGGCTTTGTACATCGCCGCATCAGCATTCAATTTGAGTTTTTGCAGGTTGCCGTCCTGCGGGTACATCGAGACGCCAATCGAGCAGGAGATTTCAATCACGTGATCTTCAATGATGAAAATGTCACGCAAGGCATCGACGATACGCTGCGTGACAGTGACCACACTTTGGTGATTTTCAATTTCACTCAGCACGGCAATAAACTCATCACCACCGGCGCGTGCCACATAGTCGCAATTGCGGATGGCATTGCTGATGCGTTTGGAGACTTCAATCAGTAGCAAGTCGCCAATATGGTGCCCAAACTGGTCGTTGACTGGCTTGAAGTGGTCAAGGTCAATATAGGCCAGCGCCAGGGACTCGCCATTGCGGTCACAGCGTTTGGCGCTGATAATCAGGTGCTGGTTTAGGGCATCGCGGTTTGGCAGGTGCGTGAGTGGGTCATAGGCCAAAAACTTTTTGTTCACGGTTTGTGTGTTGCGAAACGTGAGTTTGCTTTGCGTGATATCGACATTGCGTTCGTAAAAAATCACCAGAATAAATGAGGTGATAAATAACAGCACCGGCACCAATACCAGCAGCAACATCAGATAGTTGCCGCTCTGGTCGGTCGGTTGGCTGAGTAGCATGTTGTTGTGCACAATACTCAGGTTAATCGCCGTGTGTGAAGCGAGAAAACCTAACGCAATTTCGACCGAAAACATCCACTTCAGGCGCTGCAGGGCTTTGCCCTCATAGCCTTTTAACCAGAGGGTAGTCACAATGGCCAGTGCCGAGGTCAGGCAGGCGAGAAACAGCGCGAATAAGGCGGTCCAAGTATCAATGCGGATATTAATCGCGCCCGCACTGATCTGAAAAAAGTAGGAGAGTAAATAACCACTGACACCTGCTGCCATCGAGGCATACAGCAGGTCGCGCAAAGGCAGTTTCTTTTTGTTGACGGTTTTAAGTAAAGAAAGCGACAACAAATAGGCGCACAGCAGGCTGCCGATAAAGTCGACCGGATGCTGGGTGATTTTGGGAAAGTTATCTGCGGCCAGCTGGTAGCCAGCATGTAGCAGGAAAATACCGCCAGCAGTCAATGCTGCGTATTTTTTGAGCAAGGCATCATGATCTTTGGTCGCTGCGATACGCAGCTTCTCTACAAGCTTAAATGCAAAAAAACATCCAATGACACTGGATGTGAATAGCAACAAAATAAGCATGTGTGTTGGGATCATAAAAATTGCACGGTCATTGTGATTGTTAGTGGTTTGACTCTACTGCGTTTTGTTGCTTGTCTGCTGACTCTCCGTCCTTACATTTAAATTTAATAACACATCTATCGACAACCCTGTATCTAATTTCTTTGGTTGAGGATCACGCTTAATATCGACCAGTCTTCTCTATAACTTGAGCCGACAGGGGTGTTTTTAAGCGTGATTCCCGGTTCCGCGCTGATTGGACTTAAATGCCGCGCAACAATTCGTTGATACCAACCTTGCCCAAGGTTTTGGCATCGACTTTTTTCACGATCACGGCGCAGTACAGGCTGTATTTGCCGTCGCTGGATGGCAGGTTGCCAGACACGACTACAGAGCCTGCAGGCACGCGGCCATAGTGTACTTCACCTGTTTCGCGGTCATAAATTTTGGTCGATTGGCCAATATAAACGCCCATAGAGATCACGCAGTTGTCTTCGACCACCACGCCTTCAACTACTTCTGAACGCGCACCGACAAAGCAGTTGTCACCAATGATGGTTGGACCGGCTTGCACGGGCTCTAACACGCCGCCAATGCCGACGCCACCAGACAGGTGCACGTTTTTACCAATTTGTGCACAGGAGCCTACCGTCGCCCAGGTGTCGACCATGGAGCCTTCGCCGACGTAAGCGCCGATGTTGACATAAGAAGGCATTAACACGGTGTTTTTAGCAATGAATGAGCCTTTACGCACGATGGCATTCGGCACCACGCGGAAGCCGCCGGCTTTAAAGTCTTCTTCAGTGTAGTTGGCGAATTTAGGATCCACTTTGTCAAAATAACGGGTCACGCCGTCATCCATCAGCACATTGTCCTTGAGGCGGAAAGACAGCAGCACCGCTTTTTTCAACCATTGGTGGGTTTCCCATTGTTGGGTATCGCCAATGCGGCTTGCCACACGCAATTTGCCTGCATCCAGGTCATCCAGCACAGAAGCCACCGTGGCTTTAATATCGGCAGGGGCATTGCCCGGGTTGATGTTGGCGCGGTCTTCAAAAGCCGCTTCAATAATGCTTTGACGTGGATCCATGATGTTCTCTTGTTCGATGAAAAAATTCGGTTAAATAACAGTGAAACCCGAAATTTTAACCTAATTTTGGCAGGTCAGGGGCCGCGCATGTCTGGCTGCCCCTGCCAGGCGGTATTTATTTGTTTTTGGCCGCGAGGTACAAAGGCATCACTTTAGGCGTGAGCGCCTGCAGGTCTTTAATGCGATTTTCGCTAGATGGGTGGGTGCTTAAAAACTCAGGTGGCGCCTCTTTGTTGGCAGCCATCATTTTTTTCCACAGGCTGACCGCCGCTTCCGGGTTATAACCAGCACGGGCGGCAAGTTCCAGGCCCATACGGTCAGCTTCGCGCTCTTGTTCACGGCCATTCGGTAGCGAGAACAATAACTGGCTGCCCATGCCTGCGCCTTGTGCAGCCATGCTGCCAGCCGTACCGCCGACAAAGGAGGCCAGCGCCTGCAAGCCAAATTGTTGAACATAAGCTTGTGACATCCGCTCACGTCCATGCTCGCGCAGTGCATGTGCAATTTCGTGGCCAATCACGGCGGCCAGTTCATCGTCGGTGGCATTGAGCTTTTCGGCCAGGCCGGAAAACACCATGATTTTGCCACCTGGCATGCAGTAGGCGTTGAGCTGATCATTCTTTTCGACATTGACTTCCCATTTCCATTTGGCGGCATCTGGCCTGAACACACCGACTTGAGCAATCAGACGGTTGGAAATCGTTGTTACGCGATTTAATAACGGTTTGTCAGCATTGAGCGTGCTTTTCTTTTGGGCGTCTTGCAGTGTTTGCGTATAAGACTGCGCAGACATCTTATCGACGGTGGCAGACGGCAATAACAGCAACTGGCTGCGCTGGACACCAGAAGTGCTGTTTTTGGTGGTGCTGGCGCAGGCAGTGAGCAATGCACACATCACGGCGACTGACATGGTTTTGATATTGAACATATTCTTTTCCTCACAGGTGGCAACTATGCAGTTATCGCATGGCTGGCTTGATCCGTTGACAGCTGACTAAAGCAATTGGCAAGCAAAAAACGCATTTTACGCTTGGGCTGTACACTTGTGTTTGTCGCCTGCGATTTAAATTTTAACTTGTGAGCCGAGCTCCACCACGCGGTTGGGCGGCAATTTAAATTGGTTGGTGATGGTTTCTGCGGTGCGGAACAAACCGATAAATATTTTTTTACGCCAGAAAGCCATGCCTGGTTTGTCAGACGCAATCAGGCTCTCCTTGCCAACGAAGAAAGAAGTATCCATGGTGTCCAGCGTCAGCCCCAAGGCGTCGGTCAGTGCCAGGTCTCTGGGCAGGTCAGGTTCGTCCATATAACCATAGCGCAGCGTGACGCGATAAAAGCCGTAGGGTAACACTTCTACCGCGACGCGTTCTTCACGGCTGGTGTAAGGATAGTCTTCAAAACGCACGGTCAGGATCACCATGGTTTCATGCAGCACCTTGTTGTGTTTGAGGTTGTGCAGCAGGGCATGCGGTACGCCGTCAGGGTTGGGCGTCATAAATACGCCTGCACCATTGACGCGTGCAGGTGGGTGCGCACCAATGGCCTGAATAAAAGGAATCAGTTCCATCGATTCTGATTTAAGGATGCTATACAACAGCCTGCGGCCGGTTTTCCAGGTGCGCATCAGCGTGAAAATAATCAGGCCGATCAGTAATGGCACCCAGCCACCATCAGGGATCTTGAGAATGTTGGCGGCAAAGAAGGACAGGTCTATGACCAGGAATACCGTAATCAGGCACGCGGTTTTTAATTTGCTCCAGCCCCACAGGTGGTGAAAAACCACCGCAGCCAGCAAGGTGGTAATCACCATGTCGCCAGTCACGGCGATACCGTAAGCGGCGGCTAAATCGCCCGAGCTACCAAAAATCAGCACCAGGCCCATTACGGCGACCATCAAGCCCCAGTTAACGCGCGGCATATAGACCTGGCCCTCGGTTTTTTCTGAGGTATGGGCGACGTGCATACGTGGAATAAAGCCGAGTTGCAACGCCTGACGCGAGACAGAAAATGCGCCGGTAATCACGGCTTGAGACGCAATCACGGTGGCCAGTGTGGCCAGAATAATTAAAGGGAACAATGCCCAGTCTGGCGCCAGATGGTAAAACGGGTTTTGAATTGACTCCGGCTCGGCCAGGATCAGTGCGCCTTGCCCAAAGTAGTTACAAATCAGGGCGGGTAGTACGAACAAAAACCAGGCTAATCGAATCGGCTTGCGGCCGAAGTGGCCCATGTCGGCATAGAGCGCTTCGGCACCTGTCACCGCCAGCACAACTGCGCCCAGGGCAATAAATGCAATTTTAGGCTGGGTGTAGAAAAATAGAAAAGCGTAGCCAGGGCTGAGTGCTTTGAGAATTTCAGGGTGGTGGTTGATGTTGATGACGCCAAGAATGCCGAGCACAGCAAACCAGGTCAGCATGATCGGGCCAAAAAAGGCGCCTACCACCGCGGTGCCTTTACTTTGTGCCCAGAACAGCACGAATAGCACACAGAGTGTAATCGGCACAATCCAGCTATCTAATTGCGGGGCAGCGACTTCGAGGCCTTCTACCGCTGAGAGCACCGAAATGGCGGGGGTAATCATGCCGTCGGCGTAAAACATGCAGGCGCCGACAATACCCAGCATCATGATGCGTTTACGTTGATCAGGGTCACCACCGGCATAGCGACTGGCCAGTGACAACAAGGCCATGATACCGCCTTCGCCACGGTTGTCTGCCCGCATGATAAACGCGACATATTTGAACGAAACAATGAGCAACAATGCCCAGGTGATCAATGACAAAATGCCATAGACATTGTCTTGCGTCAGCAATAGCGGGTGGTGGCCAACCGCAAAGACTTCTTTCATGGTGTAAAGAGGGCTGGTGCCAATATCCCCGAAAACAACGCCTAGCGCAGCGAGTGCCATGGTGTGGAGCGCCGTTTGCTGATTTTTTGTATGGTCCATTGTGTGAACAGCTGAAGACAAGCAATTATTATCGGTTAATTCTAAAACTTCACCAACGACTTTGACGCAAATAACCGAGTTGGACAGAAATAATCTGAACGCGTCGCACCTTTGTTGGGGATTGCATGAATAGCTTACTGATCGGCAGGCCGGTTTTTTGCAACGATGACCTGCGCCTCGCCTTGATGCAGTGTCAGTTTCAAGTGTTCACCAATGGTCAGTTGGCGAGCGTCGGTCACGGCGCGGCCATTCTGTTGTTGCACAATCGCATATCCGCGTGCCAGTACCTGGTGTGGGTTAAGTTGTTGCAGGCTGTTAGTCAGATATTCCAGCCGACGGCGGCGGCCTTGCAAATACTGCTGCATGGCCAAGCTGAGGCGATGTTGCCATTGTTGTAGCGCCTGTTTTTGTTGTTGCAGCTGTTGTGCTGGCGAGATCAAACGCCGCGACAAATAATCCAGTGTTTGCGCGTGCTGGCGCAGCAGCGATTGCATGGCGCGTATCAGGCGTTGTTGCGATTGCGCCACTTGTTGGCGTAGTTGTGATTGATCCGGGCAAGCCAGTTCTGCCGCAGCCGTTGGCGTGGCGGCGCGCAAGTCTGCCACAAAGTCGGCAATCGTAAAGTCAGTTTCGTGGCCGACGCCGCTGATGGTTGGCAAACGGCACGCCGCCATGGCGCGTGCGACGACTTCTTCGTTAAAAGACCATAAATCCTCAATACTGCCGCCACCGCGGCAAATCAATAACGTATCAACTTCCTGGCGCTGGTCAGCCAGTTGGATGGCTTGCGCAATCAGCGCGGCTGCGCCTTTGCCTTGTACAGGGGTTGGGTAAATGATGACGCCCATGCCTGGATAACGCCTGCGGATAGCGGTCAGCACATCACGCAAAGCTGCTGCATCGGGCGAAGTCACCACGCCGATGCGTTGCGGGCTGGCTGGAATGGTTTGCTTGCGCGAGAGGTCAAACAGGCCTTCGGCTTGCAGGCGTTGTTTGAGTTGCTCAAATGCTTCATACAACCTGCCCATGCCCGCGGGTTGCATAAACTCAATCGTCAGCTGAAAGTCGCCGCGCGCTTCATACAGAGTGACCGTCGCCCGCGCTTCGATCAGATCGCCTTCGCGCGGCATGCTGCCCATCAGACTATTACGGCCTTTAAACATCACGCAGCGCACCTGGGCACGGTCATCCTTGAGCGAAAAATACCAGTGACCGCTGGCGGCACGCGTGAAATTGGAAATTTCGCCGCTGATCCAGAACAACGGAAAACTGGTTTCCAGCAGTTCTTTGGTCAGGCGCGTCAGGTCGCTGACATTCAAGATTTGTTTAAAAGGCGTCGATAACAGCTGTGTCATAGCCTGGCATTATCCAACAGTGGATTGCTAGTTGGCTACGCCTTTTGTATGAAATCCTGTGCGTTTTGGCACCGGAAGACATCTTTTTTGGCCCTATTTACACGCGGCCTGGCACTTTGTGTGATTAATTGAGTCATTACATAAAATAATACTTGAAAATATTGTTATCCAAATGCAATCAATGCTCTTATACGCTCGAATGCGTCGCGTAAGCTTGTGGCTTGCTTTTTGCGCAGTCGCCGCCTGCGCGGCCCTTTTATCGCCATTGTCACAGGCCGATGAAATTGTTGAGCCCTTACCGAGTGAAACACCGCCATTGGCTGCAACATCAAACTTGCCTGAGGGCGGCGAGCCCGTCGATGGCTATAGTCGCGAGCAGTCTGCGGTTAAAAATGAGGCGTATAAACAATTTATCAAATTACAGGTCAGTCTCGCCGCCGGCACTAAGAATGCATTGGGCCTCACCAGCTACGAGCAGGCACATGCGCATTATTGTGCGTTGGCGGGTGAGTCGCGTGACCCCGATGCCTTGTTTGCGATGGGCTGGTTTTACAGTACGGGCAAAGGGGTGGCCGTGAATCATGATATTGCAGCCCGTTTTTTCAGTTTGGCCGCCATCCAGGGCCACCGCGATGCCAGGGCTTGGCTGGATAGTGAGCCGGGGAATACTGAGTTGGCTGTGTTGCCAGGCTGTATGCTTAAACAAGGTAATTCTGCGGCAGAAGTCTTGTTTCGCAAGCGCGGCCCGATTTATCAATTGGTGAAAAAGCATGCGCCGGTGTACGGCGTCGATGTGGACTTTGCCATGGCTGTGATTGCAGTCGAATCAGGTTTTAATCCCAAAGCTACTTCACGCAAAAACGCACAGGGCCTGATGCAGTTATTGCCGGATACTCAAGCCAGGTTTCACGTCAAAGATGCCTACGATCCTGAGCAAAACATCAAGGGTGGCTTGTCTTATTTGCGCTGGCTAATCGCCTATTTTAAGGGCGATGTGGAGCTGGTCGCCGCTGCTTATAATGCCGGTGAACATGCCGTGCTGAGGCATCAGGGGATTCCGCCTTACCCCGAAACCCGTGACTATGTGAAACGCATCAGCCGTTATTACAAAAAGAAACACCATGAAGTCAAACAAAAGTCTGCCATGCAACAGGCAGTTAGTGCGCAGGCTGCTTCTTGAGAGATGAATTAAAGTCAGGGAACGATGTACGCTGTGGCTGCATCATACGCGCGTTATCTATTACAATTTCAACTTCGTTTAACGCGCAGGAGTTTGCAATGTGTCAGTGGTTTAAAGGTCGTGGTGGCTACGTGCTCGGGTTCTTGGCCGGTTTCGGCATCGTGGCGCTGGCGCTATTTATTCAAGTACAAAACCACCTAGAGCCTTGCCCGCTGTGTATTTCGCAGCGTATGGTCTTTATGGGCCTGGGTATCCTGTTTCTTGTGCACGCTTTTGTGTCTCCCAAATCATGGTTGCATGCTGGGTTAGCGCTGCTAGAAGTACTCACTGCAGTCGGTGGCGCGGGCGTGGCGATTCGTCACTGGTGGTTACAAGCACACAAAGACGAAATCATTGCTGACTGCGGCGTTGGCTTTGACTATATGTTTGAAAATTTCCCGCTGAAAAAAGCACTGACACTGGTGTTTCGTGGCACTGGCGATTGCGCTGCCATCGACTGGACCTTTCTCGGCCTGACTTTGCCGCAGCTGGGTTTGATCAGCTTTGTATTGTTCGGCGCCTATGCCGTCTTCCTGTTTCGCGCGCGAGCTTAATACTTAATCTAATGAGATCAGCCTGATTCGGTTGCTTTTTGATTCGTCACGCCAAAAGGAATGTGGACTGAAGGCACCACTTCAGAGGCTGTTTTTAAATGCCCAGATTGATCATCGAAGAAAATATGCGGTCTTAATACCGCAAGGACTTTGCTTTTTTCAATGCCGCCTAAAAAGAACGCGTCATTCGCCATCACTCCCCAACTTTTGAGTGTGTTCATGGCGCGTTCATGGGCTGGTGCATCACGCGCGGTGACAATCGAAACTCTTAAGCGATTTTTGTAACCAGGATCTATTTTTTTCTTTTCTTCTTCGGCGGATTGAATAGAGGAAATACGCACAAGTAGCTGTTGCAATGGGCCGGGGTTATGGGGCTGCATGACATTCATGGCTTCGTGTGCTTTGAATTCATTCACGTCTTTTCTGGCCTGAAAAACGGTTTCAGACTCATCATCGACCAGCACACCATCAAAGTCGAAGGCAATGCGTAATGCAGCATCCTCTTCGTCATCAATCAGTGCTGAATTCATCACATGACCAGCAGGCAGATTCAGGCGAATGGCAGAATCGACATCCTCTTTGTTCCCTGACAGAAACAGCGATATGTTGAGCGCAGGAATAAATTTGTAAGGCGCTTGGCCTTGCATAAAGATGGCTCTGGTCATGCCGATGTTGTAATGCTCTATGGACTTCATGACCCTAAGGCCGGTATCCGGGTCATTTTTTGACAGCAAAATCACTTCAACCAGCGGGTCATCTGGGCGGGCGCTCAAATCATTAAGAGAGAGCAGCCGTTTGATGAATGAAAAAGCAATGCCTTTGGGCAAGGGGTTGTTGAGATTGCTCTCTTGAAACTTACGGTAGAGTGCTTCACCGTCTCGTTTGAATATTTCGTCAGAGTCAGATAAATCAAACATCGCGCTTGATGCGACGCCTATCACTAATCTGTTTTCTAGGGTGTATGCCATGATGGTTGAACTTTAAGACTAAGACTGTTATTAATTGGCAATGTCTGACTTGGCTGACTGTTTAGAAATCACTTCATGCCACTCTTTGAAAGGCGCATCACATAATTGCTCTGCCTGTTGTGAGAGCGACTCGGCTGGTATGTTGGCAGCGCGCAGTTTAGCGGTTTCACGTTTTAAACAACCTAGGTATTTGGCTTTGGCGTAAATCTCTTCCGTTTGCATGCTGGCGATTGCCTGATCGGCCTGGTTGAGAGATTGGCACAGTGGGGCTGATTGCGATGCCGCCTGCCAGGTATTTTTTTGCATATGAATCACATTGGCGATGTCTTGCCCGCGCTTGTGGATCCAGTCTTCGAGAATCTCGTTACCGCAGCTTTCAGTTTGGCAACGCATCACGCTCTTGATCAGCCAGGCGGCTTGCTTGGTCATACGCTCCTCTGAAATCCCGCAGTTATGAATGACGTCATGCGAGCGTGAAAAATACAGCTTGTAATTGGCTCGCCAGCTGGCGTGGCTGGCGCAGGCGACTTTGCGTAAAGGGTTGTTTGCTGCGCAGTTTTCGGCTTGCAAGGTGTGCAGTCGTTCTGGCGCACGGTTGCCAACGCGTCGACAGGCCAACGAAATGGCTTGCCCGTAAGCCTGTGTGACACCCCAGAATGATAATCTGGCCTGGGCAAACGCTGGGTGGCTGGCGAGGGCGTGATTATTTTTCCAGTCCATACTTTCTGAGGTCTGGCTGGCCTGATGAAACACGGTTTCGCGTTCTACCTCTAAGGAAAACTCACTGCAAGAAGCTTGCACATATCGGGTGGCGATGGTGTCGTCGTGGTCATCTGCTCTCAGTTTAAAAAAAACCATGTCCTCATGTTGGCCGACTTGCAATGAGTCAAGGTCGACCGCAACGGTAAGAAACTTTTCGCGTCCTGCCACGGTTTGCCACTGCTCAGCATGGGCGATGGGGGTGATTAATAGTAATTGCAGGCAAGCAAGGAAAAACGCAGCGGCAGAACATCTAGGCATGAGGCGTGAGACGAATAATTAAAAATGGGTGTAAAGGTATCTAATTGTGGTGGCTTAGTCTAGCGCGGCAGCATACACGCTATTACGGCCAGCCTGTTTGGCTTGATACAGTGCCTGGTCTGCGCGTTGTAATAGCAGTGACAAATTATCGCCAGGATGCAACACAGCGACGCCCGCGCTGATGGTGATGTTGCCGACGCCAGCCACGTGCATGGCGTTGATTTGATGGCGCACTTTTTCTGCTAGCTGTGTAGCTTGTTTAAGCGTTGTGCGCGGTGCATAAATAATCAGCTCATCGCCGCCCCAGCGCACAGTAATGTCCGAGATGCGGCTGTATTTTTTAATGCAGCTAGCCACAGACTTGATGACCACATCGCCTAATACATGACCGTGGGTATCATTGATTTTTTTGAAATGGTCGATGTCTATCAAAATTAATGCATCAGATATTTTTCTGCGTGTGATCGCTGGCGTATGTTCGGCAAACACAGTTTCAAAATGATGGCGGTTGCTCAGGCCAGTTAAATGATCGGTGCTGGACAACGTTTTCAGGTTTTCTTTTTCGATTTCCAGGGCAGTATTGGCGGCAGCCAGTTGTTCGGTGCGTTGTTTGACCAGCGCCTCGAGGTCTGTATTGAGGGCTTTTAAATGGCTGGTTTGTGATTCACGCAAGCATTCGTAATTGCGGATAATAAAAAACTGCGCCAGCAGGTAAAGGCACAGGCTGATAATATCCATGGTGCTATATTCTGAAGGAAAAATGCCCATCGCATGATTGCTGATGACCAATACCAGCAAGATAGCCAGCATGTAGTATCCCGTCACGCGGCCCTTGAGGTAAAACGCGGCGGCCAGTATCAGCAGTAACAGTGCGCTGCGCGTGGTGGTGCCCATGCCGACGAAAAACACGGTTAAAAACTGTATAAAGCACAGCCACAAAGCGATGCTGGCAATTAATTCAATATTTTTCTGGTAACGATAGAGTACCCAAAGTAAAACAAAGGCGATAAAGGCGGAGATCAGGTCAACCATGCCGATGAAGGGTTGAAGGTTCCAGCGGATAATACCCATAGACAGCGATACAAAGCCTGAGAACGCAAAGACATTATTTAGAAAAATAACCTTGTAACGTACGTTATCGGCTTCGCTGAGCTCTGGAAAAAGCTTGATCGGACGCAACACGACAGCAAGCGCTTGGCTAATCCACTTCTTCAACATCCGGTTTCCTTGGTAATTATTTTTTTTGATGCAGGCAGTTTATGTAAAATCAGTACTTCACCAGCTAAATCAGTCACGATATTGGAATTTTACATATATTAAGCATTGCATGTATTCATTTTAATCGATTAAATTCTGAATATTTTGGGCGTTTGGCCTTGTTCTACCTGGAAAACAACACACATCGGTCTGTTATGAAACCATACAAAACTTTGGATGACTTTGTTGGCAATACGCCACTGGTCGCTTTGCAACGCATGAACCCCAATCCGAGCAATACTATTTTGCTCAAGCTTGAAGGCAATAACCCGGCGGGTTCGGTCAAAGACCGGCCTGCCTACAGCATGATTTTACGTGCAGAAGCCCGTGGGCAAATCAAACCCGGCGATACGCTGATTGAAGCGACCAGCGGGAATACCGGCATTGCGCTGGCCATGGTCGCCGCCATGCGTGGTTATAAGATGGTGTTGGTGATGCCGGAAAATCAATCTATTGAGCGTCGCCAAAGCATGAAAGCCTATGGCGCAGAGCTGGTACTGACATCTAAAGAGGGCAGTATGGAACTGGCGCGTGATGTGGCGTTAAAACTGCAAGCAGAAGGTAAAGGCATCGTGCTTGACCAGTTTGGCAATACCGATAATCCTTTGGCCCATTATGAAGGCACTGGGCCGGAGATTTGGCGCGATACCGCTGGTAAAGTCACGCACTTTGTTTCTAGCATGGGCACAACCGGCACCATTATGGGCACCTCGCGTTATCTCAAGGAGCAAAATCCTCAGGTGCAGATTATTGGCGTGCAACCAGAAGAGGGCGCGCAGATTCCGGGCATACGTAAATGGCCAGAGGCCTATATGCCGTCTATTTATGATGCCAAGCGCGTTGATGCGCTGCGCTATGTCAGCCAGAAAAATGCTGAAGATACCACGCGGCAACTGGCCAGCACAGAAGGTATTTTTGCGGGTATCTCTAGCGGTGGTGCTTTATATACGGCGTTGCAATTATCTAAAGAAGTCAATGATGCATTGATTGTGGCGATTATTTGCGACCGTGGTGACCGTTACTTATCCACCGGGGTGTTTCCAGACTGATGCGCGTTGGCGGGCTGATACTGTTGTGTTGGTCAGCGCAGGTGTGCGCCATGACCGAGATCAGCCTCAGCGCAGACAGTGTCTTCAGTGATATTTTTCAACTGGATAAACCGCATGCCGTGGTCAATTTACATAGCAAACAGCAGGTAAAAGTCTATGCCGAGCGCCTGCAAGTCGGCGATGCCAAATTAGATCAACCCAATATTCTGCTGGATATCAGCGCCCGGCCAACGGCGCTGATTACGTCCGAACAGCTACAAATGCCACCTTACCAGGTGCGCCATCCTAAAATATTTCTCGACTATGGTTTTCTCGATCATGGTGCCCACACCCAGCGGTCAGAAATCCGGCAGCCCACGCTGTCTTTTGATGCAGAAGTCAAAGCATTGCAGGACGAAGTGTGGGGCACCTTTCATTTGAACTGCCTGGTGCCTGCGCAGGCAGCAGCGCAAACCTGGCGCTGCGAAGATGGGCTGTATCACGATGTGCGCTCGCATGTGCCGTTTAATGTGCGGCTCACCCCGACCTGGAAAGAACAGGATAAATCAGGCCCGGCCGCCAAAGGCGTGGATATTGAGTTGGCAGTGCATGAGGCTAAGTTTAGTGACGCAGCGGGCTTGCATGCAGGCGATAAACTCACGGGTAAGGTGAATCTGTCTGCGCACGAACAAGACGGTGGCTGGCGTTGGCAAGGCGTGTTTCAATGGCAACAGGGTGAGCTGTTCTGGCAACCGTTTTATTTTGCTGAGGGTAGCAAACGGTTTGAGATTCGTGGCTTTTACCGTGAGCCATATATTGATATTGAGCAGGCAACACTCGCCTTGCAGGGCGTGGGCACCTTGCATAGCCAAAGCCGCATCCACCTGATCAACAAACAATTTGAGTTTTTAAAGGTCGACGCCAAAGAGGTTGATTTTAATGGCGTCTATCAGGCATTTATCCAGCCACTGATTCCGCACTCGGCGTTTGGTCATTTAAATGTCTCCGGCAAGGCCGATTGGTCGTTTGAAGCCAAAGGCTTGCAGCCGCTCAAGTTTCACCTGAATATCACCGATGCCAGCGTGGAAGACCAGTTGGGTAAGTTTGGTTTTAGTCATTTTAATGCCGATATTCCATGGGATTACGATCATCCCAGACAGATTGCCATGGGCTACCAGTCCGGCCATATTCTAAAAATCCCCTTGGGCGCAACCCGCTGGCAGGCGGAGGTGAATCGTTTTTCAATTACGGCACCTCGGTTGCAATTGCCGATTTTGGATGGCGGCTTGGATGTTCAGGATGTTTCCGCAGCCTGGATTAATCAGAGCATGGTCTGGCATGTCAAAATGGATTTGCAGCCGATCAGCATGACCAGTTTTAGTCAGGCGCTGGGTTGGCCGACCATGCGTGGCCAGATTTCGGGCACGATTCCACTGGTGACTTATGCTAACCATGAGCTGCGGATGATGGGCGACATGCAATTTAAACTGTTTAATGGCATGGTTGGCATGTCTGACCTGGACATTGATGACCCGTTGGGCGCAGTGCCCAAATTACACGCCAATTTCACCATGCGGGAGATTGACCTGGGTGAAATCACGCGCACGTTCAACTTTGGCTCGATCAGTGGCAAGCTGGAGGGTGATATCAAGCATCTGCGCCTGCAAAACTGGAAGCCCGTGTCTATGGATGCCTCGGTGCGAACCGCAGACGGCCCGTTTGAAAAGAAAATATCGCAGCGCGCTGTCGAAAATATTACCGCCTTGGGCGGTGAGGGTACTGCGGCTGCCTTGCAACGTACTTTTTTGCGCTTTTTTAAAGAGTTTGGCTATGAAAAAATAGGCCTGAGTTGTGAGTTGCGCGGCGATATTTGCAAAATGGGCGGCGTTGAGCCATTGCCTGACGGATTTGTGATTGTTAAAGGCAAGGGCGCGCCTTCGGTTAATGTGAATGGTTACACGCAATATGTCAGTTGGAAAGATGTCTTGGGGCGCATGCAGCGTGTGACCGATAGCAATAGTAAAATCATTATCGATTAGGCGTGAATGAACACAAACCGCCCATCGCTTGTCAGAAAGGAACCAGATTGAACCTGACGTTGATCAAAAAAGTTGCCGGATTGCGCGGTATGCGCACCGCTAGCCTGTTGCTGGCGGCCACAGGCCTCAGTGCTTGTGTGACGATTAATATCTACTTTCCGGCCGCTGCCGCAGAAAAAGCCGCGGATAAAGTCATAGACGAAATCTGGCAGGTGCCAGCAGGCCAGCATCCGGCAGCAGATCAGCCCACCGTGCCTGCCACGACCCCGGCTGTCCCGGCAGCTAATCAGGAGCCTAAACCATGATCACGCGCATGCAACCCGTTTCTCGCTGCTTAGGCTGGCTACCTTTAGGTTTACGGCATGCCTATGCGGTTGTCAAAGCGCTGCTGTGCGGTGCTTTTCTCAGCACCGCGCTGACATTATCTGCGCAGGCTGCCGCTGACCTGGATGTGAATACGCCTGCGGTTGCCGCCGTCAAAGCCAGTATGCAAAGCCGCCATGTGCAATTGTTACCGTACTTTCAGTCCGGTGCCGTCGGGCTCACCGCCGATGGCTTTGTCGCCGTCAAAGAGGCCGGTTTGGTGCCACTGTCTCAACGTAGTGCGTTAACTGCGCTGGTAAAAGACGAAAATGCAGATCGCACCAACTTATATCGTGGAATTGCTGCCGCAAATGGTCACCCTGAGTGGGAGGGCGAGATACAGCGCACGTTTGCGATACGCTGGATCGATAAGGCACAACCTGGCTGGTTTGTGCAGCGTGATGGGCAGTGGTTGCGTAAATAAGCAGGTAAAACAACAGCTTGGCAAATGAGGGTTAGGCTCAAGCTGGTTGTGTGGCGTCACAGGCATGACGACTGCCCACAACGGCAATTCGATAAACAGCGTAGTAAAAGTATCGGCTTTCAGTTTCAGGCATGTTCATTGCATACAATTTAAGTGCATGTTCAGATGGAAGGAGTGCGTTGTGGCAACTAATCTTTTCGTTCTACCTCGATTGGGTGAAAGTATTCATCAACAGGGCTTGGGGATTTATTACATCCTTAATCACCATACGGGCCGCGTGCGATCGTTGATACAGCTGGCGCGTGAAAACGTGCATTGGTATTTGATGCAATTGCAGCCAATTGCCGATGGCCTGGATTATCGCTGGTCTGTGATGTCGCGCGAGAATGATTGCGCCCTCAAGGCGGCCACTGACAGGCAAATCGCCCATTACTTTTCCAAAGCAGAATACGCCGAACCCTCAGGTGCCTGGCAAGTGATGCGCAATGCCGATTTCGGGTTTGCCAAGTTCACGCCGATTGAAGCGCCACAAGACATTAGCTATGCCATTTTGACCTTTGACGGCGAAGAGATGAACACGCCTATCCGGTTGCATAAAGCGCCTGCTGAGTGGCTGCAAGAAGATACCAACACAGATATTATGCAGCTGGAATTTGCCTGATTAGCGCGCAGAATATGGCAACTACCACTGTTTAAAGCGGTAGTTGCTTTTCAGTCTTGTATCTAGCGTGGAGGTTAACCTTAGGCGGTGGTGCTGACCACATTGCCTGCGGGGCCGCGGTGCTGCATGCTGCCGGATAACGCTTGCAGGAATCCACTCAGACTGGCATTGTCGCTGCTGCCACCCAATGCGCTGACCAGTGACTGAAAACTGCTTTGCAGGTCACTGGAGGTGCTGTCCGAGCCAGTATCCGATGTCGTGCTATCGCTGGTACTGTCGTTGCTCAAAGAAGCAATCAGGCTTTGCAGTTTAGATTCCATGCCATGGCCGCCATAAGGTGGCGGTGGCGGCATGCCTTGCATGGTGCTCGCCGCTGTTTCACTGTCGCTACTCTCTGAGCTGCTAGTGTCTGTCGTGCCTTGTGATTGCAAGGCGCTGATCAGATTTTGTAAAAAGCTATTCAGTGCATTGGCCGCATCGGTACTGCTATCGCTGGTCGTGGTTGAATCCGTGCTGTCTGTGCTGGTGCTTGCACGGGTGCTGCTGGACGCAGATTGCCCAAAAATAGATTCCAGGCCGCCTTCAATGCCCGCACTTTTCAATGCCGAGTCAATGGCACCCAGCAAACCGCCACCATCCTTGCCCTGACCCTCGCCATCTGGCGGTGGCGGCGGAGGTTGCATGCCGTTGCGTTGGCCGACCTGCGAAAATGATTGAACAGCACTGCTACTGCTAAGTGAACTGATAGATGTCATGATGTACTCCGTAAATTGTAAAGGTCCAGGGCTGATACACAGGCGCACAGGCCAGGCATCGTGTTGACTGAACAAGGTCAGATTAAAGTGGAATCTTGTTTTTTGATTGACAGAAAAAACACAAAAATTCCTTATAAATCAGTTATTTAAATGTATCATTTGATACAAATGGCCGTGATTTGTATCAAATGATACAAATCCTCGATTTTTTGGACAGCGCGCTGCTTGGCGCAAGCGGTTCTGGTGTCAGCAGGCATGCTGTGCTATTTTAAAAAAATCATTTTTTTACGGGTAGTGGGCATGCTAAGTTTGGTGTTTGATATTGAAACTATTCCAGATGTGGACGGCATTCGACAGTTACAGGATCTGCCCGCCAGTTTGAGCGATGCAGACGTGGCGAATATCGCTTTTCACCAACGCCGCCAGCAAAATGGCACCGATTTTTTGCCACATCATTTACAACGCGTCTGTGCGATTTCTTGCGCGCTACGCGAGGGTAATCAGTTTCGCGTCTGGACCTTGGGCGACGAGCAGGCCAGTGAAGCAGAAATGATTCAGCGCTTTTTTGACGGCATCGAAAAATACACGCCCAACCTGGTGAGCTGGAATGGCGGCGGTTTTGACTTGCCAGTGCTGCATTATCGGGCCATGGTGCATGGCATTGCCGCCCCCCGTTACTGGGACCTGGGTGAAGACGATAAAGACTTCAAATGGAACAACTACATCAGCCGTTACCATATGCGTCATCTGGATTTGATGGACGTGCTGGCCATGTATAGCGGCCGCGCCAATGCGCCGCTGGATCAAATGGCGCAGCTATGCGGATTCCCCGGCAAACTGGGCATGGATGGCAGTAAAGTGTGGCAGGCGTATCTGAACGGTGAAGTGAAAGCGATCCGTGACTACTGCGAAACCGATGTTGCCAACACGCATTTGGTCTATTTGCGCTTTCTCAAAATGCGCGGGCACTTGAATGAGGCTAACTATGCCGCTGAAATCCAGTTAGTGCGCGAGACGCTATCTGGCTACGACGGCGAGCACTGGCAGCAGTTTATGGCTGCTTGGGCTTGAGAGGTATAAAATCATAATTGATTACCGCCGATAAACGCAGATACACGCCGATAAAACCTTGAAATTGCACTTTTACTCATCGGCGTTCATCCGCGTTTAAAGCGTTTTTTTACGGTGTTTCAGTGACAGGTGCTTCAGACTCTGCAGCATCGTCAGTCAGTGGTTCTACCGTATCTTCATCAATCTTGTTTTTCCAGTTGAGAATAATGCGCTGGTGTTTTTTTGCATCATGACTAAAACGGTAACGTTGTTCGCTACCGAGATAACTGGCGACGGCCTGGTATTTGCCTGACGGCAGATTTAATAGCAGTCTGGGCGCGGCGTGCTCCAATGCAAACACGGCCTGGTTTTTGCTGTCGGTGATGCTGATGTTAATGTCATCAATCACGCGCCCAACTTTTCCTTCCGAAAACAAAAAATATAGATTGAATTGTTTTTTAAAGGACTCCATGGCGTCCACTTCTTCTGAGCCGATACCGCCGGTGACATAGTCCACACCGTGGGCGTCTTGCTGAATAGCCACTTCGTCAGCGAAGCAGAAAGACGATGAAAAAAGTGCGACCACCAGCGTCGTGGTTAAGCGCCATTGTTTAAGCATCACAGACTCCTTGTTTTTGATTGGTTTGCTGGATGATTGTATGCCCAAATCAGGTAAAATAACAGGTTATGAGAAACAACCGTCAAAGATCCTCCAACCTGTCGTCTGCCGCCAGGGCAGCGCAGATTCCCCGCATTGCTACCATTGAATCCCTGGACCAGGAAGGCCGCGGCGTCACCCACGTTGATGGCAAGGTCATTTTCATCGAAGGCGCGTTACCGTTTGAAGAGGTCAAGTTTGTCTCGCATCATGCCAAGGCGACCTATGAGCTGGCGACCACTATTGATGTGTTGAAACAATCCAGCCAGCGCGTGACACCAGGCTGTGCCTATTTTGGCACTTGCGGCGGCTGCGCCATGCAGCATCTGGAGTTTTCGGCGCAAGTGGCAGCCAAGCAGCGCATGTTAGAGGCCGATTTATGGCACATTGGCCGCGTGCGTGCCGAAAAAATCCTGCCACCGATTCAGGGCACGCCATGGCATTACCGCCACAAGGCACGCCTGCGGGTGCGTTATGTCGAGAAAAAAGGTGGCGTGCTGGTGGGCTTTAATGAAAAAGGCACCAGTTACGTCACGTCTATGGATAGCTGTGAAGTGCTGACGCAACCCGTGTCTGACCTGATTGTGCCGTTGAAAACTTTGATTGGCCAACTCTCGATCAAGCAGGCCTTGCCGCAGATTGAACTGGCGGTGGGTGAAGATGCCACGGTGCTGGTGTTCCGTATTATGGAAGCGCTGACCGATGCCGATATTGCGTTGTTGCAAACGTTTGAAGAAACGCATGGCGTCCAGGTGTGGACACAAACCAAAGGCCCGGACACGGTGAAGCCGCTGTTTGGGCATGGTGACAAGCTGCATTACAGTTTGCCTGAGTTTAACCTGCAATATCCGTTTAGCCCGATTGAATTTACCCAGGTCAACCCGGCGATTAACCGTGTCATGATCCGTCGCGCCATGCAGTTGTTACAGCCACAAGCAGGTGAGCGTATTGCCGATTTTTTCTGTGGCTTGGGCAATTTTACGCTGCCGATTGCGCGCAGTGGTGCCAGCGTTTATGGCGTGGAAGGCTCGCAAGCCTTGGTGAAGCGCGCGGTAGAAAATGCACAACTCAATGGCGTCAGCAATGTCGAGTTTGCTGAGTCTGACTTGTTTGATATGACGCCGGAATTATTGCAGGCGCTGGGGGCGTTTGATAAGTGGCTGGTAGATCCGCCGCGCGACGGTGCGATTGAGTTGATCAAGTCGCTGCCGGATGCGGGTGATAGCAACGCTGGTCATGCGCCATCACGCATCGTCTATGTCTCTTGTAACCCAGCCACGCTGGCACGCGATGCGGCGACGCTGACTCAGGTCAAAGGCTATCGTTTAGAGGCCGCAGGGGTGATGAATATGTTCCCACATACGGCGCATGTAGAGTCTATCGCGATTTTTGAGAAGCTTTAAGGGGATGACGGGGATGTTGCGCCGGTGGTTGCCCGGTTTGTTATTCGCATGGGCGCTCACTGGCTGCCAGCCCTCTAACGAGCCGCGCTCGCTGGTGTTTGCCGTGGCGCAGGCGCCGGTGAACCTGGATCCGCGTTATGCCACCGATGCGGCCTCTGAGCGCATCAATCGCCTGATATATCAGCGTTTGGTCGAGTTTGATAGCCGCTCGCGCGAGGTGCCTGGGCTGGCGACCTGGCAAATGCGCGATGCCACGCATTACCGCTTCCAGTTATCTCAAGCTGCCACATTCCACGATGGCCAGCCGTTGACCGCTGCCGATGTGAAAGCGACTTACGATAGCCTGCTGCAACTCAAAGACTCACCGCATGCTGCAGAATTCAAACATATTCAGCAGATTACAACGCTGGATGCTAACACCATCGATTTTGAACTGAGCCACCCGGACCCGCACTTTGCCGCGCGCTTGATGGTGGGCATTTTGCCTGCACGCCTGATTGCCACCGGGCATGACTTTGGTCATGCACCCGTCGGTAGCGGACCGTTTAAACTCGATCATTGGCAGTCGGCATTACAGTTACAGCGTTTGCGTGATGGCCTCAAAGTGCGCTTTGAAGAAGTCAAAGACCCCAATGTGCGGGTACTTAAACTTAAACGTGGCGAGGCCGATTTGATACAGGGCGACTTGCCGCCAGAGCTGGTTAAATATCTGCAAAAGCAGCCTAATATCATGGTAAAAACCGGGGTAGGCGCCAATTATTCTTATCTGGGCCTCAACGTGCAGGCAGATTTTCTGCGTGATGTGCGCGTGAGGCGCGCGATTGCCCACGCGATTGATGTGCAAGCCATTATTGATAAAGTCATGGTCAGCCATAGCCGCCAGGCCAGCGCGATTTTGCCACCTGAGCATTATGCGGGTAATCCTGCCTTGCAGCCTTATGCGTATCAACCGGCGTTGGCCAGGCAATTATTGCAATCTGCAGGCATCAAGTTACCACTGACTTTGATTTATAAAACCAGCACTGATCCACAGCGGGTGCGCTTGGCCACTATTTTGCAAGCGCAAATGCAAGAGGCGGGCATAGACCTGCAAATCAAGAGCCTGGATTGGGGCACTTTTTTTGCCGACGTGCAAAAAGGGAATTTTCAGCTGTATGGCCTGACCTGGGTAGGGATTAAAACCCCAGAAATTTACAGCAAAGTGTTTGCCTCTGGCAGTTTGCCGCCACAAGGCTTTAACCGTGGCCGTTATCAGGATGGTGTGCTGGATCAATTATTGGCAAAAGAGGATTGGCCCGCGGTCACACAACGTATTCATGGCCAGTTGCCGGTGATCCCGTTGTGGTACGAGGGTCAGTTTGTGGCTTATCGCGAGACGATTGCTGATTACCAGCCGACGCCGGATGGCAACCTGGATGGTTTGACGCAGGTGGCTTTTAAGCCGGTAATGCAGTAATCCCTGTGCTGCCTGCAGGTCACGGGTTGACGCCAAACCAGTGACCGATCAGTGCCGTGGCCGCCATGGCGAGGGCGCCCCAAATCACGACGCGACTAACACTTTTGACCATGCTGGCGCCGCCGGTACGCGCGGCGACGATGCCCAGCAAAGCTAAAAAGGGTAGCGTGCTGATGGTGAGCCAGGTTTGTGCCTGCGCATGCGGCGCCAGCCAGGCGGTGATCAGCGGCAAGATTGCGCCACTGGCAAACGCGAGTGCCGAGGCCAATGCGGCTTGTAAGGGTTGGGCCTGGTTAATGTCATGCAAGCCCAGCTCATCACGCGCGTGCGCTGCCAGCGAGTCGTGCTGTGACAGCGCCTGTGCGACCTGATTTGCCAGCGCGGGTGTTAAGCCGCGCTGGATGTAGATGCCAGTCAGTTCACGCAGCTCACTCTCCGGGTTATCTTTGAGTTCCTCTGCTTCACGCGCAAGGTCTGCCTGCTCAATATCGGTTTGTGAGCTCACTGACACATATTCACCTGCGGCCATCGAGAGTGCGCCAGCCACCAGCCCGGCGACGCCTGTCATCAGCAAAGCATGGTGAGTAGCCCCGGCGGCGGCCACGCCCATCAGCAGGCTGGCGGTAGAAATAATGCCGTCGTTGGCGCCCAGCACGGCGGCGCGCAACCAGCCACTGCGTTGTAAAAAGTGTAATTCGTGATGCGCCATATAGTGACCCTGAATAAAGCGATAAGTGAAATAAACAAGCGGTTTGATGGGATTTTAATGCAATTTGTATGGCCAGATTGCGTGTTGCATCAAATCTCCGACGACAACAGGCAAATCGCTTAGAATAATGGTTATGCATATTGAAATTTCTATCCCGGCACAAACGCTGACCTTGTTTGACGACAATGGCGGGCAAGTGACGCGCTATGCCGTCTCGACGGCAGCCAATGGCGTGGGTAACGTTAAAAACAGTGGCTGTACGCCGCTGGGGGCGCATATTATTCGCGCCAAAATTGGCGCTGGGGCGGCTGAAAATACGGTATTTGTCGGGCGACGCCCAACTGGCGAAGTGTTTAGCCCCGCCTTAAAGCAGGCTTTTCCTGACCGCGACTGGATACTCACCCGTATTTTATGGCTCAGCGGCACCGAGCCGGGCAAAAATCGCCTGGGCAATGTAGATACCATGCAGCGCTATATCTATATCCATGGCACGCCAGACGCAACCGAGCTGGGCGTACCCGGCTCGCATGGCTGCGTGCGCATGCGCAATGCCGACCTGATGGCATTGTTCGAGCAGGTGCCGGTGGGCACCACTGTGAATATTTGCGAGGCGGATGATTAAGCGTTTTGCCACATTATTGCCAGTGGTGTTTGGGGTGCTGTGCCTGACCTTTGCCTTGTTACACCTGATACCTGGCGACCCGGTAGACGTCATGCTGGGTGAATCAGCCAGTGTGACCGACCGTCTTGCACTCAAGGCACAACTCGGGCTAGATCAACCCTTAGCAGTTCAGTTTGGCCAGTATCTGCTGCATGTGCTGCAAGGCGATTTTGGCAGCTCTATCCATACGCAAACGCCGATCTCGCAATTGTTATGGCAAGCCTACCCGGCGACCTTGTTGCTGGCGGTGGTGGCACTGGCCATCGGCCTTGCTATCGGTATTCCCTTAGGCATTTGGTCTGCGCTCAAAGCCGGGCATTGGCAAGATGTGATGATCACCATGCTCAGTATCCGTCTGGCAGCCATGCCTGCCTTCTGGCTAGGGCCGGTGCTAATGTTGGTGTTTGCGGTATGGCTGGGGTGGTTGCCGGTGAGCGGCATGACTAGCCCGCTGACCATCGTATTGCCTGCATTAACACTCGGCCTCGGCTTGAGCGCTATTTTGACCCGCATGACGCGTACCAGCCTGCTGGAGGTGTTGAGTGAGGATTACATCCGCACCGCGCGTGCCAAAGGCTTGAGCGAGCGGCAAGTATTGCTCAAGCACGCATTACGCGCTGCCTTATTGCCGCTGGTGACCATTGTTGGTTTGCAAATGGGCAGTTTGCTGGCCGGTGCGGTGATTACCGAAACCATTTTTAGCTGGAACGGCATCGGCCGTTTGCTGGTAGACAGCATAGAAAAACGCGATTACCCGGTGACACAAGCCTGTGTCCTGGTGGTGGCGTTAAGCTATGTGCTGATTAATCAGGCAACAGACCTGGTCTATCGCTGGCTGGATCCGCGCACGCGGGGCACACAATGAAAACGTTTTCATTGCTCACTTTGGCGTTTTGGCTGATCACCGTCCTGTTGGGGCATGCTGCCGGGTTGAATCCCAACCAGATTGACCTCAACGCGATTTTGCAATGGCCCAGTGTGCAACACTGGCTGGGCACCGATGATTTGGGGCGCGATATTCTGGCGCGCGTGATTCGCGGGGTAGAGGTGTCTTTCCTGGTCACCGTGGTGGTGACGGCCGTGACCATGACGGTTGGCCTGAGCATCGGCCTGGTGGCCGGGTATCAAGGCGGCAAGCTGGATGCTGTGCTGATGCAGGTCACCAATATTTTCCTGGCGTTTCCCGGGATGTTGTTGGCGATTGCATTTGCGGCGGTGCTGGGCGCAGGGATCAATAACCTGATTCTGGCGCTGTGCCTCACCGGCTGGGTCACTTATGCCCGGTTGTCGCGTGGTCAGGCGCTGGCATTGCGGCAACGTCTGCATGTGCTGGCGGCAGAGTCGCTGGGCGCCAGTAGCGTGCGCGTGATGGCCTTGCATATTTTGCCGATGCTGATTTCTATTTTGCTGGTAGAAGCCGCCTACAGCATGGCCAGCGTCATGATTGCCGAAGCGTCGCTGTCGTTTCTTGGCCTGGGCATACAGGCACCGCATGCCTCGTGGGGCGCGATGCTGCGTGATGCCGTGCGCTTTATGCTGGTGGCGCCGCATTATGTGCTCAGCGTTGGCGTGTGCATGATGAGTTTGATTCTGGCTATTAATCTGGGTGGCGATGTGTTGCGTGACAAGCTGGACGTACGCAGCGAGGTGAGAGGATAATCAAGGTGAGCGCATGAGAAAGCCCTACCGGTATTACGACCTGATCATGGCGGCCTTTGCCGTGGTGCTGGTCTGCTCCAACCTCATTGGCCCCGGCAAGATTACCGAAGTCCAGCTGCCGCTGTTAGGCGCACTGACCTTTGGCGCCGGGATAATGTTTTTCCCCATTAGTTTTATTTTTGGCGATATTCTGACCGAAGTCTACGGTTATGCCGCCTCGCGTCGCGTGATCTGGACCGGCTTTATCTGCCTTGCCTTTGCCAGTCTCATGGCCTGGGTCATCGTCGCCTTGCCACCAGCACCAGACTGGCATGACCAGACCGCCTATCAATCGGTGTTTGGTTCCACCGCGCGTATTGCCATCGCCTCACTGGTCTCATTTGCGGCAGGCGAGTTTGTCAATTCGTTCGTGTTGGCCAAAATGAAAGTCCTCACCCAAGGCCGCTGGTTGTGGAGCCGCACCATAGGCTCGACCATTTTTGGTGAAGCGGTGGATACCATCCTGTTTTTCCCACTGGCTTTTTACGGCTCAGGTGAGTTCCCCGATGCCATGATGCCGCAAATCGTACTGGCGCAATTTACCGCCAAACTATTGGTAGAAGTCGCCTTCACGCCGGTGACCTACAAAATAGTCGCGTTTCTCAAGCGCGCTGAGAATGAAGATTATTACGATACCCAGACCGACTTTAACCCGTTTATCATAAAGCCTTAGGATAATGCTTGGTTTCAAACTGGGTGCTTATGATTGGTTTTTGATAGCAGGCACGTAGTGAATTTAAGTCTAATTAATAATAAAGGGAGTGAACGTCCATGGAATCCAATTTTTCATTAACGCATATTTTGTTAGGCGTTGCCGCGCTGATTGTGGTGTGGCTGGTGTTGTGGGTGATTTTTTTACGCAGAGTTGTTTCTACCAACGAAGTACATATTGTGCAGGCTGCCAAACAAAGCCGCTCTTATGGAACCGGCCTGGAATATGGCAATACCTATTATCAGTTTCCAATCTGGATACCCGTGTTAGGGGTATCTGTGTCGCGCTATCCTGTTTCTGTGTTTACTGAAGAGCTGCTTGATTATGAAGCTTATGATCAAGGACGGTTGCCGTTTGTGATTGATGTCAAAGCGTTTTTCAGAATTGAAGATAGTAATGTGGCGGCCAAACGGGTGGCAACCTTTGATGAGATGCGCAAGCAGATGAATGCGATCTTGCAAGGCTGTATCCGTTCGATTCTGGCCATGAATGATATCGAAACAATCATGCAGGATAGAGCCAAATTTGGTGAGGAATTCACCAAGCAAGTCGATGAGAATCTGAAATCCTGGGGTGTGGTCACGGTAAAGTCGGTAGAGCTGATGGATATCCGTGACTCACAAGGCTCTAATGTGATTAAAAACATCATGGAGAAGAAAAAGTCCGAGATCGAAATGCAGTCTCGTATTGAGGTCGCTGCAAATAAACGTAAGGCCGAAATGGCTGAAATCGATGCCAGCCGCGATATCGAGTTGCAACGACAAGTCAGTCAGCAGCAAGTCGGCTTGCGCACGGCAGAAAAAGATCGCGAAGTTGGTATTGCCAAAGAGCAGTCGGTGCAAAGCATTAAAGAGCAAGAACGTATCACCAAAGAAAAAACCATGGCGGTTGAGCAGGTCGCGCAAGTCAAGCAAGCAGAAATTAATAAAGAAGTACAAATCGTCAATGCCAATCAGCAGAAAGAAACGGCGATTATTAATGCCGAAGCCGAGCAGGCCACTGCATTGATTAACTCAGAGGCAGAAAAACAATCCGTGATGATTAAAGCCGAAGGTGAAAAACAATCCACCATGGCGATAGCCGCTGGTTTGAAGGAAGCCAAAGTGCTGGAGTCTAAAGGCATAGAGGCCGAAGGTCATGCCCGTGCTGAGGCTGCTAAGGCTATGCAACTTGCCTCGGTACAGGCTGAGATTACCTTGGCGGAAAAAATTGGTGAAAACGAAAGCTATCAGAAATATCTGATTTCGTTAGAGCAAGTCAAAGTCATGGGCGAGGTTGGCAAAGAGCAGGCAAAAGCGCTTGAAAAAGCAGACGTGAAGATCATTGCTAATGCGGGCGGCACCATCAGTAACGGCATTAGCAAGGTGACCGACCTGTTTAGCGCAAATGGCGGCACGCAGATGGGCGCCATGCTGGAGGCGCTGGGCCAAACAGACCTGGGTAAAAGTGTATTGAGCAAGGTGACGGGCGCCGAAGGCAAAGACGCCCCTCACGCTCAGTAAACAGGTAAGGTACGGCGCATGTACTGCTTTAAGTAGTACATGCTAGGCACTTTTGTGAATGCCATGTATAAAGCATGCATCACGTGAAAGTGCCTTTTTATATTTATATTATTGGAACACCATTGAACCATATTAACTGGTACGAAAAGAACAAAACACAGACCGCAGACTGGCAATCTGAGGTCGGCAATCTGCCGCCTAAAGCCGTCGTCATCGCTGATGATACAACCAAGGCTGATGACGCTTATCGCTTGGCCTGTGAAGGCACGGCCTTGCTTTATCGCGGTGATTTTCAAAATGCCAAACAATTATTGCAAGCCATCACACGTCGGGTAGATCGCAAACCGATCAAACCGGCGGCGACCATGCTGGAGGCTTTTCATCAACACCGCGCCCGTCAGATTGGCCGCGCCAACATTACCAATAAAATCCTGATTGAGCTCAAGTATGGCCAATGCGAGTTGCCACGCGCGCCAGACGTCAAAGCGGCCGTGCAAGGCGCGCTCATTCTCGATGAAAAAACAGATAAATTACCCGCCAGGCTGGTATTGTCATTGCGTGAACTGCTCGGCATGGTTGGCGCGCACGAGTGGCGCAAAAAAGGCGTGCCTATTCATGCGCTTAACGCCAATATTCACGCCCATTACGGTGTTTATTCACCTGTGCGTGGTGAATATCTTGAGCTGGTCGATCAAGTGCCACTCAATAATCCGCAAGTGGCCTGGGATATTGGCACCGGCACTGGCGTGATTGCGGCGATTCTGGTGGCGCGCGGCATCAAACAAGTGGTTGCCACAGATAATCAGCCACGTGCATTGGCATGTGCCACTGAAAACGTACAACGCTTGAATATGCAAACCAATATTCAGGTCTTGCCAGCGGATTTGTTCCCTGCAGGCCAGGCTGACCTGATTGTCTGTAACCCGCCATGGTTGCCAGCCAAAGCCAATGCGGCCATTGAGCACGCCATTTATGACCCGGATAGCCGCATGCTCAAAGGCTATTTAAACGGCCTGAAAGCACATTTAACCCCCAGCGGTGAAGCCTGGCTGGTGATGTCAGACCTGGCGGAACACATCGGTTTGCGTCAACCTGACGAACTGGCAAACTGGATTGCCGAGGCCGGACTAGACATTGTGCAGCGTTTGGACACCAAACCTAAACACGGCAAGGCGCGAGATGATCAAGATCCCTTATTCGCGGCCCGCGCGAAAGAAACAACCAGTCTTTATCGTTTAAAATCACGTTAATTGAGTATTTAAGGAAGCACGAATGTCTTTAGGTCCCGTCATGCTGGATGTCGTTGGTAAGGAACTCAGCGCCGATGATATCCGCCGTTTGCAACATCCGCTGGTGGGTGGGGTGATTTTGTTTGCACGCAATTTTGAGAGTTGCGCACAATTAAAAGCACTCACAGCCAGCATCCATGCTGTGCGCCAGCCGCCATTGCTGATTGCGGTAGATCATGAAGGCGGGCGCGTGCAGCGTTTTAGGGACGGTTTTACCAAGATTCCGCCCATGCGTGAGTTTGGGCATATTTGGGACAAGCATCCACGCAAGGCCAAAGAGCTGGCGGTGGAAGCTGGCTATGTGCTGGGCGCTGAGTTGCGCGCGCATGGTGTAGATTTTAGCTTCACGCCGGTGCTGGATATGGACTACGGCGACAGCCTGGTGATTGGCGACCGTGCGTTTCACCGCGACCCGCAGGCGATTAACGAGCTGGCGTTTAGCTTGATGCAAGGCCTGAAAAAAGCCGGGATGGCGGCAGTGGGCAAGCATTTTCCTGGCCATGGTTTTGTGGTGGCCGATTCGCATGTGAGCATTCCGGTGGATGAGCGCGAGTTTGACCAGATTGCGCAGAACGACATGCAGCCCTTTGTGCGCATGATAGACGAAGGCTTACATGCGGTAATGCCTGCGCATGTGATTTATCCTAAAGTAGATGAAAAGCCAGCAGGGTTTTCACCACGCTGGTTGCAAAAAGTATTGCGCGAGCGCCTGGGTTTTAACGGTGTGATTTTCAGCGATGACCTCAGCATGGAAGGCGCCACTGTCGCAGGCGATGTTACTGCGCGTACCTTGGCGGCATTGAATGCAGGGTGCGATATGGTTCTGTTATGTAATCGTCCTGATTTGGCCGATGAATTATTGGCCAAGCTGGACTGGAAAATCTCGGCACAGAGCATTGCACGCCTGGCGCGCATGCATGGTGGACATCATCCACAGGACATGGTTGGTTTGCGTGAGTCTGCCTATTATGTTGATGCGCTCAAGCGCGTGGCCATGGTAGGGCAAAAAGAGCCTGATTTGTTTGCCTGAGCATCAGGCCATACGGTAAGCTGTCAAATGATTGCTATCAATTTTTTAAAGCGCGTTCATCGGTATTCACTATGAAATGGATTATTTTAGGGGTGTTTTTAGCCTCGGTCAGTTATGTACACTTTAGAGGCAAGGTGCGGCATCGCTTTTACCGCCAGCTGTTTGACCATTCAGGCATTGTGTCGCCGTTTAATGTGTTTCTATACCTGTTTTCAAAAGCGCCAACCACGCCTTATTTGTCGGTGAATGAATTTCCTGAGTTGAAATTGATTACAGATCGCTGGCAGGAGATTCGCGAAGAGGCTTTGCACGTGCGTGAGCAGGAGCGCATTGCCGCTGCACAAACCAATAACGATGCTGGTTTTAACTCGTTTTTTAAAACCGGCTGGAAGCGCTTTTACCTCAAATGGTATGACGCGCATCATCCATCTGCCAGCATTTACTGCCCGAAAACCGTGGCGTTGCTGCAAAGTATTCCCAGCGTCAAAGCGGCTATGTTTGCCGAGTTGCCGCCTGGCGCGCATTTGCGTCCACACCGCGATCCGTATGCGGGTTCATTACGTTTCCATTTGGGGCTGGCAACGCCTAATAATGACCAGTGTTTTATCCGTGTCGATGGCGAAGACTATAGCTGGCGTGATGGTCAGGCGGTGATGTTTGATGAAACCTATATCCACGAAGCCTATAACAAGACCGACGAAACGCGTGTAATTTTGTTCTGCGATATTGAGCGCCCTATGCGTTACGGCTGGGCGCAAGCGGTGAATCGCTTTTTTGCGAATACTATCGTCACTGCAGCGAGTTCGCCGAACGAGGCCGGTGACCAAACCGGCGTCATTAACCGCTTGTTTCATTACGCCTGGGTGGTTGGCCAATATCGCCGCCGCTTTAAAAAATGGAACAAGAATGTGTATCAAATCACCCGTATCATGTTGATTGCATTGGTTTGTTACGCCATATGGAAGCTCTAGCTACCATGCTTCTTCACACAAATGTCATGATTAAACCTTGAAACTTTGTGCGTTTGCCATTATCTTAATCCTAAGTAAGTTTTAAAAAGTTTTATTGAGAGGAAGAAAACACTATGTCAGATATGCAAGTTTTAGGTCGCGAAAGTAATGTCTCTGCGACACAGAATCGCGTGCTGCGTAACACATATGCTTTGCTCGGCTTGAGCATGGTGCCAACTGTGATAGGCGCTTATGCCGGCCTGCAAATGAATTTCGGCTTTATGGCCGCGCATCCATTCATATTTGCCATCGGCTTTATGGCGGTGATGTTTGGGATGTTTAAACTGATTGCGGTGAACCAAAACAGCGGTGTCGGCGTATGGTTGCTATTGGCGATGACGTTTGTGTTTGGTGTGATGTTGGGCCCTATTTTGCAATTTGCATTGCATTTGCGTAATGGTGCAGAGATTGTTGGTCTGGCTGCCGCAGGTACCGGTATTACCTTCCTGAGCCTGGCTGCAATTGGCTCTTCACCAGCGCGCGACTTCAGCGGCATCGGTAAATTCCTCATGATTGGCCTGATTCTGGCGATTGTGGCTGGTTTGGCTAATATGTACTTCCAGATTCCAGCGTTGTCACTGGCGATTTCCGGCGTGTCTGTGCTGATTTTCTCTGGTTATATTTTGTACGATGTGAACCAGATTGTGCGTGGCGGGCAAACTAATTATGTGATGGCCACTCTGAATTTGTACCTGGATGTGTATAACCTGTTTGTGAATTTGCTCAACATCCTGCTGTCTTTGCTGGGTAACCGCGATTAACCAGTACCTAGGATTCAATCAAAACCCGCCTGCAGGCGGGTTTTTTTATTTTTGTAATGTTTATTACTCCAATAATATTTGCATCGATATGGTTTATTGCAGCCATTAATGGTTGATTGCAACCGAAATTGGTGGCTGTAAAGATGAATTAAATCATAACATATTGATTTTTATATTTAAATTTAATTGAATAAGCTGGTTTGATTTTTGCACTCATCCTCTCCGGAGGGGATGTATGTTAAATAAAAAAATAAAATCAGTATTGTTTCTTGCAACTTATTCTTGTGTATCGATAGCGGCAGACGGTGACGATAGTACCGTCAATAAAAGTGCGTCAGATTCAAACAAAACAATTCAGTTGGATGAAGTTGAGGTCAAAGCCAAGCGCCTAAAAATTATCACACCATTACCTGGTGTGCCCTTTGATAAGGCGACAGCAACAACAAACATTCAAAGCGCAACTGCTAAAGAAATTGAAGCGACTAAAGCTTTAAATGTGACAGAGTTTATGAATGGCAATTTGCAGTCAGTCACCACCAATGATTATGCTGGAAACCCTTTTCAGCAGGATTTAAATTTCAGAGGGTTTACAGCTTCGCCAGCAATCGGAACCCCGCAAGGTATTTCAGTCTATCTCGATGGTGTCAGGATTAATGAGGCATTTGGCGAGGTAGTTAACTGGGACCTTATTCCCATGAATGCCATTTCTAGTCTTAATTTAATCCCTGGATCTAATCCATTATTTGGCTTGAATACCATTGGAGGGGCGTTAGCTATTCGTACAAAAGATGGGTTTTCAGATAATTATTTTCGTTCTCAATATTTGACCGGGGCTTGGGGGAGAGATCAATTTCAGCTGTCAAATGGGGTGAATAATGGGCAATTCGCCTTCTTTACGGCTTACAACCATTTTAAAGAGGATGGTTGGAGAGATAATTCACCGAGTAATGTACGCCAATTGTTTAATAAGGCGACTTTGAGGTTTGACAAGGCTGAATTTAACTTAACTGCATTGAATGTTGATACCGCATTAGTTGGTAATGGTATGTTGCCATTTGAAATGGCAGCGCAAGATAGAGATCAGGTGTTTACATCGCCTGATGCAGTTGAAAACTCGCTGGAACATTACAATTTTAGTGGTAGCTGGTATGTGAGTGACACCTTAACTTTATCTGGCATGGCCTATAAAAGAAAAATGAGTCAGTATGCTGTTAGTGCCGATGTTTATGATGCTTACAGGCAATTGGTTTCAGCCTGGGGAGATGATGTCGATGGTGATGGTGTCGTTGATGCCGGTAAAATCAATGGTCTTTTTAACTATTCAAATCTTGATCAATCGAGTGATGGCTTTACGCTGCAGGCAGCTTTTGATCTTGAAAAGCACCAAATTGTTGCGGGCATCTCCCTTGATACTAATAAAGTAGGCTTCCTTCAGTCTCAGCAGCTTGGTGAGATTAATGATGCAGATCACTCCGCATCCGTAGTGACAGATCCGATTTTTGATGCTTACGGATACTTTCCTGCCTATATGACGATTGTCAGGAATAACCTCAAGGGCAGCAGCAAGACAGAGAGTGCATTTTTTTTCGACACTTGGTCGCCAACTGATACCTTACATATCAGTTTGGGGGCTCGGATGAATTGGTCGAATGTTAAAAATACCTTGGTCTCGGACTCTGGAAAAGAGTTTTATAACTTTACGACAAATGATCTTAGGCCCGCTCGTCAGAAGTGCTTGGTTCCAGGTGACGTGAGCCCTAATAGAGGTCGTTTTATATGTAGTGAGGGTGACTATGATTACCGAAGCTTCAATCCCTCGCTTGGAGTGACTTGGGAAGTTAAAGAAAACCTTTCTACTTATGCAAACGTGAGTCGAGGCGCTCGAACTCCTACAGTGATCGAGCTTGGTTGCGCAAATGATCCGACGAAAAGTAATGCCCCTGGTAGTACAAATTATCAATTTGGTTGCTCTATCCCCACCTCCTTGTCATCTGATCCTTACTTAAAACAAATTCGCTCTACCGCTTATGAGACTGGCTTACGTGGTGAAAATGGTGGATGGGACTGGAATGCAGGTTATTTTAGAACGGAGATTACAGATGACATTTTATTTGTACCTTTGGGACGAAAGAATCGCGGTGTTTTTAATAACTTTGGCAGAACGATGCGTGAGGGTCTGGAGTTGGGACTGAAAGGCAATTTTGATCAAGATAAGTTTAGTTTGAATTACACATTTATGGCTGCAACGTTTGAGTCTTCAGCACGAATTATTAATGACGCAAATAGCACTAATGGTCAAACAGTTGCTGCAAATGCTGCACAGGCATTTGTCAATGTACGCTCAGGTGATGATATACCAGGGATGCCTAACCATATTATTCAGGCGAATTGGAATCACCGTTTCACCGACAAGTTCGATACTACATTATCGATGGTCATGCATTCTTCCTCTTATGTGAGAGGTAATGAGAACAATAAACATCAACCACGTGACGCGCTGCCTGGAGAGCGCTATGACTACATTGGGGACGGGTCAATTTCTGGATATGCTGTATTCAATTTAAGGGCAAACTATAAATTCAGGCCTGGCGTAAATGCCTACTTAAAGTTCGATAACATATTTGATCGTGAGTACTCTACTGCGGGTGCGCTTGGACGAAATCCATTCAGTGCGAATGGCAACTTTCAGACTAATTCGAGCGCATGGAACAATACAACGTTTATCGGTCCAGGCGCTCCAAGAGCGCTCTGGATTGGTGTCTCTCTTGATTGGGATTGGAAAAATAGAGCTTTAAAGGATTGATGGTCAAAAAGGCTGCCAAAAGTCGACATCGAAAGGTGTCGACTTTTTTATTTGGTGGTTATGAACAGCCATAGTGGTTCATTTAAGCCGGGTTTATTTTAATTGGTTATGCACGACTTGATGGTGTTTGTTTGGCTATGACGTCTCTGATGTTTTTTTACATTTCTCTCAATAATTTTTGTCTATATAAAACAATTGGTTATGTGTTTATTTTTGTTTTTTATGGGTGCTTTTTTAGAGTGTTTGCTGTTAATGAGGCCAGTTGGCATATCTTTTGCAGAAGGATACTGAACTGTTATAAACCGTTTTTGGTAAACAACAATATCCAGAGTTTGGGAGCAGTTAAGCGCGAGCGCTGCCGTCATGACGGTTACTCGTGACAACAATTCAAAAGCTTAATTTTTAGGAGAATATGGATGAAGTTAAAAATAGCAATGCTTGCAACCTTGATGACGCTAGGTGTTAACGCTGCAAATGCAGGTCAGTTCGTGACGCTGACCAGTGGCAACGGTACTAATTTGACCTTGGCTAATGGCGGTTTGATTAATGGCGCAAACAGCTTGAATGCAGATAAGTTTTATATCGAAAATCTGGCTTCAACTACTTATCTCACTGGGTACGAGTATGGTTCTGACAACGGTACTATCGCTAGTACTTTGAATTACAGAGCTTTCACAGGCGCGAATTCCACTTTTGGTACGCTGACATTGGTTGATTACAGAATCACTGAAAATGTAACGTTGTTACCAGGTATTCCTCAGGCAACCATTTTTGACTATGTGTATCGCGATAGTTTAGATGGAAAGTTGGTATTCGGTACCCGATACTTGAACCTAGTAGACAATGATCAGGAAGTGAACTATCTCTATCGCCAAGGCGCAGGTGGTAACGTTTCAACTTCTTGGACTTTTTTGAGTGATTATGATTTGCGTATGTATCAGGCAGGTCAAACAAACGATATTACTTATAACGCATCCGTAAGCTATGTTGATGGCATCGTTCGTCAAAAGGCTGATATCAGTGTTTCTGAGGGTAATCCTTGGTCTGGATTGTATCTGGTGAAGACAGATGCAGTGAATTATGGTCTTGGCGCCAATGCGATTGGATACTATCAAGCAGGTGAAGAGGGTCAGGCTGTCGTTGGTGGCTTCCTTACCGGCTTCATTGCTACTCCAGTGCCAGAAGCAGAATCCTATGCCTTGATGATGGCTGGACTTGGCGTAGTTGGTCTTGCTACTCGTCGTCGTAAATCAAAATAATTGGCTTGGTTAAAACTATATGCCATGAAAAAAAGAGCGGGGAGCAAAAGCTACCCCGCCAATTAATCTTAATTTGTGAGGAAATATTACTATGAAAGCAACTATGTTGAAACAATCTTTTGCTATTGCAGCGTTCACGCTGGCAGCAACCTCCAGCGCCCATGCCGGTGGCTTCGTTGATCTTTTGGATACGGGTGCACGTACACCTGGCAGCACAAATAATACAGGCACTGATGCGTTCTATTTAGGGGCTAGTCTGCCATCAACCTGGACACTGCAAGCTACCCAAACGTCTACTGTTTACTCACCGGTAAATAGTGTGGCCGTTGGTTCTTTTATTGATTCTGTATGGCTTGATAGCGCAACCAACTCCTACATTATTGGTAGCTATTTCCAGTTAGATAACAATACCAATGGTATTACGGAAATTAACTCTATCGTACGCAGTGGCTTCGCAGACTATGCAGGTACGTTGTCAGCGGCTTGGGTATACGCTTCAGATGTTTATGGTTCTGCACCTGCCGACGGCTATCGTTTGCGTGATCCTTCTCGTTCAGACTATATTGCTTCATACAATGCTGGTACGGCTGCTACAGGTGCATATTTTGATGCAGACAAAGTGGCTATTCGTACAGACGTAAGTATTGGCGAGGATAACCCTAATAGCGGTTTGTATTTGATTAGCTTTAGCGCCAGTAACTATACTTACGAGTGGGTAAGTAATGCTGTGCATATTGTACAAGGCGCCTCTACCAATGAAGGTGGACGTATTCGCCAAGATATGTGGTTGAGCGGTTTTGCTGTGACACAAGTACCAGAAGCTGAAACCTATGCTATGTTCATGGCCGGTCTGGGTTTGATGGGCGCTGTTGTGCGTCGTCGTAAATCTGCTTAATTAAGTTTAAGTGCTGTTGTAAATAACAAACCCGCCATTGGCGGGTTTGTTGCTTGTTAGGCTTTTGATTTTTCGAGTCTGCGTTGCCTGAAAAAATCACTCAATATTGCGCCGCATTCCTCGGCTAATATGCCGCTGATCACCTCGCAATGATGATTCAGCTTTTGTTCGGACATCAAGTTCACCACGCTGCCACAACAGCCCGTTTTGGGGTCGCTGGCGCCATATACCAGGCGGGCAACGCGCGCATGCTGGATGGCGCCGCTGCACATGGCGCAGGGTTCCAGTGTGACATACAGGGTGCAGTCCACTAGGCGGTAGTTACCTAAATGCTTTGCAGCTGCCCGCATGGCCTGGATTTCAGCATGTGCTGTCGGATCGCTGAGGCTTATTGGGGCGTTGCGGCCTTTGCCAATGACGACACCATCTTTCACCACTAAGGCGCCGACCGGCACTTCGCCCAGGCTAGCAGCTTCTGCGGCCAATGCCATGGCCATGCGCATAAAGTCTTCGTCTTGCATTGGGCTATCTGCTACTGTTTTTATCGGCTAGGCGAATCAGGATATACACCAGGCTCATGGTAAATGCGCCAGCCAGCCAGATGCCTATTTCTTGATAGGTCGGGGTGGCGTCTTGCACCGGCAACACAATCAGTTTGCGCAAGAACATGACCAGCACGACTTCAATAAAGGTTTCCACCAGCAGTTTGTGGCCACGCAGGTAACGTATTTCTGCCGAAATCAATGCCGAGATGGACCACAGCAGCATCAGAGTGCCGAGTGCGCGCAAAAAGCCATGCACCAGGTTGTGTGCATAAGCGGCTTCTTTCACATCCAGAAAAAACAGCCAGGTAAACATGATGACCGAGGTGGCCAGCGCCAGGCCGATGATGATATGCGCGAGGCCGTTAAGCCAGAGCATGGCCTTGATGGCGATGCGGTTCAGCGGTTCAAACTCTTCGGGAAGTTGCTCTTGTGACATGCGGCGTCCTGTGTCTTGTTTTTCAGGATGATAAATCATTTATCCAGCAATTGCTCCAGCGGTAATGCGCAACATTCTTTGAGCAGCCATTGCATAGCTTTGCCCATCTCGCTGGGGCGTTGTTGCCGCCAGGCAATAAAAGTCGGGCCGATAGGTTTGGGTTCTGAGACTTGCTTGAGGATGAGTTTGCCTTGAGCCTCCGCTGCTTGCGCCATGAATTTCGGCAGGTAGCCGATGGCGATGCCTGCTATTTGGGCCTGTAACTTGGTTTGCATGTCTGGCACGGTTAACACATCCTGCCCCGAGAGTATGCCGGATGTGCGAGGCGGTAGGTTGCGGGAGCTGTCTGCGGCCGCCACGACACGGTACTGCACGATATCGCTCGCGCTAAGGGGTTCGGGTAATTGCGCCAGCGGATGATGCGGCGCGACGGAAAACACAAACTCTAGTTGACCAAGTAGATGCGTGGCAAAGCCGCCACCTGGCGGCGGATCGCCAGGCGCCCCAATCGAAATGTCTGCGCGACCCGATTGCAGGGCATCCCAGCTGCCACCATAGACTTCCCGCACCAGCTTGATCCGCGTGCCAAAGCCTTGCTGATAAAACGACTCGAGGATGTTTAGTACTGGTGTAAAGTCGAACAAATCGCTGATCGCGATGGCAATATCGGTTTCAATACCAGTGGCAATGCGTTGTACGCGGCGCTCAAGCGCATGCGCAGCATCGAGCAAATAGCGGCCTTCTTTGAGTAACTCTAGGCCCGCTTGCGTGAGGGTGGCGCGGTGGCCACTGCGGTCAAATAACTCCAGTCCCAAGTCCTCTTCAAGGCGGCGAATGGTGTAGGTGAGCGCAGAGGGCACGCGGTAAAGCGATTCTGCGGCGGCGGCGAAGCTGCCCTTACGGTCTATCGCATCTATGACTTCCAAGGCTTCGAGACTGAGTTTAATGGTCATGCGTTTTCATCAAAAAAACTGAACAAGTGGTGCAAAATGTTTTGCTATCAAAAGATTAAGTGTTTTTTTATCATACAGTTAATCTTTCAAATGGAGTGAATAAATGTTACATGTTCGCCCTTCAAATACACGTGGCTATGCCGATCATGGCTGGCTGCAGAGCTTTCACAGTTTTTCATTTGCGGGTTATTACGATCCGCAATATATGGGCTATTCGGTGCTGCGCGTGATCAATGATGATCAGGTCGCGCCAGGCAAGGGCTTTGGCATGCATGGCCATCAGGATATGGAAATCATTACTTATATGCTGGCAGGCGAGTTACGCCATACCGATAGCATGGGCCACAGTGAAGTGATCCGCGCCGGGGATGTGCAACGCATGACGGCGGGCACCGGTGTGCGCCATAGTGAGATGAATGCCTCTGGCGAAACCACCGCCCATTTATTGCAAATCTGGATTACACCCGACACCTTGGGATTGCCGCCTGGGTATGAGGACAAAACGATTCCTCTGGCGGACAAGCAAAATCGCTGGTCATTGATTGCTTCGCCTGGTGCGCAGGCAGGGTCATTAAAAGTACATCAGGATGTGTCACTGTATGCCACGGTACTGACTGCTGATCAGGCGCTGCCTGTGCATGTGATGGCTGGTCGCTCGGCTTATCTGCATATTGCTCGCGGCGAGGTGGAGATTGATGGTCAGCGCCTGCAGGCCGGGGATGCGCTGATGGTGGATGTGTCACAGGAGTTAAGTATGCGTGCAGCACGTGAGAGCGAAGTGTTGTGGTTTGATTTGCCGCAAAATGCGGAATAATTTTTGAATAGATGATAAGGAGCTAGAAAATGACTCAAGTGGCGATTGTTTATCATAGTGGTTATGGCCATACGGCCGAGCAGGCTAAAGCGGTGGCGCGTGGCGCACAAAAAGTAGCGAGCGTGACAGTACATTTGCTAACTGTAGATGAGGCGCAGCAGCAATGGGATGTGCTCAAGGCCAGTGACGCGATTATATTTGGTAGCCCAACCTATATGGGTTCGGCATCTGCCCAGTTTAAAGCGTTTATGGATGCCAGCTCCAAAGCCTGGTTTACCCGTGACTGGCAAGACAAGATTGCCGCTGGCTTTACTACCTCGGCCAGCCAGAGCGGCGATAAATTGAGTACCTTATCGCAATTGTCAGTCTTCGCAGCGCAGCATGGCATGATCTGGGTCAGCTTGGGCTTGATGCCAGGGAACAATCATAGCAATGGGTCGGTCAACGATTTAAACCGTTTAGGGAGTTTTTTGGGCGCCATGGCACAAGCTAACTCGGACCAAGGCGCTGACCTGGCACCGATTCAGAGCGATTTGTTGACCGCTGAGCACTTGGGTGAGCGCGTCGCGACCGTCACCAAACGATTTTCTACATCCGCATAACGTATTACAAACACAAAGGAATAACACGTGAAAAAAATGATTTTAACGCTGGGCTTGCTGGCGGCAACCCAGGCTTGGGCGGCAACGGATACCTACAATATTGATGCGACACATAGCTTTGCTAACTTTAGCATTCGCCATGTGGTGTCAAAAACCACCGGCACGTTTAATGATGTGACCGGGGTAGTGACATTGGACCCCACCAATTTAAATACAGCGACGGTGCGCGCGGCGATTAATGTTAGCAGTGTCAATACAGGTTTTGGTAAGCGTGATGAGCATATCAAAGCGGATAAATATCTGGATGTGGGCAAGTACACACAGATTTTGTTTGAAAGCACCAAATTCAGCGCCAGCAACCAGACACAAGCGGTGATGCAAGGCAAGCTGACCATGCATGGCGTGACCAAATTGGTGGATATCCCAGTGAAAGTATTAGGTTATGGCGCCGATCCATGGGGCGGCCAGCGTGCGGGTTTTGAAGGTCATTTGACCCTCAAGGCATCGGATTACGGCTTTGGCTGGGCTGCTGGTGCGAATTCGCCCGTCGGTGATGAGATTGAAATCACGTTGTTGATTGAAGGCGTAAAGGCCAAGTAAGTCTGCGCGCGCAGGCAGATGGTCTGCGCGACCCTCATTTTTACAGGAGCAAGTAAATGGCATTAGATTTGTTTTCCCCGGCTAAACTCGGCAGTATTGCCTTACAAAATCGCGTGGTGATGGCACCGTTGACGCGTAATCGCGCAGGCGAGGGCGGTGTACCGCAGGCAATGAACGTCACCTATTATGAGCAGCGTGCCACCGCTGGCTTGATTATTACTGAGGCCACGCCGATCTCGCCGATGGCACATGGCTATCCGGCCTTGCCTGGCATATACACTGATGCGCAAGTGGCCGGTTGGAAAAAAGTCACCGATGCCGTACACGCCAAAGGCGGCAAAATCGTTATCCAGTTGTGGCATGTAGGCCGTATTTCTCATCCTAGCTTGTTGCCTAACCAAGCGACGCCAGTGGCACCTTCTGCGCTTAAACCAGCTGGTAAGGCATTTACTTACCAGGGCTTGCAAGATTATGTGACACCACGTGCGCTGGATGCGGCAGAGCTGCCTGCGATTGTGCAAGACTATGTGCATGCCACACGTTGCGCGATCGCTGCGGGTTTCGATGGTGTTGAAGTGCATGCGGCCAATGGTTATCTGCTAGACCAGTTTTTGCGTGATGGCACCAATCAGCGCCAAGACCAATATGGTGGCTCGCTTGAAAATCGTACACGCTTTTTGCTCGAAGTCGTCCAAGCTGTGGTCAACACCATAGGGGCCGACAAAGTTGGCGTGCGTTTATCGCCAGTGAACCCATTTAATGACATGCAAGACAGCCAGCCGCAGCAAACATTTAATTATGTGGCGCAGGCGTTAAATGCCTTTAATCTAGCTTATCTGCATGCTGTTGAAGGTGGCATTCATGGTGGTGGCGAGTCTGAGCCGTTTGATTTTGCGGCGTTCCGTCAATTGTTTAATCGTGGGTATATCGCAAACCTGAGTTATGACAAGGCGCGTGGCGATGCAGCAATTGCCAGTGGCCATGCTGATGCGGTGGCCTATGGTGTGCCGTTTATTGCCAACCCTGACCTGGTGGCACGCTTTGCCAGCAATGCGCCACTCAATGCAGCAGACTCGTCAACCTTCTACGGCGGCACTGAGCATGGCTACACGGATTATCCATTTTTAAGCGCTTAACGCTTCCTTAGTTAAACAAGGCGATGTCGTGCGAAGGCAGTTGATTCGTTGCGTCATCCCTTGTTGTGCTTGCTGCTCTTGGTGTGCGGGCGTAAAATTCGCGCAACGCGAATTCAATCGAGCTATCGCTCTGCACATTGTGAGTTAATTTCTGCATGTCCCGCCCTGATATTACCCCTTTATCCCCACGAAAAATGGTCGTTGCCAACTGGAAAATGCATGGCAATCTGGCTCGCAACCAGGCATTGGTGCATAAATACCTGCAAGGTTTGCAACCTTTAGCACATGCAGACGTCGTAGTCTGTGTGCCGTATCCTTATTTAGCACAAGCGCAATCTTTACTCGCAGACACCAACGTAGCCTGGGGGGCGCAAAACATTGCTAAGGTGGAGCAGGGCGCTTACACCGGAGAAGTGAGCGCCGATATGTTGCGGGACTTTGGTGCGAATTATGTGATTATCGGCCACTCTGAGCGCAGCACGGCTTATTGTGAGTCGGATGAAAACATCGCGGAAAAATTTATGATGGCCAAGCGTCATGGCTTGATTCCGATTTTGTGCGTAGGGGAGACTTTGCTCGAGCGCGAAGCCGGCGTGATGGAGCGTGTGGTCGGCAAGCAGCTGGAAACCATTATCCGGTTGTTTGGCGGTGCAGCATTTACGCAGACGATCGTTTCTTATGAGCCCATTTGGGCGATTGGCACCGGTTTGGCTGCCTCGGCTGAGCAAGCCGTGGCCATGCACAAATTTATACGTGAGACCGTCGCGGCGGCAGATCAAAGCGCGGCAGATAGCTTAAAAATCCTCTACGGGGGCAGCGTAAATCCGCAAAATGCGGTACAATTATTAAATCAGAAGGAAATAGATGGCGCGCTGGTCGGTCGTTGCTCGCTAGATGCAGAGCAATTTATAAAAATATGTCAGGCCGTTCCTGAAAATAGTGTCATCTAGATAGCGAAAATGCCAAAAGCTTAATCGTTATTCAATCAATGGATTAAAGAAATATGGAAAATGTCATTCTAGTCATTCATGTGTTGGCAGCCGCTGCCGTGATTGGCTTGGTCTTATTACAGCATGGCAAGGGCGCCGATATGGGTGCCGCCTTTGGAAGTGGTGCCTCCGGCAGTTTGTTCGGGGTTTCCGGCTCTTCTAACTTGCTCAGCAAGCTGACATCGATTTTTATTACAGTGTTTTTTGCAACGAGCTTGACGCTGGCATTTATGTCCAGTCATAAAGCGAGTTCTGGCAGCGTGGTTAAGTCTGCGTTGACACAACAGGCTCCGGCCAAAGGCGAAGCAGTTGAAGCTGCTAAGTCGGTTGAAAATACACCCAAAGATATTCCTAATTAATACTTAGCCGTCGTGGTGGAATTGGTAGACACGCTATCTTGAGGGGGTAGTGACGAAAGTTGTGCGAGTTCGAGTCTCGCCGACGGCACCAGTCCCATGTTGTGTTGGCGGCGTGGCTGGTTGGGAATTGGTTGTTTGGGAGTATTTCAATGAGTTGTTGGGTATGTTGCATTGAAATCACTTGTTAACATGATCGATTAAGGCAAATCAGTGTTAGAAAACTATTTCCCAATTCTGATGTTTATCCTGGTCGGCCTAGGCGTAGGCTTGGGGCCGTTGCTGGCAGGTAAAATTCTCTCTCCGCACAAACCTGATGCGGAAAAAAACTCTCCTTATGAGTGCGGCTTTGAGGCGTTTGAAGATGCCCGCATGAAATTCGATGTGCGCTACTACCTGGTCGCCATTCTGTTTATTCTATTTGATCTGGAAATTGCATTTCTTTTCCCGTGGGCGGTGGTGATTCAAGAGATTGGGTCTGCTGGCTTCTGGGCGATGATGGTCTTTTTGTTTGTATTGGTGGTCGGCTTCATCTTTGAATGGATGAAGGGCGCCCTTGAATGGGATTAATGCAAAATGAGCATTGAAGGCGTATTGGAAAAAGGGTTTGTCACGACCACGCTAGACACGGTGATTAACTACACGCGGACCGGCTCTTTATGGCCGATGACATTTGGTCTGGCCTGCTGTGCGGTAGAAATGATGCATGCCGGTGCCTCGCGTTACGATCTGGACCGCTTTGGGATTGTGTTTCGCCCGAGTCCGCGTCAGTCTGACGTCATGATTGTGGCGGGCACGCTGGTGAATAAAATGGCACCGGCCTTACGCAAGGTGTACGACCAGATGGCTGAGCCGCGCTGGGTGATTTCTATGGGTAGCTGTGCCAATGGCGGCGGCTATTATCACTATTCTTATGCAGTGGTGCGCGGCTGTGACCGCATTGTGCCGGTGGATGTCTACGTGCCTGGATGCCCGCCAACGGCTGAGGCTTTGTTGTACGGCATTATCCAGTTGCAAAAGAAAATCAAGCGCACCAACACCATCGCTAGAACCTGATTCCAGATCAAAAAACGCAAATACTTAAGCCCAAGAAATTAAACTATGTCCGCAAAACTCGAACATTTGTCCGCGCAGCTCAAGTTGGCCTTGGGTGATGGGGTAATCAGGCTGGAGCAGAAGCTGGGTGAGATCACTGTAGAAGTGCATGTGAAACACCTGTTAGCAGTGGCTGAAAGACTTAAAACGCATGCTGAGCTTAAATTTGAACAGCTGATTGACTTGTGTGGTGTGGATTATTCTGAGTATGGCGATGGCCGCTGGGAGGGTCAGCGCTATGCTGTGGTATTGCACTTATTATCGGTGAGCCTGAATCAGCGTGTACGTATCCGCGCCTTTGCCGCTGACGATGATTTTCCGGTGTTCCCGACCCTGGTCGATATCTGGCCGGTGGCTAACTGGTTTGAGCGCGAAGCGTTTGACCTGTATGGCATCATGTTTGAAAACCACCCAGATTTACGTCGCTTGCTGACAGACTATGGTTTTGTTGGCCATCCCTTCCGCAAAGATTTCCCCATGATTGGTAATGTTGAAATGCGTTATGACCCAGTGCAGCAGCGCGTGATTTATCAGCCTGTGTCTATCGAGCAGCGCAATAATGTGCCGCGCGTGATTCGTGATGAAGGGGCGCATCATGGCTGAAATTAAAAACTACACCATGAACTTTGGCCCGCAGCATCCTGCGGCGCACGGGGTATTGCGTTTGGTGCTGGAGCTGGACGGAGAAGTGATTCAACGTGCTGACCCGCATATTGGCTTGTTGCATCGCGGCACAGAAAAGCTGGCCGAAAACCGTACTTATTTGCAAAGTGTGCCGTATATGGACCGCCTGGACTATGTGTCCATGATGGCCAACGAGCATGCCTATGTGATGGCGATTGAAAAAATGCTGGGCATAGACGTGCCGGTGCGTGCGCAGTATATCCGCGTCATGTTCGACGAAATTACCCGTATCCTCAACCACTTGCTGTGGTTGGGTGCGCATGCGTTGGACGTGGGCGCCATGACGGTATTCCTGTATGCATTCCGCGAGCGTGAAGACTTGTTTGACGTCTATGAAGCGGTGTCTGGCGCGCGTATGCATGCGGCATATTACCGTCCTGGCGGTGTCTATCGTGACTTGCCGGAGAAAATGCCGCAGCACGAAACCACCAAATTCCGTAGCGCTGACGAAATCAAAAAACTCAATGAGAACCGTCAAGGTTCCATGCTGGACTTCATTGAAGACTTTACCAAGCGTTTTCCAACCTACGTTGATGAATACGAAACACTGTTGACGGATAACCGTATCTGGAAACAGCGTACGGTGGGCATTGGTGTGGTCACGCCTGAGCGTGCATTGGCGCTGGGCTTGACGGGCGCCATGCTGCGCGGCTCCGGCATTGCCTGGGATTTACGCAAGAAACAGCCGTATGAAGTCTATGACAAAATGGACTTTGATATCCCGATTGGTGTGAACGGCGACTGTTATGACCGTTACCTGGTGCGCGTGGAAGAAATGCGCCAGTCCAATCGCATTATCAAGCAATGTATAGACTGGCTGCGCAAAAATCCTGGCGCGGTGATCACTGATGATAACAAGATTGCGCCGCCTAACCGCGAAGGCATGAAAACCAATATGGAAGACTTGATTCACCACTTTAAGTTATTTACCGAAGGCTTTCATGTGCCTGCAGGTGAGGCTTATGCAGCGGTGGAACATCCAAAAGGCGAATTCGGCATTTATATGGTGTCAGATGGTGCCAACAAGCCATATCGTTTGAAAATCCGTGCGCCAGGCTTTCCGCATTTGGCCGCATTGGACGAAATGACACGTGGTCATATGATTGCTGATTTGGTGGCGATTATTGGGACACAGGATATTGTGTTCGGCGAGATTGATAGATAAGCCGAACGTATCAACGGAACGAAGAGATAGCACGGATCGAAAAGACAAGGTACAAGCATGCTCAGTGCAGAATCCATTGAAAAGATTGAATACGAACTGTCCAAATATCCAAAAGACAGACGTCAGGCGGCCGTGATGTCGGCCTTGCGCATTGTTCAAATGGAACGCGGTTGGTTGTCTAAGGAAAGTATTTCTGAAGTCGCCAAGTATTTGCGCATTCCGGAAATTGCGGCGCTGGAAGTCGCGACATTCTACAATATGTATGACCTTGAGCCAGTGGGTCAGCACAAGATCACGATTTGCACCAATATCTCTTGCATGCTGCGGGGCTCGGACGAAATCGTAGAACACTTGCAGCATAAGCTCGGCGTCGGTTTTAACGAAGTGACACCAGACGGTAAATTCTGCCTCAAAGAAGGTGAGTGTATGGGCTGTTGTGGTGGTGCGCCGTTGCTGCACGTGAATAACAGTGAAATGCACGAATTTTTGACTACTGAAAAAGTGGATGCCCTCATTAACGCGTTGAACAAGGGCTAGGAAACTGACATGGCAAAGACTTCAAACGCACCCTTAAACAATTCTCCTGTGGTCAAGACCGACTTGGCTGGCCAGACGCTGGTCACCTTGCGTACGCTCACAGAGGACAATCCTGCTTCATTGGCAACTTATGAAAAACTGGGCGGCTATGTGCAGCTCAAGCGTCTGGTCGCCGAGAAAGTCAAAGCGCCTGAGATTATCAGCCAGGTCAAAGTCTCTAATCTACGTGGACGTGGTGGTGCCGGTTTCCCGACAGGCCTTAAGTGGAGCTTTATGCCACGTTATTACGATGGCACCAAATATCTGGTCTGTAATACCGATGAAGGCGAACCAGGCACCTTTAAAGACCGTGACATCATTCGCTATAACCCGCACCAGCTGATTGAAGGCATGGCGATTGCGGCTTACACCTTAGGTGCACGCGTAGGCTACAACTATATCCACGGTGAAATCTGGCAGGATTACGAGATTTTTGAAGCGGCGCTGGCAGAAGCACGCGAGGCGGGCTATCTCGGTGAAAACCTGTTCGGATCAGAATTTAGTTTTGATTTGTATGCCGTACATGGTTATGGCGCTTATATCTGTGGTGAAGAAACCGCGCTGATTGAGTCAATTGAAGGCAAAAAAGGTCAGCCACGCTTCAAGCCGCCGTTCCCGGCCAGTTATGGCGTGTTTGGCAAGCCAACCAACGTCAATAACACTGAAAGCTATGCGTCTATCCCGTGGATTATGCAGCATGGCGGCCAAGCGTTTGCTGACCTCGGTGTACCTAACTCTGGCGGTAGCAAATTGTTCTCGGTGTCTGGCCATGTGGAAAAGCCGGGCAACTATGAAATCAAAATGGGCACGCCTTTTAAAGACTTGCTGGAAATGGCAGGCGGTATCTGGAAAGGCCGCAAGTTAAAGGCCGTGATTCCAGGCGGCCCGTCCACTGCGGTGATGCCAGCCAGCGCCATTGAAAATGCCACCATGGATTATGATGGCTTGAGCAAAGCGGGCTCCAGTTTGGGCGCGGGTTCCATGATTGTCATGGACGAAACCACCTGCATGGTCAAAACCCTTAAACGCCTGAGTTACTTCTTTTACGAAGAAAGCTGTGGCCAATGTACACCATGCCGTGAAGGCACAGGCTGGGTCTACCGCATTATTGAGCGCATCGTAGACGGCAAAGGCAAGATGGAAGACCTGGACCTGTTGACAGATTTAAGCAACAACATTTCTGGGCGCACCATTTGTGCGCTGGGCGATGCGGCAGCGACGCCGGTGCTCAGCTTTATCAAGCATTTCCGCCCAGAATTTGAATACTATATCCAGCATGGCAAGTCCATGGTCGATGGTAAATAAACGCTATCAAGCTTAACGGTAATCACATGCTAAACATTGAAATTGACGGCAAACCACTAGAAGTCGAACACGGCAGCACCATCATTGATGCTGCGGACGCGGCAGGCATTGCCATCCCACGTTTTTGTTATCACAAAAAACTGTCCGTGGCGGCTAACTGCCGCATGTGTCTGGTGCAGGTGGAAAAATTCAACAAGCCATTGCCCGCCTGTGCGACGCCGGTGGCCGATGGCATGAAGATTTATACCCGTAGTAAGTCTGCCGTTGAAGCGCAGCAAAGCGTGATGGAATTTTTGCTGATTAACCATCCGCTGGATTGCCCGATTTGCGACCAGGGCGGTGAGTGTGATTTGCAGGATATTGCCGTGGCTTATGGCGCCTCCGGCTCGCGTTATACCGAAGAAAAACGTGTGGTGTTTAATAAAAATATCGGCCCGTTGGTAAGCACCGATATGACACGTTGTATTCAATGTACACGCTGCGTACGCTTCCTTAAAGAGGTGGGCGGCATGCAGGAGCTAGGCTTGGTCAACCGTGGCGAGCACGCTGAAATTACCGCCTACGTTGACCAATCTGTGAACTCCGAGCTGAGCGGCAATATTATTGATTTGTGCCCAGTGGGCGCATTGACCAGCAAGCCGTTCCGTTATTCTGCCCGTAGCTGGGAGCTGGTACGCAGGCCTTCGATTGCGCCGCATGATGGCCTGGGTTCGCATATTGAAGTGCACGTCAAAGATAATAAAGTCATGCGTGTGTTACCACGCGAAAAAGAATCTATTAACGAGTGCTGGTTGTCTGACCGCGACCGTTTCTCTTATGAAGGCCTCAATAGCCCTGACCGTTTGAAAGTGCCTATGATCAAGCACAACGGCCAATGGCAGGAAACCGACTGGAAAACGGCGCTAGAGTTTGCCGCCGGCCAATTAAAAGATATTACCAAAGAGCACGGTGGCGAAGCCCTGGGTGTCCTGGTTTCCCCAAACAGCACCATGGAAGAAGGCTATCTGGTTAAGCAGCTGGCTGAAAGCCTCGGCAGCGGCAATGTGGATTATCGTCTGCGCCAGACTGACTTCCGCCTGGATGGTAAACGTACTGGCACACCATGGATGGGTTGCAATATCCAGGAAATCGAAGAGCTGGATCGTATCTTGTTGATCGGTTCCAACCTGCGCAATGAACATCCATTGCTGGCGCAGCGTATCCGCAAGGCGGTAGCGAATGGCGCGGAGTTATGTATCGTCAGCCCGCTCGATAACGACCCCTTGATGGATATCGCGCATAAGGTCATTGTGCGTCCAAACGATATGGTCAACGTGTTGGGGCAGGTGTTAAAAGCCATGTCTGGCTTGCAAAAACTGTCGCTGTGCTTGCCGCCAACGCTGAACAAGTTGTTGGAAGAAATTCAGGTACGTCCAAACACGCAGAAAATTGCCGAATGCCTGGCCGGTATCAGTGATGAAGTGATCCTGATTGCACCTAAGGTCGGTATTTTCTTGGGTAATATGGCCTTGAGCGATCCCCGTTTTACCGAGATGTACAGCATGGCCGAAGCCATCGGCGGTATTACTGGTGCCAAAGGCGGTATCTTGCCGCCAGCGGCTAACAGTACCGGCATGCACCTGATGGGCGTGATGCCTTCCGCGACCGGTATGCATGCGCGTGCCATGCTTGAGGTGCCTCGCAAAGCCTATCTGCTGCTGAATATTGAGCCTGAGCTGGATTGTCAGCATGCGGCCCTGGCGAGTGAAGCCATGGCGAAAGCAGAATGCGTGATTGCCCTCACGGCTTATAAATCTGCTGCGCTCGAAAACGCAGATATTTTGTTACCGATTGCACCGTTCACTGAAACCTCTGGCACATTTATGAGCATGGAAGGCCGTGTACAAAGCTTCCAGGCCGTGACGCGTCCGCTGGGCGAATGTCGTCCAGGCTGGAAGGTGCTGCGTGTGTTAGCCAATACTCTGGGCTTGACTGGCTTCGATTACAACAGCTCAGAAGAGGTGAAAAACGCTATCTTTAATGGTGAGAAACCTTCTGCCGTGGTGTGGCGTAGTCTGAACAACAACCTGAAAGAGTTGGTTGAAATTCAGGTCAACATTAAGAAAGAGGGCTTGCAACGGATTGGTGAAGTGCCGCAATACGAATCTGACCCTATCGTGCGTCGTTCGGCCCCATTACAAAAAACCAAATACAACGTGCGCCCGATGGCACGTATGCGTGCTGAGCAGTTGGCTGAACTGGGCTTGCAAGATGGCGATATCGTCGTTGCGCGTCAGGACAAAGGCAGCGCAGTGCTTAAAGTGCGCGTGGATAACCATGTGGCTAAAGGCTGCGTTCGTGTGGCAGCAGCGCATCCTTTGACCGCGGGTCTGGGTGACCTCATGGGCGACATCACCATTGCTAAAGCCACGGCCGACCAAGTGGCCATTTACGAAAAACAACTGACCGAGATGGCATAACATGCAATTCTTCGCTGAATTATTTGGGTCCTACTGGGCAGATGTGCAACTGGTGGTGTGGACGCTGATCAAGATTGTGGCCATCGTGCTGCCACTGATGATAGGCGTGGCTTACCTGACCCTGGCAGAGCGCAAAGTGATTGGGTTTATGCAGGTGCGTATCGGCCCTAACCGTGTGGGTTATTTTGGCCTGTTGCAACCATTGGCGGATGGTTTAAAACTGCTGTTTAAAGAAATTATCCTGCCTACCGCTTCTAACAAGGCATTGTTTTTTATTGGCCCCGTGCTGGCGATTGCACCTGCGTTTGCGGCCTGGGCGGTGATCCCGTTTGATGCCACCTTGGTGCTGGCAAACGTCGATGCTGGTTTGTTGTATATTTTGGCGATGACCTCAGTAGCGGTGTATGGTGTGATTATTGCCGGTTGGGCGTCTAACTCCAAGTACGCCTTTTTGGGCGCGTTGCGCTCAGCGGCGCAAATCGTTTCTTACGAAATCGCCATGGGTTTCACCCTGGTAGGCGTACTCATGTGTGCCAACTCGCTCAACCTGGGCACCATAGTCATGGGGCAAGAGGGCGGTTTCTGGCACTGGTATTTCCTGCCGTTATTCCCGTTGTTTGTGGTGTATTTCATCAGTGCCGTGGCTGAAACCAACCGTGCGCCATTTGACGTCGCCGAAGGTGAATCGGAGATTGTGGCAGGTTTCCACGTAGAGTATTCCGGCATGGCATTCGCAGTTTTCTTCTTGGCGGAATACGCCAACATGATGCTGGTTTCCATGCTGGCAGCATTAATGTTCCTTGGTGGCTGGTTGTCACCCGTGCCTTTCTTGCCAGACAGTATTTTGTGGTTGCTGGCAAAAGTGGCTTTCTTATTGTTCCTGTTTCTGTGGTTCCGCGCGACCTTTCCGCGCTACCGCTATGACCAGATCATGCGTCTGGGCTGGAAAGTATTTATTCCCATCACGCTGGTCTGGATCGTGGTGGTGGGGGCGATGATGCAAACGCAATGGGCTTATTTGTTCCACTAAACCGGGCGCTGCACAAACAGGGATTTTGGAAACCTTACCATGTTGAATTCGATTAAAAATACATTAGGCAGTTTGATGTTAGTGGAAATGCTCAAAGGCATGGCCCTGACCGGACGCTATTTCTTTGCCAAAAAGATTACGATTCAGTATCCAGAAGAGCGGACACCGCAATCGAATCGTTTTCGTGGCTTGCACGCTTTGCGTCGCTACCCGAATGGCGAAGAGCGTTGCATTGCCTGCAAACTGTGCGAAGCCGTTTGCCCGGCGATGGCGATTACCATTGAGTCTGACCAGCGTGAAGATGGCACCCGCCGTACCACACGTTACGACATTGATCTGACCAAGTGTATTTTTTGCGGCTTTTGTGAAGAGTCTTGCCCGGTGGACAGCATTGTCGAAACCCGCATTTTTGACTACCACGGCGAGCAGCGGGGTGACTTGCTTTATACCAAGCAAATGCTACTGGAAGTAGGTGACAAGTACGAGGCGCAGATTGCAGAAGATCGCGCCCAGGACAAGGTCTATCGATAAGGGCACACAGGAATAATCATGTTATTTACCGATATTGTTTTTTACGTACTGTCAGCCATTTTGCTGTTCTCGGGCATCCGTGTGATCACCACACGCAACCCGGTGCATGCGGCACTGTTCCTGGTGTTGGCGTTTTTTACGGCGGCCGGTATCTGGCTGCTGCTAGAGGCCGAGTTTTTAGCCATTGCCCTGATTCTGGTCTATGTTGGTGCGGTGATGGTGCTGTTCCTGTTTGTGGTGATGATGCTGGATATTAACCTTGATAGATTGCGCGAGGGCTTCTGGGAATACCTGCCGATGGCGGGCCTGATCGGCGTTTTGATGGTTGTCGAAATGACCATGGTGCTGGCCGAGAAAAACCTGCATCCAAGTGAGGCAGTAGAACTGCCCGCCAATTACAGCAATACTGCTGCTTTGGGTAAAGTGTTGTATACCGACTATTTGCTACCATTTGAATTGGCGGCTGTCGTGTTGCTAGTGGCGATGATCGCCGCGATTGTGCTCACGCTGCGCGAACGTAAAGACAATAAGTCCATGAACCCGGCCGATCAGGTCAAAGTGAAACGCAGTGATCGTTTGCGTATTGTGTCCATGCCTGCCGAAGTAGAAGAAGCCCCGGCAGCGGCGGCAGAGGAGAAAAAATAATGATGGTCGGTTTGTCGCATTACCTGATTCTGGGGGCGCTGATGTTTGCTATTAGCGTGATTGGTATTTTCCTCAACCGCAAAAACGTGATTATTTTGCTGATGGCGATTGAGTTAATGTTGCTGGCCGTAAACCTCAACTTCATCGCTTTTTCGCATTACCTGAACGACATCGCTGGTCAGGTGTTCGTATTTTTTATCCTGACGGTAGCTGCCGCCGAATCCGCGATTGGTCTGGCGATTTTGGTCGTGCTGTTCCGTAATCTGCGCACCATCAATGTCGATGATCTGGATCAGTTAAAAGGTTAAGTGTGATGACAATAAAACAAATCCTGATATTGATTCCGTTGCTGCCACTCATCGCAGCCGCCATCGTCGGTGTTTTCCGTAATTATCTGCCACGTTGGGCTGGCCATGTCATCACGATTGCTGGCGTGGGGGCAGCGTTTGTGTTGTCCGCCTGTATTTTTAACCAGACCTTAAACGGGTTTACGTTAAATGAAGCGGTGTACACCTGGCTGGAGTCTGGTGATGTGCATTTTGAAGTCGGTTTTCTCATCGACAATCTGAGCGCGATGATGATGGTTGTGGTGACTTTTGTCTCGCTCATGGTGCATATTTACACCATCGGTTATATGGCGGAAGACCCAGGCTATAGCCGATTCTTTAGTTATATTTCATTGTTTACGTTCTCTATGCTGATGCTGGTCATGAGCAACAACTTTATGCAGTTGTTCTTTGGCTGGGAAGCAGTAGGCCTGGTGTCTTACCTGCTGATTGGTTTCTGGTTTACGCGCCCCACGGCCATTTACGCTAACCTAAAAGCCTTTTTGGTCAACCGCGTAGGCGATTTTGGCTTTTTACTCGGCATCGGCATGGTGCTTTATTATTTTGGCAGCCTTGATTACGCCACTGTATTTCAACATGCACCAGCGCTGGCGAACACACAAGTTAACCTGCTGGGTAGCTGCAACTGGTCGTTAATGACCGTGACTTGTCTATTGCTGTTTGTGGGCGCCATGGGGAAATCTGCACAAGTGCCTTTGCACGTCTGGTTGCCAGATTCCATGGAAGGCCCTACACCGATTTCAGCCTTGATTCACGCGGCGACCATGGTCACGGCCGGTATCTTTATGGTGGCCCGTATGTCGCCATTATATGAATTGTCGACCACTGCTTTGTCCACGGTGATGGTCATCGGTGCGATTACCGCGCTGTTTATGGGTTTCCTAGGCATTATCCAGAACGATATCAAACGCGTGGTGGCTTACTCCACTTTGTCGCAACTGGGCTATATGACGGTTGCGTTGGGTGCGTCTGCTTACTCGGTGGCGATTTTTCACCTGATGACACACGCCTTCTTTAAAGCCTTGCTCTTCCTTGGCGCGGGCTCAGTCATTATGGGCATGCATCACGACCAGGATATCCGCAATATGGGTAACCTGAAAAAATATATGCCTGTGACCTGGATCACGTCGCTGATTGGCTCTCTGGCCTTGATCGGCACGCCGTTCTTTGCTGGCTTCTACTCCAAAGACAGTATTATCGAAGCGGTTGAGTTGTCGCATATTCCTGGTAGCGGCTTTGCTTACTTTGCTGTCATCGTTGGTGTCTTTGTCACCGCGTTCTATTCTTTCCGTTTGTATTTCCTGGTCTTTCACGGTGAAGAGAAGTGGCGTCATGCCAAGCATGATGATCATGCAGAGGCACACCATGATGATGACCACGCGCACGAGGAAGAAGATCACCATGGCTTGGGGCCAAATGATCATCCGCATGAGTCAGGTTGGGTGGTGACCCTGCCACTGGTGTTGCTGGCGATTCCGTCCCTGCTCATTGGCTATATTGCACTCGAACCCATGCTGTATGGCGACTTCTTCAAAAACGTGATTTTTGTGAATCCTGAGGCGCATCCGGCCATGGAGCACTTGGCGCATCATTACCACGAGTTTATGCATAGCCCGGCTGGCATGGCGATTCATGGTTTTACCAGCCTGCCATTCTTTTTGGCGGCTTCCGGTGTATTGCTGTCATGGTTCTTCTACATGAAGCGCCCGGATATCCCGGCTGCGATCAAAGCGCGTTGTCAGCTGATCTACAATATCTTGGAAAACAAATACGGCTTTGACAGCTTTAATGAAAAATTCTTTGCCGGTGGTTCGCGTTACTTGGGCAGCCTGTTGTGGAAATATGGCGACATTACGTTGATTGATGGCGCCATGGTCAATGGCACTGCCAACACCATGGGCAAAATTGCTGCAAAAGTGCGCAATCTGCAATCCGGTTTAATTTATCACTACGCCTTCGCCATGATTATCGGCGTATTCCTTCTTATGACTTTCTTTATCAAAATAAACTAATGATGCAAGCCGACCTCACAAGTATTTCCTGGTTAAGTCTGGCCGTCTGGCTGCCGGTGTTGTCTGGCGTGCTGGTCTTGCTGCTCGGCGGCGACCACAAAGCCACATTGACACGCTGGCTGGCATTGGCTGGTAGCCTGGTCAGCTTTTTGGTGACGCTGCCGTTGTACACCCTGTTTGATGTACAGGATGGTTTCTTCCAGTTTGAAGAGCTGTTGCCCTGGGTACCCGCGTTTAATATGCATTATCACCTGGGGGTGGATGGCTTTTCGATGCCGTTGGTGTTGCTGACTAGCTTTACCACCGTGATTGTAGTGCTGGCGGGTTGGGAGGTGATTACCAAGCATATTGCACAGTATATGGCGGCCTTCCTCATTATGAGCGGCATTATGATCGGCGTGTTTACTGCGCTGGATGCCATTCTCTACTATGTATTCTGGGAGGCGATGCTGATCCCGATGTTCCTGGTGATTGGTATCTGGGGCGGACCGAATCGCGTCTACGCAACGATTAAGTTTTTCCTGTATACCTTGCTAGGGTCCTTGCTGATGCTGGTGGCGTTTATCTACCTCTACCATCAAACCGGCAGCTTTGAACTGGCTGACTACTACCTGTTGCCATTGAGCATGCAGGCACAGATTTATATCTTCATTGCCTTCTTTATGGCGTTTGCGGTGAAAATTCCAATGTGGCCGGTGCATACCTGGCTGCCGGATGCCCACGTAGAAGCGCCAACCGGTGGTTCTGTGGTGCTGGCGGCGATTGCACTCAAGCTTGGTGGCTACAGCTTCCTGCGTTTTGCCATGCCGATTGCGCCAGATGCGGCACATTATTTCAGTACGGCCATGGTCGTGTTGTCATTGATCGCCGTGGTCTATATCGCGCTGGTTGCTCTGGTGCAAAAAGACATGAAGAAGCTGATCGCTTATTCATCCATCTCACATATGGGCTTTGTCACACTGGGTTTCTTTATGTTTAGCCAGTTGGCCCTTGAGGGCGCCGTGGTGCAGATGATCTCCCACGGCTTTATTTCTTCTGCCATGTTCCTGAGCGTAGGTGTGCTGTATGACCGCGTGCATAGCCGTGAAATCTCGGCTTATGGTGGCGTGGTCAACAAAATGCCGGTGTTCGCTGCTTTTGCGGTGTTGTTTGCCATGGCTAACAGCGGCTTGCCAGGCACTTCGGGTTTCGTTGGCGAATTCATGGTGATTCTGGCGGCGGTCAAATTTAATTTCTGGGTCGCTTTCTTCGCTGCCACCACCCTGATTTTTGGTGCGGCTTACACCTTGTGGATGATCAAACGCGTATTCTTCGGCAATGTGACTAATCATCATGTGGCTGAGCTCAGTGATCTCAATAAACGTGAGTTCCTGATTCTTGGGATACTGGCGCTGCTGGTGATTGGTTTTGGGGTGTATCCACAACCGCTGACTGAGGTGATGCAGGCCACCAGTACTGAGTTCCTGAAACACATGGCGATCTCCAAATTGCCAGTTACCGGCTATTAAGGCAGGATGTTAGAAAATGGATAATATGCAATTCGATTTGCTCGCCCTGTTGCCGGAACTGGTGGTCATGGGTATGGCTATGTTTATTTTGTTGCTGGATTTGTTCATCCTGCCGCAGAATCGTTTCATGATTTATGGCTTGAGCCAGTTCACCCTGTTTGCCGCCGCCTTTTTTACCTTTAAAACACATACGCCTGCGGTTGGCTTTGCGTTCTCACATATGTTTATTGACGATACCTTGTCAGATATCATTAAATTGATGATGTATCTCGGCACCTCGTTGATTCTGGTGTATACGCGCAAATACCTGCAAGACCGTAACCTGTATCGTGGTGAGTTTTATGCCATGGTGTTGTTTGGCTTGCTGGGCATGATGATCATGGTGTCCGGTCATAACCTGCTCACCATTTACATCGGCCTTGAGCTGTTGTCGTTGTGCTTGTATTCCTTGGTGGCGTTTGACCGCGATAATCCTAAAGCATCAGAAGCGGCCATGAAGTATTTTGTCTTGGGCGCGCTGGCCTCAGGTATGTTGCTGTATGGCATGAGCATGCTGTACGGCATGACGGGTAGCTTGGATGTGAGCGATATTGCCAATAGCGTTGCACAACAACCCAAAAGTCCGGTGTTGATTTTGGGACTGGTGTTTTTAGTGGCTGGGTTAGCGTTTAAATTTGGTGCGGTGCCATTCCAGATGTGGGTGCCGGATGTGTATCAAGGCTCACCAACGCCGATGACTTTGCTGATTGGCTCAGTGCCCAAACTCGCCGCTTATGCCATGACGGTCCGCTTGCTGGTGCAAGGCTTGCACCCGCTAGCGATGGACTGGCAGGACATGCTGATGCTGATGGCAGTGTTGTCTATTATCATCGGTAATTTCAGCGCCATTGTGCAAACCAACCTCAAGCGCATGTTGGCTTACTCCACCATTTCGCATGTCGGTTTCATTATGTTCGGCATGATGAGCGCGAATGCTAATGGTTTTGCCTCCAGCTTCTTTTATATCAGTACCTATGTGCTGATGTCGATTGCTGGCTTTGGTATTATTTTGCTGTTGAGTCGCCAGGGCTTCGAGGCTGAAGAAATCAATGACCTCAAAGGTCTCAATCAGCGCCATCCATGGTTTGCTTTCCTTATGCTGATCATTATGTTCAGCATGGCAGGCATTCCGCCGACAGTTGGTTTTTATGCCAAGTTTACCGTGCTACAAGCGGCCTGGCAGGCTGGCTTTACCTGGCAAGTGGTGCTCGCCGTATTAATGGCCACCATCGGTGCGTTTTACTACCTCAATATCGTGCGCAAGATGTACTTTGATGCGCCTGAGGATCATACGCCACTGACGGCCCCGGTTGATATGCGCTTTATTCTCAGTGTGCATTCGCTGGCATTGCTGGGGCTAGGTTTGTTCCCCGAAGTGCTGCTTGGCGTCTGTGGCCACAGTTTGTTAATCAGTCTGCAATAATTCTCCATGGCCGCAAAACTTATTTTTTTATTGCTGATGCTGTTTATGGCCAACCTGGGTTGGGTATCCGATAAATGGCTAGGCCTGGCGGGCACGATCAGCCAGTTGTGGCAGCGCTTTGCCGTGCTGGTGCCAGCTTATTTCATCACGCTGGTGATTGCCTATCTGGTTGAGCGTTTTGTCATGGGCCAGGTGTGGCCACAAGGCTGGGAGTTCTACAGCGTGACGCTGTGCGTGTTTCTGGTGTTGTCTTTCCCAGGCTTTGTTTATCGCGTGTTATGGAAATAATCGCGCGTCATATTAATTTCATGAATTCTTCACGATAGTTTCAAGCATCGCAGTCAGACTACGCTTACCCAAGAAGCATAGTCGGGGTGAGCCCCGGAAAGGACTTGAGATGCTGAAACTACACCAAACACTCGGATGGGCGCAGTCGGTAGACAGCCGCTTGTGTGTCAAAGTCAGTCATACCGGGCAATATCGTCTCATTCGCAATCTGTTTCGTGCCATTTCGCGCATGGGCGATGGCATGTTCTGGTACCTTCTGATGCTGGTGATTGCTGTGACTCAAGGCCAGCACGGGCTTTATGTTTGCCTGCATATGCTCACTGTTGGGTTAACGGGTACGCTGGTTTACAAATGGCTCAAACACCGCACCAGCCGCCCCAGACCGTTTCAAGTGCGTCAGGATGTGTTGCTCAGCGGCACACCACTCGATTACTTTAGTTTCCCTTCTGGTCACACCTTGCACGCCGTTGCTTTTGGCATGGTGGCCGTGCAGCATTATCCGCAATTGTTTCCTATCGTGTATCCGTTTGTGGTGTTGGTAGGGGTCTCGCGCGTCGTGCTCGGTTTACATTACCCGAGTGACGTACTGGCCGGGGCTGGCGTTGGTTACTTGCTGGTGATGCTATATTCACCATTGTTCTAACCTAGGTAGTTGTATGCAATAAAAAACGGATGCGCGTGCATCCGTTTTTTTATGATTGCCAGCCTGCATAACATGAGCAGGCCGGGTGACATTAAGCTGGATCAACTAATTGCTGTACCAGGTACATCACGATAGGCCTGACGATGAGCACACAGATAAAGGCGATTGGCATGGCCAGTGCATAGGCATGCAAGACGCGGAATAGATAGCCAGCCTGTAGGCCGCTATTGGCTGCCACAATCACCATGGACATTAAAAATGCCATGATGCCCGCCATCAGAAATGCAAATACATAGGGCGTGAATTTATTGGGAATCCGGCGAAAACTGTTTTTTGTGCGATTCATTATCTGCTCCAGGTTGTTGCTGACACTATAGGCAGATTATTGCGATAGCAGTAGTCACTTGAATATTGAATCACTATAAAGATAAACTATCGAATATGTTTAATAAGTCGATAGTTTATGGATACCTTAAGAAGCATAGAAAGTTTTGTGAAAGCGGTGCAGGCGGGCAGTATTGCCGCAGGTGCGCGCTTGCAGGGCATCACGGCTGCGGCCGCTAGCCAGAATATACAGCGCCTTGAAAAGTCATTAGGCGCCCGTCTGTTGGTGCGCACGACGCGCAAGCTATCGATGACAGAAAGTGGTGCGCTTTATTATGCTGAGGTGCAGCCGGTGATAGCGACGCTCGCCAGGGCGCAGTCTGTGATCACCGAGTTTCATGGCCAGCCACAGGGCCGGTTGCGCATAGGTTCATCGGTTGCTTTTGGCCGCCATGTGTTAATGCCATTGATCCCGGCTTTTACGCGGCAGTTTCCCAAACTCTCTATCGAGTGGGTACTGTCTGACCATAGCCTAGACCATGTCACAGAAGAGATTGATATCAGCATCCGCTTCAAACAGCAACTCGAACCTGGCCTAGTTGCCAGGCGCATTGCCTCAGTGCCGGTGCTGTTTTGCGCATCGCCTGACTATCTGCAAAGAAAAGGCACACCAAGCCAGCCTGAGCAATTGGCTGAGCATGATTGCCTGATGTTCCGTGTGCCGGTAGATGGCCGCTTGCTGGCTTGGGCATTTGAGCGCAATGGCGTGCACTATGTGCCTGAGATAAGTCCGAGCATGATCTGTAATGATATTGATTCTTTGCATCGTTTGGCGTTGGAAGGCGCAGGGATTGTGCGGCTGGCTGCCTTTGTTGCGAATGCTGATATTCAACAGGGGGCTTTAGTGGCGCTATTTCAACCTGCAACGGATCAACCTGACGGCCAGTCAGTGGCGAGCTTGCCGTTAGAGTTTTATGCTTGTTTTCGTGATCAGCATGCTATGACCAACAAGGTGAGGGCGTTTATGGACTACCTGGTGGCCGCAGTACCAACGGCATGGTGAAACCGCTATTTTAGAGACGATTGCCTTTTTTTGTCGCATATCAGCCACTGGTGGCGATAATTGTGCCCAAATTTACAAAATACTTGTTGCTAATATTTAATATTGCGTGCATAGTTCATCCTCACGAAGTTCAAGTAGTGTTGTTGTTCTCCGGTTCTATCTTTTGGTTCTATCGTTACTTCTCGCCATCTTGATCCTCGTTTTTATGGGTATTAACCCGTTCTATTATTTTTTATCCAAGGATTTATTATGGTTACAGGTTCAGTGAAGTGGTTTAACGATTCAAAAGGTTTTGGTTTCATCACTCCAGATAACGGCGGCGAAGATTTGTTCGCACACTTTTCTGCAATTCAATCTGCAGGTTTCAAAACTTTGAAAGAAAACCAACGCGTGAGCTTTGAAGTAGCAACTGGCCCTAAAGGCAAACAAGCTGCAAATATTCAAATCATTGAATAATTAAAAGCCTGTCCGCATGGCTGCTTAGGCAGCCTACCGGAAAAAGCCCGGTTTTCCGGGCTTTTTTATTGTTAAAGGATGTTTTTAATGGCAAAAGAAGAGTTAATTGAAATGCAAGGCGCAGTGACTGAAATCCTGCCCGACGCTCGCTATCGCGTAAAGCTGGATAATGGTCATACATTAATTGCTTACACTGGTGGTAAAATGCGTAAGCACAAAATTCGCATTCTGGCCGGTGATAAAATCACCATCGAAATGTCACCTTATGACATGGACAAAGGCCGCATTATTTTCCGTCATTTAGAGCCGCGCAAGCCGTTCTAACCCCAGAATCTCAAGATTTACTCTGACCTATGGCTTGCAATCTAGTTTGCAAAGCCCTGCGGTCATTCAATATTGACGGATCCAACTGTAAAAATGCCTCTATACGGGCTCTGAGTAGGCGATAGGCCTGTTCAAAGCTGTCTTGTATCTGCACGTCACTGCCGGTGGCTTTGGCGGGGTCTTCAACGCCCCAGTGTGCGCGCATCACATCGCCTAGATAGGCTGGACAGGTTTCTCCTGCCGCATTGCTGCACACTGTAATCACAATGTCTGGCGTCATTGGCAGGTTGTCCCATGACTTACTGTAATAACCCTTTGTCGCAATTCCCTTGCTTTTCAATAAAGCAATTGAGCGCGGATGCACCTCCCCCGTTGGTTGGCTCCCTGCGCTCATGGCTTGCATGCCGGTTGGTGCCAGGTGATTAAAGGTCGCCTCAGCAATAATCGATCGGCAAGAGTTGCCAGTACATAAAAACAAGATGTTCATATTAAATGCTTTCATACCAATGTTTAGAGCGGTTGACGATGGCGACGATAGACAGCATCACGGGTACTTCAATCAATACGCCCACCACTGTTGCTAACGCAGCACCTGAGTTAAACCCAAACAATGCAATCGCAGTTGCCACCGCCAATTCAAAGAAGTTTGATGCACCGATTAAAGCTGATGGACCTGCTACGCAGTGTGCCACCTTGAATTTTTTGTTCAGCCAATAAGCCAGCATTGAGTTTAAGTAGACTTGAATGATGATAGGCACTGATAGCAGTAAGATCACCACTGGCTGATTCAGGATTTGCTGACCCTGAAATGCAAACAGCAGCACAAGCGTAATAAGTAGCGCACTAAGAGAGAGGGGTTGTAATGTTTTTAATGTGCGATGGAGTGATTGCGCACCATTTTGCAATAATACGTTTCTGAGTATCTGACTCATCATCACTGGCACAACAATAAATAACACGACTGAGATGAACAGGGTATTCCATGGCACGACTATGCTGGACAGCCCTAACAGCAAGGCAACAATGGGTGCAAATGCAAACAGCATGATGGTGTCATTAATGGCAACCTGCGATAGTGTGAATTTGGGATCACCATCGCAAAGATTACTCCACACGAATACCATGGCGGTACAAGGGGCTGCCGCTAATAAAATTAAACCAGCAATATAACTATCAATGTGTGCCACAGGTAATAAGTCAGCAAATAGATGACGAATAAATATCCACGCTAGCAGCGCCATAGACAATGGCTTAATCACCCAGTTGATAAAGAGAGTAACGCCTATGCCTTTGGCATGATTAAACACTTCGCCCATGGCGCTGAAGTCGATCTTCAAGAGCATGGGAATGATCATTAACCATATCAAGACAGCGACGGGTAAATTCACTTCAGCAATCTTGATTTCAGCTATTGCCTCAAACAGTTGCGGGGCAGCCTTGCCTAAGGTGATGCCTGCAACAATGCATGCAAACACCCACCAAGTGAGGTGTCGCTCAAAACGACTCATTTTGGGGGGGGAGTTAACAGCAGCTTGATTTGTTTTCATTGCTCGTCTTTTCAGTACGTTTTATCAATTGAATGGATTGTGTAGGGGCACAGCAAGCACCTTCAGGTGCTGTCTGCTCAGTCGCATTGTTGAACGTTGGCGCACTCTCAAGCGTGCGATAGGTTTCCCATGCAATTCCTGACGGGTCTTGTACCCAATGCTTGTCTGATTTTGCGTAGCAGCAAGTCGTGCCCGCTTGCGTCAACATATCCATATCCGCTTTTTCAAGTCTGCACCGAATCTCGCTTAATTCTTCATCGCTCTCAACCTGAATCCCAACATGGTCTAAACCCGCTTTCGCGCCGCGCTGGCTAATTGCAAAATTGACTCGTGGGTCTTCCATCATCCACTTGGCATAGTCATCTTTTACAACGGTAGGCGCAGCGCCAAACAGCGTATTGTAAAAAGAAATACTTTTTGCCAGGTCATCGACTGAGACATGGAGATGAATACGTTTCATGATGTTTACTCCTTTGAGGATGCACAGATGACGTCTGGACAGCACGCTTGCTGTCCAGCGCAACAGTTTTCTGTTAAATAAGCCAGCAGGCTATTCATGCTTTGATAATTGGCTGAGTAATAAATAAACCGGCTTTCTTGTTGGGCGCTGATCATGCCGGCATGGCTTAGCGCTTTTAAGTGGAACGACAAGGTGCTGTTGGGGATCTGCAAGGTTTGCGAGATCGCGCCCGCAGATAAGCCTGCCGGTCCGGCTTGCACCAAACATCTGAAAATATCCAATCGGGCTTCCTGAGCAATCGCAGAAAGTAAAGTCACGGCTTGTTGATTGTTCATATGACTATATTTCCACAAATATGGAAATATATCAAGGCACGGTGCGCGTTTTGGATGTCGGCAGCGTGGTGGGAGGGATGAGTGGGCGAAAAGCGTTACCAAGGCAACGCTTTTTCTCATGCAACAGCGAGTAGGTGCCTAAGCAGGCTCTTTAACCAGCCATTCCGTCAATCGCAATAATGAGGGTGCAATCAGCAAAATGCTAATAAACACAATCGGCCAAGCGACGCTAATGCTGGTGAGCCATTTCTGAAAAAACACCACGGTTGGCACATGATTAATCAATAAAATCGACACGCTGACAATATTGACCGTGACCAAAGACATCAACAGCGCAAACACCAGTTTGCGCTTAAACGCTAAGCGCTTGTTGGCGCTGTTTACCATGGCAGAGGCTGGTCTTCATGAAAATAAGCACCGCTTGGGCCTTGCTCGTCCAGCGTCGCTAGCCTGACAGAGGTTTTCCAGCTGTCACTGATTTCCATAGGCGCATTGGCCCCACCTAACTCGGTTTTGACCCAGCCAGGATGGGCCGAGTTAACTTTAATATGAGTCTCTTTTAAGGCATGTGCCAGGTGGATGGTAAACATATTGAGTGCGGTTTTAGAGGCGTTGTAAGCAAGGCCTTTGGCAGCTTCAATCGGCGAGTCTGGTGCGCTATGCAGGGTTTGTGAGCCGAGGATGCTGGATAAGTTAACAATGCGTGCGGCAGGGGAGCGTTGCAGCAAGGGGATCAGTGCCTGTGTGAGCGCAACCACGGCAAAAAAGTTAGCTTCAAAGGTTGTTTTCAGAGTGTCTTGATCTACCGTTAAGGTGTTGTTTTGGCCGATCAGTTCTTCTTTAAGCATGCCTGCATTGTTGACCAAAATATCCAGTTTGCCGAAACGCGATTCTAAGGCTGCGGCGACCGCTTGTGGTGCGTTGGACTGCATAGCGTCATAGTGCAGATATTCTGCGTCTACTCCCAGGGCTTTCAGTGCATCCACGGCCTGCGCACCTTTGTGCGAATCTCTGGCACCGATAATGACCTTAATGCCTTGTTCGCCCAGTTTTTTGGCTGTTTCAAAGCCGATACCACGGTTGCCGCCTGTAATCAATGCAATGCGCTGTTGTGAAACACTCATGTTGAACTCCTAGTTAGTGATGCTTTAATTATTAAATACCAATCGGTAAACAAATACTAAATCATGGCTCATAAAGTTGTCAACATATTTTTTACCGAGTGGTATAATATTTTAAAAATCACACAGATGAATGAGATGACGATAGAAACACTTGCTAAAAAACGCGGCAGGCCTGTGGCTTTTGACTACGAGACTGCCTTAGAGAAGGCCATGCATGTCTTTTGGCAACATGGCTATGAAGGCGCTTCCATGAGCACCTTGATGTCGGCGATGAATATGAATAAAGCCAGCATTTACGCCGCCTATGGCAGCAAAGAGGCTTTGTTTAAAAAGGCGCTTGAGCGTTACGTGCAAGGCCCAGCGAGTTTTCTGGCAGCTTCATTGGCGCAGCCGACCGCCGTGGCCGTGGTCCAGTTAATGTTGTCGCAGGCGGCGCAGATGCTCGCGGATCAGTCGCATCCTGTCGGCTGCCTGGTGACGCAGGGGGCATTGGCATGTAGTGCCGAGTCAGCTGAAATCAAGACCTTACTAGGCGGGTATCGCCAGACGCTTGAAAGGCAACTGGCGCAGCGCTTTGCACGTGCGGTGAGCGAACAGGATTTAGTGGCGACAGCCGATCCGGTGATACTGGCCAAGCTGGTGATGACAGTGCATCAGGGCATGGCCGTGCAGGCGGCTAGCGGTGCAACACAGGCTGAGTTATTCAATGTGGCCACCATGGCCACGCAGTGCATTGCGCAAGTCTATACGCTAAAAGCATCGGCTTAAGTATCCACTGGCTGCTACCTAGACACGGGTAGCAGCCGGGGAGATTACACCGCGTTACGCACCAGCGTGATGGCCGCCAGTTTGGCGCGTGTGGCTGCGCCGCTGTTAGGGGCCAGGCGTTCAACTAAAGCTGCCCCTTCAAACAAAATGGTGAGCTGCTGACCAAGTGCCTCTGGGTCTTTGGCACCGGCGTGGCGGGCAATTTTGCATAAATAGCCTTGCAATTCAGCCGACAAGACCACGGAGTACTGGTTGATAGGATGCTCAGCTTCCGGGAATTCAACCGCCGCAATATGGAAAGGCAGGCCGCGGAACTCTGGCTGGCTGATCCATTGTTCCATTAGTTCGCATAGCAATAACAATAACTCAAGCGACTCGGTTTTTTTCGATGCAAGCTGCGTATTGAGCCAAGCATAAAATTTGTCTGACTTATCACGCAGATAGGCCGTAATCAGCTGGTTTTTGCTGGGGAAGTGTTTATACAGCGTGGCTTTGGCCACGCCTGCTTCCAGTATGATGGTGTCAACGCCCGAAGCCTGTATGCCTCTGCTATCAAACAGGCTGCTGGCGATATTCAGTATTTTTTCTCGCATGTTCATCACTTATCCTTTTAATCCCGACTTGCAGGGTTCCCGATCTTTCGCTTGCGCTTTCGCGTTTATTCTCTTGGTAAACGATCACGCCCTTGCGGCCGCATCAGTTCTTGCGGATACAGGCAACTGACGTATCCCAGTGCTTGCCGCAAGTGTTCTACCTGGTCAGCATCGACCCTACCTTCTGTCACAAACAAGATAAACGCTTGTCGTTGTCTTTCTGGCAGCATGGCGGCTTGCGGCAATTGGCAGCTGCCATTTTGCATTTTTTGGTAGGCCAGATTGAGCAAGCTCATTGTGACTGGATCCACCGTGCCGCCTGTGGCCTGATCTGCCGCAGTTTCCAGCGGTGACAAAGCTGGTTGTATCTGTTTTTGTTTGACTGGCGCGAACGCCATCCAAACCACGCATAAACTCACGAGGACGCCAAACGACAGTGAGCGATGAAACGCTGGCTGCGTCAATTGGCTGTGCACAGACTGGTCAAATAACTGCCAGGCCTGGCTGCTGCCGGTTTGCGATTGCACCTGTATCGCGCCCACCGCGAGAAAAAACCATTGGTCGAGCAGGGTGGGGGACAATGTCACCACCGATTGTTGCTGTGCGTTGTCTATCAACTGGCGAATGGTGGCAATGTCTTGGACATTGAGCACGTTGGTTGCGCCGCCTTGTGCAAGACGTTGCCTGTTCCACCCTGCCAGTTCATGACGCAGCTTATAAAAGGGTGCATGCTTGCCCCATTGCTTTAATCCAAGCGTCCACAAGCTATGCATGGCATAGGCCTTGCATGTGCGCCCGTATCGCTGTCTGGTCTGATTCACGATTGTTAATAAATTCACCATCACCCCTAAAAATCCGCTTGCTTTCTTTTCAATGGCTGCAGTAGACTAGAAAAAAGTGAACAGACCTGTCTGCATATTAGCGTGACTAAACGCAAATTGCAACCAGATGTCAGAACACTCCATTCCAGAGGCTACTTAGGCATCATAGCCCTGGCTGAATTTGTTAACAAGGGATACCCATGACATCTGTCTCCATTGCAACACAATTGGCGGATTGGCGCGATCATGCGCTCACGCTAGAAAATGAAGTAAAAAAAGTCGTTGTTGGCCAGGATAAAGCCATTCGCGCCATTAATATCGCTATTTTTGCGCGTGGCCATGTGCTGCTCGAAGGCGGTGTCGGCGTCGGTAAAACAACGTTGCTGCAATCGATTGCGCGCGGCCTCGGTGGTGCCTATGAGCGTATTGAAGGCACGGTGGATTTAATGCCTAACGACCTGATTTACCATACTTTTTTAGGGGAAGATGGTCGCCCGAAAGTCGAAGAAGGCCCGTTATTGCGCGCAGGCGAGCAACTCTCGGTATTTTTCTTTAATGAGATCAACCGTGCCCGCCCGCAAGTGCATGCGCTAATGTTGCGTGTGATGGCCGAGCGCCATGTCAATGCGTTTAAAAAAGAATACCGCTTGCCGCACATGCTGGTGTTTGCCGACCGTAACCAGGTTGAAAAAAACGAAACCTTTGAAATTCCATCCGCCGCCCGCGACCGCTTTATGATGGAAATCCCGATTGAGATTCCTGAAGACCGTGAATTGCGCAAAGCGTTGATGTTTGACGTGAAATTTCAACACGCCGAACGCTTGACCCAGCAAGTGCAGGGCGGCGTCTTGGCTTACGACCAGCTCAATGCGTTCTCGGATGTATTACAAAGCCATATTCGCGCCAGTGATGTGCTGGAGGATTATGCGCTGGACTTGTGGCAAGCCACACAATCACCAGCGGCGTTTGGTATCCAGTTGGATAGCGTCGATGTGAATCGCCTGATTCATACCGGCGCGAGCCCGCGTGGCATGGGCATGTTACTCAAGGCGGCACGTGTACATGCCTGGCTGATGCAGCGCGACAGCCTGTATCCTGAAGATATTCATGCCGTGTTCCACGAGATTATCGCTCACCGCCTGGTGCTAAACCCGATGTTTGAAAGCCGCCGTACCCAGCTTTCACGTGAGCTGACGAATCAGATTCTGGCCAGCGTCAGCGTCCCGGCACGGGCCAAGGCAGCATGATTCCGGCCTACGCACAGCCGTTTTTTTATCAGGTGCCGTGGCGCTCAGCCAGTGTGCATGCCGGTGAGCATTTAGGCATGCAGCGTGGGCCAGGCGATGAGTTCAGCAAGCATGTGTCATTGGTCGACTACCCGGATGCCAGGCGCGTGGACTTGCGGCAAACCTTGCGCGACCCTTATGAGCAGGTGCAGGTGCGCGTGTTTAAGCAAGAGGCCTCCAGCCCGCTGTACGCGATTTGTGATGTGTCCAGTTCAATGCAGTTTCAGGGGCAGACCAGCAAACTGGAGACCTTGCAAGCGGTGGCCGCGTCTATTGCCTGCTCGGCACATGAAAACAGCGACTTGTTTGGCATGGTGAGCTATGACCACGCGGTGATTCCGCACTTGAGCCAGTCGCCCGGGCATCATGCGCACCAGTCATTTGACACCATTGCTCAGCTGGCCGAGTTTCACAATACGCACAAAGATGGCCGCGGCATTATCGAGGCGACTGGCTGGCTAGGCCAGCAAAAAGGGCTGGTATTCTGGATTTCGGATTTTCATCTGCCATTGAGCCTGATTGAGCAGGCACTCAACGGTATGTCCAATCATCAGGTGATTCCCATCGTGTTATGGGATCCGCAAGAGTATGAGCGCTTGCCGCGGTTTGGGTTTGGCAATCTGCAAGATCCGGAAACCGGTCTGCAAAAAACCATTTTTTTCCGCCAGGCCATCCGCGCCCAGTTTGCCGAGCAGTTTGAGCAGCGCAAACAGGCGCTGGATCAGCTGTTTGCGCGCTTTGATATCCGTCCACTCTACGTGGCCGGGCAATTTGAAGCCGCGTTGCTGTCGGATTATTTTGAGCAACTTATTCATTAGAGTGCCATGGTGTCGATCACAAGGTGTTGAAGACCTGGTGTTGAAGGCATGAGCATGAAACAGAAAGTATCGTGATGAAACAGATATTCCTAGCATGGCTGGTGGTCGGCCTGGTGGCCATGCCAGCAGGGGCCGAGACACCAGTCGCGGCAACATCGCCAGCGGCTGCGCAGGTTCTTAACGTGCGTAATCCGGCACATTATGCTGGCATACAACTGGGCGATGTGTTGCAACGCAGCCTGCAAGTCGCGGTGGCGGCGCAAGACCAGCTCAATGACAGCAACTTGCCGTTAAAAGGCCTGCAACGTCATGGCATCGAGTTACGCCAGTTAGCGGTGAGTAGTGCGGTCAAAGATGGTAAGAAAATTTATACACTACAGTTTGAATACCAGGTGTTTGCCAATAGCGGCCAGCCAGTGCAGTTGCAGTTACCGGCGGAGCGCGTGAGCTTTAATAGCGGCGCAACAGTTGAGTTACCTGCCTGGCGCTTTTGGCTGATGTCACAATTGCCAGACCGCTTGCATCCGGCCAAACCAACGCTGATTACGCAATATCGGCCCAGCTTGGTCGAGACTCAAACCACACAGCTTGGGCTTGGTTTAAGTGCGTTGCTGGCCGTGCTCGGCGGGCTCATCCTGTTGTATCGCAACGCCGACTGGACCTGGTTGCCGATGATGAATGGCCATTTTGCCCATGCATATCGTCGCCTGAAGCGCCTGCCTGCCACGGCAGACGGGCAAAAGCAGGCTGCGTTAATGATGCAGCATGCCTTTAATCAGCATTATGGCCAGCAATTGCTGGGTAGCGAGGTGCATGCATTTGTGCAGCAACAGCCAGTATTTCAATCGTTTGAGTCACAGATACAAGCGTTTTTTGCCCAGGCGAATGCCCTTTTGTATGGTGGGCAATTACCAGCCGCGACCGAGTACTTGCAGCAATGCAAAGCCTTGGCGCGTGAGTTGCGTGCTTGTGAACGGAGAGTGTGATGCATTGCTTACACCCCTGGTTCTTGCTGCTGTTACCAGTCGCGGCGGTACCGTTCCTGCTCAAAAGCCGGCATGCGCAAGCCTACTCCTGGCTGGAGATGGTGCCAGTGGATGCGTTTTCTGAGCGTATCAACTTATTGGTTAAAGCGGCCACTAGCCTGTTATTGCTATGCCTGGTGCTGGCTTTGGCCGGGCCGCAAGGCGATAGCCACCAGGAGCAAAAAATCGGCAAGGGCGCACAAAGTGTGTTCGTGATTGACCGCAGCGTGAGCATGGATCACCCGTTTGCCGGACAGGCCACCGGTGGTCATGCCGCAGAAATCAAATCCGCCGCCGCCAGACGTTTGATTACAGCGTTTATTGACTCGCGGCCAGACGACATGATGGGCGTGGTCGGTTTCACCAACTCGGCTTTGTATGGCATGAAAATCACCACCAATCGCGACGGTATTCATGCCGCGATTCAGGCGGCGACTGGGCCTGCGCTTAACCAGACCAATATTGGCGCGGGCATCACCAATGCCGTGACCTTGTTTGAAAATATTGCTAGCACTGGTTCACGCGCGATTGTATTGTTATCAGATGGCGCTGGTAAATTGAGCCCACGCGTCAAATACCAGATTCGCAAGCAGCTGGTGGGCAAAAAACTTAACTTGTACTGGATTGTGCTGCGCGAGCCGGATGACATCAGTATTTTTACCGACAATGTTTACGATGACGACCATTTGCCAGAGGCGATTGCGCTGGATCGTTTTTTTCAGTCATTGAATGTGAAATACAAGGCGTTTGAGGCGGATAACGCCACTGCGCTCGAGTCTGCATTACGTGAAATTGATGCCAAAGAGAAGAATGTGATTCAGTACGGCGTCATGATTCCTGGCCATGATTATGCCAAAGACTTGATGGTGATCGCTTTCATACTGGGCTTGGGCCTGGTGTTGATTAAACAGATAAAGGTGTATTAATGACTATCTATCGAAAAAATGCCAATGCGTTATGGGCAGTGGTGACCACGCTGGGCTTGCTTGGCGTAGTGTATTTTGGCTGGCAACTTTATCAGTTGCGTGCGCTTAATCAGCAGATTCAAGGCGGGGTGGTGATCAAGCAGGGCGGTTCACCGGCCTTGCAGAAGTTCACGGCCGCCTATGATCAAGGCTTGCATGGCGATTACAAGCACGCGGTGCAAAGCTATGGCCAGGCGCTGGAATTGTCGCCGCCCGCCAGCGAGTTGCCGCATATTCATTTTAATATTGGCAATAACCTGTTTTTGTCTGGCCTGGTGCGCACGGTGAACGAAGATGGCTCGTTTCAAGACGAAGCCCGTTACGCCTTCACCCAGGCCAAAATTGCCTATGAGCAGTCGTTACGGTTGCAACCAGACGACAAAGCGGCCAAGTTCAACCTGGCTTTGTTGCACTCGGTGATGGCACGCGGCATGCAGGGTGCCAGCAAAGAGCAGTCGCACATGGAACTCAGTAACCTGCCGATAGGATTGCCATAATGAAGTGGCTCACTTGGTTAAAACAATATTATGAGCCGGTGTTGTATGGGCTTGCCCTGCTGCTGGTACTGCTGGCCTTGCTTAAGCCAGAAATCCAGCTCAGGCAACACGTGCAGCACTATCTGCTGATTGCGGATATTTCGCAAAGCATGAATGCTGAGGATGAAACACTGCAGCAACAAGCCGTGAGTCGCCTGGCTTATAGCCAGCATTTAATGAAGCAACTGGTGCATAAAGCGCCTTGCGGCACGTATTTTAGCCTGGGGATTTTTGCCTCGGACAATATTGCCATGCTGCAAACACCGCTGGAAGTGTGCAAAAATCTGGATGTGATCAGCGATGGCATTGATCATCTGGAGTGGCGCATGGCCTGGAAAGGCAATAGCCGCCTCAGTTTTGCCGTGCATGCGGCGACCCATGTTTATGACGCACTCAACCAACCGGCGCAAATGCTGTTTTTCACTGATGGCGATGAAGCGCCGCGCGTGAATGTGACCATCAAGCAAGATTTGAGTGGGGTGCAGATAGGCGAGTTTTTTACCTTTATTGGGGTTGGCGGCACGCAAAAAGTAGCGATTCCACGCTATAACTCAGCCAACAAAAAAGTGGGCGATTGGCCGGTGAGTGACAATAATAACGCGGGTGCAGTGGGCGTGACGTATGCGGATGCCAGCCAGGATGAACCAGATCCGCCTGTGGCTTATGCCGAATATGACCGCATGCTGTCGCAACTGGAGGAGGATTACCTGAAATCGCTGGCCGAGGAGTTTAAAGGCAGTTATTTGAAAGGTGCTGATAACGAAGCCTTTTACCATGCGCTGGCAGCCAAACCCGCCACCGCCAGCTTTGTCACTGATTACCCGTTACGCACGATCTATTTGTTGCTGGCGTTAGGGGTGTTATTGGCCACTTATGTGCCGGATATACGTTACCGGCGTCGGGCCGCAGCGGCCTAAGTGTCTCTTTCGTTGTTAATCGTTGGCTGCTACCAGCGTCAGGCAGGTGATTTCAGAGGGCGAGCCAAAGCGGTTCGGCGGGCCCCAATACCCGGTGCCGCGGCTGACATAAATCCATAAGTCCTGCAGCCGATGCAGGCCAGCGACATAAGGTTGTTGTAGCGGCACAAAGTATTTCCACGGCCAAAATTGGCCACCGTGGGTATGGCCAGACAGCTGCAAGTCAAAGCCTGCGGCTTCAGCCGCTTCTGCGCTGCGTGGCTGGTGCGCCAGCAATATTTTAGGCGCATCGGCAGGCGCACCAGCAATGGCCGCTTGTGGGTCGCTGTGATGGTCGTCATAAAAACTGCCTGCGGTGTAGTCTGTAACGCCAGCCAGCACCAGTGTGGCGCCTTCGTGCGTGAGCTGTACGTGTTCATTCAGCAATACGCGAACGCCGAGGCGCTCCAGCTCATGAATCCAGGCCAGTGCGCCTGAGTAATACTCATGATTCCCCGTCACAAAAAAACTACCGTGACGCGCCTCCAGCGTGGCTAATGGCCGCGTATGTTCGGCCAGTTCATGCACACGGCCGTCGACCAGGTCGCCGGTAATGGCAATCAGGTCGGCCTCTAAAGAATTCACTTGTTGTACGATGCGCGAGAGATAGCCTTGCTTGATGGTGGGACCAACATGAATATCGCTGATCTGCACAATCTTAAAGCCATGCAAACTCTCTGGTAAGTCGCGCAATGGCACGGTGACGTTGACCACGCGCGCCAGTTTGCGTGCATTAAAAAAGCCAATGATGCTGATCAACAAAGCGGCCGTCACCACCAAAAACGCCGATTGTTTTTCCAGCGCCGTGAAGTCTATTTGGAGTAGATGCATGGCATGCAAGCCTGCCATCGTCAGTAACAGCACATCGCGTAGCACGGTGAATACCAGCAAGGATGAGAACAGCCCCATCACCGTCATGGCCACCCAACTGACACCATCGCGTAAGGATTGGTTGCTGAATCCGCGGGCCAGAAAGGCCACCGGTTGTAATAACGCAGAGGCGATCAACCCTGCCCAGCCCAGCCAGACGACCACATTAGGCCACGGTAAATCACCCAGCAGGCGTGCGCCAATGTAGTAGTGTAAAAGACCCACCAACGTGGTGGTCACAATCAGAAAACGGAGTGGTGGCATGCAGGTTGGGTCCGGAGGCTTGTTAGGATATATGCCTCTTAGATGGCGGCAATCCCATCAGATTCAAGTCCGGTCGGTGAGTTAGCAGTCCGGCTGGTTAAACCATTGAGGCTGATAATGCTCAAATGCTTGTATCGCCCGCGTGGGTCGCAAGCGCGCATCCTGCAAGCACTTTTGGCGCCAGTCATCGAGTTGCTCCATGCCCAGGTTGATATGCTCGGCGTGTAGCGACGGGAAGGTGCCGTTAAGCAATTGCGGCAGGTCGTGTAAGGCCAGGCTGACTTGGCCGCGATAGTAGCCCAGTTTGTGTTCAAACTCGTTATCCAGCTTGCGGTAGCGGTGCAGCAGATATTGCGGGATACGCGACAGGCGCAAGGCCTGGTCGGCACTCGCCAGGCGAGACACGGCTTTATTGACGATGTCAGCGTCACATTGCCAGGCGGGTGTCAGCGTGTCGACGATGGTTTTGCGGTGTATGCGCAGTAATTTGCCAGGTGAGGGCAAGCCTGGCGTCTGCAGATAGGCATCCATCGCCCATTCGGCGGCGGCATGCGTGAGCACACTGTGGTGCTGCCATTTGGCTTCAAAGGTGGGCACAAAGTGCTGGTGGGCGACCACATCCGTCAGCAAATGGACGTTGTAGCCGATGCCCAGCGCCAGTTGCCGTTCGTTTTTGGTATGCAGCAATTGCTGGCCCATGCCCCAACCATGGCTATGGTTAAAGGTGCGCGATACCACGGCCAGGTCGGGCAGGCAGGCACCGGCCATCACCAGCGTCGGGTAGCGCCGCATCACGCCCAGCCAAGGCAGGGGCAGCAACGGCAACGCTTGCAGCCACTGGTGGGTATAAGCAACGTGCGAATACAAGCCCCAGGCATGTGCCTCACTGGGTAGCGCCAGTAACAGTAACAAACTGATGAGTAGGGTGCGGATCAACATGGGCGCACTTTGCGCTTGCTAGATGACAGTTGGATGAATGCTGTATGACGTTGATATGAAAGCGATTTTCGTCATAAAAGCATCACGATTGCTTGTTAAGCTGTGTGAAATTTGTTAACTCGGAATCCTGCATGAAAATATTGATGATTTCAGATGTGTATTTCCCGCGCGTGAATGGCGTATCTACCAGCATACGGACCTTTGCTGAAAGTTTGCGCGAGCAGGGCCATGTCGTCCATCTGATTGCACCGCAGTATCCAGGCCAGCCCGCCTCCGCAGACGAGCGCTGGATTACCCGCATAGACGCACGCAAAATCGTGTTTGACCCAGAAGACTATTTAATGAAATGGTCGGCCTTGATGGCGTATGCCAACACCCTGCATCCTGGGGATTATGACCTGGTGCATATCCACACGCCTTTTATTGCGCACTATGCCGGGCTCAAAATTGCCAAAAAACTGCAAGTGCCCGTGGTCGAAACCTACCACACCTTTTTTGAGGATTACATGCATCACTACTTGCCGTGGGTGCCACGCAAATGGGCGGTGCGTATTGCACAAAGCGTGTCGCGCAAGCAGTGTCAGCAGGTCGATACCGTGGTCTCGCCTTCGGCACAGATGCGCGAGGTCTTGCAGCAATATGGCGTGACGACACCAATCAGCGTGATTCCGACCGGGCTGGATGCTTCGCGTTTTGTGCCTGGCGACGGTGCCGCGTTTAGACAGAAATATGGCATTCCGGCACAACGCCCGTTGTTGCTGTTTGTGGGCCGTGTTGCCTATGAAAAAAATATACAATTTTTGCTAGAAATGCTGTCACTGGTGATTCAGGACCACCCGGAAGTGTTGTTGGTGATTACGGGGGAAGGCCCGGCCGAAGCCATGCTCAAAAAAATGGCGCGTGATAAAGGCTTACAGTCACACGTGATGTTCTTGGGCTATCTTGATAGAGTGATTGGTTTGAACGCCGCCTATCAGTCGGCAGACATTTTTGTATTTGCCTCCAAGAGCGAAACACAGGGACTGGTATTGCTGGAAGCCATGGCACAGTCTACGCCGGTGGTGGCGATTGCTGAGTTGGGCACTGCTTCTATCTTGCGTCAGGAGCAGGGCGCCTTGATTGCCAAGGATGATGAATTGCACTTTGCCGAGCAAGTACAAACCTTGCTCATAGACCATCAATTACGTGAGCGTGTCGGTAAGCAAGGCAAACGGTATGTCGAGCAGGTGTGGTCCAGCGATGCGCAGGCAAACAAGTTGCTTGAGTGCTATGAGCGCCTGATGTTGGCGCATATGCCCATGGCGGCCTCTGCAGTTGCTTGAGGCCATGCGCTGCTGAGTGAAATGCTTTTGGTTGCTGCCTGTGTTTTAATGCGTTGTAAGCTGGTGCAATACACTCGAAGATTTAAGCGATTGCACCACTGGATTCTCTCGCAGGTGTCCCTGAGACTTTATTTGGGAAGGTAAGGGATGCTTCCTGCAACATCAGTATCATCAATCAACTGAAAACGGCTTTCAGTGCCATCCTGTCTAGATTTGGCATAGGGTGCATACTCAGGATCATTCGCAAACGCCAATGCAGATTCTTTGTTCGGAAACTGAATCAACGCAATCAAAGTATTTTCTAGTGGTTTACCCTCAAGCACGTCTATATTGCCACTACGGCTCAAATATTTGCCACCATGTTTTGCAGCGATCAGGTGCACATGCTTTGCATATTCAGGCACCCACTGATCATCTTTGACTAAAACATCTGCAATTAAAAACGCCGTCATTGTTCTCTCCTTGATTGTTGGTTGGTAAATGCGCAGTCTACCTAAGCTTTTATTGATTTGGTAACTTTCATTTTAACGAGTTTGCCGAGATCTTCTGTGTCAGTGTCATGTCAGACGGCTTGCTTTACAATGCTGCCTGGTTGCTTAAAGCTCAAATACACACAATCGCTTTTTAAGGATCGTCATGACATTGCAGGCCATTCAAAATATTAACCTGATCTCTTTGGCCGATTCATTGCTCAGCCTGACGACGGCGTTTGTCTGCGGTGCCGTGATTGGGTTTGAACGCCAGTATCGGCAGCGCACGGCGGGCTTGCGTACCAATGTGTTGGTCGCCGTCGGCGCCGCTATTTTTGTCGATATGGCCAATCGCCTGACTGGCAATGAGGGGGCTGTGCACGTGGTGGCTTACGTGGTCTCGGGCATTGGTTTTTTAGGCGCTGGTGTCATTATGCGTGAAGAAGGTAATGTGCGCGGGCTCAACACGGCGGCAACGTTGTGGGGCTCGGCGGCAGTGGGCGCGTGTGCGGGCGCGGATTTGTTATTAGAGGCGGTGTTAGGCACCTTGTTTGTGTTGGCAACCAATACGCTGTTACGGCCCGTGGTGAATCAGATTAACCGCAAGCCGATTGATACTTTGCGTGTAGAGTCGACCACCACCATTTATGTGATTGCGTTACGGCAGCATCAGAAAGAGGCGTTAGCCTTGTTAGAAAGTATGCTAGCCGAGGCGCAATACCCAACCAAGCATTTACAGATGCATGCCTTTGGCAATGACTGCGTAGAGATTGAGGTGGAGTTACTAGCCGCAGCCATTAATAGTGATGAGCTGGATGCCGTGACGCAACGGCTATTGGCTGCAAGCTACATTCATCAGGCTTTCTGGAGCCCGAGTATGATGGATTAACGCCGTAACAAGACACACATAAAAAAACGCCACATGATGTGGCGTTTTTTATTCAGACAGGCATTAACCAAACTTGCCGGTAATGTAGTCTTCGGTTTCTTTACGGCCTGGGTTGGTGAAAATTTTGTCTGTATCATCGTACTCGATCAGCTCGCCAAGATACATATAGGCGGTGTAGTCAGACACGCGCGCCGCCTGTTGCATATTGTGCGTCACCACCAGAATCGTCAGCTTGCTGCGCAGTTCTACCATCAGCTCTTCGATGTTAGCGGTCGCGATCGGGTCCAGCGCAGAGGTCGGCTCGTCAAACAGCATGATTTCCGGGTCGGTGGCCAAGGCACGGGCGATACACAAACGTTGTTGCTGGCCGCCAGAGAGGTTAAAGGCCAGGTCGTGCAAACGGTCTTTCACTTCGTTCCACAAGGCCGCGCCTTTAAGCGCTTCTTCTACCTTGTCGTCCATGATGCGCTTGTTGTTTTCGCCGCGCACACGCAGACCATAGGCCACGTTTTCGTAGATGGATTTTGGAAACGGGTTCGGTTTCTGAAACACCATGCTGATACGCATACGCACTTCAATCGGGTCTACGCCGCTATCCAGCACATTGGTATTGTCTGGGTGCATGACGATCTCGCCCTGATATTTATTGCCAGGATACAAATCGTGCATACGGTTAAAACAGCGCAGGAAGGTGGATTTTCCGCAACCGGAAGGGCCAATCAGCGCCGTGATTTTGTTTTCATACAAAGGCATGGAGATGCCTTTGAGTGCGCGGGCGCCGTTGCTATAAAAAAAGTTTAAATCGCGTGCTTCGGCTTTTATTGCAGTAGTGACAGTGGCCATGGAGTTTCCTAAATCTTGTGTGGCATTACCATTTAATATTTTTACGGATTTTGTAGCGCAACCAGATGGCTGCACCGTTCATTAACAGTGTGACAACGATAATCAGTGCACCAGTGGCGGCCGCATTGACGTGAAACGCATGGTCAGGGCGCGACAACCAGTTAAACATTTGAATCGGCATCACGGTAAAGCCTGAAGACAACCATTCAAAGTTAAGGAAGGGTGGCTCGGTGGTGATCGGGCTTGGTGGCAAGAAGGCGATAAAGGTCAGCGCACCAATCGTAATAATCGGCGCAGTTTCACCCAAGGCGCGCGCCATGCCGATAATAATACCGGTGAGGATGCCGCCGTAAGAGTATTTGAATACGTGGTCGTAAACGACTTGCCATTTGGTGGCACCGACGCCATAGGCGGCTTCGCGGATAGAGACTGGGATGGCGCGAATGGCTTCACGGGTGGAGACAATCACAATCGGCAGAATCAGCAGGCCTAAGGTTAAACCCGCAGTGAGGATGCTCTGGCCGAAGTCCAGCATGTAGACAAACAAGCCCAATGCCAGCAAACCGTAAATGATGGAAGGCACGCCAGCCAGGTTAGACACGTTGATTTCAATCAGGTCAGTAAACCAGTTTTTTGGCGCATATTCTTCCAGGTATAACCCAGCGGCAACACCTACTGGCACGGCAGTCAAAAAGGTGACCGACATTACCAATAATGAGCCCACCCACGCAGACAACAGGCCAGCACGGCCCGCCCGGCGGGATGGAAACTCCGTCAGGAAATCCAGGGTGAATTTTGGATGACCATCGGCAATCAGTTGCCAGAACAGCAGCATCAATGTCATTAAACCTAGCATCAGGCAGATCAGGCCGAGGGTGGCAAACAAGGTGTCATTGCGCTTGTGGCGTTTAATCATGGCGCGTACGTCGGCCAGATTTTCGAGGACAGAAGCTTTATGTTCCATGGTGTGTGGTTTCCGCATTGGCCAGTAGTCTGGCTACTGGCAGTGTATGGTGATTATGTGTCAGTAATAAGACTATTTATTAGTAGCTTTCGCGGTATTTCTTGCGTACCCAGTGACCGAAAATATTGAATGACAAGGTCATGGCCATCAATACCAGGCCAGCGGCAAAAATACTTTGATAACCGATGCTACCGTGCGGCAAGTCACCCATCGCGACTTGGACGATATACGCGGTAATGGTGGCTGCGCTGTCTAGCGGGTTAAAGGTGAGGTTAGGTTGCTGACCTGCGGCAATCGCCACTACCATGGTTTCGCCGACCGCACGAGAAATCGCCAGAATATATGCCGCCACGATGCCAGAGATCGCAGCTGGCGTCACCACTTTAATCGCGGTCTGAAAGCGGGTCGCACCCATGGCATAAGAGCCTTCACGCATGCTCATCGGCACGGCGCGCATGGCATCCTCAGACATGGAGGCAATATACGGAATAATCATGACGCCCATCACAATCCCGGCACCTAGCATGTTAAAGCTAGGCAATTCTGGGTAAATGCTTTGCAGCATAGGAGTAACGAAAAACAGGGCGAAATAACCAAAGACAACGGTAGGCACGCCGACCAACAGCTCAAGAATCGGTTTGATGATTTCGCGCGTTTTATGTGAGGCAAATTCAGACAGAAAAATCGCTGAAATGGTGCCGATAGGCACAGCAACCGCCAGTGCGATAGCTGAGGTGGTCAAGGTGCCGGAAACCAGCGGCATAATGCCGTAATGCGCATCTTCGAATAACGGGGTCCATTGCGTATCGGTAAAAAAGTCGATTACAGAAACCGTTTTGAAAAAGCTGAGAGATTCGTATAACAACACACCAACAATGGCAAATGTGGTGGCGACCGCAACCAAGGCTGCCATCATGAGGATCAGTTCAATAATCCGTTCTTTGACATTGCGGCGGATATTTTTCGCCAGTCTGGGGCTGATGGTCAGTTGTGCAGGTAGTTGCATTGCTTGAGTCGCCATAGTATTGAGCTTTGAGTGATGATCAAGAGTATTGATCTGCCAAGAGAGAATTTTAGCGGATAAACCACTGTTCAGGCCGGGTTATCAAGAAAAAAGGGGCGTTGCAGCCCCTTTTTATATTTACTTGATACGGGATAACAAGTCAGTAATCTTAACGCCGACTTCTGAGGTGCCGTTGAAGCCAGTGCCTGGTTTCATTGCCTTGAAGTGTTCTTTTACGGCGCTGTAATCTGCTTTAGGCAGTGGCACGTATTTGACTTCTTTGACCAGCTCTGGCGCGTTTTCCAGGTAGTAATTCACAAACGCTTTAATCTCTGGCTTGAACGCGGCTGAAGTCGCGTTTACGTAAATGAACAATGGGCGTGACAGCGGCTGATAAGTCCCATCCATCACGGTCGCTTCAGATGGCAATACTGGTTTGCCGCCTTCTTTAGCCACCACTGGTACGGCTTTCAGTTTGTCGGTGTTTTCCAGGTAGTAAGCCAGGCCGAAGTAAGCCATCCCGCCGTTGTTACCGGCTACGCCTTGCACCAACACGTTGTCATCTTCAGACGGGGTGTAGTCAGTACGACTGGCTTTGGCTTTGCCATTCACGGCTTCAGTGAAGTAGTCAAAGGTACCAGAAGCAGTGCCTGGGCCATACAGGTTGATTGGTTTATCTGGATAAGTCGCGTTGACTTCTTTCCAGCTTTTCACTTTAGAGCCTGGCTCCCAGATTTTTTTCAGTTCAGCGACGGTGATTTGTTTCACCCAGTCGTTTTTAGCGTTCACGACCACCGTCAAGGCATCGTAAGCAATCGGCAGTTCAATAAACTGCACGCCACCTTCTTTACACGCATCGATTTCTTTTTGTGAAATCGGGCGGGAAGCATCTGAAATATCGGTTTCGCCACGGCAGAATTTCTTGAAGCCGCCGCCAGTGCCGGATTCGCCGACAGTGACCTTCACGCCTTTAGCGCGTTGGAATTCTTCAGCCACGGCCTCGGTAATCGGGTAAACCGTGCTAGAACCATCAATCTTGATGATTTTGTCCGCAGCCGCTGCTGAGTGAGCGAAGCTAAATGCCTGAACGATCAGACCGGCCATTAAAGTATTGCGGAACAAACGGGTTTTCATCTATACACTCCTGTGATTGGTGTTGTCTGTTGTGATGCACGAAATCATAAGAATTTTATATGACAGAAATGTGACAAAAAATAAAAAAGGCGCAGTCTGCGCCCTTTTTATTGCCTTTTTAGCTTACAGCAAGCTTTCACCAATATGGTAAGCAATCGCCGCCATGATCGCGGCGCAGGGAATGGTCAGCACCCAAGCCCACACAATTCGTGAGGCGAGGCCCCAGCGAACGGCGGTCATGCGACGGGATAGGCCGACACCGACAATCGCGCCGGTAATAGTGTGCGTGGTCGAGACCGGAATCCCCAGGCTGGTCGCCAGAAATAAGGCAATCGAGCCCGAGGTTTGTGCCGCAAAGCCACCCGTTGGGCGAATTTTGGTAATGCCCATGCCCATGGTGCGCACAATGCGCCAGCCGCCAAACAGTGTGCCTAAGCCCATCGCTAGCTGGCAGGCGATCACTACCCAAAACGGTACATGAAAGTCACCGTGCAAATAACCATTGGCAAATAGCAATACCGTGATGATGCCCATGGTTTTTTGCGCATCGTTGGCGCCGTGGCCCAGGCTGAACAGCGAGGATGAAATAAATTGCAGCTTGTTAAAGCGGCTTTCGATTTTGTAGGGCGAGGATTTTTGAAACAGCCACATAATGCCAATCGACAGCAGCAGCGCCAGTATCATGCCAAACAGGGGCGACAGGATAATCGCAATGCCAGTGCTGATCAGCTTGCTGCCTAAAATCACGCCTTTGGTGCCTGAGTGCGCCATGCCTGCACCGATCAAACCGCCGATCAAGGCGTGTGAGGAGGAGGAAGGGATACCAAACCACCAGGTGATGACGTTCCAGGCGATGGCGCCGAATAGCGCGCCAAAAATGACCGTGTTATTGACGATATTGGGGTCAATAATGCCTTTGCCTACCGTATCAGCCACGTGCAGGCCAAAAAACATAAATGCGACAAAGTTAAAAAAGGCCGCCCAGATCACAGCGGCCTGCGGGGTCAGTAAACGGGTAGACACCATGAGCGCAATCGAGTTGGCTGCATCGTGAAAACCGTTCATAAAGTCAAAGATCAGGGCGACGAAGACCAGCACCGCCATGACTAAAATCACATGATCCATGTTGAGTTCCTGGTGACGGTCTTAAATACGTTCAAGCACAACGCCATGGATGACGTCAGCCACGTCTTCACAGCTGTCGACGGCTTCTTCAAACAGGTCATACAATTGTTTTGAGCGGATCAGTGTGCGTGCATCGTGGTCTTCAGAAAATAGCCGGTGCATGCCGGAACGCATAATATGGTCTGCTTCGCCTTCGATTTTGCTGATTTCTTCACAGGTACGCAAAATACGCTCGGCATTTTTCATGTCAGACAGCATGTGTACTGCGTCCTGCACTTTTTCAGCCGCACGCAACAGGATTTGCGCCAGCGCCACCATTTCTGGTGTGAATTTGCTGTTGCCGTAAATTTCGACGCTTTGTGGAATCGCTTCCATATAGTCGATGATGTCATCGAGTGCCATGGCCAGTTCGCGAATTTCGCGGCGGTCAAACGGGGTGATAAAGGTTTTGTGTAGCGACAGCAAGATTTCTTTGGTGTACTCGTCCGCCTCGGATTCAATGTCGCGAATATCGGAAAAATGTTTTTGGAACCCGGCCTGGTCAACCTCTGCAGCCATCAAGGCTAACACTTTGGAACCACGCACCGCACAATCGGCCAAACGGTTAAACAGTACAAAATAGTTATCGTTTCTGGGGCTGATTGCAGCCATGATGCGGCCAAAAGTGGCATTCGCCATTGGGTACTCCCTAGTGGTTTCAAAGTTTTGTGACAGGGATTTTACTATTTTGTGACAGTGTTTGTGACAAAAATCTGTATCTGAAACCGAAGCCAAGCGTGCTAATGGCGCAAAATCGCCGTTTTAGCTGCGGTATAATGCTGCTTTTTACACAATTTAAAACCCATCCTATGGAAGCCGAACAACTAAATGCCATCGCCAATGCCTTGAGCGATTTAACCCAGCGTCACCTTGCCCTTCGGGGGTATCTTTGACTACGAAAACAAAGAGCAACGTTTAGCCGAAGTTAACGGCCTGCTTGAAGACCCCAAAGTGTGGGATGACGCCGAAAAAGCGCAAAAGCTGGGCAAAGAAAAACGCATGCTGGAAACCGTGGTCATGACCCTGGACTCAGTGGCGCAATCGCTGACCGATAGCCAAGAGCTGTTTGACATGGCACGCGAAGAAAGCGATGACGATACGCTGCTCAGCGTCAGTGATGACGTACAAAAAGTCGAAAAAATCATCGCCGAGATGGAATTTAAACGCATGTTTTCGCAGCCGATGGACGCCAACAACTGCTTTATTGAGTTTCAGTCTGGCAGTGGTGGCACCGAGGCACAAGACTGGGCAGGCATGTTGCTGCGCATGTATCTGCGTTATGTCGAGCGCAAAGGCTTTACGGTAGAAGTGCTTGAAGAGTCCGAGGGCGATATCGCCGGTATTAAAGGTGCGTCACTCAAGGTGAGTGGTGATTACGCGTTTGGTACTTTGCGTACTGAGAGCGGCGTGCATCGCTTGGTACGTAAATCTCCGTTTGATGCTAACTCCAAACGCCACACCAGTTTCGCCAGCGTGCAGATATTCCCCGAGGTCGATGATTCGATTGAAATTGAAATCAACCCGGCGGATTTGCGTATTGACACCTACCGTGCCAGCGGCGCTGGTGGTCAGCATATTAACAAGACCGATTCTGCGGTGCGGATTACCCACTTGCCGACCGGTGTTGTGGTGCAATGCCAAAACGACCGCTCACAGCATAGAAACAAAGAAGAAGCGATGAATATGCTCAAAGGCGCGCTGTATAACCTCGAGCTGAGTAAGCGTAACGAAGAAAAACAGGCGCTGGAAGATGCCAAAACCGATATTGGCTGGGGTCACCAGATCCGTAGTTACGTGTTGGACCAGGGCCGTATCAAAGACCTGCGTACGGGGGTCGAGATCGGCAATACGCAGGGCGTGCTCGATGGCGACTTGGATCCGTTTATTATGGAAAGCCTGAAACAGGGGATGTAATTTGCACTCATAAAAAAGGCAGCGATTTCGCTGCCTTTTTTATTGCCCGACCATTTAGTCAATCTGCCCGTCGATATACAGCCATTGCCCACTTGCACGGCTAAAGCGGCTGTGCTCGGTTAATTGCTCTTTCTTTTGTTGGCCGCTCTGGAAAGTCGCCACAAATTTCACTAACGCGTGCTCCGCATCGACTTGTGTATGCGACAGCACTTGCAGCTTGAGCCATTTAATACCCTTGAGGTCCTCTTGCGTCAGGGTGGCGGGGCGCGTATCAGCTTGCCAGGTTTGCAAAATATAGTCTGGCAACTTCAGTGCATAAGCGCTGTAACGTGAGCGCATCAGGCGTTCGGCATCGGGCGCGGCCAGTCCGTGATGTAATGGCTGGCAGCAGTCGCCATAGGGTTTTCCGCTATAGCAGGGGCAGGCGTTTTTCATGGTTTAAAACAGTTCCGCTTGTGCGGCTGGCGGCGCAGCCCGCAGTTGGTCGATATTAATCTCAAAAATCCCCAGCTTGCCAGCGCAAGGCATCAAGGGTAATGGCGTTGCTTGCGCAAATAAAAAGCCGTAATACTCTTGATGCACGCCACCAAAATGCGCGCGTTGTTCGCGGCTGATGCCTGCTGGCAACTCGCCAGGCTTGCTGCACAACACCAGCCTCGCAATCCCGACCACACCGCCATAGTCTAGTTTGTCTTTGTCGGGGATAGGGATGTCGGTATGGTGTTTGATGTACTGGTAATACTCTTCATACAGGCCTTTGCTGGCATGAATGAGCACCGGTCCGCGATATTGCGTGCCCCAACTGCGGTCATCCACCAGCAGGTAGCCGTTTGCGATCAGCCAGGCAAACGGTTGCTTGAATGATAAGGCCTTGATGGCACCCGACAGACGATCAGGCTGCGCTGGCGTTGACATGGTCTAACCGCGAATTAAGCTTAGGCAATTTCCCGCGTTTCTTTAAACTCAATATCCGGATAACGCTCTTGCGCCATTTGCAGGTTCACGCGGTTAGGCGCCAGGTAGACGTAATCATCTGCGCTATCGAGGCCAACGTTAAAGCCGTATTTATCGGCAATTGCTTTCAGGTCGGCGTCACTGCCCTTGAGCCAGCGCGCGGTATAGCAGTCGTAGGGCTCAAACACCATATCGACGCCGTATTCATGCTCCAGACGGTGCGCCACCACGTCAAACTGCAACATCCCGACGGCGCCCAGAATCAGGTCGTTGGATAACAGCGGACGGAACAGCTGTGCTGCGCCTTCTTCGGATAACTGCTTGAGGCCGATTTGTAACTGCTTCATTTTCATTGGGTTTTTAATACGCGCACGACGGAAAAACTCTGGCGCAAACGACGGGATGCCAATGAATTTAAGCGCTTCGTTCTCGGTAAACGTGTCGCCTAACTTGATGGTGCCGTGGTTAGGGATACCGATAATGTCACCCGAGTAAGCTTCGTCCATGATGGTACGGTCTTGCGCCATAAAGGTAATCGCGTTGTTAACGTTGAGCATCTTGCCAGAAGCCACTTGCTTGATTTTCATGCCACGCTCAAAACGGCCAGAACACACGCGCAAAAAGGCAATGCGGTCACGATGTTTGGGGTCCATATTGGCCTGAATTTTAAACACAAAGCCCGCAAATTTCTCTTCGTTCGCGGCGACCGCGCGCGTGGCGGTGTTACGCGCTTGTGGCGGCGGCGATAAATCGACCACCGCATCCAGCAAGGATTGTACACCAAAGTTATTGACCGCTGAGCCAAAAAACACTGGCGTTTGCTTGCCGCTTAAATAACGCTCTTTGTTGAACTCGTTGGAGGCGCCGCGTACCAGTTCGATATCGACGCGCAACTCTTGCGCCTGATAGCCAATCAATTCATCCAGGCGTGGATTATCCAGGCCTTGAATGGTTTCTGAGGTGCCTTTTTCAGCACGCGGGTCAAAAAACAAGATGGAGTCGTTGATCAGGCTATAGACGCCACGGAAAGTTTTACCCATGCCGATTGGCCAGGTCATGGGCGCACACTCCATGCCCAAGGTGATTTCGATTTCATCCAGCAATTCAATCGGTGCGCGGCTCTCGCGGTCCAGCTTGTTGATAAAGGTGATAATCGGTGTGTCACGCATGCGGCACACATTCAGCAGCTTGATGGTTTGCGCTTCTACACCATTTACCGAGTCAATCACCATCACGGCAGAGTCCACCGCTGTTAAGGTACGATAGGTATCTTCGGAGAAGTCATCATGGCCCGGTGTGTCTAGCAGGTTGACCATATGCTCGCGGTAAGGAAACTGCATGACGGAGGAGGTGACTGAAATACCGCGTTGCTTTTCCAGCTCCATCCAGTCCGAGGTGGCATGGCGCGCGGCTTTACGGCCACGCACTTCACCGGCGACCTGAATCGCGCCACCAAACCACAATAGTTTTTCTGTGAGTGTGGTTTTACCCGCATCCGGGTGCGAAATAATGGCAAAGGTACGGCGGCGTTCGACTTCTTGCTGCAAACTGGACATGAAAAAATAGCGCTTCGGGAAAAAGCGCTATTTTAACTCAGATTGTTAGATTGAGCCTCATGACAGACCAACCCAGATTATTTTCGCATCAGAAAGACGGCGATCGCGGCAAAAACAATCAGAATAATTAAACCTTCCATAGACTGTCTTTAAAAAACATTTTTTGCCGCCGCTGGACGCGGATAAACGCAGAGGGTTTCTTTGATTATCCGCATTTTTCGACTTAATTAACGGGTTGTTTTAATTGCTCGAGAATGGCGGGGTTATCCAGCGTCGAAATATCTGACGTGATTTCCTCGCCTTTGGCCAGGCTGCGTAACAAGCGGCGCATGATCTTGCCGGAGCGGGTTTTTGGCAGGTTGTCGCCAAAACGGATTTCGTCAGGTTTGGCAATTGGGCCGATTTCTTTGCCTACCCACTCGCGCAACTCAGCGACGATTTTCTTGGCTTCTTCGCCTTCTGGGCGTTTGCCTTTGAGTACGACATAAGCCACGACCGACTCACCTTTAATCGGGTGTGGTTTGCCTACGACGGCAGATTCGGCCACCAAATGGTTAGCGACCAATGCTGACTCAATCTCCATGGTGCCAAGGCGGTGACCAGACACGTTCAACACGTCGTCGATACGACCCATAATGGTGAAGTTACCTGTGTCGGCATCACGCACGGCGCCGTCGCCAGCCAGGTATAAATTGCCGCCCAATTCCGCTGGAAAATAGCTGGTTTTATAACGCTCAGGGTCGTTATAAATGGTGCGTATCATCGATGGCCATGGCTTTTTAATCACCAAGAGGCCGCCGCTGCCCCAGGGAATCTCTTTACCGGTTTCATCGACCACGTCGATATCAATGCCGGGGAAGGGCAGCGTGCAGGAGCCTGGCACCAGCGGCGTCGCGCCTGGTAAAGGGGTGATGACATGACCACCGGTTTCGGTTTGCCAGAAGGTATCGACAATCGGGCAGCGGTTGCCGCCGACTTGCTCGTAGTACCACATCCAGGCTTCCGGGTTGATCGGTTCACCGACGGTGCCTAGTAGACGCAGGCTGGATAAATCAAAGTGGTTAGGATGGGTAGTGAAGTCAGTTTCACCAGCTTTAATCAGTGAGCGGATCGCTGTCGGCGCGGTGTAAAACACGCTGACTTTGTGGCGCTGGATCATCTCCCAGAAGCGGCCTGCGTTTGGGAAGGTCGGAATGCCTTCAAACACGATTTGCGTCGCGCCCATGGCGAGTGGCCCGTAGGTCACATAGCTGTGGCCGGTAATCCAGCCCACATCGGCCGTACACCAGTAGATATCCTCTGGCTTGATGTCAAAAGTCCAGCGCATGGTATTCATGGCATGCAGCAAGTAACCGGCTGAGCTATGTTGCACGCCCTTGGGTTTGCCGGTAGAGCCTGAGGTGTAGAGTAAGAATAATGGGTGTTCAGCATCGACCATCACCGGTTCACAGGTGTCCGCTTGATCGGCAATCAGGTCATGCCACCACACACATTTGCTATCCCAGGCCACGTCCTGGCCAGTTTTTTTAAACACCACCATATGACGGATGCTGTCACAGCCGCCCATGGCAATACCTTCGTCGACCGCTTGTTTCAGTGGCAGGGTTTTGCCGCCACGGTATTGGCCGTCAGAAGTAATCACAGCGACCGCACCTGCATCGATAATCCGTTCATTCAGGCTTTTGGCTGAGAAGCCGCCAAATACCACGGAGTGGATAATACCCAAGCGTGCACAGGCTTGCATGGCAACGATGGCTTCAATGCCCATCGGCAGGTAAATAATGACGCGGTCACCCTTGGCCAGGTTAAGCGATTTCAAGCCATTGGCAAACTGACACACCTGGTGATACAGCGCTTTGTAAGTGACATTTTTCACATCGCCGTTATCTGCTTCAAAAATAATGGCGGTCTTATTCGGGATGGTTTGCAGGTGCTTGTCCAGGCAATTGGCGGAGACGTTCAGTTCGCCATCTTCAAACCATTTATAGAAGGGCGCATTGTCCTGATTGAGCGTTTTTGTGAATGGCTTGTGCCAAATCAATAACTCGCGTGCCAGTTTGGCCCAAAATCCTTCGTAATCCTGCAATGCTTCTGCATGCAGACGCTGGTATTCCTCCATGCTGCCCACGGCCGCCTGGCTGGAAAAAGCCTTGCCCGGCGCAAATACGCGGTGTTCATGAAGTACAGATTCGATAGACATAGCGTCCCCCAAAAATCAATGTCAAAAAATGAAAGTGTGAGCGAACCTCAGGTATTATTGTTTTGGTTCTGATTGACAAACTCTCCGAGCACACAACTCATTACAAGAGCAAAAACTCATGCAACAACTTGCCCAAATTCTAACAGAAAAGCAGGTCGCGTCTACAGAAGCCGCCTATTTGCTTCATGCAGCAGCCTGCAGTCCATTTTTTGCCAGATTTGTTACAAAACATACAGATTTTATAACTGATTTGTTAGATAACTTATATAAGACATATAAGACTGAGAATGTTAATGCATTGTTTTTATATGAAAAAAATATTGAAGAATCTGTTTTTTTGCAACAAATCAGGTTAATCAGGCAGCGGTTAGTGGCGCATATGATCGTCCGCGATTTGAATGGCCTGGCCGACTTTGCTGAGGTGGTCGAAATCACGAGCGCGCTGGCCGAGTCTGCGATTGCTGCCGCCGCTGATTTTTATCATGCACGTTTAGCCGAGGTCTATGGCATGCCACGTGATGCCAGCGGTCAGCCGCAACAACTGATTGTGGTCGGCATGGGCAAGCTTGGCGGCCGCGAACTCAATGTGTCATCTGATATCGACTTGATTTTTGCTTATGAGCAAGAGGGTGAAACTGACGGCGCAAAATCTATCAGTAACCAGGATTTTTTTACCCGGCTAGGCAAAAAGGTCATCGCAGCGCTGGATGATGTCACCGCAGATGGCTTTGTGTTCAGGGTGGATATGCGTTTGCGGCCGTTTGGCTCAGAGGGCGCGCTGGTCTGCAACCTCGATGCGCTGGAGGATTATTACCAGAATTATGGCCGCGAGTGGGAGCGCTATGCTTGGATTAAAGGCCGTGCCGTGTATGGGCCAGAGGTGGCATTGAGCAAAGTCATGAAGCCGTTCGTGTTTCGTAAATACCTCGATTTTAATGCCTATGCCTCGATGCGCGACCTCAAGGTACAGATTCAGCGCGATGTGGTGCAACGACGCTTGTCGGACAATATCAAGCTGGGGCGCGGCGGGATTCGCGAGGTGGAGTTTATTGCGCAGCTATTTCAGCTCATTCGCGGCGGGCAAGTGCCCGACTTGCAGATTAAACCGACATTGGCCGTGCTGGATTGCCTGGCCGCACGCGACATGCTGCCTGCTGAGGATGTCGCGGCCTTAAAACAAAGTTATATTTATCTGCGCAACCTCGAACATCGGCTGATGTATATCGATGACCAGCAAACCCAGGATTTACCAGACTCAGAAACTTACCGTGGCTATCTGCTGCAAATGGTTGGGCACGCTGACTGGGCCAGTTTTATGGCTGAACTCAATATACACCGCGACCGCGTACAGCGTTTTTTTGACGCCACCTTTAAAGATGAGCAAAGCGATGACTTGCAAGAAGAGGCAGCGCTGTGGCAAGGCACACTGAGTGTCACGGAGGGCGAGCAGTGGTTGCAGCAACATGGCTATACACGCAGCAGTGATATTGTGCATTTGTTGCAGCAAACGCGTAACAGCCAGCGTATTCAGCAATTGCCAGAACAAAGTCGCCGCCGCCTGGATCAACTCATGCCTTTATTGCTGCGCGAGGCCAGCCAGCAACAAAGTACCAGCCCGGATACCGCGCTGATACGTACGCTGGATTTATTGGAAAGCATTTGCCGCCGCGCCAGTTATCTGGCTTTGCTGGCTGAGTTTCCAGATGCGCTAGCGTTGATCGTCAAATTATGTGCTGCCAGCCCATGGATTGCACAGTATGTGTCCGCACACCCGATTTTGCTCGATGAGCTGCTCAATAAGCAAACCCTGTTTAAACGGCTGGATGCCGCACAGTTAAAAATAGAGCTCACACGCCACATGCAGCAATTGGCAGGCGATGTCGAGGCGCAAATGGACGCCATGCGTCATTTTAAGCATGCCAGTGTGCTCAAAATTGCGGCGCAAGATTTGATGACGGCATTGCCGCTAGAAGCGATTTCAGATGATTTAAGCGCCTTGGCCGATGTGATTCTGCAAGTGAGTGTGCAAACGGTGTGGCAGAACCTGCCGTTTAAGCATCTCGAAGTACCCAAGTTTGCCGTGATTGGCTACGGTAAATTAGGTGGCAAAGAGCTCGGTTATTTGTCTGATCTGGACATTATTTTTCTGTTTGATGATGATGCAGAGCGGGCGCAAGAGATTTATGCGCGCTTTGCCCAGCGAATAAATACTTGGTTTAACACCTTGACCAATGCCGGCTTATTGTACGAAACCGATTTGCAATTACGCCCGGACGGTAATAGTGGTTTGCTGGTGAGCACGGTGGAGGCGTTCAACGAGTATCAGCAACACAAAGCCTGGGTGTGGGAGCACCAGGCGATTACGCGCGCCCGCTTTGTGGCAGGCGATGCCAGTATAGGCGCGGCGTTTGAGCAGATTCGTCACCAATTGCTGTGCCAGCCACGCGATACGCAGGTGCTTAAGCAAGAGATTGCACACATGCGCGAAAAAATGCGTGAAGCGCACAAACCTAAGGCCGATCGCTTTGACGTCAAGCAGGGCGTGGGTGGCATTATTGATGTCGAGTTTATGGTGCAATACCTGGTGTTGACGCAGGCGGCGCAGTATCCTGAACTCACCGACAATATCGGTAACATCGCCTTGTTGCAACGCTGTGTCAAGCTCGGCCTGATTGAATCTGCCGCGCTGGCAGAGCAGGTGGCTGATGCTTACCGTGAATATCGCACCTTGATTCACCATGCCAAATTACAGGGGCAGGAGGCGATTGTTGCGGATGACCAGCTGCAAGCCGAGCGTGCGGCAGTGGTGCAGCTTTGGCAGACTTTATTTAACGGCGGCTGATGAGAGATCAGCTGTCTGGCAGGTTTTCCTGCGTCGATAGATTGCCTGTATAGCTGACCACTAGATTACGGCCGGATTGCTTGGCTTCATACAATGCCAGGTCAGCGTGTTTATATAGTAATTCGTAGGCATAAATGGTCTCTGCGGCGCAAGAAATACCAATGCTGATGGTGGTGTGAAAGCTTTGCGTGCGCTGCGAGGTATAAAACGACAGCTCAGCAATCATGACGCGGATACGTTCAGCAATCACGCGGGCTTCTTCCAGGCTGGTGTTTGGCAACACGACGGCAAACTCTTCACCGCCCAGCCTGCCCAGCAGGTCTTTTTCACGGATGGTATTCTCAATGGTGCGGGCGCAGGCCACCAACACCTGATCGCCTTGCGGATGGCCGTAAGTGTCATTGATGACTTTGAAAAAGTCGATATCCAGCATCAAAAAACACAGCGGTTCACCAGCGTGGTCTGCCTGCTGTAACAAGGCTTTGGCGCGATTGTAAAAAGAATGCCGATTGGGGATTTGCGTCAGGCTATCAATGGTGGCTTCTTTTTCAGCCTTGTCTTTGGCCTTCTGCAATTCGCGCGTCCGCACCTTGACTTGATCTTCCAGCGAATGTGTCAGCCGCTGCATGTCGCTGCGAAAACTCTGCAAACTGCCTGACATGCTTTTAAACAGTTTGGCCAGTTTGCCGATTTCGTTATCGAGGTGGTCGGGCAAGGGCAACACATTGCCAGTGATTTTTTCGTAACGCTGGCCTTCAATGGCGCTCGAGGCATCCATAAAGGTTTCCAGTGGTTTCACCACTTTTTTCATCATCACCAGATACAGCATGATGAGTTCAACCACCAAGGCACACAGACTCACAATCAGAATAAATTTTGCGGCGTTGAGTGAAGGCGAAGACAGCAGGGATTTGGGATAGACCGTCACAAACCACCAGCCCGGGCCATTAATTTTGCTGACGGCGAGAAATTCGTCATCCGACTCGACAATAAAGTAATCCTTTTGCTTATTATGGATGTTGGTTTGCAGGGTTTGAAAGTAGTGCTGCAGTTGCGTGTCTTTAAGCTGTGAAATCATCAACATGCCACGTGTGCGGTTCATCTCGTTGATTTTGGCCGGATGCGCAATCAGGCGGCCGTCCTCTCTGAAAATAAAGTTATAAGTGCCTGTTAAATGGTCGTTAAACACCCGGTCAAACAAGGCGTTGAGCAAAATGTCATGGCCGATGTTCAGCGTGTTAGTGGGCGAAATGTCAATCGGGGTTTCCAGTGACACCATCCACTCCAGTGCGGTGGGGTCATAGTAGAGACCGGTCCACACGCTTTGGCGCTCGGGGTTGTTTTGGCGTGTGGTGATATATACCCATTCTTCACTCAGCACGTTGAGTTTGCTGGTGGCGTTATCCGCCCAGCGCACGCCTGGCCAATACACAATATTGACGTTCTCCGGCATGGAGACATACAGATTGGCAAACTGTCGCGTCCAGGCCACGCCAAAGTGGTCGACCATGGTGTAAGCCAGCAGCAGTTTTTTTCTAAACGCACTGTTTTCTATGGGCGCATTTGCTCCAATGTAGGCGGTGACATCTTTGCTGATCAGGCCAGAATGATTGAAATAGCCATCGTAGGCTTTCTTCTGTAAATGGATGGTCTGATCTGGCCTTCTTTCAAACACTTGCCAAAAAAACGGCTCGTTATAGAAAAAGTCCTGCTGCCAGTGCGCCAGATAGGTTGCCCTGAAAATTTCATGATTTGACTCTGCGAGCTTGAAGATCGCGCTCTCACGCTGGCCGCGTTCCTGTATATAGTGCTCCAGGCCATCAATCGTAGAGCTGACTAGGGTTTTATAAATATGCCAATAGGTCAGGGCACTGACGGCAATAATGACGATGCTGACTCTGACAGCCATCTGCAACATCACATCCATGGTCAGCGATTGTTTGTAATTCGGGAAGTGCATGATCATTCCGGGAAAACTATAGTTCTGGAGACAGTAAAAAACGTGCTGAAGGTTAATTCAGGAGGAATAGCAGAGGATGGTGGCAGACATACACACTCAAATCTTATATTTATGTTGTTTTGTTTTATATCAATCCGCCTGTGGCAAGGATTGTTTTGCAGCCCTGAGAATCAACATACTCCTGCGCTTGCGGCGATGCAATGCTTAAATGGAACTAATTGCGTTGCGTATTGCAGATTGCAGCAATTATGCTGATTTTGTTGAAAACGGCTGGGGGCGCGTATGGTTGACAGCACCGATGATTGACAGCATCGGCCTGCGGATCAACATAGGGTTTCCGCCAGGCCGAGAGGAGGGAGGGTGTGTTAGATGCGTTAGCAGCCCCAGCGTAAGCCCGCTGTGTGCACCGGGCGATCCCAGTGTTGCTGGATGTCGTCATCTAACAGGCATGCCGTGAGCGAGGCGCCTGCCATGTCGATGGCGGTGATGTAGTTGCCAACCAGGCTACGCGCAATGTTGAATCCTTTGTTAGTGAGCAAGGTAGCCGCTGTGTTGTAAATTAAGTATAGCTCCATGAGCGGCGTGGCGCCCAGGCCATTCACCAGCAGTAAAATGTCGCCTTGGGTCGGTAAGTGTTTGGCTTCGAAGTCATGCACGATGGCAGCCACCATATCGGCGACAATTGCATCCGCCGTACGCATGGCTTCGCGGCGACGGCCCGGCTCACCGTGGATGCCGACCCCCATTTCAAGCTCACTGTCGCTGATATCAAACGTGGGTCGACCGGCGGCAGGCACGGTGCAACTGGTGAGCGCTGCGCCTATGCTGGAGGTACGCAGGTTGATTTTGTCTCCCAGCGCTTTGCAGCTTGCCAGGTCGGCGCCCGTTTCTGCCAGACTGCCAACACATTTTTCAATGATCACTGTCCCAGCGACGCCGCGGCGGCCAGTGGTGTAAGTGCTGTTTACCACTGCGCAATCATCAGAGGTGAGCACGGTGGCGTGGTCAAACGGCAGCATTTCTGTTGCCATTTCAAAGTTCATCACATCGCCGGCATAGTTTTTAACAATAAACAGCACGCCTTTGTCGGCATGCACGGCCTCGGCCGCCGCCAGCATCTGGTCCGGCGTCGGCGAAGTAAAAACCTGACCGGGGCAGGCCGCATCCAGCATGCCTTTGCCCACGTAGCCCGCATGCAAAGGCTCATGGCCTGAGCCGCCGCCAGAAATAATTGCCACCTTATTTTGTGCTTTTTGTTTGCGGCTGACAAAGGTGGGTTCAAATTGCACCGTCACCAGCTCGCTGTGGGCGGTGGCAAAGCCTGACAGGCTTTCTGTCAGCATATCGTCAACGTTATTCACGAACTTTTTCATAGGGCGGTCCTTAAGTGTTTTTGCAAACATTGGTGCTATTGCTAAAAATGGAGTGGCGGTGTGTGGTTGTGTAGCGCAGGTCTGTTGCTATTGCCCGGCAAGCACGAGGTCACACACGGTATGTATCATCACCTCACAGCTTTTGGCACCGGCATCCAGGTGGCCAATGGCGCGCTCGCCCAACCCCGAAGCGCGGCCTTTGGTCGCCAGCATGTTGCGGGTAGATTCCAGACCTGTGCTGGCAACAGTTTTCAGCGTTGTCGCGATATCTTTGCTGGATTGCCCTTGTTCTGCCAGCTGCTTAAATGCCGTAGCTACCGGAATCAGCACATCCAGCATGGTTTTTTCACCGGCTTGCGCCTTGCCGCGTTGCATAATCGCCTGTACACCTGTTTCAAATGCAAGGGCGATGTGCAGTCTGCTAAAGGTATCGCTGGAAGCATCGTTAGCTTTGAGCGACTTGCTCATGCTCATAAAGAAGCTGGCAAATAGCGGCCCAGAGGCGCCACCAATCGTGCTAAGTAGCTTCATGCCGATTTTGTTCAGAGCATCCGCGCTGGATAGGGTGCTGAGCTCATCCGCCAGGCCAGCAATCGCCTCACAGCCGCGCTTCATATTGATGTAGTGATCGCCATCGCCGATCTCCCGATCCAGGCATTCAATATCGGCCTCATGGGCCAGAATGGCCTCGCGAATGGCAGCGGCATAATGATTAATCTCGGAACTGTTCATAGTGGGCTAACTTAAAGAGACTCAAAACGGCATGTTACTCACAAGCCTTGTGCGTCGGCAAGCCTGTTTTTGTTGTTTTCAGGGTAGGCGTTTTGTGCGCTTGCGTTTAAAATAGCGCCGCGGTCCTCGTGGTGAAACAGGATATCACCAGCCCCTCCTAAGGGCTAGTTTCAGGTTCGAGTCCTGACGGGGACACCAGTCATGCTGATAAAGTAGTTAAGTGCTTGAAACTAATTGATTAAAGCGCTATAATTTTGGATTGACTTTTGTGTCAATTAACTTGCATGTAATCACATTGGGTGCCTTTAAACGGGTGTTTTTGATTGCATGTTAATGAATAACCCTTTGAATAGAAAGACTTAAATCATGTCTGTGACTATGCGTCAAATGCTGGAGGCCGGTGTTCACTTTGGCCACCAAACTCGTTACTGGAACCCGAAAATGGCTGAGTTCATTTTTGGTGATCGTAACAAAATCCATATCGTCAACCTAGAAAAAACACTGCCACTGTTTGAAGAAGCACAGAAATACGTGCGTACACTGGCAGCAAACAAGGGTCGTATTCTGTTCGTGGGCACCAAGCGTCAAGCCCGTGACATCGTTAAAGAAGAAGCGCAACGTGCTGGTTGTGCTTATGTAAACCACCGTTGGTTGGGTGGTATGTTGACTAACTTCAAAACAGTGAAGCAGTCTATTAAGCGCCTGAACGACTTTGAAGCCATGATGTTAGATGGCAGTATCGAAAAGTTCGGTAAAAAAGAAGCTTTGGGCATCAAGCGCGAAATCGAAAAACTGGAGCGCTCAATCGGCGGTATCCAGGAAATGGGCGGCTTGCCAGATGCGATTTTCGTGATCGACGTTGGCCATGAAAGCGGCGCGATTACTGAAGCACGTAAACTGGGCATCCCAGTGATTGGTATCGTGGATACCAACAACTCTCCAGATGGCATCACTTATGTGATCCCTGGTAACGATGACTCCTCACGCGCTATTCGTTTGTATGCACGTGGCATGGCGGATGCGGTATTGGAAGGTCGCGCAAACGCGATTTCTGAAATCGTGAAAGCTGCACAGGAAGAAGTTGCACCAGCTGAGGCTGTTGCTGAGTAATTGCTGTTAGCTTAAAAAGGGGCGATGCGCCCCTTTTTCTATTGCATTTCATACATATGCCTGACACATGAATGGCATATCGTAAAAAAAGAATTTTTAAGATAAATCCTCAATGAGCGCGATCTCTTGCAGGAATCCTAACAAAAGGAGCAAATAAATGGCTGAAATTACCGCAAGCATGGTGAAAGACTTACGTGAGCGCACCGATGCCCCGATGATGGACTGTAAAAAAGCACTGACTGAAGCGGAAGGCGACATGACCCGTGCAGAAGAAATTCTGCGTGTCCGTTTTGGTAACAAAGCGAGCAAAGCGGCTGGCCGCGTGGCTGCTGAAGGCACCGTTGGTATCAGCATTTCTGCTGACGGCAAACTGGGTACATTGATCGAAGTGAACTCTGAAACTGACTTCTGTGCTAAAAACGAAGAGTTCCTGAAGTTTGTTAGCGACTTGGCACAAACTGTTAACGAAAATAACCCGGCTGATATTGAAGCCGTCGGTAACTTGCCATTGCGCGGCGAAACGGCTGAAGCTGTGCGTGCACAATTGGTTGGTAAAATCGGTGAAAACATCACCCCACGTCGTTTTGTACGTACGCCAGCACAAGGCCAGTTGTTTAGCTATGTGCACGGTAGCAAAATCGGCGTGTTGCTTGATTTGGTGGGTGGCGATGAGGCATTGGGTAAAGACATTGCCATGCACATTGCAGCGGCTAAACCAAAATCACTGGACGCGAGCGGTGTAGATGCTGCGCTGATCGACGCTGAGCGTCGTGTGGCGATCGAAAAAGCCAAAGAAGCAGGCAAGCCAGAAGCCATGTTGGAAAAAATCGCTGAAGGCACTGTGCAAAAGTTCTTGAAAGAAGTGACTTTGCTGAGCCAGCCTTTTGTAAAAGATGACAAGCAGAGCATTGAGCAATTGCTGAAGTCCAAAGGCGCAAGCGTGGCTTCTTTCAGCATGTACGTGGTCGGTGAAGGCATTGAAAAAGCAGTGGTTGATTACGCTGCTGAAGTGGCTGCTGCTGCTAAAGTCTAATTGACTTTTTGCCGCTGTCTCCAAAAAAGTGGAATCTCAGGATTCCACTTTTTTTATGCCTGAAACGGCCGCAAGACGCCAAAGAAAGCGCGTTTTGTGATTAAATAAGCACATTTTGAGTTTGGGAAAATTATCATGGCACAACCTGCGTTCAAGCGCATCTTACTCAAGCTGTCTGGTGAGGCGCTGATGGGTGATGATGCTTATGGCATTAACCGCGAAACAGTGACCTCGATTGTGGCGCAAGTGAAAGAAGTCGTTAGTATGGGCGTGCAAGTAGGCATCGTCATTGGCGGCGGCAATATTTTTCGCGGCGTGGCCCCGGCAGCTGAAGGCATGGATAGGGCAACCGCCGATTACATGGGGATGCTGGCGACGGTGATGAATGCCATGGCCTTGCAAGATGCCATGAAACACGCTGGTGTGGCGGCGCGTGTGCAAAGTGCGTTGAATATTGAGGCGGTGGCTGAGCCTTATATCCGTGGTAAAGCGATCCGCTACCTCGAAGAGGGTAAGGTGGTGATTTTTGGTGCAGGCACCGGTAACCCGTTTTTTACCACCGATACTGCCGCTGCCTTACGTGGTGTGGAGATTGATGCTGAGATCGTGTTAAAAGCCACCAAGGTCGACGGTATTTACACGGCAGACCCGAAAAAAGACCCGACGGCCACGCGCTATGATATGGTCTCTTATGACGAGGCGATTAATAAAAACTTGAAAGTCATGGACGCCACTGCATTTACGCTGTGTCGTGACCAGAAGATGCCGATTGCTGTATTTAGTATTTTTAAAGAAGGCGCATTAAAACGCGTGATTCTTGGTGAGAATGAAGGAACGCGTGTGATGGCGTAAGCCTTACACGCCGACATTGGAGAACAACGATGGTTGAAGACATTAAAAAATCTGCTGAGCAGAAAATGCATAAATCGCTGGAGTCGTTAAAAACCGATCTGGCAAAAATCCGCACTGGCCGTGCGCATACCGGTCTGCTGGATCATGTAATGGTCGAATATTACGGTTCTATGGTGACCGTGAGCCAGGTGGCTAACATTAACTTGGGTGATGCGCGTACTTTGAACGTGCAACCATACGAAAAGAACATGATTGGCAAAGTGGAAAAAGCGATTCGTGACTGTGATCTGGGGCTGAACCCGGCGACTAACGGTGACCTTATTCGGGTGCCGATGCCGATGCTGACGGAAGAGCGTCGTCGTGACCTGACCAAAATTGTGCGCGCGGAAGGCGAAGGCGCTAAAGTGGCGATTCGCAATGTGCGTCGCGACGCCAACGATGCCTTGAAAAAGTTGATCAAGGACAAAGCGATTTCTGAAGATGATGAGCGCCGCGCGCAAGAAGAAGTGCAAAAGATGACGGACAAAGCGGTCATCGAAGTTGATAAAATCTTGCAGCAAAAAGAAACAGATTTGATGGCGGTTTAACCGCGATCAGGGAACAGGGATCGATTTGGGTTTATTTTCCAGCTCTACCAAGCAAGTACCGCCTATTCAGGAAGTGCCGCAACATGTTGCGGTGATTATGGATGGAAATGGACGTTGGGCAAAAAAGCGTTTTTTACCCCGCGTGGCGGGCCATCAGCGTGGGCTGGAGTCTGTGCGTGCGCTGGTGAAAGCCTGCGTGCGACTGGACATCAAATACCTGACCCTGTTTGCATTCAGTAGCGAAAACTGGCGTCGTCCGCCAGACGAAGTGACTTTTTTGATGGGCCTGTTTCTGGAAGCACTGGACAGGGAAGTCAGAAAACTGCACGAAGCGAATGTGATTTTGAAGCTCATCGGCGACCGCAGCCCATTTAACCCGGCCTTGCAGCAAAAAATGCTGGAGGCCGAGCAACAAACGGCGGCTAATACCGGGTTGACGCTGACGATTGCAGTCAACTACGGTGGCCGTTGGGACGTGGTGCATGCCGTTAATCAGCTGCTGGCTGATAAGGGTGCAATTGCTGAGATCAGCGAAGCAGACCTGACCCCTTATTTATCGATGCCGTATGCGCCTGAGCCGGACCTGTTTATCCGCACCGGCGGCGAGACCCGTATCAGTAACTTTTTGCTCTGGCAGCTCGCTTACACTGAGCTTTATTTCACCCCCACCTTGTGGCCAGATTTTGACGATGCTGCTTTCACGGCGGCATTGACCTCCTATCATCAACGCGAAAGACGTTTTGGTCGCACCAGTGAACAACTCAGCGTTGACAGCGGTAGTGCTTAATAAATTATGTTAAAAACCAGAATTATTACCGCAATTGTATTGCTGGGCTTGTTTTTGCCAGCGTTGTTTTGGCTGCCGCTGATGGCTTGGGCAGCAGTCATGCTGGCGCTGACCCTGGTCTGCTTGCGTGAGTGGGCAGGGTTTTTACAACTCAGTGCCGCACGGACCCGTTATTACCTGTTGGCGTCGACCCTTACTGGACTGGGTTTGCTTTATTTACTGCAGCAATTGGGGTTCCACTGGTTTTTTTACGGCGCTTTGCAGGTATTTGCCGCGGCGACTGTGTTTTGGCTGTGCCTGGTGCCTGTCGCGCTGTTTTTTAATACGTTTTTTAAACACAAAGCACTCAACCTGTTGTTGGGCTGGGGCTTGATGATGTCGTTGTGGATGGCGTTGGTCGCAGCCAAGGAAGTCAATCCTTATGTGCTGCTGGTGATTATTTCCACCATCTGGCTGGCAGACAGCGCAGCGTATTTTGCTGGCAAGCAGTTTGGGCGCCACAAGCTAGCCCCCGCCATCAGCCCGGGCAAGACCTGGGAGGGGGTGGCGGGCGCATTGTTGGCGGTCGCCGCCTATGCTGCTACGTTAAAGCTCAGCGGGGCAGTCGCTACCTGGTGGGTGTTGCCTGGCTTATGGGTGGTCACCGTTGCCGGTATCTATGGCGACTTATTTGAATCCTTTTTTAAGCGCCGCGCCAACCTCAAAGACAGTGGCCAGTTCTTACCTGGTCATGGTGGTTTGCTTGACCGCGTCGATGGCGTGATTCCGGCCTTGCCGATTGGCATGTGTCTACTGTTCTGGTTTCATTACTGGCAGCAGGCTTACTCGTTTTAAGAGGTTATTTTGCAATACGTCACCATACTCGGCAGTACCGGCACCATCGGTCAGCAGACACTGGATGTGATTTCGCAGCATCCTGGCCGTTATGGCGTGTTTGCGTTGACGGCGCACAGCAATGTGGACGCCATGTTGCAGCAATGCGCACAATATCAGCCGCCTTATGCTGTGATGCAAGACGCAGAAGCCGCCCGCTTATTGCAGCAGCGTGTGCAGGCTGAACAACTCAAGGTAACCGTGCTGGCCGGGGTCGATGGTTTGACTGAAGTGGCCGCCCATGCAGAAGTCGAGATTGTGATGGCGGCGATTGTCGGTGCCGCGGGTTTGTTGCCCGCGCTCGCTGCTGCCAAAGCGGGCAAAAAGATTTTGCTGGCGAATAAAGAAACCCTGGTGATGGCAGGGCAGTTGTTTATGGATGCCGTTAAGCAGGGGCAAGCGACTTTGTTGCCGATTGATAGCGAGCATAATGCTATTTTTCAGGTGATGCCAAGACAAGCCTATGGCGACTTGCGCGATGTGGGCGTGAATCAGATTATCCTGACCGCCTCTGGTGGCCCGTTCCGTCGTTATACTCAGGCGCAATTGCAAGACGTCACGCCAGCATTGGCACTCAAACATCCTAATTGGGTGATGGGTGCCAAGATCACCATTGACTCTTCTACGCTCATGAATAAAGGGCTAGAGGTGATTGAGGCGCATTGGTTATTTGCGGCGCGGCCAGAGCAGATTGAAGTCGTAGTGCACCCGCAAAGCGTGATTCACTCCATGGTGTCTTATGTCGACGGCAGTATTCTGGCGCAGTTGGGTAACCCCGATATGCGGACGCCGATTGCTTATGGCTTGGCGTATCCAGAGCGCATGGCCTCTGGGGTCAAGCCGCTGAGTTTGATTGAAGTGGCCAAGTTAGAGTTTGAAGCGCCTGATATGCAGCGATTCCCATGCCTGAGATTAGCCTATGACGCATTGGCCGCAGGCGGCACAGCGTCCGCTATCCTCAACGCGGCGAATGAGGTGGCGGTGGCCGCTTTCTTGCGTGAGCAGATTCAATACCTGGATATCCCGCAATTGCTTGAGGCGACCTTACAGCAATTGCCTGCGGAGCCGGTAGCGTCAATTGAGCAATTGTTGGCCATTGATACTGAAGCGAGGGCGTTTGTAGCACAAGCGATTGCCAATCTGTCAACCGCGCCGGTGCGTAAGGCTGTCAGCGTATGACCTCAATCTGGGCATTTATTGTCGCCATTGGCGTACTGGTCACCATCCATGAGTTTGGTCATTACCTGGCTGCGCGCAGCTGTGGCGTGCGTGTGCTCAAGTTTTCGATTGGTTTTGGTCAGCCTATTTTTAAATATCAAGCACATGCACAAGCGACCGAGTGGGTATTGTCGTGGATTCCGCTGGGCGGCTACGTCAAGATGCTGGATAGTCGCGAGACCGATGTGGAACATGTGCCTGGCACGGATTGGTCACAAGCGTTTGACCGGCAGTCTATCGCTGCGAAAATGTGGATTGTATTTGCTGGTCCTTTGGCTAACCTGTTGCTGGCGTTTGTCTGTTACTGGGGTTTGATTGCCCAAGGCGAAGTTGGACTCAAGCCCTTTATCGGGCCAGTGGAGCAAGGCTCGTTGGCGGCGGCCGCCAAATTACGCCAAGGCGATCTGATTGTCTCACTAGATGGTAAACCTGTTGCCACCTGGCAAGAGGCGCAATGGCAATTGCTGGAAAGCTGGCTGGTGCACAAACCGGTTGCGGTCGTCACAAAAACACCACAAGGGGAAGTGCATCAGCAAGTGTTGCCACTCAACCAGTTGGCCGGTGAGCCAGATGGTGAGGTCATGCAAAAGGCTGGATTGGCCGTATTGATGCCGGTGGTGCCAGCCGTGATTGGTGAAGTCATGCCGAATTCAGTGGCGGAGCAAAGCGGCTTGCAAGCAGGCGATCGTATCCTCAAGGTCAACCAGAAGCCGATTGCGGATTGGCAGCAGTTTGTAAAACTGGTGCGTGCCAGCCCAGCGCAGCCGTTAAAAGTCGAGTATCAACGCGGTGAAAGCCAGTTTCAGGTGAAGCTGTTGCCGGAGGCCATACAACAAGCCGGACAAAAAATCGGCCGACTGGGCGCCGCCGTCAATATGGATGCTGTCGATTTAACGCCATATCAAGTGGTCCGTCATTACAGTGCCTCGCAAGCTGCCCTGCGTGCGTTAGATAAAATGCAGGAAACCATTACATTTACCCTCAAAATGCTGGGCAAAATGGTCACTGGCCAGGCATCGCTTAAAGCCATTAGTGGGCCAGTCAGCATCGCTGATGCCGCGGGTGAATCTGCCGACATGGGACTCAAGCCTTACATCGGTTTTATTGCTTTACTGAGTATCAGTATTGCCGTCATGAATCTGCTACCGATTCCAGTATTGGATGGCGGTCATTTGTTGTATCATATGGCGGAATTGATACGAGGAGAACCATTACCTGACAAGGTGCTGGCGATTGGGCAGCGTCTGGGTTTGGGTATGTTAGGGGCATTGATGTTGATTGCATTTTTTAATGACATCAATCGTTACCTGATAGGTTGAAAGCATAGTTAATGAGAATAAAATCCAGTTCTAAATTGTGGTTGTGTTTGTTGGCGGGGGTCATGCACCTGAACGCTTATGCCGCAGAGCCGTTTGTGATTACCGATATTCGTGTCGAAGGCTTGCAGCGCACCGAACCAGGCACCGTGTTTAACTACCTGCCGATGCAGGTAGGTGATGTGATGAGCGATGAAAAAGCGGCGCAGGCGATTAAATCCTTGTATGCCACCGGCTTTTTTAAAGATGTGCGTATTGAGAACGAAGGCGATGTACTGGTAGTGACCGTACAAGAACGTCCTTCTGTTACGCAAATTGACTTTAGCGGTAATAAATCCTTTCAGACAGACAAAATCAAAGATGGCCTGAAACAAATCGGCATTGCCGAAGGCCAGATTTTTGATAAATCCCAACTCGATAGAGCCGAGCAGGAAATCAAGCGCCAATACCTGTCACAAGGGAAATACAGCGCAGAAGTCAAAGCCACCGCCAGCCCGCTGGAACGTAACCGGGTGGCGATTCGTTTTGAAATCACTGAAGGCCCGGCTGCCAAGATCCGTGACATCAATATTGTCGGCAACCATTTGTTTAAGACGGAAGACTTGCGCGCCAACTTTTTGCTCACCACGCCTAACTGGATGAGCTGGTGGAATAAAGATGACCAGTATTCCAAGCAAAAACTGACTGCTGACCTCGAAGCATTGCGTTCGTTTTATATGAACCAGGGTTACCTTGAATTTTCGATTGATTCGACCCAGGTGTCGATCTCACCGGACAAGCGTGATGTGTATATCAACATCAACCTGACTGAAGGTGAAAAATACAATATCAGCAAGACCAAACTGGCAGGCGATATGCTGTTGCCGGAAGAGGACTTGCGCAAGCTGATCAATATCCAGGATGGCGAAGTTTTTAGCCGCCAGAAGGTGACCGATGCCAGCAAAAACATGAATGACAAGCTGGGTGAAGAAGGTTACGCCTTTGCTAACGTCAATGCCGTGCCTGAAATCAACAAGCTGGAGCATACGGTTGCCTTTACGTTCTTTGTGGACCCAGGCCGCAAGGTGTATGTCAGACGGATTAATGTACAAGGCAACACCCGTACGCGTGACTCAGTGGTCAGGCGTGAAATGCGTCAGCTGGAGTCCGCCTGGTATGCGGGCGATAAAATCAAACGGTCTAAAGAACGTATCCAGCGTTTAAACTTTTTTGATAGTGTTGAGCTGGAAACACCGTCTGTGCCTGGCATTAATGACCAGGTCGATATGAACGTGACGGTGGCAGAAAAAGCGACCGGTAGCGTGCAGTTCGGTGCTGGTTTGTCCAGTAGTGATGGCGTGGTGCTGGGTTTTAACATTAACCAGCCTAACTTTCTGGGCACCGGTAATCGCGTAGCATTGCAAGTGAATACCAGCAGCTACAACACGGTGTATTCATTGTCTTACACTGACCCTTATTTCACGCCTGATGGCATCAGTCGCGGCTTTGATATTTATCGCCGTGATGTGGACACCAGCCGTAGAAACTCCAGCACATTGAACGTGGGTACGTATAACAGCCAGTCTTACGGTGTGGGCATGCGTTTTGGTATGCCGATGTCCGAGATGGACTTTATCAGCGCTGGCTTAACACTGGACTTTACCGATGTTGAGCTGTCTGCCAGCAGCCCGATTCAATACCTGAACTTCTGCGGTAATAACAATGGTTGTAGCAGTAACTCTATTGTGTTTAACGCAGGTTGGACATACGACTCGCGTGACAATATCCTGTTCCCGCGCCGCGGCGTGTTGCAACGTCTGTCAGGCGATGTCTCTATTCCTGGGCTGGACTTACAATATTATAAAGTCAGCTATCAACACAGCTGGTATAAAGACCTGGGTAAAGACTTTACCTTGATGCTCAACGGTGAAGCGGGCTATGCAGACAGTTACGGCGGTAAAAACTATCCATTCTTCAAGAACTTCTATGCTGGTGGCGTCAACAGCGTGCGCGGTTTCCTGAACTCTTCTCTGGGCCCGCGTCAAATTAACCCAAGTACAGGATCGGATTTTGCCGTTGGCGGTACCAAGCGCTTTGTGGGTAACGTTGAGTTGTTTATGCCTGTGCCATTTGTGTCGCAATCTAACCAGTTCAGGTTAAGTGCCTTTGTCGACGGCGGTGGTGTGTATGGCAAGGATGACTCAATTAACTCTGAATACTTGAGATTCTCAACGGGCGTAGGGGTGACCTGGGTATCCCCATTCGGTCCATTGAAACTGGTGCTGGCCAAGCCGTTGAACGACAAGAGTGGTGATGATACGCAACTGCTGCAGTTCCAGTTCGGGCAGCAGTTCTAATGGTAGAACAACGTCAGGTTGCAATATGGCAAGTACGGAAGGGAGTCATGGCATGAGAAGTATTCTGGTAGGGTTGCTCGGCCTACTGCTGTGTTGTGGCCAGGTCATGGCTGCTGATTTCAAGGTTGGCTATGTGCAGGTAGACAAGCTGTTGCAGGAAGCCCCGCAAACAGCTGAAACCGGCAAAAAACTGGAAAAAGAGTTTAGTCCGCGCTCACTTGAACTCGAAAAACTGCAAAAACAGATTCGTGACCTGGAGTCACAACTGGATCATGACCGCGCGAATATTGTGGAATCGGACCGCCGTCAGAAAGAGCGGCAGTTAAACAACTTGCGGCTTGAGTTTCAAAGCAAGCAGCGCGAGTTACGTGAGGACATTAATCTGCGTAAGAATGAAGAACTGGCGTTGTTGCAGGAGCGTATCAACAAGGCCGTGCAAACGGTGTCTGAAAGCGAAGGTTACGACCTGGTGGCCTACAGTGGCGTTGCCTATGCCAGCAAACGTATTGATATTACAGACAAAGTCCTCAAATTGCTGGGCAAGAAGTAATCGGCAATCATCGTTCTCACGTTATTCTCAAAGGTAGTACTTCTATGGCGCAACACTTTACATTACAAGAGATTGTTGCGTCTCTGGGCGGTGAAGTTGATATTGGCAGCACTTCGCAGGCACAGCCACTCAAGGTTACCCGATTAGCCTCGCTGGCGCAGGCGCAGCCGGGCATGATTGCGTTTTTTAACGATACAAAATATACGCAGTCCCTGCAGGCAACTCAGGCCTCAGCGATTATTCTGAGGCCGGAACACCGACATTTAACGACTTTACCCTGCATACTGACAGATCATCCATATGCTTATTTTGCCAAGTTGTCGGCATGGATGAACCCACCACGTCAGTACGTGAATCATATTCACGCTTCGGCAGTGATTGGCGAGCAGACGCATTTGTCAGCAGAGATCACGGTCGATGCGCTGGCATCCATAGGTGATCGTGTCGTTTTAGGCCAAGGTGTCAGGGTGGGCGCCGGCTGTATTATTGAAGATGATGTGACCATAGGCGCACATACGGTGCTGGAGCCGCGCGTAGTCGTCAAGCATGGTAGCGCCATCGGCAGCTATTGCCATTTGTTTTCTGGTTGCGTGATCGGTAATGATGGCTTTGGCTATGCAGAAGAACACGGGCAATGGGTTAAAATACCGCAAATTGGCCGTGTGGTGATTGGTGATCATGTTGATATCGGTGCCAATACCACGGTGGACCGCGGTGCGCTGGACGATACTGTGATTGCAGACGGTGTGAAGTTGGACAATTTGATACAGGTCGCCCATAATGTTCGCATTGGTGCTCATACAGTGATTGCAGGCTGTGTTGGTATTGCTGGCAGCGCTGTGATCGGCGCGCACTGCAAAATTGGTGGGGCAGCCATGATTCTGGGGCACCTGCAGATTGTCGACGGCGTCACCATCTCGCCTGGATCCATGATTATGCGCTCGATACAGCAAGCGGGAACGTATACCGCGCTGATGCCATTTCAGAAGCACGAAGACTGGCTGCGGACGGCCGCAAATATCCGCCATTTAGAACAACATAACCTCAAGCTCAAGCAGCTTGAGCAAGCAATAAGCAACATACAAAAACATTCGGAAGATTGAGAGAATTTATGGCTGAAAACACAATGAATAGCATGGATATTCATGAGATTCTGGAACACCTGCCGCACCGCTATCCATTTGTACTGGTTGACCGTGTCTTGTCGATGGAGCTGGGTAAAGAAATCACTGCTGTGAAAAACGTGTCGGTCAACGAGCCTTATTTTCCTGGCCATTTTCCATACCATCCAGTGATGCCTGGTGTCTTGATTGTAGAAGCGATGGCACAAGCCGCGGCTTTACTCTCTTTTAAAACCATGGGCACCAAGCCGACCAATGATTCAGTGTATTACTTTGCTGGCATTGACAATGTGCGCTTTAAAAAGCCAGTATCGCCAGGTGACCAGATTATTCTGCACGTGAAGATTGACCGCATCCTCAAAGGTATCTGGAAATACAACGCCGTGGCCAAAGTTGGCGACGAAGTTGTGGCAGAAGCCAATATGATGTGTATCTTAAAAGCCATTGAAAAATAACCACTGACTAGCGTGTTCTGAAAGACACCTGGGACACCCCAACATGCAAAGCCTGATTCATCCTACCGCAATCATAGACCCTAAAGCCGAGCTTGATAGCTCGGTAGAAGTGGGCCCTTATACGACTATTGGCGCCGGTGTGCGCATTGATGCTGGCACAAAAATTGGCCCGCATGTTGTCATTGAAGGCCCGACGACCATCGGTAAACAGAACGAAATCTTTCAGTTTTCTTCGCTCGGTGCCAAACCGCAAGACAAAAAATTTAAAGATGAGCCGACCCTGCTGGAAATTGGCGACCACAATACCATCCGTGAGTTTTGTACCTTTAACCGCGGCACGGTACAGGATAAGGGCACGACTAAAATTGGCGACCATAACTGGATCATGGCTTATGTACACATTGCCCATGACTGTATTGTTGGTAATCACACCATCATGGCCAATAATTCATCGCTGGCCGGGCATGTGACTATTTATGATCACGCGATATTGGGTGGTTTTACGTTGATTCACCAGTTTTGCCAGATTGGCGAACACATCATTACGGCGGTCGGTTCGGTCGTGTTTAAAGACATTCCACCTTATGTGACGGCGGCAGGGTATGACGCTGAACCACATGGCATCAACGCAGAAGGCCTGAAACGCCGTGGCTTCAGTGCCGAGACCATTCAACAAATCAAACGCGCCTACAAGGTGCTCTATCGCCAGGGCTTGTCGTTTGAAGAAGCCAAGCTTGCGTTGGCCGAGATGGAAAAATCTTGCCCCGAGATTGGCTTGATGACCCGTTTTCTCGCGCAAACAACGCGCGGCATTGTACGTTAATTCAAAGAAACTATGGCTAAGATTGCAATGGTGGCGGGAGAGGCCTCCGGAGACTTGCTGGGCTATCATCTCATTCAGGAGCTGAAGTCACTACAGCCTGAGATTGAGATTTTTGGTATCGCTGGCCCTAAGATGATGGGCCTGGGTGCCAAATCCTTATTCCCGATAGAGCGATTGTCCGTGAGAGGATACCTCGAGGTGCTCAAGCATTTGTGGGGCTTGTTGAAGCTGCGCAAGCAGCTCTACAAACACATTCTCAAAGAACAGCCTGATGTGTTTATTGGGATTGATGCGCCGGATTTCAATTTTTGGCTGGAGCGTAAACTCAAGGCCAAAGGCATTGCGACGATTCATTACGTCAGCCCTTCGATCTGGGCCTGGCGTCCCAACCGTATTCATAAAATCAAACGCGCGGTGTCACATATGCTGGCGCTGTTTCCGTTTGAATCACCGCTTTACCAGCAGGTGGGTGTGCCTGTGACTTATATCGGCCATCCGTTGGCAGATGCCTTGCCGATGGAGCCAGATATTGGCCAGGCCAGAGAAAAACTCAAATTGAAAAAAAATCAGGTGGTGATCGCCATGTTGCCTGGCAGCCGCCAGTCAGAAGTGGCGTTTCATGCTGAGTTATTACTAGAAACCGCCATCGTGTTTGACCGCTTAATGCGTGAAAACGGGCAGCAAGTCCAGTTTCTGGTGCCGCTGGTGACGCGCGAAACCCGCGATATTTTCACCAGTGCCTGGCACCAGCTATTAACGCAAAAACCGGATACCAATATAGACCTGCAAATCATGTTTGGCCACGCCCATGACGCCATGACCGCTGCCGATGCGGTGTTAGTTGCCTCTGGCACCGCGACACTTGAAGCCGCATTGCTGAAAAAACCCATGGTGATCACGTATAAAATGTCCAATATGAGCTGGCAACTGCTTAAACGCATGCGCTTGCAGCCTTATGTCGGTTTGCCCAACATTTTGGCTGGTGAGTTTATTGTGCCCGAGTTGCTGCAAAAAGAAGCGACCCCTGAGCAGGTGGCACAAACGCTCTACAATTTGCTGGCAGACAAAATAGGCCTCGCCAACTTGCAGGAGAAATACCGCCACATTCATGCCCAGCTTAAACAAAACAGTGCGCAAAAAGCTGCCGCTGTGGTCAAGCAGTTTTTACGGGCCTGAGACGAATGCAACGCTTATGTGGCATTGATGAAGCGGGCAGGGGGCCATTGGCAGGCGCCGTCTATGCCGCTGCAGTCATCCTGGATCCGGCTCGCCCCATTAGTGGCCTCGCCGACTCCAAAAAACTGTCTGAAGCCAAGCGCGATGCATTGGCGGTTGAGATCAAAGCGCATGCCCTGGCCTGGGGTATTGCCAGCGTTAGCGCACAAGGAATCGACGACATGAATATCCTGCAAGCCAGCCTGCTTGCCATGCAGCGCGCCTATCAGGCCATGGTCGAGCAGTTTGGGGTGCATGCCACCCTGATTCAGGTGGATGGTAACCGTTGCCCTAAGTTTGAATTACCTTGTGAAGCGATCGTCAAAGGGGATAGCAAAGTGGCTGAGATTTCTGCAGCCTCTATCCTTGCTAAAACCGCCAGGGATGCTTCTTTGTTGGTGCTGGATGCCCAGTATCCACAATACGGTTTTGCGCAGCATAAAGGCTATCCAACTGCGTTACATCTTGAGCGTTTGACGCAATATGGCATCACGCCTGAACATCGCCGTAGTTATGGCCCAGTGAAAAAACTGATTCTTTCCAGCTGAGCCTCGGTTGTCATCCGCGAAATAAAAAGCCGCTCAGTGAGCGGCTTTTTACATTGGCTTGCGGGCCAGAACTCTTTATTCAATCAGTTGTGCCGTTTTGCCTGCTTTACCATTCATGGCATCGGCATCTGGCAGCGGCTCTTTACGTGCTGTGATGGTTGGCCAAACGGTCGATAAGCGCGCGTTGAGGGCGATAAAGTGTTGCTGGTCTGCAGGAACGTCGTCTTCAGCATAAATGGCTTCTGCAGGACACTCGGCGACGCACAGCGTGCAGTCAATGCACTCGTCAGGGTTAATGGCCAGGAAGTTAGGGCCTTCAACAAAGCAATCTACCGGGCATACATCGACGCAGTCGGTATATTTGCACTGAATACAATTTTCGGTTACTACATAAGTCATGTTCTAAATCCTTAGTGGGCTTTGCGGGCCAAAACGATATTTTATTGCAATTTAGTCAAGTTGACGATGTGTTGCTTTGTTTCTGATCAAACTATCATGCCAGCGCCAACCGTATTTTTGCTGCTTTCGTCAATGACAATGAAAGCGCCAGTAGCACGGTTTTTGTCATAACTGTCGACCATCAGTGGCTGTGCCAGTTTAAAGCTCACGCGCGCGATATCATTCATTTTAAGATCGCTGGTGGCTTGTTGCTCCAGTGTATTCACATCTACTTTATAGTGAATGCTGCCAATTTTGGCTTTGGATTCGCGCGTAGTGTGGCGCACGATGTAAGTACGGGCAGGAGAGAGCGGGGTCTCGGATAGCCAGCATACATGTGCTTCGATTTGCTTGACAGCCTCTGGCGCTTGGCTGGTTTTGACGATCATATCACCCCGGGAGGTATCAATTTCATCCTCGAGTAACAGCGTAATACTTTGCTCGGTTTGCGCACTTTGCAATAGCTCGTTACCCAGTTGAATCGCTTTGACTTTGGATTGATAGCCATTTGGTAAAACTGTGACGTCATCGCCGACGGCAATGGAACCAGATTCAACGCGGCCCATAAAGCCACGGAAGTCATGCAGCTCTGGGTTGGCAGAGTCGTGTGGGCGGCAGACAAACTGTACCGGGAAGCGGAATGGTTCAGCTTGGTCACTATGTGCAGCAGGTGCGGCTTCCAGGATGTCGAGCAAGGTTTCGCCCTGATACCAGTTCATATTGTCCAGACGGTCTACCAGCATGTCGCCATTGAGGGCAGACATCGGCAGAAACTTGATATCACGCGCTTGTGCCAGGCCAATTTCAGTGGCAAACGCAATATAGTCAGCTTTGATCTTTTCATAAGTGGCTTGGTCGTAGTTCACCAGGTCCATTTTGTTCACGGCGACCACGATATGTGGAATACCCACCAGGTGTGCGAGGTAGCTGTGACGGCGTGTTTGCGTCAGTACGCCTTTGCGCGCATCAATCAAAATGATCGCCAAGTTAGCAGTAGAAGCTGCGGTGACCATGTTGCGTGTGTATTGTTCATGGCCAGGGGCATCCGCAATGATGTATTTACGTGTGCCGGTGCTAAAGTAGCGGTAGGCAACATCGATGGTAATACCTTGTTCGCGCTCGGCTTGCAGGCCGTCGGTTAGCAGTGACAAGTCGACTGCTTCCATGCCGCGTTTTTGTGAAGTGCGTGCAATATTGTTCAGCGTATCGGCCAAAATGGTTTTGGTGTCATACAGCAAACGGCCAATCAAGGTACTTTTGCCATCATCCACGCTGCCGCAGGTCATAAAGCGCAGCAAAGAGTCGTTATGTGGTGTTGTCATATTAGAAATAACCTTCTTTCTTGCGCTGCTCCATAGAAGCATCGGACGTTTGATCGTCCAGGCGAGTCGCGCCGCGCTCGGTAATGGTAGTGGTGGCGGTTTCAACCACGATTTTGCTGACGTCATCGGCGTCGGAAATCACCGGCGCAGTACAAGTGACGTCACCCACAGTGCGGAAGCGTACCTGCATATTGATGACTTCTTCGCCTGCTTTCGGCTGGTTGATCACTTCGCCAGAGGGCAGTGACACATTGACCGGGAAGATGGCCCCGTGACGCATGACGATATCGCGCTGGTGGGCAAAGTAGATGCTAGGCAGTTCGAGTTTTTCACGCTCAATATATTGCCAAACGTCCATTTCAGTCCAGTTAGAGATCGGGAAAGCACGGATGTTTTCGCCTTTGTGCACACGGGCGTTAAACAGGTTCCAGAGTTCAGGGCGCTGATTTTTCGGGTCCCACTGGCCAAACTCATCACGGAAACTCATGATGCGCTCTTTCGCGCGGGCTTTTTCTTCGTCGCGACGTGCACCACCGATACAGCAATCAAAGCCAAATTCTTCAATCGCCTCGAGCAAGGTCACAGACTGGTGCTTGTTGCGCGGCTCATCCGGGGTTTTTAATACCACGGTACCGCGTTTCATGGAGTCTTCTACCGAGCGCACAATCAGGCGCTCGCCGAGCTCAGCCGCACGCTGGTCACGAAAGTTCACTACTTCCTGATAATTGTGACCGGTGTCGATGTGCATGAGCGGGAACGGGAAGCGGCCAGGGCGGAAGGCTTTTTCTGCCAAACGCAAAATGCACAGTGAATCCTTACCGCCAGAAAACAGCAAGACCGGGTTGGCGCACTGGCCTGCGACTTCGCGCAAAATATGAATGGCTTCAGCTTCTAGCCAGTCGAGATGAGATAAAGGTTGTTTTGTTGTCATAGTTTTCAAATCTAGGCGCGGATAAACGCGGATAAACGCAGATAAAATCCAAAAATTTAAAGCTTCAAATACATAGGGACTCGCCAGAAAAATCTGCGTTTATCCGCGTGCATCTGTGGCCAGTTATTTTTTTACATGCAAACCGCACTCTTTGCTGTCTGGGTTTTCCCACCACCAGCGGCCGGCGCGGATATCTTCACCCATGGCGACTGAGCGCGTACAAGGGGCGCAGCCAATGCTGGGGTAGAACTGATCGTGCAGGCCGTTGTAAGGCACCTCAAACAGCCGGATGTAGGCCCAGACTTCTTTTTCTGTCCAGTCACTCAGCGGGTTGAATTTTTCCAGTTGGTTGCCTGCGTCAAACTCGCGCACAGGTAAGCTGGCACGCGTCGCCGCTTGCTCTGCACGCATGCCGGTAATCCAGGCCTGCTTGCCAGATAGCGCACGTTGCAATGGTTCGACCTTGCGCATATGGCAGCACGCTTTGCGCAGCTCGATGCTCTCGTAGAAGGCATTGATGCCTTGTGTGCGTACATAGGTTTCCACGGCTTCGTGTTTAGGGAAAAACACCAGCGGCTTGATGACGTAAGTCTGCTCGACTTCGCCCATCAGCGTATACGTTTCCGCAGGTAGGCGACCGGTATCCAGTGAGAAAATCTCAATCGCCAATTTTTCTTTGGCGATGAGGTCAGTCAGCATCATGTCTTCTGCGCCGTAGCTGTTGGCAAACGTAATGGCAGGGAACTCAGCCGCAGCTGCTTGCAGCAAGGCCAGCACTTGCGCACGTTTGGCGTGTACGCTGGCTACTAGCGCGTCTGTCAGCTCTGGGCGCGTGGCCGGGTTGCTGGCCGCTGGTTTGAGCATGCTGACGCCGACACTCATGCGCGGTTCACTCTGCGCCACACAGGCACGTCTGCCACGCCGCCTTGGTAAGGTTGGCTGAAGTCGTTCAAGCTGGCCAGTGCATCTTCTGCGGAGCGGTCAGCACGGATTAAAAAGCTATTAAAACCGGCGCGTTTATGAAAAAACAATTGGTCTCGCAAAACGTCACCAATCGCACGCAATTCGTTTTTAAAACCAAAGCGGGTGCGCAACCAGTTGCCCAGGGTGAAGATGCGGCCATCGGCAAAACGCTCTACAAACACCGCAATCAGTGGCAGTGTGTTGAGGTCGGGAAATTCTGCCTGCAAGGCTTCGGCGGTTTCGTTGGTCGCTAGGATAATACCCAGTTCACCAGCGGCCAGGCGTGATTGCAGCTCAGCTTTACGTGCTTGCCAGATAGTCAGCGGGACCAGAATCTTGCCTGTAGCAGGAATCTCGGTATTGGCAATTTGTTCAGCTGTATAAGTTTGTTCGCCGGTCAGTTTAAACAGGACGACTTTACCAGCCTGTTTACGCACAGACTCTTCACCGGCCGCCGGTGGGACCACACGGGTCCACGCATCTGCGACAATGCTGGCTTGGCCGTCGGCGGCCAATTGAATCAGTTGGCTCATTATGCAGTTTCCTTTTCAGCGTAAACGTGGGCTTTGAACGGGGCGACGCCTAAACGACGCACGGTATCAATAAAGCGCTCTTCGTCCTGGCGCTCACGTACATAGACTTCGATCAGGCGCTGGACCACGCCCGGCATTTCTTCTGCCGAGAATGAAGGACCAATCACTGAGCCGATGCTGGCGTCGTTGCCTTGTTTACCACCGACGGTGACCTGATACCATTCGGAACCGTCTTTATCTACGCCCAAAATGCCGATGTGGCCAACGTGGTGATGGCCGCAAGCGTTCATGCAACCAGAAATGTTGAGTTCCAGGTCACCAATTTCATACAGGTAATCCAGGTTGTCGAACTGCATTTGAATCGCTTCGGCAATCGGGATCGACTTGGCGTTGGCCAGGCTGCAGAAATCGCCGCCTGGGCAGCAGATAATGTCCGTCAGCAAGCCAATGTTTGGTGTTGCCAAACCAGCCGCGCGCGCTTTTTCCCACACGGCAAACAGGTCAGAAACTTGTACGTCTGCCAAAATCAGGTTTTGCTCATGTGATGAACGCAGTTCGCCAAAACTATAAGCATCGGCCAGGTCTGCCACCACGTGCATTTGCTCGCTGGTGATGTCACCCGGCGCTTTGCCATGTGGCTTGAGTGACAGCGTCACGGCACGGTAGCCAGGCACGCGGTGCGGTTGCACGCAACGTTTAACCCAGGCGGCAAAGGCCGGATTGCTGGCCACGGCAGCGTCAAAAGACGCATCATGCGCAGGCAGGGTTTTGTATGGCATCGGCTCAAAGTACTTGGCCACGCGATCCAGTTCGTTTTGTGTGATGGTCAGTGGGCCATCTTTTAAATGCGCCCATTCTTCTTCCACCTGGCGTTTGAATTCTTCAATGCCCAGTGCTTTAACCAAAATCTTGATACGCGCTTTGTAAGCGTTATCACGACGGCCGTGGATGTTGTAGACACGAATCACGGCTTCGCAGTACGACAACACGTGTTGCCATTCCAGGTGCTCGCGGATCACGGTGCCCAAGATAGGCGTACGGCCCAGGCCACCACCGACCCAGACTTTAATCGCCATCTGCTCTTGTGCGTCTTTAAAGAATTCGAGGCCGATATCGTGTGCTTGCACAATGGCGCGGTCTTTTTCGGTGCCTGACACGGCAATTTTGAATTTACGTGGCAGCAGGGCGAACTCAGGGTGGAAGGTACTCCACTGGCGCATGATTTCTGCAATCGCACGTGGATCAATAATCTCGTCTGGCGCAATGCCTGCGAACTGGTCAGTTGTGATATTGCGGATGCAGTTGCCAGACGTCTGAATGGCGTGCATCTCTACTGTTGCCAATTCGGCCAGAATATCAGGGGTGTCTTCCAGTTTTGGCCAGTTCAATTGCAGGTTTTGGCGGGTGCTAAAGTGGCCATAACCACGGTCATATTTTTTAGCAATATCACCGAGCTTGCGCATTTGTTTGCTAGAAATGAGCCCGTAAGGCACGGCGATACGCAACATCGGCGCATGGCGTTGAATATACAGGCCGTTTTGCAAGCGCAGCGGGCGGTATTCTTCATCCGTCAGCTCGCCAGCCAGGTAGCGGCGCGTCTGGTCGCGATATTGGGCGACACGTTCGTTAACAATTTGTTGATCTATAGGGTCGTATTTATACATGCTTGAGTCACTTTGTTCGCAAAAAGCGAAGAGGCAATATTTTAATGGAAAACTAGCTTAAAGCCTACAAAAATCAATATCATAGCCAGCGCAATGCGCACCCAGTGCTCTGCGACGCGAGAACTCAGGTGGCTGCCGAGATAAATGCCTGGGATAGAACCAATCAGTAAGGTGCCCAGTAACTGGTAGTCTATGGTGCCCAGCGAAGCGTGGCCCAATCCAGCGACCAGTGTCAGCGGAACGGCATGCGCAATATCACTGCCAACAATAGTGGTGATTTTTTCTTTGGGGTAGAGCAAAATCAGTGCCGTGACGCCCAGCGCGCCAGCGCCGACCGAGGTTAGGGTAACGAGTGCGCCCAGCACTACGCCCAGCGCGACAGTGGCCCCTGGCACCACGCGTGCTGGAATCCACTCTCCTTTGGCCACCAAAGACATCAGTTTGTTGCGCAGAAGCACGGCGACTGAGGTCACAATTAAAGCAACGCCCAACCAAAACTTGATGGTAGACACGACATTGCCTGATTGCAGATCCATACTGTGCAGTGACCACAAGGTCAGCATTGAAGCGGGTATGCTGCCCATGGCCAGGCGTTTGACGATGCCCCAGTCAATATTGCCGAGTTTACCATGCGCAAAAATGCCGACAGATTTGGTGATCGATGCGTAAAGTAAGTCTGTGCCAACGGCCACGGCTGGTTTGATGTTATAGATGAGCAGCAGAATGGGAGTCATTAAGGAGCCGCCGCCCACGCCTGTTAATCCGACCAAAAAACCAACGACAAACCCTGCCAGTATGTATCCGAATTCCATGAGGAGTATCTTTTGAAAATGTTAGCTGCCGGATAATATCAGGCTTTTAATCATTGATTTAATAATCAAATGTTCTATGATATAGCATTTGGTTATATGGGGTCGGGTGATGAAATTCCACCAGTTGCGCTATGTGCATGAGGTTGTGCGCCAGCAATTAAATATTTCTGCGGCGTCAGAAGTTTTGCATACCTCGCAGCCGGGTGTCAGCAAGCAGATCCAGTTACTGGAAGCTGAGCTGGGGCTGCAAATTTTTCAGCGTAATGGTAAACGTTTAATCGGTGTGACCGAGCCTGGCCGTAAAATCGTTGAGTTGTCGGCGCGTGTGATGCTGGATATGCAGAATATCAAACGGGTTGGTGATGAGTATAGCCGCGAAGATACCGGTGAGTTGACCATTGCGACCACACACACGCAGGCGCGCTACCGTTTGCCCTCGGCAGTGAAGCAGTTTATTGCGCAATATCCCAATGTGAAATTGACGATCCATCAGGGCAATCCGGCACAGGTGACTGAGTTGGTCGCGTCCGGGGAGGCTGATGTCGGTATTGCGACAGAAAGTATCAGTAATGATGAGCGATTATCTTGCCTGGCTTGCTATGAGTGGAATCGCTGCCTGGTGGTGCCGCCTGAGCATGCATTGTTAAAAGCGAGCAAGTTAACCCTAAAGGATTTGGCCAGCTTTCCTTTGATAACCTATGACTTCGCCTTTACTGGCGGCACGCTGGTGTCCAAGGTGTTTCATGATGCGGGTTTGCAACCGAATGTCGTGTTTACCGCGATTGATGCCGACGTGATTAAAACCTACGTCAACCTCGGCTTGGGCATCGGCCTCATCGCCAATATGGCGTATGAAGAAGTCCGAGATGCGCCGCTCAAAAGTCTGGATTGCAGCCATTTGTTTCCCGATAGCACCACCTATCTCGGTGTGCGCCGCGATGCTTTTTTACGTGACTACATGCTCAATTTTATTACCATGCTGTCGCCGCAATATGACAAACGAACCGTGCAGCGTGCGCTGCATCAGGACTTGTGATCGCAGTCACAATCAAGCTGTCTGCAACGTGCTGTAATCAAATAATTCATTATATAAAGGGGCCATCATGCGTTTATTTATTTGCATGCTGTGTTGGTTGAGCATCAGCCTGACATGGGCAGCGCCCGCACATGTGCGTGTGATTGGTCACGGTATGCCAGATGTCGACCTAGATAACGCAATTTATGAGGTGCCGGCCAAACCTGGCGTGACCTATCAGGACCTGGTGGATAGTTTAAAGTCGATTTCAGAAGGCATGAACTTCGTTAATCCTGCCAATTTTCCAATTGGTGAGCATATGAAGCTGCGCGGCCAAGATCCGCAAGGCGTTAAAGAAGTGCGCAGCTTTTGTAATTTAAGCATGGGCACCGAGATTATTCTCGACCATCCCGAATTTCTGGTATTTGCGCCTTGCCGCCTGGCCATTTACGAAAAACCAGATGTCAGCGGCAAGCGACAACTGTATCTTGGCCTGGACCGGCCCACGCATGATTTAAAAAATATCAAACAGCCCACCGCCAGAGCGCAAGCCTCGGCACAACAGCTTGAAGATGCATTGATCGAGTTGATGGAAAAAGCGCGGCGCGGCGATTTTTAATATTTACAAAGACATTCTTTAAGCCACAGAGGACACAGAGCGCACAGAGAAAAGCCATCGGTGTGTATTACGGCGATGAAAGCATCAGAAATCGCATGTTGCAGAGACTTTCTCTGTGTCCTCTGTGCTCTCTGTGGCTAAAATTTTTAAATCATTTCGTCCTTCCGGCAAAACAACAATCTTCCTCTTTTATCAGCCATCGCCTATACTCAACTTAACTTTAATTGTTTGAGTACACACCATGGTTCAACCTATGCTTATCGCAAAAAATAATGATGTCGACAGCGTGATGCTGCCAAAAATGGCGAACCGTCATGGCTTGATTGCAGGCGCCACCGGCACAGGTAAAACCGTCACGCTGCAAAGCCTAGCCGAGCAGTTTTCGCGCATTGGTGTGCCAGTGTTTATGGCCGATGTGAAAGGTGACTTGTCTGGCATGAGCCAGGTCGGTGGCGGTAATGCCAAGGTTGAAGCGCGGGTGCAGCAATTGGGGCTGACTGATTATGCCAATAAAGCCTATCCGGTGATGTTTTGGGATATGTTTGGCGAAAAAGGCCATTCGGTACGCACCACGCTCAGTGAAATGGGCCCGTTATTGTTGGCGCGCATGCTTAACCTCAATGATGTGCAGGCCGGTGTGTTAAATGCGATTTTCAAGATTGCTGATGACAATGGCATGCTGTTGCTGGATATGAAAGACCTGCGCGCCATGGCGCAGCATTGTGCTGAAAATTCAGCTACTTATCAAACGCAATACGGCAATATTTCCACCGCCAGTGTCGGCGCCATCCAGCGTGCTTTGCTGCAACTGGAAACCGAGGGCGGCGATATCCTGTTTGGTGAGCCCGCGCTTAACCTCGAAGATATGATGCAAACCGATGCCAAAGGATTGGGATTTATTAATATTCTGGCGGCGGACAAATTACTCAATTCGCCACGTGTATACGCGACCTTGCTGTTGTGGATATTGTCCGAATTGTTTGAAAAGTTGCCGGAAGTCGGCGATATGGAAAAACCTAAATTAGTGTTTTTCTTTGATGAGGCGCACTTATTATTTAATGATGCCCCGACTATTTTGATGCAAAAAATTGAACAAGTGGTGCGTTTGGTACGTTCCAAAGGCGTAGGCGTCTATTTCGTCTCACAAAACCCGCTCGATATTCCGGATGTGGTGCTGGGCCAATTGGGTAACCGCGTACAGCATGCTTTGCGTGCCTTTACGCCGCGTGACCAAAAAGCCGTGCAGGTGGCGGCGCAAACCTTCCGTGCGAACCCCAAACTGAATGTGGCAACGGCCATTACCGAGTTGGGCGTGGGGGAAGCACTGGTCTCATTTTTGGATGAAAAAGGCGCACCAACGCCAGTAGAGCGCGTGTTTGTCTGTCCGCCAGAGAGTCGGGTTGGCCCGGCCACCGACGCTGAGCGCAAGCAGGTGATGGCGCAGTCGCTGGTGGCTGGTGTTTACGACAAACTGGTTGACCGCGAATCGGCCTATGAGATTCTCAAACAGCGGGCAGACCAGGCGGCCTCGGCCACACAGGCGCAAACGCAAAAAGAAGAAGAGGGCTCTGGCTTTGATCTCGGCGGCATTTTAGGCGGCAAAACCAGCCGTTCAGATTCAGTGCTGGAATCAGCCGCCAAGTCTGCGGCGCGCGCGATTGGCTCGCAACTGGGGCGCGCCATTATCCGTGGTGTGCTGGGTTCTATCCTTGGTGGCAGCAAGACCAAGCGCTAATCTAACCTCGTCAGCCCAATCAGGACATCTGCATGTTAAGTGATATCGACATTGCCCAGGCCGCGACGCTACAGCCGATTGTAGAGATTGCTACCAAAGTTGGTTTGTCGTCACATGACTTGCATGCCTATGGCCAACATATGGCCAAATTGACGCAGGCAACGGTGAACCGCTTGCATACACGGCCAGCCAAAGCCAAACTGATTTTGGTCACGGCAATCAATCCGACACCCGCCGGTGAAGGAAAAACCACGACGACGGTTGGCTTGACCGACGCCTTGAATCAGGCCGGTTATCATGCCTTGGCCTGTTTGCGTGAGCCTTCACTGGGGCCGGTGTTTGGCATGAAGGGCGGCGCTACGGGCGGTGGGTATGCGCAGGTGGTGCCGATGGAGAATATCAACCTGCACTTCACCGGCGACTTTCATGCGATTAGTGCGGCGAATAATCTGCTGGCGGCGCTGATTGATAATCATATTTACCATGGCAACGCCTTGGGTTTTGAGCATGTGAGCTGGCGCCGTTGCATGGATATGAACGATCGTGCCTTGCGGCGCATCACGCTGGAAAATGATGTGTATACCGGCTTTGATATTACGGTGGCTAGCGAAGTGATGGCGATTTTCTGTCTGGCAACTGACCTGGCGGATTTAACACGCAGGTTGGGTCAGATTCAGGTGGGGTTGAATCAACAAGGAATCCCCATTCTAGCCGGTGACTTACAGGCCGAAGGTGCCATGACTGCCTTACTGAAAGATGCTTTTCAGCCTAACCTGGTACAAACGCTGGAAGGCTCGCCAGCGTTGTTGCATGGCGGCCCGTTTGCCAATATTGCGCATGGCTGTAACTCATTGGTCGCGACGCAAGCCGCGTTGCGCCTCGCCGATTATGTGGTGACCGAAGCGGGGTTTGGCGCTGACCTCGGTGCCGAAAAATTCATGGATATCAAATGCCGTCAGTCTGGTTTACGGCCGGATGTGGCGGTGATTGTCGCCACCGTGCGCGCTCTGAAATATCACGGCGGTGTTGAAGTGGCTGACCTGAATGGCGAAAACCTGTCAGCTTTAGCCATGGGCGTTGCCAATCTGGAAAAGCATATTAGCAACTTGCGCCAGCACTTTGGTTTGCCAGTGTTGGTGGCACTCAATCACTTCACTGCCGATACAGAACCGGAGGTCGCCTTGGTCCAGGCTGCCGTTGAGACAGTGGGTGCCAGCCTGCATGTTTGTCGCCACTGGGCGCAGGGTGGTGCGGGCGCGCTGGATCTGGCCCATGCTGTCGCTGCCCAGGCGCAATTGCCAGCTTCGCCACACTTGCTCTATGCAGATGATTTGTCGCTGGCTGAGAAGCTGAACACAATTGCGCAAAAAATGTATGGTGCCAGCCAGGTGACTTTTAGTGACTTGGCTCAGCAGCAATTGGCGCAGATGCAGGATGCCAGTCGGGGCCTGCCTGTCTGTATCGCTAAAACGCAATATTCGCTCTCTTGCGATCCCAAGCTGCGTAACGTCCCACAACAGCATGTCTTGCATGTGCGTGAGTTGCGCCTGTCGCGCGGAGCTGGCTTTGTGGTGGCAATTTGTGGCGACATCATGACCATGCCGGGCTTGCCTAAGCAGCCTGCCAGCGCCCGCATCAGTGTGGATGCCGGTGGTAGAATAGTGGGACTTTCCTGAAGCACCTGTCATGCAAACCTTTAGCCAACTCGGTCAGGCCGACCACACCATTAATAAATCCCGTTTTATTGCCCGCGCCAAGCGCTGTGAAGACGAGCGCGAACTCGCCTTGTTTTTACGCCAGTTTGCCATTGATCATCAAACAGCCGGCCACCTGGCCTATGCGTTTAGAATGAAAACGGCAGAAGGGATTGTGGCGCGTTTTTCTGATGCAGGTGAGCCTGCGGGCACGGCCGGTAAACCGATTATGCAGATGCTGGATGGCCAGAATTATGTGAACTGTTGCGTGGCGGTGGTGCGCTATTATGGTGGCATTAACCTTGGCACTGGCGGTTTGGTGCGCGCCTATGGGGGCACCGCCAAGCAGGCAATGGACCAGGCAGGCAGCATGCCATTTGTTGAGATGGTGCACCTCAAGATATCAACCAATTACAAGCGTGTGGATGAATTAACGCGAGAAGTGCAAAAGTGCCATGGCGAGATTCTGGACAAGAAGTTTGATGAAGCTGTCCACTTTTTGCTTAAATTACCGCTAGATGCTGCCAAGCAGTTGCAGGCTAAGTTTTAACCGAATTTCTACCAAACCCTCATCAACCGGAGCCTGTGTGACCCAAACCCAACGATTTGATATTGCAACCTATTTGCTGATGGCGGTCCTGATGTGGCTGGTCTTGCAGGTGCAATTACTGCCAGCCCTGTTAGTTGGTTTGTTGGTGTTTGAGTTGATTCACGTTATTTCGCCGCTAATTGCGCGCAAGTTGCCAGGGAAATACGCCAAATGGCTGGCAGTTGTGTTGATCGCCACCTTGGTGATTGGCCTGCTGGTAGCCTTGGGCATGGGCATTGTCACCTTGATTCGTAGTGATGCCGGTGGCCTCGCCGTATTGTTCGATCAGTTGGCCAAGATTATTGAAGACTCGCGCAAGGTATTGCCGCCATGGCTCAATGAACGCCTGCCGGATGATGCGATCACCTTGCAACAAACTGTCATTGATTGGTTACGTGCGCACTCTGCCGATTGGCAATTGTTGGGCAAAGAGGCCGGACATCATTTGGCACATATCCTCATTGGCATGGTGATCGGCGCCATGATTGCCTTGCACGACGTGCAAACCAAGGTGAATCACAAACCGTTTGCGCAAAGCCTGTTGCAGCGCATTACTTTGTTTGCGCAGGCATTCAAGAATATTGTGTTTGCGCAGGTGAAAATTTCTGCCGTGAACGCGACGCTCACCGGGATTTATCTGGCGGTGATTTTGCCGTTATGTGGCGTGCATTTGCCGTTTACCAAAACCATGATTGCCATTACCTTTCTGGTCGGTTTGTTGCCGGTGATTGGTAACCTGATTTCCAACACCGTGATTGTGATCGTGAGCACCAGTCATTCATTTATGGTGGCCATGGGCTCGTTGGCGTTTTTAATTGTGATACACAAACTGGAGTATTTTCTCAATGCACGCATCGTCGGCGGTCAGATTCGGGCGTATGCCTGGGAGCTATTGCTGGCGATGTTGCTGATGGAGGCCACCTTTGGGTTGCCGGGTATTGTCGCGGCACCAGTCTATTATGCCTATATCAAGAGTGAGTGCCGTGAACGCGGCTGGGTATAAGCGTCATGATTTAATTAAAAAGGCTCGCACCGGCGAGCCTTTTTAATTGGCTGAGCGCTATTTCAATTTAACCAAACGGGTTTCCAGTGTTTTGCCACCACTAATTTTATCCATCTGGTCGCCGCTGACTTGGCTCAGCTGTGCTAGCCTGTCGTCCGGGTGCGGGTGGGTCTGGAACAGCAATGCCACGCTGCCATCGTTATTATTGATGGTTTCCATGTCTTGCAGCACCTCTGCCAAGCCATAGGCGTCATAACCCGCGCGGGCCGCCAGCACGGTGCCCATGCTGTCAGCTTCAAACTCAGCACTCTTATCCAGGTTGCGTGCGCTGATTTCAGCCCCTGTTGATACCGCACGCTGTGTCAGTTTGTTTTTGCTGATTTTGTCTTTGAGAAAAGAAGTCCCCACATCCAGCAATGCCTGTTTTTGCATCACTTTCAGGTGGTGTTTTTGCACCACGTGGGCGATTTCGTGGCCTAATACACCTGCCAGTTGTGCCTCACTGGTCAGGCGTAGGTACAGGCCTTTGGTGATCAATACATAACCGCCAGGCGCGGCAAAAGCGTTGACATCATTGCTATCAATCACGCCAAAATGCCAGGGTAAGTCAGCCCGCTCTGATTGACTGGCGACCCAGCGACCGACTTTGTTCACGTACTGCTGTAAGGCTACGTCATTGACCAGTGGCGCAGCGCCGAGAATGGTACCGGTGACATTGCGGCCAACGGCGATTTCATCTTCGCGGCTAGGGTTTTTCCAGTTAATGTTGGCCAGTTTGTCTTGTGCTGAAGGATTGGCCTGGCTGTCAGTCGCCTGGGTCTGCTCGGGTTTGCTGCTGGTGCCCAATTGTTCATTCACAGCATCTTTCAGCACGCCTTTAAGGTCCAGCGCAGAGGCCGTGCCCCATGCAACGCTGCTGCACAACGCAAGCATGATGGCCTGTTTTAAGGTCTTGTTCATTGTGCGCTCCCGGTAAAATAAGGATAGCTGCGGCTACTGAGGCCGCCACTGCTGGCAAACTGTTTGGCTTCTTCTGCGTTCACGGTATAGCTTTCCAGTTTTTTGGTTTCTGCCTCATTAAATTGTGCTGTTTTCAGGTCTTCTGCACTCAGGCCGCGGATACCCGTCGTCGACACGACTTTGCCAGTGCCGCTGCGGCCAGTGGCCACGCCCACCACGCCCGCGACATTGCTCCCGCCAGCGCTGTTGCGTTTCACCGTGAGCAAACGCACCCAGCCGGTTTTGCCTGCCACCTTAATTTGTAGCCAGGCGCCTTTTTTAGTGAGGATGTCTACGGCATCGTTTTTATTGACGCTGCCGACCACCTTGGCATCGCTAAAGGTATCTGCACGCAGTTGGTCGGCCTTGAGGGCGACCCCGGTTTCGGCAGCCACGACCTGGCTGCAAGCCAGTGCCGTCACTAGCCAGACTAAGCTTTTTTTCATCATGCGTTGCTCTCCATATTGTTGTTCTGTGTATGGTTATCGGTGCTGGATAGATGCGCCATTTCCAGTTGTATCACGGCTTGTGCAAACAAAATACGCCACTGTGCTGCCAGTTGTGACGCATGGTTGGCAATCTTGCCCTGATGGGTGCTGTAACGCACCACAGGCGTGCCCGGTAGACTCAGTTGATTAAGTAATGTTTGTAATTGGGCTGACAATTGTTGTGCATCTTGCTGCGCCGCCTCGCGGTAAGTGGTTTCGGGCGCATATTGCCAGCTGACCATCACCATATCGCCAAACAAACCCCAGATACCGCTTTGGGTGCCGGTTAAAATATCAATTTGCGTCGGTGCGCGGCAGGCTTGTTCAATTTCACGACGAATGCGTTTCATCGCCGCATCACCCAATGTTTCCGGGCTTTCAATCGTAATCGGCATCAGCAGTACTTCCAGCTCCGCGCTGTTAGAAGTGAGGCCAAACGCCAGCCAGCGTTGCAAGGCGCGGTCGGTTGCCAGTGCGTAGATTTTAGCCACGCCGAAATACGCCACCGCCCAAAAAATAGGCGCGGCCAAATCGAGGTAGGTATGAAACAGGTTGATAGCGAGGTAAGACAACACCAGCAAGCCTATCTGGCTACCAGTAAACACGCCGTTAAAGCGGTCGCGATCAACTTTAAAGTAAAACGCCAGCGTGGTGAGCCACACCAGTAAAAAGCTCAGCAGGATATACGGCAGTTTACCGCGCCAGACCTTGAGGTAATCCTGATGCAGGCTGTTATCCAGCGCGGTGGCGAGAATCTCCACGCCAGGAAACTGTTTGTCCATGGCAGTTGGTTTAATATCGAACAGGGCAGGGGCGGTAGAGCCGATGATGACAATTTTGCCTTTAAACTCATCTTTTACACGCGTGGGCTTGGCGCTGGTAAGGTCGCGATACACATCGCTAAAACTCACATAGCGGTAAGTAAACGGTTTGCCGCGCCAGTTGAGCAACATTTCGTCTGGCGTATTACGACTGATCTCGCCCTGGGCATCGGCAACTACTAATGGCAGGGCAGGTAAAGTCCAGCCACGGTCCTGGTGGCGCATGCGATATTGTCTGACCACGCCATCGTTATCCGGGTATACGTTGTGGGTGCCCAGGCGGCCCGGCTTCCAGGCGCCTTTAAAATAAGGTGGGATCGCAGCAAACGTGGCCTCTTTGTCAGCATCTGCTGCGGCAACCAGCCCGGGGATTTGCGCATAGGTCAGCTGGCTCTGGCTATCCTGGCTGGCATCCAGGCGCAGCAATGGAAAGAAGCAATGCTGGCACTCGGTGATGACATCATTAAAGTAGCTGTCGCTGTCGGGGTTGTAGACATCTGCATCCGAAAACACAATATCAAACACAATCGCCGCGGGCTGTTGCTGCTGGATGTTCTCGACCAGTTCGCCTATCACCTGACGTGGCCACGGCCAGCGGCCATATTCCTTGGCCATGGCGTCGAGGCTGGCTTCATTGATGTCGATGATGACAATATTCTGGTCCGCTGCCGGTTTTAACACGCGGTTTTTCACCATCAGGTCAAACGCTTTGTCGCGCATATTCTGGCCGACATGAAACACGGCGGCGTCGAGCAGAATCACCACACTGAATAACAGGGCAAGATACAGGTAAAAGTTATTCTTTAGTTTTCGGGTCAGGCTGGCCAGCCAAAAGCCCAGCATCAATTTGAGTTTTAACATATCACTCCCTTGTTATTGTTTACCTGATTCAGGTGATACTTGTTTCTGGTTTTTTGCGGCTGGCGCCGAATGACCCGAACGGGTCATTGTGACCACCTAGCATCGTCAGTATTCTAGCAACATCACAAGGACGCAGCGATGATCACCCGCTTAAATCTGAACATTTTGTTATTCGGATTTTTGCTTTTGTTCATCATCGGCATCTTGGATGCTTTTGTGTGATTGTGGCGTGTTTTTCAAGTTTAAAGTCTCTTTATAGCCCCGCCAGTGCGGGGTTTTTTCTTTTCTCGTCCCCTCATTGTTTAATCTTTTCGCCAGCGGCGTAGTCAGGCCCGTCATATAAGCTTCATGCCAGTGAAAACTTTCTGACATACAGTTTTTCAAGAATGCTCATGGTGACACAGCGCTCACACGGTGCTGTGGCAGACAATATTTAATTAAGCATTCAGAGAGGAAGTTCAGAATGAAGCTAAAACCATGGGTGTTGGCAGGTTTGCTCGGCGCAGCAGCACTGTCTCAGGCACAGGCAGCAGAGTTGATTCAAAACGGTGGGTTTGAGGTGCAGGGTGTAGATAGCTACGACATCTCTGGCTGGCAAGTCGGCGAGCAAGGCTTTTTGGGTGGCGTGTTGTCAGAATCCGGTACGGTGTCAGAAGTGACTGGCAACACAACGGTTGGCGCTTATCAAGGCAGCTACTATGGCCTGCTGGATAACTATGGCCTCGCGGCTAGCGTGCTGTATCAGTCATTTACCACCGCGGCTGTGAGCCAGGCGACCTTGTCATTCCAGATGTTTGTGAATAACCAGTATGCGACGACCGAGATCGATGCCGCAGGCCTGGATTACAGCGTAGACGCGACTGACCATGCGAACCAGCACGTGCGTGTCGATGTGCTCAAGGCTGGTAGCGACCCATTCTCTACCAATAGCGCAGATATCCTGCAAACACTGTATGTGGGTGGCGCCAATGGTGGCCTGGCAGTCAATGACTACGTTAACTATCAGTTTGACCTCTCATCTGCACTGGCAGGCGGTGGTAGCTATGTGTTGCGCTTTGCCACGGTGGCTAACCAGGGCTCACTGCAACTGGGTCTGGATAACGTCAGCTTGCAAACGGTTTCATCGGTGCCAGAAGCAGATACCAATGCCTTGATGCTGGCTGGCTTAGGGTTGATGGCGGCAGTGATGCGTCGTCGCTATTCATAACTTACAATATTAAAACCTGATAAAGGAAATGATCATGCAATTGTTTAATGTAAAACGCACTGCCATGGTAGCCATGCTGCTGGGCTCACAACTGTTGTCTTCTGCAGCGATGGCTGAAGATGCACAGTTTTGGCTGAATGATGGTGCAGCTAGCCTGAATGACAGCAAAAAACTGGTTCCAAACGCTAAAAAAGCCAAAAACGTGATTTTGTTTGTTGGTGACGGCATGGGTATCTCTACCGTGACTGGCGCACGCATTTTTGAAGGTCAACTCAAAGGCATCGACGGTGAGCGTCATAAACTGTCTTTTGAAGAGTTTCCTTATGTTGCACTGTCTAAAACGTATTCTACCAATCAGCAAACGGCTGACTCTGCGCCAACCATGACCGCCATCATCTCCGGCGTCAAAACCAATGATGGTATTTTGTCATTGAACCAGTCTGTCGCGCGTAATGAGCCTAGCCCAGCCGTATTAAACGCTAACAAAGTAACGACTTTGCTGGAGCAGGCCGAGCAAGCAGGCAAAGCGACCGGTGTGGTGTCTACTGCACGTATCACCCACGCCACGCCAGCTGCGACTTATGCCCATATTTCTAACCGTGACTGGGAAGCTAACGCTAACCTAACCGCTGCGGCTGCCAGCAATGGTGTGAAGGATATTGCTGCACAATTGATTGATAATTTTGGTAACGGCAAAATCGGTGACGGCATTGACGTCGTGTTTGGTGGTGGCCGTAGCTACTTCCTGCCTAACAGCATGACCGATATCGAAGGCACCAAAGGCCGCCGTACCGATGGCCGTAACCTGACACAAGAATACGTGAGCAAGTTTGGTGGCGTGTATATTGAGAACCAGACGGCATTTAATGCACTGAACCCGGCCACGACGACCAAAGTATTGGGCCTGTTCAATCCATCGCACATGGAATACGAGCAAGACCGTCCTAACGATATCGCTGGCGAGCCTTCACTGGCTGAGATGACCGGCAAGGCGATTGATATCCTCAAGAAAAACCAGAACGGTTACTTTTTGATGGTAGAAGGCGGTCGTATTGACCATGCTTCACATGCAGGTAACGCTTACCGTACTTTTAAAGATGCGGTGGCATTGTCTGATGCAGTGCGTGAAGCGGCCTCAAAGGTCAATATGAACGACACGTTGATCATTGTCACGGCTGACCATAGCCACACCTTGACCATTGGCGGTTATCCAAAACGTGGTAACCCGATTCTGGGCAAAGTAGTTGAACCAGGGAAAACGACGCCAACCCTGGCAGCAGATGGCAAGCCTTACACCACAGTGAGCTTTGCTAACGGCCCTGGCTACCACACCAACTCCCCAGGCGATGCGGTGTACAACGAGTCTATCGCTGCTGGTCGTGTAGTGGATATGTCTGGCGTGGATACTGAAGATCCTGATTTCCACCAGGAAGCCTTGGTACCACTGAGCTCTGAAACCCACGCCGGTGAAGAGGTTGCGATTTACGCGATTGGCCCTAAAGCCTACCTGGTACACGGTGTACAAGAGCAAAGCTATATCTACCAAGTGATGAAAGATGCCTTTGGCTTCTAAGTTGCGCTATGCTGGTGAATAGCTAGTGATTACAGGGCAGCTTCAGGCTGCCCTGATCCCTTTGGTTGGAATGGAAAAACATGATATTGAAAAAATCCGCTGGATGCCTGGTACTACTGTTAATGAGCGCTGCCGCCATGGCAGATGACGTAGTGAATGCGCGTTATGAAACCGTGCAATGTGCGTCACCCTGCAAGGCCGAAGAAGCCAAACATATACAGTGGTGGCTGATGCGTGACACCAATCAGGTGGAGATCCGCAATCTGTATCAAAATGGTGAACCCGCGCATCACAGCAGTCTGTGGCTAAAAAAACCAGCCGGGCAAATGAATTATGTATATTTGATGCACGACGAACGTCGCGCCATTGATTATGCCGATGTCGATTTGAAATTGCTGTCTATCAAGACCGATGAGCCGTTCTGGCAGTTAAAGTCGCAATTGGTCAGCGACAGTGAATTGGCCAGTTTGCAAAAAGTCGCCGCAGAGACCAGCACACAGTATGGTTATCCGGTAGAAAAATACGTGGGCACACTAGGTGATGGCATCCGCAGCGAAGTGTGGTGGATTCCGGCCTTAAAATTACCCTATAAAGTGGCATATACCTATCCGCAGCACACGGTGAATATCCAGTTGCAGGCACTGCAACCGGCCGCCAAGGCAGGCCAGTCGGTAGAGATCGCGCCTGCCACTTCGCTGACGGCATTGAGCAACTACCAGCATGTGGATTATGCTGACCTCGGCGATATGGAGCACAATCCTTCTGAAATGCAGTGGCTGGCCAAAGCGCACGGTGCGCCTGGCTTGCAGGGGCATAGTCACTAGGTTTCGCCTGATTTGCAGACACATAGTCACTAAATTGCTCGCTTAATCTTTAACCCGCATCGCCGCAGCTGAATTTGCTGCGAGCCGATGTGGCGTACACGGTCATCGGCTATAATGCCGCCATGACGCTTCAAATTATTCAGTTACTCCTATTGTTGCTCGTGATTGCCATGCTGGTCTGGCAGTGGCGCACGCAGCAGCAAGCCGCACAGCAGGCACTTGCACAACTACTTTCCCAACAGCTAGAAGAAAAACACCGTTTGATGATGAGCGAGATGCACCAATCGCTTAATCAACTGGCAGACCGATTGCAAAGCTTAAATACCGATCAGCAGGATCGTTTGCGCGCGCAGTTATCACAAGAGCTCACCGCCACCCGCGAAGCCATGCAAGCCTTACAAGTCGCGCAGCGTGACCATTTAAGCCAGAGTAGCGATCAACTCAGCCTGAGTTTGCGTAATGGTTTGTCCGAGCAAGGCATGTTGCAGCAAAATTTGCTTAAAACCGCCTTGCAAACCACCACGCAAAGCCTGACGCAAAGCATCGAGTCACTGACCAAGATTGTAGATAACCGTCTGGAAGAAATGAGCGGCAAAGTTTCTGTGCGCCTGGAAGAGGGCTTTAAAAAAACCAACGAGACTTTTGTCAGCGTCATGGAGCGTTTGGCCACCATTGATGAAGCGCAAAAGAAAATTGATGGTCTGAGTGTGAATGTGGTGAGTTTGCAAGAGCTGCTGGGTGACAAACGCAGCCGTGGAGCCTATGGCGAGGTGCAGTTGGAAGGCCTGGTGCGCAATGTATTGCCCGCCAGCAGCTTTGCCATGCAGCATACCTTAAGCAATGGCGCGCGCGTGGACTGTGCCTTGTTCTTACCTGAGCCAACTGGCACCGTTGCAGTAGACAGTAAATTTCCGCTGGAAAATTATCACCGTATGATTGATAGCAGTCTGGGCGAATTGGTGCAGGCGCAGGCTTCCAAATTGTTTAAAGCTGATATTAAAAAACATATCGACGACATCAGCACTAAATACATTATCGCCAATGAGACTTCTGACGGTGCGGTGATGTTTATTCCGGCTGAAGCGGTGTTTGCCGAGATTCATGCCTACCATGGCGATGTGGTCGATTACGCCATGCAAAAACGGGTGTGGCTGGTGTCACCCACCACCTTGATGGCGGTGCTCAATACCGCACGGGCGGTGCTTAAAGATGTCGAGATGCGTAAGCAGGTGCATATCATTAAAGATGAGTTGGGCAAATTAAGTAAAGATTTTGACCGCTTTGATACTCGCATGAAAAAACTGGCCGATAATATCCGCCAGGCACATGAAAACGCACAGGATGTGCATATCAGCAGCCAGAAAATTTCCAGGCGTTTTGCCCAGATTGAAAAAGTCGAACTGGCGCAGACCGCAGGCTTGGAAGCCCTGGAAATGCTGGATGAATTAGACGAGGCTGGAAAGAATACTCCCACATGAATATCACCATTTTATATTTCGCTCGCATCAAAGAAGTCGTCAATTACTCCTCTGAAGAGGTGGCGTTGCCAGACGGCGTAGAAACTATCGTCGCACTCAAGTCCTGGCTGTCCGGCCGTGGTGACACCTGGCAAAAGCTGTTTAGTGGCGGCGGGGTTGTGCGTGCAGCCATTAACCATGAGTTGGTGGATGACATGGCTACCTTTGAGGATGGCGATGAGGTGGCGTTTTTTCCGCCAGTAACCGGAGGCTGATTTGAGCGAATCCGTTTATCTTAATATCTCGGTGCAGCCAGAGGATTTTGAGATTGGCACTGAGTTGCAGCAACTGCGCGCCGCCACGCCGCAAGCGGGAGCACTCGTCAACTTTGTCGGGCTGGTGCGAGAGATGTCTGCCGCTGGCCAAATCAGCGAGATGGTGATTGAACATTACCCAGCCATGACCGAAAAAGCCTTACAGCAGATTGCACAACAAGCCGCACAACGCTGGTCGCTGCTGGGCATACGCATGATTCATCGCGTTGGGCCACTCACGGCACAGGCGCAGATTGTGCTGGTGGCGGTCACCAGTTTGCATCGGCAAGCCGCGTTTGAAGCTTGCGCTTTTATGATGGATTATTTAAAAACAGAGGCGCCTTTCTGGAAAAAAGAAATTGGTGGTTTTGGTCAGCACTGGGTTGAGGCCCGGGTGTCCGATGAACAAGCAAAACAACAGTGGCAAAAGAATAGTGGAAAGTCTCCTACATGATGCAAGTACTGAGTCCTAATGAAATGACGGTTTCTTACAAACTGTCGCCCATGTCGTTTGAATCTACCGCAGAGCTGCTGGATGCCGCAGACCTGGGGCTCAACGATTACGGCTGGAAATTGCAGCCTGAGGCGCAAAAAACATTAATGATGGGGCTGTCGCTGGCGCAAGCGGGCTGTAATGTGCTGGTGCTGGGCACGCCAGGCTCAGGCCGCGCTGCGCTGACCATGGCGGCGATGAAGGCGTCGGCGGTCACCGGCATTGATAGCTCATTGACCGACCTGGTGGCGCTTTACGATTTTAGTCAGCAATCCTCGGTGAACTATATTAAATTACCTGCCGGGCTGGGGGCGCAATTGCGCACGGTGATGGATTCTTTTATCAAGACACTGATTGCTGAGATGCAGCAGTGGATTGATGCCAGTGGTCAGGTCAATCTGTCACAAGCGGAAACCTGGCTGGAAGAGCGCGTGGATGGCTTGCGTTCACAATTAAGCAGTGCCAAATTATCGCCATTTTTTAATATCATCAAGCCGGAAGTGTTGGCTTATTTGCAAGCCTGGCAGCAAGTGGGTAACGATGGCGACAATGGTGCCGATAGCATTGTGAATGAGGGCTTTTTATCGCGCTTTCGCGTGAATTTGCTGGTAGATCAGCGCGCTAATCTCACTTCAGGCGTTAAGCAGCCCGTGGTCGAAGAAAAAGACCCCGGATTTGCCGCCTTGTTTGGCATGATAGAGACGGCCGCCGGTGAATCGGCACAATGGCCGGAGTTTTTGCGTTTGCGCGCCGGCAGCTTGCACCAGGCCGATGGTGGCATGCTGCTGTTGCATTTGCGTGACCTGATGCAGGATGAAAGCAACGGCAGTGCCTTGCTGGAAAAACTATACCGTTTGATGCGCAATCGCGAAGTGCAAATTGAAGACTGGGCCAACCACGCCCAGCAAGGCGCTGGCGGCAATCGTCATAGCGCGCTGCCTGTGCATGTGAAAATTGTCATGATTGCCAGCCGCGAAGATTATTACGATTGCCTGGAAGCACAGCCGGATTTCTTTGATTTCTTTCCGATTAAAGTGGAGTTTGAAGATCGCGTTAGCGCCACGCTGGATAATTACGCCTGGATTGCCGGTTACATCGCACGTAAATGCCAGCAGCAGGCGCTGTCGCACTTTAGTGGCGCGGCGGTCAATGTGCTGTTGCAGTTTATGCATAGGCTGGAAGAAGATCAGAGCCGCATCAGCACAGGTTTTGCACACTTGGACCAACTCATGCATGAAAGTGCCGCCGTGGCAGCAGAGGCACGCTTGATTACTGATGCGCATGTCAAACAGGCCCTGTCAGCCCGCTTGTTGCGCCAGCAGTTTTTTGAGGCGCAGATCCGTGACTCGATTATTGATAACGAATTGCTGATTCAGGTACACGGTAACGTGGTGGGCCAGGTCAATGGCTTGACTCATATCGAATTGGGAGATGCCAGTTTTGGTTCGCCGATCCGCATTACCGCGCGTTGTTATCCTGGCCGCAGTGGCGTCATTAATATCGACCGCGAAGTGAATATGAGCGGACCGACGCATGATAAAGGGATTTATATTTTACAAAACTGGCTCAGTGCCAGTTTTTGGGCACTGGCGCCACTGAGCCTGAATGCCTCGCTGGTGTTCGAGCAGGAATATACCGGTGTTGAGGGCGATTCTGCTTCTTGTGCCGAGTTATTTGCGTTGCTTTCCGCCCTGACTGGCTTGCCAATTAAACAAGGCATGGCCGTGACCGGTGCGCTCAACCAGTTTGGTGAAGTGATGCCGATTGGCGGTATTAATGAAAAGATTGAGGGTTATTTCCGTGTCTGCGAGGCCTTGGGCTTAAATGGCGAGCAGGGCGTGATTATCCCTAAGCGTAATCAGCGCCACCTGGTGCTCGATGACAGCGTGGTGACGGCGGTGAATAATGGCATGTTTAAAATCATCGCCATTGATCATGTGCTGGAAGGGATTGCCCACCTGACCGAGTGCGAAGCCGGGACGCAAGAGACAGATGGCACCTATGCGGGTGATACGCTGATGGCGAAAGCGCAGAATGCCCTCGCCAGCTACCGCCATACCTTGGAGCGTAACCAAGCGCGTATGAGTTATTTTCAGCAGCATCAAGACCCTTTGAATCTCTAAGCGAATGCCACGCACTCATCATCGCAAGCAAGAAGCGCCGCCAGAAAAGGACGACGGTTGTCGTTTGGATAAATGGTTGTGGGCGGCGCGTTTTTTTAAAACACGCAGCTTGGCCGCTGAAGCGGTGGAGGGCGGTAAAGTGCGTATTGATGGCGACCGTGCCAAAAATGCGCGTGAAATGAAGCCGGGCATGCGCGTCAGCATCAAAAACAAGGATATGCAGATTGAAGTCGAAGTGCTGGCGTTAAGCAATGTACGGCGCGGTGCACCTGAGGCGGCTTTGCTGTATCGCGAAACCGAAGAAAGCCAGCGCATACGCCAGCAGGCGCAGGAGACGGGCGCCGACCAGTTTGCTGAACGTGACCGTGGCCTGGGGCGCCCCACCAAACGGCAGATGCGCGATATCCAGCGCTTTACCGGCCGCGGCTAGCTGTTTAGTTAACTCGGGCGGCGCACTGCGGCAGGCATGCCTGTTTTGGCTACAGCCTGTGCCCGGCAAGAGACATCCAGTTTTTGGAAGATACGCTTGAGGTGGTTTTTAACGGTATTAGCGCTGATATTGAGGATCATGCCAATTTCGAGATTGGTTTTGCCACTGCGTACCCAATGCAGAATTTCCTGCTCGCGGTCAGATAATCCGCCTTGTACCATGCTATCGAGCAAGTCTTCGTCTTTCACCACCGGCGCCAAATGGCCGACGCGGCGAATCGCAGCATCCAGATGCGGCATGATCATGCCCAGCATCTGATCTGGCACCGTAAATTCTTTAGTGCGGTCAAAAAACACATAAATGCAGTCAGCTTTGCCGCGCGTATCGCGCACACCATAGACCATTAAAGAATGCATTTTGAGTAGTTGCTGCGTAAACGGGTTAGGCGATTGTGCGTGAATGCCGCTGGCATCAAAGCGGTTAATCACATACCACTTGTCATCATTTTCTACCCAACGCTTATATAAGTTACACATCAGGTAGTTCACAATCGCCGAATCTTCCAGCAGGCGCTGGGTAGAGGCCTCGGGCAATGAGGAGGACACGTCAAAATGCAGATCACCACTACTAAAGTCGCCCCAGGCCGCCAATAGTACATCGTGCCGCATCAGCGGATGAATGTCTTGTTTTAGCCAATTAAAGAATTCAATATGCCTTTTAATGGCATACGAGTTCTGAATGGCCTGCAAGATGCCTTCCCAATGGGTTTGTTTTTTTTGTACCAGCATGCAGTTACCTCAAGTTATTCTTACGCAGGGCAGACTTTGCCCGCAGTGTCTTTATGGTCTCAAGGGTTTTACGGCGTAATTTGCAGCTTCTTTAGTATGATAGTCTGTGTTGTGTTTATAAAATATGCTTGATATTTATCAAGACTGGCCGGATAAGAGAATTTTCCTTTTAAAACAGAGTCATACTTGCGTTAAAATGCAAAGGTAAATAATCGTATGTATGCATGGAGCCGGATTGGAAACCTATGGGTAGATTAAATAAACTCCCGAATGGTGTGCGTTATCCTAGCCATCAAGAATGGCGCTTGCTGAAAAAACTGCCCAAATGGTGGCTACTGGGGACGTTGGTGTTTTCGACACCGTTAGTGCATGCCTGGTGGCAGCAAGGCGACTTGCTCACGCATGATGTTGAGCGCACGGCGATGTTTTTGGGCTTGCTGTTTACGTTCTGGTTTTTTATCGGCGCCATGATCATCGGTCTGATCGTCATCATTATTATGAAAGGTCCAGGCTACGTGTCTGATCCTTATTACTTGCCAAAAGAAGACAAGGCGCTGGAAAATCCACCTCAAAGGTAATAAGTCCTTGATTGCAGCATGAAAACCAGTTTATAATCGCGTGCTTTGCAACCTTGCCACACTTTGTACGCAATCACACTATGCCACATGGCATGCGCGTGATTGGTTCTGAAGGTGGCTAAATAACCACAAGGAAATCTCATGCGACACTATGAAATCGTGTTTATTGTTCACCCTGACCAGAGTGAACAAGTGCCAGCAATGATCGAGCGTTACCGCGCTCAAATCACTGGCAATGGCGGCAACATCCACCGTTTGGAAGACTGGGGCCGTCGTCAACTTGCCTATCCAATTCAAAAAGTACACAAAGCACACTACGTATTGATGAACATCGAAGTGAGCCAAGAAGTGCTGGAAGAAATGGAACATGGCTTCAAATTTAACGATGCTGTATTACGTCACCTGACAATCGCGACGAAAACAGCAGTCACAGCACCAAGCCCAATGATGAAAGAGGAAAAATCCAAAACCATCGTTGGTGACGCACCTGCTGCTACCACTGAGGCAGCTGCTTAAGTGTTGTGAATACGCTGGTGATTGCAGCAACGATTCAAGCCATCGAAACGTTGCGTTATACACCGGCAGGCTTACCCTTGTTGCGATTGCAACTGCAGCATGATTCAGAACAGCAAGAAGCTGGCATGAATCGTAAAGTGCAATGTGTCTTACCCGCAGTGTTGATTGGCGAAAAAGCCAATCTGCCATTGCAAAGCGGCGATCAGATCAAAGTGAAGGGTTTTTTGGCGCAGCGCAGTGCAAAAAGCACACAAGTGGTACTGCATATACAAGAATTACAGCGAATACAGTATTAAAGAATTTAAGGAGTTTCACATGGCAAGAGATATGTACAAACGTCGCCGTTACTGCCGTTTTAGCGCAGAAGGCATCAAAGAAGTAGATTACAAAGACGTAGATCTGTTGAAAGATTTCGTTTCTGAAAACTTCAAAATCATCCCAGCCCGTATGACTGGTACCAAGGCTAAATACCAACGTCAACTGACAACCGCCGTAAAACGCGCACGTTTCCTGGCGCTGATGCCTTACACAGACAAACACCCAGGTTAATTGGCGGCTTAGGAGAACAACATGCAAGTAATTTTATTGGAAAAAGTAGCAAACCTGGGCTCACTGGGCGACGTGGTTAAAGTGAAAGACGGTTACGGCCGTAACTTCCTGATTCCACAAGGTAAAGCTAAACGTGCAACAGAAGCAAACAAAGCTGTTTTTGCAGCACAGCGCGCTGAGTTGGAAAAACAACAAGCTGATTTGTTGGCCGTAGCACAAGCCCGTGGCGAAAAACTGGCTGGTTTCAGCCTGACCGTGTCACAAAAAGCGGGTGTAGATGGTCGTCTGTTCGGTTCCGTGACTAACATGGACATCGCTGAAGGCTTGCAAGCACAAGGTCACGAAGTGAAAAAAGCGGATGTGCGCCTGCCTAACGGCCCACTGAAAAACATCGGTGAGTTTGCTGTAAGCGTTGCACTGCACCACGACGTGGTGGTAGACATTACTGTAACAGTGACACCAGAAGCTTAATTAAGCTTTTGCGGCAGTACAAGAAAAGGCTACTTCGGTAGCCTTTTTGCTTTTGATGGTTAGGATTAAAAATCCATTTTGTCCGCCGATGAACGCAGATACACGCCGATATTAATGCCTGTATTTTAAAGTCGTTTACAGGGCGTTATTACAAAGTTTCTCTGATTGATTATCAGGAATTTGGCTTTTATCGGTGTGCATCTGCGTTCATCGGCGGTAAATTAAATGCGTTTTTCTCTGTGTGCTCTGTGCCCTCTGTGGCTAAATTATTTTTAATCTTTCATCCCTGCCAAAACCCCAAAATGCGTGACAGCTTTTCGGTATAATCGCCAGATGGCTGATGAACAACTCGAATTCTTAAAACTCCCTCCACATTCTATCGAAGCTGAGCAGTCGGTCTTGGGCGGGCTGTTGCTCGACAACGAAGCGTTGGACAAGATCGCTGATATCCTCGCGCCGCAAGATTTTTACCAGCACGACCATAAGCTGATTTATGAGCATATCGCCCGGTTGATTGAACGCAACCAGCCGGCAGATATTGTGACCGTCGCAGAATCGCTGGAAAACAGCAATGAGTTGACGACAATAGGCGGCGTGGCGTATCTGGGTGCTCTGGCACAAAATACGCCGACGGCGGCCAATATTCGCCGCTATGCGGAAATCGTGCATGAACGTTTTGTCATGCGCCAACTGGTTGCCGTCGGCACTGATATTGCCGAAAGTGCTTACTTGCCGAATGGCCGCAATGCTCAGCAATTGCTCGACGAAGCCGAAGCCAAGATTTTCCAGATTGCCGAGGGCGGTAACCGCAAGAGTCAGGGCTTTTTGGGAATGCAAGTGTTATTGCCACAAGTGGCTGACCGCATTGACTACCTGTATTCACGTGAAAATCATTCTGATGTGACCGGTATCCCCACCGGCTTTAGCGATCTTGACTCCATGACCTCCGGCCTGCAAGGTGGCGATATGGTGATTATTGCCGGTCGTCCGTCCATGGGTAAAACAGCGTTTGCGATTAACATTGCCGAGAACGTGGCGCTGGAGACCAATAAAGCGGTGGCTATTTTCTCCATGGAGATGGGCGCCACACAATTGACCACGCGTATGATTGGTTCGATTGGCCGCCTGGACCAGCACAAAATGCGTAACGGTAACCTCGAGGACGAGGACTGGGAAAAACTGACCACAGCGCTGGGTAAACTCAATGAAGCGCCGATTTACATTGATGAAGGCGCTGGTTTAAGCAGCTTTGACGTGCGTGCGCGTGCGCGTCGTTTGCATCGACAAACGGGTGAGTTAGGCCTGATCGTCATCGACTATTTGCAGTTGATGAGTTCACCGGCTGGTCGGCAAGGCGAAAACCGGGCGACCGAGATTTCTGAGATTTCACGCTCTCTCAAAGCCTTGGCCAAAGAATTAAACGTGCCGCTGATTGCCATTTCGCAGCTTAACCGAAGCGTGGACCAGCGCCCGGACAAGCGTCCGGTGATGAGTGACTTGCGTGAGTCGGGCGCGATTGAGCAGGATGCTGACTTGATCATGTTCGTGTACCGTGACGAATACTACAACCCGGACAGCGCCGAAAAAGGCACCGCCGAGATCATTATTGCCAAACAACGTAACGGCCCGATTGGCCGTGTACGCCTGACCTTTATGGGCGCGCATACGCGCTTTATGGATTACGCCAACGCGGCGTATATGCCTGACGAGTATTAATTGGCAGGTATGACTGATGCGTCCTATTGTTGCCCACATTTCAGAAGCTGCGCTGGCGCATAATCTCGCGCAAGTCAGGCGCTATGCGCCGCAATCCAAAGTAATTGCTGTCGTCAAAGCCAATGCCTACGGGCATGGCCTACTCAATGCTGCGCGCGGATTAAAAGAGACCGATGCGTTTGCCGTCCTTAATATCAGCGAAGCCATTGCCTTGCGCGACGCCGGATACCAGCACCCGATTCTGTTGCTGGAAGGGGTGTTTTCAGCGGATGAAATGATGCTGGTGGATCGCTATCACCTGGATACGGTAGTTTCTCATCAGGCCCAGTTATCATGGGTGCTTGATAGTGCGCCTAATATTCCACTGCGGGTTTACCTCAAACTGGATAGCGGTATGCATCGCCTGGGTTTTCAGCCGCGTGAATACGCGCATGCCTTGCAGCAGTTGGGCAGTTCAGCGAATGTGCGTGAATTGATTTTGATGACGCATTTCGCCAACGCCGATGTGGCCGATGGCACTGCTGCTGCCATGCAAGTGGTGGCGCAAGTGATGCCTGCGTCCTATGCACGCTCGCTGGCTAACTCTGCGGCCATTGTGCAGCAGGCGCACACGCATGCAGATTGGGTACGCCCAGGCATTATGCTGTATGGCGCCACGCCGATGGCTGAAAAATCGGCCACCAGTTTGGGGCTGAAACCGGTGATGACCTTGCAGTCGGGACTTATTGCGGTGCAGGAGATTGCCGCCGGTGAGAGCGTCGGTTATGGCAGCCTGTTTACCGCCGACAAACCTATGCGCGTGGGAATTGTGGCTTGCGGGTATGCTGATGGTTATCCGCGGCATGCACCGACGGGTACGCCGATCGCCGTCGCTGGTCATTTAACCCGCACATTAGGGCGTGTCTCCATGGATATGCTGGCCGCCGACATTACCGATATTCCACAAGCCGCTATTGGCAGTAAAGTGGAGTTGTGGGGTGAGCAAGTGCCGGTAGACGATGTGGCGAAGGCCGCTGGCACTATAGGCTACGAATTATTATGTGCAGTCACGGCCAGGGTGCCGTTTAAAATTCATGGCTAAAGCAAAAACACAATATACCTGCACCGAATGTGGTGCGTCTGAGCCTAAATGGCAGGGTCAGTGCCCGAGCTGTCAGGCCTGGAATACCTTGGTCGAAACCGTGCCCGAGGCGGCCACGCAAAGCCGGTTTGCCAGTCTGGCACCGACGGCGCAATTGCAAAAGCTGGCCGATGTTGAGGCGCAAGATGTGTCGCGACAGGCGACCGGCATTGCCGAATTTGACCGTGTATTGGGCGGCGGCCTGGTCGCGGGCGGCGTGGTGCTGATTGGTGGCGATCCCGGTATCGGTAAATCTACGCTCTTGCTGCAAACCGTGTGCAAGGTCTCGCAGAGCCTAAAGTCTTTTTATATCAGTGGCGAAGAGTCTGCACAGCAGATTGCCATGCGTGCCAATCGCTTGGGCTTAGATGCTAGCCAGGTCGATGTGCTGGCTGAAATTAACCTGGAAAAAATCAGCCAGGTGTTGCAACAGCACAAACCCGATGTGGTGGTGATCGACTCGATTCAAACCGTGTATTCTGAGGCGTTGCAATCGGCGCCGGGCTCTGTCGCGCAGGTGCGTGAATGCAGTGCGCAACTGACGCGCATCGCCAAGCAGCTCGGCATCAGCATGATACTGGTCGGCCATGTGACCAAAGAAGGCTCGCTGGCCGGGCCGCGCGTGCTGGAGCATATTGTCGATAGCGTGCTCTACTTTGAGGGCGACCAGAACTCAAGTTTTCGGGTGATCCGCGCCTTTAAAAACCGCTTTGGTGCCGTCAATGAGTTGGGCGTGTTTGCCATGACTGAAAAAGGCCTGCGCGAAGTCAGCAACCCTTCGGCCTTGTTTTTATCGCATCACGAGTCGCCTGTGCCTGGCTCCTGTATCACCGTCACGCAGGAAGGCACACGGCCTTTACTGGTTGAGATTCAGGCGCTGGTGGATACTGCACATGCGCCTAATCCCAAGCGCTTGTGTGTCGGCCTGGAGCAAAACCGGCTGGCGATGTTGTTGGCGGTGATGCACAGGCATGCGGGCGTCGCTTGTTATGACCAGGATGTGTTTATCAATGCGGTCGGTGGTGTCAAAATCAGCGAACCGGCGGTGGATTTGGCAGTGTTGCTGGCCATCGTGTCCTCATTTAAAAACAAACCCTTGCCTAATAAGCTGATTGTCTTTGGTGAGGTTGGTTTGGCTGGAGAAGTAAGGCCAGTACAGCGCGGCCAGGAGCGCCTGAAAGAGGCGGCCAAGCTGGGCTTCACACATGCGATTATCCCCAAAGCTAATGCCCCTAAAGGCGGTGTGGCTGGGTTGCAGATTGATGCCGTGGATCGGCTGGAGCAGGCGATAGACGTGCTGCGCGCATAAAAAAAGTGGCAACGACTGCTGGGAGTGCAATCGTTGCCAGAGAGTGAGGCTGCCCAGAAGAGGGAGGGCAGCCACAGGGAAGCGGTTGTGCGCCTGAGTGCAGGCTAAATCATTTAAAAAAATTCGGTTTGTTTCGGGTTGTCAGTCTTCAAGTTCTGGTCATTCTTCGCCGTTTTATCTGCCGCATTAACGCCTGCACGGGTGACTAGCGGCTGACAGGCGCGTAGCGTCTGCTCGTCACTGGCTAATCTGATACATTCCACCTGTTTGTTTAGCTGCTTGATCATGCGTTGCTTGTTTGCCATCAGGTCGGCGTAGCGCTCCGTAGCAGGCATGTCCGATGCAAAAATCGAAATATTCACCAACAAGCCCGTGGTCATCACAGTTGCATATTTCACGGTGATTGCCTTTCTGTGATTAACGATGTATGCAGTATAAAAAACACACGTGCTGTTGTCAGGTACAAAGCAGTGGGGTTTTGTAGCGATTTGTAGCGACTTGGATACAGAAGCGTGCAGTGTGTATTTGTGCGCTAGCGCGGCTTCGTCATAAAAACTTCATGCAACTATTGCTCGCGGGCGCTTGCCAAATTGAGTGTTATCTACCACATGTGTATGACAATAAGATGACACTCGGTAAAATTGACCAGGAGCAAAAATAATGAAAAAAATCATTTTTCTTTTACCGCTGATCATGGCTGCTTGTGCCAGCGTGACGCCACAACAATATACGACGCAACAAGGCAAAGTGGGCTATACACTGACGTGTAGCGAATTTAATACCACATGGGAGCAATGCCAGTCTAAGGCGGCAGCCTTGTGCACGCAGGGCTACAAAGTAGACAAGCAATTGTCCTTTAAAGAGACTTTTCCTGATAGTGGTGATGGTCTTTACCGGCCAGCGAATAACCACCTGGCGGTTGAGTGCAAGGGTTAAGGCTTGGCGAGCGTTGTCTTTAGCTGATTGATCACGGCTTGCGCGGCCGAATAGCCACTGGTGACGGCGCCTTCAATGGTGGCCGGGTAAGGGCCAGCAATATAATCCCCCGCCAGAAAAATATGTGGGTTGGAGGTGCGGGTACCAGGGCGGGGCAAGTCTGGCGTGCAACTGAATGTAGCACGTTTTTCTGTGATCACTTGCGTCCACTGTGGGGCGGCGTTTAATGCGCCATGGTATGTTGCCAAGGCCTGGTTGATTTCCGCGATGCACTGCGCCACCAGTCCGGATTTATCTGCACTCAATGGCGGATGTGCGCTAATCACCACGGCCAACAGGCCAGGTTGTCCGCAACATTGCCCGCGGTCAAATACCCATTGTGCCAAGCCGTGATACAAGCCCATCAACGGGTAGGGCAGGCGCGTTTCAGCGCTGTATTGCAGGTAAACCGTGGTGATGGGTTGATAGTCAAATGCCGGGATGTGCAATGCGCTAGCGGCTTTTTCAGCAATTGTTTTCAATTGATGCGGACCAACCGCCACAATCACATCGTCAAATATTTCTGAGCTAGTGGCCGTAGAGACCAAGCAGCCAGTCATCATGCCGCCGCTCTCTGCCGCCTGTAGCGCCGTGACTGCGCTGCGCAGCCTGACTTCACCGCCCAAGGCCTGCATATGTTGCAGCAAGGGCTGAATCAGCGCGGTGGATAAGTCTGCACTTACAATTAAAAAATCACTATCCTGACGTCGATGCTGAAAGCTATCGCGCAGTACATTGAGAAACACTTGCGCGCTGGCGAGCGAAATCGGTGTATTGAGCGCCGCTAAGCATAAGGGCTCCCACAAGGTGCTGATCGCCATCGGCGTTTGTTTGCCCTGCGCCAGCAAGGTGGCAACGGTGAGATCGGTGGGCAGTGTAAATGTCTGTTGTTTGAGTTGCTGCATCCAGCGGATAGCGCGCCATTTGCTGCGCCAATCTAGGCCGTGTGCCGTGAGCAATCCCCATAGTAGATGTAGTGGGGCGGGCAGCCAGGTAGGGGTAACCAATGACATGCGCTGCGCGCCATGATGCATATGCAACTGCAGCGGCAGGCGTTTAAATACCTGTGCTGGATGGATGTGCGCGTCTTGCAATAAGGTGAGTGTGGCGCGGTAAGCGCCTATGCACAGGTGTTGTCCATTATCCAAGAGGGTGGTGTCGTGGGCGACTCCACGGGCGCGGCCACCAGCCTGCGGCGCAGCTTCAAACACGCACACCTGGTGCCCATGCTGCAATAAGCGGATGGCCGCAGAGACGCCAGCCAGTCCGGCACCAATCACCGCTACTTTTTTACCAGCAGACGCCGTTGCGTTCATGGCTTGCGGTATTTAAACCATGCCCCCAGCGCTAGTTTGAGTTTTCTAAAAGGCGGCAGCGCCACTTTGTGCGTGAGCACTAGGTTAGGGTCTGGTTTAATTTCTTGCAGCAGCGCGCGGTAAATAGCGGCCATCATTAAGCCTGGCAATTGCGGTTTGGTATCTGCCTTGGGCAGATGGCTCAGCGCTTTGTCATAAAATAGTTCAGCGCGTTCGATTTGCTTCAGCAACAAGGCTTGTGTCTGCGGCGAAGCCTGGCTGTGCAGCAACTGTTCCTCAGTTACCCCGGCACGTTCCAGTTCATCGAGCGGAATATAAATACGGCCACGGCGTGCATCTTCACCGACATCGCGAATGATATTGGTGAGCTGAAATGCCATGCCGAGGTCATGTGCATATTCCAGCGTTGCCTGGTCTTTGTAGCCAAAAATTTGCGCAGACAATAAGCCCACCACGCTGGCAACGCGGTAACAATACAAGGCCAGTTGTTCAAAGTCGGCATAGCGGTTGTATTGCGTATCCATTTGCATGCCATCGATGATTTCAACAAAATGCGCTTCTTGCAAATGAAAGGCGTCGACGACTGGTTTTAAGGCTTGGGTGACCGGGTGCTGCGGTGTTTCATGAAAAAGTCTGTGGATTTCCTGCTTCCACCAGGCTAGCTTGGTTTGGGCGATCTGATAGTCGCTGCATTCATCCACCACATCATCCACTTCGCGGCAAAACGCATACAGCGCAGTCATGGCCTCGCGCTTATCTTTAGTTAAAAACATAAAACTCAGCGTGAAGCTAGACCCACTTTCACGGGTTTTTTGTTGGCAGTATTGTTGCGGCGTCATTGTTTAAACAGGGCTTTCAGCAAAATCAGTAGCCAGTCATAGGCTTTCAAGGTCGGGCGATGATGGTAGATATCGCCACGGCAGGATTTTAATTTATGTAGGATACGTTCGCCACCTGCAATCATCATGCGTAACTCGAAACCAATGCGGCCAGGCAGCGCACGACCCAATGGTTTACCCGCCAGTAGCAAGTCCTCTGCACGCATCACGTTATGTAAAAAGAATACTTCCCAGGTGGCATCCAGGCGTTGTTGACGTAAATCCTGCTCGCTGATGCCCGCGGCTTGCATCTCATCCTGGCAGAGGTAAATGCGACCAACCGCGCCATGTTTTTCCAAGTCTGTCGAAATGTCCTGGTAAAAATTAATCAGTTGCAAGGCGCTACAAATCTGGTCAGACCAGACGCGGTGCTGCGGGGTATCACTGCCATAGAGTTGCAGCATGAGGCGACCCACCGGGTTGGCCGAGCGGCGGCAATAGTCCAGCACCTCGTCAAAAGTGGCATAACGGGTTTTAACCACATCCTGTTTAAAGGCGTTAATCAGGTCCAGCAACAATTGCACGTCCAGCTTGTGGGTTTTAACCACGTGCTGCAAGGCGATAAACAAGGGTTTTGATGGCTGTATATATGCCTGCATCAGCAATAGCTCATCTTCATACGCTTGCAAGGCGTGCAGACGCGTGGCCTCAGTGGCATCGCCTTCATCAGCGATATCATCGGCTTCGCGGGCAAACTGGTAAATCACCGTCACCGCGTGGCGCAAATGGCTGGGTAACAGGAGAGAGGCGACCGGGAAGTTTTCGTAGTGCGTGTGGGCCAGCGTCAGGCTGGGAGAAGTCTCGGCTGGCTTGGAAAAGGCTTGCATGGCTTAAGTATGCCATAAATCCGTGATACGCTTACGCCTTGCAGATGAACAAGTCGTAAAGAGAAATCAACGTTGGGGATAACAGGATGTTAGGCATTATTGGTGGCACCGGGCTGACCGCGCTGGATAATTTAAATATTTCAAAGCGCATGATTGTGCGCACCCCATATGGCGAACCTTCACAGCCTTTGGTGTTTGGTGAGATCAATGGCAAAGAAGTAGTGTTTCTGGCGCGTCATGGCGGCGGCCATACGATTCCACCGCATGCGGTCAATTACAGGGCGAATATCTGGGCGCTGCATTCTGTGGGGGTATGTGATTTGTTGGCCGTGGCCACCGTCGGCGGCATTGCCCGCAACCTGATTCCAGGCGACATTGTGTTGCCGAACCAGATTCTGGATTACACCTACGGTCGCAGCAATACTTACCATGATGGCATTGAGTTGCCCGTGCGTCATATCGACTTTACCTTGCCATATTCACAAGCCATGCGCGAGCGTTGCCTGCAGGCGGCGACAGATGTTGGCTACAGCGTCGTCGATGGCGGGGTGTATGCCTGTGTGCAAGGCCCGCGCCTGGAAACGGCGGCAGAAATCAACCGTTATGAACACGATGGCGCCACCATTGTCGGTATGACCGGGATGCCGGAGGCGGTATTGGCGCGCGAACTAGGATTGGCTTATGCCGCCATTTGCCCGGTGGCTAACTTTGCCGCCGGTCGCGGCGACAGCGCGCAGTCTATCCAGTTTGAGCAGGTGATGCCGTTGTTGCAGCAAACCATGGACAAAGTGCGCACAGTGATTGCACAGTATTTATCTGATAACGATTGCTCAGTTGCCTAAGGTTCAAATACCGGGGCTGATCGTGAATTGCAAGGAGAAATAGCGATGGCAGTGAAACCTGTGCTCAGAATGGGCGAGCCATTGTTGTATCGGGTGGCCGATAAAGTCACCCAGTTTGATACGCCTGAATTGTATGCCTTGATTGCAGACATGCATGACACCATGACCGATATGAACGGTGCAGGCATTGCAGCACCGCAAATTGGCGTCAGTTTGCAGGTAGTGATGTTTGGGGTGGGGGCCAATCCGCGTTACCCCGATGCCGAAGAAGTCCCATTTACGATTTTGATTAACCCTGAATTAACCCCGATTGATCAGGCCGAAGAGGAGGGCTGGGAAGGCTGCTTGTCTGTGCCCGGCATGCGCGGCCTGGTGCCACGCTATCAGCACCTGCATTATCGCGGGTTTGACCCGCAAGGGCAGGTGATTGATCGCACCGTGAGCGGCTTTCACGCCAGGGTGGTTCAGCATGAATGCGACCACTTATTTGGCGTGCTTTACCCCATGCGCATCCGGGATCTGACAAAATTTGGCTTTAATGATGTACTTTTTCCTGGAATAACACTTCCAGATGACTGATTGTTTGCTATAATGCCGACTTTCCGGAAGAGTGGCAGAGCGGTTTAATGCTACAGTCTTGAAAACTGTCGAGGGTTCACGCCCTCCGTGAGTTCGAATCTCACCTCTTCCGCCAAACACGACATGCCGCAGTTTTTGCGGCATTTCTATTTGCAGGTTTTAATTACACATTTTAAGGAATCGTCATGACACAAATCATCATCGACCATAACCCGTCAGAAGAAAAACTGAAAGAACTGGGCGTAAAAAGCTGGAACACTTGGGATTGCGCACCTTCAAAATTCCCTTTGGATTTCACTGCGACTGAAAAAGCCTACGTATTAGAAGGCGAATTCAAAGTGACTCCACAAGGTGGCGACACTGTAACGATCAAGGCTGGTGACTACGTTGAGTTTCCAAAAGGCCTGAAATCCCAGTGGGAAGTAGTCAAACAATTGAAAAAACACTACAAACATTTCTAATTGATTTGTTGTAGCCAGTATTCAATAAAAAACCCTGCTTTGCAGGGTTTTTTGTTTTTGGCTCGCGGGATATTCTCAGCGGCCATCTGTTTACAACCCTCATCATTAAACTTTGCAACATATGCACACAGGCTTTAAAGCGAATTCTGCATAGTGCTCTAGCCAAGTGGTTGATATTAAAATACAATCTCACCCTGATTGAAAAATCAAACGCCTTGGGGTGGCTATAACGCCTGAGATCTCGCACACGCGGGAAACCCAATGAACCTGACCCAGATAATGCTGGCGTAGGGACAGGCAGAGCATCTACAACGCAACTGTTTTTGGTTTGCTGGGTTACCCACAAACCTACTCACGTCTTTGTCACTCTTCCCCTGTCCTTTTTATGACTCTTATAGAAAGGATTACCATGAAACCAATCGCAAAACCGCTGTCCTTAATTGGGCTGTTACTCAGCACGCCGGTGTTAGCCGCAGAAGAGGAAGAGACCCGTGAACTGTCCGAAGTCGTCGTCAGTGCCGATTTTCGCCCCAGCAGTGCACAAAAAACCGCGGTGAGCCTGACCGAGATTGATAAAGAAACCATAGAGTCACGTGGCGCGCAGCATCTGGAAGAGGTGTTGAATCTGGCACCAAACGTGAATCTTGCCAGTGGCGCTTCACGCGGACAATTTTTTCAGATACGTGGTATGGGGCAGCGTAGCCAATTTAGTGCACCGTTAAATCCATCCGTAGGTTTGGTGATTGATGGAATCGACTTTAGCAGGACAGGCGGGGCGGCAACCCTTTTTGATATCGATGCAATTGAAATCTTACGTGGCCCGCAAGGAACCAAATTTGGAACAAATGGCTTAGCAGGAACAATTAACATGCGAAGCAAAGCGCCGACCAAAGCCTTTGAAATGCACGCAGAAACTGGGGTTGCTGAATACAATACGCGCAATTTTGGTGTAGCTGTTGGTGGTACTCTTGTTGAAGATAAATTATTAGGTCGTGCTTCGATATACACACATAAATCTGATGGTTACATGAATAACGATTTTTTAAATCGTGACAATACGCAAAATCAGGATGAGCTTACTTTTCGGGGCAAATTAAAGCTACTTGCCACTGACGATTTAACAATTGATTTAAGTTATGTTCATTTGGATATTGATAATGGCTATGACGGCTTTACATTCGACAATAGCCGAAATAGCTTGTCAGATCATCCTGGTCAAGATAAACAGCTGACCAATGCTTTTGCAATCAAAACCAATTGGCAAGCTTCTGATGCAGTGATTATTCAAACTGAAGTCACTTATTTAAAAAGCGATATTGTCTATAGCTATGATGCGGATTGGGGTTTTAATGGACAGTTCGCCCCAGCTTTATCACCTTATATTGGTTTTGAGCGTTTTGACCGCAAACGTGAAAATTATTCATTTGATTTACGCGCGCTTTCCGATAAAGCTGGCCGTATTTTTAATGATTCGACTGACTGGACCATAGGCTTGTTCTTTATAGACCAGGACGAAGCTTTTAAGCAAGACTCAGACTTTGGTATTTTTGGCGCAACAAGAAGAAGAGGAGATTATGACACTCAGAATAGCGCTATCTATGGCCAGCTTGATACACATTTAACAGATAGCTTAACTCTTATCACAGGCGGACGTGTCGAGTACTTTAAAGCAAAATATGATGATACAAACGCTTTAAGGCTTAATAAAGATGAAATGCTGTTTGGTGGTAAGTTAGGGTTGAATTATCAGCTTAACAAAAATCAATTACTGTATACCTCTCTATCAAGGGGGTATAAGTCAGGCGGTGTGAATAACGATGGTAGATTAACTCTAAACCAACGAATTTTTGATGCCGAATACAATGTTACGCTTGAAGCAGGCGTTAAATCCAATTGGCTTGATAACAGACTAAATACTACGCTATCCGTGTTTTACACGGATAGACGAAACGCGCAGGTAAAAAACTCATTTGAGTTTGGCGTTGGGCAGTTTGTGGATTATGTAGACAATGCCACAAGTGCAACACACAAAGGTGCAGAGTTCGCGGCCGATTGGTTTATCACTGATCAAATGCGTTTAATTGCATCACTCGGCTTATTAGATGCAACTTTTGATAAGCGCAGATTTGTAAATAACGTAACTGGCCAGACTGTCAATTATGATGGTAGGCAAGTTGGTCATGCCCCAAGTTATACTTTTAGCCTAGGTACGGAGTTTTACCCATCCAGCGCCTGGACAATTCGAACTAACGTAGAAGGAAAAGATAGTTTTTATTTTTCAGATAGTCACAATGCAAAATCAAACGGCTATGCTTTAGTGAATGCCAGTGCGGTATATCAATATAATAAGCATTGGAAGATGAATATATGGGCAAGGAATCTGCTCGATAAAGACTATGCAACCCGTGGTTTTTTCTTTGGTAACAATCCAGCAAATGGCTATACGCAAGAAAAATATGTGCAATATGCAGAGCCACGCGTCGCAGGCGTAACGGTGAGTTACGATTATTAAACTGATTGAGGGCGTTATAGCCCTCTTTTTAATTGAGGAATTTAGATGCGTATTTCAGTCGATATTAGTTTGTACCCTTTAACCGAAGGATATGTAGAGCCCATTCTGGAGTTTATCAACAAGCTCGAAGCCAATCCAACTCTGGTCGTCAAGCGCAATAGCCTGGCGACGCAAGTGTTTGGCGAATACCGCGATGTGATGGATTGCCTGGATGCCGAAATGGAAGCAGTGTTTAATGCGTTGCCGCACAGTGTGTTCGTGATGAAGTTTGTTGGCACAGACAGAGCCGATGTGGTCGATGTTTAACGCCGTTATCTATTTTATGCATACTCGTTAATATGATTGCTCGCCATGAACCAAGATAATTATCAGGCTATCCTGACCGCATTTCATCAAATGTCCGGTTGGGAAATCACCGCTGCTTTAATGGGGGTGGCCTATATTCTGCTGGCGGCGAGAGAGTCGCAATGGTGCTGGCTGTTTGCCTTTTTAAGCACGCTGGTTTACACGGCGCTGTTTTGGGAGGGGCAACTGCCCATGCAGGCACTGCTCAATTTTTATTATATGGCCATGGCGATCTATGGTTTCTGGCTCTGGCATCACCCTGGCAAGCAAAATGACACCTTGCTGATTAGCCGTTGGCCCTTGAAGAAGCACTTGGGTTTTATTGTGGGTGGCTTGGCTGTGAGTGCGTTGCTGAGTGCTTATTTGCAACACAGCGGACAATCACAAAGCCCGGTGTTAGACGCGTATACCACTGTTTTTTCTGTGATGAATACCTGGTTGATCGCCAAGAAGGTATTAGAAAACTGGTTATATTGGGTGGTGGTGGATGGCGCGGCCACGTTGTTGTACGTGCAAACCGGCTATTACGCCACTGCCGTTTTATTTGTGTTGAACACGATATTGGCAATGGTTGGCTTTATCAGTTGGATTAAGTTATATCGGCAACAAACCGCTTAAACCACACATGATGATGCAACGCATAGTGGGTTAGATACGCTGCATCCATCTGACTAAATCAGTTTCACCCAGAATATTCATCAAAAACAACAGTAGCTGGTAGGCGGGCGTATGCGCGCTATGTTCGATCCAGGCATGCGTCTGCGTATAGTGCTGTTTAAAGAGCGCCAGCTGCGAGGGCGTGAGGATGTATTCGAGCAATACCAAATCTAGCGCACGCGGCGCGATCACAAACGCATCCAAATCAATCAGCACCAACTGATTCGTGCTTAAGCAGCGAAATTGATCCCAGCGTAAATCCAGCATCATAGGCACAAAGTCGCTTGCATGGCATTGTGCTGCCTGCGCTAAAACTTCAGGCAATAAAGCTTCAGCGATGCGTGGTTGCTGTTGTTCGGTCAAACAAACCAGCGTGTCGTGCAAGCGGCTAGCCCATGCGTTTGCGGAAAATTGTGGCGCGTGCAGTGTGCCCCAGGTGCTGTAGCTTAATTGGTGCAGTTTGGCGATGTGATTGGCCAGCTGTATCACCCAGTCATCTTTGATCTGCCTTGCGTCTACATCGGTGCCCTCAACAAAGCGCGTGAGCACAAAGCGGTTAGCGCTGGCTGCAACAAACTCAGGCACGCCGAGTGCTCCGTTTTTTTGTAAAAAGTGATGCGTGAAATCTATATTGCTCAGACTATTGGGAAAGTCGGCGGCAAATAAATGGTTTGCGCCTAACCAAAAGTGAGACTGTTCTATGGTTGCTGTATTGCACACTTTGAGTACCATGGCACCATTGGCCGTTTGGCAATCAAAAAGCTGATGCGTACTATCCTCAAACTTATTCGGGATGACGCTTGGTTGAGCAATCAGTTTGGGCAAACTGGCCTGTTCGGCGTGGCTGAGTTGTGGATAAGTAAACATGGTCAGGCTGATATTTTAAGCCATGGCGCGTTAAAAACACTGCCTTTTAGCAGTGTTTTTTGTTGGTGCGTGCCTAACCTAAGTCAATCAGCAATCGTTCAAAATCCTCTGCAGGCATCGGTTTGGCAAATAAATAGCCCTGGCCAAAGTCGCAATGGATGTCTTGTAGCAAATGCAGTTGCAGGTCAGTTTCTATGCCTTCGGCAATCACTTTAATTTTGAGTCTATGCGCCATTTCAATAATCGCTTCACAAATGGCGAGCTCGCTTGAGTCTGGCGCCAGGTTGGCGGTGAATGAGCGGTCAATTTTTAAATAGTCGACGTTGAATTTTTTAAGATATGACAATGACGAATAGCCGGTGCCAAAGTCATCAATGGCGATATGCATTCCCGAGTTATGAAATCCCATCAGTTTTTCTTCAATATTGCCGACCACATCCATCAGCACGCCTTCTGTAATTTCAATCACCACGCAACTGGTTGGAAAGTGAATGTGATCCAGCAGGCTGATCCAGTTATGCATCATCTCTTCATTAGCCTTGAATTGCACTGGCGATTTATTAACGGCAATTTCAAAGTCGCGCCCCAGCAGCTCTTTAAACCTGGCCCCTTGTTTGACCGCCTCGATAAATACCCAGTTACCAATCTCGTGGATAGTGCCGTAGTGTTCGCAAATCGGGATAAAAACTTCTGGGCTGATAAAGCCTAGCTCTGGGTGTTTCCAGCGTAGCAAGGCCTCTGCTTTATGGATGTGGCCGCTAGATAACTCAATAATCGGCTGATAGTGCACAGAAAATTGTTTGCGTAACAAGGCCTGGCGTAAGTCGGTAGACAGGCGGATGCGGAAGTCGGATTCCTGTTGCATGAGTTTGGTGAAAAAACGGTAGCAGCCACGCCCGGCATTTTTGGCGACATACATGGCCTGATCTGCGACTTTAAGCAATTGCTGCGCATCGGTGGCGTCTTCCGGGTAAATGGCAATGCCAACACTGGCCGAGATAAAGGCTTCTTTTTTAGCGGTGATAAAGGGCTCAGATAAATGATCAATAATATGTTGTGCAATATGCGCAATCATCATATTGTCGTGAATATCGTTGAGAATCACGGTAAATTCATCGCCACCCAGGCGGGCAACCGTATCAGATTTGCGCACACAGGCAGCGATGCGGGCGGCCGCTTCAATCAGCAAGGTGTCGCCGACATTATGGCCGTGCGTATCATTAATTTCTTTAAATCGGTCGAGGTCAATAAACAGCAGGGCGCATTTCTGCTGTTCACGCTGTGATAATTTCAGTGTTTGTTGCAGCCTATCTTGAAACAGTTGCCGGTTGGGCAATTTGGTCAGTTGATCAAAGTTAGCCTGTTTAAGTATCAGTGCCTCCGCCGCTTTGATGGCGGAAATATCAGAAAACAGACTGACGCGCCGATTGACCCGGCCGTCCGTTTGATAAGAGGTATTGATTGTTAGCCAGGTGGGAAACATTTCGCCATTTTTACGCTTGCTCCACACCTCTCCCTGCCATTGACCACACAGATGCATGGTCTGTTGTTGCGTGTCATAAAAACGCGCGTCATGTTGCTCGGAGCGAAGCAGGGTGATGGATTGACCTTTGATTTCTTCTAGCGCATAGCCGGTCATTTTTGTAAACGCGGGGTTAATCGCGAGCACCACGCCCTCGGCATCGGTGATGGCCATGGCCTCACTGCTATTGTTATAGACCAGCCCAGCCAGTTTCAGCTCTTCTTCTGCCTGTTTTCTTTCGCTGATGTCTTGCACTGCGCTGATGAAATACAGCGGCTGTTGCGCGTCATCGCGCAATAAATGCACAGACAGATTGACCCAGACCACTTGCCCCAGTTTATGCAGGTAGCGCTTCTCTACACTATATTGGTCTATGTCACCTTGCAATAAACGGGTGACAGTTTCTGTTTCCAGCATCAGGTCTTCAGGCAGGGTGATTTGCTGGTAAGTCATGTGTTGTGCCAGAATTTCTTCCTGGCTGTACCCAATGATGTTGCAGAATTCACGGTTGATTTGCAAAAAATGGCCAGATAAATCCACTTGTGCGATCCCAACTGCCGCATTTTCAAATACCGCGCGAAATAAGGCCTCGCTATCACGCAGAGCTTCTCTGGCCTGGTCTCTTTGTTCGGTGGCGACGATAGAATGGTAAATGTGATAGAGGCTGAGTTGAATACTGTCGCGAAACTGGCCAATCAGGTCTTTGATCAGGTGATCATAGTGGTGCTCTTTATTATCCAGAATACAAATGGTGCCAAATACTTCGCCATTCGGCCAGTTAAGCGGCAATCCATAGTAAGAGATCATGCCGAGTGCTACATCTGGATTATGTTCCCAGCCTGGGCTGGTCAATGCATTTGGAATCAATAAAGGCTGCTGGTTACTGATCACATTTTCACAATAGAGGCCGGTATTTAAACTGGCATGTTCACCTGAATGATAGACATTGCCCTCGCTATGGCTGGCAACAAAGACTTCAATTTCGTGCGCGTGCGCTCGCATGATGAGCGCAGCGGGGATATGGGCAATACAGGCGAGCAAATCTGTGGTGATTTGCCAGCTTCTCAGCACCTTTTCAGGCACCTCTATCTCGTCGAGAACGGCATAATGAGGCAAAGCCCCGGAACCCTGATTGATCATAACTACCCCCAATACTGTTCGTAGTCATTTCTAATGGCATGACACACGTCTTTATTCTTTTTCGGCAATAAATCACAATTTCTTTACGTATGTTAATTGCATTATGTGCTTTCAAAACGGCATAATCAATGCAGATGAAAGCGCTAAACGTGAAAATATTTGATAAGAAACAGGGACTTCGATAGCGGTGAGCCAGTGGTGAATACAGGTGTTAAAAAAATTCAACAGTGACGTATCATCCGCAAAAAAATACCTTTAAAGAGCTTGGCCGTGCCTATTATTTTGGCTAAACGTTGTTTTAATTTTTAAGTTTTTAGGGATAACAAAGGAGCCGTGATGAGCCTGATCAAAGTAGAAAAACCCGGTGACTTGACCTTGGCCGCTTTGGGTGTCAAACAATGGCCAATCTGGTCGAAAGAGGTGTCGACGTTTACATGGCAATACAGCAGTACTGAAATTGCCTATATTGTGGAAGGGGAGGTCACGGTCACACCCAATCATGGCACGCCGGTGAGTTTTGCCGCAGGCGACCTGGTGACCTTTGCCAGTGGTCTGGATTGTGTGTGGGAAGTCAAAAAACCGCTACGCAAGCATTACCGTTTTGAGTAGCTCGTAGGTTTAAAGCTCGCTGGTTTAAAGTTCACTTAGGGCTTGTTTGAGCGCTGCCGTTTGCGTATCTGCGATGGCTAGGCCATGGCAGGCAGAAATCAAAAAGCTATCTTCTACCCGGCTGCCCAGCGTGTTGATTTTAGCGTTATGTAATTCGATGCCATGGTTGAGAAACACCAGTGCCATGCTGGCCAGCAAGCCTGGGCGGTCATTGGCGACCACATCCAGTTGTTGAAAAGTCACCAGGCCTTGCGTGGTTGGGTATTCCACCGGGCGTAGATTGACTTGGGTCGGAATCGGCATATGTTTCACTTGTCGGCTGACACGGCCGCGTATCGGCGCAGGCATGGCCTGTGCACTGAGCAGTTGGTCGTTGAGACCTTGTTCAATATGCTTGAGTAAGCCGTTATAGCTGATCTGGCGCGTGTCTGGCTCCAGCACAATAAAGTTATCCAGCGCATAACCATGGGTAGTGGTATGGATTTTGGCCTGCACAATGTTGTATTGCATGCTGTCAAAAAAATGACAAATGCGGGCAAAAATCTCTTTTTGGTCGCGGCTATAAATCATGACCTGTATGCCGTCGCCCTTGGGGCTCAGGCGTGCGCGCACAATCGGTTTGTCAGAGCGCAGGTGCGGGATCAGCAAACGACTTTGCCAAGCGATTTCGTCGCTGTCAAAACGGCTGAAATAACCACTGCCAAAGGCCTGCCACAACGGTTGTACGGAGGCTTCTTTGAGGTTAAAGCTGCTGAGTTTTTGTAACACCTCCTGTTTGCGCAAACTCAGTTGGGCTTCGGTGTTGAGTGATTGCTGCAAGACGCGGCGTGTTTGTAAAAATAGGCTTTCCAGCAGCTTGGCTTTCCAAGCGTTCCAGACGTTGGGGCTGGTGCCGCGAATGTCAGCCACTGTGAGCAAATACAACGCGGTCAGGCGGTATTCAGAGCCGACTAATTGCGCAAAAGCTTCAATCACATCGGGGTCGGACAAGTCGCTTTTTTGGGCGGTGCTTGAGAGCTTTAAGTGTGCTTCGACCAGCCAGGCAACCAGTGCGGTATCGGCTTTGGGCAGGCCCAGTTTTTGGCAAAAACGCTTGGCATCAATGGTGCCCAATTGCGAGTGGTCACCGCCACGGCCTTTGGCAATATCGTGAAAAATCGCGGCCAGGTAGAGTAAATGTGGCTGGCTGAATTCGTTAAACAGCTGGCTGCAAAGCGGAAACTCATGACGCAGGTCTGGTTTGGCAAACCGGCGCAGGTTACGCAATACGTTGAGGGTGTGCTCGTCTACGGTGTAGACATGAAACAAGTCGTGCTGCATTTGCGCAATCACGCGGCCAAACACCGGGATATAGCGACCAAGAATACCGTAACGGTTCATGCGCCGCAGGCTGCGGTGCACGCCTTCACGGCTTTGCAAAATCTGCAAAAACAGCGCTTTGTGCGCCGCATTTTGGCGGAAGCTGCGGTCAATTAATGGCTGCGCATCTTGTAGCGCTCTCACCAAGGGCGCACTAAAACCGGTGATGGCCGGGTGCTGTTGTAACAGTTGAAAACAGCGCAAAATGGCTTCGGGCTTACGCTGAAATAAGTCAGCTGTTTGTGCGCTTAACAAGCCTTGTGCCAGTGTGAAGTCCTGGTCAATCACGCTGGCGGCTTCTAAGGGCGAGCTCACGCGCGTATGCATGCGCTTGAGCAGCACTTCATTTTCTATGATGACTGCTCTGGCACTGCGGTAAAAGCCTTGCATCAGCTGCTCGCTGGCGCGTTTTTGCGCGGTGGTTTGATAGCCCATTTGCTCGGCCAAGGTGTTTTGAAAGTCAAACACTAGGCGGTCTTCACGCCGTTTGGCCAGCAAATGCAAGCGGATGCGCAGGTTTTGTAGCAAGCGCTCGTGTCGTTTGAGTTGGTTAGCCTGGCTGCGGTTAAGCAGGCCGGCATGTACCAGATCGTTCCAGTCATTGCCCAAGCCCTGGCTTTGGGCAACCCACAAAATCATATGCAGGTCACGCAAACCGCCCGGACTTTCCTTGATATTGGGTTCGAGGTTATAGGCCGTGTCGTGAAATTTGGCATGGCGGATTTGCTGTTCACGCAGTTTTTCAGCAAAAAAGCGCGCTTGATCCAACTGTTGGTGCAAGGATTGCGTCAGCGTATGGAATGTCGGGCGATGACCGGTCAGCCAGCGGGCTTCCAGCAGGTTGGTCATAATGGTGACGTCGAGCTTGGCTTCGTCCAGGCATTCTTGCATGGTGCGTACACTGTGGCCAATATTGAGGCCAATGTCCCACAAGGTGCCGATGAGTGACTCAACGGTGGCTTGCAACTGGCTGTCACTATTATCCGGCATCAGAATCAACAGGTCGATGTCGGAGTGGGGAAACATATCCCCGCGGCCATAGCCACCAACCGCAATCAGGCTTGCATTTACTGGCAGGCCGTAACTACGCCAGAGGTCTTTGAGCAGTTGATCGAGAATGCGGGTGTGTTGTTGCAGCAGCGTTTTAGCATGCGGGTTGGCCAGGTAAGCGTCAGCCATCTGCTGGCGTGCCAGTTGTAACGACTCCCGCCAGTGCTTGAGTTGTTCTTTGGCAATCACCGTCATGATCAGATCGCTTACAGCACTGGGCGCGGCGGCGTGCCCGCCGAGACAGTCATGATCTCAAAGCCACCTTCGGTGACGAGCACGGTATGCTCCCACTGTGCTGAGAGACTACGGTCCTTCGTGACCACCGTCCAGCCGTCGGACATGAATTTGATCTCGCGACGACCCGCATTAACCATTGGTTCGATGGTGAAAATCATGCCGGGTTTGAGCGTCATGCCCGCACCAGGTTTGCCATAGTGCAGCACTTGTGGCTCGCAATGGAATTTTTTGCCGATGCCATGACCACAAAACTCGCGCACGATGCTGTAGCCATTTTTTTCGGCAAATGATTGAATTGCGTAGCCGATGTCGCCCAGGGTGTTGCCTGGTTTGACCTTTTCAATACCGCGCCACATGGCCTGGTAGGTGAGCTCACACAAACGCTTGGCTTGCGGGGTGACGCTCCCGACCATAAACATACGTGAGGTGTCGCCGTGGTAACCATCTTTAATCACGGTGATATCCAGGTTAACAATGTCGCCTTGCTTCAACTCTTTTTCGCTAGGCACGCCATGGCAGATTTGTTGATTGATAGAGGTGCAGATCGATTTTGGATACGGCGTGTGACCATCGGGCGCATAATTGAGTGGCGCTGGAATGGCTTGCTGCACATTGACGATATAGTCATGGCATAACTGATCCAGCTTATTGGTGGTGACGCCAGGCACCACGAAAGGGGTGATGTAGTCTAGCACCTCAGAGGCCAGGCGACCGGCGATGCGCATTTTTTCGATTTCTTCGGGGGTGTGCAGAGTAATTGCCATATGCTTTTGATGACCTTTAACGCCTGAATGTTCAATGCCAGGCTGGGAATCAATACCTAAAATGTCATTCTAACATAGGCGTTTAGCAGTCATCACTAAAGAAGCACGCCTTTGTTGGCGTTAAGTTGACAGAGGGGCAAAGCGGATAGGCCATAAAAACAAACAGGCGCTGATTTGTGCGATTGATTACGACATCACACAAGGTGGCGATGTTTTATACTCGGGCGCATGAATCAAGCAGGAGCGAACAGATGGTGACACTCACCGAAGCAAGGCAACACCGGACCGTGAATGACTGGGTCGCTTTTTTGCAGCAAGCGGATATTCCGGTATTGCGGCAAACGGCCAGGGAACTGGCACGGTTGCGTGAGCACGAAGACGAGATGGGTGCCCGAGATATTACCCGCATCGTGATCAATGACCCGTTGATGATGTTTAAAGTGCTGACCTTTGCCAATAATCATCGCAGCCGCCACCAATTGCAAGACCTGGTGCAGGTGGAGCAGGCCATTATCATGATGGGCACCAGCACCTTTTTTGAGCAGATTCCTGCTGTGCCGCATGTCGAAGAAGTCCTGAACCAACATGTGCCCGCCTTGATCGATTTGCTTAAGTTGATGGTACGCGCGCACCGGGCCGGTTATTTTGCAGCAGATTTCGCCTCACACCTGATGGATTTGCACGCAGAGGAGTTGCGTGTGGCCGCCTCATTGTATGATTTTGCCGAAATGCTGATGTGGTGCTTTAACCCTGAGGCGATGGCTGAAATCAGCAAGCGGCAGGCGGCTGATAAAACCTTGCGCAGCCGTGTTGTGCAGCAAGATGTGCTGGGCTTTCGCGTGGTGGAGTTACAGGCAGAGTTGGTGCGGGTATTTAACCTGCCATCGTTATTAACTGATTTAATGGACGAGCAACGCGCGCATCTGCCCAGGGTGCGCAATGTGCAGTTAGCGGTCAACCTGGCCAGACATTCTGCCGATGGCTGGGACAATGCGGCGCTGCCAGACGATTACAAGGATATTGCCCAGTTACTGCATGTGGATGTGGAGCGGGTGATGCATATTGTCGGCGTGCCGCACTAGCAGGATTATTTGCAGCACTACTTGATCAGGCGTCCAGGGCGCGTGTTGCCAGCAGGTCGGTAATCGCCTGATGCACTCGGTCAATGACACTGTCCCAGGGTTCTTCTGCACCTTGCCTGAAGAGCCGCATGCCCGGATACCATGGACTATCTTCACGCTGTTGCAACCAGCGGAAATGCGCTTGCTGAGGCAATAGCAACCAAACCTGCTTGCCAAGCGCTGCTGCCAGATGGGCGACCGCAGTATCCACCGAAATCACCACATCCATTTGCATGATCAGTCCAGCCGTCTCTGTCAAGTCTGTGAGCGCCGGATGATGGCATTCCAGCATTGGAAAGCGTTTGAGCATGATGTGGTCTTCACGCCTGAACTCTTTTTGCAAGCTATGCCATTCGACCTCCATTTGCAGCAAGGGCGCCATCAGATAGAGCGGAATGCTACGTAGCTTGTCATATTTATTGTCAGCATCCCCACACCAGTTAAGGCCGATGCGCAGGCGTCTGGTTGGCCCCAGTAATTGCTGCCAGGGCTGGCTATGGCGTGCGTGAACCGCGAGATAGGGCAGGTTGACCGGGACCGTATCAGGCAAGGTTTTAAACACTGCTGGCAGGCTCAACATCGGGCAATAGACATCAAAGTGCGGCAGGGGACGGCCATCCTGACGAATCACCTGGATACTGGCATCCTGCGCCCAGCATTCATTCAGCACATTAAACAGCGCTTCGGGCACCGCAATGATGATCTGGTTAGGTTTAAATGCCTTAATGAGCGGCAGGTAGCGGCAGAACTGCAGTGTGTCGCTCAGCGTCATTTCTGCCAGTATCAGAATACTTTTGCCGACCAGCGAGCCGGTTTCGCGCCATAACAGGCTTTCAGGCGGACGCTGGGGGTCGGTCAATACCTGAAAGCGTGCCGCATACAGGGGCCAGCCGCTCTCGTAGTCGCCGCGCGCCAGTTTGAGCATGCTCAGGTAGTAGCGTGCCTGCGCGTGGTGCGGCGCATGCTGCATGGCGGTTTCCAGGCAAGTATACGCTTCGTCAGCATCCCCATTTTCATACAGGGCTAAGCCTAGGTTGCAGTAAGCTGAAGCATAGCCGGGATTAAGCGCCAGAGCTTGCCTGAAGTCAGCAATGGCAGCTGGATACTGGCCCAATTGGCACAACACCACGCCGCGGTTGTTATACGGTATCGGCAAATGTGGTTGATGGATGATCGCATCGTTAAAACTGGCGAGTGCCGCTTGTGTTTTACCTTGCAGTTGCAAGATCAGCGCATGCTGATGATATGCCTCGGCAAAGTCTGGCTGGATCTGGATGGCCTGCTGCATACATTGCAGGGCTTCATCGGGGGCCTGCAACTGCTGGCAGACGATGCCCAGCCGGTAATGAAAATGTGCGTGCTCTGGGTGCGCGGCGACCGCTTGCCTGAGCATATTGGCTGCTGGCTCAAGTTGTTGTGCCTGCAGCATTAAATCCACACATTCGCTAAATGCCTGTAACTGCTGTGGGTCGAACTTGGTGGCGGTGCGCAGACGCAAAATCGCCTCTTGCGTGCGCCCCATGTTTTTTAAGGCACGCGCATCCAGGTAATACAGCTGTGCCTGTTTGACATCGAGGGCAATGGCCTTTTTATAACATTCGTGCGCCGCTTTAAACTGCTGCGTGCGCATATGCAGATTAGCCAGTTGCACATGCAGCTCGAGTATCTTGGGCTGCAGGCTGATCGCTTGTAGCAAATACTGCTCAGCCGCATGAAACTCCTGATTTTTTAACATCAGGCCAGCCAGCTTTTGGTAGGCATCCCAGCGCGACGGATCATCGGCAATCAGTTTGAGCAGTTTTGCAATGGCTTCATTATTCATGGTAGAGACTGCAACACTTCAAACGTTTGCGTATGACCTTAAAATGACAGATGGCGGATTAAGGTACAATAAGCAGCCTGAAGCGTCAACGACCAAACGGTCTGCAGGCGCACTTTAAGTCACTTCACGTTGAGAGAGGAACTCAAGCAATGCTCGTCAAACTGATTATGTACGGACTGTTACTCTGGCTGGCCATCTGGGGTTATCGCCAGTATCAACAGCCCTCTCACCGCGTCAGTGTCGGCATGAAAGCACCGGATTTCAAGTTGCCAGATGCACAAGGCAATGTGCGTCGCCTGGCCGACTGGCAAGGCAAATGGCTGGTATTGTACTTTTACCCCAAAGATGACACACCAGGCTGCACCCGTGAAGCCTGCCATTTTCGCGATGATATCCAAAAAATCCATGCCCTAGGCGCAGAAGTGGTGGGGGTCAGTGTAGACACGGTCGCCAGCCATGCTGAGTTTGCGCAAAAACATCGGCTGTCTTTTCCATTGCTGGCAGATAGCAACGGCCAGGTCGCTGATGCCTATGGCGCACTGTTTAACCTCGGCGTATTTCAAGCGGCCAAACGCATGACCTTTATCATTGACCCGCAAGGCGCCATTGCCCAGACCTACAGCAATGTGAATCCCGATGGACATAGCCAGGCCATTATTGATGACCTGAAGCGGTTATCTGCTTTTTAAAAGGCGTTTTTATGCAACAAGCACTTTCCCTGATCGTCGCCCATGCCGACAACCGCGTCATTGGACACAACAACCAACTGCCCTGGCACTTGCCCGAAGACCTCAAACGCTTCAAGCAACTGACCATGGGCCACCATATCATCATGGGCCGTAAAACCTATGAGTCCCTAGGGCGCTTGCTGCCAGGGCGCACCACCGTCATTGTCACGCGCGATACTGAATATGCCGTTGAAGGCGCCAAAGTCGTGCATTCATTGCCAGAGGCACTGGCAGCCTGTGCGGATGATGAGGAGCCGTTTTTGATAGGTGGCGCCGAGATGTATGCGCAAGGCTTGGCTTACGTCACGCGGCTATACATCACGCGCGTGTATGCACAGGTAGGCGGCGATGCGTTTTTCCCGGAAATCGAGATGCATGACTGGGCATTGGTTAGTGAGGAAGGGCATACCTCGGTGAATGGCTTGCATTATAGTGATATGGTTTATCAGCGGCATGGATAGTTCTCTTTGAGCTGAGCTTATGTGAAAGTCATTCTTTCATTATAGAGTTATAGCTTTAGGCTTTCTTTTTCGCCTCTCGGCGAGTCACTTTCTGGTGCTTGTCCCCCAGAAAGTAACCAAAGAGGACGACACCCAGCCATCACGGCCTAACGGCTCCCTTGCGTTGCTCAACAAAATAAGCCGGTCACGAAACTCGCCCTGACAAGCCACACACTTCGTGGCTTTTTGCGGAGCTCAGACAGTCGCTCCCTCTACTCTTATTTTGTTTCCGCTACTCAGCGTGATGGGATGGGATTATTCTCGCCAAACTCACACTGCATAAATGTGGACGGTTCAAAAACCAGATTCATTTCTTAAAGTCACTATTGGTGGCGCTCGCCTGGTGTTCGGGGTCCCCATCTGCCGCGCCGAGTAGCGCAGGCAAAATAAGGAAGAAGGGAACGACTGTCCGAATCCCGCAGTAGCTCACGTTTTGTGTGAGCTACCAGGTTGAGTTTCGTGACCGCTTATTTTGACGAGCAACGCAGGATACAAGCGGAAGCTGGGGTGCATTTCTTTTGGTTACTTATTCTTTGTGCAAGCAAAGAAAAGTAACTCGCCTAAAGGCGAAAAAGAATGTCATCCATCAAAGAATAATTTTTTATATCAATCATCACTAGCGGGCTAGCTGAAGAGCATCAGCATTTTTAAATGCTGCTGGCCTTAAAAACAAAAAAGGGAAACGCTTTGGCGTTTCCCTTATACAACATCACAAAAACTAATCTTCTTGCTGCACGCAATCCACGTAATACACTGCTTTGCCGTCCACGATTTGTTTCACCAAACCATGGTTATCGGTCTCAAAGCCTGGGAATTTCTCGTTAAACTCACGCGCAAACTTTAGGTAGTTCACAATGACCTTGTTAAAGCGTTCGCCAGGGATAAGTAATGGAATGCCTGGCGGGTAGGGCGTTAACAGTACGGCTGTGACGCGACCTTCCAGTTCATCAATCGCGACACGTTCGATCTTGCGATGCGCCATTTTTGAGAAGGCATCGGTTGGCTTCATGGCAGGCACCATGTCTGACAGGTACATTTCTGTGGTCAGACGTGCAACGTCATTGGCTTTGTAGACTTCGTGAATTTGTGTGCATAACTCTCTAAGGCCTATGCGTTCATAGCGCGGGTGTTTCTGCACAAACTCAGGTAAGACTTTCCATAATGGCTGGTTCTTGTCGTAGTCGTCTTTAAACTGCTGCAAGGCCGCGACCATGGTGTTCCAGCGGCCTTTGGTGATGCCGATGGTGAACATGATAAAGAATGAGTAGAGGCCAGTTTTTTCGACGATGACGCCGTGCTCCGCCAGGTATTTGGTGACAATCGCGGCTGGAATGCCGAATTCTTCAGAGAACTCGCCGTCTACGTCCAGGCCGGGCGTGATAATGGTGGCTTTAATTGGGTCCAGCATGTTAAAGCCTTCGGCCAGGTTGCCAAAGCCGTGCCAGCGTTCATTGGCTTTCAGCATCCAGGCATCACGCTCTTCGAGGCCATCTTCTGACAGATCCGTCGGGCCCCAGACTTTAAACCACCAGTCGGTGCCCCATTCTTCGTCCACCTTGCGCATGGCACGGCGGAAATCGAGCGCTTCTTTTAAGGATTCTTCTACTAAAGCAGTGCCGCCTGGCGCTTCCATCATGGCCGCGGCCACGTCGCAGCTGGCAATAATCGAATATTGCGGGCTGGTGGAGGTGTGCATCAAATAGGCTTCGTTAAACAGGTCACGGTCAAGGTGATTGTCCTGCGCATCTTGCACCAGAATTTGTGACGCCTGGCTCAAGCCCGCCAGTAGTTTGTGCGTAGATTGGGTAGAGAACACCATAGACTCTTTACAGCGCGGGCGGTCAGCGCCAATGGCGTGGTAATCGCCGTAGAAGTCATGGAAGGTGGCGTGTGGCAACCAGGCTTCGTCAAAATGCAGCGTGTCTATTTTGCCATCCAGCATTTCCTTGATTTCCTCGACGTTATACAGCACGCCGTCATAGGTGGATTGCGTGATGGTCAATACGCGAGGTTTGGCGTTTTTGTCGCTGGCAAACGGGTTGCGTTCGATTTTCTTTTGAATGTTTTCCCAGGCAAATTCACTTTTCGGGATCGGCCCGATAATACCGAAGTGGTTGCGTGTCGGCATCAAAAATACCGGAATTGCGCCAGTCATGATAATCGAGTGCAGCACGGATTTATGGCAGTTACGGTCAACCACCACAATGTCACCTGGTGCCACGGTGGAGTTCCAGACAATTTTGTTGGAGGTGGACGTACCGTTAGTCACAAAATACAAGTGATCGCAGTTGTAAATACGCGCTGCATTACGCTCAGAGGCCGCCACCGGGCCGGTATGGTCAAGCAACTGGCCTAATTCATCTACCGCGTTACAGACGTCGGCACGCAGCATGTTTTCACCAAAAAACTGATGAAACATTTGGCCCACGGGTGATTTTAGAAAGGCGACGCCGCCGGAGTGGCCAGGGCAGTGCCATGAGTAAGAGCCGTCTGCTGCGTAGTGTGTCAGTGCTTTAAAGAACGGTGGTGGCAGGCTGTCCAGGTAGGCTTTCGCTTCACGGATAATCAGGCGCGCCACAAACTCTGGCGTATCTTCATTCATGTGAATAAAACCGTGCAGCTCGCGCAAGACATCGTTAGGAATGTGGCGGCTGGTACGGGTTTCACCATGCAGGAAAATCGGGATTTCCTCATTGCGGTAGCGGATCTCAGCCACGAAGTTGCGTAATTGCTCGATGGCTTCTGGCTTCTCTTCGACGATTTCTTCATCATCAATCGATAAGATAAACGCAGAGGCACGGCTTTGCTGTTGCGCAAAGGAGGTCAGGTCACCATAACTGGTCACACCGAGCACTTCAACGCCTTCATCTTCGATGGCTTTGGCCAATACGCGAATGCCGAGGCCAGAAGAATTCTCGGAGCGAAAGTCTTCGTCAATAATGACGACGGGAAATCTAAATTTCATTCAATGAATCCTTAACTTGTCACTGAAACGGATAACTCAAAGTACAAAGGCACTGAGAAAGCCATGCTTTTACTCCGTGCCTTTGTGGTGAATAGGGGGTGTTTTTCAATGCTGGATGCGCTTATATTTTTGGCAAGGTCACGCCAACTTGGCCTTGATATTTGCCACCGCGGTCTTTATAGCTGGTTTCGCAGATTTCATCAGATTCAAAAAACAGGACCTGTGCACAGCCTTCACCAGCGTAAATTTTGGCAGGCAGCGGCGTGGTGTTGCTGAACTCCAGTGTGACATAACCTTCCCACTCTGGTTCAAACGGTGTGACATTCACAATGATGCCGCAGCGCGCATAAGTCGACTTGCCCAAGCAAACGGTTAACACCGAGCGCGGAATACGGAAATATTCTACCGTGCGTGCCAACGCAAATGAGTTAGGCGGAATGACGCAATAGCCTTTGCCGGAGACTTCTACAAATGACTGCGGGTCGAATTGTTTGGGGTCAACAATGGTGCTGTTGATATTGGTAAAGACGCGGAATTCATCAGCACAGCGGATATCATAACCATAGGAGGAGGTGCCGTAAGAGACAATTTTTTGGCCATGTTCTTCACGCACCAAGTTTGGCGAAAACGGCTCAATCATGCCGTGTTGTTCAGCCATTCTGCGTATCCATTTGTCCGACTTAATGCTCATTGCCTTGTCCAGTCTTAATGTTGCTTTTCTGTGCAAAAGTGCTTGCAATAAAGAGAAAAAAGCGGAGTTTAAACTCCGCTTTTAATGAGTGCAAATAATAACAACAAATGTTGATAGATTTGCAAATTTTTTATGAATTTTTGGCGATTTATTCAACCAGCGGCATTTGCAGCCGCCAGTGATTATTTGTCGCCGCCTAATTCAATGCTGTAACGCCAGAACTGGTCTTCTGCTTCAAAAATCACTTTTGAGGCTTCAGGGTCGCGGCTACCAGCAGGGTACTGATGTACCGGCTTTTTGTCTTCTGCCCAGGCTTTAACGACAGGGTCCACCAGACGCCATTGTGCTTCGGCTTCAGAAATATGCAGGTAGTTAGAGTTGTCTCCTTGCATCAGGTTAAGCAACAGCGCTTCGTACGCATCAACAGAGTCGTCGCTATCCCAACGGTTGGCCGCATCCAGCTGAATAGTCCGTGTTTGCACGTCCAGACCAGGAATCTTGGATTGCACTTCCAGTTTGATGCACTCGCGTGGCTGAATACCAATGATGAGCCAGTTTTGGTCCTGGTCATTGATTTGCAGCGGCGCTTTTTTAAAGCGGATAGAAATACGGGTATCGGCTTCGTGCAGGCGTTTGGCGGTGCGGATGTAGAACGGCACCCCTTTCCAGCGTGGATTGTCGATAAACAGTTTCAGTGCGGCATAGGTTTCAACCACGCTGTCATTGTTGCCCAACTCTTCCAGGTAACCAGGCACTTTTTCGCCATTGATTTCGCCAGCAGCGTACTGCGCGCGGAAAGCATGTTTTTCCAGCTCATTCACCGGAATCGGGCGAATCTGCTCCAGTAAAGCGATTTTTGCATCGCGCACGCCTTCTGGTGACAAGTCTTTCGGCTGTTCCATGGCAGTCAGTGCCAGTGTTTGCAGAATATGGCTTTGCAGCATGTCACGCAGGGCGCCAGTGCTGTCATAGAACTGTGTACGGTCGCCAACGCCTAACATTTCGGTGTTGGTGATTTGTACGTGGTCGATATACTGGTTATTCCAGATTGGCTCTAACACGGTGTTGGTGAAGCGTTGCAGCAAAATATTTTGCAGCGCAGATTTGCCCAGGTAGTGGTCGATACGGTAAATCTGGCTTTCTTTGAGGTGCTTGGTAATCGCTGCTTGCAATTCTTTAGCAGAAGGCAGGTCGGTGCCAAATGGCTTCTCGATCACCACACGGCGCCAGTATTTGTCTTCTTGTGTCAGGCCAACGTTAGCCAATGATTCCACCACTGGGGCGAAGTCAACTGGGCGCACAGACAGGAAGTAAGCCAAGTTTTGCGGGAAAACGCTTTCGTCGCTGAGGGTGGCTTTCAGTTTGCTAAATGCATCTGGGTCTGTAGGCGGGTTAGCGTGGTAAAAGTTACGCGCAATAAAGCGCTCAAACACGGCTTGGTCGTAGCCTTTTTTAAATTTGGCATCCAGCATGCTTTTGATGTCTGCACGCCAAGCTTCCAGGTCAACCACTTGACGGCCAACGCCTACAATTTTCAGGTTTGCTGGCAAGCGGCCCAGTGAGTCTAGTCTGAATAAACCAGGATAGAGTTTTACGCGGGCCAGGTTGCCGCTAGCGCCAAACAGCACCAGGGTGCATGGATCAATTTTATTCGTCATTTCTAACCTTAAGATAAAAATGTAAACGGGAAAGGGCAAGCCTTTCCCATATCAAAAAACAGCAGTAATCAGCAAAAAGCCTCCCATGGAGAGAGGCTTGTTTGATTACTTGGTTTTTACTGAGTGACCACCAAATGCATTACGCATCAGTGACAGCAATTTGTAGCTGTAGCCTTCTGAGTCCTGGCTACGGAAACGCGCTTGCAATGCGGTTGTCAGCACGGGAGCTGCTACGCCTTGCTCAACGGCTTCAACCACTGTCCAGCGACCTTCGCCGGAGTCAGCCACGTACGGTGCAATGGCTTGCAGGCTTTGGTCATCTTTCAGCGCTTCAGCTGTCAAGTCCAGCAACCAGCTGCGAACCACGGAACCATGACGCCACAATTCAGTGATTTGTGCCAGGTCGAGGTTGAAGTCTTCTTTACCTTTGATCAGGTCCAAACCTTCGGCAAATGCTTGCATCATGCCGTATTCGATACCGTTATGGATCATTTTGGTGAAGTGGCCGGAACCCACTGGACCCACGTGCGCCCAACCGCGGTCAGCGTGTGTCAATGCTTGTGCATAAGGTGCCAATACGTCAGCAAATTGCTTGTCGCCGCCGTACATCAGGCAGTAACCGTTGTCCAGGCCCCAAACACCACCGGAAGTACCACAGTCGATAAAGCCGATACCGTGTTCAGCTAACATCGCGCCACGGCGCTGACTGTGTTTGTAGTTGGAGTTGCCGCCGTCGACAATGATGTCGCCTTTGTTCAACAAAGGGATCAGGTCTTTGATTTGATTTTCGGTGATTTCACCCGCTGGTAACATCAACCAGACAATTTTTTGGCCTTCGAGCTTGCTCACTGCATCAGCCACTGAAGTCGCTGCTTCCAAACCTTCTTCTTTAACTAAACGGTTAACGAACTCGGTGTTGAAGTCAAAACCAACCACGTTAATTTTGTGACGCAGCAAACGTGCAGCCATGTTGCCGCCCATTTTGCCCAAGCCAATCATTGCTAATTTCATTCGGATTTTCCTATGGTGTGAGGATAGTTTTAAGAGACACCCATCTTTTGGATGGCATGAACTCGATCAGTGCTTCGGATAATTTTGCAGAATTATCATGTCGAGTCAGCTATAATTATAGCAAATGCAGTCTCGCACTAAAAGGCTGCGCACGCTTTTTTGTATTGTTTTTTACAGGTTTTCTATGTCTTTGAATGTTCAAACTCGTTGGCACTCGTTTCAATCCCAGCAAGAAATTAATCAGGCAGCGCTCAATAGAGTCTTAGCGGCCGCTGATGCAGCCATCGCCAAACACGGCAGTTTTCTGATTGTGTTAGCCGGTGGCAGCACGCCAAAAGCTGTTTACGAATTGTTAGCCAAGGCAGATGCCGACTGGGCAAACTGGCACGTGTATCACAATGACGACCGCTGCTTGCCGGTGGATCATGCCGAGCGCAACAGCAAAATGGCGCGCGATGCCTGGTTAAGCCATGTGGCGATTCCTGCCAGCCAGATTCACGATATTCCGGCTGAATTGGGCAATATTGAAGGCGCGAAAGCGTATGCGGAAACCCTGAAAGGGGTGCGTACGTTTGACCTGGTGATTTTAGGTCTGGGTGAAGATGGTCATACTGCCAGCCTGTTCCCGGGCCAGGTGGTGAATAACACGGCTGATGCCGTGCCGGTATTCAACTCGCCCAAGCCACCGGCAGATCGCATTACCATTAGCCAGGATCGCCTTAACAATACGCATGAAGTCATGTTTTTAGTGACTGGCGCAGGTAAGCAAGAGGCCGTCGATAACTGGCGTAACGGGGTAGCTATCCCCGCCACCTTGATTCAATCGCCAAACGGGGTAGATGTCTATTGCTTTGGTGTCGCGCTGAATTAATATTTTTAAAGCCACAGAGATCACAGAGGCCACAGAGAGAAATCTTCGTGGCTTTTTTTATAACCCCTGAACTTCAGTTAAGTATTTGTTTGAGCCACAGAGGACACGGAGGTCACAGAAAAAAGTCTCTCAGGTTTTAAATTCTGTGTTCTCTGTGGCTAAGTACTTGTTTTTAGCTCTTTTCAGCCAGCAGCTTCTCAAGCAAGCCAATTTGTTGTTGCTGTAAGTTAATCAGCTCTTGCCATTGTTGCTCTCGCAAACCATCCAGTTTTTCATGCAGCAATAAAATCTCCAATTCTGCTTTTAGATTCACTTCGTAGTCGTGTTCAGCCTGGCAGCGGTCAATTTCTGATTGCCGGTTTTGCGACATGAGGATGATCGGCGCCTGAATCGAGGCTAGCATGGATAAAAACAGGTTGAGCAGAATATAAGGATAAGGGTCGAACGCACTGTTGCTGCGCAGCAGAATGACTGAATTGAGGATCACCCAGCTCACTAAAATCAGCATGAAGATAAAAATAAAGGTCCAAGAGCCGCCAAAGCGGGCCATGGCATCAGCTGCACGCTGGCCGCGGCTGGGCACTTCATGCGTGTGATGTGCGGCCAGGTTGCGCGACACCGGGTGGCGCTCGGTCATGTGCCGGGCGACGCGTTGCATATGTTCATCCATGGTTTCGTATTGCGTGCCCATCAGGCCTTCTGCAATATGGTGTTTGCGGAGTGACATATGCAACGTCCTTGCTGAGGGTGAAAGTTAGGTTTTTTGAATCACAATATTAGGGAATTTGGCGCTGTGATCCAGACTGGCGATGGCGATTTTGCTGGCTGCCTTGCGTGCGATTTCTTTATAGCTTTGTGCAATCACACTGTCAGGCGCAGCGACCACGGTCGGCTGGCCGCTATCGGCTTGCATGCGGATATTAATATCCAATGGCAGGCTGCCTAGTAAATCGACGTTGTAATCGCTGGCCATCACGGCACCGCCACCTGCGCCAAAAATATGCTCTTCGTGGCCGCAGTTGGAGCAGATATGCGTACTCATATTTTCGACGATGCCCAAAATCGGGATGCCGACTTTCTCAAACATTTTCAGGCCTTTGCGCGCATCCAGCAGGGCAATATCCTGTGGCGTAGTCACGATAATGGCGCCAGTGACCGGGATTTTTTGTGCTAACGTCAACTGGATGTCGCCGGTGCCTGGTGGTAAGTCAATCACCAGGTAATCGAGGTCTTGCCAGCGCGTGTCGCGTAATAGTTGCTCTAATGCACCTGTGACCATCGGGCCGCGCCAGACCATGGGCGTGTCAGTGTCGACCAGAAAACCGATGCTCATGGCCTGGATGCCATGTGCGCGCATCGGTTCTATGCTTTTGCCGTCGGCACTATCCGGGCGACCAGAAATGCCCAGCATCTGTGGCTGGCTGGGGCCATAAATGTCGGCATCCAGCAAACCTACGGTCGCGCCTTCGGCGGCCAGCGCCAGCGCCAGGTTGGCGGAGGTGGTCGATTTCCCGACACCACCTTTGCCTGATGCCACGGCAATCACGTTTTTCACGTTAGGCAATAAATTCACGCCTCGTTGCACGCCATGCGCCACGATGCGGCTGCCAACATTGACCGTAATCTTGGCAATGCCGTCTATGCTTTTCAGGGCGTCAGTCACTTGCTGGCGAATTGGCGCTAACTGGCTGAGCGCCGGGTAGCCCAGCACCACATCGAGGCTGACATCGTTGCCATTGATCTGAATGTTTTTAATCGACTTGGCACTGACAAAGTCTTTACCGGTATTGGGGTCTATGCAAAGTTTTAAGGTGCTTTGAATGATGAGTTCGCTGATCGCCATGCTGAATGTTCCTGCAAAAATGCCTGACTAAATGAATCGGGAATTCTACTCCAACAGGCACTGTTCGTCATGCAGTGTTACGACCATGCGTCAGGCGCTGCCGAGTTAAGCTGCATGTAAGCTTGGGTTGATGAAAGGTAAGTTAGGCGTAAGCCGCGCTTGCTAAGGTAAACACATCGACAACAGCAGCACTCAAGCCGCTGCCGTTGTTTATCAATTGTTCATTCAGGAGAATCAATATGCACAAACTTCTTTTACTGGCATTGTTAGCCGTCAGCTACAGCCACCACGCCAATGCAGATACCTTGCTGCAAAGTGCCGAGCAAGAGGGTGACTTTAAAACCTTTTTAAAAGCCGTCAAAACCGCCGGGCTGGAAAGCACCCTCAACGATAAAGGCCCCATCACCCTGTTTGCGCCCAATGACGCCGCCTTTGCCAAGTTGCCCAAAGCCAAACTCAACGCACTGATGGCAAATCCAGATCAGCTCAAAAAAGTACTGTCCTACCATGTCTACCCCGGCAAAATCACCCAAGCGGATGTGAGTGCGGGTAAGGTGAAGTCACTAGAAGGCGCTGATTTGCAGCTATCTGTCACCGATGGCGTCAAGGTGAATAACGTAAAAGTCGTTGGCGATGAAATCAATGCCGATAACGGCGTGATTCATACGGTGAGCGCGGTGTTGATTCCGAAAAGTTAAGCTGCAAAGCAGTGGTGAGGCCAATAAAAAGCTGCACAGGCCTCACTATGCTCTCATCTGTAAAGCCTGTTCATCGGCTTTGCTCATGATTTAAGATAAAGATTGGTTGAAACGGCAGTGGGTTTGCTAAAATAACGGTTTTTATCCTGGTCTTGTTTTCATGACACGCAAACTTCTGGTGACGTCCGCCTTACCATATGCCAACGGCAGCATTCATTTGGGGCATCTGGTTGAGTATATTCAAACCGATATCTGGGTGCGTTTTCAGAAAATGCAGGGCCATACGGTGCATTATGTGTGTGCGGATGATACCCATGGCACACCGATTATGTTGCGCGCAGAAAAAGAAGGCATCACGCCGGAAGCCTTGATCGAAAAGGTGCATGCTGAGCACAGCCAGGACTTTGCTGAGTTTTTGGTGCAGTTTGATAACTACTACTCCACCAACTCTGAAGAAAACCGCCAGTTGTCTGGCAACATTTACCGCGCGCTCAGAGCCAACGGCAAAATCGCCACCAAAACCATCGAGCAATATTTTGACCCGGTTAAAAATATGTTTTTGCCGGACCGCTTTATTAAAGGCGAGTGCCCTAAGTGCCATGCTAAAGACCAGTATGGCGATAACTGTGAAGTCTGCGGTGCGACCTACAGCCCAACCGATTTAATTAATCCTTTCTCGGCAGTTTCTGGTGCGACACCCGTGCGCAAAGAAACCGAGCATTACTTTTTTAAACTGAGCGAGTGCGCGGACTTTTTGCGTGACTGGACGCGATCCGGCACTTTGCAAGCCGAAGCCGCTAATAAAATGAGCGAGTGGGTAGGCGAAGCAGGTGAGAATAAGCTCTCGGACTGGGATATTTCGCGTGATGCGCCTTATTTTGGCTTTGAAATCCCCGATGCGCCAGGCAAGTATTTTTACGTCTGGCTGGATGCGCCGATTGGTTACATGGCCAGTTTTAAAAATCTGTGTTCCAAAGTTGGTTTAGATTTTGATGAATACTGGAAACAGGATTCATCGACCGAGTTGTATCATTTTATCGGCAAAGATATTTTGTATTTCCATGCCTTATTCTGGCCGGCAACCCTGCAATACTCTGGTCATCGCACGCCGACGCAGGTGTTTGCGCATGGCTTTTTGACGGTGAATGGCGAGAAAATGTCCAAGTCGCGCGGTACGTTTATCACTGCGCGCAGTTATTTAGAGCATGTGAAAAATCCTGAGTATTTGCGTTATTACTATGCCGCGAAACTCAATGGCAGCATGGAAGACATTGACCTTAACCTGGAAGACTTTGTCGCCCGCGTCAACAGTGATCTGGTGGGTAAATATATTAATATTGCTAGCCGCACGGCTGGGTTTGTGGCAAAGAAGTTTGATAATCAACTGATCACGGCGCAGCATGCGGTGATTGACGATATGCGTGCAGCGGCATCGGCGATTGCCGAGGCGTATGCCGCGCGCGATTTCGCGCGTGCGCTGCGTGAGATTATGAAGCTGACCGACGCTGCCAATGCTTATGTGGCTGAAGCAGCGCCATGGGTCGTGGCAAAAGATGAAACCAAGTCGGCTGAGTTGCACACGATTTGCAGCAATGCGCTGGAAATGTTCCGTTTGCTGACGATTTATTTAAAACCGGTATTGCCGAATATTGCGGCCGCTGTAGAAGCGTTTTTGAACGTGCAGCCATTGCAGTGGGCAGATGTTGGTCAGGGCTTGGGCGCGCAAACGATTGAGCCTTATAATCATATGGTGACGCGTCTGGAAGGCAAGCAAATCGAAGCGATGGTAGAAGCCAATAAAGACAGTTTGCAAGCTGCGACGACGCCTGCGAAAGCAGAGGCAGTTGCTAAAACGTCCGCCAAGGCTGAAGCGAAAGCGGATACGCCAGCGGCCGAAGAGGGCGCCTATATTTCGATTGATGACTTTACCAAGGTGGATTTGCGTATTGCACATATTGTCAGTGCTGAGCATGTCGAGGGCGCTGAGAAATTGCTTAAATTGCTGCTCGATATTGGCGAAGAAAAGCCACGCCAGGTATTTGCCGGGATTAAATCGGCGTATGACCCGGCGACGCTGGTGGGGCGTTTAACCGTGATGGTGGCTAATCTGGCACCGCGCAAAATGAAGTTTGGCATGAGCGAAGGCATGGTGCTGGCGGCCAGCGATGAGCGTGGCGGCCCTTATATTCTGTCGCCAGACAGTGGTGCGCAAGCCGGCATGCGCGTGAAATAACCGTTATAAAACATAGGCAGGGGTGTTTTTGTCAATTCGCGCCTGCTTGATGGATATCTTTTCTATTTTTGTTGTCTCAGATCAAGTAAATACTGGCTGTAGGCTGTTTTAATAGCATGCGCCATGTATGCGCTAACACATTGATTTATATTATATTCAATCATATAATATAAAGTTATATATTGTTCCCACGGACGGCCCATCACCTAATGGTAAACCCTTTAGCAGCGAGCAGTGCAAACCCATGGCAAGGGCTGGATATCCAGTCTGAATGGGAGCGCTTTAGTCAGCGCGATGCCTCTGCTGCCGAAGTGTGGACCTCTCATGTGTGGGTCGACAACATGCACTGTGCCGCTTGTAGCGGTCGCATTGAACAAACCATCAAGCAGCAGCGCGGCGTGCTTGCCGTGCAGGCCAGTGCGGCCTCCAAACGCGTGCGTGTGGTGTGGGACGCAAAACAAACCTCTCCTTCAAGCTGGTTTGCCAATTTAAACGAGATTGGTTACCCGGCCTTACCGCTTAACGAATACAACGCCATTTCCGACCGTACTGTGCAGCAACGCAAAATGCTGTGGCGTCTGGTGGTAGCGGTGTTCTGCATGATGCAGGTCATGATGTACGCCTATCCGACTTATTGGTCGGACAGCAATGATATGGCACCGGACATGGTGCAACTGATGAAATGGGCGTCCTGGGTGCTGACCCTGCCAGTGATGCTGTTTTCAGCCACGCCATTTTTGTCACAAGCCTGGGTTAGTCTCAAGCAGCGCCAACTGGGCATGGATGTGCCGGTGTCGCTGGGTATTATGACCGCTTTTGTCATGAGCACCCTGGCCACGTTTGCGCCCGGTGGCTGGTGGGGCGACGTGGTTTACTATGATTCGCTGACCATGTTTGTGAGTTTTCTGCTAATAGGTCGCTGGCTGGATGTGAAACTGCGTAACCGTACGGCAGGGGCGCTGGAAAACATGATGCGCCGTTTGCCACATGCAGTGCTTAAAAAAAATGCCGATGGCGAGTGGGTGCAAATTGCCGCCAGCAATATCAATGTGGGTGATGTGCTATATGTACGCCCTGGCGAGGTATTTGCGGCGGATGGCCTGGTCATGGTTGGCAGCACCAGCGCTGACGAGTCTATGCTCACCGGTGAGTCTGAGCCAGTGTTAAAGCCTGTGGGCGCCAAAGTTATCGCCGGTGCCGGTAATTTAACCTCTGCCATTGAAATGCAGGTCGAGCAGGTCGGTGAGGGCACGCAATATCATGCGCTGGTGAATCTCATGGCGTCGGCCTCGACAGAAAAGCCTGGCATTGCTTTGTTGGCAGATAAAGTCGCGCAACCTTTCCTGTGGGCCGTCTTGTTAGCGGCTATTTATGCGGTGATTTTCTGGTGGAATACGGACCCGGCCAAAGCCATTATGTCGGCGGTCGCCGTGCTGGTGGTGACTTGCCCATGCGCATTATCGCTGGCGACGCCTGCAGCCATGCTGGCCAGCGCCGGTACGTTCGCCAAAGGCGGGGTGTTGATTCGCCGTTTGCAGGCCATTCAAGCGATCAGCGAAGTAGATACCATTGTGTTTGATAAAACAGGCACCTTGACTGAAAATTTGCAGCAAGTTACCTTGGTTGAAACGCACGCGCAATGGGACAGGCAGTGGTTGCTGGATGTGATCGCCAGCATGAGTCGTGACTCTTTACACCCGGTCGCGCAGGCGCTGCATGCGTTTGCTTTGCAGCACGATGCGCAAGATCAACTGCTTTTGCAGGATTGGCAAGAGATTGTCGGTGGTGGCATGTCTGCAACCATAGTCACAAAAGCGGGTGAGGCTGTGCGAGTAACATTAGGTAATGCCGAATTTTGCGGTATCGCGCATGAAGCAGCGGATGCATTACGCCAGGTTTATGTTGCGACTGGTGAAGTCCAGCTGGCACGGCTGACTTTGAGCGAGCAGGTGAAGCCGCATGCTAAAGCGGCGATTTCACAATTAATTGCACATGGGCTTGATATTCAACTGTTATCTGGTGATAGAATAGCGCCCGTTAAAAACCTTGCAGCGCAACTAGGCATTGAGCGCGCATTTGGGTTACAAAAAGCAGCAGATAAGCTGCAGCACGTAAAGTTGTTGCAACAACAGGGGCGGAAAGTATTAATGGTTGGTGATGGTTTGAATGACGGCCCTGTCATTGCTGCAGCGCATACTTCTATTGCAATGGGTTCCGGCGTCCCTTTGACGCAGGCACAGGCTGATATGGTAGTGTTGGGTAATGATATCGGTGTGCTGGTTTCGCTCATTTCGCATTGTCAAAAAACCATCCTCATCGTAAAACAGAATTTGTTGTGGGCTGCGTTGTATAACGCAGCTGGTGTGCCATTAGCGATCATGGGCTTGTTGCCCGCCTGGTTAGCCGGATTGGGTATGGCTGCCAGTTCGCTGTTGGTATTGCTGAATGCATTACGTTTGACCGACTGGGATAAGTCGGGCTGGCAGAAAGGTCAGGCATAGCGTTATGGAAATTGCATTTTTATTGATCCCACTAGCTGTGTTGCTGGTGTTTGTCATTCTGGGCGGCCTATGGTGGGCAATCCAAACCGGGCAGTTTGAAGACCTGGAAGAAGAGGGTTCACGCATTCTTGAGCAAGATTAAGCGTTTCTGAACAAGGATTCATGAACAGGATTGATGTGTGTCAAATCAGATTTGTGACAACTCTGAGATGATCAGGTTGAACAACTAGAGTTTTTTTGAGTGTTGGGTGTTTGTTTTAATCATTGGGAGAAATCCATGCAAAATGCAACCGTGAAGGCTGCGACCTACAACGATACCGTGGTCCGCCAGTTCGCCATCATGGCGGTGGTCTGGGGTGTTGTTGGTACATTGATGGGCGTGATTATCGCGTCTCAGCTGGTGTGGCCAGAGCTTAACCTGGGCTTGCCGTTTACCTCTTTTGGCCGTTTACGACCGCTGCATACCAATGCAGTGATTTTCGCATTTGGTGGCTGTGCTTTATTTGCTACCTCATACTATGTCGTACAACGTACTTGCCAGACCCGTTTGTTTAGCGACAAGCTGGCCAGCTTTACTTTCTGGGGCTGGCAAGCAGTGATTGTTGCCGCTGCCATCTCATTGCCATTGGGTTATACCCAAGGTAAAGAGTACGGTGAACTGGAGTGGCCAATCGATATCCTGATTGCGATCGTATGGATTTCTTATGCCATCGTCTTTTTCGGTACCATCGGTATCCGTAAAGTGAAGCATATTTATGTGGCTAACTGGTTCTACGGTGCGTTTATTCTGGCGGTGGCGTTATTGCACATCGTTGAGAGTGCGGCGATTCCTGCTGGCTGGTTCAAGTCTTACTCTGCTTACGCAGGCGTACAAGATGCGATGGTGCAGTGGTGGTATGGTCACAACGCGGTTGGTTTCTTCCTGACGGCAGGCTTCCTGGGCATGATGTACTACTTTGTGCCTAAACAAGCTGAGCGTCCTGTGTACTCTTACAGCTTGTCTATCGTGCACTTCTGGGCATTGATTTTCACGTATATGTGGGCGGGTCCGCACCACTTGCATTACACCGCGTTGCCTGACTGGACGCAGTCTTTGGGCATGGTGTTGTCTTTGATTCTGTTTGCACCAAGCTGGGGCGGTATGATCAACGGTATCATGACCCTGTCCGGCGCATGGCACAAACTGCGCACAGACCCTATCTTGCGCTTCCTGATTGTTTCATTGTCTTTCTACGGTATGAGTACCTTTGAAGGCCCGATGATGGCGATCAAAACCGTGAACGCTTTGTCTCACTACACTGACTGGACCGTAGGCCACGTGCACTCTGGTGCTCTGGGCTGGGTGGGTTTCATTTCTATCGGTTCTCTGTACTTCCTGATTCCACGCCTGTTTGGTCAAAAACAAATGTATAGCGTGAAAGCGATTGAAGTGCACTTCTGGATGGCCACCATCGGCGTGGTGTTATACATCGCTGCGTTGTGGATCTCTGGCGTGATGGAAGGCCTGATGTGGCGTGCAATGAATGCTGACGGTACATTGGCTTATACCTTTGTTGAGAGTGTGAAAGCCAAGTTCCCTTACTACTTCACACGTGCACTGGGTGGTTTCCTGTATATGAGCGGCTTGGTCATCATGTTGTGGAACACCTATAAAACAGCCACTAATGGCAAACCAGCAACGGTACAAATCCCGGCTGTTGTTGCACACGCATAAGGAGCTCACTATGGCAACGCATCAAAACAATAGTGGCAATCTGCACGAAAAGATTGAAACCAATAACTTCCTGCTGATCGTGCTGACCTTCATCACGATCTCCTTTGGCGGCCTGGTTGAAATCGTGCCTTTGTTTTTCCAGAAATCCCTGACGGAACCTATCCGTGGGTTAGAGCCATACACTGCACTGCAATTAGCGGGTCGTGACATTTATCTGCGTGAAGGCTGCTACAACTGCCACTCACAGATGATTCGTCCTTTCCACGCTGAAACCTTGCGTTACGGCCACTACTCAGTGGCAGGTGAGTATGTTTATGATCACCCATTCCAGTGGGGCTCTAAACGTACAGGCCCGGATCTGCATCGCGTAGGTGGAAAATACAGTGATGATTGGCATCGTGTGCATTTGCACAATCCACGTGATGTCGTGCCAGAATCGATTATGCCAGCCTATCCATGGTTGGAAGAGAATCTGGTAAACGATCAGACGATAGGTGACCATATGGCTGCACTGCGTAAAGTGGGTGTGCCATATACTGATGCACAGATCAAGGCGGCTGGCGATGAAATCAAAGGCAAAACCGAGCAAGATGCACTGGTTGCATACCTGCAAGTGTTGGGTACACACCTGAAATAAGGAGACGCGCCATGGATATCATCAACCTGTTACGCATCGTGTTTACAGTACTGAGTTTTGTGCTGTTTATCGCAATCCTGGTTTGGGCATGGCGCAATCGTCACTCCGCACAGTTCAAGGACGCGCAGAACCTGCCGTTCGATCAAGACTAATACTCTGTGCGGAAAGCTTAAGGAAAACATCATGAATGATTTTGTAAACGGATTTTGGCCGATTTGGATTTCGACCATTACCTTGGGTGGGATCGCTTTTTGTGTCGGTTTGCTGATTTTTGCAAGCCGCGTCAAGGTAACCCTAGACAGTGATAACACCAATGGTCACGAGTGGGACGGCATTAAAGAAATGAACAACCCTTTGCCAATGTGGTGGGTGGGTTTGTTTATCATCACTGTGATTTTTGGCTTGGCTTATCTGTTTCTGTTCCCGGGTTTGGGGACTTATAACGGTAAATTTGGCTGGACCGAAGTGAAACAATACGAAGCAGAAGTGGCTAAAAACAATGCGAAAATCGCACCGTTATATGCCAAGTACGCTGCGATGCCGGTTGAAGACGTTGCCAAAATTCCGGAAGCCCGTGATATTGGTAAGCGTATTTTCTTGAACAACTGTGCTGCTTGTCATGGTTCTGATGCCAAAGGTAGCCGCGGTTTTCCAAACTTGACCGATAGCGACTGGTTGTATGGTGGTTCACCTGACACCATCAAGCTGACCATCAACAATGGCCGTAACGGTATCATGCCGCCGATGGCTGCTGCAGTCGGTAATGAAGAAGATGTGAAAAATGTGGCTAACTATGTGTTGAGCTTGTCTGGCAGTATTCATGACTCAGGTCGTGCCAATGCCGGTAAAGACAAGTTTGTTGTCTGTGCCGCTTGCCATGGTGCAGAAGGCAAGGGTAACCAAATGATTGGTGCGCCTAATCTTTCTGACAATATCTGGTTGCATGGCCAGGGTGAAGCTGCGATTATCAAACGCATTCACGAAGGTAAAAATAATGTGATGCCTGCCTGGAAAGAGAAATTCACGCCTGAGCAAATTCACTTGCTGACAGCGTATGTTTGGGGTCTTTCCAACAAATAAGGTGTATGCAAAACACAATGAGCGATATTAAAGAAAGCGCTGTGAACAAAACCACCATTCCTGCACAGGAGGTGGTTTTTTCACTTTATAAATCAGAAGACAAAGTCTATGCCCGCAGCGTATCCGGTTTATATAACCGCTGGCGCTGGGTCATGGTCTGGGCGACGCAGCTGTTTTTCTATGGCGTGCCATGGTTGCAGTGGGACGGACGCCAGGCCATGCTGTTTGACCTCGAGGCCAAGCGCTTTTATATTTTCGGCCTGATTTTCCACCCGCAAGACCTGATTTATCTGTCTTTCTTGCTCATTGTTTCAGCGCTGGCGCTGTTCCTGTTTACCGCGGTGGCCGGGCGCTTATGGTGTGGTTATACCTGTCCGCAAACGGTGTACACCGAAATTTATATGTGGATGGAAACCAAGATTGAAGGTGACCGCATCGCCCGCATGCGCCTGGATGACAGCAAGTGGACCCTGAATAAGATCAGCCGCAAATCGCTCAAGCAGTTTGCCTGGATCACGTTTGGTTTATGGACTGGTGTGACGTTTGTGGGCTACTTTTCACCCATCCGCGAGCTGGTGCCTGCCATTGTTGAGTGGCAATTAGGCGGTTGGGAAACCTTCTGGATTTGCTTCTACGGGTTTGCGACCTATGGTAACGCTGGCTATATGCGTGAGCAGGTGTGTAAATACATGTGCCCTTATGCGCGTTTTCAGAGCGCAATGTTTGACGGCGACACCATGACGGTGACTTACGATGAGGCGCGTGGTGAGCCACGAGGCTCACGCTCTAAAAAAGTCGAAGAAAACGCCAACGGCTTGGGTAGTTGCATAGACTGTAGTATTTGCGTGCAGGTATGCCCAACTGGCATCGACATCCGTAACGGCTTGCAATATGAGTGTATCGGCTGCGGTGCCTGTATTGATGCCTGTGACGATGTCATGGACAAAATGGGTTACGCCAAAGGCCTGATCAAATACACCACTCAAAATGGCCTCGACAACCACTGGAGCCGCCAGCAAATCTTGCGTCGCCTGCTGCGTCCACGGGTACTGATTTACACCGCGATTCTGGTCGCTTTAACCGTGGGCATGGTGGTTAGCTTGTATTTCAAGCCAGACTTCAGGCTGGACGTATTGCGTGACCGTGCGATGTTGGCCCGCTATACCGATGCGGGCAAGATTGAGAACGTTTATAACCTCAAGCTTGAAAACGATACGGAATCTCCACGCGATTACAGCTTAAAGGTCGTTGGATTGCCCGACTTGGATGTGCATATTGCAGACAACAATAACGAGCCATTCAAAGGGCTTAAACCTTTTGAAACGCGTAATGTCATTGTAGAACTGCAATTGCCGGATGGCGTCACCAGCGCCGGTTCGCACAAAATCTATTTTGAAATGACGGATATTGAATCCAAAGACACGGTAAAAGAGAAGTCTGTCTTTATCGTGCCCAGCAATTAAAGCGTCAGGAACATGGAGTATATAAATGAGTAATTCTCAAGCAGCGCTTAAGGCAGCGCCGTTGCAAGCTGAGCAAAAGTGGTACAAAAATCCTTTTGTCTGGTTGATTATTGGCGGGCCGTCGCTAGTGGTGGTGGCGTCTTTTATCACCTTATATCTGGCGATTACGCATCCTGACCCAGCCATTGACGACTACTACCGCAAGGGCATAGAAATCAATAAAACACTGGATGCGCAAGGCCATGATATGCAAGATGAGTCTATGGCCCCGGCTATTCAGGCACGCAACCATGCACAGACCGGCCTCAAACCGGCCGAAGATTAACGCTTTTACAAATTTCAAAAAAACAGGCGCACGCAAAAGCCTTGCGTGCGCAATATCTCAGCGAACTGTTCTAATACCACAGCTGGTGTCGCTTGCAGGCAGCCTAGATTATCCTGCTGACTCGGTCTGGCAATGCCATAAAGCAGGATGCCTTTTATTTGTTGTTTAAATGGCAATAGCGCCTGCAAATAACCTGTTAACGACGGTGTGGTGATGATCTCACCATTCACTTTTCTACTCACCACGGCAGTTTGCACCCAGGTATTACACACCATGCAGCTTGCTTGTAAGCGTTGCATATGCAGCGACAATGGCAAGCGCGCATCGTTGATCGCCCGCATCTCTGCATCATTGCCTGCATCTACTTTAAACCAGACTTCACCGCCCAAGGCATGCAACAGTTTGAGTGCGTGCTGCACGTGCGCATGCTGTAGCTGGCTGCCATTGGTAATCAGCCGCACATAAGCCGGGCGGTCATCCGCACTGCGTTGCTGCAGCAGGTTAGCCAGCATAGCTAATATGTCAGGGAATTGTGGCGAGGTGGTTGGTTCGCCATCGCCAGCAAAAGCGATGTCTTGCACACAATCGCGCAGGGTGCGCGTGGGGTGTATTTGTTGGCTGAGCCAGTGCAGGCAATCGGTCAGTTCTTGTTGCAAGCCAGACACATCAATCACCGGCGAGGGGCCGCGTTGCAAGCCCGCCACCTGGCAATAGAGGCAATGCCAGTTACAGCAATGATTGGGGTGCAGGTTGATGCCGATAGAAATACCTTGTGCCCGGCGCGACCACACCGGATACACATAACGCCATGCGTGAGTGCTTGCAAAAGCCTTTAAGGCCTCAAATAGCGCCAAAGACTCCATATTGCCAAGCTTGAGAATGGTTTAGCAGGTACTGGCGTTAAAGATTGCCTGCAGTTTTTCGTGATCCAAAATGCGGATATTTTTCTGTTTGACTTCAATGATGCCGTCGTCACTAAACTTGGAGAAGGTGCGGCTGACCGTTTCTAGTTTCATACCCAGGTAGCTGCCAATTTCTTCACGCGTCATGCGCAAAATCAGCTCACTTTTTGAGTAGCCGCGTGCATGCAAACGTTGCAGCAAGTTAAGCAGAAACGCGGCCAGTCGTTCTTCGGCGCGCATATTGGCCAGCAACATCATCACCCCGTTTTCGCGCACAATCTCGCGGCTCATGATTTTATGCACATGGCGTTGCAGCATGGGGATTTGACGTGACAAGTCTTCTACGTGATTAAACGGCATCACACAGACCTCGGCATCTTCGAGTGCAATCGCATTGCAATTGTGCTTGTCGCTGACGATGCCATCCAGGCCCATGATTTCGCCCGCCATTTGAAAGCCGGTGACTTGCTCGCGGCCATCTTCAGACACCACACAGGTTTTAAAGAAGCCAGTCCTAATCGCATAAAGGGTAGTAAACGGATCTCCGCTGCTAAACAAGTGACCGCCTTGTTTGACCTTTTTTCTGGTGGCAACCATGCCATCGAGTTGATTCATCTCGTCCGTGCTTAAGCCTATCGGCAGGCACAGCTCACGCAAGTTGCAATTGGAGCAGGCGACCTTGAAGCTGGATTCGGCTTGCATGGGGGCGGTCCTTGGCAGTCGTTGATCTTGCGGCTGATTATACGCTTCCTGAGGATGGATTTCATGCGAGGTGATTTCATGTGCTGCATTGGCATTGAACATGATGCTTTTTACTCTTCCCTATTATAGTGCGTTGCATTATGCACGCGTCGCGCACGGGACTATTTGATATGCATCAAGAAGTCATGGGTTGCTTTATGGCAAAGTAGCCGTCAATGACTTCCGGGACGCGATGTCTCGCTTGTGCCGATAGGAAAGAATTTGCTAGAGACCATGAAACAACCGTTGATGATTACCCAGGCGCATATCGAACGCTATGATGTGTCGGGACCGCGCTACACCTCATACCCGACGGCAGACCGCTTTGTCGAGGCGTTTGATGCCGCGGCCTATGTCAAGGCGTCAGAGCAGCGCAATATCAGCAACTGGACGCAGCCACTTTCCGTCTATGTGCATATCCCGTTTTGTGCGTCGCTGTGTTTCTATTGTGCCTGCAATAAAATCGTCACCAAGCGCTATGAGCAGGGCTCCATTTACCTGAACTATCTGCAACGTGAGCTCAATTTGCATCTGGACAAATTTTCGCAGGCGCAGACTGTCAATCAGCTGCATTTAGGCGGTGGCACACCGACTTTTCTCAATGACGAAGAGCTCACCCGCCTGGTAGAGATGCTCAAAAAAGCCTTTGTGTTTAATCCAGAGGGGGAATATGCCATCGAAATTGACCCGCGTACGGTCAATCAGCAACGTTTGCAGCATTTGCGCGATCTGGGCTTTAACCGACTGAGTTTTGGCGTGCAAGACTTTGACGCTGAAGTGCAACAGGCCGTGCATAGAGTGCAGTCCTATGAACAAGTCGATACCCTGATGCAACAGGCGCGCGAGATGGGTTACCAGTCGATTAATGCCGACTTGATTTATGGCTTGCCCAAGCAAACCCCGGCGACGTTTCGCGAGACCATTGCCAAAATCACCACCTTGCGACCAGATCGTATTGCCCTCTATGGCTATGCGCATTTACCGTCACGTTTCAAACCGCAACGCCGCATTTTGCAAGATGAACTACCCAATGCAGTTGATAAAATTCAAATGCTGTCAGAGGCGATTCAGCAATTGATGCAGGCAGGCTATGTGTATATTGGCATGGACCACTTTGCCTTGCCTGAAGACTCGCTGGCGATTGCCAAACAGCAGGGCAGATTGCATCGCAATTTTCAGGGCTACAGCACCATGGCCGACCAGGATATCCTGGCGCTGGGCGTGTCTGCCATCGGCAAAATGGGCGCGACTTATAGCCAGAATGTCAAAACGCTGGAAGAGTATTACGACTTTTTAGACCAGGGCCAATTGCCGATTGTGCGCGGGTTGGCATTGAGCCGGGATGACCTGATCCGGCGTGCAGTGATTATGGCCATCATGTGCCATGGTGAGCTCAGTTATGAGTCGATAGAGCTTTCTTACATGATTAATTTTAGAGATTACTTTAAGTTAGAGATTCAACAACTGCTTGAAAAACAAAAGCAGGGCTTGGTCGTGCTGGAAGACGATGGCCTGAAAGTGACCGACATGGGCTGGTATTTTGTGCGCGCCATCGCCATGGTGTTTGACCGCTATTTGCAGCACGATGCCAATCGTGCAAGGTTTTCCAAAATCCTTTAAACTCTCGGCATGTTAGCCAGCTTACTCCTGACCGCCTTCGTCATGGGGCTGGCAGGCGGCCCGCATTGCATTGCCATGTGTGGTGCGGCTTGCGGCGCCATGCAGTCTTCAGTCACCACCACCAGCCAGTTCCGCTCGATTCCGCTACGCGTCATCAAGACCATTCCCTGGAGCTTTTACCTCGGCCGCATGCTGGGTTACGGCATGCTGGGCGCGATTGCAGCAGAAACCTTGCGTGGCCTGGCCTGGTTATCCAACCAGAGCCATGTGTTCCAGCCTTTGTGGACGTTCTCACACACCCTGATTTTTGCCTGGGGCGTGTTATTGCTGGTCACCGGGCAACAGCCACAATGGGCCGTACAGAGGGCGCAACAAGTGTGGGTCTGGATCAAACAGCGCACCCAGCATGCCAAACTTGGCTTTCTATTCACCGGCATGATCTGGGCCTTGTTGCCATGCGGCTTACTCTACTCCGCCGTCATGTTGGCCTCACTGCAATCGCAGTGGTTACAAGGCGCATTGGTCATGATGGTATTCGCCTGTGGGTCCGCCACCGTGCTGGCGCTGGCGCCCATCCTCTGGCGTAGCAGCCAGCAAGCCATGCCGGGCTGGTTTAAAGAATCAACCGGCATGCGCCTGAGCGGCGTATTGCTGATTGCGCTCAGTGTGGTCGCCTTGTGGATGGACGTCATGCATCACGACAAATTGTGGTGCCAACTGCTCTAGCCACTGTCTCTCCGACAATAATCGTTGCTTTTATCACTAGCATTCTGTAACTTTAAATTGTTAATTTATTTTAACAATTGGAGGCGTCATGCTAGCGCGAGCAAAGTTCTACCTGTTTGTTTTCCTGTCCTTGCTGGTTGCACACAGTTACGCCCAAGCCCCAGCCATTTTGCTGGCGCAGATTTATCATGACGATATTCAGGTGCAGGATTATCTGGTCAGCGAAAAGCTGGATGGCATGCGTGCCCTCTGGGATGGACAGCAACTCACCAGCCGCCAAGGCCATCCTATTCATGCCCCGGCCTGGTTTACGCAAGCGTTTCCAGCAACACCCTTGGATGGCGAGCTATGGCTAGGTCGCGGCCAATTTGAAACACTGTTATCCACCGTCAGGCAAACACGGCCCAATGATGCTGCCTGGCGACAAGTCGCCTATTATGTGTTTGAGTTACCAGATGCCAAAGGTGATTTCTCACAGCGTGCGCAGCAGATTATCCAGATCGTCACACAAGCGCGCAGCCCTTATCTCAAAAGCCTGCCACAGTTCAGGGTCAAAGACAGGCAGGCACTTAAACGCACTCTGGCGCAAATTGTGTCCAAGCGCGGCGAAGGTCTAATGCTGCATCGCGCCGATGCGCCATACCTCACCGGCCGCAGCCAGGTCTTGCTCAAACTCAAACCACAACTCGATGCAGAAGCCAAAGTGATCGCCCATCTGCCTGGCAAAGGCAAATACCAAGGTAAAATGGGCGCGTTATTAGTAGAAACGCCGACTGGTATTCGTTTTAAATTGGGCACCGGATTCAGCGACGCCGAGCGCGCGCATCCACCGCCCATCGGCTGTCAGGTCACTTATACTTACCGTGATGTCACCAATACGGGCAAACCAAAGTTTGCCAGTTTTTTGCGCATCCGCCCGTCTGAATAGATAAAGGAAAACATATGAAGTGGTTCGCAGGACTCTTAAGTTGCTGGATAGCAGCCAACGCCTACGCTCTGGATTTAAGCGGTGTCTACGCCTGCACCGGCGACGATGCACACGAAGGCAAATATACCGGCACCGTCACCATGAAATTACGCCCAGAGCATAGCAAAGGCGCAGATGCCAGCTACGACTTCCAGCTCGAAGTGCCTGATTACGGTGTCTACAAAGGCCACGCAGCGGCGCATGGTATGCACGCCGCCATGCATTTTGCCTTGCCAGCAGAGGATGGCGAATATGGTGGCAAAACGCATGATTATGGCACTGGCATTGCCGAGTTCAAGAAAAATGCCAAAGGGCAATTAAGCTTTAGAAAGTTTTATTTTGAACCGGGGTTTAAGGGTGGGAATACTGGGGTGGAGGAGTGTGTTAGAAAGTGATTCTTTCATTTTCTAGTTAGATATTGACACGCTATTTAGACGTATGCCTGGAGTCCAGGCAGAGTTGTTGTCTTGGCTAATGGTTATTTTGGATTGATCGGTTTCTTTTCGCCTTTTGGGCGAGTTACTTTTCTTTGCTTGCCCAAAGAATAAGTAACCAAAAGAAATGCACCCCAGCTTCCGCTTATTCCCTGTGCTACTCGGCTTGACGGGCGGTCATCGAAACTCGCCCTAGTGTCTTGCACAAAACGCAAGCCACCGCGGAACTCGAACAGCCGATGACCGGAGGCCCCCGTCAATCCTGCGTTGCTCGGCGCGTCAGATGGGGACCCCGAACACCATGCGACTGCCACCGAAAGCCAATTGAAGAAAAAGAATCTGGTTTTTAAACCATCCAAACTGTGGTTCAGCTACTTAAATGAGAAGAATCCCATTCATCACGCTGAGTAGCGGAGACGAAGTGGGGGTAGTCGGCCATCGGCTGTTTGAGCTCCGCAACAAGCCACGTTTTGTGTGGCTTGTCAGGGCGAGTTTCGATGGACGCCCACTTTGTTGAGCAACGCAAGGGAGCCTTTAGGCCGTGATGGCTGGGTGTCGTCCTCTTTGGTTACTTTATGAGGGACAAGCACCAGAAAGTGACTCGCCGAGAGGCGAAAAACAATGCATGAAACAGAGAAAATTCAGCCACTCGTAAGCTACCATGCTGCATCCCTGTTGGTATGCCATGTTAAAATCTCCACCCTATGACCGCCGTCTCGCCAATCCAACTCATCAGCCAACTTGAAAAACAACTTTCCCAGTGCATGCTGGCCGACCGCTTTCCGCTTAAGCGTCGCTTGCAACAGCTTAAAGAGGCGTTAAAACAGAATAAACCTGCCGATAAATCTCTGGTGGAGGTTGCGCATAAAGTGCAGGCTTCGCAGCAGCGTTTGCAAGCCCGGCTGGTGGCATTACCTAAGCCTGAATATCCGCCAGAGTTGCCAGTGAGTGGCAAAAAAGATGAGATTGCGGCGGCGATTGCCAAGCATCAGGTGGTGATTGTGTGTGGTGAAACCGGCTCGGGTAAAACCACGCAATTGCCTAAAATTTGCCTGGAGCTTGGTCGCGGTGTCAGGGGCTTGATTGGCCATACCCAGCCGCGCCGGATTGCGGCGCGCTCGGTGGCTTCTCGTATTGCGCAGGAGCTTAAAAGTCCGCTGGGTGAAGCGGTGGGCTACAAGGTGCGCTTTAACGATAAGTTGTCCGAGAGTAGTTACGTCAAGCTGATGACGGACGGCATTTTGCTGGCGGAGACGCAGAGCGACAAGTTTCTCAATGGCTATGACACCATTATTATCGATGAGGCGCACGAGCGCAGCCTGAATATTGATTTCCTGTTAGGCTATCTCAAGCAGTTGCTGCCCAAGCGGCCGGATTTGAAGATCATCGTCACCTCGGCAACGATTGACGCGGATCGATTCTCTCACCATTTCAATGGCGCGCCGGTGATTGAGGTCAGTGGCCGTACATATCCTGTTGAAATCCGTTACCGGCCGCTGGGCAACAAAACCACCATGGTGGCGGTGGAGGTGCCGATTGATGATGGCTTGGACGACATCGACCGTTTGGCGCAGGACCTGATGGGCATTAAGCGCAAGCCGCCGCGCACTGAAACGCGCTGGCTGGAGGAAGATGACGAAGAAGAGGTGATGGAAGATGCCATCCTCGACACGGCAGAAGATTTGTTGCGGTTGGGTGATGGCGACATTTTGGTGTTTTTGCCGGGTGAGCGTGAAATCCGCGACACGGCTGACCATTTACGTAAATACCAGGGCCGCTCGCCTAAGTTGAACTCGATTGAAATTTTGCCGCTGTTTGCGCGGCTAAGCATAGAAGACCAGCAAAAGATTTTCCGCCCCAGCGGCCAGCGCCGCATCGTGCTGGCGACCAACGTGGCCGAGACGTCGTTGACGGTGCCGGGCATTAAATATGTGATTGATGCTGGCTTGGCGCGCGTGAATCGTTACAGCCCTCGCGCCAAGGTCGAGCAATTGCAGATTGAAAAAATCTCACAAGCAGCCGCCAAGCAGCGGGCAGGGCGTTGTGGTCGGGTGTCTAACGGTATTTGCGTGCGCTTGTACTCTGAAGCGGACTTTAACCAGCGTCCGGCGTTTACCGACCCTGAAATTTTGCGCAGCTCACTGGCTAGCGTGATTTTGCGCATGGCCGATTTGCGCCTGGGCGATGTGACCGAGTTCCCGTTTATTGAGGCGCCGTCATCTCGCTTGATTAGCGATGGCTATCAGTTGCTGCAAGAGTTGGGTGCAGTGACCGAGCGACGCGAGATCACCGAGCTGGGGCGGCAGATGGCACGTTTGCCGCTGGACCCACGTGTGGCGCGCATGATTATTGCGGCAAAAAAAGAAGGCTGTTTGCGTGAAATTCTCATTATTGCCAGCGTGTTGAGCATGCAGGACCCACGCGAACGGCCCATGGATAAACGCGAAGCGGCGGACAGCGCGCATGCCAAGTTTAAGGCCGATGACTCCGACTTTATGAGTTATCTCAAGCTGTGGGAGTGGTACGAGCAGACCCTTAAAACCAAAAAGTCTAACCGTGACTTGCTGAACCAATGCCATCAAAACTTTTTGTCTTTCTTGCGCCTGAAAGAGTGGCGCGAGTTGCATGCGCAGTTGCTCGATATGGTCGAGGAGATGGACTTTAAGCGCAGCGATAAAGAGGCCAGCTACGAGCAGGTGCACCGCGCGTTGTTGTCTGGCTTGCTGGGTAATATTGGTTTTAAAGACGGCGACAGCGAAACCTATGCTGGCGCGCGCGGCATTCGTTTTACCATCGCGCCGGGCTCTGCACTGAAGAAAAACCGCCCCAAGTGGGTGATGGCGGCCGAGCTGGTGGATACGACCAAGTTGTATGCCCGAGTAGTCGCAAAAATTGACCCTGACTGGATAGAGCCGATTGCCAATGAGGGTGGCAGCCGTGACCTCACGCAGAGTGACTATACCGACCCGCGCTGGGATAGAAAAACCGCGCAGGTGGTAGCTTGGGAGCGTGTGAGTTTGTATGGCCTGACCATTGTGCCTAAGCGCCGGGTGCATTACGGGCCGATTAACCCGATCGAATCGCGTGAGATTTTTATCCGCGAAGCGCTGGCGAATATGGAGTTTGATACGCGCGCACCATTTTTTGAAGCCAATCGCCGCTTGATCGCCGAAGTTGAAGCCCTGGAGCATAAGGCGCGTCGCCAGGATGTGTTGGTGGATGAATACCAGTTGTTTGTGTTTTACGACAAAGTCGTGCCGCAGATTACCGTGCCTGGTCATCAAGAGTCTTATCGCATTTATAACGGTGCTGCGTTTGAGAAATGGCGGCAGGATGCAGAAAAGATGAATCCCAAAGTACTGCACCTGACGCGCGAGTCACTGATGCGTCATGGCGCCAGCGCCATTACCGAGGTGCAGTTCCCTGAACAAATGACCATCGATGGTGAGACGGTGCCGCTCAAATACCGTTTCGAGCCTGGCCATGTGCTGGATGGCGTGACGGCGACCATTCCGCTAGCATTGCTCAATCAACTGGATGCGACGGTGACGGAGTGGCTGGTGCCTGGCATGGTGCGCGACAAGGTCACCGCGCTGATTAAAGCCTTGCCGAAAACGCTGCGCCGCGTGTGTGTGCCGGTACCAGAGTTTGTGACTGGCTTTCTCGAAGTGAAAAATGCGCAGCAGTCATTGTTGCAGGCCTTGGCTGAGTTTATTCAGCACAAAACCGGCTTGAAATTAAAGCCAGAAGAATTTGACCTGGCGGGCCTGGATCCACACCACTTAATGAATTTTAGTGTGGTGGATGAAAAAGGCCGCGAGTTGGGCATGGGCCGCGATTGGCATCTGCTTAAAAAACAATTGGGCTCTGCGGCACAGCTGACTTTTAGAACCGGCTCACCGGGCATTGAAAAGTCTGGTCTCAAACAATGGGATTTTGGCGATTTGCCGCAAACACTGACCTTTAGCAAAGATGGCCGCCAACTCACCGGTTACCCCGGGCTGGAGGACTCGATAGATAGCGTGGCAGTGAAGCTGTTTGATACGGTAGAAGAGGCAGCGGCCTCGCATCGCAAAGGCGTGTGCCGCTTAATGCGCTTTGAGCTTAAAGAGCAAATCAAGCAGTTAGAAAAAAGCTTGCCGGGCTTTAACCAGTACGCTTTGCTGTTGCGAGCCATCATGAACCCTGACCAATTGCGAGAAGATATGCTGCAAGCGATTGCCGACCGTGCCTTTATTGCCGAGGATGAGTTGCCGCGCACCAATGCCGCGTTTATGCAGCTGAAAGCGCGTGCCCGCACACGCTTGCCTGCAGTGACCGAGGCGTTGACGCGGCAGGCGCAACTGATCGCTAATGAGTATCAAATACTGCTGGCCGCGTTGCAAAAAATGACGCCGGTGACGCAAAAAATCAAACGCGAATGTGAGCAGCAGTTGCAAGGCATGCTTTACCACGGCTTTTTTAGCCAAACACCATGGGAACAATTGCCGCATCTGCCGCGCTACCTCAAGGCGATTAAAATGCGCATTGATAAATATCCAACCAGCATAGAACGTGATGGCCGCCACGCCCAGGCGCTGGCGCAACTGGAGCAACGCTGGCAGCAAAAAATGGATCAATTACGCAAAGCACACTTGCCTGTAACCAACCCGTTACAAGACTTTGCGTGGCAGTTACAAGAGTTGCGTGTATCATTATTTGCGCAGGAATTAAGAACCCCTTATCCTGTCTCAATCAAACGTCTTGAAAAAATCTGGTTAGAAATACAATCGTGATACTGCCTCTGCTCATTTGTGAATAATTCTGTTCATGCAGCCTTCTCCTTTTGAACCCTTTAGTACGCCAAACTGGCTAAAACCTAAGCAACCTGACCGTGTGTTGCGTATTCCAGCACGCCTGGCGTGGGCGATTTTGCTGTCGCTGGTGTTTCATGCGATTCTGTTCTGGGGATTTTTACTCGACTTGCTCAAGCCACTTGAAGAACCAGCGCAAGAGCCATTAAATATTGTGCTGGACTTAGGCTTGCCTGTGCCTAAAACACCGCAAGTGTCGCCCCCCCCAGAAACGCCACCACCACCGCCGGTGCCGCAACCAAAACCCAAGCTAAAACCAAAGGCTGAGCCGACCTTACCCAAAAAAGTGATTCAGTCACAACGGCCTGATAGTCCGTTCAAAATGCCTGAGCCTAAGCCGCAAAATCGCCCCGAGCCGACGCCGCCTGTGCCGCCAGCGCCAGTGGAAGATTTTTCTAATTTTATTAAGCGTAAGCAGTCAGATCGCAACTCTGATGAAATGGCGGCCAAGCAGATTAATGATGCTGCGGCTGCCGCTGAGCGTGGCCCCTCAGAAGACGAGCGCCGTACCAAAAACATCATGAACAACCTCAAGTTTGGTACCAATGGGTTGTTCCAGATTCGTCGCATGGACCCCTATAACGCGACCTTTAGCTTTAAAGGCTGGGTCAATGACTATACCTCGGCCAATACGCAGTATTACGAAGTCGAGGCGCGCAATGGCGAGGATATCCGCCTGGTGATGATGCGCCGGATGATTGCGATTATCCGTGAGCATTACAACGGTGATTTTGACTGGATCTCTAATCGTCTCGGTCGCACCATTTCACTGTCAGCGCGGCCAGCAGACAATGCCTTCCTGGAAGACTTTATGATGAAAGAGTTTTTTGGGCCCAATTATAAAAACCTGGATGTATACGGGCGTTAGTCTTAGCGATACGTGATGACAGGCAACTTTGATCACCGCGCTTCATCAACCTCGCCGTACTGGCAAGTTGGTCTGGTATTAGTGGTCGGCCTGGCGTTGGTGACCAGCCTCGGCTTATATTATTTCGCGGCACTGGGGGTCACCGTGATCACCTTGCTGTATATGCTATGTGTGTTGTGGGCCGCCTATTTTCTGCGCTTTGCTGATGCCTTGTTCACTGCTGTCATCGCTGTTCTGCTGATCAATTTCTGTTTTATTGAACCCCGTTATACCTTTGGCATTGCCAGCCTGCAGTCGTGGGTGGTGTTGATTGTATTCGCCATCCTCGCCATCACCGTCAACCAGGCGATGCAGCAACTCAAGCAGCAGCGCCAACAAGCACAACAGGCGGCCTTACAATCATCTTTTTTTCAATCTTTGGCCGAGTTGCTGTCGATACAAAACAGCATAGAGGGCTTGCTGGAGGCAGCCTGCCAGCATGTACACACGGTATTTGGTTGGCAAGTTGGCGTAGTGCAACTGCCTGATTCTAGCGGACTGACATGGCTGGCGGGGGCGCCAGTGGCCTCGCTGCAAGCTTCCAGCGTGCAATGGGCGCAAGACTATCAACGTGCGATAGGCGCGGGCACCGCAGACTGGCCAGAACTAGGCGCTTGCCTGCTACCGTTTGGCGCTGGGCAAAGCGAAGTCCTGGTAGTCGTTGGTCACGCCAGCGCAGATCTGCACTTTTTACGCTTGCTCACGCATCAATGTGCGCAGGCGACGATTAAATTGCGTCAGCAAATCGCGTTGGCGCAAGCCGCGCGTGATGCCAGTGAGGCCGATTTTAAAAAGACCCTGCTCACCGCGTTGTCGCACGATATGCGCACGCCGCTAACCGCGATTCTTGGCGCCGCCAATGTGCTGGCCGACGGCGACATTGCGCTGGCGCCTGCACAGGCTACGCAACTGTTACAAAGCATACAGGCCGAGGCGAGCTACTTGACCCAGGCCACAGAAAATATCCTGACTCTGGTCAAGCTGGAGGCGGGCAGCAGTAGCTTGCATCTGGATTGGGCGTCGCCGCAAGAAATTATGCAGCATGTGGCGCAACGGTATTTGCAGCGTACGCCTGCGGTACGGTTACAGATGACGTTGCCTGAGCTTGGCGCGCAAGAAGTCCTGTTTAAAGCCGATGCGGTGCTGGTGGCACATGCGCTGGCCAATCTGATTGATAACGCCTTGCAGTGGCGCGAGCAAGGCAGCACGATTGAACTTGCGCTGTCGCTGGAGGCATCGTCATTAGGATTATCTGTGCGCAATCACGGCCCGGGCTTCCCGCCGGGGTTTGTTATCTCCGCATTTGAGTCAGGCAAGCCTGCCGCCGCGGGTGTGCGTGGCTTTGGGCTAGGGTTATCCATTGTGCAGACAGTGATGCAACTGCATGGCGGGCAAATAGAGATTGGCAGCAGCGCCGACCAGCGCACAGAAGTGCGCCTGCTGTTCCCGTTTGTTTATGCGGCAGACTTAATCAAGGCCGATACATGAGCCAGCAGGTGACCCTATTATTGGTAGAAGACGACCCCGGCGTATATCAGTTTTTATTACCCGCGTTGTCGGCGCACGGCTACCGCGTGCAACATGCGCGTGATCTGGCGCAGGCGCGCGAGGCCAATGGTTTTGCCATGGTGATTCTCGATTTAGGCTTGCCAGACGGGCAGGGTGAGCAGTTTATTCCGCATTTACGTGAATTTTCTGATGTGCCTATTTTAGTGCTTTCTGCGCGTCAGGACGAGCTGGATAAAGTGCATTGCCTGAACCTCGGCGCTGACGATTACTTAATGAAACCGTTTGGCTTGCAAGAGCTGTTGGCCAGGATACAAGTCGCTTTGCGCCGCACCGCCATCATGCAGATGCGTGACCACGTTTATCAACATCAGTCACTGGTGATTAACCGCGCTACGGGCATGGTCAGCAAGCAGGGCGCAATCTTGCATCTGAGCCCGATTGAGCATGCCTTGCTAATGTTGCTGGCCAGCAAGCCCGGCACCATTTTTACCCATAGCCAGTTGTTGGCGCAGGTGTGGGGGCCAGACTATATCGACGACACACATTACTTGCGCATCCATATTGGCCGCTTGCGCGCCAAGCTCGAAGATCAGCCATCCAGCCCGCAAACCTTACTCACCGAACTCGGTATCGGTTATCGTCTCGCCTAGCCTTTAAATCGTTGTTTATGCGATTGATATACCCTTAGTCGCACACTGCCGCCATCAATCAACCACAAGGGGATGTGATGGACAATCTTTCCATACGAAAAAGCAGTTTGGCGGCATTAGCACTCGGGGCGATCGGCGTCGTCTACGGTGATATCGGCACCAGCCCGCTGTATACCATACAAGTGATTTTTAGCGAGAGCACTGGCGTACCGCTCAATCAGGCCAATATCCTTGGCGCGATCTCGTCTATTTTCTGGCTGCTGATGTTTGTTGTCACGTTTAAATATGTGCTGTTGGTGCTACGTGCGCATAATAAAGGCGAGGGCGGTGTCATGGCTCTGCTGGCGCTCGCGGTCTCTAGTTTGCGCCCACAAGACAAGCGTACCAGTTGGTTGCTACTCTTAGGCGTGCTCGGCGCCGCCTTGTTTTATGGCGATAGCGTGCTCACGCCCGCGATTTCGGTGCTGTCTGCGGTAGAGGGCTTGCAAGTCGCTTCGCCCGCGCTGGCGGCGCAAGTCTTGCCGATTACTATCGCTATCCTCATTGGCCTGTTCTGGTTTCAGCGCCATGGCACGCATGCCGTCGGCCGTTTTTTTGGCCCGATTGTGATTATCTGGTTTTTGGCACTGGCCACCATCGGCGTGCATCAAATTGCACAAGCGCCAGAAGTGTTGCAAGCGCTGCATCCGCAATATGCCTGGCAGTTCTTGCAAGCGCGCGGCGCTGCAGTGTTTATCGCCATTGGCGCAATTTTACTGGCGGTGACCGGCGCCGAGGCATTGTATGCAGACATGGGCCATTTTGGCCGTCCGGCGATACAAATGGCCTGGCTGGGACTGGTGTTTCCCTGCCTGACTTTAAACTACCTGGGGCAGGGCGCCTTGTTGCTGCAACACCCTGAGGCGGTCAGCAATCCGTTTTATTTGTCTTTTCCGCAACCATTATTAATCCCGGCTGTGATTTTGGCTACACTGGCGACCATTATTGCCTCGCAAGCGGTGATTTCCGGCGCATTTTCCATGACGCGGCAGGCGATTCAATTAGGCTTTTTGCCACGCATGCGCATCATCCATACCTCGGCCAGTGAGTCCGGCCAGATTTATATCCCGGCGGTGAATTGGGCGCTGTTGCTAGCCGTGATTATCGTCTGTCTGGCGTTCCAAAGTTCGTCAGCGCTGGCCTCAGCGTATGGTATTGCCGTCACCGGCACCATGCTCATTACCACCATTTTGTTGTTTGTCGTCATGCGTCATCGCTGGCAGTTCCCGGCCTGGTTGGCCTGGCTACTCACCGGGGCATTAGGCGTGGTCGATACAATTTTGCTCAGTTCCGCCTCGATGAAATTTTTGCAGGGTGGCTGGTTTCCCATCGCCCTCAGTGTCCTGCTGATTGTGCTGATGACCACCTGGAAAAAAGGCCGTTACACGCTATTGAATAGCATTGCTGACAACGACCCCAAGCTGGAACCGTTAATCGCCACGCTAGCCAGCAGTTCATTACCACACGTGCCCAGAACGGCGGTGTATATGGTGTCTAACCTCGACACCGTGCCGCAGGCTTTGATGCATAACCTCAAGCACAACCAGGTGCTGCATCAGCGCAATCTGTTAGTGAATGTATCATTTGAAGACGTGCCGTTTATGAATACCGCCGAGCGCGTGACCGCCAAGCGTCTGGCCGATGGCTTCTGGCAAGTGCAGTTGCGCTACGGCTTCATGCAGCATGCCGATGTGCCGCAAGCCTTGCTGCAACTCAATCTGGATGGCGAAACGCTGGATCCGTTTACCAACTCCTACTTTTTAAGCCGCGATATTATTGTGCCGGATGTGGGGGGCGCCATGCCGCGCTGGCGTGATCAACTGTTTTCAGTCATGTCACGCAATGCCAGCAGCGCCGTGGAGTACTTTAATATCCCGGCCAATAGCGTGATCGAGTTAGGTAGCCGCGTACAGCTTTAATCAGTCTATTGCAGCCACCTTTGCGTGGTGGCTGCGACTAAAAAAAGCCCCAGTGATGGGGCTTTTTGGTTGGTTTAAGTTTTGTGGCTGCGGGTCGCAGGCTGTTCATGTAGCAATTTATACACCTGCTCAATTTCCTTTTGTTCTGCCGTGTCCAGCACACCGTCCTGATTAGCATCCATATGCTCAAAGGTTTTTTTCTGGTGCGTCGTGTCGCCTTGCAAATACTCCTGCAATGAAATCACACCATCCGTATTTTCATCCAGATAACTGATGCTGTAATTCGCTGGCATGTTGTGGCAATCCGGCATCGCAGCGTGTTCATCGGCATGTGATTGTTGATACAGCGAAGGCAGCAAAAAAATCATAAAAGTAAATACTGGTATTTTCATATTAAATCACCCCATTATCTCATCCCAAGTACGTAGCTGATATGATTATCGCGATAGCTAACAGGTTCCGCGCGAAGCAGGCTCTTTGCAAGATTTAATCTCTGCTGACGACAACAAAAAACCCGCACCAGGCGGGTTTTTGTCACAACTTGAATCTGCTAGTGGTCGCTGCTGCCATGCCCGGCAATTTTGTCCATCCATGCAAACAGCACGCCGGTGATGATAAACGTCAGGTGGATGCCGACCAGCCAGGCCATTTGCTCGGTGCTAAAACTGGCGGTGCCTGAGCTTTGGTGCACAAACGCTTTGAGCAGGTCAATGGCAGAAATCGCCACAATTGAACCGATCAATTTGAGTTTCAAGCCAGAGTAATCGACTTTACCCATCCACTCTGGGCGGTCTTCGCTGTCGGCAGTGTCGATGCGTGAGACAAAGTTTTCATAACCGCTAAAAATCACCATAATCAGCAAGTTACCCACCAGCGTGATATCGACCAGCGCCAGTAATGAGAGCACGGTTTCCTGCTCAGAAAAACTCGCCAGGTGTGCAGCAATATGAATAAACTCCTGGCCAAACTTCACCAGCAAAATCACCAACCCGCCGACCAGACCGAGATACATCGGCGCCATCAGCCAACGGCTTTTAAAAATTAGGCCTTCTAAAATTTTTTCCAACCAATTCGTCATTTCAACTCCAGTAAAACGTTTTCTTAAAATTGCGTCAGCATTGTGCGCACAGCTTCCTCATCAATCCCCTTGCCGATAATCACAATACGGCTAATCGGCTCTTCTTCATCCCAACCTTCAAGTAAGGTCGGCGGGTAGGGCGTAAAGTGCACTGCATGTATCGCTAGCGGCGCAGGCGCATCTTCCACATGCAAAATGCCCTTTAAACGCAGCAGCTTTTCCCCATGTGTTTGGCACAACTTGAGGATCACGCCTTTAAAGTCAGCCCACGCCATTGGTTTAGGCAAATACACCGTAAACGTATTCACATCATCATGCGCAGGCGCTTTAGGCAGCGTGCCTTTTTTAGCTGCGCTAAACCCACTCGCGGGCGCACGCAACCAGCGCTGCGGGTTGGCCTGCTTGTTCGCAAAATCAAACAAGCCTACATCAATAATCTGCATCGGGTCTATCTCGCCATGCAACACAAACTGCTGCGTCGCATTCGGGTTGATCTCACTCAGCTTCGACTGCAAAGCCTCAATCTGCTCAGGGGTTGCCGTGTCGCGCTTGGTAATCAGCAACACATCCGCCACAGCAGCTTGTTTTAAGGCTTCTTTTTGCTCGGCAATTTGCTGCAAACCATACGCTGCATCTATCGTCACCACCACCGCGTCCAGGCGATACACCGATTCAATCACCGGCTCATTCATCAGGTTAGCCAAAATCGGGCCAGGGTCCGCCATGCCCGTGGTTTCAATCACCAGGCGGTTAAATTCCGGCACCGCCTGCAAACTGCGTTTGAAGAACAAATCGCGCATGGTGTCAGCCAGCTCGTTTTTGAGCGAGCAGCACAAACACCCAGAACTCAACAACACCGTGTTATCGGCAATATGCTCACTCTCAATCGTTTGCGAAATTTGGCTATTGGCAAAAATCTGGTCCAAGCCTGCTTCACCGAGCTCATTTATGATCACGGCGGTGTCTTTCATCGCAGGGTTATGCAGAAGCTTGTTGAGCAGGGTGGTTTTACCGCTGCCTAAAAAGCCCGTGAGCAGGGTGACTGGGATGCGTTTGTCCATAATGCCTGAGTTTTAAAATGTGAGGATTATTCTAACCGTAAAGCGGAAAACTGCCTTTAGTTGTTTTCATTTATATGGTGGCTGGGGTGAAAGTCACAAGAATCTTTAGGAATAAAAAAGCCTCAAAATTTTTTGAGGCTTTTGGATGATGGATTGAGCTTACCAATTTTACTTTTGAAACTTAATTTTACTCTGGCCCAACTCTGCCAACTCTTTAAAAATGTCGCAATGCAAGACCTGACCCCGTCGCTTCTCTATTTATAACTGAAAAGGTGAAAGTATTCTAACCCGAATGGCTAAAAGCGCATTTAAGTGTTTCTACTTATATGGCGGTGCGGGGTTGAATCACAAGGGTCGTAACAATAAAAATCCTCAATTGCTTGAGGCTATTCGAGTTTTGGTTTGGCCACAGCATGATAAAGCTAAGTGCTGGAGTTTTAGACTCTTTCTTGCCTAAGGAACATACAAGATGATTTAGTGGTTGGTATCGCCATCTATTGGAATTGCTATGCGGCGAATAGCACTAGCTCTGGCTTTAACGTCTTGCAACATTTTTTTGCGCCATTCAATATCTGTAAGAAGTAAAGATACCTTCTCATCCGTCAGTAGTCTTCTGTAGCTATTTAGAGTTGTGATCTTAGTCAGTTCTTTACGTATTGCTTTTAAGTGGCTTATCTTAACTCCATGAGGATCTTGGGTAAACGACTCCAATGCATTTTCAATAAGATCAGTAGGGATCTCGCGGCAAGCAAGGATTTCCGAAGCAACGTCTGCTAGTGGGTCAGGTGGAAACAACTTTTCACCTCCAGAAAACATCTCAAGGAAGTATTCACCGATATGTTTGTCGTGATGAAACTGCATCATCGTGACATCGGGCCAGCCATCAAAAGCATGACATAACGGAAGCTCAGTAACCCAAGCACACTGTTCTGTCGGTCTTGGCAAAGCCTGCGGACCTAGTGGAAAATACATACTAATATCTAAGGGGTTTACTCGATAGATGATTCCCGTTCCTGAAGTGATTGGTTGCCACCCGTTTTTAGTTTCGTAGCAAGTAGCGAAGAAAGCGCTAACATTGAAATCATCCGTAAGATCGAGATATCCAGTTGGGATGCCGTAGTGTTGTGCAAGTGCAATTCGATCAAGTTCTAGTTTTTGATTAGCTGCATGAGATGTAATTGGGTGATGATCAAGCTCTTGGGAGAACCACCAGGATTGAGCAAGTCTAAGTACAATTTTAGCTTGATCAGAAATAGCATATTTCCATAATTCGCCTGTATTCTCGGATGACATTCCTCTTGAGATAGAAGGTAACATCGGCAAGTAGCGCTTATTTTGCCCACGATACAAATTTTGTATGGCAAACGGGGTTGCTCCTCCGTGATCACCTTCAGAGTACCAATACCAGCTTTGCTCTCGTCTGGATCTATGATCAACAAAGTCTTTCGAGATTTGAAGGAGTATTGATGCAGGTACTATTTGCATGGGTTATTCCGACTTGGGATATTTGGAAATAATAATTGGGGTCAGAGTAAAATAATAATTGGGGTCAGAGTAAAATTAAAACCTTCATCAGCTATCTCTCCAGCCAGTTTTCAACCTTGAGGCCGCGAATACGGCTAAATTCTCGCAAGTTATCCGTTACCAGCGTAACTCCTAGAGTATAAGCTTGTGCAGCAATCAGTAAATCGTTCATGCCGATGGTTTGGCCTGTTGCTTCAAGTTCTGCGCGGATGCGTCCATACTCGGTATCCACTGGCGTTTCTAGTGGTAGTACCGGAATGGTGGAGAGTAGATTTTCCACCTTTTCAGAAAGTTTGGGTGATCCCTTTTTTGCGCAGCCATAACGCAGCTCGGCGGCAACGATAATGCTGGTAAAGATATCCTTGGCTTCGACTTTCTCAATATGGCGTGCCGCATTCCCAGACGGGTTGCGAATCAGATCGCTGATGATATTGGTGTCTAGCAAGTAGCCGCTCAAAATATGTCCTCCGGCTTGGCAGGCATATCTTCAATAGTCGGGAATTGATCTTCAGGTGCGAGTGGCGGTTCTTGACGCCATTCGGCCAGTAGTTCGGCGAGGTTGGCGGGGCGTGCTACTGGTTCAATAATCAGCTTGTTGCCTTCACGATGAATAAATACGCGATCACCCGGTAGCTCAAACTCAACAGGAATGCGCACGGCCTGGCTGCGGTTGTTGCGAAACAGCTTTGCTTCTCTATGAGGGGCGGTTTTGGATAAACTTGACATGTCAGGTGCTCCTTTTTGCATATACATTAAGTATATGCCATATTTTGCGTGCGTCAACCTTGCAGAATAAATTGCCTATGATTAATCAATCAATCGCCTCGAGTACTGAGAGAAACGTCACCAAATCTTCGTCTAATTGCTTGCGCGCTTCGGCAGGCAGCAAGTCGAGCATAGCTTGCTCATTGGCAATATGTGCTTCTACCGCTTGATTAATCAGGTTCAACCCAGCTTCAGTCAACTGCACAGGCATACTGCGCATATCCGCATCGCTTTTAACTCGCTCTACCAATCCGACTTTTTCCAGCCTTTGTAATCGATGCGTCATGGTGCCTGAGGTGACCATGAGTGATGAATACAGCGCTGTGGGTGCCAGGCAGTAGGGGTGGCCAGCACGCCTTAGTGTGGCAAGCACATCGAATTCCCAACTGCTCATGCCAAACTGTTCAAAAGTTTGGTCTAGCTTGCGCCTGATCAGCATTTCGCAGCGTGCCAGTCGGCCTATCAGCCCCATCGGACTTGGGTCAAGGTCGGGCCGCTCACGGCGCCATTGGTCCATGATGTCATCGACCGCATCGTTTTTTCTTGTCATGTGTGCTCCTGATTTTGTCTTGACTTCAAGATAAATTAACCATACTCTGAAACTATCTTGAGGTTAAGATAATTCTCATATTAACCTAACTGGTGGAGATGTATGTGATGAATGTAGGGCGCTTGTGGCTGACTGTGGCGATTCTGTTGGTGGCGATTAATTTGCGCCCGGCGATGGCAGCGCTTGGGCCGTTGCTGGATTTAATTGAGCATGCAACCGGACTGGATGCAACAGGTGCTGGTTTGTTGACGACGCTGCCGGTTTTCTTAATGGGTGTGTTTGCCTTATTGGCGCGGTTTTTGCGCAAGACGCTGGGTGAAGTAAATGGCGTTACCTTCGGCGTTGTGTTGATTATGTTGGCCTGCGCTAGTCGTGCGTATTGGGGCTCGTCTATCGGTTTGCTGGCAAGTGCTGCGGTCGTTGGTCTCGGTATTGCGCTGGTGCAGGCGTTGTTGCCTGGGTTTATAAAAGGGCAGTTTGGCGCAACTACTGGGCGAGTGATGGGTTTTTATGCCACGGCAATTATGGGTGGCGCCGCAATCGCCGCCGCGAGTGCGGCCAGGTTAAATGAATTACTCGGCTGGCAATACACACTGGCGGTGTGGGCATTGCCAGCCTTGCTGGCTTTGATTGGCTGGAAAGCCTCGACAACGGGGCGTGAGCTTGCAGTTGCGCCAGCTAGCCAGCAAGCACCTATGCATTTTTGGCGCTATCGCAGGGCGTGGTCACTGATGCTGTTTTTTGGCCTAAGTACGGGCGTTTACACGCTGATTCTGGCCTGGTTGCCGCCGTTTTATATTGAGCTGGGACAGAGCCGCCAGTTGGCGGGCGACCTGCTGGCTGGGCTAACGCTGACAGAAGTGATTGCTGGGATGCTGGTGGTCAGTTTGGTGGGCAAATATCCTGATCGGCGGCCTTTATTGTTGGTGGCGTTGGGTTGCACGCTATTGGGATTAGCTATCATGATTATGTCACCCGTTAGTCTGGCATTGGCTGCGATAGTGCTACTCGGCCTGGGCGTGGGCGCGTTGTTTCCGTTATCTTTAATTTTGGCGATGGATCATCTGGAGCAGCCGGCATTTGCCGGTGACCTGGCGGCCTTTGTGCAAGGCGGTGGCTATATGATTGCGAGCCTGATGCCGTTTTTGGCAGGCTGGGTGAAACGTGAATTTACGAATTTGTCATTGGCTTGGGTAGGCGTATTTGTCACGGTATTTGCCATCACTTTATTGGCATTCAAATTTTCCCCTGCAAGCTATCGCAAGGCGTTCTCTGATGAATAGTGCCGATTGAGCCGCTGTGCATCAGCTGATTTGCATTAGTAGGTCAGATTTTCTAAAACAACGTTGCAATCATGCGTGGGCTTCATTAAGATTGTATTACAAATGAATTACACGCGAGGTGCTTGATGAAAACTGCGACGATTCCGGCTTTGCGGGTGGAGCCACAATTGCGCGATGCCGTTGAAGGCGTTTTGGCTGAGGGTGAAACACTTTCAAGTTTTATGGAAGAAGCGCTCAAAGCCAATATTACCCGCAGGCAGCACCAGCAGGCGTTTATTGCACGTGGTTTAGAATCTGCCGCCATTGCCAGGCAAAACCAGGAGTATTACAGTGCAGAAAGTGTCTTGGATGAGTTGCAAGCCATGCTGGATGCGGCAAATCCCTGATGTACCGTATCCGCTTTACAAAAGAGGCGCGTGAAGATTTAAAGCGCTTGTATTCCTTTTTACTAAGTAAAGATCGGCGGGCCGCCAGTCAGGCCTTAACCGCCATTCACCAGGCCATTGAAGCCATTAAATTTTTTCCTTACACCTGTCGCAAAGCCTTGGGCGATAACCCTTTTGTGCGGGAGATGGTGATTCATTTCGGCGCGTATGGTTATGTGGCTTTGTTTGAGATTGAACCGGGTGATGTGATTACAATTATTGCGGTGCGTCATCAGCGGGAAGAGGATTTCTTTTAGCCGCATGCTTTTCGTTTAGGTTGCGGATATAACTTTTAGCGTTGCTTGTCACAGCAATATGCAAACAAAACCATTAAGGCTGAACCCTAAAAAGCTGTTACATTCCAAGTGGACAGCATTAAAGCCCGTGAATAAAGAAAAGCATTTTATGGTGACCAAGATCATCATTCGAGATGAGGAAACGCAAGTGATAGAAAACGTGGAAATTGAAGCAGTGATGACAGGGCGCAAGCAGGTGATCCCTTGGCTTGCGTTGCAAAATAGTGGTGTATGGAAGCAAGGGTGGCAGGCGTGAAAAATATTGCAGTGATCGGTGCGGGGATGGCGGGTTTGGCGTGTAGCCAGGCTTTGCAACAGGCCGGTTTTTTAGTGACGGTATTTGAAAAGAGCCGTGGGCCATCTGGGCGCGTGTCTACGCGTGTGGGGGAGGGCTGGCAGTGTGACCATGGCGCGCAGTATTTCACCGTGACTGAGCCTGCCTTTGAGGCGCAGGTGCAAAAATGGCGCAAGGCGGGCGTGGTGGCCGAGTGGCAGGCACGTTTGTATGAAACCGATGGCGCCGCTTTACAAGCCAAGCAGTCAGCCAAAACGCGTTATGTGGGGGTGCCAAAAAACACCAGCCCGGCGCGGCACATGGCGGAGGCGTTAACGGTGGAGCTAGAACAGACTGTTGACGCGATCACATTTGCCGATGGCCAGTGGCGGGTGCGTAGCAAAGAGCATGGCGTGTATCCGCAAGTGTTTGACAAAGTGGTGCTGGCGATTCCTGCGCCACAGGCCAAGGCCTTGCTGACGGCTCATCCTGCGTTTGAGGCGCTGGCTGGCGGTGTGACCATGCGTGGCTGTTGGGCCTTGATGGCGCGTTATGCGCAGCCGCTGGCGTTGCCATTTGATGGTTTGTTTGTGAATGAAGGCCCGCTCTCATGGCTGGCGCGAGATAGCAGCAAGCCTGGCCGACTCAGTGCCAATAGCGCGGTGCAAGAGGTGTGGTCTATACATGCCAACCCAATCTGGTCTGAGGCGAACCTGGAACGTGCGCCGGAAGCGGTGGCGCAAGACATGCTAGCCGCATTTGTCACGCTGGGTGGGCAACAACCTGATGCTTACAGTATCCACCGCTGGCGTTATGCAGATTGTGCCCATTATTTGCAGCAAGCCTATGCCTGGGATGCGGCGCAGCAATTGGGGTTGTGTGGCGACTGGCTCAATGGCGGCAAGGTTCAAGGGGCGTGGATGAGTGGGCACGCGCTGGCATTGGCCATGATAGGCGCGTGTGCTGCGCCGTAAAGCAAGTTAGTGATTGGTGCGCTGCATAAAGGCGGCGAAATCGTTGGCTGACAGTGGTTTAGAGAAAAAATAGCCTTGCACTTCATCACAGCCTGATTCACGCACATGCTTGAGCATGGCTTCGTTTTCCACGCCTTCGGCAATCACATCCAGATTAAGCGTATGCGCCATTTGCACAATGGCACGCACAATCGCGGCGTCGTTGGGGTCGGTGTTGATGTCGCGCACAAATGATTGGTCGATTTTGAGGCGGTCGATATTGAATTTTTTGAGATAGGCCAAGCTGGAGTAGCCCGTGCCAAAGTCGTCAATGGCGAGTTTGACGCCAAGTCGTTTGAGCACGTCAAGTTGCGCCAGCAGGTGGTCGATGTCTTCTACCAGAATAGATTCAGTCAATTCGAGTTCAAGTAAACGTGGTTCGAGGCCGGTTTTTTCAAGGGCTTTGATAATCACTTTGTCGAGGTTGCCACGTCTGAACTGCACGGCAGAAACGTTGACGGCCATGCTCAGCGCAGGCAGGCCATTTTTCTGCCATTCCATGGCCTGACGACAAGCTTCTTCAATCACCCATTCACCTATTTCGACAATCAGGCCGGTTTGTTCGGCGATGCTGATAAATTGCGCCGGGGGTTGCAAGCCATTTTGCGGATGCTGCCAGCGGATTAAGGCTTCGGCACCGATAACTTGTGCGCTGTTGAGGCTGATTTGTGGCTGGTAATGCAGCTCAAACTGGTGTTGCGCCAGGGCTTCACGCAAGCCGTAGGCGATATTGAGGTAATGCAGGCTGTCGTTATTGAGTTTTTCGGTAAAGAAGCGGGCGGTGTTGCGGCCTTCTTCTTTCGCTTGCGACATGGCTTTGCGCGCGCGGCCAAACAGTTTTTCAAAGTCGTTGCCGTCTGTGGGGTACACGGCAACGCCCACCGAGCACGAGGTAGAGATATTGCTGCCGGCAAAAGCAAAGGGCGATGAAATTTCATTGAGCAGGGTGTCGACAATGTAGCTGATCGAGTCGTCGTCCTGCATGTTGTTGAGCAGAATAATGAATTCGTCACCGCCGTGGCGACAGATGCTGTCTGTGTCGCGCAGACAGGCTTTGAGCCGCTCGGCAAATAATCGCAACAGCTTATCGCCGGAGGCATAGCCGAGCGAGTCATTTAAAAACTTGAAGTTATCCAGATTGAGTGCCAGCAGGCCAATTTTACTGTTGGCGGCAGAGGCGATAGAAATTGCGTTTTCCAGGCGGTCTCTAAACAAGGCGATATCAGGCAGGCCGGTCAGCGCGTCGTGTGACGATAAATACTGGATTTCTTTTTGCGCAGACTTGAGGTCGCTGATGTCGCTAAACGTCCCCACATAGTGACTGACTTCGCCTGCTGCATTTTTCACTTCTGAGATCGAAATCCACTCAGGGAACACCTCACCGTTTTTACGCCGGTTCCAGATTTCGCCGCGCCAGTGGCCAAAGTGCGCAATGCTTTGCCACAAGTTGCGGTAAAAACTGGCGTCGTGCAGCCCAGAAGACAGCACTTTGGGTGTTTTACCTTTGACGTCATCCAGCGTAAAGCCCAGCATTTTGGTAAACGCCGGATTGACCGACAAAATGACGTGGCGCGCATCTGTGACCATGATGCCTTGCTCGCTGCCTTCAAACACTTTTTCAAACTGACGCAGGCTTTCCTGATACTGGTTGCGGTTGAGCACAATGCCGATGATAGACGAGCCGATCTCCAGCAGCATGCGGTGAAACTGGCCAGGCTCGCGGTGCTCAAAGCTGGAGAGGGCAAAGGTGCCGATGACCTTGTTTGCCGCAGAAAAGATGGGGATAGACCAGCAGGCTTTCACGTCAAACTCATAGGCCAGATGGCGGATATCTTCCCAGCGTTCGTCGGTTAAGGTATTGCTGACATATTGCACTTTTTGCTGATAAATGACGTTGCCACAGGAGCCGCCGCCAGGGCTGGGGCGCAAGCCGTCTATTTTCTGGATTTGTTCTTTGGTCAGGCTGGGGGCTGCATAGACATTGAGTAGTTGCGTATGATCATCCATCAGCATAACCGAACTGAAGGCATTGCTGACCAGGCCTTCTGCTAACCGGCAAATCTGGTTAATGACTTCCATGTGGTCTGCGCCGCGCGCGACAGATTCGAGAATCACGCGTTGCAGCCTCAGCAGCTGGTTTTGTTCGTCAATAGAAAGGCGACCACTGTCTGTGGCGATAGGATTAAGAACCTGCGACGCTGAAGCAGTGGGGTGTGCGCTCAAAGCTGTATCCAGTCTTTTATAAGAGTGCTGCGTTTACTCCTCAGTGTTGTCCTTTTGTCAATTGATGTCAATAGGGTTGATATTAATGAGTTGACTGAGTGAGCTGCGGCATGATCCATTTACGGAACATTAACGGCGTGATCATGGTGGTGACAACGCCCATCAGTACCAGCACCGAGAACAAGTCCTGGCCAATAAAGCCGCGGTCATAGGCAATGCTGGCAATCACCAGCTCCATCACGCCGCGGCCGTTCAGAATAAAGCCTATGCCCAAGGCGTCACTTTTGGATAAGCCGATCAGACGGCCGCCGATCCAGCCTGCCAGAATTTTGGTGACAATAGACACCACCAGCACTACGGCCACAAACCAGAATGAGTCTATGACTTGTACCTTAAACTCGAGGCCGAGATAGGCAAAAAACACCGGTGCCAGAAAGCCGCCAGTGATAGAGCTCAATGTCAGCTCTAGCTCTTTGTAGCGCGAGGGTAAAAAGAACGTGCGGTCTATGAGCAGGGCGCCGAAAAAGGCACCAATCACAAAGTGAAAGCCAAGCGCCGCACTGACCGAGCCAAAAATCAATACCAGCAACAATAACAGACCAAACAGGGCTTCATTACCGATCAGGTCGACCAGCTTTTCTGACCATTTGTCTATGCTGATGCCTTTTTCAATGACTTTTTTAATGAGCAAGCTGATGCTGACGATTAATACAATCAGCAGAATCAGTTTCGAGCTGGCTTGAAAAGTCGCGGTCGCCACGGCCTGGTAAGATTTTTGTTCTGGCAGGTTGAGAATCACGCCCAATACCAGCAAGGCGGCAATGTCGTTAAAAATAGCAGTAGCCACCGAGTAGCGTGCAATGTTTGAGCCGAGTAATTTAAAGCTCTGCAGAATGCTCACGGTGACTGGCAAGGCGGTAATCGATACGCACAGGCCCAAAAAGATCGTACGGCTGACATCGAGACCAAAGCCGACGCCGACCAGAATGCCGCCGGTGAGCGGCAAAATAAAGCCTAATAGCGCGATGACGATGCCTCTGCCGCGCATGGAATCAATGACCTCTTTAAAGTTCATTTCAAGCCCGGCAGACAGCACAATTAAAAATACCGCAAATTCTGAAATGCCAGATAAGGCTGGCGTGGGCGAGATCAGGTTGAGCAGGCTGGGGCCCAGAATCACACCGGCCAGCATTTCGCCAATAATCGCAGGTTGATTAAAGCGGCTAAACACTTGCCCTAGCAAGCGGGCAGAGACGATGAGAATAAGCAGGGTAGTCAGTAAGGGCATGATTTTCTCTTTGTGTTACTACATGACAGCCGCCAGTGTGTGAAGGTTCTGCAGCTGGCAGCGCACAATAATCATACATTCATGAGTGTATGATTATTGGAAGTGTAAAGCATTTATGCCAGCAGCGGCAGCTATGAGTGACAAAAAACAAAGTGAAACTTGGTGGGAATCGCCGCCAGCCGCGGTGCGTGAGCGATTAGTTGGCGAACACTTGTATCATTTCTTTGCGATTTTTACGCGTACGTTTGTCTGCATACATGCGCTTGTCGGCAATACGCATCAACTCTTCCGTTTCGCTGGCTTCGTGGCTAAAGACCACGCCTACGCTGGCCCCCGAGCCGACAAAGCCTTCTTTCTCCATTTGCCTGTGCGTGTATTCCAACTGGTGCTGGCACCACTCAACATCATCTTCATGACAGATAATGGCAAATTCGTCCCCTCCCAGCCGATACAGTTGGCCATGGGTATCCAGTTTTTTGGATAAAATCTGGCAGAAACTCTTGAGCAAGTTGTCGCCTGCTTCGTGGCCAAAGTGATCGTTAACCTGCTTTAAATTGTCCATGTCTATAAACATCAGGCAGCCATGTTCTGAAAACCGCAGCATTTGATTTTCCAGTGCATGCCGGTTAGGCACCCCAGTGAGCCGGTCTGTCATGGCTAATGAGCGCGTGCTTTGCAGCTCGGCCAGCATGTGTTCTTTTTCTTGATGCATACGGTTAATTTGATAGGCGACCAGCAGTGAAAGCAAGATGGCTTCAACCGCCACGGCAATCAGCCCTAGTTGCTCTATGGTCCAGGCATTGGAGCTGAGACGCTCGGCGGTAATAGATAGCCCACCTAATACGCCAAACACGGTGATGGCAAACAGGTAAAGTTGCGCCACTCGGTGTTTTTTCAGGCTGAGCAGGATGCCGCTGGTGAGCCCAAACAGAAGAAAGATCGCCACGCCTACTCTATCCATCTCCAGCATCCAGTTGGGGAAGATCATGGCAAACACGAGTAAGGCCAGCAAGATCGCACGCGCGACCATAGAGAAATAGTAAAGTTTGGCATGATGGTGCTGGTTAATGCCCAGCAAATGGCAGACAAAACTGACATAAGCCATGTTGGAGAGCAAAATTGGCAAGCTGGTAAAGTAAAACCAGTGCCATTCAAATAATTGTTTAAATAGCCCTAACGCAGCACTTTGAAAAATCAGGTTACCCAGAATAAACAGCGCGTACATGCGCTCGGTCTTATGCCCGGTCGAGACACCAATCGCGCAGTAGTAAGTAAAAATGCCTAACAGCACGCCCAATAACAACAGGCTGATTGCCGTTGTGTAGTTGGTTTGCTGCTGGTAGCTGGCGAGGTCGGCGACAAAAATCTCTGGTTGGGCCAGGTAGTAGGGTGATTGTAACCAGGTAATCAGGCGATAGGTGCCGGGCACCAGGTGAATAAGATGGCCATGTCTGAGTAGAAAAGGATCTTTCTCTTGGCTGCTGAGGCCACCTTTGATCAGGCTGGTTTGATTGCGATCATCTGTGATTTCGTGTTGAAAGTGCGCAATCGTTGAGGTGTTTTTAAAGTCGATGACATACTGGTCGGCATGGGTGATTTTAAGCACACTTTGGCAGACAAATTTGCCCCCTTGCAGCGGAATGCTGGCAATCACGGCACCTTTGGTGTTCATGCAGGTGGTGCCTAGTAGCTGCGGGCTTGCTGCTGAGGCCTGTGGCATCAGGGTGACCCATAACGCAATCAGCATGCAGAAGAAGAAACGTCGCAAACCAAGAATCCAGTCAAGTGTCAAATCTCGACGCAGTGTACATGAAAGATTCTGCCGGGCGGGCGTTGAAAAGCATTAAATAAGGCAAAGAATTACTAACTAACGTGTGGCAAATCGGCAATAAAAAACCCGCATTAATGCGGGTTTTTGCCGGGCTAAAAACGCTTATTTTTCTTCAACAGCGGCTTTGGCAGCATCGGCGGTTTCTGCCGCTTGTTGTTCAGCGGCGGCGGCAGCTTCTTTGGCGGCTTTTACTGCATCTGCTGCGGCATCTTTGGCTTCACTGGCGGCGGCTTCCGCATGCTCTTGGGCGGATTCCACCGCTTGTTCGATTTGTGGTTCTTTGTCGCTGCAGGCAACCAGCAGGGTGCTGCTCAAGGCGGCGATGAGTAATAAACGAATCAATGATGACATAGTCGTGTCCTTTGTAAGATAAGTGTTGGTTATTGTTGTGAGTAATGCTTATTCTGGAATGCGCAATACCTGGCCTGGATAGATTTTGTCCGGGTGGTTAAGCATCGGGCGGTTTGCCTCGAAAATCTTCATATAGCTATTGGCATTGCCGTACATTTCTTTGGCAACCTTAGACAAGGTATCGCCTTTGACTACCGTATAAAACCTGGCTTCAGGCTCAGGGCTAGGCACATGCAGCTGGTCTTGCACAGCCTCAACGCCCGCCACATTGCCGCAGCAGAGCAGGATTTTTTCTTTGTTTTCTTGCGTATCGATATTGCCTTGCACGATGACCGTGCCGCTGGCGCCGTCAAATTTCACGTCGTAGCCAGTGGTGGGTAAATTGTTTTTGGCAATATAGTTTTGAATCGCCTGCGCGGCTGCGGCGTTGGCCGCATCGACGTTGACGGGTGTCGGTGCCTTGCTGGCGGCTTCTTGTGCTGCTTTGGCTTCACCGGCACCAAACAGTTTTTCACCAGCTTCTTTGATAAAAGAAAATAATCCCATCGCCTACTCCTGACTTGTTATTTTGTGAAAAGAAATTTCATCATAACAAATTGGCGGCGAGCCCACTACCTATTCAGCTTGAAAATGTGGGCACTATGGCAACGTTTGTAATTGGCTGGCAATTTGCTCGCTGAGCAGGTCGAGGTCTTGGCCCAAGGCACGCACCAGGGCTGGATAACCATTTTCTGCCAACGGCGTGCTGAACTTGAATGACTGGCCAGGGCCTGCAGTTTGCTGGGCGGTGATGAGTTGCCATTGGCCACTGAGCACTGCATAACCGCGCATTTGCCCATGAAACTGCTCTATGGTGAGGTGCAGGCTGTTGGCTGCAGGCAAGCCAGGTTGCGCATCAACGACGCGCGTATTGCCCAAGCGGCTGGCGAGGCGGGCACGCAGACCGCGCCTTAGCTCTTGCGACAGGTTATCCACCCACAGATGATCACGCGCTGGCTGCATGGTAATGTCATCGGTCTGGATAACGATGCGGTCGGTATCCAGGTAATCGGCCACCTGCAATCGGCTCAATACCAGCGTACGTGTTGGCGTTGCAGTTGCTGGCGTCAGAGGGACTTCTGGCAGGCTGTAGCGTTCTGTCTTCACTGGCGGGTTGGATTTGAAACAGGCGCTCAGGCTGAGCCCGAGTAATATGGCCAGCCCAAATCGAAAAGGTGTTTTTTTGGTCATCCTTTAGGTTCCTTACGGCGCTGCCGGTGCCATGGGCAGCGGGTCGTTACCGGGTTTGCGGTCGAATAAAATGGCATTCGGCTGCTCGTTTAAAGTGCGCGCCAGTGGCTGGATATCACGCAAGGCTTTGTCCAGACGCTGCAAGGTTGTGGTCAACTCTTGATAAGCGGGCGCGTCTGGTGACAGGCCTTTTAAGGTGGTACGCAGCGCTTGCATGGTCTGGTTAATATTGGCCGGCATCTGCTGCAAGTCGGGCTGGCTGAGCAACTGATTCACCTGCTGGCTCAGGCCACGGATTTCCTGCATGGTTTTCTCGGACTGCTGCAAGTTTTTATCCAGGCCAGATAACACAGGCTCCAATTTCAAGCCATTGAGTTTGTCCAATAGGTCAGACAGTTTTTGTTCAATCTGTGCCAGATTGGTAGCGCTGGTCGGCATCACTGGCAAGCCTTCAAACCGCTCGCGGTGGTAGCTTTGATGGGCACGCCCGTCCATATTGAGGTCAACAAATACCGAGCCTGTAATCAGGTTGCCCGATTTCAGGGTGGCATGCAGGCCCCCTTGCAGCATCTGGGCGACCCTGGTTTTCCATTCTTGCAGATCAGCGATGCCATTCTCTGCCAGGCGGCCGGGCTCAAGGTGAATCAACACCGGGATGGCGTAACGGAAATCTTTTTTGCGTTCTGGCGAGTTAAATTTCCATGGTACGTTCATCACGGTGCCCACGCGCAAGCCGCGGAACTCGACCGGCGCGCCTTTGGATAAACCACGCACGGTATCATTCACCAGCAGCACGTATTCCAGGTATTGGTCGTAGGTTTGCTGACGCGCAGCTTCTTCATTGGCAAACAGTTCAAACGTCGCCTCCGAGCGTACCGGATTGCCCATTGGCCTATCATCGGCATGACCAAAACTCACGCCCCCAGCAATCAGCGACTCGACGGTGGGAACGCTGGCTTTAAAGCCCTCGGCATCGAGTTTGACATCAATGCCGACCGAGGTCCAAAACCGCGTATTGTCGGTGACCAGTACATCGTAAGGGTGCTCAATAAATAACTCATGCTGCATTTGGCGTTGCTTGGGATCAAAGCTGGCGCTGACCACGCGGCCCACGCGCAGCCCCTGGTAAGTGACAGGATCGCCTACACGCAAGGAATTGCCGACTTTACCGATCAGGTTGACATGCACCCCTTTGGCACCATTGAGCGAAATTGGCGGCTGGTCGAGCACGGTAAACTGGTCAGTTTCTTCCAGGCTTTTGCCGGGTTGCAGCTGGATATAAGCCCCAGAAATCACCGTATTCAAGCCGCTGATGCCTTCCAGCCCAATCCGAGGTTTCACCACCCACAGTTGGGTGTCTTTCACCAGCATGGGTTGCGCCTTAGGGGTAATACGCGCCAGGACTTCAATATGGGTGAGGTCTTCGGACAAAGTGACTTGTTCGACCAGGCCAATATCGACACTATGCACTTTAATTTTTGTTTTACCGGCTTCTATGCCCTCCGCATTGGTGAGCGACAGCGTGATTTGCTTGCCAGCCTTGGTGTAGTTGTCGTAGATCAGCCATAGGCCAATCAGTAGGGCGACAACAGGGACGATCCAGATCGGCGACAGCCGGGCTTGTTTGCTGACTTTGGCCAGCAACTGGGTGTTTTCTTGCGTAGTGTCTTGATTATTCTCAGTCATGCGTATTTCCTTGCGTGTCCCAGAGTAGGCGCGGGTCAAACGCCATGGCAGCCAGCATGGTGGTGATCACCACGGCGCAGAATGCCAGTGCCGCCGGGCCCGGTAACACTGACATCAGATTGCCAGATTGTATCAGGGCCACCATGATGGCGACGACAAACACATCCACCATAGACCAGCGGCCAATGAGTTCGGTCAGGCGGTAAAGCCTGGTTTTTTGCTGCGCCGATAACGGGCCAGGATGCTGCGCCATGCAGGTGAGTAACACCAGTATCAGCATTTTAATAATCGGCACCAGCACGCTGGCGACAAAAATAACCACCGCAATGGGCTCAGAGCCATGTTGCCATAACTCCAGCATGCCGCCAATAATGGTAGAGGCATGGGTTTGCCCCAATGAGGTGGTAATCATCATCGGGTAAGCATTGGCCGGAATATAGAGCACTGCCGAAGTGATTAACAGCGCCCAGGTAAACTCCAGACTGTTGGGTTTACGCAGATGCAAACGGCTCCCGCAGCGGCTGCATGCATAGTGGGGCGGCGGGCTGCTGGTGCTGGCCGCTGCAGGAAGGGTGTTGATCAGGCCGCAGGTGGTGCAACCGGTGGCATGTTGCGCGGCGGCATTGATGCCACAATGAATGCTGGTGTCAGGCGACGGCTCACCGGCCAGTCGATACCATAACCAATCAATATCGACCGAGCGTGTGGTCATCAGTAGCAAGAGCGCAAACACACAATAGGCCCAAAACGAAGCCCCTAGCTGCACTTCACCAATTTCGGTGAGTTTGACCAGGCTGACCAGCGCCGCCACCATAAACACATCTGCCATCATCCATGGGTGCAAGCGCGAAAACAGGCGCGCAATCACGTCGCTGTATGTGCGCGGCACGCTGCGCAAGATATTCGCCTGCATCAAAATCACGCCAATCAGATATAAAGCCGGCAACAAAAAAGCCGTGCCACTGACAATCAATGCCACCAGTGGTTGATGCACATCGACCAGAGTGACGGCCGTTTGTGTCAGTGCAATCTGCGCGTCCAGGCCATTGGTATCCATGCTGATAAACGGGAAAGCAATAGCGATCAGCAGGGTAATGAGTGCGCTGCTGGCCAAGGCGATGCTGCGCTGCACCGGATGCAAATGGCGTCTGGCCAGGACATGCCCGCAGCGCGGACAACGGGCATGCTCCCCTGGCCGCAGCACTGGGATCGCGCTCACCATGTCGCAGGCACTGCAGGCACGTAATCGTCGCCATTTTGTGGGTTGCTGGGTTGTCATGCCGGTGGTCAAATGTAGATCGATGATCGCTGTCTGGATTGTCGGGGAGAGTCACGTGATGGTAAACGGATTGGATTTAAATCCGCAAGAAAATTCTGGCTGGCACTCTCGATACTCAGTGCGATGATGTTAAGCAAGGCGTGAATCAGGCATGCAGCCCCGCCATCTGCATAAGTGCCTTCAGGCATAGGCTGAGTGCCGCCAGGGCGACGATGCTGGCCAGCCAGATGCCGAAAAACCAGCCCAGGCGTTTAAGTGTATTTTTCTGCGCGGGTGACATCAATGATAAGCCTCACCTTTATGCACTTTGCCGCGAAACACATAATAGCCCCAGGCGGTGTAGGCCAGGATAATCGGGATAATGATCACGGCGCCAATCAGCGCAAATTGCTGGCTTTGCGGCGGCGCAGCGGCGACGTATATGCTCATTTGTGGCGGAATAATATTGGGCCAGATACTAATGCCCAAGCCTGCATAACCGAGTAATACCAAGCCCAGTGTATACAAAAACGGGCTGGTTTCTGCTTTGTTTTTAAGGGCGCGTTGCAGGTTGTAGAAACAAATAATCACCAGTAGCGGCACCGGTGACAGCCACAACAGATTGGGCATCGTAAACCAGCGCTCAGCAATTCGGCTATCCATCCATGGCGTCCACAAGCTGATCACGGTAATAATCAATAGCAATGCCACAGAAATGCGCTGTGACAAACGCATGCACACTGCTTGCAGCTCGCCTGTGGTTTTAAAAATCAGCCAGGTGCTGCCGAGCAGAGCATACGTGACCAACAAACCTAGCCCGGTAAAAATAGAGAACGGTGAGATCCAGTCCAGCGGCCCGCCAGCATAGGCCTGGTTCACCACGTGAATGCCTTGCAGATAGGCGCCCAGCGTCATGCCCTGAAAGAAAGTCGCCGCGATAGAGCCGCACAAAAAGGCTTTGTCCCAAAAGTGACGTTCCGCATCATGCGCCTTGAACCTGAACTCAAAGGCGACACCGCGAAAAATCAAGGCCATCAACATAAACAACAAGGGCAAGGAGAGGGCACTTAAAATCACCGAGTAAGCCAGCGGGAATGCTGCCAGCAAGCCTGCGCCGCCGAGCACCAGCCAGGTTTCATTGCCATCCCAGACCGGGGCAACGGTGTTCATCATCAAGTCGCGGTCATCTTTGTCTTTAAAAAACGGGTACAAAATGCCGATGCCGAGGTCAAAGCCATCCATGATGATGTACATCATGATGCCAAACAGGATGATGACGGCCCACACCAGTGATAAGTCCATTGCTTTATCCTTTATTGATCTTTAGTCGTTGGTGCCGATTTCGCGTCAGGATGAAACTCCGGCGCCAATGCAAAAGCATTGACCGCATCACGGTTGCCCGCAATGGCGTCGCCATGTAAGTTTTCCTCTGTGTGTGGCCCACTATGCACCAGCCGTAAGACATACAGCGTGCCGACGCCAAATACCGCCAGGTAAATAACCACAAATAAAGCCAGCGTTAAGCCGACTTCCGTGGCAGTGTGCGGCGTCACGGCATCTGCGGTGCGCAATACGCCATAAACTACCCAAGGTTGGCGGCCAATTTCAGTAGTAAACCAGCCCGCCAGAATGGCCACGATGCCGGCCGGACCCATGGCCGTGGCAAATGTGAGGAAAGGCTTGTGTTGGAATAGCTGTTTTTTATAACGCAACCAGACGGAGGTCACGGCCAACAAGATCATCAGCATGCCTAGCCCGACCATGATTCTAAAGGTCCAGAAAATAATCGTGGCATTGGGGCGGTCTTGTGGCGCAAACTCCTTCAATGCTGGAATCTGCTCGGTGAGCGAGTGGCGTAAAATCAAACTCCCTAATACCGGGATTTCTAGCGCAAAATGATTTTTTTCCTGCGCCATGTCCGGCCAGGCCATCAGTACCAAAGGCGTCGCTTCGTCACCTTTGTTCTCCCAGTGCGCCTCAATCGCGGCGATTTTGGCTGGCTGGTGTTTTAAGGTATTTAAACCATGCATATCGCCCACTACCACTTGTAATGGTGCCAGCAACAATATCAGCCATAAACCCATAGAGAGCATCTTGCGCACGCAGGCATTGTCTTTGCCACGTAGTAATTGCCAGGCACCTGAGGCGACCACAAATAACGCCGTTGCCAGGTAAGCGCCAATCACCATATGCACCAGTCGGTACGGAAACGACGGATTAAAGATGATTTTGAACCAATCGACCGGAATCACTTTGCCATTTATCAGCTCAAATCCCTGCGGGGTTTGCATCCAGCTGTTTGAGGCCAATATCCAAGTGGCCGAGACCAGCGTGCCGATAGCGACCATCAAGGTCGCCGTAAAGTGCAGGGTCGGCCCGACCTTGTTCCAGCCAAACAGCATCACGCCTAAAAAGCCAGCCTCGAGAAAAAATGCTGTGAGCACCTCATACGCCAGCAAGGGCCCGGTCACACTGCCCGCCACGCTAGAGAACCCAGACCAGTTGGTGCCGAATTGATAAGCCATGACCAGGCCAGAGACCACGCCCATGCCAAAACAGAGCGAAAATAGCTTGAGCCAAAAGTGATATAAGTCGAGATAAACCGTATTTTTGGTTTTTAACCAGCTCGCCTCCAGCACTGCGAGGTAACTGGCCAGGCCGATCGTGATCGCCGGAAACACAATATGAAAAGAAATCGTGAACCCAAACTGGATTCTTGCTAAGGTTAATGCCAACTCAGACATACATATCCTTTTACATCACTGGCAATATTCGCACGGGCGGGAATTCGCGTGCCTGCGCTCATTAAGTGGAAATCACTCGGCGAGAAATATTATCAGTATTGACTCATATTGCTGGCAATAAGTTTTACGGGCGAGCAAGCGATTCATTTGAATGATTCAAAGTACTGCCCAATCACCCTGCTTAAAAATGCATTGATTTCGCATAAAAACGCAATATAATGAACTTTATGTTTATTAAGTATTAATTTATTGATGTCTAAAAAAACAAATTCACTAGCGAGTGCAAACCCCGATGTGCTGAATGCATTGGAAACGCTAGGCCTGCGCCTGCGTGCCAATCGCGTGGCTTTGGGCTGGACAGTGAAAGAGATGGCAAGCCGCTTGCTCTGTTCGCAGAACACTTACCGGGCGATTGAGGCTGGCAAACCTAGCGCGAGTGTGGGCATTATTGCCAATGCACTGTGGCTGTTTGGCCAATTAGACAGTCTGGAGGCTGTTGCGCCGCTCCCCGTGAATGCGAGTGCACATATTCGCGCCAGAAAAAAATCTGGCGTAACCGATGCCGCAGTCATCTCAGAGGACGAGCGTGATTTCTAATCGCATCATTTATATCGGTCTGGCTGCCAGTTTCGATAGCGATGTCAGACCCGCGGCAATATTGAAACTTGCGCGCAGAGGCGTGATTGAGTCCAGCCAATTGGCTTATGGCACCCGATTTTTGGCCGCGTCTGATGCTTTTGCATTAAATCCGTTACATCTGCCGCTTAAAAATGAGGTCGTCAGCGTGGCCGAGCGTCGCGTGCGTGACGGCGGTGCGTTACCGCTGACGCTGGGTGATGCTTTGCCGGATGCCTGGGGCCGCAAAGTGCTCGAGTCGCAGCAGGGGCGCTCACTCGATGACATTGATGTGCTGCTGCTGACAAATGCTGACCGCGTTGGCGCCATGACTTTTGCCGAGACCTTACCGATCACACTACAAGCGGCGGACAATGAGCTCTTTTCGCTCGATGACATGGCGGAGGCAGTCAAGCGACTCGAAGTCGCTATGGAGATTCCCTTACCCCTGCGTCGGCTGCTTAATAAAGGGGGTAGTCTGGGCGGGGCCAGGCCCAAAGCAGATTTTGTTCATGACCATAAAAGATGGATAGCAAAATTTCCGGCAAGCAGCGATGACCACGATGTGGAGTTGCTTGAGGCCGCGGTGCTGGCACTGGCCGCACGCTGTGGCATAGACGTCCCGCCACATAAGCTGGAGCGGATACATCGCGGGCATGCTTTGTTAGTGCAACGTTTTGACCGCACTGGCAACGTGGATGCTGAAACTCGCATCCATTACCTCTCAGCCTCTGCATTGCTGGATGTGCCATATCGCTCGAATGACGGTAGCTATATTGAATTCGCGCAAGTGATCAGGCAGATTTCGGCCAACCCCGAGCACGATTTAAATCAGCTCTACCGCAGAATGGTTTTCAACCTCATCATCGACAATACGGATGATCACGTCAAAAATCATGGCATGCTGCATGTCAAAGGCAATCAATATCAACTGTCACCCGCGTTTGATATGGTGATGCAACTGAGCAATGTCCATTACCAGGCCCTGGCTATTTTTCCTGGCAACAATCTTGCCAAACTCAGTTTAGCCATGCGTGCGGCACCACATTTCGGCATTAACGAACCGGCTGCCAAAGCCATCATAGACGACATTGAAGAGAAAGCACGTCTACAGTTATTGCCGATAGTAGAAAAGTTGGGCGGTGGTGATATTTTGATGAAAAGAGTGCAGCAGTGCCTGGATAGACAGCTGGCATTTATTCGAGAAGCGTAAGTAGGGCGCGCGTGCACAAACCGTCAGGCATGTGGGTGGCACAGATATGATGCTGTCGCGAGACATCTTGAGCGACAAATAAAGCAAAAGGCCTCGCATTTCTGCAAGGCCTTTTTTATTTGGTTCCTCAACCTGGGTTTGAATCATGTTAATAAATAACATTGGTGCGTCCTCTTGGTTATAGATTCGTTTGGGAAAACGCAAAGCCTATCCTATTTGCACCCTCTGGCGTTAAGTGAAAGTTGTCATAAAAAACTGGCATCGAATTTGACGAGGTTAAGCAATTATCCTTTGTAGGGCAGATCAATTTAATCATGTCGATAAATTTAATATTTTGCTCAATGGCCAGTTGTGAGAGTTCACTATTAATCTGAATTGCTTCCAAATTTTTTAAGTTTGAAGCAAGCTTTTCAGAGCCTTCTATTTTTCCATTCAGATTAATGATCTCTATACTATTGCGAGCTAGGTCTTTTCTTCCAACTAGATGGATTGTTGAAGAGGTTATCAATTTGACATTTTGAATAGACGATCTCAAATACTTTATCTGAGCATGTCTCCATAATCCAGCCAGGTAAATATCGTCAGCTTTTGATAACAACTCGGATTGGAAGAATTTTTTTTGCGCCTTTTGGCATTTTTTGATAAGGCTTCTATTTCTTGCAGTAGCCGTGTTTTCATTATTCCAATATGCCTGTTCCGATTGCATCGGAATTTCTACTGTTCCGCAAATAGCTGGTATATGGAAAAACTTAATTTCATAGTGATCTGCAGCTCTATTTGATAATAGTATATTTAATACATCTGCTGCCTGTGAGTCCCCGGCAATTATTATTTTAGGTTTATCTGTGTTGAATTTTTCGGTATTAGTAAAAGATTTGGATGCTGCCCAGGTGTAGTGATGCATATCATCTATTTTCAATGTATTCACTGATTGTATTTCAGCAGGAACTCGCCAAATCCACCCATCTCTTGATGCGCTTGATGCAGGTATTAGTATCAATCCTGCACATGAAAGATATATAAAAGACTGCTTTAGATTTGAGTTTATTTTCGAGCTTTTTTGGTTTTCAATATATTTATATACCAAATTTCCAATCAGAAAAATAAAGCCAACTAGCATCCACTGCTCAAGGTTGTTCAACTTTCTCACTAGATAATAATTGACCAAAACTATAACTGGCCAGTGAACTAAATATAATGAGTAGCTAATATTGCCAATATGCTTCATTAAGCTATTTGTAAGTATCTTGGCCATTGCTGTATTAGCCCCAGAGTAAATTAAACCCATAGAAGCTATAACTGGAATAAGCGCATTTTCAGCAGGGAATCTCGTTGTTTCTGAAAATATGGTTGAAGTTAGTAGGATGGCTGTTACGCCAATAAAGAAAATAAAATCTTGGTACTTGCTATTAATTATTGTCCTCTTATCTTGATACAGGTAAACCAGCCCACCAGCTGCGAACTCCCATATTCTGTATTGTGTGCAAAAAAAGGCTGCCGAAGAATCTTTCTTCATGATCCATATTGATGCAATAAAACTGCATATTGATATTGCGAGAAGCCCTGGCTTTAGTTTTTTTCTCTGATGTAGAAATTTAATTATGAATGGCCATACCAAATAAAATTGTATTTCGACAGCTAGTGACCAGATGTGTAGTAAAGGCTTCCGGGACGATTCAGCGTCGAAATAACCGGTCTCTGACCAATAGCCAAAGTTGGCATATGCAAGGGTTGCGTTGATGACTGATTTAGCAATCTCACGAAACTCGTTCGGGAAGAATATAAAGAACGATGCAAAAAATGTGGCTGCGATTGTAAAAAAGAGCGCTGGTAATAAGCGTTTTGCTCTTTTAAGAGTGAAATTAATAAATGAGAATTTTCCTTGGTTAAGATCAACAATCAGTTTTGAAGTTATTAGATAACCACTAATAACAAAAAAGATATCGACACCAATATAACCACCTGAAATTGCATCAATACCAAGATGATAAAAAAGGACCAATATTACTGCTAGTCCTCTCATCCCCTGAATATCTGATCTCTGATTTTTTATTTCTCTCATCGATTTATTTTACTACTTAGAGCATTTACCTTAAAACCAAGAGTAGGGATAACACTCAATTAATTTTGCTAATTTGTCTGGGATTTTTATTGATCGTTTTTTGTTGATTTAACAATAATTGCGAAGCGCTTCGCAATTCTGCATAAAAGCAAAAAGGCCTCGCATCGCTGCAAGGCCTTATTCTATTTGGCTCCTCAACCTGGGCTCGAACCAGGGACCTACGGATTAACAGTCCGGCGCTCTACCGACTGAGCTATTGAGGAATCGGTACGTCGTTTGAAGGCGCTATATTACTGAGACCACGCCCCTTGGTCAACCACTTTTTGCGAAATATTTTATATTTTTTGTGGTTGACAAATCGGTATGCAGAAATGGCTTGCCAGCGCCTTGCTTTAAGCAAATTTTTGTAATATTGGTCGCTCAAAGCCTTGACAGCCGAGGCTTTGTCAGGGCGCTGACTTATAATATTGGTCAGGAGAATATGATGCGAACCATGGTTGGGAAAATTGCAAGTGTAGATGGCGTGGCTGAGGTGATTGATGCCCGCGGCCAGCATCATCAGCTGGCAGCCGGAGACTGGTTGCGTGAGGGTGACCGCTTGGTGACCAGTCACGGTGCAGCGGTGACCGTTGAAACCACTGTGGGTGGCATGGTGCAGGTGAGTGAGTCGCAGACGATTACGTTAAGCGCGCAGCTGGGTGCCGACTTTGTGGCTAACAGCAGTGATGACGCGGTGAATCCTTGGTTGTTGCAGCAAGTGCTGTCTGCGATTCAGTCTAAAGATGATGTGCTGGATTTGTCTACGTTACTAGAGACGATGCCAGAAAGTGCCAGCTTTAGCGCCTTTGCGGCAGAGGCCCCGGTTGCGCTGCACATTGAGGATTTGATTCAGGATCATGCGTCTGCAACTGTGCAATCTGCCAGCCTGCCGGTGAGCGAGGTGGTTGATCTGATGGCAAGCACGGGTCTGCCTAGCGACGTGGCCTTGCAGCAAAACTTGCTGAAAGATTTTATTAAAGATTAATGCTTTGAATATTCAAATAAAAAAGCGCCCTTGGGCGCTTTTTTTATGACTTACCGTTACTGCTTAGCTCAACGCTTTTTCAATGCGATCGAGTGCTTCGCGCAGGTTTTCCATGCTGGTGGCAAACGAGATGCGGAAGTAGCCTTCTGCGCCAAAGGCTGAGCCTGGGACGACGGCGACATTGTGTTGTTCCAGCAGGTATTCAGCCAGGGCCATGTCTGTGGCAGCGTTGATTTTGCCTGCCTGGTGCAGGCTGGCAATTGCCTGACGCGCATCTGGGAAGGCGTAGAACGCCCCGCCTGCCATTAAACAGCTGAGGCCTGGTATTGCGTTAAAGCGGTCAACCACATATTTGTGACGTTCGCGGAACGCAGCGACCATTGGCTTGATACAGTCTTGTGAGCCGCTCAGCGCTGCTTCGGCCGCATATTGCGAAATCGAGGCCGGGTTGCTGGTGGACTGGCTTTGCAGGATTTCCATCGCTTTGATGATGTAAGCTGGGCCTGCCGCATAACCAATCCGCCAGCCAGTCATGGAATACGCTTTTGAAACACCATTCAACACAATGCAGCGGTCTTTCAGGTCTGGTGCTGCATTGAGGATGTTATGGAATTTGTCGCCCGTCAGGTTGACGTGCTCATACATATCATCGGTGGCAATTAATACGTGTGGATGTTTGAGCAACACTTCACCCAAGGCTTTTAACTCGTCCAGCGTATACACAGCGCCGGTTGGGTTAGAAGGCGAGTTGAACATCACCAGTTTGGTGTTGGCGTTAATCGCGGCTTCGAGTTGCGCGGGCAGCAATTTAAAGCCTTGCTCAATGCCGCACTCAATAATCACCGGTTTGGCTTCGGCTACCATGGCAATGTCGGCATAGCTGACCCAGTAAGGCGCAGGCACAATCACTTCATCGCCGGGGTTTAACACGGCCAGGCACAGGTTGAAAATGGTTTGCTTGCCACCGACGCCGACAATCACTTCGTTTAAGGCGTAGTCAAAGCCGTTTTCGTTTTTAAACTTGTTAACAATGGCTTTTTTCAGCGAGGGAATACCGCTGACTGGTGTGTATTTAGTATAACCAGCGTCAATCGCGGCTTTGGCAGCATCTTTAATATGCTGTGGCGTATCAAAGTCTGGTTCACCTGCAGCCAAGCCAATAATCGGGCGACCTTCGGATTTATACTTGGCAGCTTTGGCAGTAATAGCCAAAGTTGGGGATTCTTTAATGGATAACACACGTGCAGACAGCACGATGGCGGCAGCTTGGCTCAAGATTGCTTCCTTGTAGGTCGACGATGCGTAAACAGACCGCGCATGGCGGACTGCAAAAAATTGAAAAACGCAATATTTTACGCAAAAAACCAAGGCTGTGGAAGCGGCAGCGCCTGGTTTTTTCTAAAATAATCAACCCGTTATTTTTAGCAGTGTTTGTCGCAAGTGAGGTAAGCCTGATAAGCAGAGGCGAGCAAAGGATCAATTTTTTGTAATTGCGTCTCAATTTTTTGCACGGTTTGCTGATCGCCGAGTTGTTGAGCAGCTTCGCCACGCCGGAACCAGGCTTCTATGAATTCCGGGTCCAGGCTCACCGCTTGATCCAGTGCGCTGGCAGCAGCATCAAATTGTTTTAATGAGAGCTGTGCCAGGCCCAGACTAAACCAGGCATCGGCGCTGGTCGGCTCTTGTTGTGTCCACAGACTGCTCACTTTTTGCAGGGCGGGCCAGTCTTGGCGTGACTCGGGCACCGCGGCACGCATATAAAAAGGCTTTTTGTCTTCATCCTCTTCCCAGAGTGCTTTGCCGTGCACTGGAAACTCAGTGCTGGCTGGCATTTTGGCCAGTGTTTCCAGCCACTCTACAGGTAGCGCAAAGTGGATACTGCCGCCGTTGCCTGCGGTTTTAAAGGTATTGATGCCAACCAATCGGCCGTCCATATCAAACAGGCCGCTGCCGCTGGCACCCATGAGAAACTTGGCGCTGCTGCGTATCATATTGCCTGGTTGTGTTGGGTAAAGCCCCTGAATTTCGCCCACTGAGGTAATGGGTGCTGGCACACCATTAGAGTGGCCGATGGCGGTGATTTCCTGACCGCGCGCGAGGCTGAGACTGCTGCCGCGCAGCACCGGTTTAAACGGCATATTGTGAGTGGTGATCAAACAGAGGTCGTGCCAGGCATCGGCACGCACTTCGGTGATTGGGTAACTATCCTCGCCGCGCGACACCCAGGGTTGCTTGGTGGCGCGTAACACATGGCAGTTGGTGACGACGCTGTTATCTGCGACGACCACGCCAGAGCCGTACGCCATGCCCCCGTCCATATTGTAGCCACGGATCATGACGACACCAAAATAGGCCTCCATCAGTGCCTGCTGGTTATAAGCGTTGGCAACGGATGTGCTGAGTAGCATGCATGCTAAAAACAAGTGTTTCACGTGATCTCCCGAGAGGCTGTTTTGGCGTTTGTAAAATGACTGATTCTTGCGATAAAAGTTCAGACGGCAAACATCCGCGAAAATTGTAAATCCTGCGCTTGTGACTACAAAAAACAGTTAAAATATTATTTATACCATTCTTGTTTCCAGATTGTTCTTGTGATCGTCACTTTTCCAGGCAGCAAATACGAATTACACCAGCCGTTTCCACCTGCTGGCGATCAGCCTCAGGCGATTGAAAAACTGACGCAAGGCATTGAGGATGGCTTGAAATTTCAAACCTTGCTCGGTGTGACCGGCTCGGGCAAAACCTACACCATGGCCAATGTGATTGCCCGTACCGGCAAACCGGCCATCGTGATGGCGCCTAACAAAACGCTGGCCGCGCAGCTGTATAGCGAATTCAGGGAGTTTTTTCCTAACAACGCGGTCGAGTATTTTGTCAGTTATTACGACTATTACCAGCCCGAAGCCTACGTGCCTTCGCGTGATTTGTTTATTGAAAAAGATTCCAGTATTAATGAACACATCGAACAGATGCGCTTGTCGGCCACGAAAGCGATTCTGGAGCGTGAAGATACGGTGATTGTGGCGACGGTGTCCGCCATTTACGGTATTGGTGATCCCGGTGAATACCATGGCATGGTACTGCATATTCATCAGGGTAAAAAAGTCGCGCAAAAAGACATTGTGACGCAGTTGATTAACATGCAGTATGACCGCAACGATTTTGATTTCAGCCGCGGTTGCTTCAGGGTGCGTGGTGATATTATCGATGTGTTTCCGTCAGAAAACAGCGAAACCGCCGTGCGTATCAGTCTGTTTGATGACGAAATCGATAGCATCCAGTTGTTTGATCCACTCACTGGGCAGGTCTTTAATAAAATCCATAACTTCCGTATTTTTCCTTCCAGTCATTATGTGACGGCGCGTGAGGCGACCGTGCAGGCGATGGAAACAATTAAAGAGGAGTTGCGGCAGCGCGTAAGTTTTTTCTTGAGCGAAAACAAACTGGTTGAGGCGCAACGTATAGAGCAACGCACGCGGTTTGACCTCGAAATGCTCAACGAGATTGGTTTTTGTAAAGGCATTGAAAACTACAGTCGCCATTTAACCCGGCGCAATCCGGGTGACCCGCCGCCAACCCTGATTGATTATTTGCCTGAGCAGGCGTTGATGATTATTGATGAAAGCCACGTCACCGTGCCGCAAGTCGGCGGCATGTATTTGGGTGACCGCTCGCGTAAATCCAACCTGGTGGATTATGGCTGGCGTTTGCCTTCGGCTATGGATAACCGGCCGCTTAAGTTTGAAGAGTTTGAGCGCATTATGCGCCAGTGCGTGTTCGTGTCGGCGACCCCTTCTGAGTACGAAAAAAATCACCAACAGCAAGTGGTCGAAATGATCGCGCGCCCAACTGGCTTGGTGGACCCTGAAATCACGGTCAAACCGGCGGATACGCAAGTGGATGATTTGCTCGGCGAGATTAAATTGCGCGTGGCTGTGGGTGAGCGCGTGTTGGCTACCACGCTGACCAAACGCATGGCCGAGGATTTGACCGATTATTTAAGCGAGCATGGCGTCAAAGTGCGCTATCTGCACAGTGATATTGATACAGTCGAGCGCGTGGAGATTATCCGCGACTTGCGCCTGGGTGAGTTTGATGTGCTGGTGGGGATTAACCTGTTGCGCGAGGGCCTGGATATTCCTGAGGTATCGCTGGTCGCCGTACTCGATGCTGACAAAGAAGGTTTTTTACGCTCTGAGCGCTCATTGATTCAAACTGCGGGCCGCGCGGCGCGTAACCTCAACGGCAAAGTGATTTTTTACGGCAACAAGATTACACGCAGCATGAAGCTGGCGATGGATGAAGCCGACCGCAGACGCACCATCCAATTGGCCTTTAATGCCGAGCATGGCATTACGCCTAAGGGCGTGACCAAACGCATCAAGGATATTATTGATGGCGTGTATGACAAAGACGAAGCCCAGCGTGAACGTAAAGCCGCACAAGAGCAAGCCAGCTATGAAAGCATGAGCGAAAAAACCTTGACTAAAGAGCTCAAGCGGATCGAAAAAGCCATGCACGACGCGGCCAAAAACCTGGAATTTGAAAAAGCAGCGCAGTACCGTGACCAGTTGAAAAAGCTCAAGTTGCAGACGTTTGGTGCCGAAGTAGAAGATTTAAAATGATGACGCTAACCACCTGTATTGGCTCAATAGCGGCGGTGTGTACTACGCTAGCATTTGTCCCTCAAGTGCTAAAATCATGGCGCACCCGAGACTTAAGCGGTATTTCATTGCCCATGTATACCATTTTTACAGTGGGCGTGTTGCTGTGGCTGGTTTATGGCATCCTGATTCAGGATTGGCCGGTGATTGTTGCGAATGCGATCACGGCACTGCTGGCGAGTGCCGTGCTGTTATTAAAATTAAAATCCATACTCAATATTTAGATCATTTTTGATTATTTTTATTATTATTTTTACTAGGATACGACCATGAAAAAAATTACAAAAGCAGTGTTTCCAGTGGCAGGGCTAGGCACCCGTTTCTTGCCAGCGACTAAAGCCAGCCCCAAAGAGATGCTGCCTGTGGTGGATAAACCGCTGATTCAATATGCGGCAGAAGAGGCGATTGCCGCCGGTGCCACTGAGCTGATTTTTATCACCGGCCGTAACAAACGCTCGATTGCCGACCATTTTGACAAAGCTTATGAGCTAGAAGCTGAGCTCGAAGCCGCGGGCAAACAAAAACTGCTCGACATCGTGCACAGCATTTTGCCAAAAGGCGTCAGTTGCGTATTTATCCGCCAGTCACAGGCATTAGGTCTGGGCCATGCGGTGTTATGTGCTAAGCCCGTCGTCGGTAACGAGCCATTTGCCGTGTTGCTGGCGGACGATTTGCTGGTAGGCGATGTGTCTATTACTAAACAAATGGTCGATATGTATGCCGAACAACAATGCTCGATTTTAGGCATTGAAACCGTGGCGCCGGAAGAAACCAGCAGCTATGGGGTGGTAGATGCTGTTGCCCTCACAGAAGACTTGTTGGAAGTAAAAGGCATGGTAGAAAAACCAAAACCAGAAGAAGCGCCTTCTAATCTGGCGGTGGTTGGCCGCTATGTATTAAGCCCACGCATTTTTGATTGTCTGGAGCATGTAAAACCAGGCAAGGGTGGCGAGATTCAGCTGACGGACGGCATTTCTGCGTTGATGGCCCACGAGAAAGTCATGGCTTATCGCTACAAAGGCAAACGCTACGACTGCGGTAGCAAACTCGGCTTTATGCAGGCTAACGTTGAGCTGGGCTTAAAACATCCAGAAATTGCCGACAGCTTTAGAAGCTACTTGAAGACCTTAGACATCTAAGTCGTATGTCTGCAGCCGCCACACAGCCGCCAGATTTATGGATTGCTCACTCGGAGGTGGTATTTACCGCCGCCGAGGTCAGCCTTGCGATTGATCGCATGGCTGATCAGTTGCGTGACCACTTATCCGACAAACAGTCAGTGGTGCTGTTATGTGTGATGCGCGGCGGTTTATACTTGTCCGGGCAGTTAATGAGTCGCCTGGCGATACCAGCCCGACTGGATTACCTGCAAGCCAACCGTTATCACGGCACGGCCGGCCAAGAGATTGTCTGGAGCAAACAGCCAGAGCTGGATCTGGCCGGGCAAACGGTGGTGGTGCTAGACGATATTCTGGATGAAGGGATCACACTGGCCGCGGTGGTTGAATATTGCCAGCAGGCCGGGGCAAGCCGTGTCATCACCGCCGTGCTCACTGAAAAAGACAATGGTCTGCAAAAACCGCTACAGGCGGATGTGGTGGGATTAACCGTGCCTAACCGCTATGTGTTTGGCTGCGGCATGGATGTGTACGGCTGGTGGCGTAATCTGCCAGAGATTCGCGCCTTGCAATCCTGAGCTATTAAAAGCTACACCCTCAAGTTAGATTACCAAAATACTGGCGGAGAAGGAGGGATTCGAACCCTCGATACGCTTGCGCGTATGCCTGATTTCGAGTCAGGTACATTCAACCAGCTCTGCCACTTCTCCGTTTTTTAAATCCATCGCTGACAAAATAGGCATATAAGGCGTTCGGATTATTTTGCCCAGCCTAGATAGCTTAAACCACAAGCAGGGCATTAGTTTACACCGCGGCGCTTGGGCTGTTCAACAAAAACCATGGCCGGGCGCGGCTGTGATAAACCCGATTATTGCAGTGGCAGCGTGATATTAATCACCAGGCCAGAGGCTGGTCGCGGTTTGTTGTTAATCGACAGTTTTCCGCCATGTTTTTCGACGATCATGCGGGCGATGGCTAAGCCCAGCCCGGTGCCGCCTGTTTGCCGAGAGCGCGAGTCTTCCAGCCTGCGGAAAGGCTCAAGCACGTTATTTAACTCCTGTGGTGGAATACCCGGGCCATCGTCGGAGATGATAAAAATGACCTGCTTGCCTTCGGTATGGAGTGACAAAGCAGGCGTTTGCGCGTAAGCCACCGCGTTATTGAGCAGATTGGTCAGGCATCGTGTGAGTAGGTGTGCTGAGCCCAGGATTGTGATCGACTCTGGGGGCAAATTGGTATTCATCGCGTGACCAGCATCTTCAAAATCATCGCAGACGGCGGTGGCCAGTGCGGTGAGGTCTACTTTGCTTTTGTGGATGTTTTCACCGCACAGGCGGGCAAAGTCCAGCCCTTCGCGTACCATTTCCTGTGTGGCGGTGAGATCTTTGATCAAGCCTTGTTTTAGGTCTTGGTCTTTGACTTTTTCCAGGCGTAAACGCAAGCGCGTGAGCGGTGTTTGCAGGTCGTGTGCAATGGCGCCCAGAATAAAACCGCGCTCCTGAATATGCTTGAGGATACTGCGCTGCATTTCGTTGAAGGCTTTGGCCGCATGGCGCACTTCGGTAGAGCCTTCGTTTTCTGGCAAAGGAGCATGTTCAATGTTATGTGCCAGCTGCAAAGCGGCATTTGCCAGCTTGCGCAAGGGTTGGGTAGCCACAGAGGCGACCGCCCAAATGATGCTGATTAATCCTAGTAGAGCCAACACGATGGCGAGCGGATTACGCTCGTGTGGTGGCCCGGCCGGTGGGCGGCGGCCTCCGTAGTGCAGTTCAATTAAAATCGGTGTGTTGTCTTCTAAATGTGTATAGACCGCCAGGCATTGGCCATGCGGATGTGGTGGCGGTGCGCCAAACCCGGGCGGCGGTAATGGCGGGCGACGCGGTGCGCAATGGCTAGCTTTGGATAAGCTGATCAAGTCTGCGATCTCTGGCACCAGCAAGTTATTGAGATTGGCGAGCTCTGCCGGTATTAGCGGCGCATTTTGTGGCGGCTCTACACCCACGGTGACGTGGCTGCCCATGCGTTTAAACACATCCTGAATCTCCGAGCGTTTTTCGGGGACGGTGGCTTCGAGAATACGGATCATGCTCTCGATGCGGTCGAATGCAAACTGATCGCGCAGGCGCGTTTCATTCTCGCGTGAGTCGCGTTGACCTAACATGCTTACCACGGTTGCGGTGAGCAAAATGCCAATGACGGTAATCAGGAAAATACGGACCGACATGGTGCCCAACAATTTCTTTATCATCGCTGTGGTGTCTTTATCGTGGCGGGTTTATTTAAGATAACGGACATCTGCTGTCAGCAGGTAGCCTTCATTACGCAGCGTTTTAATCATCGACGGACTCTTAGTATCCACTTCAAGTTTCTGTCTTAATCTGCTGATTTGTAAGTCTATTGATCTGTCAAATGGGCCTGCTTCTCGGCCATGCATTTCTTCCATTAATTGGTCACGACTCAAGGTGCGGTTGGCGTTTAGCAACATAAAACGCAAAAACTTGAACTCGGCATTAGAGAGTGGAATGCTAGTATTGCTTTGGTCAATCAAGGTGCGGTTATGGATATCCAGCTTCCATTCATTAAACTCAATGAAACGCAAAATGCCACTATCGGCAGACTCTTCATGAGTGGATTTGCCAGGATTTTCTACATGCATGCGTGCGCGACGGATCACACTACGGATACGCGATAACAGCTCCAGTGGTTCAAATGGTTTCGCCACATAATCATCGGCGCCGGTTTCCAGCCCCATAATGGTGTCCAGCGAGCTGGTACGCGCGGTGAGCATGATAATTGGCAGCAATCGATATTTGGGCGACTCACGCAACTCACGGCACAGCTCAATGCCGCTCCGTTGCGGCATGTTGATATCGAGAATAATCACATCTGGCACCTGTTGCTGTAATGCTTGCCACATTTGCGCGTGATTGGCTGCCTGATGTGTGATCAGTTGATTATCTTGCAGAAAATCACACAGCAGATCACGAATCGCATCATCGTCATCTACTACCAGTACATGTGTCTCGGGATGGCCGTCATTCATAAACAAGGTCTCAGGCTTTACAATGTGAATATTGGAGCACAAAAACCGGCCATTGTGGCCGGTTTGCTGCACTAAACCAGGATGGTTTTACGCACGGTACTATTTTTCATGGCGGGGGCCACCATGATGTGGACCCTCATGCTGCGGAAACGCATTCTCATCAAAAGCTTTCTTTTGCGCATCGTTGAGTTGCGCATAGAAACTACGCACGGCCTTGGCACGTTCAGCCTGGCGTGTATCACGTTCTTTGTCCCAGGCTTCCATTTTATCCAGGCGTTGCAGTGTATTGAGTTTACTTAACTCAGCCATATCCGGATGCTCGGCTTTGTCTTGCGGCTTGATTTGTGCCTGATAGCTTTTCCAGGCGTTTTCCTGGGTGCTGCTCAGTTGCAAAATAGTGTGCAATCTTTCTTGATGCTTTTCAAAGTGCTCAAGACGATGTTCTTGCCAGTTGGCTTTATCAAATTTAGCTTTGTCGCAACCATGGCCGGGTTCTGCAAAGGCGGTGCCGCACACCACAACCAGAAGACTTGCGAATGCCAGTTTGTTCAGTTTCATGATGGTTCCTTTAATCATCATTGCGAAATTGCAATGTTGACATTAAAACACCCGAATGTATCGGGTGTTTGTCTGATCATGCGAGCTGTGTAACGGAATGTATCACTTGAAAACGGTGATAGCAGGGCATTAGGCAATGCCTTGGCTGGCCAGGTAATCCTCATAGTTACCAGTAAAGTCGACAATACCATCGGCTTTAATTTCAATAATACGCGTGGCAATCGAGCTGACGAATTCACGGTCATGGCTGACAAAAAATAAGGTCCCTTTGTATTTATCCAGCGCAGTGTTCAGCGCTTCAATCGATTCCATATCCATGTGGTTGGTCGGCTCATCCATCAATAACACATTGGTTTTTGCCAGCATCAGCTTGCCATACAGCATGCGGCCTTTTTCACCCCCGGAGAGTACTTTGACGGATTTTCTGGTCGCTTCGGTTGGGAACAGCAAACGGCCGAGCATGCTACGCACAGTATTGTCGTCATCACCTTGCTGACGCTGCGCAGTCATCCATTCAAACAGGTCTTCGCCTTTTTCGAATTCGTATTCATGGTCTTGCGCGAAATATCCCAGTTTGGCTTTTTCTGCCCATTTAACTTCACCATGTTTAGGCGTCAAATCACCGGCCAGACAACGCAAGAACGTGGTTTTACCAATGCCGTTTTCACCAATAATGGCAACTTTTTCACCGGCTTCAAACATCAGTTCTACGTCATTAAACAAGGTTTTGTCAAAGCCGTGGCTGAGTTTTTTCAGTTCTACTGCGTTGCGGTGCAGTTTTTCTCTGTCGTCAAACTCAAAGCGGATAAATGGATATTGGCGGCTGGAAGGCTTGAATTCTTCCACCTTGATTTTATCAATCTGCTTGGCACGGCTGGTGGCCTGCTTGGCTTTAGACGCGTTAGCCGAGAAGCGGCGCACAAAGTCCTGTAAATCTGCAATTTGCTGCTTGGCCTTGGCGTTGTCTTTGGCTTGTTGATTACGCGCTGCAATGCTGGCTTCCATGTAATCATCATAGTTGCCCGGGTAGGAGGTAATCTTGCCGTAATCCATATCGCAGGTATGCGTACACACCTGGTTCAAAAAGTGGCGGTCATGCGAAATGATCACCATGGTGCAATCACGATTGTTGACCACATCTTCCAGCCAACGAATGGTGTTGATGTCCAGGTTGTTGGTTGGTTCATCGAGCAGTAGCACATCAGGGTTGGCAAACAAGGCTTGTACCAATAACACGCGCAGTTTCCAGCCTGGTGCCACGGCACTCATCGGGCCAGTATGTTGCTCCAGCGGAATACCCACACCTAACAGCAACTCACCGGCACGTGCCTCAGCGGTATAACCGTCATATTCGGCAAACACGCCTTCCAGCTCAGCGGCACGCATGTAGTCGTCTTCGGTCGCCTCGAGGTTGGCGTAAATCGCATCACGCTCCTGCATGGCTTTCCACATTTGTTCGTGGCCCATCATGACCACGTCCAGCACGCGCTGGTCTTCGTAAGCAAACTGGTCCTGTTTCAAAAACGCCATGCGTTCGTTCGGGTCCAGGCTTACGTTGCCGCTGGTAGGTTCCAGCACGCCAGCCAGAATTTTCATAAAGGTAGATTTACCACACCCATTGGCGCCAATCAGGCCATAACGGTTACCGTCGCCAAATTTGACCGAGACATTTTCAAACAGTGGCTTGGAGCCAAACTGCATGGTGATATTGTTTGCTATTAACATGTAAAACCTTCAAAAGTTTAGCCGCTGATCAAGGCGGATGCACGCAGATAAAATTATTTTTGCAGGCAACTGGCCTGCATTTTTTTAAAAAGTGTTGTAGATGACGACTTCATCCATCGTCAACTGGCCGCCACGTGGTTTGGCTTCTTCCAGTGCTTTACCTACCACTACAAACATCACCGGCACATGATCGGCAGGCAGGTTGATCAACTTGGCCACGGCGTCAAAATCGAAACCGTCCATGGGGCAGGTGTCGTAGCCCATTTCTTTGGCCGCCAGCATCAGCGTCATGGCTGCCATGCCGCCTGAGCGCATGCCTTCATCGCGCTGCGCTTGTGCGTGGTCGGTGTAATAGTCGTGAATCGCTTTCACCAGGTAGTCACTGACTGGCTGTGGTGCATTGGCCCAGTAGCGCGCCGGGTCTTTTTCCCAAGCTTTCAAATCTGCGGTGAGTACAATCAGTAACGAGGCGTCGGTCACCTGGGCCTGGTTCCAGCTCACCGCGCGGATTTGATGGCGTAACACTGGATCTGTCACCGCCACAAAGCGCCAGTGCTGAATATTGAAAGCTGTCGGCGACAGCATGGCCAGCGAAAACAGTTGCTGGATTTCAGCCTCTGTCATGCGATGGGTGGGATCATAGGCTTTGATCGAGCGGCGTTCCTGTATGGCTTGTGATACGTTCATGATGGGTATTAATACTCAATAGTTAAAATATCCAGCTGCAAAGGGCCAGCCGGGCGCTGCCAGACGGTACTATCACCAGCCTTGCGGCCGAGCAGGGCTTTCGCCACCGGTGACACATAACTGACTTTTTGTTGCGCAATATCTGCTTCATCTTCGCCAACAATCTGAAACACGGATTGTTGGCCAGTTTCGTCCTCTACCTGCACTTTGGCGCCAAACAGCACGGTGTGTCGCGGTTGCTGCGCCGGGTCTACCAATTGCGCAGATTCTAGCCTGGCGACAAAATAACGCAGGTCACGGTCAATTTCGGCCAGTTTTTGCTGCGCACTTGGGTCTTCTTTACGCACAATGTACTGGCTGCGTGCGCTTTCGAGTGTTTTGACGGTTTGCTGTAGTTGTTGCAAACCATCTGGTGTCACGTAGTTCGCATGCTGACTCAGCGGGCGTTCCGGTAAGTCAGTCCCGGCCAGCTCCAGATCATCTTCTTTTACAAAACCACGACTCATGCTCAGTGTTTAAACGCTTAAAAGTAGGTCAAGCCCAACGCCGCGCGCACTTCACTCATGGTGTTGGCAGCGACTTCACGCGCTTGTTCAGTGCCTTCACGCAGCAATTGCAAAATATAACCTTTGTCATTGGCCAGTTCAGCACGCCGCGTGCGAATCGGCTCCAGCATTTCCTGCAATACGGCTTCCAGGCGTTTCTTAACGATGCTGTCCGCCAGGCCGCCGCGCATGTAATGCGCTTTCAGTTCGGCCACTGCGGCTTTGTCGGTGTCAAACGCATCCAGGTAGGTAAAAGCAATATTGCCTTCTACATGGCCCGGGTCTTCAATTTTCAAGTGCAGCGGGTCGGTATATACACGTTTCACTGCCTTGGTGACTTCGTCTGCCGTCGCGCCGAGGTTGATCACGTTGCCTAATGATTTACTCATTTTGGCTTTACCATCAATGCCGGGTAAACGGCCCAGTTCTGGCACCAGCGCTTTGGTTTCAACCAGGATTTCCTGCTTGGTGCTGGCATGTTTATAGGTACGGTTAAAGCGGCGCACGATCTCGTTGGTTTGCTCAATCATCGGGATCTGGTCTTCGCCCACCGGCACCAGTGTCGCTTTAAACGCTGTAATATCCGCCGCCTGGCTGACAGGGTAGGTGAGGAAACCCGCCGGGATATCGCGCTCAAAATCACGCAGGCGAATCTCTTCTTTCACTGTCGGGTTACGCTCCAGGCGCGCCACGGTCACCAGGTTCAGGTAATAAAACGCCAGCTCAGTCAACTCAGGCACTTGTGACTGGATAAAAATGGTCGACAGTTTAGGGTCTATGCCCACGGCCAGGTAGTCCAGTGCCACTTCCACCACATTGCGATGCACTTTATCAATATCATCCATATTGTCGGTCAGCGCTTGTGCGTCGGCCAGCATCACATATTGCTTGTATTCATGCTGATATTTGACGCGGTTACGCAAACTGCCGACAAAATGCCCCAGATGTAACGGGCCGGTTGGGCGATCGCCAGTGAGGATAATGGATTGAGTACTCATCGTTTTTCTCTAATTAGGGTGAGGTCAGGGCTAAAAAAATGAAAGTTATTCCCACTCGATAGTGGCAGGCGGTTTACCGGAAATGTCATACACCACGCGGTTGATGCCGCGCACTTCGTTAATAATCCGATTGGACACTTTGCCAAGCAGGCTGTAGGGCAATTCTGCCCAATGTGCAGTCATAAAGTCGCTGGTCACTACCGCACGCAAGGCGACCACGTAGTCATAAGTACGGCCGTCCCCCATCACGCCCACCGACTTCACCGGCAAGAATACGGTAAACGCCTGGCTGGTGAGGTCGTACCAGGTTTTGCCGGTGGCAGCATCGACGGTGTTGCGCAATTCTTCGATAAAGATTGCATCGGCACGTTGCAGCAATAAGGCAAACTCACTTTTGACTTCACCCAAAATGCGCACGCCCAGACCAGGGCCCGGGAACGGGTGACGATAGACCATGTCGCGCGGCAAACCTAGCGCGACACCTAGCTCGCGCACTTCGTCTTTAAACAGGTCACGTAATGGCTCCAGCAGTTTGAGGCCTAATTGCTCAGGCAAGCCGCCGACGTTATGGTGGCTCTTGATGGTCACTGCTTTTTTAGACTTGGCACCGCCGGATTCAATCACATCCGGATAAATCGTGCCTTGCGCCAGGAAGGTGGCCCCTTTGTGGCCTGCGCCGCTGGCTTTGAGTTTGGCCGCTTCGGCTTTAAACACTTCAACAAACTCGGCACCAATGATTTTACGTTTAGCTTCCGGGTCACTGACGCCCGCCAGTTTACCCATGAATTGTTCTGTGGCATCGACGCGGATGACTTTCGCATGCAGGCGACCGGCGAACATCTCCATCACCATGTCGCCTTCGTTCAGGCGTAACAAGCCGTGGTCTACAAATACACAGGTCAGCTGATCGCCAATCGCACGGTGAATCAGTGCTGCGGCGACAGACGAGTCTACACCACCGGATAAGCCTAAAATGACTTCTTCATCGCCGACCTGGGCTTTGATTTTTGCCACGGCCTCAGTGATATAGTCGCCCATGATCCAGTCTGGTTTGGCCGCACAAATGTCGAGTACAAAGCGCTCCAGCATGGCCTGGCCTTGTTTGGTATGCGTGACTTCAGGGTGAAACTGTACCGCGTAGAAACGGCGGTCTTCATCGGCCATGGCGGCAATCGGCGTGGTGTCGTTGCTGGCAATGACTTTAAAGCCTACTGGCAGCTCGGTGACTTTGTCACCGTGGCTCATCCAGACATCAATCAGGCCGTGGCCTTCAGCATTGGTCGCGTCCTGAATGTCGCGGAACAACGCAGAGTGGCCGCGTGCGCGCACTTGTGCATAGCCAAACTCACGCTTGCTGCCTGCCTCAACCTTGCCGCCCAGTTGTTGCGCCATGGTTTGCATGCCGTAGCAAATACCCATGACTGGTACGCCCAGTTCAAACACGGCTTGCGGCGCCTTGTCGGTTTCCTCTTCATAGACGCTGGCATGGCTGCCGCTAAGAATAATGCCGTCGGCGCCAAAGTTTTTGACAAACTCTTCAGAGACATCACAAGGATGAATTTCGCAATACACATGCGCTTCGCGCACGCGACGGGCAATGAGTTGGGTCACTTGTGAACCGAAATCTAGAATAAGGATTTTTGAATGAGACATTTTTTTAGCCACAGAGTGCACAGAGGACACAGCGTCTAAGAGAAACTACTCTCCGTGACATCTGTGTCCTCTATGGCTTGGTTTAATAATAGTCAGTGAGACTTAATCTACGCGGTAGTTAGGCGCTTCTTTCGTAATCTGTACATCATGTACGTGCGATTCACGCATACCGGCACTGGTGATTTGTACAAACTCGGCTTTGTTGCGCATGTCTTCAACCGTTGCACAACCGACATAACCCATGGAGGCACGCAGGCCGCCCATTAACTGATGCACCACGGCAAACACGCTGCCTTTGTAAGGCACGCGGCCTTCAATGCCTTCTGGCACCAATTTGTCAGCGTTAGCGGTGTTGTCTTGGAAGTAACGGTCAGACGAACCTTTTTGCATGGCGCCGATAGAACCCATGCCGCGGTAAGATTTGTATGAACGGCCCTGGAACAACTCAACTTCGCCTGGCGCTTCTTCAGTACCGGCAAACATGCCACCTAGCATCACGCTGTAGGCACCGGCGGCAATCGCTTTAGAAATGTCGCCCGAGAAACGGATACCGCCGTCTGCAATAAACGGCACGCCGGATTTTTCCAGTGCTTTAGCCACATTGCTGATGGCCGTAATTTGCGGCACACCCACGCCAGCCACGATACGAGTGGTACAGATAGAGCCTGGGCCAATGCCGACTTTCACGCAGTCAGCGCCGTGGTCTACCAAGGCCAGCGCAGCTTCAGCGGTGGCAATGTTGCCGCCAATCACTTGCAGCTTTGGATATTTGGTTTTAGCCCATTGCACGCGATCCAGCACGCCTTGCGAATGGCCATGGGCGGTGTCAACTACGATGGCGTCAACGCCTGCTTCAACCAGCGCGTCGATACGCTCATCAGTGCCTTCGCCCACGCCCACCGCTGCGGCGACGCGCAAACGGCCTTTTTCATCTTTACAGGCCAAGGGGTGGTCGTGCGATTTTTGAATATCTTTAACGGTGATCAAGCCTTTGAGCTCGTAGTTTTGGCCCACGACCAGCAGGCGCTCCAGGCGGTGCTTGTGCAGCAGGCCCATGATTTCTTCACGGCTGGCGCCTTCTGGCACTGTCACTAAACGGTCTTGCGGCGTCATGACATTGCTGACCGCCTGATCAAGGTTAGTTTCAAAGCGCAGGTCACGATTGGTGACAATGCCAACCACTTTGCCATCTTGCAATACTGGCAGGCCGGAGATTTTTTGTTGTTTGGTGATGTCCATCACTTCGCGCACACTCATGGCGGGGTGGATGGTAACCGGGTCAATGACAACGCCTGATTCAAACCGTTTGACGCGGGAGACGCGCGACGCCTGCATCTCAATCGTCATGTTCTTGTGAATGATGCCCATGCCGCCCAATTGCGCCAACGCAATCGCCATGCGCGCTTCAGTGACGGTATCCATCGCGGCAGATAACAGGGGGATATTTAAAGTGATGCTTTTGGTCAGCTTGGTACTGAGGTTGACCTCGCGAGGCATGACATTCGAATGGGCTGGAACGAGTAAAACGTCATCAAAGGTCAGGGCTTGTTGCAACAAACGCATGTGAATTCCTTATCTCCAAAATATAATTATACCGATTTCGTTTTGCCTTGACAAAGCGTTTTGCATTTTTTACTAGGATGATGACAGTGTTTGGCATGGTTTGTGCATGGATGTTTTTGAATTAACAGCAGGGCGTGCGTGATGAAGATGATGTGGAAACTGATTTTGGCGGGATGCTTGCTATGCAGCTTGCAAGCAGAGGCTGAAATCTATAAGTGGCGCGATGAAAAAGGCGTGATGAATTATTCTGATGTGCCGCCACAATCAGGCCCTGCTGGCACGCAAAAAATCAAGGCAGCCACCGTGCCTAATGATGTGCCACTGACGCGCTCAGACGCCTACCACCAAGAGGAGTCAGCGTCGGCGAATAAAAAACCGCCAGAAAGTCGAGAGTCTGCGCCGTCGGCAGAGGCCGAAGCTTTAAAGGCGATGCAAGAGCGTTTAAAGGGGCAAAACTGTGCTGCCGCTCGGTCTAATTATCGCAACTATGCCGTTGGCGGACGCATGCAGAGTGTCAATGAAAACGGCCAGAAAGAGTACTTGAGCGACGATCAGATTAAAGAAGGCTTGGCCAGGGCGCAGCAAGAGATTGACGAAAATTGTCCAGTTGAGTAACCAAAATCGTTTGCTGCTCCCAAAAGTTGGTTTTTACTTCCCATTTTTGGCAGCTGCGCGCTGTCTGCGCGCTTCTTTAGGATTAGCGAGCAATGGCCGGTAAATTTCTACGCGGTTCATGGCTTTTAATAGCGTTGTTGGAGCTATTTTTTTGCCGAAAATGCCCAGCACCAGCGGCTGCTGCAAAATCTCCGGGTGTTGCTGGGTTATGCCAGATTGGCTGACAGCCTCCATCGCCGTGGTACCAGCGCTGACAGTCAATGCAATAACGCTTTGCTTTTTTGGTAGGGCGTAGGCAACTTCTACCGTCATCATCTCGGCTGGTGTATTCGGCATCCGTGCTATTTCAACAGCAGCTTGTCCGCCTGTTTGACAAAGCTATCCACAAACGTATTGGCAATATGGCTAAACACCGGCGAAATCATGCGCTCGACCAGGCTGTTGGCAAACACATACTCCAGTTTAAATTCAATTTTGCAGGCGTCTTCACGCAGGGCAATAAAATGCCAGTGGCCGCTCAACTGCTTAAACGGCCCATCAATCAGCGTGATATCCATACGGTTGGGCGCTTGCTTATGATTGCGTGTGGTGAAATGCTGCTGGATGCCATGGTAGCGAATATGAATGGTCGCCTGCGTGATGTCTGGTGTGCGCTCAATCAGCTCGCTGCCACCGCACCAAGGCAAAAAGGTGGGATAGTCTTCCACCCGGTCTACCAGATCAAACATGGCAGCACACGAGTGCATGACTAAAACGTTTTTTTCTACTTGTGCCATTAGGTTAAACCATCATGCCGGAACAGAATTGGGTTTTGAGTTAAAATGCTATTTTAAGTGATTTAAGTCTGCACACCAGCGTTATGAGCATCGCGCAAAACAAAAAAGCGTTTTTTGACTACTTTATCGAAGAAAAATATGAAGCTGGCCTAGTGTTAGAGGGCTGGGAAGTCAAAGCAGTTCGCGATAACCGCACCAACCTCAAAGAGGCTTATGTGGTGGTGATGCGCGGTGAACTGTACCTGATTGGTTGTCATATCACGCCGCTGGGCGCTGCTTCCACGCATATCCGCCCGGATGCTATCCGTACACGTAAACTGCTGCTGCATCGCGAAGAAATCGACAAGCTCATCGGCAAAGTCGAGCGCGCAGGCTATACCATCGTGCCACTGGATATGCATTTTACGCGTGGCCGTATCAAAATCCAGATTGGTCTTGCCAAAGGTAAAAAACAACACGACAAGCGCGACACCGAAAAAGAGCGCGACTGGAAACGTGAGCAAAATCAATTGCTCAAAAACAAGCAGCGTAGTCGCTAAGCGCAAGCGCTCAGTCAAGCGTACGCTTTTTCTTACGCCCCATGATCATGGGGCGTTATTCTTTATGATGATATGACTTCATTCGCAGCATCAAAAACATCTCGTTTACATAAATTATTAATTTGTATTGTTTATGTTAATATTAGTTTATTGGTGAGTGGGGTCTGGGAAGAGAAAATTTGCTTGGGTTGACCACTTATCAACGTTTTTTGATTTCAAAAAAAAGGAACTTTGACATGCGCGAATTAACACTTTCTGAACTGGACGCTATTTCTGGCGGCTATTCCATTATTCCTGAATTTCCAACCTCTTTAGGCTTGCTTGGTGGCGTTGCGACCATTTTGACGGCTGCTGGTTACATCATCGGTGTGGCAGGTGTGAATCTCGCCCTGGGTTTGAACGAGGCCTTGGGGATCGGCACGCCACGTGCCACTTATCCAATTCTGGATATCTGAGATCTAGCGATCTGCATTTAATCACCAAGCGGTATTAAGTGCTTTTTTTTAACCATAAATGTTAATTTTTATTAATATAAGTGGTTTTAATGTAATTAAATTGTGTTAATCTAATTTGGTTGGTGTTGATTTGAGTGGAGGAGATTCACTGGTTAACAACCCAACTATTTTGATTAACAATTTAAAAAAAGGAAAAGTTATGCGTGAATTAACAATGACTGAAGTTGAAGTGGTTTCTGGTGGTTATTCCATTATTCCTGAGTTCCCAACATCATTGGGTCTGGTTGGCGGTATGGCTACACTTTTGACTGGTGCTGGTTACATCATTGCTGTGGCTGGGACTAACCTGGCACTTGGCTTGAACGAAGCGTTGGGTATTGCAACACCACGTCCGTTCTAACATAGGCTTTAAAAAGCAGGGCGCCATGGCACACGATGCGATGGCGCTTTTTTTATGGCTATTTGTCTGGCGGTTTCGCACAAATGTGCTGGCACTGGCGGATAGCCGCAGGGAGTAAGCCTGGTAAGTCTTCTGCGATTAAACCAGGCCCAAACAGTGTTGCGGCCTCGGCATGCAACCAGGCTGCGGCTGCACTGGCTTCAAAAGCTGGCATGCCTTGCGCCAATAGGCCGGTGATCATGCCTGCCAGTACATCACCACTGCCAGCGGTGGCTAGGGTGGGTGGGGCGTTATTGTTGACAGCTTGTCGGCCATCGGGCGAAGCGATCACGGTTTGCGCGCCTTTAAGCAGTACCACGGCCCCGGTTTGGCTGGCGGCCGTTTGTGTTTGCGTGATACGCAGGCTGAGTTCATGGGCAGGCGTGACGCCAAACAGCCGCGAAAATTCACCATCGTGTGGTGTGAGTACACATGGCGCGGCGATGGATGGTGTCAGTCTGTCTGCACGGCCCGCAAAGCTGGTCAGTGCATCTGCATCTATGACCACTGGCTTGCCGAAGCCTAACATTTGCAAGGTTGTTTCAGCTGTCTCTTCAGTGACGCCTGCGCCCGGCCCGATCAGATAAGCACTCACTTTGTTGTCGTTTATCAGCGCTGCGTGCTGCGCTGGGGTGGTGTAAGGCTTGGCCATAATACTTAATAGCTGGCTGGCATAAATGGGGAAAGCAATCTCTGGCACGGCGATCGCTGTCAGGCCTGCGCCTATGCGTGCCGCGGCCAGTGCAGCCAATCTGGCCGCACCGGTGATCGGGTAGCCACCTTGAATCAGCGCGTATCCGCGGCGGTATTTGTGGCTAGTGGCATCCGGCTGTGGCAGCAAGTGTTGCCATAAGCCAGGGTGGTTGATTATTTCGCTTTGCATGCGTTGGATTGTAAGCCTGTATAAAGAAAATGACGAGCCAGCGGTCGATTTTATCGTTTGCGTTCATTGTCGGCGAAGGGGCTTTACGGTAAAATGTTCTCCCGTCTGTAACAATCTCTAAGTACCTTATCCATGACCAAATATGTATTCGTAACCGGCGGTGTTGTTTCTTCTCTTGGAAAAGGTATCGCAGCCGCCAGTCTTGGCGCGATTCTCGAGTCCCGTGGCATTAAAGTCACCATGTTGAAACTCGACCCTTATATCAACGTCGACCCTGGCACCATGTCGCCTTTTCAGCACGGCGAAGTGTTTGTGACTGACGATGGCGCCGAAACCGACTTGGACCTTGGCCATTACGAGCGCTTTATTAGCAGCAAAATGTCCAAGCGCAACAACTTCACCACTGGCCAGATTTACGAAACCGTGATCAAAAAAGAGCGTCGTGGTGAATACCTGGGTAAAACCGTGCAGGTGATTCCGCACATTACCGATGAAATCAAGGCGCACGTCAAACGCGGCGCCGAAGGTGCAGATGTCGCGATTGTCGAAGTCGGTGGCACCGTCGGCGATATTGAATCGTTGCCATTTTTGGAAGCCATCCGCCAGATGGGCTTTGAAGAAGGCCGCAACAATGCCTGTTATGTGCATTTGACCTTGTTGCCCTGGATACCGACCGCAGGTGAGCTGAAAACCAAGCCGACGCAGCACTCGGTAAAAGAGTTGCGCGAGATTGGTATTCAGCCAGACATCTTGTTGTGTCGAGCCGAGCGTGAAATCCCTGAAGACGAAAAACGCAAAATTGCCTTGTTCACCAATGTGCCTTTTGAGGCCGTGATTAGCGCAATTGATAGCGATTCTATTTACAAAATCCCTGGCTTGTTGCATGAGCAAATGATGGACGAAATCGTCTGTCATAAATTGAATATTCTTGCCAAAGCGGCTGATTTGTCCGCCTGGCAAAAAATTACGCACGCGCAGGCCAATCCAAAAGAAATCGTCGATATTGCCTTTGTCGGTAAATATGTAGACCTGACCGAGTCTTACAAGTCGCTGACTGAAGCCCTGATTCATGCCGGTATCCATACTGAATCCAAAGTTAAAATCCACTATATCGACAGTGAAGATATTGAAAAAAACGGCACCAATGACCTCAACGGCATGGATGCGATTTTGATTCCAGGTGGTTTTGGCGTGCGCGGGACTGAGGGCAAGATTGCGGCCATTCGCTATGCACGCGAAAGCAGAGTGCCTTATTTGGGTATCTGCCTGGGCATGCAACTGGCGGTGATTGAATATGCACGCAATGTGGCTGGGCTAAAAGATGCGAACAGTACTGAGTTCAATCCGAAAACGGAGCACAAACTGATCGGCCTGATTGACGAGTGGCAAGATGCCTCTGGCAAGATCGAGAAGCGTGACGAGCATTCTGACCTCGGCGGCACCATGCGTTTAGGCGCACAGAGCTGTCCTATCGTGCCCAACACGCTGGCCGCCAGCATTTATGGCGCAGAGGTCAATGAGCGTCACCGTCACCGTTATGAGGTTAACAACCATTACGTAGACCAGCTGAAAGCGGCTGGATTGGTGATTTCTGCGCGAACACCACGCGAAGAGTTGTGCGAAATGATTGAACTGCCGCAAACAGAACACCCATGGTTTGTGGCCTGCCAGTTCCACCCAGAATTTACCTCTAACCCTCGTAGCGGTCACCCATTGTTTAAGGCCTACGTGCAAGCGGCCTTGGCGCAAAAAGCGTCTAAAAAGTAAGGAACACTGATGAAATTATGTGGTTTTGACGTTGGCCTCGAGCATCCGCTGTTTTTGATCGCTGGTCCTTGCGTGATCGAATCCAAACAGATGGCGATTGATACTGCTGGCCAGTTAAAAGAAATGGCCGCGCGTATTGGCGTGCCGTTTATTTATAAATCGTCTTACGATAAAGCCAACCGTAGCTCGACCAAAACCTTTAGAGGGTTTGGCTTGGACGAAGGCTTGAGAATTCTGGATGAAGTACGTGCCCAGATTGGCGTGCCAATTTTGACCGACGTGCATACTGAAGAACAGGTACCACATGTGGCAGCGGTGGTCGATGTATTGCAAACGCCAGCCTTCCTGTGTCGCCAGACCGACTTTATCGTCGCCTGTGCTCAGTCCGGCAAACCGGTCAATATCAAAAAAGGCCAGTTTTTGGCCCCGGGCGATATGAAACAAGTGGTGAATAAGGCTAAAGAGGCTAACGGCGGTATCGACAACATTATGGTGTGCGAGCGCGGCGCTTCTTTCGGCTATAACACTCTGGTGTCTGATATGCGTGGCCTGGCTATCATGCGTGAAACCCATTGCCCGGTGGTATTTGATGCGACCCATTCGGTACAACAACCAGGCGGGCAGGGCGACAAGAGCGGTGGTCAGCGTGAGTTTGTGCCTGTGCTGGCGCGCGCAGCGGTGGCCAGCGGCATTGCTGGTGTGTTTATGGAAACGCATCCAGACCCAAGCAAAGCCTTGTCAGATGGCCCCAACGCCTGGCCATTAGGCAAAATGGAAGATTTGCTGCATCTGCTGGTTGATCTCGATAAACTGGTGAAAAAGGCTGGTTTCGCAGAGCAAACGTTGTAAAAACTAAATACTTTCCACCGCCGATACACGCAGATGAACGCTGATCATACAAAAAACATAGTTATCTGTGTTTATCCGCGTTAATCGGTGGCTAAAAACGTTTTTGAATTTGATTTTAAAGGAAAATAAATGAGCGCTATTGTAGATATTATCGCCCGCGAAATTATGGATTCACGTGGCAATCCGACGGTTGAAGTCGATGTCTTGCTGGAAAGTGGTGTCATTGGCCGTGCTGCCGTGCCGTCAGGTGCATCTACCGGCGCTAAAGAGGCGGTAGAACTGCGTGATGGCGACAAAAGCCGTTACCTGGGTAAAGGCGTGTTGAACGCGATTGAAAACGTCAACACAGAAATTACCGAAGCCATTATCGGCCTAGATGCGGAAGAGCAAAGCTTTATCGACAAAACCCTGATCGAGCTGGATGGCACTGATAACAAAGACCGTCTGGGTGCGAATGCCATTTTGGGCGTCTCTATGGCCTGTGCGCGTGCGGCGGCTGAAGAAAGCGGTTTGCCTTTGTATCGCTACCTGGGTGGTTCTGCTTTCATGCAATTGCCAACGCCGATGATGAATATCATCAATGGTGGTGCGCACGCTGATAACTCCGTGGATATTCAAGAGTTTATGATTGTGCCAGCTGGTTTGCCTACTTTCCGGGAGGCCTTGCGCGCGGGTGCTGAGGTATTCCATGCCTTGAAGAAAACCTTGCATGCCAAAGGCTTGGCAACGACAGTGGGTGATGAAGGTGGTTTCGCACCCAATTTGCCATCTAACGAATCTGCCTTGCAATTGATCATGGAGTCTATTGAAGCGGCAGGTTACGAGCCAGGCAAAGACATTTACCTGGGCCTGGATTGCGCCAGTACCGAATTCTTTAAAGATGGTAAATATCACCTCGAGTCAGAAGGCGCAGCACTGACTTCTGCCGAATTCTGTGATTACTTGGCTACCTTGGCTGGCAAATATCCTATCATCACCATTGAAGACGGCATGGACGAATTTGACTGGGCTGGTTGGGATCTGCTGACACAGCGCTTGGGTAAAAATACGCAGTTGGTCGGTGATGATTTGTTCGTGACCAACCCGAAAATCTTGCGTGAAGGCATCCAGAAGGGCGTCGCCAACTCTGTGCTGATCAAAGTGAACCAGATTGGTACTTTGACCGAGACGTTCCAGACTATTGAGATGGCTAAACGCGCCAACTACACGGCCGTGGTGTCACACCGCTCTGGCGAAACTGAAGATACGACGATTGCCGATATTTCTGTTGCGACTAACGCCCTGCAGATCAAAACCGGTTCTTTGTGCCGTTCAGAGCGCGTAGCCAAGTACAACCAGTTGCTGCGTATTGAAGAAGAGTTGGGCGACGCGACCAGCTATGCTGGCTTGTCCGCGTTCTACCAGTTGTTCAAATAAACTGGTTTCAATCAGGTCACTGATAGGTCAACGTGCGTAAACTGACGGTCGTATTGGTGGTCCTGATTGCCTTGCTGCAATATCCATTGTGGCTGGGCAAAGGCAGTTGGTTACGTGTGTGGCAATATTCTCAGCAGATTGAAACGCATGAAAAGCGTAACGAGTATTATCGCCAGCGCAATGATACTTTGCGTGCCGAAGTACGTGACCTCAAACAAGGTCAGTCTGCGATTGAAGAGCGGGCACGAAGTGAGCTCGGGTTGGTCAAGCAGGATGAGGTGTTTTTTCAGGTGATTCAGAATAAACAGCCTGCCAGCAACAAGCCGACGTCACCGTTGGATGCCAAGCCGGTAGACTCAAAACTATCGAGTACGGATGCGGCGACGACGCAGGCTAAACCTTCGAGCCCCGTGGATGCTGTCAGTCCACCTGCAGCGCCATAAACAGTTTGAATAAAAAAGGCGCTTAAAGCGCCTTTTTTATTGCTCAAACGTCTTAGGGCAGAGAATAAGGTAATTCTTTAAAATCTAGTGCCTGGCCCTGCCAGCTGATTGCACCTGCTTCTTTAGCCTCTAAGCGGCATTCCGCCAGGACCCACCAGCCATTGTCGGCAGCAGGTGCGACGCGCACCAATTGCCCGGCCTCTTGCTGCTGGCCGTCATGCAAGCTGTCGCCCGCTTGTGGCATCTGTGTGCCTGCACTTAAATGGGCGAGCATGGTTCTGCGTTTGACCTTGCCCAGATAATGCGTGCGTGCCACGATCTCTTGGCCGGTATAACAGCCTTTTTTGAAGTTGATGCCATTGAGTGCATCCAGGTTCACCATTTGCGGTACAAACTGCTCTTTGGTGGCGGCATACACTTGCGGAATCCCTGCCTGAATCTCTAATGCCTCCCACTGCGCGCTGCTGGTGGGGGTGAAGGTGGCTGACAACGATTGCCAGCTCGTGGTGGCTTGTTCGCGAGAGACGATGCATAAGGCACGTTGTTGTGCGCCTGCGTCTGCCAGGCGTATCAGCGTGCCATTTTCCGTTTGTGCTTGTTGATAGGGCGCGGCGGGGAATGCTGTGATCGTGGCTGCCAGTGTGTCACTGGCCAGGCCTAGCGCTACCATCTGCTCACTGGCGTCTTCTACCAGCACTTTGCTGCGCAGCACATACATACGCAAGCGTTTGACCAGGTCAGGGATCAAGTCACGCGGGCATTGCAGGTAAATGACATCATCGATCATGACGGTGAAAAATAAGGCTAGCATGCGCCCTTTAGGCGTGCAGTAACCATTAAATTGCGCGCCTTGGGCAAGCAGTTTAATATCGTTAGTGACTTGCCCTTGCAAAAAGGTCTGGCTGTCAGCACCGCTGATGGCAATCAGTCCGCTACTGGAGAGGTCAAATAATTGGGCATTGGCTGTGGCGGCGGGGAATGAAGCTTCGCCTGCCGCATTGAATTGCGCGCCTTGCGAGGTTAAATAAGCTTGCCAGGAGTTTGCTGGGCTGGACATAAATGGAGTTCCTTCTTGGGCAGGGCATGCTTGCATGGGCCGCCCGCACAATTGCGATGAAAAAAGCTATTCTATCAAGTGAAATTGGTCTGCGCCTCCGACCCTCACTCTTTTTATGGGGTTGGTGGTGTTTATTTTCAATGCTGGTGGTGTTTAGCCTACTGTATTGTTTGCCACCAACCTGGGCGGCACAGGGGTTATTAATCTATTTATTGGCTTGCCTTTGGCAGTGGATGCAGTTGCCCGCCACACGTTGGCCATGGAGTGTGCAGTCTCTGAGGGTGGATGTGTTCGGGCAGATGACCCTGACCAACACGTGTGGAGAGCTTTGGTCTTTTAAACTGCAGCCAGATAGCGTGGTGCATCCTGCTTGCCTGGTATTGCATGTCACGGAGGTGGTTCAGCTACAAGAGGCGGGTGCTTTGCATGTGCAAGACAGTCTGCATTTTTTAACACACTGGCTGCAGCCCAAGCGGCTGCTGATTTTGCCTGATCAAGCAGACGCGCAAGTGTTAAAGTCATTGCGCGTCTGGCTAAAGTGGGGTCTGCGGGAGTAACCGTGTTTGCTATTGAAAATGGTTGTCATGCGCCACGGATTCCGCGCGTACCGAGAATCTGGCGCGAATCTCATTGCGGTAAATCTTGAGGTTTTGTCTGATCTGGCGCCAGGGGTGACGGCTGGCATAAGTGCCCAACACACACAATCCTGCCAATGTGGCAAATAACCAATGCAGCGGCAGCGGGGCAATATCGCGGCGGGCAGGTTTTTGTTCTTTCATGGCTTGCAGCACGTTGTAAGTGCTATCGCCTTTAATGTAGGTTGCGCCTATCTCTTTGGTCAGACTTTGTAAGTATTCTGTTGAAAGTTTGGAGATAAAGCGGTCATTGTCACCATAGGCAATGTTGTCATCGCGCACGCCCAAAGTGCTTTCCGAAATCTGTGCAATGCCTGGTTGCATGGCAAAACTCTCGTTAGACCAGTAACCAATCACCTGATTTTCCGGGCTGAGCTTGGGAATCGCCACACCTTCTTCTGAGCCTATGCCGACAAACAGCCATTCATCGCCGCCTTGAAATTCTTCGAGGTTTTTGGTGTTAAACGCGTGCAGTTTTGGTGCTTCTTCACCATCGGTAAAATACAGCACTTGTGCCGGTTCTGGCATGGCACGTACCACTTTGGCAGTGACAAACAGGCTTTCTCGCACGCGGCTATTACCAGACCAGGCCATACGCCAGTCCAGATGCGCGATGGTGTCTTGGATCGCGGCAAAGTTGCTGCAGACTTCAATCGGTGCATACATGGCGGCTACCGAGTTACCGGCAAACATGCCGATACTGACCTTGGTGCCGCAGGGCAGTGAGGCGACCACCTCATGCATCATGTTTTGCATGTAAGCCATGCGCGAGACTTTTTTACCGTTGAGTATCATGTCTTCGGCATTCATACTTTGCGAAATATCAGCCACCAAAAAATAGGCGTAGATATTGTGCTTGAACGGGATGCTTGGCCGCAAAATAGCCCCCAGCAAGAACAACAGCGCCAGCGCTAGCAGGGCCGTATCACGGTGCTTTATAAAGTGTCTTAGCCAGATCTTCATGGGATGCCAGTCAATAATATTCAGTCAAATGGTTTGCGTGTAATGCGTTGTTTTACGGCAAACCGTTAGGGATGTTGCCCATGATTAACCCTGGGTTGTCTGACTCACCCACGCCCGGCGTCGGTTTTTCTGGCAGCAGGCCCAGCACACGGTCAAAATTACGGCGTGTGCCCCAGTTGCTGTTATCTGCTTTGAGCGCGGTTTTGTAAGAAGTCGCCGCTTGTGACAGCAGATATTCCAGCTCGTCACGGGTGCTGTTGTCGTTGCCACCGGTTAGTTGGATCGCACGCAGGAAAAACATATTACCGACGTTGTGCAAAATCGCTGCACGTTGGCTGGCTGATGCCTGGTCGATCAATTTGGTAAACAGCAGGGTGGATTCTTTGTAACGCTCATTTTTGCCTAGCCAATAGGCTACGGCATATTTCGCTTCAAAGCTTTGCTGGTCAGTTTGCGGACTTTTGGCGGCGGCAATCGCGGCATTAAACGCCTCTACTTGCTGGATGCGTTGCCAGCTATAAGCCATCGTGGCGACAGAGGCGATTGCTACGACTATCAGGCCGGTCACCAGTTTATTTACGCTGAGCGCCATGTGTGTATCTCCAAATATTTAACAGCCAGCAAGAAGGCAATCATGACGAATGCAATCCAGTAACACACGTTGGTGTAATCGTGGCCAGGAATCTTTTCCAGATATTGAATTGGTTTTTTTTCGCGGCTATTAATGTCCGCGATTGCTGCTTCAAGTGATTTGGGGTCAGCGGCTTCATAAGCGCTAAATGGCGTGCGCAAGGTTTGAAAAAACTGATAGAGCAACACCTCGCTGGGCATCGGGCCGGTATAGCTGCTTTCAGCATATTTCGGGTCAAAAATCGTGACCCCGCCTGGCTGGCGCAACACAATCCAATACAGGCCGATATTGTAACGTTGTAGCCAATCGCGCAGTTTTTGCTGCACCATGTCACTGACACGTCCGGCGCCATCCGAAATCAGGATAATTACGCGTGAGCCTGAGTCTGGCATATCTTTAAACAACTCAACGGCACTGGTCAGGCCGCCGCCAATATTGGTTTGAAACAAAGAGTTACCCGCGGTGGCCTGGATGGCGGACAGCATGGCTTCTTTGTTTTCGGTCAATGGCAGGACATACATGGCAGAGTTACTAAACGTAATCAGGCCCATCATGTCGTTGCTACGATGCTCGACAAAGCTGGTCATGATGCGCGCTGCTGCTACTGATTTGGTTTCGCCAACATGACCATCTTTATCGCCTGCAAACGGGTCATCCATACTGGCACTGCGATCTAACACCAGACCGATTTGCGCGCCGACGCCGGTACGCTCGATTTGCTGCTCCAGGCTATGTGGGCCGGCCAGACCAAGAATAATAAACACGATACTGACCACCGCCAGCACCTTGAGCAGAAAGCCAATGGTGCTCGACAGCGGGTCAGGCGGCAACAAGCCTATCCACGAATAATGCCTGCTGTGGGCGCGCTCAAGTAATAGCGGTAATAGCGCCAACGGCAGCGCCCATAGCAGCCAGGGGTGTGTGAATGCCATTATGCGTGTACCTCTGGGCGTAAGCCGCGTTCGCAATCACGCATCTGGCGGCAGAATTTTTTCAGCCATTGTTTAGGCGGCATGCCGAGGTCCAGCGGCGTGTGGCTATCAAAAAATATCTGGCGCGATAGTGCAAAAAAACGTTCGATCTCAGGTTTGGCGACCGAAAAAGCGGGTTTTGTCTGCAAGAAATGCTCAACACCATTACCAAAAACGCTCTGGCCGGCGACCTGATGCAAGGCCGCATGCACGGTCGAAATGGCCTGTTGCAAGCCTTGTTCGTCTTCCGGCAACTTGTTGATCTTACGATAGGCCTTGGCAAAGGCACCGCCCATATAAGGCAGCCAGGTACGCGCACCTAAAATATATAACAACGCCAATAAGCTGGCGGCTAACACGCCTGCTGCGATTTTTAGCGCCAGCCATTCTTTGTCCGCATGTAATTTAAGTGGTGCGACAAACGGGCTCAATTCGTTTTTGAGGTTGACTTCACCATAGACTGAAAGCGGCGAGGTGCGGAAGTTAAACGATGGCATGCGGAATTGTTTGACGTCTTTGCTGCCCTGCTGGCGCAGTTTAACAATTTCGCCTCTTAATATCGCCGGTTTAGCCACGCGTCCAATTTTAAACACCTGGTATTCCAGACGGATGGTATACACGGACTGCTTGCTTTCACGCTGTTCTTCGATGTCAATCCCAGTTAACTCAATGCCGGAGACCTGGCCGCGGTATCTGTGCTCATACCCGACAATCGGCAAAGACTCTTTAATCAGGACATAAGGCTGCTTGACGGTAAGTATCATGGTGCGTTGCAGTTTGTCGCCCACCACATAGCCCGCATCACGGCTAGGGTTGATTTCTTTGACGCTGACAAATCGACTGTCTACCGAGGGTAAAACGACATCGGCCGAACTGCTGATGGCCGTAACGAGTAATGTCGCTGCGAAGAGTAACGATAATAAATGGTTGCGCGCTTTCATCGGTCGCTTTCCTTAAGCAGGCACGTATTGGTGGAAGTAATCGGTGAGCAAGTCTGCATCAAAAGTGTCTTCCACAAAAAAAGGCTGCATATCAAATCTCATAAAAATATCTTCAATCGCCTGGCGTCTGGCGGCAAAGGCTTCCAGAATGCGTTGACGATAAGACGCGCGCAAAAATAAAGTGCGGCGCTCGCCGGTTTCGGGGTCGTTGATACTGGTAATACCGAATTCCGGCAACTGTTTGTATTCGGTGCTATTCCACAACACCACCGGCACAATATGGTGGCGCAGCATCAGTAGCAAGGCTTCTTCCAGTTGTGGCAACGGCATGTGAAAGTCCGAGACCAGAAAAATCAGGCTACGCTCGCGAGGCAAAAGTCGCACACTTTCCAGCAAGGCATTAGCCCCTACCTCATTCGGCAAGTGGTTCTCCAGCCGATCTGCCAGGTCAAACATGGTGTGCGGACGCAAAGACAAAGTGCTCAGCCAATCGTCACGCACGTCGTCATCAAAGCCGATGAAGCCGACCGGGTCCGTATTGCGGCTGGCCGACTGCGCGACTGAACGTGTGATCTGCGCGGCAGTGACCAATTTGGTATGCGGCGTGCCGTATTGCATGGAGCCTGACATATCACACATCACAAACACTGGCGTTGCGCTTTTTTGGTTAAAAATGCGCACATACACTTGTTCCATCGGGTCGCGGATGGTTTGGCGAATATCAATCCGGCGCGGGTCGGGGTAGGACAGCAGTGTGGTGTGGCCACGAAACTCCATGCCCATGCCGCGCTGGTTGCTTTTATGCCGCCCAGGCCGACGCGAACGCGAGCGCCAGCCAATGTGGTAGCTGAATTCCTTAATGAGTTCCATAGCGTCTCAGCCGTCAGCTATTAAGGCGCAGCAACGGCATTCACAATGCCCGTCAGCAATTCACGTGCGATCTCGGTCCGGCGCATCTCGTACACAGGGCTAAATACCAGGCGGTGTGCAATCGTTTCGTGGAACACGGCGTGAATATCTTCTGGCACCACAGCCTGACGATTGTTGAGCCAGGCGTTGACGCGCGCCGCACGCAACAGCATGCCCATGCCGCGTGGGCTAGCGCCACTGAGCACCAGGCGCTTCATATCGACATTGGATACTTTGACACCATAAGCCACCGGGTCTTTGGTCGCCAGCCACAAGTCCAGCGCATATTTACGCAGGGCAGGGCTGGCCTGGATGTTTTCCTGAATGACCTTGGCAAAGCTGTTCAATTGGTCAAACTTGAGGATGTCGGCAGGCACATTTGAAATCAGCTGATCCACATCGTGGAAGCGCGTATCAAAAATCAATGACTCCATAATGTCGTGCGCAGGCGGCACCACAATCGGGATTTCCATCATGAAACGGTCGCGTGCCGCAGACGGGATATCAAAAGTTTCTTCACGCTCGACCTGGTTACGGTCAGCAAAAACCAGCATGTGCGGGAAGTAATGTTCTTTATTAAATGCGGTCAGCGTACGCTCAGCCATGACACGCAACATCAGCGAGTGCACTTGCGGGCGGGCGCGGTTGATTTCGTTAAAAAAGAAAATCGATAAATCCTGGCCTGACATCAGCAGTGGGCCTGGGCTGACGTGCGGTTTGCCATCTTCACCCAGATAGGTGTGATACACCAGGTCGTTAGGCATCAAGTCAATGGTGCCTTCAATCCGTTGGTAACCGCCGCCAATCCCACGCGTAAAAGCACGCAGCAAGGTGGTTTTACCCACGCCCACGTCACCTTCAAGCAGCACATGGCCGCGCGCAAACACGGCAGTGGTGATCAGGCGTACGGGGTTTTCCTGACCGACGACGACTTTGTTAACTTCAGACTCTAATGTGAGCGCATGGGTACGCCAATCGTTGAGTTGTTGATCTTGCATGCCTGATTTCCTGATGAGGTTAAATGTTGGATTGCGTTTAATTGTAACTAATTTGTAATTACAAACCTTGATAATAGTCTTGGATTATCCTTTAAAGCTTGTTGGGCTGGGCATTATCAAGTTGTAAAATTCAGTAACAATTTAGTGAATACTACCTACATTTTCACAAAAAGTATACAGGTCGGTATAGTTGTTGGATGACAAAAAGCTTTCACTAAACGCAATTTCCGGCGAAAATATTGTTTTATACTAAAAATCTAAAAAATACATGACTAGAAAAAGCAGTTTCAGCAAAGAAGATTTGTTGGCTTGTGGCCGGGGTGAGATGTTCGGCGAAGGTAACGCACAGTTGCCATTGCCGCCGATGTTAATGTTTGACCGTATCGTCAAGATTTCTGATGAGGGTGGAAAATACGGCCAAGGCGAAATTATTGCAGAACTCGATATTCGCCCAGATTTGTGGTTTTTTGAATGCCACTTTACGGGTGATCCAGTGATGCCAGGCTGTTTGGGTCTTGATGCCATGTGGCAGTTGGTGGGTTTCTTCCTGGGTTGGAAAGGCGGCCCTGGCCGTGGGCGTGCGCTGGGCTCTGGTGAGGTAAAGTTTACTGGTCAAGTCCTGCCGTCAGCTAAGCTGGTGCGCTATCACATTGATTTAAAACGTGTGATTATGCGCAAGCTGGTGATGGGGATTGCCGATGCACGTATGGAAGTGGATGGCCGTGAGATTTATAATGCCAGTGATTTGCGTGTCGGGTTGTTTACCAGCACGGACAATTTCTAGTCGTCTTTACAGTTTTTGAAGTGAATGGGAGGCGCAATGCGTCGCGTAGTGATTACAGGATTTGGTATCGTATCAAGTCTTGGTAATAACAAACAGGAAGTACTGGACAGCTTGCAAGCAGGCCGCTCTGGTATTACTTATCAACCTGAGTATGCCGAGCGCGGTTTGCGTTCGCATGTCGCAGGGTCGATCAAAAATCTGGATGTTGAGGCCTTGATTGATCGCAAGCTGTTGCGTTTTATGGCAAAAGGCCATGCTTACGCCTGGCTGGCGATGCAGGAAGCGATTGCTGATGCCAACCTGCCGGAAGAGTTGGTCTCCAATGTGCGCACCGGCCTGATTGTCGGTGCCGGTGGCACGTCCACTGAAAGCATGCTGGAAGGCACCAATACGCTGGCAGAAAAAGGCATTCGTCGTGTTGGGCCGTATATGGTGACCAAAACCATGAGCAGCGGCATTGCCGCTTGCCTGGCCACTGGTGCCAAAATCAAGGGGGTGAACTACGGCATTAGTTCTGCCTGTTCAACCAGCGCGCACTGTATTGGCGCCGGGGTTGAGCAGATTCAACTCGGTAAGCAGGATATTGTGTTTGCTGGCGGTGGTGAAGAAGAGCACTGGACCATGAGCTACCTGTTTGATGCCATGGGCGCCTTATCGAGCAAATATAACGAAACGCCTGAAAAAGCCTCACGGACCTATGATGCCGACCGCGATGGTTTTGTGATTTCTGGTGGCGGCGGCATTGTGGTGCTCGAAGAGTACGAGCACGCCAAAGCACGTGGCGCACAGATTTATGCCGAGGTGATAGGCTACGGTGCGACCTCAGACGGTTACGACATGGTGGCACCGAGTGGTGAAGGCGCCGTGCGCTGTATGCAGCAGGCGTTGCAGGGGATTAATCCTGAAGACATCGACTACATTAATACCCATGGCACCAGCACGCCGGTGGGCGATACTAAAGAGCTGGAAGCCATTCGTGCCGTGTTTGGCGACAATAGCAAGACAGCGATTGCCTCGACCAAGTCATTGTCAGGCCATGCCTTGGGTGCTGCGGGCGTAAATGAAGCCATTTATACCTTATTGATGATGCAGCACGGCTTTATTGCCGCCTCTGCTAACATCGAAACGCTGGATCCGGCGGCTGAAGGCTTGAATATTGTGCGCAGCCCGATTGCTAATGCACGCATTCAAACCGCGTTGTCGAACAGCTTTGGTTTCGGTGGTACCAATGCCACACTGACTTTATCGACCAAAAATCTTTAAAGCATCAGCGAGCAATAAACAGGCAGTGTGTTGTGAAAACACACTGCCTTTCTTTTTTATGACGATGGTTATTAGGTGATTAGCAGCCAGCGCTGTCGATGGTGACGCTCAGCCCTGCATTGGCTGCGCCCGTGGTGATCGTATATTCCAGCTTGCAGTGGTTACTATCTCTCGCGCCTTGCAGGGTGTAGGTGGCGCGATTGGTGTCAGACAGCGCCGGTTGAACTGAAAATTTGCCAGTATCTAGCAGTTGATACAAGCTACCGGCACCATCTTCATTGCCCAGCCAACCCACCGGGTAGCCGTGGCTGAAATAAATGGTGTTGCCATTGATGTTGGCCGATGGCGCATTCTGGTTGCCGTCGCAAAGTGGGTCTGACATGCACATGCCTTTGGCCATGGTGGCGGTGGACAGCACGTTGGCTTTGAATGATTGTAGCGATGCCAGTCTGGCCTGTGTATCTATCTGCGCGATACGTGCATAGGCAGTCACTGCCAGCGCTGATAGAATCAATATAACGACGACCATTTCAACAAGCGTAAAAGCAGATTGGGTATGTGAAATTTTTTTCATTGCACACGATCTTATCGTATGCAGTCTGGGTGATTGTCAATTTTTGTCGAATGTTGCAAGTGTTAAATAAGGCTTACAAATGCGTGTTTTAAAAAGCGTTTCTACGGTGGTTTTGCTAGGGTTGTTGCTGACACACTGTGTGAGTATGGGCGATCGAACGGTGAAAATGAACACCGCGCAGTTACAGCAAAAACTCAATCACAAACTGGCAAAACCACTCACGTTGATGAAAGTGTTTCATGTGCAGTTGTCTAATGCACTGGTTTCGATGGATCCTGCGTCAGGCCGGATTCACACCTTGATGGATGCTCATGTGCAAAGCGATTTGTTCTCCAATGCCGCCACGGGTAAATTAGGGTTGTCTGGCTTGGTCAAATTTGACCCGGCACGCAATGCGGTGGTGCTAGATCAGCCTGCGCTAGATTCTTTTCAACTGGATGGCGCGAATGGTGAGTGGAATAGCTTGGTCCAACAGTTAGCCAAAGATTTAGGGAGTAAATGGCTGAACCAGTTGGTGTTATATGAGGTGAAACCTGAAGAGTTAAGCTATGCGGGCCGCCATTATCAGCCCACCGATTTGCAAGTGACGGCTGACGGCTTGCAGGTGACACTTAAGCCGCAATAGTCACGCATTTATGCGGATTCAGCCAGGTGGGATTCCAGTAGCAGGGCGGCGACGACTTTGCGGCCTTCAGCGGTCAGAATGTTAAAAGTACGGCAGGCCGCAGCTGTGGTCATGCATTCCACGGCAATGTTGGCTGCCAGGAAAGCCTGCGTATGCCTTGGGTGAATAAAGCGCTGCTTATCGCCAGTGCCTAGTAAAACCACTTCCGGGCTGAAGTCCAGTATGGCTGCTAATCGCTGTGCATCCAGCGTGGCCCATGGCCCTTGAAACCAGTCTGTGCTTAAGGCCTGTTCACTCACAATCACGGGCTGCGCATAACGCTGGCGATTAATGATCACCGCATTGCTATCGACGCCATTAATTTGATATTGCTGTTCGCTGGTATGTAGGTGTAGTTTCATAGCTTGTAATCGTGGCTCATCTGCAAGTTGGCCAGGATGAAAATTCCGTTTAAATCTACAGTTTCAGAGCCCGGCAAAGGTCTCAGGTTCATTGATGTAGCAAGGGTTTGCAGGTAGAATGAAAGTTTTACTTTAAGAGCTTAACACACGCCAGATGTGTTTGTTAACCAGCGATGAAGCCAGTCAATAAATCCAGCAAACTCAGTAACGTCTGTTACGACATCCGCGGCCCGGTATTGCAACGTGCACGCCAGATGGAAGAAGACGGCCAGCGCATAATCAAGCTGAACATCGGCAATCCGATGCCGTTCGGTTTTAATGCACCAGAAGAAATCGTTCAGGACGTGATCCACAATATGGATCAAGCCTCTGGTTACACGGATTCGAAAGGCTTGTTCGCGGCGCGTAAAGCCATCATGCATTACACCCAGCAAAAGAATATTACGGGGGTGACCATCGATGACATCATCATCGGCAACGGTGTCTCTGAGCTGATTGTGATGGCCATGCAGGGCCTGCTCAATAATGGCGACCAGATTCTGGTGCCTATGCCTGACTACCCATTATGGACCGCTGCGGTGAACCTAGCGGGCGGCACGGCGCGCCATTATGTCTGTGACGAGCAGTCAGGCTGGTTGCCTGATCTTGAAGATATTGAAAACAAAATCACGGCCAATACCAAAGGCATTGTGATTATCAACCCGAATAACCCGACCGGTGCCTTGTATCCTAAGGAAACGCTAGAAGGCATTATCGAGATTGCCCGTCACCATGGTCTGGTGATTTTCGCCGACGAAATTTATGACAAGGTGCTGTACGACGGCAACACACATACTTCTATTGCCTCGCTGGCGGATGATGTGCTGTTTGTGACCTTTAACGGCTTGTCCAAAAACTACCGCGCCTGTGGCTACCGCTCTGGCTGGATGATCATCTCTGGCGATAAAAAAGATGCCAAAGATTATATCGAAGGCCTGAATATGCTGGCCTCCATGCGCTTGTGTGCCAATGTGCCCGGGCAATTGGCGATCCAAACCGCACTGGGTGGCTATCAGAGTATCAATGACCTGGTCGCGCCTAGTGGTCGCCTGTGCAAACAGCGTGATCTGGCGTATGACATGCTTACTGCCATGCCTGGCGTCACCTGCGTGAAACCAGCCGCAGCCATGTATCTGTTTCCCAAGCTGGATCCGGTGATGTATCCGATTGCCGATGACCAGCAATTTATTCTCGATTTGCTGCTGGAAGAAAAAGTACTGCTGGTGCAGGGCACTGGTTTTAACTGGAAATCCCCTGATCATTTCAGGGTGGTTTTCTTGCCCAATGTCGATGATTTGACCGAAGCGATGACGCGTATCGGCCGTTACCTCGATAGCTATCGCAAGAAGCATGCAAAATAAACAACATTCAAAATAAGGTGAGCGTGCGCGCAAGCCATCAATGGTGAGTATAAGTATGAAAGAATTAAAAGTAGGGTTGTTGGGCATCGGTACCGTCGGCGGTGGCACATATACGGTGTTGACCCGTAACCAGTCTGAAATCACGCGCCGTCTGGGTGGCCATATCCGCATTGTGCAAGTGGCTGACCGCAATCTTGAGCTGGCAAAACAGGTGACTGGCGGCCAGGTGGCGGTGACAGATGATGCTTTTGCCGTCGTCAATAATCCTGAGATTGATGTTGTTGTCGAGCTGATTGGTGGCTACACCGTGGCTAAAGAGCTGGTATTAACCGCGATTGCTAATGGCAAACATGTGGTAACGGCCAACAAAGCCTTGCTGGCTGTGCACGGTAATGAGATTTTTAGAGCTGCGTCTGACAAAGGCGTGATTGTCGCTTTTGAAGCGGCAGTGGCGGGTGGTATTCCTATCATCAAGGCCTTACGTGAAGGCCTGAGTGCCAACAAAGTAGAGTGGGTCGCGGGTATTATCAATGGCACGACTAACTTTATCCTGACCGAGATGCGCGACAAAGGCCTGGCCTTTGCCGACGTGCTGAAAGAAGCGCAACGTTTGGGCTATGCTGAAGCAGACCCGACGTTCGACGTGGAAGGCATTGATGCCGCGCACAAACTGACGATTATGGCCAGCATTGCGTTCGGCATGCCGGTGCAGTTTGAGCACACTTACACCGAGGGCATTACCAAGCTTAACCTGAAAGATATTCAATACGCGCAGGAGTTAGGGTATCGCGTGAAATTGCTCGGTATCAGCAAAAATACACAAGCAGGAGTTGAGTTGCGCGTGCATCCAACGCTGATTCCTGAAAAGCGCCTGATTGCGAACGTAGATGGCGCCATGAACGCCGTAGTAGTGAAGGGTGATGCCGTCGGCCCCACTTTGTATTACGGTGCGGGTGCCGGTGCTGAGCCAACGGCCAGTGCCGTGGTCGCTGACCTGGTCGATATTGCGCGCCTGCAAGGCACCAAGGCCGAGCAACGTGTCGCTTATCTGGGCTATCAGTTAGACCAGCAACAAGTGCTGCCAATTTTGCCGATTAGCGAGGTGCATTCTGCTTACTACCTGCGCTTGCGTGCGTCTGACAAACCAGGCGTGATGGCCGATATCACCAAAGTGTTGGCTGACCTGCAAATCTCGATTGATGCCATGTTGCAAAAAGAGCCAGCCGAGGGCGAGTCAGAAGCCGATATCGTGATTCTGACCCACACCACGCAAGAAAAAATCATGGATGCAGCGATTGCCAATATTGAAGCGCTGCCAGCCATCGCCGCCGGTGTGACCAAAATCCGCATGGAAGCACTGTCACGCTAATTTGAGCATAGGTTAAATGCAATGAAATATATCAGTACCCGCGGGCAGTCGCCTGCTTTAACATTTAGTGAAATTTTGCTGGGTGGCTTGGCACCAGATGGTGGTTTGTACTTGCCTGAGCAGTATCCGCAGTTTAGCGATGCTGACTTGAACGCCATGCGCGGCATGAATTATCGTGACCTGGCGTTTGCCATCCTGTCACGCTTGGTGGATAACAGCGATATTCCGCACGCTGACCTGAAAGCGATCATCGATAAAACTTACCGTGCTGAGGTGTATCAATACGTACGTGCAGGCCAAAATGCAGAAGATATTACGCCTACGCTCAAGCTGGAAGATAATCTCTATCTGCTGAGCTTATCCAACGGTCCGACGCTGGCGTTTAAAGATATGGCCATGCAGTTGCTGGGTAATCTGTTTGAGTATGTGCTGGCCAAGACTGGCCAAACCACCAATATTCTCGGCGCAACGTCTGGCGATACCGGCTCTGCGGCCGAATACGCCATGCGTGGCAAACAAGGCGTGCGTGTTTTCATGCTGTCGCCTTACCAGAAAATGAGCCGTTTCCAGACTGCGCAAATGTTCAGCTTGAAAGACGACAATATTTTCAATATCGCCGTGAAAGGCGTGTTTGATGATGCGCAAGATATGGTGAAGGCCGTGTCTAACGACCATGCGTTTAAAGCACAATACAAAATCGGTGCCGTGAACTCCATTAACTGGGGTCGCATTGCGGCACAAATTGTCTATTACTTTAAAGGCTACCTGGCGGTGACGAGCAACAATAGCCAGAAAGTCAGCTTTACCGTGCCTAGCGGTAACTTTGGCAATGTCTGCGCCGGGCATATTGCGCGCATGATGGGCTTGCCGATTGACCAATTAGTGGTGGCCACCAACGAAAACGATGTGCTGGACGAATTCTTTAATACCGGCGTTTACGCACCACGTGGTTCGGCCAATACTTACCATACCTCCAGTCCTTCTATGGACATTAGCAAAGCCTCCAACTTTGAGCGCTTTATTTATGATCTGGTCGGCCGGGATGGCGACAAAGTGCGCGAATTATGGTCTGCGGTGGATGCCGGTGGCCAGTTTGATTTGAAGGCACAAGGCTATTTTGCCAAAGTGGCCGGGTTTGGCTTTGTGTCTGGTCATAGCAACCATGCACACCGCATGCAAACCATCCGCGCCACCAAGGCAACCTATGGTGTCACCATTGATACCCACACCGCAGATGGCCTCAAGGTGGCGCTGGAACAGCGCAAAGCCGATGTCCCGATGCTGGTGCTCGAAACCGCCTTGCCAGCCAAGTTTGAAGATGCGATTGTCGAAGCTCTAGGAGAAGTGCCTGAGCGTCCAGCCAGTCTGGCCGGTTTAGAGGATCTGCCACAAACATCCACCGTGATGGATGTCAGTGTCGATGCCATTAAAGCGTTTATTGTCGCCAATACTTAACTCGCCGCGGGAGTCTGTCTATGCAGCAGTATCATGATTTATTGAACCACGTACTTGCACATGGGCATGTGAAAACCGATCGCACCGGCACCGGTACCACCTCGGTATTTGGTTACCAGATGCGATTTAATCTGGCTGAGGGCTTCCCGCTACTAACGACCAAAAAAGTCCATTTAAAATCGATTATTCATGAGTTGCTGTGGTTTTTGCAGGGCAGCACCAATATTGCCTACCTGAAAGAGCACGGTGTCAAAATCTGGGATGAATGGGCAGACGAGCAGGGAAATCTGGGCCCGGTCTATGGCTATCAGTGGCGCAACTGGCCCAAGCCAGACGGCAGCCACATTGACCAGATCACGCAAGTGGTTAACCAGATCAAACAGACGCCAGATTCGCGACGTTTGATTGTCTCGGCCTGGAACGTGGCAGATGTCGAGCGCATGAAATTACCTCCTTGCCATGCCTTTTTTCAGTTTTATGTGGCGGATGGCAAGTTGAGTTGCCAGCTGTATCAGCGCAGTGCAGATATTTTTCTCGGCGTGCCATTCAATATCGCCTCTTATGCCTTATTAACCATGATGGTGGCACAAGTGTGCGATTTGCAACTGGGTGACTTTGTGCACACGCTGGGCGATGCCCATATTTACAGCAACCATATGGAGCAGGTCAAAGAGCAATTGTCGCGTACGCCACGCGCCTTGCCAACCATGCGCATTAACCCTGCTGTCAAAGACTTGTTTGCCTTTAAGTTTGAGGATTTCACCTTAGAAAACTACGATCCGTATCCTGCGATCAAGGCGCCAGTGGCGGTGTAGTCCAGCAGGCTGGCCGTTTGTGAAATGGTTGACTGTAGCCATTTTGTTAATAAGGTGTAATATTTTCAAAAGCTTACCGCGTTTTTGTTATCCTTTTCGCGTTGTGAATTCACGAAGCATGCGTCCCTAGCGGGTGTTTCGCGTTTTTCATTCATGACTTTAAACAAGGAGATCATTATGCAAATGAAAGCGTCATTATTAGCTGCCGCGTTATGCGGTGTGTTGTCCGGTCAAGCATTCGCTGACCACGAAACCATCAAGCCAAAAGCGTACGATAGCCTGGGCAAGTGCGTAAAAGCCGCATTGTCCAAGCACGACGGCAAAATCGTTAAACTGGAAGCCAAGTCTGAGCGCAAGCAATTGGTGTATGAGTTTGATGTGCAGTCAAACGATGGTAAAGCCTGGGATATTGAGTGCAGCGCTAAAACTGGCAAAGTCACTGAAGTGGAAGAAGAAGTCGCCGCCACTGATGAGCGTTTTAAAGCCTTGGCCAAGGTGTCTGAAGAAGAGGCAAAAGCCACTGCATTGGCCGCACATCCAGGCAAAGTGGTTGAAGTTGAGTATGAGTTAGAGCCAGATGGCAAAGCGTCTTACGAGTTTGACATTCTGGAAGCTGACAACGAAGAAGTGAAAGTCGAAGTTGATGCCGCGACTGGTAAAATTGTAGAAACCAGCTACGAAGTGTACCAAATCGGCCAAGAGTAATTTCTGGCTCGCTCATTTAAGTAGCGACCAAGCAAAAGGCACCGCATCTGCGGTGCCTTTTTTGCATGAGATCAATACGCAAGTGAGGGAGTGTCTACCCCGATACCGGCGGATATGCAGTCTGCTGGTATCGGTCCTAGTGATAGCTCACTCCCAATCTATGTTTAGCATTTTGCATGCCATCACTGCCGCTCAATTTAAGCTGATGATTAAAAAGCGTATTTTGGCTGTAAATAGGAGTTTTTCCTGTCTTTTTGGTGGTTGATTGCAGCCAAACTGGTTGTGGACTGGGTGTTGTGAGCCCCATGACGATAGATGATAGTGGTGGTGGATGGTTATGGATACTCACTAAGCATTTAGCTTTGTGGGTTTAGCTTTGCTGCAGGAAGCGGTGTATGGTAGTCAGCAGTTTTTTATATTCACCGCGTTTAATCAGCTCACTTTGCGCCAGCATGTTGAGCAAGGATGATTGCTGTTGCTGAACATTCAGTTCATTAATAAACTCGGCCGAAAAGCCGAGATTGCTGGCCAGGTAGCACAGGTTAAACATATCGCAGCACTCGCCATACAGGCTGGCGAGCAAGATGCTTTTGGCATATCTGCTTGATAGCGGCTGGTTGGGTTGAATAAATGGCAGGTGCGCGCGCTGATCATCAATCAGTAGCAAGTGGTAGTCGGCCAGCTTTTGCGCTACCAGCGTCTGTGCCGCTTCTGTTGTTTGTGTGTCAAACAAGGCTGACGTATCACACCATAAGGAAGACACGGGATAGTTAATGCAAAACTTTTCAATTTGCTCAATAAACTCGTGCGCCTGGCCATCGCCGATGGCCGGTAGGCGTAATACCTGTATGCCTTGCCGTTGCAGCGCTACTTCCAGTGCTACGCTGGCCTGATGCCCTAATAGCAGGCAGCCGTCTATGCTGCTGAGGTGATGCATCAGCGCGGTTTGCAACACCGGCCAGGTGCCGCAGGTGATATGGTCAGGCGACACCAGGTAGCGTCTCTCATGCGCGAGCAGATTTGCCAGCATATGTTTGAGATTAAACAGGCCAGTCACGTCGTAATCGTGTGGCCGTAATTTGTGCATATGCAAGGCAACGCGGCGAATATGGTGCGCCGTGATTTTCTGGATGAGCTGATAAATGCTGCTGGCTGCACTATCCGGCTCGGGCCGGAATGGCGTCAGGCTGCGGGGGTGAGGTGGGCCAGGGCGATCGGAACGTGGTGACTGCGAAACAAAGGTGCCACGTTTGGGCTCGGTGTAAATCAGGCCTTGTGCCGACAGTTCTTCATAGACCCGTGACACCGTTTTGCGATTGATACCCAGGCGCTGGGCAATGTCACGTGAGCTGGGCAGAGCGCTGCCGCCTAGCCACGCGCCGCCTTCTATCATGGCGCGAAAGTGTTCTATGAGTTGCTGGTGGATGGAGTGTGGTGAAGCTTTGTCCAATACCAGTGAGTAATGCCAGGGTCTCAGCACAGTCAGTGTCTACCTTTATAATCAAGTAAAAAGGTGCCGCCATCATTGATTGGATGGCACCATTACCTGAAGGGCACACTAGGACATGGCCTTCGAAGACAAAATGATACAAAAAAAAAGCAATTCTATAAAGTTTTAAGAAAAATTCCTTATCTGGCCCATGAATAAAACCCAAAACTGGCTGGCTGTTTCGGGGGGCTATTTATATTACAGTTACAAACGCTTAATCAGTGACATCTATCCTTTGCGGGATAAGTAACAGCTCTGGAAATCCTAGTGCCAGTGGCAATTTAAGCACAGCGCAATTTTTAATTGCAATTTGTGATGGATCCTTTTGGGATTTTTCTTCCGGAGATATAACTATGATCAAAATTAAAACTGCTTTTGGTATTGCAGCCAGCGTTGCGCTCGCCTTACCAGCCATGGCGTATGCCGCGGCTGACCAGGAAGCTGCCATGAAAGATGCCAATAACTGGGCACATCCTCGTGGTCAACACAATAACCAGGGTTACAGCGCCCTGGCACAAATCAACAAAGGCAATATCAAAAACCTGAAAATGGCCTGGACATTCGCAACCGGTGTTAACCGTGGTCACGAAGGTTCTCCGATTGTGGTTGGCAACATGATGTACATCGTGACGGCTTTCCCAAACAACATTTATGCTCTGGACCTGAACGATAACCAAAAAATCGTATGGTCTTATTTCCCAAAACAAGACCCTAGCGTGCAAGCAGTTTTGTGCTGCGACAACGTGACACGTGGCTTGGGTTTTGGCGACGGTAAAATCTACCTGCAACAAAACGATGGTTTGTTGGTAGCGCTGGATGCCAAAGACGGCAAAAAACTGTGGGAAGTGAAAAACACAGATCCAAAAGTGGGTGCCACGAACACGAACGCGCCACACGTGATCAAAGACAAAGTACTGACCGGTTGCTCAGGTGCTGAGTTCGGCGTACGTTGCTTTATCGCGGCATACAATGCAAAAGATGGTTCTTTGGCATGGAAAGCCTATTCAACTGGCCCAGACAGCGAAACATTGCATGACGCAAACACGAACAAAGATAACCCACTGTACAACGCGCTGTCTGTTTACCAAGACGTAAACGGTGGTAACAAAGAAGGTGGTTCTTTCAAACGCCTGTCTGCTGACCAAATCAAGGGTGGCGAAAAAGAGCTGGGGACACGTACCTGGTTGAAACCTCAAGCAATCAAAGACGGCTGGCAACATGGTGGCGGTTCCGTATGGGGCTGGTGGCCATATGATGCACGTACCAACCTGGTTTACTACGGTGCAGGTAACCCATCTGTCTGGAACCCGGATGTTCGTCCTGGCGACAACAAATGGTCTATGACTGTGACTGCGCGTGATCTGGACACTGGCGTGGCTAAATGGGCGATGCAAATGACACCACACGATGAGTGGGACTACGATGGCGTGAACGAAGTCATCCTGTTCGACAAAGGTGGCAAAACATACGCATGGCACCATGACCGTAACGGGTTTGCTTACACCTGGAATGCCAACACAGGTAGCTTGATTGCTGCTGAAAAAGTACACCCGTTTGTTAACTGGGCAACGGATGTTGACCTGAAAACAGGCGTACCAAGCAAACTGGCTGCTGCTTCAACACACCAAGACTACAACGCTAAAGGCATTTGCCCAGCTGCGTTGGGCACTAAAGACCAACAGCCTGCTGCTTACTCACCAAAAACAGGCTTGATGTATTCCCCACTCAACCACGTATGTATGACATACGAGCCAGTAGAGTCTAAATATGTGGCTGGTCAACCATGGGTGGGTGCGACATTGACTATGTTTGCGGGTCCAGACGGCGTGATGGGTGGCTTTGCTGCTTATGACCCAATGACCAACAAAAAAGTCTGGTACAACAAAGAGAAATTCTCTGCCTGGAGTGGTGCACTGACAACCGCTTCTGACATCGTGTTCTACGGTACTTTAGACCGCTGGTTTAAAGCAGTAGATGCGAAGTCTGGTAAAGAGTTGTGGAAGTTCCAAGTGGGCTCTGGCGCGATTGGTAACGCGTTCACCTATGGCAACAAAGGCAAACAATACGTGGGTATCTTGTCTGGTATCGGCGGTTGGGCAGGTGTTGCGATGAACTTGGGTATGACGACTGACACCGACGCACTGGGTGCTGCTGGTGGTTACAAAGAGTTGACCAAGTACAACGCTGCGCCTGGCGGCGGTGCATTGAATATTTTTGCACTGTAATTAAGCGCACGAACAAACACGTAGCGATACGTGTTCTTCATAAACACCCTGCTTTGGCAGGGTGTTTTTTTATGTGCGACAGGCTGGCTGCTGAGCGGGGTGAGGGAGAGTCTAGCCGTAGATTTGTACGGTGTTTTCAGCGCGGATTTGCTGGAAAATCTGCAGGCGCTCAGGCGCAATGTTACCAGCAGTCAGTGCTTGTAAAATCACGCATTCCGGCTCATGGGTATGCGTACAATTATTAAATTTGCAGTGGCCGATCAAGGGCCTGAATTCAACAAACGCATATTCGAGATCGGCTTCTTCAATATGATACAAGCCAAACTCTTGTAACCCGGGGGAGTCGATAATCGCGCTGTCGTCATCCAGGTGATAAAGGTGGGTTGCCGTGGTGGTATGTTTACCGCTATCGAGCGTGGCGCTGATCTCTTGCGTTTTGCTGCGGGCTTCAGGCAACAGGCTGTTGATGATGGTGGACTTGCCCATGCCAGACTGGCCGACCAGCACGCTGGTGTGGCCCGCTAGCAAAGGCCGGAGGCTATCTACAGACGCTTTGGCATTGAGTTGCACTGTCTGATAACCAAGTGCGGCATATTGCGCCAGCTTTTGCATGGCTTGCGGGTTAGGCAAGTCACATTTGTTCAGGATAATTACGGCGCGTATGCCTGCGGCTTCTGCCGCAACCAGGCAGCGATTAAGCAAGTCTTCGTAAAAGCTGGGTTGGGTCGCTAATACAATCAGTATTTGCGTGACGTTAGCCGCCAGAATTTTGCTTTTGAACGCATTGCTACGATAGAGCAGGGTGTTGCGCTCAGCCGTTTTTTCGATCACCCCTTCGTTGTCAGCTGTGAGGGTCACGGTGACGCGGTCACCAGCGGCGTTATCGACTTTTTTACCACGGGTGACGCAGCTGAGAATACGGCCATCTGCTAGTTCTACGTTATAGCGCTTGCCGTAAGCAGCGACAATGAGACCTTCTTGAGACATGCTAGAAATGATAGTAGGTGTGATTTAAGTACTGTACCACTTGCTGCTCTTCATCATCAAACCATTTCAGGTTGAGCATGGTATTGCAATTAGTGACTTGGGCTTTGAGACCGTTGAATGAGCGCACTTTGCGGTATTCGCGCGTGTAGATGCCACTGCCATCACCACCATAACTGCTGGCGTGGCAACTGATGCAATGCGTGTCGACCAGTTTTTTGCCTGCTGAAAGCGCGTTATCCGCGGCGCTGGCGCTCAAACTTACAAGCGCGGGTAACAATCCAATCAGCAGGAGGTGTTTCATGCGTAGGTTTGCAGTTTGGCAATACGCAGGCTGGCCGGCGGATGCGAGTCATAAAACGCTGAGTGCAACGGGTCAGGGGTCAGCGTAGAAGCGTTGTCACGGTACAGTTTGACCAGGGCATCAATCAAAAACTGTGGTCTGGATTGTTGTGCCGCGTAGTGGTCGGCCTCAAACTCGTTGGTACGTGAGTAAGCCGCCATCAGTGGGCGCAAAATAAACATAAACACGGGTGAAACCAGCACAAACAATAGCAAAGCCATATGGTTGCTGGCGTCTGCCACGCCCAGGCCAGTAAAAAACCATTCTTGCTTGATTAAGTAACCGAGCAGTGCCAGGCCCAGCAGGCTGAGGCCAAACATCATGACGATACGTTTGATCACATGCTGATGCTTGAAGTGGCCCAGTTCATGTGCCAAGACGGCTTCGATTTCGTCCGCGCTGAGTTTCTCCAGCAGGGTATCAAAAAACACCACACGTTTGTTTTTGCCAAAGCCGGTGAAATAGGCATTGCCATGGCCGGAACGGGTCGAGCCATCCATGACAAACAAGCCTTGGCTGGCAAAACCGCATTTTTGCAACAGGGCCTCAATGCGTGCTTTGAGTGTTTGGTCTTGCATGGGGGTAAACTTGTTAAACAGCGGCGCAATCCAGATCGGGTAAACCGCCAGCATAAACAGGTTAAAGGCGCTCCAGATCAGCCACAGGTAGAGCCACCACCAGTCGCCTGCACCTTGCATCAACCACAGGGCGATAAACAGAATTGGGCTGCCAAGCAGCAGGCCGACAATTGTATGCTTTACCAGGTCACCAAAAAACATGCCACGAGACATTTTATTAAAGCCAAATTTTTCGTCGACATTAAAGGTCTGGATGTAATCAAACGGCAGGGTAGCGGCGCCTGAAATTAACATGGCGGAGCAAATCACCAGTGCGCCGCGAATGATGTCGTGTGCGGGCAACCATTGTTGCCAGGCCTGATCTAGCAGTTGCAAGACACCACCCAGCGTCAAGGCCAGTAAGATGATCGATTCCATCACCGTTTCATTGAGGCGCAGCTTGACCTTGGCCGTGGTGTAATCGGCGGCGCGCTGATGCGCCTCTAGGCTAATGGTTTGATTGAACGCTGCGGGGACCTGCTGGCGATGTTGCTGAATGTGACGAATATGGCGTAAGCCCAGCCAGACGCGAATAGCGAGGCTAACGACAATCACAGCGACAAAAATTTGAGTAAACAGTGCAGACATAACCATGAGTGATGTGTAAATGATAACAGTTAGCTATTTTGATGGATTTAACTCCACCTTGTTCACTGAACTGCATATAATGTTTCATTTTAATGGAAATCATGACGAGAGGCACACAATTGGCAAGTAATCAGGACAATTTAATCTGGCTGGATATGGAAATGAGTGGTTTGCTGCCTGACACAGACCGTATTCTGGAGCTGGCTGCCGTCGTCACCGATGCGCAATTGAATGTGATTGCAGAGTCGCCGGTACTGGTGGTGCATCAGTCTGATGCGGTATTGGATGGCATGGATGCCTGGAATAAAGGCACTCATGGCCGCAGTGGGTTGATCGATAAAGTCAAAGCTTCAACGCTGGGCGAAGAAGCGGCGACCGACGCCATGCTGGCATTTTTAAAAGAACATGTGCCTGCAGGTAAATCGCCGATGTGTGGTAACTCTATCTGTCAGGACCGACGTTTTATGGCGCGCTATATGCCGCGCCTGGAAGCGTTTTTTCACTACCGTAATCTGGACGTGAGTGTGTTTAAAGAATTGTCACGCCGCTGGCGCCCGGATATCTATGCGGGCTTTAAAAAGGCTAGCCGTCATGAAGCCTTGGCGGATATTTATGAGTCGATTGATGAACTCAAGTATTACCGCGAACACTTTTTGAATATGACGCCACCTGCCAAAACAGAATAAGCTTTTCAAAAAGCAAATCGAAAAAAAAGACGCCTATTTGGCGTCTTGAGGGAGGAGAAGTTAGCTTTGGAGAAGCTTGATTAGTAATAAGCACCTTCTATGCCAACTCTCCTTCACTTTTTGGTGAAACTCTGTAAGTAATTGTTTTTAAATGCCTAGCAAGCGCTGATATACATCCAGGTAGTGTTTTGCACTGGTTTCCCAGCTGACATCCTGTTGCATGGCTTGTTTTTGTAGCTGTTTCCACTGCCCAGAATTGGCATATATCAGTATCGCTTGTTTTAATGTGACCAAAAGTGTCGCTGGATTATTTTCTGGCATTACCAATCCTGTCATCATCGCGGGTAAGCGGCCATCCGCCATCAGTGCACAGCCTTGTACCGAGTCTGCCAATCCGCCAGTATTGGCGACCAGCGGAATCGTGCCGTAACGTAAACCATACATCTGATTTAAGCCGCACGGTTCAAAGCGTGAAGGCATCACGAAAATATCTGTGCCGGCCATGATGCGATGTGACAGCGGCTCGTTGTAGCCAATGGTGACAGCCACTTGCCCCGGATATTGCTGCATCAGCGCCAGATATTGCTGTTCCAGCGCGGGCTCGCCGCTCCCAAGCACCGCCAGTTGACAGCCACTGGCCAACAGTTCGTGCGCAATCTCGACCAGCATGTCCAGGCCTTTTTGGTGCGTGAGTCGGCTGACGACGCCCAGCAGCGGACTGGACACGCGGGGCTGTAAATTAAGCTCTGCTTGCAGTGCCTGTTTGACCTGTTGTTTGCGCGCTAACGTCTTGCTGGTGTAATGGGCCGGTAAATAAGGGTCTGTGGCCGGATCCCAGACGTCGGTATCTATGCCGTTCAAAATGCCTGTTAAATCATGGGCTCGATGCTGTAGCAAGCCTTGAAAACCAAAACCAAACTGCTCGGTTTGGATTTCTTTAGCATAGGTCGGACTCACGGTAGAGAGCGCGTCTGCGTAATAAAGCCCGGCTTTCATAAACGACAGGTGGCCATAAAACTCATAGCCTGCGGGCTGAAAGTCCTGCTCGCTCAGTAGCAGGCGATGGCGCCAGTCCGCATGAAAATTGCCTTGAAATGCCAGGTTATGAATGCTGAATACTGATTTTGCCGGGCTGGCCAATTGCCGCAGGTAGTAGGGCGTGAGTCCACTTTGCCAATCATTGCAATGCACCAGCTCTGGCTGCCATGGCTGCAACATATTGGGTACCGACAACATGGCCGCCACTTTTGACAATAAGCCAAAGCGCAGGGGATTGTCTTGCCATTCGCCATGTCTCGGATGATGGTAAGGGCCACCATCACGGTCATACAATGCCGGGCAATCAATCAGTAGTAATGGGATGCTGGTGCCGGGTAATATGGTTTGATAAATATCGCAGCGTAGCTCATGAAAAGGCTGCAAACTGCCAAGTAAACGCGGTGACTCACACTTTGCCAGCATGCCTCGATAAGCTGGCAGCAGTATCTGAATATCTAATCCGGCTTTAGAGAGTGCTGCGGGTAATGCACCACTGACATCTGCCAAGCCTCCTGTTTTGATGAGTGGGAAAATTTCTGAGGTAACAAATAATAAACGCAAGGCAATCTCTTTAATTCAACAGGCGGTGGGCGCAGAATGTTTTAAAACTTATGATACATTGCCTGTTAACGTTTTAGAAGGACAATAAAATGAAATCTTGGCTGATGGTCGGATTAGGTTCGGCATTGGGTGCTTGGGCACGTTGGGGCCTGTCAAACTGGCTCAATGGCATCGGAATGATTCCTTTGGGTACCTTGATGGCAAACGCGATTGGTGGCTTTTTGATGGGCGTTGCGCTCGCACTTTTTCAAACCATGCCGCAACTCTCGCATGAGTGGCGCCTGTTTATTGCTATGGGTTTTTTAGGTGGTCTGACGACGTTTTCCACTTTTTCGGCTCAGGCGTTTGTATTATTGCAAAAGCAGGCTTATGTTTGGGTGGGGCTGCATATTTTTACGCATGTGGTCGTGTCTGTTTTGCTGACGATCATCGGTTATTGGAGTGTCATCCGCTGGCAAGGGGCATGAGCGATAGCAGGGTATAAAAAAGAGGGCCGTGAGGCCCTCTTTTTTATGCTTCTGAGTGTGTAAATACAGATTACTTCTGCGTCTCAACCATCACCAGGCTTGGTTCTTCGCTTGCTGCGGCGTCTTTTTTCCACTTGGCAGCACTACGAGGTTTTTTCGCCTTGGTCGCAGTGTCTTCCGTAGCGGCGACTGGTTCAGATTTAGTCTCAACCAGCTGTATGCCTGTATCAGCGGTAGCTTCAGCTGTTTTGGCGGTTGCTTTTGCAGCAGGCTTGCGTTTGCGTGCAGGTTTTTTCTGTGACGCTTCTTCAGGGGCGGCTGCTTCAGCATTGGCAGCTGGCGCTGTGGCGGTTTCAACCAACTCAATCGTTGGTGCGTCAGCCGTTTCTGCATTGCGTTTGCCACGTGGTTTGCTGGTTTTGCCTGCACGAGAACGGTTGCGTGGTGCTTTCTCAGTTACTGCTTCATCGCTGTTGCTAGTTGCTGCTGCGTCTACTGTTTCTGCGATCGTCACTGCAACCTCTGCTGCGACTGGCTCAGCCACGGCTTTTTGTGCGGCCTCAGCATTGTTTGCTGGGGCTGTCACAGGAGCAGAGACGGCTTCGGTAATAACAACGGGGGCCGCATTCACTGCTGCAGTATTTTCAACTGTGGCTGCCACGTTTGCGATCACTTCACCATTGGCTTGGTTTTGTGCATCGTCACGCGGACGACGATCACGACGGCCGTGGCGGTTACGGCGGTTGCCGCGCTCACCGCGTTCCTGTTTGTTCTCGCCAGTTTGTGTCGTCAGTGCAGGTTGATTAGCCTCTGCTTTGACTTCTGGTGTTGATTGGCGATCCTGTCTTTCTTTCTGAGCAGGTTTTTCTTGTGGCTGACGCTCCTGACGCGGTTTTTGTGAGGCATTTTCCTGTTGTTCTTTAGGTTGGCGCTCACCGGTAGGGCGGTCATGACGGTCTTGTTGGCGATCGCGCTGACGATCACGCTGGCGGTTGCGATTTTTGTTGTTACGATCACGACCAGATTCTTTGGCTTCACGTACTGGTTTTTCAACCACAGTTTCAGCTTCTTTTTCTTCCAGACCCAACCAGGATTTAATCACGCCAAAGAAGGACTTTTTAGATTCAACCACTGGCACTGCTGCTGGTTTTTCTTCAACGATAGGCGCAGATGTTGCCGGGGTAATGCCTTTAACCACGGCTTCAATCTTGGCAGGCGCCGCTGGTTGCTGCAGACTGTGTTGATAATCTGATTCACTCGGCAGGTCGACCATTTTGTAACTGGCCTGCATGGTGTCTTCATTCACATCATCCAGGCGAATGCGCAAGATATTGTAATTTGGGGTTTCCAGGTGCACGTTCGGAATCAGCACTACCTCAACGCCAGTGCGCTGCTCAATTTTGTGAATATCTGCACGTTTTTCATTCAGCAAGAACGTCGCAGCTTCAACCGGCAACTGTACTTGAATAATCGCGCTGTTTTCTTTCATGGCTTCTTCTTGCGTAATGCGCAGAATATGCAATGCCGTCGATTCAATGCCGCGGATATGGCCCGTGCCGTTACAACGTGGGCAGGTCATATGGTTAGTTTCACCCAGGCTAGGGCGTAAGCGCTGGCGAGACATTTCTAGCAGGCCAAAACGCGAAATTTTACCCATTTGCACGCGGGCACGGTCATGGTGCAAGGCGTCACGCAAAGCGTTTTCAACTTCACGTTGATTACGCTGGTTTTCCATATCAATAAAGTCGATGACCACCAGACCGCCTAGGTCACGCAAACGCATCTGGCGCGCCACTTCTTCAGCCGCTTCGAGGTTGGTGTTGAACGCGGTTTGTTCAATGTCAGCGCCTTTGATAGAACGGCCAGAGTTGACGTCGATAGACACCAGTGCTTCGGTATGGTCAATCACAATCGCGCCGCCGGATGGCAGGCGGACTTCACGCGCAAACGCAGATTCGATCTGATGCTCGATCTGGAAGCGGGAGAACAGTGGGATTTCGTCCTGGTACAGTTTGACGCGGGTCACATTGCCCGGCATCACGTGGTTCATGAACTGCAAGGCTTGTTCATGCACGTCTGCGGTGTCGATCAGGATTTCGCCAATGTCAGCGCTAAAGTAATCGCGAATGGCGCGAATTACCAGGCTGCTTTCCTGGTAAATCAGATAAGCGCCAGGCTGGAAGTTGGACGCATCTTCAATCGCTTGCCACAATTGTGACAAGTAGTTTAAATCCCATTGCAGCTCTTCTGCGTTACGGCCAATGCCGGCAGTACGCGCAATAATGCTCATGCCGTTAGGCACTTCCAGTTGTGCCATGGTGTCACGCAACTCGTTACGCTCTTCACCTTCCACACGGCGTGAAACACCACCGCCACGGGGGTTGTTAGGCATCAGTACCAGGTAACGGCCAGCCAGTGAGATAAACGTAGTCAGGGCGGCGCCTTTGCTGCCGCGCTCGTCTTTGTCTACCTGAACGATGACTTCTTGGCCTTCTTTGATCACGTCCTGAATGCGGGCGCGGCCTTCAGGTTTGTCCTGGAAATAGCTGCGAGCGATTTCCTTAAAAGGCAAAAAGCCGTGTCTGTCAGTACCGTAGTCGACAAACGCAGCTTCAAGTGAGGGTTCAATGCGTGTAATCACGCCTTTGTAGATATTGCTTTTGCGCTGTTCTCTACCAGCGTGTTCAATATCGAGGTCGATGAGTTTTTGTCCATCAACAATCGCAACGCGCAATTCTTCTGATTGCGTTGCGTTAAACAACATTCTTTTCATGTAAGGCTCCTGATCGAAGCTACAGAATAGACATGAGCGCAGGGCGGGCCGTGGTTATGAATTAACCACCAGAACTTAACGAGAAGGGTATATGCAATGGCTTTTGCGATGCTAGCGGCTGGATATCAGCGCAACATGGCAGGCATCAATATGCACATGGTTTGAGTGTCAAGGCGCAGTGGATGACTGCCTGCTGGATACTCGATTTCTGCAAGGGAGCAGTGAGTGCGTGGCAGGTAGGTTGACACCTGTCTTATCCATCGCGATTGACTGCAAAAATAAAACCCTAAACAGAGGGTAATTTCGTTAAAATTCGGGTTTGGCAAACGCCGAGCTCATTTCTTTGTTTATTCTGCGTGAGCTTCGCGTTAAATCATTTCTAATTAATTATCGCTACTTGATGGCGAGCGGTATTCACCAAAATATTTTTGATTCTGAATGCACTAGCTACTCTGTCGATTCGAGACCATCAATCAGGACTCGTATATCTGCACTTGGGATAGTCGGTCATCTCAAATTCGGTATCGCAATATTGTTGCTAAAGCCTATAAGATGGCTGATTCAGAATCTCGACAGTATATCTATAAGTCCTGATAAAGCAAAGCACGACCTGCAACTATGACCTCACAATTTAGACCCTTGCCCTTATCGCCAGCCACGGCGGCCTCCAGCCACGCGCCTGAGGCGCAGCCAGCCAGTGATCGTGTCAGCTATTTGCACATAGACGAAGCTTCGGAAACCCAGCGCGTGGATAACTTTTTGGCCAAAGTGCTCAAAGGGGTGCCTAAAAGTCATATTTACCGCATTTTGCGTAGCGGTGAAGTGCGCGTGAATAAAAAACGCGTCGACGCCGAATACCGTTTGCAATTGGGCGACGAAGTCAGGGTGCCGCCTATCCGCACAGCAGAGGCGGCAGCAAAACCAGCCGCACCGGCCATCAGAGCGAAATTGGCTGAGCAGGTGATTTATGAAGACGATGCCATGTTGGCGCTGAATAAACCAGCTGGCATGGCAGTGCATGGCGGTAGCGGCATTAGTTTAGGGGTGATAGAGCAATTGCGTCTGGAGCGCCCACAAGCCAAGTTTCTTGAACTGGTGCATCGGCTGGATCGCGAAACCTCGGGCGTATTAATGATTGCAAAAAAACGCTCGGCGTTGACGGCTCTGCACGAAGCGATGCGGCATCATCAGATGGATAAGCGTTATTTGATGCTGGTGCAAGGGCAATGGCAAGACGCCAAAAAGAAGGTTACGCTGGATTTACAGAAATATGTCACAGAAAGTGGCGAGCGCAGGGTGCAAGTGGTGGATGCGCCATTACTCAATAGTGAACCTGGTGGCATCAAGTCGCTCAAAGCCAGTGGAATCGTCGCGCAACGGCATGCCGCCAAAGGCCGGTTTGAAGTAGAGACTCAAACCTCTGAAACCTGGTTTTATTTGCAAGAAGTGCTCGGACAATACAGTTTTTTGCAAGCCAAGTTAATCACTGGCCGCACGCATCAATTGCGGGTGCAGTTATCGCACTTGGGGTTTCCTATATTGGGCGATGACAAGTATGGCGACTTTGCCTTAAACAAGCAGTTAAGCAAGCAAGGCTTAAAAAGAATGTTTCTGCATTCGAGTGAAACACGTATTGCGCACCCGTTGACAGGAGAGCCTTTGCATCTGGTGGCGCCATTGCCGGCAGAACTTGCACAGTTTTTGCAACAACAGCGTCAACTTAAGGCGATAAAGTAATTCTTTAAGCACTCTATATTAGGAAAGCGTCAGTGAAACAGTTTGATTTGGTCGTATGGGATTGGGACGGCACCATTGCCGACTCTACCGGGATCATTACGCAGGCATTGATCAAGGCGGCTGATGAGGCCGGTTTGCCTGCGTTAAGTGAGGCACGTGCGCGCAGCATCATCGGCTTGGGCTTGCGTGAGTCGATTGAAGTGCTATATGGTGATATCCCAGAGTTTCAGGCGCAGGCTCTGGCCAACCATTACCAGCGCAATTATTACGCAGGCGAAAACACGATGGTGTTGTTTGGCGGGATTGCAGACACCATTGCTGCGATTGATCGCACAGGCTGCAAACAGGCTGTGGCAACGGGTAAAGGGCGGCGTGGATTAAATGCTGCCTTGCAGTTATCCGGGCTGTCTAAATTTTTTAATGCTACCAAAACCGTGGACGAATGTTTTTCAAAACCGCATCCGCAAATGCTGGATGAACTCATGGATGAGCTGGTTGTGATGCCTGCACGCACGCTGATGATAGGCGACTCGCAATATGATATGCAAATGGGCAAGAATGCAGGTGTCATCACAGCGGCCGTGAGTTATGGTTCACAAACAGCTAGCCATTTACAGCAGTATTCGCCAGATTATCTGTTTGACGATGTGGCAACATTAAGCAGCTGGTTACTGGAACAAGTATGACTGAGACTGCTCTCACTTTTAGCAGTGACGCGTTGCAAGAAAAAGGCGATGGCTTGCGGTTTGCCATGCCCGTGCTGGGGCCGCATGCGAGCGGTTTTTTGGTGCGTTATGAGGGTAAGGCTTACGCTTATGTGAATCGCTGTGCCCATGTGCCAGTCGAGCTGGATTGGGAACATGGCAAGTTTTTTAATATGACCCAGGAGTGGATTATCTGTGCCACACATGGCGCGATGTATGCGCCACAAACCGGTCACTGCGTGGTAGGTCCTTGTCAGGGCAAGCGATTATCTGCCATCCCGGTGACAGAAGAAGCTGGTGTGATTAAAGTCCATCTGGATCAATTTTAATACGTGGTTGCGGGCGTGAAAATAGACGCCAGGCAAACCGCTAAAAGTTGTTAGAATAGCTAAAATTTATTGACGAAAGTTGAGTTATGCAAGAAGAGAATCCGCAGTCATCCGACCCGAAACATGCGAATCAATCGCCAGACTGGGCCATTCGTACGGTAGAAAAAATCGCCTTGGCCGGGCTGCAAGAGCAAAAGTCAGCCAGACGCTGGTCCATCCTGTTTAAATCATTGACTTTTATTTATCTGTTTTTCTTGCTCATGACGTTTTTGGGCTGGGTTGGCCAAAACAAAAATGCCTCAACCGCACACACTGCACTGATTGAGCTCTCAGGCGTGATCGAAGCGGGCGGAGCAGTGAATGCTGATGCCGTCATCAGCAGCCTAAATGATGCTTACGATAACAAGGGCACCAAAGGCATTATTTTGCGCATTAACAGCCCAGGCGGCAGCCCGGTACAAGCGGGCATTATTAATGACGAAATTCACCGTCAACGCAAATTGCACCCTGAGATTCCAGTCTATGCGGTGGTTGAGGATATTTGTGCGTCAGGTGGCTATTACATTGCGGTGGCTGCGGACAAAATTTTTGTCGATAAAGCCAGTATTGTTGGTTCCATCGGTGTGTTGATGGATGGCTATGGCTTTACTGAGGTTATGAAAAAAGTTGGTGTTGAGCGCCGCCTGCTGACGGCTGGCGCCAATAAAGGCATGTTGGATCCATTCTCGCCAGTGAATCCAAAACAGCAAGCGTTTGCACAAAGTATGCTGGACCAGATTCATCAGCAGTTTATTACCGTGGTGCGTGAAGGCCGTGGTAACCGTCTAAAAGAGAATGAAGACACTTTTAGTGGTTTGTTCTGGAACGGTGAAGAAAGTATTAAATTAGGCCTGGCCGATGCACAAGGCAGTGCTGAGTATGTGGCGCGTGAAGTGATCAAAGAATCTGAGATTGTTGATTTTACTTATCAGGAAACTGTGGTGGATCGTTTTGCCAAAAAACTGGGTGCCAGCATGGCACAGGAACTGGGCGTGAGCGCCAAGCAATTGTTACCGACCCTGCGATAACTGCTAGTAGTGACAAAAAGGGACCGCGAGGTCCCTTTTTTATTGTCCGCACTTTTAAAATAATCTAGCCAGTCAAATAACTTAGTCAGGTAAAAAAATATGTTGAAAGAAACCCCGGTGACAGTGAGACCCATAGCATTACAAGACTATGATGACTGGTACCTGTTGTATGCTGCTTATGCTGAGCTTTACGCTGTTAAGCAGACGCAAGCCATGCGCGATCAAGTCTGGCAATGGTTACAGCAATCTCCGCCTGTTATTTACGCTTTAGTGGCAGTGAATACTGAGCGCCAGATCTTGGGCTTGTTGCATCACAGGATTTTTGCCCGGCCATTAGCCGCGGCGCAGGGTACTTATGTGGATGACTTGTTTGTGGTGCCCGCAGCGAGAGGGCAAGGCATTGCCCAGCAGTTAATTCAGGCGGTTGCTGAGATTGGGCAGGAGAGTCGCTGGTCAGTGATTCGTTGGATGACGGCTAAAGATAATATGCGTGCCCGCGCTTGTTATGACAAGGTAGCTGAACACACAGCGTGGCAAACGTATGAAATTAAACTGCCTCAGTAAGCTAGAGCCTGTGTGAATGGGGAGGGTGGTTACGCATCTCGCTGGTATTTCACCCCCCTTGCACAAGCATTACTTTTTAGTTTTATTCTGCTCGTTGCGCTGCTTTAGCTTGGCACGCATTTCGTTTTTGCGCCTACGCATGGTGACCAGGCCTTCGCCTTTTTTGCGCTCGTCTTCTTTATCAAACGGGTTTTCGCCCTGGTTATATTGCACACGTAAAGGCGTGCCTACCAATTGAAAGGCTTTGCGGAAAATGCCCTCCAGATAGCGCGTATAGCTCGCTTTGATGCCATCGACGTGATTACCGTGGATGACGACAATCGGTGGATTAGAGCCACCCTGATGCGCGTAGCGCAATTTGGGGCGAATGCCGCGCGTAATCGGTGGTTGGTGTTGTGTGGTGGCTTCCCCCAGGACGCGTGTCAGCTGTGGTGTCGCCAGATCGCTCATGGCAGCCTTAAAAGCTACATCTACCGACGCCAGCAACTCATTCAGGCCTTTTTTACGCAGCGCTGAAATATAGTGAAACTTGGCAAAGTCGAGAAACTGTAATTTACGGTCTATTTCACGTTTGATCCACTCACGTTCGTCGTCTTGCAGGCCATCCCATTTATTAATGGCAACCACCAGCGCCCGCCCGGCATCGACAATGTAAGCCGCGACGTGGGCATCTTGCTCAGTAATGCCATCTTTGGCATCAACGACCAAAATAGCCACATTGGCATCTTCAATCGCCTGCATGGTTTTAATTACCGAGAATTTTTCTACAGCCTCGAACACTTTGCCGCGCTTGCGCACGCCCGCCGTATCAATAATCGTGTATTGTTTGCCGTTTTTTTCGAGGGCGATTTCAATCGAGTCGCGGGTGGTGCCTGGTTCGTCAAATGCAATCACGCGGTCTTCACCCAGCAGGGCATTCACCAGTGTCGATTTGCCGACATTGGGGCGGCCGACAATGGCAATTCTGGGCGTGTCATGATTGGTTGGCCCAGTCGCTTCTGGCTCTTTTTCAACAATGGTTTCCAGCGCCAGTTCGATCAGGTCGCGTACGCCTTCGCCGTGCGCGGATGAAATAGACAAGGGGTCACCCATGCCGAGCTCATGAAAGTCTGCACTGACGATGGCTTTGCGCATGCCTTCGGTTTTGTTTACCGCGAGCAGAATAGGGCGTTGTGCCTTGCGCAAGGTTTGCGCAATGGTGAATTCTTGTGGCGTCAAGCCTGCGCGGGCATCGACCAAAAAGATAATCACATCAGCTTCGTCGATCGCCAGCAGAGTTTGCTTGGCCATTTCTTTCAAAATGCCGGTGTCTGCCGTTGGTTCAAAACCGCCGGTGTCAATCACCAGGTAAGGTTGGCTGGCGCCCATGCCGCGACCGTAGTGGCGGTCTCTGGTTAAGCCCGGCAAGTCGGCGACCAGTGCATCGCGTGACCTGGTCAGTCGGTTAAATAGGGTGGATTTGCCGACATTGGGTCGACCAACAAGTACGATGGTAGGTAGCATTATTTGTATGTGACTGCGTAAAGGTGGCCGTCACGCGATTGCGCGAGGAACTGATTGGGATTGTTGCCTGCAATCAGTGACATAATGGGTTTTGAACCCAATTGTAGTCGGCCAACAAAGCTGCCATCATCCTGGCTGAGTAAGTGGATATAACCTTCGAGATCGCCAACAGCGACCATATTGCTTAAAGGCAGCGGGACCGTTAGATGGCGGTAACCCAGGTTCGCCTGGCGCCAGAAAGTCTTACCATTGGTGCTGTCTAGTGAGTAGACTGAACCGACGGTATGGCTTAGGTAGATTTTATTATTTTCTGCAGTCAGGCCGACATAGCTGGAAATATCGCGGTTCCACACCACTTGCCCGCGCTGGCGGTCAACGGCAGCGACTTTGCCCTGATAAGCGACGACATAGACCAATGGGCCGTCGACAAATGGCAGGCTGGTGATATCGGCAATCCGTTCGATTTCTGTCACGCCTTTGGGCTGGGCGACGGTGGCCTCCCAAACCAGTTTGCCATTGTCAGCGCGAATCGCCACCAGTTTGCCACCTGGAAACCCAGCATAGACGGCGCCGCTATCGACCACAATACCTGCTTGCGTTTTGAGCGAAAGCGAAGGTGTGGCGCGTTCGTACGACCATTTGCGACGGCCATCGGCGGCATCAATGCCGTAAATATGATGGTCGCTGGTACGCACAATGACCGTGCCATCGTAATAACGTGGCTGGCCTTGTACTTCGCTGCTGAGCACGGCGCTCCACAGCTTTTTACCATTGATGTTTAACGCGAATAAATGACCTTTGCTGGTGCCGACCAATACCAGGCCGCCACCGAGGCCTGCGCCACTACTAATCGGTTCGCCGATTTCGGTTTCCCAAATCGTTTTGCCGGTGTCAGCCGACAGTTGCATCACGCTGCCTTCAGCGTTGACGGTATAAATCAGGTTGTCTGCCAAGACGGGCGCGTAGGTAAAGCGTCCTGGCGAGCCGACATCGACTGACCATTGAATGCGTGTTTCATAAGAGGATTTGATTTCTTCCAGCTCTACCGGTGGGTTGGCCGGTTCCGCACCAAAAATGCTTTCACTGAGGTTGGTTTTAACATCATTGAAGGCAGTACATGCAGAAAGCCCGCTAGCCAATAACAACAAGGCAGCGAGCGTGGCATGTTTGAGAGATTGCGGCTGGTTGCGTCGCGCAGGCAAGAAAGACCTCATTGGCAATTATCCCAAGGCATCCAGCTTTTGCTGGGTCAGGTAAAACAGTTTGCCTTCTGGGTCTAAGCCTTGTAGTGCTTTGTTATAAGCCTCTTTGGCTTCTTTTTCTTGCTTGCTGGCCAGATAAATATCGCCAAGCAACGCATTCTTGATGCCATCAAAGCCTTTGTCATCAATGGCGGCCAAGGTTTTTTTGGCATCATCCAGCGCGTTACGCTCAATTTGCAAGCCAGCAATTTCGACGGCAGCCATGTGTTTAATTGCAGCTTCTTTGGCTTCAGCCACGGCCCAGCGCAGTTGTTTTTCGGCGGCTTCTGACTGGTTGGCTTCATGCAATGCACGCGCAGCAAATAGCGCTGCACGGCCAGCGTATGGCGTCATGCTGTAATCTGCTTCAATCGCTTGGGCATCTTTGCTGATTTGCTCGGCTTTTTTGCTGTCTACATCTAGTAGTGTAGTACTGACCAGGGTTTGATAAGCGGTAGAGGCAGCGGTGGCTTTGCTGTTCATCCAGGATTGATAGCCTTGCCAGCCACCATATGCCACTGCAGCGGCGATCACCAGGCGAGTGACCAGTTTTCCATGTTTGTTCCACCAGGCTCTAAACTCGTCTAGTTGTTCCTGTTCTTCCAAATCGTATGCCATTGAATTGTTCCTGCGTGTTCTTATTGAATGAAGATGAGATTAAGCGGTTACAGCCCGCAACCCATGGCCGGGAATCGCGCTGAGTAACTGTTGTGTATATTTTTGCTGGGGAGCATTATAAATGGTTTCTACGCTTCCTTGCTCAATTACTTTGCCTTTTTGCATCACCAGTACGTCGTCTGCAATGTGTCTGACCACGCGTAAATCATGGGTGATAAACAAATAACTCAGCCCCATGTCTTGCTGAAGTTGTTTAAGCAGCAGCAAAATTTGCGCTTGTACCGAGACATCCAGCGCCGACACCGGCTCATCGCAAATCAGGAGTTTGGGTTGCAGAATCAGCGCACGGGCAATACCGATACGCTGGCGTTGGCCACCAGAAAACTGATGCGGATATTTACGCGCGTCGTCTGCGTGCAGGCCGACTTTTTCCAGCATCTGCACTACTTGTTCCTGTTGCTGATGCGCGCTGCCAATGCGGTGGATGACCAGCCCCTCTGCAACAATATCGCCCACGCGCATTCTGGGGTTGAGCGAAGCAAACGGGTCCTGAAACACCATTTGAATATGCTGACGGGCCAGGCGTAACGCGGATTTGTCCAGCGCCAGAAAGTCCTGGCCGTCAAAAATCACTTCGCCACTATCCAATGACAGCAAGCGCAAAATGCCGCGTGCCAGTGTCGATTTGCCACTGCCGGATTCGCCGACCACCGCCAGCGTCGTGCCTTGCTTGAGTTGCAGGCTGACATCGTCCAGCGCATGGATGGTATTGGTTTTTAACCCCAGCGTGCCTGAGCGCTGACGATAGGTTTTATGCAGGTGGCGTGCGTGCAGCAATATATCCGTCATGGTGACTCCATCAGGCGGGCGTTAGCCAGTCATAAGTCATAGGTTGCAACACTTTTTTGCCTTCGGCATCTGGCACGCAGGCCAGCAGGGCGCGCGTGTAAGGGTGTTGTGGCGAGTGCAGCACTTGCGCCACGCTGCCGGACTCTACAATTTCACCCCTGAACATGACGATGACTTCATCGGCAATGTCTGCCACCACGCCAAAGTCATGCGTGATAAACAGCATGGCCATCTGCAGACGATTTTTCAACTCATCCAGCAAGCGTAACACTTGCGCCTGCACGGTCACGTCAAGTGCGGTCGTCGGCTCATCAGCAATCAATAATGCTGGTTCGCAGGCAATGCTCATGGCGATCATCACCCGCTGGCGTTGGCCGCCAGACAGCTCATCCGGATAACTATCAGCACGTGTCGGGTCTATGCCAACTTGCTCCAGCAGTGCGGCGACTTTTTGTTTAAGCGCCTGGCCTTTCAGGCCTAAATGCGTTTGTAATGGCTCGCCGATTTGAAAACCGATGGTGAGCACCGGGTTGAGTGAGGTCATCGGCTCCTGGAAAATCATGCCCATTTGCCTGCCGCGCAAGCGCTGCATGGCGCTTTCATTGTGCTGGCTGATCTCCTTGCCCTGAAAGAATACCTGGCCTTGCATGTGTAATTGCGGTGACAGCAGCTTCATGATGCTGAGCGCGGTCAGGCTTTTGCCGCTGCCTGATTCACCGACGATACAGGTGGTCTTACCACGTGCCAATGTCAGTGATACCTGGTTCACCAGTTTACGCGCAGGGGCATGCGCCGGGCTGATGCTGAGTTGCTCTATGCGCAGGATTTCTGTCATTCGATGTTGTAGACCACAGTCACGACCACGCGCGCAATTTTATCCACGGTGGATTTATCGTAAATACCGCCGTAGCTGCTGTCGCTGTCTTCGCCGCCGGTGGCTGGCAAAATATAAAACGCGCCCTGGCTGGCCGATTTCATCACGCCCACCTTGACGCCATCCTGTTTCACAAACTCAGTGGCGCGCGTGCGTGCATTTTTAGTCGCGTCGGCAATCAATGACATTTTGACGGTTTCGAGGTTGCTCACCAGGTATTCGGGTGGTTGAGAGGTGACCGGGTGGTTGTCTGCACGCAAGGTCAAAATGGCCTGGTTGGCGGCGGCAATTTTCTTGAGGTCTTTGCTGCTGATATGCACGCTTTGATAGCCCTCAAAGCCGCGTTGTACCTGGCGTGGGCTGTCGTGGATATATTCTTCTTCGTAGTGCGGCCCCAGTGTTTGCACATTCACCGTGCGCATACTGGCATCCAGGCCTTGCAGGTCGAGAAAATTTGCCAGCACGGCACGCTCGCGGTCAATCGCTTGCAGTGTTTCTGCCTGCGTAGGGGCGACGACGCCAATATTAATTGTCCATTGCGCGAGATCCGCTTTGACCGGTTTTTCTGCGAGGCCTTTGACGGTGATCGATTGCTGGCTGGAGACGGCATGTTTTGCCTGCACGCCAAGAATAAACGCGGCCGATGCCATGCCCACTGCCAGAAGCAGGCCTAATGCCGTCATGGCATTAAAAAAATGTTTTTGCTCCGACATCTGGCCTCCTTGTGGCTTAAAACGATTAGCTCGATTGAATGATGCTCAACACCTGATCAAGTTTCACGCGTGCTTGCTCGCCTTGCCCAAGCATGGGTTTCAGGCTGAGCTCGTTGGCAGCGGCTTCGTCATCACCCAAAATCGCCGCGAACCTGGCACCGCTTCGGTCCGCTTTTTTCATTTGTGATTTAAAGCTGCCACCACCTGCATGCAGCACGACATTTAAGCCCATGCTACGCAGCTGTTCGGCGACAGAAAACGCTTTTTGCTGCGCCAGATCACCGACATTGACCAGGTAAATATCGGCCTGGTTGGCTGCGGTGACGCCATACTCTTGCATGAGCAGAAAAACGCGCTCCAGGCCAATGCCAAAGCCGCACGCCGGAGTGGCATTGCCGCCGATGCGTTCTACCAGGGTGTCGTAGCGGCCGCCACCGGCAATGGTGCCTTGCGCGCCAAGTTTGGTGGTGACCCATTCAAACACGGTGCGGTTATAGTAATCCAGGCCGCGTACCAATCTGTGGTTAATGGTATAAGCAATGCCTGCTTGGTCGAGCAGGGCGCGCAGCTGCGCAAAATGCTGTTGCGAGGCTTCGCCCAGGCAATCCATCAATTTAGGGGCGGCTTCACACATGGCTTGCATGCGTGGATTTTTAGTATCGAGAATACGCAAAGGGTTGCTGTGCAAACGGCGCTTGGCATCTTCATCGAGCAAGTCTGCATGTTGCTCAAAATAAGCAATCAGCGTTTGGCGATATTGCGCACGTTCGTCAGCATCGCCGATGCTGTTTAACTGTAATTCAACGTCGGCGATGCCTAATGCTTGCCACAAACGTGCCAATAACACGATTTGTTCGGCATCGACATCCGGGCCATCAAAGCCAAAAGCCTCGACGCCAATCTGGTGAAACTGGCGCTGGCGGCCTTTTTGTACGTTTTCATGGCGGAACATCGGACCCATATACCACAGGCGTTGTGGGCCGTTGTAAGTGAGGTTATGCTCGACCACGGCACGCACGCAACCAGCGGTGCCCTCGGGGCGCAGGGTCAGTTTGTCGCCATTGAGTTTGTCTTCCCAGGCATACATTTCTTTCTCGACAATGTCGGTATGCTCACCGACGCTGCGCACAAATAGCTCGGTTGGTTCGACCAATGGCATGCGGATATTGTTATAGCCATACTGGCCCAAAATGTGGCGGGCGGTGTCTTCGAGCTTGAACCAGAGCGGGGTGGCTTCTGGCAAAATGTCGTAAAAGCCTTTAATCGATTGAAATTTTTGCGTCATGAGATACTAAATTGCGACTATGGGAATCACACTGGCTTTGGCAGCGCGCAGCTTGCCGCCTTCGGCGTAATGCGTGCGGACATATTCGTCCACAATCTGTTGAAATTCTTGGGCAATGTGGTCGCCTTTCAGGGTGACGGTTTTTTCGCCATCGACAAATACCGGCGCGACCGGCGTTTCGCCAGTGCCAGGCAAGCTGATGCCGATATTGGCCAATTTGGACTCACCGGGGCCGTTCACCACGCAGCCCATCACGGCCACATTGAGGGTTTCTACACCCGGATATTGTGCACGCCAAACCGGCATCTGGTTACGCAACCAGGTCTGGATTTGCAGTGCCAGCTCCTGAAAATAGGTACTGGTAGTGCGACCACAACCTGGGCAAGCGGTCACCAAGGGGGTAAATGAGCGTATGCCCATGGTTTGCAGGATTTCCTGCGCGACCACCACTTCTTTGGTGCGGGATTCACCAGGCTCTGGCGTGAGTGACACGCGGATGGTGTCGCCTATGCCTTGCTGTAACAAAATTGCTAGCGCAGCGGTTGAGGCTACGATGCCTTTAGAGCCCATACCTGCTTCTGTTAGGCCTAAATGCAAGGGGTAATCGCAGCGCTTGCCAAGCTCCTGATACACCAGCACCAGGTCTTGCACATTGCTCACTTTGCACGAAATAATGATCTGATTTGGGCTTAAGCCTAAATCGACCGCTTGTTGCGCGCTTTCAAGCGCAGATTGAATCAGTGCCTCACGCATCAAGGCATCGGCGGAGAGTGGATTGGCAGACTTGCCATTGTCATCCATCATTTGTGCCATTTTGGCTTGATCCAGGCTACCCCAGTTGACGCCGATGCGCACCGCTTTTTGGTAATGGATAGCCGCTTCAATCATGGCGGCAAATTGCTCGTCACGTTTGCTGCCTTTGCCAACATTGCCCGGGTTGATGCGGTATTTGGCCAGCGCGGCTGCGCAATCCGGATAGGCTTGTAACAGCTTGTGGCCATTAAAGTGAAAGTCACCTACCAGTGGCACGTTGCAGCCCAGGGCGTCCAGGCCTTTACGTATCGTCGCTACTTGTGCGGCAGCTTCGGCGCTGTTGACGGTAATGCGCACCACTTCTGAACCGGCTTGCCACAGCTCGTATACCTGAGCAATGGTGCCCGCAGCATCGGCGGTGTCGGTGTTAGTCATGCTTTGCACCACCACGGATGAGACGGGCGTGCCATGCAGGCCGCCGCCGACCGCGACGTGTCCAACCATGACCCGAAAACTGTTTCTACGCGCTATCATGGTTATTTGAGCTGAATACGTGCCACACGGCCACGGGTGGCCTGTGTTAAATCATAAGGCTGGTTATCAATGGTCAATTGGGTGCCACTGGCATGGCCCACAGTAATATTGACCGGTTTCTCAGTGGTGACCTGACGCTCTGAACCCGCAGGCATCACTTCACTAAACACTTTTTTGCCTTGCAGGTCTTCAATACGCACCCAGGAATCCTCATTGACTTTAAACACCAGGTTGGCTTTTTGCGGCTCAGTGGCTTGCAGGGTGGTGCTTTCAGCGGCTTGGGTGGTAGCTGGCGTGGGTGTGCTGACAATGGTGTTATTGGCGACGGCGTTATTCGCAGACAACACATTTGCCGCGTTCGCTGTTGCGTCATTGCCTGTGGTGATTGCAGCAGGCGCGGCATTGTTTGCGGTCGCAGTGCTGGCGTCCACGTTTTCCGTCATCGGTGCGATAGGCGCTGCTTCAGTTGGAGCAGGGGCAGCTTCAGGCACCGGGATGGCGATTTCTTGTCCGGTGGTTTCGGCAATTTCATCCACTTCGAGTGCCAGGGCAGCGTCTTTCAAGGCTTGCGGCTTGATGTGGTTAATATAAAAGTAGGCAGCAATCCCGGCCAATACCAAAAAAACCAGCAATGTCAGCAAGCGTTGCGGACGGAAAGTGCGCTCTGGCTTGTCGATGACTGAGCGGCTGGCATTTGAACGCACGCTGAGTGGCAGCGGTGCCTTATTCGGCACAATGCGTTGGTAGGCTTCTAGAATCGGGTTAACGTCAATATTCAGCAAGCGCGCATAGTTGCGGATAAAGCCGCGCACGATGCTAGGCTGTGGCAGCTTGTCAAAGTCATCCTGTTCAATGGCCTGAATCTGCTTGATGCCAAGTCTCAGCTGGCTGCAGACTTCGTGGATACTTAGGCCTTGTGCTTCGCGAGCAGCTTTCAACATATTGCCGCAGCCGGAGCCGTAGGCCAGTGTGGCACTGGCAGGTTGCGGGGCGCTTTCCAGCGCCATCGCCGCACCATATTCTTCGGGCGCATCAGTGTGCGCGTCAGCGGCTGTGGCCTGCACTGGCTCGTCACTGACTGGCTCTTGCTGGCTTTGCATGGCGACCTGGTATGCCTGGCTTGAGCTCTGGTCGACCTCGGTCTTGCGTTTGCGACCACGTTTAGGTTTGTCTATAGCCTCTGCCGGTACAGGGTTGACGTTGGTTTTGTCTTCTGACGTCACTCGCATTTACTCCATTTTCAGCAATTGTTTGGTTTCATTGGCATTCGGGAACAATTTATGTAATTGCACGCTGTAATAGCTGGCATCGTCTGGCATCTGCAATGCCCGGCAAATGCGTACTGCCAAAAATAAGGACTCTGGTGAGGGGGCAACGTTCACACTATTTTGTATGGTATTCAACGCCAGCGCCGCTTCGCCGCGAGAAAATTGCAGATTAGCCAGTTGATAAGCACTGGCATGTGCCAATGGATCTACTTGCAAAGCCTGGAAGAAATAGTTTTCTGCCTGTGTTTTTTGCTGCGCGCGCAACGCACACACGCCTGCGTTGTAGAGCGCCACTTGCGGTGTTTTATACAGCGGGTTTTTCACCGCCTGCATGAACTCTTTTTGTGAGGCGTCATATTTGCCTTGGTCACACAAAAAACGTCCATAGTTGTTATGCGATTCGGAGTTGGCCGGTTGCAACTGGATAGAACGTTTAAACGCTTCTTCAGCGCGGCCTTGTTCGCCAATCGCCGCATAGACCAGGCCGAGGCCGTTGTAAGCCAGCGCATAATTGGGGCTACGCTCAATTGCAGTGTTGAACTCTTCGAGTGCCACTTCGTAGCGTTTGAGGCGGAAATACTCGGCCCCCAATTCGGTATGCACGCGGGCAGATTCGACATCGCCGGTTTCGCGGCCTATAGGTTGCTGGTCATAAGGGCCGTTGTTGTTGCCTGAGGACGGGTTTTGCGCACATCCTCCCATCCACAGCGCTGAGGCCAGGGTAAGCATGACCGCGGATGGCGTGAGGAAGGTTGTTTTCATGGCTTACTGTTCCGGATGAATCGCGATGGTTTTTTCTGACCGTTTGGTTTTGTCCAACACTTTGCCTGCCAATTGTCCGCAAGCAGCGTCAATATCATCGCCGCGTGTTTTGCGCACGGTGACCACAAACCCAGCCTGCATTAACATATCACGAAACGCCCGCACCTGCATCGGTTTGGACGTGCCGTAGCCACTGTTAGGGAAAGGGTTAAACGGGATCAGGTTAAATTTGCACGGCACATTACGCACAATATTAATCAGTTGTTTGGCATGTTCCAGCGTGTCGTTCACACCGTCCAGCATCACATATTCAAACGTCACAAAGTCACGTGGCGCTTTGACTAGGTAGCGCTCACAGGCGGCCATCAGGTCTTTAATCGGGTATTTTTTGTTGATCGGCACGATTTCGTCACGCAAGGCGTCGTTAGGTGCATGCAGCGAAACCGCCAGCGCTACCGGGCAGTCCTCTTTTAAACGGTCCATGGCAGGCACCATGCCACTGGTCGATAAGGTCACGCGGCGGCGGCTGAGGCCATAGGCGCTGTCATCGAGCATGATTTGCATGGCGGTAACCACGTTATCGTAGTTAGCCAATGGTTCGCCCATACCCATCATCACCACGTTGGAGATAATCCGCTCACCGGGCGGCAGCAAATCGTAGCCGGGCGCTTGGCGCAGGGCGTGATTGGCAATCCATAACTGGCCGATGATCTCGGAGACGTTTAAGTTGCGATTAAAGCCCTGGCGACCGGTACTGCAAAACGTGCATTCCAAAGCACAGCCCACCTGGCTAGAAATACACAACGTGCCACGGTCATCTTCAGGGATAAAAACGGTTTCTACGCTGTTAGAAGTACCATCTTTTAAGTTGTTGGTGCCGACCAGCCATTTACGTGTGCCATCATCAGACACTTGCTCTAGCTGTATGTCAGGCAATTTGAATTCGGTTTCCTGGCGCAGTTTTTCGCGCAAGGTTTTGGCAATATCGGTCATCTGATCGAGTTCAAGGACCCCGAAATGATGCATCCAGCGCATTAATTGCTTGGCGCGAAAAGGCTTCTCGCCGAGACTTGCAAAGTACTCGGCGAGTTGCGATTGGTTAAAATTAAGTAAGTTAACCAAGTGTATTTCCTAGTTCGACATCCATAAAACGTCAGTATTGACGAAGATGAATTGATTAACCGAAGAAGTATTTGATTTCAACGGCTGCATTTTCCAATGAATCGGAACCGTGCACAGCGTTCGCATCAATGCTTTCAGCAAAGTCAGCACGAATCGTACCTGGTGCTGCATCTTTCGGGTTGGTCGCGCCCATCAGGTCGCGGTGTTTCAACACGGCGTTTTCGCCTTCCAGTGCTTGAATCATCACTGGGCCGGAAATCATGAATTTAACCAGGTCGTTGAAGAAAGGACGCTCTTTGTGTACTGCGTAGAAGCCTTCAGCTTCAGCTTGTGACAGTTGTGCCATTTTAGCTGCAACGATTTTCAACCCAGCGTTTTCAAAACGGGTGTAGATTTGACCAATCACGTTTTTTGCAACTGCGTCTGGTTTGATAATGCTGAGTGTGCGCTCTAAAGCCATGAGAACTCCAATAAATTAATTAACAAGAAAAACAAACGACTATTCTACTATTTTTAACGTGATTGATAAACCGCATTGATACATCTAAGTAGTGACTTTCGTTAGTTTATTGCTTTAAATAGCAGGCATTCATTGCTTTATTTTTTTTATCTATCCCACATAGATGTTTTATGATGTGATGGTTTCCAGCGATCAGGGGGATATTCATGATTGAATATGGAAGATCAACACGAGAGACTTATAAGCCATGACCATTCAACAAGACAGTATGCATGCATGCCCGGCCTGTGGCTTGCTATGTGACGATATTTCGGCAGATGCCATTGCCAGGCAACAGTTTTCGTGTGGTAAGGCAGCCAAATTTTATGCGCGGGTGACCACTGGCGTATCGCCGCAAGTGGCTGGTCAACCAGCCTCGTTGGCCGAGGCTGTGCGTGCGGCGGCGGCGGCGCTCAAGCAGGCAGCCGCGCCTTTGGTGGCCGGTAGCAGTACCGATGTGCATGGTGCGCGCGCACTGGTGCGCCTGGCCCAGCACACGGGCGCTGCCATGACGCATATCAATGCCAGCAGCACTTTGCGCAATATGAAGGTGTTGCAGCACCGTGGCTGGCAAACCACCACGCTGACCGAGGTACGTAACCGTGCAGATGTCATCCTGATGATAGGCACCGATGTCGTCAGCCATAACACCCGCTTTTTTGAGCGCGTAGTGTGGGTGGATGAAGCCATGTTTACCGAGCCTGCGGCGCGCCAGATTATTTACCTGGGTGGCGACCAACTGAATACCAAGCCTGGGGTGTCGCCCGATGGCCGTGCGCCTGAGGTGATTGCCTGTGCTTCTGAACACTTGCCTGAAGTGGTGGCGATTTTGCGTGCACTGGTGATGGATAAACCGGTTACAGCCACAACAGTGGCCGGTGTCGCGGTGAGTACCCTAAAAACGCTGGCTGTGACCTTAAAAGCGGCCAAATATGCCACGCTGGTCTGGGTCTCTAAAGATTTGCATTACGACCATGCCGAACTCACGATTGAAAACATCACTGAAACCGTGGTCGCCCTCAACCAGAAGAGCCGCGCCATGGGTTTGTCTATGGGCGGTAGCGATGGTGACACCAGTGTGAACTATGCGCATACCTGGCTCAATGGCGTCATTATTGATGCGCCAGCGTGGGAAAGTCATGATGCCGTGGTATGGGTGAATAGTTATAGTCCGCAAGCCATGCCGCCTGCAGGCACGCAGCCGGTGATAGTACTGGGCGCGCCTGACAGCATTTTTGAGTCAGCCCCTGCCGTGTTTATCCCTGTGGCAACCCCTGGCCTCGATTGCAACGGCCAGCAGTTCCGTGTTGACGGTTCCGTGACCCTGCCGCTGACCGCCGCCAAGCCGACGGACTTGCCGACATTAACGCAAGTGGTGGCCCTGATAGAAGCCCAATTACAAGGAGATTTGGCATGATTACGCTGCTCAAAAATGCCAAAGTGATAGACCCTGCCAACCACAAAGATGGTGTGGTGCAAGATATTTATATCCGCGATGGCCGTGTTATTGCCAAACCGGCTGACAGTGAAAAAATCGGCCAGGTGCACGACCTGAATGGCAAAATCGTCATGGCGGGAGCGATTGATATGCATAGCCATATTGGTGGCGGTAAAGTGAATATTGCGCGCATGCTGCTGCCTGAGTATCAGGCCATGCGCCGCCTCGAAGAGCCTGAGGCACATATCTGCGGCGCCAACTGTAGCCATCACGCAACGCCGAATACCACGGATACCGGCATGCGTTACATTGAGATGGGCTACACCGCCGCGTTTGAGCCCGCCGTGTTGGCTGTGAACGCGCGCCAAGCGCACATGGAGATGGGCGATACGCCCATGATCGACAAAGGCGGTTACGCCATGTTGGGCAATGACGATTACTTTTTACGGTTGCTCAGCCAGAATGCCGACCAAAAAACCATTAACGACTACGTGGCGTGGACGCTGCATGCGACACAAACCATCGGCATTAAAGTGGTCAACCCCGGCGGTATCTCTGCCTTTAAATTCAATGAGCGTCGCCAGGATCTAGACCAGCAACACAGCCATTACCACATCACGCCGCGCCGCATTTTGCAGGCCCTGAGCCGCGCGGTGAACGAGATTGGCATTGCCAAACCGTTGCATGTGCACTGTAATAATCTGGGCGTGGCCGGTAACTTTCAGACCACGTTAGACACCATGGGTGCCAGCGATGGCTTACCCATGCATTTAACGCATATCCAGTTTCACAGCTACGGCACAGAGGGCGATAAAAAGTTTTCTTCTGCGGCGGCCAATATTGCTGAGGCGATCAATAGCAACAAACATATCACCGCCGATGTGGGCCAGATTCTGTTCGGGCAAACCGTGACTGCCTCTGGTGACAACATGATGCAGCACTTAAATGCCAAAGTTGCCAACCCGAAAAAATCGGTGATTATGGACATTGAGTGCGATGCCGGGTGTGGGGTGGTGCCGTTTAAATACCGGGACCAGAATTATGTGAATGCCTTGCAATGGGCGATTGGCCTCGAGGTGTTTTTGAGCGTGGATGACCCGTGGCGCGTGTTTTTGACCACCGATCACCCGAATGGCGCGCCGTTTACCAGCTATCCGCACCTGATTCGTTTGCTGATGGACAAAACTTTCCGTAACGATGCGTTTGATAAGCTCAATCTGGATGCGCAAGCCATGAGCAACCTGAAGTCACTGGACCGTGAATACAGCCTGTATGAAATCGCCACTATGACGCGCTCAGCGCCAGCCAAGTTAATTGGCCTGCAAGACCGCGGCCATTTAGGCGTAGGTGCAGCGGCGGATATTACGGTGTATACCGAGCAGGCCGATAAAGAAGCCATGTTTGCCAAGCCAGACCTGGTGTTTAAAGACGGCGAGCTGGTGGTGAAAGAGGGCAAAGTGGTAAAAGTAGTGTGGGGCGCAACGCATACGGCCAAACCGACTTTTGACCTTGGCGTAGAAAAAGACATCAAACAGTATTTTGATCGCTATCACACCATGCAAATGAACAACTTTAAAATTTCGAATGACCAGATTGCCGAAGATGGCCGCAACCATGTCATTAACCATGTGCAGGGGTAACTATGGTGATTAACGGAGTAGAAATAGACGATACCTTTGCCGAAGCCTTTAATATGCGCGGCACACGTATCCTGATTACCGCGCAAAACCTGCGCTGGGCCTACAACGCCGCCAATGCGATGACCGGCTTTGCCACCAGTGTGATTGGCTGCGGCGTAGAGGCGGGCATAGAGCGCGAATTGAGCGAAGAGGAAACGCCAGATGGCCGCCCTGGGCTTAGCGTGCTGATGTTTGCCATGGGCAGCAAGGTGCTGATGCAACAGCTAGAAACGCGTATGGGGCAATGTATTCTCACTTGCCCAACCGCGGCGGCATTTGCGGGCATTGAGTCTGAAGACATGATTAGCCTGGGCAAACATTTGCGTTTTTTTGGTGATGGTTACCAGGTCTCCAAGCAAATCCCGGATACGAATGGCAAACTCAAACGCTACTGGCGTATTCCGGTCATGGATGGCGAATTTTTGACCGAAGAAACCACCGGCATGGTGCGCGCCATTGGCGGCGGCAACTTTCTGGTATTAGGCGCCAGTCAGGCACAAGTGCTCACTGCCTGTGAAGCGGCAATCGACGCCATGCGAAAATTGCCTAACGTGATTATGCCTTTCCCCGGTGGTGTGGTGCGTTCCGGCTCCAAGGTCGGTAGCAAATACCCCAAAATGTTTGCCAGTACCAACGATGCGTTCTGCCCGACGCTCAAAGGTGTGGTTAAGAGCGAGCTCGATCCACGCGTAGAAAGCGTGATGGAAATTGTGGTTAATGGCCTGACATTTGAGGATATTGCGGTTTCCATGAAAGCCGGGATTGAAGCCGCTTGTGGCCTAGGTAAAGACAATGGCATTTTGCGTATTTCTGCCGGTAACTATGGCGGTAAGTTAGGCCAGCATCACTTTAAATTGCGCCCAATTTTAAGCGGGGAGGTTAGCGCATGAGCCAGATCACTTTAACGGCAAAAGCCGTTGCACGCAGCGTTGATTGTCGCGCGTTGTTGCCAGAGGCTTTGCAAGGCAAAACAGTGGCTGAGATTGCAAACATCAAACTAGCGGCTAATTTAAGCGTGGCCGATGTATTTGAAGTCAGCGCAGACAGCGCTTCAGAAGCCGCGGTCGTGAACTTTAAAAACACCACCGCTGCGCATGAATATATTGGCTTTGGTATGACCAGCGGCCAAATCAATGTGGCTGGCGACGCTGGGGACTTTTTAGGTGCACAACTGCAAAATGGTGTGTTGATTTGCACAGGTAACGCTGGCGCGCGCGCCGGTGACCGTATGCGCCGCGGCATGTTGCTGATTGAAGGCAATGCCGGTGATTATTGTGGCTCTGACATGATGGCGGGCACGCTGGGTGTGCTGGGCACCACGGGTGCTTATTTAGGTTACGGCATGAAGCGTGGCACTTTGTTGTTGGCTCACACGCCCGCCGCGCAAGCGACCTGGGTAGACTGCGGTTTTCATAAGCTGCCTTTTCTCAATATCTTGTATAAGTCATTCAAGCGCCTGGATAGCCGTTTTGCGCAGATCAGCAGCCAGCGCGTGCAACGCTGGATGGGCGATATGGGCGGCCTGGGCAAAGCAGAAATCTTGGTCATTCAGTCCTGATGGGCTGTTTTAACGATGTGAGATGAACGGGCCTGGTGCCCGTTTTTCTTTTTGCATCATAGAGTTAGAGTGGTAAAATCGCGTTTTTGAAATAAAGCCTGTTCTCAAATGAGTCAATTTCTTACCGCCGCCCTCTACAAATTTGTCACGCTGGATGACTACCAAGCCCTGCAACAACCAATTTTAGAAGCTTGCCAGAAGCTGCGTATCAAAGGCACCTTGTTGCTGGCAAAAGAGGGCATTAACGGCACCATCGCCGGGGCGCCGGATGATATCCGCGCCATTCTGGCGCATTTACGCCAGGATCCGCGTCTGGCTGACCTGGAACATAAAGAGTCCTGGGCTGACAGCCATCCGTTTTACCGCATGAAGGTCAAGCTGAAAAAAGAAATCGTCACCATGGGCATGCCCGAAGTTGACCCGAACTTGGTGGTCGGCACCTATGTGAAGCCGGAAGACTGGAACGCGATTATTTCTGATCCAGATGTAATTGTGCTGGATACGCGTAACGATTATGAGGTGCATATCGGCACTTTTAAAGGCGCGATCGACCCCAAAACCACGACTTTCCGTGAGTTTCCGCAATATGTCGCCGACAACCTGGACAAAACCAAACACAAAAAAGTGGCCATGTTCTGCACCGGTGGCATCCGCTGTGAAAAAGCCTCTTCTTATATGAAACAACAGGGCTTCGAAGAGGTGTATCACCTGCAAGGTGGCATCCTCAAATACCTGGAAACCATCCCTAAAGAGCAAAGCCTGTGGGAAGGGGATTGTTTTGTATTTGACCAGCGGGTGGCGGTTAAACATGGCCTGGAGGTGGGTGACCATGACCAATGCTATGCCTGCCGCATGCCATTGACCCAGCAAGAAATGCAAAGCGAACAGTATGAGGCAGGCATCTCCTGCCCGTATTGTTTTGAAAAATTGTCTGCAGACAAAAAAGAGTCGCTGCGTGAACGCCAGAAGCAAGTCAAACTGGCCAGGTTGCGAGGCCAGAGCCACATTGGGGATGTGCAGAAGTAATCTTTTTCGCACACTAACCAGACTGACGAAACCGGGGATTGCAGACTTGCCTTTGCCGCGGAAACCCCGCTTCTGGCAATATTCAAACGTATTGTGAACCACAACCCCTCAGGGAGAGAGACATGAAACTGTTAGATAAACTTGCTGGTGAGCATGCGGCGTTGCCGCCAAAGTTCAGTGGCAAAGCCATCCTGTTGGCTGGCTTGGGCGGCATGATTGCCATCAGTATTGCCGCGCTGATGAGTGCGCGCCTAGATCAGTTGCTGGTGCTGGGGTCATTTGGCGCGTCATGCGTCATTTTGTTTGCTTACCCGGATGCACCGTTTGCCCAGCCACGCAATGTGATTGGTGGCCACTTTTTAAGTTCGTTGATCGGTCTGCTGGTTGTGTCACAACTGGGGGTTGGTTGGTGGGCGCTAGGGATTGCAGTAGGTCTTGCGATTGCGGCCATGATGTTCACGCGGACCGTGCATCCTCCCGCAGGTTCCAATCCAGTCATCGTCTGGTTGATTGCCAGCCAGGGGGCCATGAGCTGGCAGTTTTTGTGGTTTCCCACCCTGTTCGGCGCCATTGTCATCACCGTTGTCGCGCTGGTATATAACAACCTCACACGTGAGGGGCGCTACCCCAAATACTGGTTTTAAATCACATCTGGTTTTAAATCACATCTAGCGGGCTACTCACGGCCAGCCCGCCCTTGTTAAGCACATGCGTGTAAATCATCGTGGTAGACACATCACTGTGCCCCAATAATTCCTGTACGGTACGAATATCATAGCCACCCTCCAGCAAATGGGTCGCAAAACTGTGGCGTAGCGTATGTGGCGTCGCCAGTTTGGCGATACTGGCCGCAGTGGCCGCTTTTTTAACCGCACGTTGTATGGTTTTTTCATCAGCGTGGTGGCGACGAATCTGATTGCTGGCCGGGTCTATCGATCGCTTGGCTGAGGGAAACATATATTGCCAAGCACACTCGCGGCCAGCATTGGGGTATTTTCTATCCAGTGCCATCGGCATAAACACCTCGCCAAATCCGGCAGCCAAATCTTCTTCATGCAACGCCCTCACTTTTAACAGATGCTGCTTGAGAGGTTCTATCAGCGCAGCCGGTAACATCGTCACCCGGTCTTTAAAGCCCTTGCCCTCGCGCACCAGAATTTCACGCTTTACAAAGTCCACATCTTTCACCCGTAAACGCAGACACTCCATCACCCGCAAGCCACTGCCATACAGCAAACTCGCAATCAGCCACATCGTGCCATCCAGCCGGTTGAGCAGGGCTTGCACCTCAGGCTTGTTAAGCACCACCGGCATCCGTTTTGGGGCTTTCGCCTGTGTCACATTATCCAGCCATGGCAACTCCACCCCCAACACCTCTTTATATAAAAACAGCAGGGCGCTTTTCGCCTGATTCTGCGTGCTGGCAGATACATTTCGTGCCACCGCCAGATGCGTTAAAAAAGCCTCCACCTCAGCCACCCCCATTTCACGCGGATGCCGCTTGCCATGGTGCAAAATATATCGTTTAATCCACTGTAGATAAGCCTCTTCGGTGCGCTTGCTGTAATGCTTCACTCGCAAGCGCTCTACAATAGAAGGAAATAACTTTGGCGTTGGCTTTACCTCAGGTGTGTTTTCCATAGCGTAACTCCTAAACTCAGGTGTAATATAAAGATACTCCTCATTGATTTTATTATGATAAATAAAACTGTAAATTTTATAGCCCCCAGACTAAATAAAAAATTATTGTCGTTTTTGGGGTCTATTTAACGTTAGGCATAAAGAAATGCATCGACTCATTCTCAGAGCAATAGCCACATCCATGATGATGGTCTGTCTAGCCGCAGTCGCTCAGTCACGCTACGACAACCCACTTGATAACAAAACCTACGAGACGTCTGGCGAGTTCAAGACTTACCAGCCCGCTTCACCAAAAGACACTAGGGGCCAACGCGTCACAACAGCAGGCGTCACACTCCTTACTGGCGAGCCAGAGCTTAAGTCTCGTGTCAAAGTAGAGGAATTGGCCGCATTCATCAAAGAGGCTGAAGTGCGGGCCTATTCTGAACTCGAGAAGAATAAGTCGCCTATGTCGGCCCTCGTACAATTCAATTGCCAGCCCGGAAAGTGTCAAATCAAGCTTGCAAGTCAAGGCCAGGCCGAAAAGTCTACTCTTCAGGCCATATACGATTCGCTCTCAAAGATGGTACCCCTCAACGCAACTGGTGAGGTCATCTTTCAAGTCGAGTTTCGTGTTGGTGCCTAACCCATCATTCAAGCGGGACGCCTAACGGCGCCCCTTAATTCAAACGTTAGGGCTTACATGGGTAACTCAGGTAAACAGGCACATGACTTCTATTCCGACGTGATAAGCCACAACAAAATGTGGACAGTCAGAGACATCAAAGGAGAGGTCATTTTCGAGTCAAACAGAGGTACAAAAATCAAGCCACTGTGGTCGAAAATAACCAGAGTAGAGAAAATTATTAAAACCATCCCTGGATTCTCTGATCTTGAACCTGTTGAGATTTCGTGGAGCGAGTTCGAAAAAGAATTAGCACCAAAGCTAAAAGAAAAGAATATATTCGTCGGCGTTAATTGGAGCGGCAAAAAACTAACTGGCTACGATATGTCAGCATTTCAGCTCATTGAAATAGTTAGTCTTAATAAAGCTGCTGCCCTAACCCATCATTCAAGCGGGACGCCTAACGGCGCCCCTTAATTCAAACGTTAGAGCTAAATATGATTCGCTGGGGTTTATTTCTGCTAGCTGTAATTTCTAATTTGGTATGGTTGGTTGCGTCTGTTGGTGCTGAGTTTGTTACTTGGGCACAAGTTGTGCCCAAAAGCATATCCTGTTCTAGCTGCTCGCAACCCGAAGTTCAGGCCGCTCTTATTCAAGCTGCTACCTTTGGTCGCTCACAAATATTAAACCAGTTGCCTAGCGTATGGTTTGTTTCTGGTTTAGCATTATTCAATATTTTGGTTATTGGGTTGCTCTTATTTAAGCTTCGCTCTAACCCATCATTCAAGCGGGACGCCTAACGGCGCCCCTTAATTCAAACGTTAGCCATATGACTGAAATTCGATGTAAAAAAGTTACGTTTTACTCAAAAGTTGACGAAGACACCTTTTTTGGTTGGGCACACAGTATCCCAGCAGTAAAAAAGGTGTTTGGAGAAGTTGATGATATTGTCCTGTCCATTGGTTCAAGCAGCATTGAGGACGGTTCACTGAGGGAACTTATTGCCTTGTTGTACCGTTATAATTTACCGTTACAACAACTAGCCATTTTTAAAAACCCATCAAACCAAGAGTGGTTTCAAAATGAAAATAAATTTTGGTATAGCGGGGTCTTTGGTAATAATGGCTAACCCATCATTCAAGCGGGACGCCTAACGGCGCCCCTTAATTCAAACGTTAGCCATATCATGTTCTTGAACAGATTCACCTCTATCCTATTTTGCCTAGCACTAGTTACTTCATGCACTAGGTTTGGTGATACTACTCAATGTTCAGTTACATCAAATGGGGAGGCCATGTATTCTCGTTTCTGGCACCTTTGGGCTGAAAATACTGGAATCAAAGATGGTGTTCCAACTGCAAAAACCAGAGTAATGTCTGAGAATGAGAAATTGGAAGCTCAAGACTGTTTGAAAAAAGCAGATGAGCTAAATAACTGTAGTGCCATTGATACATTAGAACTTTTTTATCGTTTCGGTGTGGGAGATGAGTTGGGTATAAAAAAAGATACCGAAGTTGCTGATAGGTATCTTGTGAGAAAAAAATTAGCATGTAGTCAGTCTGGGCTAACCCGTCATTCAAGCGGGACGCTTAACGGCGCCCCTTAATTCAAACGTTAGGCCTTTAAATGCGTGAATATTCGACTATTCGTGATGCCATTAAAAGCCTTGGTGCTACCGTTGCGGAAGAGCACTTACAACCTGAGTTCTTTGGCAGCGCATACTGTATATTTAATGCTAATCAGAGTTCACAATTTAGGTTGGTCTGGGATGGAAAAGAGGGCTATGGTTTTTTACAGTCAGCTATATCTCCCGAGCAATGGAAAGATATAAGCCCTCATGTATCTGGGGTTTCAAATCTCCAGGCCCCCAAACTGCTAGAGCTACTCTCTATTGCAAAGGCATTAATAAATGATACAACTACGGCCTAACCAATCATTCAAGCGGGACGCCTAACGGCGCCCCTTAACTCAAACGTTAGGGTTTAGTTCTAAATCATTGTGTCCTTATTGTTGCGCCGCAGGTTTGTGTAGTTGGTAAGTGCAGTAGTAGTAAGTCACAATCCGTTTACGTCATGCGGTGTTTTGTTGCTGTAACTTGTACGCTCAGTTCAGCATGACGTAAGCCGTAAAGGTTGGTTAAGTTTGTAATTGCGGTGGTCTTTGCCACCATTTTTTAGTGAGGTTAGTGTGGGTTGTTACTTTGGTGCTCTTAAGTTACTTTTTGCCCTAACCCGTCATTCAACTGGGACGCGACTGCGTCGCGCCCGTTAATTCGAACGTTAGACCTTATGAGCAAACCATACAAACTCTCCTTGTTTTTTGTTGGTTTAATTGTTTCTTTTTACATATGGTTTTATTACGGTTCGGGTTTGAGTGAAGAGACATCTTATCAATTAGCTTTAAATAGAGCTAACCAATACGCTAAAGCAAACCTTGTAAATTTAGACAACTACAAAACCCCCGAGCTAGGCCACCAAACAGGCAATCGATTATTTACGTTCACATGGAATCCTAAAGAAAGTGGAAATAAACCCATATCTGTAATAGTTGACCCAGTTCTTGTTGAGGTTTATCTTGAAGAAAAATAACTATTGGTCTAACCCATCAGTCAAGTGGGACTGGCGAGAACTCTCTTCGATGAACTTAATTTTAATAACAATGGCTGTGCCACTAATGTCGCCAGCCCCTTACTTCAAACGTTAGGCCACATGAGATTTCTTTGCTTATACATCTTGCTTTGCATTGCCTGCCAGTCACTGGCAGAAGATGCCTTACCGAGAGATGTTTCAAGCTATTTAGAACTGCGCGAATCATGCGACCACTGGCGAGGTGAGTATGGTTACGATGAAGAAAGGCAAGCCGATATTGACTGGTCAATTTGCCAATCCTGCACAGGAACCGATGCGAAACTAACAAAACTCAAACACAAGTATAAGAACCAAGAAAAAATTCTTACAAAACTAAATGAGTTAGAGTCCGAGATTGAGCCAAAAGACAAATCAGCGGCACGGCATTTCTGTAAGAAAACAAGGAAACCTGAATGGTACAAATAAGTCACGGCCCAACCCATCCATCAAGCGGGACGCCTTACGGCGCCCCTTATGTCAAACGTTAGGCCAGTCGCGAATGGCAAAAAAGATTCTGATAATTGTTTTGGTACTTTGTATTCTAATTTATGCATTATTTCTATATTGGAGCAGGGCGAGGCCTATAGACCCAGAATTGCAGAAAGAATTTAATGCTAACATTCCTGAGTGTGCTGAGAGTGAGCTTCTTGCTAAAAGACTTCGAGAGCTAAATCGAGACTACTACTACGAGAATGAATTGAATGAAATCACAAGGCGATCAAAGGAATGTTTAGATAAAATTCCCACTTATCTTAATAAAAAGAAAAATCATGCTAAAAATTAAAAGTTGCCTAACCCCTCATTCAAGCGGGACCTGCTAAAGCAGGCCCCTGAATTCAAACGTTAGGTTTAAATATGACTAGATTTGAAGTTGAAGTTGAAAAAGACGGCAAGCTATATCAAGCCACAGCAAAAGTTGAAGATGGAATGCTTACCGTAAGTTCAGTTAACTTGGGAAGTAAATCAGCTTCCGTCTCATCAAATAACAATGTCTTAGCAAAATTATTGCTAAATGAACTTATAAGAAATGCAGGTTAATCGTGATGAGAAAAAGAGATGAAATCCTCAAGGAAATAGAGAAAAAACAAAGCCAAAAAGCTGTTGCAGAGCGTGAGTCTCAGGCTTGGAATAATGGAAAATACAAGGGCTCTTCGAATGCTCAAATGTCAAAAACTCTTGTAGCTTCTTTTGACAAAGCACTCCAAGACTTATATCAAGAACTTGAAAATACTCCAGAATGATTGGTGTTTTAAAAAACCTAACCCATCCATCAAGCGGGACGCCTTGCGGCGCCCCTTATGTCAAACGTTAGGCTGGATTCAAATTGTCCAAGATAATTCTCATAGTGATTGCTGTGTTTTCTATTTCTCAATCTTGGGCTGGCGAGAATTTGAAGTGCAATTCTGGAAAAGGGCATTTCACTGACTCGCTGTCACTCGAGATAGAAAGCGAAAAGGTATTAGGACTTAAGTATTTCAGCACTGCCGGCGAATATAGCTGTGACGTAAGCGCTCGACGTGGAGACGAAGACACGAAGTGGTCTGATCAAGGAAAAATTACAACGATTAATTTCGACGAAGGGGCTGCGGTAATTGAACAAAGAGGTAACACTTATACGGTTCGGTTCGTTGATCTTTCGCACGGCTATCATTGCGGCATGAATGGTCAACTGGCCGAGCAAATCATAATTTCCCGTGGCAGTAATAAATGCAAAATCAAGTGAGTGGTATCGGCCTAACCCATCCATCAAGCGGGACGCGCTAAAGCGCGCCCCTTATGTCAAACGTTAGGCTTCTACATGCACAGAGGTAAGTCAGCCATCTTAGTTCTAATGATGTCTACATGTACTGTAAATGCTGCTGTCAAATCAGAGACCGAAGCATGCACCATGCTGACTGACGCTGCCAAGAAAAAGCACCTTTCAGCCATGGAAGACCCAGAAGGCAAATACTATTGTTGGCTTTATTCCACTTCAAAAAAATATTTTGTTTTTCAATTGCATTACCACTTTGACGTGCCAAGAGATTGGGTGGGAAGTGATCTTGTTGGGTACTATGCCGTGCGCAAAAATGATGCTGCAATTTTCGAATGGAATCTAGGTGATGATTCGCTAGGAAAGAATCTAAACAAGTTCAAGGTAAGGCAATAATAAATGAGGCAGCCTAACCCATCCATCAAGCGGGACTGGCTTTTAAACGTTAGGTGTCATGAAACATCATCCACAGTTGCTCTTGTACTTTCTTCTACACACCAGGGTGGACGCCTGAAAGCATAGGCTTTACTATTGGTGGCTATTGTATTTGTGCCAATCATTGAGGTGTTGTGTGGCTATTCAGTTTTTACCCATTCTAAAGGCGGTGGCGCCTTATATTGCGCAGGTGGCGACGGCGGCAATCCCTGCATTTACTGCCAAGCCTGAGGCCGCCAAGGTGGATCCTGTATTGACGAGCCAGATCGAGGAGTTGCAGGCAGCGACGATTCAAAATGCGGAGTCTATCCATTTGCTGGCAGAAAAAATGCAGCTGGCGCTTCAGGCGTTGGAGGACACAGGGCAGGCGGCAAAAAAACAGGTGGCGGCTTATAAGACGATGCTGTTTGTTTCGTTTGGCTTGTCGATGACGTCGGCGCTGCTTTGTATTTATTTGTTATTGCGCTAGTTGCAGATGATTTAATGGCTTTTTAAACTATGTCTAATCTCACAGTCACCGAAATCAAGGCCTTTGTGCCCGCCAAAAACTTCGCGCTTTCCAAGCAGTTTTATCAAGACATGGGCTTTACCATGGCGTCAGAAGGCGGCGGTGTGGCTTATTTTCACTATGCACACGCGAGTTTTCTGTTGCAGGATTTTTGTGCGGAGAACCTGGCCGAGAATTTTATGATGCATTTGCTGGTGCAGGATGTGGATGCCTGGTGGGACAACATACACCATAGCGGCATTATTAAGACTTATGGCGTTAAGGTATGGCCAATTCAGCTACAAAGCTGGGGCATGCGTGATTTTTGTATCACTGACCCCTCAGGTGTGTTGTGGCGCATTGGGCAAAACGTAGATTAATCGGTTGGCGCAAGGTGCAAGGTCGGCAATTGCCGGCCTTTTTTATTGCGCGGTTTGTGGGGCATGGAAATTATCGAATAGTAGCACTATTAATATTTTTTAACAGGTGGATGTTTAAGCGGCCATAGTTTGCTATATTGGGCGCTCAAGCTGCTTGGGTAGGGTCGCTTTAGAACTAGCCCGCCGCGCAGTTTGATACTTACAATAGGCTATTTAAAAAAGGAGAGGGCGCAATGAAAAAATATGTCGCAGAGTTTTTTGGCACGTTTTGGTTAGTGATTGGGGGCTGTGGTAGCGCGGTACTGGCGGCGGCTTTTCCTGAGGTGGGCATCGGCTTGCTGGGCGTGTCGTTGGCATTTGGCTTGACCGTGCTCACCATGGCCTTTGCCATTGGCCATATTTCTGGCTGCCATCTCAACCCGGCCGTGTCTATCGGGCTATGGGCAGGCGGCCGCTTTCAGGCCAAAGAGTTGCTGCCGTATATTGTGTCGCAAGTGCTGGGGGCGATTGTCGCGGGTGGCGTGTTGTATATCATCGCCAGTGGCAAGGCGGGGTTTGATGTCACCGCAGGCTTTGCGTCTAATGGCTATGAGGCCCATTCACCTGGGGGCTACAGTTTGCTGGCGGCGTTTGTGACTGAAGTGGTGATGACCATGATGTTTCTGGTGGTGATTATGGGCGCGACTGACAAGCGTGCTCCGCAAGGCTTTGCGCCGATTGCCATTGGCTTGTGCCTCACTTTGATACACTTGATTTCAATCCCGGTCACCAATACGTCGGTAAACCCGGCACGTAGCACCGGCGTGGCGGTATTTGTCGATGGCTGGGCGATTTCACAGCTATGGTTATTCTGGCTGGCGCCGATTATCGGTGCGGTATTGGGCGCGGTGATTTACCGGTTTATCGGTAGCGACAAGGCGTAATCGCTACCACGCCCGTCATCAGGCGTTCAACCTTGACAAGACTGGCTGCGGCCAGTCTTTTTGCTTTTAAAGTCCGTGCGTGCTGATTGAGTCATGCAACGTTTAACACGCTAGCTGCAATTGTTATACTGGGCGATCAATTCAATCTTCCTATTTAATCTTATTGGGGCGAAACTATGGAGAGTCAATGGTTGTTCTGGGCACTACTGTCGGCCTGCTTTGCTGCGTTAACAGCGATTTTTGCCAAAATCGGCATTCAAGGTGTCGACTCTGACTTTGCCACCTTGATTCGTACTGTGCTGATTACGCTGGTGCTGGCGCCTTTTGTCTGGTTAGCGGGTAAGTGGAGCAATCCTCTTATGCTGCCTACGCGTTCGCTGGTTTTTCTGGGCTTGTCTGCGCTGGCCACTGGTGGCTCGTGGATTTGCTATTTTCGGGCGTTGCAGTTGGGCGAAGCCTCTAAAGTTGCGCCGGTGGATAAGCTCAGCCTAGTGCTGGTCGCCGTGTTTGCCTGTCTGTTTTTAGGCGAACGCTTAAACGCACGCGAATGGCTGGGTCTCGCCATGATTGCGAGTGGCGTCTTGCTATTTGCGATCAAACGCTAGCAGTGGCACGGGTATAGCTCAAACTGACTATTGCAAAGCGGCCAGATTCATTTATAAACAGGATTGGCTTTTTCAAACCATCAGGCCCCATCGGGGCCTTTTTTGATGATATCTATCCGCTTGATGACGAAAGGGAGCAATCGGTTTGCACAGCGTAGAAATAAACCAGCGGACGCCACCGCATCCATTTAAACGAGCACTGCTGGCCGCGTGTCTGCCGCTATTGCTGGCGAGTTGTTGCGGCAGTGTGCCTAGCACCATCACCCAAGCACCTGTCATTAAGCCTAAATCGGCCTCGCAAGCAGCTCTGCATGTGATCGGCGTTTATCAGGGGCAACTCCCGGAAAACGCGGATAAACGGCCATGGTGGGCACAGTGCCAGGCCGCGCAAGAGGCAGCAGGTAAAGGCGAGCCGATGACTCCGCAGGCTTGTCAGTCATTTTTTAACGCTGGCCGCGATCAGCGCACCATTAGGGTGAACGTGAGTGATGAGTCAACGCCGATTATTTTAGGCCTGATGTCTTATGAAGCCGTCACCTGGGAGATTAAAGCCGCACCCGGCGTGGTGATAGAGAAGGTGATTCTGGCGGGTTATCATCAACAGCGCATTCAAGGTGTCGGCGATGCGCAGGTTGACGTGTATAGTTATGACAACAGCCCGTGCGACCGTTGCGTGCAAAAAGGGCGTTATTTTTATGCTTATGAGCGCGTGCCTGTGGAGATGGAAGTGGCTGCGGGTGTGCGGGCTACGTCATTTCAAGGCAACTACACCGGCGGCACTTACCAGATATTCAAGGGCATGCAGTAGTGGCTGCTGTGCTTGAAATGATTGCTGGATGTTTACATTTTCGTGTTGGAGTATGTGTTGTTACGTGGTTTGATTTATGGGTTGACGATTTTGCACCTGGGGCCGGGCTTTGCGTTTGCGGTGGTGGCCTTTGGCTGTGAGGATGCCTTTTCTTTGTTGCAAGCGGTTTGCCAGCAGGATGCATTTGCGGCGTTTATCAAGCTGACACTGGCGGCCTGGGGCGTCATGATTGCAGCGTTGGTATTGAAAATTTTAGTGACAAATTACATTAATAAAAATAAATAAGTGAATGATTTGTTTGAAAATAAAATATTAATAAATAAGATGGTATAAACTTTTTTTGGATGGGGGACTCGAAAAAAAAGCCAGCTAACGGAGAGTCTTGTTTTGCATTATTCTAATCAGCGATGTTCAATCGCAGCCGCTGCCCTGAGGGCGTTTTATATTGTAGTTACCTTGTGTTTAAGTGCTTTCGTGACGGTGACCGCATTGGCAGCTGACGATGTGGTGCCTAGATTGCTGCTGTCTGGCAGTGAGGCAGCGGAGGCCGATAAAGAAGCTAACAAAGCGCCGGAGCCCCCCAGAATCACTTCTGTGTTTGGTACGCAAACGCTCAAGGAATACAAATTACCGTTTGAAGATCAGTATCCATCCGGCCCGTTTGAGCGGCTGGATAAAAAACTGTTTTTGTTTATCAGCAAGTGTGGCGAGGTATTTTTTGTGCGCCAGAACGACAGCATGGAGCTTGTGAAGCCTGGTAAATCCCTGGCGAAATTTATCCCTGGTGGTGAAACCTCAGCCGATGAAAGCAGCAGCAAGCAATTGGTGTATTGCCGTGAATTGTCTGGCGTAAAAGATTCTTTGCTGATTGGCAAAACCCTGTATGTGGCTTATACCGCCTGGGATGAGGCGAATAACGGGGTGCGGCTGGCGGTGAGTGAGTTTGAGGTCGATGTGGAAAACAGCGAAGTCAGTTTTAATCGCGAGATTTATATCAGCCGCCCGGCGATTAAAGAGCCGATTTTGGGCCATCAGGTTGGCGGCAAGTTAGCGCTGGGCGAGAACGAGCGCACTTTGTACTTCAGCCTAGGGGATTTTTCCAAGCCTGACCGCGTGCAAGATAAAACAACCTCCTTAGGTAAAGTGGTGCGCATTGATTTGCAACGCCTCAATGCCGAGGTCTATGCCTCAGGCTTTCGCTCGCCTTCTGGCGGCCTGTATTTTGACCGTGAAAGCAATGAGTTGTGGCTCACCGACCACGGCCCGCGCGGCGGCGACGAAATTAACCTGATCAAACGCGGCAAAAACTACGGCTGGCCGATCGTCAGCTATGGCACGATTTACGAGCGCGATGGCATGAGCGGCTACTACGGCAACAAATTCAATAGCCATGAGGGTTACGAAAAACCGGCGATGACCTTCGTGCCTTCCATCGGCATAGGTCCGTTGGTGAAATATCCTTCTACCGGCCGCAATGATTTTTGGGATAACGACTTGTTTGTGGCTGGCATGGGTAATACCACGCTTTATCGCGTGCGTAAGGAAGGCAGTGCGCTGGTGTACGCCGAGCCGGTGTTGAGTGGCTATCGCATACGTGCAATTCAGATTGACCAGAACGGTACTTTTTACCTTAAAACCGACCATAATCAACTGCTGATTTCAGAACAGGAATAATCTGTAAGCGTTTGTTTTTGCAAGCCTTGCTTGCCGCTGAAGGCAATCTGGCATACATTGTATGGCAGGCAGCTTCACACGTTTTTCTGAATCATAAGGAGTTCATATGGCAAAGTTTACGACTGGGCAGGAAATCAGAACCAATACGCCGACCATTGAAGTCACGATTGATGCAGCCAACCCTTTGCCGCCCGGCAGGCACCGTTTTCAGCTGATTGTAGAAGATGACGCTGGCAATCAGTCTGATCCTGCGATGGTAGATGTGATTGTGGTCGGTCAATCCAAGCCAACTGCTGTGATTGATGCGCCAACGTCTGTGGCCACTGGCGCTTCTTTTACCTTGTCCGGTACACGCTCGTTTGATTTGCCGCCGGGTAAAATCAAAAACTATCGTTGGGTACAACTTTCTTAAGGCCTTATGCGCATTCACCACGCTATTTCGTTAACTGCCCTGGCCGGTGCGCTGATGGCCATCAGTTTTGAGGTGTATGCCGCCAGTGGTTTGCGATTTCTCAGTCATCGTACCGGGTTGCTGATGACGCTATGGACCGTCCTGCCTTATATGGTGATATTTGCGGGGCGCTTCTTTTTTGACTGTATCGATGTTCTCAAACGCTGGCTGCGCTTTAGTTTGTTTGAGGTGCTGGTGGTGGCCTGGATCTACTGGCAAACGCTGGTGATGTATCCGGACGCCCAGGGGAGCCTGATTTTTCTATTTTTGCCACTGCTGCAGGCCAGCCTCAACTTGCTGGTTGGTGCGATCTTTTACTGGTTGCAATATCGTTTAAAGCAAAAAAGTGAGTCAAAAACTTTTAAGGCATAAAGTATGATCATGCGACTATTACCCTTAGTCTGAAACCTATACCGTTGGTTTCCCCTTGAGAGGCGTTTTGTGCTTAAAACATTATTTTTATTTGCCTTGACCGCCGTGGCCGAAATCGTCGGCTGCTATTTGCCTTATCTATGGTTAAAAGCAGGCAAGAGCGCATGGCTGTTATTGCCTGCCGCTGCGAGTCTGGCGTTGTTTGCCTGGTTGCTGACGTTGCATCCAACGGCGGCTGGCCGCATTTATGCGGCTTATGGGGGTGTGTATATCGGCGTGGCGATTCTGTGGTTATGGGTGGTGGACGGCATCAAACCGACCGGCTGGGATCTGTTAGGGGCTGGGGTGGCGATGCTCGGCATGGCCATGATTATGTTTGCACCGAGGTCAGCATGAGTAGGGCGATGGTTGTGCGACCTCATGCCTGTTTAGCCTTAATGCTTGCAGGCTGTATCGCCAAGCAGCCCTTAGCAGCGCCAGAGGCCGTGGTGTTTGATTGCCAAAACGGTGAAGTGATGCGCGTACGCTTTGAGGCTGCACCTGCCAGCGCTGTGCTGATCCGTGGACAAAACGAAATCAGGCTGCCACAACAGCCCAGTAGCTCAGGCTTTATCTACAGCAACGGGCCGAATATCATCCGTGGTAAAGGCGATGCCTTGACGGTGGAGATTGGTCGTATGGCTGCAATACAGTGTCAGGCCAGGTCATAGTGTTGCTCAAGCATTGGTTGCGTTATGCCTGGGCATCGCCCACCAGCGTGCTGGGGCTGCTCTTTGCGAGTGTGTTATTGCTCACCGGCGCTAGTGCGCGAACCGTGGATGGCGTATTGGAAGTCTCGGATGGTTGGCTGGCGAATAAGCTGACACGCATCAGCGGTTTTGCGGCGTTGACCTTGGGCCATGTGGTGCTTGGGCATTCAGCAGAGTGCTTGCGCCGCTTGCGCGCGCATGAGCACGTGCATGTTCGCCAGGCAGAGCGTTGGGGGCTGTTTTTTGTGCCAGCGTATTTGCTGGCGGGTGTATGGCAATGGATGCGTGGTCGCCATATTTATGATGATAATCCATTTGAGCTGGAGGCTTTTGCGGCAGAGTCCGCGCAATGCACTGCCGACGAAATGTAACCAGACAATAAAAAAACGCCAGATTGACTGGCGTTTTTTATATTTTAAATCATCAAGTGAAATGATTTTTTTAAACCGTTGTTTTAATACAGGCTTTCCCAGAACTTCCACCAGATTTTTTCGTCTTCATTGATCTTGCCGGTGACCATCGGGTTTTCAGGATAGTTAGTTTTGAGAATACGCAGCGTATCGCCTTTGAGATCAGTCATGTCCATGGCGTCATAGGCGCTGATCATGGTCACCAGGGCGTCTTCAACTGCGACAGAGTTGGGATAGGTTTCCAGCACATATCTGGAGCGGTTTAACGCAGCCACATAGGCTTTACGTTGCATGTAATAGCGCGCGACGTGCATTTCGTGCATGGCCAGCGTATTGACCAGGTAAATCATGCGCTGCGTTGAGTCTTTGGCATAACGGCTGGTAGGAAAACGCTCAACCAGCTCTTTAAAGGCGTTAAACGAGACGCGCAAGGTTTTTGGGTCGCGGTCGTTGATTTCCTGTTTGGTGTATTTCTCCATGATGCCGCGCTCGTTAAAGGTAGCCAGGCCCTTCAGGTAGTAGGCGTAATCAAGGTTAGGGTGGTTAGGGTGGAGTTTGATAAAACGGTCAACGGCGGACAAGCATAATACCGGCTCAGTTTTTTTATAGTAGGCATAAGCGACTTCTAGCTGCGCTTGTGTGGCATAAGCGCCATGCGGATAGCGCGCTTCCAGCTTCTGAAAATACTCAATCGCCTTGTCATAGTTTTTGTCGGCCATCTTTTCCTGGCCAGCAGCATAAAGCCGTTGTTCTGCCCAGCCTTTGGTCTCATCCGGTGGATTCGGGTTGCCGAAAATGGCACAAGCACTCAAGGTCAGCGCGGTGATTAAAATAAAAGCACGCGTGAACAGGGTGTTAAGCGGTAAAATGCGAAGCATGTTGTTTAATGTTGTTTTATCAAAGGAAACTCAGGGCATTATAACTGATGCTGTTTGAAAATATGAAAGAAAGCGCCTCCTTACATCTGGTCGTTCCCGGCAATCTCGGCGGGCAGCGTCTCGATCTGGCTTTGCAGCAAATGTTGCCAGATCATTCTCGCAGCCGATTACAGGCATGGATCAAAGAGGAACTGGTCTTGCTGGATGGCAAGGCAACCACTGCCAAAACCAAGGTTTGGGGCGGTGAAAAACTGGACATCACGCCGCCCAAAAATGCGCAGGAAAATGCGTTTGAACCTGAAGATATCCCGCTGGATGTAGTCTACGAAGACGATACGCTGATCATTATTAATAAGCCCGCCGGGCTGGTGGTGCATCCGGCCGCCGGTAACTGGAGTGGCACTTTGCTCAATGCCTTGCTGTTTCATTGGCCAATACTCAAAAATGTGCCCCGTGCCGGGATTGTGCATCGGCTGGATAAAGATACCAGTGGCTTGCTGGTGGTGGCCAAAACACTGGAGGCACAAACCAGCCTGGTGCGCCAGTTGCAGGCGCGTACGGTCAAGCGCGAGTACCGCGCGATTGTCTGGGGGCAATTGTGGCGTAATGGCAAGGTTGACCAGCCGGTGGGTCGCCACCCGCATCATCGCACCAAAATGGCGGTGATTCGTCGTGGTCGCCCAGCCATCACGCATTATGAGATTCTGGAGCGCTTTGGCACCAATACTTATTTGCGCTGTAATCTCGAAACTGGCCGCACGCACCAGATTCGCGTGCATTTACAGCATTTAAAAGCGCCCATGGTCGGTGACCCGATGTATGGCATCGGCAATATTATTCCGCACAAAATGATGACGCCAGAGCTGCGCGAAGTCATCGGCAGCTTTAAGCGCCAAGCGCTACATGCGATCAAACTGGGCCTGATTCACCCGGTGACCAATGAGCCGATGGAATGGCAGATTGAATTGGCCGACGATATGCGTGAGCTGCTGGAAGCCATGCGCGTGGTCAAACCGGTAGAAGAGTTGCCGCCGCCAGATTTTAATGTCGATGAAAACGGCCTGTTTGTCGGTGACGATGACGAAGATTGGGGCGACGACGACTTTGATGCGTCTGAGGATGACCTGGACGAAGACTGGGTCGATGAGGACGAGTGATGGCAGCGTTGACATTCATCACGCCTGACTGGCCTGCGCCTGTCAATGTGAAAGCATTGCAGACCACGCGCAATGGCGGGGTGAGTACGGGTGTGTATGCCAGCTTGAACTTAGGTGACCATGTCAAAGACCATCCCCAGCATGTCGCGGCTAATCGTCAATTACTGAGCGGCTACCTGCCCAGTGAGCCGGTGTGGCTCAATCAGGTGCATGGCGTACGCGTGATCGACGCCGCTTTGTCGTCTTGTCTGGAAAGTGCTGATGCCAGCTTTGCTACGCGCAAGCAGGTGGTGTGTGTGACCATGACCGCAGATTGCTTGCCGGTGTTGTTGTGTGATCAGGCGGGCACGGCTGTGGCGGCGATTCATGCCGGTTGGCGCAGTTTGTGTGATGGCGTGATTGAAGCAACAGTGGCTGCCATGCCAGTGCAGGCTAGCCAACTCATGGCCTGGTTAGGTCCCGCGATTGGTCCTGAGGCCTTTGAAGTTGGCGGCGAGGTGAGGGCGCAGTTTATCGCGCAAGACGCGCAGGCTGAGCTTGCCTTTCAACCCAAGGGTGACAAATGGCTAGGTGATTTATATGCGATTGCCAGGCAGCGCCTGCAAACCCTCGGCATCACGCAGGTGTATGGCGGCGGACGCTGCACATTTAATGAACCTGAGAACTTTTTTAGCTACCGCCGCGATGGTGATACTGGCCGCATGGGCTGTTTCATCTGGCTGGAATAGATATTTTTGCCACAGAGAACACCGAGTTCACAGAGAAAAGCATTGTGAATGATGTTTTTTTGTTTCCTCTGTGTGCTATGTGACCTCTGTGGCTAACAATTAAAAAGTCATTCCAAAGACTCAATAACCTTATTTATGAAACAGCATTTAATTTTTGATTTAGATGGCACATTAATCGATTCTGCGCCCAGCATTTTGCATTGTTTTGGTCTGGCATTTAGCACCACCAATACGCCTTTAGCGGCACCGATGACGCATGATTGGATTGGCCCGCCTTTAATGGAGACGTTAAAACGGCTTTCTGGAAGTGAGGATGCTGCGTTACTGAGCATCCTGGCCGCGGCATTTAAGCAGCATTACGACACGACGGGTTGCCTGGAGTCGGTGGTGTTTGACGGTGTGCCAGCCTTGTTGCAGCAACTCAAAGACCAAGGCTACCAGTTGTATATTGCGACCAACAAGCGCTTTTACCCCACGGAAAGAATCATGGCGCATCTGGGTTGGCAGGCATTTTTCACCGGCGTGTATGCATTGGATTACTTTAACCCGCCACTCAAATCCAAAGCCGAGATGATAGGGCGCGTGGTGGCCGATAATGCGCTAGCCGTAGAGGACTGTTTGTATATTGGCGACCGCCTGGAAGACGGCATCTCGGCTGATGCCAACCAGATGGATTTTGCCCTGGTGAGCTGGGGCTATGCAGGCGATGTGGCCATGCGCAAACCGCATTGGCAAAGCTGCGCCAAGGTGCAAGACCTGGCTGGTTTAATCTCAACTTTATAGACGCTTCTATCATGCTCAAACGATTACGTATCAGGCGCCATCCGGCCAACTTTAGTACCGGTATCGACCCACTGATGAGTGGTCAACGGGTCTGGCCGAATATCGTGCTGGTGATAGGCCTGACAGCATTAATCGCTGCTGGTATTTATCTGAATTGGGACGCCCGCGTATTAGCAGGTGTGGCCGTGCTGGTTGGTTTGGTCATTGGGCTATTTGTCTGGCTGGTCGGCATGATCGGCCTGGTGCCACTGATCGGCCCCATTATTGTCAAGATATTGAGTTTCGGCTTTATCTGGTTGCTCAATGCCATGGGCTATCTGGTGTCTTATGTCGCCATCCGCCGTGGCTATTCACGCGATGTGTTGACCTATCGCGGCTTGACCATGGCCTTACTGGTCGGCATCGTGATTGGCTATATTGTGGCGCAGTTTATTTAGTGCGCTTAGCGCTTTTTAAACACATGGTTCAAACACCTGGTGTTAAAGGATAACTGTTTGTTTATGCTTTGTTTTTTTGATAACTCACGTATAATGCGCGCCTTTCTCTCATAAACTCGGCATGCCTCATTTGTCCACATTACTCTCAAATATTTCACCGTTCACCGGCATGGTGCTGGCTTGCTTGCTGGGTGGTGTGTTGAGTGTGTGTGTGGCAGCCGTGTTCGCGCTCAACGCCAGAAAGCATTGGGTGCCTTTGCTGGTCAGTTATGCGATTGGTGCCTTGCTGGCGGCGGTGTTTCTCGAAATCCTGCCGCATGCGATTGAAACCAGCCCCAATATCGAGGCGATGACCGCCACCATGTTGTTTGGCATCTTATTGTTTTTTACTTTGGAAAAACTGGTGCTCTGGCGTCATTGCCACGGTGAACATTGTGAAATGCACGCCATGCATGACGAGGCGCATTGCCCAGAGTTACACCCTGCACAGCAGGCAAACAAAAAGCCGCAGGGCGCGATCAAGTTTAAATTGCCGCAAGCAGCGCCAGCGCGGGTTGTTGGCCATCATCATGGCCATGATGATGGCGGTCGCAGCGGTCTGATGATTATAGTCGGCGATACCTTTCACAATTTTGTCGACGGTATCCTGATTTGTGCGGCGTTTATGGTCGATATGCAGGTGGGCCTCGTCACGGCATTGGCGATTATTGCGCATGAAATTCCACAAGAAGTCGGTGATTTTTTGATTTTGCTGCACTCGGGCTACAGCAAGAAAAAAGCATTCTTATTTAATATCGCTTCTAGCCTGGCCACCTTGGCAGGCGGGCTGTTAGCCTATATGGCGTTGAATCTGGTACAGCAGTGGGTGCCGTACATTCTCAGCTTGGCCGCGGCCAGTATGCTGTATGTGGCGGTGGCAGACTTGATCCCTGGCCTGCATAAACGTACGGCATTGCGCGATACCCTGAGTCAGATATTGTTAATTGTGTTGGGCGTGGCATCGGTCGCCCTGACCAAATGGTTGGTAGAAGGTTAAGAGAGAGTCATTATGCAAAGTTCGCCTAAAGTCGGGTTTGTTTCCTTGGGTTGCCCAAAAGCCGGGTCTGATTCCGAGCGTATTTTGACCCAGTTGCGTGCCGAAGGGTATGAAATCAGTAATAGCTATGAGCAGTCAGATCTGGTGGTGGTGAATACCTGCGGTTTCATTGACTCAGCCGTGCAGGAGTCACTGGATGCGATTGGTGAAGCCTTGAATAAAAACGGCAAGGTGATTGTCACTGGCTGTCTGGGCGCTAAAAAAGATGTCGTTACGGGTGCGCACCCCAGTGTATTGGCCGTAACCGGCCCGCATGCACTCGAAGAAGTGATGGGCCATGTGCATACGCATTTGCCCAAGCCGCATGATCCTTATACTGACCTGGTGCCGCCACAAGGCATTCGCCTGACGCCCAAGCATTACGCCTATCTCAAAATTTCAGAGGGCTGTAACCACCGTTGCAGCTTCTGCATTATCCCTAGCATGCGTGGTGACCTGGTCAGCCGCCCGATTGGTGATGTGCTTAACGAAGCCGAAAGCCTGGTCAATGCCGGCGTGTCAGAAATCCTGGTGATTTCACAAGATACCTCGGCTTATGGCGTAGACATGAAGTTCCGCAAAGGCTTCTGGAATGGCCGCCCGGTGAGAACGCATATGACAGAACTCAGTAAATCGCTGGGTGAGTTAGGCGTATGGGTACGTTTGCATTATGTCTATCCGTATCCACATGTGGATGATGTGATTCCCTTGATGGCCGAAGGCGCGATTTTGCCGTATCTCGATGTGCCATTGCAGCACGCCAGCCCACGTATCCTCAAGTCCATGAAGCGCCCGGCCAGTAGTGAAAACAACCTGGCACGTATTAAAGCCTGGCGCGATATCTGCCCTGAGATTGCCATCCGCAGTACCTTTATTGTCGGCTTCCCGGGGGAAACCGAAGATGACTTTAAAATGCTGCTCGACTTTATGGAAGAAGCTCAGTTGGACCGCGTTGGCTGTTTTGCTTATTCAGCAGTCGATGGTGCAGCGGCAAATGCCTTGCCTGACCCTGTGGCAGAAGAGATCAAGCAAGAGCGTTTAAGCCGCTTTATGGAAGTGCAGGAGCGTATCAGTGCCGCTAAAGTCGCCGCCAAGATTGGTAGCCTGCAAACCGTGCTGGTGGATGAACTGACTGAAGATGATGACGGCAATGTGATTGCCATTGCACGGACCAAAAGTGATGCGCCGGAAATTGACGGTATTGTGTACTTGCAAGATGCCGATGGCCTGAATCCGGGCGATTTTGTCGATGTGCAAATCGTCGACTCACAAGGGCATGATTTGATTGGTGCGCCGCCAGAGTCTTAAGCTGTCTGGATTTATAACACGTAAAAAATGCCGCAATCGCGGCATTTTTTATTGCTCATTTTGCTTAGGCGGTCACTGCTGGTCGCTCGCAGTCGGCGCGCTCGGCAAATACATCTAGGGTAAAAGGGCAGCGTTTGAGTTTTTGCTGTGCTGATTTGCGTTTACCTGTTTGTTGTAGGTTGACATAAGGGGTTTGGCTTAAGCGCACATAGCCGGATTGCAGCAATTTGCTGGCGGTGGTCTCAAACTGGCTCAGCGGGTTATCCATATTTTGCAAGGTAATGCCTAGCTTGTGCACGGCAACCACGTGATAAATCGCACTGGTTTGGCCAGGTGCGGCAGGTTTGCCGTAAAGCTCGCCGACATGAATATCGCCGCTGGGAGAGAGGAGTTGCGTCATGGCGGCATCATAGCGCGTTTGCGTGCGCGCTTCAATCTAGGGGCCGCCATTTTGCTGCAAAGTTGGATGCAGGCAGGAGTAGGGCTACCATGTTAAAATAGAGGGCTTGAGCGTTTAGAGATTCATTATGTCACAGCCTGTTAAAACCCGTTTTGCCCCTAGCCCGACCGGATACCTTCATATTGGTGGCGCACGCACTGCCTTGTTTTCATGGGCGTATGCCAAGCGCCATGGCGGGCAGTTCATCTTGCGGATTGAAGATACCGATGTCGCGCGTTCAACCCCAGAGGCGGTGCAGGCGATTCTGGATGGCATGGCCTGGTTGCAACTGGACCATGATGAAGGCCCGTTTTACCAGATGCAGCGGATGGATACTTACAAAAAGATCATCCAGAAAATGCTGGATGACGGTCACGCCTACTATTGCTATTGCAGCAAAGAAGAACTGGATGCCTTGCGTGAAACGCAAATGCAGCAGGGCGTGAAGCCGCGCTATGATGGCCGCTGGCGGCCTGAATCTGGCAAGACCTTGCCAGACGCACCTAAAGATATCCCACCCGTCGTACGTTTTAAAAATCCGACCACTGGCGTGGTGGCCTGGGATGATATGGTCAAAGGCCGTATTGAAATTGCCAATGCCGAGCTGGATGACCTGATTATTGCGCGCGCCGATGGCACGCCTACCTATAACTTCTGCGTGGTGGTGGATGACTGGGAGATGGGCGTGACGCAGGTGATTCGTGGTGATGACCATGTGAATAATACGCCGCGCCAGATCAATATGTTGCAAGCCTTGGGCGCACAAGTGCCGCAATATGCGCATTTATCCATGATTCTGGGCGATGACGGCCAAAAACTCTCCAAACGCCATGGTGCCGTGAGCGTGATGCAATATCACGAAGATGGTTACTTGCGTGAGGCGGTACTGAATTACCTGGCGCGTTTGGGCTGGTCACATGGTGATGATGAAGTATTCAGCATGGCGCAGTTCTGTGAATGGTTTGATCTCGACCATATCACGCCTTCTGCGGCGCAGTTTAATACTGAAAAACTCAACTGGCTGAATGCACACTACATTAAAACGCTGCCATTAGAGCGTATTGCCGACGAAGTGAAGCCGCGCTTGGCTGCCTTGGGCGTGACCGAGACGCAATCACCAGACTTACTGGCAGTGTTGAATTTATACCGCGAGCGCACCAATAATCTCAACCAACTGGCCAAAGAAATTGCGTTCTTCTACCAGGTGCCTGCGATCAATGAAGCCGATGCCGCCAAGCATATTCAGGACGAAACTGCGGCCTATATCGAAAGTTTTTTGCAAAAGACTCAAGATTCGGCCTGGGTTGCCGATAACTTACACGATGCGCTAAATCAGGTCGTGGCTGAGCAACAGATTAAATTCCCCAAACTGGCGATGCCATTGCGGGTGGCTTTAATCGGTATTGCGCAGTCGCCCAGCATCGATCAAGTGATGTCTATTCTGGGCAAAGAGGCTTGTTTGCAGCGTATTCGCGCATTATTTCCAAAAAAATAAGGTGCGGGGATTGAAATTGGAACAAATTAGTACAATCATAGTCACTATGAGGGATTGGTGTTCAAGATAATAAAAACTCCAATACGATTAAAACAAACAAGGAGCAATTCTATGAATAATAAAGGCCAAATGCTGCAAGACCCTTTTCTGAACGCCTTAAGAAAAGAACACGTACAAGTGTCAATTTATCTGGTTAACGGCATTAAATTGCAAGGTCAGGTCGACTCTTTTGACCAGTATGTGATTTTGTTAAAAAACACAGTGACTCAGATGGTGTACAAGCACGCGATTTCAACGATTGTGCCAGCGCGCCCAGTCAGTTTGGCACCTCACGACACAGCACAAGAATCTTAATGCATGTTTGATAGACCAAGCGGCGGAGATGCCGTCGTTCTGGTCAGCATCAATTTTGGCGATGCTGACTACGAAGAAAGTTTGCAAGAGCTCCGCCACCTCGCCGGCACTGCCGGACTGAATATCTCTGCGACGCTGGAAGGCAAGCGTCAAGCGCCTGATTCTAAATACTTTATCGGCTCTGGTAAGGCGGATGAGCTCAAGGCGCTGATGGCCGCACACGACAGTAAAGTGGCTGCCTTTAATCATGACTTAAGCCCGTCACAGCAACGCAACCTCGAAAAGCTGCTCGAAGCGCGTGTGGTCGACCGCACCGGCCTCATTCTGGATATTTTTGCCCAGCGTGCCCAGTCACACGAGGGTAAGTTGCAGGTTGAGCTGGCGCAGTTAGAACACTTGTCTACCCGGCTAGTGCGCGGCTGGACCCACCTTGAGCGACAAAAGGGCGGGATTGGCGTACGCGGCGGCCCGGGTGAAACGCAATTGGAGCTCGACAGACGCATGCTGCGCGTACGCGTCAAGCAATTGCGTGAAAAACTGGATAAGCTTAAACAGCAGCGTGGCATGCAGCGGCGTGCGCGCAAGCGCTCCAATCTGATGACAGTGTCGCTGGTCGGCTATACCAACGCCGGTAAATCCACCTTGTTTAACCGTTTGACGCATTCTGGCGTGTATGCGGCAGATCAGTTGTTCGCCACGCTAGACACCACCTCGCGCAAAATGCATCTGCCTGAGGGCTATCCGGTGGTCTTGTCCGATACGGTTGGCTTTATCAAGCATTTGCCCACCACCCTGATTGAAGCCTTTGGTGCGACGCTAGAAGAAGCGGCCCAGGCAGACTTGTTACTGCATATTGTCGATGTCGCCAGCCCCAATCGTGATAATCAAATTGAACAAGTCAATATTGTGTTGAACGAGATTGGTGCCGCCAATGTCCCACAGATTCTGGTGTTGAATCAGATTGACCGCATGGGCATGGCGCCGGGAATCGACAGGGATGAGTATGGTAACATCCGTACTGTTCGCGTTTCTGCCAAGGACGGTGTTGGCATGGAAGACTTGCGCCAGGCGCTGTTAGAGCATCAACAATATTTGAAAAAACTGAGCACCGAAGAGCGTGCTTATGTTTAAAAAAATCAAAAAACACGGAGTACTAGCATGAGAAAATTCCCCGGCTTTTGGAATAAGAATAACGAAGGCCCACCTGACCTGGATGAGGTATTCAGGGATTTGAATCAAAAGCTTAATCGTCTGTTTGGCAACAAAGGCGGCCAAGGCGGCGGTCCTAGAGGCACATCGCCAGCTCCACAACCCTTGCCAGTGGCGCCGATTGTGGGCTTAGTCGCATTGATCTGGCTGGGCTCTGGTTTTTATATTGTTGATCAGGGCTCGCGCGGTGTGGTGTTGCGTTTTGGGCAGCATGTCGAAACGACTATGCCTGGCCCACGCTGGCATTTGCCGTTTCCAATTGAAACCATTGAGAATGTTAACTTGGAGCAGGTGCGCACCATAGAAATGGGCTATCGCTCGTTTGAGGGCGAGTCTGGCCGCAGCAAGGAGCTGCGTGAGTCTCTCATGCTCACCGATGATGAAAATATCATCGATTTGCAGGTAGCGGTGCAATACAACCTGAAATCGGTTGAGGATTATCAATTTAGCAATCGCTCCACTGAAGAAAGTGTGCGTGGCGTGGCAGAAACCGCGATTCGTGAAATCGTCGGCAAAAGTAAAATGGACTTTGTGCTGTATGAAGGCCGCGATGATGTGGCTGCCAAAGCCAAAAAACTGATGCAGGATATGCTGGATAGATACAAATCTGGCATCAATGTGGTGAATGTCACCATGCAAAATGCGCAACCACCCGAGCAGGTGCAAGCGGCATTTGATGATGCGGTCAAAGCCAAGCAGGACCTGGAGCGACAGAAAAACGAAGGCCAAGCCTATGCGAACGATGTGATTCCTAAAGCACGCGGTACCGCTTCACGCTTGACCGAAGAGGCCGCAGGTTACAAATTGCGCGTGGAAAACGAAGCCAAGGGTAATGCGGACCGTTTTGAGCAGGTGTTAACGCAATACAATAAAGCGCCTGAGGTGACACGCCAGCGTTTGTATCTGGATGCACAAGAGCACGTGTTGGCCAACACCAGCAAAGTGCTAGTTGACCAGAAGGGTGGCAACAGTCTGCTGTATTTGCCGCTGGATAAGCTGATGACCATGAGTGGTGCAACTGGTAATGCTGCTTCTGCCCCTGCGGCAGCCGCCGACAAGCCTGCACAAGAGCCGCAAGTAGATGCAAGTACCTCGGATCGTTCGCGTGATGCGATGCGCAGCCGTGATCGCGAATATCGCTAGATTGCCCTGAAGGAATAAAGATGAGAAATATTGGAAGTTTGTTAATCGGGGTGTTTGTTCTACTGGTGATCATTACCTCTTCGGCCTATACCGTTGATCAGCGCGAATACGCGCTGGTGTTCCGTCTGGGTGAGATTGTGTCAGTCAAAAGTGAGCCTGGCCTCTACTTTAAGATGCCGATGGTGGAGAATATCCGCTATTACGACAAACGTATCCTGACCCTCAACTGGGAAGAGCCAGACCGTTTTATCACCAGCGAGAAGAAAAACGTATTGGTGGATTCGTTTGTGAAATGGCGCATCGTTGATCCTTCAAAATACTACGTGTCCGTGCGTGGTGACGAAGTGCAGGCCGAGCGTCGTTTGTCGCAAATGGTCAATGATGGGTTGCGCGCCGAGTTTGGTAAACGCACCATTCATGATGTGGTGTCAGGTGAGCGCTCTGAAATCATGGAGATTCTGCGTCAGCGTGCTGACAAAGAGAGCCGTCAGATGGGTATCCAAATCCTGGATGTGCGTTTGCGTCGCGTGGATTTGCCAAAAGAGGTGAGTGAGTCTGTTTATCAACGTATGGAAGCCGAGCGTAAATCCGTGGCAAATGAACTACGTTCACAAGGGGCGGCAGCAGCTGAAAAAATCCGTGCCGACGCCGACAGGCAGCGTGAGGTGATTATTGCCGAAGCTTACCGTGATGCGCAAAAAGTGAAGGGTGAGGGCGATGCCAAAGCCTCTGAGGTTTACGCCCAGGCGTTTGGCAAAAATCCTGAATTCTATGCTTTTTATCGCAGCCAAGAAGCCTACAAAAACAGCTTTAAAAGCAAGTCTGACGTGATGGTGATTGATCAAAGCTCAGACTTCTTTAAATATATGCGTAGCAGCGGCAAGAAATAATACCTTGAGTATTAACTTGGCTTGACATGAACGTGTGGTGGCTGATAGGTGGCGTGTTGCTGATTGAAGGCTTGATGCCATTGCTATTTACCCGCGCATGGCGCCAAACCTTTGAAAAGCTGCTACAGTTGCAAGATGGCCAGATTCGTTTTATTGGCTTTGCCTCGGCGGTGATTGGTCTGCTTATGTTGTGGCTGAACCGCTGATTGTCTGGTTGAAGTAAAAAGGCACGCATGATGGCGTGCCTTTTTTTATTGCTTTTTTAGCTAAGACCTTGCTGAGGCCTTGAGATCGCGATTGCTAAAGCCGTGCTTTAGACAGGGGTTTGCGGGTATAATAGCGGGATGCATACTTGGTTACTTCCTGAATATATTGAAGACGTCTTGCCTGCGGAAGCGGCGCGTCTTGAGTCTTATCGCCGACAATTGCTGGACCTGTTTCGCGTCCATGGTTATCAATATGTCATGCCACCCATGATGGAATATGTCGAGTCCTTGCTGACAGGCACTGGGCATGATCTGGACATCGCAACGTTTAAAGTGGTGGACCAGTTAACGGGCCGCCTGATGGGGCTGCGTGCTGATACTACACCGCAAGCCGCACGCATTGATGCACATATGCTTAACCATCAGGGCGTCTCGCGTCTGTGTTACGCCGGTACCGTATTGCGCACCAAGCCTGATGGATTGGCACGTACACGTGAGCCCTTGCAATTGGGCGCCGAGTTGTATGGCCATGCTGGCATAGAGAGCGATATTGAAGTGCAACGCCTGATGGTGAAGGCTTTGCAATTGTTAGGCATGCCTACTTTGTTTGTTGACCTTAGCCATGCGGCCATTTTTGCCAGTTTGTCACATATGGCACAACTCGGCGTGCAGCAAGAGCAAGCGTTGCAAGCGGCTTTGCAGGCCAAAGACATTACGCTGGTAGAGCAGTTGGTGGCTAATCTGCCTGAAAAATCCCGATTGGCTTTTGCCTCACTCACACAGCTCAATGGCGGTATCGAGGTGTTAGATCAGGCACGCGATATTTTGCCGGAGTCAGAAGACATTACGCAGGCATTGCGTGAGCTAGAGACTGTAGCCCAGACGCTGACCACAGATGATGTGACTGTGACCATTGATTTGAGCGAGTTGCGCGGCTATCACTATCATAGCGGCATGGTGTTTGCGGCTTATGCCAAAGGCTATGCAGGTCCGATTGCACTGGGTGGGCGTTATGACGAAGTTGGTGCGGCGTTTGGTCGTGCGCGTCCGGCAACCGGCTTTAGCCTCGACTTACGCGGCGCATTACAAGCTTTGGGCCCGGCAACACTGAATAAAGGCATTCTGGCGCCCGTGGCTGCAGATGCCGAGCTGTTATCACTGATAAATACCCTACGTTCTCAGGGCCAGATTGTGGTGGAAGGATTGCCAGATTCGCCTGTGAACTATTCTGAATTGGCTTGTGACCGCACCTTGCAAAAGGTCGATGGTCACTGGCAAGTTGTGGCTGTGTAACACAGCGCACCTTTTTTGTTTTTACAAGATATTAATTGAACATGACACAATCCAAGCAAGCAAAAAACGTCGTTGTGATAGGCACCCAATGGGGCGACGAAGGTAAAGGTAAAATCGTAGACTGGCTGACAGATCACGCTCAGGGCGTAGTGCGCTTTCAGGGCGGCCATAACGCGGGGCATACCTTGGTCGTTGGTCAGGGCGCGGCACAAAAAGTGTATAAGCTCAACCTGGTGCCCTCTGGCATCGTGCGTGATGGTGTCAATTGCTATATCGGTAACGGCGTCGTGCTCGATACCACGCATTTACTGCATGAGATTTCTACGCTGGAGCAAGGCGGCCTCGATGTTAAAAACCGCCTCAAAGTCAGCCCTGGCTGTCCATTGATCCTGTCCCATCACGTGGCGGTAGACTTGGCACGTGAAGCCAAGCGTAGCGCCGAGAAAAAAATCGGCACCACTGGCAAGGGCATTGGCCCGGCCTATGAAGACAAAGTTGCCAGACGTGCTTTGCGTGTGTATGACTTGTTCCACCCAGAGCGCTTTGCTGAAAAACTGCGCGAAGTCATGGATTATCATAACTTTGTGCTGACTAACTACCTGGGCGCAGCGGCAGTGGACTTCCAGCAGCAATATGACGCCAGCATGCAGCATGCTGTGGCGTTGAAGCCGATGGTGGCGGATATTTCAGCCGCGTTGTATGAAGCCAATGCGCGTGGCGAACACCTGTTGTTTGAAGGCGCGCAGGGCACCTTGCTGGATGTCGATCACGGTACTTATCCTTATGTGACCTCCAGCAACTGTATTGCTGGCCAGGCTTCTGCTGGTACGGGTGTTGGCGCCAATATGCTGCATTACGTATTAGGTATCACCAAGGCCTACACCACACGTGTTGGTGGCGGCCCGTTCCCAAGTGAGCTGGATATCGATACTGAAGGCGCGCCTGGGTATCAGATGTCTACTAAAGGCCAGGAAATCGGTACCGTGACACGTCGCAAGCGTCGTTGCGGCTGGTTTGATGCCGCTGCATTACGCCGCTCAGCCCGTATCAATGGCTTAACCGGTTTGTGCATTACCAAGCTGGATGTGCTTGACGGCATTGAGTCGCTGGATATATGTACCGGGTACAAACTGGATGGTAAGATTGTGGACATGCTGCCAGTGGGTGCGGATGATGTGGCGCGTTGTGAGCCTATCTACGAAACTGTGCCTGGTTGGACAGAAACGACGTTTGGTGTCAAAACCTGGGATGCGTTACCTAAAAATGCGCAGCATTACCTGAAGCGCCTGGAAGCTGTCTGCGGTGTTCCGATTGCGATTGTGTCTACCGGCCCGGAGCGTGATGAAACCATTGTGCTGCAACATCCTTTTGCTTAATCACAAGAGTAGTTTGACATGAGTGCACAACGACTGGCCTGGGCAATTACTGGTTCTGGCCACTATTTGCGTGAATCATTGGCGATTCTGCAAACCTTGCAGGACGTGGATATCTATTTGAGCCGCGCGGCGGCTGAAATCATCCAGCAATATGGGTTTCAATCCTCGCTGGAAGCCACCGGCCATAAGGTCTATCAGGATAAAACCGCCAGCAGTGTGCCGGTCGAACGTTTTTATGAGGGCGTGTATCACACCCTGGTGATTTCGCCTGCGACCTCCAATACCATTGCCAAAATGGCTTATGGCTTTTCTGACAGCCTGGTAACCAATTTGTTTGCGCAAGCGGGTAAAACGCGCGTGCACAGTATTTTATTCGCCTGCGATACGGCGCCAGAGCTTGAGTCTGAGGCGCCACGTGATCATATGGTGAAAGTGTTTCCGCGCCAGATTGACCTTGAGAATGTGGCTAAATTAAAGCATTTTGCTGACACCACGGTGGTCGAAGACATGGCTGCCTTGCAACATGTCATCATGCAGCGGCTTGCGGCATGCCATGATCTGCATTTGCACGATGGCGTACAGGTGCTAGACACACTCACAGAGTAAACCCATGACACGGCTGCTGTTCCTCACCGGAAAACTGGCAGAACACAGTCTGCACCAAATATTGCAGTCGATTCAGGCTGACAGTAAACAGTCTCCTTTTGAATATGAAGTCAAGCAAATTGGCGTCTCCGTGGCCGCCTTAATGACGCCGCCTTTAATTGCGCGGCGCCTGACAAAGGTTGAGAATATCGATAAGGTCATTTTGCCCGGCTTATGTCAGGGCGATCTGGCGCCGCTTGAGGCGCAGTGGGGCGTGCCAGTAGAACGGGGGCCAAAGGACTTGAAAGATTTACCGCAATATTTTGGCCAGCAAGGTAAAGCGCCTGACCTGACGCAGCATAGCGTCACTATATTTGCTGAAATTGTCGATGCACCTGATCTTACGATCACACAAATTGTAGCCAAGGCTAGCCATTTTCGGCAGCAGGGTGCCGATGTGATTGACCTGGGGTGCCTACCAGGGAAAGCCTTTGCGCACATGACAGACACGGTGCGCGCGCTCAAAGCAGAAGGCTTCCAGGTCAGCGTTGATTCCATGCGTGATGAAGACTTACTTGCTGCGGGCAAAGCAGGCGCTGATTACCTGCTCAGTCTGCACGAAAACAGTCTGTGGATCGCTGATGAAGTGGCATCTACGCCTATTTTAATTCCTGCAAAACCGGGCAGTTTTGCCAGCTTGCAGCGAGCGATTGAGCATTGTTTGCAACGAGGCAGACGCTTTATCGCTGACCCGATTCTCGATCCTATTCATTTCGGTTTGACGGAATCGATTGTGCGCTATCACAAGTTACGTAAAAAGTATCCTGAGATTGCCATCATGATGGGGGTAGGTAACCTCACCGAGCTGACCGATGCAGATACGACGGGCGTGAATGCCATGTTGTTTGGCATGATCAGTGAGTTGAATATTAATGCAGTGCTGGCCACCTCGGTCAGTCCGCATGCGAGTGAAGCCGTGGCTGAAGCAGATGTCGCGCGCCGGATTATGTATCGCGCACGCCAGGATAAACGTTTGCCGCGCGGCTATTCTAATGGCTTGCTGGGTTTGCATGACCGCAAGCCGTTTCCCTATAGCGCTGAAGAAATCACGAGTATGGCTAGCCAGATTAAAGACCCTAGCTTTCGCATCATGGTCAGTGAGCAGGGGGTGCATGTCTATAACCGGGATGGTATCCAGCATGACACCGATCCTTACCAGTTTTATCCTGCACTGAACGTGCAAGATGATGCTTCGCATGCGTTTTACCTCGGGGTTGAACTGGCGCGTGCGCAAATCGCATGGCAATTAAAAAAGCGCTACGTACAAGACGAGCTGCTGGAGTGGGGGGTGGCTTCGTTGCAGCAAAATAAAAAAGCCAAAGTGGCACACCGCGAAGACTCTATTCAGGAACGTTTGGAAAACGCGCGCAGCCAATCGAATGACAACACAACGCCCGATAACACCGCATCGGGCACGGAATAATCTGCATGATTTATGAAACGATAGTGACTACCTGTGGGGCGGATGGCGGTGTGCATGTCGCGCCATTCGGCATTCAATGGCATGAAGGCAGGGTGCTGATCATGCCGTTTAGGCCCTCTACCACTTTGCACAATATCTTGCAGACCGGCTTTGCCGTATTAAACCTGACCGACGACGTGCGTGTGTTCGCGGCTGCGATTGCCCGGAAGGCAGTCTTTGCCACCGAGCCTATCGCGAACGGGCAGGGTGTCAGACTCAAGGACTGTCTGGCGCACCATGTATTAAGTTTGCAGCAGATTGAAGAAGACGAGGTGCGCCCTAAGTTGTGGATGCAAGTGGTTGAAAGTGCATCGCACGCACCGTTTATGGGGTTTAACCGTGCGCAGGCCGCCGTGATTGAGCTGGCGGTGCTGGTAAGCAGATTGCATATGTTGCCTGCTGAGAAAATCACCCAGGAGATGCAGTACCTGCAAATCGCCATTGATAAAACCGCTGGGCCACGGGAGCAAGAGGCCTGGCAGTGGTTGGTGGATTGCGTGAATAATCATCTGGCACAACAAAGTGGCCTGCAGGAGGCGTGAGTAATGCGATGCAAGTATTAGTCAGTGTGAATTCTGTGGCAGAAGCGCAACTCGTATTGTCTGCCGGTGTGCCATTGATCGACCTCAAAGACACCAGTCACGGCGCGCTGGCAGCCTTGACGCTGGATCTTTCAACGGCGATTGTTGAGGCGGTTAATCAGTATAGGCAACAAAGTGCTGCTACAGGCATTGTGATCAGTGCCACGGTGGGCGACCACTGTGAGGCTGTTGACGAGCTCATGCATATGATTAGCAGTCGCCTGCAGATTGGAGTAGAGGTGATTAAATTGCCTGAAACCATCTGGGCTGACCCTGGTTATCAGCCTCTGATTGCGACTTTGCTTGGGCAAGGCCTCAAGTTGATTGCCGTTTTAAATCCCGCCAGCCTGCTAGCCGATGAGCTGCCAGCGCGGGTACAGTGGCTGGCGCAACAGCATTATTGGGGTGTTATGGTAGATACCACCCAAAAAGCTAAGGCACTCGTAGACATCGTGCCTTTTGCTGCACTGGCTGATTTTGTGCAAGCGGCAAAATCGGTGCAGTTGTTCGTCGGTCTCGCAGGTGGCCTGTCGTTGGCGCACATTGAGCTGCTGGCTGGTTTGCAGCCTGATTATCTCGGATTTCGCAGTGGTTTGTGCGAAGGTGAGCAGAGGGCACAAGCCTTGTTGCCAGAGCGCGTGCGCGAACTGATTTCAAGAGTGTCAGAAATTTGTTGAATAATTGGTCTCAACCCTAACAAATACGCCTACGAAGTGGGGTTTAGGGTTGCGTCTGTAGCGACGTTTGCGTATAGTTCAACTTGTAAGTTTTTTCAAAGATGTGGCGAAAAAGCCCAATAACGAAGGAGTCAATGAATGAAAAAAAGTTTTTTAGGCTTGGCAATTGCTTCTGCATTTGTATTTGCATCGCAAGTTGCGCAAGCTGAAGACATGTACCGTGGCGCTTGGTATGTTGTTCCAGGTGCAACTTACATGAATACAGACAATGATCTCGAAGCTGACAATGGCCGTGGCGGTTTTCTGTCTATCGGTAAAGAGCTGAGCGAGCACTGGGACATTCAAGGCCGTTTGGGTTACAACCGTGCTGACGAAGACACTGGCATTGCTGGCGCAAGTGGCAAATACAAGCAAACAGCTTTAGGTTTGGATGCATTGTATATGTTCAGCCGCGAAAAATTCCGTCCATTCCTGCTGGCAGGTATTGGCGCAGCGCGTAACAACGTTGACTACAGCAACGTTGGTCTGTCAGACAAATCAAATACATCCTGGATGGCTAACGTAGGTCTGGGTGCACAATACTTGTTTAACGACAAGTTTGGTGTTCAGGCTGATCTGCGTCACCAATGGAGCCGTGCTGATGCACGTAATGCAGCACGTACAGTGGATGCTGATGAAACAATCGGCAACACACTGTTCAACATCGGCGGTATCTTCCGCTTTGGCGCACCAGCACCAGTGGTTGAAGAGCCAACACCTGAGCCAACACCAGCACCAATGGCTGCTGTTGAGCCGGCACCAGCCCCTGCTCCAGTAGCACCAGCACCAGTGTGTAAGCCACAAAACGAAACAGTCACAGTAAGTGCTGAAAAACTGTTTGGTTTCGACAAGGCTAACCTGCGTGAAGAAGGCCGTAAAGTGTTGGAAGAAACAGCTGCCAAGATCAAAGCTAACCCAGAAATTACTGCTGTGATCGTAACAGGCCACACAGACCGTATTGGTTCTGATGCTTACAACCAGAAGTTGTCTGAGCGTCGCGCTAAAATGGTTGCTGACTACCTGATCGCTCAAGGTGTTGATAGCAATATCATCACTTCTGAAGGTAAAGGTAAATCTGAGCCAGTGGTTCAGTGCGATGGCAAAAAAGTAAGCAAAAAATTGATTTCTTGCTTGCAACCTAACCGCCGCGTTGATATCCGCGCTGAAGGCACTAAACAAGTTGGTTGCCAATAATCAGAGTGACATCTGAATAAAAAAGCCACGCGTCAGCGTGGCTTTTTTTATGCCTGTCGTTTTGAGCCGGTATTTTGCATCGCTGGCTCAGTTATAATCGCGCTATGGTTGATACACAATTCATTATTAAGGCGCGCTGGGTAATTCCTGTAGACGCGAACCATACGATTCTAGAGCAGCATGCGGTGCTGATCGATGCCGGTCAAATCAAAGCGATTGTGCCTAAAGCCGAGATTCCTGCATGGGCGGCAGATTGGCCGGTGGTGGATTGTGCCCAGCATGCCTTGATCCCAGGGTTGATTAATCTGCATGCACATAGCAGCATGAACTTGCTTAAAGGCTATGCTGATGATTATGCCTTGATGCCCTGGCTCAATCAGCACATCTGGCCGGCTGAAAAGCGCTGGGTGTCCAAAGGGTTTGTGCATGATGGCAGCTTGCTGGCGTGTGCAGAAATGTTGAGCGGTGGCGTGACTACCTTCAATGATATGTATTTCTTCCCGCAAGCCACCATAGAAGCGGTCAAGCGCGCAGGGATGCGTGCCCATATTGGCTTGACGGTGATGGAGTTTCCAACCAATTACGCCGCCAGCGCTAATGAGTACATCAGGTTGGGCACAGAGGTTCGTGACCAGTATAAATCTGATCCGCATATCAGTTTTTCGTTTGCACCACATGCACCGTATACCGTGAGTGACCCGACGTTTGAGCAGATTGCTACATTATCTGAGCAGTTAAACCTGGGCATCCATACCCATTTGCATGAAACGCAGGCGGAGATACAGCAAAGTCTGGAGCAATTCAGCGTTCGTCCACTACAGCGTCTGCTGGCACTGGGTGTGATTGGCCCCAGCACGATTTTAGCGCATGGTGTGCACCTGGAAACCAACGAGCTTGAAACGTTGTCAATGCAGGGCGCGCATCTCGCCCATTGTCCTTCATCAAATTTAAAACTGGCGAGTGGTATCGCGCCTGTCGCCGCGGCACTAAGAGCAGGCATCAATGTCGGCCTGGGCACGGATGGTGCGGCCAGTAACAACCGCATTGATATGTGGCAAGAGATGCGTACGGCGGCGTTATTGGCTAAAGTGGCCGATCAGAATGCCGAGGCGGTGCCTGCATACCAGGCGTTGGCGATGGCAACCTTGCATGGTGCGCGGGCTATGGGTTTGCAGGATAAGCTTGGCAGTATTGAAGCAGGTAAACAGGCAGATCTGGTGGCGGTTAAACTGGATGATTTAAACAGCTTGCCTTGTTTTGACCCGGTCTCGCATTTGGTCTACGTTGCTGGGCGCGAGCAGGTGACTCATACCTGGGTAGATGGCCAGCTACGTTACCAGCGGACGGAGGACCATCAAAGCTGGTTTGCTGGCATGGCAACAGAAGAATTACGGTCTATTGCATTGCAGTGGCAACTCAAATTGCAAGAGTCTATCGTGAAAGCATATTAAAGGAACAAGCATGGCGAATGTCGAAGTGGCTGAGGTGAATAAATTTGCCGAGTTGGCGCATCAATGGTGGGATCTGCAAGGTGTCTTTAAACCCTTGCATCAGTTGAACCCCTTGCGCCTGAATTATATTGATAGTCGTGCATCGCTGGCAGGTAAGCAGGTGCTGGATGTCGGCTGCGGTGGTGGTATTTTAAGTGAGTCTATGTCACAGCGCGGGGCGCAGGTGTTGGGCATAGACCTGGCCGAAAAGTCTTTGCAAGTTGCACAATTGCACGCGCTGGAAACCAACGTACAGCTAGAGTACCGCTGTGTGGCAGTCGAGGCATTGGCGCAGGAGAAACCGCAAGCCTTCGATGTGGTGACCTGTATGGAAATGCTGGAGCATGTGCCTGACCCGGCCAGTGTGGTGCGTGCCTGTGCCGCCCTGGTGAAACCGGGAGGCCATGTGTTTTTCTCCACCCTGAACCGTAATGCCAAAGCCTATTTGATGGCCGTGGTGGGCGCCGAGTATGTGCTTAATCTATTGCCTAAAGGCACGCATGATTACAGCAAATTTATCAAGCCATCTGAGCTGGCAGCGTGGATGCGCCAATCAGCGTTAGAGTTACAGCACCAAACTGGTGTGACTTACCATCCTTTGAGCAAGCAATATGCGCTGACAGTTGATAGCAGTGTCAATTACATGTTGCATGCGATTAAAGACGTCTGACAGGAAGCTACATGCAAGCTGTGTTGTTTGATTTTGACGGGACGCTGGTCGATACCGCGCCTGATTTGGGGTATGCCCTGAATTTGCAACGTGCGCGTCACGGCCTTGAATTTTTACCTGATGCGGCTATCCGCCCGTATGCCTCGCATGGTTCACGCGGCTTGCTGGAAATAGGCTTTGGTTTACTGCCCACAGATGCCAGTTTTGAAGCCATGCGTAGCGAATACCTCGACTTGTATACGCAAGTCATGACGCGTCAGCCAGTGTTGTTTGATGGCATGGCCGATGCCTTAGAGGGCATTGAGCAGCGCGGCTTGCGTTGGGGCATCGTGACCAATAAACCGCGCCGGTTTACCATGCCGATGGTCGAGCATATGGGGCTGGATGTCCGTGCCGGTGCTGTGATCAGCGGTGATGACGCGCCAAGGCCAAAACCATCGCCGCAAACCTTGCTACTGGCGTGTGAGCGCATGCAGATCGATCCGCAAACGGTGCTTTATATTGGTGATGCAGAGCGTGATATACAAGCCGGTAAAGCCGCTGGTATGAAAACGCTGGTGGCTTTGTTTGGTTATTTAGCTGCGACTGATAACCCGCAGGCATGGGGTGCTGATGGCTGCATTCAGCAGCCTCAGGAATTGCTTGCATATTTATAAGACGGATCAGCGCATTACTTACGCGCGCTACTAAGTACGGCCATGGCTGCAATATTAATATCTGCGACCAGAATACTTTCCAGATGCCCTTGTTGGTTGAGAATCGGTAATGAGACCGTGAGGCAGAAATCCTCAGTCGCTGTAGACAGGTAAATGGTAGAAATATAAGGGGCGTGCGATTCTGCCACCCGTTGGTAATAGGCTTGCTGGCTACGATCGATGCCAGCACCACCTGCCTTGATTTTTCCGTACATGTTTGGATTAATCCAGTTGGCATAACGCTGCACACCATTCGGCTCAAGCTCGAAGATAACTTCAAAATAAGGGAATTCTGCAAAGCAGCTATCTAGATCATGCGACCCCGTTGAGCGCTGGATTTTCAATAGCGATTGCAGGGCAGAGAGTGCGCGGTCTTGCCAGTCAGAGTAGAACTCTTTTTTTGGTAAAATGGTTTGTGGTGGGGTATCTTCTACCACCACGATACTGCCGATATTGGCTTTGCCAATTTTTTTAAGCACCGCTGCGCGTTCCGCAGCCATGACACTATTCTCCAGCACACCTTGTTTGCCATTCACCACCGCGATAGACACGCTGGCCACAGGATGGTCTTTACCATCTTCAGTCGTGAAGAACCCGCGCTCAAGATCAGTTGCGTCATACAAGTGAACAGCTAGCGCCTGAAACTGGCTAATAATGTGTAAGAGGATATCAGTGAGCGTCGGGGCATTGTGATCGTAAATCAGCACGAAATCATCGCCGCCAATATGGCCGACCATCACGCCGGTTTTGTCCTGAAACTCCTGACGAATGATTTCAGACAATAATCTGATCATGGCATCGCCACGGATAAAGCCGTAGCGGTCGTTGTACGCTTTAAAGTGGTCGAGGTCGATATACACCAATTGCGTATTCGGGTTGTTACGCAAACTGTTGTCCAACGTCTGCTTTAAGGTCGGCCCGGTGGTGAGGTGACTCAGCGGGTGTAAGTTGCCGGTGGACGCTTTACGGCTAATCAACTGTGCCATGATTTCCATCGGTTGCAGAATGCCTACATAGGCGCCTTCTTCATTAACGGTAATCCAGATATCGGTATTCGCCCGGTCCAGGTAAAACAGTCTTGCCAGGACAGAGGAGGGGATGAGATGATTGATCACCTTAGGCAGCGGGTCGCAACATGCACCAAGGCCAGATACTTTTTTGGAAAACACCTTACCACGTCGCAATACGCCAAGTGGTGTTTTGCCATCAAGCACGACAGCGATGGCAACATCAATGTGGATATTAAATAAACTCCTGGCTTCAGCGATTGAGCTGCTGACATCAATGGTCAGGCCGTGGCTGATGAACTCGCCAATATGAAAGTCATCCGGCACGTGTGAGCGATGAGATTCATCGCGTGCAGGCAATGCCGCTACCTGGTCGCTAGGTGTGCTTTGCGGATGGGCAAAATAGTGCCCTTGTGCGTAATGCAGCCCTAAGTCCTGGCAATAAGTAATATCTTCTACACGCTCTAGGCCTTCGGCAATAATGGTGCAGCCCAAACGTTGCGCCATGGAAATAATCGCTTCCAGCAGCACGGTTCTCACGCGGCTACCTTGTGCTTCGTGCACAATGGCCCGGTCAATTTTAATAAAATCTGCGCGCACCTCCGCCAGAATACGCAGCCCGTTAAAGCCAGACCCCATGTCATCGAGCGCAATGCGCAGGCCATGCATGCGGATTTCGTCGCAGTAGCGCGCCAGCACTTCTGGATTGGTTTTTTCACTTTCGACAATCTCTATGACGACATCGCGTTTATCAATGTTGTGCTGTGCCATGATGTGCAGGGTAAAGTCTAGCCAGCCCGGGCTCATGATGGTTTGCGGCAAGACATTAATAAAAATAGGTGTATCCGCAGCGATGGCTTGTGATTTACCAATCAAGGCCAGATGTTGGCAGGCCAGATCGAGCTCATGAGTACGTTTCACCTCGGCAGCCAGCGCAAATGCTTCCATGCCGTTGAGCCATTTGCCTTCTGGCGTTTTGAGGCGACACAAGGCTTCAAAGCCAAATACCTTGCCACCTTGACCAAAGTCGACAATCGGCTGGTAATGCATTTGCACATGCGGCTCAAGCGCAGACAGTAGCCAGGGGTATTTGTGGCGCGCATAAAAAGTATTAAATGGCATGGTCGCCTGTAATGCTGCCATCGGGCCGATGGGCTGGGTATCCTGCGACACCAGTACCCAGGTGTCTTTTAGCGTATGCGCCGATTCTTTGGCAATCATCTGGTCTAGTATCTGTAAGAGTTCAGCCTCGGTTTGATAACTCAATGACGTTTGATTGGTGCCTGAAAAGCGTGGGCTTTCCATGTTGGCATGACTGTTGGCATCAAAAATATGCAGAAATAGTTCCATGAGAAATCACTTTGCTGGTGTGAGGTTGAGTGCAGGCTGGCTTGTGGCTTGGCCTTCATTAGAACCAGGCAACTATTGCGCCGGTTCTGCGGCAGATCGCATGATTACTATAACGACGAGGTAGGGTGTTTATTTGCCAGAAGAGCGGGCATAAAAGCCGCGAAACAATCTAATTGTCTGCCTCAATTTGGTGCGGCAGCCAGGGCATTGATCAGCCAGCGTGCAGGTGCGACGCTGGCTCAGGGGATATAAAACACTCGTTAAGTGACGGCTTTACGTTCCAGCAGTGCCGTTGAAAGGGTGCCACTATCGACATATTCGATTTCGCCACCCATCGGCAAGCCACGGGCAATGCGGCTCACGCGAATGCCGCGCGACTTGAGCATCTGGCCGATATAGTGTGCGGTAGCTTCACCTTCGGAGGTGAAGTTGGTGGCGACAATCACTTCGTGAATGGCGCTGTCTTGCGCGCGTTTGAGCAGAGTATCGAGATGGATATCTTTGGGGCCGATGCCATCCATGGGCGACAATTTACCCATCAGCACGAAGTACTGGCCCTGATAACTACGGGTGTTTTCCAGCATCATCAGGTCGGTCGGCATTTCTACCACGCACAAAATGGATTTGTCGCGGCTGGCGTCTTGGCACAGGCTGCACACGCGATGCTCGCTAAAATTGTTGCAGTAATCACAATGCGCCAGTTTATCCAGCGCTTGCTGCAAGCTGGCGGCTAATTTTTGCGCCCCTTCACGGTCGCGTTGCAGCAAGTGATACGCCATACGCGTAGACGATTTGGGGCCGACGCCAGGCAAGCAGCGTAGCGCGCTAATCAGTTGTTCGAGGACGGCGGGATTGCTCAAGCGGTTGCCTGCAGTTAAAACGGCAGTTTAAAGCCAGCAGGCATCACATTGCCCATTTTAGCGGCGCTGGTTGCCTCAACCTTGGTTCTGGCATCTTTCAATGCGATTAAAAGCAGGTCTTCCAGAGTTTCTTTGTCATCCATGGCGGCATCATCAATCTGCACGCGTTTGACATCGTTGTTACAGGTCATGGTGATTTTGACCATACCGTTGCTAGCCACGCCTTCAACTTCCGTATTGGCGAGTTCGGCTTGCGCCTTCTGCATATTGGCCTGCATCATCTGGGCCTGTTTCATCATGTTGCCCATGCCACCTTTCATCATTGTCTGCTCCTAAAGTTATTGTGGTTAATGTAAGGGTTTAATCGAGTTGGGGACGATAGACGCGCCCATTTCCTGCATCAGGCCTTGCACAAAACGGTCTGCCATAATGGCTTCTGTGGCTTGGTCCTGTAATTCGGCACGCTCAACCGCGAGTTGTCTGGCTGGCGTGTTGGCCTCTTGGCCGGTGATGATATTCAGTTTGAGGCGGCGGCCAAAATGGCTGCTTAAGGCACTGTTGAGTTTTTCCAGGTAGTTGGCGCTGGCCAGATGCTTATGTGCTTCGCCAATGCGCAAAGTCATGGTGTCTGCCTCAACACTGACTAGCTCGCAGTTTTGCGCCAGTGCCCGCACCAACCCTAGCTTGCTCAAGTGGTTTTCAACCAGCGCACGCCAGTTACCATCCCATGTGAGCGGGGTTGAATCACTCTGCGCGACGACCGGCTGTGAAAAGGCTTGTTGCGGAATCTGTTTGATATCAGGCATCGCTTGCGCAGCCATCTCTGCGGCATGCGTCGTCATCGGTTCTGCTTCTGCTTGCAACGCTGGTATGGTTAAGTTCGGTGTAGCAGGCGTGGCTGCGGCTGTCGCTGTCGCGGTTACACGAGCAGGCTCGCTGCTCGCGCTCATCTGACGGCTCTGCGCCAGGGCGGCGCGGGCACCGCCGCTGGCATTACCACGTGGTGTGCCCTCAGTCGGCGCGCTACCACCCGTCGCCGGTGCGGCGGCAGAGGGGGTCATGGCGTCGGCTTTAAATGCCAGCAGGCGTAACAAGGTCATGGTGAACCCGGCATACGCGTCTGGTGCCAGGCCGATATCACGGTGGCCAAGAATACAAATCTGGTAATACAGTTGCAGCATTTCTGCGCTGAGTTGCGCCGCTAGGTCTAGCAGCGTATGCCTTTCCGGGTGGTCATCGGCAATCGCTTGCGGGCTGTATTGCGCTACCGCCAATAAGTGCAGCAAGGCCGCCAGATCATTCAAGGCGCTCTCAAAGCCAATGCTGCGAGACTCCATTTGCTGCGCAATATTGAGCAGGCTGGCCGCATCATTGGCAATCAGCGCACGCAATAACTCATACAAATAGCTCTGGTCTATGGCGCCCAGCATGCTGCGCACATCGCTTTCGCGTACCGACTGGTTGCCGTAAGCGATGGCCTGGTCGGTCAATGACAGCGCATCACGCATACTGCCGCTGGCCGCACGGGCGATCAGTTGCAGGGCAGGCGCTTCAAACGGTAATTGTTCCTGGCCCAAAATATCCTGCAAATGGGCGGTGATGGTACTGCTGGCCATTTGTCGCAGGTTGAACTGTAAGCAGCGCGAGAGGATGGTGACCGGGACTTTTTGTGGGTCTGTGGTCGCCAGGATAAATTTGACGTGGGCTGGCGGCTCTTCCAGCGTTTTTAGCATGGCATTAAACGCTTCTTTCGTCAGCATGTGTACTTCATCGATCATATAGACCTTGAAGCGGCCGGAAGAGGGCGCATAAATGGCCTGTTCCAGCAGGCTCACCATATCGGCGATGCCGCGGTTAGAGGCGGCGTCCATCTCCACGTAGTCCACATAGCGGCCAATATCAATGGCGCGGCAGGCTTCGCACTCACCACAAGGTGTGGCCGTGATGCCGGTGGCACAGTTGAGCGATTTGGCCAGAATGCGTGACAGCGTGGTTTTACCAACCCCGCGGGTGCCGGTAAATAAATAGGCGTGGTGCAGACGTTGTTGGCTCAGGGCATTGGTTAAGGCCTGAACTACATGGTCTTGTCCGACCAGACTGCTAAAGGATTTTGGGCGCCATTTACGCGCCAATACTTGGTAAGACATCGCGCACTCTACTGATTAAATGCTATTAGGCAAACCTGTACTTTAGCTTAAATTGCCTGCTCATGCTTGTTCAACGCCAACTAAATTGATGCGGATGTGAGCGGATCGACAAGGCTAGAGGGCAAGATGGAAAGGGGCGAGCCCAACCCCCGGCACTTGCTCGATAGTTGTGGCTGCTTGCTTCCGCACCTGACCAGATTGGCTACCTTACAATGCGGGGAGGCCCGCGGCTGATATTGTAACGCAAAAAACAATTTTGCACGCCTTTCTTTTTTAAATCGGCCGTCGTCATCGCCTTGTGTTCAAGCAGTGGAAATGACCAATAATCTACCTTCTTATGGTGGCATCACGGCCGGTTTTTTCACTGCATAATGCACTATATTTTTATTGATTGTTAAGACGATTTAAGGATGTAACTTAAGACTATGGCAGCGAACGGATCCTCCATGACAGCGTCGGAAATTGCCCGCGAAACCATTAAGCAAATGGCAGTGCGTCGCGTAGAGCCGACGCCGGAGAATTACACTCAGATTTATTTTGAGGTGGCCGGTAAGCCGGTGAAAGAAGATGCCGTCGGTGCGTTGCGCAAAGCGCTGAAGCAATTGCCACACGACTCACTGGAGCAAACCAACTGGATCAACCGGTGGGAGAAGTTGCTCAAACAGGACAACTGGCAAGGGCTAGGCGAGTTACTGACCGAATCTATGCAACAGCAGTTAAGTCACTCCACCAAGTGGCCGAAAGCAATCCGCACCTTGTTGCAGGCGTGGGATGACAAACGTAGTGGCGTTGATGTCGCCAGAAAGCGTGAAACCTTAGAGCGTGTGTTAATCAACTTTGGTAATGATGCATCCTTGGCTGACAAATTGATTGGAATGGCGAGCCATTGGTTGCCGTCCGATGCGGGTGGCGACAGTATGGCTTTGACGGATGATCATTCAGAAGTGCCTGTAACGGCCACTGTGGTGGTTGAGTCAGCAGCCACAGAGGCTTTACCGAGTGAAGTGCAACAATTTCATGGTGCTTTTACCATTTTGCAAACCTTGCTCAAGCAAACCTTGCAATTGGGATTGATTCCGCGCCTGGAAGGCTATCCTGACCTGCAAACAGAAGCAGTGGCGTTGCAGGAGAGCACTGAGCGCGCCAAAAAAGTGAAAGAGTGGGAAGCCCTGGCCAAGTCACTCAAAGCCTTGTTAATGCGGGTGGAAGTCATTGGCGCCAAAGAGGATGATGTACGCGGTGACATTATTGATTTGCTACATTTGCTGCTATCAAATATTGGCGAACTGGTGGCCGAGGATAGCTGGCTGAGCGGCCAGGTGTACGCAGTGCAGTCGATTATCAGCGGCCCGCTGGACCGTGCCAAGCTTAAGCAGGCCGAAAAAAGCCTGAAAGAAGTGGTTTATAAGCAGGGCTTAGTCAAGCATAGCCTGGTTGAGGCTAGAAACTCTTTTAAAACCCTGATTAGCACCTTTATTGACAAACTGAAGTACATGGGCGAAGCGAGTGAGCTTTATAGCGGTAAAATTGAAAGTTATGCCCAGGAGCTGTCGCAGACCGATGATCTGATTAAAATTAATGAGTTGGTGAATCATTTGATGCGTGACACCTCAGTCATGCAAACCGATATTATGCGTTCGCGCGATGATTTGCTGAGTCAGCAACGGGTGGCGACCGATACCCAGCAGCGCATGGAAAAGCTGCAGGAAGAGTTGCAACAGCTGAGTGAAGTCGTGCGCATAGACCAGTTGACCGGCGTACTTAACCGCCGCGGGATGGACGAAGCCTTTAGCACGGAAATTGCGCGTTATCGCCGCAGTGGCGAGTTGCTGAGCATTGCTTTGCTGGATATTGATAACTTTAAAATGCTCAATGACCAGCATGGGCATGCGGCGGGTGATTCTGCACTCAAACATCTGGCAGGCGTGATCAAACGTGCCGTGCGGCCGACCGACATCGTGACCAGGATGGGCGGGGAAGAGTTTGTGGTGATATTGCCAAATACCAACCTCGATGAGGCGGTGGTAACCATGAGCCGTTTGCAACGCGCGCTGACGAAAGAATATTTTTTAGGCAATAACCAGAAATTACTGATTACGTTTAGTGCAGGTGTGGCCTTGTTTAAAACCGAAGACGACGTTAATTCTATTTTGGCGCGGGCCGACCAAGCCATGTATCTTGCCAAAAAGACTGGCAAAAACCGCGTCATGACCGAAATAGACCTGCAAGCAAACGCTTAACCAACAATAAGACACACCGCATCCGCATACCAGGCATACCCAGCCTGGCGTGGGCGTGCTATGCTAATCGGCATCTATAGCGAGGTGCCAAGTGTCCACTCCTGCCATCCATTCTGCGGCCAGTCTTGCTGGCGCCAATTCTCCTGCTGATAGTGTTAAAGATGCCTTGCATGAGAGCGAGCGCAGATTCTCGGCGATTGTGTCCAGCATTCCGGGCCTGGTGTTTCAAATGCATATGACGGCCGATGCGCAAGTCGTGTTTACTTACCTGAGTGAGGGCTGTGAGGCTTTGTTGGGTATTCCAGCCGCTGCGTTGCTGAAAGATGCTCAAACGCTGTTTAAGGCGATGGAAGAGCACTCTGCCAGCCAGTTTAAGCATAATCTGCAAAAGTCTGCCCGCCAGCATAAACGGCTGGATTGGGAGGGCAAGATATGGATTGCTGACTGGCAGGATATGAAATGGGTCAATATCCGCGCCACTGTGCAGGATTTAGGTCAGGGCGCGGTACAGTGGGATGGCATCATGCTCAATATCAGCCAGAGTAAACAGGAAAAGCAGGAGATTGAGCAGGCCAGGCGAGACTTACAGGCGCTCACCGCCCATTTGAATCAGGTCAAGGAGCAAGAGCGCGTGAGTATCGCGCGTGAAATTCATGATGACTTGGGCGGCAACTTGACGGCGATGAAATTGGGCTTGTCGACCATTATTCAGCAAATTGAGGGCGGCTTGCCGGTCAACCTGGAGCAGGCGACGTTGCTGCAGGGCATTATCAACCAAACCTTTGATGCCGTGCATCGTATCTCGGGCAATCTGCGTCCGAATATTCTGGATCTGGGCTTGGTCGATGCGTTGGAATGGCAAGTGAGTCAGTTTAAAAAACAATTAGGCGTCACCGCCAAGTTTGTGACTAATTGCCATGACCTGGAGTGTGATGCAGATCAGTCTATGGCCTTATTCCGCATCTGCCAGGAGGCGCTCTCCAATATTGCCAAATACGCGCAGGCAGACCAGGTCGCGGTGGAGTTGTCCCTGGTTGATCATGCTTTGTTGATGCGTATTTCGGATAACGGCATCGGCATTGCGCCTGCGGATAAAATCAAACCCAACTCGTTTGGCTTGCGCGGCATGCAGGAGCGTGCGGCTGCGTTAGGGGGGGAATGCCATATTGAAGCCGCGATTAACGGCTCGGGCACCTGCATACAGGTGCGTACGCCGCTGATCGCGGCCTCGTGACAGAAAGACGTATCCGATTTACAATCAATCAGACCATGCATGACATGGCGAGTGTCGCACGCGCGAATTAGAGGGATCAGGGTGGATATACAAAAAATTAAAGTCATTATTGTGGATGACCATGCCATTTTACGGTCTGGTATCAGACAAATATTGATTGCCAGCGGCGATATTGAAGTGGTTGCCGAAGCGGAGAATGTGGCGCAGGCGATTAAATGTGTCCGCGAGTATGCGGCTGATGTGATGTTGCTGGATATTTCTTTGCCTGACAAAACCGGCATCGAGGCGCTTAAGCTGATTAAACGTGAAAATGCCGCGCTGAATATCCTGATGTTGTCGATGTATATGGAAGAGCAGTATGCGGTGCGCTCAATACGCTCAGGTGCATCCGGCTATTTGTGCAAGCATACCGCTTCTGAAGAATTACTCACTGCGATACATACACTGGCCAAAGGCAAAAAATACATTACGCCTAACGTGGCAGAAATCCTGGCCGAGCAGGTGGGGAACGATCATACCGTGGCGCCACATGAGGCCTTGTCTGACCGCGAGTTTCAAGTCATGCGGCTGATTGCTTCTGGCAACTCTGTGAGCGAGATTGCCGATCAACTCGCTTTGTCGGTAAAAACGGTGAGCATGTATCGTGCACGCTTGCTGGAGAAAATGCATCTCAAACATAATGCAGATATCACGCATTATGCGATTAAAAACCAACTGGTTTAGTCTCAATTTTGGTTTAAACCAGCTTGTCATTGTCCTGGTTTGTGCTTGTCCCGGGTTCGTATTGGTACCATAAAAAAAAGACCTCTTTAAGAGGTCTTTTTTTACTTATTAATCAATTTATTAAGAGATTTTCTTCGCGTAATTGATTAAGCCGTTGGTTGAGCTATCAAAGCTGCTTACGGCATCGGGTGTGGTCAGCTGCGGCAGAATCTGGCTGGCAATTTGTTTGCCATACTCCACGCCCCACTGGTCGTAGCTGTTGATATCCCAAATGATGCCTTGCACAAAGATTTTGTGTTCATACAGCGCGATAAGTTTACCCAAGGTGTAAGGTGTGAGTTGCTTGAACACGATAGACGTAGTCGGGCGATTACCTTCAAACACTTTGTGTGGCAGTAGATTTTCCAGCGCTTCACCGCTCATGCCTTGTTTTTCTAACTCAGCACGGGCTTCTTCGCGGGTTTTACCCAGCATCAATGCCTGCGTTTGCGCCAAAAAGTTGGCCAGCAAAATCTTGTGATGCTGGTCATTCGGGCTGCCAATTTTGTAGTGGCTGTTGGCTGGCATCAGGAAGTCAGCTGGCACCATTTGCGTGCCCTGGTGAATCAATTGGTAAAACGCATGTTGACCATTGGTACCTGCTTCGCCCCAAATGACTGGGCCAGTTTTGTAGCTGACACGGCTACCATCGCGGCAAATGAATTTGCCGTTACTTTCCATGTCTGCCTGTTGCAGGTAAGCTGCAAAGCGTGACATGCCTTGATCGTAAGGCAGAATGGCATGGGTATCGACATGAAAAAAGTTGTTATACCAGACACCAAGCAAGGCCATGATGACCGGCATGTTTTGCTCCAGAGGGGCGGTCTGGAAGTGCTGGTCCATGGCGTGACCGCCGGCCAGTAACTGCTCGAAGTTGTCCATGCCGACATACAGTGCAATCGACAAACCAATCGCAGACCACAAGGAGTAGCGGCCGCCTACCCAGTCCCAGAAAGCGAACATATTGTTGGTATCAATCCCAAACGCTTGCACGGCGCTGGCATTGGTAGACAGTGCGACAAAGTGCTTGGCAACGTGTTGTTCTTGTTTGGCCGCATCCAGGAACCAGCGACGCGCAGAGTGCGCATTGGTCATGGTTTCCTGAGTAGTGAACGTTTTAGAGGCAACGATAAACAGTGTTGTTTCTGGGTTGCAGTTTTCCAGCACGCGCATCAGGTGTGCGCCATCAATGTTGGAGACGAAATGGGCTTTCAAGTCCGGGCTGGCGTAAGGTTTTAAAGCATCACAAGCCATCACCGGGCCTAAGTCAGAGCCGCCAATACCGATATTCACGATGTCGGTAATACGTTTGCCGGTAAAGCCTGTCCATTGGCCGTTACGCACTTGCTCGGTAAAGCGGCGCATTTGCTCCAGCACGGCATTTACTTCTGGCATCACATCTTTGCCATCCACCAGCACTGGTGTATTGCTGCGGTTGCGCAGGGCGGTGTGCAAGACGGCACGGTTTTCGGTGATGTTGATTTTTTCGCCACTGAACATGCGGCTGCGCCATTGTTCGATATTGGAATCTCGTGCCAACTGGAACAACTGCGCCAGGGTTTCTTTGGTAACGCGGTGCTTAGAGTAGTCGAGCAACATGTCTTCGACGGTTAAGCTGAATTCTTCAAAGCGTTTGGGGTTTTGTTTGAACAGATCGCGCATTTGAACATCGCGCATTTCAATTTGATGCTGGTTCAGCGCGTGCCAGCTCGGGTGTGTGGTTAGTTTTGCCATGTTATGTTGTTGCTATCGTTTTCAAGTCAATTAATTTTATAGGGCCACAAGCACACATTTGATGTGTTTTGCGCGGCCAAAATCTTTACTGCAAGTCTGCATTTTCAACCAGTTTAACCAGCTATTGTAACTGAAGTATGACACCAGCCAGCGGCGGCAAGTTAAGGCTGATAGAGGCTGGATGTTCCATCCATGGGATGGGATCACTTTGACAGCCATGACCATTACCGACGTTGCTGCCACCATAACAGGCGGCGTCACTGTTCAACACTTCCTGATAGTAACCGGATTGTGGGACACCCAAACGATATTGATGGCGCGGCACTGGTGTGAAATTTAACACTATTATAACAAAACTATGGTCATTGCCGCGTCTGATGTAGCTCAATATTGACTGGGCTGCATCCTCGCAATCGATCCATTGAAAGCCTTGCGGATCAAAATCATGTCCGTGTAGCGCCGGATGCTGGCGATACAGCGTGTTCAGGTCTCGATTCAGCGCCTGTATGCCTCTGTGCAGAGCATGATCGGGTGTCAGCGCTTCCAGTAAATGCCAGTCCAGGCTCTGGTTGACACTCCACTCGCGTTTTTGGCCGAACTCGTTACCCATAAAGTTAAGTTTTTTACCTGGCATCGATATGTGCATGGTTTGTAACAGACGCAAGTTGGAAAATTTTTGCCAGGTATCGCCAGGCATTTTTTCTAACAGTGATTTTTTGCCATGCACAACTTCATCATGTGAGAACGGCAGCACAAAGTTTTCAGAATAAGCATACATCTGACCAAATGTCAGGCGGTTGTGATGATATTGGCGATAGACCGGATCCAGCTGCATGTAGGTCAAGACATCATTCATCCAGCCCATGTTCCATTTCATGTTAAATCCCAGGCCGCCAGCATAGACCGGGCGGGAAACCGCTGGCCAGGCAGTGGACTCTTCGGCAATGGTGAGTACACCCGGAAAACGTTCACCAACCATGACATTGAGTTGTTTTAAAAATTCAATCACATCCAGATTTTCGCGTCCGCCATAAGCATTTGGCAGCCATTCGCCATCTTTACGCGAATAGTCTAGGTAGAGCATAGAAGCCACGGCATCTACACGCAGGCCGTCAATGTGAAACTCTTGCAGCCAGTAGTAGGCGTTGCTTAGTAAAAAGCTACGTACTTCATTGCGGCCATAATTAAAAATATAAGTGCCCCAGTCCATATGTTCGCCCAGCCTGGGGTCTGCATGCTCGTAGAGTGCAGTGCCGTCAAAGCGCGCCAGCGCCCAATCATCCTTTGGGAAATGTCCAGGCACCCAATCGAGAATTACGCCAATATTGGCCGCATGGCAGCGGTCAATAAAATACTTTAAATCATCTGGGCTGCCATAGCGTAAGGTGGGTGCAAAATAACCTGTGACCTGATAACCCCAGGATTCATTGAGTGGATGTTCGGCAATCGGCAACAGTTCTATGTGGGTGTAGCCCATATCGACCACGTGCGGAATCAGCGTCTCTGCCAGCGCGCGGTAGTTCAAAAAGTGACCATGATGGTCGCGTTGCCAGCTACCAAGGTGTACTTCGTAGCAGTTAAACGGCGCATGTAGCCAGTCATACTCACGGCGATGTTGCTGCCAGGCGTCATCTTGCCAAGTGTACTTGCTTTGACAGATGCGGTTAGCTGTTCCCGGCCTGGCTTCAAAGGCTTTACCATAAGGATCGGCTTTGACCATCACGTGGCCGTGTTCGCGATTGCGGATTTCAAACTTGTATAAATCATGCTCGGTGAGGTGCGGAATGAAGAGTGACCACACCCCGCTGCTGCCCATCACTCGCATCGCATGTACGCGACCATCCCATTGGTTAAAGCTGCCGACCACGCTGACGCGCTCGGCATTGGGCGCCCACACTGCAAACCGCACGCCCGGCACGCCATCAACCGTCATAGGGATGGCGCCCAGTGTATTGTAGGCTTCAAATAACCGGCCTTCAGCAAACAAATGCAGGTCTTCAGGTGACAGGGTGCTGTCCAGGCTATACGTGTCTATTGTTTCATAGCTGCTCGTCTGACCTTGTAATTGAATTTGCAGTGCGAGCGGTGTGTTGACAGTTGTGGTGGATGTGTAAAGAAAAAGACCTTGCTGATGACTGCGTGCCATCGCTTGCCACGAGCCATTCACCTTGACTGACACCTTGTCGGCATTGGGCAAAAAAACACGCACATGCCATGGCCCTTGCGCACCCTCTGCGTGCACACCCAAGTATTCAAAGGGGTTGTGATGTGTTGCGTTTAAAATACGTTGCAGATGCAAGGTGTCGGGATGGTGTGATGCTGAAGGTTTGGTTGTCATGCTGGCAATGTCCGTTTGACTAACCTCAATCCTATCAAAAAAAGTTAAGATTTACGTCATTTATCGCTGAAAATATCGTTGTCTTTACCCGAATTATCATGCAGACTGTGGGTGTCGGACCTGCGGTTACCATGCCTTGTGTCGTGTCTCCCTGAACGTACATCGCTGCGCATGACTTCGGGCTGATTTTCAGGATCAGAAAACAGGAACAGCATCATGTCTCAAGCAGCAGAGTTTATCGAACGTCGTAAAAGCAACCGGCGGCAAGAACGTCCTTCTGACCGGTTTATTAGCAATCTGACCAAAAATACCGTCGCGATTATCCTGGCCGGTGGTCGTGGTAGTCGGTTGAAAAACCTGACTGATTGGCGAGCGAAGCCTGCAGTACAGTTTGGCGGCAAGTTCCGAATTATTGATTTCCCGCTTTCTAATTGCATCAATTCCGGCATCCGCCGCATCAATGTCGCCACACAATACAAGGCGCAGAGCCTGATTCAGCATGTGCAACGTGGCTGGGGCTTTTTGCGTGGCGAATTTAACGAGTATGTGAATATCATCCCGGCGCAACAACGGTTAGGCGAGGAGTGGTACAAGGGTACGGCAGATGCCGTATACCAAAACATCGACTTGTTGCGCGAAAATGGCGGTGAATACATTTTAGTGCTGGCCGGTGACCATATTTATAAAATGGACTACGGCAAAATGCTCGCAACCCACGCCCGTAGTAACGCAGACATGACCATCGCCTGCATTAATGTGCCACTGGAGGACGCTAAAGGATTTGGCGTGCTGGCGGTAGATAGCACCGACCGTGTGGTGGCGTTTGACGAGAAGCCTGTGCATCCGAAGCCGACGCCGAATGACCCTGAGGTGGCATTCGCCAGCATGGGTATTTACGTATTTAACGCTAAATTTTTATATGAGCAGCTGATTCGGGATGCTTATGACCGAAAATCAAACCATGATTTCGGTCAGGACATTATCCCTTACATCATCAAAAAATATAAAGTACAAGCACATCGATTTGTCGATAGTTGCGTCGGGGCACAAAGCGATAATTATTACTGGCGTGACGTCGGTACGATCGATGCTTACTGGGAAGCCAATATGGAGCTGACCAAGGTTATCCCGGAATTGAATCTTTATGACAGCGACTGGCCAATCTGGACTTATCAGGAGCAGTTGCCACCTGCCAAATTTGTGTTTAAAGACGATGGTCGTACCGGCAAGGCAACAGATTCATTGGTCTCAGGGGGCTGCCTGATTAGCGGCTCCTCGGTGTCTAACTCAGTTTTATTTTCTGGCGTGCATGTCGCTGATTATTCAGATCTGGATGGCGCGGTGGTATTGCCTAAAGTCAAAATCAACGAAGGTGTAGTGATGCGTAATGCCGTGATTGACCGTGGTTGCGAGATTCCGGCCGGTATGCAAATCGGGGTAGACCTTGAACGCGACCGAAAGCGTTTTTACGTGTCTGAAAAAGGCATTGTACTGGTCACCCCGGATATGCTGGGGCAGGATTTATACCGTGTGAAGTAGCAATCACATCTAGTGAGGTAACGATGGAAAAGAGGGTGCAGGATGTCCGATAAAAAATTGTTGTTGAATCTGTATTGGCACATGCATCAACCTGACTATCGTGATCTGGTCACTGGTGAGTATGTGTTGCCATGGACTTATCTGCACGCACTCAAAGACTACAGCGATATGGCATATCACCTGGAGCAGAACAAAGTGGCCAGGGTGAGTTTTAATTTTGTGCCGATTCTGGTTGAGCAATTACAGGATTATGCCGAGCAGTCAAAGACTGGCGAGTGGCGCGATCCTTTGTTGCGCTTGCTGGCCAACCCGGATTTAGACAATATCACCGATGCTGAATGCCAACTGATTGTGGATAGCTGCTTTAAGGCGCACCACGAGAAGATGCTCAGCCCGTTTCCGCATTATCAACGCCTGCTGAAGCTGTATGAAGAGGTCGCACCTATCATGCAAAGTGGGCAGTTTCATTATCTCTCAGCACAATATAAAGCCGATTTGCTGGTCTGGTATCACTTGGCCTGGACCGGTGAAGGCTTGCGGCGCAAGAATAAAACGGTACAGGCGCTTATGCAAAAAGGCCTGTTGTTTACGCTTAAGGATCGTCAGGCACTGTTGGCCGTGATCAGCGAAACCTTGCAGGGCATTTTGCCGCGCTACCAGGCATTGCTGGCCAGAGGCCAGATTGAGATGTCTACCACGCCTTATTATCATCCGATTTTGCCGTTGCTGATTGACCTGAAAAGCACGCGTGATGCCATGCCGGAGGCACCGTTGCCGCATTCGGCGAATTATCCGGATGGCTATACACGTGCCATTGCGCATGTAGAGGCCGCGCAGCACTATCATGAAAAAATATTTGGCAAGAAAGCCACTGGCATGTGGCCAGCCGAGGGGGCCGTCTCGCATGCGGCACTCTCGCTGCTGGCCGAGCAAGGGGTGGCTTGGGCCGCGACCGGGCAGGGCGTACTCGCTAATAGTTTGCGCAAACTGGGACTGGCACATGAACAAGCGCAAGACTATCTTTATCAGCCTTATAAAATCACTAACGGCCAGCAAGACATCGTGTGCTTTTTCCGCGATGATCACCTGTCTGACAAAATCGGTTTTGAGTACTCCAAGCAATACGCCAGTGAAGCGGTGCATGATTTTGTGCAGTCACTAGAGCATATTCTTGCCAGCAGCGAGGATCAAACGCCAGTGGTCAGCGTGATTCTGGATGGTGAAAATGCCTGGGAATATTATCCCTATAATGGCTTTTATTTTTTGCAAGAGCTTTATCAGGCGCTGGCCAGCCATGCCGATATCCAAATGACCACTTTCAGCGGTATTCTGGCCATGCAGCAGGCAAAGCAGCTGCCTGAGCCCAAACTACTTAATGATATTTGTGCTGGCAGCTGGGTGTATGGCACCTTTAGTACCTGGATAGGCGAGCCAGCCAAAAACCGTGCCTGGGATCTGCTATGCGAAGCCAAACGTCAATATGACCAGCACGTACATGAGCTCTCGGCGACTGCCAAAGAAAAATGCCAGCAGCAATTAGCGCTGTGCGAAGGCTCTGACTGGTTTTGGTGGTTTGGTGACTATAACAACGCGCAGAGTGTGCAAAGCTTTGACCAGCTATACCGCCGCAACTTGAGTAATCTCTATCAGTTGCTGGGCCTGACGCCGCCAGCGCATTTATCGCAACCCATCAGCCTGGGTGGTGGTGATGCCGAAAATGCAGGCACCATGCGTCGCGGGCAATCCTGACCCATTTTATTTTTCTGAATGCCAATCTCATGACACAAGCTAGACAAGCCGGTGTGCTGCTGCATATCACCTCGTTACCTGAGGGCAATCTTGGCCCGGATGCTTACCGTTTTGTCGATAAACTGGTGGAAATGGGCGTAGCTATCTGGCAAACCCTGCCAGTCAATCAGCCACATGGCGACCAATCGCCTTACCAAAGCGTATCGGCACATGCCGGGCATACCGGTATGATCAGCGCCAGACAGTTGCTGCAAGAAGGCTGGTGCCTGCCTGAAGAGGTTGCGCTACCTTTACCTGCCTTAATGGCTAAAATCATGTCGCGTGTGCAATCTGGCAGCGCGCCGACTAAAGCAGATGGCCGTGGCTTTACCTGGCCTGGCTTTGCCCGTTTTTGTCAGACGCAACATTACTGGCTGGAAGACTTTGCCTTGTTTTTAAGTTTGCGCGAACAGCATGCGCAGCAAAGCTGGCAGCAATGGCCAGAGGCGTATCGTTTGCATGATGTGCTGGCCTTGCAGGCATTTGCAGATGCGCACGAAGCGCAACTGACATTGATTAAATTCACCCAATATGTATTTTTTCAGCAATGGGCGCAGCTTAAAACCTATGCGAATCAGCGTGGCATCAAGCTGTTTGGCGATATTCCGATTTTTGTCGCCTACGATAGTGTCGATGTCTGGGCGCACCCCGAGTGGTTCAAGCTGGATGCCGCGCTTAATATGACTGTCGTGGCCGGCGTGCCGCCTGATTACTTCTCAGAAACCGGCCAGCGCTGGGGCAACCCGCACTATGACTGGCAGGTGATGCAAGCCGACGGCTTTGCCTGGTGGCTGGGCCGCATTGATACCCAGGCGCAATTGTTTGATGTTCTGCGTATCGACCATTTTCGTGGTTTGCAAGCAGCGTGGGAGATTCCGGTACTCGAGCCTACGGCTATCAACGGCAACTGGCAGGAAGCACCAGGCCATGCCCTATTGCGAGCCATTACCGAGACTTTTCCGCAACTGAGCCTGGTGGCCGAAGATTTGGGCATCATCACAGATGAAGTGGATGCCTTGCGTCATGCGTTTGACTTGCCGGGTATGAAAATCCTGCAATTCGCGTTTGGTGGCGGTGAAGATAATCCTTATTTGCCAGACAATATCGAAGAAAACAGCGTCGCTTACACCGGTACTCACGATAACGATACGACGCTAGGTTGGTATCAATCCGCGCCAGAGCACGTGCGCAACCACGTTCAACACTATTTAACCCAGCATGGCATTCAAGCATCGCATGAGATGCCAATAGCGCTGATGCAACTCACTTTTAATAGCGTCGCGAGCCTGGCGATCGTCCCTATGCAAGACATTTTGGCATTAGATAGCCAAGCGCGCATGAACACCCCGGGCACCATAGAAGGCAATTGGTCTTGGCGGATGGCTTGGGACCAATTAAGCGATGATAAACTGCAACGATTCAGACAATTAGTAGAAGAAAGTGATCGTGTGCATGCCTGAAGCAAATGCGGTATATCGATTGGGCTTGGATGTTGGCGGGACGAATTTGCGCCTGGGCGTGTTTTCTGATCTGGTGCTGGTTGAAGAAACCCGCTTTCAGGCCAATTACTCAGCCATTTGCAAGCAATATCCGCCAGCCCAAGCCTGGCAAACCATTTTACAAGTGACGGCAGATGCGATTCGGCCGTTACTGCGCAAATATCCAGCCATTCATTCCATAGGGATTGGTTTTCCAGGGTTTATTGATCCCAATACAGGCGTACTGGCGCAATCGCCTAATTTGCCTGGGCTCAAAGAGGTGAATCTTGGCCAAGATCTTTCTAGCTTGCTGGGCGTGAACGTCCGGGTTGAAAACGACGCTAACGCCGCCGCTTATGGTGAGTATTGTCAACTAGACCGGCCAGCTGGTGGTTTGCTCTATGTCGGCCTAGGCACTGGCGTGGGCGCTGGGCTAGTGGTCAATGGCCAAGTGTGGGCAGGGCATCATGGTTATGCATTAGAGGCCGGGCATATTATTGTCGTGCCCGAGGGGCGTTTGTGCGGTTGCGGCAATCAGGGTTGCGTCGAGCAATATGCCTCTGCCACAGGCATCAGCCAGGCTTACGCAGACCTCACCGGCCAAACGCTGACAGCTCAGGCGATTGCCGAGGTCGCGCAGCAAGGAGATAGTCATGCACAGGCCGTGTATGCCGATGCTGGCAGCAAGCTGGCGCAAATGCTGGCCAGCGTGCTCAAAGTGGTGGATGTCGAAAATGTACTGATCGGCGGCGGTGTGGTGGCGGCCTGGTCGTTGATGTCAGCGGAATTTGAGCAGCGGTTTGAGCATGATTTGATCCCAGTCTTGCGCGGTAAAGTGACTGTGCAGATTACCCGTTCTGGGGATATCGCTGGCATGCTGGGGGCTGCGTTGTTAGCGGCTTAAACGCGCTGGTGCTGATGCTGTCCCAGCGCCCAGGCGACATGCTCGCGCACCAATGCGTTGTCATCCTGTTGCCTGGCCGATAACGCGGCAATCACTGCTGGCGAGGTCGGGGCGTTACCCAGCCCAACCGCCACATTGCGTAGCCACTGTATGTAGCCTATGCGGTAAATCGCACTTCCGGCCATGCGTGCCGCAAACTCAGCTTCTGTCCAGGCAAAACAATCCACCAAGTCATTGCTATCCAGCCCATTGCGCACGGCAAAGTCGGCCTCTTGCGTGTGCACTGCAAACTTGTTCCATGGGCAGATGAGCTGGCAATCGTCACAGCCATACACGCGGTTGCCGATCAGTGGCCGTAACTCAAGTGGGATGCTGCCTTTGTGTTCAATGGTCAGGTAAGAAATACAGCGCCTGGCATCCAACTCATAAGGCGCGACAATAGCGCGGGTAGGGCAGATGTCGATGCAGGCTGAGCAACTGCCACAATGTGCGGTGGTCGGCGGATCTATGGGTAACGGCAGGTTGGTATAAATTTCGCCCAGAAAAAACCATGAGCCCTGCTGACGGTTGAGCAATAACGTATGTTTGCCACGCCAGCCCACGCCTGCTTTGGTTGCCAAAGCGACTTCCAGCACGGGTGCGCTGTCGGCAAACACGCGATATTCAAAACTGCCATAAGTGTCGCTGATACGCGTGCATAGTTGTTGCAACTTGTTTCGCATCACCTTATGGTAATCACGGCCCATGGCATAGCGGGCGACATAAGCCTTGTTCGGGCTTTCCAGTACTTGCCAGCCATCAGCCGCGTTTTCTGGCAGATAATTCAGGTTAACCGAGATCACACGCAACGTGCCGGGCACCAATTCTGCCGGGCGGCTTCGCTTGGTGCCATGTTTTGCCATATAATCCATGTCGCCGTGGTATTGTTTGTCTAGCCAGTTTAAAAGATCAGGCTCGGCGGCAGACAAATCAGTATCGGTAATGCCTATGCTGCCAAACCCAAGTTCTCGCGCCCAGGCCTTGATGGTTGCTGCCATTTCTGCAGCAGCCTCCTGATCAGGTAGTAATGGTGTCGGGCTTGGATGTGATTGATGTGACATGACAGAAACGTATTCTACACAGATTTTAAAAGACGAAGCAGCGACCTTACAGGCAGCAGCCGTGTTGGCAACGCTGTTGAGGCCCGGGCAGGTGATTTACCTGCATGGCGATCTTGGTGCGGGCAAAACCACGCTGGTGCGCGGCATTCTGCACGCGCTGGGCCATGTCGGCAAGGTCAAAAGCCCGACATACACCATTGTTGAGCTATACAATCTAGCCCTCGCTTCATGTTACCATTTTGACCTGTATCGCTTTCAAGACCCCGAAGAGTGGGAAGCGGCCGGGTTTAGAGATTACTTCAATACCAGCAGCATTTGCCTGGTCGAATGGCCAGAACGTGCCGATCAGGTGTTGCCCCCCGCTGATATAGAAATACACTTTGATATTTTGCCGCACGGCCGTGTGCTGCATATCACCAGTCAGCACGTGCTGGCGTTGGAAGGACTATGCCAGTAATCCGCAAGACTTTAACCTTATGGCTGCTCACAGCCGTATTCTCAGTCATGAGCAGTATGGTGCAAGCCGCCGAAGTGATTCTGGCTAACCTGCAACAACATGGCAGCCAGGTGCAGGTGGAGTTACTGCTAGACCAGCAAGTCAAATACCGCGTATTCACGCTGGATAACCCGTTCCGCGTGGTGATCGATATGGATGCAGTGGCGATTAGCCCGACCCTCAAAGCCTTGCCATTTCAGCTCGATGCGCAACATCCTTACCTGTCCAAGATTCGCATCGCACCGTTTACCGAACATACCACGCGCTTGGTGTTTGATATTAAGTCCGACATCAAACCACTGGTCACCGATATGAATGCAGGCAGCTCGCAACAACGGTTGGCGATCAGCATTGCGCCTGCCACGGGCAGTGCAGAGCCTGCTGCCGTCACGCCAGTGCTGACACCTTCCAAGCAGTTGCAGGAAGTACCGCCAGCCAATAGTGAAGACAAATCGGCCGAACCGGCAACCCCGCCAGCGACCACCAAAGAAGCTGCCAGCGAGGCGCCAGCCGTTACCGCAACGACGGAAAAACCAGTCGACAAGCCAGTGGTTGCCGATAAACCAAAACAAGCCAAGCCTGGCCAAAAGCTGATCACGATTGCTGTCGATGCCGGTCACGGCGGTGAAGACCCGGGTGCCAGGGGGGCCAACGGCAGCCATGAGAAAAATATTACGTTGGCGATTGCGCGTAAGCTCAAGCAGCAGATCGATGCTGAAGATAATATGCAAGCCATCCTGATTCGTGATGGAGACTATTTCGTACCACTGGGCGATCGTGTGAAAAAAGCGCGTGCCGCAAAAGCTGACCTCTTTATTTCTATTCACGCCGATTCGTTTGTGAATAGCACCGCCAAAGGCTCATCGGTGTTTGCGCTTTCAGAACGCGGCGCCACCAGTGCCGGGGCGCGCTACCTGGCGAAAAAGGAAAACGCGGTGGACTTGATTGGTGGTGTATCGCTGGATACGCGCGATATGGATTTGGCGCGCACGCTGCTCGATTTATCGCAAACCGCAACCATTCATGACAGTATTCGTATGGGTAAAGCTGTGCTAGGGCGTATTGCCAAAATCAATACCCTGCATTCCAAATACGTGGAACAGGCGGCGTTTGCGGTGCTCAAATCACCGGATATTCCATCGATTTTGGTGGAGACTGCGTTTATCAGTAATCCGGATGAAGAGGCCAGATTAAATGATGACGGCTATCAGGATAAGTTGGTGAATGCGATTTTGACTGGCGTGAAGTCGTACGTGGCGACGAATCCTTCGTTTGCTAAAAAGTAACTCTGAGATTGATTGATGCTTTTTCGCCTCTCGGCGAGTCACTTTCTGGTGCTTGCCCCTCAGAAAGTAACCAAAGAAGAGGGCACCCAGCCATCACGGCCTGCGGCTCCCTTGCGTTGTTGGCTACGGCCGCTGCGCTTAATATCGCTGCGCGAGTTAGCCTACGCCGTAACAGACTGCTGCGCAGTCTTAGTTATCAACAAAATAAGCCGGTCACGAAACTCGCCCTGACAAGCCACACACTTCGTGGCTTGTTGCGGAGCTCAGACAGTCGCTCCCTCTATTCTTATTTTGTTTCCGCTACTCAGCGTGATGGAATGGGATTCATCTCGCTAAACTCACATTGACGAGATTTGGACGCTTTAAAAATCAGATTCTTTTTCTTCAATTCGCTTTGGGTTGCAGTCGCATGGTGTTCGGGGTCCCCATCTGCCGCGCCGAGTAGCGCAGGCGAAGTGGGCTTTCGGCCATCGGCTGTCCGAGTTCCGCAACAAGCCACGTTCTGTGTGGCTTGTCAGGGAGAGTTTCACTTTGGTGAGCAACGGAGGGAACAAGCGGAAGCTGGGGTGTCTTGTTCTTTGCCTTCTTTCTTATGGACAAGCATAAGAAAGAAGGGTCGCCGAAAAGGCGAAATGGATCACTCATAAAACCACTTTAGCGATACTGAGCCAATTCCGCTTCTCTCTGCGTCTTCCCATACCCCGCCTGCACCCTCAACGCCCGGCTAATATAAGCATTGAGCTTGCTTCTCGCATCATCAATCAATGCGCTATCCAAGAAAATCTGCGGATACTGATACGACAACCAGCTATATAAACTCAAATGCTGGCAAATTAATTCAGCTTGCTCCAGATATTGTGCCTGCTGCCCATTCAGCCAGTCCGGCATATTTGGTAATGCCCGTGGTTGTTGGGTAGCGACAGCTTCTACACATTGCAAAAAATAATCCCGTGCAATCGGCACCTGTATCGCCAGTGGCGCGCACATCAGGCGGTATTTGTCGCGCATGCTGAGTTTGGGCGCGACGTCGTCTATGAGTAAAGCTTGCTGGTGTTGCAGGGGCGTGACTTGCCATTGTAGGCTGGTTGCGTCATGTTGCCGCTGATATTGCGTTTGTAAATACGCCATACACTCCGCCAGCCGCCAGGTGGGGATTTTTTGACTCAAGGCTTCAATGTCGCCACTACCAACCGCCATCGGTAGTGCAAATAGCGGTGCGGTATCGTCTACTTGCAACATGGCTTGCAGATGCCATTGCTCGTCGTCCTCCAGCACGGTCACGTAGCCCGTGTCATAGAGGCCGTGGCGACCAGCGCGGCCTGCAATCTGGCGCATTTCGGTGGCATTGAGCGGGCGCGGGGCGATGCCGTCAAACTTGTGGATATTGGCAAAAATAACGCGGCGGATAGGCAGGTTGAGGCCCATGCCAATCGCATCGGTCGCCACCAGTATTTGTGCTTCTCCATTAGCAAAACGGGCGGATTCACCACGCCGGACTTCTGGTGACAGCGCACCATAAATAGTGGCAACACTTAATCCCCATTGGCGGATACGTGCTGCCAAGGTGAGTACATCTTTGCGGCTAAAGGCGATAATGGCATCGCCGGGCTGCAAGGCCTTGTGTAGCTTGGCCGCATGGTAGCGGGTGCCGCAAATGCTATGGTCTTCAATCAGCAGCGGCGTCATGCGTTGCAAGTGGGTGAGGGTATAAGGCTCGCCCAGCGCATCCAGCACGCGGGTGCAACTGGCGGTTACGCTGTTGGCACCGCAGATAAACACTTGTTTGGCGGGGACGCCAAGCAAGGCAGCCGTCCAGGCGCTGCCACGGTCTGGGTCCATCAGCATCTGGATTTCATCAATCACAGCGACGTCTACCGCCATGTCTGGCCGCAGCATTTCAATGGTAGACGCGGTATGTTTGGCGCCCGGCACCATCACACGCTCTTCGCCGGTGACCAAGTTGCAAGGCACGCCTGCTTGCATTAATCGGTCACGCACTTCCATTGCCAGTAAGCGTAATGGTGCCAGGTAAACGCCAGACGAGGCCTGGCGCAAAGTTTCGAGCGCCTGATAAGTTTTACCGGAGTTGGTGGGGCCGACATAAAAATGGTGTTGGCGTTGCATCTGGCGCGCAAGGCGAAAGCGCGACAAATAATCCTGGTATACGGCGAGAGACATAGCAGCCATTCTAGCAAAACAGGTAAAATGGCGTGATGAAAATCCACCTATTACCCGACCAACTGATTTCACAAATTGCTGCTGGAGAGGTGGTCGAGCGCCCGGCCTCTGCGCTTAAAGAGTTACTAGAAAACAGTGTGGATGCAGGCAGTACGCAGATTCAAGTGGCGCTGCAGCAAGGTGGCATCAAGTTGCTTAAAGTCAGTGATGATGGGCATGGCATTGCCAAAGATGACCTGGCGCTGGCGCTGACTCGCCATGCCACCAGCAAGATTCAAAGTCTGGAAGACCTGGAGCAAGTTGGTAGTTTGGGCTTCAGGGGCGAGGCGCTGGCCAGTATTGCCTCTATTTCGCGCACGGTGCTCACTAGTCGCCAACAAGCGGCCAGCCATGCCTGGCAAATTGCTGCCGAGGGCACACACGGCCAAGCAATCAGTCCGGCTGCGCTAGATGCGGGCACCATTGTTGAAGTGCATGATTTGTACTTTAACACCCCGGCGCGGCGCAAGTTTCTTAAAACTGAAAACACCGAGTTTGGTCATTGCGAAGATGCGTTTACGCGTGTGGCTTTGTCACGCCCGAACGTCGGCTTTTTATTGCAGCATAACGGCAAGGCTATCTCGCGTTTGGCGGCCAATACACCACAACAACGCATCACCGATGTACTCGGTAGCGAGTTTGCGGCGCAAAGTGTTTGGCTAGAGGAAGAGAGCGGTGGTTTGCGCCTGTGGGGTATGACCGCGTCACCGACGTATCAACGCCATAGCCGCGATAGCCAGTATGTATTTGTGAATGGCCGTTTTGTGCGCGACAAGTTGATTGCTCACGCGATTAAACAAGCCTATCAAGATGTGTTGCACGGCGACAAACATCCGGCTTTTGTGCTGTTTTTAGAGCTTGATCCATCCTTAGTCGATGTCAACGTACACCCAGCCAAAACTGAGGTGCGTTTTCGTGAGTCGCAAGCGGTGCATCGCTTTATTTTCCATAGCTTGCACAAAGCATTAGGCAAAACCTCGGCTGAGATTCAAGCCAGTCAGCCTGTGCAAGCACCGTTCAATCCGTTTCGGCCAACGAATATGCCCGCTTTTAATATGCCGCGTGAACAGGTTGAAATGCCCCTGCAAAGCCGCTCCGTCTTTAGCGGCGACTATCAACCGAGTGTTAGCAATGGCGCAGCGCTGGCGCAGCAATTTTACGGCCAGCTCTATGGTGATTTAAACCCTGCGGTGACGGCTGGGAGTATGGAAGAAAGTCATTCTGCAGCAAGCATGCTGGCAGTCACGCCTGTGATGGCAAGCGCTACCGCAGCAGAAGCACCGCAGCAATATCCCCTAGGTTTCGCGCTTGGTCAATTGCATGGTATTTATATCCTGGCCCAAAACACGCAAGGCATGGTGGTGGTGGATATGCACGCCGCGCATGAGCGCATTATGTATGAGCGCCTGAAAAATGCCCTGAGCGAGCAAGCCATCGCCACGCAGCCATTATTGATACCGATCAGCTTCTACGCCGAAAAGGTCGAAGTCGCTACCCTGCAAAGCCTGCAAGGTAGTGACACCTTACAACAGCTGGGGTTTGATCTGGCGACTTTGTCACCCACCACTATTGCCATCCGCGCCGTGCCAACCATGCTGCAAGACGCCGATGCCGTGGCTTTGGCGCGCGCGGTGTTGCGCGATTTGCATGAGTATGGCGCGAGCCGCGTATTGCTAGAACGCCAAAACGAAGTATTAGGTACCATGGCCTGCCATGCCGCTGTGAGAGCCAACCGGCAGCTTACCGTCACCGAAATGAACGCCTTGCTGAGAGACATGGAAGCCACCGAGCGCAGCGGCCAGTGTAACCACGGCAGACCGACCTGGTTCCAGGTGAGTTTGAATGACTTGGATAAGATGTTTATGCGCGGGCAATAACTTTTTAATGAATAAGCTGTTATTGGGCATATTTTCCACTCTTGTTTCATTTCCTTCTCATGCTTCTGAATCTGCGGCTTGCGTAGAGGCAAATGGGGCTGCCTCAATCAAGGATAGATTAGAGTACCTTCTGGAGTCCCGAAGATTAAGGGAGGAGGGGGTAACGATTTTGAAGGTGTTTGTTGATAAAACGGGCCATCTCGTTGAGGTCAAATTACATGAATATAGTGGATTTAGTCGATTAGACGAAGCGGCGATAGCGTCAGTCAAATCTTTTGTTTTATTTCTGCAAAAAAAGCAGGAGAGCCTTTTAGTGCCTGGTTTCTGGTGCCGATTACCTTTAAATTAAACGAGTAAAAATTTAAATTATTCATGGTAAAAAAGCCTCGATGTTTCGAGGCTTTTTCGCATTTAAACCACGGTCACTTTAATAGCCGCAACTCTATAGCATTAACTCATTGCAAATATTGTTAATATAAGTTAATAATAATGAACTTTATTGTTAATTTTGGAGAGTGAAGATGAAATTGTTTAAACATTCATACAAGCAAGGCATGGCTGCATTATTGGGTTTAGCCATGTTGAGCGGTGTTGCGACCAGTGCACAGGCGGCGACTGTTTCAGAAGGCGTTGCGACTATCCCAGGCACTTTTTTATTCGATTTTGATGCTGGCTCATTGGCTGGTGCGGGTCCAGATGTTTGGTGGGAGCAAATGACGACGACTAGCCGTGCGTTGATGCCTTACTCAACAGCGCAACTCGCTTATGTTGGCCAAGTAGGGGTTGGCGGTTTAAGTTTTAATGCGTTGACCGTGAGCGACCTCGAGGCATTAACTTATTCTTCTACAGGCATTAGTGGTGGCGATGTAGGCAGTTTGTTGACGGCTAACTCAGTATTTGCCGTGAAAACGGATGCGGGTAACTATGGCAAGGTGTTGGTGACTTTCCCGTTCTTCCAAGCCTATCAAAACAATGGTTTGGGTGTTTACTGGGTCACGATGACACCGACAACGCCGGTGCCTGAGGCAGATACCTACAGTATGTTGCTGGCTGGGTTTGCTTTGATGGCAGCGGTTGTTCGCCGCCGTACCGCCTAATAGCTGATTGCTTGTTGTGGGAAGCCCCGCCTAGTGCGGGGCTTTTTTGTGCTTGTTATGCGAGTAGCAAAAACACGGTCGGTTTTTTGTGTACATCGGGTAACGCTGCTTTTTTCCACTCGGCGATGGTTTTAGTCACAATCATTTCATCGGGTGCCGTGATGTTGCAGGCTACGCATAGGCGTGTTTGCGCTTGTAAGTGATCAATCAGGTCTTCCAGCACATGCTGGTTGCGGTAGGGCGTTTCAATAAACAGTTGGGTGGTTTGCTGTTTTCTTGAGTCAAATTCAATGCCTTTGATGGTTTTGATGCGTTCAGCTTTTTCACTGGGCAAGTAGCCTAAAAAGGTAAAGCGTTGGCCATTGAGGCCGCTGGCCATCAAGCCCAGTAACAAGCTGCTAGGGCCGACTAATGGCGCCACGCGTATGCCTTTATGGTGTGCAACAGCTGCCAGTGCGGCGCCGGGATCAGCGATACCAGGGCAGCCTGCTTCACTCATCAAGCCGACATCCAAGCCTTGTTGTAAGGGTTGTAATAGTTTTGCCAGCTCTTTGTTGGGCGTATCTTTGGTCAGCACTGTGAGGCTTAACTCGCGCATAGACACCGGATGTCCGCTGGCGGCGATAATCTGGCGTGCGGTTTTTTCGTTTTCGACGATGAAATGGTGCAAGCTGTGTATGCGTTGAACGACCTCTGCCGGGAGCACTTGTTGTGGCGTGGTGCCTTCAGCGAGTGGGGCAGGGATAAAGAATAAGGTACCAGTGGCCATAGTATTCGGTTTATTGTAAAAACTGGATTATCCCACGCTGGCGCATAAAAAAAGCATTCTTTTGCAAGAATGCTTTTTTGTCGTGCAATGGGTGCTGCGGGCTTAATACTTCACTTGCACACGGTATTTGAGTGTCACATCACTTTCAGCAGGCACATGGACTTGCCAGGTGGCTTGGTGTGCACTGGTTTTTTTGTGTGGCTGAGATTCATTAAGTATTTTCCAGTCGCCATTGAGCGGCTCTTGCAACGTGACCGTTACGGCTTCTTTTTTGGCGTTATGCAAGGTAATGGCATAAGCGCTTTCATACAACGGCGCCTGACTGGGTTTGCCCAGGTTTTTAAAGTCGGTTTGTACGCGGTCTGCGGTTACATCAAACGCGTTGCCGAGTTTGAGGCGTACGCTATCGTTTTTAGGCGTGTGGTCAATCTGGTCTTCACCGACAAATTGCGCCGTACCATCGTTGTCTTTTTTATACACACGCATGGTGCCTTTTGGCAGCGGGATACCTAACTTGCTGCTTTCTTTGTTTTCAAACTCTACAAATACCTGCACTTTTTGCTTTTTCTCAATATCACGATAAGCGCCTTGGTAATAATAGTCTGCACCACTGAGCACCAGCTCTTTACGCGCCGGGATATGCTGTGCGGAGAGCAGTGCCACTTGTTTGGTTTGGTTTTCGGCAATGGTGGTGGTGCGTGGCAGTGTATATAAGTGGTACTCGAGCAAGCCTTGCTCGCTAGGCATCGCCACATCGGCCACCATGGCTTCACTGCGCATCATCATGGTTTTGGGGTGAATCACTTCACGCACGCGGTTGACGTCGCCTGCCACCAGTTGCACTTTGGCGTTAGGATAGGCGCTACCGCTGGTGTTGGTGAGTGTGACCCAGCCTGAGAGGTCAATGGCGTCTTCTTTACTGCTGAGTTCGGCCACGTAGTCGGCTTTCCATTGCAGGCCGCCGGTGAGGTAGCTGAGCTCCAAGTTGCTTTGTTCAGCACCCTTGTATTGCACTTGCGTGGTCAAGGTGGGGCGGTCTTTGAGCTGGCCGGGCACGTTAGGGTAAGCGATGCGGCCTGGAATACCTGTTTCAATGCGGTTGCCGATTTTGAGCACCACGCCATCTTGTGCAGACAGCACGGTGGCGGTTTCTTCTGTCTCAGCGCCTGTGCTGGGGTTGGTGCGGATAATCGTCACTTGCTGGCCTACGTTTTTCTCCAGCAGTTTTTGCGGGGTGAGCAGGTCAAAGTCGAAGTTTTGCTCCAGCACCTGCAAGTTGCTATTGGGCAGCAGGCTGCGCAGCAAGGCGGTTTCTGACTTGATCTGAGCGCTGACATCACGGAATGACAGGGCAGACAAGCCCGGATTCAAGTGGAGTTTACGGCTGTCTTTCACCAATGCCAGATCTTCGTTATAAATGGTCACGGCCATACTGGTTTGGTCAGATTGCGGGCTAACCGTGGCAGATTCTGCTTGTGCGATGGACGGACTGCACAGTGAAACACTACCTAAAGAAAAAAACAGCAGGGAGCTGAGTCGCATGGGTGATCCTCTCGTTGTTATTAAGTGCTTGCACTTGAGACCCACATAACGCAACAGCCGTTCAAAAGTTAACGTGTCTGTGAGTCTGCGTTAGGTTGGTGAGTGTGATAATACATCGATGCCCGCTTGTTGCAGCATATTGACCAGTGCAATCAATGGTAAGCCTATCAATGCGTTAGGGTCGTCGCCGCGCATATAGTCGAGCAGGGCAATGCCCATGCCCTCAGATTTGGCGCTGCCCGCGCAGTCGTAGGGCTGTTCCAGCCGCAGATAGCTATCAATCTGGGCTAGGCTCAGTGTCTTAAATTTTACAAAATAAGGCACGATGGTCGATTGCATGTGCTGATGACGGCTATCGTACAAACACAGCGCGCTATGAAAAATCACTTCTTTGCCGCTGAGCGTGGTCAATTGCTTGACCGCATTTTCGTGATTGCCAGGTTTGCCGATCTGCAAGCCATCGACCGTAGCCACCTGATCGCAACCGATAATCAGCGCATGCGCTTGGCTCTCTGCCACTTTGCGTGCTTTGGCTTCGGCTAGCCTTAACGAGGTTTGCGCAGGGTTTTCATCTGGCAACGGTGTTTCGTCAATGTCAGGTGAAATGCATTCAAACGGCAAATGTAGCTTTTGCAGCACTTCGCGGCGATAACGTGAAGATGAGGCGAGGATGAGGGGGGGTGTCATGGGTAAAAGCAAAAATCCCTGAATTGCTTCAGGGATTTTTGTCTATCTGCATTATTCCGGTTGAATTTCAATCAGTGATTCGTCTGGAGTGACATTATCACCTTTGGCAACATGGATTGCCACTACGGTGCCTGATTTACTGGCCTGGATTTCGTTTTCCATTTTCATGGCTTCAATGACCAGCACACCATCGCCTGCATTCACTTTGTCACCGACATTGACTTTGACGGTCACGATAGTGCCTGGCATGGCCGTGGTCACACAACCTGGGTGGCTAGGGCGCGGGCGACCACTGGCGGCAACAGCCGCTTTTTTCTTGCCACCACTTGCGCCATTATTACCGCCGCCGCTGACTTCCATCTCGTTGAGTGTTTCTACAAACACTTCTTCTGAGATGCCATCCACTTTGACGTAATATGGCTTGCGCTCTTCACCGGCATGGCCGCTACCAGTCAGTTTGATATGATAGGTTTCACCGTGCAGTGTGATATTGAACTCATTAGGCGCGTAGCGGGCCGCAGCCGTTTGTTGCGTGACTGCATCTTTGCTCAACAAAGGCTCTGGTTTCAACGAGCCCGCATTGCGCTCCTGCAAGAAGGTTTGGCCAATATCCGGGAACATAGCGTATGTGAGTACGTCTTGTTCGTTGTTGGCAAAACGCTCGGCCTCAGACTGCAATCTGACCATTTCTGGTTGCAACAAATCAGCCGGGCGGCAGGTAATCACTTCAGCATCGCCAACCGCCTGCTTACGTACGTCTGCATTCACCGCCGCTGGCGCTTTACCATATTGACCCAACAGGTAGTTTTTCACTTCGTTGGTGATGGACTTGTAACGGCCACCGGTCAACACGTTTAACACCGCCTGGGTGCCGACGATTTGTGAGGTTGGTGTCACCAACGGAGGATAGCCCAAGTCCTGGCGTACGCGAGGAATTTCGGCCAGCACTTCATCCATACGGTTGAGCGCGCCTTGTTCTTTTAACTGGTTAGACAGATTGGAAATCATGCCACCCGGAACCTGGTTAACCAGCACGCGCGTATCCACACCGGTGAACTCGCTCTCAAACTGCCAGTATTTTTTGCGTACTTCTTTAAAGTAGGCAGTGATTTCCTGCAGTTTGCCTAAGTCGAGGCCGGTGTCGTACTCAGTGCCTTTTAAAGCGGCAACCAGGCTCTCGGTGGTTGGATGGCTCGCGCCTTCAGAGAATGAGGAGTTACAGGTGTCGATAATATCAACACCGTTTTCCACGCTTTTGAGCATGACCATGCTGGCCAAGCCTGAAGTGGCGTGGCTATGCATGTGGATAGGCAAGCTCACCGCGGCTTTTAATGCTTTAACCAGTTCACCCGCCATGGTCGGCGTCAGCAAACCAGCCATGTCTTTCACGCCGATGCTGTCGCAGCCCAGCGCTTCGAGCTCTTTCGCCATATTGACGAAGTAAGCCACGTCATGCACAGGACTGGTAGTGAAAGATAAGGTGCCGATGGCGTGTTTTTTCACTGATTTAACGGCTTCAATCGCTGTTTTCAGGTTGCGGATGTCGTTCATCGCATCAAAAATGCGGAAGACATCGACGCCTGTGTCTGCGGCTTGTTTCACAAACGCATGCACCACATCGTCTGAATAATGACGGTAGCCTAGCAAGTTCTGGCCGCGCAACAGCATATTGATCGGCGTATTAGGCAAAGCCTTACGCAGGCTGCGCAGGCGCTCCCAAGGGTCTTCTTTCAAAAAGCGCACGCAGGCGTCAAAGGTGGCACCGCCCCAGGCTTCCAGTGACCAGAAACCAATTTCATCCAGTTTGCTGGCAATCGGCAGCATATCTTCGGTACGCATGCGCGTCGCGATCAGGGATTGATGGCCATCTCTTAAAACGAGTTCGGTGACATGTATTTTGCTCATAATCTTATCGATCTAATTAATATCTGCAATACGGTTAATCAAATGCCTTCGTGGGCTGCAATCGCGGCAGCGATCGCTGCGGCCATCAGTTCTTTTGGGAGTCCGACGTCATACTCGGTCAGCTCCGGGTGTTGCTCTACAAAGCTGGTGTTGAAGTCAGCCGCCCTAAAGTCAGGGTGTAACATGATCTGCTGGTAGTAAGGAATCGTTGTTTTGACGCCATAAACTACCATGTCATTCAGCGCACGGCGACCGCGCTCAATCACACCCTCCCAGTCCAATGCCCAAACAGTGAGCTTGGCACACATGGAGTCGTAGTAAGGTGGAATCACATAGCCGCTGTAAATGGCCGCGTCCATACGAACGCCAGGGCCACCCGGCGCGTAGTAGCGTGTAATCTTACCAAAGCTGGGCAAAAAGTCTTTTTGCGGATCTTCAGCATTGATACGGTATTCCATCGCAAAGCCACGGAAGGCGATTTCGCTTTGCTTGTATTGCAATGGCAGGCCAGCCGCGACGCGAATCTGCTGCTGGACGATATCAACGCCAGTAATGGTTTCAGTCACGGTATGTTCCACCTGCAAGCGGGTGTTCATTTCCATGAAGTAAAAATTGTTGTCGGAGTCGAGTAAAAATTCGACTGTGCCCGCATTTTCATAGCCAACCGCTTTAGCTGCCTTGACACCCAGGCCACCAATATAGTCACGCTGTGCTTGGGAAAGTTGTGGTGAAGGAGCGATTTCAATCAGCTTCTGGTTGCGGCGCTGGATAGAACAATCGCGCTCAAACAGATGGATCACGTTGCCATGTGCATCGGCCAGAATCTGCACTTCGATATGGCGCGGATGGACCACGCATTTTTCGAGGAAGACTTCTGGTTTACCAAAGGCTTTGCTGGCTTCAGAAATGACACGGTCATAGTTGCTTAACAACTCTTTTTCGCTATCGCAACGGCGAATACCGCGACCACCACCACCGTTAGTGGCTTTCAGCATCACCGGATAGCCAATTTTATTGGCCAATACCACGGCGGCTTCTAGGGACTCTAGGTTGCCATCACTGCCTGGCACACAAGGGATACCGGCATTGATCATGGCGTTACGCGCCTGAATCTTGTCACCCATCTGGCGAATGACGTCGGCTTCAGGGCCGATGAACTTGATGCCGCGACGGGAACAAACTTCGGCCAACTCTGGATTTTCAGACAAAAAGCCATAGCCAGGGTGCAAGGCATCACAGCCGGCAGCCACCGCGATATTCACTATATTGTGTGCGTTCAGGTAGCCTGCGACTGGGTCAGAACCAATGTTGTAAGCTTCGTCAGCCTTTTTAACATGTAAGGCATGACGGTCAGCATCCGCGTAAATGGCCACAGATTTGATACCCATTTCCGAGCAGGCGCGCACGATGCGTACCGCAATTTCACCGCGATTCGCGACTAAAATTTTCTTAAACACACATTACCCTTAAAGCAAGAAAAAAGGACAGAGTCTTTTAGTAACTCAACCGTTTATTTAATTAGCAACTACTTGTATTTAAAACGCTTTGAGTTGATTTGGTTGTGGTTTTGCAGCAATAAGGCCGTCTGAACGGATGGCCGATTATGCAAACCGGCACCATGAGCGCGCTCATGAAAAGAGCGCCGCGTGATGCGACATCATTATAACAACAAACCGTGGTCTTAAAAAGTAGGGCGTCATTTTTGGCTGTGGCTGGCATGCCGCAGGTCGTCAAGAGAGGCTGAGTTTGTTATAGTGTGAAGATTGTTTATTAAGAGTTTTGGTTGCTTATGACGCGATTTGAGGAGCTGGCCCGGCAGCAGAAAGACACAGAAGGTGAGTTAACGCTTTCATCCTTGCCGCGCTTGCGTGAGGCATTGCTGGCCCTGGGCGTATCCGATGCCGCTGCTTTGTCTGCATTGCGCGTGCATTATCAGTTACAGGGGTTGCCGTCTCGTTTTTTTAGTGAGACTGCTTTGCCGATGTTGTCATTGGATGTGCAGTCTGACTTGCCGTTGGTGTGTCAGCGCTGTTTTGCGCCACTGCCGCAGACGCTGGATTTGCAATTTGAATTTGCACTGTGCGATGAACCGCCAGAAGCGTTGCTTGAAGATGAGCAGGTTGATTGGCTGGAAGAAGATGGAGAAACCACCATAGAGTCACTGGTTGAGGATGAGTTGCTGATGGCCTTGCCGATTGCGGTCATGCATGAGGACGCGTGTGTCAGTTTGCAGCAATCTGCCGGTGAAAAGCCTAATCCTTTTGCGGCGCTCAAGCAGTTAAAGCTGGATAAGTAGGACTTGTTTGCAAACATGCACATGCAAAAAACCAAATTAAAAGCGATATTTGCAGGATTTATTTGCAGTTGTCTCTGGAATATTTTATAATTGCGGATTAGGTAGCATTCTAAGTTTATTTACAACTGCCCTTTAACTTCATTCTCTGAGGTGCGGCGGTTTGATTTTGGAGTATTTAAATGGCAGTTCAGCAAAACAAAAAGACACCGTCCAAGCGTGGTATGCACCGCTCCCACGACTTTTTGACTAACCCACCTTTGGCAATTGAGCCAACGACTGGTGAAGTACATTTGCGTCATCACGTGAGCCCAAACGGTTTTTACCGTGGCCGTAAAGTGATGCCAGCAAAAGGCGAATAATCGCTGCATTAAAGCGTCAAGCTTTAAAACACGCCGCGCAGTAAAATGCGCGGCGTTTGTGTATCTGGCGTAAGCCTCTACTTTTCTAATGCAAGCTGCTGAGGTTCGATAGCAAAGCAGTGTCAGAAAGGTAAATTTGGGAAATAACATGACAACTGGTCAACACGCGCATTCACAAGAAGTAGTGATTGCCATTGATGCCATGGGGGGAGATCACGGTCCACATGTGACGGTGCCTGCGGCAGTGCGTATTTTGAACGAAAATCCTAATCTCAATATTATTCTAGTGGGCTTGCAAGACGCGGTTGAAGCGGAATTGAAAGCTTTACACGTCCAACCCGGTCCGCGTTTGCGTGTGCATCACGCCAGTGAAGTGGTGCTGATGGATGAATCGCCACAAAGCGCAATGAAGAATAAAAAAGATTCTTCTATGCGCGTGGCGATTAATATGGTCAAAACTGGTGAGGCGCAAGCCTGTGTGAGCGCCGGTAATACCGGCGCCTTAATGGCGACCGCGCGCTTTGTGCTGAAAACCTTGCCTGGGATCGACCGTCCGGCGATTGCCTCGACCTTGCCTTCTGAAAATGGCAGCACATTTATGCTCGACTTGGGCGCTAACGCTGACTGTACGCCGGAACACCTCTATCAGTTTGCCATTATGGGTGCGATGGTGGTGAGCTGTATCAGCAATAAACCTAACCCAACGGTTGGCCTGCTCAATATTGGCTCTGAAGATATCAAAGGCAATGAAGTGGCTAAGCAGGCGGCTGAATTGCTGCGTGGTAGCCATTTGAATTTTTACGGCAATGTTGAAGGCGATGATATTTTTAAGGGCACGACCGATGTGGTGGTGTGTGATGGCTTTGTTGGTAATGTGGCGCTCAAAACCACTGAGGGTTTGGCGCATATGATGGGCAAGTTCTTGACCCAGGAATTCAAGCGCAACTGGTTGACTAAGCTCATGGCGCTGGGCGCTTTTCCGGTATTAAAAGCTTTTAAAAAGCGTCTTGATCCGCGTCGCTATAATGGCGCCAGCTTTCTGGGCTTGCGTGGCATTGTCGTGAAGAGCCATGGCGGGGCGGATAGCGTTGGTTTTTATCATGCCATTCATGTGGCGATGGAAGAAGCGCAGAGCGGCGTGTTAAAGCGTATTCAGGCGCAGCTTGAGATCGAGCACCTGACCACATCCGAGCCTTCCTGAGCCCCATTCAGTTAGCTAATTTGACCCAATTAAGGCATAATCGTACGAATGATTAACGCACGAATCGCAGGCACTGGCAGCTATCTGCCGCCCACTATTTTAACCAACGCCGAACTGGAAAAGATGGTTGATACCACGGATGAGTGGATCTTTGCCAGAACCGGTATTAAGCAGCGACATCGTGTCACCGATGAACGCACCAGTGATCTGGCTACCGAGGCCGCACGTCATGCCATCGAAGCCGCTGGCATTCAGGCGCAGGATATCGACCTCATTATTGTGGCAACGACCACACCGGACAAGATTTTTCCGAGTGTAGCGACTATGGTGCAACGCAAATTAGGCATTAGCGGTTGCCCGGCGTTTGACATACAAGCGGTTTGTAGCGGCTTTGTGTATGCGTTGACCACTGCCCATCAATTTATCAAGTCTGGTCAATATCGCAATGTGCTTGTGATTGGTGCGGATACCTTTACCCGTATCACCGACTACAGCGACCGCAGCAATTGCATTTTGTGGGGCGATGGCGCAGGGGCCGTGATCTTACAAGCCAGCGAAGAACCTGGCGTGCTCTCTACTCATATCCATGCCGATGGCAATTATGAAACCTATCTGCATGTGCCGCGCAAAGAGGATGGCCCGGACACCGTGGTGATGGAAGGCAATGCTGTGTTTAAAATGGCGGTCAATACGCTGGACCAGATTGTGGATGAAACCTTGGCTGCGAACCAGATGCAAAAGTCTGACATCGACTGGCTGGTGCCGCATCAGGCCAATATCCGCATTTTGCAAGCCACCGCCAAAAAGTTGGATATGCCGATGGAGAAGGTGGTGGTCACCGTGGACCAGCATGGCAATACTTCTGCGGCTTCTATTCCGTTGGCGCTAGACACCGCGGTGCGTGATGGCCGTATTCAGCGCGGGCATCTGTTGCTGATGGAGGCGTTTGGTGGCGGCTTTACCTGGGGTTCTGCATTGGTGAAGTATTAAGTCGTTACTTGATACCCGGCCGTGAAGTTTTTTGTGTGCAGGCGTCATATAAATGATGGCCTGCATATTGTTTTAGTCAATACGTGATCAAAAATTATGTCTACATTTGCTTTTTTCTTTCCAGGCCAGGGCTCACAGTCCGTGGGCATGATGCAGGGGCTTGAGGCCCACGCCATTATTAAACAAACCTTTGATGAAGCCACAGCGGTGTTGAGTGTCGATTTCTGGAAAATGGCGACAGAAGCCAACGATGAAATTAACCTGACCGAAAACACGCAGCCTATCATGCTCACTGCAGGGGTTGCTACCTGGCGTGTTTACCAGGCGCTGGGCGGCCAGTTGCCAACGGCGATGGCGGGTCATAGTCTGGGTGAATATACCGCACTGGTAGCGGCCAATGCGATTTCATTTGCAGATGCGTTACCACTGGTCAAGTTCCGTGCCCAGGTCATGCAGCAAGCGGTGCCTGAAGGTCAGGGCGCCATGGCTGCGATTTTGGGGCTGGATGACGAGACTGTGCGTGCCGTGTGCGCCGAAGCCGCGCAGGGTCAGGTGGTGCAGGCGGTGAATTTTAACTCACCAGGTCAAGTGGTCATCGCGGGTGACAAGGCGGCTGTTGAGCGGGGCATGGAGTTAGCTAAAGCCAAAGGCGCTAAACGTGCCTTGCCGTTGCCTGTGAGCGTGCCGTCACACTGTGACTTGATGAAGCCTGCTGCCGAAAAGTTGCGCGAATACCTGCAGAACGTGGACGTGCAAGCGCCTGTGGTGCCAGTGTTACACAATGCCGATGTGGCTGCGTATAGCGATGCGGCGCAAATTAAAGACGCTTTGGTGCGTCAATTGCACAACCCGGTACGCTGGGTAGAGACGGTGCAGCAATTAGCCGCACAAGACGTGTTAGCTGCGGCAGAGTGTGGTCCAGGCAAGGTGCTGGCTGGTTTAGCCAAGCGCATCGTGGCCGACATGACCTGTGTCGCACTGGTGAATGATGAATCTGTGCAAGCATTTGTTGCACAACAAGGGGAATAATGATGTCGAATCAGCAAGTAGCATTGGTGACTGGCGCAAGCCGCGGGATTGGAGCTGCCATTGCGCAAGCCTTGGGTAAACAAGGTGCTTTTGTCGTGGGGACGGCCACTTCCGCCAGTGGCGCAGAGGCGATTACTGCGCATTTGAAAGCCGCTGGTGTGAACGGCGTGGGTCTAGCGCTGGATGTGACGCAGCCAGAGCAAATCGAAGCGGTTTTAAAGCAGATTGCTGAACAGTATGGTGAAGTCTCCATCCTAGTCAACAATGCAGGCATTACTAAAGATACCTTGTTGATGCGCATGAAAGATGAAGATTGGGATGCGGTATTAAATACTAATCTCAAGTCGGTTTTCCGCATGAGCCAGGCAGTATTGCGTCCGATGATGAAAGCGCGCCAAGGTCGCATCATTAATATTTCTAGCGTGGTCGGCCATATGGGCAATGCTGGGCAAGTTAACTATGCGGCGGCCAAGGCTGGTATGACGGGTTTTACCAAATCGATGGCGCAAGAGGTGGGTAGCCGTGGCATCACGGTGAACTGTGTGGCGCCAGGCTTTATTGAAACCGATATGACTGCCGAGCTGCCAGAAGAGATCAAAGCCAAAATGCTGGAACGCATTGCGGTAGGCCGTTTAGGCCAGGTGGATGAAATTGCGGCCACGGTTGCTTTCCTGGCGTCGTCTGCCGCAGCCTACATTACAGGTGAAACCATCCACGTTAATGGCGGCATGTATTGCGCTTAATACAGAGTTTCTTTGGTATTCTGGGCAAGTTTTGCTAGAATATCGGTTTACTGAACATGACACTTATCAACAAAGGGGTATTTTAGATGTCCGACATCGAACAACGCGTAAAGAAAATCGTTTGTGAACAATTAGGTGCAAACGAAGCTGACGTTAAAAACACATCATCTTTCGTGGATGATCTGGGTGCAGATTCTCTGGACACCGTAGAATTGGTGATGGCTTTGGAAGAAGAATTCGATTGCGAAATTCCTGACGACGAAGCAGAAAAAATCACAACCGTGCAGCAAGCGATTGATTACGTCAACGCAAACCTCAAGTAATTCATTGACTTCATTCTTCAATCAGCCCTCGCAAGAGGGCTGATTTCTATATTATGACGAAACGCAGAGTAGTAGTAACTGGCTTGGGCGTGGTGTCTCCAGTAGGGATTGGTACCCAAACCGCTTGGGACAATCTGGTTGCTGGTCAATCAGGCATTACCCGCATCACCAAATTTGACCCCACACCATTCGCTTCGCAAATTGCAGGCGAAGTGAAAGGCTTTAACGCGGAAGACTTTATTCCAGCCAAAGATGCCCGTCGTATGGATACGTTTATCCAGTATGGCTTGGCCGCTGGGTTGGAAGCCTTCCGCGACTCCGGCCTGGAGGTGACTGACGCCAATGCAGAGCGCATCGGCGTCACCATCGGCTCCGGCATTGGTGGTTTAGGCCTGATCGAGTCCACAAACGACAGTTATGATGAAGGTGGCCCTCGCAAGATTTCGCCATTCTTTATCCCTGGCACCATTATCAATATGATTTCAGGCAACCTGTCGATCATGCTGGGCTTAAAAGGCCCGAATATCGCCGTGGTCACGGCCTGTACCACAGGCACACATAGCATTGGTGAAGCTGCGCGTATGATTGAATACGGTGATGCTGACGTGATGGTGGCTGGTGGCGCTGAAGCCGCGATCACCGAACTGAGCGTGGGTGGCTTTGCCTCTGCGAGAGCCTTGTCTAATCGCAATGATGATCCGGCAACCGCCAGTCGTCCCTGGGATAAAGACCGTGATGGCTTTGTCATTGGTGAAGGTGCTGGCGTGATGGTGCTTGAAGAATATGAGCATGCCAAAGCCCGTGGTGCCAGAATTTACGCTGAAGTGGCTGGTTACGGTTTAAGTGCCGATGCCTATCACATGACCGCGCCAAATATGGATGGTCCACGCCGGTCCATGGTAAACGCTCTGAAAAATGCAGGCGTTAATCCTGACCAGGTGCAGTTTATGAATGCGCATGGCACGTCGACACCGTTGGGTGACACCAATGAAACCAACGCGATTAAAGCCACGTTTGGAGATCACGCTTATAAACTGGTAGTGAACTCTACCAAGTCTATGACGGGGCACTTATTGGGTGGTGCGGGTGGTTTGGAGTCTGTCTTTACGGTGTTGTCTATTTATAACCAGATTTCACCACCGACGATCAACTTGTTTAATCAGGACCCAGAATGCGATCTGGATTACTGTGCGAATACCGCACGTGATTTACAGATTGAATATGCCCTGAAAAATAACTTTGGTTTCGGCGGCACGAATGGCAGCCTGTTGTTCAAGCGCGTTTAACTCACATTTTGTGCTAAATAAAAAAGCCAGCATTTGCTGGCTTTTTTATTGCTTACTAATTGCTTATTTCAATACCGCCAATGCAGCCGCGTAGTTAGGCTCATCAGCAATCTCGCCTACCAGTTCGCTATGCAACACTTTATTGTTTTCATCCAGCACAACCACTGCACGTGCTGTTAAGCCCGCCAGGCTGCTGTCAGTGATGAGTACACCGTAGTCGGTGGCAAATTTTGCCGTATCACGGAAAGTAGACAGGGTGACGACGTTTTCCAGGCCTTCTGCGCCGCAGAAACGGCTTTGTGCAAATGGCAAGTCAGCAGACACACACAGTACAACAGTGTTGTTCACGCTGCTGGCCTCTTTGTTAAAGGTGCGCACTGAAGTCGCGCAGGTTGGTGTATCAATACTAGGGAAAATGTTGAGGACTTTACGCTTGCCAGCATAAGCATCCAAGCCAACCAAGTTGCGTTTGGCATCTGCCAGTTGAAAAGCTGGGGCAGCATCACCTGCTGCCAAGAATTTACCGCCAACGGCGACCGGGTTACCTTTAAGCGTTACGCTTGCCATAATCTTCTCCAAAAACGTGATTGATGAGTATTAAACGAACACTTTAACGTGTCAGGCAATGTCAATCAACCACATAAAAAGTAAGGGAATCACTTTTGCAGTGCCGCCAGGGCGGCGGCATAGTCTGGTTCGCTGGTTAATTCTTTGACCAGTTCGACATGCAATACGCGATCATTTTCGTCGGCCACCATCAGCACGCGTGCAGGCAACCCCGCCAGTTTGCTGGTCATCATCAACACACCATAGTTTTTAAGCATGTCGCGGCCACGCATAGTTGAGAGATGAATACCAGTAGACAGGTTTTCTGCCGCGTAGAAACGCGTCATGGTGAAGGGCAGGTCTGGCGAAATATGCAGCATGACCGTGTTGGGTAAGTTTGCTGTCAGGCTGTCCAGCGTGCGGACGCTGTTGGCGCTGGTGGCAGTGTCTATGCCAGGGAAAAAATGCAAGATTTTGCGCTGGCCGCGAAACGCTTCCAATGACACGTCTTCCAGGTCGTGGTTGACCAGTTGAAAGAAGGGTAAGGTTTGCCCCAGGCCCGGCAAATCGTCTTCAACCAGTATCGGGTCGTCCAGTAAAGCAGTGGCATTCGGCATATCGATGATCTATTCACAAAAACGTCTGACATCATAGAGCATAACGACTGCAGGTTAAGTTTTTTATCACATGTTAACCAGTATGGCTGGCGTGGATGAATCTGGGTTTTTAACGCTGTCAATCAGATTATTTGCACCCGTCATGGGTACAAAAAACCGCGTTGGCGGTTAAAATAAGGCCATGGAAGCGCCTGAAATACCCACCATTCAACCTGCATTTATTCATCTGCGCTGTCACAGTGAGTATTCCATTGTGGACGGCACAGTGCGCATTGACGACTATGTCAAAGCCGCCAAAAACGATGCCATGCCAGCCATTGCGCTGACGGATCTCTCCAACCTGTTCGGCGCAGTCAAGTTCTATAAGGCCGCGCGTGGCAAAGGCTTGAAGCCGATACTGGGTTGCGATGTCTGGATTGAAAATAGCGTACAGCGCGATCAGCCACAACGTTTGCTGTTGCTGGTGCAAAACCCGCAAGGTTACCGCCATTTGTGCGAATTACTCTCCAGGGCTTATCTCGAAAACCAGTACCGTGAACGTGCAGAGATCAAAGCAGCCTGGTTGCTAGAAAAAAATGCCGGTTTGCTGGTGCTCTCAGGGTTCGCGGCAGGTGATGTTGGCCAGGCCTTGCAGGCGGGCAATCAGGCTATGGCCGTGCAATATGCGCAGCAATGGGCACAGGTATTTGCCGGCCGTTATTATCTTGAGGTGCAGCGCGTACACGCGGCGGGCAGTCCAGAGGCCTATGCCCAGGAGCAATTAATCCAGCAGACCGTGCTGCTTGCACAGCAGCTCGATCTACCGGTAGTAGCGACGCATCCGGTGCAATTTCAAACCGCAGATGACTACATGGCGCATGAAGCGCGCACCTGCATTGCCGAGGGCTATGTGTTGGCAGATAAACGCCGTCCACGCAAGTTTGTGGCCACACAGTATGTGAAAAGCCAGGCCGAGATGCAGGCCTTGTTTGCTGATATGCCGCTGGCATTACAAAACTCAGTAGAGATCGCCAAACGCTGCAACTTGATGCTCACACTCGGCAAAAACTATTTGCCGGATTTTCCGACGCCGAACGGCGAAAGCCTGGATGTGTACCTGGTAGAACAGTCAAAACTGGGCCTGGAGCACCGCCTGGCCTATTTATATCCGGATGAGCAACAGCGAGAAGCCAAGCGTCAGGAATATGAAGAGCGCTTGCAATTCGAGTGCGGCATTATTGTGCAGATGGGGTTCCCGGGCTACTTTCTGATCGTGGCGGATTTTATTAACTGGGCCAAAAATAACGGTGTGCCGGTGGGGCCGGGGCGGGGGTCTGGTGCGGGCTCGCTGGTGGCGTACAGCCTGGGCATTACTGACCTGGATCCGCTTAAATACAACCTGCTGTTTGAGCGGTTCTTAAACCCTGAGCGGGTCTCCATGCCCGACTTTGATATTGACTTCTGTATGGAAGGACGAGATCGCGTCATCGATTACGTCAAGCATAAATATGGCTTGGCATCGGTGTCACAGATCGCCACCTTCGGTACCATGGCCGCGAAGGCGGTGATTCGTGACGTGGGCCGCGTGCTGGATTTACCGTTTAACTTCGTGGATGGCATTGCCAAGCTGATTCCGATGGAATTGGGCATCACCTTGGAAGGCGCGCTGGAAAAGGAGCCGCAACTCCAAGAGCGACGCGAAAAAGAGGAAGAGGTCGCAGAATTACTTTCTTTAGCGCTGCGCCTGGAAGGCCTGGTGCGTAACATCGGCATGCACGCTGGCGGCGTGTTGATTGCACCTGGTAAGATTTCTGATTTTTCGCCGGTCTATTGCCAGCCCAATGGTGACAGCCTGGTTAGCCAGTACGACAAAGATGACGTGGAAGCCGTCGGCCTGGTCAAGTTCGACTTTTTGGGCTTGCGAACGCTGACTATCCTCAATATGGCGCTGGAAAACGCCAATGCCCAGCGCGCGCAGGAAGAATTGCCGCCGCTGAGTTTTGAAACCATTCCGCTGGATGATAAACGCAGTTACCACCTACTGAAAACCGCCAATACCACAGCGGTGTTCCAGCTAGAATCGCGTGGCATGAAGGACATGCTCAAACAGGCCAAGCCAGACTTGTTTGAAGATATTATTGCGCTGGTTGCTTTGTATCGCCCGGGCCCGATGGACCTGATTCCTGACTTCTGTCGCCGTAAACACGGGACGCAGCGGGTGGAATATCCGCACGCCTCCACTGAGTCTATCCTGAAAGAAACCTACGGTATCGCCGTGTATCAGGAGCAGGTGATGCAGATCGCGCAGGTGGTGGCGGGCTATAGTCTTGGTGGCGCTGACTTGCTGCGGCGCGCCATGGGTAAGAAAAAGCCCGAAGAAATGGTGCAGCAGCGCGAAATTTTTAACGAAGGCGCACAAAAAAATGGCCTAACGTTGCAGCAGTCTAACGACTTGTTTGACTTGCTGGAAAAATTTGCTGGTTATGGTTTTAACAAGTCGCACGCCGCTGCTTATGCCTTGGTTGCCTATCACACCGCGTATCTCAAGGCCCATTATCCGGCCGCATTTTTGGCCGCCACCATGTCGGCCGACATGAACAACACCGACAACGTGCATACGTTTTTTGATGATTGCGGCGCGAATCAGGTTGAAGTGTTGCCACCGGATGTCAACGCCAGTGTGTACCAGTTTAAGCCGCTGAGCGCGCAGCAAGTGTTATATGGGCTGGGCGCAATTAAAGGTACAGGCTTGGCCGCGATTGAGTTGATCATGGCTTCACGTCAGGCACAAGGACCGTTCAAGGATCTGTTTGATTTTTGTCAGCGTCTGGATTTGCGTAAAGTGAACCGGCGTGTGATCGAGTCGCTGATTCGTGCCGGCGCTTTTGATAAGTTGGAGGCAAACCGTGCCGCCTTGCTGGCCGGGTTGGATACGGCAATTAGTGTGGCTGAGCAAAGTGCTGCACACGCTGGGCAGGACTGCCTGTTTGGCGGTGTGGTTGAAACCCGTCACGCACTGCCCGGTATCCCGCCATGGAGTCCCGAGCAGGCCTTGGTGGAAGAGAAAGTAGCGCTGGGTTTTTACCTCAGCGGTCACCCTTACTTGAGCTACAAATCGCAATTGGGGCCATTTATTAAAGGCAATCTCAGCGATCTCGCGCCGCAAGACCAGCCCAAGCTGCTGGCGGGCGTGGTGATGGGCGTGCGCGTGCGGATGACACAACGGGGCAAGATGGCGATTGTGACGCTTGACGATGCCGTGGGCCGCGTCGATGTGGTCGTTGGCTCAGAATTGCTGATGCAGCATGCGCCGTGGATTAAAGAAGATCAATTGCTGGTGGTCGAAGGCCGTATCAGCAATGACGAGTTCTCAGGGGGCATTCGTGTCAGCGCCAGAAAGCTCTATGACTTAGCGGCAGTCCGTAACCGTTTTGCGCAAATGCTAATGCTGAGCTGCAATGGCAGCTCTGATGTGCAACGCCTGATGAATGTGCTGACACCATATCGCTACGCAGGCGAAGAGCAGAAGCGCTGCCCGATTAAAGTCGACTACCATAACCAGTCGGCGCAAGTGAGCTTGATGTTGGGCGATGACTGGCAAGTCGTCCTCCATGACGACCTGTTGCAGAATTTGCAGGGCTGGTTGTCAAAAGAAAACGTCAAAATCCTTTATAATGCCTAAACTTTTTTTCTAAGAATTCACACTGGAATTCATTATGAGTGCAAAACGTCTCACGCCTAGTAAACTGACTTATCTCGATTTTGAGCAGCCAATTGCGGCTCTCGAAAAGCGTATTGAAGCTTTGCAAGTTTCACACGATGAACATGACTCGCTGGATATCTCCAAAGAGTTGGACTTGCTGCAAAAGAAAAATACCAAGCTGCTGCAAGATACTTACCAAAATCTGACTGCCTGGCAAATTTCCCAGGTGGCGCGTCATCCACAACGCCCTTATACCATTGATTACATCAGCGCCTTGTTTACTGACTTTCAAGAGTTGCACGGCGACCGTGCGTTTGCGGATGACCCGGCGATTGTCGGTGGCATTGCCCGTTTCAAAGGCATTCCTGTCATGGTCATGGGCCACCAAAAAGGCCGTGATATCAAAGAGCGTCAATACCGCAACTTTGGTATGCCACGTCCTGAGGGCTATCGTAAAGCCTTGCGCTTATTCCGCCTGGCTGAAAAATTTCACCTGCCAATTATTACGTTTATTGATACCCCAGGCGCTTATCCTGGTATCGGTGCCGAAGAGCGTGGTCAATCTGAAGCGATTGCACGTAACTTGTATGTGATGGCTGAGCTCAAAACGCCGATTATCGGTGTGGTTATTGGCGAGGGCGGTTCAGGTGGCGCGCTGGCCTTGGGCGTCGTTGATCATCTGAACATGCTGCAATATTCGACTTATTCAGTCATCTCGCCTGAAGGCTGTGCTTCTATTTTGTGGAAGAGTGCGAGCAGGGCACCTGATGCTGCCGAAACCTTGGGCATCACTGCTGACCGCTTGAAATCCCTTGGGCTGGTCGATAATATTATCAGCGAACCATTGGGCGGCGCACATCGTCACTATGAAGAAGTCATGGAGCGCGTCGGCCAGGCGATTGGCCAGCAGCTCAAAACCTTGCAGGCGAAAAAAGTGCCGCAACTGCTTGAGTCGCGTTACCAGCGTCTGATGAGTTACGGTAAATTTAAATCCAGCAGTGAAAAATAGCATGTCTTTTTTATCCCAGTTAGAAAATGTCATTGAGACCTTTCTGGCTGGGGGCGACACGCCTCGTACGACACCGCCACATTTGCTGCTGGCACTTAGTGGCGGTGTTGATTCCATCGTGCTGTTGCATACCTTGTCGCAGCTCAGTCAATCACGGCCGTTTACCTTATCAGCAATGCATGTGCACCACGGCTTGAGCCCGCATGCAGACACCTGGTTGCAACAATGCGCGCAGGCTTGTCTTGATAAACAGATTCCCTTTTATAGCCAAAAAGTGCAGGTGGATTTGCAAAGCGGCCTGGGCGTTGAAGCCGCCGCACGCGATGCGCGTTACACGGCGTTAGAGCAGGTGCGCCAGCAAGTGGGCGCAGATGCGATTGTCACGGCGCATCATATGCAAGATCAGGCAGAAACCCTGTTGTTACAACTGGTGCGCGGTGCCGGTGTGAAAGGCTTGAGTGCCATGGGGCATTGGGATGCTGAGCGCTTATTGCTCAGGCCGTTGCTCGGTGTAGCTAAAGCTGAGCTGTTGCAATATGCCGCAGCGCAGCAGTTAACGTGGGTAGAGGACGAAAGTAACGCCGACATTCGCTATGACCGCAATTTTATGCGGCAGCGCGCCATGCCTGTGTTGCGTGAGCGTTATCCACAACTCGATCAGGCCTTGCTGCGGAGTGCCAGCCATCTGGCAGACGCGCAGATGTTGCTGGATACCCTGGCACAGCAAGACTTATTGCAATGCGACGTGCGGGAAGAGTGGTTGGGGCAGTCGATAGACATTTCCCACCTGCACACGCTGGGCGATGTACGCGCAAAAAACCTGTTACGCTTCTGGTTTCAGCAGCGTCAATGTCGCATGCCAAATACCGAGCAACTGCAGGATTACTGGAAACAGCTATCCTCGGTCAAGCCGCATCGTTATTTGCATCTGCCTTTACAAGGCCAGGCAGCCAACCACAAGGCTTATTTGCATCATTATCAGGGCCGCCTGTATTGCGTTGCCAAGCCCGCGGCACTGCCAAACACGCCACTCATCTGGCAAGGTCAGCAAACGCAAATCTGGGGCGACTGGCAAGTGCAGTTCAAAGTCAGCAAAGGCCGTGGCATCGCTCTTGCCAGGTTAGGCATATCCCCGGCGGCTATTACCCTTAACAAGCGCTACGGACAGCCGATTCCATTGGCTGACGGTATTCAGCTATTAGTTACGCCACGCACTGGTGGCGAAGTCTTGCAGCCTGATGCCAAACGCCCAAGACGTGAGTTAAAAGTCATTTTTCAAATGCTGGCCGTGCCTCCGTGGCAACGTGCTTTTTACCCTGTGGTGCAAGTCACAACCACACAACCCACTGCCTCACAAACACTGGTGGCTTTGGCTGCGCTCGCAGTCGATGAAGCCTGGCGTCCCGGCCGTAACGCTTACGGCCTCGAAATTTTCCTGCATCCTCTCCGATTCAAATGTGGTTGTAATAAACCAATATAAACCATAAAATTGGTTGTATTAAGCCAATTTTATGGTTTATATCCACCATAAAAATCTTAGTTGATTGATTTCAATGATCTTTTTTTGCACGGCATAAGCGGAACGTTTTTTGCTGCTAAGAAGTACTTTTAAATCACTACAGATATTCAATAAAAGTATTCTCGGGAAAAAGGATCACACGATATGAATAAAAATACTATCAAGCCATTGCTGCTGGCGATTGTGTCTGCGTATGCGGCGCAAGCGATGACGGTTCAAGCAGAAGAGGTGAAATTGCAAAAGGTTGAGGTCGTAGGCACTACGCCACTGCCTGGCGTGGGGTTGCCATTAGAAAAAGTGCCTGCCAACGTACAGTCGGCTAAGGGTAAAGAGATCGTGAATCAACATAGCAATACGATTGCTGATTTTATGAATAACAATATGGTGGGGGTCAGTGTCAATGAGTCACAGAATAACCCGTTTCAACCTGATGTGTTGTTCCGTGGCTTTACTGCGTCGCCATTGCTAGGCACACCACAAGGCTTGTCTGTGTTTGTAGATGGCGTCCGCGTGAATGAACCGTTTGGTGATGTGGTTAACTGGGATTTAATTCCGGTGAATGCGATTGCAAACATGAACTTGATTCCTGGCTCTAACCCGGTTTTTGGCTTGAACACACTGGGGGGCGCTTTGTCTGTCACGACAAAAAATGGCCGTACCCACAAAGGAGGCGCGATTGAAACGAGCTTTGGTTCATGGGGCCGCAAAAACACTTCTGCGGAGTTTGGTGGGGTGTCAGAAGATAACTCAGTCGATTACTTTATTTCTGGCAACTATTTTGACGAAGATGGCTGGCGTGATTACTCACCAAGCACGGTCAAACAATTGTTTGGCAAAGTGGGCTGGCAAAATGAGACCACACGCCTGGAGTTAAGCTATACCGGCGCCGATAACAATATGATTGGTAACGGCCTGGTTCAAAAAGAACTGATTCAGGATTTTGGCCGCAGCAGTATCAATACGCGCCCTGACCAAACCAAAAACAGTATGAACTTCCTGAATTTGAACGGCAGCCACTGGTTTAACGACGACGTGCAGTTAACCGGTAATGTGTATTTCCGCCAATCTAACCGCAAAACCTTGAACGGTGATGTGAATGATGATTTCAACGGCTCGGGTGCATTAGACCTGAACGCTGATGGTGAAGTCGACAGTGCAGAATTGGCGACAGCGCTCGCAGATTGTCAGGCAGGCAATAACTCCGAGGAAAACTGTTCTGGTGCTTTGAACCGCAGTAATACTCGCCAGAGAGGGCATGGCTTTAATACCCAGTTGACTTTTAACCAGCCTTTGTTTGAAAAGAAAAACCAGTTAATTGTGGGCGGTGGCTATGATTTTTCAAAAATCAAATTCTCACAGTCTACCGAATATGGCTTGATTAACGCATCGCGCGGTGTGGATGCATTGGGTGAGTTAAGCGATGAAGCGGCGGTAAAACTGAATGGCAGAACCACTAGCTGGGGCGCATTTGTGACGGATACCTTGTCTTTGACCGATCAATGGCATTTAACCATGTCTGGCCGCTACAACCATATCAAGGTTGAAAACCGTGACCGCCTAATTCCAGATGTGACTGACCCGGAAACATTGTCGGGCAACCACAGTTTTAACCGACTCAATCCTTCTGTTGGCTTAAACTTTACGCCAACTCAAGCACTGACCATGTACGGTAGCTATAACGAGGGCATGCGTGCACCGACGTCTATGGAGTTGGGCTGTGCAAACCCGGCAGTACCGTGCAAGTTACCGAATGCGATGGCAGGGGATCCTCCATTGAAAAAAGTGGTAGCCAAAACCTTTGAAGTAGGTGCGCGTGGTCAGTTAACTGACAATATCCGCTGGTCTACGGCGGTATATCGTACTGAAAACCATGACGATATTCAGTTTATTGCGACGAATGCGACTAATGGCATGGGCTATTTTGATAACGTTGGTAAAACCCGTCGTGTGGGCCTGGATGCTGGTTTGAACGGCGTAACAGGTGATTTGTCATGGAACGTGGGCTATAGCTTTGTGCGCGCGACTTACCAAACGCCTTTTGAAATCACTAATGAAGTGAACTCGTCTTCAGACGGCACGGCTATCCAGGTCAGTAAAGGCGATCGCTTGCCTAACCTGCCTGAGCATGCCTTGAAATTGCGTATGCAATATCAAGTGACCTCGCAATGGACTGTCGGCAGTAACATCAATACTTATTCAGACGTGTATGTGCGCGGTAACGAGAACAACAAGCATCGCGCCAATGATGGCGATGACGAGCATGTACAGGACTCTGGCAAAGTCGGTGGCTTCACCATCGTTAACATCGATACCCGTTACCGTTTTGGCAACAGTGGTTGGCAGTTCTTTGCTAAAGCCATCAATATTTTCGATAAAGAATATGCGACTGGTGGTTTGCTAGGTGAAAACTGGATTGAGGGCGGTCAGTTCTCAGGCAATGAAGAGCCTTCCAAATTGCTGATGATAGGCGCGCCTCGTGCGGGCTGGTTGGGTTTCCGTTACGAGTTCGGTGCTAAACCATCATTAGCCAGTTACGACCGTGACTAAATAATAATCATTAAGGACGACGCGTGCTTTCACAACTTTCATCATCCACGGATAAATCGGTTTTTTTACCCTTCAAGAAAAAAATCTTGTTGGTAGAAGACGAGGTGCTGTTTGCCAAGGCGGTGGTTAAGCGCCTGCAAAAGGCCGGGTTTGAGTGTGAGCACGCAGAGTCTTTGCATGATGCCAGGTTGCTGGTCAAACAATTTGAACCGGATATGGCGCTGCTGGATATGCGCCTGCCCGATGGTAATGGTCTGGATTTATTGGCAGACTTTGTTGCCAAGAACATCAATACCATCGTCATGACCGCTTTTGGCGATGTGACCGATGCGGTCAATGCGATCAAGATGGGGGCGATTGACTATTTAAAAAAACCCATTGATCTTGAAGAATTACTGCTCATTATTCAAAAAAATGAGAAAACCACCGATCTGCAAACCAGCCTCGATTACTCCAGGCAACGCGATACTATCGTGAATGAGTCTGTGCAGTTGATTGGTGAGAGTGCCGCCATGCAAAGCGTGCGGCAGCAAATTACCCGTATTGCACAACTGAGCGCACTGAGTGATGCGGTACAACCCACGGTTTTAATCACCGGCGAAACCGGCACCGGTAAAGATGTGGTGGCGCGCTATTTGCACGCCAGTTGCGCCAATCATGACAAGCCGTTTGTGCATGTCGATTGTGCCTCTTTGCCGGCAGAGCTCATTGAAAGTGAGTTGTTTGGCCATGAGAAGGGCGCGTTTACCAATGCCGTGGCTTCCCGTCCGGGGTTGATTGAGTCTGCCGAAGATGGCACCTTGTTTTTAGATGAAATTGGCGAATTGCCGTTAGGCTTGCAAGCGAAGTTGCTGAATGTGCTGGAGCGCAGAATGGTGCGCCGCCTGGGCTCCACCAAAGAACGCCCAGTGCAGGCGCGAATTATTGCAGCGACTAACCGTGATTTGTACCAGATGTCGAGTGAAGGACGTTTTCGCTCAGATTTGTATTACCGTTTAAATGTCATCACCATGCAGATGCCACCATTGCGTGACCGTGGTCAGGACGTACTGCTGCTGGCCAACTACTTTAGGCAAATGACAGAAAAGCGTTATGCCTTGCCACACCATGAGTTTAGCGCGATGGCGCTGATGGCGATACAAAGTTATCACTGGCCTGGCAATGTGCGTGAGATGCGCCATCAAATCAGTCGCGCTGTTTTAATGTGTACGCAGGCGATGATTTCCGAGCATGATTTGGGGTTGCCACAGATCGCCGTGGTGAATCCTAGTGCGTCCATGCAGGGCGAGGCACAAGTGACGCTGGATGATGCCGAAAAAGCCATGTTGCTCAATGCGCTCGAGCAATCACGCCATAATGTCTCCAAGGCCGCCAGGCTGTTGGGGATTACCAGAATGACCATGCGTTACCGTATGGATAAGCATGGCATTTCGGTATGAGTTTTATGATTTGAAGTCCCCTTAAGCCCTTCGGATTGTCGAGGGGTTTTTTGTTTTATATCAAGATGAATCCCGACATAAATCAACCGTGATCAGGCGCCAGCCAAATCGAGCATGGTATCATTGCGTTTTTACAGTGGAGCTAAAAATGATTGGTACCCCGTTGAGCGCAAATGCGACCAAAGTCATGTTGTTAGGCAGTGGTGAGCTTGGTAAAGAGGTGATTATTGCCTTGCAGCGTTTGGGGGTAGAAGTCATTGCCGTGGACCGCTATCAAGACGCACCTGGTCATCAGGTGGCGCATCATGCTTATGCGATTGATATGACCGATGCCACGGCGTTAAAAGCCTTGGTTGATCAGGTAAAGCCACATTATATCGTGCCGGAGATCGAGGCCTTGAATACTGAGGCGCTGGCTGAGATTGAAGCCACGGGCGTGACGGTCGTGCCTACTGTGCGCGCAGTGCAGCTGACCATGAATCGTGAAGGTATCCGTCGCTTGGCGGCTGAAGAATTAGGGTTGCCCACATCGCCTTATGCTTTCGCACGCTCCGAGGCTGAGTTGCAGGCGGCGATTGATGCTGGCATTGCTTATCCGTGTTTTATCAAACCGACCATGTCCTCATCTGGCAAGGGCCAATCGCGCATTACACAGGCTTCTGAAGTCAAAGCCGCCTGGGAATATGCGGCCAGTGGTGGCCGCGTGAATCAGGGCGTGGTGATTGTTGAAGGCCAGATTGATTTTGATTATGAAATTACCTTACTGACGGTGCGTGCCAAGAATGTCTCCGGCCAGATCGAAACACACTTTTGTGCGCCGATTGGCCATGTGCAAAAGCAGGGCGATTATGTCGAGAGCTGGCAACCACAGGCCATGCATCCACAAGCATTAAAAAATGCGCAAGATGTTGCCAAAAAGGTGACGGATGCACTGGGTGGCCAAGGCTTGTTTGGCGTAGAACTGTTTGTCAAAGGCGAGCAGGTCTGGTTTTCTGAGGTGAGCCCACGCCCTCATGATACTGGTATGGTGACCATGTGCACCCAGCGCCTGAATGAGTTTGAGTTGCACGCACGCGCCATTCTTGGCTTGCCAGTAGATGTGGCGCAACGTGAAGCGGGTGCCAGTGCTGTCATCTATGGCGGCGCAGATGCGCAAGCGCTCGAGTATCACGGTCTGGAGGCCGCGATGTCTGTGCCCAATAGCGAAGTCCGTCTGTTTGGCAAACCAGAGTCATTTGTGCGTCGCCGCATGGGTGTTGCTCTTGCGACGGCAGAGAGTACTGACGCTGCACGTGAATTGGCCAAGCAGGCTGCCGCTTTGGTGACGCCAAAGGTTTCAGGTTAACGCAAGATGGCAATAGAGATACAAGAGCCTAACGCGGCCAAGCAATCCTTATTTGACTGGCTGGGTGGGGCAGAAAAGGGTGCCGAGACCATCCGCAACTTGGTTGAGACGTTTTACGACACCATGGATACTGATCCTAAAGCCGCTGATTTACGCGCCATTCATCAGCCCGATTTAACCGAAGCGCGCGAAAAGCTGTTTATGTTTTTGATGGGCTGGACTGGCGGGCCGCAGTTATATATTGAGCGTTATGGGCATCCGCGTTTGCGCGCACGGCATATGCCATTTCCGATTGATGAATCCGCGCGTGACCAATGGATGTACTGCATGATTAAAGCCATGCATACCTTGCAGTTTGAAGAGTCGCTGATGAAGCATCTGGCCAATCAGCTGTATGGTGTGGCTGACTTTATGCGCAATCGCGAAGGCTAAGCCCGCTTAATTTCCCGCAACCATCACAGCAAAGAAAAAGCCCCGCGAACGGGGCTTTTTTACGCCTGAATACTGACGCTTTCTATGCTATCGGCTTCAGCAAGTGCATTGCCTTCAGCTGGCTGTCGCGGTTTAGCGGCGCCACGCTTGGCCTGGTGGCGTGCTTGTGGCGTGGCTTTAAAACCAAAGCCACCCAACAACGCGGCAACGACCTTGCGCTTGCTTGTCGATGACTTGGCAGGCACTTGTTTCGGTGCTGCGGCTGTCGTCGTTGGCTGATACGGTTGCTGGAACCAGCCATCATCCGCGCGCGCGGCTTTAGCGTTCGACGTGCGTGGACGACTAGTACTGGTGTTGATCGTGGCTTTTTCTTTTGGAATCTGCTTTTTGATCAACTTCTCAATCTCGTCGAAGTATTTGGTTTCATCTTCGTCAATCAGTGAGATGGCAATCCCTTTGGCACCTGCACGGCCTGTGCGGCCAATACGGTGCACATAGTCTTCCGGTGCCGTCGAAATTTCATAGTTAATCACCAATGGTAAGTCGGTGATATCCAGACCGCGTGCCGCAACATCGGTGGCGACAAGCGCGCTAATGGTGCCTGCCTTAAACGCATCCAGTGCTTCAATCCGTTCTTTTTGCGTTTTATCCCCATGAATGGCGCTACACGGAATCTGGTCACGTTCCAGCGCACGTGCCAGCTTGCTGGCGGAGAGCTTGGTTTTTGTGAATACAATCACTTGCTGGTTGGCATATTGTTTTAGCAACTGCACCAAAAAGCGCTGCTTCTGATCGCTATTCACCAGATAGGCTTTTTGCTCCACATTGTCATTGGTCGCGTTGCTGCGTGCGACTTCGATCAAGGTAGGATTATTTAAAAACGCATCGGCCAGTTTTTTGATTTCATCAGAAAACGTTGCTGAGAACATGAGGTTTTGGCGCTGCTTGGGTAATAGCGCCAAAATACGTTTTAAATCCGGCATAAAGCCCATGTCCAGCATGCGATCGGCTTCGTCCAGGACCAAAAACTGCACCTGACTTAACGACAACGTTTTTTGCTCAACATGGTCCAGTAGGCGACCTGGGGTAGCGACCAAAATTTCCACGCCGGTTTTCAGGATAGGCGTTTGGGTTTTGATGTCTACACCACCATACACCACCAAGCTACGCAATGGAGTGTGCTTGGCATAAGTTTTGATGTTGTCATATACCTGGATAGCCAGCTCACGCGTTGGCGCCAGCACTAACGCCCGGATGGGGTGCTTGGCTGGCGAGGTGCTCGTGCTGGCAAGTGGTAACAGGGTATGCAAAATAGGCAGCGAAAACGCTGCTGTTTTGCCGGTCCCGGTTTGTGCACCTGCCATCAAGTCCCTGCCTTGCAGGGCGAGTGGAATCGCCTGCGCCTGGATAGGCGTAGGCGTGGTGTAGCCAGAGTCATCAATCGCTTTTAACAGCGGCTCGGCTAAGCCGAGCGTTCGAAAATCTACTATGGTTTGCTCAGACATAGGCGCGTCTTAGGCAAATGAACGAGGACGCTTGGCACCACCATTGTCGCCAAATGACTTGCCTGCCGGACGTGGTTTGTTATTGCCACGGTTGGCGGTCGGATTGCCAAAACGCTCTTGGTTGCTGCCAGTTGGGCGTGGACGACGTTGACCAAATTCATCAGCCAATGCGCGTGCAAACTGAAAGTCGGTATCTTTGTTATAACTCTTGCTGTTACCGTTGACTTCTTTGTCTTGCTTTTGCTCCATGACGCGAGGCGCACGTGGCTTGTTCGCTTGTGCATCACGTTGGCCGTCACGATTACCTTCACGGGCAACGCGCTCACCAAATGACTTGTTCTGGGCTGGACGTTCATCACGACGGAAACCGCCTTTGCCTTGTGGTTTACCGTGGCTGCTGCGTTTGCCGCCACGTTTATCACCGCCATCATCCATGCGTGCTGCACGTTTTGGCTCGAAGCCTGCAATGACCTCAGCTTGCAGCTTATGGCCGGTATATTGCTCAATTTTGCGCAACAAGTGACGATCAGCGTTTGATGCAAACGAAATCGCAACCCCTGTATTGTTCGCACGACCAGTACGACCAATACGGTGTACGTAGTCTTCTGCAAATTTTGGCAGGTCGTAATTAATCACATGTGAAATACCTTGCACATCGATACCGCGTGCGGCCACATCGGTCGCGACCAATACTTTAACATCGCCATGACGCAGCTTGGTCAAGGTGCGGTTACGTGCCCCTTGAGTCATGTCGCCATGCAGGGCTGCTGTACTATGACCAGCGGCATATAAGTCTTCAGCCAGCAAGTCAGCATGACGCTTCGTGCTGGTGAAAATAATGGTCTGGTTCACGTCTGGTGCAATCAGCAAATGCTCCAGCAGTTTGTTTTTGTGGTTCATGTCATCGACAAAGTGCAAACGCTGCTCAATATTGGCGTGTCTTTCTTTTTGGCCAGCCACTTGAATCGTCAGTGGGTTACGCAAGAAGCGTTTGCCGATATCCATAATGCCATCCAGCGTTGCTGAGAACAGCAAGGTCTGACGCTCGGCAGGCAGGGCTTCACAAATGCGCTCTACATCAGGCATAAAGCCCATGTCCAGCATACGATCAGCTTCGTCCAGTACCAGCATTTGCAAACGGCTCAAATCAATACGACCACGCTCAAGGTGATCAATAAAGCGGCCTGGGGTCGCTACCAGAATGTCCAGTGGCTGTGACAGCAATTTGTTTTGCAATGGATAAGGCATGCCACCGACGATACTAATGCAGCGTGCGCGCAAGAACTTGCCGTATTTACGTGCAGCATCGTTCACTTGGGCTGCCAGCTCGCGAGTTGGTGTCAGCACTAGGATACGTGGGCCACGGCTGCGAACCGGATGTTGTGTTGCCAGCAAGTTTAAGGCTGGCAGTGTAAAGGCCGCGGTTTTACCCGTGCCGGTTTGGGCAGAGGCCATGATGTCACGGCCTTGCAAAGCTTCAGGAATAGATTGCGCCTGAATGGGTGTTGGGTTTTCATAGCCTGCGTCGGTCAAAGCGCGCAAAATGGAGGGGTCGAGATTTAAATCTGCAAAAGACAAGGAATGTCCCTTTCATCAACAATTAAAAAGGGCGCTAGTAAAGCAATAAAGCAAAGCCAATTAAGCAACACAACACTTATAAAGGTGTGATGCAATATCAACTAAGCCAAAGCAACATTTTGGAATGGATGCTTTTACCGGCGCTTGGGCATGGCCACTAACCGATAAAAGAAGATGTGTCATTAAGACTGCATCTAAAGATGATAACCTCAAAATTTCGCGAGTTATCGACAGGTCAGGGCAATGAATTTAAAACAAGTGTGGCGGGTCTAGTACCAGCCGTGTTTTAAAGTTGCTCGCAGTATAGCTACTTTATTTTAAAAGTCAAATATTTAAGTTGATTTGTGATAAAATCGCGCCCTTTCCAAACAGATGGCAGTTCACATGGCACGCAACCTCAGAAATATCGCAATTATCGCGCACGTTGACCACGGTAAAACAACCATGGTCGATAAGCTACTTCAACAATCAGGTACCTTTGCCTCACATCAAGCGGTCACTGAGCGCGTGATGGATAGCAACGATCTGGAAAAAGAGCGTGGCATTACTATTCTGGCTAAAAATACCGCCTTAACCTATGAAGGCACACACATTAACATCGTCGACACACCGGGCCATGCGGACTTTGGTGGTGAGGTTGAACGCGTATTGGGCATGGTCGATGGCGTCTTACTATTGGTCGATGCCGTAGATGGCCCGATGCCGCAAACGCGCTTTGTGACCAAAAAAGCCTTGGCGCTGGGCTTGAAGCCTATTGTGGTAATCAACAAAGTAGACCGCCCAAGTGCGCGTCCTGACTGGGTGATTAATCATACGTTTGATCTGTTTGCCAACTTGGGCGCGACCGATGAGCAATTAGACTTTCCTGTGGTCTTTGCTTCAGCGTTGAATGGGTTTGCAACCTTAGATATGAGCAAACCTTCAGACAATATGCGTGCCTTGTTTGACACGATTTTAAGTCATGTTGAGCCGCCTAAAGGTGACAGTGATGCGCCTTTGCAGTTACAAATTTCAGCGTTGGATTACTCAACCTACACTGGTCGTTTAGGCGTTGGTCGCGTGACCAATGGCCGTATCAAACCAGGCCAGGTCGTGGCTGTGATGCGTGAAGACGAGCAAGTCGCGCAAGGCCGTATTAATCAGGTGTTAGGTTTTAGAGGCCTGGAGCGCGTGCCGGTTGAAGAAGCAGAAGCCGGTGACATTGTCATTATTTCCGGGATTGAAGAAATCGGGATCGGCTTCACTATTTGTGATCGTGACAAGCCGATTGGTTTGCCGCATCTGGGTGTCGATGAACCAACCCTGACCATGGACTTTATGGTGAACACGTCACCATTGGCGGGCACTGAAGGTAAATTTATTACCTCACGTCAAATCCGTGACCGTTTAACCAAAGAGTTGCTGGTGAACGTGGCGTTGCGTGTTGAAGATACAGAAGATACCGATGTCTTCCGTGTCTCTGGTCGTGGTGAATTGCACTTGACCATCTTGCTGGAAAACATGCGCCGCGAAGGCTTTGAAATTGCTGTGGGTAAACCTAAAGTGGTGTTCAAAGAAATTAACGGCGAAAAATGTGAGCCTTACGAAATTCTGACCGTGGATCTGGAAGACGAACACCAAGGTGCCGTGATGGAAGAACTGGGCCGTCGCCGTGGCGAGATGAGCAATATGGAGTCTGATGGTAACGGTCGTACGCGTCTGGAATACCGTATCCCAGCACGTGGCCTGATTGGTTTCCAGGGTGAGTTTTTGACATTAACTCGTGGTACTGGCCTGATGGCACATATTTTTGATGAATATGCACCAGTGAAAGCCGATATGCCAGGCCGTCGTAATGGTGTATTGATCTCCGCTGAGCAGGGCGAAGCCGTGGCCTATGCTTTGTGGAAGCTGCAGGACCGTGGCAAGATGTTCTCCAGCCCAGGGGACAGATTGTACGAAGGCATGATTATTGGTATTCATAGCCGTGATAACGATCTGGTTGTGAACCCGATTAAAGGTAAGCAATTGACCAACGTGCGTGCTTCTGGCACCGATGAAGCGGTGCGTTTGGTTCCACCTATTTCTATCAGCCTGGAAAGTGCTGTCGAATTCATTGACGATGATGAGTTGGTTGAAATCACGCCTAAAACGATTCGCCTGCGTAAGCGCTTTTTGTTAGAGCACGAGCGTAAACGGGCCAGTAAGTAATTTTTAAGAGAAGTTTATAAAAAGCCGATGCATGCATCGGCTTTTTTATTTTGCTTTTTTGGTGGATTCTTTATGCTGACACGTTCTCACGCCTGTTAATTTTTGATATGATATTAACAAATGATTTTTAATAATAATTAAAGTTAATTTTATGCTGCTTGAATCATTTTTAAGATTGATTTTTGTGGTATGCGTTAACGCCGTGAAAAATTAAATTTTTATTGTTTATATCCAAAGAGTTTCAAGCTGTCTATGCAAGAATTAAATGCTGTAGAAGTTGAAGTAGTTGCAGGTGGTTTGGGTGCTGGTATTGGTTACTATGGCACACCAGAAGAAACTATCGCTGCTGGCAATGTGCTGATTGCTGCAGTAGGTGGCATTGTCGGGATTACGGCTGTATTGGGTTCAGTATTGAATGGCCCAAATGGCCCAGCTGGGTTGTCAGGCGTGCTGTCTGGTGGTGTATTTGGCTTGTTGTTTGGCCGTAGCCAATAATTTAAACTAAGAATCTCCATTAATAACAGCCTCAACTGAGGCTGTTTTTTTATGTCTAAGTGCCATCCGCATTGGCTGTCTGTGATTTAAGCAAGTTGTTACCTTGATGTTTGCAAAATAACTACGATACACTTGGTGATCAAATCATCTGAAAGCCTGTAGATATGGAATTGCTGGAACAATATCGCGTTAACCCGAAAAAGTTTTTATTAAAGCAATTCAAGCCAGACGATCGCTCTGCCCGCACCGGCGACAAAGAAAGTGACGCCAGTTTATTAGCGGAGCTCACCCATCAAATCAATCTCAGGCAGGATATTTTGCATGCCGAGGGCAAGCATAAAGTCTTGCTGATTTTGCAGGGCATGGATACTAGCGGTAAAGACGGTACGGTCAAGCATGTGTTTAGTGCCTGTGATCCTCTAGGCATTCGCCTGGCCAGCTTTAAGGCGCCTAGTGCCGATGAGTTGGCGCATGATTATTTGTGGCGAGTGCATCATCAGGTGCCGACTAAGGGAGAGCTAACGATTTTTAATCGTAGCCATTATGAAGATGTATTGATCGTAAAAGTGCATGACTGGATAGATGACGCCGAGTGTCAGCGACGTTACCAGCAAATCAATGACTTTGAACGCACGCTCAGCGAAACCGGCACCACCATCATTAAATGTTTTTTGCATATCTCTAAAGATGAGCAAAAAGAACGCTTGCAAGAGCGCCTGGATGATCCGACCAAACATTGGAAATTTAATCCCAAGGACCTGGAAGAGCGCGCTTTGTGGGACCGTTATATGGAGGCGTATGAACTGGCGCTGAAAGAGACCTCGACCAAATATGCGCCTTGGTATGTGATCCCCGCTGACTCTAAAACCAATCGTAATTTGCTGGTTTCCCAGATTCTGCTGGAAGCCTTGAACCAGTTGCCACTGGCATATCCCGCCAAGCCCAAGGCATGGGATAAGCTCACGATTGAGTGATTAAACGCACAATTTAATGATTTTACGCTGTGTAAATGTGGTCGTTTACAGTTTAATAAGCCTGAATTTAATCGTGGTTAAAAAATGAGCTTACGTTTTCGACTCAACTTGTTAGTCACCATGCTGTCGCTGGCCTTTTTGGTGGCCGCTGCGGTGGTGTTGGTGCGCGATACCAAAGACAGCATCCGTGAGCGCGTAGAAGCCGCCACGCGTGTTACTGTGCAATTGCTGGATACGGTGATTGTCAGCTCGGCCATGAATCCTAGCTTGGGCCCAACCCATTATGTGCTGCAAGACTTTTTGCGCTCGCTTGGTTATGTACGTAGCAGCCGTATCGAGCTCTATGATTACGCTAATAACCCTTTATACATTTCGCCAACGTCGACCTTTAAATCCGAAATTAACCCGCCTGAATGGTTTACCAAACTGGTGGCCCCAAAGGTAGAAACCGTGACCCGGCGCGTACGCTATGGCGTGCTCACCATTAGTTCGAATGCCGAAGGCTCTATTCGCGAAGCTTGGTCAGGCTTTTTGCAATTGATGATGATGGGCGTTGGTTTTTTTGTTTTGCTTAACCTATTGGTGTATGGCTTGCTCAGCCATGCTTTGCGCCCGGTCAGGCACATTCTGCATGCGATTAATCGTATTGAACAAGGTGACTTGACCACCCGGCTAGCGCGTTTTTCGGTGCCAGAATTCGACAAAATTGGCCACAGTTTGAACCAGATGGCGTTGTCACTGGATGCTGAGCGCCAACTGGAGCAAAATCGCCAGCTGACGCAATTGATTCAGCAGCATATCGAGGACGAGCGGCGTAGCCTGGCACGCGAACTGCATGATGAGCTGGGGCAATACGTGACAGCGATTAAGACGTTTGCCGTAGCCATTGTCAATAAAACCAAGCAAAGCACGCCAGATATCGCCGCCAACGCGCAAACCATTGTCGCTGCCGCCAACCATATTTACGACGGGATGCATAACATCATCCGCCAATTGCGCCCGGCGGCCATGGATAATATGGGGCTGGTGGAAACCTTGCGTGACATGGTCTCCGGCTATCAGGCGCAACACCCCGAGCTAAACATTCAATTGCATGCGGCTGGCGAGTTCACGCCCATGGGTGAAAACGTCAATATCAACATCTATCGCATGGTGCAAGAAGCGGTTAATAACGCCATCAAACATGCGCATGCACAATCTATCAACGTCCACCTGTTGACCGATACCGAAGGCTTGCGGCTAATGGTGTGTGACGACGGGGTGGGCATGCAACTCGACGTCGTTGACCAGACCCAGCACTTTGGTCTGCTCGGCATGCGTGAGCGTGTGCAGGCGCTGCACGGACAATTTAAAGTGGTTTCGCAGCCTGAGGCTGGGCGTGGAACCACTTTGGACATACGATTGCCTATACAATCAGCATAAACAAGGGAGAAATAAGTGTGATTAGTGTGATGCTGGTAGATGACCATGCGGTGGTCAGGATGGGCTTTAAAATGCTGCTCGAGTCAGACCAGGACATTAAAGTGATCGCCGAGGCTGAGAGCGGCGAAGCCGCGATCAAGGCCTATGTCGAGCACCATCCGCAAGTGGTGGTCATGGATATCACCATGCCGGGTATTGGCGGCATGGAGGCCATCGAGCGGATTTTAGCCAAAGATAATCATGCGCGTATTCTTGTGCTGTCAGCGCATGAAGATTCCGTGCATCCCAAACGCGTGCTCAATGCAGGCGCCATGGGTTATGTCACTAAACGCAGCGCGGCTGAGGAGCTGATTAAAGCGATTCGTAGTGTGGCGCAGGGCAAAAAATACATCGAGGCCAGCGTGGCGCAACAAATGGCGATTCAGCAGCTGTCTGGCGAGCAAAACCCGGTGGATGTGCTCAGCGAGCGCGAGTTTGAAGTGTTTATGTCGCTGGCACGCGGCAAATCGACCAACGAGATTGCCGAAACCTTATTTTTAAGCCCACGCACAGTCGGCACGCATTTGTATAACATCAAGCAAAAGCTCAATGCGCAAAACTCGGCAGAAATCGCCCTGATTGCCATGCGCTGTGGTTTGCTTGAACCTTAAGCCGCTGCGATTCAGTAAAAAAAGCCATTCTTGCAAAGAATGGCTTTTTTATTGCAATCAGGCTTTACCTTGCACTTCTGGAGCTGAGCATACCAAAGGCCACGATCAGTAGCATGCCGATGATTTCATGAATGCTTAAGGTTTCTCCCCAGACCAGCACGCCAATCAGCGTGGCAAAGACGACCGTGCTATATGCCAGACTGGCGACTGTCAGGGTGTTGCCCGTGCGGTAGGCGCGCGTTAACGCCAGTTGGCTTAAGGTGGCTGATATGCCAAGTCCGCAAAGCAGTGGCAGGTCTTGCCATTGCAAGGTTGTCACATGGTCGATTAGCATCCAGCCACCACTGGCGAGGGTACATACCAAGGTGAAATAGAATACGGTGCGCCAGTCTGGTTCGCCTGCGATGCCTAGTTGTTTGACGTGTACATAGGCAAAGGCCGCGCCTATGCCCGATAACAAGCCGATGCCGCCAGCCAGCAGTTGCTGGCTATGAAAGGCGGGTTGCAATAGCAGGCAGACGCCGACAAAGCCGCCAACCACGCATAGGTTGAGTGTTTGCCGTTGCTGTCGGCTGATTGGGTGTTCTCCGCGTAATAGCCAAGGTGAGAGCAGGGCTAAAAACATGGGGGAGGTGTAATTGAGGGTAATCGCAGTGGCCAACGGTAAATGGGCAATGGCGTAGAAAAAAAACAGCAGGGCGGTGAAACCTACCCCGGCGCGGCGCATTTGCATGGTCAACAAAGGCGTTTTTAAAGGCTTGCCTTGCCAGCTGACGATTGCTGCAATCATCAGGAGCCCGAAAGCTGAGCGGTAAAAGACCAGTTCGCTGGTCGTAAAACGCGCAGCACCTGCTTTGACAAAGGCGCCCATAGTGGCAAAGCCTAGGCCAGCCAGCAGCATCCAGTAGCTACCTAGCTGCCAGTGTTTGGGATGCCATAAGACGGCGTTGCGGTGCTTACGCAAAAGGACTTGGCCTAGCGCTGCAGGTGGTCAGGCAGATGTGGCTCCATCTGTCGGCGATACCAGCGGTGAAAGTGCTCGAGGCCAGTTTCCATCGGGTGCTGGTAGGGGCCACGCTCATCTTTACCTAGCATAAACAAGCCTTTGCGGCCGTTGTGCATGCGCTGGCAAATTTCCTTATCTTCTACCGCGGTTTCAAAATAAGCGGCTTGTTGTGCTTTGATATATTCACGCTCAAACAAGGCAATGTCTTCCGGGTAGTAAAACTCAACCACATTCTGGCAAGTGTCTACCCCTGTTGGAATAATGTGTGAAACCACCAACACGTTGGGGTACCACTCAATCATGAGCAATGGGTAAAGCACAAACCAGATGGCGCCATACTTGGGCGCCGTGCCTTGCTGGTAATCGGTGACGGCCTGCTGCCATTGTTTGTACACTGGCGATAAACTGTAATCAGGTAGCGGTTTGTAGCCGACGGTTTGCACACTGTAATGCTCGCCAAACTCCCAATTTAATTCGCCGCAGTCGACAAACTGGTTGAGACCAGGGTGGAACGGGCCCACATGATAGTCTTCCAGATAGACTTCGATAAAGGTTTTCCAGTTGAAATCGTAATGATCCACAATCGCTGACTCAAAGTGGTAACCGGTAAAGTCGAAGTCCTGCTTGCAGCCCAGTTGTTTGAGCACCTGGGCGATCTCCAGGCCTTTTTGTTTGGCTGAACTGTCATTGGCTTTGAATAGCAAGCCTTGCCAGGTGTTTAAGGGTTGTTTTTCGAGATGCAGGCACGGGTTCTGTTCAAAATGCGGCGCGCCCAGTAGCTGGCCATTGAGGTCATAGGTCCAGCGGTGTAGCGGACAGACGATATGTTGCGTATTGCCTTGGCCGTTGAGCATCACCGCTTGGCGATGACGGCAGATATTGCTGATCAGTTGCGGCTGGCCATGCTGGTTCACTAACGCTGTGGCATTGTGCATCCAGTCCAGGGCACGGTAATCGCCCGCATCGGGAATCATGCGTTCATGTCCCAAGTACTGGGGCAGCAGCGAGAACAAATGCGCCTGCTCAAGCGCATAAATGTCCGGATGCATATACCAGTCAACAGGGAGTTGTGCGAAGCGAGTCTGGTTTTGTTCTTTATTTAAAGCGGTGACAGAACCCATATGCCTAACTAATCAATCACTTGCAAAAAAGAAGAATTGTGCCCGAAAAGGGGGGGGTTGGAAAGCCAAAACAGGCAAAATTGCTTGGTTGAACGGCAGCAATTATTTGATTTTAATCAATAAAACCGCCTGCCCCCAAGCAGTACACACGCTGCAAAGTGCAAAGGACGCTTAACTAACTCGCGTAAATTCAGTTATAATGTTGGAGGTTTCTATGTATAACTATACGTAAACGATTATTGCAATTTATAGGAGCAATCGCATGGCAAATTTATTAGATCAGTTGAAAGCAATGACAACCATCGTGGCAGACACTGGTGACGTTGAAGCAATCAAAAGTGTTAAACCTGTGGATGCAACCACAAACCCGTCTCTGGTATTGAAGGCTAGCCAAATCCCAGAATACGCACCGTTGATTGAAACTGCCATTGCTTATGCAAAAGCACAAGGTGGTTCTAAAGAGCAACAAATTGAAAACGCAGCTGACAAGCTGGCTGTGTTGATTGGCGCTGAAATCACTAAAGTGGTCCCAGGCCGTATTTCTACAGAAGTAGATGCACGTTTGTCTTTCAACATCGACGCAATGGTGGCTAAAGGCCGTAAACTGATCGCCTTGTACCAAGAGTCTGGCATCAGCAAAGATCGCGTTCTGATCAAGCTGGCTTCTACCTGGGAAGGTATCAAGGCAGGCGAGATCTTGGAAAAAGAAGGCATCCAGTGTAACTTAACGCTTTTATTTGGTTTTGGCCAAGCCCGTGCTTGTGCTGAAGCTGGCGTGTTCCTGATTTCTCCATTCGTTGGCCGTATCCTTGACTGGTACAAAGCGAAAAACCCAGGTACTGAGTACACACAAGAAACAGACCCAGGTGTGGTTTCTGTACGCGCTATTTACCAATACTACAAAGAACACGGTTACAAAACGGTTGTGATGGGTGCTTCTTTCCGTAACACTGGCGAGCTGATTGCCCTGGCTGGTTGTGACCGTTTGACCGTTTCTCCAAACTTGCTGCAAGACCTGGCTGCCACAGAAGGCACCTTGGTTCAAGTGTTGAAAGATGGCGGCAAAACCAAAGAAGTACCCGCTAAATTGACAGAAGAGCAGTTCCGTTTTGAGCTGAACCAGGACCCAATGGCGACTGAGAAGTTGGCTGAAGGTATCCGTGGTTTCGTGGCTGACCAAAACAAGCTGGAAGCTGCCTTAGCCGCAAAACTGTAATATCTGTGTGAGATGATAGAAAGAACTGGCAGGACCTGCCAGTTCTTAGTTTTTAGTCAGGTAGAAATCAGCCTGCAACATTGACTTATTTTGGCTGCCAGCTTACTATGAGCGACCAGCTTGAATTGGTAGTACGCTAGCAATAGCATTTAAATTTTAATTTTTGGAGAAAAACATGGCATTAACACAAATGGCATTAGACTCATTGGATTTCGACGCAACTATCGCTTTGGCAGAAAAAGTTGCTCCACACGTTGACATTCTGGAAATCGGTACACCATGCATCAAGCACAACGGTATCAAATTGCTGGAAACTTTGCGCGCTAAGTTCCCAAACAACAAGATCCTGGTTGACCTGAAAACGATGGATGCAGGCGAGTACGAGTCTGAGCCATTCTACAAAGCCGGTGCTGACATCTGCGTAGTGTTGGGCGTATCCGACATCGGTACAATCAAAGGCGTAATCAAAGCTGCTAACAAATACGGCAAAAAAGCGCAAGTTGACCTGATCAGCGTTGAAGACAAAGTTGCTAAAACTAAAGAAGTTGCTGCTGCTGGTGCTCACATCATCGGTATCCACACTGGTTTGGACCAACAAGCTGCTGGTCAAACTCCTTTTGCTGACCTGGCTGCTGTTGCTGGTTTGAACTTGGGCGTTGAAATCTCTGTTGCTGGTGGTGTTAAAGCCGCTACTGCAGGTCAAGTACGTGACGCTGGCGCGACTATCATCGTTGCTGGTGCTGCTATCTACGGCGCTGCTGACCCAGCTGCTGCTGCTGCAGAAATCACTGCTATCGCTCACGCTTAATTCATTTAAGCATCAATAAGTAATTATTGATCAGCGAGACAAAAACCCGACTCAGCAATGTGTCGGGTTTTTTATTAAATATTTTGAATACAGGACAAAACATGGATCATCAACAATTTATTCTGGACAACTTAAAGCGTATTCTGGACGTGACTGACAAGTCAAAAGCGGCTGAATTGCTGAAACTGGTTGAAGAGGCTGGTTCAACATTTATCGGTGGCGCAGGTCGTTCACTGTTGGTGTCACGCTTCTTTGCCATGCGCTTGGTGCATTCTGGCTACAGCGTTTACATGATCGGTGAAGTCGTGACGCCAGCGATCAAAAAAGGTGACTTGCTGATTCTGGTTTCAGGTTCCGGCGGTACAGCGACCTTGTTGCCATTTGTGAAAAAAGCCAAAGAAGTGGGCGCCAAGCTGGTGGTTATTTCTATGAAGAAAACTTCAGCCATGGCTGATGTAGCTGACCTGGTGGTTCAAGTTGGTCAAGACGACAGCTTCCCATTGGTAAAAGGCATGCCTATGGGCGGTCAATTTGAATTGTCTACCCTGGTATTCCTGGAAGGCGCCATTTCTGAATTGATCCACGCCAAAGGCCTGACTGAAGAAGGCATGCGCGCATTGCACGCAAACCTGGAGTAAGCCTTGACAGAATAAGTTTCTGACGAAGCTTTGCTGTTAAAAAAACCGGCCTGGTGGCCGGTTTATTATTGTGTGAACGCTGCCAGGTCGCTGGCAGTGAGCTGTTTCTGGTGTAATGCGCTGGCAATCAATACGCCGTCTGCACCAGCCTGTATTAATGCCTGTATATCTGCGCTGTGCCTGACGCCGCCTGCGGCATAGATGGCCTGCTGTGGATGCTGTTTTTTGAATGCGCTGATTTTCTCAATATCAGGACCTTGGTTGGCGCCGACCTTGGGCAGGCTCATTAATATGGTTGGTTGGCTCCAGAGGTTAGGCTCACTCAATAGTTGATCAGGGCCATGAAAACCATCCTGAAAGAAGTCCAACGACAAAATGCTATGCGTCGTCATTTCACGCATGGCTTGGTAGGTTTCGGTATCCGCCAAAGTTTCACTGGCGATGATCGGTCGCACACCTGCGTCTAGCCAAGGCTTAAGGGATTCTGTGCTATTGAGCCCGGCATCTACCCACCATTGCAGCGCTGGAAACTGTGCCATGGCCTGTTTAATCAACGTTAGGTGATTGGGCATCTCAGGCTGGCCTGTGATTGCATTTAAATCAGCAATATACAGGCAGTCAAAGGCATAAACTTGTAAAATAGCGCTGATGACATCGAGCAGGGCGTGGCTATCTGTTAACTGCGATTGAATCGCACGGTAGTGCTGGCGTTGCCCTTGTATGGCTTGCACTACCTGGCCATGCATCAAATCGATGACGGGAATAATATGCACGATCAATCTCGCTTGAAAATCTGGGTCTGTGAGTATGTCAGCGCTGGTGGCCTGGCTTCCGAGGCATTGCCTGCCAGTTTGTTGCAAGAAGGCTTGCTGATGCGTGATGCCTTGCTGGCAGACTTGTCAGCGCTGGGCGTTGATTGTATCACTAGCCACGATAGCCGCGTTGCAGCGCCCATCCATGCGGCTAGCCAGCCATTACATCCGGGTGAGGATGCTGATGCATTTTGGCGCCAGCAATTAGCGTCTGATGACGTGGATGCTTGCTGGGTGATTGCCCCCGAAACAGACGGTGTGTTACAGCATATGCAGCAACTGGTGCAAGCGGCAGGCAAGGTGTGGATAGGCTGTGGTGCCGCGGCGATTGCACAAACCAGTGCTAAATCCGTCATGGCCGAAGTTTGCCAGCAAGCGGGCATCGCTGTCTTGCCGCATGTGTTTTTAGCGCAAGCTGATGCCGTGGCAACCCTAAGCTGGTATGACCAGGCAACGACGTCTGGCTGGGTGGTTAAGCCCGATGATGGCGCGGGTTGTGAGTTTACTTTTTACTTTAAAAAAATATCTGAAGTTTATGATTTTAAATTAAAAATTTCAAATGAAAATCCCAAGTTGTTAAACAAACTTCTACTGCAGCCATATCTGCCAGGATTAGCATTAAGCATGTCAGTGCTATCTACGCAGGCGCAAGTACATGTGATTGCCGGGCATCAGCAGAAGGTCAATATTCAGCAGGGGTGTTTCCATTTTGACGGCGCAGGGATCAATGAGGCCGCCGCCTATTTGCCTGCAATGCAAACCCTGGCGGAACAGATTCATTGTGCCATTCCAGGCCTGCTAGGCTACTGGGGCGCTGATATGATTTTGACTCCTGACAAACAGTTGGTCCTGGTTGAAATTAATCCGCGCCTGACGACGCCTTATATTGCCTTATCGCAATTACTCACAGAAAATCCTGCTGCCATGATTCTGGATGCTATGTTAGAAAATAAATTGAGTGACGCTCAAGCGCAGGCATCCTGTGTCTTGTCCTTAGCCACCAAAACTCATACGGAGTTGTTGCCAGCATGAAGCGCGCGGTCATAGGTTGGGATATCGGTGGCGCACATGTGAAAGCGGTGATGCTGAATACGCAAGGTGAGATTGTGCGTGTGTTGCAGCAGGCATGCGCCTTGTGGAAGGGCTTGCCGCTGCTTGAGGATGCGATCAAGCATGTGTTAAACGACTGGCACATTGAAGCAGCTGCTTGCGACCATGCAGTTACCATGACCGGAGAGCTGGTTGATTTGTTTGATAACCGCTTGCAAGGCGTACGCGCCATTGCTGAGACGGTGCAGCATTATCTGCCACACGCCGAGTTTTACTTGGCCTCAGCGACGCAAGGCGCTAGGTTTACGGACTGTGTGACGGGTCTGGAGACAGACATCGCCTCCATGAACTGGCATGCCTCGGCGCAGTGCCTGGCGACCAGCATGGGCGACGACGCCATATTAGTGGTGGATATTGGCAGCACCACCAGTGATATCACGCTGTGTGAGCAGCAGCAGGTGTGGCCGGTGGGCTGGTCTGACGCGGCGCGCATGGCGAAACAAGGCTTGTTTTATACGGGGGTGGTACGTACGCCGCTGATGGCACTAGGCCCATTGATTGCCTGGCAAGCGCCCGGAGAGTCGCAGCCTGTGTTGCGCCATATCGCGGCAGAATATTTTGCCACGACGGCGGATGTCTATCGCGTGCTTGGCGAGTTATCCGCCAGTGATGACCTGGCGGAGACGGCAGATGGTCAAGGGCGCTCGATGAATGACAGTATGCGTCGCCTGGCACGCATGGTGGGGCATGATGTTGAGGATCAATCGAGCGATGCCTGGTTGTCGCTGGCGCTTGCATTTAAAGCCGCGCAATTGGCGAGTTTGCAGAATGCCATTGCATCTGTGATGGCGCAGGCAAACAGGCCACCCAAAACCCTGTTGGGGCTGGGGGCGGGCAGCTTTTTGGTCGCAGCATTGGCGCAGCGCTTGGGGTTAGCTTATGAGCCTGCTACCGCATGGATGCCCGCGGGCAGTTTACAATTGAAACAAGCTGCAGAGGTCTGTTTTCCGGCCTATGCGGTGGCGAGGTTATGGCAAACATGGCATTAATTCAGTTTGATTTACCTTACGCAGAAGGCATACATTGGCTTAAACAGGTTAGACATCTGCCATGGCCGATGTTGCTGGAAAGCGGCCGGGTAGAGGTGCGCCAGTCACAAGCGCAAACCATGATAGATGAAGAAGTCAGCCTCGGTGCACGCTTTGATATTGTGGTGGCGGCACCGGTGGCCAAAATCATCCATCGCCAGCCTGAGACTGAAGTGCATGCAAACCAGGCCATCACGAAGTCGCAGCAAGATCCTTTTCAGATTATCCAGCAATGGTTGGCCCCGCATGCGGTTGAACGCGTCGCCGATATTCCGTTCGCAGGTGGTGCCCTGGGCTATTTCGCCTATGACCTGGGGCGCAGTATCGAAGCCATGCCTACACTGGCGGCTGAAGATATGCCACTGCCCGAGTTGTTGGTTGGTATTTATGATTGGGCGATTATCGTCGATCATCACCTTGGCCGCAGCCAGTTGGTCTCGCACGCCCGCTTTACCAATCTGCAAGCGCTTCAAGTCTTGCACCAACAATTATTGCAACCGCACACTGAGCCTCAGGTTGCGTTTGAGGTCACTGGCGAGATGCATCCGAATATGGATCAAGCGGCCTATGCCAGCGCTTTCCAAAAAGTGAAGGACTATATAGGTGCCGGCGATTGTTATCAGATTAATCTCGCGCAGCGTTTTGCTATAGATGTCGCAGGGGATGCGTGTACCGCCTATGACCATTTTCGCCAATTGAGCCGTGCGCCCTTTATGGCTTATCTGCAAGCCGAGGATAGCGCAGGTAAGCCGCTGGCGGTATTGTCGATGTCGCCAGAGCGTTTTTTGCAGGTGATTGATCGCAAAGTGGAGACAAGGCCCATTAAAGGCACGCGCCCGCGGCACCAGGATGCCGTTGCCGATGCGCAAGCCGCCGAAGAGTTAGCGCATAGCATGAAAGACCGCGCCGAAAATCTGATGATTGTGGATTTGTTGCGCAACGATATTGGCAAAGTGTGCGAAGTCGGTTCGGTAAAAGTCGATGCTTTGTTCAAATTGCAGCGATTTACCAATGTGCATCATCTGGTCAGTATTGTACGCGGCGCGCTGGCGCCAGGGTTGCATGCCCTGGATTTGTTGCGCGGATGCTTTCCCGGCGGCTCGATTACCGGCGCCCCAAAATTGCGCGCCATGGAGATTATTGAGGAGCTCGAACCGCATCGACGCGGCATTTATTGTGGCAGTATTGGCTATATTGGTTTTGATGGTAGTATGGATACCAATATCGCGATAAGAACCGCCGTGATATGTAATGGTCGCATGACTTTTTTTGCGGGCGGTGGTGTGGTGGCAGATTCGGATTGTGCGAAGGAATATCAGGAAACCTTTGATAAAGCGTCGCAATTCTTCAAGCTGGTAGCACACTTTAAAACTAAAAACTAATCTTCGGGAACATGGTATGTGGGTGATCAAGCTAGGGGGTAGCGTGACACACTATGACAGCCTAGTGCATTGGCTGCGTCTGGTCGTTCGTTGGGGCGATGGTAAAGTCATTATTGTGCCTGGCGGTGGCATGTATGCCGATGCCGTGCGGGATTTCCAGCGCATGCGCGCAGAGCATGCTGACGGCCATATTAATGATCAACACGCCCATGCATTGGCCATTTATGCCATGGATCAAATGGCACGAAGCCTGGTGGCGATGGTGCCCGAACTGGCTTTGGTACGTAATGCGCTCCAAATTGCCGAAAGTGGCTGGCAGCATCGCGGCCTGGTGTGGTTACCCAGTGAAATGGCGCTAAACACCATGTTTGCCAATGAGCATGCGCTGGCCGAGAGTTGGGATGTGACCTCAGACAGCCTGGCTGCCTGGCTTGCCTGGCAGTTGGAGGCGCAGCATTTACTGCTGGTTAAATCAGATGACAGGCTGCTAGATAGCCAGATGGCGCGTGGCCTTGATGCTTTGCAGTCCATGGACATCGTTGATCAAGGCTTGTCAGGGTTGCTGGCAGAAGCTAAATTTCAAACCTATGTGGTACACCAAAGTGACTATGGGCTGTTTGAGCAAGGGTTTGCAGGTAGTGACTTAACGGCTGAGCTGGGAACACATCATCGTTTGTACTCCGCGTAAACCTCGCGCCTCGTTTTATTCAATCTGGTTTCATGCATGAGCGTGTTTACAGCGCTACCGTATCGGTTTTCTCAAAACGGCCAAAATGCAGCATGATGGTCGGTAAAATCAGCAAGTTGAGGATGGTCGAGGAGATGAGGCCGCCGACAATAATCGTCGCCATCGGTCCTTCAATTTCGCGTCCCGGCTCACCGCTACCGATGGCCAGTGGCAGTAAGCCCAGTGCCGTGACCAGTGCGGTCATTAACACAGATGGCAAGCGCTCAGCCGCACCGCGAATACAGGTCTCCAGGTTCCAGGTGCAGCCTTCGTGGTCCACTAGGTGCTGAAAGTGTGACACCATCATGATGGAGTTACGTAACGTAATGCCAAACAACGTGACAAAGCCGACCAGCGTGCCCACGGAAATCCAGCCGCCGGTAAAAAATGTAGCGACCACGCCGCCTATCAGTGCAAAGGGCAGGTTGGCGAACGTGAGCATCAGGTTGCGCAACCGGCCAAAGGCGATATAGAGCATGAGAAAAATCGCCACACCAGCCACCAGTGAGTGAATAATCAGGTCCTGACGAGATTGCGCATTGGCTTCTGCCTCACCAGAAAACTCCAGGTAGTTACCACTGTTTAATTGCAGTTTTTTGTGCAGGGTATTACGGATATCCTCTAGTAATAAAGCCTGGTCTCGTCCAGTGATATTGGCCGTGATGGTTTGAATGCGCTTGGCACCTGAGTGCAAAATCTTGGAGCGGCCACCTTCTTGCGCCACATAGGCGACATCCGATAGCTTGAGCATTTGGCCCTCGGCGTTAAAAATCGGGATATTGCGCATGTCAGCAATGTCATCGCGTGAGGCATCATTGAGCAGTACGCTGACACCGATAGAACGGTTGCCCATAAACACGTGATTGACGGGTACACCTTCATAGCAGGCCTTGACGGTGTCTAGCACATCGACAGGTTGCAGACCCCATAAGGCCAGTTTTTCCTGCTTGAGTCGGATCACAATTTCAGGTGTTTCCGGCGGCGATTGCACCATGACATCGCGCACGCCGCGGATGCTGCCAAGCAGCTGAGCTACTTTTTGCGCATCTCTATCCAGCGCATCCAGGTCCTGACCAAAAATATTAATCACCAGGCCAGCGGCATAGCCAGAAATGGTTTCTTCAATGCGCTCGGTTAAAAAGGTATTAATCGCAAAATTGGCACCGACAAAGCCCAATTCGACTTTGCCATCACCATCGTCGTCCTCTGTTTCACCTGCAAGCTCTTCACGAATGTCATGAAAGATACGTTCTTGCTCTTTGCCAGACACAGTGCCGATTTCGACCTCAAATTCACTGTAATGCGTGCCAAAGGTGTCCGCCGCATTGGGCGCGCGGCCTACCCATTGTGCGACGCTTTTCACACCTGGAATTTCCAGCAGCACTTTAGTGACCTGGTTACCCAGTTTCAGTGACTGCACTTCGGAGGTGCCAGGCACGGTCGTCATGTGCAAAATGTAGTGGCCTTCGCGCAGGGCAGGGATAAACTGGCTTCTAAACAAAGGTAGAATAGCGAGGCCGAGCGCAATGCAGATAAAACTGGTGATCAATATCAATTGGTAACGATGCTCAATCTGGTGCAGCAGCTTGATGTAGCCTTGTTTGAGCCAGCGCAAAACCGGAGAGTCTTCGTTTTCAAGCGGTGCTTTTGCCAGTAAGGCATAGCAGAGTGCAGGGGTGAGCGTCAGCGCGACGACCAGCGAGGCGAGGATGGCTGAAATATAGGCATAGCCTAGCGGTGCAAATAATTTACCCGCGACGCCAGACAGCGTAATCAGCGGTAAAAAGACCAAGGCCACAATCATGGTAGCGTAGACCACAGAACTACGTACCTCCATCGAGGCTTGGAACACGACTTGCGCCGCAGGCAGTGGTTGCGCCAGTTGCCGGTTTTCGCGCAGACGGCGGAAGATATTTTCAGTATCAATAATCGCGTCGTCAACCACCTCCCCCAGCGCAATCGCTAGGCCACCCAGCACCATAATATTCAGGCCGACGCCGTATTGATACAGCACAACAATCGCGGTGAGCAATGACAGCGGGATCGCCGTTGCTGAAATCACGGCCGTGCGCACGTTAAACAGGAATGCGAACAGCACCAGCACGACTAGGAACGAGCCGATTAAAATGTCAGTGCGCAGACTGTGGATGGCCGTTTCAATAAAGTTGGCCGGACGGAACAAGCCTTTATGCAGGGTGACTTTTTGCGCCGTCAGGCTCGGTTCGATGTCTGATAGTTTGCGCTCCAGTAGTTGGGTCAATGCGTACACATTGGCGCCTAGCTGGCCTTGCACTGACAAGTAAACAGCCGGATGGCCGTTGATCGCGGCTGCGCTGATAGACGGGGCAGCGCCTTCGGCAACTTCTGCGACATCGCTGATGCGTATAGTACGGCCCAGTTTGCGCAACAGCGTGATATTGGCTAACTGCTGCGGCGTGGTCGTCTGGCCCTGGCTATTGAGGATAATGCGTTGGTTGTCATTTTGAATAAAGCCCGCGCCGCGCACGCCGGTGGCGCGGCTGGCGGCATTCACCACGTCTTGCACGTTCAATTGATACAACATCAGTTTACGTGGATCAATCTTGATCTGAAACTGGCGTACTTCGCCGCCATAGACATTAATATCTGCCACACCAGGAATCGCCATCAAATGCGGCGTTAAATGCCAGTCGACCAGCGTACGCAGTTGCATCAGCGATAGTTTGTCCGAGGTGACGCCTATGCCCATGACTGTGCTGGCCGAGGAGGTGAGCGGAGTGATATTGGGCACAATGCCAGGCGGCAACTGGCTGCCAAGCATGTTCAGGTGTTCAGCAACGATTTGCCGATTACGGTAAATGTCTGATTTGTCCTGAAAAATCACGGTGACAATCGATAGTCCGGGAATCGACTGTGAACGCAGACTTTTAATACCGATGGCGCCCGAAATCACATTCTCAATCGGCTGGGTGACCAGTTTTTCGACCAAGCTGGCTGAGAGGCCAGGTGATTCAGTTTGAATCACTACTTGTGTTGGTGCAAACTCAGGAAAGACGTTTAAGTCGCTCTGCGTCAGGCTGTAGGCACCATAGACCACCACCAGCAGGGCGAGCCCGATCATCACGCCGTAAAAACGGATGGCAAACCTGACCAGTGCTGACATCATGCTGGTAGCCCTCTGTAATGACTCGGCGCTTGCAGATTAATCTTCATTTTCATTTTTAATCTGAAATTTGAATTCTTCAGACAATAGCAGCTGTGCGCCACGCGTCACCACCTCAGTGCCAGGTGCAATACTGTTATCAAACCAGCCATTATCGAGCTCAATGTCAGAGGCGACTGGCTTGCGCAAAAAGGTATCCGGCTTGGTTTTAACGTAAATCCAGGCCATGCCGCCATGCCAGGCAATCGCCTGGTTAGGCACAATGACGCCTTTGATGGTGGCCGAGGATGACTCTGCTGGCACCACATTCACTCGCATGCCTACGCGCAGATAATCTGCTGGGGCACTATAGAAATAGGTTTTACCGATATTGCTGATATCGGTTTGAATCGATTGCGAGACGTAATCGGCCTTAATCGGCGTCACTTCATCCTGAATCGGCGAAATAAACAGGCTGGAGTTACCTTCTGGTGCTTTGAATTTCAACGGAAAACTAACCTGCACCAACACTTTTTTCTGCGTCAGCAACTCATGTAGCGGGCCTGGTGACGGATGTTGTGTCACCAGCATGGCCAGTGGCTGTCCCCATTGCGCAATAATGGTGTCGGTGAGTGCTTTCAGTTGCGCTTGTGTGGCTTTAATTTGCGTCTGGTCACTAATTACCAGTGCGTGTGCTTCCTGTAGCGCTTTGTCAGACACGTTTTTGTCATCTTCGTTAAGCTGTTTATAGCGCTGATACTGCAGTTGGTGGTTCGGCAATACACTTTCTGCCACTGCCAATTGTGACTTCAGCTGCTGGTACTGGCTGTTGTAGTCAACTAAGGTCTGGATGGAGATGACAGAGCCCAGCACCTTGATATTGCCGTGGTAATCATATGGCTGCAAAGGCTGCACGCTGATGCCGCTATTTTTTTGGGTGGCCAGATTCAGTTGCACGACCTGCAAGCCGTTTTGCTCGGTGACGTGCAGCGGGCCTTCTACCTCTTCTTCGCTATCTTCTTGAATGGACTCGTATTCATCGCGGCCAACAAACACAATGGCCCAAATCAGAATCACAATTAAAATAATCTGGGCTCCGATAATCCAGAGTGCTTTTTTATTCATTTTGCTGGCGCCTTTTGCTGCTGGTTGGCAAAGGCCGGTGCACGCTGTGACAGTGCAATCGGTTTTTGCATCACGTTTTCAATCTCTTGCAGGGCACGCATGACATTAGCCTGTTGTGTAATCAGGCGTTGCTGCGCGTTGTAAAACTGGATTTCAGTTTGCAGGTATTCGGTTTTATCGATCAACCCTTGATGCCACTGGTTTTCCAGTTGCGCTTTGCGGTGTGACTGTTGTTCGTATTCACGTGTCAGTGTCACCAGCAGGTTGGCCGAGTCGCGATATTTAATATAAGACTGCTCAGACAACTGGATCACCTGGTGCTGTAGGGCGTAAAAACGCACGGCTTCATTCTGCCGCACTTGCTCGGCATGTGCCCACAGGTCAGAAGACTTGTTGAGCAGGTTGAGCATGGTGCCTATGCCTAGTGACCAGATTTTGTCGCCGTACTCGTAAATCATGCCTGGATTGAGTGACAGGTCCGGATAGCGCTTGGCCATTTCGAGTCTGAGCTGCGACTCCGCTTTGGCGTATTGCGCCAGCCCGCGCTGGATATCCATGCGGTTGGTTAATGCCGTGTTCTGGATGGTCGGGGCATCGGCATAGGCTTGCGACTGTGTAAATCTCGCCTTGAGTATCTGCGACAACTGAATCGGCGCAATATTCAGCGGCAGGTTATGCTGTTCGGTCAGGCCGGCATCATGCAGCACTTTTTGCTCGGTTTGTCTGATTTGCAAGCGCAGTTGCTGCAATTGCCAGGCGGATTGGTCGTGTTGCAGGCGAATAGGTAATACATCCGACTTGCCCGCAACGCCTAGATCGAGCCGTTTTTGATAGGCTGCGAGTAAGGTCTCCTGCGCTTTTTGCAATCTCGCCAGGCTACCTTGCATGGCTTGTTGTTCGGCCAGCAGGATCAAGTCCAGGCTCAGTTGCTGGCGCAACATCCAGGCGGTTTCCGAGACCATGATTTTGGCAATATCGGCCTGGTATTGTGCAATCTCTATATTGATTTGCCGTTTGTTGGCAGTGATGACCGGAATATCTACCTGTAAACCGTACGACCATGGATTAATATCGCCATTGGCACGGTTACTGTGTGATAACTGGCCATTGAGGCCGACTTGCGGGCGCAGGCCCGCGCTGGTGATCCCTGCTAAGGCGACCGCATAATCAGATTTGGCAACTTTGAGGGCAGGGTGGAAGTAAAGCGCTGACAGCGTCAGGCTATCCAAGTCCCAGGTATCAATTGGCCAAGGTGTTTGCGGTGATTGGCTGGCAACAAAGGTTTTAAAGCCATCGGCAGACGGCGTGGCCTCTACAATGGTATCAATATTCTGTTGTTGCGGAATAGGCTTGGCCTGAAAGGCGATACCGCAGGCTGTCAATAACAGCGGTGAGAGATAAACGAGCAGACGCATGGCGTGAGCAGGGCTGGCGTCAAACACCAGCACCCGGCGAGTGTGTCTTCGACGCGTGCATGTTTCTACACCTGCAATTATTCGATGATGGTCGCGTGGGCGGCATCCAGCGCATCTTGCAACAGCTCTTCCGGCAGTTGATTGATGGTGGTTGCCAGCAAGTCGGCAGCCTCAACCGTACGGATCGGCAAGTCGGCGGTATTGAGTTCCGCAATTAAACCAGCAGCCACGCCAGTAATTTTGAGCAAAATTTCGCGCTCTCGCATTAAGAGCTCAAGCTCCGCTCTAAGCATGTTTTCTTCGGCTGAATGCATATCCTGTCCCATGAACAACTTATTGTTGATATTTAATCCAGCATCTTGCAGTTGAACGCCAGGCTTGTCAATGTGAACGCCACAAGTTTGTGGGCATGGCTAAAAATGGGCTATAATAGCGAATTGTTGGTTTTGGCTGGCAAGATGCGAAAGTGGCGGAATTGGTAGACGCACTGGATTTAGGTTCCAGCGCCTCGCGGCGTGAGAGTTCGAGTCTCTCCTTTCGCACCACCTAAAATTTTGATCGGGCTTTACGATCTAAACGTGATCAGGTGGTGTATGAACTAAATAACAGGCTTCCGTTGCAGGAGGCCTTTATTGTTTTTAGCTTTGGTTGATTAGCCGCTGGACGGCTGGCAGAAAGAGATTGCACATGAATATCGTACAAACACCGCACGCACCCGCTGCAATTGGCCCTTATGCGCAAGGGGTTGTCGTTGGTAATATCCTTTATACTTCTGGCCAGATTGCACTGCATCCAGATGGCAGCTTGAATGATGGCGACATAGTGGCGCAAACCCGTCAGGTATTGGCGAATTTGCAGGCGATCATTGAAGCGGCTGGCGGCAATTTGCAGCAAGTGGTGAAAACCACGGTTTTTCTTAAAAACCTGGACGATTTTGCCGCGATGAACCAGATTTACGCTGAAGCTTTTGTGACGCACACGCCTGCGCGTTCTACCGTGCAAGTGGCTAAACTGCCGCGTGACGTATTAGTAGAAATCGAAGCGATTGTTGCTTTAAGCTAATCGCCAGCGTCTGGCGCTTGAAGTCTGCTTTTCTGGCGCCATATTGGCTTTAAACACAGGCTTTTTGATGGGCCTCTGTCTATTAGTGCAAGCTTGATGCTCCGCTTGCAGTATCGCTGTCGGCTTGAAGTTTATTTCAATTCAGAGTTGTGTTATATTTTTAGGTTCTTTTTTCATAATTTGATCGCAATCGAATCCCCTTAGAGTGTGATCAGGTTGTGTTTAAACATTGATTAAGACGCACAAGCATGTGTCTACTTACATAACCCATCGTTATTAAAACGATTTTTACAGGAAGTTCAGCATGGCAGCAGTATCTGTTGAAACAGTCAGCAACTTGGAACGTCGCATGACTATCAAAGTCCCTTTAGCTCCGCTGGAAGGGCAAATCAGACAACGTTTACAGCAAATTTCTCGTACAGCCAAATTTTCTGGCTTCCGTCCGGGTAAAGCGCCTATTGGCCTGGTGAATCAGCACTACGGTGACCAGGTGCGTGACGAGGTGTACTCCAAAGCGGTTGAAACCAGCTTTGGTGAGGCTGTTGAGCAAAACAAGCTGCGTGTGGCTGGCTTCCCGAATATTGAACACCTGCCATTTAAAGATGCCGCAGAAGAGTTTGAATACATTGCAACTTTCGAGATTTTCCCGGAAGTCGCCATTGGCGATCTGAGCAAAGTGAAGATCGAGCGTCCAACACTGGAGTTGTCAGATGCTGACGTAGAGAAAACGCTGGACGTACTGGTCAAACAGCGCGTGAGCTACGAGCCTGTGAAGCGTGCGTCTAAAAAAGCCGACCGTATCAACATCACGTTGACGGCTTCTATCGATGGCCAACAGGTTGAAAGCACTGGCGACCGTGGCATTGATCTGGTGATTGGCGAGCCTGGCCGTGTGAGCGAGTTTGATGACGCTTTGATCGGTGGTAAAGCCGGCACTGAGAAGTCATTTGATATTACTTATCCAGCCGATCACAATCCTGCACAATTGGCAGGTAAAACAGTGACTTACGACGTGAAGTTCGTGTCTGTGTCACAACCGGTTTATCCTGAAATCGATGCTGAGTTTGCAAAAAACCTGGGCGTGGAAGACGGCAACCTCGACACCATGAAGTCTGAAATCAAGCAAAGCCTTGAACAAGAAGTTGACAAGCGTATCAAAGCGCGTGTGAAAGAGTCTGTGTTCCAGGCATTGGTCGATGAAACCAGCTTTGAATTGCCAAAAGCAATTGTCTCTGCAGAAACCAACCGCTTGATGCAAGTGGCCGCACAAAACCTGCGTCAGCGTGGCGTAGACCCAGCACAAGTGCCAATGGAGCCTTCTGTGTTTGAAACACAGGCACAACGCAACGCCAAACTGCGTATGGTATTGACTGAACTGGTGAATACTAATAACTTGCAAGCAACTGCTGATCAAGTGCGCGCCATGGTAGACAGTTTTGCACAAAGCTTTGAGAAACCTGACGAGCTGGTGAGCTGGTACTATGCAGATGTTAAACGTCTGGATGAGCCAGCAGCATTGGCAACCGAAGAAAATGTAGTGGCCTGGGTGTTGGATAAAGCCAAAGTCACTAACAAAAAAATTAAATTTGATGAATTGATGATGGCAGGTGCTTAAACCATGAATTATATGAACGCGAACGAGGGCATGATGCAACAAACAATGGAGCCACAAGGGCTTGGTTATATCCCAATGGTCATCGAGCAAAGTGGCCGCGGTGAGCGTTCATATGACATTTATTCACGACTACTCAAAGAGCGCGTCATCTTTTTGGTTGGCCCGGTCAATGATATGACGGCCAACCTGGTGGTCGCGCAGCTGTTGTTTCTGGAAGCTGAAAATCCTGACAAAGATATTTCTTTGTACATCAACTCTCCAGGCGGTTCTGTGACGGCCGGGATGTCGATTTACGATACCATGCAGTTTATCAAGCCGGATGTCAGCACCTTGTGTATTGGCCAGGCGGCCAGCATGGGCGCGTTTTTGTTGACCGCTGGCGCCAAGGGCAAGCGTTTCTGCCTGCCTAACTCCCGTGTCATGATTCACCAGCCTTTGGGTGGTTTTCAGGGCCAGGCGTCTGATATCGCGATTCACGCCAAAGAGATTTTGTACCTCAAAGACAAGTTAAATGGCATTATGGCGCATCATACTGGCCAAAAAATTGAAACTATTGCTAACGATACCGATCGTGACAATTTTATGAGTGCTGACGCTGCCAAGGCTTATGGCCTGGTAGACCAGGTGATTGCCGCACGTAGCGCTGTTTAATCAGCGAGCAAACCGCAGGGGAATAGCATGGCAAACAAATCTGATAGCGAAAAGCTTTTATATTGCTCGTTTTGTGGCAAGAGCCAGCACGAAGTTAAAAAACTGATTGCAGGCCCGTCTGTATTCATTTGTGATGAATGCGTTGATTTGTGCAACGACATCATTCGCGAAGAAATCCAGAGCCTTAATGAGATCAAGTCTGCAGACAAAAAACTGCCGACACCACAAGAAATTTGCCAGATACTTGATCAATACGTGATTGGTCAGTTACAGGCGAAAAAGAACCTCGCTGTAGCGGTGTATAACCACTACAAGCGCCTTGGTTATAATCCGCTGTCTGATGGCAATCAGACTGGTAAAGACGATATTGAAGTGCAAAAAAGCAATATTTTGCTGATTGGGCCAACTGGCTCCGGCAAAACCTTGCTGGCACAAACATTGGCGCGCTTGCTGGATGTGCCATTTGTGATGGCGGATGCCACCACTTTGACGGAAGCCGGTTATGTCGGTGAAGACGTCGAAAACATTATGCAAAAATTGCTGCAAAAGTGCGATTACGATGTTGAAAAAGCACAGCGCGGCATTGTTTATATCGATGAAGTCGACAAGATTTCTCGTAAATCAGACAATCCATCAATTACCCGTGACGTGTCAGGGGAGGGCGTGCAACAAGCCTTGCTGAAACTGATTGAAGGCACGATTGCTTCTGTGCCGCCACAAGGTGGCCGCAAACATCCTAACCAGGAGTTCGTGCAACTGGATACCACTAATATCCTGTTCATTTGCGGCGGCGCTTTTGATGGTCTGGAAAAAGTCATCCGTCATCGCTCAGAAAAAGGCGGCATTGGTTTTGGCGCTGAAGTAAAGAGCAAAGAAGACGTCCGTGCTGTGGGCGAAGTCTTGCGTGAAGTTGAGCCAGAAGACTTAATCAAATTTGGTTTGATCCCTGAGTTTATTGGTCGTTTGCCAGTGGTGGCAACCCTGGAATCTCTGGATGAAGCCGCGTTGATGACGATTCTGGTTGAGCCGAAAAACGCCTTGACCAAGCAGTATATGAAGTTGTTCAAGATGGAAGGCGTAGAGCTGGAGTTTGAAAATTCTGCCTTGCTGTTAATTGCTAAAAAAGCGCTTGAACGTAAAACCGGTGCACGTGGTTTGCGCTCTATTATGGAGCACGCCCTGCTGGACCTCATGTACGAATTGCCATCACTTAAAGGCTTGGCTAAAGTCATTGTCGATGCTGGCGTGATTGAACACACTTCTGAACCTATTCTGATTTATCAGGATGCACAAAAACGCGTCGAAAACGCAAGCTAAATCCCCCTTGCAATAGCCGCCCGGCTATTGCAAGATAGCATCTACAACATTAGATGCTTGCTCTCTTGAATTCTCAAAGAATGTTCCCATCTAAATGCAAAGGACTGGCTCCTTTGTCACTTTTTGAAAGACGCTATGACAGAACACACTTTGCTTGACTCCGAGATCCCCGAAGAAAACGCTTTAATCCCGTTATTGCCATTACGCGATGTCGTCGTCTACCCACATCTGGTGATTCCGTTGTTTGTTGGCCGTACCAAATCGGTCAAAGCCCTAGAGCGCGCCTCGGAAGGGGATAAAAAGATTTTGCTGGTCGCTCAGAAATCTGCCAACAAAGATGATCCGGTGGCAGAAGACCTGTATGAAATCGGCACGCTGGCCACCGTCTTGCAAATGCTGAAGTTGCCTGATGGTACCGTGAAAGTGCTGGTTGAAGGCCTGCATCGTGTTCGCGTGTCTGATTTTGTAGAGACTGACGACTGCTTTATGGCGTTGGGTGAAGAGGTCGAGCAAACTGATCAGGACGATAAAGAGGCTGAAGCCTTGATGCGTACGGTCATGACCCAGTTTGATCAATATGTGAAGCTGAACAAAAAGATTCCACCAGAAATTTTGACCTCGCTGGCCACCATTAATGAGCCAGGTCGTCTGGCGGATACAATTTCTGCGCATTTGACCCTCAAGCTGGAAGAAAAGCAAAAAGTGCTGGAAATGCTCAGTGTGATTGAGCGTTTGGAGCATCTGCTGTTCTTGATGGAGTCTGAAATCGACATCTTGCAGGTCGAAAAACGCATCCGTGGCCGCGTTAAGCGTCAAATGGAGAAAAGTCAGCGCGAGTACTACTTGAATGAGCAAGTCAAAGCCATTCAGAAAGAACTGGGTGAGCAGGACGAAAACGCAGAGATGGAAGAGCTGGAGCAGCGCATTAAAAATGCCGCCATGCCTAAAGAAGCCTTGGCCAAAGTCACTGCAGAGCTAAAAAAACTCAAATTGATGTCGCCAATGTCGGCTGAAGCCTCAGTGGTGCGCAATTACATCGATACGTTGCTCAATCTGCCATGGAAAAAGAAAACCAAAATCAGCAAAGACCTGCAAGCCGCAGAAGCGATTCTGGATGCAGATCATTATGGCCTGGATAAAGTTAAAGAGCGTATTGTTGAGTATCTGGCAGTGCAACAACGCGTGGGTAAGCTTAAAGCGCCGATTTTGTGCCTGGTAGGTCCGCCAGGGGTGGGTAAAACCTCGCTGGGTCAAAGCATAGCTAAAGCAGTGAACCGCAAGTTTGTGCGTATGGCTTTGGGTGGCGTCCGTGACGAAGCCGAGATTCGTGGACACCGTCGTACTTATATCGGCTCTATGCCCGGCAAAGTGCTACAGAGCATGACCAAGGTTGGCGTTAAAAACCCGTTATTCTTACTGGATGAAGTCGATAAGATGGGGCAGGACATGCGCGGCGATCCTTCTTCTGCGTTGTTAGAAGTGCTGGACCCGGAGCAAAATCATACTTTTGCCGATCACTATGTTGAAGTCGACTATGACTTGAGCGACGTCATGTTTGTGGCAACTGCCAACAGCATGAATATTCCTGAGCCATTGTTGGATCGCATGGAAATCATCCGTTTGTCTGGGTATACCGAAGACGAAAAGATCAATATCGCACAGCGCTACCTGTTGCCTAAGCAACTGAAGGCGCATGCACTCAAGTCCACTGACATTGCCGTGGCTGAGAGCGTGTTGCGCGATATTGTGCGCTATTACACGCGTGAAGCCGGTGTACGTCGTCTTGAGCAAGAGATCGCTAAAATTTGCCGTAAGGCCGTTAAAGAGCAATTGCTGGCCAAAGGCAAAACCAAAACGGTTAAAAAAATCAATATCACTAGCAAAAACATTGAGCAATACCTGGGCGTCAAGCGCTATGACTTCGGTGTAGCTGCCAAAGAAAATCAGGTAGGGCAGGTGACTGGCTTGGCCTGGACCTCGGTGGGTGGTGAATTGTTGACGATTGAGGCAGTGACCTTGCCAGGTAAAGGTAAGACCATTACGACAGGTAAACTGGGTGACGTGATGCAAGAGTCTGTGACAGCAGCCATGAGCGTTGTACGCAGCCGTTCAGAAGGCCTGGGCATACCGACCGACTTCTACGAGAAAAAAGATATCCATATCCACTTGCCAGAAGGGGCAACGCCTAAAGATGGCCCAAGTGCGGGTATCGGTCTGACGACAGCGATTGTCTCCATACTCACTGGCATTCCGGCGCGTGCAGATGTCGCGATGACAGGTGAAATTACCTTGCGTGGTGAAGTATTGCCAATTGGTGGGCTCAAAGAAAAGCTGTTGGCTGCGCATAGAGGTGGCATCAAGACGGTGCTGATTCCTTCGGCTAACGAGAAAGATTTGGTTGATATTCCGGCCAATATTAAAAAAGACTTGGATATTCATTGCGTCAAATGGATAGATCAGGTGCTGGATTTGGCACTTGAAAGTGCGCCAAAACCGTTGGCCGTCACCGCGCCAGCTGTAGAGATTGTGGCTGCTGGCGACGCGAATCCGGAGCAAGCTGTCACGCATTAGTAAAATTGATGCGAATTATTGTCAAAAGGCCGGATTAGCGCTTGACAGCTCGTTTTGCGGCTTGATATAAAGACGGTACAGGATGTACCTGTCTTTTTAACTAGTTATAGGGGAAACACGTGAATAAATCAGAATTGATAGATCATATTGCAAGTGCAGCTGGTATTTCTAAAGCGGCAGCGGCTCGTGCTCTGGATGCAACAACTGAGGCTATTTCCGGCGCATTAAAAAAAGGTGATCTGGTAACCTTGATTGGTTTTGGTACATTCTATGTAGGTGAGCGTTCTGCACGTTCTGGCCGTAACCCGCGTACCGGCGCAACAATTAACATCAAAGCTGCTAAATCTCCTAAATTTAGGGCTGGTAAAGGTCTTAAAGATGCTGTAAACTAGCATTCTTTGGTTGAGCAGCTTTAGTTGCTCTGCCAGCAGTAGCACCACACAGTGGTTGTTACGGGTGCTTAGCTCAGTTGGTAGAGCGTCGCCCTTACAAGGCGAATGTCAGCGGTTCGACCCCGTTAGCACCCACCAAACAATTTAAATTAAGAGTGCGATGTATGCGCTCTTAATTTTTTGAGTGACACTGCACTTAAGAAGTTACTTTAACAAGTGAAGCTAAGTGCAAGTTAATAATTAAAAAAAGTTGTTGATTTTATAATAAACAGTGTTATAATTTCAGCTTAACGATTACCGGGAGCGGTAGTTCAGTTGGTTAGAATACCGGCCTGTCACGCCGGGGGTCGCGGGTTCGAGTCCCGTCCGCTCCGCCAAATTAAAGCCCTGATTTATTCAGGGCTTTTTTCTTTTAGGCTTGCAAGGGTTTCAGGCCAGCCAACCCTAATCGACCAGCCTTGTTTATGCCCTCTTTTAGTTTGGCGTGTTTTTACATACCAAACCCTGCCATGTGATTCAATACTTTATTTTCTGACGACAGCGCGTGTGAACATATTCATGCTGATGCCATAGTAAGCCTCCCGTCAAAAGGCGGGTGTTTTTCACCACGCCAGCAAAGTCAGCATTCGTCTATAGGCACTCGGCTTCAGTCCGGCGATATTGGCAGGTTTATGGTATAGTTTGCTGTTGTAAAAATCAGGTAATGGAAACCATAAAATGTTGGAAGCATTAAGAAAACACACACAAGGATGGATGGCAAAAATCATTCTGGCACTGATTGTGGTGCCGTTTGCATTGTTTGGTATCGACTCTTATTTAAATCAGGCAGGTGGACAGGTCGCCGTGGCTAAAGTCGATGGTCAGAAAATCTCATTGCAAGAGTATTCAAATGCCGTTGAGAATGCCCGTAACTATTTGCAGTCACAAGGCCAAAAAGTCGATGCAGCCATGCTGGAAAGCCCGGCTTTCAAGCAATCTGTGCTAGATGGCATTATTACCCGCCGCCTGGTAGAAGGTGCGGTGCAGGATTACCGCTTCAGAATCAGTGATGAGCAATTGAGCCAGCACATTCTGGGCATGCCTGAATTTCAAAGCAATGGTAAGTTCTCTGAAGAGACTTATAACCAGTTGCTGACGCAAAACAAGCTGACCCCAGCCAAGTTTGAGCAAAGCGTGCGCAAGGATCTGGCGGTACAGCAAGTACGCGATGGCCTGACCAATCTGGTGTTTATGCCGAAAAAAGTGGCTGAGCAATCTCTGATGTCAGAATTTGAGCAACGTGAAGTGACCGTTGCTGACGTGAAAGTGTCTGACTTTATGAGCCAGGTGAACGTGACGCCAGAGCAGGTTCAAGCCTATTACAACCAGCATAAAACCAAATTCATTGCGCCAGCCAAAGTGAAACTGCAGTTTGCGTTATTGACCGCTGCTGGTTTAATGGGGCAGGTGAGTGCGTCAGATGAAGAAGTGAAGCAATTTTATGACGAAAATGCTGCCAAGTTGCAAGGCGATGAGCAGCGTCAAGCCAGCCACATTCTGATTGGTGTTAGCAGCACGGCGACGCCAGCGGAAAAAGCGGCGGCAAAAGAAAAAGCAGAAGCTATTCTCAAGCAAGCCAAAGCCAATCCTAAAAACTTTGAAAAACTGGCCATTGAAAATTCGCAAGACACGGGTTCTGCCAGCAAGGGTGGCGACTTGGGTAGCTTTGGCCGTGGCGCCATGGTCAAACCATTTGAAGATGCTGCCTTTGCCATGAAAGTGGGCGATATCAGTGACCTCGTTGAATCAGAGTTTGGTTACCACATCATCAAGCTGACTGGGATTACCGGCGAGTCCTCAGACTTTGACTCGGTAAAACTCAAACTCAAAGCTGAGTTGCTGTTCCAGAAGGCGCAAGCCAAATATGCAGAACTGGCCGATGACTTTGGTAATACCGTGTACGAGCAATCCGGTAGCCTGGACCCTGTTGCCAAGAAGTTTAATGTACAAGTACAAACCTCACCGGCCATGAGCAAAGAAGAAGTGTCCAAGTTCTTCAAGAGTGATCGTTTTGCAAGCCTGGTTTTTTCAGATGAAGTGCTGAAGGAAAAGCGTAACACTGAAGCCGTTGAAGTTTCGCCAAACAATTTGGTGGCTGGTCGTGTGGTTGAATACACACCAGAAGCCCCACGTAGCTTTGATGAGGTGAAAGCCGGCATTGAGACACTATTGAAAGTGGAAGCTGCAGGCAAACTTGCACGACAAAAAGGCGAGGCCTTATTGGCCGATCTTAAAGCAGGTAAAGCGACCGACACTGACTGGATCACCCCAGTGACGATTGACCGCAGAAACGCTCAAGGCCTGAGCGATGGTGTGATGCGTAACGTGTTCAAGGTCAATACGCATGCCTTGCCAGCCTATTACGGTTTTAACGAGGCTAACAAGGGTTACACCGTGATTAAAGTGATTGCGGTAAGTCAGAAGCTCAAAGATCAGCCTGATGTCGCTGACAGAGCGTTTAAAGCCTATCAGGCAGCGCTGGGTGATGAGATGTCACATGCTTATGTCGGCTCACTCAAAGCGAAAAAGGATATTCAGTTCAACGCGAAAGTATTGTTATCTAAAAATAACGAATAATTAAGCGTACTGAAGTAAAAAAGGAGGGCATTGCCCTCCTTTTTTTATTGCTGTGTTGCGATTTTCTAAATGGCACTAACGATCAAGTCAATTAAAGTAGTTCCTTTAGAAGAAAGCAGCCAGGCCAGTGCCAGGCAGTTAAGCATGACCGTCGCCCAAAAAGTGATTTGAAAAGACAGTTTTTTGGATTTGTGGCGAAATACTCTTTGCGCCAAAATTGCCCCCGGCCAGCCGCCAACCAATGCCAGTAGGTGTAGGGTTTTTTCTGGAGTGCGACTTTGGTAACGGATGGCAGCCGATTTATCTCGTCTGTAAACGATGAATGTTATGGCGCTTGCCACCCAATAACTCCAGAAAACCAATTCAGGCAGTTCGCCAGCCAGCATGGCAATGGTCACGCATGCAAGAAAGGTCATGGCAAAAAGCAGTTGCAGTGTGCCGTGATTGGATTGTGTTGACCGTTCCCTCTGTTGAAGCTTTGCTGGTTTGCGTATTTTTTTAGGGGTGTTTTTAGGATTGGTCACAATTGCTCACTTTAAGTCACCAGGTTTGATCAGTTCGCTGCACTTTTTTCTAAACCTTATTTCTAAACTTTATTTTTAATTGTCGAATCACGCCCTGCAGCAATGGTATGGACGCGTGACAATGACTTCAATGTGATTGTCATGAACATGCATTTTGATAATTATTAAGTGTGGTGTATATCAATAATATTTAAATATTATTATGATTTAAAACAATGAATTTTTTAATTTTATGGCACCTTTTTTTTGTTATTTTTGCCTAGGGATAGAGCGCCTATCCGCCATAAAAAACGCCTGTCTTTACAGAACAGGCGTTTTTGTTTGCAGCAATCCACTTAGTCGATTTGACCCGCAGCAGTGATATTCATACCACCATCTACATAGGTGATTTCCCCCGTCACACCAGAAGCCAGATCGCTCGATAAGAAGGCTGCGACGTTGCCGACTTCTTCAATGGTCACGTTGCGGCGCAGCGCTGCGTGTTTTTCGTTAAAGCCGATCATTTTGTCAAAGTCAGCAATACCGGAAGCGGCCAGCGTTTTGATCGGACCGGCGGATACTGCGTTGACACGGATGCCACGTGGGCCGAGGCTTTGAGCCAGGTAGCGCACGTTGGCCTCCAGGCTGGCTTTAGCGACGCCCATGACATTGTAGTTAGGCATGGTGCGCTCGGCGCCCAGGTAGCTCAGTGTGAGCAGGCTGCCGTTACGGCCTTGCATCATTGGGTAGGCGGCTTTAGCCATGGCGGAGAAGCTGTAGGAACTGATGTCATGCGCGATGTGGAAGTATTCGCGGCTGATGTTGTCCAGGTAATCGCCATCCAGGGCGACTTTAGGCACGAAGGCGATCGAGTGTATCAAGCCATCGAGGCCATCCCAGACTTTGGCCAATTCTACGAACAGATTGTCGATTTGTGCATCTTCGGCCACGTCACAGGGTAAAACGATGTTGGAGTCGAAGTCAGCGGCCAGGTCGCGTACACGCTTTTCGTGTTTGTCGACTTGATAGGTGAAGGCCAGTTCGGCCCCTTCACGTTTCATTGCGGCTGCAATGCCGTAGGCGATTGAACGGTTGCTCAGCAAACCGGCAATCAGAATTTTTTTTCCAGCAAGAAATGCCATGCTTGTTCCTGTTTGGTAGGTAGTTAGTTAAATCGGCTAGCGTGTGGTGTTGGAACGCGGGTCAAACACGTCACGCAGACCTTCGCCGAGCAGATTATACCCTAACACGGTAATTAATATGGCAAGTCCGGGGTAGAGCGAGAGCCACCAGGCAAACTGGATATACTCTTTGCCGTCGGTGAGGATATTGCCCCACGAGGCTTGTGGCGGCTGTACGCCCAGACCAAGAAAACTGAGGCCAGACTCAAGCAACACGGCACTGGCAATGCCTAGCACCACGCTGACGAGTACCGGCGTTAGGCTGTTGGGCAGGCAGTGTTTAAAAATCACCCGCCAGTCTTGCGCGCCGAGGGCGGTTGAGGCAGCGACAAATTCACGTTGAGTCAGGCTTAAAAACTCAGCCCTGACCAAGCGCGTGACACTCATCCACGAGGTGAGGCCGATCACAATCATGACATTGGTAATCGACGGGCTTAAAAAGGCAATCACCGCCAGGATGAGGAAAAAACTGGGGATGGAGAGCATGATGTCGACCAGGCGCATGATGACAGTGTCTACCCAGCCGCGGTAGTAACCCGCCAGGGCGCCCAAGATCACACCGATGGCCGTGGAAATACCCACCGCGACCAATCCCACCAGCAAAGACACGCGCCCGCCAAACAGCATACGGCTCCAGACATCGCGGCCGAGGCCATCGGTGCCCATCCAGTGTTCAGCAGAAGGGCCAATCAGAATTTGTTTGACTTGTACTGCATCGGGGTCATACGGCGCGATCCACGGTGCAAGCAGTGCTAGCAATAAAATGATGCCAATTAAACAGAGCCCGGTGACGGCGAGCGGATTTTGCAGGAGTTTTTGCATAGTGTCTGTGTTGCCTCGCGTATTGTTTGCCTAGCGTTGTGGCATGACGCCTCTGCGCAGACGCGGATCTGCCCAGGTATAAGCGAGGTCTGCCAGCAGGTTACCCATCAGCGTGAGCGCTGAGCCGATGGTGAGGATGCCCATCACCACCGGAAAGTCACGCATCATGACGGCGTCATAAAACAGTTTACCCATGCCGGGGATGGCAAAAATCGTTTCGGCAATCACTGAGCCGCCAATCAGGCCTGGCAGTGATAAGCCGACCAGGGTAATCAGTGGCAGCAGGGCATTACGCAAGGCGTGTCGATAGGTGACCGTGCGGTCACTGAGGCCTTTGGCGCGTGCAGTGGTGACGAAGTCCTGGCTGAGCACGTCCAGCATGCCGTTTTTCACAAACATAGTGACCCCGGCTAGGCCTGTGATGGCCGGAATGACCACAGGCAAGAATAAGTGCATTAACAGGTCTTGCGCTTTTTGCCAGGCATCCAACTGAGCATAATTCAGGCTGTGCAAACCAGAAATCGGAAACCACGGGTGTATGACACCCAGCCAATACATGAGCAGTAAAGACAGCCAAAAGCCGGGGATGGAGAAGCCGATAAAGTTAAACAGCGTAATGCTGCGGTCTGGCCAGCGGCCATATTGTTTGGCCGCGATAACACCCAACGGTACGGCCAGGGTTAAGGTGAGCAGCAGGCCGACAATATTCATCAGCAGGGTGATGGGTAGCGCTTCCTGAATCATGCCAGGCGTGGTGTTGCCGTCTTTATCGGTTTCTGCCCAAAACACCGGTTTTTGGTGGCTGGCAAACGAGTGGCCAAAATCGAGGTGCACCATGCGCTCCAGCCAGAGGCCGTATTGGACGATGATGGGTTTGTCCAGGTGATAGAGTTCGCGCAGCTTTTGGCGAGACTCTTCAGATGATTTAGGGTCAAAGGCGGCCTCGGTGCTGGTGATGTCGCCCGGAGCCAGGTGCATGATTAAAAAAGAAATCAGACTGATGCCGATTAACATCGGAATCATCCACAATATACGTCTGAGTAAATAATGAAGCATGCTTATTCTGCCTGTATTTGCGTGCGTCTGAGCGGCTCAGGAATATACCACTTTTGTGAATCATAACTCACCCCGGCGGGTGGCACCGGCTGCATAATGCCTTGCACGCGTTTGTGGATGGCGGTCAGGCCATAACCAGCAGACAAATACACTAGCGGGCTATCGTCATAGAGCACCTTGGCGAAATCTTGATAAATCTGCATGCGTTTTTGTGGGTCAAACTCCAGGCGGCCTTGTTCCAGTAATTGATCAACAGCAGGGTTGTTGTAACCAATAAAGTTAAACTGGCCCGGGCCTTGCTGGCTGGAGTGCCAGATCGAGTATTGGTCAGGGTCCAGGCCCAAGCCCCAGCCCATTACCACCGCGTCAAAGTCACCAGGTTTGATAAAGTTTGTGAGCAGGCTGGCCCATTCCAGGGTACGGATACGCGTATCAATGCCGACTTCTTTTAAACGGCGCTGGATAATCACGGCCGTTTTTTCACGCTGTTTATTACCGAGGTTGGTCAGCACCTCAAAAGACAACGGTTTGCCGTTGCGCTCGACAATACCGTCACCATTGGTGTCTGTATAACCGGCTTCGGCCAGTAATTGCTTGGCTTTGGCCGGGTCAAACGGGTAGGGCGTCAAGTTGGGATTGCTCCAGCGCGTGCCAGGCTTGTAGGGCGAGGCAATGGCAATACCCAGGCCGAGATACACGCCGTCGATAATCTCTTGTTTGTCTATGGCGTAATTAATCGCTTTGCGCACACGCACGTCGTCAAACGGTTTGCGTTTAAGGTTAAAACCAAGGTAAGTGTAGCTGTTGCCTAGCTCTTTATACTGATTCAATCTGGCCTGCAGCGCCGAGCGCGACGGGATAATGCGCGCATAGGTAATCGGGTCCAGCGTCATGCTGTCGATGTTGTCCGCCATCAGCTCCAGAAACTGCGCCGCCGGATCCGGGATAATACGTTCAATTAATTGATCAATATTGGCAGGTCCTAGCACTGATTTAGGGTTTTTTTCGAGTTTGATATATTCGCCATGCCGCCATTCTTTTAACTGGTAGTAATGGCTGCTCAATGGTTTTTGCGCAAAACTGGTGGTGTGGATATCCTGCCCGGCCAGTTTGTGTTTGGGGAGCACTTGCAGGCTGGCCCAGCTCTCCAGTGCCGGGGCAAACGGCTGTGAATAATGCACAATAAACGTCTGTGCATCTGGCGCTTCGGCTTTGGTGACCAACTGGTAGTCAGACGCGTACGGGCTATGCGTTTTTTCGTCAGTAATCAGTTGCCACGTAAACAGCACATCGGCACTGGTCAGCGGTTTGCCATCCGCCCATTGCAGGCCTGGTTTAAGCTTAAAGGTGATGGTTTTCTTGTCGTCGGCCACTTGCCAGGCGGCCGCCAGCTCTCCGGTAAGGTCCAAGTGCTGGTCATATTTGAGCAGGGAGTTAAACAGGTTGGCGCCAATCGCTAGTGAGGCCGATTCACCGGCCACCATGCCTATCATGCCGCTCGGGTCTGACGGCATGGCGCTGATCATGGTGCCGCCAGGCTGGGTAGGGTAGATTTGGTTTAGTGCTGCTGTCTGCGGGCCCTCCGACTCTGGGCTGCAGGCAATCAGCCCGCTACACAGCAAACCCAATATTAGCCGCTGACCCGCCAACGCATGCGCTGTGGTGCAAATGGAATGCATACCGGGCAATGGTCGATGGGTCATGGTAGGTGGCCGTGTCAGTGTTTAGTCGATTTGGTTTTTTTACTATGCGTAGTATTTGTCTTTTTGTGCGAAGAAGACTGCGCACTTGATTGCTTTTTGCTTGAGGCCGATGTTCTTTTATGACTAGTATTAGCACTGCTTTTTGAACTGCGAGACTGGCCACTGCTACTAGAATTACTTTCCTGTCTTTCCAGCTGCAACACCTGGCCAACCGCCAGATTCTTCGATTTAAGATGATTTTGTTGCATGATCTGTTTACTGCTGATGCCGTAACGTTTCGCCAGTTTTGCCAATGTATCACCTTGTTTCACCTTGTGCGAGATAGCACTCGATTTACTTGATGATTCTCTTTCAACCGGTATCTCAATCGGCAATTGTGCCATTGCCGCCACATCAATCGGCCGGGTCAGGCCTGATTGCACACTGGCAGGGACCAGCAACGGCCTGCGCACGATGAGATTACGATTGGGTTTGAGGTTATTGGTCGCGCTTAGTTCATAAATACTGATGCCAAACTGGCTGGCAATGGCGCCCAGGCGCTCGCCACGCTTGGGTTGGTAGCTATGCCAATTAGACAATGGGCGGTTATAACCACTGAGGTTGTTGGTGAAGTTGCTGGCCGCCCAGGTGGGCAGTAATAGCTTTTGATAGCTGTTTTCGGTAATCAGCACCGGGCGCGTAAAGCTGGGATTTAACGCATTAAATTCTTCTAGTGAAATCCCCGCCAGTTCCGCAGCCAGTTTGGCGTCAATCTTGTTCGGCGCTTGCACGGTGGTGAAATACGGCTTGTTAGGAATCTCGTTGAGCGTTAAACCATAATTTTCAGGGCGAAAAATAATGTTTTTAATCGCCTGCAATTTAGGTACGTAATTGCGGGTTTCGTCTGGCAAAGACAAATGCTGGTAATCAGTGGGCAGCCCTAGCTGGCGGTTGCGCTCAATTGCGCGTGCCACGGTACCTTCACCAGCGTTGTAAGCGGCGAGTGCCAGGTCCCACGCACCAAACATGGTATAGAGCTTTTGCAGGTAATTGAGTGCCGCTTGGGTGGCTGCCGTGACGTCTTTACGCGAGTCTTTCCAGTAATTTTGCTTGAGGCCAAAATCCTTACCGGTGGAAGGAATAAACTGCCAGATGCCTGAGGCTTTGCTGGTAGAAAGCGCCTTCGGGTTAAAGCCGCTTTCAATCATGGGCAGCAGGGCAATTTCGGTCGGCATGCCTCTTTTTTCAACTTCAACCACAATATGGTAAAGATATTTTTTGCTGCGCTCCAGCATGCGTGACACATAGTCCGGGCGCGAGGCATACCATTGCTCGTGCTTGTTGGTGTAGGTGGAGTCGATGTCCGGCATATTAAAGCCGTCACGCACGCGATCCCACAGGCTGTCCTGCAGGGTTAGTGAGTCTTCAAACTGGTAGCTGGAATTATAATTTTCTGTGTCCGGGCCGCCATAACTCTCATCATAACTGCCGTTGTCATCCGACATATTGGCTGGCTCTACATATTCAGCCAATGCCAGTAATGGAAAGGCTGAGAGTGCAGCACATAGCAATAATTTTTTAAAACGCATGACGGTAATACTTAATCCTGAGGCTGTTGCACAAGCTGATCCTTGGAAAAACTTGCACATGCATTGATAAACCGGGTGGCCGCTAAGGCCATACCAACCAGCACGTGATTGACGTAACGCACACAAGCGCCTGAAAGAGGACATCATTCTACGTTAATTTTTCAGTGAGACAAGCCCTTGCGACGGTGCGGGCTTTGTGTGTGCAAGCTGGCTTGTGCGCGCCATGCCTAGAATTGGTTGCGGCGTGCACGTAGTTCGGTAAAGACATCCAGCGTGGGCCAATTTAAAAAGGCAGGCAGATGTGACAATGCCTCGCAACGCAAAAAGGGATTGGTGGCTAGTTCCAGGGCGAGGGTGGTCGGCAGTGTTGGTCGTTCTCTGGCGCGTAAGGCTGCCGCGTCTTGCGCACGTTGTTGCAACTCCGGGTTGTCAGGGTCCACCGTTTGCGCAAAAGCAATGTTGTGCGCTGTGTACTCATGTGCAGGATAAATCAGCGTGGTAGTGGGCAGGGCGGCGATTTGTTGCAATGAGGCATGCATTTGTGACGGCGTGCCCTCAAACAGGCGGCCGCAGCCAGCACCAAACAGCACGTCACCGCTAAACAAGTGCTGACGATTAAGGTAGTAGGCGATATGGTCCAGCGTATGGCCTGGCAACGATAGCACGTCAATCGTGAGTGTGCCAAAGTGGCTAAAGTAGATTTGGTCGCCTTGTTGCACGCGGCTGGCTTGTAATGCGCGGTAGACCGGCAGATCACTGTACGGTGCGTAGACCGGGCACTGCCAGTGCTGTTCTAGCACGGCGGCACCGCCAACATGGTCAGAGTGGTGGTGGGTCAGCAAGATGCCGACTAGCTGCAACTGGTGAGCTTGTAACGCTTGTTCTACCACTTCGGCATCGCCAGGGTCGACCACCAGGGCATGCTGGCCGCAGTGAATCAGCCATAAATAATTATCGCTAAAAGCGGGCAGTGCGCTGATCGCTAGGCTTGCAGAAGTGTCGTGCATCCCGCATCATTGAAAAAAATGGTCATGCTTGTCAAGGCACAATCGTGTTTAACTGCTTGTTTGATCGCTTTAGGTTTATTTGTAGCGTGTTATTTTTGATTAGTGTTATTTCTGGCATTTTTGGGAGTTACTCTTGCAATCCAGCCAGCCTGTTACCTCGAGTGCGGCCACTTTTGATGCGATAGCGTTGGGCCGATATATTGCGCAGCACGAGATTCCGCGATATGCGCAAACCGTGGCTGATGTGTTTGGTTTTCACGCCTTGCAGATCGGCTGGCCGACCCATGATTTGCTTGAGCATTGCCGTATTCCCTATAAACACTCATTGCAGCTAAGCCCCACGCCCAATGCATCGCTGCTGTGTGAAAGCGAATTTTTACCGTTTGCCGAGCAGTCAGTCGACCTGGTGTGCATGCCGCATGTGCTGGAACAATGTGCTGATCCGCAACAAACCCTGCGCGAAGTGTTCCGCGTGCTGGTACCCGAAGGCACGTTGGTGCTGACAGGCGTGACGCCAGTGAGTGGCTTGGGAGTGCGTGCGCGTGTCGGTCAGTTTAAAGAGGCTGGTCACTTTCGACGCCTGTTCACCGCCAGGCGTATACGCGACTGGCTGAATGTGCTTGGCTTTGAAGTTGTGCACAGTGGTAGCTTGATTCACGCTTTACCCATTAATGATCCGCTATGGCTAGCACGACAATCTTGCCTCGAGCGCTGGGGTCGCCACACTTGTGGTATGACTGGCGGCGTGTATTTTTTGGTGGCGAAAAAGAGAGTGTTGAATGTCCGTTTGCTCAAACCAGAATGGAAAAAATCGCCGCTTAACCACGCCTTGCAGGTTCGAAAAGGCCAATCCAGCATACAAAAACAAGTACAAAAACAGTTAGAATGCGCGGATGTCGACTCAACAATGGATAGAAATGTACGCTGATGGCGCCTGCAAGGGCAACCCAGGCGTCGGGGGCTGGGGCGTTTGGCTCAAAGCGGGTGAACACGAAAAGTCACTGTGTGGCGGTGAGGCGCTCACCACCAATAACCGCATGGAAATGACGGCAGTGATTCAAGGGCTGCAAGCATTGAAAAAACCCTCACAAGTGAAGGTGTATACCGACTCTAGTTATGTGCAAAAAGGCATGACAGAGTGGCTGGCAGGCTGGAAAAAGAAACAGTGGCGTACGGCGGATAAAAAGCCAGTCAAGAATGCCGACTTATGGCAGATACTGGATGGATTGGCGGCCACGCACCAGATCGAATGGATCTGGGTAAAGGGCCATGCGGGCAATGAAGGCAATGAACGCGCCGATGCATTGGCTAATCAGGGCGTGCTGACCGTGGCGGCGAGTTAAAAGGACTGATTGATGAGACAGATTTTTCTCGATACGGAAACCACCGGTTTATACCCGGACCAAGGGCATCGCATTATTGAAATTGCCGCGGTGGAAATTTTTAATCGCAGACCGACCCAGCGTCATTTCCATATTTATATCAATCCAGAGCGCGAGATTGACCCCGGTGCGCAAGAGGTGCATGGTATTTCGCTAGAGTTTTTGCAAGACAAACCGTTGTTCGCAAGTATTGCCGCAGAGTTTGTCGAGTTTATTCGGGGTGCCGAATTAATTATCCATAATGCGCCGTTCGATATTGGCTTTTTGAATATGGAGCTCGCCAAACTCGGCCAGGACAAGCTGGAGACCTATGTCAGCGGGATTGTCGATACATTGAAAATGGCCAAGGAAATGCGGCCAGGACAACGTAATAACCTGGATGCTCTGTGTCGGCACTTTGGCATTGATAACTCGCAGCGTACCTTACACGGTGCTTTGCTGGATGCGGAGTTGCTGGCTGAAGTCTATATCGCCATGACGCGCGGCCAGGAGAGTTTGCTCATGGAGTTATCCAGTCCGGTCGAGCAAGCAACGCAGGTAACTCTGTCGGTAGATTTTTCTGCCTTAAAATTGTTGCCTGCAGATGAAGAGGAGTTGGCCGCGCATCAACAATACATCGCCGGCTTGGCCAAGGCTGGCGCAACAAGCTGGTAAGGCAGTCAATCTTGATTAACGTGGTGTCATCTGTGTTGATCAAGTATTTGAAACGCTTACTGCTGCGCTAGTATTAAACAAATATCAATCAGCACAATCACTTTGAATGTAGGTCTTTTATGCTCACAGAAACCATTGTAGTGACCGGCGGCGCCGGTTTTATTGGCAGCAATTTTGTCAATGCCTGGGTCAGGCACCAATTGGGGACCGTGATCAATCTGGATAAGCTGACCTATGCTGGCAACATGGAAAACCTGGCCGACATCAGCCAACATCCTCAGCATATATTTGTGCATGCGGATATTGGTGATCGTGCCGCTGTGAAAAGCTTGCTGGAAACGCACCGGCCACGCGCGGTCCTTAATTTTGCGGCTGAGAGCCATGTTGACCGCTCCATTCATGGGCCGGATGCGTTTATTCAAACCAATGTCGTTGGTACTTTTAATTTACTGGAAGAGGTACGCGCTTATTGGCAGGCCTTGCCGGTAGACGAGCAACAGCAGTTCCGTTTTCTGCATGTCTCTACAGACGAAGTGTACGGCTCGCTGGGGCCGACTGATCCAGCGTTTAAAGAAACCAATACCTACCAGCCCAATAGCCCGTATTCAGCCTCAAAAGCGGCCTCTGATCATCTGGTCCGTGCCTATCACCATACCTATGGCTTACCCACGCTGACGACCAACTGTTCTAACAATTACGGTCCGTATCACTTCCCTGAGAAGTTGATTCCGCTAGTGATCCACAATGCCTTGTCTGGCCAACCATTGCCTATTTATGGCAACGGCAGCAATATCCGCGACTGGCTATATGTAGAAGACCATTGCAGTGCGATTCGTGAAGTATTGGCTAAAGGTACGCCAGGCGAGACCTACAATATCGGCGGCTGGAACGAAAAAACCAACCTCGAAGTCGTGCATACTCTTTGCGATATTTTGGACCAGGAGCGCCCTAAAGCCCAAGGTAGTTATCGCGACCAGATGATTTTCGTCAAGGATAGGCCAGGGCATGATGCACGCTATGCGATTGATGCCACTAAAGTTGAACAAACATTAGGCTGGAAGCCGCAAGAGACCTTTGAAACCGGTATTCGTAAAACGGTGCGCTGGTATCTGCAACATCATGAATGGGTCGCGCGCGTTACTAGCGGTGAATATCAGCATTGGCTCAACAAAAATTACCACGAACGTGGAGAGGAGCTCGCATAATGGCAAGAAAAGGCATTGTATTGGCAGGGGGCTCCGGCACGCGTTTATACCCGGTGACACAGGTGGTTTCCAAGCAGTTATTGCCAGTGTATGACAAACCGATGATTTACTACCCGTTGTCGGCACTCATGCTGGCTGGCATACGAGAAGTGCTGATTATTTCTACGCCCATGGATACGCCACGCTTTAAAGAATTACTCGGCGATGGCAGCCAGTGGGGCATGCGGATTGAATATCAGGTACAACCCTCCCCAGATGGCCTGGCGCAAGCATTTATTTTGGGCGAATCTTTTATTGGCAACGATACCAGCGCGCTGGTGCTGGGTGATAATATTTTTTATGGTCATGAGCTGGGGACCATGGCGATGGCGGCCGGGCAGCGCGCGCAGGGTGCCACGGTGTTCGCCTACCCGGTGAATGATCCTGAACGCTATGGCGTGGTGGAATTCGATGCGCAAGGTGCTGCCATTAGCCTGGAAGAAAAACCGACCCAGCCAAAATCCCGCTACGCAGTGACTGGCCTATATTTTTACGATCAGCGTGTGGTCGAGATTGCCAAAAATCTCAAACCATCTCCGCGTGGTGAGCTGGAAATTACCGACGTCAATAAACAGTACCTGGCTTGGGGCGACCTCAACGTTGAAGTGATGGGGCGTGGCATGGCCTGGCTGGATACTGGCACGCACGAGTCTTTGCTGGAGGCGAGCGGCTTTATTCAAACCATAGAAAAACGCCAGGGCTTGAAAATTGCTTGCCTGGAAGAGATTGCCTATCGCCAGGGCTTTATCAATGCCGAACAACTGGATAAATTGGCGGATAAATACGCCAAAAATGGCTATGGACAGTATTTGAAACAGATTCTTAAAGAGCAGGTGTTTTGATGCAGGTGGTGGCAACAACGATTCCAGAGGTGTTGATTCTGGAGCCCAAACTCTTTGGCGATGCGCGTGGTTTTTTTCTGGAAAGCTTTAATGCCAACACCTTTAAAAACTGCACCGGGCTCGATGTACAATTTGTGCAAGATAACCATTCGCGCTCTGGCAAAGGCGTGTTGCGCGGCCTGCATTACCAGATACAACAGCCGCAGGGCAAACTGGTGCGCGTGGTGCAAGGCGAGGTGTTTGACGTGGCAGTTGATATGCGTAGCCAATCAGCGACCTTTGGCCAGTGGACGGGCGCGCATTTGAGTGCAGACAATCACCGTCAATTGTGGATTCCACCTGGGTTTGCTCATGGTTTCGTCGTACTGACAGACACGGCAGACTTTCTGTATAAAACCACGGACTATTATGCGCCGCAGCATGAGGCCTGCTTAAAGTGGGATGACGCTAAGGTTGGCGTGCAGTGGCCATTAGCGCAGGCGCCTAGCTTGTCAGCCAAAGACCAGCAAGGATTGTCGTGGGCAGAGGCACCTAAATTTGATGCGATTTGAACAGTGTTAATGTCGTCATGAAAAAAATTCTATTAACCGGCGTCAGCGGTCAAGTTGGTCACGCATTACAACAGCAATTGGCCTTAGAGCTGGCCGATGAGTGGCAGGTGGTGGCTTGTGATCGCCAACAACTGGATTTAACGCAGCCTGAGCACATCCGGCGTGTGGTGCGCGACATTGCGCCAGATTTGATTATTAATCCGGCAGCGTATACGGCGGTCGATAAAGCCGAGTCTGAGCGTGAATTGGCTGATGCGATTAACGCGACCGCGGCAGGCGTACTGGCCGAAGAAGCGGCAAGACTAAAGATCGGGCTGATTCATTTTTCAACAGACTATGTCTATGACGGTACAAAAAATGGCGTTTATACAGAAGATGATGCTGTCAACCCGCTCAGCGTCTATGGTGCCAGCAAACTGGCCGGTGAGGAGGCCATTAGACGCGTTGGATTGCCGCACCTGATTTTGCGCACCAGTTGGGTCTATGGCAGCTATGGCAAAAACTTTCTCAAAACGATTATCCGCCTGGCCCAAGCGCGTGAAAACCTGCGCATTGTGGCAGACCAATATGGGGCACCGACTGCGGATATTGCCATCGCCAGGGCGGTGACAGAATTAGTCACACGCTGGCATCCGGAAGATGCAGCGCAAACCGGTGTGTATCATCTGGTCAATCGCGGGGAAACTTCCTGGTGTGGTTTTGCCAGTGAAATTGTGGCGCAGTACCGAGCATTGGAAACTTTGCGTGGCTGGCCTGCATTGGCGGTGAAAGAGATCGCGCCGATTGCTACCGCCGAATATCCAACACCCGCCAAACGCCCGGCTAATTCAAGGCTGTCTACGGCCAAGCTTGAGCAAACGTTTGGCGTGACCCTGCCTGAGTGGTCTATCGCCTTGAATCAGGTGATGGCTGAGTTAGTGGTGAGTGTGGCTGATTAATTAGAACGGCTAATTAAGCCAAAGCAACATTAAGTAGCGTCAAACGCATCCGTCCAGCTATTGGGCGTTTCGTAGAGCCTGACTTTCATAAGCTTGAGATGATTGCCAAAAGTGTCAGTATATTGTGCTTTGAGTAACCTGAATGCTTCCGCAGCCATGTTTTCGGCTGTCGGAATGGTCGGGAAGATAATGGTTTTGTGATTGGGCAGGCTATTTAAGAAATCCAGCACTGCCACGTCCCCCTGGTAGACCAGAAAAGCATGGTCCCAGCGGTCAACAATGGTTTCACGTGCAATCCGTTTAACGTCGGCGAAGTCCATCACCATGCCATTTTCTGAGGCATGCTCAGCATTGATGATCTCACCCGAGAGGGTAATCTCTATGGCGTAACGGTGGCCGTGCAAATTGCGGCATTGGCTTTTGTGATCAGGAATGCGATGTCCAGCATCAAATTCCAAGCGTGTAGTAATTTCCATCCGCGTATTATATCAGGCAACGATATATCAGTAACCTGACAACACAGCTAAACAAAAGTAATACCAGTCATCTTTGCGTGCGAGTTGCGTGATGATGACATCAGGCGCTCTTGGCCTGCATGCATACTGTCGGGCTGATTAATACAGGTCGTCAATATTCATCAGAACATCTTCATCCGCAGAGTAGTGCTTGTGGCTCTTTTCATAATTGCCGTAGCTGGACTCAAAGTCATCGACTTCATCGCCAGCAAAATCTTCCAGCATTTGGTCAATTTTTTTAAATTTGTCGGTAGGCGTTGCTTTTTGTAACATGGTGATCTCCCAGTACATCATTAACTTACTCAAACATGTCAGTCCTTGCTGTTCTTGGTAAAGCATTAGCATAGACTATGCCAATGATCATTTTTGTTCCTTACATTTTTATTAACGGCAACTATTAAAAAAAGTAAAATATGCGTCATTCATACAGAACAATCAAGCTAACTGATTGTCTGTAAAGGCACAACATAAACATAAGACTCAGGAGAGATGCAATGCGCGGTGTGATATTCATGTTATTAAGCTTAGGCAGCTATTCGTTGGCGCAGGCTGACTGTGCGCCGCTATATCAGCACCAATTTAAAACGTTGCAGGGGCAGACTGTCGATTTTTGTCAATTTCAGGACAAACCCATCCTGATTGTGAACACCGCCAGTAAATGTGGCTTTACGCCCCAGTTTGAGGCGCTGGAGGCCTTATATGAACAATATAAGGACAAAGGTCTGGTCGTGATTGGCTTTCCGTCAAATGACTTCAGGCAAGAGCCAGGGAATAACAAGCAAATTGGCGATTTTTGCAAGCTGACGTATTCAGTCAAGTTTCCCATGGTTGAAAAATCCAGTGTGGCTGGCAGCACGGCCAATCCCTTGTATCAGCAATTAATCAAACAAACCGGTCAGGCACCGCAATGGAATTTTTACAAATATGTGATCTTGCCAGGCGGCCAGAAAGTTTATTCATTCAATAGCATGACGCGGCCTGAGAGCGAAGAGATCATAAGCAAGATCAAACCTTATCTCAAATAGCACTTATGTTAGCAGCTGACCTGCTGCTTTTTTCAGCAGGTCAGGGCGCCAAATAAAACGATATGAAGTTTTTTTCATGTTTTGTCGTGAAAGCCGTTGACAAGACTTCTAGCCATCATTAATATGGCGCCTTCTTTGAATTGCACTGCAAAACGAAGAGCAGCATTACCAGAGATTCGGGGGTATAGCTCAGCTGGGAGAGCGCTTGCATGGCATGCAAGAGGTCAGCGGTTCGATCCCGCTTATCTCCACCAAGTGATTGAAAATATTGAATTTTTTAAAAAATAAATATTTTAATTATTTGAAAAACTGGTATAATGTTGAGGTTGTTAAATTTCTTAGGTCCCCATCGTCTAGAGGCCTAGGACACCTCCCTTTCACGGAGGCGACCGGGGTTCGAATCCCCGTGGGGACGCCAAAAATCACTTACGTGATTTCTAGCTTTAAATTCAATTAGTTACAAACTTCAAATGTATCTATGTGTCGCAATTATGCGTCACAGTTATCCATTATTCTTGAAGTTAATCTCAATAGCAATCCCATAAAAAAAACCCTCAAGGATTTCTCCAAGAGGGTTAAAGTGTTTCTTGGTAACTGACACAGATTGGGCGCAGTACTAGCCTTCTGCAAAGGGGTCATAGGCTTGACTTAAGGTATGCCTGATGTGTTGGTATGGCTGGGACTTAGGAAACGCTGTACAAGCTACTTGGTGGGAATTTCGCACAGGTGATGGCTGATAACCAATTCACAGGCAGCATCAATTTGTTCTCCAATGTGAACTAAAACCTTACCACGACTCCTAGGGTACTTATGCAGCGTAACCGCTCGGACTTCACCGAAGCGATCTGTACGATGCCAAGTCTTATGGGTACCACTCGCCATTCGATGAATCAACTTAGCCGCCTGTACACGCTTGTAATGTTGTTTCCTTTCTGACTGTGGGTCTTTGATTGTAATAAGCTCGATGGCTATCCAGGCAGCAAGGGGTTTGAGCGGGTCAATATTTTCTACCCTCAGTCGTGCCCATGCAGCTTTAGCTCGATCACGTGGTGATAGTCCTGTAAGTCTGAATGCTTCGATGTGCTGCCCTGCATCGCTGTAAAGCCTCTTAACGTTAAGAATAGCCCTGTGAACTGTAGGATTATCTTGATTAAGAGTCAGCCACTTGTGGGCTGCTTCCCTGTAAGGTGTGATTTGAGCAGAGGTGTAACTCGATTTGTAATAACTGCCATGACGCTCATAGAAGTCTTCGTGTCTTCTACAGAATCTGAGGTTTAATCCATCTCCCTTACTTGCGCTAGCTAGCTGCTGACACCCTATGATTCGGCAATGTGATTTCACGGTACTGTGAATTTGTAACCTGCTAAGTAGTTTGTCGTCCTTCATGCTGGGTGATGCTCTCCTTCTTATGGGCCCCTCTTAAGGAGAACCCCTGTATATTATCTATAGTGTTGTATGACCTAAGAGATATACCCCCCATAAGGAGTATGAGTACCTAGGATCACTCTTCTTCAACTGAACCTTCAATATGTGCAATTCTAATGAATGAATCTAGCATGATGTCTCTCACCTCAGCTTTCCTAGAGTTGGGAACGATCAAAGCGTCATGCACAGGTAAGGCAACAATACCTCTTGACTGACACTCCAGTAATGCTGAAATCAGAATCTGACTTTCAATGAACATTAGCTTCATACCAATACCTTTACCAAACAAGTGAGAGATAGGTTTGTGATGATTCATAATTGCGTCCTGTACATCTCTAAAACTTGTGCCTCGTTCAAATGCCTCTCTGGTGTCCTTTGGAAACCTCTTCAGTGGCTCTTGAGCATAGATCATCGCATTGAATATTTTCTTGATGTCCTTACGGTTGTATTTGCCACAGGGCAGGGTGTACGCATCCCCTATGGGGGGCTGTGCTCCCGCTAGTCCGTAAGCAATCCTCGGCGCTGCTTGAGAGAAATCGAGTGTAGTAACAGACTCTTCATCAATCACGATAGTGGATTTCCGTTGTACCTTACTCATGTGTTGCCAAAAGCCACCAAACAACCTCCCACCTGACTCAAAAGAATTGTTGGCGAAGTGTCGCTTTAGGATGCGATCAGAAATGTCTACATCAATGTCACAGTGTATTTCTGCTTCGGCTAACCATGTGTTGATTGAGTGTAGTTGTGTACGGTAGCTCAATGTTAAACCGCTATCCTCATAGCCTAACCAATCTCCTTTATCAAAGTAGCTCTCTTTAGGAGCTTTCAAAATAATGGTTTCCTGAGTTAAGTTCTGGGTCAGATCATGAAGTGATAACTTTTGAGCACTGAGTAATGATATTAGCCTCGAGCCGCATGTAATCGTTGTACGTCGGTTAGAACTTCTGTCGAATCCCTGATGGCCTTTTTCGATTAGAACAAATGACATCTCGGGTGCTGATAGTATTTCAAGAATGTCTGGTAAAACCTTCGAAAGAATAGGGGAGGTGTACCGCCCCGTTTTACCCAGAATTCTTTTTGATAGTGATATGTACAATAGCTTGTCTGGACTAGTGAGTCGATTATGTACAAGATCACTAATGATCGCACTCACGATTTTCTTGAATGACTCCATGTCCTTTGCATTACGCTGACGCTGTCTTGTTTTCTTGTAAGCTTCATAGGTGAGTAGTTGACCAATAACCTGTTCTATAAGGCCTATGGCAGCCTGAGACTTGGGCATCCTGTGAGGATTGAATGGACGGTCTTTGGGTGTTTCGTTTGTTGTTGGTTGTGGCATATTGAATCCGTAAAAGAATGACCACCCCTACATATATAGACGATGTTGAGGGGGTAAGTAATTGAAAATGAATAGGTACAGGCGCAGCGTCAAATCTCTTTGATAGAGCCAAAAATTAAAGCCTCAAGGATTACTCCAAGAGGCTTCTCTTTCGCAGATTCGATTAATCCCAGGGAAGGTCTGAGTTATCGCCAGAAAATGAAATAGCGACCTCCGCTTGAGGTTCAGGTGGGAAGAGTTTCTTAACACAAGCCTCGTCCTTCATTTTCTGAACATTCTTGAGGTGTGTGCCAAGAACCATGTTTAAGGCAGTGTCAAAATCCAGACCTTCCTTTTTCATTTTCTGCAAGGCTAGGCCTTCCCAGTGCCTGTTCTTCCTCACTTGTTCTTCTGCTTTTCTTGCTCTGTAGTCACGAAGATGATTTTCGCCATACGGTAACTCAATGAGCTGCTCACAGCCCTTGCATTTGAAGTTGCTGTGATGATTTGGTTTAAGGTGAAGATGACCGCAAAGCGGACAAGATAACATTTCTTGCATAGGGGTTTCCTTTTGAGATTGATGTGGAATAAGGTTAGGGAATGCGTAATAAGGCTTGCGCCTGTCTAACCTTCAGTGAGGGTTTATTGGCAAGTTTTAGCTGATTTACCTTTGCCGATTTACCGAAGGTGAGGGTTTGTCCGACGAGCTTTATGTCGTATTTACCAATAGTGAGTCTTTATCCATGAAATTGACTGTAAGTCATTGATAATATTGTATAAAATTTTTGGATGGCTCTGTGCTTTGGTTGAACTTGCTTGGCGTCTGGTTCCTCAAAAGTGGGCGTTTATCCCCTGGTTTCTTAGTTGACTCAGAATAAAAGCCTCTGCTTGAAAAATTGGTCTACTCTGTAGAGATTAAAAATTGAGTGCAATCGACCTACAATGCGTTGTCCTAGGCAAAGCTCCATTGACATCTATAAGCAAAGAAGACGGCTTCAGTAGCCCTTAGCAGAAGCCTCAGTAAGCTCCTAACTAGATGACCTGTAGTTTGAATATTTTCATAGTAGTCGTTTCGCTTTCGGTATATCATTTTGATTCTTGTAACAGAATTAAAGTGTATGCAGTCAGACCTCTCAAGCTTAGCTTCAGCAATCTTTAAAGCGCATCCATTACCGTCAATTCTGGAGCGTCCGATTTATAGCGGTACTGTCTCATGTGGGCACTCTGGCTTTGCCTCACCAGCGCAAGGCTACGAGCAGAAGTTCCTAGACCTCAATCAACACTTGGTCACTAATCCCCCCTCGACCTTTTACTTTCGCGTTAAGGGAAACTCCATGGTCAAAACTGGTATTCATGACGGCGATATGGTGGTAGTAGATAGGTCAATCACTCCGAAGTCCTCAAGCATCATCGTGGCTGCTGTAGATGGGGAGTGGATGGTCAAGAGACTGTATAAGCGCGGCAATGTGGTTAAGCTGATGTCAGATTCTGACGACCCCTCACACAAGCCTGTAGTGTTTGCTGAGTGGCAAGAGCTGCAAGTGTTTGGAGTTGTCACTTATGTCATCCACAAGCCCACATAATCGAATTTTTGCGCTGGTGGACGGTAATAGCTTTTATGCTTCCTGCGAGAAAATCTACAGACCAGACTTAAAAGACAAGCCTGTGGTGGTTCTATCCAACAATGACGGCTGTGTGATTGCCCAAAGCAAAGAGGCTAAGGCAATCCTTGAGCTATGGATGTGTCGCCCGTGGTTTGAGGTGAAAGACGAGGCTAAGAAGCATGGAGTTATTGCCTTCTCGTCTAACTATGAGCTGTACGCCGATATAAGTAACCGCTTCATGGAAACACTCAGGCAATTTGCGCCCCGGCAGGAGGTGTACTCCATTGATGAGTCATTCCTAGAATTGACAGGGTATAAAGGCGACCTGCTCAAGCATGGGAGAACGATTAAGGACACTGTATTGCAGTGGGTAGGTTTGCCTGTATGTGTTGGCTTTGGAAGCTCTAAGACACTCGCTAAGCTGGCTAATCACCTCGCTAAGAAGCGACCTCATTACAATGGGGTGTGTGACCTTGTGAATATATCATCTACTGAAAGAGACAGCCTTATGGAGTCGCTAGAGGTCTCCAAGGTATGGGGCATAGGCTCGCGCCTAGAGAAGCGTCTAAACAAGCGCGGGATACACAATGTACTCAAGCTAAAGAACGCCTGTCCTAAGCGCATCCGTGATGAATTTGGGGTGGTGGTAGAGCGTACAGTGAAGGAGTTGAATGGCGAAGCTTGGCATGAGCTGGAAGAAGTAGAGCAGGATGCTAAACAGGTCATGAGTTCTCGATCATTCGGAGCTAGGGTTAGTGATCTTAATAGTCTTGAACAGGCCATAAGTTTTCACGCCAGCACCGCTTCAGCACGCATGAGGGACAAGGGCTTGTACGCCAATGCCATAATGGTCTTTATCCAGAACAGCCCCTTTGATGAAGCTGAGTATTACGGAGTAAGTCATGTACTGGGCTTGCCAGCCCCCACAGACAACACGCTCCAGATTAACAAGGCCGCACTATGGGTGCTTAAGAAACTATTCAAGCCGGGCATCCATTACCAGAAGTGTGGCGTGATGCTGACTGAGCTTGTGTCCGCCAGTGGTAAGCAATCGGACTTGTTTGGATTTGTTGAGGGAGAGGAAAGAGCTGACGCTTTGATGACAGTTATGGACTCAATCAATAGTAAGTATTCGAGAGGTACGATCAAGCTTGCCTCAGAGGGCATTCACAAAGCGTGGGTTATGAAACGTGGAATGAAGAGTCCGAACTTTGCTAGTTGGGAGGAGTTGCCTAAGGTGGGCGCTTAGCCGTTTGCTGTAAATAACCTATGGCACATGAAAGAAAGCTGAGATATAGTCTTATGAAGAAAAAGTAAAATAAATTGAGACGATATGGACAAGCCAGTTTTTTTTAAAATCTCAGATGAAGGTGATGCTTGGAAACTTTTGGACTTATGGATGAGTGAAAGTTCGTTCCCAGCTATAGAATTTGATCGATGGCCTTTATTGAAAATTGAAATAAAAGGCGAGAACTATAAATCTTCACTCAATTCCGGACAAATGGACTCACTTGTAGGATTCCAGATGGCTATAGGCCGAGCTTATGCTGCAATTGCTCATGGTGCTTATGACAAAAGAAGATTAAAGAAAGATGAGGATGCTGCATTAGAGTTTTCCACCTCGGTCACTCGTGGCTCGTCAATACTTGAAACCGACCTTTCACCTTTAATAAGCGCTTTATCAAATGCGGTCACCGCGCATCCCGAGGCATCTTTAATTGCAGGTGTAATTATTGGCTTAGCTGTTATCGGCAGACCTATGGTACTAAAACACTTCGAAATCAAGTCTAAGCAGATAGACGCAAATGAGAGAGAGAAGCTAGTTGATTTAGTTGACAAGATTTCCAGCGAAGATAGAAAAAAAATCGCAACATTTGAAAGTGCCATTAATAAACTTTCTCAAATTTTTCCTGCAATCAATCAAATTGTGCCAGACTTAGCACAGACATATTGGCAATTTGCTGCATCTTCAACGAATGCAGATAGATTGAAGATCGCAGATGATGTCATTTTAACCAAAGCGCATCTAGCAGTTTTATCAGAACGAAGAACTACAAGGCCTATAGATAAAACTCTAGTTAAAGACACGTTCATAATTTTAGGCATAGTAAAAATTGGTGCTGTGTATAGAATTCAAATGAAAGGTCCTTACTTTGTGACAGTAATATATGCAAATAAGCATAAATCTGGGAAAACAATCCAAGATTTAATGATTGCAATGGCTCAAGCCAATTTGGTCGAAGCCGAGATAGAGCTCAAGACAATTGATGGCTCGCAAGTAATAGGAAAGATGATTGACTTTGATGTTATACCCCTTCCAAAGTCCGGTGAGGCAGATGAAGAACTTTAGCTTATCTAAGCTAGTGCCATAATCTAACTTAGTATCAACTATTCTAAGTCAGCTAGTTCGTTAGCTGTATCCATAGCCACTAGCTCAAGATTAGCTATGTTTGAGCCTGTGGCCTGTATAGACTCAGATTCTTTACTCTCAGGCCTAAGTTTTTACCCGGTGAGGTGTTAGCTAGCTACGAGGTCGTAGTTTTAGGCGAATTGGCTCAGTCATCATCTTAAGTTCTTTCGGATGATCGTGAGGCATATCGAACGGCTTTGATGTCAGGATAGCTTTTAAGACAGCCTCATCACAGCCAAAGTTATTGGAACTGGCAATAAACTTAGGGATTTCAGTAAGCTCCCCATTTTCTGTAAGCCTTATTTCTACAAGGAACTCAGGATTTGAAACAGGACATAGCCCTGAATTCAGATTGTTTCGGATTTTACGGATGATAAGTCCCATCTGGTAACTAAGTAGAGTGTAATCTACATCTGAGGCTGCTAAATTTTGAGGTTCGAATGAGCATCGTTTAACAGTCTCGGAAAAGGCCTTTGGAGGTATAACCGATGCTATGCAAACTGACAGTGCTATAGTAGATAAACGTTTCATACCAGTATGTCCTTTGTTGGTGAGTTCTTACAAGCTCGCTTAACGGAGGCAGGGGAAATATTAAAATGTTTTGCTGTATCAGCAATCGAGGCGTTATTCTCTAGCCGCCACTGAGCCACGTGGTTATCGTCTATAGTTTTCTCCCTGCCTAGGTTCTTACCTTCAGCCCTAGCTCTCTCTAGCCCTGCAAGTTGCCTTGCCTTGATATTCTCACGTTCAAGCTGAGCCATTGCTGCAAGCATCGTCAGCATGGCTATACCTACAGGAGTGGATAGGTCGAAGTTTTCCCTGAGTGACACTACAGAGACACCTTTGTTTTTAAGTACCTCTACAGTCGTGAGAACGTCTACAGTGTTTCTCCCAAGGCGATCTATAGCCGCAACCACAACCGTATCACCACTCTGTACAGTCTCTAGGAGCTGGGACAGCTTAGGCCGCTGTGTGGCTATCACAGCCCCCGATACAGCATCATCTGAATACCAGCGTACATTCTGGTATCTCTCTGCAATTCTGCGCTTTTGATTCTCTGTGGTTTGATCGTCCGTACTGACTCGTACATATCCAAAGGTTATGTTTGACATAGTAGCTTCCTTAGGGTGGCTCATTGAGTATGGCTCACATTGTGAAGGGTGGCTCAGTGAAAGTCAACAGTTTTGAGCTAAGTGTTTGCTGTGGTGTTTCTCTAGGCTCATAGGGTACACCTTTTGAGCTATACAGCGAATGGGAGCGGGGAGTTGTATAGGCTCAGTTTTCCCTAAGTGGAATGTTAAGTGATTGTTTACAAACGATTTAACTTGGTGTTAATGTAAATAAGATGTTAAAAATAACGAGAATTGAAAGGGTATACTCAATGCTACTTAAGATAGGTAATTGGTTTGAGATGGAGGTTGATTCTGGAGTGTTTGGGCTAGTACGTGTGGGGTTCATAGCTATTTGTACAGCCCGAACAGATAAACCAAAGAGTTACTTCGATATGTACAAGGAAGGTACATCCTTTTACCTGTTGGGTTTGGGACGTGAGATGCTTATATCCACGAAAGGATAACGACTAATCATTTAAAGAGGAGACCTATGAAACCTACTTGAGGTGGTGCAAAGGTGTGTTCTAAAGATGTGGCCTCAGTGTGACCTAAACGCACTGAGGTTTTTATTTATGCCTGTCTAATTTAAATGAAAGCCGTGATGACTAAGCCACATTAAGAGAGTGATAACGGTAATAGTCACACAGCTAACAATCACTACAGCATCAGACAAGGTGGTGTAGCGGTGTGTGATTGGTAGGTATGAAGTGTCGATCATGCCTTCAAGCTTACTTACTAAAAGCCCAGTAGGTAAGATAACCAGTATGAATATGCCGAGGTAAGACACTACGCCCATGTAAAGCAGTTGCTGCAAATATGCCCATAGGGTTGACGGAGGTGAGGCAGTAAACGAGTATTCAATGTTGTACGTAGCGACAGCTAAGGTTGTTATTGCTAGGGTTATGTTCTTTACGGTATCTTCAGACAGCTTCATGTGTCCACCTATCTCTTATTGTTTGGCTGTTTTTAACTGTGTTATTGTGTTAGTGGCTAGAGGTGCATTGGAGTGATTCTGAGGGGGGCTATGGGGGTATTTTCTACCAGCCGGAGTAACGTATACCCTAACAGAATTTTGTAGTAAATTTAACAGGATAGTTCAGCTAAATTCAAACATTAAATTTTTCGAGGCTAAGTTGCATGAAATACGTTACACCAGAATGTGGAAAAGAGGGGTTTACATGTCCGAACTGTGATGCTTTTTCTCAGCAATCAAACTGGGGCTATGACATTTCTGGAAACGGGCCTTTTAAGAATAGTGCTGGTCAGTTTCCGCTCTCAGTTAGCAAGTGCATTCACTGCGGTGAGCATACTATTTGGCGTTTCAAAGATATGGTTTATCCCCACAGGGGGAATGCTCCTATGCCCAACAAAGATATGCCATCTGAAGTATTAAAGGATTATGAAGAAGCTGCCTCTATACTAACAAAATCACCTCGAGGAGCAGCAGCTTTGTTGCGCCTTTCAATTCAAAAGCTCTGTACGCACTTGGGTGGTTCTGGAAACAATATAAATGAAGATATAAAACAACTCGTTTCTAATGGGTTACCAGCTCAAGTACAACAAGCTCTCGATGTGGTGCGGGTGGTTGGGAACAATGCTGTTCATCCTGGGCAAATCGACACAGATAACCCTGATATTGCGGGAAGTCTTTTCGTATTGGTTAATCTTGTAACCGACTACATGATATCCAAACCCAAAGAGGTTGCTGAAATCTATGGCAGTCTCCCACAGGGAGCTGTTGACGCAATCAACAGACGAGATGGAAAAGCATAATAAGTTTGCAAACGACTCTCTGCAGAAACTACGATATAGTCCCCAAATGCGAAGCCTTGCCCGTAGTTCTCTTTAGTCAGGTTCTTAACTTCATCCGTTAATAGAATTTATCTTTGAAATTGGTCGTTAGCATTCCTCAGCCTATCTCTAATCGGATTCTAAGCTCGTGAGGGTCGATATTTTTCGCTGGTGAGGCTACGATATACTCTTACGGAATTTTTGTAGTAAATTTCATGTAGCCAGCATGTATCATTATTCAATTAACAAGAGCTAATCAATAGGCTAGGTATGACACCGCTAGAAGAAACAAAGATACGATTTGAAATTGCTGAGAAGGCGCTTATTGTTTTGACTCTCGTGATTGCAATTGGGGCATCTGCTTACAAGGGTTACAAGCTTCTATCCGCCAAAAGCGAAGAGGCGCAAAAGAAGGCAGAAGCAATAGAAGAGCTGACAAAGTCCTATACGCAATCTATCAAAGAGATCAATGACGAGATTAGAGCAACAGATCTGCAAATGGCTCAGGCTCCGTGGAAGGGTAGTTACGATTGGGATAAATATGCCTTTATTAGAGAGGCCAAAGCAAAAGACAGAGCATTGATATTGGAGCGACTTGGTGCTCAGATCGTTGATCTAAAACGTGCAGAAAAGTGAGTCATCAACCTTGCCTTTCACTGCACTCAACGACTTGCTCAAACACCCCTAATTCCCAAACTTGAATGTCTGTCCAACGAGTGCTAAAAATTGATGCGGCTATTGCGCAATTAAATGCGGCAGCTGCGTTGTACTTACGCGGTGAGTTCATTCCTGCGATTACACTTGCGGCAGCAGCAGAGGAAATATTTGCGAGATTTCTGCCTAAAGATAAACAGTCGTCTCAGGAAGAGCTGATTGCTAAATTCGCAGAGGCGGGAATCTCTGCTAAAGAAGCACGTGACATATATCTTAATGCCGTTCGTAACGCACTTAAACATCACAGTGAAGTCGATGATCTTTATATTGATTTCGACCCCGAAATAGACGCTCGCGTCTGGCTAGCGCGGGCATTACATAATTGTGCCCGACTCGGAATCCAATTTCCACTTGCTGTTGTTGAGTTTATTCATGCGTATGAGCCGGAAATCTTTTCAAGGTAGAGAGAGTTCCGCGATCGCATGAACCACAGGTGTTATTCAGCAGCGCACAGGTACAAAGTTTTGTACGAGGCTATCTAATGAACAAGTGCGACAAGTCCAGTCCCTTAAACTTCATTTTAACGATCTCTTCATACAACGGCTCAATTGGATATAAGCTGTTTCCGTAGTGTTTCATATCCACACTGTTAACTGCATGGCCTTCTATAATCCTTCTCAGTTCATTATCCATTTTGGATATACGCCCGTGCTCTACGAAAGTATGTCTGAAGCTATGAAAGGGCTGAGGTATTCTGGTTATTCCAAGCTCATCCCTAATATAGCTACTCCACCAGTCTCTCCATTTGTCCCCAAGTTTCCCTTGAGCGCGCGTTACCTTAAGCTCAGGGAATAACTGTACGTGTCCCTCTTGCTTCATTTTATCGACATACTCTAGAAAGCCCATATGTACTAGGTCTGGGTGAATGGGAACACGTCTACGCTTGCCATCTTTAACACTGCGGCCTGTAGCTGAGTCAGGCTTGATTACAAAGTAGGGGATACCATGCTCACTACTTACATCTTCAGTAAATAGCTGTGCCCCCTCATTCAATCTGCATCCTGTATACAGCCCAAGCAGAGGTAGCCAGAAGGCAGCTTCACCTTTGCCCTGACTTGGCCTGTAGCCATCCTTGAACACAGGAGAGTTGAAAATAAGTTGAAGTTCAGCAATGGTGTACGGCGACTCTTCTTCAGCCTCTGGGACTGCTAACTTCTTCATGCCTTCACAAGGGTTGCTAGCTAGCTTTGAGTTAGCTACAGCAGTGCTAAACATAGCAGCGAGTATGCCTCTACCTTTGTTGATGGTTGCAGGAGCTGTACCTGCCTTAAGCATCTTGTCCTTAAGTAATACGATGTGTTCTTTCATGACCTCGCTAGGACGAAATTTACCTACCAGTTTTCTAAATTTCTTAATGATCGTATTGGCTTCGGCTAGGGCTGTACGGCTCTTCGGCGACTGTGTTGCCCAGTAGTCCTTAAGTGCTTCGAAGGTGTCAGCCTCTAGAGTCACCTTAGGATGCTGCGCTGGTAGATCGCTATACGGCCTAGAAACAACTGGAGAGTCATTACGCTTGATAAATTCAAGTGTGACTATGTGTGTATCTGGAGCTTTTAAACCTGATCGCACCTGGTGAAAGTCATCATCAAGTATCACCGAGTATTTGCGCTGTAGACGATCTGCTTCTTTGTAGTTTCGTGTACCAAGGCTGAATTTAAACTCACGTTTTGGAAGGTAGTGCTGGAGTAAATCTTCAGGGATTCTTCGCCGAAAGTAGTAGACGCCATCCCTTGTGTATAGGTGTATTTGTTTGCGCAAGATAGTCCCCAATGTGTACCAGTGTTGTGTACCATTTGAGGTCTGTAAGTCATTGATTTAGGACACCTCCCTTTCACGGAGGCGACCGGGGTTCGAATCCCCGTGGGGACGCCAAAAATCACTTACGTGATTTCTAGCTTTAAATTCAAAGTATTTAGAAAAGCAATATGTCGTCATCTGTCGCACCAAGGTGCTTCCTTTATTGTTTTTTTTGATGCTATCTTAATAGCCTTTGTACATAAAAACCTCAGGGATTTTTCCGTGAGGTTAAATGCGTTTGTGCTGCGGCCTAGGCAGTATTATCATCTGTAGGTGACGCTTTATCACATGAGTAGCCTGTGCTGATCAACTTGAACAATCCCTGCAGTGGCTAGTCATTCAACCTTACCCAAACAAGGAAACAACATGAGAAAATTATTAGTCACTATCCAAGTGGAGTTAGATATTCCTGAAAGCTGGGATTTGGTCGAGCATCCAGACCAGGTGCAAGCGATTAAAATGGACGATGGGCAATACATGCACATGAGCTTTTTGCCGATGTTGACCAGAGACTTCACTGAAGAGGCTGAGTGGTCTAGCGAATGTTCTGAGGCGTTTACCGAGAAAGTATTAGATATGGTCGCCGATGAAGAAGTCTATATGAAGCTTGAAACGCACTAAAAGGTGACTGTCGTTTAGTCAACATCATAAAAAAGCCCGGCACTGCCGGGCTTGTTATTTCTGTCATTGCTTGGATTTATCCGCGGATATTACTTTGCGCAGAAAACTGCGATAACTCGACATAGGGTTGTGGCTGCCAACCTGCTGCGCGATGCTCTGCGACGACATTGGTAAAGATGCCGCCACGCACATAAAATTTGGCAGTGACGCGCATGAATTTTGGATCAATCGCGCTGACCAGATCATCTAGAATTTGATTGGTCACGGCTTCATGAAAGCAGCCTTCGTCGCGGAATGACCACATATATAGCTTCAGGCTTTTTAATTCCACACACAGCTTGTTAGGAATATAGTCCAAGTAAATGATGGCAAAGTCTGGCTGACCGGTTTTGGGGCACAGGCAGGTGAATTCAGGGATTTCCATGTGAATATGGAAATCACGGTGAGGATTCGGGTTGTCAAAGGTTTCCAGTGTTTTCACTGGTTGGGCTGTCGGTTTGCCGCCAAGTAAATGTTCGTTCATCGCACTCATGTTTATTGATGGTTTCTGGGTAAAAATGGGTATTATAACGCTTAAGCAATCATTCAAATTCTTATAAGCGTTTTTCTTACTTTGCGTCTGACACATTTAAAACTTGCGGGGTTCAAGTCTTTTGTCGATCCGACCACCATACATCTGCACGGGCAGCGTGTGGGCGTGGTCGGCCCCAATGGCTGTGGCAAATCAAATGTCATGGAGTCGGTACGCTGGGTGCTGGGGGAATCCTCCGCCAGGGAAATGCGTGCAGATGCCATGGATGCCGTGATTTTTAACGGCTCGGCTAACCGTAAACCGATCTCCCGTGCCAGTGTTGAGCTGATTTTTGATAATAGTCTTGGCGGTGCCCATGGCGAATGGAGCCAATATGCCGAGATTGCCGTCAAGCGTGTGATCGAGCGCGATAAAGGCTCTACGTATTACATCAATAATATGGCGGTGCGTAGACGTGATGTTGCCGATTTATTTTTAGGCACTGGTCTAGGCGGCCGTGCCTATGCCATCATCGGCCAAAACACCATTTCTCGCATTGTTGAGGCCAGGCCAGAAGAGCTACGCGTGTTTCTGGAAGAAGCGGCTGGCATTAGCAAGTATAAAGAGCGTCGGCGTGAGACTGAGTTACGGCTGCGTGATACCCGCGAAAACCTTGAACGCGTAGAAGATATTTCGCGTGAAATGAACAAGCAGATTATCAAGCTGGAGGCGCAAGCGCTGGTCACACAGAACTTTCATGCTTTGCAGCAAGCGCACCAATTAGCCGAGGCGCAATGGTGGTGGTTACGCAAGCGCGATGCCGTGCTGGCGCATGAGGCGGCCTCACAGGTCGTTGAGCAAGCGGTGAATGCGCTTGAGGCGCAAATGGCTGGTTTACGCAATCACGAGTTGCAGCTTGAGCAGGCGCGCCAGCAGCATCAAGAAACTTCAAGCCAGTTGCACGCTGCACAAGCGGCATTTTATGAAGTGAATTCGCAGGTGTCTCACCTTGGCTTACAGGTCAAGCAGTCTGAAGAGGCAAGGGATCGCTTGTTGCAAGAGCAGCAGCAATTATTGCGGCAGATGGAGCATAGAAGCCAGCAACAGCAACAATTAAACAGTCAGCTCACTGAAAAAACAGCAGCCTTGGCCAGCGCTGCAGGTGCCGTGGAGCAGCATGTGCTGCATTTGCACACTTTGCAGCAAGGCTTGCCTGAACAGGCGAGCCAGTTACAGGCCATTCAGCAAGTGGCGAATCAGGCGCAGCAGGCGGTACAGCAGAGCCGTCAGCAGATGCAGCTTGAACAGAATAATGTGAATTTTATGCAGCGCAACCTGACCGACGTCACGCAACGCCAGCAGCAATTGCAGCAAGAGCTGGGGCAGTGGGCATTGCCGGACATGCAGGCCTTGGATGTGCTTCAGCAGCAGCTTGCTGAGCAGCAATCGGCTTTACAGCATGAGGAGTCGCAATTGACGCTGTTGCGGGCAGAAGAGGCTGCGCAACAGCAGGCATTGCAAGAGGCGCGTCATCGCTGGCAACAGGCGCAACGTGCCTTACATCAGCAAGAGGCCGAAATTCAGTCGCTGCACAAGTTACAGCAAAGCATCAAGCAGGATCAGCAACTCGGGCCATGGCTGCAGAAAACAGGCATGCAATCGGTGCCGCGACTATGGCAGGCCATACAGATCGCTAGCCAATGGCAACCTGCGCTGGAGGCGTTTCTGGGGCATAAGCTCAATGCTTTATTGCCGGAAACGCTCAGCGACTGGTCGCAATTGCCACATCCGCAAGCCGCGCTGGCGGTGGCCCAAGCCGCATCAGCGACAGAAGCCTTGCCAACGCAATGGCACGATCTACCTAGTTTATACAGCTTGCTGACGATTAAGCAGGCAGAGGCATCAGCTGCTTTGCAGCAATGGCTCGCGGGCATCTACGTGCTGGAGGATGTACAACAGCTAGCGCGCTATCAATCCCAGTTGCCCGCTGGCGTGAGTTTGCTGACCAAGGGCGGTGATGTTTACCAACGCCATAGCGCTGTGTTTCATGGTCGACAAAATCAAATACAGGGTGTGCTTGAGCGGCAGCAGCAATTGGATACCCTGCAAGTGCACTTTAGTGAGTCGCAGGCAGCTGTGACGGCTGCGCAGCAGCAGGTGCAATTGCTTGAGGCCAGCTTGCAAGCGGCTCGCCAGCAACAACAACACAGTCACCAGCGTATCAAGCAAATCACGGCCAGTATGCATGATACGCAAATGCAGGTGTCACGCCTGCAACAGGCTTATGACAATGCTGTGCGTCGACAGACGGCCTTACAGCAGGACATGGCTCAGACTGAAAGCCGCCACACCGCTTTGAGCGCAGAAATTGCGCAAGTACAAGCCAGCGTGATGCATCACCAGTCACAGTTTGCCGGGCTTGAGCACGCCGCGCGCGAAGCGCAGACACATAAACAACAAGCCGAGCAGGCTTATTTTAACTTGCGTGAAACGGTGCAACAGGCGGAAAAAGCGCATCAGGCGCAAGTGTTTGAGCAAACCTTACTGAGCAATGCGGTCGCTGATTTGCAGCAACGCCTAACGCAAAATGAGCAAGAACATCAACACTTGCAGCACCGCCTGGTTGAGACCGAGCAGGCCTTGGCGATTAGTAATATGGAGGCGCTCAAGGCAAATTTGGCACATGCGTTAACGCAGCAGCATGTGTGCGAACAAGCGCTGGCGCAAGCGCGCAACACCTTTAGTGAGCAAGAAGATGCTTTACAGGCGCTGGAGCGTCAGCGCTTGCAAGTCGAGCAGCAACTGCATCCGCTTAGAGACGCTCTGGAGCAAAAGCGCCTCAAGCAGCAAGAGTGCCGTTTGCAGGTCGAGCAATGTCAGTCTGCCTTGGCGGATACCGGGCTGGATGAGGCGCTCATACAACAAGGCCTGGACATGTCAGGCACCGTGCAGGCCCTGGCGCAAACCACGCAAAAGTTGGAGCAACAGATCCAACAATTGGGCCCGGTGAATATGGCGGCGATTGAAGAGCTGGCAGTTGAAAAAGAGCGCAAGGGCTATCTGGATAGCCAGCTTAAAGATTTGCTGACGGCGAGTGAAACGTTGGACGAAGCGATACAGAAAATAGACCGTGAAACACGTGGCAAACTGCGCGCAACCTACGATGAGGCCAACCGCAATTTTGGTGAGTTGTTCCAGACGTTATTTAACGGGGGCAATGCCAAGCTGGAACTGTTGGGAGATGAAATTTTGGATACCGGCGTGCAGGTATTTGCGCAGCCGCCTGGCAAAAAGAACACCACCATACAATTACTTTCTGGTGGCGAAAAAGCACTGACGGCGATGGCGCTGGTGTTTGCCTTGTTTAGATTAAATCCGGCGCCTTTTTGCCTGATGGACGAAGTGGATGCACCGCTGGATGACAGTAACACCGAGCGTTTCTGCCAGTTGGTGCGCGTGATGTCGGAAAAAACCCAGTTTCTGTTTGTGTCGCACAACAAAATCACCATGGAGATGTCACAACAGTTAATTGGGGTCACCATGCAAGAGTCTGGCGTATCGCGCATTGTCGATGTGGATATCGACGAGGCAATACGCATGCATGCGGCTTAATGTCAGTTTTGTTGTATCATTATGCAAGCGTTATTAAGGATTGTAAGGTCACATGTCTGATTTGTGGATGATATTGGTGTTGCTTGGGGTCAGCATCGTTCTGGCAGTGGTAGTTTTTAACTGGTGGCAGGAAAAAAAATATCGCAGAGATGTTGAATATCGTTTTAGCCATACCCGTGGTGATGTGTTGGATAGCGATGCTGCCGCGGTGAAAACTGCCGATGTTGCTCAAGCCGATGGCCAGAAAAAATCGCCGCTTAAAAAAGCCGATACCGATCAACGCGTGGTATCAGAAGACGTCGAAGGCTGGATGTCTGAGCCGCGCGTGCGCCAATCAACCCAGTCAACCAAGATTGAGCCAGATTTCACTGTGGGTGAGTCAGCCAAAACAAAAATTAATGCTGCGACCACCGCTAGTTTTGATAAAAATGGCCTGAATTTACACAAACAGCCAGCGCAGCCACCTGCAAAGTCAACGGTGACGCCGTTGAAACCTGAGCCTGCAAAAGCAGAACCTGCCAAAATTGAGCCCGGCATTGCTGCAAAGCCAGAGGTGAATGCCCCGGTTGCGCAATCTTTCGATGAACCAGTCCCGGTGTTTGAACAACCAGTGTTGGACTTTCCAACCGCAGAAGCAGTTGTTACAGCGGAAGATGAGCCGCCATTGCCAGTGGCCGTGCATCCTTCTATGGATTGGATCGGCTTGATTGATGCGCCATTGGGCGTGATGCTGGCAGAACTAGAAGACATGCAAGCCGAAGTCAGAACCTTTCCGCAACATGCGGGCTTGTGGGCGCAAAGTTCAACCACGGGCGACTGGCAGGATGTGCTTGCACTGGATGCAAAAGCGTTGCAAGACCAAATACCCGCCAGCCAGGTTGCCTGCAGCTTGCAACTGGCTGACCGAGGTGGGCCAGTCGATGAGGAGACACTCAAGCGTTTCCAAAAGTCTATGGAAACCCTGGCGCGTTCGCTCGGCCTTACTGTGAACTGGCAAGGCGGCTATGAGCCCTCCACGCAGGCACAGTCTATCGATGCATTTTGTATCGAGGTGGATAAAGCGGTTGAGTTTCATGTGCTGGCCAATCAGGGCATGTTTCATGCCACCAAATTACGCGGACTGGCTGAAGCGTGCGGCATGGAATTAAGCGCGGATGGCCGTTTTGAGTGTTTTAATGCAGATGGTCAGCTTGCGTTTAGTGTACGCAACTACGAAGGCAAACCGTTTTCGGCCGAGATGCTGAAAACAGCAGTGATGACTGGCGTGACTTTTCAGCTGGATATCCCAACCACCCCAAACAATTTGCAAGTGTTTGACCATATGGTTGACATTGCTACCAGTATGGCGAGTAGCCTCAGTGCGAGCATGATTGATGTCAACCGCAAGGCCATCGGTGAGACGCAACTGGATAAAATTCGCCAGCAATTAAACAACATTTCTAAAGCCATGGCGGCACAAGGCATCATGCCTGGCAGCAGTCACGCCAAACGCCTGTTCTCCTGATCTTATGTCCGTTCCACAAGCTGCGCTGCATTTACAACAGCTCAAGCAACGCATTGCCGAATACGATTATCACTATTATGTGCTCGATGCACCACTGGTGAGTGATAGTGAATACGATGGCATTTTCCGTGAACTGCTAGCGCTTGAGCAGCAATATCCTGAACTGATTACATCAGACTCACCTAGCCAGCGGGTGGGTGGTCTGGCCTTGTCCGCGTTTGATAGTGTGCAGCATCGGCAAGCCATGCTCTCACTCAATAACGCGTTTAGCGACGAAGAGCTGGATGCTTTTGATCGCCGCGTGCGCGAAGGCACCGATCAACCGCAAGTAGAATACGCAGTTGAACCGAAATTCGACGGCCTGGCGATTACCCTGACTTACGAACACGGTGTGTTTGTGCAAGGGGCGACGCGTGGTGATGGGTATACCGGCGAAAATGTCACACATAACCTGAAAACCATCCGTGCGATTCCTAGTCGCTTAAACATGGTGCAGCCGCCAGCCTTGCTTGAGGTGCGCGGCGAAGTGCTGATGCTGAAAAAAGACTTTGAAAAGCTCAATCAACAACAAGCCGCCGCGGGCGCCAAACTATTTGCCAACCCACGCAATGCCGCAGCAGGCAGTTTGCGTCAGCTAGACTCGAATATCACCGCCAAGCGGCCTTTGCATTTCTTCGCCTATGGCCTGGGTGCCAGCGAGGGCGTGCCTGCCTTGCATTCACATGCTGAGGCTATGCAATATCTGGCCGATTTACGTTTCCCTGTTTCTGCCTTACGTGGTGTAAAAACTGGCGCACAAGGCCTGCGAGACTACTATGCCGAGATCGGTGCCAAGCGCAGCAGCCTGCCATTTGATATTGATGGCGTGGTATACAAAGTCAATGCTTTTGCCTTACAAGACGCGCTAGGCTTTGTGTCGCGGGCGCCGCGCTGGGCCATTGCACACAAGTTTCCGGCTCAAGAGGCCATTACGGTAGTAGAAGACATCACCGTACAAGTCGGCCGTACGGGCGCGATTACGCCAGTGGCGCGCCTGAAGCCGGTTTTTGTGGGCGGCGTCACAGTCACCAATGCCACTTTGCACAATGAAGATGAATTGCGCCGCAAGGACATTCATATCGGTGACACAGTCATTGTGAGGCGGGCAGGGGACGTCATCCCAGAAGTCGTGTCTGCCAAGCCTGAATTACGCCCGGCAGATGCTCGTGTCTTTGTCATGCCTGCAAGCTGCCCAGAGTGTGGCTCACACGTGGTGCGGCCTCAGGATGAAGCCGTAGCGCGCTGTACTGGCGGCCTGATTTGCCCGGCACAACGCAAACAGGCGATTACGCATTTTGCCTCTCGCCGCGCCATGGATATTGAGGGCCTCGGTGAAAAGCTGGTCGATCAACTGGTCGAGCGTGATCTGGTACATCACCTGGATGATGTGTATCGCTTGAGCCTGCCCGTATTAAGTGCGTTAGAGCGCATGGCTGAGAAATCTGCGCAGAATGTGCTGGCGGCCATTGAGAAAAGCAAACAAGCCACTTTGCCGCGGTTTATTTATGCGCTAGGCATCCGCAATGTCGGTGAGGCAACAGCCAAAGACCTGGCGCAGCATTTCGGTAATCTCGATGATTTAATGACAGCAGACGTGGAAGCACTGATGCAAGTCAACGACGTCGGCCCGATTGTGGCGGAAGGCGCTTACCAGTTCTTTCAGGAGCCGCACAACCGTGAAGTCATTGCCGCCATGCGTGCACTGGGTGTGCATTGGGCCGATATCACCAAAACGACCGCATCAGCCACTTTTGCCGGAAAAACCTTTGTACTCACCGGCACCTTGCCGTCACTCAAGCGTGACCAGGCACAAGCCATGATTGAAGCCGTTGGTGGAAAAGTCAGTGGCAGTGTCTCGGCCAAAACCAGTTATGTGGTGGCCGGAGCAGAAGCCGGTAGCAAGCTGGAAAAAGCACTACAACTCAATGTGCCAGTGCTGGACGAGGCTGCTTTGCTCGCCCTGCTGCAAGCCTCTGCACCGTCCTCAGGCGTGACTGAAGAGACCGAACAATTAGCGACACCAACGCCATCAACCCAGCCGGATTTATTCTAAAATGTACTTAAAAACCACTTTAATATTAATTTTTAATTGTCTGATTATTAATGAGTCTTTGGCTAAAGATGCCGCGTTAGAGTCTTGTGATACGGCGCTGCGCAACCGCCAATATGCGCAAGCCATTCAAATGGCTGAAAAGCACGCGAATCAGGCAGAATTTTGGCTATGTAAGGGCCGCGCACAGTCTGGTTTGGCACAAAACGCTGCCGCGCAACAAAGTTTTAAACAAGCGATTAGCCTAAAGCCAGAAGGGCTAGACCTGATTTCTGCCCACATGCTGCTAGGCAACGCTCAGCTTGAAGCCAAAGTGCATGAAGCGGCGATCGATAGCTATCAACAAGCGCTCAAATTCAGTGAGCAGCAAAATATGCGCCGCTACACCCGTATTGCGCACAACCTGATTGGCGAAGCCTATTTTGACCTTGGCCAATATGCACAAGCCCTTAACGCGTTTGAAAACGGCGAAAAACTAGCCATGAACGATGACGAGCGCGCAGATAGCCACATCCATGAAGCCATGGCCTACCAGCAACTGCAACAAGCTGACAAAGCGATTGAGTACCAGCTCAAAGGCGTCATGATGCTCCGCAAGTCAGGTACGCCTGACCAGTATGCAGAAGCCAGCCTGACGTTGGGTAAACTGTTTGCCGAGAAAAAAGACTACGCCAGCGCAGACAAAACCTATCAACGCCTGATGGAATACGCCCACGACAACGGCGGTGACTTCTACGAGGCAAAAACTGCGATTTACTGGGCAGAAAGCAAGCGTGCACAAGGCGATACATCTGGCGCACAGCAGTTAATGCAACAAGCTGAAACCATGGCGGCCAGGTTAAAAGATGCTGAGTTGGATGCGTTGCTGCTGAAAGCAAAATAGCTAAGTATTTATCTAGTTAAGGCTAAATGTGCGAGGTTAAGCGATGTTTGTTTAATTGCGTGAGCCATTCATAGTGGATATCGGCAGCACGCAACGACCAAACATCAATTCCCGCAATTAAAAGATTTACCTTTTCTCACGAATCCCCTGTAAGGTTTTCCTGTCATACGCGACTAACACGTACAAGCAATCACTTAGACTGGAAACGCTATGCTACTGGATAACAATCGCCGCAATCCTAGCGGTATTTTGCCCTCAGAGATCACGCCACAAGCCTTGTTTGAGCAGCGTCGCACGGTGCTGAAAGCGGCTGGTGCAGCGGCGGCGAGCCTGCTGTTGCCCACGCAAGCCTATGCGGCGCAAACGCTGGACTTTCAAAAGACCGCCTATGGCAAAGAAGAAAAACTGACCAGTTTTGAGGATGTGACCAGTTATAACAATTACTATGAATTTGGCACCGGCAAAGAGGATCCGGCGCGTGAAGCTGTGTTGTTTAAACCAACGCCATGGACACTCAAGATTGAAGGCGCAGTGAAGCAGAATAAAACCATTGGCATTGAGCAATTGATGAAGATGGCGCCGCTAGAGGAGCGGATTTACCGCATGCGTTGTGTCGAGGGCTGGTCTATGGTGATTCCCTGGGTGGGATTGCCATTAAAGGCATTGATTGACTGGGCGCAGCCGACAGGCAATGCCAAATATATTGAGTTTATTTCTTATAATGACCCGCGACATATGCCAGGCGCGCGTATTCCGGTGTTGGATTGGCCTTATGTTGAGGGGCTGCGTATGGATGAAGCCATGCAGCCGTTAACCATTCTGGCGGTCGGCTTGTATGGCAAAGTGTTGCCTAACCAAAACGGTGCGCCTGTGCGTCTGGTGGTGCCTTGGAAATATGGCTTTAAAGGCGCCAAAGCGATTAGTACGATTCGCTTTGTTGAGCACATGCCGCATACCAGCTGGGTGAAAGCTGGCGCGCGTGAATATGGTTTTTATGCCAATGTGAACCCGTCGGTGGATCATCCGCGCTGGACACAGTCCTCAGAAAAACGGATCGGCTCAGGCTTGTTTGCCGGACGCATTAAAACCAGAATGTTTAATGGCTACGATGAAGTGGGGCAGTTATATGCCGGCATGGATTTACAGAAAAACTTTTAGCATGGGATTGTCACAGCGACTCTCTGAGATTTCGCCCAAAACTTGCATTCGCTGGCTCAAAGCGATGATCTGGCTGGGCGCGCTTGTGCCAGTGTTGCGCTTGGTTTATTTGGGCGTGAGCGACGGTCTGGGGGCGAACCCGGTTGAATTTATTGAACGCTCAACCGGCACCTGGGCATTGGTTTTTTTATTGGTGTCGTTGAGTATCACGCCGCTGCGGCAATTGACGCAACAAGCATGGCTGATTGCCGTGCGCCGCTTGCTAGGCTTGTGGATGTTTGCTTATGCCTGTTTGCATGTGACTAGTTATTTGTGGCTTGATTACCAGTTTGACTGGGCAGACATTGTGAAAGACATTATTAAGCACCCTTATGTGCTGGTTGGCGCCGCCGCTTTGCTGCTGACGGTGCCTTTGGCAGCCACGTCTAACCAGCAAGCGATCCGTATGCTCAAGCAGCGCTGGAAAAGCCTGCACAAACTGGTGTATGTGATTGCTATTTTAGCTTTGCTGCACTTTTGGTGGTTGGTGAAAAAAGATGTGACTGAGCCTGTTATTTACAGTGTGGTTTTTGCGCTATTGATTGTTTTGCGCTGGCCATTATTGTCTAAAAAATAGACTGCCTTGTCCGGCGGACAATACGCGAAAATGCTGATTTTAAGACATGTTGTCACATCAATGTGACGGTTGCCGATGACAGTTGTTAATGTCTAGGTTTTGACAGCAATTTATCTTGACACCAATTTGCTTTTTGACACATTATCGCAAAGATAAATGGGAGCAGTCATGCCAGATTGACTCCCAACTACAATTCCCAGGGGGTGTGGCTTCTTAACAACCGATGAGCAGAGCGCGCTCCGTTGTCGGCAGTTAGATTTTGCACTGCGGTTGTGAAAGTTTGCGATGTCTATAGTCAATCTCATGCCAGGTGCAGTGGCGCTGGCAGACCATGTTTTGAACGTTTCACCGGAGCCAGGTGTTTCATTAAGCCTCTCCTCTCCTTTAGACCTGCTCGCTGCTTTAGATCAGTGGCGTTCACTGGTCGATGATTCCGCTTTTTATCTTGGCGTAGAAACAAATAGTGCGGGCGAATGCCTGAGGGTGTTGGCTGGTGATCTCATTGAGTCGGCAGATGACTTTTGGTCTCGTCTGCCACGGCTGACGCATGACCCGATTAAAGCCATTTTGTCACAACCCTCACCTCAAGTCGGCCAGCGCGTGTTACAGATTGCCTGTGATGAAGGCCAAAGCCGTTGGTTGGAGTGTCGTGTCTATTATTGCCGTATCAACACAGGCGAGTTACGCAGCCTGCTACTGGTGCGAGAGACCACCCATGAACACCAGTCGCTCTTGGCCTTTCAACAAGAAAAATTACGTGCGGTTGCTTATGAGCGCTTTAACTTTTCTATTCTTGAATTGATCCTGAAGGAACAAGACACCGTTAAGGTGTTAGAAAAAATCGTACGTGACATTGAGGCGATGCACAAAGATGTCTATTGCGCGATGGTCTTAACCGAAAATCTCGGCAAATTGGTACAGACTGTGATTGCGCCATCGCTACCGCCTGCCTTGCTGCAAACACTGCGCCAGTTACAGTTGCAGGCGGGCAATGGCTCCCTGGCAACCTCAATTGCCATGAAGCAGCGCGTGATTGTCGAAAACGTAATGACACACCCTTATTGGGTCAATCATCGTGAGGCTGCGTTTGCTTCTGGTGTACAGGCTGGCTGGTCAGAGCCTATCTTAAACGCCGATGGCGAAGTACTGGGCGCGTTTGCACTGTATTATCGCCAACCGCAAACTCCGAGTGCGCTTGAACAGTCGCTAATAGAGCAGGCAGCCAAGCTGATGAGTATTGTCGTGGATAGACACCTGTCACAAGAGTCTATACAAAGCCTGGCTTACCTAGAGCCGGTGACGGGCCTGCCTAACCGCAAACGGGTCTATGAGGTTTTGCAGCAATTGCGCAGCCAGCCTGTGGTAGGCGGCGAGCATTGGGGGCTGATATACATAGACCTCGATCATTTTAAATGGATTAATGAGGCGCATGGCCATACTGTAGGCAATAGCTTGCTGCAACAGGTGGCCGAGCGCCTGCAAAAAGTGGCTGAGGCACACTTTATTGCCTGTATGGGCGGTGACGAGTTTCTAGTGTTGTTGTCTGGCCTGGCAACCCCGGCTGATAAGGCCTTGCAGCAGTTGTGGGCCATGCAGCACAAATTGCAAAAGGCGCTTGAGCGACCGTTTAAAATCGGCAGCCAAAAGTTGCCAATCACCGCTAGCATGGGTTTATGCAGCTTTGATACGCTGACCTCTGGCGACAAAGACTATGTAAAGGCCGCAGATATCGCCATGCACAAGGCCAAGCAGGCTGGGCGCAACCATGCCTGCCTTTATGAGCCAGGCATGCAAACTGAAATTGCAACACAAGTGATGCTTGAAACAGAGTTGCGCGAAGCCATTGCCCAACAGCAATTACGTTTGCATTATCAAGTCCAGGTTGACCATACCGGTCGCCCGTTTGGCGCTGAGGTGTTGCTCAGATGGCAGCATCCGCAGCGTGGCATGATTTCACCGCTGCAGTTTATTGGTGTGGCTGAAACCAGTGGCTTGATTATTGAAATTGGTATGTGGGTGCTCGACCAGGCTTGCGCGCAAATCGCGCTCTGGCAACAATCATTAAAAACACGTGAGCTGAGTTTGTCGGTGAATATCAGCGCGCGCCAGTTCTCCCAGGCTAACTTTATTGCCATGGTCAAAGCCTGCATCCAGCGCCATCAGATTAATCCGAATGCATTGCGGTTAGAGCTCACTGAAAGCGTATTGCTGGAAAATGTCGATGATGCGGTGCGCGTGATGGCCGAACTCAGTCAGATCGGCATTCAGTTCTCGCTTGATGACTTTGGTACCGGTTACTCTTCTTTGCAATACCTCAAAAAACTACCGTTGTATCAGCTTAAAATTGACCGCTCATTCGTCAATGATATTGTTACCGACAGCCATGACCGCACGATTGTCCGCACGATTATCGCCATGGCGCAAAGCATGTATCTGAGCGTGATTGCGGAAGGGGTAGAGACCCAGGAACAGATGGAGCTGTTGTTGAATAACGGTTGTCGCCGCTATCAAGGCTTTTTGTTCGGCAAACCCTTGCCCATTGAACAATTCAACACCTGGCTGCAGGACGCGCTGACTTAAGGTGGGGTGTTACCGGGCGTCGCCGCGGTTGGTGGCGCAAGCTCAGGAGCTGGCGTTGTATCAATAGACTCTGCTGTTAGCTCTTGCCGGGTGGCGATATTGCTGGTTTGTTGGGCACTGCTTTCAGCGGTTAACACACGTATGGTGATGCGGGTATTGAGCGCTTGCGCCAATGCGTTATCGCTGCTGGAGACTGGCTTGGTATCTGCCATGCCTGTCGCGGTCAGTTGTTTGCTGGCAATGCCTTGTGCCACCAGACTGGCAGCAATATGCGCGGCTTGTGCGGCAGTCAGTTCCCAGCGTTTGCTATCGGCATTGGCCTCTCCACTAAATAGCTGTTTATCACTATGGCCTTCGACCTGTAGGGTACGGTATTCATTTTTAAGCTGTGCACTCAGGGCGTTTAAGACAGGCAGCGCCTGTGCAGAATATGTGGCCTGGTTGCCACTAAACAGCAAGCTGCTTTGAATATCTACTTCAACCCCGCGCTCAGACTGGTAAACCGTCACCAATTTTTGCTCAACCCAAGGCATGAGCGCATGGGCGATTTGTCTGCCAATCGCACGTACTTTTTCCTGGTCACGCTGTTTCTTTTCCTGATACAAATAACTGAGGGGCAGGGGCTTGAGTACCGCGCTCTGGTTTTGCAGCGTGGCTTGCGATTGCGCCTCAGGCGTATTTGCCTCGCCTGGCTTGCCTTGAAAAGCCGTCACAACGGCACTGGAAAGCGCCCGGTATTTATTCAGGTTGATGGTCGAGGTGGCATACATCACCACAAAAAAAGCAAACAGCAGGGTGATAAAGTCAGCGTAAGAGATCAGCCAACGTTCGTGGCTTTCATCGTCTTCGTCCAGCTTGCGGCGTCTATACATCACGATTCTCGCAAGTGCAGATATGATTCCAGGCGCTCAGTAACCAGTTTCGGGTTGTCACCACGGGCAATCGACACCCAGGCATTCAGCAACATCTCGCGCCTGGACATTTCGTGTTGAATATGACCTTTTAATTTGTTTGAAATCGGCAGAAACACCAGGTTAGCCAAGGCGACGCCATAAATAGTCGCGACAAACGCCACGGCAATGCCGCTGCCAATTTTGGCCGGGTCAGACAGGTTTTCCATGACATGAATCAGGCCCAATACTGCGCCCAAAATACCCACGGTGGGTGCATAACCGCCCGCAGCCGACCAGATTTTGGCAGCTTCTCGTTCTTGCAGTTCGTAGTAATACATATCAATCGCGCAGACTTCACGGATGCGGTCGGGTGGGGTGCCATCTACCAGCAGTTGCAAGCCTTTGCGTACAAACGGGTCTTGCTCGCGTTTGATATAACTTTCCAGGGATAACACGCTTTCTTTGCGCGCCTGCAGGCTCCATTGGTTAATTTTAATGGCGAGTTTTTTTCTGTCGTCTTGTGGGTGCACAAATACCAGACGCAGCATGCGGATGCCTTTGATAAACAACTTGAGTTCGGTTTGCAGTAGCACGGCGCCGGTGGTGCCTAAAATCACCACGGCAAACGCGGCGGGCTGCATCAACGAGTTGAGACGACCGCCATCAATGAGTTGCCCAAAGACCAGCCCAGCCAGCGCAATGACCAGCCCGGCGATACTGCCCCAATCCATCAGGCCACTCCGGTCCAGGACTTATCACGCATAGACGCACGCAAACGGGCCACTGCCTGGCTATGCAACTGGCAGACACGTGATTCTGAGACGCTCATAATGGCGCCGATTTCTTTGAGGTTGAGCTCTTGCTCGTAATACAGGCCCATAAGCATTTTTTCACGCTCGGGCAAGTGGTCAATCGAATCAATCAATGCTTCGCGGAAATCACTTTCCAGCAATGATTTGACCGGATCACTGGTGTCGTCATCGACATAGCGGTCAAGAAAGTGCTCGCCGCCATCGTCATCCTGAAAATCTTCGTAGTAAATCAGCTGGTGACCCTGGCAGTCGCTCAAGACATCATAGTAGTCCTCGAGCGTGAAATTCATGTGCTTGGCAATTTCAGATTCGGTCGGTGGGCGACCATGCTTTTGTTCCAGCTGTTGCACGGCCACCTCAATATCGCGCATGTTTTTGCGTATGCCGCGTGGCAGCCAGTCGGCACCGCGCAACTCATCGAGCATGGCACCACGCACACGCTGTGAGGCATAGGTTTCAAATTGCGCGCCGTGATTATCCTCGTAACGCTGAATGGCATCCATCAGACCGATCATACCGGCTTGCACCAGGTCATCGAGCTCGACACAAGAGGGCAGCTTGGCTTTTAACTGATAAGCCATTTTTTTGACCAAGCCGCTATGCTGTTTCAGCATCTGGTCTGTATTGTTAGTCTTGCCTTTAGCGGTATACATGTTTTTCCTCTTTTACTTTAGGCAACGGCCATGGATGGCGTGGTAATCCGTTGTTTTTCAAGACGATGTGCCACTGTTTTAAAAGCCAACGCGGTCTGGCCAAGTTTAGAAGCCGTCGCGTTTGAAGCCGCTTGTTTCACTTGCCCGTTCTGTGCTTTGGCTGAGACAGGATCCTCTACCAGCATGGCGCCGACAAAGTCGAGCGATACGCCGAGAAACTGTTTGCACACCTGATTCAAGCGCATAAAGTATTGTTGACCTTGCTCATGGTTGGCCCCTGTTACCACCACGCCCAGCGGAATCTGGCCATGTTGCTGGCTGATGTGCTTAATGGTCACATAAGCGGCTTTAATGGCGGCTTCAGACCTGTCCATTTGAATCACCAGCTCATGCTCGGCAATCAAGGGCATGATCAGGCTGTGGTCTTGCGTATCCAGTTGTGCTTCAATCATGACGGTATCGTAATCGTATGAAAGTTGTTTCACTATACCGTCCAGCTGTGCTTTTAAATCTTGAGATAAAGGCGAGGTTAACAGGTCATTTTCAGTCAAGCAGGTCATGTCGTAGCCTTGCGGATGTCTGACGATGCCGCGTTTAAGCGCACTGTTGTTGGTTACAATCGATTGCAAGGAATGTGCAAGTGCGGGTTGGCGATTGGCATGTATTAACAGCAAACGCTGCTCTGGGGCCAGCATGCTTAGCGCCAGATTGCGCATCCATGGCGTCGCAGGCTGGCCATTGGCGCCAATCACGCTAATGATGCGTGCAGAGGTTTTGGCCATGATGCGGCGCAAGCCATCGGCCTGATCGCGGTAATTAAACATGTTGCTGCTCCTGACCAGCGGTTTGCATCATGCTCGAAATCACCAGTGGCAACTCTTCATCCAGGTATTGGTAAGGCAGGCTGGCTTGGTGCGGTGTTAACACGCGCTCGATCAAGGCTGGCTTGTCCGCCAAGTCAATATCTTCCGGCACGCGCTGGCCGCTGGTGGTGTAGAACAAACGCATGCGTTCGCGGATCAACACATCCAGTACATTACCAATGGCGGCGGCTTCGTCCAGCTTGGTGACGATACAACCGGCAATATCATGTTTTTTGTAGCTACGCATCACATCGGTCAACGTGTCACCGGTGGAGGTCGCATTCAGGCAGAGCAATTTCTGAATCGGGCTGTCTGCGCGGCTGAGCATGGATAATTGCTCAGTCACGGCCTGGTCACGCTGGCTGACACCTACGGTGTCTACCAAAATCATGTGCTTATTTTTCAGTTCATTCAGTGCAATTTTCAGGTCTTCTTCGTCTTTGACGGCATGCACCATCACGCCCAAAATTTTGCCGTAAATGCGTAATTGCTCGTAACCCCCAATCCGGTAGCTGTCAGTGGTGATCAAGCCCAGGTTTTGGGTGCCATGCTTCATCACATAACGAGCGGCCAGTTTAGCGGTCGTGGTGGTTTTGCCAACGCCGGTTGGGCCAACCAGGGCATAGATGCCGCCACGGTCCAGCAGCGCGTCTTCATCGTCCAGCGTATGCAGATTGCGGCTAATCACTTCCTTGGCCCACATTGGCGCCTTGTTGACATCAATGTGGTTTGGCATTTTTTCCGCAATCTGGCGTGACAGTGAGGCGCTGAAATTGGCAGAGAGCAGGGTGCTCAGCACTTTGGACTTGGCTGGGCTATGTTGCAAATGGTGTTGCCAGGTCATGGCGCTCATCTGGGTTTCAAAATGGCTGCGCATCTGACGCATTTCCTGCATCATGCCCATCATTTTGTCTTCCAGCGTTTGTGTCGCCACTTGATAGGCTTGTTCTTGCTGCTCGCTATGCTGTTTCAGCATATCCAGAATGGCACCTTCATTGGCGGCAGGCTCTTCAACCGCAGGCGTATTGTGTGTCACGCCAGGTGCTGACATTGCCGCTTGTGGTGCTGCCTGGCGCCCTAGCTGGCTTTGTGCATTGGCCTGGCCTTGTCCATTCACAAAGTCGAGCAAGCTGCGGGATTGTTCCAACCCCATCTCGGCAGGCGCTGAATTCGCATTAGACGCAATGTCTGTTTCCAGCATGGCCATGATTTCGGTGCCGCCATTGACGCTACGGTTCGCAACAATAATGGCATCATCGCCTAATGCCTGTTTGACTTGCGCCAATGCTTCGCGTGCATTTTTGCCAAAAAATCTTCTGATGTTCATATTATTGCGCTCCGATTAAACTGGTGACACGAATGGATTTGTTATCTGGCAGCTCGTCATGTGACAACACTCTGAGATGCGGGACGGTTCTTCTTAAAAATCTGGATAATGCCTGGCGTAGCGGGGCAGCCACCAGTAACACCGGCGTCAGGCCCATTTGCTCTTGTTGTCTAGCTGCGACTTCTGTCTGTTGTGACAGTCTTTCAGCGATGCCAGGCTCAATCACGTTCTGGTTAGACTGGTTGTTTTGCAAGGCTTGCAGCAACAGTCTTTCCAGTTGGCCATCCAGCGTCATGGCGGTAATTTCATTGCTGTAGGGGAACAGGTCCTGCACGATGGCGCGGCCGAGCTTGATGCGCACCATAGACGTCAGGTCATTGGTATCTTGTGTATATTGCGCATGGTCAGCCAGCGTTTCCAAAATGGAGCGCATATCACGGATATGCACACCTTCGTTGAGCAGGTTCTGCAATACTTTTTGCAGGCTGGACAGCGTAATCATTTTTGGCACAATCTCTTCAATCAGCTTGCTGGATTCTTTACCCAGGTGATCCAGTAATTGCTGTACTTCTTGGCGGCCCAGCAGCTCGCCAGCATTGAGCGAAATAATATGGTTGAGGTGGGTGGCAATCACCGTGCCTGCATCGACCACGGTATAACCCAGGCTCTGCGCATATTCTTTGCGGTCTGGCTCGATCCACACAGCTGGCAGACCAAACGCTGGGTCCGTCGTTTTGGCACCATCCAGCTCGCCAGTCACGGCACCTGGGTCAATCGCCAGCATCTGGTGGTAGTTAGATTCACCACTGGCCATTTCGACCCCTTTCATGGTGATGCGATAGGCATTTGGTTTGAGGGTCAGGTTGTCGCGAATGTGCACTGTTGGTGCCAAAAAGCCGATTTCCTGGGCAAACTTTTTGCGGATTCCTTTGATACGCTTGAGCAGTTCACCGCCTTGTCCTTTATCCACCAGCGGAATCAGTCTGTAACCGACTTCCAAACCGATGGTATCTACTGGCAATACATCGTTCCAAGTGGCTTCTTCCGCCTCGCTGGCTGGTGCCAGTTTATCTTCTGGCACTGGCTCAACGATGGCTTGTTGTTTGGCTTTTTCCTGTTTTTGCTTGACGTTATAAGCCATGCCACCAAGCAGTGCGCCCAAGCCGATAAAGGCCAGATGCGGCATACCAGGAATCAAACCAATGCCGCCGATAATGCCAGCCGTGACAGACAGCACGCGTGGATTTTCAAACAGTTGCGTAATCAACTGGCCACCAATGTCTTCGTTGTTGGCGACGCGGGAAACCACCACACCGGCCGCAATGGAAATCACCAGCGAAGGAATCTGCGCCACCAGGCCATCGCCAATTGCCAGCATGGTGTAGTTTTTAACCGCTTCATCAAACGCCAGGTCATGTTGCACCATACCCACAATCAGACCACCGACGATGTTAATGATAATGATCAAAATACCGGCAATGGCGTCACCACGCACATACTTACTGGCACCGTCCATTGCGCCATAAAATTCGGACTCCTGACCGACTTCTTTACGGCGGCGGCGAGCTTCGTCTTCGCCAATCAGGCCAGCGTTCAAGTCGGCATCAATCGCCATTTGTTTACCAGGCATCGCATCCAAAGTGAAACGGGCGCCCACTTCAGCAATACGGCCAGCACCTTTGGTGATGACGGTGAAGTTAATAATGGTGAGGATCACAAACACCACGATACCGACAGCGTAGTTACCGCCAATCAAAAAGTGGCCAAACGCTTCAATCACTTTACCGGCGGCATCCGGGCCAGCGTGACCTTCTGTTAACACCACGCGTGTAGAGGCCACGTTGAGCGCCAGGCGCAGCATGGTGGTCATCAACAGCACGGTAGGGAAGGCGATAAAGTCCAGCGGTTTGGTGGTTTGCAAACCTATCATCAAGACCAGGATAGACAGCGCAATATTAAAGGTGAAGAACACATCGAGCATGATGGCCGGTAACGGCAGGATCATCATGGCCAGCAGCAAGACAATAATGAGTGGCGCGGCGATCGCTCTGCCGTCCATTTTCCCCATCCATTGTTGCCAATTGTTCATCGTAAACTCCTAAGCCTGCAATTATTCAATGTCTGCCGCAGTGGCAGTTGTCGCATTCAGCGCATGTGGATCCAGCGCGTCTGGAACGGGCACGTTGGATGGCATCGCAGGACGCACACCACCGTGTTGTTTAAACACACGCAGCTGGAACACATAGGCCAGAATCTCGGCCACCGCTGCATACAGTGTTTGCGGAATCTCGCGTTCCAGCTCGGCATGTGCATATAGGGCACGTGCCAGTTTTGGCGATTCCAGCGTCATCACTTCATGCTCAGCGGCAATTTCTTTAATCTTTTGCGCAATCACATCTGCACCCTTGGCCACCACAATCGGTGCGCCGTTTTCACCTTCTTTGTAGCGAATCGCCACTGCATAGTGGGTCGGGTTGGTAATCACCACGTCTGCTTGCGGCACATTGCTCATCATTCTTCTGCGCGCCATTTCGCGTTGTTGCTGGCGGATACGGCCTTTAATCTCAGGGCTGCCTTCAGACTCTTTAGATTCATCCTTCAGCTCTTGTTTAGTCATTTTGTGCTTTTGCGCATATTGATAGAGCTGGTAGGGCACATCAATCACCGCAATCAGCACCAGTGCAGAAGCAATGGTCAGAAAGCCGGTCACCATATAATCGCTGACGGTGCTGAGGCTGGTTTCCAGTGGCATCTGCGACAGGCTCAGCATCGGCTGCAAATCTTTTTTCACGATGGTGTAGCCCACAGACGCCACCAGAATGGTTTTGGCCACCGACTTCAACAGTTCTACCAGTGAGTTCTTGGAGAACATATTGGCCAGGCCTTTCATCGGGTTGAGCTTGCCAAAGTTAGGCACCACCGATTTTTGTGACATCACCCAGCCACCGACCAGAATGGGAGATGCGACGGCCACAGAGACAATAATCACGGCCAGCGGTAGAAACGCCCACAGCGCCTGCTCAACCACTTTCATCATGTGCACAATCAGCAACTGTGGTTCAAAGGCCATGGCCTGGTCTATGCGCAAGCCTTGTTTCAGTATGTTTTTCATGGCATCGCCCATCGGACGGCTCAGCATCATGAGCGCCATGCCAGTGGTAAACAGCACCGCACATGCAGCCAGTTCGCGTGAGCGGGGAACATCGCCGTCCTCGCGTGCCTTCTCCAATCGCTTGGGGGACGCGTCTTCGGTTTTTTCCATATCGCTGTCTTCAGCTGCCATGTCCTAAACTTTCTCGTTTGCCGGATACAACACACAAGTTGTATTTCTTGTGAGTGATTATTGGCCAGAAAAACGCTTTTTTATGTCTGGAATAAAAGGGCTTATTGACCGCTTTCTATCAGTTGCGGCTTGTTCTTTGTTAAGAAATGCAAAAACAAAAAATATTTATTTATATAAAACAGATACTTATCAAATAAATAAACTTTTTTTGCATGGGCGCCCTAAAGTTTTAGTTTGGTCTGTCGTTAACCGGGTTAGCACAAATAGTTTTTATTGAGGCACTAAACGCAGATTCAACAGACAAAAAACAGTTGTTTACGGAATACAACAAGAAAACTTTAATTATTTATTGAATTGGATAGATGAAAATGCTGAGAGCATAGACGTAAAGTTGTTGCGGTGTAACATTAAATTTACGCCATAACTTATTGATATTTATAGTTGTGGTCATTGCCATATAGGGGTTTGTCAGACAAACACCTACATGGCTGTTTTCGTCTGTCTTACAAAAGAAACCGACAAACCCTGATTGTTGCTCTTCATGATTGCGCGCAAAGTACGTCTAACGCTCAGGCGTACTTAAATTAACGCTAAAAAAAACGGAGACAAGATCATGACCATGCAAAACGATTTACTCGCTGAAATCAAAGATGCCAACCTGAACTATCTGATGTTGGCTCAACAACTGATCCGCGCTGACAAAGCCACTGCGATTTTCCGCTTAGGCATCAACAAGGAAATTGCAGACCTGCTGGAAAGCTTGACCAATCTGCAATTACTCAAACTCTGTAATACCAATATGTTGCTGACTCGCTTCCGTTTTGATGACAGCGAAATTCTGGGCATGTTGACCAGCTACTCCAAAGACCCGGCCCAAGCGCATCTGCATACAGCGGTATTGATGTCAGCCCAAGCTGCAGAATCTACTGTATAGCAAGTGTAGACATTTCCATCTGGCGATAAAAAAGAGAAAAGAGGGTTATCATGCAAAAGAAGAGTGTAGTAAACGAAGCAGAACAAATTCAACTGGCAATGAAATTGATTGAATTGGGCGCACGCCTGCAATTGCTGGAATCTCAAACTAACTTGTCTCGCGAGCGTTTGATCAAGCTGTACAAAGAGATGAAAGGCGTTTCTCCTCCAAAAGGCATGTTGCCATTCTCAACCGACTGGTTCTTGACCTGGCAGCCTAACATTCACTCCTCCATTTTCTACAATATTTATCGTTTTATGGTGGATTACGCTGGCGTAGATGGTATTCAGGCGATTATCAAAGCCTATACGCTCTATATGCAGCAAGTTCAAAATCCTGATGCTGCGCAACAAGACGAGCCTGTGTTGTCACTGACCCGCGCCTGGACCCTGGTGCGCTTTATTGAAAGCAAAATGCTGACAACCAAAGTCTGTCATTGCTGCGGTGGTAACTACATCGTTAATAGCTACGACCTGAACCAAAATTACGTCTGTAACCTGTGCCACGTGCCTTCACGTGCCGGTAAAACCAAAAAAGCCAAAGAACTCAGCTACAAACTGGTGTCTATGACTGCTTAACTGGTGACAAGCAGGGGATGATCATCACCTGTGACATGAAGGATTTAGCATGCACTCGATAAAATTGCCGGTAGGGGCGTTGTCATCCCAGTCATGGATGCAGCGTCTCTTACCAAAACGATTGTGGTGTCAGGCATTGCTAATCCAGTCGGTGAGTATGCTGTTGATCACGGGCCTGGCGCCTAGCGTGATCAACAGTGTATTTGCATTTGAGTTGCGTAGCCTGGGGATTCAGCTCGATTCGATCTGGTGTTGGCTGCTAATCCACATGTGCGTCGTCAGTGGGCTGGCCAAGTTAGCCCGCATGCCGGTCTGGTGGCGCTGGATACATGTGATTTTTCCGCTGGCGGTGGTGTTTATGCAACAGGTGGCTTTACCTGCCAGTGTCTATTTCACCGGATTTATCATCACGTTGACCTTGTATTGGTCTGTGCACAACACACGCGTCCCGTTTTACCCCTCTTTTCCTGCCACCTGGCGTGCCTTGCAACGTATTCTGGAGCAGCACGCAGGCGACAAATCATTAAAAGTACTCGATATTGGCAGTGGCATTGGCGATATCGCCATGTTTTTAGCCAAACAGCGCATGCACGATCAGGTCTCCGGCATTGAGATCGCGCCTTTACCCTGGGTGGTGAGCGCGGTGCGCGCCTTATTTTCTGGCACCAGCGTCACTTTTACCTTGGGCGATTATCGCTCGATCAATTTTGCCGAGCTTGACGTAGTCTTTGCTTATTTGTCACCAGCAGTGATGCAGGACGTCTGGCAAAAAGTCCAACAAGAAATGCGGCCAGGCTGCCTGTTTGTCACCTCGGAGTTTCCAGTGCCAGACACAGTTGCCGAGCATATTGTGTTCCCCAGCGCACATTCCCCAGCGTTATACGTTTATCTCAAGCAGTAGTTTAATCAAACTTTACATGGCGGGCGATGTACAGGCACCCTGTATTTCTGTTCCTATAAGAAGCTGGTCGTTAAATGTATGCGTGCTATTCACATGTTTCGCTGATGCTACGCATAGACACTTGTTCATCAATACAAAAAACAGTCGATATATCTAAATAAGCTAGGTCTGGGGGACATGCAATTGGCAGATTCGCAGCAAAAACAGGGCGCGACATCGTTTTTCTCAGCTTTGCTCGATTCGGTGAGCCAGGCCATTGTGGCTGAGTCTGTGGACGGGATGATCATCTACTGTAATCCTGCCGCAGAAGCCTTGCTCGGTTACGCGGCTGCAGACATGATAGGCTTGCCTTTTAGCAGAATATTGCCCGACCCTGAACTCCATACCCATAAAACTTTGCTGGCAAAACAAGGCCAAGGCCATTTGCCCAACCATTATCAAACACTGTGTTGTAGCAGTCAAAACCCGGCGTTAGACGTCATGGTGACCGTCACGCCGCTGCTGAGTCAAGACGGCATTCTGATTGGATGTTCGACTGAAATCGAGCTCGTGGAGTCTACCGGCGCCAGGCAGCAGGCGCTGAACGAACTCACGCGCTACAAGCAAAACCTGGCCGCCATCGTCGAGTCCTCTGATGATGCGATTATTAGCAAAACGCTAGAGGGCATCGTGACTAGTTGGAACAAGGCGGCTGAAAAAATCTTTGGCTACACGGCTGAAGAAATGGTCGGCCAGCCCATGCTAAAAATCTTTCCGCCAGACCGGGTAGATGAAGAGATGCATATCTTGAGCAAACTCAAGTCTGGCGAAAAAGTCGATCACTTTCAAACGATCCGTTTGCATAAGTCAGGGCGGCAAATCCATATTTCTGTCACCGTGTCGCCAATTTACAATACCGATGGCGAGATTATTGGTGCCTCCAAAATTGCCAAAGACATCACCGAAAAACTCAATACCGAAAAGCTGGTCTGGCGGCAGGCCAATTATGATGCTTTGACCAACTTGCCGAACCGCCGATTGCTGATGGATAGGCTAGCGATGGAGGTGAGCAAGGCGCATCGTGAAATGCATGGCCTGACGATCATGTTTATTGACCTCGATCATTTTAAAGAGGTCAATGATTCGCTAGGGCACAATATCGGTGACGAGCTGTTGCAAAAGGTCAGTCACCGTATTCGCGACTGTTTCCGGCAATCCGACATGCTGGCGCGGTTTGGCGGTGACGAATTTGTCGCACTGATGCCTTGCCTGAGCCAACGCAAAGACATAGACACCGTCTGCTCAAAACTATTAAAAGTTCTGAGTGATCCTTTTACACTGGAAGACGCCAATACCGTCTATGTCTCCGCCAGCATAGGCATTGCCGTCTATCCGATGGACGGCGAATCTGACCAGGAACTGATCAAGCATGCCGATCAGGCCATGTATGAGGCCAAAAGAAAAGGCAGAAACCAGGCCAAGTATTTTATCCCGGCCATGCAAACCTCTTTGGACAAACACCACCAGCTGGGCGTGGACTTGCGCTTTGCTTTGCAAAATAATGAGTTTTTTCTCACTTACCAGCCGATTGTCGATTTAAGTAACGAGCAAATTGTGAAGGCAGAGGCCTTGATCCGCTGGAATCACCCGCTGTTAGGCGTGCTGGCGCCGATGGAATTTATCCCGATTGCTGAAGAAACCGGCATTATCCATGGCCTGGGTGACTGGGTCTTCAGGACAGCCGTCAGGCAGCTCAAACGCTGGCAGGAGGACTTTAGCTTTCCTTTGCAGCTCAGTATCAATAAATCGCCAGTGCAATTTAATATTGGCAATGACGTGCCTCAACATTGGCGCGCCTTTTTGCAGGAAGTTGGGTTGTCGGGGGAGCACTTGATTATCGAAATCACCGAGTCGACCATGATGACGCAACAGGAATCTACGCAAAACAAACTATTGAGTTTTGCTGAGTTGGGCATTCAAGTCGCGATTGATGATTTTGGCACCGGCTACTCCTCATTGGCTTATTTGAATAAGTTTGACATTGACTACATCAAGATTGATAAAGCGTTTGTGCAAGAGATGAAAAAAGACTGCCAAAGCTTTCATCTCTGTGAGGCATTAGTGGTCATGGCGCACAAACTAGGGTTAAAAGTCGTTGCAGAAGGGGTTGAGACACAAGAGCAGCACCAACTGTTGCGTGACATGCAATGTGACTATGGCCAAGGCTACTATTACGCCAAACCACTTACGCACGAGCTGTTTGAACAACTCCTGCATGACCAATCGCAAGCCAACTGATTGCCCGCCTAATCGTTTCTGCCCGCGCTTGGCCGGGCAACTCATCTTCATTCCTCCACCTGCCAGGGTGATTTAACTGGCTAAATCCCTTTTATTTGAAAAAATGAATCGGGGGATGCATTGCTATGCTTGATACAGTTAACTGCTAAAAGTGGAGCAAAAGCATGTTTGTCATCATTGGGTATGTGGTTGTTTGTGGCATGGTGTTCGGCGGGTATGCGCTTGCTGGTGGCCATCTTGGGGCCTTGTGGCAACCGCTGGAAGTCATGATGATTTTCGGCGGCGCGTTTGGTGCCTTTATTGTTGGCAACGACACCAAGGCGATTAAAGCGACCTTAAAAGCCTTACCAACCTTATTTAAAGGCTCTAAATACAATAAGCAGTTGTATATGGATTTACTGGCCTTGCTCTTTGAAATCCTCACCAAAATCCGCAAGGACGGTCTGATGTCGATTGAAAAAGACATTGAAGACCCGGAGTCAAGTGCCTTATTCAGCAAATATCCCTCTATAGTGCACGACCATCACCTGGTCGAATTCATTTGTGATTATCTGCGTTTGATGGTCTCCGGCAATATGGATGCCTTCCAAGTTGAAAACCTGATGGATAACGAGCTGGAAACCCACCATATGGAAGGTCACGTGCCTGCCCATTGTATTGCCAAATTGGGCGACGGTTTGCCAGCGTTCGGGATTGTGGCAGCGGTGATGGGCGTGGTTCACACCATGGAAAACGTGGCCTTGCCGCCAGCTGAGCTAGGCATCTTGATTGCCCACGCGCTGGTCGGTACCTTTTTAGGGATTTTGCTGGCCTACGGTTTTGTGGGGCCGTTATCCGGCTTGCTAGAGCAAAAGCTGGAAGAATCCAGCAAGAGTTTTCAAACCGTCAAAGTAGTGTTGCTGGCCAGCCTCAATGGCTATGCACCGCCAATTGCAGTGGAATTCGGCCGTAAAGTGCTGTACTCCACCGAGCGCCCTGGTTTTACTGAGCTAGAAGAACACGTCAAACAGGCTAAATCCAAGTAAATATTAAGACCGCCGGGAGAGCGTCATGGCAGAAGAGCATATTGCCCCGATTATTGTTAAAAAGATCAAAAAGGGTGGCGGTGGCCATCACGGCGGCGCCTGGAAGATTGCTTATGCTGACTTTGTGACAGCGATGATGGCGTTTTTTCTACTGATGTGGCTGTTAGGCTCGACCTCCAAAGCGCAAAAAGAGGGTATTGCTGAATACTTTCAAACACCGTTGCATGTGGTGTTGATGGGGCCGTCCATGGGCCAGAGTGATTCGGCGCTGAAAAATACCGGCGGTAAAGACATCACCAAAAAACAAGGCCAGGTCAAGCCGGTAGAGGGCGATCCGGGCAAACTTAAAACGGTCAAATTGGAAGACGTTAAAGAAGCCTTGAAACAGGCCGAAAAAGTCAAATTGGAAGCGCTCAAGGCCAAGATTGAGCAGGCCATTGAAGATAACCCGACCTTGCAGCAATTTAAGTCTCAACTCAAGCTGGATATCACCAGCGAAGGCTTGCGCGTACAGATTATTGACGAGCAAAACCGGCCGATGTTTGAAAATGCCAAGGCCGAGTTGCAGCCGTATGCCAAAACCATTTTGCGTGAGATCGGCAAAACACTCAACGGGGTGGATAACAAAATTAGTCTGTCCGGCCACACTGATGCCGCTGGCTACGCCAATGGTGACCACGGCTACAGCAACTGGGAGTTGTCTGCCGACCGGGCGAACGCCTCCAGGCGCGAGCTGATTGCGGGCGGCATGGATGAAACCAAGCTGATGCGGGTGGTCGGTCTGGGCTCCGCCATCATGATGGATAAAGAAAATCCGTTTAATCCGATTAATCGCCGCATCAGTTTAATTGTGATGAACAAGGAAACCGAAGAGGACTTACTCAAGGATAACGATCAGATTTCTGTCAGTGAGCATGACAAAACGCAAGTCGAAGCATTGCAGAACAAGGCGGAGAAGCCTGCACCTTAAAACATGGCAACGCAGGCGGAACCTTAATCATAAAAGAAATAAGTCATTTTTACATTGTTTATTTCTTGATTGAAAAACCGGGGAATCAGGCAAGATAGGACCACTATGAAAACATTGCCCATAGAAGAATTAAGAGAATTACTGGCTGCAGTCTCGCGTCACGGTGACTGGCATCTGCTTGAGATCGAAACCGATTTACAGCAAACCGCCTTTTTACTCAACGAAGCGATAGAAAAGCTCAGTGCCAGTTTTATGACGGTGTATGCCCAGCTGACAGACCAGCAGGCTGCTTTGCAGCTGTTGGCAGAGGCAGGCAAATTGCAGCCGGAAGAAATGCAGCAGTTGCAGGTGTTTCAGGACAACATTGGCCAGGAGGTCAATAAAGTGGTCACAGGCATGCAGTTTCAGGACATGACTAACCAGTTATTGCAGCGCACCATCAACCGTGTGCATGGTTTAAAAGATTTGTTACATGAGCTGTCCAGTCATCAGTTTCCGATGGCTGCGGATGACGAGCATGAAGAAATCAGACGCTTCATCATGCAGCTAAACCAGAATTTTGATCAGGGTAGCCAGCACCTGACCGGCAATTTACGTAAGTCGGTCAATCAGCAGGATTTGGCAACCGGTGACATAGACTTATTTTAATACAGCGGCGTTTAACGAAATTAGTGAAAAAGGCGAATCAAACATGGCGAAAACAATTTTAACAGTAGACGACTCAGGTTCATTGCGTCAGATGGTGGCTTTTAGTCTGAAAGCGGCTGGCTATGATGTCGTGCAGGCCGTCGATGGTCAAGACGGCCTCAATAAAGCCAAAGAGAAAACTGTTGATCTGGTACTGACCGATCAAAACATGCCGGTGATGGATGGCCTGACACTGATTACCAATTTGCGCACGCTCGCTTCCTATCAAAAAGTGCCTATTCTGATGTTGACCACTGAGTCTTCTGATGAGATGAAAGCAAAAGGCAAAGCGGCAGGCGCCAATGGCTGGTTAGTGAAGCCGTTTGATCCTAAACGCCTGATTGAAGTTGTTCAAAAAGTAATCGGTGCCTAAGCGCCCTTGGGTAAACGACTGGAGTAAACAATGACAGTGGATATGAGCCAGTTTTATGAGGTGTTTTTTGACGAAGCCGAGGAGTTGTTGGCTGAGGCAGAGCATCTCTTGCTGAGTATCGATGTGGAATCGCCTGATGTTGAGCAGTTAAACGCTATTTTTAGAGCGGCACACTCGATTAAAGGCGGTGCTGCGACGTTTGGTTTTATGGACATGACAGAAATCACGCATGTGCTGGAAAACCTGCTCGACAAAATCCGTAAAAACGAGATGGCGTTAACCACCGAGCATGTGGATGCGTTTTTGGCCGCCAAAGATGTGATCAAGATGCAGGTGGATGGCCACCGCCATGGTTCTGACGTCAATGCTGAGCAAGTGAGTGATGTCGCCATGATGCTTAAATCACTGTCAGAAGGCAAAATCGCCGAGCTTGCTGAGGCGGCACCAGCTGCCGTCGCTGAAACGGCGCCTAGTACCGCAGCGCCAACAGTGGCTATGGCAAAACCTGCGTTAACGATCACGGCCGACGAAAAAGCCAAGGGCATGACGCTGTATGACGTAGGTCTACCCACCGTCACTGAAAAAGACTTGGCTAATCTCAAAGATGAATTGGCGTTGTTGGGCGAAGTTGCCGAATATCAACGCAGTGAAAATGTTTATGCCTTGCTGGTTAAAACGGACTCCAGTGCTGATGACATTGTGTCTATCTGTTCATTTATTGTGGACACTGATGCCCTGGTGATTCAAGTGGCAGGTGATACTGCCAGTGACGCGCCTACAGCAGCCGTGGAAACGGCACCTGCTGCCGCGCCAGTAGAAGCTGCGCCAGCTGCTGCAGAAGCAGATCTTGGTTATGGTTTCTTTAATGATGATCCGATCGTTACAACGGATGCTAAAGCTGATGATGGCAAAGTAAAAGTAGCTGAAGAAATGGGCTACGGCCTGTTCGCTAGCAATGGTGAAGAACAGCAGGAAGAGGGCTATGGTTTCTTTGCGCCGTTTAAGCCGCATCCAGATGCGCCTAAGGCGCAAATGATTGGCGATGATAATGCCGCCGCTGCCATGGCAAAAGCCAAGGCAGAAGCCGCTGCTACCCCTGTAGCTGCCGCACCGCAAGAAGAACGTCGTCAGCAACAAGGCCGTCGTGAAGGCGACAAGCCTGTTGCAGCCGCACAAAGTGCTGAAAGCACCTCTATTCGTGTCGGCATTGAGAAAGTTGACCAGTTAATTAACCTGGTTGGCGAGTTGGTGATTACACAAGCCATGATTGAGCAGCGTGTGAATGCGCTTGACCCGGTCGATAACGAAGCCTTGATTAATAGTGTTAGCCAGCTAACCCGTAACACGCGTGACTTGCAAGAGTCTGTGATGTCGATTCGTATGATGCCAATGGACTTTGTGTTCTCGCGCTTTCCACGCATGGTGCGTGACCTGGCGGGCAAGTTGGGCAAGAAAGTTGAATTTGTCACCAGCGGTGCAACCACTGAACTGGATAAGAGTTTGATTGAACGGATTGTCGATCCATTGACGCACCTGGTGCGTAACAGTGTGGACCACGGCATTGAAAAACCGGAAGTCCGCCGCGAGATGGGCAAACCAGAGAGTGGTACGTTAACCCTGTCTGCAGCGCACAAAGGCGGCAGTATTGTGATTGAAGTGACCGATGATGGTGGCGGCTTGAACCGCGACCGGATTCTGGCTAAAGCAGCTTCAAACGGCTTGCCTGTCAATGAAAGCATGACAGATAACGAAGTGTTTAGTCTGATCTTTGCGCCAGGCTTCTCCACCGCAGAAGTGGTGACTGATGTGTCTGGACGCGGTGTCGGCATGGACGTGGTGAAACGGAATATTACCTCCATGGGCGGTCATATTGAGATTCGCTCCGCGCTTGGCTATGGCACCACCATTTCGATTTCATTGCCACTCACGCTGGCAATTCTGGACGGTATGTCTGTGTCCCTAGGCAAGAGTGTGTATGTGGTGCCTTTGAACCTGATTGTGGAGACATTGCAGCCACGTGCCGAAGACCTGAAAACAGTCACGGGCGAGGGCCTGATGGTGCATGTGCGTGGTGAATATTTACCGATTATCGCCTTGCATGCCTTGTTTAATCATCCGACCCAGATCACCACCCCGACGGACGGTGTGTTATTGATCCTCGAAGCCGATGGCAAGAAATCTGCCTTGTTTGTCGACCGTTTAGTGGGCCAGCAGCAAGTAGTGATTAAGAGCCTGGAAACCAACTTCAAGCGTATTCCTGGCGTCTCTGGCGCCACCATTATGGGCGACGGGTCGGTGGCATTGATTCTGGATGTGCCCGCCATTATCCAAATGGGGCAAACCACAAATTATGTGACGGGTGGCATGGCATTTTCCAACCAGAACTATTTAACTTCACAAAATACCATCAATGCATAAGGAGCACATGCAATGAGCACAAGTACAGAAATGAGCAACTCCTCAAGCGGCAACGCAGGCAACGGCCTGAAAACAGCCGCCGGTGAATACCTGACCTTTGTTTTGGGCAGCGAACAATACGGCATCGAGATTCTCAAGGTGCAGGAAATTCGCGGTTACGACGCGGTGACCCAAATCGCTAACATGCCGTCCTTTATTAAAGGCGTGATTAACCTGCGCGGCAAGATCGTGCCGATTGTTGATCTGCGCATCAAGTTTAATCTGGGCAAGGTGGAATACAACGAATTCACCGTGGTGATTATTCTCAACCTCAACGGCCGCATCGTCGGCATTGTGGTCGATGGCGTGTCTGATGTGCGTGAGTTGCGTGAAGAACATTTGCGCGAAGTGCCCTCACTGGTGACGCGCATTGACACCAAATATATCGTCGGCCTGGCCACCATTGAGCAAGAAATGCTGATCCTGGTAGACATTGATAAGTTGATGACCAGCGATGAGATGCAGTTGATGGAAGCAGCAGTACATTAATTAATTAAACAAAACTATAAAAACGTGCACAACAGCAATCAACATAAGCACGATGACTCTTACATAGAGATACTTTTTCAAGGATAAACATTATGTTTTCTACCATCGTGAACAAGCTGGCGGCAGGGACTCGGGATTATAGGAACACTCTAGATCAAGTAGCGGAATTTAGCGCACTGAAGACTGAGATCAGCAAAGCTAGAGCCATTATTGAGCTGAGCGCCAAGGGTGATATCAGCCACGTTAATGACAACTTGTGTGCCTCATTAGGCTACAGTGCCAAGGAGTTGCTTGGTCAACACCATCGCACGTTATTGGCGCGCGAAGAGGCGGCTAAGCCGGACTACGAGCAGTTCTGGAATGCCTTGCAAGGCGGCAAGTCACAAGTGGGCAGCTTTAAGCTGATCAACAAAGAGGGCGTAGAGACTTGGTTTCAGGGCTATTACGCGCCTGTAATGCAAGGTGCGCAGTTGCGCAAAGTGGTGGCTTATCTGACCGATATTACGGCAGATAAAAAGCGTAATCTGACGCTGCAAGAAGAAGAAAATGCTTTAAACCAATCGTTTGGTGTGATGGAGTGTGATCTGCAAGGCCATATTCTGACTTGCAACGAGGTGTTCCTGAAACCACTGGGGTATCAACACAGCGAAGTGGTTGGCAAGCATATTTCGATGTTTTTAAAAGAAAATACGGCGCAAAGTGCTGAATACAAGCAACTTTGGCAGAAGTTGAGTAAAGGCGAGAATGCCAAGCTGGAAATCTGCCGCGTGGCTAAAAACGGCAGTGAGTTCTGGTTTAGCACCAGTTACGTGCCTATTCTGGGCGCGGATGGCACGGTTTCCAAAGTCAAAGTCTATTCATATTGCATCACTGAAGAAAAACAAAAACAACTTAACTTTCAAGGTCAAGTCGCGGCGATTAATCTATCGCAAGCGGTCACTGAGTTCGATATCCACGGCAATGTGTTGGCCGCGAATCAGAATTTTTTGGCATTAACCGGGTATACCCTGGATGAAGTACTAGGCAAGCATCACAGTATGTTTGTGAGTGAGCGTTATAAGGCCAGCCAGGAATACAAGGACTTTTGGACAAAATTAAGCCGCGGTGAGGCCGATGTCGGCGTCTATCACCGCTATGGCAAACAGGGTAAAGATATTTACCTGCAAGCGTCTTACAACCCTATCTTGGGCTTGGACGGCAAGCCGGTCAAAGTGGTGAAATTCGCTACAGATATTACTCCAGCGGTATTGGCTGATCAGGCGCAAAAGGCCAAGGCGCGCGAAGCGACCATGATTAAAAACGCACTCGATGCCTCCTCTAATAGCTTGATGATGGCGGACAAAGACGGGTTTATTACTTATATGAACCCGGCAGCACTCGATTTGATGCGCGAATCCAGCAAAACATTCAAACAGTTGTTCCCGCACTTTGATGCTGAAAAACTGATCGGCCAGAACTATGATGTGTTTCATAAAAACCCATCGCACCAACGCAACTTGCTTGGTGGCCTGACCGGTAAACACCAAACTGAAATTGGCGTGGGCGATATGTTCTTCCGCTTGACGGCTAACCCGATTTTTGAGAGCGATGGCGAAAGACTGGGCACCGTGATTGAGTGGGTAGACCAAACCCAGGAAAAACGTGTTGAAAACCAGATCAGCCAGGCCTTGAAATTGGCCGTCGAAGGTGACGTGACTTTCCGATTGGACACCTCGATTGCCAAAGGCACCGCGGTTGAGACCATGAATTCGATCAACCAATTGCTGGATATCATGAATGATATTCTGGTGAATGTGCGCGAAGCCGGTGAGACGATTAACACGGCAGCACACGAGATCTCCAGTGGTAACAACGATTTGTCAAGCCGCACGGAGCAACAGGCTTCTAATCTGGAAGAAACCGCGTCCAGCATGGAGCAACTGGCCTCAACCGTGAAACAAAACGCTGAAAATGCACGTCAGGCCAATCAAATGGCTGAAGCGGCATCGCAAGTGGCGATTCGTGGTGGTGAGGTGGTCGGTAATGTGGTGACAACCATGAGCGCCATTAATGAAAGTGCCCGCAAAATTGAAGACATTATTTCTGTGATTGACGGCATTGCCTTCCAGACCAATATTCTGGCCTTGAACGCGGCGGTAGAGGCGGCGCGTGCTGGCGAGCAGGGCAGAGGCTTTGCGGTGGTGGCGGGTGAAGTGCGCAACCTGGCACAACGTTCAGCCAGTGCTGCGAAAGAGATTAAAGAGTTGATTACCGACTCTGTAAATAAAACAGCTGACGGTACCAAACTGGTGGAAACCGCCGGTGAAACCATGCATGAAGTGGTGACTTCGGTCCAACGTGTCACCGATATCATGAGCGAAATTACGGCGGCTTCTGCCGAGCAAAGCTCAGGCATTAATCAGGTCAACGATGCGGTGAACCATATGGATGAAGTCACCCAGCAAAATGCGGCCCTGGTCGAAGAAGCGGCAGCCGCTGCTGAATCACTGGTAGAGCAGGCGTCTAACCTGATGGATACGGTCAACAGATTTAAAGTGAGTGGCGGCCCTACGCAAGCTAAACGCGCTGCACCAGCCCGAGTTGCGGTTGCCAGCCGTCCGGCAGCCCCTGTCAGCAAACCTAAACCAGCCGCCGCACAGAGTCATGCAAACAGTTATCAGCCAGCCAAGTCCGCCAAAACCGGTACGGATGATACCGAGTGGGAAGAGTTTTAACCGAATGATGTGATTAACCTGTCTGCTTGTTTCTGTGAGAGGAAAAGCCCATGACAAATGTCTTTCTGAAAGTGGTAAGTGCCCTGGTTGAAGGCTTTTTGTTGTGGGCATCGGCAGTGATTGGTTATCCCTTATAACGGATATTTTTTAATAAAGGGTGTCTTTCGCGATGAACCATGATGCCCATGCAGTCCCATTTACAAACCGACGAAAGTCGGTTTTTTTATGTCTGCTGTAACCATGAATAGGACCGTGATTTCCTGTTTTATTCCGACATATCGTTTGAACTGTTTTTGACATAATCAGAGGGTGAAAAAGTAATGTTTGTATCAATATTGTTAGCTGTAATTTAATTTAGGAATCCATGATGACAATTGCAAAACGCATGTATCTTTTGATTGCCACTTGCGCGTTAGCGATGGTGGTTCTGATCGGGGTCACTTTAAACGAAATCGTTAAAGTCTATGACACGACCAATCAAGCCAACGTGAATACTATCCCCAGTATTCTTGAACTGTCCAAAGCGCAAAACTACTATCAAAAATTGCGCCTGAATGTGTTGCGCCACGTCAGTGCGACCACGCCGGCCGAGAAAGAAAAATTGGCTGGTCAAATTCATGACCGTAAAGCGGTTGTTGAAGAAGCGCTGACGCATTATCAGGGGTTGGTTTCTGGTACACAAGACCAGGCATTACTTTCAGCTGAAAAAGAACTGCTGAACCGCTATTTTGTGCAAATGGCTGATGTGTTGCGTTTGTCAGATATCGGCGCTCCAGAAGCGACGGACGCTTTAAAACAAGCAGACAAGCTGGCACTTGAAGTGGCTGACAAAATGGATGAGCATATGCTGTTCAACCAGAAAACCAGCTTGGAGATGGCCGCCAACGCCGCCAGCATCAAACAGCTTGCTGTGTGGCAGTCGTGTGGCATTGCTTTGCTGTGCCTGGCTGTGATCGTGGCTTTCGGTATGCTCATTACTAAACGTTTACGTGCACAACTTGGCGTTGAGCCAGCAGATCTGGCGCAGATTGCGCACAATCTGGTAGAGGGGAACCTGAACCAGAAAATTGCTTTGGCCGATAACGATAAATCCAGCGTTGCCTACTCTATTGTCAGTCTGCAACGCACGCTGGATGGCTTGGTACAATCACTGAATTACGTCAGCCAACAGCATGACGAAGGCGATATTGACTGCCACGTGGACCAAGCGCGCTTTAAAGGCGGTTACTCTGACATGGCGGCAGGCATCAATAAAATGGTGGCTGGCCACATTGCGATGAACCGCAGTGCAATTGAGGTGGTAAAAGCGTTTGGCGAAGGTAATCTGGATGTCCCACTGCAGAAATTCCCAGGCAAAAAAGCCTTTGTGAATGAAGCGATCGAACAAGTCAGAACCAATATCAAGGCCTTGGTCGCCGATGTGGATGCCTTGGCGCATGGTGCAGTTGAGGGCAATTTGTCTGCACGTGCGGATGCCAGCAAGTACCATGGTGATTTCCGCACCATTGTGCAAGGCATGAATAACACGTTGGACGCGCTGATTACGCCACTAAACATGACCGCCCGTTATATTGCCGATATCTCAAAAGGCGAGATTCCAGCCAAAATCAGTGAACACTACAATGGTGACTTCAATACCATTAAAAACAACCTGAATCAGTGTATCGATGCGATTAATACACTGATTTCAGAAATGACACACATGAGTTCCGAGCACGATATTGGTGAAATCGACGTGCGCATTAACGCGGCTAAGTTCGAGGGTGCCTACCGTGTGATGGCTGAAGGTGTGAATGACATGGTTGAAGAACATATCAATACCAAGAAAAAAGCGATTGCTTGTGTGAGTGGCTTGGGTGAAGGTAATTTTGATATGCCTTTAGAGCAGTTCCCACGCAAGAAAGCCTTTATTAACGTCGCTATTGAGCAGATTCGTAGCAACCTCAAGGCCTTGAACGACGATACCTTGATGCTGGCGGATGCTGCAAAAGAAGGTCGTATTACTGTTCGCGCTGATGCCAGCCGCCATCCGGGTGGTTTCAGCGATATCATCCAGGGCATTAACAATACGCTGGATCTGATTGTCGAACCGATTATGGCGGTGTCAGAAGCGGTTGAAACGATTACCACTGCCGCGAATGAAATCTCCAGCGGTAACTCTGACTTGTCTGCGCGTACCGAGCAACAGGCCTCTAGCCTGGAGCAAACTGCAGCAAGCATGGAAGAGT